>Ga0315336_1000016_pt1:2500-1107278 | contig 1107278 bp, 928 predicted proteins | sample ASW5metaG_FD_204512 | JGI IMG/M metagenome (GOLD analysis project Ga0315336, IMG submission 204512) | Ammonia-oxidizing marine archaeal communities from Monterey Bay, California, United States - ASW #5 | ecosystem: Environmental > Aquatic > Marine > Intertidal zone | place: USA... | reverse complement strand
ATAATATTCTTCCTGAAAGTGAAGTCAAACCTCGCCGTGGGATTGCTTGCCATAAGGCAAGCTTCCCTACTCGCTCGCTTTGAAAACCACAAAAGGAAATACTTCGCTTCGTTCAAAAAAAGAAGCGTGCTTCATTTTTGAAACTCGCTTGTATTTCCACTTTTTTGTGGTTTATTCGTACCTCGGGTGGGAATCGAACCCACACGTCCGAAGACACTGGATTTTGAATCCAGCGCGTCTACCAGTTCCGCCACCGAGGCATCTGGTGCTGAAAGGACTGCAAAACTATAAAATATTTTTAATCGGAAGACTAAAATTCCGCACATTTATCACTTGCAACCAAAATAAATTTCTAAATTTGCACCTCCTTTAACAAAAGGGTATCCAATTCGTTGGATTAGAAATAGATAGATATGTCCTATACCGTCCCGGAACCTAAAATATTTGCCTGTACCCAAAGTACTGCCTTGGGCGAAAAAATTGCCAAAGCCTATGGTGCCGATTTGGGCAATGTGTTATTTTCCAGATATAGCGACGGTGAATTTCAACCATCTTTTGAGGAGTCTGTACGCGGGGCCAGAATTTTTATCATTGGTTCTACCAACCCCGGTTCTGAAAACTTAATGGAAATGTTGTTGATGTTAGATGCTGCAAAAAGGGCATCCGCAAGACATATCACTGCAGTTATGCCCTACTTTGGATGGGCAAGACAAGACAGAAAGGATAAGCCCAGAGTGCCTATAGCAGCCAAATTGGTTGCCAAAATGCTTGAAGCTGCCGGAGCCACAAGAATCATAACCATGGATTTGCACGCAGATCAAATTCAGGGATTTTTTGAAAAACCAGTGGACCATCTCTTTGCCTCCACCCTATTTTTACCCTACCTGAAAGAACTTGCATTGGATAATCTTACAATTGCCTCTCCGGATATGGGAGGATCAAAAAGAGCCTATGCCTATTCAAAAGCATTGCAGAGCGATGTAGTTATTTGCTATAAACAAAGAGCCAAAGCAAATGTAATTACCCATATGGAACTCATAGGAGATGTGAAGGGAAAAAATGTTGTATTGGTAGATGATATGGTAGATACCGCAGGAACACTTACCAGGGCCGCTGATTTAATGATGGAACGCGGAGCCTTAAGTGTAAGGGCAATAACCACTCATGGATTGTTATCCGGTGATGCCTACGAAAAAATTGAAAAATCACAATTACTGGAATTGATCGTCACAGATTCTATTCCGACTAAAATAAAGAGTGACAAGGTTAGGGTATTAAGCTGCGCTCATCTTTTTGCAGATGTTATGCACAGAGTACATCACAATACCTCTATTGCGTCAAAATTTTTAATGTAAGCTTTGTTGGATAATTACGGCCATTGGCCGGAGTAATCCTAAGTTGCATAAATATGAATTAATCAATAATTAATAATTTCGATGAAATCAATTACAATCAAAGGATCAGAAAGAGAAAGCGTAGGCAAAAAGGCAACAAAGGCCCTGCGTAATGCTGGAAAGGTTCCTTGCGTGGTATACGGAGGGGAAAAACCATTACACTTTTCAGCAGATGAACTAGCGTTCAGAAATTTAGTGTACACCCCAAACGCCCACACGGTGAAGGTTGATTTGGCGAATGGAAACAAAGTTAAAGCCGTTATGCAGGACATACAATTTCATCCTGTTACCGATAAAATTCTTCATATAGATTTTTATCAGTTATTTGATGATAAAGCTGTGACCATGAATATTCCGGTTAGGTTACAAGGAAATTCTCCCGGGGTTAGAAATGGAGGCCGATTACTTTTCAGAAAAAGAAAACTGGCTATCAAAGCCCTTCCTGACCATCTTCCGGATTTCTTTGATATTGATATTTCCGATTTGAAAATTGGAGATAATATTTTAGTAGAAACCTTGTTAAATGACGATTTTGAAATCTTACATCCGGATTCTACTGTAGTAGTACAGGTTAAAACACAACGTGCAGCTATTGTAGAATTAGAAGATGAAGAAGAAGGAATTGAAGGCGAAGAAGGAGTTGAAGGAACTGAAGAAGGTGGAGAAGCCGCTGCAGAAGGTGGAGATGCCCCTGCTGCTGAAGGTGGAGATGCACCTGCAGAATAAGGAATAATTTGTTCATATATTCTTAAAAAGCATTACGCCGCTGGCGTGATGCTTTTTGTATTTTAGAGCACAGAATAAAAATTATGTTCGCATTTTTAAATTTTCTCTTTAAAAGAAAAAAACAAACTTTAGACGAAGCAGATCCCATGAAAAAATATTTGATAGTTGGACTGGGTAATATTGGTGATGAATATATTCATACACGTCACAATATTGGTTTTCAGGCATTGGATGCACTCGCAATACAAAAGGAGTTTTCTTTTGAAACTGTAAAATTGGGAGATATAGGTTCCTTTAAAATAAAAGGGCGAAGCGTTTTATGTCTTAAGCCCTCAACCTATATGAACAGGAGCGGTAAAGCACTGAAATATTGGATGGAACATGAGAAAATTCCCCTGGAACATGTTTTGGTGATCACAGATGATATCAATCTTTCCTTTGGAACGTTACGCCTTAAAACCAAAGGCAGTGATGGAGGCCATAATGGCCTTAAAGACATACAAAGCATATTACAGACCATTAATTACAATCGCCTTAGAATTGGTGCAGGATCCGATTTTTCAAAGGGTCGTCAGGTAGACTATGTTCTTGGGAATTGGAGTGAAGAAGAAGCCGCTGCGCTCAAAGCGCGAATGACAAAAATCACAGAGCTCATTTCCTCATTTGTTTTAGCAGGGGTAAAGATTACAATGAACGAATACAACAATACCTGAGGCGATTTATAACGCCTTGAAAGTAAATATTCCGGAATCTGAGGTATTCCCTTCACCATCTATACTCAAGACCTTCCAATAATAGGTAGTATTGGCCTGTACAGCTACCTTTATCCGTTGGACACTCACACTCGGAGAAGCCACGAGTTCTCCCGGAGGTGATACGTTTTCAAAATACACTTCATAACTCACAATATCACCATCAACATCTGCCCCAAACCACTCTAGCTCCACTTCATTATTAATATCTTTTATAACTCTTGACCCAGATTCTGGATGAATCACCTGGGCAGGGAAAGGCGCATAGGTTATGTCGAACCCGGCATTATAAAATTGCCATGTAGCACTTGTAGCGATATCCTCTGTTTCTTCATTCCTGCTTAGAACCAACCATGAATATGGAGCTCCTTTCTCCAAGGGCAAATTCGCTAATAATCCAGAGGTACTTACAGTCTGGGTGATATTAGAGGTGGTATTAGTAACTCTTAATTCATAAGTGTCTGTGTGCTCCGCGGCCAGCCAGGTAAATTCCACCCTACTTGTGGTTGCGTTGAGTTCCACTCCTGTATTACACTCAGAATTCTGTAAGGGAAAAGTCAATAAAGCAGCATTAGGAGGTTTGGGAGATTCCTTTTTTTTGCAGGTCCAAACCAGCAGGCTTAAAACCAATAAAGCAAAATATTTTTTCACCTTCTCAACACTTTATGACTACTACTAAATTCCTCTGCTCTTATTCCTAATAAATACATTCCGGAAGGTAATTCATTAAGATCTAAATGAATTTCTGCACCATTTACGGTGTAAAGTTCTCTTTTTATAAGTCTGCCGTTCATTGCATGAATGCTAACCTCCGCTGTACCCACATTTCTACCCAAAAAAACAGTTGGTCCTTCGGTAAATGGATTTGGATATACAATGGGGTTTTCAGATATAAATATCTGCTCATCATAAGTGCCCTGACAGGGTAAATTTGTGCTTATTTTTAAGGTGTTATTGCCGCTTTTCAGATCTAACACCACCTCAGATAATGCTACCTGCATGGCAATTCCGTTTAATTCTATATGATACACTTCTGAACCAGATAAAGTCAGAATAGCCTGTAAACTGCTCTGGTCCAGGACCGATGTAACAGCTAAGGGTTCTGGTTCCGAGACAACAGTATTAAAACAAAAAGGTTCAAAATCATTGGTTCCGTCATTACCGCTTATACAAATAGAATATGTTCCCGCGGCCAAATTTGAAGTTAGGTAATCGTCCGTGAAACTATCGTCAATAGCAAGCCCATTCCCAGAAATGCTCAAGGTGTAATCCATAGATTGTGCGGCTGTTATCGAAATAATTCCATCACTACTTCCTATGCAGGAGATGCTTTGAATCGCGACAGTGAAATTGTCCGGGGGAAATCGGAATACAGGACACCCATCAGTATCTACCTCCATCCCCGCAGGAGTGTTCAGACAAAGATCATCTCCATCATCAAATACGCCATCACCGTCATCGTCTGGTCTAAATACGCCTTCTCCACATATTTCAAGACTAAACCCAACTAACTGTCCCCCGTCAGCAGGAGCCGTATCACTAATTTCGAGTAACCACTCCCCTAGTAAAGACTCTCCGTTAAAAGAAGCAAAAGAACCTAAGGGCTTTATTGTTCCGCTAATTCCTGAAGTACCTCCGCAGCTAAAATTACTTCCCTCATCATCAAAAACAGCATCGATATCCGTTAGTTCATCGCATGAATTGGCAGTGAGCAACACAGTGGTACCGGCAGGAGAAGTAAGGCTAATAACAAGATCTCCCAAAAAGGAATGTTCTATATCAAGGGTTACATTTACATCTGTAACCGCTAAATCATTAAGAAAGGTAATTCCTTTACTAATCGTTGGGGTCCCTGTAGATGAAATGGTAATAGGCAGACCGGTCGCTGAAATTGTTTTACAGTTTATCGCAATGGTTGTAAAACTGAAAGCAGTTCCAAATGTTCCATCCCCACAACTGTTTTTTGGTTTTACCCGCCAATAATATGTGGTATCACCAATAGTATTTTCTGGCAGGTAGCTATTAGTATTTAAATTTATCGCCTCAATAATATTGCTAAAACCGGGATCTGTAGCTATTTCCAGGTCATAAGATGTAACACCAGCTTGCTGATCCCATTGAAGTTCTTCTGTAAGACTCACTTCCGTAACATTGTTTGCAGGATTGGAAAGTATCACATCTGTAAATACTGCATCGAAAATATTCAGATTAAGAACTACTTCCTTAGTGATTGAAGCAGAAGTTGCCCTGACCATAATTGAATAGCTGCCCAACGCCACAGCCGCCGTATTGCTAATATCCAGAATTACTGCAGTATCATTATTCGTCGCCGTCGCAGGGGTAAATGCTGTTCCTAATCCTGCGGGTGCTCCTAAGACATCAAAAGTGACTTCTTCATTAAAACCCAAATAAGTTTCATAAGTGAAAGGAATTGCAAGCGCATCGGGCTGACAAACTTCATGCTCCAGCCCGCTAAAATTTAATACGACTTCAGATGCGACTATCGTAAAATCGGCAGCATTTACTGCGAAGAAAATATTATCACTGGCTTTAACCATTATCCTCCCGGAATTGGTTGCAGTTCCCGGTATAATTATATCGTGATCCCCGTCGTTAACAACATTTTCTGCAAGCGTAACGGGAAACGTAGCTCCTCCATCAGTAGAAAGAAATATATCGACAGATTGTGCATTAATAGGTGATTTGTTCGTATTCGCAACATTCCAGTTAATCGTTTGTATTGTACCTGCCACATAATTCTCAGCTGTTGATTGTGAACTTACATTAAACGGCCCGGCACTATTTATAACATCAATAGTAAGCTGGTCAGAAACTACCTGACCACCCCCAGTTGCATTGTCCCTCACCGTTAATGCGAAATTAAATTCCCGGGCCACATCGGATACTGTCTCCCAGGCTGTATTTACCGTAGGATTGGATTGGGTAAGGTTTCCTTGTACCACTTCCGATAATTTTGGAAAATAACGATCCGGAGATGTGGTAGGCTTTTGTGATCTGAAATTTGCCCCATTAGGCCTGTTTGGCCCAAAATTACTACTGGTAATTACCCCGTCATCAATTTGCTCCCACGCATAAGTCAGCACATCTCCTGCATCCACATCCGATGCAGAACCGGATAAAACAAAGGCAGTTGATTTAGGAATAATAAAATCCCCCGCTGGGGTTATAACAGGAGGAGTATTGCTCAAAGCCGTTGTTACAGCACAGCTGGTGGTTTCCAAATACTGCGCAATCTGTAAAATACTATAGTAATGAAAATAGTCGTCTCCGTTAAGAGCAACATTGTTTTCTGCAGCAATTCCCGCATATCCCATTATTGTAGTTCCGCTACCCGGTTCGGCCTGCACCAAAGTGCCTTCATTATCAAAAGACCAGGTATGGTTTGCACCAAACTGATGGCCTAATTCATGTGCCACATAATCCAGATCAAAGCGATCTCCCTGTGGAATAAAAGCAGATGAAAATGCACTACCTTTTTGATTATCCACACAAACCGATCCAATAAATCCGGAATTACCATTGTCATTGTCCTCGTGAAACAAATGACCAACATCATAATTGAGCGCTCCAATGGTACTAGTAAGGGTGTTTTGAACCTGAGTGTTCAGATTGCCGTCATACGGATCCGTTGCGGGGTCCGTAAAAATAACCGCATCCGTATTAGCAACTAACTCTAGTGTAACCGCCAGATCAGCTTCAAAAACAGCATTTACTCTTGTGAGTGTTGCATTTATTGCCGCCAGGGCATCTTCAACTGCTCCCCCATGAAATTGTGTATACTCCCCTGTTGCTGAAACTGCAATTCTATATTTTCTCAGCATTTGATCATCAGCAAGTTTTGCAGCAGAAGAATTTGTACTCTTTTCAACCTCGGCTTTGGTTGAACAAATAAAATTGCTGTCAGCACTAGTTTCATTTCCTCTGTTATAAACCATATAGGTGGTTCCATTTCGATTGGTTTTCTGTAAAAATGAAGTTTGCTTATTTGCATTTACCATCATGGCCTCCACACCATTATGTGAGAGGCTGAAGAATATTTTATCCTGACTGTTGTTTTTAGCATAGCCGGTATACGACTTAATACCTGGATATTTAGCTGCCAAATCTGGCGATAGCACAGATTTTTCATCAATTTCATATGCAATTAGCTCTCCGTGTTCATTTGGAAAATAAATGGACTTCCGGATGGCTTTAGGTTGGGATATTTGGGATAATTCTTCCTCCATCCGAGCAGTATTAAGCGAGTAGGCCCGGGCTTGTTTAATATCCAATTGTTTTAAAGCTGGAGTTGCCGCAGAGGTAATAGCACCCTCATTTTGCCAATAACCATCCTGTGCTGAGGTATAAAAGGAAAGAAATCCTATTGTAATTGATAAAACAAGACGTAATTTTGGATTCATTCCGGGGAATTTGAAACATTAAATGTAAGTCTTTTTATTATTTTATTTCTGTGGTAATAGTCCAAAGCATTTCCAAATACGATAAAAAGCGAACTACCGCTATTACCATCGGCACCTTCGATGGGGTACACATTGGTCACAGAAAGATACTAGAGCGTCTCATAAATAGTGCCAAAAAACTTGATCTGCAGGCTACTGTACTCACTTTCTTCCCTCATCCGAGAATGGTATTGCAAAAAGATACGGATATCAGGCTCTTAAATACCATGGAGGAAAAAGCTCAAATTATGGAGCGCATTGGGGTAGACTCCCTCATTATTCATCCTTTTACAAAAGAATTTTCACGCTTGTCTTCGACAGATTTTGTTCGTGACATTTTAGTAAATAATTTAAAAGCCAAAAAGGTTATAATTGGATATGACCATAGATTTGGCAGAAACCGAACCGCTAACATCAATGATCTTGTTGCCTTTGGAGCCATACTAGACTTCGAAGTTGAGGAAATCCCGGCACAGGAAATAGATGATATTTCTATAAGTTCCACAAAAATCAGAAATGCTATTACGGCTGGTGACATAAGAACAGCCAATAGTTATCTGGGCTATGAATACATGCTCACGGGAAAGGTGATAAAAGGAAAGGGCTTGGGGAAAAAATTGAACTTTCCCACCGCAAACCTGCATGTGAAAGAACAGTACAAACTCATTCCAAAGAATGGCGTTTATGTAGTAAAAAGTCAAATAGGGGGTGAGATTATTTTTGGGATGATGAATATTGGTTATAATCCTACAGTTAATGCTGAACAACAGGCCGAAGGGTTTATTCAGAAAACTATAGAGATCCATTTCCTGAATTTTGATGAAGACCTTTATGATAAAAAGCTACAGGTTCAAATTCTGGAACGCATTAGGGACGAACATAAATTTGATTCCCTTGAAGCCTTACAAATTCAATTGCAGAAAGATAAGGAGACTTCACTCGCCATAATTGCACGCTAAATGTTTGACCGTTTTCTGTATAAAAAAATAGATAATAGTCCGCTTATCCTATTTAGGATATTATTTGGCTTTCTTATAAGTTTAGAGTGTTATGGAGCAATCTTTACCGGATGGGTACGGAGAATTCTGGTAGCACCTCAATTTACTTTCTCTTTTATAGGCTTTGAATGGATTCAACCCTTGCCGGGAAATGGGATGTACTGGTATTTTATTGTAATGGGTACCCTTGGGCTTCTGATTGCACTGGGCTATAAATATCGTTTTGCAATTATTACTTTCACAATATTGTGGACGGTGGTTTACCTAATGCAGAAGACCGCCTATAACAACCACTATTATTTGCTGATCCTGATCTCGTTTATTATGTGCTTCCTACCGGCAAATGTCAGTCGGTCTTTAGACAGTAAGAGGAATCCGGAGATTAAGACAAATGCCATGTATACTTACGTTAAATGGATCTTCGTTTTACAACTCCTCATCGTATATACCTATGCTTCAACTGCTAAATTGTATGGGGATTGGCTCGATTTCAGTTTTATCAAAGTACTTATGCAGAGCAAAGAAGATTATTACCTCATAGGTTCCTTTTTACAACAGGCCTGGGTACATAAGATTGTTGGACTAACCGGTATTATTTTTGATCTGCTGGTCATTCCCTGCCTTCTTTGGAAACCAACGCGAAAGTTGGCATTTATAGCTTCAGTTTTATTTCATTTATTTAATTCTGTAGTTTTCCAGATTGGGATTTTTCCTTATCTGTCACTTGCGTTTACAGTCTTCTTTTTTGATCCTGAGACAATAAGACAATTATTCTTTAAAAAGAAAGTTCCTTATAAAAAGAACGATATTCTTGTTCCGGCACATAATAATGCATTGCTGATAATTTCTGGGCTGTATTTCGCATTGCAATTAGTACTCCCCGTTAGGCATTATTTTATTAAAGATGATGTTTTGTGGACCGAAGAAGGCCATAGGATGAGCTGGAGAATGATGTTGCGAAGCCGTGTAGGTAATGTGCAGTTTAGAGTCGTAAATAAAAAGACGGGCGCATCTGAAATTATTGTCATGAATAACTACCTGACCAAAAGTCAAAGGCGCAAAATAGGATCTTATCCGGATTTTATCTGGCAATTTGCACAAAGGATTAGAAAAGACAATGAGAAAATTGGCGAAGATGTTAGCATCTTTGTTAAATCTGGCGTGCGTATTAATGGGAAAGCACTAAAACCATTTATAGATCCTGAAGCGGATCTGGCAGAAGTGAAATGGGATCATTTTAAACATCACGATTGGATTCTTCCTTCGGACAACTGAAACATTCAGAATTGTGACTGTATTGCAATGCTGCAATGTCGCCTCCTACGGATCCCTTAACATAAACAATACACTTCCATCTTCTTTTTTACGTCCGTGTTGAAAATAGCCCTAGTATCTTTTTTAGCGAAGCTATATTTAAGGTAAAATGTTCAAAAACTATCAGTTTATCGCTATTTGTTTACTTACAACACAAATATATACCTTAAATCCCCGGATTAATTTAAATTTGCACGAGTAAAATCTGAAATAATGTTGCAATTACTGGCCATACGCGATAACAAATCTCAAATAATCGAAGCCCTAAAGAAAAGGAATTTAGATGCTTCTTCATTAATTGAAAAGGTATTAAAATTGGATGAAAAACGGCGTGGTACCCAGACACAGCTAGACAATACCCTGGCAGAAAGCAACAAAATATCCAAAGAGATTGGACTACTTTTTAAAAGCGGTAAAACAACAGAGGCCAATGTGATTAAGGAAAAGACAGTAGCATTAAAAGAAGCATCTAAAAACCTCGGCGAAGAATTAAATACAACAACAACCGAACTTCAGAATTTACTTTATCAGATCCCAAATGTACCGCATAATGATGTTCCGGCCGGAAATACGGATGAAGACAACGAAGAGGTATTTAGAGAAGGTACAATCCCGGAGTTAAGTGAGGGTGCGCAGCCTCACTGGGAACTGGCCACTAAGTACAACATTATCGATTTTGAATTGGGTGTTAAAATAACCGCGGCAGGTTTTCCGGTATATAAGGGTAAAGGAGCAAAGTTGCAGCGGGCATTAATTGCGTATTTCCTGGACAAGAATACCGCGGCAGGCTATACAGAAGTGCAGGTTCCTCACCTTGTTAATGAAGCTTCTGGTTTTGGCACCGGGCAATTACCCGATAAAGAGGGACAGATGTATCATGTTGAGGCAGATAACCTTTACCTGATCCCAACAGCCGAAGTACCGGTGACTAATATGTTCAGGGATACCATTTTAGACGCCAGGGAACTTCCGGTACAATACACAGCATATACCCCTTGCTTTAGGAGAGAAGCGGGAAGTTACGGGGCTCATGTAAGAGGGTTAAACAGGTTACATCAATTTGACAAAGTTGAAATAGTACGGGTGGAGCATCCCGATAATTCTTATGCAGCACTTGATCTTATGGTTGAACATGTAAAAGATATACTTCGCGAACTGCAACTGCCCTATCGTATTTTGAGACTTTGTGCTGGTGATCTTGGTTTTACTTCGGCACTCACTTACGACTTTGAGGTATTTTCCACGGCACAGGACCGCTGGCTCGAGATAAGTTCGGTTTCCAACTTTGAAACATACCAGGCAAACCGACTAAAACTGCGGTATAAAGATGATAACAATAAGCCACAATTGGCACATACCTTGAATGGCAGCGCATTAGCCCTTCCACGAGTATTGGCCGGAATAGTTGAAAACTATCAAACTCCTAAAGGCATAAAAATTCCTGATGTTCTGGTGCCTTATACCGGTTTTGAATTTATAGATTAACACACTAAAAGTTGATTTTCAAAGTTCTATTATTACACTATACTGCATCTGGCAACTGTTTTAACCTTGTATTCTTCTTAACAACTACATCCGAAGAACTATAGTATATTTGTTCAATGAGAGTCCTAATTCTTCTAGTTTTGCTATTCCTGGGCCAGTGGGCCTCATCACAGGACGACTTTCTTGCAAAGCAATACTTCAATGATGGTGAATTTAAAAAGGCAGTAGTATTCTATGAAAAATTAGTCGAAAAAAACCCCCGTAGAACAGATTATGCCGAAGGCCTTATTGCCTGTTATCAGCAATTGGAAAAATACAAAGAGGTAGAGGAATTTTTACTTCAGAAAATTAATTTAGGCAATCCGTATCCTACAATTTATATTGAATTAGGGTATAACCACAGGTTGCAAGACCTTGAAGAAAAGGCCAGGGAGAACTATGAAATTGCACTGGCAGCTATAGAGGAGAATCCTAATTTTGGATACGGCGTTGGTTTTCGTTTTCAGAGATATGCCCTTTTGGACTACGCATTAAAGGCCTATTCCAGGGCCATGGAGCTAAATCCTCAACTCGACTACAATTTTCAAATGGCTCGCATTTATGGAGAACAAGGCGATATTTCCAAAATGTATGAGTCCTATCTTCAATTAATCAGCAATGGTAAATCTTCTAAAACCAATGTACTCCGTAACATTGACAACTTTATTAGTGCCGACCCATCCAACGAAAACAATATCAAATTTAAGAAAATACTTCTGCAGAAGGCACAGAAAAATCCCGACTTGCTTTGGAACGAACTGTTAAGCTGGCTTTTTGTACAACAAAAACAATATGGCAGTGCCTTTAACCAGGAAAAAGCCATTTATAAAAGGTCGGATGAGAGTACGCTACAACGACTTGAAGGGCTTGGAAACCTTGCATTGGAAGACGAGGCGATGGAAGATGCCAAAAGCATATTTGAGTATATCATTAAAAATAGCCGGGATGCCGTGGTTAGCTTAAATGCTGAATTAAACCTGATAGACATTGCACTGTTAAACTCCGATAGCAAAACATTTGAAACGGTCCATAATAAATTTGAAGCCCTTATGGAGTTACATGGCTTTCAAAATCAGACCATTCAATTGCAGGTGGCATACGCCAATTTCCTCACTTTCAAAAAGGAATTGGCTGCTGAGGCAATTAATATGCTAAAAATGAGTCTGGAATTGCCGTTAAACCGCTATGGAAAAGCATATGTTAAGTTAGCTCTGGGAGATATACTGGTTTTTGACCAAAAATTTAATGAAGCTCTAATCCTGTTCTCTCAAATTCAAAAAAGTCTTAAAAATGATGTACTCGGCCAGGACGCCAGATTTAAAGTAGCTCAGACCAGCTTTTATAAAGGAGATTTTGACTGGGCCCTGACACAATTAAAAGTTTTAAGAGGATCTACATCGCAGCTAATTGCAAACGATGCCATGCAATTGAGCTTACTTATCTCTGATAATTCTTTTGAAGACTCCACACAAACTGCCCTCAGGAAGTTTGCCCGGGCCGACTTGCTTGCCTATCAAAACAAAACTGATGAAGCAATAGCAGCATTAGATGATATTCTCCTGAATCACAAGGGAGAAAAAATAGAGGATGAAGCATTACTAAAACAGGGCGAATTACTGGTAACACAAAAAAAGTATGACGCTGCCAGATTCAATTACCAAAAAATTATAGAGTTCTACGGGAGCGATATACTTGCCGATGATGCTCATTTTGCACTTGCGGAATTATACAGGAACATTTATGATGAACCGGAAAGCGCAAAATCCCATTATGAAAAAATAATTTACAACTATCAGGATAGCTATTATTTTCCGCAAGCTCGTAAAAATTTCAGAATGCTCAGAGGAGATTCTATCAATTAAAATATGTACATCTATAATGTAACTATTAATATAGAAGAAGCCGTACATGCTGCGTGGTTGGCCTGGATGAAAGAAATCCATATTCCGGATATGTTGGCCATTGGAAAATTCACCGAGGCCAGATTCTGCCGAGTTATGGTCGAGGAAGAGATGGGTGGAATCACTTACTCTATTCAATATTCTGTTACTGATAAGTCAACCCTTGATCGCTATTATAAGGAAGACGCAGATAATATGCGGCAGGAATGTATAAAACGATTCGGAAATAGTTTCGTGGCTTTTAGAACAGAGTTAGAAGTAATTGCTGATCACATATCAAATATTACTCCGGCTACTGAGTATCTTTTTACTTACGGCACTTTACAGCAAGAAAGGGTGCAAAAAGATCTGTTCGAGAGAGTATTAGAAGGAAAGGAAGATATGCTTGTAGGTTATAGGCCGTCAGATAATTTAGTAGCCGGACTTTATCCGTCTCTTATACCTGCAAACGATGAAGAGCATAGTGTTTTGGGCCAGGTTTATGCCATAAGTGGATCAGAATTGCTAAAGGCCGATATTTACGAAGGAGATGCTTATTACAGAAAGAAGGTTGGTTTACGCTCCGGAAAAAATGCCTGGGTGTACCTGGGTAAACAAATGAATCCCAATTAGTATAAAGATATGGGTAAGGGAAAATCATCCAGAACTGCCAAAAAACGAAACAAGTATACTCCGTGGCGAGAAAAAAGTCCGGTAAAGGCTAAAAAATACCTCGGCCAGCATTTTCTAAAAGACGAGGATATTGCCTTAAATATCGCCAATACCCTATCCCTGAAGGGCTACAAGAATGTAATAGAAATAGGACCCGGGACTGGGATATTAACAAAACACCTCCTCTCACGAGAACTGAATCTTGTAGCTATGGAGCTCGATGCCGAATCCGTAATTTACCTCAAACATAGTTTTCCTCTGGAAAATGTTAGTTTGATGAATAGGAAGGGAACTTTCAGTGTTATAGAGGCCGACTTCCTGAAATACGATATAAGTACACTTTTTACCAATGAATCTTTTGCGATAACCGGAAATTTTCCTTACAACATTTCTACTCAAATCGTATTTAAACTATTGGATATTAAAGAGTTGGTTCCAGAATTCTCTGGCATGTTCCAAAAAGAAGTTGCTCAACGCATTTGCTCAGGTCCAGGAAACAAAACCTATGGTATTTTATCTGTGCTTGTACAGGCTTTTTACCATGCAGAGTATCTTTTTACTGTGCCTCCAGACGTTTTTGAACCCCCACCAAAAGTAGAGTCTGGGGTTTTGAGACTTTGCAGAAAAGAAGATTTTGCACTGGACTGCGATGAGAAACTATTCACGAAGGTGGTAAAAGCAGCCTTTAACCATCGGAGAAAAACCCTTCGCAATAGTCTAAAAATCTTTGAGCTTTCCCTTAATTTAAAAGAAGATGCTATCTTTGACCGCCGTCCTGAACAAATGGCTGTGGCCGATTTTATCCGGCTTACAAAGAAGATAGCAAATGACACCGTTTAAACTCACAGAAGAACTTGTAGCTGACATAGAACAGCTTATAGAAAATCATGCGGATTCCAAATTGGTTTCCTTACTCAAAGAGGTGCATTATGCGGATGTGGCAGAGATCATCAATGAGTTAAAGGATGAGAATGCCACCTATCTGATCAAACTCTTAGATAGCGATAAAACTTCAGATATACTCACCGAACTGGATGAAGATATCAGGGAGGCCATTCTGAACAATCTTTCTTCTAAAGAAATTGCGGAAGAGCTCGAAGAATTGGATACTGATGATGCAGCTGATATCATTGCAGAATTGCCAGATGAAATTGTACAGGAAGTCATCTCCGAAATCGAAGATAGGGAGCACGCCAAAGATATCGTTGATCTGCTGCAATACAGTGAAAACTCTGCTGGTGGTTTAATGGCAAAGGAATTGGTGAAAGTAAATGAAAATTGGACTGTGTTGACCTGTGTTAAAGAAATGAGGGCTCAGGCAGAAAACGTCACAAGGGTGCATTCTATTTATGTGGTCGATGATGAAGGAAAGTTAAAAGGCAGACTCTCACTTAAAGATTTACTCACAACTTCTACTACTGCACCAATCAGAGACGTTTATATCCCCAAAGTAGATTCTGTCAATGTTCATGAAGACCCGGAAGAAGTCGCCAAAATTATGTCTAAATACGACTTGGAAGCCATCCCGGTTGTTGACGAAATTGGGCGTTTGGTAGGCAGGATTACCATTGATGATATCGTAGATGTGATAAGGGAAGAGGCCGAAAGAGATTATCAATTGGCAGCCGGTATTTCACAGGATGTTGAAGCAGATGATAGTATCTGGGAACTAACCAGAGCCAGACTACCCTGGTTATTTCTGGGATTGGTTGGAGGGGTAGGCGCAGCGGCCATTATGGGTGGATTTGAGGAACTCATAAGCGAACATGCGATACTTTTTTACTTTACCCCGCTTATAGCAGCTATGGCTGGTAATGTTGGTGTGCAATCCAGTGCGATTATTGTACAGGGTATTGCAAACGATGACCTCAAAGGAAGTATCAGTAACCGGCTGATTAAGGAAATGATGCTTGCAACACTTAACGGAATTATATTAGCCGCAATATTACTTCTTTTCTCCTGGTGGTTAAACGGCAGTTTTTATACCGCTCTTGCTATTTCATTATCTCTGGTCGTAGTAATTATAGTTGCTGGGATTATCGGCACATTTATTCCTTTGTTTTTACACAAAAGAGGAATTGATCCAGCAATAGCCACCGGTCCTTTTATTACCACCAGCAATGATATTTTTGGAATCCTGATTTATTTTTGGATTGCCAAAATGATTCTGGGGATATAGGAAAATGCTGGTTTGCTAAAAATGGAATATTTTAAAACTTTCTGAATAGGACCACTAGATTTGGTAATTCAATTTAAATCATGAAGATAAAAGTCGGACTGGTACAAGAAAGTCCAGTATTCTTTAATAAATCAGCAACCATCAAAAAGATGGGGACTCTGGTAGCACAGTATGCCTCCAAAGGCTGCAATTTACTTGTTTTTCCTGAATCTTTTATTCCCGGTTATCCCAGGGGATTTTCTTTTGGAGCCACTATTGGCAACAGAACCGATGAAGGCCGAAAATTATATGCAGAATATTATGAAAATAGCCTTGATCTTCAGGGAAAAGATTTGAAAAAGTTCGAAGACATGGCCAAAAAAAATAATGTCTATTTGGTGATCGGAGCAACGGAAAGAGAAGATTTAAATGGCAGCCTTTATTGTTCAATGCTCTATATTTCTCCCACCAAAGGTTTGTTAGGAGTTCATAGGAAAATTAAACCGACGGGCACGGAAAGATTGGTTTGGAATGAAGCCTCCGGAGAGACTTTGGTAAGTTTTAAGACAAAGCTGGGAAAAATAGGTGGTTTAATTTGCTGGGAGAATTATATGCCCCTGGCAAGAATGGCGATGTACCGCAAGGGCGTTGAGATTTATATTGCCCCTACAGCAGATTCCAGGGACGAATGGACTGCCACTATGAAACATATTGCACTGGAAGGGCGTTGCTTTGTTTTAGGTTGCAATCAGTATTTTACCAAATCAATGTACCCCAAAAAATACAGGCATTTGATAACGAATGAACCGGAGGATCTTTGCCGGGGCGGTAGTATTATAGTCTCGCCACTGGGAAAAGTGTTAGCAGGCCCTCTATTTGATATGTCAGGAATAATTGAAGCTGAACTTAATCTTGAAGAAATTTCTATGAGTAAGTTAGACTTTGATGTTGTGGGCCATTATGCCAGAAATGATATCTTTAGTTTTGATGTAAAAGACCAACCTGAAATTTTGAAAGAATAAAAATTTACAAGAGGAGACACTACAATTCCGAACTTTTTGTTAATTGGAAGAATATAAAATCAAGCCCATATGATTAATTATAAAATAATCTTTATAGTCCTCTTAATTTTGTGCGTTGGCTGCCGGGATGAAAAGACCAACCAATTTAATCTGCATATAAACGCTGCTACACCCACCGTCTTTGCGGAGGGCATCGTTTCCACAGATCTATACGAAAGGGACATTGCAATTTCGTCCAGAGGAGATGAAATTATTTATACCCTTGGAAATTACAAACAGACTTTCAGAAGTTTGATAAGCATAAAAAAAGATGGAGATAACTGGGGTAAAAAACAAATTCTGCCTTTTTCTGGCAAATACAATGATATTGAACCCTTCTTGTCCGTTGACGGCGAGCAATTGTACTTTGCTTCCACAAGACCCATGAACTCGGATTCTACAAGAACGGATTACAATATTTGGATGGCTACAAGAACTGAAACTTCCTGGGCAGAACCTGTGCCCCTGGATACACTAATTAACACTTCAAAAGATGAGTTTTACCCCGCTGTGAGCAGTAATGGCAATCTGTATTTTACTGCCACTCGTAAAGAAGGAATCGGGAGGGAAGACATATTCTTAAGTAAAAACATCAATGGCCAATATCAGGCACCAACAGTCTTGGATAGTACTATAAATTCGGCTGTATATGAATTTAATGCGTATATCAGTCCTGATGAAGATTTATTGGTCTTCACTTCTTATGGCAGAGAAGACGGATTAGGGGGCGGCGATTTGTATTTCAGTAAAAAAGATGAAGATGGGCAATGGAAACCCGCAAAAAATATGGGAGAACTGGTGAATTCAGAAAAACTGGACTACTGTCCATTTATCGATTTCCCCAGAAAAAACTTTTATTTTTCGAGCGACAGGGCTGAATCTACAAATAAAGATATCAAATCAGTGACTGAATTTATAGAGAACGCCCGCAGCACCCTAAATGGTATGGGAAATATTTATATGGTAAATTTGGACAACCTGGAACTAAATTAATTCATATGGAAGCTATCAATCTTCGAGAAAAATACGCTGCATTCAGCCATCATTGGCATCCTCATCAAATTGCTACTGTTGATGATATGCAGGTGATTCTGGCAAAAGTAAAAGGTGAGTTTGTATGGCATGCCCACCAAAATGAGGACGAACTCTTCCAGGTTTTAAAGGGAACGCTTTACATGCAATTCAGAGATAGGACAGAAATAGTAAATGAAGGTGAAATAATTGTCGTTCCTAAAGGAGTAGAGCATTGCCCGGCTACCAAAAATGGCGAAGAAGTTCATTTGCTTGTTTTCGAAAAACAACAGACGTCGCATACTGGTGATGTACAACATAGGCTGACTCAGACCGAGTATCCAAAAATCTAAATTGCTGTGAAAGTTCTCCACCTGGATAGTAACCACCCTCTTTTATTTGATCAGTTAAACGCTATTGGATTTGAGAATCACAAAGATTATGCTTCTTCCAAATACAAAATTGAGGAGATCATCCACGATTATGAAGGTATTATCCTGCGCAGCAGGTTCGCAATTGATAAGGAATTTTTGGACAAGGCGGTTAATCTGAAATTTATTGGTCGTGTTGGTGCCGGATTAGAAAATATAGATATTGTATATGCCAGAAAAAAGGGTGTTTTTTTGGCCTCTGCTCCTGAAGGTAATCGCAATGCTGTTGCGGAACATAGCTTGGGGATGCTACTTTCTCTTTTCAACAAATTAAATAAAGCTGACCGCGAAGTGAGGCAAGGTAAATGGGACCGTGAAGGAAACCGGGGATTGGAATTGGACGGTAAAACGGTAGGTATCATTGGATATGGAAATATGGGGAAGGCCTTTGCCAAAAAATTAACTGGCTTTGATGTGGATGTATTGTGCTATGACATCAAAGGTGGTGTTGAAGATGAAAATGCAAGACAGGTGGGTATAATGGAAATAAGGCAAAAATCAGACGTCCTAAGTCTTCATGTTCCGGAAACTGCTTTGACAAAGCAAATGATAAATTCCGAATTTATCTCAAATTTTCATAATCCGTTTTGGTTATTGAATACTGCCAGGGGCAAATGTGTGAACACGGCAGATCTGGTAACGGCCCTGAAGAGTGGTAAAATTCTGGGCGCCGGTCTGGACGTCCTCGAATATGAAAAGTCCTCTTTTGAAAATCTGTTTACCGAAACAGAAGTGCCCGAGGCGTTCCAATACCTCTTGAAGGCCGATAACGTTGTACTAAGTCCACATGTGGCAGGATGGACGGTTGAGAGCAAGGAAAAACTCGCACAGACCATTGTAGATAAAATCAAAAAAAGATTTTGTTAATTTTAGTACGTGAAGCGTACAATATTAATTTTTACTGCCCTGGTAATTGCTCTTTTGATTCTTTTTCAATTGAGCAAATATTCCTATGCGTCAGGCGACATTTCTATAGAAATTATCATTGCTTGTATTGCTGTTGTTTTCTTTTTTATAGGTACTTATATTAATAAAAAAGGCAGGTCCAGGCCAGTTGTTTCGGAGCAACAAATAGATAAAAAAAGAATTGACCAACTTGGGCTTAGTAAGCGTGAATACGAGGTTTTAATAGAAATTTCTCAGGGGCTTTCCAATAAAGAAATAGCTGCCAAACTCTTTGTTTCTGAGAGTACGATCAAAACACATGTTTCCAATCTGCTTATTAAACTTGATGCCAAGCGCCGCACCCAGGCGATTCAAAAGGCTAAAATCATGAGAATACTACCCATTTGACTACGAATGAGACTAAAGTAGGAGTATTTTGGTACTTTAGTATGAATTAAAATCGGGTAGCCCAATTTAAATTTGATCCAATCCATTAAATTTAATACAATGAAAAAAACAGTACTTCGTTTCGGACTTTATGGCGCTATTACCATATGTATTCTGTTTATCTTATCGATGTCGCTCGGAGGTGAATTGGATTATACCACTCAGGAAATTATCGGTTATGCCTCAATGGTTGTATCTCTTTGTTTTGTTTATCTCGGCATTAAACATTTTAGAGATAAAGAGAATAGCGGGGTTGTTAGTTTTGGGCAGGCGCTATTAATAGGTATTCTGATATCGTTATTTGCCTCACTTGCCTTTGGAATTCTTGACCTGATCTATATAAAATATATAAATCCCGATTTCACGGCTGAATACTACAGCAGAACAATGGCAGATTTGGAAGCATCGCTACCGGTTGCGGAATTTGAATTGAAACGTGCAGAATTAGAATCTCAAAAAGCGCTTTTTATGAATCCCTGGTTCAGTTTTCTGCTAATGTCAATGACCGTGTTCGTAATAGGATTTATCATTTCTTTAATTTCCGCCTTACTCCTACAACGCAAAAACTAAAAATTCACAGCATGACATCCAACGCAAGTTCACCAGAAGAATATATCGCTGAGTTACCGCAAGAACGGAAAACGCCATTATCACTACTGAGAAAAGCCATTCTTGAAAACCTGCCACAGGGTTTTGAAGAAACTATGAGTTATGGCATGATTGGTTATGTGGTGCCGCACAGTATTTATCCTTCGGGCTATCATTGTAGCCCGGAACTACCGCTGCCATTTATGAATATCGCCTCTCAAAAAAACTTTATAGCCTTGTATCATTCAGGCATTTATGCCGATAAAGAGTTATCTGACTGGTTTGTAAAAGAATATCCCAAATACGTGAAAACCAAATTAGATATGGGTAAGAGCTGTATTAGGTTTAAAAAATTTGACACTATCCCTTATTCCCTCATTGAGGAACTTTGCCAAAAGATGACGGTTGAGAGTTATATTACACTTTATGAAAATGCGCTTAAAAAGTAACAGAAATAAATGCAGCTCAGGAGTGTAGAGTGATTAAGCAGGCATTTATCTTCAATATTCAATAATAACATCAAAATTAATTTATGAAAAACAGGGTGACAGGATTAGGGGGCTTTTTTTTTAAAACAAAGGACCCGGATGGGATAAAATCATGGTATAAAAAACATTTAGGTTTAAATACAGATCAGTACGGCTGCACTTTTTGGTGGAAAGATAAAGAGGGCAAGGATTGTAGTACACAATGGAGTCCGTTTAAGGAAGATACCAGCTATTTTAAACCCAGTGAAAAGGAATTTATGATGAATTTCCGTGTGGAGAACCTGGTTGAGTTGCTGACCGCATTAAAGAAAGAAGGGGTTACCGTGGTAGGTAAAATTGAGGAGTATGACTATGGGAAATTTGGGTGGATATTAGATCCGGAAGGTAATAAATTGGAGTTGTGGGAACCAGTGGATAGCGCATTCCTGTAATTTCGAAAATTATTATTACATTTAGCTAAGTATTAACCAACAAAATATACACCATGTCAGAAGACGAAAAAGATTTAGGCGACAAGGCAGAAGACGCCTTTGATAATGCTAAAGAAAAAGCCGGTGACTTTGCGGAAGATGCAAAGGAGGCCGCAGGAGATTTTGCCGAAGAGGCCAAAAAAACAGCGAATGAATTTTCTGAAGGATTGAAAGGTGCCACTGAAGGAGAAAATAAAAAATTATTGGTAGGTATCCTTGCCATTTTATTTGGTTCATTTGGAGTGCACAAATTTTTACTGGGTTATAATAAGGAAGGGTTTATTTTACTTGGCGTAACCATTGTCGCTTATCTATTAGCATGTTTTGCTATTGGTCTTTTATTTGTCTGGATTCCCGGAGTTATCGGACTAATTGAGGGCATCATATACCTTACTAAATCGGACGAAGAGTTTTACAATACCTACCAGGTAGGTAAAAAACCATGGTTCTAAAATAAAAAAGTCAGATTTTTTTTTGGTCTGACTTTTGTTTTTCAAATTAATATCGTAATATTGCAATATATAAATATGTTATGGGGCTTACCAAAACACAAATATTCGATGTTCAACAGAATGAGCTCGCCACCATTTTTAAGGTACTGGCCCATCCGGCACGTATCGCAATTCTGCAGTACATAAGTAGTCAGAAGGGGTGTATTTGTAACGATATTGTCGACGAAATTGGCCTGGCTCAGCCCACCATCTCCCAGCACCTCAAAGAGCTAAAGAGCATACATCTTATCGAGGGAGAAATTGATGGTAAAAAAGTCTGTTACTGTATCAATCTAATAAAATGGAAAGAAATTCAGGAGGTGTTTAACACCTTCTTTGATAATACTAAATTCAATTGTTGTTAATTAAATATTAATCCTATGAAAACTCAGGAATTTTTAAAACTGCTTAATGAAAATAAGTATAAAAGCCTTGTTTTTGATTACCGTAACGGGGCATTGGTGGGAGCCAATTATCATATCACAGAAGTAAAAAATATTACCGTAGATGCCGTAGACTGCGGTGCCAGGACCGACTTCTGGAAGGAAACCGTTATTCAGTTATGGGAAAGCCCTAATGAACTTGATAAAACCGAATTCATGTCTGCCAATAAAGCCTTAGGTATCTTAAACAAGGTTCACAAAATGAGACCAATGGAATTGGGTGCTGAAGTAAAATTTGAGTACAGCAATTCCAATTTTCACACCGCCCAGTTGTTTGTCAATGAAGTTGATGTGGATGACAACAAAATACTCATAAAAATGGGAGTTGAAAAAACAGATTGTAAAGCTAAGGAAGAGTGCGGAGTACCCGTTGAAATGGCGGTTGAAGTTGCAGCTGGCTGCACACCGGGTGGCGGTTGTTGTTAATCTTATGCACATGGATCTACTGCTAAGAGCAATGAAAGTTTCGGATTGGCCCTCTGTATCACGAATATATGCGGAGGGTATTGCCACTGGTTTTGCCACTTTTGAAAAAGAGATTCCATCTTTCGAAAGCTGGGATACCAACCATTTGCATTCCTGTAGAATTGTTGCCGATAAAGAAGGTGAAATTTTGGGATGGGCGGCACTTTCACCTGTCTCTGACAGATGCGTCTACGGCGGGGTTGCCGAAGTTAGCGTTTATATCGGGCAGGATTTTAGAGGCCTGGGTGTAGGAAAACGGCTTTTGAAAGAACTTATTCACCAAAGTGAGGCAGCCGGACTTTGGACCTTGCAATCTGGCATATTTCCCGAAAACAAAGGCAGCATCAAACTGCATGAAAATCTTGGTTTTAGAAAAATAGGACACCGGGAACGAGTTGGCAAATTAGATGGTAGTTGGATAGACAATGTTATCTTTGAAAAAAGAAGTAAAAAAGTCGGAATTGATTAAAAATATGAAAAACATTCTCGTACTCTGCACAGGAAATTCTTGCAGGAGCCAGATGGCTCACGGTTATTTAAAACAGTTGACAAAGGATTCATCAAACATCTACAGTGCCGGGATAGAAACACATGGATTAAATCCGGGGGCGGTGGCAATTATGCGGGAAGATGGAATCGATATCTCACAACACACTTCTAACCATGTAGATGAATATGGGAATATTTCCTGGGATTACATTATTACGGTTTGCGACCATGCGAAGGAAAACTGCCCTTTTATCCCTTCAGAAAATGCCAAAAGACTGCATCATAATTTCTTTGACCCTTCCAAAGCTGAGGGTTCAGAAGAAGAAAAATATCTTGCTTTTTTAAAGGCCAGGAATGAAATAAGGGACTATTGCACCAACTTTGTTAATGAAGAACTACCTTAGGTAGTGTCATTTCCATCGTTAAGTTTACGTTCCAATTCGGCCTGAAATTCTTCCATCACAGGTTTGACCGTACTTTCTGGCAGGTCCGCTATTTTAATATACATCAGGCCGTCAACTGAATTATTAAAAAGCGGATCAACATTAAAAGCCACTACCTTGGCATTTTGTTTAATGTATTTTTTAATTAAAACAGGTAATCTAAGACTGCCCGGCTCTACTTCTTCAATAAGTCTGTCGAATTTATTTAAATCTGCCTCGGTCTCATCAAATACAAACTCCTTGTCGGCGTCATTGAGCTTTACTTTAAATTCCTTTTTCGGCCGAATGTACTGCGCAACGTAAGGATCCCAATAATTGGATTTCATGAATTCTATCATCAGGGATTTTGAAAAGTTGGAAAATTGATTACTGATACTTACACCGCCGATCAGGAATTTGTGTTCCGGGTGCCTTAGTGTTGTATGCACTATTCCCTTCCACAACAAAAACAAGGGCATTGGTTTTTGCTGATACTCTTTAACAATATATGCCCGGCCCATTTCTATGGACTGCCTCATCATTCCGTACAACTCAGGTTCAAAACCAAACAAGTCTTGCAGATAAAATCCGTCAATGCCGTAATCTTCGAATATCTGTGATCCCATACCCATTCTGTATGCCCCAACGATGGCCTTTTCCTGATCATCCCATAGAAATAAATGATGGTAATAATCATCAAACCTATCAAGGTCTATTGCATTATTGGTTCCCTCTCCTATTGCTCTGAATGTTACTTCCCTTTGTCTGCCTATCTCATTTAAAATAAAGGGCATATCCTTTTTTTGAGCCAAAAACACTTCATAATTCTTACTCTGTAATAATCTACATTCCTTTTCCCGAAGTTTTTCTATTTCGCCCTGTATAACCTCCGTTCTTACCGCAGAGGCTATTTTTTTAGGAGGCTTTGGAATTTTAAGCGAGCTTGGTATTTGATCTATTAAACGCTCTTTTTCATAAGCATGGGCAAGCATGTAAGTTTTCATGCGCAATAGCTCCGTGAATTCTTCCAGAGTCTCCTGTTCCTTTTGATTTTCCACCGAAATAGGTTGTCCAATCCTAACCTTAATAGAGCGATTTCGTTGGGAAGTTACTTCAGAAGGTAATTTAGCCGTCCTGAAAATATCATTGATCTTTGAGAGCCGGTAAAAAAGGGGACTGTTTTTGGCATGAAAATAAATGGGGACAACGGGTACATTTGCCTTGCGAATAAGTTTGATTGCCGCTTCTTCCCAGGGACGGTCCACTATCAGTTTACCATCCTTATAGGTAGAGACTTCCCCTGCCGGAAAAATACCAAGAGGATGTCCTTCCCTTATATGTCCGAGTGCACTCTTAAAACCAGAAATACTACTCTTGGCGTCTTTCCTGTCCTCAAAGGGGTTAACAGGCATAATATAAGGTGCCATAGGGACAATTCTATGAAGTAAAAAATTCGCTATAATCTTAAAATCGGACCGATGTTGCAACATTAGCTTTAGTAGTAATACCCCGTCAATGCCTCCCAAAGGATGATTGCTAATTGTTATGTATGCCCCTTCTTTTGGAAGCCTTCTGAAATCGTCCTGGGGAATTTCAAAATCTATCTCATAATGCTCCAGAATTGCTTCCAAAAAGGCCAGCCCTTCAAGATGTTTATGGTTGTCATAAAAACTATTGATCGAAGAAATTTTGGTAATCTTCATTAAGAACCACCCCATGAATGTTCCCAAAAAGCCGTAACGCTCCAGGTTAATTGCTTTGGCTACCTCCTTTGCTGTTACTAAACCCATGGCTTGTCAAAGTGTTGCATGGGTAAATATAGGAAAATCACTATTGGAGACCCCTATTTTAACATTGGAATATTGATGTTGAATTCATTATTTGACCACCAGCTGAACAGTTTCTCTGCCACGTTGTTCCAATAATACCTCCTTACCATTTTGTAATGATTTGATTGCCGTAGAGTTAAAGTGTCGAATGGTATAAAGTGATACTCCTTCATGATGTACCACTTTGAATTTGCCTTTTAAATGATTCAAAAGTTCCTCCAACTTGCCAAATTTGTTGTCAACACATACAGAGAAGCTAATGGCCGAATTCTGAATAAGGTCTACTTTCATTTTATGATCATGCAATAATTTGAACAGATCACTAATACTATTTTCCACAATAAAAGAGAAGTCCAGAGAGGATAGTTTCATTAGCACCTGATCCTTTTTCACTATAAAACAGGGCACAACAGGGTCTATACCAATTCCCTTCCCAACTATGGTTCCCGGGTTCTCCGGGTGTATAAATGATTTAACATGCAGGGGTATTTCTTTGCGCTGTAAGGGTTGTAATGTTTTTGGATGGATGACCGAAGCTCCATAAAAAGCGAGTTCTATTGCCTCGCGATAAGATATTTTATTTAAAAGCTGGGTTTTTTCAAAATACCTTGGATCCGCATTTAGAACGCCAGGAACATCTTTCCAAATGGTGACAGAACCTGCATTGAGACAATATGCCAGGATAGCAGCAGTATAATCCGAACCCTCTCTGCCAAGAGTGGTGGTAAAATTATTATCATCACTACCTAAAAACCCTTGTGTAATATACAATTTGCCTTTTTCCACCCCTTTGGAGATTCGCTCCTGCGTCTTTTCCCAATGTACTTTTACATCTCTGTAATTGTCATCCGTTTTTATAAAATTCCTGACATCTAACCAGGTGTTTTGTATCCCGGCCTCATTGAGATAGGCACTCACAATAGCCGTGGAAAGTAGTTCCCCGTACCCCACCACCTGGTCGTAAACAAAATTATAGTTGGGCGATTTATTCCAGGCCAAAAAACCCTGAACTTCTTCAAATAAAGCGGCTACCCTCGAATAAATAGGGTGCTGATCATCTGAGAACAGTCCATCCAGAATTGCAAGATGGTAGTCCTTTACTTCCTTCATTGCCAGGCTAAGTGTCTTTTTATCACTGAAATAACTGTCGACCACCTTTTCCATAGCATTGGTTATCTTGCCCATTGCAGATACTACCAGGAAAGTATCTTCGTATCCGGTTGCATTTATTACCGCGGCCAGATTCTTAACTCCTTCGGCATCCTTAACAGAAGCCCCTCCAAATTTGAAAACCCTCATATTTTTTCTAAATAATTATCAATTCCTTTTTTATCCAATTGTACCACATCCCAATCTCTCATAACCCTTGCTCCCTTTTTTTCATAAAAGCCAATAGCCGGTTCATTCCAATCAAGAACCTCCCAACTAATACGTTTAACCCCAAGATGTTTGCCGTATTTTACAACCTCATTTAAAAGAGCGGTACCCAATCCGGTACCACGCATTTTTTCACTGACAATTAAATCTTCGAGATGAATTACCGGGCCCTTCCAGGTAGAATATCTGTCATAAACCAATGCCATTCCAACAATATTATCGGACACTTCGGCTACAAAACACTGGAAGCGCTTTTTAGTACCAAATCCGTCTTTAAGCAGATCTTCGGAGCTAATCTCAACCGCATTATCTTCTTTTTCAAATTTAGCCAACTCCTTTACAAGGCTTAATACCTGGCTCATATCCCCTGGCTCCGCCACTCTTATTGTATACTTCATAATTGTTACAAATAAAACACAAAGTTATAAATTTAAAAAACTCTGATGTAGTGAAATCGTTGTAGTTTAACAAAATAAGCGATATTTGTGCCTAAATAATTTCAATTGCTCTTCATGACTACGAAAAATACCACTCTGGGTGAGTTTATTATTGAAAATCAGTCAGAATTTCAATATTCTTCTGGAGAACTTTCAAAGTTGATAAATGCCATCAGGTTGGCCGCAAAAGTGGTCAATCACGAGGTTAATAAAGCAGGGCTGATCGACATTCTTGGGGGAGTGGGTGACACCAATGTTCAGGGTGAAGATCAACAAAAACTGGATGTACTTGCCAACGAAAAATTTATTCAGACCCTTAAAAATAGAGAGATTGTCTGTGGTATAGCTTCTGAAGAGGAAGAAGATTTTATCAGTGTCAACAGCAATGACGAAAAGCATCAGAACAAATATATTGTCCTAATAGATCCCCTAGATGGTTCCTCAAATATTGATGTAAACGTTTCTGTTGGAACTATCTTCTCAATTTACCGTAGAGTTACACCCGTTGGAACTCCGGTTACCCTGGGAGATTTTCTACAAGCCGGGATTAATCAGGTTGCTGCCGGATACATTATTTATGGCACTTCCACAATGCTGGTTTATACCACCGGGCACGGAGTTAACGGCTTTACATTAAATCCGGCTATCGGCACCTTCTATTTGTCACATCCAAACATGCAATTTCCTGAAACAGGCAAGATTTATTCTGTAAACGAAGGGAATTACATCCATTTTCCGCAAGGCGTAAAGGATTATATTAAGTACTGTCAGCGAGAAGAAGGAGACAGGCCTTACACCTCAAGGTATATTGGTTCTCTCGTATCAGATTTTCATAGAAATATGATAAAAGGAGGCATTTATATGTATCCTAAAAGTAGTATGGCATCCAATGGTAAATTACGCTTGCTGTACGAATGCAATCCTATGGCATTCCTGGCAGAACAGGCAAATGGTAAAGCCAGCGATGGCTACGGACGAATTATGGAAATTGAGCCTTCAGAACTGCATCAGCGCGTTCCATTCTTTTGTGGCAGCTCTTTGATGGTAGATAAGGCTGAAGAATTTATGGCTAAATATATCTGAAAGCCACATAACCGTTATAACTAACCGGTCTTATTTATTAATTAGAGACAAATAATCCTCAAAATCTATTTTCCCTGTAAAAATGGTGATCGACCTTTTTAGGATCTCATCAGATTTAGTGACAGAAAACCCGAGTCCAATCGCATATTTCCTTAAGAGATGCTCCTCAGCTGCCTCAATATGTCCATCAGTAAAAACGATACGCAAAAGATCATAAAATCGTTCCAGGCGTTTTTTAGAACTCACCTGGGGAGTGATGGGATATTTGTTCTCCTTCTTCATCACTTCTTTAAATTGCTTATCTGAGATTTGCAATCTATCTGCAAACCGTACCAACAATTTCATTTCATCATCATCAATTACTCCATCCACCGCGGCCAGGCTTGCTATACTTGCAAAGTGCGCAAGATTGTTATTTGCAGAGTTGGAACTATATAAATCATTAATGGACATAATACTAATTTTAAGAGTGCAAATATAAATTTTTTAGAGGTCATTATTTTAAAAGTTCACATTTAATTTTGCCATTTACCCGGCTAAAGCTTCCAGTTGTTCTCTGAGCCAGGAATAACTAATTTTCCATAAATAAATTTGTAATTTCAGGCAGCTCCGAGATGCCTGCATTTATGACAAGAAACCAACTTTATGAAATTGCAGAAAATTGGTTCCTGGATCAGAACTGGCAACCCTTCCCATTTCAAAAAAAAACCTGGGCGGCTTTTTTAGAGCAAAAGCACGGACTATTGAATGCCCCTACGGGCAGCGGAAAAACCTATGCCCTCTGGTTTCCCATTGTACTTAATTACATCCAAAAAAACCCCGAATTCAAAATCAGACATAAGAAAGGGCTAAAAGCCATCTGGATTACACCGCTGAGGGCACTTTCATTAGAAATAAAGCAATCTGCCGAAAGAGTAATCAGTGACCTGGAAACCCAACTAACAGTAGGGATTAGAACAGGTGATACTTCTGCCGCTGAAAGAGCTAAACAGAAAAAAACGATGCCAGATCTGCTAATAACCACTCCTGAGAGTCTTCAGTTGCTTCTGGCTACCAAGGGTTATGATAAAACCTTTAAAAATTGTACAGCGGTCGTGGTGGACGAATGGCATGAACTCCTGGGAACCAAACGAGGTGTACAAATGGAATTGGGTCTGTCTCGCCTTAAAACTATTGCAAAAGAATTGCGAATTTGGGGTATCTCGGCCACCATAGGTAATCTTGAGCAGGCCCGGGAGGTACTATTGGGACCGGGATCTGCTGCCCTTAAAAATTCTGTTTTAATACGTGCCAACCTCAACAAAAAGATAAGGGTAAGGAGTATAATTCCTGAAGAAATAGAAACTTTCCCCTGGCGCGGACATTTGGGTCTGCGATTGCTCGAACAGGTAATCCCTATAATAAACAACAGTAAGACAACCTTACTTTTTACAAATACCAGAAGTCAGTGTGAAATATGGTTTCAAAAAATCCTGGAAAAACATCCGGAATTTGCTGGAGAAATTGCCATGCATCATGGCAGTATAGATAAAAAGACCCGGGTGTGGGTAGAACAGGCTATTCGAAATGAAAGTCTGAAGGCCGTAGTCTGCACCTCCAGCCTTGATCTGGGTGTAGATTTTGCACCTGTGGAAACTGTGGTTCAGATTGGCGGACCAAAGGGTGTTGCCAGATTTCTACAACGCGCCGGCCGAAGTGGTCACAGGCCCGGAAAGGAGAGTGTTATTTACTTTCTACCTACCCACGCTATTGAACTTGTTGAGGCCTCGGCCCTGCAGCAAGCCGTGAAAAAAAAGGCTGTGGAGGACAGAATTCCCTATCTCAACAGCTTCGATGTTCTGGTGCAATACCTAACTACACTGGCGGTATCTGACGGTTTTTTTTCTGAAGAAATTTATTCCGAAATTAAAGAGACCTTTTGTTATCAGGGCATAACAAGGGAACAATGGCAATGGCTTTTGAATTTCCTGGTTTTGGGAAGTCAAAGTCTAAAAACATATGATGAATACAAAAAAGTAGAACAACAGGAAGACGGCAGCTTCAAAGTGAATAATAAAGGAATTGCCATGCGGCACAGATTTCAAATTGGAACAATAGTCGGAGATGCAAATATCACAGTTCGCTACAAAAAAGGGGGCTATATCGGTACCATTGAAGAGTCTTTTATTTCTAAATTAAAACAAGGTGATGTTTTTACTTTTGCAGGAAGAAACCTGGAATTCATTCGAGTTAAAGGTATGCAGGCTCATGTGCATAATTCTTCTAAAAGAACCAATAAAGTGCCGGCCTGGATGGGTGGCAGACTGACCCTTTCTTCCGAAATGTCAAAATTATTAAGGGAGGAATTATATACCGCCGGGATGAATACTAAAGAGCAATCTGAGGAAATTATAGCCCTTACTTCCTTGTTTGACAGACAACGAATAGAAAGCATTGTGCCCGATCCCAATCAGTTTCTAATAGAAACTTTCGAGTCACGAGATGGTTTTCACCACATTTTCTATCCCTTTGAGGGAAGATTTGTACATGAAGCAATGGGAAGCCTGCTTGGTTATCGTATTGGACTTTTAGGTCCTATCACCTTCTCGCTGGCATTTAATGATTACGGTTTTGAGCTGTTATCTGATAAGGAGATAGATATACAACAATTGATAGACAACAATCTTTTTAGCACCGATTATTTACTTGACGATTTACAAAAAAGTATCAATGCAACAGAGATGGCGCGCAGAAAATTCAGAGACATTGCCGTCATTAGTGGGTTGGTATTTACCGGCTATCCTCGTAAAGGCATCAAAATGAAGCATTTACAGAGCAACTCTTCGTTACTATTTGATGTCTTCAAAGATTACGAGCCGGATAATATGCTATTTCAGCAGGCCTACAGAGAAACATTTGAACATCAGTTGGAAGAGGGCAGATTACGGATAGCCCTGGAACGTATTGCCCGTCAGAAGATCGTGTGGCAGGCATGTTCCGCACCAACCCCATTTTCATTTCCGATAATAACAGACAGGCTGCGTGAAAAACTTACTAATGAGAAACTTGCGGATCGAATTAGGAGGATGACCGCAAAATTGTTGAGAAAGTAAAATGGGCGAATGATTATGACAAATATTTTTATTGTGAGAGGGATACAACATCTGACCTATTAATTAAATTATATTTGCTCTTGACTCAGACATTTTCTACCCGATTAAAATAAAGAGGACAACGCTATGACCGAAACCATTCAAATACAACAGCAAAATTTTATTCTGCACCCAAGTGGCGCATTGTATTGGAAAGAAAAATCGGCTATTATGATCAGCGACGTACATTTGGGTAAAGTCTCACACTTTCGAAAGTATGGTGCTGCCGTTCCCGTTAAAGCCATTGAAAAAAATTTCGAATTACTCAATACAGCCATATCCCATTTTAGTCCTGATATCATTTGTTTTCTGGGAGATCTGTTCCACAGTTACCTCAATTCTGAATGGCGATTATTTGAAAATTGGGTTCAGGGCAAGAAAGAGGAGATAATCTTAGTTTCAGGAAATCACGATATTATTTCTCCACTTATGTTTGAGAAAATTGGAGTAAGAGTAGTCGCGGAAATTCAGCTAGACGGATTTTTATTAACCCATCATCCAGAAGAGCGGGAAGGATTCTTCAACTTTTCAGGGCACATCCACCCTGCTATTCGCCTTAAAGGGGCGGGGAGACAAAGTTTACGTTTACCCTGCTTTTTTAAAAGTAAAAATCAACTAATATTACCGGCATTCGGGGAGTTCACCGGAAGTCATATAATGAAAAAACAAAAAGGACATGAGGTCTACGCAATAGCTGACACCAATATCATAAAAATATAAACCATTTATTGCTTGCTGTTACCCTCAAGGATTATATTTGCACAAATTTTAACGGTTGACCAACACTACTATAAAGCAACTGTTTTCACAGTCTCTGCAAGTGCAGAAACTGCAGCTTGCTATTGCCACTTCCGAAAATAATATCGTATTAAAAGGCCTCACGGGATCTGCACTTTCGTTTACTATAGCCGCAACTTTTAAACACGTCAACATCCCATTTCTACTAATATTTAATGACAAGGAAGAAGCTGCATACCATCTCAATGATCTTGAACAGTTAATTGGCCAAAAAGAGGTGTTATTCTACCCGGGGAGCTATCGAAGGCCGTATCAGATAGAGGAAACTGACAATGCCAATATATTGTTGAGAGCAGAAGTACTCAATCGGATTAATTCCAGAAAAAAACCTGCCGTAATCGTTACCTATCCCGATGCGCTGTTTGAGAAAGTGGTTACGAGAAAAGAACTGGACAAGAATACTCTTAAAATAATTACCGGGGATAATCTCTCCCTGGACTTTCTAAATGAAGTCTTGTTCGAATATCAGTTTAAACGGATCGATTTTGTTACTGAACCCGGAGAATTTTCGGTAAGGGGAGGCATAGTTGATGTCTTTTCTTTTTCTCATGATGAACCCTATAGAATAGAATTTTTTGGGGACGAGGTAGATAGCATAAGAACCTTTGATGTAGAAACTCAACTTTCAACAGAAAAGGTGAAAAAAATTACGATAATTCCAAATGTTGAAAACAAGTATCTGAAAGAGGCCAGAGAAAGTTTTCTGGAATATATTTCGCCCAAAACCATAATTTTTACAAAAAACAAGAGCTTACTTTTTAATAGAATAACTTCCTTTTATGAAAAGGCGGTTGAAGCATTTAAGCAATTATCACGGGAGATCAAACATGCCGAACCTGAGGAATTATTTACAAGTGCCCCATTGCTGCAAAAACAATTAAAGCACTTTAGAGTAATCTCCTTTGGAGGATTTGCGTCAAATGATCTAAAAAGTTCATCCAAATCATCGGAGGAAATAAAGACCGACTCCAAACCAGCTTCCCAAACAAAAGATGAGATAAATTTTAGGACGAAACCTCAGCCTTCTTTCAATAAAAAATTCGATTTGCTCATACAGAATCTCAACAAGAATGGGGTCCTGGGTTACTCCAATTATATTTTTTGTGCCTCAGAACAGCAAGCCAGGCGCTTTCATGATATATTTGAAGAAGTTGACAAACAGGTTCATTATAAAACAGTTGTATTTCCATTATATCAAGGATTTATTGATGAAGATCTGAAGTTGGTCTGCTATACAGATCATCAGATTTTTGAACGCTATCATAAATTTCATCTGCGAACGGGTTACGCCAAAAAACAGGCCATTTCACTTAAAGAGCTCAATAAATTAGAGGTAGGTGATTATGTCACTCATATTGATCATGGTATTGGCAAATTTGGAGGTTTGCAAAAAATTGATGTAGATGGGAAAAAACAGGAGGCGATTAAATTAATGTACGGGGACAGAGACATTCTCTACGTCAGCATTCATTCTTTACACAAAATTTCCAAATTCAACGGAAAAGACGGGGCTGTTCCAAAAATATACAAATTGGGTTCTGCAGCCTGGAAAAATTTAAAGCAAAAAACAAAATCCAGAGTTAAGAAAATTGCTTTTGACCTTATTAAATTGTACGCTAAGAGAAGGTTGGAAAAAGGTTTTCAGTACGACCCGGACAGTTATTTACAACACGAGCTTGAAGCTTCATTCCTATATGAAGACACCCCGGATCAAAGCACAGCCACTGCCGATATAAAAAGAGATATGGAAAGTGCAAGGCCCATGGACAGATTGATCTGTGGAGATGTGGGATTTGGTAAAACCGAAGTAGCTATGCGATCTGCTTTTAAAGCTGTCGACAACGGGAAACAAGTAGCAGTTTTAGTGCCGACAACAATACTGGCATTTCAACACCAAAGGACTTTTAAAGAGCGACTCAAGGAAATGCCCGTAACGGTTGATTATCTCAACAGGTTTAGAACAGCCAAAGAGAAAAGAGAAACTTTGGAAGGGTTAACTAACGGAAAGATAGATATTGTAATTGGTACGCATCAATTGGTGAATAAGAATGTAAAGTTCAAGGACCTGGGACTACTCATAGTTGATGAGGAACAAAAGTTTGGAGTTGCTGTCAAAGATAAACTCAAGGCTATCAAAGAAAATGTCGATGTCCTGACCTTAACGGCCACTCCCATCCCCAGAACACTTCAGTTTAGCCTAATGGCAGCCAGAGATCTCTCCGTAATTAATACTCCACCTCCCAACAGATATCCTATTGAAAGCAGGGTCATTGGGTTTTCAGAAGAAATCATCAGAGATGCTATTTCTCATGAAATTCAACGAGGGGGTCAAATCTTTTTTATTCATAATAGGATTGAAAACATCAAAGAGGTAGCAGGACTAATTCAACGTTTAGTTCCAGATGCTAAAATTGGAATAGGCCACGGCAGAATGGAAGGTAAAAAACTTGAGGCATTAATGCTGGCGTTTATGAACGGAGAGTTTGATGTATTGGTTTCAACAACTATTGTGGAAAGTGGACTGGATGTTACTAATGCCAATACCATTTTTATTAATAATGCCAATAATTTTGGGCTGAGTGATCTGCATCAAATGCGAGGGCGGGTTGGCAGGAGTAATAAGAAGGCCTTTTGTTTCTTTATTACTCCCCCTTATGAAGTGATGACAGCCGATGCCAGAAAAAGAATACAGGCCCTGGAACAGTTCACCGAATTAGGAAGTGGATTCAATATTGCAATGAAGGACCTAGAAATCAGAGGGGCCGGGGACCTGCTGGGAGGAGAACAAAGTGGCTTTATCAATGAGATTGGATTTGAAGCATATCAAAAAATATTAAACGAGGCTATAGAGGAACTTAAAGAGAATGAATTTAAAGAGCTCTATGATGAAGTGGAAGGACACAGTGATAAAACTTTTGTAAAAGAAACACAGATCGATGCAGATTTTGAACTGCTTTTTCCTGATGATTATATAAACAATATATCAGAGCGACTAAACCTTTATACTAAATTGAACACAATAAGGGATAATAAGGGTCTTCAAAAATATGAAACTCAACTTATAGACCGGTTTGGAAACCTGCCAAGTCAGGTTGAAGATTTATTGAATTCTGTAAGGATAAAATGGGTTGCCAATAGTATCGGACTCGAGAAAGTTGTGATGAAAAAAGGAAAATTGATTGGTTATTTTATTTCGGATCAGGAATCCGATTTCTATCAAAGTACCGTTTTTACAAGAGTACTTCAGTTTGTCCAGGCGCATCCGGAAGCTTGTAAAATAAAAGAAAAGAACACCAGAAACGGACTGCGCTTACTGCTTATTTTTGATAAAATTAATAATGTGGACAAGGCTTTGGAAGTATTGCAACCTTTTAATGATATCATTAAAGATGTAAAACTATCAAAGGCCTAAAAGTTGTTCTGCTCTTTTACTGAAATAGCCCGGCATAATTGCTCAAAAAACCTTATGCAGCTTCTAAAAGTATGTGGCGTTAATCTGTTATATTTGAACAATGGCCCTATCCTGTGAAAATGAGATGATTTGCAGATAGTTTTAGCGATTAAAAAACAAATAACAATGACACCTAAATACCCTCTTGGCCTCTTAGTAGCCCTAATGTTATTCTGGACCTGTAAAGAGCCTAAAAATAGTACTGCTTCCCCAGTGCAGGAAGCTCAATACATAATTGACGAAGCGGCGGTGAGTCGGCTTGATTCTACTTTAAAAAGCTATGTGGATTCCGGAACAATTGCAGGGATTTCTACCCTTATCTACGAAAAGGACAAAGAAGTATATTACAATGCATTTGGATATGCAAACCTGGAAAAGAAATCACCTATGGCCAGGAATACCATTGTGCAAATTTACTCAATGACGAAACCAATTACAGGAACCGCCCTCATGACCCTGTATGATAAAAACAAATTTGAACTCGATGACCCTCTTAGCAAATACGCTCCTGAATTTAAGGATATAATGGTTTATGCCGGAGAAGATGCTTCCGGGAATCCAATCCTTGAAAGCCCTGTACGGCCCATCACAATTCGTGATCTCACCAGACATACCGCAGGCTTTGGCAGGAATTCCAATATCCCGGGCCTGGGAAAGTTGATTGCACAAGCCGATGCTCTTAACAGGGAGAATACTCTGGTACAAATGGCAGAAAAAATGGGTGCTACCCCACTCTATTTTCATCCGGGAGCACAATGGGAGTATGGCCCTTGCGTTGATGTACAGGCTTTTATGGTAGAAAGATTATCGGGAGTTCCCTATAAGGAATATGTCAGAGCAAATGTTTTAGATCCGTTAGGAATGACGGCCACCCGATATTTTGTTCCTGAAGAGGATCGGGATCGTTTTTCGGCCATGTATTACAGGGGTGAAGATGGCAGCTTAAGGCAACTCTCAGAAGAAGAATCCAAATCGGATTATCTTCAGAAATGGCCAATGACAAGAGGTGGGTCCGGATTAACCTCCACCCTGGATAATTATATGCAATTTGCCCGAATGCTCGTAAATAAAGGCACACTTGATTCTGTTTCCATTCTTAAACCTTCAACAGTTGAACTAATGGCAACAAATCACCTGGCCGACAGCGTGGAAGAACGATCATTTTTACCTAGTAAAGGTCAGGTTGGGTTTGGCATCGATTTCGCCGTCAGATTAAGACCCCCTGCATCCGGTGAAGAAAACAATGGAGTTGTTGGAGAATTTTTCTGGGATGGTGCTGCCAGCACCCTGTTTTGGGTAGACCCTGTGAATGAACTTACTGCTGTTATGTTTGTACAATTATTCCCTTATGATCAGGTAAAACTACATAAGAATTTCAGAGATGCTGTCTATGGCCCTTTAACCAATGGTGAAGAAAATTAAATAATATCATTACTGAATTTGTATTGCTAATAAATTATAATCCCCGCTAAAAGAATATAAAAGCAACTGCACCAAATTCTGACAGTGGTATGTTTTTTGAAATACGAACAACATGAAATTGTATTTATACCTCCTTGTGTTTCTTGTAGCATTTCCGTGTTATTCACAAAATACTATCAGAGGTAGTTTTTCACCAGCGGCAGATTATACCTGGCTTATTGCCTATAAACTCCAGGCGGATGGGCAAAACTATATTGAGGACACAAGGATTTCTAAAGGTAAATTCTCCCTGAAGCTCCCTAAAGATAGTCCATCCGGTACATACCGATTGGTATATGCGGTGCCTCAGGACGAATTCTATTTTGACATTATTTATAATGGCAAAGAGGATATTTCATTGGATTTTAATACCCAATCCGGTCTTTCCTTTAGAGATTCCAGAGAGAATATAATCTTTCAACGATATTTTAGAGACATTCGTTTAATTGAACAGGAAATACAAGCGTTTTACGTTTCCGAAAGTAAAGACAAAAAACATTTCGCAGAGCTAACCCAACAATTGTCTCAAACTCAGCAAGAATACGAGAATGCTTCTGAAGGATTATTGGTGAATTTATTTATAAGGTCCAATGCACCTTATATTCCATCGGGATATGAGTCTCTGGAAGCATTTGTCTCACATAGAAAACACAGTTATTTTAAGGCGTTAGAACTTGATAATCCTGAACTTCAGGCCTCCGGGTTCCTGACCGATAAACTAATTAATTTTGTCTTCACAGCACTTCCATTGAAGCACATGGATAGCACGGAAACGCAGCATTATATGATTGAAAATGCGGCATTACTTGCTGATCATCTGAAGGCTGTTCGCAGCAATTATAAACTGCATTTATTTTATACCCTTTGGTCTGATACAGTCGCCAATGGCTTCCAAATTGTTTCGGACTATCTCTACAATCAGCATTTAAAAGCGCTTGCTTCAGAAATGCAGCAAAACGAAATTATAAATCAAATTGAGACACACAATCGTTTGCGAATTGGCGCAATTGCCCCTGAAATTGAATGGATTTCCGGAAAGGACTTCTATAAGCTCAGTAGTCTGCCCGAAAATGATAAATATCTCCTTGTGTTCTGGAGTAGCAGCTGTTCACATTGTCTTAACGAGCTCCCCAAATTACATGAAGCTTTATTACCCAATACAGGATTTACCGTAATTGCTGTGGGACTAGAAGACGATGATATCAACTGGAAAAAAGAAGCCGCAAAATTATCGCATTTTAAACATGCCCTGGCTCTTGGAAAATGGGAAAGTGAGTACGCCAATCTTTATGCAATACTGCAAACGCCTACATACTTTATATTAGATAATGATAAGAAGATAATTGCAAAACCTGAGGACTATGAGGAAGTGTTGGAATTTATAAAAGCGAATAGTGGCCCTTGATAAATCTAGTTAGTTCTTGAATACAAGAACTTTCAAATAAATTTTTATAATGTTTTGAGGTCCTTAATTGTTTTAAAGGCACTATCTACCTGGTCATCATTGACAAGAATAGTAAACTCATTGGTAGTGGAAATTACCTCATACAGCACGATGCCTTCCCAGGCCAATCGTTGAAAAATGAAATAATATATCCCTGGTACGGAGACATTTTCAGCAGGAAGCTTTACTGTTATTGAAGATAAATTTTTGGCCTTCTGAGTGCATTTTTCATCTTTAAACAACGCTTCTACTGTGGCATCCAGAACATTGCTAACTACTATATTGAGTTCGTTTACTCCCCTGGAAGAAGTGTAGAAAACATCTTTATTCTTGTTAACCTCCTTGATTAATTGCGTTTGGTTTTCCAGGATTGAAGCTGACACAAGGAAAGTAAAATCTGTCAATGAAGACCTAACTGTAATTTCACCTATGTTTTTGAGCACCTTGATAATTCTGTGAGTTGCCCTGAACTCCATATCATCAGAAAGCCTTTTCAAGGCCATAACAATAGCGCCATTCCGGATATCTTTACCCAATTCCTCTTCAATTTCCGGTTTTACTATTCTTGAAAGTGAAGTTAGGTTGATGATTCCCTGAGACAAGGCACTTTGTAAAAAAGGCTTCTTTTTTATATAATGTTCAACAACGGCAGATATCGTTTTCATGACAATATGATTGATTGTCAAAAATAACAATTTGTTATAAATAAAACAAATAGTTGTACTTTAATAATCAAGAAATGCTGACTTGCTAATAAACTGCCCCTAAAAATGATAAAAAGCGTCCTCCATATGCTCAATATGCATATCATCCCTGGTTTTGAGAAGTGTAATAATATCAAAACGCACCTCCATGTCAATTTTTTGATCTGTAATATAGTGATCCGCCGCCATCAGCAATAACTTAATTTTTTTCCTGGTGACTGTTTCTGCTATATTACCCAGATGGGATGAACTTCTGTACTTAACTTCGACGATAGCCAGAATATCATCTTTAGATGCTATAATATCTATTTCGGCTTTTAAGTATCTGTAATTTCTAAATAGTATAGAATAACCTTTGGTTATCAGGTAGTCTGCAGCCTGCTGTTCTCCTTCTCTGCCCCTTTGGTTTTGTATACTCATCAATGTTAGTAAAATCTTACATAAATGCTGCATTTCATCGAAAATATGAGCATTTAGTCCGTTTATTCGATCCTAAGGTTGTAATTTCGGTTGCAGTATAACGAAAATACTAGCATTTCCATAATATCGTTATCGTTTAAGCGTTAAGAATTTGCCCCTACACACATGAACGTTCTTAAAGCCTAAAAAAACTATGGAATACTTCGTTAATTGTAACACCTCTACATTAGCGCCGTACACAACTCCCTTAGATAAACTAAGGGCTGCGCATTTGTACAGAAGACTGGGGTTTAGCGCCTCAGTACAAACTATTGACCAGGCGGTTGGCCAAACGGCCGGAACCCTGGTAGACAACTTAATCAATGAGGCACTCAGTATGCCGCCACTTGCTCCCCCGGTATGGGCAGATTGGAACAACAGCAACTATCCTGCTGATGACGATCTTGCGGGGCAGATGAGGAATGCACAACGTTCCGAATGGCGATTAGCGTACACCAATGGCCTCGTGACCAATAACCTTAGAGAACGTTTAAGTTTTTTCTGGAGTAATCATTTGGTTACACAACTGGAAATCTATAGTTGTAATTCTTTCCTCTATTATTATGTTAACTGCCTGCAACGCAACTCACTTGGGAACTTTAAAACCTTTGTGAGCGAAATGGGACTTACGAGTGCCATGCTGTACTATCTGGATGGGGTTTACAACAATGGAAATAATCCAAATGAGAATTACGCCAGGGAGCTATATGAATTATTTACCCTGGGAGAAGGTAATGCCTATACCGAACAAGACATTATTGAAACTGCCAGAGCGCTTTCTGGTTATGTGGAACGTGGTGAATTGGGTTGTGAACCTGTCGCTTTCGACGCAACGAGATTCGATGCCGGCTCCAAAACTATTTTGGGCCAGACCGGGAATTGGGATTATAATGATGTTATGGATATCCTTTTTCAGCAAAGGCCTAATGAGATAGCCGGATTTATTTGCCGGAAGTTATACGAATTCTTTGTACACCCAGACTCAAAAGATGATGCCGGTAATGCGCAAGCCATTATAAGTGGTATGGCAACTACCTTTGTCTCCAATAACTTCGAATTGGCTCCTGTACTTTCACAATTGTTTAAAAGTGAGCACTTTTTTGATGAGGATGCGATAGGTGTTATCATCAAAAGTCCGTTCGATATGTATTTGAATTTCATCAACGAAAGTGGATTTACATATAATGATGATACGCTGAATTTTGTTATGAGCTCCTCCAATCTTCTGGGTCAGACCGTGTTTGATCCTACAGATGTTGCAGGATGGCAAAGAGACAGGCAATGGATTAACACCAATTTTATGATTGGCCGTTGGTTGACAGCCGAAGTTTTCCTCGAAGCATTTTATCAAAGTGATCCGGAACAATTCAGAACTCTTGCCATGGACGCGGTAGGACCGGCTGATAGTAATACCAGTAACCCTGAAATAGTTGTCCGCGCAATTGTAGATAAGATCACCCCTAAAGGCCTGCTTACTTCGCAGGACTTTGAGAATGCCATGGACGCATTTAAAATTGAGGATGTTCCGGAAGATTATTACAGCCCGGATTACTATCCAGGAGGAAGTGGGTTATGGATGTTGGCCGTTAGCCAGGAACCACCCCTACAAGTATTTCTACTGCTAATGCATTTATCCAGACAACCTGAATTTCAACTAAAATAAATCCTACAACTATGTGTAATAATCATATCCCTATAAATATAAAAAATAACAAAGAGCACGACGATGAGCACAAACAATGGAGTAGACGTTCATTTCTACAGGCATTGGGCATAGCCGGGTCGGGTTCCATGATGCTAGGCAGTAATATGCTTACCGCATCGGCACCATCCCCACTGACTGCGGCGATTGCCAATGCCCCTACGGATGCTATTTTGATTCTTATCCGTCTTTCTGGCGGAAATGACGGATTGAGTACTGTCATTCCAATAGAGCAATACGATTCATATGCCAATGCAAGGCCAAATATCTATATTCCGGAAAGTAAGATTCTGAAACTGACTGATGATTTTGGCGTGCCAACTTATATGAATGCGCTGGAGCCCATGTGGGGCGACGGTCAATTTAAGGCGGTACATGGTGTAGGCTATGAAAACCAAAGTCTTTCACATTTTACCGGTTCTGATATTTATGCCAATACAGATCTGACAACAACAGGGTTTGACGGTTTAAATACAGGTTGGATGGGCCGCTATTTTGAGAATATATATCCGGATTATTTGGTAAATCCGCCAGCAGCACCTGCTGCAATTCAAATTGGTCAATTCGGAAGTTTGGTCTTCCAGGGTGAAGAAACCAACTATGCCTTTGTTACTTCAAATGTTGATCAGTTAGAAGAAATCGCCGAATCAGGAGTAGTATATGGGCTGGATGAAAGTTTGTTTGACAACTGTATGTACGGGGATCAGCTAAAGTTTTTAAGAGGAGTTGCCAATACTACTTATGAATACTCCGGTCTTATCCATGAAGCCTATGAAAGAGGTCAAAACCAGGTAGAGTATCAGGACAATGGTTTTGCCAGACAACTGGCTCTTTTAGCCCGTTTAATTAAAGGTAATTTAGGCACAAAAGTATATATGATTTCCATGGGTGGTTTTGATACTCACGGGAACCAGCCACTTGCCCATGAAAGGCTAATGTCTAACCTTTCAATAGCCATAAATAACTTTTATGAAGATGTTGCCTTTACACAACAGGATGATAAGGTTCTGAGTATGACCTTTTCTGAATTTGGAAGACGTATTTTCGAAAACGGATCAAATGGTACAGACCATGGCAAGGCTGCTCCTACACTATTCTTTGGTTCCGGACTTAACGGAAGCGCGTTCGTTGGAGATCACCCTTCACTCGAAAGTCCTAACGGCAGGGGGAATTTAGAATACACTATGGATTTTAGAGATTTGTACGCAACTGTTCTGGCAGAATGGTTATGTGTACCTATTCCATTAGTAGAGCAACACTTATTAGATCATCCGTATACACCGGTAAACCTTGGCTTTGAATGTAGTGGCACAGAATTTCCGGATATCGCATACAGTGATGAACCACCGACATTGCCAGACGGCAGTGATCCAACGCCGGATGTTCCGACCCCGGATCTTTTAGATGCTATTGTACACAGGCCGTTTTATCCAACTAAGGATACGCCGCACATCTATCTTGAAATGCCTTTAACGGCACATGTAGATATACAATTGTTCAATATTCTTGGACAAAATGTGGGTACAATTTATAATGAAATTACTTCCGAAGGTTCTGTTGAGATCAATATTCGAGATAGAATGCCTATGCAATTGTCTACCGGAAAGTATATATATAGAATTCAGGTTTCAGACAAAAAAATGTCGAAATCAATTATGGTGGCATAAGCCAGTCCTACTTTGCAGTAATTGCCCTCGGACACTGGACGTTCAACATTTATGTTAGTTCAGTGTCTCGAGGGCTTTCTTTTTCATAGCCGTTTGCTACAACAGCTGAAAGATTTGGTTATTTTTGTGGCTTAATTTAGTTCTTAATGTCGCAACCTCCGCAAAAACCAGCCAGATATACAATTACAGCCGCATTGCCATATACCAATGGCCCCTTGCATATCGGACATTTGGCAGGAGTTTATGTACCGGCAGATATATACGCAAGATATCTCAGATTAACCCATAATGACGTGGCTTTCGTTTGCGGGAGCGATGAACACGGGGTGGCAATACCGATGAAAGCAAAAAAGGAAGGGGTTACCCCAAAAGAATTAATAGACAAGTACCACAACATAATTAAAAAATCGTTTCAGGAGTTTGGCATCACCTTCGATAATTATTCGAGAACCTCAGCCGCCGTTCATCATAAAACAGCATCGGATTTTTTTGTTCAGTTAAATAAACAGGGTGATTTTCTGGAAGAAACAACCGCTCAACTCTACGATGAGGAGGCAGAACAGTTTCTGGCTGACCGATTTGTTACGGGAACCTGTCCTAAATGTGGATATGAAGAGGCCTATGGGGACCAATGTGAAAACTGTGGTTCCTCTTTAAATGCTACTGATCTTATCAACCCTAAATCAACTATCTCTGGTGCAGTTCCAAGTATGAAAGAAACCAAGCACTGGTTTCTTCCTTTGGACAGGTATGAAAATTTTCTAAAAGAGTGGATATTAGAAGGACATAAGAACGATTGGAAACCCAATGTATATGGACAATGTAAGTCCTGGATAGACGACGGTTTAAAACCAAGGGCGGTTACACGAGATCTTGATTGGGGCATCCCGGTCCCCGTGAAAGGTGGAGAAGGCAAAGTACTTTACGTCTGGTTTGACGCACCTATCGGATATATTTCTTCAACAAAAGAGTGGGCAGAACGGGAAGGAAAAGACTGGGAACCTTATTGGAAATCAACAGATACAAAATTATTGCATTTTATAGGTAAGGATAATATAGTTTTTCACTGTATTATCTTTCCTTGTATGCTCAAAGCACATGGCGAGTTTGTGCTGCCGCAAAACGTTCCGGCCAATGAATTCCTCAACCTTGAAGGGAACAAATTATCTACCTCAAAGAATTGGGCGGTCTGGCTACATGAATATTTGGAGGAATTTCCCAATATGCAAGATGTGTTACGGTATACTTTAACGGCCAATGCTCCAGAGACCAAGGATAATGATTTTACCTGGAAAGATTTCCAGGCGAGAAACAACAATGAATTGGTTGCCATTTTTGGGAATTTTATCAACAGGGTGGTAGTGCTGACCAATAAGTATTTTGATGGGGCTGTTCCCGAACCTTCAGATTTCATTAGCACCGATAAAGATACCTTGTCAGAGTTGCGAAAGTTTCCTCGGTCTATTTCGTCATCTCTGGAGCGCTACCGTTTTAGAGAAGCCGGGCAGGAAGTTATGAACCTGGCTCGTCTGGGCAATAAGTTCCTCGCAGATTCCGAACCATGGAAAGTAATCAAAGAAGACGAACAAAGAGTTAAGACAATAATGTATGTCGCATTGCAGATTGCTGCCGGCCTTGCAGTATTAAGTGAACCATTTCTGCCATTTACATCAATAAAGCTTCGTCAAATGCTCAATTTTGAAAAAGATGATAGCTGGTTTGATGTTCAAAACAGCGAAAAACTACTGTCCCCAGGTCACAAGATTGGAATAGCCCAGCTGCTATTCAGAAAAATTGAGGATCAGGAAATACAAAAACAATTAGACAAGTTGGCAGCGACCAAACTAAATAACGAATCTGAAAACAAGATACTTATGCCGCAGAAAGAGACCATTAGTTTTGAAGACTTTACTAAAATGGATATGAGGGTCGGCACTATTCTGGAAGCCGAGAAAATGGCAAAGACTAAAAAGTTAATGGTTCTTAAGGTAGATACAGGCCTGGACACCAGAACAATAGTCTCGGGAATAGCCGAAAGTTTTACCGCCGAAGAAATAATTGGTAAAAAGGTCACCGTCCTAATTAATTTGGCGCCGAGGCCGTTAAGAGGTGTGGATAGCGAGGGAATGATCCTAATGACAGAGAACAAAGAAGGAAAACTGGTTTTCTTAAATCCTGATGAGGACCAGGTGGGTAATGGGGAGAGTATAAGTTAAACCCTCACCAAAGTTGTTTGTGCCATAGCATATTATGCATATTTGAATTTTGAGGTCCTTTAAAAAACAGACAATTTTATATTGCCTCTATAGTGAAAGTGATTGACCAAAATTTATTTTTGGGGAAATTGAAGCTAAATGAAAAAGACAGTAACAGCCTTTCTTTTGTTAATCCTGACAGGAACGTTTGGGCAGTCTTCTTCAATTTCAGATAAGGATAACAACTGGAATAATTTCACCTATGATCTTGGAAATATCTTTAAGGGTGTTGGATATTCATACACCAGGCCTTTGCATTGGCAAGGCAAAGATTGGGCTACTTTTGGAGGAGTAATGGCCGGTACAGCTTTAGTATATCTTATTGACGACCCAACTTCTGAATACTTTATTGGCATCAAAGAAGATGTTCCGCAATTTATAAGGGAATATGGCAAAGAATATGCAAGCCCTCAATACAATTATATGTTCACCGGGGTAGTTTACCTTACGGGTCTTTTTACAAAAGATGAAAAACTTAGGAGGACCGGCGTTTTGATGATATCTTCCGCCACCTCAACAGGTTTATTGCAACAAATATTGAAATCGGCTGTTGGCCGAGCCAGGCCAGCCACCGGATTGACCAAAGACACTTTCAACCCATTTTGGGGCGGAGGCAAAGGCTTTCATTCTTTTCCCTCCGGACACACCATATTAGCCTTCACCAACGCCTATGCCCTGGCTAAACAATTTAAAAATCCTTGGGTGAAAGGAGGTATTTATACCGTCGGACTCATCCCTGGTATATCCAGATTATGGGAAGGCAAACATTGGCTTTCCGATGTGGTATTCAGCGTAGCCCTTAGCATCTTTACTGTAGAAGCTATAGACCGTTATCTCGACAATAAATATGAAAAAAAATATAACCAAAATTCAAAGGATGTCAGCTGGGATCTTAATTTTGGCCCCGGACAGCTGGGGCTTACCGTACGGTTTTAGAAGGTTATCCCCCTAGATATATTCTGCATACTTCGTTAAAAGCCCTTTGGTTTTATTTTATTGAAATAGGTATATTTACTTTGAGACAATTGCTATGCCCTCCATGATTTATGATTCTTAGTAAACAAATACGAATTTGGGAATCCGTAGCTTAGTTTAAATTCAAGAGATTAATGATGCATTCCTGTATTTTGAAAGCTAATAAGTTTGCTTGTTTCATTTTCATTCTGTTTGTTTTTTTACCTCAATATCTGCTGTTCTCCCAGGAGGCAGTAAGCACGGAAATACTTGCAAGGGTGCTCGACAGTAAAACTAATATTCCTATCGTATTTGCTACTGTATTACTCAAAGATAACGGCAATGGTGTAGTCACCGACAGAGATGGTTATTTCAGACTCCCCAACAAATACAAACTTGAGGGCGAACAAATCAGTATTTCTTCAATTGGTTATTCCACTAAAACTATAGCTGTCTCCAAATTAGACTCTAATATCATCAATACCATCCTTTTAAATCCTAAAACTGAAGCACTTCAGGGGGTTGTCCTATCTGCGAATTCCTCTTCTAATGGTCGAACTTCACTTAAACCAGAAGAAATAGTTAGAAAGGCTATTCAAAGAATACCTTCTAATTGCCCCACAGACCCTTACTCCTATATTGCCTACTACAGGGATTATCAGTTATTTCGTGATGACTATATCAATTTAAATGAAGCTTTGGTCGAAGTATTTGATACCGGCTATAATTCTGATAAAATTACAGATGCCTATAATCAAACATCCCTGATCGAATACAAAGAGAACAATGAATTTAAAAGAGATACCATCTGGTCTTCCAAATATGATAATTCTGGTCAAAAATTCATAAAAGACGCAAAAATTTCAGCCTTAGGAGGTAATGAACTCAGTATCCTTAATCTACACGATCCCATAAGAAACAGGAGTCGGAATAGCTTTTCATTTGTAAATACTTTAAAAAAAGACTTTCTGGAAAATCACAGATTTAAACTAGAGGGAGTCGCTTATAGAAATGATGTCCCTATTTATCATATTAGTTTTAATACCAAATATGAAAAGATAAAAAGTAGATATGCCGCCCAAGGAGCTATTTACATTGGAAAAGAGACTTTTAGCATTTATAAATTTAGCTATAAAGGTTTTGAACGGCATGCGTATGATCCGTTATATAATCTGGAATTGGAATACCTGCCAAAAGGAGGTAAAATGGTACTGAATTATATTTCATTCAACAATAATTTTCAAGTGAGGAGCAGGGACAACTTTAAAATAGATTCAATTTTACTGGATAAAAATGAGAATGCTTTTTTTATCACCTTTAATAACGCCCTTAAGGCATCTTCTATTGGCAATCTCCGCAATTACAGATTTATTTATAAAAAAAGAAAGCTAAAAATAAGTAACGCCACCCAGGCCGGACCAAAAAGCATAAAAGTCACACTTATTAATGGTACAATCCCTGAGTTAGGCAATTTGGATGAAAAAGTTATGAGCAATGTTAATTACAGGATTAAGAACATTGAAGATTCTTTTGGAAGAAAATTGGGAAAACTAAATATGACAACAATTAACCAATTCCGGGAAATGTTTGTACAAAAGGTATTTATGGGGAAAGCACTTCCGTTGCACGGGCAGTTTATAAACAAAAAAAGTTCCCTTTCAAACACTGAAAAAGTGAATTTTAAAACCAAATCGGATTATTGGGTTAATACTCCCTTAAAACTTATTAAATAGATAAAATTTGTGAAAAAATTCAAATTAATTTCAATTCTGGTTTCTCTTCTGACACTGGTGGCATTTTCTCAGGAGAATTATAAAGAGGCCCAGCTGGTAGATATGTACGAAAGTTACACCGAATTACCCAGGGAACTGGCTTTCGTTCATCTGAATAAATCGGTTTATATAAAAGGAGAACTTCTTGCTTTTCAGGCTTTTATACTAGACAAAAATACCAAAGAGCTTTCTCAAGAGACCGCAAATTTGTATGTAACGATAAGTGATACCTTAGGTCGGCAATTAAAGAAAAAGTTATTTCGTGTCAACCAGGGAAGTAGCCAGGGTAGTTTTGAAATTGACAGTCTTTTTTCTAGCGGGCAATATATTATTAGGGCTTACACCAACTGGATGAGAAACTTTAAAGAACAGAATTTTTACATTCAAAACTTTAAAGTTTTAGATCCGGCTGACAATGGCTCAACCACCACCACATTTGACGGAGAAGTAATTGAAGCTCAATTTCTTCCTGAGGGTGGAAACCTGGTCGCAAATATCAAAAACACAGTGGGGGTAACATTGAAAGATGCAAGGGGATTTGGCCTCTCCGCAGTAACAGGAAATGTGGTTGATGAGAAAAATAAGCTTATCACCACCTTCAAAACAAATGAGCTGGGCTTCTCTAAATTTTACCTTAGCCCGGAAACCAGTAAGTCATATTTTGCAGTGCTCACCGTAAATGGTAATAAACAACAGTTTCCCCTGGAACATGTGGAGAATGAAGGAATTGTTGTTGAACTACAGGATTTGAGGACTAAGGTTGCTCTCGCTTTCAGAACTAATATCCATACCTCAATAGATCGAAAAAAAGGATACCAGCTGGCTATTCACAACGGCACAAATTTAAAAATTACCGACGTCTCTTTTTCCAAAAATACCATGGAGGTGCTAAAGGTAATCCCCTATAGTGATTTGGATCCTGGCTTGAACATTTTTACGCTCCTCGACCGTTATAACGAACCCATTCTAGAGCGGTTGTACTTTAAACATGAAGGGATTAAGCAATTAAAAATTCAAAAGCAGCGCGTCAAAAGAATTGGAGACTCATTAATTGTTAGTTTAAATTATCCGCATATAGATACTACACAATTGAATACCGTAAGTATTTCTGTACTACCCAAAAATACTCAAAGTTATAGCGCTCATCATAACTTAAGGTCTTATATAAGTCTGCAACCTTATGTACGAGGTTATATAGAGAATGCCAGATATTATTTTGAGGATCATTCCACCAAAAAGAGTTATGATTTGGATCTTTTGCTTATAACTCAGGGGTGGAGCAGTTATAATTGGAAAACTATTTACAATGATCCCCCTGACTATAACTATGACTTTGAAAATGGTATAGGTTTTACTGCCAATCTCAGAGGGAAATCTGGCGCACAACTTCTTCGTTATCCCAATCAGGGTGGGGCTACAGAAATTATTACCTTATCGGGGGAGGAAACTGCGTTCCAAAGAAATTCTATTTTCCCCATAGAAGGTGATAAAATAAGAATTGGCGAAATTCTCCCGGATGGAAAAGTTATTAAGCCCAGTTTAAATGTCCTTTTTAACCCTTCTTCTATACCTGCATTAAATGTTAATATGGCATCTTTGATCATAAAAGAAGACCATTTTCTACTAAACTCTCCAAGTACGCCCGACGCCCTCTTTGACAAAGTTGAAAAGTTAGACGAAGTAATTCTAACCGAAAAAAAGGCCTATACCAGAATTGAAAAGCTGAGAAATGCCACCTCCGGTAAAGTGGAAATTTTTGATGAAGATACGAGGATGAAATACCGCTATTTTGCCAATTATATCAGCCAGAGAGGTTATATAGTGGACGAAGGATTTTATGAGCAAATAGACGTCGGCGGATTGGGAAGTGGCATCTTCAGAATTGTCAACCGTATTCAGTCAACTCTGACAAGAGGTGGTGCTGGAAATATTTCAACAGATCAATATGCCAACAATGATGAAGCTTCACTCCCGTCAGGAACACGGGACCAGATAACTTCAGGGATGGTGCCTACTATTTATTTGAATGATATTCTCCTTTCAGATTTTAGTGTTCTTTATAGATTTGAGATGTCCCAGGTAGATTATATTGAGGTAGATCGATATGGTCTGGGTGGAGGTATGCGCGGAGGTGGAGGGATCATCAAGATTTATACAGATCCTTCCCGCGTGCTTAGGGATTCATATAAGTTTGAGAAGACTTATGAAGAATATGCCTTGCCAATGACCTTTAGTAAACCCAGTCGCTACTATACTCCTAAATACAGCTCTTATAACAGCAACTTTTTCAGAGATTATGGAGTAGTAGGATGGTTTCCCGAACTTAAATTTAATGCTCAGGGTGAACTAAATATAAAAATTCCCGATACTGGCACCGCAGTCTTACTATTGGGTTTAGAAGGTGTAGTAAATAATAATACAACTGTTTCGGAAGTCCTTGAAATACCCTTGAATTAGGTATCGCCTTTGGTGTTTTCCCAACTTCATATATTTTGTATATTCATCCAGTAATAATTAACCGACCAAACATGTACTATAATAACTCAATCTCACTTTTTACATGGCTTTTACTCGCATTATGTATAAGTTGCGGAGAGAGGAAAGCAGACAAGAAAGAAGAAACCACCACTAACTCCGAATCAAATAAAATAAAGGTGGTTTTTGATACGGATGCTAATAATGAATTGGACGATCAGCATGCTTTGGCATATCTGTTATTCAATGGAGACACCTTCGAAGTTCCTGGAATAACAGTAAATGCCACCTATAATGGGGGTGAAATACAGGGACATTATAATGAGGCCGAAAGGGTATTACAACTTTGCAATTTAAAGGATGATATCCCTCTTTTAAAAGGGGCAAACGGCAACTTTAATGAAATTATTTCACAGTTAAATACGGACAGCTATGACGGTAAGGAAGGGGTTGATTTTCTCCTGGAATCTACCAAAATGGACCGTGTTATAATAGTAGCTGTCGGAAAGCTAACCAATGTGGCACTGGCACTTAAGAAAGACCCCTCCTTTGCCGCGCGCACAAAAATAGTTTGGCTGGGATCTAACTATCCGCAACCAGGGGAATATAATCAGGACAACGATACCATTGCCATGAATTACGTACTTAATAGTAGTATCCCGTTTGAAATGGTTACAGTTCGCTATGGCGAGGCTTCAGGAACAGATGCCGTAAGTGTTACCCAGGACGAGATCAATCAAAAAATGCCAGGCCTGGGTCCCATTGCCAAAATTCCGATTATTGGAAGGCATGGAGGAGAGTTCAGCAACTTTGGGGATTATTCTGTGAGTCTGTTCCAACATATATTTGATCATGTTGAACATGCCGGAGATAAAAAAACACGGCCTTTATTTGACATGGTGGCTGTAGCAATATTAAAGAATAAAAACTGGGGACAGCAAAAAGAAATTCCGGCTCCTGTTCTTATTAACAATACCTGGGTAGAGCGCCCTGAAAATATTAGAAAAATCACGATTTGGGAAAACTTTGACAAGGAGGCACTGCTTACCGACTTTTATGCTGCAATGAGAAAGCCTGTCCCTGTTTCACATCCTTAATACAATGGCAAAAATAGTCGTAGTTGGTAGCTCCAATACAGATATGGTGGTAAAAACTCCTAGATTTCCTGAACCGGGGGAGACCATTCTGGGGGGCGATTTTTTTATGTTCCCAGGTGGTAAGGGAGCCAACCAGGCTGTGGCGGCGGCACGAATGGGAGGAATAGTTAGTTTTGTTTGCTGTGTCGGAGATGATATTTTTGGACAAAATGCACTTTTGGGATACAAAAATGAAAACATTAATGTTGACGGATGCCTGTTAGCAAAAGGATCGCCTTCCGGAATTGCCCTCATTACTGTTAACGCAGAGGGAGAAAACGAAATAGTTGTGGCATCCGGAGCCAATAACCTTTTATCGGAAGCCCATATTTCGGCCCATTCAAAACTCCTAAATTCGGCAGAGATTGTACTGACCCAGTTAGAAACTCCTTTGGCAGTAGTAAACCAATTGGCCGCACATTGTAAAAATTCCGGCCAGCGATTTATAGTAAATCCGGCCCCGGCCCAACAATTATCGGCTGATATCCTGGATGATCTTTTTCTTATTACGCCCAACGAAACCGAATCCAAATTACTTACAGGTATCGATGTTAAAGACGAGGACAGCGCTGAAATTGCCTGCCAACGTTTCTTTGATAAAGGCGTTCAAAATGTGATTATCACTATGGGAAGCCGGGGTGCCTTCTTTATGAACAGCGATGAAAAAATGCTGATAGCCCCTCCAAAGGTAACTGCAATTGACACCACTGCGGCTGGTGACATATTTAATGGAACACTTACAGTATTTCTTGCTCAGGGATTATCCTGGCAGCAAAGCATTGAAAAGGCTAACAGGGCAGCTGCTATATCCGTTACCAGGATGGGCGCTCAGGCCTCTGCACCCTATAAAAATGAAATCAAATAACTTATACCAATATGTTTATTATAGATTCTTACCCCATCGCCGTAATCTTCTGTATTATCACAATGATGGCCTGGGGTTCCTGGGCGAATACACAAAAATTGGCTTCATCCAATTGGCGGTTCGAACTTTATTACTGGGATTATGTTATAGGCATTGTTATTTTTTCCTTTCTGCTGGCCATTACTGCCGGAAGTTCGGGAGATGAAGGCCGGTCCTTTTTTGAAGATCTTGCGCAGGGAAGTAATGCGAATTTAGGATCCGCCTTTTTGGGAGGGGTACTCTTTAATGGCGCAAATATCCTGTTGGTTGCTGCAATTACTCTTGCAGGTATGTCCGTAGCATTTCCTGTAGGTATAGGGTTGGCTTTGGTAATAGGGGTGATTGTGAATTACATCGATGCCCCGGTTGGTAATTCAGGTTTACTTTTTGGGGGAGTAGCACTAATTGTACTCGCCATGGTTCTAAATGCCAGTGCTTATAAAAAACTCTCAGCGAGTCAGAATAAGGTACCCACAAAAGGACTGCTGCTGGCAATCGTTGCCGGCAGTTTGATGGGTTTATTTTATAAGTATGTGGCAAATTCCATGTTTCCAGATTTTACAACTCCTATAGACGGGAAACTAAGCCCCTATACTGCGGTATTCATTTTTGCTCTGGGAATACTGATTAGTAACTTTTTGTTTAATACAGTGCTTATGAGAAAACCCTTCGATGGCCCTGCAGTGAGTTTTGGAGATTATTTTAAAGGAGGGTCAATGAATCATATTATGGGGATTTTGGGAGGTCTTATCTGGTGCCTTGGCATGTCTTTTAGCATTCTGGCTTCGGATAAAGCCGGACCGGCAATTTCTTATGGTTTGGGACAGGGCGCAACTGTGGTGGCTGCCCTTTGGGGAATATATGTTTGGAAAGAATTTAAGGGAGCTCCCAAAGGGGTCTCCGTCTTACTCAATATTATGCTGCTGGTATACATGCTGGGACTTGCGCTGATTATTCTGGCCAGGTAAACAGACTATCTGAAAACACGCTTAAATATAAAATCAGAAATTAAGGCCTTTGGGTGTTTTGTGCTGTAGTATTGTCTTTAATCCGGACTCTTCTTCCCTGTTTGGCATAAAAAGTCTCCTGAAACAAATAATGCTCGCTATGTTTATGTGGAGTTTCGCATACAAGTCTGTGACTATCATAGGCCTCTAGTTTTGTATTTATATATACCTGATAGGCCGTGTAGCTTTTCTTTTTTAACGCACGTTCATAATTCCTCTGATCCTTCCAGAAATCAATCTCGTCTTCGGAAAATTGCAGTTTAATATTCTGCTCATAAATAGCATCCTCCAAAGCCTTTTCCATAAAAAAGGTCAGCGCTTTTGGCAGTTCTTCCTTCGCCTGGGAATATAGTTCCCCCTGGAAGCAAAATGCTACCGAAAAGATGATTAAGCTTATTTGACTTATCTGCTTCATTTTCTGGGGCTTACTATAAACTAAACAAGGTTTATTTCCTTTTTTAATGCTACATTAAGTTAAGACCAGAAAACGTCAAATCATAGAAAAAGGGGCAAAACGCCCCCTTTTTCGATAAATTGTGGTTTATATCATTTTCCAAACATCAAAAGTTCATTGCATTTGATCTCTGTTACATACCTTTTTTCTCCTTCTTTTGTGTCATAAGAGCGATGAATTAGTTTTCCCTCCACGGCCACTTCCTTTCCTTTAACAAGGTAGTTCTCAATGATCTCTGCAGTTTTTCCCCAGGCCACTATATTATGCCATTGGGTGTCCTCGACCTTTTCTCCTTTGGCATTTCTATAGGTCTCATTAGTAGCAATCGAAAATTTTGCCAATTTGCTGCCACTGTCAAGATTTACAATTTCGGGGTCTTGCCCCAAATGTCCAATCAACTGTACTTTGTTTCTAAGTGCGTTCATAATTTCTAATTTTAATGGATTAACAGTTAATACTATCGGTGGACTCTCCTCCGACACTGCAAACATAGATGGGCTCAATCAGCATATTCGGTTGGGAAGTATTTATTTTCGTTTGTAAACGTTTGTTGTCATTTGTATGAATTTTTATTCCTGATTATCAACATCTTAAATTTACATTGAATTTTATACCTTTCATTTCTATCGATAATTAAATTCGCTTTACATAACTTTAATTCCGTGAAATCTATTATATATACCATCATTGTAATCCTTTTACTTGCATGCGAAGGCTCTGTTTCTAAAAAAGATTGGTCCAGTGACAAAGTAGAACAGGATGCCACTAAAATGCTTTATGAATATCATGCGGCTATTGCAAAGGACGGCCTGACTGCCGAGTTTAGATACCTGGACAATTCAGAAAATTTCTTCTGGGTACCTCCCGGCTACTCCTCAAAATTGAATTATGACTCGGTTCAAAAAATTCTTGTTGAAAATGCCCTGGCATTTACCTCAATTGACCTTAAATGGGATGCCCTTGAAGTATTTCCTATCTCTGAAGAAATTGCCACCTATTCTGGCATAGTTTTAGGTCAGATGACAGATACTAGTGGGCAAATCTCTGAAACCGCAATTATAGAATCCGGAACTTTGATCAAGAGAAAAGACGGTTGGAAAGTATTAAGCGGGCAATCTGCTGTCCTTGCAGATCATCTCCCCGAGTAGTACAATCAATTTTAAATAAAACTATATATTGAGGAATGGTTATCGAATCTGAGCGACTTAAACTGATAGATTTAAATGAGGCCGACCTGGAGGATATTTTTCAATTGCATTCGAGCCAGGAAGTAGCAAGATTCAATACTATCGGTATACCTCTGGATAGTGAAGTTACACGGAAAGTTATTGCCCCTCTTCTGAAACCTTCTGGCAACAATAGAAAAAAAGACTATTCCTGGACGATCAGAGATAAGAAAACCAATGAATTTTTAGGTGAGATAGGAATTTCGATTGCCCCTGAACGTTATAGACGCGCAACCTTGCATTATAGCTTACTTCCGCGGTACTGGGGTAACGGATTTGCAACTGAAGCAGCCAATTCTCTGATTAAATACTGCTTTGAGGAACTTAAATTGCACAGAATTGAAGCCGGATGTGCTGTCGATAACCTCGCATCTGTACGCGTTCTGGAGAAATTGGGAATGTGCCTCGAAGGCAGAAAAAGAAAAGTACTTCCGTTAAAAGATGGATGGTCTGATAATTTTGAATTTGCTATTTTAAAAGAAGATTTTAATATATGAATGCAAAACAACCCATAGTAGTTGAAGAGACTTACAATGTAAGGGCAGATGAAGTTTGGAATGCCTTAACAGAGCAGCCCAAAATGATACAATGGTACTTTGATAATATCCCGGAATTCGAAGCCGTTGTCGGATTCAAAACCCAATTTAATGTAGAAAGCAACGGCAGGGATTTTCTTCATTTGTGGGAAGTTACCGATGCCATTCCTAATAAAATAATCGGATATCGCTGGGAATACGCTAATTATGCCGGCAAAGGCCATGTGAATTTTGAACTTTCAGAAAAAAGGAATAGAACAAACCTGAAATTGACCGCCAGCGGAATTGATAGTTTTCCTCAACATATTGCCGAATTCAAAAGAGAAAGTTGCGAAGATGGCTGGAAATATTTTATCAAGCTGCGCTTAAAAGAATACCTTGAACCTTGAATCGCGAATGTTGCCTAAACCTTAAGCATTATAGGGATAGAATCTGAAAGGCTATTATTCTGTACAAATACCGTAGCCCTCAGCCCTTTGCCCATAATATCCATCTTTTTAGCAATCCGCCTTTCCTCCCCTGGTTCAATTTCGGGCAATCCAAGAAATACCATATCCGAATCGGCACTATGGTCAAGTAATATATCTGAAAATACACCTTCGCTTACAATAACTGTTACTGAAGCCCTTATTCTGGTTTTCGGGAGTAATTCTCTAATCCCCATTTCAAGGACTATTTTATCCTCCGGGTTCCTCACAACAGACATTATGCGAATTTGGGCATTTTCCCATTGCCTGTTTAGTTTAAGAAGATATGCCAACAACAACATCAGGTCGCCATTATTCTGATGTCCAGACCACCAAATATCAATGTGCCTGGCAGCTGCGGGCAAGTCGGTCGTAAATTTACACAACAAAATACTCTTTCCTTTTCCCCTCAGTTCTCTGACGATCCTCAACTCTTCAACCTGGCCGCTTTCCTCTTCAGACCAGCCAAAAACCACGGTATTTGTTCTAAGACCTGCAAGGCCATGCCCCTTAGATACTTCTAATATCCCGTCGTGAAAGGCACTAACCGTATGCACTTCACAAAATGCCTGAAATCCATATTTCGCTAATTTCAGTCGCATAGTTTTTTCCCTCTTATTTCTGTCTTCAGTCGGAAGCACCTGGTCAGAAAACTGCAGGGTGGCAATCGTTAGTATCCCGTGATTTTGACCTAACCGTTCTGCCAGTTTAATTAAATTCTGCCATTTGTCTATATTTTTTACAAAAATCAACATCAACGGTCGCCAATTTCTGCCGTGAATGTTGCGGCTTTTAAGTTGTAACAAGGAATACCGTGCCACTTTAGTCCAGAAACCCGCTGAGACATCTCCCCACTGCTGTTCTATGGCCTTGGAACGGAGCCAAATGTATAGACCGCCAACAATGCCCAATGCTGCCAGACAGGCCCAGGGACTTATTAAGAACATTACGGCAATTGCGCCCATGGCCCCGAGTATAGATATGTACCAGGGCACTTTTATTCGGGGCCGGTATGAAGGTTCAGCGACAAGACTCTCAAATGCCGCACTGAAATTTATAGTGACATAAAGGGTTAAAAACAATACAGAAACCAGTTGTGCTATAGTATTTAAGGCTCCCAGGGCCACCGCTGCCAATGCTATTCCTCCTGTGATATAGGTGGCGTTCACCGGCTGACCTGTTCTGGACAGTTTTGAAAGGAATTTTGGGGCAAGGCCATCCATTGATAATGCCTGGGCCACTCTGGGACCACCTAATATACTCCCGAAAGCAGATGATAAGATAGCCCCCCAAACGGCCGGAATAACCAAAATTCCACCCAGTAATGCTATAGAGGTCCAGCTTCGCAATCCAAATTCCTCATCAGTTAGTTGCTCCATGGTTAACAGACCGGTTACAGCAAATAAAACTGGGATGATAGTGTAAATGAGCGCTCCCGTCACCACAGCACCCAGGGTTCCTTTAGGAATAGAAGTACGGGGGTTTTTCAAATCACCGCTCATTCCAATACCGGCGGTAAATCCTGTAACGGCCGGGAAGAACACGGCAAAAACATACCAGAAACCATCCGGTGCGGTGCTGTAGTTGGCTTCATTTATAGGTTGATGCACATCATTCATTAAAACGCCAGCTACCAACGCCAGAATTGATAATCCTACAAGGATCATTATAGGAATTTGTGCTTTGAGCGTTAACGAGGCACTCTTACCAGATAGCAGCGTCACAAATACAATAAAAAAAGCAGCGAGTAATTGAACAGCATAAATTGGCATTGACCCCCAATCCAAAGGCCAGAAAACAAGAATCGCCTCGGAAAGTCCAAAGCAATAAAATGTTACACTCAGGGTACGGCAGAAATATAAAGGAATTCCTATTGCACCCCCTGTTTCCATACCAAGGCTCCGGGAAACAAGGAAATATTCGCCCCCTACCCCAACCTGAATATTGGTTGCAATAGCTGAGGCGCTAAGACCGGTAATAAAAGTTATTGAACTGGATAGTATAACAATGACTATGGTCCATCCCAAACCTACATTACCAACAACCCATCCAAATCTCAGATACATTATAAGTCCTAGAATAGTGAGAACACTTGGCGTATATACCCCCAGGAAGGTTCCAAATTTTTTGGCGGATATGACATTCTCCTCAGACATACTTGAATTTACGAAAAAGTAGCACACCCTTTTCAAATGGTTTACAATAATCAGCACAACCATTTCTAAGCAGCAAGTAGAGCTATTGGAATTAGGCTGCCGGGCAGTAAATTCCTGAGTTAAATTCATATATTCGTCTGGCTAATTGAATAATATATAAGCAGATGAGAAATGTATTCTGTGTAATCGCTATTGCACTACTTTTAAGTTGTTTTTCGGGCAATTCACAAACTTATAATGATATAGCAGATCAAATTATAAAAGAAGCAACAGAAAATTCACAACTACAACCTCTTGCTCACGAACTATTGGACGTAATAGGTCCTCGTTTAGTGGGAACACCTCAGATGAAAAATGCACACGACTGGGCCGTTGCCACCTATAAAAAATGGGGTATAACAGCGAAGAATGAAGAATGGGGCAGCTGGCGTGGATGGGAACGTGGCATAACACATGTTGATCTCATTTCACCCCGCAATGTAAGTTTGAGCGGAACCCAATTGGCCTGGAATCCAAGCACCTCTGAAGATGGAATAACAGCCGAACTAATCACCATCCCGGAAGTGACAGATGCCTTAGCATTCTCAGAATGGTTGCCAAATGTGCAAGGAAAATTTGTATTGATTTCTATGCCACAGCCCACCGGAAGGCCAGATTACAACTGGGAGGAATTTGCAACCGATGCCTCATTTGAGAAAATGAAAGCTGATCGAAGTTTCCAGACTAATGCCTGGGGGCAGCGTATCAGAAATTCAGGATATAATTCTCAAAGTATTAAGGAAGCTTTTGAAAAAGCCGGTGCAGTCGGTCTGGTTCAATCCCGATGGTCTAATGGTTTCGGGGCTAATAAAATATTCAGTGCCGGAACTGAAAAAATTCCTGTGGTCGACTTATCATTGGAAGATTACGGCATGCTTTACAGATTAGTGGAGCATAATAACCAGCCAAAAATCAAGGTTGTTGCCTTATCTAAGGAATTGGGAAGAGTACCTACCTTCAATACTATTGCTACCATCCCCGGAACTGAATTCCCTGATGAATATGTGGTATTATCAGCACATTTTGATTCCTGGGACGGAGCTACCGGAGCGACGGATAATGGTACCGGTACAATAATAATGATGGAAGCAGCACGAATACTAAAGAAGGTTTATCCCAATCCCAAAAGGACCATAATAATAGGTCATTGGGGCAGCGAAGAACAGGGATTAAATGGCTCCAGGGCATTCGTAGAAGATCGTCCTGAGGTGGTTGAAGGACTGCAGGCCCTTTTTAATCAGGATAATGGAACAGGCCGGGTGGTAAGCCTGTCCGGGCAGGGATTTTTGCATGCATACGATTTCCTGGGCCGATGGCTCCAGGCAGTACCTGAAAACATAACCAAGCATATAGAAACTAGCTTTCCGGGAGCACCAGGGAGAGGCGGATCGGATTACTCCTCCTTTCTCGCGGCCGGTGTTCCGGCTTTTTCCTTAAGCTCCCTTAGCTGGAGTTATGGAAACTATACCTGGCATACAAATCTGGATACCTACGATAAGATTGTTTTTGACGAAGTACGCAATAATGTAATTCTTACAGCTATCCTGGCTTATATGGCAAGCGAGGACCCCGAAAAGACTTCACGTGAAAAAGCAGTTTTACCAATGAATTCAAGATACGGAACAAGAAGTAACTGGCCAGAACCAAGATCTCCAAATAGAAAAGGTGGCCAGGACTAGTGGGCAGTGAGCAATGAGCAGTGAGCAGTGAGCAGTGAACAGTGAGCAGTGAGCAGTGAGCAGTAAACAGTAAACACGAGATCTTTTGTGATTATCCCGTGGATGATTGAAAAAGGCTGCGAGAAGATGCGGCTGGATAAAGTAAACAGTAAATATGTTAATCTAATTTCAACTACATGAAAAAATTTCTATTTGTGTTCTTCATCCTTATGGTGAATGTGGGTGTTGCACAAACCACTTCGATTCAGAAATCCCCTCCTCTAACTTCTGCCAGTCCGGCATCTGTGGCAATGTCCCAGGAACGATTGGCTAAAATAGATGCCATGCTACAGTCAGCTGTAGAAGAAGATAATATTCCCGGTGCAGTTGCGCTGATAGCCAGAAAAGGAAAAATTGTCTTTCATAAAGCTTACGGGATGGCAGATAACAGCGCCAAGCGAGCACTTAAGCAAGACGATATTTTCAGGATTGCATCTCAAACCAAGGCAATTACTTCAACGGCCGTAATGATACTTTGGGAAGAAGGAAGGTTTAGGTTAGATGATCCAATATCCGCTTATATTCCGGAGTTTAAAGAAGCACAAATTCTGGATACTTTCAATGAAGCAGACTCCACTTATACCACCGTGCCATCCGAAAAGGAAATTACGATCAGACATCTGATCTCACATACCTCGGGAGTTGGTTATGGCGTAATCGACGGAGATCCGCGATTCAAAAAAATATACCATAAAGCCGGTATCACCGATCTGTTTACCACAGAAAATATTTCAATTGGAGAAAGCGTTAAAAAACTGGCAGCACTCCCATTACATCATACACCCGGTGAAAAATTTACTTATAGCGAAGGTTTGGACATTCTGGGGTATTTTATTGAAGTGGTCTCCGGAATGCCATTCGACGAATTCCTTAAAACCCGGATCTTTGATCCTCTAAACATGCAGGACACCTGGTTCTACCTGCCCCAGGATAAACATAACCGTCTGGTTGCGGTCCAGCATTTCGACTCCGGTGAGTGGAAAAAATATCCTGTAACTTTTTATGATACCGACTATCCGGTCAAAGGCGCTAAACGATTTTTCTCGGGAGGAGCCGGACTTTCAAGTACGGCAAATGACTATGCTACTTTTTTGCAGATGTATTTAAATGGCGGGGAGCTGAATGGTGTTCGTATCCTAAGCAGCACCACCGTTCGGAGTATAATGGGGAACCAAATAGGAGATATCTGGAAAAACGGTCCAAGACACTATGGCCTGGCATTTGGTGTGCTTACTTCCAAAGGGCAGGATATGGGCGGACAGGGCAGCACGGGCACTTTTGATTGGGGTGGTTATTTTAACACACAGTATTTTGCCGACCCTCAGGAACAAATTATAGGCGTGCTTATGAAGCAAACACAACAAACATCGAACGATGCAACTGGATGGAAATTCAGGCAAATGGTATTTACTGCGGTGGATGATTAATTATGACTAGGTTAAAAATGTGATTCTATAATTAATTTCAAATGAAATCATCAATGAAAAAATTGCAATTGATGTTGCTGGGAATTTTAGTCTTTCCTCTTTTAACATATTCACAGATAAAGGTAAACCAGGAACGTTTGGAGCAACGAATTTTTAAACTTGCCCAATTTGGCCTTCAGGAAAATGGTGAAACAGAACGTGTAGCTTTTAGCGATGCCGATATCGCAGCAAGAAATTGGGTGATTGCGGAATTGAATAAAATGAAGCTCCAAACCAAAATAGATTTTGCAGGAAATATAATCGGCATTAGAAAAGGTACAGTAGCTGATAAAATTCCCATTTCCTTTGGATCCCATATAGACCGGGTACCCAATGGCGGCAACTATGATGGCTGTGTAGGTGCCATGGCGGCCCTTGAAGTAATTGAAACGCTGAATGAAAACAATATAAGTACCTCCCACCCTCTTGAAGTTATTATTTTCTCCAATGAGGAAGGTGGAGTAATGGGTAGCCGGGCAATAGCCGGGCATCTCGGGGAGAATGCTTTAGGTGTGGTTAACAGCAGCGGTTATACAATGGGTGAAGGAATTGTAAGGCTGGGTGGCGACACCACTAAATTGAAAAATGTGGAAAGAAAATCTGGAGAAATTGCTGCATTTCTTGAACTCCACATAGAACAGGGGGGCATCCTGGATCGGGAAAACCTGGATATCGGCATCGTTGAGGGTATAGTCGGGCTCAAATGGTGGAACGTCACATTTACTGGTTTTGCCAACCATGCGGGGACCACACCAATGATCATGAGGCAGGATGCATTACTGACCGCAGCAAAATTTATAGTAGCTGTTAATGAGATTACCAATAGTTTTGAAGGAAAACAAGTTGGTACAGTGGGCAGAATTACAGCTGCCCCGGGTGCTCCAAATGTGATCCCCGGAAAAGTGGTCACCAGTCTCGAGATAAGGGATCTGTCTTCAGATGTTATTGCCAGCCTATTCCGAGAAATCAAACAAGAAGGGGAGAAAATAGCAAAAGAAGCCAATGTGAAAATTGAGTTTGAATTACTCGACACAACAGCCGATCCGGCTTTGACCGATAAGGACATTCAGGACCAGATAGCCAAAGTAGCAACAAAACTTGGTCTCTCATTTAAACAAATGCAAAGCGGTGCTGGCCACGATGCTCAGGATATGGCCCTAATTACCCCAACAGGAATGATCTTTGTTCCCAGTAAAGACGGGATCAGCCATTCACCAGAAGAGTTCACCACCGCGTCAGATATGGCCAATGGCACCAACGTACTTCTCAATACTATACTGACATTGGATAAGGAACTCAATTAACTAAAGAACCAACGCAATGAAAATTATTCAACTCCTTTTCTTGGGATTATTTATCATCCCTTTTAATAGCCACTCCCAAAAACGCAACACAAAAAATAACCAGGCGGTTATAGTGGTTCAGGATTCTAACTATCACGGCCTGAAATGGAGGAATATTGGCCCGTTCAGGGGCGGTAGAAGTGTTGCATCGAGTGGTGTGGTCAATCAACCAATGACCTATTATATGGGATCTACCGGCGGTGGAATCTGGAAAACTACGGACGACGGAATTAGTTGGAATAATATTTCGGACAAATTTCTGAATACAGGAACGGTGGGTGCCATAGCAGTTTCTGAAAGCAATCCCAATATTGTTGTTGCAGGAATGGGAGAACACGCTGCAAGGGGTGTAATGACTTCTATGGGAGACGGCGTATATAAATCTACAGATGCCGGTAAAACCTGGAAGCATATTGGATTGGATTTTACCCGGCATATTTCGGATGTGGTGATCGATCCGGTGAATCCCGATATCATTTTTATTGCTGCACAAGGTGCCCAATATAGCCGTTCAGAAGACCGCGGCGTTTATAGAAGTAGAAATGGAGGACAGAGCTGGGAGAAAGTACTGTACGTGGATCATAATACCGGCGCTTCTTCTCTGTCTATGGATATGAAGAACCCTCTTATACTCTACGCTGCGATGTGGCAACACAGACGTTATCCATGGAAAATGGAATCCGGAGGAGAAAATTCCGCACTTTATAAATCCACAGATGGTGGAAGCAGCTGGGAAAAATTGAAAGAGGGTTTACCAGAAAAATTTGGTAAGGCCGGGATTTCTGTATCACGAGCTAATCCTGAATTGGTATTTGCAGTGATAGAAGCCGAAGGCACAAAGGGGGGTGTTTATCGTTCCGATGATGCCGGCAAAAAGTGGATTCAGATCAATAAAGACAGAATAAACATAGCCAGGTCCTGGTACTATATGGAGATATTTGCTGATCCGCAAAACGAAAATATTGTTTATGTATTGAATGCCCCGCTTACTAAATCTATAGACGGAGGTAAAACCTTTAATCCCCTGCCAACTCCACATGGAGACAACCATCATTTATGGATCAATCCGAATGACAATCAAAAAATGATTAATTCCAATGATGGTGGGGCCAATGTTTCTAACAATGGAGGAAAAAGCTGGAGTACGCAGCAAAATCAGCCAACTGCACAATTTTATCGGGTTATCACTGATAATTTAGTACCCTATAATGTTTATGGCGGGCAACAGGATAATTCGGCCATAGCCATTGCGAGCAGAACAAATGACCAGGGAATTGGATGGAAAGACTGGTACTCTGTTGCTGGCTGTGAAAGTGCTTTTTTAGCATTTGACCCGGACAATCCTGAGGTAGTTTTTGGAGGCTGCTATCAGGGTATAATAGAGAAATGGGTAAGGGCTTCGCGCGAAGGAAAATCCATTAAAGAGTATCCGGAACTTGGCCTGAGCATTGCACCAAAAGATTTTAAATTCAGGTACAACTGGAATGCTCCGATTATAAGTTCTCCATTCGACAGAAATACCATATACCATGCAGGGAATGTAGTTTTTGAAACTAAAGATGGAGGAATTAACTGGAATATTATAAGTCCGGACCTTACCAGAAACGAAATAGATAAACAAGGCCCCGGAGGTGGTCCTTATACCAACGAAGCAGCAGGAGGCGAGAATTATAATACAATGATGGCATTGACGGCATCCCCACACGAAAAAGGAGTTCTATGGGCAGGAAGCGATGACGGACTTATCCATATTACAAGAGATGGAGGATCCAATTGGGAAAATGTTACACCAGCTGATTTACCGCAGGGAATAGTAAATAGTATAGAGGTTTCTCCCCATGATCAGGCAACAGCCTATGTGGTGCTTATGAGGTACAAATACATGGATTTAAGATCTTATATATTCAAAACGAACGACTATGGTAAAAGCTGGACAAAAATTGTCAAAGGTATCTCGGGGCCTCATACCTTCGCCCGTGTGGTTCGTGAAGACCCACAGCGCAAAGGACTTCTTTATGCCGGCACCGAAACTGGTTTGTACATTTCATTTGACGACGGACAAAACTGGCAGAAATTCCAACTAAATCTGCCTGTAGTTCCAATCAATGATCTTATTTTTCAGAGCAATGATCTTGTGGCAGCTACTGCAGGAAGGTCTTTTTGGATACTCGATGATGTTGCTGCCATACAAAACAGCCCGGCTCCAAAAGCGCCAGTCGCTATATTTAAACCAAAGGATACCTATTTGTTGTTTGGAGGAAGCAGTGACAAACCCGTCCCTGGACTGGGTCAAAACCCTAGGCAGGGGGTAACATTTGATTATTACCTCGATAAAGAAGCCGATAGTTTAGATCTCGAATTGGAGGTTATCTACAATGGCAAACTTATTCGTACCCTAACCAATAAGAAAGCTGAAGATTTTAAAACCTGGCCCGGTGGACCGTCTAAACCTCAGGTATTACCCGCTAAAAAAGGGTATAACCGATTTACATGGGATTTTAGAAAAGAAAATATACCAGCGGTAGATAAAGTTTTTGTTTATGGCAATTATTCCGGATCAAGAGTTGGCCCCGGGACATATTTGCTAAGGCTAACTTTGGATGGTCTAACCTCCGAAACCCAGGTAAACATTCTTCCTAATCCTAAAGTGAACGCTTCATTGAAAGATTTCGAAGAACAGCAAGCTATTTTGATCAGGATAGAGAAAAGTTTAACTGCCATTCATGAAGGCGTGAGTGAAATGCGATCTGCAAAATCACAATTGGAAAATTACAACCGGCTTTTAAAGGATTCAGAAACAGCCGAATCGCTCATCGAAAAGGGAAAAGAGCTGATCAAACGTATTGATAACTGGGAACAAAACCTGATACAGCCCAAACAAAAGACATTCCAGGACGTGATTAATTTCAATAATAAACTCAATGCTCAGCTAATGCATTTAAAAGGCTATGTGGATACGGCAGACCCTATTATCACAAATGGGGCCGGGGAACGTCTAAACGATCTTATGATTTTGTGGAAAACATTTTCAGATGAGCGAGATGATATTATCGATGTTGAAATGGCCGCTTACAATAACTTGTATTCCCAATTGGGATTACCGGCGATAATTGTGGAAGACAAATAGTTTATGGAAAAGGCATTTATAACAGATAAGGAATTTCACCTTGCGGACTTCAGAAAGGCGTCCCTGACAAAAGGGGATTATGAAAATTGTGTGTTCAAAGGATGCAATTTCTCCGATGGTTTTCTTGATAATCAAAACTTTATGGAATGCGAGTTTTTGGATTGTAATTTTAGCAATACCAATCTGGCACATACCATATTTAAAGAAGTTACTTTCAAAGGCTGTAAAATGGTAGGACTAAAATTTGAGGAATGTAATGATTTCCTAATGTCTTTTAGATTTGATAATTGCACCCTTAATCTGTCATCATTCTATCAATTGAAACTGAACGGGCAGTTTTTTAGCTCGTGTAAACTCATAGGAGTAGACTTTACAGAAACAGATTTGACGAGGGCTGTTTTTAAAGATTGTGATTTGCAAAATACCGTATTTTATCGTTCTGTTTTGGAATTCACAGATTTCAGTTCTGCTATTAATTTTGAGATTAATCCGGAAGAGAACAGGATTAAAAAAGCCAGATTTTCCAGGCAAGGCCTTGAGGGTTTATTAAAAAAGTACGATATTGAAATAGCGTAACACAGCCTTTATAAATAGCTCAAAGCGTGCATTATGGTGCAGAACGAGCCGAGATAACTAATAGGATGTGGTATCTTCAATAACTGTCAAAACAACATGCAATGAAATTATTTGCGTTATTCTTTTTTATAATTATAGGTGTTTCCGCACAGCAGACACTTTCTCTGAAAGAAGGGGATAGTTCACCTAGGGCGAATCTCTTGGACGTTTCCTGGATTGAAGGGCATTGGAAAGGTGAAGCTTTTGGAGGAATCACAGAGGAAATTTGGAGTCCGCCCCTGGGTGGTTCTATGATGTTTGTTTTTAAACTGGTAACAGATGGCAAGGTTCAATTCTATGAGACAGGCCATATTCAGGAAATCAATGAAACGCTGCTATTGCAGTTAAAACACTTTCACGGCAATCTCAAAGGTTGGGAAGAAAAAGACGTTACCGTAGATTTTAATTTGGTGAAGATAGAGGGAGATCGTGTTTATTTTGATGATTTTACATTCGAAAAAATCAACGAGGATGAAATCAATATCTATGTAGTCATCAGCGATGGCAATAGTGAAAAAAAAGAAGTAAAATTCAATTATAGGAGACAATAGTGGAGGATAAAAAGTGTTTGGAATGTGGAGTGGTAATCAGGGGCAGGGTAGATAAAAAATACTGCTCGGACTACTGTCGTAATGCTTATAACAACAAATTAAATAAAGACAGTAAGAACTTAGTCCGAAACATAAATAACCGGCTGCGTAAGAATTACAGGGTTCTGGATAGCTTTGCGCTAAAAGATGGAAAAACGCGTACTACTAAAACAAGATTACTGGATAAGGGGTTCGATTTTGAATATATCACAAATCTCTATACCACAAAGAAAGGAACTACGTATTACTTCGTTTATGACCTGGGCTATTTGCCGCTGGATAATGATTATTACATGATTGTGAAAAGGGAGTGACCTGCTACTTCCAATTCTGCCCGGAGAGTTTGAGTGCAGCTATAACAACATCCTTTCTGCTAATCTGACCTACCAGGAGGTCATTCTTCATTACAGGGAGTCTGCGTCTGTTGTGTTTGTCAAAAATACCGGCTGCGTCAAAAATGCTGATATCGTGAGGAATAGTTTGCACATTTTTGGTCATATACTTTTCAACGCTCTTATCCAATATCGGCTGGTTAAAATAGCGGCTTTCTGATATCTGTTTCATGCAGTCTGCTTCGGAAATCATCCCCACTAAAAACCCATTATCATCCAAAACCGGTCCACCAGAAATCCTGTTTTTGGCGAATGATTCCATCACAGCCAATATGGATTGTTCCGGACTAAACGTTGTTAATTTCCTGGTCATATAGTCTTCAACGAGGATAGGAGCGTCATATTCCTTTTTAGATGATGCCTTAGCCCTTCGGCCCATAAAACTCTTGATACCCATATCCGTTCAGTTTTGGTTAATCTTAAATATAAGGAATTTCGCGCAATTATTTAAATAAAATCGTTTAAACGTACTAAGCCACAGGAATTTTATAAATTTATGGTTTAAGATCTTTTCATGAAGAAATTTGCTAGTACTATCACTCTTTTGCTGGTTATTTTGGCCATATACTGGAGTTTCCGGGCTATGATGCCCACTTACACTCCGGACACCAATTTACCGGCATCCTCATTTTCTACAGACCGAGCGTTGATCTATGTTGAGCAATTATCTCAAAAACCACATGGAGTAGGATTCCCAGCGCATACTGAAGTAAGGGAATATATTGTAGGAGAACTTAGAAAATTAGGACTTCGTCCCACCATTCAGGAGGGGTACACAGCCGGAGATTGGGCCAATTTAAGTAAGGCCACGAACATTTTAGCAAGGATTCAAGGTACCAGACAGGGAAAAGCATTAATGCTACTATCTCATTATGACAGTAGTCCTCATTCTTCGATGGGAGCAAGTGACGCGGCTAGCGGTGTAGCAACCATATTAGAGGGCCTAAGAGCTTTTCTTTCAGAAGGTAAAACGCCGGCCAACGATATTATTGTTTTATTTACCGACGCGGAAGAGCTGGGGCTAAACGGAGCGGATATTTTTGTAAATAATCATTCCTGGGCTAAAGACATTGGCCTGGTTTTAAATTTTGAAGCCCGCGGTAGTGGGGGTCCAGGAATTGTGGTTGTTGAAACGAACAGGGGTAATGGCAGGCTTATAAAGGAATTTACGAAGGCAAATCCTCAACATCCTGTTACCAATTCTTTGTTTTACAGCATTTATAAAATTATGCCTAACGCAATGGACCTTACTGTATTCAGGGAAGATGCTGACATTGATGGCTTTAGCTTTGCCTTTGTGGATGACCACTATGACTATCACACTGCAAACGACAGATATGACCGTTTAGACAAAAATACACTTAGCCATCAAGGCAGTTATTTGATGCCGTTACTAAAGCACTTTAGCCAAGAAGATCTTAGCAATCTAAAGAGCCTGGACGACTATATTTATTTTAACGTGCCTTTTTTTAAACTGGTTTCTTACCCCTTTGAATGGATTTGGCCCATGTTCGGATTTACGCTCATTGTTTTTATTCTATTATTAATTCATGGGTTTCGGAAGAAGGTATTGCAGGTTAAGGAATTGGCCAGGGGGTTTCTTCCTATGCTTCTGGCAATTGGGATCAATGGAATAATAGGATACTATAGTTGGTCATTATTAATATGGTGCTATCCACAATACCAGGATATCCTGCACGGTTTTACCTATAACGGACACACCTATATTTTTGCATTTGTATTCCTGGCGATCACTATATGCTTTTGGAGCTATCATAGATGGAGAAAAATTAGTACTCCTAATGTTTTGGTTGCCCCTATTACCATTTGGTTTATCATCTGCGGAGCAGTAGCGATATACCTTCCGGGAGCGAGTTTCTTTATCATCCCCCTGATTGCCTTGCTTTCGGCATTTTTTGTGTTGATAAATCAATCAGAACCAAATCCATATTTACTCGTATTTCTAGTACTTCCTGCAATTTGGATTCTGGCTCCATTTATTCAAATGTTCCCGGTTGGATTGGGACTAAAAATGATGATTGCTGCCACCATACTCTGTACGCTGTTATTTTTATTGCTGCTGCCCTTGTTTGGATTTTATAAACATAAAAATCGTCTTGCATATCTGAGTTTACTGCTTTTTATTGGCTTTATGGTATCTGCGCATTTAAATGCCGGTTTTGATAAGGATAATGCCAAACCAACCAGCCTTTTGTACGTGCTCGATGTAGACAAAAACACTGCACAATGGGCTACTTACGAAAAGCTACCTGCAGCGTGGACAAGCCAGTACATTAGTACCGAAACAAGGAAGCCGGCAACTTCATCGGATAAAACCATCAGCAGTAAATACAATACGGGGTTTACTTATACCTCTGAGGCACCACTAAAAGATATAGCGCCTCCGGACATTCAGATAGTCCTGGACACCACTATTGGTGAAAACCGGATTTTGGAAGTCTGTATTACACCGCAAAGAGATGTAAATAGACTTGAAATGTTTACCAATGTTACCAATATTAAAAAAGCATCAGTTAACCAAATACCCCTTTCCCCCTACTATTTAGAAAATAGAAGGGGACAAAAACTGATAACGCACTATATCAGTGATAATGAGTTTACTGAACTTTCTCTGGAAATCCCAAAAGACACCCCTTTGGAACTTGTATTATACGAAGCCTCTAATAATTTGTTGGATCATCCTCAATTTTCCGTCCCCAACAGACCCCTAGATAATATTCCTATGCCCTTTGTTCTGAATGACGCCGTATTGCTAACTAAAACCATACGATTTGAGTAAGACAATAGGAGTTCTGGGTTGTGGCTGGATGGGTCTGCCTTTAGCCAAGGCACTACTGGATACTGATCATCGGGTTTATGGAAGTACAACTTCTGAAGAAAAACTGGCGGATCTCGACAAAGAAGGAATTATTCCTTTCAAAATAGTATTGGGGGAAGATAAAATTGACGGTCCAATTAGTACTTTTTTAGCTCCTTTGGAAATTCTGATCATAAATGTACCACCCAAACTACGCGGAAAGCACAAGGAAAATTATGTTCAAAAAATGAAGTTGCTAAATTCAGAAATTTTGAAATCAGGTATTAAAAAAATTGTCTTTGTAAGCAGCACCTCCGTATATGGTAATGTTGAAGGTGAAGTCACCGAAAATACGGCAGTAAATCCTGTGAATGAATCGGGCAAGCAACTTTTGGCGGTTGAAAATTTATTTAAAAAAACTAAAAAACTGCAATTCGCAATACTGCGTTTTGGGGGATTAATTGGGCCAGAAAGACACCCGGTAATGTTCTTAGCAGGAAGAATGGGGCTAGAGAATGGAAAGGAATACGTGAATCTTATACATTTGAATGATTGTATCGGCATGATACTTTACATTCTGGAAAATGATTATTGGAATGAGACCTATAACGGTGTTTTTCCACACCATCCGGAAAAAAGCGTTTTTTATACTTCCGAAGCGCTAAAAAGAGGTCTTTCTGCACCTCAATATGTGTTAAAAAAATCAAAATATAGGGGAAAACAGGTAATATGTAGGAATATTCTTAATAAAAAATATCGATTTTCAACCCCAATAACCTACTAATTCACCACATAAAAATTCATTTTCACAACAAAATCATCGATAAACGGTTAAATTATATCGTTGATTTACAGCTTTTTAGCTATTACGCCCTATCTTTGGTTAAACATTAAATCCCAAAATGTCATGGAAAATTCAAGTATTAGGGGGAGGGTCTTAATGGAAATAGAGAGTCTCATCTCCCGTAGTTGTGCCAAAGGTAAAATGACCAAAAGGTTTCAGAACCTTCACCAGGTAATTGTTAAAAAACACTACAATGCCGCGGATGTATCCATTGACTATCACAGAAAAAGGATAGAGATGGACATTGTTATGGATGACAAGCTTTACGATCCAAAAACGGTAAATTTGAATGTACCTACATTGCATGCAAATCTGTTGTTCAGGAATCTTAAGGAGTTTTTGAAGTCCTGTCTGGATACAGACAACAAAAGTTTGGCATTTTATGCCGGATTGCTGAGGTCTTACACCACGAAAGACGTCACCCTAACAGCAGTATAAACCAACAAGAGTTATCTACCAACATAAAAAAAGGACGCCAAATGGCGTCCTTTTTTGCGTCTAAATCTATTTTAAGAAATTCAATTATAATTTACAGAAAAAAATGTAGTAATTTTGCCGCACTTAAAATAATGGAGATGAGAAGGATAGTAATTATAATTTTTTTAGCGCTTGCCACTGTTTCTAATGCTCAGACAACATCTGAGCTGCAAACACATTATGAGGCGTTTTACAAACAAATGCGGCTGCAAGGCGACATTAATGGGTTGATCAACGCACTTACTCATTTAAATGTACTTAAACCCTCACAGGAACTCCGAGATACACTGGCCTATGTGTATGCAAATAACAATCAGCATCTTCAGGCTTTAAATACTATTGGTATCGAAAAGAAAGATTCGGATTCGAATTTGGCGGTACAGGTAAAGGCCATTTCTTTAAAGGCACTGAACCAGCCTAAAAGAGCTTTGGAGCAATTTGAAGTACTTTTCACAAGAACTCCTAATCCCTATCTGGCGTATGAATTGGCCGATCTCAAAATACAAACCGGAGATAACGAAGGAGCTTCCACTAATATTGAATACGGAATCGCGAATGCCAAAGACGAAATGAAATATGCCTTTTACGAGCGTCAGCAACCGTATGAAGTTCCAATAAAAGCCGCTTTTATTCACTTAAAAGGGCTGGTTATTTATAATATGAATAAGGACAATATAGATGAAGCCGTAGCTGCTATTGACGAAGCTTTGCAAATTGACCCTAATTTTAATCTTGCCAGCCTGAGTAAGCAAGCACTTGAATCCAGAAAAACAACTCCGGCAGAGACAGAGGAATAAAATATACTTGATTATCGTATAAGAAAGGGGTGCTTAATGCCCCTTTTTTTAGTGGTAACATTATTTATGCAACCAAATAGTTGCTTTTTTAAATTAAATGCTTATATTTGCAACCATATAGTTGCGTATTAATCATTAATTTATATATCATGAAAGACATTATCATCAAAGAACACACATTCGCCCAGCCAATCAACAAGGTCTGGAATGCAATTTCCAAAGCAGAAGAAATTTCCACCTGGTTTATCAAGGCCGACTTTAAGGCAGAACCGGGCTTTAAGTACACTTTTACTGCCAGCGAAGAAGAAAATTGCACTGAAATTACTGGTGTGGTGAAAGAAGCCAATCCTTATACGCTTGTTTACACCTGGATTGTTGCAAATACAAAGGCAGAAACCACTGTAAAATGGTTGCTGGAAGAAACAGAAAAAGGTACCCGCTTGCTTTTAGAGCATTCAGGAATCCAGAACTATGAAGGGGAAACGGCAGTTGCCATGTTCACTAGTTTTGACAAAGGTTGGGCCAACTGCATATCCGAACTCGAGGATTACTTAAAACAAGCCGTTCATGCAGGATAAAATCACACAAATTTTTAAGGCCATAGCAGATCCAACAAGGCGTGAAATATTTCACGCCTTGGTGATGGCTGCAACCGCTATGCCAATTACTCAGATCTCGGGCCAGTTTGAAATAAGCAGACAAGGGGTAACCAAGCACATAAAAACACTTGAAGAAGCTGGTCTGGTTCAAATCAGTAACAAAGGAAGAGAGCGGTATTGTTATGCCGATGCAAAACCCCTGAAAGAAGTAACGAAATGGTTAAAATTCTATGAACAATTCTGGGATAATGCAATTGGCGATTTAGATGCATATCTCAGCAACAATGCCTGAACAATCCTTAATTCCCCAATGGCTTCTTGCTCATAAAACTGGCCAGTTCCTCTAAGGCTTCTGCTGTATTATTGCGAAATACCCTTTTAACAAAAAGGGCAAGCATTATTTTTTTTATAGGTGATTTTGCCTTCCAATAACACTCGATCTGCAGCTTGCAACTCGTTTTGGAAGTTGGAGTAATTATATAAAATTGATACACCTCATCCACCGGAGGTGGACTTGTGGTCATTTCCCCATATACAAATTGTCCAGGTTGTACATCCTTTGTTACCGCTATGAAATTCAGATGTTTTCCATTAATTACACATAAATGTGCTGTACCCAATCTGGTAACTTCATTCTGACCATAAACAAATTTATCTACGCCCTTTACCCATAAATGACGGTAACTATAATTGGAGACAATTTCGAGCAATGCCTTTGCCGAACTCTCAAAATGTTTCTCAAAAAGCAGATTCGGTGGCTTGTTAAAACGCACCTTTTTTCCCTTTGGAACAGTATTTAAGTTTAATTTCTCATTGTCTATAATCGCGTAGATATAAGCTGTTTCGAGCCCATCGTAGCTATCCGCTCCTTCTTTAAATCTATATACTTTACTGAAATAATAAATGGGTAATTCTATAGTGGCAGCCAGTTTTTTGCTTACCAGCACATAATTCTCGCTGTCAACGGAATTCTTCAGTAATCTATGAGCTTCTATAACCTGTTGCCCAAATGGTTTTCTGTTACCATGCACCTCTATATATTGTAATTCCCCACAATGAGCAACAATTTTTAATTGCAAATCCGGAGCAGAAGAACAGGCATTACATGGGCAGATTCGATTCGTTTCCAACAGCCTTAAATGAGAATGAAACGCGGTAAACATCGTCTCAATTTGAGCAAGTAATCGTTCCTGGGAAAGGACTTCCCCTTCCTTGTAAAAGAATAGAGCATCCCCTTCAATTTCGGCCAGACGTAAATCCTCAGTATTTGCTTCAATGAGCACTTCCAATAACTCTGCGATTACATGCTGACTGTGCTCTACTTCAGTTGTCTGAATAAATTTTGTAAATCCGGAAATATCAGGAATAAAAAGTAAGGAATTTGCCATGATCAAAATATTGACAACATTGATTGAAACTTATTCCAGTAAAATAAGATTTGTATCTAATGTATTGTTCACTGTAACATTTAATTGTTCCCGTAAAGCGTTATATGCTATTAACAATTCCCTGGCCGGCTCATGTAGTTCTGTACGGTATTCCAATGCAGCCTTGGTTTTTAATATAAAGGTTTTTAGTACTTTTTGTCTGCTTTTGATCTGAGGGGTATTAAACTCTTGTGGATACTCAGCGGCAGCCAAAACATTTTGATTTTCTACCAGGTCTTCAATTATTAATATAATATCCTCCCGGTTTTCTGCCTGATATAGTGCATCAAAACTTAAATCTATATTATTAAATTCTGGCCATTCTTTAAGAATTTGTAGCACTTTTGAATTCAAAATTTCTCTTTTGGGAAGAGAATCAATTGTCCATTCAGTGGCCGTAACCTCATTAGTTTCAAGGTCTGATGGTTGCTGTTTACAGGAAATGAACAATCCAAAAAAAATAGCAAGACAGAATAATTTAACCATGGGACGAATGTACAAATTTTAGAATCAGTTATATTTACGCAGATATCCATTTAACTTCGTTTTAATGCAAAGAGCAGTTCTTATTTTAGGTGCCAGCGGGCAGATCGGCACAGAACTTACACTAAACCTGAGGGAGCGCTTCGGGAGCGAAAAGATAATTGCAAGTGATATCCGCGAAGGCGGAGAAAACCTTATGACCTCGGGCCCTTTCGAATTACTCGATGCTACAAACTATGAAGCCATAGAGGACATTGTAATGCACTACGAAATAGAAGAAGTTTATCTAATGGCCGCCATGCTCAGTGCGACGGCCGAGAAGTTTCCTATGCGCGCCTGGAACTTAAACATGAATTCGCTCTTCAATGTTTTGAACCTTGCAAAAGAGAAGAAAATTAACAAGCTATTCTGGCCATCCAGCATTGCGGTATTTGGACCCAATACACCCGCTGAAAAAACTCCTCAAAATACAATTATGGAACCCAGTACGGTTTACGGCATAAGCAAACAAGCAGGAGAGCGTTGGTGTGCCTATTATCACAAAAAATTTGGTGTGGATGTCAGGAGTATTCGATATCCGGGATTAATAAGTTGGAAAACCCTGCCCGGAGGTGGCACAACGGATTATGCCATTGAAATTTTTCATGAAGCAATTACTAATGGGGTTTATAACTGCTTTCTATCAGAAGATACAAAGTTGCCTATGATGTATATGGATGATGCAATAAAAGGAACTATAGATCTAATGAACAGCGATCCGAAAAACATCACAGTCAGATCTTCCTATAATCTATCAGCAATGAGTTTCTCTCCCGGGGAAATTGCCCAAAAAATAAAGAGTTACTTGCCAGAATTCAAGATCACCTATGAACCGGATTTTAGACAGGATATAGCAGATTCATGGCCAAAAAGTATCGATGATTCCAAGGCTAGAAAAGACTGGGGATGGCATCATGAATTTGATCTGGACAGTACGGCTAAGGAGATGTTGAATAATTTGAAGCTCTAATTTACTCTTTACAACAATTCGCTTTAAAATGCTTTTGAACTAATCTTCCTCCTGGCTATCGTCAGACATTAAATCAGGGTCTACTACCGCTTCTGGATCATCATCTTCAAAGTCCTCATAATCATCTTCATCATAATTGGCCATGGTCACCTCTAATTTGGTGCTTATTTTTACCAGGTATTTGGTGTCTTCATCAAGTACCTCAACTGCTTCAACACGTTCACCCTGGGCATTTCGAAAGCTTATCACATCTCTGTCGTCATAACCATCAGGATACCTTTCAACCAGAAGTTTTAGTACTTCGGGAGTCAATTTTTTAAAATCAACTATAACGCGTTTTAAATTATCCATAAGATTTTCCTTCAACCAAGCTCTTAGTTATTATTAAATTTATACTTTATTCTTTAGTAATAAAAATAAATTCGGAAGGTCATCAGCCTTATGTTTGAAAGGTATTAGATAATAAGCTATTTTTAATATTCAAAACTACTCCTATGAAAACCTACTCAGTTTTAAAAATAACATTAAGCATTTTGGTTCTTTTGTGTTTTAGTATGGGATTTAGCCAGTTGACTCCCAATGTTTATTTATTTGAAGAGCCATCCGAAAATACCACTATTACCCATGAACTGAAGATTGATAGCGGCTATCTGATCTACACCAGGTATAAAGAAAACCCTGCAGAATTTATCAGTACTGTTGGCGGATTTTACAAAGTTGAGAACGATTCAATTAATGTAGATTTGGAATTTAACTCCAATTACGAAAATGACGTTATCACTCAAATTGGAATGCAATTTGAAACAAAAAACACAAGTTTGATTCTTGACGGCAAAGAATTTGAAGCGATCAACGAAGAAAACCAGGATCTGGACGGGCAGTGGCTTTTCGCGACAAGAGGTCCGGATACAGGACAGGAAAGACGAGGTGAGGCAAATGCCAGAAAAACACTTAAGTTCTTACTTCAAGGACGTTTCCAATGGATTGCATATCATACAGAGACTTTTAGATTTTCAGGAACCGGCGGAGGTACTTTCAGCTCTAAAAATGGAAAATATACTGAAAATATAGGCTATTTCTCAAGAGATAATAATAGAGTAGGCGCCGCACTGGATTTCACCTATGAATTAAAAGGTAACGATTGGCACCACACAGGAAAAAACAGTAAAGGAGCACCGATGTATGAGATTTGGGCCAGGCGGGATTAAACAGATTCCCGGGGCAGGATATCAGATTTACCCCCTGTTTTATTTATTAATTTAATTTGAAGAATTTCTATCGCTTTGTCTATTGGCTTTAGCATATCGTACATATTCAGGGCAACAACACTAGCGCCGTGCATTGCCTCTACCTCTACCCCCGTTTTATAATTGGTCTTCACCGTAACGAGAATTTTAATCTGGAGTTCTTCAATTTGGTAAGTGATGTTTGTATACTCTATGGGCAAAGGATGACAATCCGGAAGCAGATCAGCTGTTTTTTTTACTCCTAACAGGCCTGCAGCTTTGCTCATTGCAAAGACATCCCCTTTGGGTACCGTATTTTGTCTGATTGCCGTGACCGTGTCGTCTGAACTCACCTTCACAATAGCCTGAGCCACTGCTGTTCTTAAGGTTACGGATTTATGTGTTATGTCTACCATCTTACTTATTTACTTTCCACTGATAAGAATCATCCTCAAAGAGCTCCTTGCCAAATACAGGAACTTCTTTCTTTATCTCTTCAACTACGGCATGCATAGCTGTGAAAACCGCCTTTCTGTGGGGAGAAGAAACAAATACAAATAAACATATCTCCCCTGTATGCACTACCCCAAGGCTATGATATATATGAAGGCAGCTAAGATCGTATTTCTTGAAGGCCGCTTCCTTAATTTCATGAAACTTGAGATTGGCCATTTCTTCATAAGCAGAATACTCTATGGCAGCAACTTTCTTATTTTCAATCATATCGGCCCTTACCTGCCCCAGGAAGATATCGTGTGCGCCAATCTGAGTTTTTGACTGATGCTTTGCAATAGATCCTGCAATAAACTCCGGAGAAATTGCACCGGAAACAAACACGTTTTTTATTTTTTGTTTTTCCATAATAATCTAGAAATACTAATTTAAAGAAGATTTGTGAGAAGTGCAGACAAAAGGAAAAGTTAGTAGCCTCGGCAAGAATCGAACTTGCATCTAAAGTTTAGGAAACTTCTATTCTATCCATTGAACTACGAGGCCGGATTTTATAATGGAAGGCAAAAATAAAACTTTTATAGCTATTAATGGGCCTTCGTATTCAATTTCACCAAATCGTATCAGGAAAAGACTTTCGCTAAGCTTACTAACTTCAATCTTTGTCTTCCTTCATATGGTTATGCTTTTTTACAAAGTTAAGCAGTAAAGGAATTGCCGGGTAAACCATATTGTGCCCGTAACCATCCAATTCCATAAGTTCAATATCCTGGTGCCCCACTACTTTCATCATTCTGTAGAAATAAGCATTTTCTTCATAACGCCCCAGCAATTCCAGCTCCCTGTTCCCGGTTATTAATAGCATAGGAGGGGTATCCTTTCTGACGTGGTACAAGGGCGCAAATTTATCTATTACGGGTTGGGTACCCGCTATGCCATTCTCCTTTCTTATGGTGAAATGTGTAATAGTATGTCCGCTAAAAGGAATTAAACCGGCAATATCATCGGAATCAATTGCGTATCTGGCAAGATATTCTTTGTCTAACCCGACCATACTGGCTAAATAACCCCCTGCGGAATGCCCGGAAAGATATATCTTCCCGGGATCGCCATTATATTCTGCGATATGCTCAAAGGTCCAGGCCACTGCTGCAGCTGCATCTTCAATATAAACAGGATGCTTTACTTTTGGATGCATTCTGTAATTAACCGCCACTACTATAACCCCCTTTTCCAATAAGCCTTCAGGAATATGTTTCTCGCCAAACTCAAGTCCACCTCCATGAAACCAAAGAACTGTGGGTATATTTAATGTATCTTTTGGGTAATAAACATCCAATTTACAGCGCTCCTTCATATAGGGGTCGGTTTTACTTACCTCCAGACTATAATAAGGGATGTTTTCCTGCAGAATATAACCGTCCTGCCCAAAAGTGGACAAAGTGCCAAGAACCAGGAATAATAATATTATTCTAAACATTGCAATTATTAGTTGCTAACTTCAACAATCATCTCAATTTCTACAGCAATATTATTCGGCAATGAACCCATCCCCACTGCTGCACGGGCATGCTTTCCCCTATCTCCGAAAACGGCGACCATAAGATCGGAATAGCCGTTAATTACTTTTGGGTGATCTGTAAAATCAGCTACAGAATTTACCATGCCTTTTACTTTTACAATCCGCTTAACTTTATTCAAATTGCCAAGCTCAGCTTTTAAAACCGAAAGCTGGTTGATAGCGGTAATCCTGGCAGCTTCATAGCCCTGTTCAATACTTAAATCTGCCCCAAGTTTACCTTTTATATGCTCCCCGTTCTCTTGACGGGGTCCTTTTCCTGCCAAAAAAACAAGATTTCCGGTTCTTACGGCGTTAACATAATTTGCAACTGGCGCAGATGGAGTAGATAACGTTATTCCTAATGCCTCTAATTTGGCTTCAGGATTATAATCATCATCAGATTTCACGACATCAGCAGATACTTCGTCTTTCTTTTGACTAGTATTACAGGAAACGACCATCAAAAGAATTACAATCGTCAACATGTTCTTTGTTTTCATTATTTTAAGATTTACAAATTAACCTAATACCGTTCTTCAGTTACTCAATTTGGCTAATTTTTCTCTTATCAACGGATCTTTATCGCGCCACCAACTGGCCAGAGAAGAGCCAGAAATATTCATCCACGGACCAAAAACAGCCGGCGCCAAGCCAATGGTGGCCACCTTTCCCATTTCCAGGGCAATACCAGATGCCAGCCCACCGTTTTGCATTCCAACTTCCAGGGCTATCGTTCTGCAATCCTGTTCTTTCATTTTCAATGCCCTGCAGCCCCAATATCCGAGAAAATAGCCAGCAATATTATGTATAATGGCGGCTAAAATAAGGAATAGCCCTATAGTTAATAAACTGTCCCTTCCTGCAGCAGTTATTATCATTATAATAAATGCTATTCCTCCCATTGAAACAACGGGCATGGCTTTGTCTAACCATTTGGCTTTCCCATGAAAAAAGTAATTAAAAAATAATCCGGCAATAATTGGCAGTATAACTATTTTAATAATACTCAACATCATCCCGATAAAATCTATAGGCACAAACTGTCCGGCAAAAGTTTCCATCAAAAGAGGTGTCATCAGTGGTGCCAGTAGCGTAGAAACTGCCGTTAGCGTGACAGACAGAGCAAGATTAGCCTTTGCCAGATAGGCCATTACATTAGACGCCAGACCACTGGGCGAAGAGCCTATTAAAACCACCCCCGCAGCAATTTCTGGCGGAAAGGCAAATAGCAAGGCTATGGCAAATCCCAGTATCGGCATTATAGTAAATTGGCAAAGCAATCCAACCAGAACTCCTTTTGGCATTTTTACCACCCCTATAAAATCTTTGATACTCATAGCTGTCCCCATGCCAAACATGATGACTTGCAACAGCGGTATTATAAGTGATTTAAAGTCAAAATTCCCTGCTTTCTGCAAGTACGAAGGGTAAAACATTGCAAAAGTAACCGCGGCGAAAATTAGTATGGTAAAGGAGAAGCCTTTAAAGGCAACATATCCCCTGGAAGCCAGTGCCAGTAATAGTAAAAAGAAAACTAAAGCCGGGCCAGTTTCTGTACCCTGACCCATTGCAAGCATTATCCCCGCTGTTAATAAACAAATAATTGCCGCGACCAGTAAATATCGATGTATATTTTTCATGTAGAAGTAGGTCTTTTTACTCGTTCCAAAGTGGTTTTGAAATACCGTTCAGGTCCCATACTATTTCACCTTCTCTTAGGGTAAGCTCACATTCCAGTTTTTTATCCCCATCCATTCTTTTTCCCAGGGTATCAATAAATCCAAAAGTGCCCTTTCTTAAATTCAATACAGCAATATCCGCAACAGCTCCAACCGAGAGATGGCCCAGGTCTGTACGATTAATAATTTGCGCTGGTTTCCAGGTAGTACATGCTATAACTTCGGCCACAGACATATTCAGGTTAAGAAATTTAGACATCACATTGACAATGTCCTTCATTCCTCCATTCATGCTTCCCGTATGAAGATCTGTACTAATTGTATTAGGCTTAAATCCCTGTTTTAAAGCAGGTACGGCCTGTTGAAACAAGAAACTTCCTCCGCCATGACCCACATCAAAAACAATTCCGCGCTTCTGTGCTGCGAAAACAAAATCCATCACTTTATTATTTGCATCTACTATGGGTGTTCTTCCCTCGACATGGGCATAGGTATGAGTAAAAATATCTCCGGGACGTAATTTCTCCATAAAAAGGGTTTCTAAAGACAATTCGGGAGCACTACCCCCAAAATCTATCATTACAGGGATATCTGCCAGTTCTCCGGCAGCCACTACCTTGTCTGTTGGTGTCCAGTCAAAACCCTCATAATGCGCCAGTTTAACCCCTACAATCAAGTCCGGAAATTGTTTGGCGACCATGGCGGTTAATTTTGGATCCATATCTGCCAGATTTTGTTCTATTGCGCCTCCTTTCATGCCCGAACCTACAATATTAAGAAAAGACAATACTCTGGTCTGTGCCCGGTCTATGGTCTGTTGTTTAAAGGTCTCAAAGTTGCGCCAGCCGGCTCCACCCACGTCCACAATTGTGGTAACACCGCTTCGGAAAGAAAAACCATCGGGAGGTAGAGCGGTATCGCTATTGCTTAAATATGCGTTTGGCTCCGTCCCGTGAAAATTGTGACTGTGAATATCCACCAATCCCGGACATACGTATAATCCGTTTAGGTTTATTACCTTAATTGCCTGGTTCTGCGGGATATTTGCAGCTATTTGAGCAATCTTTCCATCTTTAATTCCAATATCCATCAGACCATCCACATTGTTCCTGGCATCTATAACATGACCCCCTTTTAGCAACAGGTCAAAACTTTGTGCCAGTGTACCCTGTACTCCGATAAAGATTACAAGAACCAAACTTATTATTAAGCTACTTTTATTATTCATATTTGCATTTTTAAGTTTACCAGACACAAGAGGTTATAGAGATATGATAGCGTGCTGCACTTACTTTAAATTTACCGTCTAAACTAACACTTTTACTTTTTCAAAAACTGCTGCTTTAGTTGTATTTCGCAGACTGTTTATAAGTGGCCTGCCCATATCTTCCCAGCTTATTTGCATTATATCCTTTTCTTGCAGTCGTATTTGATCCCCAAAGCTAAAGGCATCTGCCCCGTAGAAATGGATATGTATCTGACCGGGAATTCTGTGATTGGAATATTTAAAATGGTGATATTCCAGATTTTCGAGACTGTGTGCCATATGCTGTTCTCCTGTCTTGATATCCTTTTCCCAGACTACTTTATTATCTCGTAGAATTGCGACACGCCCCGAAATCGCATTAAATTCTGAATTGATGACCAACTCCGGACCTATTGCGCAATTCCGAATTTTAGACGGAGCCAGATAAAGATAGTTTCTACGTTCCATAATATGGTCAGAAAATTCATTGGCCGTTGTAAAACCTATACGCCAGGGTTTACCATCCGTGTCATTTATATAAACCCCTGCAATTTCGGGCTCCTCACCACCATCTTCGCCATATGATGGGATCTCCAGTGGCTCATTATGGCCCTTAAGGACAGCACCATTTCCTTTATAAAACCACTCGGGCTGGGCTCCTATCTTTCCTGCTCCGGGACGCCCCCCTTCTACACCTTTTAAATACATCTTCATACTGTCCGTGAGTTCGCTAGATTCTTGTGCATTATGCATTTTCTGACGGTTTTCGGCACTTGCCTTATGAGTTAAACCTGTACCGGAAAGCATTACAGCGAGAGGATCTGATGGATGATCAAAAGACGGGAGTAAATTCCAATCCGATTTCCCGGAATAAATGGGGTTGTACTTCAGGGTGATGTCAGACAGATTTTGCATTATTAAGGCGGCAATATCACCTTCGTAATTTATGGCCTGAGAGGCAAGGGCGTGAGCCGATTTAAAACCTGAGATTATCCTTAAATTGGGTTCTTCGACCAAGGCTAATTTACGGCCCTCTTCCCTGTGAATTAATTGTACCAATCTCATCTAAAAAAATTATTTGGTAATATAGCAATTAAATTTAGCCAAAATTTTATGAGATAGGGTATTGCTCATACCCTGAATCAAATATAGAACTGAAAATCAGAAGCGATAAACTTATTAAATGATCCGACAACGATAGCTTTAATTGCTTTCTTAAATTTAATTGCTCCTATTGGTTAAAGACCATTTTATGAAAAACAAATATGACAGTGTTATTGTCGGTTCCGGTCCAAACGGCTTGAGTGCCGGTATTGCTTTAGCCGAAAAGGGCCTCAGAGTATTAATTTTTGAAGCTGCCGCCACTATTGGAGGGGGCACGCGAACTGCCCAGCTAACATTACCCGGATTTCACAATGACATTTGTTCAGCAGTACATCCGATGGGATTTTCATCACCTTATTTTAAAAAATTGCCTTTGGAAAAATTTGGATTGGAATGGATAATTCCCGAAGCATCCGTCGCACATCCACTGGATAATGAAAATGCTATATTACTATCAAAGTCGGTCAAGGAAACAGCAGCAAACCTTGGAATTGATGGCCCCAATTACAAAAAATTGGTACAGCCATTTATTGATAAAAGCGAAAGCCTTATGCACGAAAGCCTCAAACCTCTGGGCTTTCCGTCAGATCCTATGCTCATGTTTAAATTTGGATTTAAGGCGTTTCAACCGGCAGCCTTTTTCAGCAGGCACGCTTTTGAGGGCAAAAGAGCAAAGGCCCTTTTTGCAGGTAATGCGGCACATAGTGTTCTGCCGTTTGATAAATTTTTTACCTCTGCCATAGGTTTACTATTCCTGGTAACCGCTCATGTAGAGAATTGGCCGGTTGCTAAAGGAGGATCCCAAAATATCAGTAATGCGTTAGCAGCTTATTTTCAAAGTTTGGGCGGTGAGGTTTTAACTTCGACACATATCAATGATTTTCAGCAATTACCCCAGGCCAGGAGTTATATTTTTGACACGGACCCTGCTCAGTTGAGACAAATTGCAAAAGACCAATTGCCCAAATCCTATTTGAAAAAGTTGGAAAAGTATCGTTATGGCCCCGGTGTATTTAAGATCGATTACGCCCTGGATGGTCCAATTCCCTGGAGCGACAGTAATTGTAATATGGCCTCCACGGTTCATGTAGGCGGTAGTTTCGACGAAATTGCCTCAAGTGAAAAAGATGCCTGGGAGGGCAGACACAATTCAAGACCCTTCGTTATGTTATCTCAACAAAGTCATTTTGATAGCACAAGAGCACCAGATGGTAAGCAAACAGGTTGGGCCTACTGCCACGTACCCAACGGCTCAACAAAAGATATGACACAACATATTGAAGATCAAATAGAACGATTTGCTCCGGGTTTTAGGGGGCTCATTTTAGAAAGGCATAAAATGAATACATCCGACTTTTTCAATTATAATCCTAATTATTTCGGAGGGGCAATTACCGGAGGTGCGGCAGATATATTTCAATTGTTTACCCGGCCCGTAGCCAGACTGGATCCTTACAGTACTCCTAACTCCAAAATTTTCATCTGTTCTGCATCAACTCCGCCTGGCGGTGGGGTTCATGGCATGTGTGGCTACTACGCTGCAAGGAGTGTATTAAAATTGTTGAAAATCAAATAAATACCCGAAAAGCCCGGTCTTTTTTGCAGAAATAAAGTAAATTGAATATCGCATTTTCACTTCTCCCTGACGGTAAGTTTAGAAAAATCTTTAGTCCTAAGCAATCAGGCGAAAAAGTTGTTGGATAAATGATAAGTAAATACAAGAATATAACACTCTTTATTTTCCTGCTCATTGTACTGGGTGTACCATATGCATTGCGATTAACAGACTATCGTATGGAACTATATCCGGCCGTGGTACTGCCCTTTGTTGCCACTAAAGTTAAACCGGGAGAGGAGTTTAAACTAAAGGTTTATGAGATTTATGCCTACTCTGAGGAAGGTACTCTTAAAAACCTGGATAAGTCGCGCTTTCTTCAGAATATCAGGGTCGGCTATTTTGATTTTCTTTATGAAGATCGATTTGGATTGAAGACATCTGCCGGTCGAAATTTTAGAACCAACAGACTGGGCTTTAAAATCTCCATGAAATCAAAAATCTCATCAGCAGATAAGGAGGCCACTAAAATTTGGATCAGGGAAAGACTGCGCGAACAGGGTTGCAGGGATTCTGTACTACTCTTAAAAAGAAAACAGGTGGTAATCCCAAATGATGGTCACTATTATGAGGATAAAACTATAGAGCATGACACGATTATTACACTCTATTGACAAATCTTTAGGGCATATTTTTCATCGTATTGAGTCGGCTACCACGGTTGGTACAGATCAACTGGCGTTATTCAGAATCTTTTACGGAGCGTTGCTCCTATGCTATTTTTTGCCCTCCTGGTCCTGGTTAAACGAGGTACCTCCGGGCTTTTTTGATCCCCAATTTCTAAGTTTTGCGTATCTCACCGATAACTATCTCCCAGGCTATGTTTACATTTTATCAGATGTGCTGGTAATTGTTTTGTTACTTTTTATCACTTTGGGGATACACAGCAGAAAATGTCTTCTGCTAATGTTCGTGATAAGCGCAATCTTATTTTCCTATTCCTTTAGTTTTGGTAAAATTGACCATTATACCAATCTGTTCTTATTTACTTATCCGGTATTGGCTTTTACAAATTCGGGGACAAAATACGCTTTAATAAAGGATAGGGCATTATCCAGGAGGACTCAGGAAAATGCGCTGATAGTCATGGGAATAATCATTGCTTTTGGATACCTTGGTGCCGGCTTACCAAAATGTCTGCACTGGATAGATTTTGATCCTGATAACAGCGGATTCTTAAGTTGGCTGTATTATTCCTTTTTTAATAGTGAAAACCAAAGCCTTTTGGCTCCTTACCTATTCAAAATACCGGTCTATCTGTTTGAACCGCTGGATTACCTGGCCGCCATATTTGAAGTGTCTGGTTTTTTCTTCCTTTTTAAAAGCAGAAAATACTGGCTGTTTTATTTGACACTGGCAAGCTTTTTTCACTTTGCAAACCTAGTCACCTTAAATCTGAGTTTTGCACTTAATGTCCTCTGTTATGGCATTTTCATTATTAGTCCGATCATCGCACATATTTACCAAAAGCATCGTGACTTCTTTGGTAAATACAAAAAATCCCTGATCATTGGTATGGTTATCATCGCACTCATAAAAATAGTATTGGTCTTGTCAGATCTTCCGGTATACAATTATCACAATTTTGCTCCAATGCTCAATTTTGAGCTTACTATGGACATATTCTTATGGATATTCACGATAATATGCGGAATATATCTACTATATTCCAAAAAGATGCCCTTTAAAAAAACAAACTTATGAGCAAGAAAATAGCTTCTCGCAGAAAATTCATAAAAAAGACGGCGACCGCCGGAATAGGCATATCAATTGTTCCAAGTCATGTTGTAGCCGGACTGGGCTATAAAGCCCCCAGTGATAAGTTAAATATTGTTGGTATTGGAGTTGGCGGCAAGGGTTTTCCGAATCTGAGGGCCATGAATACCGAAAACATAATTGGTCTCTGTGATATTGACTGGAATTACAGTCGGCCTTGCTTTGAGGCCTTCCCAAAAGCTACAAAGTATTACGACTGGCGAAAGATGTTCGATGAATTGGGCAACTCCATGGATGCGGTAATGGTAGCTACTGCAGATCATACTCATGCCGCCATTGCAGCAACTGCAATGACAATGAATAAACATGTCTATTGCCAGAAACCCCTGACCCATTCTGTTTATGAATCCCGGCTGTTGACCAAACTCGCAGAAAAATATCCTGTAGCCACTCAAATGGGGAACCAGGGGAATTCCGGGGATGGTGTAAGGCAGTTATGTGAATGGGTTTGGAATGGTGAAATAGGAGAAGTGGTCGAGGCCCATGCCTGGACAGACAGGCCCATCTGGCCACAAGGTCTGGAACGGCCAAAAGAAGCTATGAAAGTTCCTGAGAATTTCAACTGGGATTTGTTTATAGGTCCGGCACCTATGCGACCATATCACGAAATTTATACCCCGTGGAATTGGCGGGGTTGGTGGGATTTTGGCACCGGCGCTTTTGGCGATATGGCATGTCATATCCTTGACCCTATTTACAGGGCTTTAAAATTAGGATATCCGGATGCCATTTCTGGTAGTTCAAGCACAGCAAATACAGAAAGTGCTCCTCAGTCTGAAAAAGTATTGTTCAGTTTTCCGGCCAGAGAAAATATGGAAAATATAAATCTGCCGGCTGTTGATGTTCACTGGTATGACGGTGGTATTCTTCCGGACAGGCCCAAAAAACTAGCAGATAACATACCGCTGATAAATGATGGTTTAGGTGGCTGCCTGCTCGTAGGTACCAAAGACACATTAATCTGCGGTAGCGGTGGCTTTAACCCAAGGTTGCTCTCTGGCAGGGTACCAGAAGTTACACCTTATTTAAGGCGGGTACCAGAATCTGTGGATTATACAGATGGCCCCCATGAACAAGATTGGATCAGGGCTTGTAAGGAATCTCCTGAAAGCAGAATAAATGGTTCGGCTCATTTTGGCTATGCCGGCCCATTTAACGAGATGGTATTGTTAGGGGTGCTGGCCATCAGGCTTAAGGGACTAAACAAAGTTTTAAAATGGGATGGGGGAAATATGAAATTCACCAATATTGGTGCCGAAGAAATGATGAAGGTGGTTAAAACTTTTGAATTTAAAATGGTTAATGGACAACCAAAATGGAATGTAGAGCACACAGAGCTTAATGCCTTTGACGCTGCTCAGGAATATATAAAACATACTTATATGAATGGCTGGAGTCTACCCGAAATGCCGGCATAGTTATAGTAGGGTTAATCACTGCTGTCCCTGAAGTGGCGTTAATCGGGTATATATATCAAGTACAGTGTCTTTGACAGCCTGATCAAAGTGAGATAGCGGGAACAAAGTATAATACACATTAAGTGTTTTGTCGTTTAATTTATTTTTTTCGAGCAATCTTGCCATATCCTTAATTTCACTTGTATCTACCCGAACTGTAAATTGATTGGGCGCTATATATTTGCGAATAATACTATTATCTCTATTTTCAGCATCCTTCCTGGCTTGTCTGATCAATCCCTTTAAATTGAATCGCTCACTGCGGAGCACATTCTTTATTTCGCTATTGGTGATTTCATTTCGAAATTTATACACCTTTCTACCTGATTCCCCTGTTCCCTTATTGGTAAAAAAGAATAAAAGCGCGGGATACCTATTTTCAGAAATTTCGTGATCTAATAAGGAATCTGGAATTAGTATTCCCATAATATTCAATGAATCAGGGATAATTGACCAATTCTTCCAGGCATTGGTATTATCAAACTCTTCAGGTAAATGTAATTTTTGAACACCAATAAATCTTTGCAACCAGGTTGAAGCTTCAACCGAATCTGGCTTTCTTGGAATTGGGTCAAAAGCCGATATTTGAATTTCTGTTTCACCAGACTGACCAATGTCATCCGTAACCCGAAGTTTCACGTCATGGGTGCCTATATCTACAAATTTGTGTGATATCGACGATTTGGTTTCTGCATGATTCGTAATTAAACTATCTCCTAAGTACCAATTATAGCTAACAATTGCACCATCATCAGTAGAGTTGTTACCATTTAAAACTATTTCAAAAGGAATTGCTCCACCATTACTGGAAGGAGCTATTACAGCTACCGGGGGTTGGTCTTTGTGGACAGTGATTAAAAGGGTGTCAGAATCCATTAATCCTGCGCCAGTGGAAACTTTGAGGTATACCTTATGACTACCTAACTTGCTAAAGGTGTGTTTTGGATCTGGCAGGTCGGAGGTTGTATTATCATCATCAAAATCCCAGAAATATTTGCTAATGGAATCAGCGGGAGTGGAATTGCTCCCTGTAAATTGAACCTCAAAAGGCACTTTACCTTTCTCTTTATCAGCTGCTGCAATCGCAATAGGAGGTATTTGTGGTCGGGGTATGCGTTCAAAGGGTTTTACTGTGATTTTGACAAATGATGAATCTACCCTTCCTTCTATGTCGGTAACGGTAAGTTGCACGTCATAAGAACCAGCGATGGCAAATACATGTTTTGGATTGGACAGGCTTGAGGTAATACCGCCAGGGAAGTTCCATGAAAAATTATTTTCAAAGCCACTATCGCTGGTATTACGTCCTTGAAAAGTGACCTCAAAAGGGGCTATTCCAATGGTATCAGAAGTTGAAATTCCGGCAATAGGAAGCGGTAAATAATCCGCAATTTTTATCGTTTTATTTTCAGCGTCTTTTAAGCCCGCAGCATCCCAAACTGTCAGGCGTACATCATAGTCCCGGATAGAGTCAAAAGTGTGAGAAAGCACAGGATCTGATGAAGTTTCACCATCATTAAATTCCCAGAGGTATTTACTAATGCCAGCATCATCTGTGGAAAAACTTCCGTCAAATTTCACTTTTAATGGTGCCTTGCCAGTAAATCTAGAGGCCCTGAGATCGGCAACAGGAGCCTGGTTTGCCGGGTCCTGATCCGGCCCGGGAGGATCTTTACCCACTTTTATAATTATACTATCATGGTGTGTTTTATCCTTTATAATGTCCCATACTGTCAGCCGCACATTAAAAGTGTCATCAGTCTCAAATTTATGCAATGGTTTAATCTCTTTTGAAGTATGACCGTCATTAAATTCCCATAGATATCTGTCATCGGTAATATCTTCTGGTATGATCGCATTAAATTCAACGTCTAAGGGCACATTTCCGATTTCGGGTGAAGCCTTGATAGCAACTTTTCCCGGCTTGGCAATTGTCATGGTATCTGGCTCACTAACTATTATGTCTATCTCCTCAATACGAGCGATACTATCACTACCTATTACGTGTAACTTTACTTTATATTCGCCGGGCGTTTCATAGGTATTATACAGCAGGGTATCAGATTTAGACGGTTTACCCCCTTCACCAAAATCCCAATAGTAATTAACAACGGTGGGGTGATCCTCTAGTACTTTCTTTGCAAAAGTAAACCTAACTTCCAGGGGCGCCTCTCCTTCTGTAGGTATAACCGTTGCCGTGGCTATAGGATTAATAATGATATTATTCGATTCTGTATCGTTCATTAAATCATAAATCTTATAACAGAGCAAGCCAATAATGATTAATAATACCCCTATCACCAGTTGCCATAACCTTATTCGTTTTCGCCGCTTCGCTGATTCCAGAATAGGTTTAACCAATGAGTCGTGGCTGAGCTCATAGCTGGTTTCCTGAACCGTATTTAATTCTGAGCGGAGCAAGCGTTTGTCTAATAAATCATCTAATGTCTTTTTGGATACTTTGTATTGAGAGCTGATCACAATTTCGGGCATAGGAACCCGGTTCTCTCCTATAATCAGTACTTTTTCAATCAGATTTCTGACATTGCGCTTTTTTAAAAAAGGCAGACTTGCAATAACCTTGTTATAGTGCTTTTTATATATAGTTGCTGGCTTATCCAGATCCTTTTTAAGTAATTCAAATTGCTTGGGTAAAGGTGGCGGTTTAACTTTTTTTAAGAGCTTAGCTTTAAGCTCAGCGTTCTTCTTTTTAGCTATTATCTTCTGTTCCGCATGCTGCCCGATCAGTTGCAGTTGAAAGGGTTCTATTAACTGATTTTTACTGTCCTTAAGATTATCAAAAATGAAATTTATTGCCTCCCTGGTATAAGTGAATTCAGGGGAGGCAAAATCACCTTTTAAGGCTGCCGGTTCTGTAAAGGCTATCTTCGCCTGATTCTCGCTCAGCGGTTTAAGCTCATACATATATTTGAATACAGACGGCAGAAATTGTTTGAGCTGGTCCAGTAAATTTAGACGATCATGGTGTAGTGAAAAAACCACTTTTAGGTTTAGTGGTTTTAATATGTCGTGCCTCTCCTCTTTGGTAAAAAAAGCAGCATTAGCATCAAACTTTTGTTTTATCAGGCTTCGGACAGATTTAGGCGGTTTATGGTTGAGAAGGGCACCCAGGGTACGACCAAAAGCTTCGACCTCTGCTTCGGAAAAATAACTGAGTTCTTCAAATTGATCAAATACCAGTGTTATGGCATTAATCTCGGGCTTTGCAAGCTGAATTATTTTGGCGTAATACCATATATTGGCAGTAATATCCGAAGTGAGATCAATAGGGATATTAAGTTTTTCCTCCAGAAGTTTGGAGCTGTACATTTCACTTTTCAGCTGGTCAGTTAATAATTCCAGGGGGCTGCGTAAAGCGGTATTTTTAACAGCAGGTTCTATAAGCCTGATGTTGAAAACCTCATGTTTTTCTTGCTCGCGCAGATTTGGGATTACTGCTGCATTCAACAAAGACGATTTCCCATAACCAGATTTTCCGAAAAGCACCACCAATTCTTCAAGAATAACTAGCTCAGTGAGTTTTTCCTTATCCAAATCCCGCCCAAAAAACAGATGGCTGTCTTCCTCAAGGAAAGGTTTTGTACCCGGATATCTGAATTTATTCTTCATTCAATTTTACATTGGAATTTTTGACCTTTTAATCAAAAAAATTTAATTTTTAATTTCTTTGATCATGTCTTCAAAATTGGTTTCCTTTTGTTTTTCAGGGGAGATTGAAATCATATCCTCCAAAATACTGCCGATCTTATCCCAGGAGTCGTGTATCTGTTTGCTTAGTTTGTATTTGCTCATCAGTGATTCAGCAGCTTCCCCCCCATCAATCTTTGCATCGATCTTCTTTATTTCCGAGTCCCAATATTGTTTATAAACATATCTGTCTTCAGCATCAAATATTTTCGCATCATCCAATATTATGGTATGAATACGCTTTTCGAAATTCTTGTTGTTGTAGATTTCCAGCAGCTCAAACATGCAATAACCCGACTTCAGATACTTATCATCAATGATCACCACAACACTGTCTGCTTTTCCAATACGTTTCATGAACTCAGAAATCCTATCCTTAACCTTCATTTCGGTTTTATCCCGAATTAAATGAATATTATTTTTCTTAAAGGTCTCCTCTATCAGATCTGCAAAATCTTCACTTTCGCCATCCCAGGAATAAGAGATATACACTTCAGCTGGTGCTGCTGCTTCCTTTTCAGGAGGTTTTATAAGTCCGTCAATAGTGGCTTTATGTAAGTCATCAATTATTTTGGCAGCGGTATTGTCGCTGAAGAATTTCATTTTAAATTCACCGACATAGAAATTTTTCACATTATCCTCAGGTATTTCCCAGGAATTCTTCATTTTCTTTTCTAACCTCAGCATGGAAAGCAGGAGTTGAAAATACCATTTATCATAACTGAAGCCAAAGAACAAAATGGCCTTTGCTTTATTTAATGCCAGTTTTATTTTTGGCTCAGCATTCATAAAACTATGCATGTATTTAGATAAATCCTTAAAGGTGAGCACCATGGAGTCCATATCTTCATAATCCCCAAAAATGTTATATATCAAAGTCGAATGCTCATTTGGAGGAGCATCGGGTCCTTCGTCCATCTTAAAATAGTCGTAATCGTATGCCCTGTTTTTTTTATCAAATACGCTGTTTAATGTCTTGTCTGGTGAAGTATTTATTATTAAGGAAAATGGTATTTCTGCTATATTTTCGTATACTTTATTTGGGGTTAGTGCCTTGTAGAAATCAGCTATAACCTCACTGATCATAAGATCTCTGTCATCCGGGTCAAAATTTAGAAAACCATCCGCGGTATAGTAATTTACCATATCTCCAAGATGCTCGGTAAGATATGCATTCAACTTAGCATTGATATTTGGACCATCTTCGGTTAATAATCTGGGCCCAAGAATTACCAGACACTTTCCAGCGCTTATCTGTTTAGCGATAAAGCTCAATTTTGCATCCATGCTTTTGGTTACTTTGGTTTGGTTGTGGTACTTGTTATCTGGTTAAAAATAAGAACGGGGGAAGGTTCTTGTAATTAAATGTACATTTTAGAATCTAAAGGAATCTTATTCAAATATTTCAGCATTCTTAGCCGCCTCTTTAATTAAAACTATAAAATTCCTTAAAATTCACCTACTACGCCAATATAATAAGAATAAGTACTTATGTTGTAGAAATAGGCTGAAATCATTGACTTTTAGGACGAAATCATCCCAGAACTTTTCGAACAGACTTTCTTTATGCCATATTGGCCCGGTTGACCATTGATTTTATGACCGACATTAGGGATAAATACAATCGGCGACAGTAGTTAGTAACAGCATTTAATAAATTTAAACCACTGTTTACTACATAAATTATATAGTGGATATTGTTCCCTCGGACACAGTTCCTAATATCTCTTTTTATACTTCTCTATATGTCCTGTATGGAGTTACAATCTAAAGGCCATTCTGTTCCTTGCATCGATATTCAAACTATATATAAAGACTTTTGATGGTCTTATCCAATTGATTCCGGGGGGGGGGGGTAAAGTTCTACCCTTTGTGTCAAAACGAGTTGACCTCAAATTCAATATGGTTTACTCCGGGAACTAATCTTATGCTGCCAAAAGCTGCGCTTACCATTTCTCCGTTCAATTTGATTGTCTGTTCCTTAGATGCACTAACTTCAAATTCGGCTACCATATTTGCGGGTATCTCTATTATATATTTCTGAAGACGCTCACTTACATAATGGTAATCCCCTTTGATCGATCCTTTAATAGTTGGCACTACTACAGACCCTTTTTTTAAAGTTCCCAATTGTGGCTTTATGGAGGCAATTCCATAGCCAGGAATTTTGGGTCTGATACCCCAGGTTTCTTCCAGTTTTTTAGTTGATTGCCCAGCCGGTAACTGCTTATATATGTACTTCTTTAACTGCAAGGAAGAGATACCGTATTCCAGTTCTTCCCCGGATAGGTTGAGCGCCCCGGCAAAAATTTTCATTATCTCTAAATTTTTGAAGTACCGCTCGTCATTTGCCTTAGTCGACCGGACATAAGATTTAATCTCATTGTAATACTTTGCAATCAACTCCGTATCGCCGGTTTGCACATAGTCCTCGTAGAACATCAAGATTAATTGCTTTTGCAGTTCGTTTGACTTTTGAGCTTCTTGCACGAGATATTCAATGTTATTTCTGGCTCCGGCAAAATCTCCGGTATTAGCATAAGTCTCCAATTGTTCTTTGTAGGATGTTTTAATTCTATCTGGCTTATTTAGTATACTACTACCCGAAAGTATTTTGAATTCCTGGCTTTTTGAGTAATTCAATAATCTATTGTCTGTGTCCCAAATACGCACTTTCCAATAGTATTTCTTTTCTGTCACCAAGGTTTTTCCGGAATAGGACACGTTGGAAGAGGTGTTGCCTCTGACCTGGCCGCTGTCCCAAACATCTCCAATATTGTTTTCCAGCTTTTCTTTGGAGGAACCTACTAATATCTGATATGCCTGTTGTTCAATTGCAGCTTGTGGTACTACCCAACCAAATTCCGGTGACGGATCATCAACAATAATTCCGCGATCTCCCTTTGTCAATTCGACAGATATATCATTTGGCGGATTGGAATATGCATCACTGTATTGTACGCCAAGTTCATCGCATTCCTCACGAAATTTTTGTAGCACCTTTTTGTACTTTTGGTTCTTGCCAAGGTTCCTGGTTTCTGCTGGATCTTTTTCCAGGTTATAGAGTTCTTCGTAGGATTTATCATTTACATATCTGAAATATTTCCATTTTTTTGTCCGTACGCCTTCACTGGGTGGAATATGTTCAAATTCCCATAGGTGTTCAATCAAAACAGTGTCTCTGGCCAAACCGGTACTTTCTCCTGATACGATCGGCATCAGACTCTTCCCATGCCAGCTTTTAGGATGTTCCAATCCGGCCAAATCGATAATTGTTGAAGGCACATCTACGTTTAGTGCCAATTCATCGCTGTCCTGGTGTTTTTTAACTCTTGGGTCATATATAATCAAAGGAACCCTGACGGAGTTGTCATACAGCAACCATTTTCCGGCCATTTGCCGTTCTCCCAAAAAGTAACCATTATCGCCCATTAGGATAATTACCGTATTTTTTTCTAGGCCTTTCTTTTTTAGTACATCGCGTATTTTGGCGATTTCTAAATCTATGCCGGAAATCATGCGATAATATCCTTTGACACTATGTTGGTATTTTTCGGGGGTATCGTAGCGCCAGGTCCAGCGCAAACGGTTAAATCCGCTTTTTACAAATTCAGGTTGGTCGTCAAAATACTTTTTATGGTCTAATTCAGGCCCGGGCATTTTGATCCCTTTTAACAATGCATCGGTTTCCTCCTGCCAATAATATTGATCTTTTGCACTATCATGGGCATGGGGTGCACTAAAACTCAAGGAGAGGCAAAAAGGGGTATCACGGTCGACGTTATCAATAAAATCCATGGCTCTTTGTCCTGTATAACGGGTGAGGTGAACGCTATCCTTTCCCAGCATTTTATAGTAATATCCCCGGCGGTCAGGATACCGGTTGTTGCGGTCATAAGATTCATAAACATCAAATTGTCGGTCAAGACCATCATATCGCACCCCGTATTTACCATAAAAACCTGTATAATATCCCGCATCTTTTAGTAACCGCGGGTAGGAAGTTTCCATGTATTCTTCCCGAATGTTTCCTGTTCGGAAATTAAAATTATGAGTTCGTTCGTATACTCCGGTAAGAATACTTGCCCGGCTGGCAGCACAAATTGGAGTGGTAACCATTGCGTTTTTGAAATGGGTGCCTTCTGCGGCCAGCTTATCCATTTCGGGAGTGGAAATCAACTTATTACCGGCATAACCCAGAGCATCAAATCGCTGATCATCTGTAAGAATAAAGATAATATTGGGTTTTTGGTCACTTAGCTTCTGAGCCCTGAGAGGTTTTGAAAAAACACAGCCAGCAATCAGAATCAAAATAGCCGTAGATTTTAATTTATTCATGCGTAGATTGATTGAACTTCAATTAGTTGTTTGCTTCTAGTATTTAGTTTTTGAGCAACTTTTTTAGAAAGGTAGAAATTTAAAGCAAAAACTTCGAAGTTATAATTCCTAAAATCGCATAACATGGAATTCACCTGCATATGGTATGGTCTTGCCATGCAGGTAAAAGTTGAAATCATCTTCTCACCTGCTGGTCATTTGCTTTTTAAAGGGGCCCTAATAGTATTAAGGCAATAGGCTCTAAACGTGAACAAATACTTAACGTATTAGATCTAGAAAATTCCCCTTACTTTTAATGTGTTAACTAAACATTCATCTCATGAAAGAACTGGTTCAATACGCATTTGACTTTTTTGGATATGTCATACCTGGTTTATTTGTAATTTTTTCAATCTGTATAATAGCCATCCCGTTAGATTCCTTTGAACAGGTTATTGAACTCACCTCCAATTTTGAAATCGGTATGACTACTGTTTTGATTGTTGTGGCCTATGTAATTGGTTTTTGTATTTATCCGATAGGCAGAATGTTATACAAAACACTGGGATTTAAACTATTTGGAAATCGAATAGTTAATAATTCTAAAAAATCGGGTCTCTCTGTACCTGCAAAATATGCCCTATTAAGGCATTACAGTCCGATTAATTTTAAATATGTTGAATCCTGGAATATCTATTGCGCAATGTCTCATAATCTTATGGTAGCCTGTTTAGTTTATAGTTTGGTTGCCATCATACGTGCTTTTGAAGGAATAAATGTAGTTTTCTGGATAGGCACAGCTGTGTTTAGTTTGCTGCTATTTTTGATTTTGACGCATAGGGCAGTAACCTATTTTCATTGGGCCGCCGACGATATTAATGCCACTATAAGCAGTTTGAATTTGGAAGGCAGCCCTGTAAAAGACACTAAAATGTAGCTCTAGAAAAGCAGCCATTGCGGTGCTGAATACTTTTTAGACCACCACAGCCGAAACCTTATTCCTGAATGTTGCCTTTGTTGGGTTCGACTGGTTTTTTCAACTCCCTAACCAGGTTTAACCAATCGCGCGCTGTGGCTAATGAATTAAAAATCCGAATCTCCCAGCTACTATTAACCGCCCATGAGATTTTAAGGTATTTCATGAACTTTTCAGTGACCTGTCCTTTATGCGCCACCATTGCAATTTTAAGATCCGGGTATTTTCTGCTTAGTGACAAATCAGTCATAGATATTTCAAAGACATCCGCTTCGCTGAGGAGTAATTCATCAATGTTTAAGGCTTTTATAATCTTGTATTTAGGGGTAACCCCTTTCGGAACTTTATGGAAGTCTAACCCAGCTTTTTGAATCTCAGCTACTGTTACAATGCCGTTTGTCTCATAAACAAATCCATCATTTTCCCAATAGGTTTTAACAGGCATAGGACATAAATTGTATTTTGTATTAAATAAAGGAAGGAGCTAACTTAAAAACTGAAATGAAATTACTGATTTCCCTATAGAAATGCACCCCAAATTTAAACTTCCAATAGGTTTGATGTACAATACAGCAAAAACTTACATTTTCTAACAAAAAAGTCGCTCATTGTTTTGAAAAACCCTGCCCCTGTTTACTCCTTCAATACATTCACAAACACTTTGATCAATATAGCATCTCATTCCAAATTTTCTAACGCAATACCAATCGAATTTTTATACCCCATCCCTTCTTTAATCTCAATCATTTTGCCCATTGCTCACGCAATGTCGCGCTAAAAATGTCCACTGGACATTTTCTTAACAGAAAATAAAGGCCAACTTCAAAGGCCAGCGCACCAGCTTTCCCACACTTCAGCTCGCCCATTGCTCACGCAATGTCGCGCTAAAAATGTCCACTGGACATTTTCTTAACGCTCGGCCCCCTCTTGGGCTCGAACCAAGGACCCTCTGATTAACAGTCGGTTCACTTATGGGCCTATATGGTTTCCTATGTCTTGAAATGCCCATTTTATCGGGTTTTTGTTTATCTTTAATATCATTATAAACCATTTGAAACCAAAAAAAGCACGCCAAAAGCACGCCACTTTTTTAAACATTAAATTATGGCTACAATCAAGATAACCTTCGATAAACGGGCAGATCACAAAACTAAAGATAAAAAATTTCCGTTGGTACTACGTGTAGGGCACGCCAGAAAAACCCGAGATATACCTTTCAATTTACATTTGAAAGAAAATCAGTATGATTTTTCAACTGGAAAAATTACTGGAATAATGAATGCCACAAGACATACCAAACGCACCCGCAAAATTTATTCGGATGTTGATTTGTGGATTGATGAGAATGCAGGCGAAATAAAGAATTGGGAGGTAAAAAAATTGAAATCTGAAATCGAACGAATATTCTTCAAGAAATCTCCATCGCATTCCATACTCAATCATGGTGCGGTCTATCTTAATCGTCTTCGTCTTGAAGAGCGTTTTTCCACAGCAAGTTCTTACGAAGACGCTCTCAAAGCTCTTATTAAATTTCGCAAAAGCCTTAAAGGAGAAGATGATACTATTTTAATCAAAACATTGTACGAATCAAAAGATGGCAAATTAAAAGTCCTTGATGATTACAAAGATTTGGATATGGAAATCAAGGCAATGGACTACGCCTTTTCAAAAGATTTCAAGGCTTATATGAGCAACCGTTATAAGTCAAAAAATACGCCCGCTATACACCTTAGAAGCTTACAGGCCTTAATGAACGATGCAGGAAAAACCTATCAAGACTTAAAAGACCACAAGCCGTTGTCGAGTATTAAAAAGCAAAGCCATGAGAACGCACCCGCCCCTCTTAGTTTAGAAGATATCAACGCTATCAGAAAGTTAAAATTAGAAGCTCTCACTCCAATATGGGACACCCGTAATTTTTTATTATTCATGTTCAACAACATGGGGATGAACCATTTTGATATGGCCATTTTAAAACGCTTTCAATTCAACGACAATCGCATCAAGTATTTCCGTAAAAAGACGATTTACGAAGGAGATTACTTTAACGTTCTACAAAATGAAGAATCTCTTAAAATCATAGGATATTATCTGAACGGCCAAAATGACGATGAGTACCTGTTTCCTATAATACCAGAAAGTACTACGCCTGAAAGATTACATATGGTAAACAATGGAAAGGTCAAAACATTCAATAAGTATGCTAAACGCATAGCGAAATTGGCAGGGATTGACAAAAAAATTACCACTTATACTCTTAGAGACACATGGACAAACATCGGCTTAGATATGGGCATCGACATCCGAAAAATCTCATCGGGACTTGGGCATTCCAGCGTTCAGGTTACAGAAAAGCACTATGGTAAAAGCGTTTCGGAGAAAATACTGGATGAAATCAATGCTAAAATTACGCAAGTAAAAAACTCATAACCAAAATTCAAGTTTTAAAATTCTAAATGGTTTGTCAAGGCTATTAAAGATTAGTTTTCCGCACAACCCCAAATCCTTACCAAAACTAACCTGCGCGTGGATCCTCCGGAGTTTCTTTAGCGTCCCGACAGGTAAGCGTAAAGAAGAAACTTCGTAGGGCGCAACCGTACGATTGCTCGGCGCACTATACATCTTCTCCCCTATCCACAAAAAAGCACCCTTCAGGGCGCAAAATCCCCTGTCCAAAAGCACCTATTTGAATTTTACCACGATAGCCCCATAACCTTGCCTTTCCCCTTAAATTTCGTGAAATCGGTAAATTCGTCCTTGAAACCGTTGAACATCTCTTCCGAGCTACTACTACTTCCCAATAACGAACTGATGGCATAAACGCCTTTCCGTAACAGTCTATTTTGTTGGACATTCGTTCTCCGTGCCACTAATTCGTTTATACTTTTCTCAAGCCCATTATCCATATGATGCTACACGATTGCTCGATGCAGGTTCGGGTATGCCTTTTCACTTGTTAGCATAAAAGCGACCTTATCGTAGACTCCCCTTTCCATGAGATGGCCAGCCCATAAGTTCTTTAGATTGTTCCTTCCGTCTTCAACCAACCCTTGGATGACGGGTTCTTGTTTATTTAATGCCGTGGCCAGATCGGGAATGGAATTCAAATATTGACTCGTCCTTTTCGGCAAAGGGCAACTTGTCCTGTTATCCGCATAAATGGATTTGACCTCGAATCCGTTTTTCCCTTTTTCAAAATAGAAGCCTTTGGCATTGAAAAATGCGATATAGTCCTTCGGAGATTTTTCAAAGGGGGCGTGTATCCGTTCGACATGTTTGACATACGAGCCCAAGGCGACACTTTCGTACTGTTGTCTGTAACTTGGTGCCATTGCTTCATAAAGCTTCGGGAATATCATGGGCAGGAAAATGGCAGATGCCCTCAACTTGGGGCTATTTTCAGAGGACTGCTCCGACAGCATTTTCAGCATCAAATGGTTTTGACGTACGAATCCCGTGGATACATATTTTTCCATATTCTCTGGGAAGGACAAGTGTCCTAGAGGAACGGGAACCGTATGCTTGTTCGATTTGGTAAAGGAAAATTGGTTGTTATGATACTTTACGCCCAAAGATTGGAACAAAAGACGAACACTTCCATGTTTCGTGCCGACATCGAAAATGCCTTTTTTCAATACGTTGCCAATGAGTTTGAATTTACTTTCCAGTGCCTCCTTTTCCTTTTTTGTTTCAAGTTCATATAATCTTTCCCTTACCATTGGAAAGCCAGTTTCTACCGCTTTCCTGAATTCCGTCCTTTGTTTTTTTGGGATGTAGCGTTCCAAGAAATTATGTTTTTTTGAGGCGGTCAAGCTCGGAACGATATCGCCAAAATTCCTGGTCATGATATGTTCGGAGAGCAGTCCATTCTGTTTTGGGGATTTCAGGTAGGAGGTTGTCAATGCCTCCTTTATCACTTTTTGGATTTCCAGTTTGAACTGCTTGCTTTCGGTATCGATTTGTGTGGGTTCATTAGCGTTCCCGAAAATATCCTTGCGGTTTTGCATTCGGATGTTCTTACCAAGTTCCCTTGTCCTAAAAGAATATCCCGATTTGACATAGATGGTAAATCCCTCAATAACTTCTTCTTTCAGGTCCAGTTTTATATCGATGTCCTGATATTCCTTCAGGACTTCGTCGAGTTCTTGCGGATGGATAGTTTGAAAAAGGTCATAGGTGGTCTCTACCTGTTTCAAAAGACGTTTCCGGTGTATCGGCAGTAATTTCGATTTGGAATGTACATCAAAGACCTTTTGCAGTTTCGGGCCGCTCAATCCTCGGTGTACGCTGGATCCGTTGATGAACCTTGTCCGATAGCCTTTTTGGTTGTTCAGTCCAAACGCAACCCCTATCCTTCCCGATTCGCTTTTGGTCTGCTTAACTTCAATATGATAGGGCTTGACCAGTCTTGCCAGTTCCTCGAAACTCCGCACCTTGTATTTTTGGTTGATCCCGTTCAGTACATCCTGCAAATAATATTTCGTTCCTTTTTCCGCATCCATTCCGAACTGTTGCTCGGGTAATCGGTATATCGGGAGTTGCCTTTTCTGTTTCGTCGTTGGTGCCTGGGATAGGCCATATTTTTTTTCTAGGTACTGCCGTGTCGCCATGCTCCTTCTATGGCTATTGAAGATTCCGAGTACTTTTCCATCTTCTTTTACATTGGTGGTAACGATATGGACATGCTCGTGTTTGGTATCGGTGTGCCTTACCACCACATAAGGCTGTTCTTCATAGCCCATATTATCCATGTACTCCTCGGAAATTTTTAGGAAAGTAGCGTCGTCAAGGTATTCCCCATGAGGAAGGTTCAGGCTGATATGCGCATAGCGGTTTTTGGTGGCGTTGCGCTGTCCCTGAAAATGTAGCAGGTTCCCAAAGAACTTTGGCGATATGCTTTGGGAAAATGTGTTGCCGTAACCGAGTATTCGCATACCTTCTTTTCCGAATACATAGTTCAATGTTCCCGTACAGGTTTCTCCATAAATAATCTGTCCTATCATCCTGTTCGTTCTTCCATCGTAATTTCGATGATCGCTTGCAGCAATTCGTTCGTTCTTTGTATCTCGTTCTGCAGACTACTGTTCGGACTTCTCAAATTCTTGTGGTGTGCGATCTTGACCAGCTGGTTGATGTTGTTGCCGATCTTGTTGATATGGTACGCAAGATTTGAAGTATCAGTGAGCATATCCTTTTCTTCGCCCTCTTGTTGTAAGACCAATCTTCTAAGCAACGGACTTATAGTGCCCCTTTCCGAAATATCCAGATTATAGGATTCGCATATTTTTTTCAATTTAACATATTCCGTATCGTTGAAACGCAGCATTATGTTATGGTACCGCTTCTTGTTTCCCAATCGTTTTCGACCTCTTTTCCGTTGTTCCAAATTCGTTGCTTTTTAAAGCAAAACACTTCGCAAGAAGTAGACAATTCTAAGTTACTTAGAATCCACCTCGCTATCCGTTTCACGGATAAATATATATAATAGATTTTGAATATAACTAACTTATAATCAATTATTTATATTGTAAAACCATATGAAACCATCAGAGACCATTTAAGACCAAACGACTTCTTATTTTAGACCATTTAGGACTAGCTTATTTGGAAGAAAATATTAAAAGGGGTAACAAGAAGTCATATTTTTTGTGGTTAGGGAGAAAAAGGGGCAAGCGGTTTTTACCGCTTGTGCTTTAATGCGGTTCCGAAGGGGTTGAAAAATCGTAGCCGGAAAGAAGAGAGAATGGTCGCTTTAAATTTTGGTTTGAAAAAAAATTCTTTTTTTCAAAAATTGGCCCTCAAATTAGGTGCAAAACTCTTATATCAAAATAGAGCTTGCGATCTAGATACTCGCTTTATAAATTAACTTTTTATAGGTAAGACGGGCTTATACTAAAATACTAATACTTCATTCGGAAATAAATAATATTCGACAACTTTATTAAGAATCAATAGCCAGAAAATGAACCTGATTTGAAACATTCTCTATTAGTCTCCCAGGAAGAAACAATATAGTTTAAAACAAATTTCCCAAAGCATTCATCCTTTTTGAGATAGTTTATCTCGGTGTATTTTCTGAAATGCGTTTTAGCTGTTTTTCGCTCAAACCTTGGCGAAAAAACACATCAGGACTATGGCTAACCCGATGTCCCTTCATTTCCTTATCGTGGATGTCTTGACTCAGATCGCAATCAAAGCGAACCAACATAGAGTGGAAATTCTCTTCTCCCCCTAAATTGATAAAATGTGCCATACCCCAAGTGATACCCCGACCATCCTTGGTGTCAGAAAAAGCATCAGGAACGTATGGTGCCGCAGCATAGGGCATTAATTCCGTAATAGAGGCGATTTCAAAGTTTACCCCATCTTCGGAATATTGAATAGTATTGTGCTCTGGACCGTCTTTGTACACCAAAGCGGCGATTCCACTTTTAAAAGGAAAAAGGGAGGTCTCATGCCCCGATGTAATTACTGGATTTAAACGGTGCTTTGAAAAGGGGCCAAGCGGATTATCGGCCGTCGCAAGACCCTGCATTCGAACAAGGTCGGGTTTTTCATCAATATCAGATTTATAGTACAGATAAATTTTACCTTGGTAAACTAATGGATATGGATCGTGAATAGAATACTGATCCCATTCACCTTTATTTCCATTCGGAATTACAATTTGATTATGTGGCCTCCACGGTCCTTCGGGTGAATCAGCATACGATACCGCCACCGGGCAATCGTCGCCGCGTTTTCCGCTAGCCTCCATAAAACCTTGATAGTACAGATAAAACTTCCCCTGCCACTCCAAAATATCGGTAGTAGTTACAGAACGCCAACCTACCAAAGGTTTTTCAGGGCGTTCTATAGCCACGCCTTGTTCTTCCCAAGTAAATCCGTCTTTTGAGGTCGCATACCAGATTTCAGCCAAATCCCAATCTGAAGAAGGAATGGTGTCATTCGATATGGCCGCACCTTGAGGCGGAGTAGACGTATTACGATAGGTGTACCAAACATAGTACTCGCCGTCATGAAAAAGCACTTTAGACGGGTCGCGTCTTGAAATCGTACCATCATGATTATTGTAATCGAACCCTCGTAGTTCGGTATACTTAAACTGGCTGAACAATTCATTATCCTGAGGGCGTGGTGTCGCATAGTCGGTATATATACGTTCCATGGCCGCACTCATGGGTCTGTCCGGTTTTTCATCCGGCAAGTGAAAAGGAAAACCGCCATTGACCTGAACTGTTTCATTCTTTCTAGCCTCTTTTTTGCCCTTTTCTTCTTTGCAAGACATTATAACGATAGCTAAAAGTACAGCCAAACCGGTACGTATTATCTGAATTTTCATGCTCATTTTCATTTGTTTTGCCTTTGTCGTAAAATAAGAATTAAAACGATGATTAAATCTGGATTGGCACGAGACACGGTTTGTGCAGCTATGACGGGTCAAATGATTTGAATGATTTTTTCAGTCCAATCCTTGTACTAAACGCCCAGATGTTACCGATTTCAAACAAGATTAAGTAAGTTTGGCAACCATGTAACAAGGCTCATTTTACCCCTTAGCGACGCATCTTGTCATTAAATACAAAGTAAAGTAAACCGAAAAATTATCTGATATGATAACCCAACTATATACTCTTTGGCTATTTGAAAACTTATAGGCGTTCCTCCGAGAATTGATCTATATCTATATTTTTGTTTTAAATTTTTAGTTGACATCATTTTGAAGACCGCTAGTGGGAGCTATCTATTCTGAAAAAACTATGTTTGTCGTTGTTGTTTGCAATTATCACCATTTTGTCTCCCCCAGATTTTACAAGTACCAAGTCTCGTACATCCTTGTCAATAAAAAACCCTGATTCTAAATGGGAAATTCGTTCGAATTCACCTTTGCCATTTCCTTTAAGGAAATTTCCAATTCCTGCATCAGCGCGAGTGGTTTCTACTTCTGATTGATAATTATTGCCTGCCAAAAGTAAATCCTTATGTCCGTCCCCATCTAAATCCTCATAAACAATAGCATTAATCGGGGATTGTTGAATAAAATTTTCAAAAGGTCTAAATGAAAAACCATTTTCACCATTATTAATGAAAATACCAGATTTAAATTCTGTTACTTGATAATGAAGTGCATTTTCGAGTCTTTTTCCGACAATTCCCTCTAGATCCATACTGGCAAAATCTTTGTAAGTCGGTATTTTTTGTGCCAAGTGTGGCAATTGCTGGGTCATACAACTCTTCCCTCGGACCGGAACCTGTTTCCCCTTATATTCATTCGCTAATATGACGTCTTCAACTCCATTAAAATCAAAATCGCCGGTATAAATATCAAACGGTTTTTCCTCCGATGCGTGAAATTTATAGTTCAGCCCCAAATTACCAGCTACGATATCTTTATCTCCATCAGCATCAATATCTTCAACAATTAATTCGTTCCACCAGCCCTTAATATTTGATAAATTCTTAAAAATATCGCTCTGTACCAATCGCTTGTTTATATTCAGGAAAACTTCTATGCCCATCCATTCACCTGTAACAATCAAGTCCGATTTGTTGTCACCATTGATATCAACCCAAACAGCATCAGTTACCATGCCTATTTCTGATAGCCCGGATGCCATGCTATCGTTCGCAACTGTAAATTTTCCTTCATTATTTAATAGCAGATAGCTCTTCGGGGGATATGGGTATCTACCGGGAATAACTCTGCCACCGACAAATAAATCTTGGTCACCGTCTTGATCATAATCGTTTGCTTTAACAACTGAACCCGAGGAATTAATGGAAGGCAAATCCTTTGATTTAATGAATTTGCCCATACCATCATTCAGATACAAACGATCTTCAAGGAGCTCGGGACTGCTGTAGAATTCGTAACTACCACTTACCACATATAAGTCTTTATCCCCATCGTTGTCAGCATCAAAAAATACGGCACTTTGATCTTCAGTCAACCGGTCTTTAAAAAAAGCAGGTTGATTAGTGTCTTTAAATCCGCCACTATCCTGTCCCAACAATAGTTGTCCTTTCTGCCCTTTACCACCGCCCAAAAAAATATCTTCATTACCATCATTATCTACATCAGCTTTCGCCAGTGCAGGTCCTGTCTGCGAAAGTTTATGGGGCAGAAGAACTTGTTGTTCATAATCGTTAAAATAGGGGTCATAGTGTTTGTAATTAGCATCTACTTTCTCGAATATGTGCTGACCAACTATTTCAATTTTATCATTTTTTTCAGTCGCATAGCCATGATTTAATGTAAGCGATTGGTTTGCACGAATATCGATTAAATCTTGAACCTTGCCATCGGGCCAAATAATCTCCACTTTGTCTATTGACATTTTTTTATCCAAACCGAAATATAAAGTACTGGATACCGCTGATAAAAAACCCCTCGTATTTATGAGTTGTCTTATTTGGGTGGTACCATCCTCAAAATACAATTTAGCTATGGTTCCTATGCCAAATCGATTTTTCTCGGGGCCTTTAAAAGTTACTTTCAGGTAATAAACTCTTTTAGTCTCAAGGGTGTTATTTCTTAGAATGGTTGCCTCTTCGTTGATATTATTGATGACAATATCAAGATCTCCGTCATCATCTAAATCGGCATATACCGCTCCATTTGAAAAAGTGGGTTTCGAATCTACCCATTTTTCAGATGTATCCTCGAACGTATTGTCTCCGTTATTTTTGAAGAAATAATTAGTAAGTTTTTGTTGAGGTAACATTTTGGCGTATCGCAGAAAATCTTCATCTGTCGGTTTTCTTCCGTTAGCTCGAAGTATTTCTAAAATCTCGTTATTTTTATCTCTATGCATTACATCACGGTATACACCATTCGTGACGAATACATCATTGAATCCATCCAGGTCAAAATCGGCGGATAACAACGACCAACTCCAATCGGTATCCGCTATGCCCGCCATCTTCCCTATTTCACTAAAAGTGCCATTGCCATTATTCAACTGCAACATATTGTGCATATACTGATGGTGGTAGCCTTTGTCGACCATGAGTTCAAATTGATCGATCGACATCATGGCCATAGTAGTCTTTGAACGGACATAGTCTTGAGGGTTCATATCGAGTGTCATCAAATCCATCAGACCATCATTGTTGACATCGGCGATGTCGCTACCCATACTGTTAAAGGACATGTGTTTAAAGAGTTTGTCCCTTGATTCAGAAAATGTGCCATTTCCATTGTTGATATATGCCAAATCGGGAGCGTTGAAATCGTTACAGACATAAATATCAAGCAGACCATCATTATTGAGGTCACCTACCTGAGGATTTAATCCGAAGCCAATATCATATTGCAATCCAGCTTTTTTCGATACATCAGTAAAATGACCTGTGCCGTCATTGTTGTAAAGCCGATCACTTCCTTTTAACTCCAAGGTTTTGGGGTCTTTCTGCACTTTCTCTAAATCGAGCACCTCGGCCCTACCGGTTATATCCGGACTATTTGACACATATACATCCAAATCTTCGTCACCATCATAGTCAAAAAAGGTCGCCTGTATACTCCTGTTAGCGTCTGCGAGTCCTAATTCTTCAGCTCTTTCGGTGAAGGTCTCGTTACCATTGTTTATATATAATAAATTGGCAAACTTACTATCCTCGTCTTTCCATCCGCCTCTACAGATATAAATATCCAAAAAACCATCATTATTCACATCGGCCATGGTGACTCCTGTATTGAACCCGGGTTGGTTTTCAATACCTGCGGAATAGGTGATGTCCAAAAACTTAAAATCACCTTGATTGAGATACAATTTATCTTCGGATGAATTGGATGTAAAATAAATATCATCATAGCCATCTTCGTTTAAATCTCCGACCGCAACCCCTCCGCCTATATAGGTGTAATTGTATTGATAATAGTTCGACTCTAACGTCTCTTCCAAGCTATTCACAAAATGGACTCCCGATTTATTTGAAGGTATTGCCGTAAATAATTTAGGTCGAGATGCAGTCGAATCCTCATCCTTATTCTTTTGGTTGGATTCTTTACAAGAAAAGGAGATTAAAACCAGTAATAATCCACCTAGGATTACTGGCCACTTCATTAAAAAAGGAAATCTGTAGCTAGTCATTGATATCTGAAATAAATTGACTTCGATAAAACAATCGAAATATAATATTTTCTCCTTGCACTATGTAGCCATTTACGCCAATAATTGATGGTCAGCCATAGTAGTCGTTAAATAGATAACGGTAAGATTCTTCACGAACCTTACCGTCATACTAAAACTAACTCAAACAACTATTTTATTAATTGCCTAAATTTGGCAATTGATCTACTTCTGCCGGTGGTAATGGATGGTGGTAATTATCGGTGCTCAAAGAGCCTTTTATTGGGTTAGAAGCCTCCGTCAATGGGGTAGGAGTTGGATTACCAGCTCCATCAAATACCGTTCCTATCGATGTTCGAGGGTTTCTATTGCTCAATGCTTCTTCAACCCTTTCCATACGCACAAGATCATTCCATCTTTGGTATTCTCCAGCCAATTCCCATTTACGCTCCGTATATGCAAGTTCCTCTATTGCACCATCTGCGGAGTTTAAATCTGGAAGACCGGCTCGCGCACGCACAGCATTCAAGGCTGCCCAGGCATCGGCAGGAACCGAACCTGACCTTCCGGAAGCCTCAGCGTACATCAACAATACATCGGCATACCGAATAAGATAGTCTGTGCGAGATCCTCGAAATTGACCAAATAGATTATCTTCAAAAGGCCCGACAATTTTTCTAAAAACAGGATTTTGTTGGTCTTTAAACTCTGTCCAAGGTAACATTGTGACCGCATTTGCCACATCAGCCGTAACATTACCATTAGCATCAAGCGGAATCTCAGTATGGTAAGTGGCATCTTTACGTGGACCCTCTGGCATATCTTCAAAAAACCTAATTTCGGCAAAAGATTCTTGCCATCCGTTAAAATCTCCAGGTAGCCCTAATCTACCATTCTTCGTGTTTGGTCTTCCGCAAGGGTCGCAAAACGAAACTGAAAAAACACCCTCGGAATTTACGGTGCCTGCCACGGTATACAATGTTGCCATATCGGGAACCAAGGCGTAACCATGTGCGGCTGCATTGTCAATGACCGTTCTTGCGCTTGTGGCTGCCATTGCATATTTGCCGGTATCCTTAACAGGCCAACCTGCCCAATCCATATACAATCTTGCCAACATAGCCCGTGCAGACCCTGAACTTGGTCTTGTGGTGCCTTCATTAGTTGAAACCGGAAGTACCGATTCGGCGAACAATAGATCACTCTCTATCTGTGCGTAAATCTCAGCCTGCGAAGAAAGTGAAATTTCCAGATCTGGGGTTATGCCATCGACCAAAGGTATTTCTCCATACATACGTGTCAAGTCTAGAAAAACAATTGCCCTTATAAATCGTGCTTCACCGGTAAATCTATTTTGTAGTGCTTGATTCGTAAGCTGTGTTTCTTCTGCATTCACTATAACCGTATTCGCAGCCCGTATAGCCCCATATTTACGGGCCCAGTTTGTGGATAACCTCGTATTTACAGTTGTGACTGCGCGTTGATCGAATTCCCTGAAATCTGCTTTATTACTTGCTCTGTGCGTGGTAAGGTCATCACCGCTATAAGCGGATACAACTCCTGTAGTCTGCCGATAAGCATTCCAAAGTCTATCGAAAGCCCCTACTACGGCCAAATCCATTTCGGCCACACTTTCGTAAGGCAATACCGAAAGTCTCGACTTGTTCACATCTTCTTCTAATTCAAATTGCTCACAGCTATGAAAGGTCATTGCAAGGGCCATCATAACTACAATTGCCAAATGTGCCTTTAATGATTTTAGTCTATTTATCGTTTTCATATTTTCGTTTATTTCTATTTACAATTTTTATTAAAATCTTACTTTTAAACCTAAGGTATAGATTCTTGGGTTCGGATAAGCTCCAATATTAATCCCCGGTGCAACATCTTCAGTGCCCTGTCCCCCTTTTCTTGATGAAAGTTCAGGATCGTAACCCGAGTAATCGGTAATCAGAAATAAATTCTGGCCGCCTGCATATATTTTAAGACTTGTGCCTTCAGCCCCCCATACATCTTTAATTGTATACCCAATATTAAGGTTACTTAACCTAATAAAATCTCCTTTCTCGATGACGCGGGAAGAATTATACTGGGTAACCGTCTGAGGGATATCGGTTTGATTTTGCGGGGTCCACTGGTTTACCTGATTGGAAGCCAAAAAGCTCCTAGAATCTCCCGCACCTCCCGTAATCATAGCCTGCTGAATGTTGTAAATATCAAAACCGTGCGTTCCTTGGAAGAAGACGTTCAAATCAAAATTTTTGTAGTTGAAGGTATTGTTAAAACCCCAAAAGAAATCAGGGGTACCGTTACCTATTGTCTCAAATGCAATTTCATTATTTTCATCCAACTTGTATTTTGGATCGCCCGGTGCCGCTATAGGTTCTCCATTCACTAAGGGAATGTTATCCTCCAATTTGTAAGTACCCAAGAAAACGGCACCTTGAAATTGCCCTAATGGTTGGCCCAATTGAATGGTATTTAAAACCCTGCTCTGTCCTCCGGGGGAGGTATAAAGCCCTTGTATTTCAACAAGATCGTCATATAGCTGGGTTACTTCATTCTTAACATAGGATAAGGAGAAGTTGGAGCTCCAGGTCATATTATCAGTAGCGATAATATCATAGCCCAAAGCCACATCGATACCAATATTTTCTACTTCCCCAACATTTCGAAAGATGGTACCCCCTCCAAAAGTTGATGGTACCGGAACCTCCAACAGAAGATCGGATGTTATCTTCTTGTATCCATCCAAAGAGATATTCCCTCTACCGCTCCCAAAACCGAAATCAATACCAACATTCGTTTGAGTGGTCGTCTCCCAAGTGAGTTCTTCATTTTCAAAACTATCTAGAATTGTACCTGGTGTATTTGAAGATTGATCGAAAGAATAAGAGCCAAAACTTAAACCACCGAATGTACTATAGGGCCCCACATTCTGATTTCCAACCTGGCCCCAACCTGCTCGAAGTTTTAAACTGTTGGCTCCTGAACTGTCTATCAGGTCATCTAGTTTATACGCCAGGGCTACAGAGGGGAAAAAGCCCCATCGCTGTTCCTGTCTGAATACTGAAGTACCGTCATAACGGCCTGTTGCCGTCAGAAATAGATTGTCATCCAATATATATTCCGCACGAAGCATGAAAGATGACAGTTCACGTTCACTAAAATCATTGGTAATACTCTGACCAGCGGGGTCTGCCAATTCGGCAAGAAAGAACCCTCTGGGAAGCGAGATAGTGTTTGCATTGTAACCATTTACAACAATCTTTTGATTGGAGTATTCCTGTACTCCTGTCAATTTGATATCATGCTTGTCAAATTCTTTTTGCCATGTAAGAATGTTACTGATTTGGTACGAGGTAAACTCGTTATTTCGAAAAAGGGCATCTGGCAAGCCACCCTGCGTCTCAACGTCATAGACCGACCTGTTGTTGGTCTGTAATTGAGTACCTGCATTCAACGTATAGCTAAAATTATCAGTAAAGGTATACGTTGCATTAAGCGCTGTATTCAATTCCTTTTCAACATCCTGTGCATCACTTTCACGTAAGGTGCGTACGGGGTTGTCGTTCAGAGAGGCAATAGATTTGATAGACCTTATATTGTATTCCCCGTTTTCATCGAAAATTGGGGTTGTAGGATCCCAAGTAAGAGCCTTTGCGACAAGACTACCCTGCCCGTTTCCGGCAAAACTGAAGTCATTTTGGTTTTGCCCTCGATAGGCAAAAACGTTAAGGCTTACTTTAAATTTATCGGATATTTGAGCATCTAAATTCGTTCGTAGCGAAAGTTGTTGGTATTTGGTATTGATAACGATACCCTCTTGATCGCGATAATTACCCGATATGAAGTATCTCAACTTACCCTCTGAACCATTAGCGGAAATTTGGAGGTTCTTGGTGTAAGCGGTTCTAAAGATTTCCCTTTGATAGTTTGTACCACCATTGGCTTCAAGATCCGCAATCTCGGCATCGGTAAAATTCGGATTACCTCCTAAAATTGTCCTCCTTATGTTTTCTATTCTTGCAAAATCGGCCGGAGTATCTGCTAAAGTCGGAAGAAACTCGGGAACGGTTGACACGGAGGTAAAATAGTCGATATCGATCTTTCCCTTTCCTGATCCTTTTTTGGTAGTTACAATGATTACCCCATTTGAACCCCGCACACCATATATTGCGGTTGCAGATGCATCTTTTAAAACATCCATTGCTGCTATGTCGTTGGGATTGAGCGTACTCAGATCACCGCCCTGAATACCGTCTATAACCACTAAAGGAGAATTATCACCTGTTATAGAATTAACACCCCTGATACGTACTTTGATACCCGCACCCGGCGCGCCATTTGCTTTTGACACCACAACCCCAGCAGCCCTACCTTGGAGTGCTTCCTCAACCCTTGTCAAAGGTTGAGCTTCAAATGACTTTGAATCTACTCGTGAAACTGCACCCGTAACGTCAGATTTCTTTACGGTACCATAGCCGATTACCACAACTTCGTCCAATTGCTGTTGGTCTGTTTGCAATGAAATGTTAATTGTGGTCTGGTCACCTACTGTTATATTTTGAGTTACATAACCGATATATGAAATGGTTAACACATTTTCGGGCGACGCTTCGATACTGTAGTTTCCATCAAAATCTGATTGGGTTCCGGTTGTGGTACCCTTAACAAGGATGTTGGCACCTGGAATAGGACCTTCCTCATCTGAAACAGTTCCCGTTATTGTTTGTTGGGCATTGATATATTGCGTACCTATCAGCGCAAAAAACAGCCCTGTAAGGAAACATTTTTTTAAGAATTCAAAAAATTGTTTTTTCATAATCGTGTTGTTTAGGTTGAATTTGTGCGATGAATTAACGCGTTAATTTGATAACTAAGTTTTTGTTTTGTCCATATCTCTTTGGTTTGCTATATACTTTTTGAAGAAATGGATTTAGTCAAATGTAAAGTCACTCTGAATGGGGATTGTACTCAAGAGTTAATATTTTGTATTTCTCAGTATAAACTATCGATAAGGCCAAAACAACTTTTAAATCAGGTGCTATTATATATCCTGTAATCTTGTAGAAGTAACGCGTATTTAAGGAATGCTTTTAAAATGATGGAATCACTCAAAAAGCCTTAAAAAAAATCAGGTTGTGACAGCTTTTTACTTTCGGATTAAGCCAAGAAAAATCGCTCAAAGTCTCATTTGATTTAAAGTGTCAATTTTATTTACAATATTAGTTTGATTGGGCTATAAATTAGTAACGGTGAGATTTTATAACCTCACCGTTACACTCAAAACTTAATTCAACTTAAACCAATAAATTAAAATTAAGCTAACTCATAATTGGATAAAATAATTAATTTTCAGAGGTGGTTGTTTGACCTTACCGTATTACCACTTTAATATAATGACAAACTACAACAGGTCGTAAGAACGAATATTAAGGATTTCCAGTTTGTCTATAGAAAGAAATAACCTTAGTAGTATATTACTTTATTTCAATACTCAAAATTAGATGAACCCATAAATTAAGTGTTCCTGTAGATACATAAAATGTATGTGTCTGTACATCTGATTTATCAAAGAATTTTAATAGTAGTATTGCATGATAATATAAAGTGAAGCAAGAATTTATTCAATGTAACAAACGAATAGTAATTTATACAGCTAAAACGCTAAATAGAAGGCACGGCCTCATTTTCCCATTGCAATAAAGCTGTCTTTAAAGACCTCGCTTTTTCCAATTCTGAATCTATGAGATTATTTTCTTCGGAAATATCTTGCCCAATATTGAACAGTTCTAACTTGCCACTATGGTATTTAACCAATTTCCAATCTCCTATAATAACGGAAGTATACTGGTCTTCATAACTTCGGAAGAAATACATATTCCTTGGCACCATTTCTTCTCCTTTCAATAAGGGCATCAGGCTTTTACCATTGATATGGGTGTCGGTACATTCCTTTCCGGAAGCTATTTCTACTAATGTAGGATAAAGATCTACGGATTGAACAGGAGTTTCAGTAACTGAACCCGCTTTTGTTACCCCAGGATAATGTACGATAAAAGGAACACGAGCGCCCCCCTCTCCCAAGGTATTCCCCCCCGTTTTACCACCGCTTAATGGGGCATTTGTGAATTTCCCGCCCTGGTCGGATAATAAAATGAGAACGGTATTTTCTGTAATGCCCTTTTGTAATAATGCTTTTCGAACGCGTCCTACCGACTCGTCCATAGCACTTACCATGGCGGCATATTCGGCATAATCGCCTTCAAGGCCCTCAGCTTTGTATTTTTCAAGCCAGTCTTTTCTTCCCACAAAGGGCCCATGTACATTGTAATACCAAAGTGATAACATAAAGGGTTGCTCTTTGTCGTAGTCGGCAATGAATTTCTCAGCACTATCAGTCAAGACATCAGTAAGATATTCGTCTTTATAATTACTTGCAAAACCCATAGGGTCTTGTTCCGATTTAAAGTAGGGCGGATAATAGCTTCCAGGATGACCAGCATTTGTCGTCCCGAACTGTTCATCGAATCCTTGTTTTATTGGATGGTATTTTTCTTTGCCTAAATGCCACTTGCCGATAAACATGTTGTAATACCCAATTTCTTTTAATCGCTCGGCATAGGTAATCTCCTCTAACGGCAACCAATTTCGTGATGGCATTTGTACCGGGTCTTTGGGCCAAAGATTGAATTCTTCATTGCCACCATTATGTGCTACCTTCTCTTTGCTGTCAATAATATGACGTACCATCTGAAAGCGTACCGGTTCTTTTCCTGTTAACAGGGAGGCACGACTCGGACTACATGTTGGGGTAGCGATATAAGCACGTTCAAAATTTAGTCCATCTTTTTTTAGTTGGTCAATATTCGGTGTGTGGAAAATAGGGTTTCGAAAACCCACATCCGACCATCCCCAATCGTCAACGAATAGCAAAACGATATTAGGTTTTTCGGATTTCACTACTGTTTTCTGTACTTCCGATTTCATCTTTTTTTCTTCGCAAGAACCTAAAAATCCTAATAGTAGAATACCAAATACTAAATTTTTCATTTCTCCAATTTACGGGGTTAAGGGAAAAAGGTCAGATTCCACATGTGCTTCTTTCATGATTTTTAATAATTCAGCAACAACTTCCGGATGTTCTTTTGCGACATTATTTTCTTCTTTCATATCCTTACTTAAATCGTACAATTCGATGTTTGTTGCGTCTTTTTCAATATCATATAATACAGCTTTCCAGTTTCCTTTGCGTATGGCTTGTCTTCCTCCTTGAATGTGAAATTCCCAATACAAATACTCATGTTGTTCTTGATCTTCTTCATTCAACAAAGTGGGTAAAAATGATATGCCATCTGTTCTCGTGGGAACTTCTTTTTTGACCAAATCAGCTAAAGTCGGCATCATATCCCAAAAGGTAGAAACATGGTCAGATACGGAACCCTCTTTAATCTTATGGGGCCAAACGGCAATAAAGGGAGCACGTATACCTCCTTCATACAAATCACGTTTTACCCCTCTTAAACCCCCCGACCCTTCGAAGAATTCTGGATCTGCGCCACCTTCGACAGCTGGGCCATTATCGCTTGTAAATATAATAATGGTGTTTTCAGAAAGCCCCAATTTTTCAACATGGTCTACGATTTGACCAACATAGGCATCTACACGTGTGACCATGGTTGCGTAGACTGCATGCGGTTCTGGTTGCGATGTATATTTTTGAGGTACCATATCAGGTCCGTAATCGGAAAGATAATGGTGCGGTAATTGAAACGGTTTATTTTCCTCGAATTTGCCCTTATACATTTCATAGATAGAATCTTTAGGAGAGATAAGTTCTGCATGGGGAAGTACTAAAGGTACAAACGTAAAGAACGACTGGTCTTTATTCTCCGTGATAAAATCTAAGGTGGCTTCTTGAATCTTATCAGGGGCATATGTGACCGTATTGGTCCAGTTGTTACCTTTCAACAGAACGGAATCTTGATTGTGCCATAAATAGGGTGGATAGTACCGATGGGCCATACGTTGACAATTGTATCCGTAGAACTCATCAAAACCTTGGTTGTTAGGGTCACCTTCACTACCGATGAATCCAAGTCCCCATTTGCCAAAAGCTCCTGTTTTGTAACCGGAATCTTTTAATAACTCGGCTATCGTCAATGAACTTGCAGGTAACGGAGTTTGCCCTTCTCTTGGCAATTCTCGATTCCCGCGAATTGGTGTATGTCCAGTGTGCAATCCCGTCATCAAAGAAGAACGCGAAGGGGCACAAACAGCAGCTCCACTATAATGTTGGGTAAACCGTATTCCTCTTGAAGCGAGTTTATCTAAATTGGGTGTTTTTATTTTTTCTTGCCCATAAACACCTAAATCACCGTATCCCAAATCATCTGCTAAAATGTAAATGATGTTTGGTTTTTGGTCAATTTTTGTTCCCGCAGCAGTTAATTTCTCTTTTTCTCCCTTACAAGCCAAGAGGAAAATACCCAGTAAGCAAAACTGTACATTTTTTATTAAATTTTTTTTCATCATAATTATCGCTATCTAAATTTCAACTTCGGCATATTTTCGCCGGTCTTCAAAAATTCTTTTGCCCTTCCTTGGTATTTATTTTTTTGGAAATTTAAATTTTTCGAGCTCTTCACTTTTATCGCAGGATTTTGGGGATGCAACATTGGGAAACTACCTGAATTCGTAATCGTATTTCCCTTAAATAACAAACCATCGGTATTGGCGATTTCCAGGATGAGATTATCGAATTGATTAAAGGTATTGTCAATGATTTCAATATTTGTAAAAGCGATATTTTCATTGTCATCGTCGGTCACAAAACGAATGAGCCCACGATTGAAGCCACTATGCTGCCCATCTTGAAAGACATTGTTTTTTATCGTAACGTTCGCAGCATTCCCAGCCTCGAACCAATGCCCGCTTTCTACAGGAATCAAAATCGGCTCCATTTCTGTACTAAATGTATTGTTTTGAATTACCGTTTTCTTAGGATTGGAAATCAATAGCCCCCTTGCACGGTTATGGCCGATGTTACAATTCTCAACAACCAGTTCAGGATAGGCATCCAAATTCTCGACCAAATCACCAACTTTGATGATTTCAGGAAGTTTTTCATTTATAGTTATGATTTGATATCGACCGTTTATTTTCTGTACACTTTTAATCGTCAGCTTGTCATATGGAAAAAAGGAATCGCTTAATCGCAATACCCCCAACGTATCGTTGGCCTTACCAATCGTAAAACCCTGTTGTTGCGAGTGCCCCATACGCACCCCGAGTTTATGGTCTCCTTGAATATCAACAATTTCTTGATAGACCCCATGAAGATTCAAACCATCATCGAGCATATTATTCAAGGTACAATTGCGCAGCGTTACTTTTCCACGACATCCTATAAAATGAGTGGCATCCGCAGTTGTCGAGACCATTCTGTCTTTGGAAGCCATGACATTAAAGTTATCCAAAAGTAAATCAGAGGAATTTTCTACTATCATTCCCATTCCGCCCGCATGATACACATTCACGTTTTGAGCTGTAAAACCATCTGCATATGTAATACGAAATGCAGGAGCCAACCGATTCACACTTTGATGCCCCTTACTCGTCAATACCATGCCCACGGGAGGTAGCTTTTTGGTATGGCCATGAATTCGCACTATTCCTGGTTCTAATTGTTCAGCCCACGTTTTATTTTCTACTCCCCACGATTTATGAAGTTTTGAGCGAGGGTCGGATTTATATTTGTATTCAATCTTATCTACGTTGTTCTGCAATGCCGTTTTCGAAATTGTAGTGACATTGGTATAAACTTCTGTATTGAACATAATAGCCTTCCGTTCTGGGTCGAACAAAATGGTTTGCCCTACCGTATGTTCGTAGTAGGGTTTGATAAAAATGAGCTGTTTGTTTCTGATTTCATACGGATAGTCATCCGTAAACTTCCAATCAAAAGTGCCCTTTTCCTGGTCATTAGCAACAATTACACCTTCGCTATGAAAAGGTACCTCCCAATCGATAGAAACATTTTCTACAGTTATATTCTCCGAATTTTCAATTAAAAAAGGGACCATTCTACCATGAAAAATAAAAGTGGAGCCTTGTCCATCAATAGTTAAGTTTTTAAATCCCTGTAAAGGGAAAGCCGTATAAATAACCACATCATCATGGTTAGAGATATTGCTATATACTTCGTACGCCTTATCAGGATAAAAATGATAGGTTCCTTTCTCAAACGAAATTTTTGAAATCGGTTTTTCATGGGCAGAAAGCACTCTAGCCAAAACTGCTGGAGAAGCATCTTCCGATATCTCGGAAGTAAAGTGAATGTGTTCGCTTGAGTTCGAATTTTGCGAAAATCCAACAAACGATGAAATTAGAACTACAGCAAAAAGGAAGATTTTTAGTTGGGGCATTTTAGATTTACTTTTTAGTCGGTCTTTCAAAACCTTTGTTTCTTTTCATTTTAAGTGTTGCTCGAGTCGTTTCATCTGCCTCAAGCGATTTGACAGGAATACCCTCATAAATATTCTTCTCGATGACCACATTTTTACTATTGATAAGTTCGAATTGCGCGCGCTCTGGATATAAAGCTCTCGTCTCGTCGGTTCTTTTGATGGTATTGTTTCGAATTGTAAGCCCGTTCACACGGTCGGCCCAGATGATGGCGCTATCAAAATTTTCAATGATATTGTTCTCAAAAACAATGTTGCTGTCGTACAAAATCGTCTCGTCAAAACTCTTCGCTAATCGAGGTGTTATAGTTAGCACCGCATGTGGACTACCGCTATATGCACAATATTTAAAATTGTTATTTCTAATAGTTACGTCTTTGACCGCACCCGATTCATACCAGAAAAAAGTTTCCCCGCGAAGTAAGATTGATGACATCATGGACGAAAAGGCGTTGTTTTCAATAACTATTTTTTCAGGGGTTTTGATAATTACGTTTCTTGCGCGATGGTCTTTAATGGTACAGCCTCGCATAGTAAAAACGGGGTTCCAAGTTTTGTTTTCGACGATATCTCCTTTTTTTAAATTCTCCGGAAGCGCATTTTTGAATTTTAATTCGGAATATTTTTCGTTGATGTAGGTCACTTCCGCTACCTCATTGATTGGACCTCGAGAGGGGTCTGGATTTTGAATAAACCAAACCTCATCGCCCGCATCGGCAAACTTGAATCCGGTCTGTTCAGAATGGTTGAGCGCAACACGAATGGTATGTTCATCTAAAATTTCGTCAACTTCTACATACGTTCCATGTACATTGGTGCCGTCATCGAGCATATGTCTGAACTCACAGTTTTCAATCAGTATTTCTCCTTTACAATTGGCAAAATGCGTGGCATCGGCAATGGTCGAAACTACTCTATCAGAACCTTCGCGAACATAAATTCCACTATTCGAAATAACAATATTTTCGGAACGCTCAAAGAGAAACCCCATGCCCAAAGCATGATGAATTTTTATTCCTTCAAAATAAATATTCTTTGATTCTTTGACTTGAAAAGCTGGTGCATACCGATTATGAGCCTTGTCGCCTTTGGAATGTAGAATACTTCCGACGGGAGGATAATGCTTCAAGGACTCGTGAAACCGTAAATTGCCGTTCGATAGTTTTTCTACATACCGTGGATTACTATATAGGTCCCATGCACCATGGGCTACTCGTTTGTGTTCTTTATTAAATGCCAACGTATTTCCCATATAGTCGAATGAAAATCCATCGATATTCGGAAAATATACACGACCGTCTTTTAATTCCCATGAAAATCCATCGGTAAAAGGTGTGATATCCCGCCAGCCCTCTTTTTCATTCACGGCGATAACCTCCCCCTGAAACGAAAAGGGAATGTCCCAATCCATAGTCAAATTATCGACTTTAATATTTCCGCAATTCTCAAATTGAAAGGGGGCGACTTGTCCATGGAAAATAAATTCGGCTCCGTTGCCTTCAATTTCCACTGAATCGAAATCCGTAAGATGGAAAATCACTTTTTTAAGTCCGTTGCCATGATTGGTTATAGTGCTGTAATGTTCCAGCGCGTAATCAGGTAAAAAAGTATAGGTGCCTTTGGTAAAATCTAATTTAACCTGCTTTTGGGAAAGCCCCTCGATAGCCTTTCGCACTATCGGCGTCATATCTCCCGCTTGCGGTTCAAATTTCAGAACTTCTTGGGCCGTGGTGGTTCCAAAAGCGAAAATAAAAAACAGCGCTAGCGCAGCGTGTACTCTTTTGATTTGCATAAATGGTGTTTATAAATTTAGTCCTGAACCTTGTAGCACAGGGTCATAATCCCATGAATTATACCATGGGTCTTTGGTTTTGAGTTGAAAGGCTTTCATCTTTTCAATGAGCCTGTCCAGTACTTCTTTGTGATTTTTATCTGCTAAATTGTTTAGTTCATTCGGGTCTTTGCTTAAGTCGAACAATTCAAATTCTGGGCGATGTAGATAGTCTTCGGTTTTCCTATTTCCAAAGAACTCTTTGTTATGCCGATGGACTTCCTGCCAGGTGGAAGACGCCCAAAGGTCAGAAGCGAAAGGATATTCCAGGCCCCAGGCTATGTTACGAATCAATTTATAGTCGCCCTCTCGAACGACGCGCATCGGGTAGTACATCGTGATTTCATGAAAGGTATGTGAAGCATAAATTTCGTTCCAATTACCGGTTTCTGATTTGGCATCGTTCAAAACGGGTTTGAAAGATCTTCCATGCGTTTTTAGGGAATTCAAGTCCACCTTTGCCATATCCAGAATAGTAGGCGTCAAATCGGCCCAAGTTATCATAGCGTCGATAGTATTTCCTTTGGCTTCCACCGAGGGGTCTTTGACAATACACGGTAACTTCATACCCGGTTCGTATAGCGTAGTTTTAGCTCCAGGGAAGGCCATTCCGTTATCGGAAATATAAATGACAACTGTATTATCGGCTTTCCCAGATTCCTTTAACATTTGCATCAGCTTGCCGAAACCTTGGTCGATTCGGGAAATACTTTGGTAGTACTGGGCAATTTCTTCACGAGTCTCTTGGGTATCGGGCAGAAATTCTGGCACTAAAACTTCTTTCGGGTCATAGGTGACAGTTTCGATTCCGGGATATCCTTCAGGTCGGTTTCCAAAACTATTGGGTGCTCGCCAATTTCCGGGGTCGGTCGACTTTGCTCGATGCGGGTCATCCGTACAGAAATATAGAAAGAAAGGTTGGTCATCTTCAATCACTTCTTTACAAGCTTCTGCCATTTCGTAGGTACTTCTCGCATCGGCCTTCAATACATCCGTAAATTTGTACACATCTTCAGGAGCCAAATGATATTTGCCGATTCTTGCTGTCAAATACCCCTCTTGCTCCAATCGTACGGGTAAGGAAGTAATGGTATCATAAGTGCTGAAATGATGGTAGTCATGTACATGTCCGTAAGAACCCGTGGCATGACCATATTTACCTGTAAGAATCACGGAACGACTTGCCGCACAGCTGGCACTTGTACAATAGGCGTTGGTAAATTTTGCTCCCTCGGCAGCCAATTTGTCCAAATTCGGAGTCTTAATTACAGGATTTCCGTAGGCACCGATAGCGTCGAGGCCATGGTCATCGGCCACGAATAAGATTATGTTCGGACGATTTTCGGTTTCTGTAGTAACCTCGGCGGTTTCGGATTTTTTCTGCTCATTGCATGAGGTCAGTAAAACTAATGTTGCCAGCATCATGGCAAGCAAATAATATCTTCCTAAAATGTTGTTCATATGAGCTATCAATTAAACGTTTATATAAGTTCCTTTTTAATTCTTGAATTGGTCATATTCAGGATTCACTTTTGCCTCCTGGAACCTCGGTCTGTCTTTCCAAAGATTATATGTTGCCTCCAATTGAACAGCAGATTCAGGTTGCTGCCCTTTATCTTTGGTTTCGTCAATCCAGTGCTTCAATATGTTTCTGTGTCTTTTAAGAATGGTACTATATTCAGGGTTTTGTGTCAAATTACTAATCTGATGGGGGTCGGCATTTATATCATACAGCTCTTCTTCCTGTCTTTTGCCGAACCAATGTTCCGCTTGGTACGGGGTAAGATTCCCTTCTTTATACAGTCGTCTCATGTCTTTTACAATCGGCTTATTATCGCGATATCCAGACTGAAGCATTGGCCTATCAGGGAAGTAATTACGGATATACCGAAACTTATCGGTACGTACCGTACGGATTTTATCAATGGTATAATCGCAGCGGTCTCTTGCCCCAATTACATATTTGGGAGATTGGTATTCAGAGTCAAAAACATTTTTCCCATCAAGATAATCGGGTAATTCTATCCCACCCAAGGCCAAAGTGGTTGCAGATACATCCAATAAGGACACCAGTTCAGAACGAATAGTACCAGGTTTCAGTTTTAAGTCGTTGCCTTTGATAATCAATGGTATTTGCATCCCACCTTCATAGCAAAACTGCTTATGTCGTAAGGAGGTATTACTACCGTGGTCGGAGAAGAAAAAAATGATGGTATTTTCAAGTTCTCCATCAGCTTCCAATTGTTTCAGGATATTTTCCACTCTAGCATCGGCGCCTCTGTTTGCATTGTAATGTTCTGTCCATGCCTTTTGTTGCGAGGGCACATGGGGAAAATAGGGCGGTAGTTGTACGGCGTTTTCTTCTAGCTTTTCGCCATCTCGCACGTGCTTGGCTCCTGCCTTTCCCCCCATAATCTGGACTTGGCCAAACCAAGGTTGGTTTTTATCCTCTCTAGCGTTCCAGACATCTTTGGTTACCGACATGAAATTTTCCGCATGATTCCCTTGCCAACCGTTCATGCCTGGCTTGTAATCAGGGGCGCTTCCCACACTATACAAAGCTTCTCTATTATAATGAAAGTTATAATCATCTTTACCGTTATTAAAGGTAAAGTAGCCAGCTTCGCGCATCAATTCGGGAATGGTCTTAACACCTTCTGGGAGGTTAATCCGTAATTCTTCTGGAACGACTTCGCCATCCGTGGTTCTGCTGGAGCGATGCTGATGTGTCCCCGTGGTCGTCTGCATTACTCCCGTAATCAAAGCGGACCTACTGGCAGAACATACCGGTGCGGTAGCATATGCTCTTTTAAAAAGCACTCCTTCAGAGGCTAATTGATCAATAACGGGAGTATGCCCTTGGTTTATTGTGTCACCATAGCAACCCATAAAAGGGGATAAGTCTTCAGCAATAATCCAGAGAATATTGGGCTTTTTGATCTGCTCCTTAAATTCGCAAGAAAAGGTAGTTACAATAAGTATCAGCCCTAATAAGAGTAGGTAGAATTTTGAGATCGTCATTTAGATTCTAACTTAGTACGGAGTAATTCAAAGTTAATGGATTACTAGATTTTTATGTATTCCTAAGTACATGGGGTGTACTTATGAATAAATTCGTTGCTTTAGTCTTTTTGAAAAATTAGTTTTCCAGGGCTACTTTAATTTTTTCAAGAAAAATTCCGCCACCTTTTCATGCTCCTCTTTACCCATAAAAAAGGAGTGAATGCCATCTTTAACTTCAATATATTCTGAGTCGACTCCTACTTTTTGCAGGGCTACATAAAACAATTCACTCTGTTCAATGGGCACCAAAGGGTCATTTTCGCCGTGCATAATCAAAAATGGCGGGGCGTCCTTTGATACATAATGTATCGGGCTTGCCATTTTAGCCTCTTCTTGTTTAACGTCAAAAGGCCCTCCTAAGAACTTTACAATGGGCTTGGTATTTTGTTTTGCCCCTTTTGATTTATCGGCTGAAGAGGTATTCATTTGATTCAAATCGGATGGACCGAACCAATCGCATACGGCCTGCACTTGGCTAGAAACATCGGTGACGCCCAAATCTCCTTCCAGTTCCACTATACCATTTGAAGTTCCTATTAATGAGACCAAATGACCACCTGCTGAGGAACCCCAAAGTCCGAATTTATTTGCATCCAGACCATATTGGTCTGCGTATTTTCGTAAGTAACGAATGGCGGCCCGAGAATCAAACACCTGAGTTGGAAACTGCTCTTCACGCGTCAATCTGTAATTTATCGCGGCCATCGCAAAACCATGCCTCAATAATGAAGTCTGCTTTCCAAAAAGGTCTTTAGTGCCTTTCTGCCATCCCCCGCCATGAATCCATATGACCAAGGGATAGGGCTTTTTGAATTTTGTAGTGTCCGGTAAATAAAGGTCTAGGCTATGTCTGTTATGACCATCTAAAATATAGGGGATATCGCGATAGGTTCTGGTATTTTCAGGAATCAGAGATCGGTCGGATCGTATTCTTTTATCATACGCCACATAGGCGCGATACTCCTTCTCTGTCAACTGCCAATCCACATCTCCATCGGCTTGGTCAAAAACATCTTGGTCGAACAACGGAATTTCGGTAGGTGTCAACTTGTTGTCCTCATTGATATCAAACTTCGAGAATTCTAATTTGTCGTTTTTAGTTTTAGCGTAATTGGGATTGATCCGTGGCCGAAGTTCTATGTTCCGGTACTTCACGGCCGTATGGTCGCCTTGAAAATAAATCGGCCCCGGCTTGGTATCATCGGCATCAAGGGCTCCTTTAGTAGCTCCTAAAATGAGCTGGTTATCAACTACTTTTTTACCATTGAGAATAATAGTTATATGTTGGTCTACCAAAGTGATGTCATATTTTTGCCATTCACCACCGACTTTACCGGCATTTTCATTAGGTTCAATACGAGCAAATAGTGCACCTATACCCTGCAATCCTTGCATTCTACTATCACGGTCTACCACCTGGGCCTCGTATCTTCCACACAAGTAGATACCGCTGTTTCCCTTTAACGGAACGTTGAATTCAAGTTTCAAATTAAAGTCTTTGAATTCACCGTCAGTACGCAGATTGCCATACTTTGAGAAAGGGTCAAAATTAAGTTTGGGCGTTTCGTTTACCAAAACGCCATCTTCCGCTCGCCAACCATTGATTTGATTGGGATTGGTCAAGCGCCAACCGGATAAATCCCTACCATTGAAAAGAGATATGGGTTCTCCGAACTTGATTTTTGCCAAATCCGGTTTCGTTGGTAAGGCCGGTAATCGTTTTCCCTTGAAATCCAGTTTTTTAAAAGTCCCATCGGACAAAGGCCATGCCATGGAGAGTTGTATTTTATCTCCCTTAACGGTTGCCTTGGTCCGCACGGGCACTTTTTCTCCTGTTGGCGGACCACCTGGGAATTTAGGCTCTCCCACTTTATAATTCCGCATAAAATATAAGGTGTCGGCTTCTACTTTAACGTCAGAAATAGCATTACCAAGACCTACTGACCACGCTTCACCATCAAGGGTATTATTGTCATCTAATAAAGAAAGCCAAAGCGGATGCCCATCCGGCAAGACTACAGCCCAATTGCCTATAAAAGACTCATAAGAACCCGATGTTATATCCTGAGCGGTACCGCTAGAAGCAAATAGCACTATAATAAAAATAGTAGTGCACGTTTTCTTAAGCGTAAAATATTTGTTCATAATGTATTCCTTAAACCTTTTTTTATTTATTTCTTATGCCTGTGACCCCGCGCGAATGAGTAAATCTCGTGTCATTTTCACGCCTTCTTCTTCAGAGGCCGTAGGGGTGCTAAATTCAATACCCACAAAGCCGGAATACCCTGATTCTTTGACCATTTTCATCATCTTAAAATAATCAATATTCTCTTCTTTACCGTCAGCATCAAATTCACTCGCTTTAGCACTAACACCTTTTGCAAATGGCAATAATTCCGCTAGTCCTTTGTACTTATCGTATTCTTCTATACACTCACGGTCTTTATTTTTTCGTAAACAGAAATTTCCAAAATCAGGGAGCGTACCGCAGTTTTCTCGGTCGACGTTTTTAAGGACATTCGCTAACCATAGCCCATTGGATGAAAAACCTCCGTGATTTTCAACTAGAATATTAATGCCCGCATCTTTGGAGTAGTCCGCCAGCTGACGTAAAGAATCTAATGCCGCCTTGGTCGCATCTTCCTCGTCGATTCCCCCACCGAGATTCACACGAATGGCATGACATCCTAAAAAATGGGCCGCATCTATCCACTTATGATGATTTTCAATAGCTTGTAAACGTTTTACGGAGTTAACATCCGCTAATTGTCCTTCCCTATCAATCATTATCAAAACATTCTTCACTCCCTCGGAATCGGCCCTTTTTTTCATTTCAGTTAGGTACTTTTCGTCTTTTGCCTTGTCCATAAAAAATTGGTTGACATATTCCAGTCCCTCACAATCAAAACTTCTTGCTTTCGCGGCAAAGTCAAGATTGTCCATCTTACCCGCCCGCAACGCGTTATGAAAGGACCATTGTGCCAATGAGATTTTGAAAAACAAATCTTTGTTTGAATAATTCAAATCACCCATCCCAAAGGCGGGAATACCAGTCATAGTTGCCAGAGCACTGGCTTGTAACGTTCTCGAAATAAATTTTCTTCTTTGCATCTTGAGAGTTTTATTTGAAATTATCTACTTCTTTATAGGCGTCGATAACGGCTTGTTCGCCTTCTTTTCCGGGCTTTGAATTTTTATGTTCCATTCCCAATACCCCATCATATCCCTTGGAATGAATGAATTTCAATACATTTTTAAAATTGATCTCTCCGGAAGTAGGTTCGGCCCGTCCCGGGTTATCTCCCAGTTGTATATAGGCGATTTCATCCCAACTAGCTTCCATATTCGGAATAAGATTGCCCTCTTGAATCTGCTGATGATAGATATCGAACAAAATCTTGCAGGATGGCGAATCAACGGCCTTACATATTTCATAGGCCTGAGGGGATTCGGTCAGAAAGCAGCCCGGATGATTAAAGAAATTCAACGGTTCTAGAACCATGGTTAAATTGTGGGGTTCGAATATTGCCGATGCCTGTTTCAGGATCTCTACGACGTTGGCCGTTTGGTAGCCCATATTGATTTTCGGAGCCACTTTACCAGGTACTACGGTCATCCACTTCGCATTTACCCGTTTGGCGACCTCCACCGATTGCTTACAATAGGAAAGAAATTCTTCACGCTTTTTAATATCACCAGAAGCTACGTCACCCTCTTTCAGAAACACTGCAACAAAAACACCCATTTCCATTCCCCGGTCTTGCATGGTCTTTGCCATTTTTGCCTGTAGCTGAATGTCTCGCTTTCGCATCGTGTTATCCTCCAGAGCGGTAAACCCTTGGTCGGCCATAAAATTCAATTGATCAATGGGGTCATCCCCGGCATAGTGCTTGAACATGCCAATATGGGGTGCATATTTTAAGTTGAAATTATGAGCCGGAGCGGCTCCCAATTCAGAATTAAATGACAGTAACGGACCTGATAACGGTACAACGCTACTCGCCAGGGCCGTTTTTTTTAAAAAGTTTCTTCTTACCATATTTTTTTCGCTATTCTGACCAGGCTTTTCCACTTGACAATTCCTTCAAATCCCCACAGGGAACATACTCCCCTGGAACGGGTAAATAAGCCAGTAATTCTTCACCTACATATTCATTACACTTGTAACCCCAAATGGTCAAATCGCGTAGTTTATTGGCAAAAGGCGGGGCTCCTGTTCCTATTTTTGTAACGGCAGTTTTCATTGCGGGAGTTAAATCGGTCACTGTCAATGCCGACATTTCAGTTTTGTCGGATGAGGATTGTGCTTTTTTAGCCAATTCGGCAAGCGTCGTCTTGAATAAATCTTGTTCTTCTTTTTCAAAACACTCTGCAGCAAAATAATCAATGAATTGATGCACATTCAACTCCGATGCCGATGGTGTATCCGTTTTGGGCAATACCACATCAACGAGGTTTTTCAACAAGCTTCCTTCAGCTTCCGAGAGAAATTTGGGAATCCATTTTACGGTCTGTTCATCTTTGCAACTGTGCAATAGGCCGGCAAATGTTGGAGTGGCTACAACATAACCCAATGACATTCCCATATGTACTAATGCTTTTCTTCTATCCATCAGATATTTCCTTTTTTAAGTTCTTGGGCGGCATGATTGGCGGCCCGCGCTGTAAATGCCATATAGGTTAACGAGGGATTGACACAACTGGAGGAAGCCATGAAAGCGCCGTCGGTAATATATACATTGGATACTTCGTGCAATTGGTTATTTCCGTTCAGTACTGAGGTCTTTGGGTCTCTGCCCATGCGGGCAGTGCCCATTTCATGAATACCATGACCTAGAGTATACTTGCCATTATTCATTTTTACATCACGAAACCCTGCTTTTTCCAACATTTCCGCAGCCGATATCGCAATGTCTTTGCGCATATTCAGTTCATTGTCTCGTATTTCGGCATCAAAGGTTACTATGGGCAATCCCCAACCATCCAATTGGTCGTAATCAAGGGTCATTTTATTGTCTTTGTACGGCAATATTTCTCCAAAACCACTAATGCCCATTGTCCATCCGCCTGGCTTTAAAATGGCATCTTTTAATTCAGCCCCAACCCCAAGTTCAGCAATAGCTTCTTTCCAGTTTTTACGGCTGGCTCCACCCTGATAGCCAAAACCTCTTATATAATTTTTACTTTTTGATTTACCATCTAGGTTTTTGAACCGAGGGATATAAATGCCACCCGGGCGGCGACCTTTATAATACTTGTCCTGAAAACTATCGAACTTTCCACTGGCACCAGCACCTAAATGATGATCCATGATATTTCTTCCGAGTTGGTCAGAATCATTGCCCAATCCGTTCGGGAAACGGTCCGATTTGGACTGCATTAAAATAGAAGCCGAGCCAATCGCGGAGGCACACAAAAAAATGACCTTAGCAGTGAAAACCATTTCCTCTTTTGTATTATGGTCGATTACCCTTACGCTTGATGCCTTTTTTGTCTCAGGATCGTAAATTACCTCGGAAACAATTGAATATGGGCGTAAAGTGAGGTTGCCCGTTCTTTCGGCCGCCGGAAGGGTAGAAGAGTTACTACTGAAATAACCTCCAAAAGGGCACCCACGCGAACATCTATTTCGAAACTGGCACTTCACCCGACCTTCGAACTGTTTGTCACCCGTAATATGGGCCACGCGACCCGAGGTCACCGGGCGCCCGTCAAAGCTTTCCGATACTTTTTCCCTAAAATGTTGCTCAACGCAATTCAGTTCCATCATAGGTAAAAACTGCCCATCGGGTAGTTGCGACAAGCCTAGTTTTTCGCCGGAAACCCCAATATAGGTCTCCACTTTATCGTACCATGGTGCAATATCTTTATACCGTACGGGCCAGTCTACCCCATGACCGTCCATTTTGTTCGCTTCAAAATCAAGCGCGTTCCAGCGATAACTGTGGCGTCCCCAAGTTATCGAACGGCCACCGACATGGTATCCGCGCATCCAATTAAAAGGTTTGGTCTCGTTATACGGATGGTCAAGGTCATTGACAAACCACTTAAACGAATCTGCCGATTTTCCTTTATTGGTACGACTTTGCTTCGGTCTTTTTGCCTTTTCTGCCAGGGAAATTTCCATCCCATGGGGAAAATCCCAATCGTCCATATTGGCTGTTGTATAGTCTTTAATATGTTCCACCATAGGGCCTCGCTCAAGCATCAAGGTTCTTAATCCGTTCTCACAAAGTTCCTTGGCGGCCCAGCCTCCACTTATACCAGTCCCTACGACGATAGCATCGTAGGTTTCTTGCGCTTCGTTAAAGTAGAACTTGCTCATATATTACTTATTCTTTTATCCAGATTACTTTTTTTAGTCTAAATGCATTACTTTTATCTCAATTCATACCTGCCGCAGCCAGGGTTCACAAATTACTCCAAAGTATGTTTTTTTACATTCAAATAGGCAGACACGAACATGGCACTGTACGCCACATTGGGGTCTTTCTCTAATGCCAATGTCATAAAATCGTTTTCCTTATCCTCATTATCATAATAGCTATGCGCCAATGACAGAATATAATCGTTAATGGCCTCCTTGTTTTCATTTTCTCCTAGGTTCATCTCACCTATAGGGGTTGCCTTACCATTAGCTAGTAAATCTGAAATGATCGTTTCAATTAATCTGTCAGCTTCCTTTTTTCGTCCAAGTTCTTTTAAAGATTTTGCCTTGAAAATAGCTGCCACTGAAATCGGGTTGATTTCCTGACCGACGGCTTTCATAAAATGTGCTTTTGCCTTTTTAGGTTGTTTATCTTTTTGATATGCCAACCCTACATAGTAATCGGTACGTGCGGTAACTGGAAGATTGACTTCAGCTTCCTTCAAATAATCAGGATGCGCATAAGCTTCTTTAAATGTGGCGATGGCTTCCTTGGTTTTACCCTCGTCTAAGAACTTTTGTCCTTTACCTATAAGAGCCTCTTGGTATCTAACATGACGATACGGAGTACCTAATTGTCCTTCTTTCGCATAGAAATAGGTTTTCTTTAAAACATCCAAAGCATCATCGTAGCGACCGATCCTCGTATAAAAATCAGATGCGCTCAAAGCATTTTTACCTTTACCGTACAAAATATTCAGATTGTCGTCATAGTGCTTTTCCAACTTTTTAATATTTCCCTTTTTTAGGTAGAGGTACTCAAGCTCACTAAATATCCTTGCGCTTTTCTGGGAATTGGCAAAGGAGTTTTCCAACAATTCAATGGTCGTGTCCAGGTCATCCCTTTTAGTTACATGCCTGCCGATTGCCAGGTTTCTAGTGACTCTAGGATTGTTCGGAACCAATTTACGCGCTCTTTCCCAATACGTAATCGCTTCCTCATGTCTTCGCAAATGAAACAATAAGTCACCCATATACATAAGGGCCACCGCATCATCGGGAGTATTCTTCAATACATCTTCAAAAACAGGAATTGAACTCACACGATAAGGGAATACATATTCCGTATCGGTCGCCGAAGCCTTTTGATAATAGTTCAAGGCTTTTTCGTTATCGCCTATTTTCATTTGGCAATACCCCAAATAGTAATTGACCATCGGATAGACCGTTTCTGCCGATTCAAAGTTCTTCTCGGCAATTTCAAGTACTTTTAAGGCCTGCTGGTAGTCTTTTAGGCTCAGATAGAAAATGGCGCTTTCGATATAATTTTGCGAACCGAGGAACAGTTTGTCTTTTCTATCAAATAGGAAATTGAGTTTTTCGATATCAGCATCCGTTTGTCCGTCAATCTCGATTTTTTCAATGTAACCCACAAAATTCAAGGGGTCTCTTTCCATAGATTTTGCGAGATACGATTTGGCCTTTTCAGGGTCGTTCAATTTACGGGAAATATAGGCCGCTAGGTTATAGATATCAGGATGGGTCAGATAGGAAAAAGGAACTTCTTCTAAGCGGCGTAGGGCTTCATGCAAGTTTCCACGAAGCACTTCGCCAATGGCCATGTAGTACAATGAATTGTCCATCTCCTCACGATGTCTTGACGACCGTGCCAAATAGCCGTGGGCCTCATCATAGTCGCCCAGTTTGGTTAAGGCATATCCCATATGAAAATCAGCTCTAGCTCGACCGTCTAAATGACCTGAGATAAAAGATTGCTGAAGTGATTCAATAGCTTCATGGAATTGCCCACGCTTCACTTGGGTCGCTCCTTTGAATCGCAATGCCCTTGATTCATTAGGGTCTCTCGACAGTATCTCTTTAATACAGGCATCGGCGTCGATTCCATATGCATCAAAATAATTGGATCCTGCTTTGGTATGCAGTTGGTCAATCGTCAAGTTTTTCAAATCGGTCTTGGGAACCTCATGAATAATCGGCTTTTCCGATTTAATCTTATTGATATATTCGAAATAGGGTTTCTTATTCGCGTCAACAATGACAAGTTCCAGAGTGTCAGATTCTGAAGCGGCAAGGGATAATTTTTCGTTGTACACTTTTCCTACTTTGAAGTCATAGGAAATTTCTTTTATCTTTTCGCCATTATTGGAGATAGTGACGACTGAATTCGGAAGATTGAGCGTCGGATGAAAATCTAACCGATAATTTTCACCCCCTACTTTTTTAAAGTTAACGGCAATCTCTTTCGTGGCCTTGGTAAACCCGGCCGTGTTTTTAATGGGGTACCAGAAAATGGAAAACTCCTTGACTTCCATGGGCTCTAAAATACCATGGTCATAGTTCATTTTTTGGTTAAAAGCTTGGTGTTGTAATTCAACATAACCACCATCTTTATCACTTAAAAAAGTATCCCATTGACGGCCACTTGCTGCTTTGCCCCAGGTAAAATATTTTTTTCCCGGAGCGGTACGATGGTCTGCAACAACAACAGAACCCGCATCGATATCCTTATCGTGGGAATACACCCCCCAATAATCCATGGTCAATCCTTTTCCATCAACAAAAGCCGATAGGCCGTGTTTTATATTCTTGACCCAGTTCCAGTCCGTACCATCAGATGAATATTCCGACCATTTATTCAAATGGGAATTGCCATGCCCAGTCGCATAGGTTTCTTGTGGATAAATCAGTTCCATTTCTTCAGTTGCATGCATGGCCGCATTATTAGAGGATACAAACGGAACTTTTACAGGAGCAATACTAATAAAGCGACCTTTTGTTTCAAAGAATAGTTCTTCGGGCCGTAAAGTAATCTCGTATTCCCATTTCATCATTCTAACTGGTTCGATTTCGGCGATGATTACCGTTTTACTACCGTCTTCATTTTCCCTAGTGTCATAACTGATTTTATTCATCTGGGTATACCCATGACCACCCGGATGATTGTATTCCAATCCACCGGACAACCAGGCAGAACGCACCGCGATTTCGGCAGGTTTAATTACATTGTTGTAGTAAAGGAAGTCCCACCCATTTCGTTTGTCTACCGCCCCTTGAATTCTTCCGCGTAGTTGCGGGATGATATCGACATAAATGTAATCGTTCTCCAAGCGGACGACTTCATATTCAACATCGTGCTTTGTCGGTTTATAATCGTTTTGAAAGGAATATGGATAAGTAGACCTTTTCTCCCTAAAATAGTTCAACCCTTCGATTTTAAAATCCTTGAAATAGGCATTAGGATCATCAGGCCCCATATCATAAGTGGGTATGTTTTTCTTGAAGATTTTTAGATCGACCGCATCCGATTGCGCATAAGATGTTATCGCTCCAGCAAAAAATATACATATGGAAAAAAGGGAATGTGATAAAAAGTGGAATTTTACCTTTCTTTTTGGTCTAGTCTTAAACATAGTTTTCATTTTTTTAGGATGTCGTATTCTCTGATTCTTATATTCTAATTCGCTTTTAGCGCTTTTTTCTCTGCTCTTTGTTGTGCCCCTAAACCAATATCTGGCCTTGCTACAACCTCGGTAGCTTCTCGCATAACGTAAGGCCCCCATTGCTCTTTGACTTTCTCCCATTCTTTCAATGTTCTGGTCGGATACCATGCCGGCCAACCACTTTTCTCGAAATCGTAATCATCCTTATTCTTGAACACCCATTCGTCGACGGTGGTCTCTGGGTTTTTCTTTGGAAATACTTCCGACGCCCTAAATTGCTGGGAAACTCCCTCATCTTTAATCACATTTGTACGCCAATTTTGAAGTTCTGCAAGTAATTCTTCTTTTACCTTAGCATATTCCGAATCATCGGACAAGTTGTTCAATTCGTAAGGATCTTTTTCCAAATCGAAAAGTTCGATTTCCGGTTTCGTCGGCGCAAAAAATTGGACTTGCTCAGGTGTCAATTCTCCCTTTAAATTCATCACGTTCATTTCAGCCAACATTGGATACGAGTTCTCTTTATATTCATTATACTGTAGATATGGCCGTTCGGGCATCAGGTTCTGAATCAGCTTAAATTTTTTAGAGCGAATGGCGCGCATGGCATCGTGCGTCTCGTCCATTTTATCGCGAGCCGCAAAAATATATTTACGATCCTTTATTTCTTGACCAAAAAGGTCCTTCCCATGCAGGGGTTTTGGTGGTTCGATATTTGCTACTTTGAGAACGGTGGAACAAATATCTATTGACATGACCATTTCGTCGCTTACCTGAGCTGGTTTTACTTTACCTGGCCACCGCACAATCATAGGGATTTGAATTCCCCCGTCATATAAGAACTGCTTGCCGCGAATATGGCACCCGCCGTGATCGGCAATAAAAAAAACCAGGGTATTCTCTGCCAACCCTTCATCATCCAAACGTTTCAACAAATCTCCTACTTCGCGGTCTACCAATTGCATTTGTTCCAATCCGTTGGCCCAGTCACGTCTTACAAATGGGGTATCCGCATAGTAAGGAGGCAATTCGACATCTTCAATAGCAATAGGCCGTTCCGGGTCTCTATTCCATTTGCGATGGGTATCTTGAAAGGTAATGCGGGCAAAGAAAGGTTGACCGGGTTCACGATCCGTCCAATCATTGGTGTTCATAAAAAGTTCTTCCTTGGTATCGGGAAGAAAATTGACATCGGTCTTATAACTCATCAATGTCGTAAAATAGCCCGCTTCTTCCATTAGTTTAGGAATCGGTTTGATACCCTCAGGAAGTGGTTTCTTTTCATTGGTACGATGTTGGTGCGCACCAATAAGATTTTGATGGTAGCCGGTCATCATTGCCGAACGCGAAGTCGAGCATACGGGAGAAGTTGTGAAGGCCGTTTTGTACCGGATACCTTCCGAAGCCAATTTGTCAACATTTGGCGTATGAATACCCTTCGTGCCGTAACAAGACAAATCAGGGCTCCAATCTTCTATGGTTATCCAAAGAATATTCGGCCGGGTATCGATAGAGGAACCAAGATCCTTTTTTTGATTTCCGTTACAGCTCAAGAATATCGAACTTAAGATGAAAAAGAAAGTAACCAGCAGATTTCTTTTGAAAGGAAAATTTACATGAATATGTGCCATTTGAAATTAAATAGTGTCTTTCTCAAAGAAATCACTTTTACATCAGCATAGTGTAAACCTTGGTTCATTAAATGTCTTTGTAAGTAAAAAAGGGTGGCAATCTTCTAATTTGATAATTGTGTAACAACGAATTTTCCAGGCGAGACTTTGTACTTTTCCTTGAAAAGTTTGCTGAAATGGGTACGGCTCTTAAAACCGGTCATCACATAAACTTCATTCACAGTTAGGTTTCTATCTTCCGCCAATAATTCGGCGGCTTTTCTCAAACGGTACATTTTCAAAAGTTCAAAGGGAGTCTTATTGGTCAAGCTTTTTACTTTTTGATAAAAATGGGTGCGGTTCATGAACAACTGTCTGGCAAATTTATCCATATCGAGATTTTCGTTCCCCAGGTTTTCGGTCATCAGATGATATAATTTTTCAAGAAACGCCTCATCATTTCTATTTTTCACATTATTGTCTTTGGACATCGGCAGTCCAATCTCGAAACGTTCCCTTAGACGCTTTCTATTTTCCAATAAAGCTATAGAACGAGTGACTACTTGTCGGGAGTCAAACGGTTTTATAATGTAGGCGTCGGCCCCGTCACGAATACCTTGAATGCGATTTTCGATATCGGCCAAGGCCGTCAATAAAATTACGGGAATGTGACTGGTCTTCATGTCCGATTTAATTCGCTTACATAATTCCAGTCCGTCCATGACAGGCATAAGAATGTCGCTTATGAGGATATCAGGCCATTCGACTTCCATAGCCTCCAGACATTCGGCTCCGTTGCCAAAAACTTTGACCTTGAAATATTTTGATAGCAAATTTGAAACATAGATTTGCATATCTAGATTATCCTCGATGTAATAAATGATATTTTCTAAATAGTCGCCGTCTACCTCTATTTGGGTAGTCTCGATTTCTTCAAGCAATTGGTTCTCGTCTACAATTTTGCCTTCTGCGGCAAGAATCTCTTTTTTCCGAGTTTCCTGGTCCTTAGGAGATTCTTCTCTTACAATGGGTAAACGCACACGCATGGTGGTACTTTTGCCCGGTTCACTTTCGGCCTCGATATATCCGTAGTGCATTTCTACCAATTTTTTGGAAAAGGCCAAACCGATTCCCGAACCGACGGCGTGGAGCTTTTGATTTTTTCTTGACCTGAAAAAACGCTCAAAAATATGTGGTAAATCTTCGAAGTCGATTCCTCGCCCGGTGTCACAAATGGTAACGGTAAGGTCTTTTTCAGATACGGTATAGTCTACTGTTATTTTGTCTCCCGATTTTGAATATTTAAAAGCATTGCTAAGAAGATTATTAAATATTTTTTCCAACTTATAACGGTCCGCGGAAACTACGATATCCGAATTTCCTGAAATTACTTCTAAAGTACGACCACTATTTTCCGCTAGAAAATGGAAGTCTACCAATAAGTCCTTAAAAAATGTATCGAAATAAAAGCGGGAATAATCCATCTCCATCACATTGGCATCCACACGTTCAAAGTCACTGACCTGATCGATTAATTGGCCGATTTTTCGTGACTGCCGCTCGACAATATTTAATTTGTCCTTGACATCTTGATTACCCTTAAACTTTTCTGATAGCACTTTCATAGGAATCGTTATCAAATTCAAAGGTGTTTTCAGCTCATGTGAGATGTTGGCAAAAAAGCGAAGTTTAGCCTCATTGATAGACTTTACGGCATCTTTCTCCAGTTTTTCAATTTGAATGTTATGACGTAATCGCTGCATCTTTAAAATGTAATACAGAATTGTTCCTAAAACCAGCAATATTAATAATGCGTAGAGAAGGTAGGCTTGGGTCGTTTTCCAAAAAGGCGGTGCTATTGTAATAAAAAGAGTTTTTGGTTCAGTCCATTCCCCAACAGCGTTCGATGCGGAAACCTGCAGGGTATATTCGTCAGGTGGCAGGCCGCTGAAACTGATGGTTTTTTGGTCGGATGTAGAAACTATCCAGTTCTTGTCCACGGGCGCCAATTTATACCTGATATGATGATTGTCGACGGCTTTGAAATGCAATGAATGCATTTCGACGGAAAAAACGTTTTCATCATATTTCAGTTCAATGTAGGTAGAGTCGGAAACTCTTTCTGTCAACAGTACCCTATCATTTATAGAATCTAGCGGTTGTACGGTTTTATCGAAAAGTTTGAATTTACCGAATTGTAGCTTCGGAAGTTCTTCTTGAGCAGGAATATCGGATGTTTTGAAATAACAAAAACCCTCAAGACCCGTAAACAATAGGTTGCCATTTTCGAATATTGCGGATGTATACCAAAAATCCTCGAAGGGAAGTCCATCCTCCCTTTTGAATCTTCGAAAAGTCAAATCGGAAGTAGAAAACTTGTTCAGACCGATATTGGTGGCCACCCAAAGATTCTCGGCATCATCTACAAGAATGCCCTTGACTACGTTGTTGGAAAGGCCCTGTTTTTCCGAATACGAAATGAATTCTGGAGCTGTATCACTATTTTCAACGGCACAAATGCCCGCACCTTCGGTACCGATCCAAAGTTGTCCATTTGATGTCCTAACAATTGATGAGACAAAGTTACTTGGCAAACTTTTATTAAGACCATTACTCTGGTATTGCTCGACTTCTAACGCTATAAGTGGTTTATCAGCGCTTACATTCAATCTTATAAGTCCATCTTCCGCGGTGCCCAGCCAAATAAAATCGTGTAATGGGTCTGTGTACACGTACCTGATCAGGGACAACCGGTTAGTCTTGAAAAATGAATGGGCATTGAGATTTTCTATTTTTGAAACATTTCCTGATTCATCCAATTTCAGGCGATAGACATCATTTTTACAGGAAACCCAAATATCCCCTCTTTGATCTTCCGCGAATTTGTATGGAGTGTCACTTGCAAATTCTGGCAACATTGATGTGTCAACTCGACGGAGAGCCTGTTCTGTTGCGTTTATAAAGAAGTAACCTTCATCCGCCACCTTAATCCAAGTATTTTTTTTGCCATCAACATAAATAGCCGAAATCTTGGAATGAAAACCTTGAGGCATACGAAAGGGTAGCGGTTCAAATTGATTGGTCCCTGTATTGAATAGTGCCACTCCGCCTTTATTTTTCGTAATATAAAATCGGTGCTCGTCCATTTTTATGACATGCCTAACGTGCCGATTGTTCACGCCAAAATCTAAGCTTGAGGTATCATCAAAAGTTTTAAACGGATTTTCCGAGGTGTCGAATTGAAATATTCCTTTGTCGAAAGTGCCCATCCACAAGTCTGAATTTCCAGCCGACTTAAATGAACTGATTCGCAGCAAACCGCTTTTCGGCCTAAAATGTGAATAATCCTCATTAGGATTATTTTTAAAGGAATAGACACTATCAAATCGAAGGGCACCATCATTTAAAGTGCCCAACCAAAGTTTTCCGGTAGCATCGATTGATGCTAAATTAAATCGATATTCTGGCAAGATGTCCTTTTTCTCTAGCCGGAAAGCATACTCGCCGTCAACGATTTCAAAGGTTACCAATGCAATACCGAGACGCTGAGTCACAAGAAGTGCTTTATCGCCAATTGGCGTAATCGACCTACAGAATTCGATAACGTTTTGCAATACATCTTGAAATCGACCATCCCTCAAATTAAACATGAGCATTCCTTTAGAAGTGGCATAGAGATAACCTTCCGAATCCATATTGATTGCCCCAATGAATTGTGTATTTGACGAATTAGAGGGAACATATTGCTTTAGGAAGTTATATTCGGAATCAAAGGCGAGAATTCCATCTGTCTCCGTTGCAGCTAAAATAGTGCTCGTGGAATCATCAAAAACGAAGTTGCGCACAACCGGGCCTTTTTTACCTTTTTTTAAAAGTTTATTTGAATACAAATTTGTGAACCGTGCCTTTCGATAATCATATAAGGTTATCCCCTCGTCGGTACCTATCCAAATATTTCCCTTTTTGTCCTGTGCGAGGGAACGTATTCTATTGCTGACAAAAAGTTCATTGCCAACTACATTTTTAAATGTAGTTAGGTCATAACCATCATAGCGATTGAGCCCATCATAGGTGCCAATCCATAAAAAACCATTGGAATCTTCAAGTATACATGTAACACCGTTATGGGCCAAACCGTTAGAAATGCTCAGGTTTTCAGTAAAAGGAAAACCTTCTTTCTGCGCAATAAGTCCCATGTTCAAGAATAGTAGACAAACCAAAACCGAGAAACTTCTGAGCATTTTATACCTATGTATTGCACATACTCTCACAAGATGATAATTGTAAATCAATTTAGTGAAATTTTTCTAGCTATTATATTCACCCCAAGAACTTTTCAAAATAAAAGGAATTAAAATTATAAACCCAAAGAGACAAAGAGCTTACTAAGAAATACTAATGCCTATCCTTGAAAAGGTAATTTTGAACTAAACGATTTTGCGTTTTGATTACAATGCGAGGTTTTTTGTAAAGAAGTTCATCAGTATAATAATGTTGAATCGAAGATATTCTTTGGTGGTATTGTAAAGAAAGTTGTTTTGCTAGTTTTCAATGGGGCTTCTATTTCATTTGGGCTCATTGTTTTGATTATGAATGATATACGATTTTCCTCTTGAGATTTAAATGGATGTAACTCCAAGAATGAACACAGAAAGAAAAGATTACGAACTCATAGTAAAGTCTCCAGGGAGGATAAACCTAATCGGCGAACATACTGATTATAATATGGGCTATGTTATGCCAACGGCCATTGAAAAAAATATAACATTCAAGTTCAGAAAGAATCAGAAGAAAAAGATTGCCCGAGTGTACAGTTCGGACTATGGGGCTGAAGCGATTATTGACCTAAATAAAATTGTTCCCAGCTCATTGGAGTGGGAGAATTACATATTGGGGGTTTTACATGAAATATCATTGCTTAGCGATATGGTTGAAGGATTTGAATGTAGCCTGAAAAGTAATTTGCCCTCAGGCTCTGGCCTAAGTTCATCTGCAGCATTGGAGTGTGGCTTTGCTTTTGGGCTCAATGAGCTTTTCAATTTGGGCCTTACCAAATTGGATATTATAAAACTATCACAGCGAGCAGAACACAATTATGTCGGTACGCAATGTGGAATTATGGATCAATTTGCCTCGGTCATGAGTGAAATGGGAAATGTGCTGCTACTGGATTGCAGAAGCCTTGATTTTGTTCAGATTCCAATTCAGCTGCATCCCTATAAAATTATAATGTTGAACACTAAGGTATCCCATAATCTTGCCACTAGTGAATACAATACTAGAAAACGCGAATGTGAGGAAGGGGTAGCAATCTTAAATCAGATGTATCCTAAGGTTAATACCCTTCGAGAGGTAACACCAATGATGTTGGAATCCTGTAAAGCTAAAATGGGCGACACTATTTTTAAAAGATGCTCTTTTGTCATCGCCGAAAATAAGCGCGTGTTGGAAACCGCTGATGCATTAAAGAATAATGACATCCACAAAGTGGGGCAACTACTATATCAAGCCCATGAAGGAATCAAAAACTTATATAAGGTCAGTTGCGTTGAATCGGATTTTCTTGTTGAATTTTCCAAAAAAAACCCTGCAGTTCTTGGGGCCAGACAGACCGGTGGTGGTTTTGGCGGCTGTACTTTGAATATAGTGCATGAAGATGAAGTGGAGAATTTTGTAAAAGATGCATCCGAACTATATTTTCAAGAATTCGAAATAGAATTGGAGGCCTTTGGTGTAGCTCCAAGCAACGGTACTAGAATAATTTACTAACAAGAAATTATGGAGTTCAATGATAATCCACATAGACGATATAACATATTGACAGGAGAATGGGTTTTAGTGTCCCCTCATCGGACCAAAAGGCCTTGGCAAGGTAAAACCGAGAAAAAAGTTTCCGAAAATAGGCCAAATTATGATCCGGCATGTTATTTATGTCCCACTAATAAAAGAGTTGGAGGGGAAAGTAATCCCGATTACAAAAAGCCATTCTCTTTTACAAATGATTTTTCTGCACTGTTGAGCGATGTCGAGTCGGAAAAATTTTCCAACGGACTGCTTCGTGGCGAATCGGAATCGGGCGTCTGCAAGGTGGTCTGTTTTTCTCCCGATCATTCCTTGACCTTGCCATTAATGTCAAAGGCAGCTATCGAGGACGTGATTTCCATTTGGCAACATGAATATCTCAAATTAGGAGCGCTTAAGAATATAAACCACGTCCAGATTTTTGAAAATAAGGGAGATATCATGGGATGTAGCAATCCGCATCCCCATTGTCAGATTTGGGCGCAGCGAAGCATACCACAAGAAGTTCAGAAAAAGGCAGTTCAATTCAAATTATATTGGAAAAAGCATGGCAGAAGTCTTTTAGAAGATTACGTGGATCAAGAGATTGAACTGAATGAAAGAACGGTCATTGAGAATGAACACTTCGTGGCAATTGTTCCTTATTGGGCCGTTTGGCCCTATGAAACTATAATTATTCCGAAGAAGAAAATCGCCCATATTGCTCAACTAAAAGAATCTGAAAAGCAAGGTTTTGCTGATATCATAAAAAGACTCACTCTAAAATATGATAACATTTTTGAAACGTCCTTTCCTTATTCCGCGGGCATCCATCAGGCTCCAACTGACGGTGTGGAACACCCTGAATGGCACTTTCATATGTGCTTTTATCCGCCCTTGTTGCGTTCTGCGACAATAAAGAAATTTATGGTCGGTTATGAATTATTGGCCAACCCTCAGCGCGATATTACAGCGGAGCAGGCTGCGGCGACCATAAGGGAACTATCTGATAGACACTATAGCCTTGACCACTAATCTAGTTCAAAAATGAAAGTTGAAAGAAGTAAAATAATAGTAACGGGAGGATGTGGATACATCGGGTCGCATACAACGGTCGCCTTATTGGAGAACGGGTTCGATGTGGTAATATTCGATGATCTATCCAATTCAGATGCAGTAATCCTGGAACGGATAAAAAAAATAACCGGGGAAACTGCACATTTCGAGCTAGTAGATCTAAAGGATCCTCTTGCTGCTGAAACGGCATTTCAAAAACATAAAGATGCACTGGCGACTATGCACTTTGCCGCTTATAAAGCTGTCGGGGAATCACAGCAGAAACCTTTGACCTATTATAGAAACAATCTCTTTGGGCTTATAAACACGATAAATTATCAATTGGAGAATAACATAAATAATTTGATTTTTTCGTCTTCCGCGACGGTCTATGGAGAGCCCGACATACTGCCAATAAGTGAAGAAAGCGAGATAAAAAGACCTTTTTCCGTTTACGGAAATACGAAAAAAATGGCGGAGGAAATCCTTCAGGATATAACATCGGCAAATGATGATTTTTCAGGAATATCCCTTCGATACTTCAATCCAATTGGAGCTCATAAATCGGGTTTGATAGGAGAACTTCCATCAGGAATACCCAATAATCTAATGCCCTTTATTACACAAACAGCTATTGGTTTGAGACCAGAATTACAAGTATATGGCAATGATTATGATACCAGGGACGGAACTGCTCTGAGAGATTATATTCACGTGATGGACTTGGCCGAGGCTCATGTAAAGGCCTTGGACTATATGCTTTCCGGGACTCAAAAGAATAATTGGGAGGCTTTTAATCTTGGAACTGGAAGAGGTCAGAGTGTATTGGAAATCATTAAGTCTTTTGAGACTATTTCGGGTATGAAATTGAATTATCGGATTGTGGATCGGAGGCGGGGGGATGTACCTAAATTGTTCGCTTCATCTAAATTGGCGGAACAAAAACTAAATTGGAAAGCCCGTAGAGGATTAGATGAAATGATTCGTTCATCCTGGGTATGGGAAAAGAAATATAGAGGAGATGTATCAAAGTAATCCGATATGGTAACACTTAAAGAGCAAAAAAAATGAAAAAAGGATTTCTTATTGATATGGATGGAGTCATCTACAGTGGAGAGGCTTTGATAGCAGGGGCGGACACATTTATAGCTACTTTGCAAGAAAGGAATATTCCATTCTTGTTCATGACCAACAATAGCCAACGTACTCCTATTGATGTAGTTAATAAAGTAGGTAGAATGGGAATAAAAATTACCGAAAAAAATGTTTACACAAGTGCAATGGCCACTGCTTGGTTTCTTTCTTTTATGAAACCAAAAGGAACGGCCTATGTTCTTGGAGAAGGAGGTTTAATTACCAGTCTTGCGCAACATGGCTACTCAATGGTTAGTTCTGCCCCTGACTTTGTTGTCGTGGGGGAAGGCAGGAATTTTACCCTTGAAATGGTGAATCAGGCGATTGATATGATTCTTTCTGGGTCGAAATTGATCGCCACGAATTTAGACCCTTCTCCCAAGAAAAAAGGATGGAATAATCTCGGGATAAAAGCTGTTATTGCCATGATTGAAGAGGCTACAGGAAAAAGAGCCTTTTCTGTTGGAAAACCTAGTCCGGTAATGATGCGGTCCGCTAGAAAATATTTGGGCATGGAAGCTATCGAAACAATCATAATTGGAGATACTATGGACACTGATATCCTTGGTGGTGTTCAGTTGGGATATTCCACCATCCTTACTTTATCCGGTGTTTCAAAAAAAGAAGTTCTTGATGATTATCCCTTTCAGCCAGACTTGGTCGTTGGGTCGGTAGCAGAATTGGATATAGATAAAGTATTACAGATACAGCAGTAGTTTTGAATGGGCTTTTGAAGTCACTAACCACGTAGCGAAATCATCGGTCCCCGAACTTGCATTTAATCATTTCAGAAGGAGTAACTTCATTTGAATACCATCTGTATTGTTGCCAAAGGGGGTATTCCTATCTAGGGAACCTTTTGGGCAATTCAGTTTTTATTTCAGATCTAATTGCTGAATTTCAGAATTTTCGGTTCCACGAATAGCTTCGTACGCAGCAATCATTTCCTTCAATTTATCAGGATTGGTTTTGGCCAAATTATTTTGCTGACCGATATCGTCTTTCAAGTTGTGCAGCTGATATGAATTGAAATTTCCTAATTCAATCTTTACTTCTTTAGCGACTGCTGGACCTTCATAGGGTGGAATCAAGACCCAATTTCCTTTGCGGAAGGCTGTTCTCGATGTTGCCTCGATTATCAAATCCTCGCGACCATTGTCACTTTTACCCAGGAAAAGGTCTAATAATTCCTTGCTGTCAACTGTTTTATCATCGCTATCGACCAAAGTGGCCAAGGAGGAGAACAAATCGAGTTGAGAGACCATGGCATCTGATACTCCGGGATTGATTTTTCCTTTCCAATAGGTAAAAAACGGGACACGGGTACCTGCCTCGAACAAACTGTATTTTCCACCTCTGAGCGCACCAGCTGGTTTATGGTGTCCTAGTTTTTCTTCGGAATCATCATAGTAACCATCATTGACTACCGGACCGTTATCACTTGAAAAAACAATCAACGTATTTTCTAAAAGGCCTTCGGCTTCCAAGGTTTTGATGAATTCGCCAACGACCCAATCTGCCTCAACAATAACATCTCCCCTGGGTCCCATTCCAGATTTGCCAACAAATCTTGGGTGCGGGGTTCTCGGCACGTGTGGCTGTTGTAGAGCATAATATAGGAAAAACGGTGCGTCCTTGTGTTTTTTGACATATTCTTTGGCATCTGCCAAAAAGTAATCTGCCATATCTTCATCTACCCACTTTGCGGCCTCACCCCCTTTCATAAAACCAATACGAGGAATTCCGTTTACGATGCTGTTATTGTGCCCATGGTGCCATTTCATTTTAAGCATTTCCGGATTTTCCAATCCGGTTGGTTCACCTGAGAAATTCTTTTGGTAGTCCACTTCAATAGGGTCCGCGGGATCAAGATTTACCACGTGACCATTTTCAATGTATACCGTTGGTACCCTATCTTGAGTTGCCGCCAAGATATGGCTGTAATCAAAGCCTACTTCATTCGGACCTGGGGCGATACGTTCGTTCCAATTGACGTTTCCATTTCCTAAACCTAAATGCCACTTTCCGACGATACCGGTATGATAGCCTTGCTTTTTCAACATTTTAGGAATTGTTGTTTGGGCCGTATCGATAATAAGTGGAGCTGTTCCTGGTAGTATTTTCGCGCTCTTATTTCTCCAAGGGTATACTCCGGTCAACAATGCATATCTGCTTGGGGTACAGGTTGCGGAAGAGGCATACCCGTTGGTAAAACGCATTCCCCCATTGGCTAGTTTATCGAGATTAGGTGTTTTTAATTCTGTAGCCCCGTAGGCGCCCATTTCCCCGTAGCCCAAATCGTCTGCATAGATGATGACGATATTGGGTTTTGAAGTTTTCGGTTCTACGATTGAATTTTTGGTTCTTTTAGCATCTTTACAAGAGAATCCCAACAAAAGAATACTAGCAATCGTCAGAAAGCGATTTATTTGAATCTTTAACATGATACATTTAAATTAGTTAATAGTATCTCCTTGAAACATAAATCTGAAAGTTTATCAATCGGCTTATAGAGATACTTTTTCTTAGCAATGTGCAAAGGGCCAATAAAAACTTAATCCAAATCGCCTTTTTTTATTTCAATCGCACCAAATAATTACTACCCATTTCTTGTGTTTAAGATGATAGTGATTCGGTCAAAAAAGCCCCTTGCGTATCACAATTTCAAAATTATCTTTTACGTATTTAAAATTGTCTCTGCTTATATATAATATGTACTTCACCGTAAAAGGCCTAAGCCGGGGTTATCAAAGATGCCATTTCTTTCATCTTTTTCGTAAACCTTGTTATACCAATAGTTAAAAATAAATTTGAAATGCGCTTAGTGAAGCTCTATATAATTATCATTCTTGTGATGTTGACAGCTCGTGGAGAAAAGAAAAATCACTCAGCAAAGCGAGGCCAAATGTAGTATCCGTTAGGATGAATGACTCGTACTCGAAGTGGGAATTATACCCCCTAAGAACTAAATTTTGAATTCTTAGCATTTATTTTTTGAGTATTGTAGATTATGAAAATGGGTTCAAATTGCGAGTAGTAATTTCTGGTACCAAAAAGTCATATTCCATGGCCTACTTTTTTATGAGCATACCATTCATTTGTTTTAAAATTGTTTTACAAAAACAAAGAAAGGCCGACTCCTAAAAGTTGACTTTTCCCTTTGTAAAGACTGAAAGACTCGAACTCTCACACCTTTCGGCACTAGATTCTAAGTCCGCCTACATTGAACAGTGAACGACAAAAGTTATCGAATAACGCTGTTGGACTTTTGCTACCCTCTCTAATTAAATTAAAATTTCCGGTATTTGTTGTACCTATGTTGTACCTGAAATTAAAAAAGCCGAGACATAAATCTCGGCTTTCCCTTTAAGTACTCGAGGTGGGAATCGAACCCACACTCCAAAGGAACTGGATTTTGAATATACCGTAGAAATTTTACAAGAATTTAGGGTCTACGGGAAAAAATTCGTAACGCAAAAGCACAAAATTAAGACCTGTATTATAGCTCAAAAAAGAAGGTGCCTTTTAGTGATTGAAAAAATACTTCTAGCAACCTGAGCAATCCAAAGTCGATATATAGCCATTTGGAGAACAACTCTGATTTAATTCAGGGTTGAATTAAATAGTTTAGAAGCTGCTTCTAATTCTTTTGGAAAATACTGATTAACTTAAAATAAATCTGAAGTTCGAAGAAAACAGATAGGATATTAGATCAAAAAGCACGCCAAAAGCACGCCATTCAATAAAAAAGGCAGCTACATTTTCATGTAACTGCCTGATTTTAAAGCTCCTCCTCTTGGGCTCGAACCAAGGACCCTCTGATTAACAGTCAGATGCTCTAACCAACTGAGCTAAGGAGGAATTTTATTCCAAATTTTGGACTGCAAATATAGCAGTTTCTTTCAAATACCCCAATAAAAAAAATACGATTTTATTTAACGAGCCATTTGTAAATATCATTGCCATTAGCAAACAGTAATAATGCTATCAACAAGAAGAAACCTATCATCTGAGCGTACTCCAGAAATTTGTCACTCGGTTTTCTGCCGGTTACCATTTCATACAGCAAAAAGGTGACATGGCCACCATCCAATGCCGGGATGGGTAAAATATTCATAAAGGCTAAAATTATTGAAATCAACGCTGTTGTTGACCAAAAAGCCGCCCAATCCCAAGTATCAGGGAACATATTCCCAATAGCAGCGAAACCACCTACCCCTTTGTACGCTCCGGTTTCGGGGTTAAATATTTTTTTAAGCTGTTTAACATAACTAGTTAGTGTTGTGACACCCTTATCTATCCCAGCCGGAATAGACTCCATAAAAGTAAAGGTCTGGGTTTCTAACTTCAGCAATCCCCTGGCCTGCATATCCTCATAAGTAGGTAGGCCGGGACGTACACCTATGGTGGCCGAATCACTTATGGTTACAGGAATTTTTACTCTGCCAGATGCCTCCCTTTCTACGGTTAAAGAAATTTCTTGCCCTTTATAATTCTCCAGAATGGGCTTGGCCTGATCAAAATACTCCATTTCCTGATCCGCAATGGCTACAACGAGATCCTTTTTCTGCAAGCCCGAATCCTTGTTTTGAGATTCCTTGGAGACCTCCCCTATGATAAAAGGCATCCTTGGGTTCAGAAATCTGATGCGGTCCTCATCCTTGAGTAAGGTGGCAATAAAGTCGACCGGAATTTCTTTCTCAATAATACTCCCATCCCTGTTGATCGTAATCTGATTTCCGTTTATAATTTCGCCTAGTAGGCTGTTAAATTTGGTTACTTTTTCTCCGTCAATCGCAACGATATTATCACCGGTTTTAAGTCCCAGTTCATCCCCTATATCCTCTTCCATTACCCACAGACCATCCTTTAAGCTATCTAAAGGAATATATTTATCCCCATAAGAATATGCCATTCCTATATAGATGATTACAGCTAAAACGAAATTTACCGTTACCCCGCCAAGCATAATAATTAGACGCTGCCAGGCCGGTTTACTCCTGAATTCCCAGGGTTTGGGTTCTTCGGCCATTTGTTCGGTGTCCATGCTCTCATCTATCATCCCCGAAATCTTCACATAGCCTCCCAGGGGTAACCATCCAATCCCATAGACGGTTTCTCCAATCTTCTTTTTAAAGAGTGAAAACTTGATATCAAAAAATAGATAGAATTTCTCTACCCTGGTCTTAAATATCTTTGCAGGAATAAAATGTCCTAATTCGTGCAGGACAATTAAAAAGGAAAGACTCAAAAAAAACTGTATGGTCTTTATCAGTATGGGACTCATGTATCTTTTCTAAAATTAAAACGCACAAAAGTACACTTTTACAGGGTCTTACAAAAAGAAATGCATAAAGCAAATATAGATTTAAGAAACTTTTAGCAGCATAATTGTTTTAAGGCTTGAATCGTTAACTGTGCTGCAGTACCTTTGCAAAATCTTTATGAGATCTTTCTTTTCCAAATATAAACTCTTCGGGATGGTGCTTATTGTACTGTCTTCCATAATTATTTACCTTTTTTATAATGCCTTGCAGCCAAAGAGAATACTGCCCATTTACCAGCCGGCGGATTTTAATTCGGAACTTGTAGACAGTACCATCGTACACGTAAAGAATTATCATACAATTGCAGATTTTGCTCTTATCAATCAGAATGGCCAGCAGATAACCCAGGAAGACTACAGGAACAAAATCTACGTGGCCGATTTCTTCTTTACCACCTGCCCGACCATCTGCCCCCTCATGACCAAGAATATGGTTGATATTCAGTCGGTCATAATAGGTGACGATGAAGTAATGCTCCTATCTCATTCCGTTACTCCGAAAATAGATTCTGTGCCCCAACTTAAGAAGTATGCCCTTGAAAAAGGGGTGTTGGATGCAAAATGGAACCTGCTTACCGGAGATAAAAAACAAATCTATGAATTGGCAAGAAAATCATATCTGGCGGTAAAAGAAGACGGGGACGGAGGCGAATTTGATATGATTCATACAGAAAATTTTATCCTTGTGGATAAAGAGCGCAGGATAAGAGGCACCTATGATGGCACAGATCCGGAAGAGATTCAGGAGCTGTTAGCAGATCTCAAACTTCTTAAAGCTTCCTACAAAGAGTAAATTTTTCCTGCCTGCCACCAAAATCCAAATTGTCTGTTTTGGAATCTTATTTAATTGGAATATTTACTTTACATTTGTCCTTACTTATAATCAATCTAAATAAAAATTGAGTATCACTGTAGCGCATCTTAAACTGGGAGAGAAAGGTATTATCAAAGAATTTGCCCAGGATATTCTGCCTATCAAGTTGCTTGAATTAGGTTGCCTGCCGGGCAATGAAATTGAAATGATTCAGATTGCACCATTGAAAGACCCGGTTTATATAAATGTCAACGGTTCTCATATTGCGATCAGAAGATCTGTGGCGGCTTTGATAGAACTAGACCTTATTGAAGATATAAACGGGTTATGAGCAAGAGTATTAATGTTGCCCTGATAGGAAATCCCAATACGGGAAAAACATCTGTTTTTAATCAGCTCACAGGCCTAAAGCAAAAAGTGGGTAATTACCCGGGCATCACCGTAGAGAAAAAAGAAGGAATTTGCAAGCTTCCAAGGGGGGTCAAGGCGCATATTCTGGATTTGCCGGGTACTTATAGCCTAAATACCACTTCCCTGGATGAAAGTGTGGTGGTAGAATTACTGCTCAATAAAACCGATAAAGATTTTCCGGATGTTGCAGTAGTGGTAAGTGATGTTGAAAATCTAAAAAGAAACCTGCTTTTATTTACTCAGATTAAAGATTTGAAGATCCCCACAATCCTGGTCATCAATATGTCTGATAGGATGTCCAGAAAGGGAATTTCACTGAATGTTCCGTTACTCGAAGAAAAACTGGACACCAAAATTGCCCTGGTGAGTACGCGTAAGGGCACCGGCATTAACAAGATTAAAGAGCTAATTGCCGATTTTAAGAGTCTTTCTTTTCAACCGAATGTAGACACAACTGTTATCGCTCCTGATTACTTTGAAAGACTTCGCCGCGCCTTTCCTAAAGAAGATCTTTATAAACTCTGGCTGGTGATTACCCAGGATGTAAACTTTATGCCAATAGAAAAAAAGGAAATAAAGGATACTTCCTCTTTCACTACTAAATCCAAATCCGAGTTAAAAAGACTGCAGCAAAAAGAGACCATTCTGCGCTATCAGTTCATCAATAGTATTCTTAAAGAAACCTATAAAGTAGACCTGAATGCCGCTCGTGGCTTAAGGGCAACACTTGATAAGGTGCTTACCCACAAAGTGTTTGGATACCTTATATTCTTTATTATTTTACTAACAATTTTCCAGGCAATTTACGATTGGAGTAGCTATCCAATGGATTTTATTGATGAACAATTTGCTGCAGGGAGCGAATGGGTGAAAAACACTTTACCGCCTGGCGTTTTTACAAATTTGATAGCAGAAGGCATTCTCGCCGGCATAGGAGGAATCGTAATTTTTATACCGCAAATTGCCTTTCTTTTTCTCTTTATAGCCCTTCTTGAAGAATCTGGTTATATGAGCAGGGTTGTATTCCTGATGGACAAATTAATGCGCCCTTTCGGCCTTAGTGGTAAAAGCGTTGTTCCGTTGATTTCCGGAACGGCCTGTGCCATTCCGGCGGTTATGGCTACAAGAAATATTGAAAATTGGAAAGAACGACTGATTACGATACTCGTTACTCCATTTACCACCTGTTCTGCCCGACTCCCGGTATATCTGATTATAATTTCGCTGGTGATACCTGAAGGCAGGTTTTTAGGCTTGGGATATCAGGCTTTAACCCTAATGCTGCTATATTTAATGGGATTTGGTGCGGCCATTTTATCTGCCATGATCCTGAATAAAATTCTCAAAATCAAAGGAAGGTCTTTCTTTGTTATGGAGATGCCCAGTTATAAATTGCCCTTACTCAAGAATGTGGCCTATACCGTTGTTGAGAAAACCAAAAGTTTTGTTTACGGTGCGGGAAAGATAATTTTGGCCATCTCTATCATTCTGTGGTTCCTGGGCTCTAACGGCTACTCAGATGAATTTAAAAATGCCGAAGCCATAGTCAAAAACAGAATTAAGACCCAAGGTTTTTCTGAGTACAATCAGGGCGAAATTCTGGAACAATTACAGCAATATCAACTGCTGCTAAAAGATAGTTCGGCCAGGGAAAATTATGCCATGAGTCAGCAAATTCTAAGTGACTCTTTACAACTGAAGAAAGCAGAATTAAGTGAAAGGGCAGAAAAGCAGGAAATTGCCGGCTACAAACTCGAACAATCCTATATTGGATTAATAGGTAAAGGTATAGAACCCATTGTTCAACCCTTGGGCTACGATTGGAAAATTGGTATCGCAGTACTGACCTCTTTTGCTGCGAGGGAAGTTTTTGTTGGTACCCTGGCCACAATCTACAGTGTAGGTAATGATGAAGAAGACACCATTAAACACAGAATGGCCGCCGAGGTGAATTCGAAAACCAAAGAGCCATTGTTTAATTTGGCTTCGGGAATATCTTTATTACTGTTTTATGCCTTTGCCATGCAATGTATGAGCACCCTCGCCATAGTTAAAAGAGAAACCAATAGCTGGAAATGGCCAATATTACAGCTGGTATTTATGAGTGTTTTTGCGTATATTGTAGCATTGATTGCCTATCAAATCATAAAGTAAGATGGAAATTTTTCAAACATTGTTGGTTTACCTCACCCTGATTGTTGCGATTGGTTATCTCACCAAAAAATTCGTCCTGCCCAAAAGATTGTTTGCTTCTAAAAAAAATGCTCCCAAGGGTTGCGGACAAGAAGATTGTGGCTGCCACTAACAGACAATCATAACAGCCCTTCTATAAAAGAATATAGGAGTAATGCCCATCCTACTGCTAATAACAATCCTCCTATTGGGGTAACAGGGCCAAGAAATTTCCACTTTTTCCCTTTGGTACCACTATAACACAAGCCGTATATACTAAAGGAAAACAAAAAGGTCCCCAAGGCAAAACAATACACTATATAGCATTCCAGAGTTGTATTGAATCCAAAATTAAAACTCAGGATGAGCAAAACAATGGCGTGGTACATTTGATATTTAACCCCGGTTTCAAAACTTCGTAGTTGTTCTGCATTCAGGGATTTTTTTAAATAATGAGCCCAAAAGCACCAAATATTATTGCCAACAGCCCGTAAATAGCTGCGATTACCTGAGTTATTAGAATAGTTTCCATTATCCTAAGATACAGAAAGTGCTTACATTATAAAACCCATTGAAAATTCAATGGGTTTTATAATATTTCAAATATGTAATTATACCTGACTCATACCTCCATCAACAGATAACTCAATCCCATTTACATAGCTGGCTTCATCAGAAGCCAGAAAAAGAACGGCGTCTGCAATTTCACTCGATTCGCCAAAACGTTTTAGAGGAACTGCTGCTGCAAAGCTTTTGCCCATTTCACCTACTACCTCTTCTGGCATTCCCATCTTGTCATAAATTGGTGTGGCAATTGGTCCGGGGGCAACAGAATTAACACGTATATTTCTGGATGCCAATTCAGAAGTAAGCACCCTTGCATAGGCCCTTAAAGCTCCTTTAGTTGCACTATATACCGCAGCTCCTTCAAAGCCTTTTTGATGTACTATAGATGTGTTGAAAATTATTGAAGCTCCGTCATTAAGTACCGGAATGACATGCTTTACTAAAAAGATGGGGCCTTTGATATTGATATTAAACTGTGAATCAATATGATCCTCGTCTAATTGATCAGCTGGAGTAAAATAAGCAACACCAGCATTTATAAAAATTACATCAATCCTACCATAAGTATTTACTGCGCTTTCTATCAAGCGTTCGTTATCCTGAAATTTGGATTGATCCGCCAGGACAGCCTTGAATTCTCCGGTGAGTTCACGGGAAACCTCATCCAGGGCCTCCTGCCTTCGCCCGGAGAATACTACCCTGGCACCTTCACTCAAGAATTTCTTAACCGTTTCCAAGCCAATCCCTGAATTTCCACCGGAAACAACTACTACTTTGTTTTTAAATCTATTCATATTAAAATTATTATATTTTGAAACGTTCATTTCAAAATGGGTTAAAAAAATTTACTCCAATACTTTGATGGAGTTGTCAATTATATTTTGCAAAACTTTAGGGTCCCTAATTAATATCCCAGTCATTCTATACCCTTGAAAGGCATTAAATATAAAATAGGCATATCCGGTACTGGTTTCCTCCGTATTTATCAAACCCTGCTCTTGTCCTTCCTTTATCAGGTCTTCAAACATAGATAAGGTATATTCCTGTTGGGACAACAACCACTTTTGTATATTCTCATCCTTGTTTCCCATTTCCGCTTTGCAATTCATTGCAAAACATCCCTTTCCTTTCTCATCGCCTATTATTTCGGGCAAAAAGCTTTCAAAAATTATACGAATAGCTTCCAAAGGGTTATTTGCCTTTAACAGGGCTTTTTGAAATATACCTCCTCCCTCGCGCTGATAAAGGGTCAGTGTTCTTGCATAAAGTTCCTCTTTGGAGCCAAACGAATTGTATATACTCGACCTGTTAAGCCCGGTAGCATCTACCAATTCCTGCATTGAGGTTCCTTTATACCCTTTCTCCCAAAACAAGCACATTGCTTTTCGCAAAACCTGGTCCTTATTAAATTCTTCTACCCTGGGCATGAGATTATTTTTGACAAAGATAATGAAACGATCATTCCATGAAAATAATTAACACAACTTTATATAAATAGAATCGACTTCCCAAATACCATCCCAATTGCCTAACTTGTAGCAATAAACTATTCAAGATGAAATTAAAGCATATTATTACCATTTTCCTGATGACAATGTTTACGGCCTGCGGAACTTCTAAACAGGTCGATAATGATGGCCAATCTTTAAATGAATCCCTGGAAAAGAGAAACAGGATGTCTATTTCACTTTTAGACCAGATCAGAAGATTACCTGGCGTAACCTTAAGAAATGGTGTCCCTGTATTCAACAAGAACAATAATTCCTTGTCATCAAATGGAAATTCAGAACCTCTTTATATACTTAACGATTACATCGTCGGCAATTCCTTCAGGAGCGTAAATCAATTGGTGCAAAATATTGAAGTAGATAAAATTGAGGCTATTACAGGCCCTGACGCCTCATTTTATGGCTCCAGAGGTGCCGGTGGAGTAATTAAGATCACAACAATCAGGTAATGGTAAAATATATACATGCTGTCATGCGAAAAGCGAGCTTGTCGTGTTGGTTCTTACTCCTGACATTGGTATTATTTAGTTTTATTGGCATTCAGGAAGGAACTCTCTTCTACGAAGAAGCAGGTGAAGGGGAAACAATCATTTTTGTCCACGGCGGTCAGGAGGACTACAGCGTTTTTACACCTCAAATAGAAACTCTTAAAAAGGATTTTCGGGTAATTACCTACAGCAGGAGATTTAATTTTCCCAACAAAAATCAATATCAAAAAGGCAGACCATTTAATCCTATCACAGAGGCCAATGATCTTGAAAAACTCATAAAGGATTTAGGTATTGATAATTTTCATCTGGTTGGCCATTCATATGGCGGCCTAATAGCAATAGCTTATGCCAACAATAATCTGGACAAATTAAAATCATTAACAGTATCAGAACCCCCGGTGCTAAGTATAGAGGGATGTGAGGAATCATTAAAATCAGCAAATGAAGGGCTGATAAAAAAAGTTGGTGATGCGTTTATCACCAACGATTCTACATTAATAATGAAAGCAATTTTCGAATTTTTTGTGGGCAAAGATATTCAGAACGAATTGCCTCCTCAGGTAATTACATCACTAAAAGCAAATTTAACTGAAATGGAAGCCTTGGTCAATTCTGAAAATCCCTTTCCGGATCTCAATACTCAATTTAATGTACCTACGCTGATATTTACATCAGAATACACCATGCCCATATTAAAATGTACTAACGAAATGCTTATAAAAAATACACCAAATGCCAAACATGTGAAAATATTAGGCGCATCACATGATATGTGGATGACTCATCCGGAGGTGATGTCTCTCAAACTAAAAGAATTCATTCTAAAAGAGTAACTCGAGAAACACCTTCTTTAATTACACTTTACCACAAATTCAAAAAGCAAACTCACCAGATTACAATTACCCTTGCATATCATAGAAGAATTGCTCCCTTACTATTTTGCCATCGGCTACTTTGTAGATTCCCAGTTCTGATGTTTTGGAACGCTGACCGGAAGGTCTGTGTGTAGTATCCATTTCAAATTTCACTGAAAACCAATTATCAGCTACTACAGGATCCGATGCTTTGCTGCTGTGCACATCAAAGGTGTTTTCCCACCATTCTCCTTTTTTCATTACCGCTTCCATTCCTTCTAAATGCCCCATATCACTCTGATCCTCAGTTTCTATGCTGACAATATCCGGGCTGTAATACTCCTGATATACCCGCTTGTGATCTCCTTTATTGCACCATGCCACCAAATTCTGGGCTATCTCTTTAGTTTTTGATTTTTCTGAAGTTTCCATGCTTATTTTTTAAATTGATTAACAACAAAAAAGATACAATAATTTGTACCTGCCCAGCCAGACTTAACAAAAGTTTAGAATAAATTTAATACACCTACACTCACTTTTGTATGCGAGGCATTTTATTGATACATTCATCCAATAAAACACGGAATATGAAAAATTTGACCATTATAGCGCTTAGCATTTTAAGCTTAGCACTAAATGCCCAGGGCACACAATTATTGAGACAACCAACAGTATCAAATTCGGAGATAGTGTTTGTTTATGCAAATGACCTATGGAAAACCACCATTAATGGAGGCACTGCCATAAGGCTCACCAGTAATGAGGGATATGAATCTCTTCCGCATTATTCTCCTGATGGAAACTTCATCGCCTTTAGTGGTCAATATGATGGGAATACAGATGTTTATCTTATCCCCTCCCAGGGAGGAGAACCTGTTAGGCTCACATGGCATCCCGGCGGGGATTTTGTTCAGGGCTGGACCCCCGATGGCAAAGTATTATTCCGATCTGGCAGGGAGGGAAAACCAACTCAGACCAACAAGCTATATACTGTCACAACCAAAGGTGATTTCCCTACGGCGGTGGCAATTCCCAGGGCAGCTTTTGGTGAATTTTCTTCAGATGGCAGTCATCTTGCTTATGTTCCTATCACCTTTTGGGATCCGGAATGGAGAAATTACAGAGGGGGTCAGGCAATGCCAATATGGATTGTTGATATGGAAACTAAGGAGTTAATCAGAACACCACAGCCAACCAATGAAAGACATTTAGATCCGGTTTGGTTTAAGGATGAGGTCTATTACATTTCTGAACGGGATTACGCCAGTAACATTTGGTCTTTCAACCCGATTACCAAGGAAGAAAAACAGCATACATTTCACAAACAATTCGATGTCAAAAGTATCGATTCCGGTCCGGGAGCCATTGTATATGAACAGGGTGGATATCTGCATATATTAAATCCTGATACCGGTTCTGCAAACCAGCTGAACATCCATGTCCAGGGCGATATGAATTTCTCCAGAACTCGCTGGGAGAGCATAACTGCTAATGACCTGAGAAATCCAAGTCTGTCTCCAACGGGCAAGCGTGCGCTGTTCGAATTCAGAGGTGAAATAATTAGCATCCCAAAAGAAAATGGCAGCTGGAGGAATTTAAGCAATTCTCCCGGTGTAGCAGACAGAAGCCCTGTCTGGTCACCAAAAGGTGATAAAGTTGCATGGTTTTCTGATGAGGGCGGGGAATACAGCCTGGTAGTTGCAGATCAGTTTGGCAAGCAAAAAAAGACTTATTCACTACCAGATCCCACATTTTATTTTAGGCCGGATTGGTCTCCTGATGGCTCCAACATAGCTTATTCCGATACACATTACAATATTTGGGTTACAAATCTAAACAGTGGAAAAACGAAAAAAATAGCAACAGATCGTTATGCTCACCCCAACCGGACTATGAACCCCGTTTGGGCACCAGACAGTCAATGGGTAGTTTACCCAAAACAATTAGACAGTCATTTTAAAGCACTATTTGCCTTTAATATTACTTCCGAATCAACTATTCAACTGACCGACGGGATGGCAGATGCTATAAGTCCGGTTTGGGAGCAAGAAGGCAATTACCTTTACTTTTTAGCCAGCACAGATTACGGACTGCAATCTGGTTGGTTAGACATGAGTTCTCTGGAAATTCCGATTAGCAGAGGACTCTATTATTTTGCGCTTTCTGAATCTGGCAAAGCTCCTGATGCTCCAAAAAGTGACGAGGAAGAAGCAGATGCCAAAGAAAAGGAATCCGATGACTTATCGGATAACAAGAAAGGGACTAAGTCTAAAGTTGCCATTAAAAAGAACCTTAGTATTAAAATAGACCCTGAACAATTAAGCGATAGAAAAGGGGCGGCTAATAATATCCTCGCCAACTATATTTCGGTCCATAAAGGTCCTGAAAACAGTCTTTTCCTTCTCGAAGGATTTCCCGGCAAAAACACCTATACACTGCACAAATTGGACACTGAGAAAATGAAGATGGAAGAATTTGCCTCAGATGTATCTCAAATTTCGGTTGCTGCAGACAGAAAAAACATGTTGGTTCAGCAAAGTGGTGGTTGGCACATTTTGAGTACAGAAACCAAACCCAAAAACGGCGACGATAAGTTGGATTTAGCTATTAAAATAAAGGTGGATCCTCAGGCGGAATACCATCAGATTTTTAAGGAAGGTTGGCGTTATATGCGCGATTTTCTATATGTAAACAATGTTCATGGCGCACCCTGGGATGATATTTATAAATGGTATGCTCCCTGGATAGATCATGTGAGGCACAGAACAGACCTTAACTACGTGGTAGATATTATGAGTGGGGAAGTTTCTATTGGGCATTCTTATGTTTCCGGAGGTGATTTTCCGGATCTCGACAGGATTCCTATCGGACTTTTAGGCTGTGATTTTAGCATTGACAACGATCTGTATAAAGTTTCAAAAATATACACCGGGGGCGACTGGAATCCCGATTTGAGGGCTCCTCTTGCATATCCCGGAATTAAGGTTAATGAAGGGGATTATCTTTTGGCTGTAAACGGACAGCAACTTACCTCCGCTACCAACCCCTATAAACTATTGGAACAAACTGCTGACAAGGTAACCGCTCTAACCATTGGTAGTAAGACAGATAAAAATAATACACGTGAAATTCTGGTAAAGCCGGTTCGCAGTGAAAATGGTTTGCGAACCTTTGATTGGATCGAAGGAAACCGCAAAAAAGTTGAAGAGCTTTCTAATGGAAAATTGGCCTATGTGTATGTTCCAAATACTTCGGGAAGAGGGTTTGAATATTTTAACCGATATTATTTTTCTCAACAGCATAAAAAAGGTGTCATCATAGATGAGCGAAATAATGGAGGTGGCTATGCTGCAGATTATATGATAGACATTATGGACAGAGAATTATTCGGCTATTTTAATAGCAAAACTGCAGATAATAGGCCGTGGACTACTCCTATGGCAGGTATTTGGGGCCCTAAAGTGATGCTAATCAATGAAAGGGCCGGTTCTGGAGGCGATCTTCTTCCATATATGTTTAAAGCAAAGAATATAGGGCCTCTTGTAGGTACCAGAACCTGGGGAGGTTTAGTAGGTACCTGGGATACACCACCTTTTATTGATGGGGGAAGAATGGTAGCTCCGAGGGGAGGTTTCTTTGACCTCAACGCCGAATGGGCGGTAGAAGGACAAGGTATTAGTCCGGATATCGAAGTAATACAGGACCCAAAATTGGTTTTGGAAGGTCGAGATCCGCAATTGGAAAAAGGTATTGAAGAAGCAATGCGTCTTTTACAGGAAAATGAATTTCATCTGAAACCTGAACCAGCTCCACCCGTAAAATGGAAACGACCTCAAGGATTTATGAAGGAATAAGTAGCGTAAATGACACCATTTTGGAGCACGGCGACTTTGTCTGCTAACCAATAATTACTAAGCTCAACTCATTGAAGAACAACCGTGACATAGCTGTCTTTTTTAAGGTCGATAACACATTCAGTAAATTTTGGCGGCCCAAAGGTTTTCTTTTTTGCATTGGAAAAGCCCACAGGTTCTTTTGGTATCCCCAGCCAATTGGTGTCTAGTTCCCCATTGCTGTTCTCATCGTGAAAAACAGCAAGGGCATAATTTCCTTCTGGCAAATTATCAATAACCAAATGGGTGCTCCCTTTGATAGCTTTGGCACTTCGGCCCTTAAAAACTTTGTCGTGTTTCAAAAAATCATCTGAAGAATTATATGCCGCAACCCGAATATCTCCGTCAGAATTTTTTACGCCAAGAACTACTACAGACAAAGAATTTTGGCCAATAGTACAAATTGGTAAGAAAAAAATGATAATTAGAAGTTGTTTCATAATCAGCAGTAGGTATAGCGACAATTAAAACTCAATTAGGTATCGCAGGTTGTGCGTTTTCTCCTGCTGATTTACTCAAAAGAAATTCGTACAGCCGGTGGGTCTCTGTAGAGTCAGACAAATTGAGGTAGATCTTCAGGGAATCATTATGCACCATTTTAATTTTTGGTTTTCTAAGATTATCAACATATACACTTACATTGACTTCAGGTTCGAGAGAATCCTTAAAGATCCCTTTCTCCATTGCCCATGCTGAAAAACCGTTAACTCGGTCCATCTGGGGAATTTTGTCAACCATTAATACACTATCTATATCCGAAAATTTAAGCTCTTTATAATAGATCCCGGATAAAATCCGTATATGATCGGCCTCAATTTTTGTCCAATTTTTATAATGTGCTATAAAGGCCAAAACACAGACAAAAATTGTCAGCACAATTAGTAAATTCCACAACCAATGTCTTTTTTTCCGCGCCATTTGTTCGTTAAACTTATAAGGGCTATTGAATAAAGAAGAAAGTTTCTAATTTATACTATCAACGACAGATAACTTAGAAAATTTCGCGAAATCCATAAAATATCTTTGCAAGAAGTATGCCTTAATGCAAATGATTTAAAATCTGTTGTTCCCCAGCCCAAGCTGCAATTAATTAAAAATATTTAAAATATAGTATCTTTACCTTAGTTGTTAAAATGATCAGATTAATATCAATACCGCTATCATTGCTAATATTAATCCAAAGTTTCAACATAAGTATTGGCGAAATTGTTGAAATGGATGAATTAATAGAGCATGCCCGGTTCCATTCAGAGGAATACGGAGATAACTTTATTGTTTTCCTTTCTAAACATTACGGCGAACTTAAATCTGAACATAGTACAAAACATCAGGAAGAACAGAAAGATCATGAGGAATTGCCTTTTCAGCATCAGATGCACACCGCTACGCTGTCTGCCTTTGTTCTCGATGATCAGGATCTAAGTACAATTAATCCTAATTTTGCCGAACGGATATCTGGCAATTATTATTATCAGGATTCACATTCTTACTCCATAGAAAAAGGTCTTTTCCAACCCCCCAGGCGCGCATAGAATAATCAGTTCTAATTTTAACGGTATACTCGCAATTTTGAATATACCATTTATCCATGATTATTTTATGAATTATGCTATCTCATATTATCACTTTTAGTGTTAAGAACAAACTAATTATCTTCTTATTTACTGTTTTCATAATTGGATTCGGTCTCTATTCCTTGTCCAGGATTCCTATTGGAGCAGTACCGGATGTTACCAATAATCAGGTGCAGGTAATTACCACCTCTAGAAATTTGTCTACTCAGGATATGGAACAATTTATTACCTATCCGGTAGAATTGGAGATGGCCAATTTACCTGGGGTAGAAGAGATTCGTTCCATTACAAAATTTGGCCTGTCTGTAGTAACCATTGTTTTTGAAGATGATTTAGGCACTTATCTGCCGCGACAACTAATTGCTGAAAAGATAAAATCTGCTTCGGAAAAAATTCCTGAAGGTTTTGGAACTCCGGCCATGGGACCCATAACAACCGGTTTGGGCGAAATCTATCAATATATTCTGGATGTAAAGCCCGGTTATGAAGACAGGTATTCGGCTACAGAACTAAGGACAATTCAGGACTGGGTTGTCAAAAGACAATTATCCGGTATTCCAGGGGTGGTAGAAGTAAATACCTGGGGCGGCTATCTAAAACAATACGAGGTAGCCATAACCACAGAAAAACTAAACGCCATGGATATCACCGCCAGGGATATTTTTGAGGCGCTCGAAAAAAACAATAGTTCCGCCGGAGGGGGGTATATCGAAAAAGTAGATCAGGCGTATTTTATCAGAGGGGAAGGCCTTGTTAGCACACTGGAAGATATTGGTAATATTGTTGTCCGGATTAAAGACGGGATCCCGATTCTAATTAAAGATGTTTCTACCGTCGGATTTGGCAGTGCAACCAGGTTTGGTGCCATTACGGGTAACGGAGAAGGTGAAAAAGTGTTGGGCCAGGTAATGATGCTTAAGGATGCCAATTCGAAAAGAGTGATTGATGCGGTAAAAGAGCGTGTAGCTTCGCTATCAAATTCCCTTCCGGAAGGTGTTTTTATAAACGCCTTTCTGGATCGAAGCGAACTTATAGCAAAAACGTCATATACAGTTACTGAAAATTTGATCCTGGGATGTCTGATCGTCGTCTTCGTTGTGGTTTTTCTCCTGGGAAATTTGAGGTCCGGATTGGTAGTAGCCTCCGTCATTCCGCTTAGTCTGTTGTTTGCACTTTGCCTGATGTTCCTCTTTGGGGTGGATGCAAATCTTATGAGTTTAGGAGCAATCGACTTTGGGATCATAATAGACGGGGCTGTAATTATTGTAGAATTTATTGCCTTTCAGATGACTTCTAAAGGCCTGAATTTAACGAGCCCGACCAAAGGAGAAATACAAATAGAAAAAGACAAGATCACTATAAGCAGCACTTCAAAAATGATGAATTCTGCTGTTTTTGGACAACTAATCATTCTTATCGTTTTTATACCAATACTCTCCCTGAGCGGGGTAGAAGGAAAAATGTTCAGACCTATGGCCCTGACATTCAGTTTTGCGCTCCTTGGCGCAATGCTCTTCTGTTTTACCTATGTCCCTATGGCGGCCTCAATATTCCTGAAACCAACTGCTATTTCAGATAAAAATATTTCAGTGAGGCTGATGCGCCTGTTCAAAAATATCTACGATCCTGTAATTAGTTGGGCATTGCGAAGTAAAAAACTCGTTTTAGTATTGGCTTTGTTGCTATTGACCCTTGCTGGCATAATATTTGGATCAATGGGCAGCGAATTTGTTCCTACTCTTGATGAAGGGGATTTTGTTATCCAGCCTGTACTTAAAACCGGCACCTCCCTTAGTAAAACTGTAGAAATAACCACTCGAATCGAAAAAATTCTACTGAATAATTTTCCCGAAGTAAAACAGGTGGTTACCCGGATTGGCGCAGCAGAAGTACCCACAGATCCCATGTCGATGGAAGAGAGTGATGTTATAATCATTTTAAAGCCAAAAAAAGAATGGGTTTCCGGGGAAACAAAAGATGAACTTGCAGCAAAATTCAAGGAGGCACTTGCTGTTATCCCCGGGATGGAAGTTGAATTCACGCAGCCAATAGAAATGAGGTTTAATGAATTAATAACAGGCGTTAGGGCTGATATTGCGATTAAAATTTTCGGGGCTGATCTGGAAATCCTCAGCAAAAAGGCCAATGAAATTAGGTCACTGATATCCAATGTTGATGGTGCGGCAGATATATCTGTGGAAAAAATTGTTGGGCTGCCTCAAATGAGCGTTGTGTACCATCGTGAAAAAATAGCCAGATATGGCCTTAATATTCAGGACCTGAACGAGATGGTGTCCATGGGCTTTGCTGGTCGGACTGTCGGAAATGTATATGAGGGTGAGAAGCGATTTGACCTTGTGGTACGCCTTGATCAGAAGAACAGAAAAGACATAGATAACCTCAGAGATTTATATGTGGATATCTCAGGGGGAGGAAAAATTCCCATGAGTGAACTTGCCGAAATTAGCTACCAGAAAGGTGCAGCCAAAATCTCAAGAGATGATACGAGAAGGAGGATAGTGGTTGGGGTCAATGTCCGGGAAAGGGATTTACAATCAGTAGTAACAGACATACAAACTTTGGTGAAAAATAATATTGATCTCCCGGTGGGATATTTCATTACCTACGGCGGACAGTTCGAAAATTTACAAAGTGCAAAATCCAGACTATTTGTGGCGGTTCCCATTGCATTATTATTGATTTTTGTATTGCTTTATTTTGCCTTCAATTCTATTAAAGAAGCCTTAATCATTTATACAGCGATTCCACTGGCGGCTGTTGGCGGTATCCTCTTGCTGTGGATGAGAAATATGCCTTTTAGTATATCTGCCGGAATAGGATTCATCGCCTTGTTCGGAATTGCTGTCCTCAATGGTATTGTGTTGATAGAACACTTTAAGGAGTTGCAGAAAGGTAACTTTAACAATGTGGAATCGCTCATTAAACAAGGTACAAAAGACAGGCTTCGTGCAGTTTTACTTACTGCTACTGCCGCGGCTTTAGGTTTTTTACCTATGGCAATTTCTAGTAGCGCTGGTGCGGAAGTACAGCGTCCTTTAGCCACAGTAGTTATTGGTGGTTTAATTACGGCGACCTTATTAACCCTGGTGGTCTTGCCCGTACTCTATGCAATTTTTAATAATCCAAAGGAATTCAAATTGAAAAAGTTTATCAACAAGAAACTCATCTCAGTTTCAGTTCTCCTGCTTTCAGTACTGTCGGTCTCTGCACAGGACAAGGCTTTATCTCTGGAAGAATTACAGGCACTCGCCTTCAAAAACAATTCGGGCCTGAAAGCTGCAGAATTACAGAAGAGATATGCAGATGCTCTGGTCCTCAGTGCATTCAATTTTGATAAAACTCAGGTTTATTACAATTATGATGAGAATAACCTCTCTGTAAACAATGAGCCGCTTCGTGTCTTTGGGATACAGCAAGACTTTTTGTTCCCCACAGTTTATTTTGCTGAAAAAAAATTGAATAAGGCAAACTTAATGGTCGAATCCACTGCCTATGATATACAACACAAAGCTTTAAGGCGCAAAGTCACCGCCAGCTATTACCAATATCTCTACACCAGGGAAAAAGAAAATTTATTGCGTGATTTGGATAGCCTTTATGGGAAATTTGCCACTATGGCACAGCGAAGATTCGAATTAGGTGAGACCAATTATCTGGAAAAAATTACGGCCCAATCCAGGAAAAAACAAATAGAAATAAAATTAGAGAAAGCGCTGCAGGATGCCATAGCAACCTATGGCAATCTCCTGAATAAAATTCAGGTAAAGGACAGCATTAAAATAAATCTGGTTCCAATCAATAAAATTCCTCTGATTCAGATAGACATTAATTCATTAGCGGAAGTAAAGTATTATGAGAATAGTATTATTCTTCAACAGGCAAAAAGGGATTTGGAAAGACAAAATCTTCTTCCCGATATTGGATTTGAGTATTTTCAGGGCTCTACTCCAAATCTCAACGGTAATTTAAACGGTTATCAGATTGGGCTTAAAATACCGTTGTTATTCAGTGGTCAGTCCTCCAGGATAAAAGCATCGACTATCGCCGAAGAAATGGCAGTAGAAAGATCAAAGGAGTACGAAAACTTACTTCAAACCCGTTTACAGGAACTCAAAGCGCAGCACACTGCAAATGCAAAAGCATTGGACTATTATGAGCAAGAAGGTACCCGCCTATCGGAAGAAATTTTAAAAACGGCCATTTCAAGTTTCAGAAACGGTGAAATAGACTTCTTTCAGTACATACAAAGTATTGAAAATGCTTATGAAATAAAACTGGAATATTTAGTAAACCTCAATAAGTATAACCAAACGGTTATCGCATTAAACCATTTAACATATTAGCTATGAAAAATTCTCCTTATTTCCTATCCGGTCTTCTAATTCTAGTCGCTTTTGGTTGCGGCACTACTGAAAAGAAATCTGAAGAAATGATGGCGACAGACAGCGGCCAAATCCTGCTCTCCCAACAGCAATTTAAGAACAACGACTTTATACTGGGCACACTTAATTCTCAGCCCTTTCCAGAGGTGGTTAAAGTCAATGGTATGATCGATGTTCCACCAGAAAACAGGGCGGTTATCAGTGCGACAATGGGCGGATACATAAAAGAAACTCCCTGGCTTATTGGAGATCAGATTAAAAAAGGCCAGGCTTTGGTTGTCGTTGAGAATCCGGAATTCATAAAAGTACAGCAGGAATATTTAGAAGTAAAAGAACAACTAATTTATCTGAAATCTGAGTATGAACGTCAGCGTGTTTTATTCGAAGAAAAAATCTCTTCTCAAAAAAGTTTTCTTAAAACCGAAAGTGAATTCAAGATTACTACAGCCAGGTTTAATGGTCTGAAAAAACAGCTCGAAATGCTCAATATTTCACCCAAACAGGTGGAGCAGGGCAAATTAATGACCACTTCAAATATTTATTCCCCCATCAGCGGAAGTATTACCAAAATTAATGTATCCAAAGGCACCTATGTCTCCCCTGCCGCTGCTATCCTTGAAATTATAGACAACAGTCATATTCATCTGGAGCTCTCTGTTTTTGAAAAAGATATCATGAAGATTAAAAAAGGGCAGCAAATTGATTTCAAAATCCCTGAAGCCTCTGAAGAAATATACAAAGCGGAAGTGCACATTATAGGAACTTCAATAAACGAAAACCGAAGTATTAAGGTTCATGGACATTTGATAGACGAGGCCAAAAATAATTTCCTGACGGGTATGTTTGTTGAAGCAAGTATTATTACAGAAGAGAAGGAATTGAGTTCGTTACCTTCGGAAGCACTCGTATCACTGGATAATAAAACTTATTTACTACGGTTGCTAATGCAAAATGAGGACGGCTATATTTTTGAACAAATAGAAGTGGCACCCTCAAATACTTATAATAATTATACAGGTATTTTGAATACAGATCAATTTGAGTCCACGGATAAATTTTTAGTTAAAGGTGCCTTCCATCTTATTATGGAATAATGCCGATTAAACTTATCCCAGACCAACGTCCAATGCCATCATAATAATGAAGCCTCCTATAAAGCCCATGGTAGCAATATCTGTAAATCTATCTTGTTGGGTCTCCGGAATTACCTCCTCTACCACGACAAAAATCATTGCCCCGGCTGCAAAAGACAAGGCATAAGGTAAAATAGGTTGAAAGGTAAGCACCGCCCATGCGCCAAGAACTGCGGCTATAGGTTCCACAATTGCAGAAGCCTGCCCGTATAAAAAACTCTTATAACGGCTCAGACCCTGCCGACGTAATGGCATTGCCACAGCAAAACCTTCAGGAAAGTTCTGAAGGCCAATCCCCATGGCTAAGGCCACTGCCCCGCCAATAGTTGCTCCGTCAAAACCTGCAGCCACCCCACCAAACAACACACCAACCGCCAAACCTTCAGGAATATTGTGCATTGTTATCGCCAGGGTAAGTAGCGTGGTACGATGCCAGGGAGTTTTTATTCCTTCTTTTTCTGATTCTTTAAAATTAATGTGTAAATGAGGAAGAACCTTATCCAGGCCAAAGATAAAGGCAGCCCCCAGGAGGAATCCAACCGCCGCCGGAATTACCTTTACAAATCCTTCTCCTTCGCTCATTTCTATTCCAGGAGCCAGAAGACTCCAGAAGCTCGCTGCAACCATAACGCCGCCGGTAAATCCGAGCATCCCATCCAACACTGCCCTGTTCATTGTTTTAAACAAAAACACCAGTGCAGCTCCGGCCGCTGTTAATCCCCATGTAAACAACGTGGCATAAAATGCCGCCAAAATAGGATCGATCGACTCAAAATAACTAATAATCTGTTCCATGTTAAATACTGTATAATATTATTTGTCTTCTACCTGGATATATAAGTTAGAAGCAATCTGGTTAGAAATGTGCATTTTGTTTTCATCAATTTCTATATACAGAGAACCATCAAACTCTTCCCTTTCTCTAACAATTATTTTATCGCCCAAAGCGATGTTGTTTTTGTCCAAAAATTTTAAAAAAGCCGCAGAAGAATCTTTTACGCCTACGCAAATTCCATCTGTATCCAGGGGAACTTCTGTCAGCAATCTTTTGTTCGATTTTTTAAAGACCCCGGTTTTGGACGGAATTGGATCTCCATGGGGGTCAAACTTTGGAAACCCCAGATGTTCGTCCAGCCTGTCAATTAATTGCTCACTCTTAATATGCTCCAGTTGTTCAGCCATTTCATGTACCTCATCCCAGGAAAAGTGTAGTTTCTCTACAAGAAAAACTTCCCATAGCCTATGCTTTCTTATGATGCCTAATGCAGCATTCCGGCCATTCAAAGTCAATGTTACACCCTGGTATTTTCGATAATTGACCAGGCTTTTTTCTGACAATCGCTTAATCATATCCGTGACAGAAGAAGGCTTGGTTTCCATCTGCTGAGCAATAGCATTTGTAGCTACTGCCTTATTCTGGATACTTCCAAGGTGATATATAGCCTTTAAATAATTTTCTTCTGAACGGGTCACTTATTAAAATTTTTAACAAATATATATTATATTTATGAAAACTATTATTTAGATTTGTCTAAATATATATTTTTATAATTGTAAATATTAAATGTAGAAATGTTTAAATCAAAAATATATTTACTTCTTGGGGTTTTCATTTCACTGTGCTGTTCCTGTGAAAAATTTGAACCCTTAGCTCCCGAGGAGTCAGAATTGTTAGATGGTCCGGTAGCAGGTCTCAATACTTCCGAAAGTCGACGATTTCTCGACGGAGATATTGCTTTTAATGACGATGTTTTTACTTCAGAGAATGGACTAGGCCCAACCTTTGTGGCTACAAGTTGTGCCAGTTGTCATGCAGGTGATGGAAAAGGCCATCCTTTTAGCACTCTTACGCGCTTCGGTCAATCGGCCCCAGGCATGAATTTGTTTTTAGATCAGGGTGGTCCGCAATTACAAAACAGGGCAATTCCAGGATTTCAGCCTGAAAAAATACCTGCAAATGCCAGTTTTTCAAAACTCACACCACCAGCCAATACGGGATTGGGGTTTTTAGAGTTAGTTTCTGATGAAGATATACTGAATATGGCCGATCCTGATGATTTGAACGGAGATGGGATTAGCGGTACTCCCAATTGGATAATTCCACCTTTATATATTGACATACCTTCTAATGCCATTTCCCAAAACGGGAGTTATATTCATCGCTTTGGAAAGAAAGCCGCAGCCTTTAACCTTTTGCATCAAACAGTTAATGCGTATAATCAGGATATTGGGATAACCTCAGCATTTAATCCTATTGACCCATTTTCAGGCCTGGAAGAAGAGCCAGAGATTTCAATAAATACCATTAATGATGTTGTTTTTTATCTGCAAACACTTAAAGCCCCCATCCAAAGAAATAGTTCAAATCCCGAAGTACTGCAAGGAAAAAGTCTGTTTGAGCAAATCAATTGTTCAGCTTGTCACAGGTCCACGCTGAGAACAGGATTCTCTTCAATTGAAGTACTATCCAACAAAGAATTTCATCCTTATACCGATTTACTGCTTCATGATATGGGTCCGGCATTAGATGACGGTTATACCGAAGGAAATGCAGAAACATTTGAATGGCGAACACCGCCTTTATGGGGACTTGGCCTTTCCACGGATTCACAGGGAGGCGGATTTTTCCTTATGCACGATGGAAGAGCCCGTAGTATTAATGATGCGATTTTGCTCCATGGAGGGGAAGCACAAGCTAGCAAAACAAGTTACGAGGCATTAACTCAAACAGAAAAGGACGCATTATTGTCTTTTTTAAAATCACTTTAAATGAAGAGAAATAAATTCATTAAAACCTGTTCTCTTGGCTGTATTGGAATGACAACTATTGGCTCCGTGATGCAGGGTTGTAGTAGTAGCAAAATGATTAACTCGACACTTGAAGGCGATGAATTGATCCTGGCACTTTCAGAGTTCGAATTAATAAAAAAAGAAAAGAAAAGTTTTTATCCTTTCATCATAATTCAAAATGCCCAGTTAAAATATCCTATTGCCGTTTATCGCTTTGGGGACAGTGATTACAGCGTAATGCTAATGCGCTGTACACATCAGGGAACAGAACTGAGAGCGTTTGGCAGTAAACTGCAATGTCCGGCTCATGGTAGTGAATTTGGGAATAGAGGAAGCGTTTCTAATGGTCCGGCTAGCGAAACTTTAAGGCATTTTCCTTTTACATTAACACCAGAACAATTAATTATAAAGCTTAAATGAAGTCAATATACATCGGGTCGCTATTATTAGTTGTCCTTTTTCACAGTAATGCTGTATTAGCACAAATTGATAGTACTTTACTAAAAAACATTCCTGTAGATACTGCGAATCGAGTGATGAATATGGATGCAACTTATAACCGTCCATTTCTCGAGCTTGGAAAACTTCCTGTTTCTCTGGGGGGATATGTAGAGGTAAATTGGCAGCACTTGGGAACGGATGGGGTTAGTGAAGGGCATCAATTTCAGGCAAGAAGACTTACCCTGTTCGTGGCTTCAACCATCTCCAGAAAGCTAAAGTTTTTATCCGAAATTGAATTTGAGGAAGGTGGAAAAGAAATAGCAATAGAATTTGCTTCCTTAGATATGGAATTTCATCCACTCTTCAATCTCCGAGGTGGCATCATTCTTAATCCTATAGGTGCCTTTAATCAAAATCATGATGGTCCCAAATGGGAATTTACAGACCGACCTATATCAGCCACACAATTACTTCCGGCTACCTGGAGTAACGCCGGATTTGGACTATATGGCAAATACTATTTAAAGGAATGGATGTTTGGGTATGAGGTGTATCTGACCGGAGGTTTTGACGAGACAATTATTAGTAATTCAGAAAACAAAACTTTTTTACCGGCGGCTAAAGAGAACCCGAACAGGTTTGAAGAAGGTAACAAGCTATTTACCGGAAAAATTGCCCTAAAAAATGAAAAATGGGGCGAATTAGGAATTTCGTATATGACAGGCCCCTATAACTCATTTGAGCTGGATGGTATCGTACTGGATAAAAAAAGGGGGTTGGATGTTTTTGCAGTTGATCTCAGTACAACACTGCCTAAAATAAATACCACCATAACCGGAGAATGGGCATGGATAAGGCTGGATGTGCCAGATAGTTTCACACAACAATTTGGCGACAAGCAACAAGGCGGTTTCATAGATGTAGTTCAGCCTGTTTTAAAAAAGAAAATGCTTGGCTGGGATAATGCGATGCTAAATCTGGCGTGTCGATTGGAATATGTGGATTGGAATAAAGGAACATTTAAAGAGACTGGAGGAAACATTTATGAAGATATATGGAGTATTATGCCTGCCGTCAGTTTTAGGCCTGCACCGCAAACCGTATTGCGTCTAAATTATCGTTATTCCAGCCAGAAGGACCTTTTAGGAAATCCTCCGGCTAAAACTGCAGGCTTTATTTTCGGGATTTCAACCTATTTTTAAATGCCGCAGGAAAATGAATGATAGTAATTTAAACGGTATCCTTGGAAATATACTTGTTTATTCTTGATTATCTTGCAGGGAGTGTAAGGAACACATGACCGACTTTGATATTATAATTATTGGTGCAGGAGCGTCAGGACTCCTCCTTTCCGATGCCTTGGGGAGAGATGCTTATTTTAAAAACAAGTCCATCTTACTACTGGAGAAAGACGCTAAACAAACAAACGATCGTACCTGGTGCTATTGGGAAAAGGGAGGCGGACAGTTTGATCCTTTACTCCATAAATCATGGAACACTATTTATTTTGGCGGGGAACAATTCAGTAAACACATGGACATTGGTCCTTATTCCTATAAAATGATTCGGGGAATCGATTTCTACAGGGAATATCTGGGTAGAATTCGTAGGTATAGCAATATTACGTTTTGTACAGAAACGGTTATAGATCTAAATGACAAAACTAATCAGGTAATTGTCAAAACCGAGAACAACACGTACAGGGCATCTAAGGTCTTCAATAGTATTTTTGACTATAAAACGCTTTTAAAACAGCGTAAATACCCCGTATTGCAACAGCATTTCAAAGGATGGTTTATTAAAACTAAGAAGCCGGTATTTAACCCCGCCAGTGCCAGCTTTATGGATTTTTCTATTCCACAAAATGGCAATACCCGCTTTATGTATGTGCTTCCGTTTTCTGAAAATGAAGGCTTGGTGGAATACACACTATTCTCAGAAAAATTACTCGAAGAAGAGGAATATGATGCGGCAATTACCTCTTATATAACCACTCATTTAGACGATACTAAATATGAGATATTGCAGAGTGAAAAAGGGAGTATTCCTATGAGCTGTTATGATTTTGAATCGCATAATTCGGCGAACATCCTTAATATAGGAACTGCAGGAGGCTGGTCAAAACCCAGTACCGGCTTTACATTTATGAATACCGCCAGAAACATTGCGGCTTTAATACCTTTTCTCAAGAAAAATAAACCGCTTGATACTTTTAGCACAAAAAAGCGATTTTGGTATTATGACCTGCTACTATTAGATATTCTTTATAGAAATAATGAAAAGGGGCGACTCATTTTTGAATCTCTTTTTAAAAAAAGACACCCACAACTAATTTTAAAGTTTTTAGAAGAAAAAACGAGTATTTGGGAAGATCTGAAAATTATCGCTGCCTGCCCAAAAAAAGATTTTATCAGCGCATTTTTCCGCAGGCTATTCTGATTGGATTAGCTTTGAAATGTGTATTTATTAGCTATAATGATCCCCTTTTAATCAGTTTGGTTTTCATTATTGTTCTTATCTGACTCCCCTGTTTAATGCATTTAGCCGCCATTTTGGCCATATGGTTGAAATCTGTTGATATAGTGGTAATACCTCCTAATACTATCTCCTTCACAACATGATCATCTCGTGAAAGCACACCAATATCCTTCCCTAGCTGAAACGAAGAATTATGACAATCGCCAAGCACTTTCCACAAGAAAGTATCAGTTGCACAAAAATATAGATTGCCCTTTTCCAGGGTCCCCGCTTCAAATTTTTCCTTAACAATTGCTTTTAATCCATTCTCCTTAATAAACCTGCTGAATGCATTCAGTATTTCTTTTGGGGCAGCGGAAGCAGGATCAAAAAAAAGAACAATATTATTGTATTTCACAATTTGGGGTAACAATTCTACCAATCTTCCATAAGTGTTTTGTTCAAATTCCTGAGAGATATAAGAGTACTTCTCAGATATCGGAAGAAATCTGTCTATGATAAGTAATTTTTTCGGCGGTATGCGCTCTAAAAGTGGAATTAAACTCTTATCGGGTATTGGTGCTATAACATATTTACCGTATTTACCGTGAATATTGGAAAGAATGGTCTTAAACATTTCCGGATTATTATGATGAAAAAAAACATCAATATGATACCGTTTACCAAGATCCTTCCTAAAGGTATTATAGAAGTCTTCCTGAAAGTGATGAAAAGCAAAAAGCAGCAAAGCAATTCTTAAAGTTACCTTGGTCTCATCACTGATAATATAATAACCTTTTAATTTTTTGGATTCTACTAAACCTCTGTCTTTTAACTCCTCGTATGCCTTTACAATGGTTTTTCTTGCATAACCTAATTCACCCACCATGGTATTAATTGAAGGTAATTTATCTCCTCTGTTTAAGATGCCCTGGTCTATGGATAGCATTACGCCATGAACCAATTGCTCATGTTTTAAAAGATTGTTATTCTTTTTAAGTAGAATTATTTGATTAATTAACGACATAGAACAGCGTATTGAAATCTTTAAAGCAATTAATTGAGAGAAGAATTTGTATTATTAACCACAAAACAAGAGACTGGTTGGACATTACTACTGAAGTAAATATTTCGATGTTTTGCAGACATTTCTATTAAGTTTAAATGGCAGTGAATTATAAAATTTCCAGGTATAATAAATTTCATCTTCGCATAAACACTTCACTTTGCAGAATTTGGATTTCAAAAAATTCATTATTGTGAGTGCAACTTTATTGTCAATTAACTATATTTAGTCTTGCAAGATGAATTCATAAGTCCTTAAACATTATGAACTAGTTTTGTGAAATACGTATTAAATTTGAAATAATATATAATTTATCTAAAATTAAACATATTTTTGTAACAGTAGCATAGAATATCATAGAACATAAAAAATTGATGAATCTTCCTTTGGACGGTAGGATTCATCATTTCTAATTAACTCAACCTAAACAACACTCAATTATGAAACAAACCGTTACACAACAAAATGGAAATCGGTTATTCTTTCTGCTTTTCATTTTGATTACGCTAATTGGATTGCCATCTGCTGTCGCACAGACGACGGTCAGTGGTTCCATAACCTCTGCTGCAGATGGTGTGCCCTTACCGGGTGTCTCAGTTGTAGATGTAAATGATGCCACCAATGGGGTGGTAGCAGATTTTGATGGTAACTACACAATTACCGTTGATGATGGCAACACAAGTCTTCGTTTTAGTTCTATTGGTTATAAGACGGCGGTGCTCGCTGTAAACAACCAAAGTACGATAAACGTTTCTATGGAAGAGGATGTAGCCAGTCTTGACGAAGTGGTTGTAGTAGGGTATGGAACCCAGAAAAAAGCTACGGTTACAGGTGCGGTCACAGCCGTACAAGGTACTGTCCTTGAAAGCTCACCAGCCGTCAGTATTTCTAACTCGCTCGCAGGTCGACTGCCGGGTGTTGTTATTATACAGACAAGCGGGGAACCTGGAAACGATGAATCAACCATCACTATCCGGGGTACAAACACACTTGGAAACAACCAACCTCTTATAGTGATAGACGGAATCCCTGACAGGGATGGAGGAATTGGCCGTTTAAATGGTAATGATATTGAAAACATTTCAGTGCTAAAGGATGCCTCTGCTGCTATTTATGGCGCAAGAGCGGCGAACGGGGCGATCATAGTAACTACCAAACAAGGTAAAGCCGGGAAACCTACTATAACTTATAATGCGGATTTTGGTTGGAACCAGCCGACTATAATCCCAGATATGTCTAGTGCAGTGGAGTACGCAAACATAATGAACGAACTCCCAATTTATAATAATATACCTGTAAATGAGTGGGGAGCAGCTTCCTCAGCTATAAAGTCTACAGGTACTTATGACTCTCCAACAGCCGGAATTGGGACCCTAAATGCCCAGTTTAGTCCGGCAGCGGTTGCAGCACATGGAGATGGGTCTGACCGTATCCTTTACCCGGATACAGATTGGTTTGGAGATACTTTCAAAGATTGGTCATTACAACAAAGACATAATATTACTGTTAGTGGCGGTAGTGAGAAAATTAAATATTTCTCTTCTCTTGGCTACACAGATCAGGATGCGTATTATAAAAATTCTGCAAACAGATTCCAGCAGTACAATTTCAGAATCAACACCCAGGCCGAGATTACAGAACATGTAAGCGCTAAATTAGGTTTTGCTTATAGAAAGGAAGACAGAAACTTCCCAACAGAAGGTGCTGGAGCTATTTTCAGAATGTTGATGAGGGGTAGGCCAACAGAACCGGCCATCTGGCCTAACGGTTTACCGGGTCCGGATATTGAGAACGGGCAACAGCCGGTTGTTGTTACCACCAATGCAACAGGGTATGATGACCAACCCACAGATTATCTGCAATTAACTGGTTCTGTGGATATCACAAACCCATGGGTAGATGGCTTAAAACTGACCTTACTTGCAGGAGTAGATCAAAGTCAGGCCAGACAAAAGCGATGGGAAACACCATGGACACTTTATTTCCTGGACAGGGACCAGTATGTTGCAACAGGGGTTGCAGAATTTAATGGCGCCATCAGATCTAACTTTACGGATGCAAGGCTAACGCAGTCTTCTGCTAATATATTAAACACCAACCTAACGGCCTTGTTGAATTATGACAAGACTTTTGGAGATCATACCATTAATGTATTGGCTGGTGTTACCCGTGAAGTCTTCCAGGGTGAATTCTTTTCAGCATTCAGGAGGGAATTTATTTCTACTGCAGTTGATCAGCTATTTGCGGGGGGAGCCACGCAAACTGTTGACGGTAGTGCATTTAACAGAACCCGTTTAGGTTACTACGGTCGTTTTCAATACAACTTTAAGGAGAAATATCTGTTAGAATTTATCTGGCGATATGACGGCTCATATATCTTCCCCGGTGCAGACCGATTTGGGTTTTTCCCTGGTGTCCTGGCTGGTTGGAACATTACCAGTGAAGATTGGTTTGATGTCAAAGGCATCGATTATTTAAAACTCAGATCTTCTTACGGACAAATGGGTAACGATCAGGTTTTCTTTAATAACAGTCTTCAGGAATTTGCCTTCCTCTCTACTTATGGCTTTAATGAATTTCCGATAGACGGGCAGGTAGTGACAACTTTACAGGAAGCAGTTCTTGCCAACCCAAGCTTTACATGGGAAAGAGCTAATAATTTTAACGTTGGTCTTGACGGAATTATCCTGGACGGGAACCTGAGTTTTACGCTTGAATATTTCCTTAACAAAAGGGATCAAATCCTTATTCAACAAACCGGTTCCACTCCGGGCTCCTCAGGTATCAGTAATTTATTACCTCCTGTAAACGCCGGAAAGGTAGACAATGAGGGTTATGAATTTGCTCTGAACTATTACGGTGGAAGCGAAGATGGATTTAAGTGGGATGCAGGTATTAACGGAGGCTATGCCAAAAACAAAGTGGTATTTTTTGATGAAATCCCAGGTGCTCCGGAATATCAGTTGGCTGAAGGAAAACCCATTGGAGGTTATTTGGTCTATGAATCTGATGGAGCTTTCAGGGATCAGGCCGCGATAGATGCCAATAATTTGGATTATAGCAATGTAACGCCGGATTTAAAACCAGGGGATATGAGATTTAAAGATATTAATGGCGATGGGATTATAGATGCGGATGACCAGGTACGTCTGGATCAAAATCAAACGCCTACCTTTAACTTTGGGGCTACGTTTAACGCTTCGTATAAGAACTTTGATCTTTCTGTTTTATTACAGGGCGCAACTGGAGCTTCAATTCGGATAGCTACAGAATCCGGGGATATAGGAAACTTCCTCAAATACAGCCATGATAACAGATGGAGCATAGACAACCCAAGCAGTGCACATCCAAGATTAGCGAGCAGGGGCGATACCTACTATACAGGAGGAAATTACGGTAATAACACCTATTTCCTGTTCAGTAAGGATTATATTCGTCTGAAAAACATACAATTAGCTTACAATTTTCCGTCAAAGTTGATAGAACCATTTGGATTGTCTAAATTTAAGGTATATGTAAGCGGACTTAATTTATTCACCGTTGCGGCAAATGACATATTTGACCCGGAAGCTAACAACAGTGCGGGTACTTATTATCCACAGGCAAGGGTGATCAACACAGGTTTTAGTTTAACGTTTTAATAAAAAAAATTATGAAGAAAAGAGGATTATTAATGTTATGCGCTTTAGCGGTTGCTATGATTCCGCTGTCGTGTAATAAAGATTTTTTAGACACCAAGCCGCTCGATAAGATATCGGCGGACGCCACATGGGCAGATGGCGCATTGTCAGAAGCCTTTATTTTTAATGTGTATTCATTTTTAAATTATGGAGGCTTTGAAGAAGAAGGATTGGCCTCTATTACAGATGAAGCCATGTTTACGCATTCCGGAAGAGGAATTAATGTAATAACTGAAGGTACCCTGAGCGAATCAGGTACTGGTAACAACAGAATTATTCCACAATGGAACGAGTTGTTTCTGGCCATCCGCCAGGCGAATGTTGCCATTCAGGAATTACCCGAATCAACTTTCGATGATCAGGATTTAAAAGACCGCTTATTAGGAGAAGCACATTTTCTAAGAGCATTTTATTATCATCAGTTGATGCGCTATTATGGCGGCGCACCTCTTATAGACCGTCCATACGGTCTGGATGATGACTTTGCTATCGCCAGAAGCACCTATGAGGAACTTGTAAATTTTGTGGTTGCGGATCTGGATATGGCTGCCACCTTGTTAACTGGGAAGGCGACAACCCCTGGCAGGACGTCCACGCTCGCTGCGATGGGACTTAAATCCAGAGTGTTGTTATACGCAGCCAGTGATTTAAGAGATGGCCCTACAGCCAGTGCAAATTCTTCAGCCCACGGAAGTTATTCAGATTTATCCTTGGTAGCTTATACCGGCGGGGATAGAACTGCAAGATGGAATGCAGCGAAAGCTGCGGCCAAGGCCGTATTGGATGCTACTGCTGGATATAAATTAGATTTAACAGCTCCGGTTTCTGCAGAAGAAGGAGAGTCCAATTATGTCTCTATTGCATTAGGTGGCGGAAGTTCCGTTGGCGACGCTGCGGCCCGTTCCGAACTACTCTTTGAACGCACACATACCCCTTTATTTACAAGGGAAAGTGGCTGGCCACTTGGAGGAATTCACCAGGGAATTAATAACGGTCCTAACGGATACCACAACTGGGCAGGAAATACTCCAATCCAGTTATTGGTTGATGACTATGAAATGATGGACGGTTCAAAGTTCGACTGGAACAATCCCGCGCATGCAGCCGATCCATACGCAAACAGAGATCCAAGATTGTATGCAACCGTATTATTTGACGGCGCAGATTGGAAACCAAGACCCTCAGATGTTGCTGGCATAGATCCCGTAGATCAAATTCAGACGGGTTCTTACGATGATGGAGCAGGAGGAAGAATCCCTGGAGTTGATACACGTGAATCGGCCATTGAAAACTGGAACGGAAGCAGAACCGGTTACTATGTTCGTAAGTTTATTGATCCGGATCCTGCCGTAGTTGACAACCAATCAAGTGCACAGGTAGTCCCCTGGCCATTTATTCGCTTTACAGAGATCGCTCTAAATTATGCTGAGGCTTCTTTGGAAACAGGTGATGAAGGTGAGGCACTGAGCTGGATGAATAAAATCAGATTCCGTGCTGGTCTTCCGGCATTAACTGATACAGGAGCTGCGCTAATGGATAGGTATAGAAACGAACGTAGGATAGAACTGGCGTACGAAGAACATCGCTATCACGATGCGAGACGCTGGATGATTGCACCAACTACCTTAGGCCGGGGAATAAAAGTCATGAGTAGCGAAGCCAACCTTAAGGCTGGCATGTCACCACTTGTTCCCTATGTACACGATAAGGCGGTTTACGATTATTCATATGAATCTGTGGATAATACCGAGAATGAAGTTCGTACATGGGTAGATAAGATGTACTTTATGCCTATTAGCAGGGACGAAATAAACCGTAATGATCTGTTGATACAGAATCCGGGTTATTAATAACATATGTTTTAATTTTGTAAAGATTCTATCCCTGAAAAGGATAGAATCTTTACTTTTATAGCCTGATGAAAAAGAAATTCCATAACTATAATTTCCTCTATTATGGTCTTCTGATCATAGCTTTTATTGGTTGTAAGCAAAAAGAATCTCCCTCAGTTTCAGAAAACACCTCCAGAATTGATCCTCTTTTTACAATGCTTTCTCCGGAGGAAACCGGAATATATTTTGAAAATAAACTTACAGAAGGGCTTAACGCCAACGTCTTGATGTATGAATATCTTTATAATGGTGGTGGAGTTGCAGCCGCAGATTTTAACGGAGATGAACTTATAGACCTTTATTTCACCTCAAATATGGGGGACAATAAATTCTATATCAACCAGGGAGGTCTAAAGTTTAATGAGGTCAGCGTAATATCTAAGGTAGGTGGAAGAAAAGGACCATGGAAAACTGGAATAACTGCTGCTGATGTCAATGGAGATAATAAAATAGACCTTTATCTGTGCTATTCGGGTGCGCTGCCCCCGGAAAAGCGAAAAAATCAATTGTTTATTAACAAGGGAAATGATGAGAATGAGATCCCCATTTTTGAAGAACAGGCAGAAGATTACAATTTAGCGAGCGCGGCATTTAGCAATCAGGCTCATTTTTTTGACTATGACCGGGATGGGGATCTGGATGCACTTTTACTCAACCACAACCCAAAATCCCTTCCTGTCCTTAATGAAGTAAGTACAGCGGAACTACTAAAACAGGACGATCCCTTACAGGGAGTACGGTTATTACAGCAAACTAACGGAAAATTCCAGGATATCACCGTAAAGGCCGGAATAAATGGCTCTGCACTAACTTACGGTCTTGGCTTATGTGTTAGTGACCTTAATAATGACGGATGGATGGACTTCTATGTTTCCAATGACTATACCATCCCCGACTATCTCTATATAAATAATAAGAATGGCGGCTTCACAGACCAATTACAACAGAGTATGGGGCACACCAGCCACTTTTCAATGGGTAATAATATTGCTGACATCAACAACGATGGATTACAGGATATATTTACACTAGACATGTTACCGGAAGATAATGAAAGACAAAAATTATTATTGGCCCCGGACAATTACGAAAAGTTTGATCTCAACCTAAGAAGTGGATTTCATTACCAGTACATGCGTAATATGTTGCAACTCAATAACGGTAATGGCACTTTTAGTGAAATTGGTCAATTAGCAGGAATATCAAATACGGATTGGAGTTGGTCCGCTCTTCTGGCGGATTATGACAACGATGGCTGGAAGGATTTGTTTATAACTAACGGCTATTTCAGGGATTACACTAATCTGGATTTTATAAATTATATGGATGACTATGTAAAATCCAAAGGCAGACTAAGACGTGAGGATGTATTGGAAATTATCAATAGAATGCCTTCCACAGACCTTACCAACTATTTGTATATGAATGAGGAGGGGCTTAGTTTTTCCAACAATACTCAGGCTTATGGCCTTGATCAACCATCAAATAGTAATGGGGCTGCATACGCTGACCTGGACAATGACGGAGATCTGGACCTCATTGTAAACAATATTAATATGCCCGCCTTTGTTTATAGAAATGAATCACAGAAAAAAGACAATGGTTATTTGCAAATAAACCTGCGTGGCGAAGAATTAAACACTCAGGGTATTGGTGCCAGGGTTTCAGTTTATAATGGTGCAAATATTCAAATCCTTGAACAGGTAACCTCAAGGGGTTATTTATCTACAGTTTCCCCAGTTCTGCATTTCGGTTTTGCAAAGGATACCAAATTAGATTCCTTGCATATAAAATGGAACAGCGGGAAACAACAGACTTTAAAGAATTTGGAAGCTAACCAGAGGATCACTTTAGAGGAAAAATACGCAGCTCAGGGTCTTTATAATTCCTCAGCACCCCCTTCCCTGCTGGTTCAAACACCTTCACCAATAACATTTGAAGCTACTAGGATTTCCGGGAACGATTTTAAAAGACAATCCCTGCTGATCAGTCAGTTTTCTCATACAGGTCCCTGCATGGAAAAGGGTGATCTCAATGGTGACGGTCTGGAAGACGTATTTATCGGAGGTGGAAAAGGCCAGTCTGCAGCAATCTACATTCAAAATACAGCTGGTAATTTTAATAAAATTAAGACTGCCTTCCTTGAGGCTGACAAGGAAGCTGATGATGCGGATGTTGTAATTTTTGATGCAAACAATGACGGCCACAATGATATTCTGGTAGTTTCAGGTGGATATCACGACCTGGAATCCAATGACCAGCTTTTGATGAATCGCATTTATTTTGGGAATGGCAAGAGCTTTATTAAAAGTGATACTGCTCTGCCCCCACTTCTAACGAGCAATAGTGTTAGTATTGTTAACGATGTCAATGGCGATGGTCATTTAGATATATTTATCGGCAGCCGGGTTATTCCCGGAAGGTATCCTGAAACCCCGCCCAGTCATCTGTTGATCAATGATGGCCATGGCAATTTTACAGATCAGATCTCATCCTTGATACCAGAACTTCAATATCTCGGTATGGTTACAGATGCCAATTGGGTGGATATGAATAATGATAAAATAAAAGACCTGATTGTTGTTGGTGAATGGTTGCCAATTTCTGTATTTATAAACAAGAGTGGTACATTTATAAATGAAACCGAAGTTTATTTCAGCCCGGCAAAAAATGGCTGGTGGAATACTTTGAAAGTTGAAGACATAAACGGGGACGGAAAGCCAGATATCATCGCTGGGAATATGGGTGTAAATACGCAGTTTAGTGTTTCCAAGGACGAACCTGCAGAAATGTACTTTGATGACTTTGATCAAAACGGTGCAATTGATCCTATTTTCTGCTATTATATTCAGGGCAAAAGTTATCCCTATCTCACCCGGGACGAACTTCTTGGTCAGCTGGCCGGTCTTCGCTCTGATTTTACAAGTTACAAAACCTATTCCAGCGCTACAATTGAAGATATTCTAACAGAAAAGCAATTAAACTCGGCAACAAAATTAACGGCAAATCATTTGGAGACCACTTTGTTTTTAAGTTCTAATGAAGGTAAATTTGAAATACAATCACTACCTATTCAGGCTCAATATAGTCCTGTATATGAGATAAGCATGGCAGATTTTAACTCTGACGGTAATAAAGACATGATACTTTTTGGAAATAACGACTATTTTAAATTGCGCCTTGGGAAATATGATGCAAACTACGGTACACTTTTAATAGGAGATGGGAAAGGGCATTTTGAATATGTAGACCAGGTCAAATCCGGATTAAAGGTAAAAGGTGCAGTCCGAAGTTCAATCCTGGTAGGTGATCTATTATTATTGGGCATAAATGAAGGCAACATTAAAGCATATAAAGTCTCAGCATCAAATTAGAGTAGATATGAAAAGGAGGATTTTTTGGAGCAAAGGTGTTATCCTACTTATTGCAATTATTGTTCTTCAAAACTGTAATTCCAGACAGGAGGTAAATTTAACTGAGCAAGAATTGGCCCTGGAGTGGGCTAATATGTCATTATTTATCACTCAGTTCACTCCTGCCAATTCACCGACATATGCCTCCAGAGGGTTTGGCTATATAGGCCTGACAATGTATGAATCCATAGTACACGGACATGAATCACATCTTTCTCTGGGAGGGAGCTTAAACGGATTAGATCAGCTACCCAAACCTGAAGCGTCATCGAATTATAATTGGCCGCTTTCCTTAAACGCCTCGCAGGCATTTATTTTAAAAAACATCTATCAGCAAACTTCTGATGAAAACAAAGCACGAATCGATTCCCTGGAAATGGCCATTCAGAATCAATTTTCGAAAGATTTGAACCCGGAGGTAATTGAACGATCAATTGCATATGGAAAAGCGGTGGCTGCACATATTTACGAATGGTCCAAAACAGATGGTGGACACAGGGGCTATTTAAACAATTTTGATAAGGAGGCCATTCATCCTGAACGTCCTGGTTCATGGAAACCACCTTTATTTGCACAATCTTTTAGTCATCTTCCTCTTCATCCTCACTGGGGCAAAAACCGTACTTTTTTACAGAAAAATGCCGAGATTGGCATCCCTTATATGATCCCATACGACACCCTGCCCGAATCTCCGTATTACAAAGAATTTATTCAGGTCTACAAAAAGGATCTTGAACTAACTCAATCAGAAAAAGAGGCGGCAATATGGTGGGGAGATGACCCGGATGTGACTTTTACCCCACCGGGACATTCGTACTATTTTGCAACCCTGGCTGTTGAAAAAACGAATCCGTCGTTAATAGTATGTGCAGAAACTTTCGCAAAAATAGGGATGGCTACAGCAGATGCCTTTATAAAATGCTGGGAATGGAAGTATTACTATTTCTCTGAGAGGCCAAATACATTTATCCCGCGTTTTATAGATAATGAGTGGGAATCTTTTTGGCCCGATCCGCCATTTCCCAGTTTTCCTTCAGGACATGCTATTCAGGCGGCGGCGGCAGCTACCGTTTTAGAAGACGTTTTTGGGAAACCCTTTCAAATTACAGACAGAGCACACGAGAACCGGCCCAGAGATGAAGTAAGAGAAACAGATTTTGTAATACGCTCTTTCAATTCTTTCTGGGAGGCAGCACAGGAGACTGCGGATTCAAGGTTCTACGGTGGAATTCATACCTCTCAGGACAATACTGTTGGACTCCAGGAAGGCAGCAAAATTGCCAGGAATATAATTTCTTTGGATTGGAAGAATTAAAGCTAATTATGAAATTGACAACACGAGACATACGATCAGTTCTTCTATCCCAACTTTTTATTGCTGTTGCATTTGGGCAAACTTCTTTTACCGACATCACTACAGCAGCCGGTATTGAACATCAGTTTCATGTTTTTGAAGGTACCTTCGGGGGCGGAGCCACCGTCTTTGATTTCAACAATGACGGGTTTGAGGACCTGTTTCTGACCAGTGGAACTGCAGCAGATGCCCTTTATCTCAATAATGGTGACGGCAGTTTTAAAAATATTTATGAAACCTCCGGCCTTACAATTTCTCGAGGATTTGTAACCCAGGGAGCAGTAAGTGCAGATGTAAACAAAGATGGCTTTAAAGATCTTTTTATCACTACCATTAATACCACAGATGGAAAAAATACCATCCCGAGAGCAAAAAACCTGTTCTTTATAAATAATGGCGACTCAACTTTCAGAGATGCCACATCGGAATATCAATTGGACCAGTTGAATTCATTTAGTACAGGTGTTAGTTTTGGTGATGTGAATGCAGATGGATATCCCGATCTGTATATCGGAAATTATTTTTTAGAATTTGAAGGAACCCTGGGTGTATTAAAGGATGCGACCATTGTGAGTGCCCATCAAACAGCAAAAGGCTATCTCCTGATCAATAAGAAAGGTAAATATTTTGAAAACGAATACGAGGATTATGATCTTAATCACAGGGGGTTCGGTTTTGGGGCCTTGTTTACGGATTTTGACAATGATGCTGACCAGGATCTTCTCGTGAACCATGATTTTGGTTATAAGGCGGTCCCAAATTTTTTATATGAAAATCAATTTCCAAAATCAACCTTCATGGATATTAGCAAAGAGGTGAAAATGGATCTGAAAGAAAATGCAATGGGTTCTGCAGTGGGCGACTACAATAATGACGGATTGCTCGACTATTATGTGACCAATATCAAGTTCAATTTGCTGATGCATAACAACGGGCAAGGGCAGCCATTTGTTGATAGAGCCAAGGAGTTGGGTACTTATAATTTTGCGATAAGCTGGGGTGCCAATTTTGCAGATTTCGACAATGACACGGATTTGGATCTTTATGTATCAAACGGGGACCTAAATCCCAATTGTACCCCAATGGGCAATTTCTATTTTGAAAACAAAAATGCCAGCTTTACAGATCAAAGTCGGGCAACCGGTATTAATGATTATGGTGTTGGTCGCGGATCTGTTGTTTTTGATATAGAGAATGATGGGGATTTGGATGTATTGGTGGTCAATCAAAAGCCGGTTCGCGAGTATCCTATAGAATCTACAACCCGACTTTTCCGAAATGATTCTGTTACTGGTAATTGGCTTAAGGTGGCCCTGCAGGGAACCACTGCTGAAAAGAACGGAATAGGATCCAGGGTTGAAGTCATAGTAGGAGACACAAAAATGATCCGTGAGATTGATGGAGGGGGCTCCAGTCATTTGTCCCAAAATTCTACCATAGCACATTTTGGACTCGGTACGGCTACAACCGTTGATTCTGTTATCACTACCTGGCTTGGCGGCAAGAAACAGCTGCTCCTTAATCAGAATGCAAATCAGCTCATTACCATCACTGAAATCCCTGACAAACCTTCAAAATTGCCATATGTTACTGTTCTTGTGGTAGCATTGGCACTTATTGGTATTTACTTAAGAAAAAAGATGAAATAGGGCATCATTATTAAGACAATCAACCCAAAGTTTAAAATTCCCTATTGATTAGGTGTTCCCCAAAATTTCTTAATACAAACTTTCTGCCCTCGTCAATAGGCAGATTATCCAAATAGTCAAATGCTTTTCGGGTATAACTCTCAATGGCCATCTTACTTTCTTCTGCCGCCCCACTTGTTTCAAAAAGTTCTTTTACAATCCTTATTTTGGTTGTCGGATCTGCAGGCTTTAATGAAAAAAGATGATCCAATTCTTTTAACTCTTCCGAATTGCACAGTTCTTTTGTTTTTAAATAAAGAAAGGTCTTCTTATTTTCAATGATATCACCCCCATTTTGTTTTCCAAAGGATTCAGGATTTCCGAAGGCATCCAGGTAATCATCCTGTAATTGAAATGCAATGCCCAGGTTTCTTCCAAATTCATATAACATATCCTGCTCGGCTAAGGGAGCTTCTGCCACCAGGGCACCCATTTTTATCGCCGCTGCCAGAAGTACAGCGGTTTTAAATTCAATCATTTTTAGATACTCCGCAATCGTAACATCATCCCTTGTTTCAAAATCCATATCGTATTGCTGGCCTTCACAAACCTCAATAGCCGATTTACTAAACAGCTGCACCATGCTTTTGAAATTTTTGCCACTGTAATTCTCAAGATACCTATAGGCAGTTATGAGCATAGCGTCTCCGGAAAGTATGCCCGTGTTTATATCCCATTTTTTATGTATCGTTTCCCGCCCTCTTCTTATGGGTGCCTTATCCATTATATCATCATGTACCAGAGAAAAGTTATGAAAAACTTCAATGGCCATTGCTGCTGAAAATGCCTCTTTGTAATCCTTATCGAAAAGCGCTGTAGTCATTAGAGTTAAAGCAGGTCTCAGCCTTTTGCCTCCAAATCCCATAATGTACACCATAGGATCGTAAAGTTTAACAGCTGGGACCGATTTTATATTCTCTTCAAGGTATGAATTGAATTCTTTTACATAGTATTCAATAGTCTGCATTCAAAAGTTTTTATCAAAAATACATCCAATTTAACAAACAGATTTCACCTTCAACTAATTATTTAAAAACCAGAAAAATTAAAATTAATACACTGAAAAATGCAATAGTTTTGAAAAGCTTCGTCTTTATGAATGTAGCGTCGGCAACAAAGGTATTTACATGGTTTCTGAAACAGACAATTACAACAAACTAAAATCTTTTTTCAATGATGAATACCATTCGTTAAAGGCGTATGCGAATTCCAGAATAAACGATACTGCAGACAGGAATGCCGAGGATATTGTTCAGGAGGTGGCATTAAAAATATTTTCTCGGGCAGATGATTTAACGCCCATTAACAACATAGCCGGCTTTGTGTACAATTCTATCAAGAATAAGATTATTGACATTATGAGGACGAAAAAAGGTGAAATCTCGGTTGAAGATGAAATGGAAAATCGCCTGCTCGAATTTACAGAATTATTCTATGGCAAATCCGATAACGCCTATTCCGATAGCATGAAAAATGAATTGAAGAAAGCTATTTTTAAACTAAAGCCGCTATACAGAGATACCATTATTGCAATAGATTTTGAAGGATACTCTTATAAGGAAGTAGCCCGGGAAAGTGGTATCCCGGAAGGCACACTGATGTCCAGGAGGCACAGGGCACTTTCAATTTTACTTAAAGAATTAGAAAACAAAAAGGAAAATATTAATTAAAAATTATTTTAATGACACACAATTTTGAAGATCATAGGAGAATTAAGAAGTACTTCACACTGGCATTTAAGATATTCTTTGGCATTATTGCCGCAATAGTTTTTGCCCTGCTTTTTGGATATGTTGTAATGTGGTTGTGGAATTGGTTAATGCCAGAAATTTTCGGCTTAGCCGCAATTGGTTACTGGCAGGCGGTTGGAATCCTGGTGCTGGCAAAAATGTTATTTGGAGGTCTTGGAGGACATCATTCCAAAAAAAGTAATGGCAAAGGAAGGCGACATCAAAAGTGCAGGAACAAGGAAAAAAGCACTTTGAACAACGATATGTCAAAATGGAAATTTTATGACAAATTCTGGGAAGAAGAAGGTGAAAGTGCCTACAAAGCATATGTAAATCGGTTAAAAGAGGGTGATGAACAGGCCCCTTAATACGTTATTTTACAATTCTGACAAATACTGAAATCCCAGTAGACTGTACAGCGGTATTACATTCTGGAGTATTACATATTAATTATAAAATGATATTCGTCAGATAATTGTTAAATAATTGTAAAACTTAGGAAACTTTTAATGTTTTTATAGTTTCCTGTGTTATATTTGCCCTCCTTATGAAAACTAAAATCCTGGAAAAAGCAACTCAGATGTTTTTGAACCTTGGCTTCAAAAGTGTTACTATGGATGACCTTGCGAATGAAATGGGTATTTCAAAAAAAACCATCTACACCCACTTTCAAAATAAAACAGATTTAGTTCAAGGTTGTACACTACATGTTTTTGAACAGGTTGCCCAGGGAATAGATCATATTTGTTCCCTAAATAAAAATCCAATTGAAGAACTGTACGAAATAAAAAAATTCGCAATGCGTCATCTGAAATATGAACGATCATCCCCCCAATTTCAGCTTCAAAAATATTACCCTAAAATTTATGAAACCCTTATGGTAAAACAATTTGAAGTTATGAAAGACTGTGTTGCCCAAAATGTCAGAAAGGGTATAGACCTGGAAATTTACAGGGAAAACCTAAACATTGATTTTGTTTCCAGGATCTATTTTTCCGGAGTCAACACCATAAAGGACAACAGATTATTTCCAGTAGATTTATTCCCGGTTCGTGCCTTGATGGACGATTATTTGGAATACCACCTCAGGGGAATAGTGACACCGAGGGGAAGAAAAATTTTAAATCAACTCATCAACTCAAACCAGGAATAAATGAGAAAATACATATTCATACCCATCCTCTTATTTACATGGAATATCTTAGTATCACAGGAAGCCTCAAGTTACAGCCTGGAGGAGGCCATTGCCTATGCCCTGGAAAACAACTACAGCGCTATAAATGCCGAAAGGGATATCATTGATGCACAAAAACAGAAATGGGAAACTATTGCCGAAGGATTACCGCAGATAAGTGGTGCCATCAGCTATCAAAACCAACTAAAGCAACCTGTATCATTAATTCCTGCAGAGTTCTTCGGAGGGGAGCCTGGCACTTTTCAACCTATTACTTTTGGACAACCTCAGCAAGCCAATGCTACAGCAACTTTAACACAGCAAATCTTTGATGGATCCTATATTGTAGGCGTACAGGCGACACGGGCTTTTTTGGATTACAGTCAGAACAACAAAGAAAAAACAGCCCAGGAAGTTGTAAAAGCAGTGGTTGAAGCTTACGGAAACGTACTTCTTTCGACCGAAAGCACAAAAATCCTTGAGAATAATAAGGCTTCTCTGGAGAAAAACTTATTTGAAACTCAGAAAATGTATGAAAATGGATTGGGAGATGAAGAAAGTGTTGAACAACTTCAGATTACCTTATCCTCTATAGAAAACTCACTTAAGAATTCTATTAGATTAAAGAAAATTACCCAGCAAATATTGAATTTGACTATGGGGCTTCCCTTGGAAAATAATACGCTGCCAGAAGAAGATCTGGATGATCTTACTCAAAAACAAATTGATCTCGGGCTCATGGAGTCAGATTTTGTAATTGAGAATAACGTAGACTATAAATTGGTATACAATTTAAATGAGCAACGTTATTTTGAACATAAATTAGCCAGGAGCAGGGCCCTGCCAACGCTCAACGCCTTTGTAAACTATGGCAGTTCGTCTTTCAGCGACAATTTTGATTTTCTTAGCGGGGATATAGACTGGTATGATTCTTCTGTGCTGGGCTTTGACCTTAACATACCCATTTTTAGCTCTCTTAAAAGAAGTGCAAGTACGCAGCGCGCAAAAATCGCGATGGAAAAGGCCAAAACAGAACTCACGGAGACAAAAGAACGTATACGACTTCAATTAGAACAAGCAAAAAGCAACTATATCCTTTCTATAGAAGAATATGAAACCAGTAAACAAAACCTGGGATTGGCAGAACGTATAGAAAGGAAGAACGAGATAAAATATCAAGAGGGTCTGGCCAGCAGTTTTGAACTCAACCAGGCGCAAAGGCAATTGTACACAGCACAGAATAATTACTTGCAATCCATGGTAGATGTTATCAACAGCAAAACAGCATTAGAAACAGTCCTGAACAACTAAAAGTTTACATATCAGCAATACAACAAACACCTAAAGATGAAAAATATATTTGTACCGCTTATAGCAATGTTAATCCTGGCCGCCTGTGGAGGCGGAAATGAGAAATCTCTTGAAAGCCTGATTGCCGAGAGAAATTTAGAAGCAATACGTGCCAAAAAGACGGAGATTTCCGAACAACAAAAGGCGCTTGAATCAAAAATTAAAAAATTAGACTCTGCAATTTCAACTTTCAAAGGCAATGAAAAGTTAGATTTGGTTACAACCATAACTGCTGAGACTCAGATTTTTAATCATTTCTTAGACTTGCAGGGAAATGTAAGCACAAAACAAAACGTTTTGATCTATCCGGAGATGCAGGGTACTTTGCAGCGGGTTTATGTGAAAGAAGGGCAAAATGTCTCCAAAGGTCAATTACTAGCTTCTATTGATGATGGCGGAATGAGTAGCCAGTTAGCTCAATTAAAAACTCAGGCTGCCTTGGCGAAAACAACATTCGAAAGACAAAAAAAGTTATGGGATCAAAAAATCGGATCTGAGATTCAATTTTTACAAGCTAAATCAAATTACGAGGCTTCTGACAGCGCTGTTAAACAGGCAGCAAGCCAGCTTGGGAAATCTACTATAAGAGCGCCTTTTTCAGGAATAGTTGATGATGTGATAAAAGAACAGGGTACCGTAGTTTCCCCAGGGCCTGGTTCGGAAGTATTCCGCATTGTAAATCTCTCCAATATGTACATAGAAGTAGATGTTCCGGAAAGTTATGTCGGAGCTTTAAAACAAGGGAGCAAAGCCATGGTTTACTTTCCGGTATTAGGGGATACTATTGCAACCAGCGTGCGCCAAACCGGAAACTTTATCAATCCGAACAACAGGGCATTTACTGTTGAAATCCCGGTGCCAAATAATAATGGTGATATAAAACCAAATCTCACGGCGAAAGTTAGTCTTAATGATTACTCAAACGATGAAGCAATTCTTGTTCCCCAAGGCATAATTTCTGAAAATGCGGAAGGACAACAATATGTATACATCGCTGATAAAACAGATGACAATAAAGCTACAGTAAGCAGACGTATTATTACTACCGGTAGAACTCAGGGAAGTATTGTTGAAGTGATTTCGGGGATTGAAGCGGGTGCTTTACTTGTAAATGAAGGTGCAAGAAATGTAAAAGAAGGTCAGAACGTTCAAATCTTAATCAATACTACCAATGAGTAAACACAAGAAAAATGCAAATAAAGAGTTCGGCTTATCTTCCTGGGCGATAGACAATCCGTCAGTGATTTTTGTCATGATAGGCATATTTCTTTGGATCGGACTTAAGTCTTACTTTGCCATGCCCAGGGAAGACTTCCCGGAAATTGTCGAAACCAAAATTTATATCAGTGCCCCTTATCCCGGCAATACCGCTGAGGATGTGGAACGCCTGATTACGGATCCCCTGGAGGACCGACTCAAAAATATCAGTAATGTGGTAGATATTACATCTACTTCTCAGGAAGACTATGCTATAATTACAGTAGAATTTGACGAAGATATTACCGTAGAGCAGGCAAAGCAAAAAGTTAAGGATGAAGTTGATGGGGAAAAGGCCAGTGAAGATTGGCCAACTTTCAACAATGCAAAGGTAGAGCCAAATGTTTTTGATCTCAACCTTGCTGAGTCTTTTCCTATTATGAATGTCAACTTTACCGGTGACTATCCGGTAGAAAAACTCAAGGTATTTGCGGAATACTTACAAGATGAAATTGAAGATCTACCCGAAGTAAAGGAGGTTAATATTCGCGGCGCGCAGGAAAAAGAAGTGGAGGTGGCTCTTGATGTTTACAAAATGATGGCTGCGAAAGTTAGCTTCCAGGACGTAATAGGCGCCATCAGTAATGGTAATATGACCATGTCTGCAGGGAACATAAAAACCAGCGAACAGCGGCGCACCATTCGCGTTTTAGGGGAGATTGAAAAACCTGAGGATCTTAATAATTTTGTGGTAAAATCTGAAAATGGAGCGGTTTACTTAAAAGACATAGCAGAAATTTCATTTGACGAAGAGGAAAAAACGACATATGCCCGTGAATTTGGGGAAAGTGTTGTAATGCTCGATATCAAAAAAAGATCTGGCAAAAACACCATTGAAGCCACCACAAAAATCAGGGAGATAGTGAAGGACAACCAGGAAAATTATTATCCTCCTGACCTTAATATTTCCATAGCCAATGATTCCTCCGGCCGTACATTAAACCAGGTTGATGATTTAGTAAATAACATCATTTTCGGGATTATTCTGGTGGTCACTGTGCTTATGTTTTTCCTTGGTTTTCGCAACGCTTTATTCGTTGGTTTTGCAATCCCAATGTCAATGTTCATGTCTTTTATGATCCTGAACAATCTGGGGTATACCCTTAATACTATGATCCTTTTTGGGATGATCATGGGCCTTGGGATGATGGTAGACAACGGTATTGTGGTGGTTGAAAATGTCTACCGCTTAATGAGTGAAGGAATGTCCAGAACAGAGGCAGCTAAAAAAGGAATTGGCGAAATTGCTTTTCCCATAATTATTTCCACTGTAACCACAGTTGCGGCTTTTGTTCCCCTTGGTCTGTGGCCGGGTATATTTGGGCAGTTCATGATATTTTTCCCAATAACTTTATCAGTGGTCCTGGGTTCGTCTCTTTTTGTGGCAATATTTATGAATTCCATGCTGGTGTCCCAATTCATGGAGATTGGGGAAAAGGAACTTACCATAAAACAATTATTAAGGATAAGCGCCATACTTGGTGGTTTTGGTCTTTTCATTTTAATATTTGGCGGAGACGTAAGAGGCTTTGGAACCGTAATGATTATTACGGCAATTATGTTCTGGATCTATAAATACGCCCTCAAGAAATGGGCGTTAAATTTCCAGAAAAATACGATGGTGCGTTTTGAAAATTGGTATGAACGCAGAATTCAGCATGCCTTAAAAGGAAAAAATGTTTTTTGGTATTTTGGAGGCACGGTCTTACTGCTGATCGGAACAATTATTTTATTTGGAATCTCTGTGGGAGCCGGGAGAACCAAAATTGAGTTTTTCCCTGACAATACACCTAATGAAATTTATGCCTATATAGAATATCCTCAGGGAACATCAATAGAGAAAACGAATAAACTTACCAAGGAAATAGAAAAAAAGGTATTCGAAATAGCCAACAGGCCAAAATACACCAATGGTGAATTTAATTACCTCGTAGAATCGGCAGTTTCACAAGTGGGTGAAGGAGCAGGTAACCCACAAACAGATGGGGGTTCCGCTGCAGAAATGCCTCACAGAGGCAAGGTTACTGTCTCTATGAGGGAGTATAAGTACAGAGATGGCAGGGACACTGAGGAACTTAGAAAAGAAGTTCAGAATGAACTAACAGGGGTTTATCCAGGGGTGGCTATTTCAGTAGAAAAAGATGCTAATGGCCCCCCTGCCGGATACGCTATCAGCCTTGAACTTGAAGGGAAAGACTATGATGAGCTGATAAGTACGGCTGAGGATGTTCGCAACTTCATAAACACAAAGAATATAGCTGGCATTGAAGAATTAAAAATTGATGTCAACAAGAGCAAACCCTCATTACAGGTAATTGTTGACCGCGAGAAAGCGGGAGAACTTGGCGTGGCTGTCGGGCAGGTTGGTCAACAATTAAGACGATCTCTTTTTGGAGAAAAAGCGGGAGTCTACAAAGTCGATGGAGAGGATTATGATATAAATATCCGGTTTAAGGAAGATCTTCGCTTTGACAAAAATGCCCTCTTTAATCAGAACATCGTATTCCGGGATCAGGCATCAGGACAGATAAAAGAGGTGCCCGTTTCCACTGTGGCAACTCAGCGTAATTCTTCGGGTTTTAGTGCCATAAAGCATCGTGGCGGAAATAGAGTGGTTATGATTTACTCCGGTTTAAAACCGGGTGGCAATGCAGCAGCTATTGTAAGTCAGATCCAGGAAGAAATGAAAGATTTTAAGGGCCTTCCAGCGGATATCAAAATTGATTATACAGGAGAAATTGAAGAGCAGAATAAACAACAACAATTTCTTGTAGGTGCCTTCTTTTCAGGTCTTGGTTTGATCATGCTTATCCTCATTTTCCAATTCGGGGGCATTTCCAAGCCACTGATCATCATGATCGCAATATTCCTGAGTTTTATAGGAGTGTTCGGCGGACTCATGCTCACCGGTTGGTCTTTTGTAATTATGATGACCATGATGGGTATTATTTCCCTGGCCGGAATTGTAGTTAATAACGGGGTGGTTTTGTTAGACTACACCCAGATTCTAATAGACAGGAAAAAAATAACCCTCGACAAAGATGAAAATGAATTGCTAAGTATGCCCGAGGTGACAGAAATTATCACAAAAGGCGGTAAAGCAAGATTGCGCCCTGTAATCCTTACAGCTATCACAACCGTATTAGGTCTTATTCCCCTTGCAATTGGACTTAATATTGATTTCTTTTCACTTTTCTCAGAATTCAACCCAAATATTTACATTGGCGGAGATAATGTTATCTTCTGGGGACCATTGGCCTGGACTGTAATCTTTGGACTGATAGTAGCTACCTTCCTTACACTGATCATAGTTCCGGTATTATTTAATATCGTATACAGAATAAAAATTAGAATGAGACAAAGAGGAGGTAATGAAAAGCAGAAGGAGCCTTTGGATATGGCTGCTTAATATTATAATCAGAGTTAATCATTAAAAAGCCCTGACGGATTCGCCAGGGCTTAATTTTTACTTCAATTCCGGAATTCTATTGATTCTCATTCTGCGGAATCGGGAACTGGGTTACAATATTATCCCCGGTTCTGTCTATTACCAACTCATCCAGGCGATCAAACCTTCTTAGGTCTATCCAACGATGTCCTTCAGCAAAAAGCGAATACCTTCGCTCGTACAACAACCTGTCTTCGTCTACCGTTCCAGGTGCAACATCGGCCAGGCCGGCAGCTGTTCTGATAACATTGATAGCAGCCTCCGCTTCTGCAGGGTCAGAAACCATATTGGCTTCTGCATAGAGTAAGATCAATTCTTCATTCCTGATCATCCCAACAGGATCCACACTAGATTGATAAATGAATACATCGTGCGTGCCGGGAGTCAAATCGGCTATATTTAATTCGGCGTCACGCAGTACTGCCTTATCAGCTCTCAAATCACCGGCTTCTGCGGAACTAACAAAATCCGGATGTGCAATCCGGGCATTGGCAGCCGTTGAATTTAATGCAAAAAACAACTGGTTTAAAGCATCAGCACCCCCGGCAGAAAACTGGTAATATGCGCCGGTATATAAATCTCCGTTTAGATCCATAAAAGAATCTGCCAGAGCACTTAAAACAACGGCATAATTGCCCTGGTAAGCGGCCGCTCTGGCCGTAATTGCCCGGTTAAATTCCAGATAGGACACTCCTAATGTATTAGGTGACACATCACCTCCGATAGCTAAATCGGCTGCAGCTGTATCCAATAAGCCTATAATAGTTGTTAATCCTCCGTCAAAACTTTCGAAAGGACCTAAATTGTTTGGGTCACCAACATCGGTTCTTATTCCGTTCTGATATAACATGGTTAAAACAGAAAGCAATTCATGTGCCTTAAATGTATTTGCAAAGCCCCTGATAGCTGCCTTTTCCGTATCTGTAAAAGCCTCCGTTGTAGTATCAAGTCCTTCCAGTAATAAATTACATTCCTTGATCACTGCATATTTCGCAGCATAGGGTGTTGTAATGTAGAAAGCATTGTCATCCAGAGTCCCTGTCATCAAATCTCCCGTCCATCTGGGATCAGAGCTCTGATGTCTCCAGTAATCTCTGCCAACTACAGACATAGCATCCCTTTGAGTATGCAATCTGTCTCTCATATCTGCCAAAATCCCCGACACGACCTGAGGTAATTCGGGCCTGGACAATCCTTCTGAAATAGATGAGGTTTCAGGTCCATTTAAATCCCTACCATCTTGTACTGTGCATGAATAGCCAAGTAATAGGATAATGGCCATTAATAGTACATTTATTTTGTTTGAAATTTTCATAATATTTTTTTTGTATTAAAGTCCAACAGACAGGTGAAACATAAATCTTTTTGAAGATGGAAACGGGGCTACTTCTATCCCTATTCCCGCCGCAGCAGAACCAAAGTTAGAAACCTCAGGATCGTAGCTATTATAATCAAAAATATTGATTAAGTTCCTTCCTGAGAAACCAACTTTCACCTCAGAAATATGGCCATTAAAGATGTTATCCAAAGTGGCTTTGGGCAGGTTATAGTAAAGCCCTAATTCTCGTAATTTAAGATAGGATGCATCTTCAACGAAGGGTTCAGCATTACCACCTAAAAAGGCGCCAATTCTATAATCACCGTTTGCTGTAGTACCGGCAGGGTCAACGTTAAGCCCATCATAATCAGCACTGGTTCCTCCAAAATCTGAAAGCAATCTGCTTAAATTCACATTATCTCCGCCGCTCTTCCAATGCCATAAAAAGGATAAAGTAAAATCTTTATACCTGAAGCTATTGTTAAATGCCATTTGAAAATCGGGTTCAGCATCACCCAAAACAACCACATTCCCATTTGCATCGTTACCTACAATTTGAGTGGCGCTTTTTCCTTCTTCAATTCTAAATGTCCCCAGTCCGGTACCAAAACCCTGGGTGTCAAATGAGTTTACAGTCAGTTCTGTAATTTCCGAATTGTTCGTAAACCAGTTAGTGTTCAGATCCCATGAAAAATCATCAGTGTTAAAAATCGATGCATTTAATCCAATCTCTATACCATTATTTTCTAAAGATCCTGCATTGGCCCAGCGGAATGAATGACCCGATGATGGTTCGTTATCGGCCTGTAAGATCAGGTCCTCTACCTTCTTATTGTACCAGGTAAACTCTAACGAAATTCGATTGTCTAATATGCCAACATCAAATCCCAGTTCTAATTCCTTTTGTCTTTCAGGCTGAATGGAAGGGTCTCCCAAAGTAGATGGAGTAATAATACCAACATTCCCAACTATGGAAGAATTAATATATGTTGTAAAAAGTGCCCCGTTTGGCGCAAAGTTTCCAGCCTCCCCATATGCCCCTCTTATTTTGAACTGATTGACATTTCCTAAACTCCAGAAATCAAAATTATGCAGGTTTACTGCAGCGGATGCTTTCGGATAATAAAAGAGTTTGTTGGCATCACCATTATTGGACGACTTGTCTCCCCGCAATCCTAAAGTTCCTATGATCTTATTCTGATAGTTCACTTCTTCCTGAACAAAAAATCCTGAATCTTCCTGTTCGAGCCTGAATTGATCCACTCCGACATTCGCTGCCTGATCAACATTCTGTTCTGATGCAATTAAACCTGTGGAAGTTACTCTCACCGTATTCTGAGAAAACTGCTGACTGGTAAGCCCTGCCTGAGTTGTAAAACTTATTTCGTTGTCCGTGGTATAATTATGTACCAGGAAAGCAGAATAATTTGCATCTGTATTTTGAGTAGTTCCTTCGGATGACAGGCCATCTACCCCGCCTACTGACGGACTCATAAATTGCAAGTCTCTCTGGAAAAAAACGGTAGTTTTTAAGGTGTAGGTATCCACACCTGCCCTCAGAATCATTTTTAAGTTCTGATTTTCGTTCCTCCATAAATTTACATCCAATGATCCCCCAGCAATTAAACGTCTGACAGATTCGTTGTTTATCATAACATCCCTGGTATGAATTTGATTAGAGGAATTGGCCGGATGATCTGGATAGTTACCATCGGAATCTGGAAGCAAAAAGTCCCAGGGTCTGGTGAACAATGTAGATACCCCAATAGTAGTATTAGTATTATCATTGTTAAAGAACCCCCGATCGGCTCCGGAATTAATATAGTTCCCGGTTAATGAAAGTTTAATATCATCCGTTATCCTGTGATCAACATTTAATCGAATCGATTTTTTGTCCGCTCCGGTTCGCTTAACAATACCATCTTCTTCATTTGTAGTAAAACTTGCAAAAAACGAAGTCTTATCATTTCCGCCTGAAATACTCACATTGGTATTTGTAATAAAACCTTTCTCGCCGTAAATCTCATCTTCATAATCAATAAGAGTCCCGGCAGATTCCGCAGCGGTAAAAAGTGCTCCTTCCCCATAAACACTTTCGGCCAGGGCCGAGGTCCAGTTACGTTGCCCCAATAAATTCACTGCTTCGTTCCATCCTACGGCCTGAGAAAAGTTGATTTTGGTTTTCCCTTGCTGTCCTTTCTTAGTGGTAATGATAATAACCCCGGCAGCAGCTCTTGATCCGTAAATGGCAGAAGCAGATGCGCCCTTTAATATTTCAATATTGGCTATATCGCTTGGATCAATATCCGCAATCCTGTTGGAAGCATTATCCTGATTATCTGTAGTTGAAGCTCCCCCACCGGCTGCATTGGATACATCGTTTAATCCGCCGGCAAATACGCTATTATTATTTACGTAAACCCCATCTATAATATACAGTGGTTGCCCATTACCGTTAATAGAGGTAACCCCTCTTAGTTTTACCGAGATACCTCCACCAGGAGCTCCCGAAGCCTGCGTAATTTGTGCGCCTACAAACTTCCCTGCTAAGGCCCCATCCAGGGTCTGCGGAGGTGTTCTTCCGGCCAAATCCTCAGCATTTACCGAAGCAACCGCGTTAGCCGCATTACTTCTTTTAATAGATGTAGCAAGCCCGGTAACAACAACCTCATCCAATCCGGTTGCCGAAACAACCAGTACAATATTAACTGTTGTTGCGGAAGACACCGGTTGTTCTATCGTTTGATAGCCCAGCGATGAAAATACCAGGGTTACAGGAAAACTGCTGACAGAAATTGAATAATTTCCATCAAAATCGGATGTGGTACCATTGGTGGTTCCCTTGACCACAACATTTACTCCTGGTAGGGGTGCTCCCGAACTCCCATCGGTAATGTTGCCATCAATTGTTTGTTGGGCGAATAATCCCAACGGTACAAAAGCAAGCATAAAAAGAATTGCTTTTTTAAAAATTTTGTGTCTCATAATTATTTAGTTTTTTGATTGTTAAGAATGCCAAATTATGAATTTATTTGTGTTATTATTAGTAATTCATTAAAAAAAGCGTCCATTTTAAGGATTTTAACATATTATCGGTATTGCTGTCGTCATAAATGGTATCTTAAAACACTATTAATCACAGCCCAATTATTCCTTTTTTCAAGACTAACTTCCCTTTTAACTTCTTAACTTTGCTCCTTATATTTTTGAACTTTTATAATGTACAGGAGCCATAATTGTGCTGAATTGCGCCAATCGGACGTTGGAGTCCAGGTAACACTTGCCGGATGGGCACATAAGACACGTGATAAAGGATTTGTCGTATGGATAGACCTGAGGGATCGATATGGAATAACTCAGCTGGTATTTGATGAAGAACGTTCGGCAAAATCTTTACTTGAAGATGCCAGGGCAGTGGGCAGGGAATTTGTTCTTCAGGTAAAGGGCACCGTTACGGAAAGAACCTCAAAAAATCCAAAAATACTTACAGGCGACATCGAAATTCTGGTTTCAGAACTTCACATATTAAATAAAGCCTTGCTACCTCCTTTTACCATCGAAGATCAGACCGATGGAGGAGAGGATTTAAGAATGAAATATCGCTATCTGGATATTCGAAGGAATCCGGTAAAAGAAAATCTCATTTTTCGATCTAAAGTGACCATGGAGGTGCGAAAATATCTATCTGATCAGGGGTTTATTGAAGTGGAAACTCCTTACCTTATTAAGTCAACCCCTGAAGGAGCACGCGATTTTGTGGTTCCAAGCAGAATGAATGAAGGGCAATTCTATGCCTTACCGCAGTCCCCTCAAACCTTTAAACAACTTCTAATGGTTGGCGGTTTGGATAAGTACTTTCAGATTGTTAAGTGCTTTAGAGATGAAGATCTCAGGGCCGATAGGCAGCCAGAGTTTACTCAGATAGATTGTGAAATGTCTTTTGTGGAACAGGAAGATATTCTCAATGCCTTTGAAGGACTAACAAAACATTTATTAAAGGAGCTAAAAGGAATAGAATGCGGAGATTTTCCCAGGATTACTTATGATGAAGCGCTCAGACGGTTTGGAAATGATAAACCCGATATTCGTTTTGGGATGGAGTTTGGTGAATTAAATGAAGTAGCACAACATAAGGAATTTGAATTATTCAACGATGCAGAAATTGTTATTGGCCTCGCGGTTCCGGGTGGGGCATCTTATACACGCAAAGAAATTGATAAGCTGGTAGATTGGGTACGCAGACCACAGGTAGGTGCCAAAGGAATGATATATGTAAAATGCAATGAGGACGGCACCTTTAAATCTTCTGTAGATAAGTTTTATGATCAGGAAGACCTTGGAAATTGGGCCAGGGTTACCAATGCCAAAGCAGGAGATTTGATTTGTGTTTTGTCAGGAGAAAAAAATGCCAGCAGAAGGCAACTAAGTAGCCTTAGAATGGAATTGGCGGAAAGGTTAAACCTCAGAAATGCAGCAGAATATGCGCCGCTTTGGGTGGTAGATTTTCCATTGCTCGAACTGGATGAGGAAACCGGTAATTATCACGCCATGCATCATCCGTTTACTTCGCCCAAACCAGGCCAGTTAGAATTATTGAATACAGATCCCGGGGCTGTAAGGGCCAATGCCTACGACCTGGTTCTAAATGGTAACGAAATAGGAGGAGGATCTATCAGAATACATGATAAGGAGATACAGGCTACAATGTTTAAACACTTAGGGTTTACTCCTGAAGACGCAAAAGCCCAGTTCGGTTTCCTTATGGATGCCTTTCAATATGGCGCACCTCCACACGGGGGAATTGCTTTTGGGCTAGACAGATTGGTTGCTATACTTGGCGGGCAGGAGACTATCAGGGATTTTATTGCTTTTCCAAAAAACAATAGTGGCCGGGATATCATGATAGATGCCCCGGCATTTATCGGTAATGAGCAATTAAAGGAATTGAATTTAAAACTGGACATACAATCTACAGATTGATATACCGTTTCATCTGATAAGTGATTTAAACTAATCCTTTCATTTCCAACCACTAGCAATTGGATTTTAATACCTTAGTTGTATAGCCAGACCATGCCCAGCCAAAGCAACCGTATATTTACCAAATTTCTCAAGTGGAGGTACAAGAATATTTCCAATAAGACCTTTACGCATCTCTTAAGTATCATTGTAGGTTTCCTTGCCGGTTTGGCCGCTGTAGTACTAAAAAATGGTACCTATTTTATCCAATCTACTCTGGAAAAGGGAATAGTTTTCTCTAGTAACGAGCTGTATTTTGTATTGCCAATCTTAGGGCTAACTCTGGTCTATCTCTACGTAAAATTTGTACACCGCGAAAAATTGGAGCATGCCATTTCTTCTATCCTATTTGCACTCTCCAAAAAGAAGGGGATAATAGATATTAAGAAAATATATACTCCACTAATAACGGCGCCATTAACAGTTGGTTTTGGTGGCTCTGTGGGTCTTTTAGGACCAGCCGTAGCTTCCGGGGCGGCTATCAGCTCCAATTTTGGCAGGTTATTCCATATTAACGCCAAAACACGTTCACTTTTGATTGCCTGTGCCTCAGCAGGAGCAATAGCTTCGATATTTCAATCTCCTATTGCAGCAATTATTTTTGCGGTTGAAGTATTTAGCCTGGACCTTACAATGTTGTCTATGCTTCCTTTATTGCTGGCTTCAATATCCGGGGTGCTGACTTCCTATTTCTTCCTGGGAGACGAAACCCTTTTTAATTTTACCATTACCGATAGGTTCGAAATCAAGGACACCTTTTTCTATATTATCCTGGGAGTAGGCACTGCCTTTGCCTCTATCTATTTTACTAAAATGTATTTCAGCATATTGAAGTTTTTTGAAAGATTTAAAAGTCCCAAGTACAAATTGTTGGTGGGTGGTTTGGCCATTGGTGTAATGCTGTACTTTATCCCACCGCTTTATGGTGAGGGTTTTGGTTTTATTAATAATCTTTTGGAAGGGGATCATTTTGCTGCTCTTGGCACTACCCCATTTGATAGATTTATCGACAATATTTGGGTGGTTATCGCCTTACTTTTTGGCATAACTATCTTTAAGGCTGTTGCCATGACCACTACATTCGCGGCAGGAGGTGCAGGCGGAATTTTCATCCCTACAATGGTCATGGGTAGTGCCCTCGGAAATGTAGTTGCAAAAGTTATAAATAACTCAGGGTTCGATATTTCAGTAAGTGAAAGCAATTTCACGTTAATTGGAATGGCTGGCCTAATTGCAGGTGTGCTACATGCACCGCTAACTGCAATTTTTCTTATTGCTGAAATTACCGGAGGATATGAGCTATTCGTTCCATTAATGATTACAGCTTCTATCTCTTACCTTATTACCAAAAATGCCATTGATTATACGATATATACACGAGAACTGGCAGAAACAGGGGCGCTTCTAACACATAACAAGGACCAAACTGTCCTCACCTTAATGCAATTAGAAGATGTTGTTGAAAAAGACTTTAAGACGGTAAAACGTAACATGACCCTGGGGGATATGCTCCACAATTCGGTCGCAAAATCCACCCGAAATATCTTTCCGGTGATTAACAACAAAGGGGTTTTGGAAGGGATAGTACTTTTAGATGATATCCGTGAATTTATGTTCGACACTACCAATTACGATAAAATTATTGTAGAAACCTTTATGAATAATGCTCCTGAACACATATTTTATGAAACGGATACTATGCAGCAGGTAATGAAAAAATTTCAGGACAGCGGCGCATGGAATCTGCCGGTAATCAAAGATGGGAGGTACTATGGATTTATCTCTAAATCCAAACTTCTTACAGCATACAGAAGAAAGTTAATTAACTTTAGCAAGTAGTATGAGAATACGCCTCAAATATATTATTGTAGTTATCGTGTTGATATCAGCAACCTCAATTATCTATGGTTTTTCCATAAATGAGGATAATGAGGATTTGTCCAATAAATATATTGGTTTCGGCACCATTGGCCTATTTCTAATAGCCATGCCTTTGTTTTTGTACAAAGAGAGTAAGGGTAAAAAAATGAAGGATTATATGCTGACCGATGAAAACATTAGAAAAATGCAAGATAAAAATCCGGAAAAGACTGAAAATCAATAATTTTGCTCAATTTTAATCTTCACTCCATATCGATTTAATCAAAATATCATATTTTAGTATAGTAATATTTTGTTTATTTAATTCTAATTTAATGACTGGAACAGTAAAATTTTTTAATGAATCTAAAGGATATGGGTTCATTACTAACGACGACACCGGAAAGGACATTTTTGTTCATGCTACGTCCTTAAACGGAGTGGAACTAAACGAGGGAGACAAAGTAGAATACCAGGAAGAGGAAGGAAGAAAAGGAATGGTTGCTGCACAAGTACAGGTAATTGGCTGACAATTTGGTACGATTAAAACATTAGAATCCCGCAAATTGCGGGATTTTTTATTTGGTTTAGCTATAGTTTAATAGTATCAAGAGCTTAAATGTTCCAGACACCCGGCCCATGGCCGTTTAACCAAGAAATGAAAATAGGTTACTCACAACACTGCTAATTCAGATTTCTCTTCTGTATAAAAAATCGCTTAAGCAAGGCTTCGGCATCCTTTTCCATTACCCCTCCAATTGCTTTAGTTTTAGGGTGAAGTTTAGTTCCCATTTTTATATAGCCTCTTTGCTGATCAAAAGCTGCGAATACTATTTTTGGGATCTGACTCCAGTAGAGCGCTCCGGCACACATCTGGCAGGGCTCAAGAGTTACATAAAGCGTACAATCGTATAAATATTTCCCTCCGAGAAAATTAGCCGCAGCCGTAATGGCCTGCATTTCTGCGTGGGCAGTAACGTCGTTCAACTGTTCTGTTAAATTATGTGCCCTCGCAATTATCCGATCTTTTACGACAACAACTGCTCCAATGGGAACCTCCCCTTTTTCGAAAGCTGCTTCTGCTTCCTGAAGTGCCTTCTTCATAAAGTAGGCGTCATCCAAATTAATCTCCATACGTTCAAAAATACAATTTTCATGCATAGATGGCCGATATAGGAGGCCGTTTTGACGTACCTTTGTGCCCAATTATGAAAAACCAGAACTTCATAAATTCTCCTGAAGAGCTCCGAAGCTTAAACCGGGAGGAGCTGAGCGCCATTGCCAGGGACCTCAGGACAATAATAATTGATACTGTTGCCAGCAAAGAAGGACATCTGGGTGCCAGTCTTGGGGTTGTAGAACTCACCATTGCACTGCATTATGTTTTTAATACCCCACAAGACAAACTTATTTGGGATGTTGGTCACCAGGCTTACGGCCATAAGATTCTTACCGGTAGAAGAGAAGTGTTTACTACCAACAGACAATTAGGAGGAATAAGCGGATTTCCTAAGATGAAAGAAAGCATTTATGATGCATTTGGTACTGGCCATAGTTCCACTTCAATCTCTGCTATTCTGGGAATGGCTTTGGCCGCCAATCTAAAAGGAGAAAAGCAACAGCATATCGCAGTAATTGGTGATGCCTCTATCGCCAGTGGAATGGCTTTCGAAGGACTTAATCATACCGGGGTAACCGATACTAATGTTCTGATTGTCTTAAATGATAATACTATTGGTATTGACCCCAGTGTTGGCGCTTTAAAAAAATACCTCACCAATGTCAAAAAAGGTACGGCCAAGGATGAGAATATCTTTGAATGTCTCAATTTTATGTATTCAGGGCCAGTGGATGGTCATGATCTCGAAGTGCTCATCCCAGAACTGACGCGCTTAAAAGCAATTAAAGGCCCAAAATTGTTGCATATAATTACCACAAAAGGAAAAGGATTAAAAAAAGCAGAAGAAAACCAGGTAGCATATCACGCTCCCGGTAAATTCAATAAAAAAACTGGAGTGCTGGTTTCTAAGTCAGATCATGATATGCCGCCAAAATATCAGGACGTTTTTGGCCATACAATAGTTGAACTGGCTCTCGAAAATTCCAAAATTGTCGGGATTACCCCGGCCATGCCTACTGGTAGTTCACTAAAATACATGATGGAGCAAATTCCTGAAAGGGCCTATGATGTTGGCATTGCAGAACAGCATGCCGTAAGTATGGCTGCAGGGATGGCCACCGAAGGAATGATTCCTTTTTGTAATATCTATTCTACTTTCCTCCAAAGGGCTTACGACCAGGTGATTCACGATGTAGCGCTTCAGGATTTGCCAGTGGTTTTCTGTTTGGACAGGGCCGGAATCGTTGGGGAAGACGGGGCAACTCATCACGGTGTTTATGACCTGGCATACCTTAGATGCATTCCCAACCTTATTATCTTTGCGCCGATGAATGAAATAGAGTTGCGTAATATTATGTATACGGTGCAGTTAGGTATGAATCACCCTATTGCTATAAGATATCCCAGGGGAAGAGGTGTGACATTATCATGGCGAAAACCATTTAAGAAAATTTCGATTGGTAGTTGCGAAGAAATCAAAAAAGGCACAGAAATAGCCATTCTCAGTATTGGGCATATAGGGAATATGGTGACAGACCTTGTCGCGAATCATAGCGCGACTGATAAGTTGGGCCACTTTAACATGAGATTCGTGAAACCTTTGGATGAAAATGGTTTACATCAGATTTTTAAATCATATAATCAGATTATTACCATTGAAGACGGATGTAAAATTGGCGGATTTGGCAGTGCTGTTCTGGAATTTGCCAATGAACACAATTATAAAAACACAATTAAAGTTTTGGGAATTGAAGATAAGTTCCTGGAACATGGGACTGTTGCACAGCTTCACGAATTTGCCGGAATTGATTCCAAAACTTTAAAAAATTATATAAACGATATACTCTATGCCTTATAACAATCTGAGGAGGTGTTTTCTGACTAGCCTTGCTTTTGTCTTTAGCCATTTTTTGTTCGCCCAAGACACTATTCCCGCAACTACTAACTCAGATAGTACTATTATTGACACTATAGTAATCAGGGCTATTCAGGATAAAATCAAAATTATTCCCAGGGGAGTTAATCTTTACAATCCGGTAATTTCATTTAAGAATACAAAACCGTTATTAAAGCCATTTAAGCGATTTAGAGTTCCGTCTTTCTGGGATAATGAAAACGAGTTGGGGTTTAGTTTAAGTGAAGTTGCCTTCGTAAACTGGAATGCAGGGGGCGATAATTCCATTTCTGCGCTTGGCAGGCTGCGCTTCGCAAGAAATTACAAATTCAGATATGTACAATGGAACAATGACCTGGAATTAAAATTTGGATGGAATGCCCAGGAAGGCCGTAAATGGCGAAAAACTGATGATGCCATCCGTTTAAGCTCCACTTTTGGTTACAGACAGGATACCATTACCAATTGGTACTATTCTGCCAAATTGAATTTCAATACGCAATTTGCAGACGGTTTTAAGTATCCCAACCGAACAACCCCTATTTCGAGGTTTATGTCCCCGGGATATTTATTCCTGGGAGCGGGAACTTCCTACATTACCGAGGCAGGAAAATTTAACCTTTATATTTCTCCTTTAACCCATAAATCTACATATGTTATTGATCAGGTACTAGCCAATAAAGGATCCTTCGGGGTCAAAAAGGCGATTCTGGACGCCGAAGGCAATGTAATACAGGAAGGAGATAATGTATTTGTAGAACTCGGTTTTTTAATCAATAATAAGTGGGAAACCGCGGTGACAAAAAATGTACTTATGAATCATCGGATAAGTCTTTATACAGATTATTTGCGGTCTTTCGGTAATATAGATGTCGATTGGGAACTCAATTTTAAGTTTACTGTCAACGAATATATCAGCGCAACTATCGGCACCCATATTATTTATGACGATGATATCCTTTTCGATGAACAAAAAGCGGACGACGGGACTGTAATAGATCCTGGGGAACCCCGTATACAGTTTAAGCAAACACTTGGAATTGGGATTGCCTATAGTTTTTGAAACTAAAGCTGCCTGCCAGTAATTTTGTTATGAATATGCACCGCAGCACTATCCGAAAGACTTGCCACAAAACAACAGGTATTTAATAATATATTGTATTGTGATAGTTTGGTGTTTCGATAATATTCTGGGAGTGTTCTGATCATAAGCTGATCATAATTTGAAGCATTCCCTTCCTTTTTTCTGACTAAAGCAGATGAAAAGACTTCGAGGATATCTGAAATAATCCTGTATCCAGCAATTTCTTTTTCCACAACCTCCTGCGAAAGGTAAATTTTATCAACACTAAGTTTAATTATATCATCTACCTGTGCCTTGTATCTGCTTTTGTCTAATAACGAAGTTTCAAAATTCCCTTTGAGGATACTTTCTTCATTGCTCATAAAAATTTCTATCGCATCGGTTATTAATGTATTTATCGCCAGTGCACGCAAATAACTTAGACGGTCTTCCTTAAAGACCATTCCGTTGTATTTTTTTGTATTTATATTGCCTTTAACCAGATTAATCAAATATTCCAGGGCAAAATCTTCCGGAATTAAACCCAAATGTATTCCATCTTCAAAATCTATTATGGTATAGCAAATATCATCTGCAGCTTCCACAAGGTAGGTTAGAGGATGTCTGGCGAAAGAAATAGTATCTCCTTCCCTCGTTTGTTCTAAACCCAGTTCTAAAGCCAGTTCTTTTAAAAATTCGCGCTCTGATTGAAACACTCCAAATTTCTTATCAGCAATATGTTTGGTTGGTTTCTTAGGCAAGGATTCTTTGGGGTACTTCATAAACGCCCCCAAAGTTGAATAACTCAGGCGTAATCCTCCGGCCACCCCTTCTCTTGACTCCGTCAAAATTTTAAAACCGTTGGCATTACCTTCAAAATCGATAATGTCCTGATATTCTTTTTTGCTAAGTACTGAACTGTATTTTCTGCCAGGGCCCATAGTAAAAAACTCCCCTATTGCTTTCTCTCCGCTGTGACCAAAGGGAGGGTTTCCAATATCATGGGCCAGGCAGGCAGCGGCCACAATAGCCCCAAAATCGCTGAAGCCGTAACCGTGGACCTCTTTAATATAGGGATGTGCCTCCAGTATTCTTTTACCAGCTAATCTTCCCAGACTGCGACCTACCACAGAAACTTCCAGACTGTGCGTTAACCTTGTATGCACAAAATCTGTATTGGATAATGGGATTACCTGGGTTTTGTCTTGTAAACTTCTGAAAGCCGATGAGAAAATGACTCTGTCGTAATCTACTTCAAACCCAAGGCGGGTTTCATCCTGTTCTTTTCGCAGCCGCTTATGTGTATCACCAAACCGTTTTAATGAGAGGAGTTGTTCCCAATTCATAAATAGTCAATTATCGGCGCAAGATAATGCTTTTCAGTAGTAAAAAATTAATGGTCGTTAGCTATAAACGCATGAGTCTGGCATAATTCGAAAAATCATCTTCAAGAGAAAACTGCTCATTTAACATTTAGTTAAACAGCTAACAATTAGCTAACGCTAAAACAACACATCTTTAACATGAGGATAACACTGTCAATAGTTCCTCATCAAGATATAACATTAGGACAACCTTTAGTTAACATTGAATTTGGTTATTTGCAGTGACAAAAACTAATAACCTTAATGAAATCCAAACTGCTCACCCTGGGATTAATCCTATCCGTAAGTTTTACAGCTTTATCTCAAAAACCTAACGCCCCTGCTTTTGGCAAAGGCCTGTTTAATCTGGTAGGAAAAGACAGTACATGGAGCATGAAAATTGGAACAAGATTTCAATTTTTAGGTATGGCTAGCTGGGATGAAGGAGCAAATGGAGGTCTTGTAAATCCTGAACAAAACTTCCTTGTTCGCAGGGCACGTTTAAAATTTGACGGTTTTGCTTATTCTACTAAACTCAAGTACAAATTTGAATTAGGACTTTCTAACAGGGATATTTCTGGTGCTTCAGCCTTTACAAGCAATGCCCCAAGATATATTCTTGATGCCGTACTCATGTATAATTTTTATGAGAATTTTGTATTGTGGGTAGGACAAACCAAATTGCCTGGTAATATAGAACGAGTAATATCCTCGGGCAATTTACAACAGGTAGACCGGTCGCTGCTGAATAGCAGATTTAACATAGACCGGGACATGGGCGTTCAACTCAGACATCATATCAATTTATCAGATAAATTCCTCATCAGAGAAAAGTTTGCAATTTCACAGGGTGAAGGCAGGAATATTACCACAGGAAATTTAGGCGGCCACCAATATACAGCACGCTTAGAAATGTTTCCTTTCGGAGGTTTTAAAAGTAAAGGAGAGTACAGTGGGAGCGACCTTAAGCGGGAGAATCGTCCAAAATTAATGCTGGCTGCCACCTATGATTCCAATCACAATGCTGTAAAAAACAGGAGTAATCAGGGTGCTTATATGATTAATGATATGGGCTTTTATGAAACCACTATAAACACATTTTTCTTTGATGCCATGTTTAAATACCAGGGGTTTTCTCTTATGGCCGAATTTGCAGATCGTAGTGCCGATGACCCAATTGCCAAAAATTCGGATGGAACCGAAACAGGGGATGTAGTACAGGTGGGTAATGGTCTTAACCTGCAGACTGGGTACCTGCTTCGGAACGACTGGGAAATTTCCGGAAGGTATACCAATATTCAGCTAGATGAAAACATTACCGGTAGGAATCCGGAAACTCAATACACTTTGGGGTTATCTAAATACATTGTGGGTCATAAATTAAAAGTTCAAACAGATTTAAGTTATCTTTCTGTTGATAATGGTGGGGACCAATTAATGTACAGATTGCAGGTCGACATTCATTTCTAAACAAGAAATAACCTTTTGGTAACATTGTGCGTCTGTTTAGAATAGATATTTGCCCACAGCCAACTAACAGAAATTATGGAGAATATTTACTTTTTAATGCTAATTGCCCTGGCGGCTCTTGCCGTTGCAGATCTTGTGGTAGGGGTAAGTAACGATGCTGTCAATTTTTTAAATTCTGCCTTAGGTTCCAAAGCAATATCATTCAGAACCATAATGATCGTTGCAAGTCTGGGTATAGGCGTGGGTGCAGTATTTTCCAGCGGTTTGATGGAGGTAGCCCGGAAGGGAATATTTGTCCCGGGAGAGTTTTATTTCGACGAGATCATGATCATTTTTATGGCGGTTATGATCACCGATATTCTGCTATTAGATTTTTTTAATACCCTTGGTATGCCCACCTCAACCACGGTTTCTATTGTCTTTGAGTTATTGGGCGCAGCTGTGGCGGTGGCTTTAATAAAAATTGGAGCAGATAATGGGTCATTTTCCGATCTTGTAAATTATATAAATACCACAAAAGCTACGGAGATTATTTTGGGGATACTGTTATCTGTGGTTGTCGCATTTTCCGTTGGCGCACTTGTGCAGTATGCATCCCGGGTTTTACTTTCTTTCAATTTTGAGAAAAAGGCCAAATGGGTTGGGGCTTTGTTTGGAGGAATTGCCCTCACCGCAATAACCTATTTTATCTTTATTAAAGGCTTAAAGGGCACTAACTATTACGCAGAAATACAACCGCTAATAGAAGGAAAGACCTGGTTGATAGTGCTTATAAGTTTGATAATATGGTGCTTCCTTTCGTATATATTTGTTGCACTCTTTAAAAAGAATATTTACAAACTTATCATTGCCGTAGGGACATTTGCGCTTGCACTTGCTTTCGCGGGTAATGACCTTGTTAATTTTATTGGAGTCCCTATTGCCGCCTGGCAGTCTTATGAAGCCTGGGTAGTTTCTGGTGTTCCGGCAACAGAATTTGCAATGGATGCGCTGGGTAAAAAAGTGCCCACCCCAACATTTTTTCTATTGATCGCAGGGCTTGTAATGGTGCTGACACTTTGGTTTTCGAGTAAGGCAAAAAAGGTAGTTAAAACCTCTATAGATCTATCGAGTCAGGAAGAGACCAAAGAGCGCTTTGAGCCTAATTTTCTTTCCAGAAACCTGGTGCGTTTTACTATCCTTATTTCAAGGTACACGGCAACGGTGCTCCCAAACTCCCTTCAGCAGCACATTGAAAAACAATTTAAGAAACCGGTCATAGAGTTACCCAAAGGAAAGACCCATGAGTTACCCGCTTTTGATATGGTACGTGCGGCGGTTAACCTCATGGTAGCCAGTGTATTGATATCTATAGCCACTTCAATGAAACTTCCACTTTCTACAACCTATGTAACCTTTATGGTTGCGATGGGGACTTCTCTGGCAGACAGGGCATGGGGTAGTGAAAGTGCGGTTTACCGTGTTGCGGGTGTGCTGAATGTAATAGGGGGATGGTTTTTTACGGCAATCATAGCTTTTATTGCCGCAGGTACCGTCGCCTATCTAATAGATTTAGGAGGCGCAGCTATGATCGCAGTATTATTATTATTGGCGGTTCTGTTATTAGCAAGAAACTACATCAAGCACAAGAAAAAAACCCGTGAAGTAAAAGCAGAAGACAGTTTAAATAAGGCAGAGAGCAATTCTATACAGGGAGTCATAGAGGAAAGTGCGGATAATATCTCAAAAGCACTAAAACGGGTTAGCAAGATAAATAATATCACCATAAATGGGTTGGTCAATCAGGACCTGGACATGCTTAAAAAAGCCAAGAGCACAGTGATTAAACTTGAGTCTGAAATTGAGGAATTGCAGAACGATATCTTCTATTTCATTAAAGACCTGGATGATTCTTATTTGGGTGCAAGTAAGTTCTACATTGATGTTATTGGTAGTATTCAGGATGTGGCTCAGTCTTCCAGCCTCATTGCCAAGGTTAGTCATAAACACGTTAACAATAATCATAAATCGCTTAAGAAAAAACAGGCAGAAGAATTATTGAACATTAACGACAAATTGGTTCATCTTTTTGATCAGATAAGGGAAATTTTCGATTCAAGGACTTTTGATAAAATTATTCCCGGAATTATTGAAGAGAAAAAAGCGCTGTTAAGCAATGTTCAGGAATCTATACAAAAGCAGGTAGAACGTACCAGAACCGAAGAATCCAGCCCTAAGAACACTACGCTATATTTTAGCATCTTACTGGAAACCAAGGATTTGATTTTAGCTAACATGAATATTCTGAATCTGTATTACGATGAACATCATCGTTCACAGGCCTTGCAAAATGAAGAAGTTGATGAATAACAATCCAGGTCTTTAAAAGCGCTTTATTAAACACTGTTTTGAAAATTGATTTCGTCTAAAGATGGATAATATTTATTTATTAATGATTATAGCCCTGGCCGCCCTGGCCGTGGCAGATCTAGTAGTCGGAGTTAGCAACGATGCAGTAAATTTTTTGAATTCTGCTATAGGATCCAAGGCCATCTCATTCAGAACCATCATGATCGTGGCGAGTTTAGGAATGGCCTGCGGCGCTATTTTTTCGAGCGGACTGATGGAGGTTGCCAGAAAGGGTATATTCAACCCCGGGGAATTCTACTTTGATGAAATCATGTTCATTTTTATGGCCGTGATGATTACCGATATATTACTGCTCGATTTTTTTAATACGCTTGGAATGCCTACTTCTACAACGGTATCCATAGTTTTTGAACTATTGGGAGCAGCGGTTGCCATGTCGCTCATAAAGATAGCCGCAGATGGTGGAAGTTTCGGGGAAGTTGTTAATTATATAAATACTTCGAAGGCATTTCAGATCATCATGGGCATTTTGTTATCTGTAGTGGTCGCTTTCTCTGTTGGTGCCCTTGTACAATGGATATCAAGATTACTATTGTCTTTTAATTTCGCAAAAAAAGCGAAATGGGTAGGTGCAATTTTTGGCGGGGCTGCCTTATCCGCAATTACCTACTTCATTTTTATGAAAGGTATAAAAGGTACTCCATTTGCAGGTCAGACCTTCGATATCATTGGTGGATTAAAAATATCGGAGTTTTTGGAAAGTCGGGTTCTTTTTATTGTTGCGGTGAGCTTTGTGTTCTGGTCACTCTTATCTTATATTTTAATAATAGTTGCCAGGGCCAATATTTATAAATTAATTATAGGAGTAGGTACCTTTGCCCTGGCTCTTGCATTTGCCGGGAACGATCTTGTGAATTTTATTGGTGTTCCTATTGCCGCCTGGCAGTCTTATGAAGCCTGGGTTAGTTCAGGAGTAGCCGCCTCCGAATTTAGTATGGAGGTACTGGCAACCAAGGTCCCAACGCCTACCTTACTGTTGTTTATCGCGGGTATTATTATGGTGGTAACTTTATGGTTGTCTAAAAAAGCACGGTATGTTGCTGACACAGAAATTAACCTCGCAAGAGAAGGTGAGGCAAAGGAGAGGTTTGAGCCCAATTTTTTGTCCAGAAGTTTGGTCCGGTTTTCAATCCTGATTGGGAAATACACCAGAGTGGTAACGCCTATTTCCCTGCAGTCCAAAATTGATCATCAATTTAAGAAACTCGTTGTTCAACTTCCAAAGGGGAAAACCCATGAGTTACCCGCCTTTGATATGGTTAGGGCCGCTGTAAACCTGATGGTGGCCGGTATTCTTATCTCCATAGCCACCTCGTACAAATTGCCATTATCTACTACATATGTAACCTTTATGGTAGCAATGGGAACTTCACTGGCAGACAGGGCCTGGGGCAGCGAAAGTGCCGTCTATAGAGTGGCTGGCGTATTGAATGTTATTGGTGGCTGGTTTGCTACTGCCATAATTGCCTTTATAGCAGCAGGTACCATCCTGGCTATTATTAGTTTTGGAAAGGGTGCGGCCATTGCCATTTTGCTATTTGCCGCTGTTATTTTACTCGCGCGTAATTACATTTCCTATACCAAAAAATCCAGGGAACTAAAAACCGAGGATAGCCTAAACAGGTCTGAAAGCAGTTCTTTACAGGGGGTGATCGAAGAAAGTGCTAAAAATATCTCCAGTGTGTTAAAGAGAAGTAATAAAATCTATACCAACGCCATGAACGGCTTGGCCAAACAAGATCTGGACCTGTTACAAAAAAATAAAAAACAGGGCGCCAAGTTAAGTGCGGAAATTGATGACTTGCGAGATAGCATTTTTTATTTTATTAAGAATCTCGATGACAGCAGTGTGGGAGCCAGTAATTTCTACATCAACATTCTGGGTTACCTTCAGGATATGGCACAGTCACTGGAATATATCGGGAAGGTTACACACAAACATGTTCATAATAATCATAAAAAGTTAAAATACAACCAAATCAAAGAGCTCAAGGAAATAGATTACAAATTGGATGAGATCCTGAATAATACCAAAAAAGCCTTTGACGAGCGTTCTTTTGAACAAATAGGAATCTTGCTCGAAAGCAAAAATGAACTTTTCGATTTGGTTTCTCAAAGAATAGAAAAACAAGTAGCCAGAACAAGAACAGAAGAATCGAGCCCTAAAAATACCACCTTATATTTTTCACTCTTATTAGAGACCAAGGATTTTGTGATTGCCACCATGAATCTTTTGGAACAATACTATGAAGCACACGATAGTAGTGTGCCCCCTGTAACGGTAGAATAAATATTCCAAAAGTTTGTTGAAAAATACTGGACCGCCTCGACTGAACTTAGGCCGATTTTAAAGATTCGCCATGCTTAAGTTGAGCCCCATTTTCTATAAGCGAATCTTTGTACCCGTATAATAGCTCAGCTACAGAAATCATTTTTTTAATAAGGTCATTTAAATTATCATTATCATTAAATAAAGAAGAGGCCATATCTGTCGTTATCAGGTTCTTTCTGATCAATTCATCAATTCGCTTGTTCCCCTCAAAATTATATTGTCTTATATCATTTCTTGCCGCCAGTAGTTTCTGGTAATACTTATCTTTTTCTTCTACTGTTCTGAATAAATAAATCACCCTAAGTACCTTCACCATTTTTTTACGGAATTTATTGTATTCCTTTTGGATATGCGGATTCTCAGAGTTTAAAAAAATTGAAACATTTCTGCTCAACTCTCCAACATCTCTGATTGCTTCCACCATATTTCTCCCGGCGAGTTTTATAGCCATGACACGCCTGTTCTGCATCTCTGTTAGCTTTAGGAGACTTTGGGAAGTGGTGGCATATTTAATGATTTCTCCGTATATGGTTTTTACTTTTTTGAGATAAAGATCGCGAACATCTGTTTTAAAATCTTCTGTTGATTTCTTAACTACTTTTTTTGGTTTTTTATCAGACAATATGTCCTCTCTATGAATATTCAGAGCATGAGCAACAATTTCGAAAATGGCGTTTTCATAAAGGTATTTACATTCTTTTTCCAAAGATGTAATTACGGTTTCAGGATATTTCAGAACGCCTTTATTCAAAAATTTAGGCACCTCTATAGGTTTTTCTAAGATTGCCTTTTCCGGGACAATTCTCTCGACGACTTTTACGATCGGTTTAATAAACCAAACTAAGAAGAAGGTATTGAGTATATTAAAGACGGTATGAAACAATGAGATGGCCACTGGAATAGCTGCGGCATCAACATAAGGAGATTCTGCGCCCAATAGCGTACTTAACCAGCTTATCATTCTCAAAAAAGGATAGAAAAGAACAAGCATCCAAATAACTCCAAGAATATTGAATATAAGGTGTGCTCTGGCCGTTCTTTTTGCATGAAAATTAGCTACAAAAGCAGCAATATTTGCAGTAATTGTAGTGCCAATATTCTCTCCAAGTACCATTGCCGCTGCTAGTTCAAATGGGATCCATCCCTGGGCAGTCATAATTAAAGTCAGGGCCATAGTGGCGCTGGAGGACTGTATAACAACGGTCAGCAGGGTCCCGATCAAGAGAAATAGCAGCACAGATAAAAATCCCATTTCTGTATATCGTCCCAGAAACTCCAGAATTTCAGGATTCTCATTAATATTAGGCATTGCTTCCTTTAAAAATTGAAGCCCTATAAACAAAAGAGCGAAGCCAATAATGAATCCTCCCCAATTTTTGTTATTTTGTTTTTTGGAAAAAGTAAAAAGAAACCCAAAACCCACCAGCGGTAGCGCTATAGAACTCATGCTTACTTTAAATCCCAGTAGCGTTATAAGCCATGCGGTGATTGTTGTTCCAATATTTGCCCCCATAATCACACTTATAGATTCTGCCAGGGTAAGTAAAGAGGCATTCGAGAAACTAACCACCATTAAGGTGGTAGCTGAAGATGATTGTATGATAGAGGTTATCAAAAAGCCGGTGGTGATTCCTAAAAATCTATTGGAGGTCATAGTGGCCAGAATACTCCTCATTTTATTCCCTGCGAGTAGAAGAAGTGCATCACTCATTACTTTCATCCCAAACAAAAAAAGTCCCAGCGCGCCAATTAATTGAAGTATGTCTGTAAATCCGTAATCCATATTATTTTATCTGGTCCTTTTTCATCAAATGTTAAGAAACCGTCAATTTAATGCAAATTTTAAATATTGTGTATCTTTCAATTAATAAATCTCAAAACTTTGGTAAAAAAGCAGCTGGCACTACTTTTATTTATGACATTCTCTGCAGCATTTGCGCAGAATTTATCTGGAGACGATGTCCTCAATAAGGCCATCAAATATCATGACCCCGATAATTTGTGGTCAACTTTCCACGGACAGCTTTCAATAAGTACGGAAACCCCTGATAAGACCAATAGATTGAGTGAAATAATATTGAATTTAGCTGCGGAATATTTTGAGCTTAAAACTACCCGGGATAACACTACTACATTGCAGCTTTTGCACAAAGGCAATTGCAAATTATCCCTTAATGGATCCGAAGAATTTTCAGAGGATGAAGCAAAATCTCATAGGTTAAATTGCAACAGGGCCAAGACCATGAAGAATTATTACACCTATCTCTATGGCCTCCCCATGAAACTTAGAGATCCGGGAACTAATATTGATCCAACAGTATCAACTAAGAAATTTAAGGGTAAGGAGTATCTGGTTATAAAAGTAACCTACGATGAACCGGTTGGAGGCGATATCTGGTATTTTTACTTTGACCCGGTTTCCTACGCCATGGAAGTTTATCAGTTTTACCATGATGAATCAAAAAACGATGGAGAATACATACTTCTGAAGGGAGAAGAAAAAGTTTCTGGTATTAAAATGCCCAAGACCCGAGCCTGGTATTACAATAAAGACGATACTTATTTGGGAACAGATATTTTAACCAAAACCAAGGCGCTGTAACCATCTGCCTTTCATCGAAAATAATATACCTTTTTAACCATCCAAACGTTTATTGAGATACCAAGTCTTAACTTATGCGTATCTCAAAAGTATCGTTTTCAAAATTTTACCCCACTGTCTTCATATGCTTATCACTACTAGTATCTTGTACCAAAGATGCAGGTAATGACAGCGAACAGCCTATTGTTCCAACGGACAACGCAGCTCGACTTGCAGCAAAAAATTTATACGAAAACCTATACATTCCTTCCGGAAGTGATGGCACAGAAACTCCCTGGACAGGTGACGAGCCTAATTGTACACCGGGTATAGTTCCTCAGGATATCAAAGATAAGATTCATATGCGCCTACAGTATTACCGCATGGCCGCTGGATTAAACAATACCATTGAAGAGAATGACTCCAAAAGTGATAAAGCCCAACAAGCTGCACTTATGATGAAAGCAAACAATGAATTGGAACACAATCCGCCCGATAGCTGGAAATGTTTTTCACAAGATGGAAAAGACGGCGCAGGTAGCTCATTATTAACAATGTCCAAAAATGCCGAGGCTATGGATGCCTATATGAGAGACCAGGGTGCCAATAACGGCCCTGTAGGACATAGGAGATGGCTATTGTGGCCCAGGTTGCAGGAAATTGGAATTGGAAATACTAATAGCTCCAATGCCATATGGGTATTGGGTAATGCCGGAACTGCCCCTTCGGACGCCCCGGAATTTATAGCATGGCCCCCGCAAGGATATGTCCCCGATCTAATGGCATTCCCGCGATGGTCCTTTTCAATAAAAGATGCTGACTTCAGCAATACCACAGTCAGTATGAAAAATAATAATGGTTCAAATATCCCTGTTTCCCTCGAGGCCCTTGACAATCAATTTGGCGACCGAACCATAGTTTGGGTTCCGGAGGGCATTTCTTCCAATGTTTCAGAAGACACTATTTATACTGTGACCTTAGAAGATATTGATGTTCAGGGAGAGCTCAAAGATTATGAATATAATGTAATTCTCTTTGATCCGGAAAATTAGTTTTAATCCTTTAACAGCTCATTTTTTCTTATTTTAGGTTCTCTCAAAAGAAGAAGGAATGAAATGTCTTAAAAAAATTGGAAGTTATCTTTCAAAATCACTCTGCTTAGTTATTGCTTTTGGTTTACCTTTTAGTTTTTCGGCACAGACTTTGGAAGTTGCCCAAATATTTTCTGACCATATGGTGCTGCAGCGCGATGTTCCGGTACCCGTTTGGGGAAGGTCTGCCCCGGATGAGAATATTAGCGTTTTTTTTAATGGAGAAGAATTCACAACCCGTTCAAACCGAGACGGAGAATGGGAAGTAACTCTTGCGCAACAGTCGGCGGGAGGGCCATTTGAAATGAATATCGTAAGTAAGTCTGGCACCATCAGGTACACAGATGTGATGATCGGAGATATATGGTTGTGTTCCGGACAATCCAATATGGAATGGGTGGTTGCCAATTCTAACAATTCGGAGGAAGAAATCAAGAACGGGAATCACCTCAACATACGTCATTTTAAAGTCCCGCGTTCCTCTTCCCCCTTCCCGGAAAACAAACTTGCCGGGGGTATTTGGGAAACAGCCAGCCCGGAAACTGTTGGAAATTTTACAGCTGTAGGTTATTTCTTTGCCAGGGAAATTCAAAGTGGTGAAAATATTTCGATCGGACTTTTAAACAGTTCATGGGGAGGTAGCAGAATTGAACCCTGGATCCGTGCCGAAGATCTTGGCCTTGGCAATCCACAAGAAATGGCAGCCAGATTGGAAGCCAAAAGGGCAGCGGAAAAAGCAGATTTTATCGCATTACTAAAAAAGAAATTATCGCAAATCCCGGAAGAAGATCTTGGGTTGAAAAATAAAGACGCACTTTGGGCAAAAAGTAATTACGACGATAGTAGTTGGGAAACTATGAACCTGCCAACTCTTTGGGAAGATGCCGGTTGGGAGAAGGTTGACGGCATCTTTTGGTTTCGCAAAACATTTGTCCTACCCAAAGGAGGGACCATCTCGGATGGCACCTTAAGTTTGGGGGTCATTGATGATAATGATCAAACCTGGGTGAACGGTCATTTGGTGGGAAGTACAAATGCTTATAATAAAAACAGGGTTTACGAAGTACCCTCAAAATACCTGGTAGAGGGCAGCAATACTATTACTATTCGGGTAGACGACACCGGTGGCGGTGGCGGCGTTTACGGAGATCCAAAACAGATGTTTATTGAATCCAGTAAAGCAACTACTTTTCTTGAGGGAGAATGGAAGTATAAAGTTGGTATGATTAAAATAGATACTCCTACTCAGGGAGATAATCAACAGCCAACACTACTTTACAACAAAATGATTCATCCTATTCTCAGATTTCCAATTAAGGGGGTGCTATGGTATCAGGGTGAGTCCAATGCCGGCAATACTACAGATGCCAAAACCTATACGGAAGATTTTAAAAATTTAATCAGGAGTTGGCGGAACTTATGGAAAGTAGGTGATTTTCCTTTTCTCTATGTTCAGCTGGCCAATTTTATGGCTGCCAAGAACCATCCTGCTCCAAGCAATTGGGCGCTCTTACGAGAATCCCAAAGCAATGCCCTGGAATTGCCCAATACCGGCCAGGCTGTTATAATTGATATTGGTGAGGCCAAGGATATACATCCAAGGAACAAACAAGACGTAGGGATACGACTTGCCCTTGCTGCTCAAAAAATTGCCTACAATAAGGAGGTGGTTTTTTCCGGGCCAGCATTTAGTAATATGGTTACTTCATCTTCAAAAATAATTTTGCATTTTGATCATGTTGGAAGCGGACTAATTTCAAAGGATAATAATTCCTTAAAAGGTTTTTCTATTGCAGGTCCCGATAAGAAATTTGTATGGGCAAAGGCAAAAGTATCAGGAAATACGGTCGAAGTTTGGTCAGAGGATGTAGCGACTCCAGTAGCTGTAAGATATGCATGGGCAGATAATCCGGATACAGCCAATTTTTATAATAAAGAAGGCTTACCAGCCTCCCCATTCAGAACAGACAACTGGGATGAATAACAAAACTCAATATGTGGTGCAACAAAATAAAGTCGATTAAAAAAACTGGGGTAGCAATAATAATTTCAGTTTTCTTACCCTGTAATTCCTTTAGCCAGGAGGAATTACTTTTAAAAGATTATGAACCGGTGTCTGTTTATAATACCCCAAAAACAACAATTGTCAGGGCCAAATACCCGGTCACAGATGTGCACACCCACCCTTATGCTAAATCTGAACTAGAAATTGCAGCCTGGGTTGCTACTATGGACAAAGCAGGAATTGAAAAATCTATTTTGCTTACCTATACCACAGGCAAAGAATTTGATAGTATTTATAAGGTGTATTCCAAATACGGGGACAGATTTGAAATCTGGTGTGGATTTGATTACACAGGCTATACAGATAAGGGATGGAGCAAAAATGCTGTGAAGGAATTGGAACGTTGTTACGAGCTTGGTGCAAAGGGTGTTGGAGAGCTGGGTGATAAAGGAGCCGGACTTTTCTACTCTAAACCTACTGAAGCCCCGGGGATGCATATAGATGATCCACGAATGAAGCCACTTCTTGAAAAATGTGGAGAATTAGGAATGCCTGTTAGTATACATGTTGCGGATCCATATTGGATGTATCTGCCAATGGATGAACACAACGACGGATTAATGAATGCATTTACCTGGAAAATTGATACTTCTGATGAAGACATCCTGCTCCATAAAGAACTTATAAAAACCCTGGATAATGCAGTTCGAAATAATCCGGATACCACATTTATTGCCTGTCATCTGGCAAATTGCAGTCACGATCTTAGTATTATTGGCAATCTCCTGGACAAATACCCCAATTTGTTTGCAGAAATTGGGGCCAGGTATGCAGAATTAGCGCCAATTCCCAGGCATGTCAAATCTTTTTTTGAAAAATATCAGGACAGACTATTATACGGCACAGACATGGGTATGTCCTCTTCCATGTATCAAACCACCTTCAGAATATTGGAAACTAGTGACGAACACTTCTATATTAATGAGCACTTCTCTTACCATTGGCCACTATATGGGTTAGATCTTAGCGATGGGGTTCTGAAAAAATTATACAGCGAAAATGCCAAGAAAATTTATAAATTTTAGAAGCAATTTTTGTTAGCTGCCTAGGAATAAGCTTCGGTTTTAATCGATATCCTCGAAAATATTTGCGGTCTTCAGTACCAGAAACCATTGCGAAATTTGAAATTAACCTTATTAATATTCTGGTTTAGGAGCGTTCTTTTTGTTTCAGAAATTGTAACTTAACGGTAGAAAACAACTAGAAAGTGATTCAGCACGGGACAGAGAACCTGATTGGAACCATAGAATTGGATATTGGTTTATTCCAGTTTTATCCAAATCTTGTGATCTCTGAAATGAAAGAAGGGGTTGTTGTGAATTTTGATAATTGCCTTCCGCTTTTTATTAATGGTCTTGAATACTATACGGTAGATACGCCCTTAATTTATATTTCAAATAGAATAAATTCGTATTCCTTTGATCCTACAATACATCTCGAGGCAAAAGCAATCTATTCTAATTTGAAGGGATATGCCGTTGTCGTTTATGACGAGATGAATTACAGGATTGCGCTTTTAGAGCAAAAATTCATGGATTGTCCCGTGAACATTTTCTATAGCCTCGAAGAAGCTAAATTATGGGCAATGAGCCTGCTGAACGATAAACAATAGTCTTCCATACTATTTCCTTCGCCTACAAACGACTTAGGTTTAAACACAGAACGATTAATAGATTAAGCCGATGCCTGGTGCATGTTTTTTTGCATTAATGAGCAATGTCATTTCCTGAAATTTCACGATACACTAGATTTATGAAATTCAAAATTCTAATTAGAGAATTTTCAATAAAAAAGACGTATTATGAAAAAAATTTTATTAGGCTTAATGGTTATTGGTATTGCCACCCAAGCTTTTTCTCAGGACCCTCAACCGATAGAGCTATCGGAAGTTATCGTGAAACCTGTCAATTATAGGTACTTAAATCAGGTAGACTCGAGATTGGCTGCTATTCCGGTTAAAATGCTCGAAAGAAAAGTTGCTTCATACGACATTACAGAGCAAGATTTTTATCAGGACGATTTTGATTACTATACTGTATCCTTCTTTATCCCTGAAGGAAAAATAGTTGCGGTCTACGATCAGGAGGGAAATGTGCTCAGAACAATTGAAAAATTTAAGGACATAAAACTCCCGGATGCTGTAATGGATGCCATCGCAGAGCGTTTCCCAAATTGGGAGGTAGTCAGCGATGTATATAGAGTTAAATACAATGATATGAAAGGAGCAAAACAGAGCTATAAACTAAGATTGGAGAATGGGGATAAAACCATGCGGGTGAAGATCGACGAAAATGGTGAATTTATGTAGGCTTCCAGGAGGCTACAAGCAGCAGTAATATTAAAATACCCAACTTCTTTAGATAGCGTATAGTTGTTGGGTATTTTATATGGTTAGAATTAAGCCTGTTCCTTTCAGAATTTATGATACATCTTAAAATTGAATACCGTGGCCGCCTTTTGTAATTACCAGGTTTGCAGGTTTAGCTCAACTAGCGGTAGAAGTTCATCTCGTCCATATATTGCCATACTCCTTCGGGTAACATCGGCTTTATATTCTTCCCTTCCTTGTGATTATGGCGAATAAACGTTGAGGAAATTTCCATTATCGGAGCCTGAACATTATGAATCTTAGGATGGTCACTAAATTCTTCTGAGGACTTTCCATCAGACAGCCTGGGATAAACATAGAGCTCGTGATTCGCTAGTATTAATTCATAATTCTTCCACTTGTGAAAACTTTTCAAATTATCCTCACCCATGATCAGCGAGAACAGGTATTCTCCCGGATGCTTTTCCCCTAAATGGACAAGGGTATTTATAGTATAATTCGGCTGAGGGAGATCAAACTCTATTTTACTTGGTTTTAATTTTGAATAATCTTTCAACGCCTCATATACCATTTGATATCGGTGATTGTTATTCAAAAGTGTTTTCTTTGCCTTAAATGGGCTTTTTGGAGTAACTATAAACCACACTTCATCTAAATCTGAAAATTCCACCATAAAATTCGCAATAACTAAATGCCCAATATGAATCGGATTGAAGGTTCCAAAGTAAAGACCTACTTTTTTCATTGCTCACTTTTGGACTTAGAAGTTGAAGTGTTTATAAAATCGAGCACCAAATTACGGGCTTCTTCCAGAGCTGTATCTAAATCGTAATTCTTAATAATCTTGTCAAATTGAGGTGCGGTAGCAAGTTCTACGGACGCCTTTGCAATGCGCATATTAATTTTATCCTCACTTTCCGTACTTCTCTTCTTGAGTCTGATTTTTAGCTCGTCAACGCTGGGAGGTTTCACAAATACTGCCAGTGTTTCCTTTGGAAATTTCTTTTTAATACGAAGGCCTCCTACTACATCAATATCAAAAATTACATTCTTACCGGCTGCCCAAAGTCGGTCTACCTCACTTTTTAGTGTGCCGTAAAAATTATCTCTGTAAACTTCTTCCCATTCCAGAAAATCTCCATTTTTTATGTGATTCTTGAACTCCGAAATCGACATGAAGTAATAATGTTCCCCTTGCTTTTCTTTAACCCTTCTCGGGCGTGAGGTGGCTGATACTGAAAAGGCCAGATTTAATTCTGGCTGTTCCAGCAAGTATCTTACGATAGTCGTTTTACCACTGCCGGAAGGAGCAGAGAATACAAGCAAATTGCCTCCCTTCATTATAAAACATTAAGCATTTGTTCCTTAACTTTTTCCAATTCATCCTTCATTTGAACAACAATCTGTTGCATTGGGGCATAATTGGCTTTTGAGCCAATTGTATTTATCTCTCTCCCTATTTCCTGGCAGATAAACCCCAATTTTTTACCATTTGAATCATCAGACTTTAGCGTGATTGAAAAGTAATCCAGATGATTTTTTAAACGAACTTTTTCTTCGGTGATATCGTATTTTTCTAAATAATAAATCAGTTCCTGTTCAAATCTGTTTTCATCAACGTCCGCTTTCAGATCTGCCACTGCTTTATCTAATTTTTCACGAATTGTTGCCAATCTTTCCGGGTCTATCCTTGCAATTTCTTTTAATAGTCGCGCTATTTCCTCTATACGGATCAAAAAGTCCTTTTCGAGCACCTTGCCTTCCTCTGTTCTGAATTTGTTGATCTTATGCAATGCCTGCTCCAAACTTTGCATTATAACCTTATATTCCTGCTCATTTATATCAGCTTTATCGGTCTTAAACGCATCGGGTAATCGCACAGCCATTTCCAGGAGTTTCAGCTCTTCCCCGTCCGCAATAGACCTGAGCTGTTTCATGTACTGTTTTACTACCCCTTCATTGATAGCTGCACTGGTCTCATCGCCTGTAATCTCAACATATAGGTTAAAGTCTATCTTACCACGAAGTAATGAACTGGCAATAGTTTTACGTAACTCCAACTCCTTTTCGCGATAAGATGGGGGCATGCGGGCGTTAATATCCAGATTTTTACTGTTGAGCGACTTTAGTTCGATGGTAATTTTCTTTGACGGGAGCTGTTCCACATGCTTCCCAAACCCTGTCATGGATTGGATCATAATGTCTTTGTAAATTTGGGCAAAGGTAGTTAAATAATAGCACGGACTTTTTTGAATCCGGACAATTGGTTCATAATTCTCTTATCCAAATATTCCTATAACTCACCCGGCTGTCATCCCCATGATCTTGCAGTTTTAACGGGCCATTGCCGTGGGCGGGATTCTTTGGCCATCCGATATAAGGGGTTGTACCCTTAATCTCTACATGATCCTGAACCAGCACACCATTATGAATGAGTGTAAGTGTTCCGGACCTGATTTTTTCGCCCTCGTTGTTAAATTTCGGGGCATGATAAACAATATCATAGGTGTTCCATTCCCCTGTAGGAACGGAAGCCCTGACCAGAGGAACATGTTGCTTGTAAATAGATCCCACCTGTCCGTTAACATAGGTATCATTATCATTATTGTCCAGCACCTGCACTTCGTACAGACCTGATAAAAAGATACCGCTATTACCCCGGTTCTGGCCCTCTCGCTGCACCTTGGCAGGAGATTTCCATTCTACGTGTAATTGCATATCTCCAAAATTTTGTTTGGTCTGTATATCCCCTGTTTTGTCCTTTACGGTCATACTTCCGTCTTCGTTTAGGTGCCAGACCACTTCTGTGCTGTCATTGGTCATGGTCCATTTGTCAAAACCACTGCCGTCAAAAAGCACAATGGCGTCACTCGGAACACCGTTATTAGCTGTCGGATCTACCACGGGTGGAACGGGTTCATAGAATTCCGTTTCTTCGGGTTTGGTTGGTTCTTCTCCACTAAATTCTTCGTACACTATGACTTCGCTCTCCGTAGGTTCAGGTAATGCTTCTGTATGTTGAGCTTCGTCTTTACACCCTAATAAAAATAATACCAGGGTGAAAATATAAACGCATTTGATGAGTTTCATACTATAATTCTTTTACCATTATATTCCTAAATGCTACCTGATCGCCATGATCCTGTACACCAATTTTACCTGTAGTGAATTTCCCAAATCCTTCCCAGCCATTAAATTTTGACTTGGAAACCATCTCATTCCAGGCGTCATTGGCTAATGGAAAAGCGGCTACTTCCTGCCCGTTAAGCTGCACACTTCCTTTATTTTGATTATGGTCAATTGTAATGATACAGATATTCCATTCCCCTACTGGTTTGGTAACGTCGGCTGAAGGAGGCACCATATCGTACAAGGATCCTGCCTGATGGGTAGTTCCATTTTTTGCGTCGGGATGTTTTTCATTATCCAGGACTTGAATTTCAGGACCTGTTTCATATGGCTGACCGTATTTCTCATCTTCTTTAACGCCCCAAAAAATACCGCTATTTCCCCCTTCAGATATTTTCCACTCCAGGGAAAGTACAAAGTTGGTATAGTCCTTTCTTGTAACCAGATTATGGCTCTCTCCCTCACCCTTTTCTTTAGGTGGATAAAAAACCATAGCCCCATCCTCTATTTTCCAGCTATCAGGGACTTCATCACTTAGATAGCCTTTCCAGCTATCAAGGGAAGTACCATCAAACAACACCGTCCAAACTTCTTGCTGTGGTGGTGGAGTTTGTTGTTCACTCTTTGCCATAGGGTCAGAATCCAATTCTTGGTTTTCTTTCTTCTCTTTGCAGCTTAATCCAATACTAAGAATAAGTAAGGGTAGTAGTAATAGTTGTTTCATCGGGTTTAATTTATGTTCCTAATATTTTCCTTAGCACTTCCTTATCAATTGCTCCTCCTGCAAAATCGTCAAAAGTCTTTTCAGTGGCTTCTATAATATGGTCCTGTATAAATTTGGCCCCTTCGCGAGCCCCTTGTTCAGGACTTTTGATGCAACATTCCCATTCCATCACGGCCCAAACATCACATCCGTATTGTGTCAGCTTTGAGAAAATTGTTTTAAAATCAATTTGTCCGTCTCCTAAAGACCGATACCTGCCTGCCCTGTCTCCCCAATCATTATAGCCTCCAAATGCACCTTTTTTGCCGGTTGGATTAAACTCAGAATCTTTTACATGGAAAGACCTTATAAATTCATGATAATGGTCTATATATGTTAAATAGTCTAATTGTTGTAAAACAAAATGGCTCGGATCATAAAGGATATTCACCCTTTTATGATTTCCGGTAGCGGCCAGAAATCGTTCAAAAGTATCACCATCGTGCAGATCCTCACCCGGATGAATTTCATAACAAACATCCACTCCTTCTTCATCAAAATGATCAAGAATGGGCATCCATCGTTTGGCAAGCTCTTCAAAACCCATTTCTACCAGTCCGGGAGGGCGCTGTGGCCATGGATGCCAGGTATGCCAGATCAGGGCACCGGAAAATGTGGCATGAGCTTTAATTCCCAATCTTCTACTTGCTGTAGCAGCTTTCTTGACAACATCAACTGCCCATGCAGTCCTGGCTTTGGGGTTATTCTTTACGCTGTCTGGCGCAAAATTATCGAACATCAAATCATATGCAGGATGTACAGCAACAAGTTGTCCCTGTAGGTGGGTAGAGAGTTCTGTGATCTCCAGGCCGTATGAATTTACTTTACCCTTTAATTCATCACAATACGTCTGGCTCTCTGCTGCCTTATCCAAATCTATTAGAAAACCTTCCCATGTTGGTATCTGAATTCCTTTATACCCGAGGTCTGCAGCCCATTTGCACATACCATCGAGGGAGTTAAATGGGGCTTTATTATCTACAAATTGTGCCAAAAAAACGGCAGGTCCTTTTATTGTTTTCATTATAGTGTTCTGTTGGATTAATGAATTTAATGTTTTATCAAATTTTAAGAATTAAACCCTATATTTAATGGCGCATATAACTAAGAGTATCCTTAAAAAAGTCAAGTCATAAATATAGGAAATACCTTAGAATAAAAAGAAAAATAGTAGGATGAATCAAAACGAGCGGTATGATGCCATAGTTGTGGGAACAGGAATAAGCGGAGGATGGGCAGCCAAGGAACTTTGTGAAAACGGACTTAAAACCCTGGTATTAGAACGAGGTCCAATGGTAAAACATATCGAGGATTATAAAACCATGAATGATGATCCCTGGGATTATCCGCTAAAAGGAGAACTATCTAAGGAAGACAAGGAAAAATATCATAAGCAACTGCGCGTAAATTGGGCTCCCAAAGAAGATGTCAAACACTTTTTTGTCAATGATCTTGAGCATCCATATGTAGAAACCAAACGTTTTGACTGGATTCGGGGATACCATGTTGGAGGCCGATCACTAACCTGGGGAAGACAGAGTTATCGCTGGAGTGATATTGATTTTGAAGCCAATTTAAAAGAGAATATCGGTGTTGATTGGCCTGTTCGTTACAGCGACATTGCACCATGGTACGATAAAGTAGAATCTTATATTGGCGTAAGTGGTGAAAAACTTGGTCTTAAGCAACTCCCGGATGGTCAATTTCAACCTCCTATGAGCCTTATGTGTCCTGAAGAGGATTTAAAAAATACACTTGCTGAGAAGTTTGATGACGGACGTTTATTAACAATAGGAAGGGTAGCACATATTACGGATAAACAGGCACAGGTGGAAGGAAGAAATCCCTGCCAATACAGAAACAGATGCTGGCGTGGTTGTCCTTTTGGAGGCTATTTTAGCAGCAATTCTTCAACTTTACCTGCCGCCGAACGAACAGGGAACCTCAGCTTACGACCCAATAGCATAGTGTATGAGGTAATCTACGATGACAATTCAAAAAAAGCGACAGGAGTTAGTGTTATTGACGCCGAAACGCAGGAAAAGTTCGTTTTCGAAGCAGGTGTAATTTTTCTATGTGCTTCGGCCATGGCCTCGGTCGGAATTCTTCTGCAATCCAAATCGGAACGATTTCCACATGGTTTAGGAAATAATTACGACCAGTTGGGCCGAAATATCATGGATCATCATTATAAATTAGGGGCATCGGCCAAAGTAGATGGGCATCTGGACAAGTATTATAAAGGAAGACGTCCAAATGGTTTCTATATTCCAAGATTTGTTAACCTGGATAAAAAAACCAGGAAGAAAGAATATCTTAGGGGATTTGGATATCAGGGTGGTGCCAGTCGTGAGGATTGGACAACTTCGGTAGCAGAAATGAGCTATGGTAAAAACCTCAAGGAAGCTATTCTGAAACCAGGAACCTGGCAGATTGGGGTTACAGGATTTGGCGAAATGCTTCCGTATCACGACAACAGAGTAACCTTAAGCGCAACCGAAAAGGATCAGTGGGGATTACCTCAGCTCGATTTTGACGTAGAATTCAAGGAGAACGAATATAAAATGAGAGAAGATATCATTACTCAGATAGAAACTATGTTTAAAGCTGCCGGTTTTAAAGATATTTCTACCTACGATGAGGAAACCGGGCCGGGATTAGGTATCCATGAAATGGGTGGTGCAAGAATGGGCCGGGATGCTAAAACTTCTATATTAAATAAACATAACCAAATACATGCTGTTCCTAATGTTTATGTTACGGATGGGGCCTTTATGTCTTCAGCCAGTTGTGTCAACCCTTCACTGACTTACATGGCGTTCACCGCCAGGGCGGCGAATCATGCTGCGGAACATTTTAAAGCAGGTATATTTTCCTAAATCAAACGAGAATGCTATGAAGAATGCATCAGCAAGAAATATGTGGGGCGATTATCTGGATAAACACCTGGAATATGCCTTTACAGATGAACCTAAGGTTACCCATTTAAGAGATAATAAAGAGGAAGCCAACAGACTCATTAAATTGGTCCTGGCAGGGAAAAAAAGAGCCATTTCTCATTCATTGCTGGGACTTCAGTACCGCAAGGAAGATTTACCAAAAATTGGCGATTTTACGGTACTGACAGATTGGGATGGTAATGCCAAATGTATAGTGCGTACTGTGGCCGTAAGGTTAAAACCGTATTTCGCTATCAGATCTTCCTATGCAAAGTTGGAAGGCGAAAAAAATGGCTCTTTAGATTATTGGAAAGAAGTCCACTGGGATTACTATACCAGGGAATTGGAAGCTTTTGGCCGCGTACCCAGGGACAGTATGATAGTAGTCTGTGAGGTTTTTGAGAAAGTTTTTCAAAGATCATAAAGACCTTTCAGTGCTTATGCAAATTAGCCTGGTCAGTTTTAGGCTGACTCTCGCGGTTTATGATTTGTGCAATTAACGCCTTGGTATTTCCTCAGATCCAATTCATGTGGAAAACTTACTATAAAAATTGAAGTTGATATTATGTTCCGTTTAAATCCACTTTTGCCTTTTCTCATTTTTTTTGCACTATGTGAAACACATTCACTAGCTCAGGCTGCTAAATGGGAAAATCCCGAGTGGGAGGATCCTGAAATATTTCAAATAAACAGGGAAGCACCTACCGCAAGTTTTTACCGATTCCCAAATGCAGAAAGTGCCTTGGAAAATGACCATTGGGAAAATTCACCTTTTTATAAGTCACTCAATGGTAACTGGTATTTTCATTGGTCCAAGAATGTAGCCGGACGTCCTCTTGGGTTTCAGCAGGAGGAATATGATACATCTGCCTGGAAAACCATTCCCGTGCCTTCTAACTGGGAGTTACAGGGCTACGGTATTCCCATTTACACCAATGTTATCTACCCTTTTCCAAAAAACCCTCCATTTATTCCTCATGAGGAAAATAATGTTGGGAGTTACAAACACAGTTTTGAATTACCATCCGACTGGGAAAATAAAGAAATCTACCTACACTTTGGAGGTGTTAGTGGCGCCATGTATCTATGGATCAATGGCCAACAGCTTGGTTATAATGAAGGAAGTAAAACCCCGGCAGAATTTGAGATTACTAACTACCTGCAAGCTGGCCTAAACACCCTTTCTGTTCAGGTGCTAAGATGGTCTGACGCAAGCTATATGGAAGATCAGGATTTTTGGCGCTTAAGCGGTATTGACAGAGATGTATATATATATGCTACAAATAAAATTACAATAAAAGATTTTCGGGTTGTTGGAGACCTTGAAAACAATTATAAGGATGGTATATTTTCACTTAATGTCGATGTTGAGGGGGAAAATTCCGCTGGTTATTCTGTGGAATTAAAATTGCTTGATGGGGAAAGCAATATTCTGGAACAAAGTAAAACACTGGACAACCAGGATGGGGAACTAACATTTGAGCATTCCTTGCCCGACATTAAAACCTGGAATGCAGAAACTCCAGATCTTTACACGCTATTAATAGCCCTTAAGGATGAAAAAGGAATAACGCAGGAGGCCATTTCAACGAAAATGGGGTTCCGAAAAGTAGAGATAAAAAACAACCAATTCCATATTAACGGGAAGGCGGTTTTACTAAAAGGAGTTAATCTGCATGATCATGATGAATCTACCGGGCACGTAATATCCGAGCAACTGACTCTTAAGGATCTTGAGATTATGAAGCAGAATAATATCAACGCGATAAGATGCAGTCATTATCCAAAAAATCCTTATTTCTATCGCCTGTGTGACAAATACGGTTTCTATGTAATTGATGAGGCGAATATAGAAATACACGGTATGGGAACAACTAATCAGGGTTTAGACCATGATGAGAAAGCAAAGGAAATACATCCGGCTTATCTTCCTGAATGGAAATCCATGCATTTAGATAGAACGGTGAGAATGTTTGAACGTGATAAGAATTTTACCAGTATTGTCACCTGGTCTCTGGGCAATGAAGCCGGTAATGGCGCTAATTTTATAGCTACTTATGAATGGTTAAAGGCCAATGACAGCACCAGGCCAGTTCAGTATGAAGGAGCCACTATGTATGAAAATACAGATATTCAAGCCCCGATGTACGCCACCATAGAAGATATGATTGCCTACGCAGAGAATGATCCCAAACGGCCATTTATTCAGTGCGAATATGCACATGCAATGGGAAATAGTGTTGGCAATCTACAGGATTATTGGGATGTAATTGAAAAATATGAGGTGTTACAAGGAGGTTTTATCTGGGATTGGGTAGACCAGGGTATCAAGTCTAAAAATAATGATGGGGTAGATTATTATGCCTTTGGCGGTGATCTGGGCGGACAAGATTTACAGAACGACAATAACTTCTGCCTTAACGGACTGGTTAATCCGGATAGAACCGCACATCCCTCATTGCATGAGGTAAAAAAGGTGTATCAATTTATCAAATTCATTGCTGAAGACCTCAAAACCGGACAGCTTAGAATACAAAATAATTACGATTTTAAAGATCTGTCCGAGTTTGATTTTTCCTGGCAGTTAAAGGAGAATGGAAGAAACATTGATGAAGGCAAAATTTCGGCAATGACGCTATCCCCCGGAGCGTCCAGGGTGGTTCAAATAAATTTACCAAGCCAGTTGAACTCCCAGTCGGAGTATCACCTGAATATTTATGCTCGAACAAAAACTGCTGCTGCATTAATGCCCCAAAATCATCTGGTTGCCTATGAACAATTTCAGCTTACAAAATTTATTCCGGAAATATTTACCAATACCACTAAAGGAATTACGGTTGCAAAGGAAAATGAAGTTATCACAATAAACGGTGCTGGTTTTGAAGTAGGAATTGATGCAACACAAGGAACAATAGTGGCTCTGGATTATGGCCATGGAAATATGATTATAGAAGGAATGCAGCCAAATTTCTGGCGTGCTCCCACAGACAATGATTATGGATATTCTATGCCAGACCGACTAAATAAATGGAAGTTGGCTTCAACAAATCAAGAACTTCTAAGTCTTAAATTGAATTACGACAATCACGAAGCTTCTCTGGATCTTATCAGACTAACCCCAAATCCTTTTATAATCCGGAATATTCTGGAGCTTGTTGCAACTTACAACTTGCCGGCTGTTGAAGGGGAAATTTCTATTACTTATAGTATTAATAATAATGGGGAAATATTAGTCAGCAGCAAATTGATGAATATCAAGGATAATCTGCCGATATTACCCAAATATGGAACGAACTTCATTATCAGTAAAGAATACGACAATGTTAATTGGTATGGTCGCGGGCCACATGAAAATTATCAGGACCGAAAGACTTCTGCTTTAATAGGATCTTATAATGCGAAAGTTAGTGACCTATATTATCCCTATATCCGCCCACAGGAAAATGGAAATCGTACCGACATAAGGAAGGTCTCTTTCACCAATGATGGTGGCAATGGGATAAGTATAACTGCAGCTCAACCTTTTGAATTTAGTGCACACCATCAGTATAATTCTGATTTTGACGAGGGCCCTGGAAAAAATCAGCGCCATACATTTGATATCCCCGATCGTGATTTAATCAATATAAATATTGACTATAAACAAATGGGTGTTGGAGGGGATAACAGCTGGGGATTTATGCCGCATAAAGAATATCAAATTCTCCCCGGAGACCTGACATATAGTTTTATAATAAAGCCGGTTAATTAAGCAATGACCATTAAATCTGGAATATAATAAACCCTTCCAATATAATCATCAAAATTGTAGGAAGGGCTTTTTTATTTTATTTAGATTCCCGGCTTACTTTTTTAATCTTACCCATTTGTTACCGCCTTTATGCGAAGCAACAGTAGCTTCAATAAAGTCCATTCCCCGAACACCATCTTCCATCGTAGGGAATTCTCCATCGTTATATCTCCTACCCCTTATAGCTTTGGAAGCACCCAAATAAATGTTAGCCATAGAATCAAAAATCCCTTCAGGATGTCCTGCAGGTAATTTGGTGCCGTCCAGCGATAATTTGGAATTATAGCCATGGCCAGGCTTATATATTTGTACAGGTTCCGTGTCGCTCAATTTATAAAGTAAGTTAGGTTTTTCCTGCTCCCAGCGAAATGCGCCTTTTTCGCCATAAATGGCAATTGCCAGTCCGTTTTCTTCCCCTGTGGCCACCTGACTGCCTCGAATTACTCCTTTAGTATGTTCATCCATGCGGATGAGCACGGTCCCGTCTATATCCATTTTATTGTCTTTATACAGATAATTGAAATCGCACAACAAGGACTTCACCTTTAATCCTGTAGTGTATTCCACCAGATTAAACGCGTGGACACCAATGTCGCCCATGCATGAACTTATCCCTGCTTTTTTCGGATCCAGGCGCCAGACAGATGACCGCTTTTTCTTATCGTGTATGATGGTATTGATCCATCCCTGATAATATCTCGCATCAACTTTATGAATTTTTCCAAGGGCCCCGGCTTTGATCATTTCCCTCATCTGCCGAACCATGGGATACCCTGTATAAGTATGGGTAAGCGCAAATACGGTTCCTGCTTTTTTATGTGCTCTCTGCAGTATCTTGGCTTCCTCATAAGTTGTAGTCATAGGTTTTTCGCAGATCACATGAAAACCGTTCTCGAGCAAGGTCTTTGCCATTGGAAAATGAAGAAAGTTCGGAGTCAGTACAGAACATACCTGTATCCGCTCCTCTTCCGGTAGTTTCATCTCTTCTTCTATAAAGGTGTCAAAGTCCTTATATACCCTGTTCAGAGGAATATCAATTTCTCTGGCGAAGGCCTTATTCATTTTAAAATCCGGGTTAAAAACTGCGCCGGTAATCTGATAATTGTCATTGATATGTGAGGCCACTCTATGCAGCACTCCAATAAGAGAGTCGCCCCCTCCGCCAAGTATTCCAAGTCTGATTTTTTTAGGCATTTTCTTTAGTTTCTAAGTTTAACTATGATTTATATTCTATTTTTTCATTCTTAAATAACAGTATAAATAACACAAAGACGACAGCAGCGAAACCTGCAGGGAAGATCCATATTTCTTGCCAGCTATGTGTATTTTCTGAAATTAAATATTTATCCGAAATTTTGCCGGCTACCCAAAATCCAATAAGCATACCTATCCCGTAAGTGGCAAGAGTGATTAATCCCTGTGCGGCACTCTTAATTTTTTCCCCCGCCTTGGAATCTGTATAAATCTGTCCCGAAACAAAAAAGAAATCATAACAAATGCCATGGAGTGCTATTCCAATCACCAACATAAAGAAAAGATCCCCGGCATCCCCAAAAGCAAATAAGGTGTATCGGATTACCCAGGCGAGCATCCCAAACAGAATGGTTTTTTTAAAACCGTATTTCTTAAAGAAAAAGGGTAATAATAACATAAATAACACTTCGGACATTTGTCCGAGCGTGGCCCACGTAGTAGAGTTTTCAACCTTGTATTCAGTAAGAAATAAACTGATGTTCTGATAGTAAAAAGCAAGTGGAATACAAATTAAAACGGAAGAAAGGAAGAAGACCAAAAAATTCCTGTCTTTCAACAATTTCAGGGCATCTAAACCCAGGATATCTGACAGGGCTACTTTTTCATCCCTATTGCTATTCGGTGGTGTTTTTGGCAGGCTAAAACTAAACAGTCCGAGAATTGCCGAAGCTACCGCCACCATTAAAAAAGTATTGGACAATGCGCCTTGTTGTATATTCTCTATGGAATCCCATTTAAATCCAAAACTTATTATCCAGCCGGCAATGATCCATCCTGCGGTCCCAAAAACACGTATAAACGGGAACTGCTTTGCCGGGTCGGACATTTGATTGAATGAAACTGAATTTACCAGGGCCAGGGTGGGCATATATGCTATCATATAGCCTAACACATACGGGTAAAATGTACTGAATTCAGTAGTCTGGGACATCTGATACATCAGGATAGCTCCTACAATGTGGAGTATGCCCAGTATCTTCTCAGCATTAAAATACCGATCAGCAATTAAACCAATTATAAATGGTGCTATGATGGCGCCCCATGATTGCGTGGAGAAAGCCATTGCTGATTCTGCGCCGGAAGCGTTTAAATTATTACCCAGGAACGAACCAAGAGTTACGAACCAACCGCCCCATATAAAAAATTCTAAAAACATCATTATGGATAGCTGGGCTCGTGTCTTGTTGTTCATAATGATATTTATCTTTTATAAAATATAAAATCCAGAGGTATTGGCTCAAGATCGTTACTCCTAAAATCCATTGAGATCTGTGATCTGTGATGGGTAGAATGATTAATTATGTGAAATAAAATATCTTGTAAAGTATTTGTAAAGAGTCTTCCCTCGGTATTCTCATAGTCGATGCGTTTATCAAAATCATCTGCATTGGTAGTTATTTCGAAAGAACTCCGTTGATTTTCATAATGTATATCACCCCAGTCCTTAACCTGGTGTATCTGCCACACATCGTACTCTGCAGGCTTTCCGATTATTCTGGCATTCCAAATATGATGCGCATTCAACACATGACTAAAAAGTGAAATACTTTTATCGGGAACATTTTCCAGCTTATTACATTCTTCTATTAGCTTTTTATTACAATAAAAATTGTAATCAAAAAGTTGGTTAAAAAAAACCTTCATACTGTGATTTCTGGTTAGTTTTAGTTAAGTTTTTTTGCCGCATTTAGCAATAGTTCCTTAGTTGCCAGAATCCCTTCTTCTTCTCCTAATTCGCCGCCTTCAAATTCAACTCCAATATGTCCGGAATAACCCGCATCCTTAACAAGTTGGAGCATTTTGACATAGTCTATTTCACTCTCGTTACCATCAGCGTCAAAATTATGCGATTTGGCACTTACCGCTTTTGCATGTACCATGAGTTCTTCGACTCCCTTATATATATCATACATTTCTGCACAACCTGCGCTGTAATCTTTAGGATCTTTTCTCTTAATACAAAAGTTCCCAAAATCTGGGAGAGTACCACAGTTAGACATGTTTACTGCTTCCATTACTGCAGCAACCATAGCCGCATTAGAGGAAAGTCCCCCGTGATTCTCCACAATAATATTGATGTTTTTGTCCTTAGCATAGGTAGCTAATTTTGTGAGTCCGTCAATAGAATTTGCTTTCCATTCCTCCGGATTATCGCTCCCAGCCAGATTGACCCGGATGGCATGGCATCCCATTGCAGCAGCTGCATCTACCCATTTGAAATGACGCTCAACCGCCTCATTACGTTCTTTTTCATCACTAACCGCAAGATTTCCCTGACCATCTATCATTATCAGCAGGTTTTTCATGTCATATTTTTGTGCTTCTTCATTACATTTAGACACGAAAGCTGCCATTGCTTCTTCAGAATAATTGGCATCCGATAATTCCGGATTATAGAGCTGACTAACATACTCCAGCCCGGTAAAACCCCATTCGTTAGCCATTTTTGCAAAATTGTATGGATCAGACTTGCCCTCCCTTATCATACGATGCATGGACCATTGTGCTAAGGAGATTTCGAAGAAAGGTTCACTTGAACTCATAACCTCTTCTTTTGAATCAGCGGAATCGCCCTCGGCCTTTTTAGTTTCTTTACAAGATGTAAATGCGGTAAACAATAGAATAATTCCCAAAATAGTACCAGCCTGTGCTATATTTTTTATGCTCATTTTAATGATTAGTTAGTTGAATATTATTTAACTAGATTTACTACAACGTTATATTACAACTCTCTTCTGAAGTATACTGCTAAATGTAGAAAATTAATTTTATATTTAATAAATTTAAAGAATAAACAATTTTATAAATGGGTAAATATTATTATAACGAACCTCAGGATTCGTATGATGCGATTGTTGTTGGAACTGGGATAAGCGGCGGATGGGCTGCAAAAGAATTATGTGAGAAGGGACTCAAGACTTTAGTGCTTGAAAGAGGTAGAATGGTAAAGCATATTGAGGATTATGAGACTGCCAATATGGACCCCTGGGATTTTCCGAATGCAGGCCAACCTACACGTGAAGATTTGGCTAAACAACCAAAACAAAACCGTACGGGATATACTACAAATGCCGCTAGTGCCAGGTGGTTTGTAAATGATTTAGAACACCCTTATAATGAGATCAAACGATTTGACTGGATGCGGGGTTATCATGTTGGAGGCCGATCACTTCAATGGGGAAGGCACAGTTACCGTTGGAGCGATCTTGATTTTGGTGCAAACCAACGCGAAGGAATTTCGGTTGACTGGCCAGTGCGCTATAAAGATATTGCCCCCTGGTATGATAAAGTGGAATCTTATATTGGGGTTTCAGGAGAATTACTGGGCTTACCACAACTACCAGATGGGCAGTTTGAGCCAATGATGGAATTAAATTGTGTAGAACAACATGTCAGAGAGCAGGTGGCAGAGAAATTCGATGACCGCGTAATTACCTCCGGACGTGTTGCACATATAAACAGTAGCAAAGTTTTTGACGGAAGAACGCGTTGTCAGTTCCGGAATCGCTGCATTAGAGGATGTCCGTTCGGAGCCTATTTCAGTAGCCTTTCCTCTACCCTGCCGGCTGCGGAAAATACCGGTAATATGACATTAAGACCAGATTCTATAGTTCATGAGGTCATCTATGACGCCGATACCAAAAGAGCAACTGGCGTTAAGGTCATTGACCGTGTTACCAAAGAAACCTTCGAATTCAAAGCTAAGGTCATCTTCCTTTGCGCTTCGGCCATTGCATCAACTTCAATACTGATGCAATCTAAGTCGGACCGTTTTCCAAACGGGATGGGTAACGACTCAGACCAATTGGGCCGTAATATTATGGATCACCATTTGGGTGTTGGTGCCTCCGGTAAGTTTGATGGTTTTGAGGATAAATACTATAAAGGACGTAAGCCTGGGGGTATATATCTTCCCCGCTTCAGAAACTTAGGAGGAGATTCTGACCGAAAGGAATACAAAAGAGGGTTTGGCTATCAGGGCGGTGCCGGAAGAGGCAATTGGGATGATGCCGTAGCTGAAATGTCATTTGGTAAGGACCTGAAAGATGCGATTCTAAAGCCAGGAGGTTGGACTTTTGGAATGGGCGGATTTGGAGAGGTACTGCCGTATGAAGACAATAGAATGACCCTGGATTATGATAAACTTGACGGTTGGGGATTACCCACGGTTACCTTTGATGCAGAATTCAAGGAGAACGAATGGGAGATGCGAAAAGACATGAAGGATTCTGCTGTTGAGATGCTGACAAAAGCAGGTCTTAGAGATGTGGAACCATTTGACCGGCCCGGAGCATTGGGTCTGGGAATACATGAAATGGGAACCGCCAGAATGGGTAGAAATCGCAAAACATCAGTACTGAATGGAAACAACCAGGTACATGATGTTCCTAATGTTTATGTAACCGACGGATCATTTATGACATCTGCTGCTTGCGTAAACCCTTCATTAACTTATATGGCGTTTACTGCCAGAGCCGCGAACCACGCTGCTGAACAACTTAAAAAAGGACTAATATAATGGATAGAAGAATTGCAATAAGAAATATGGGCCTTGCGCTTGGTTATACTGTGGCCACTCCTACATTGTTAGGCATTGTTCAAAGTTGTAAAAATGAAAAAGTTCTGGATTGGACTCCGGATTTTTTCTCCAAAGAAGAAGGTGGAGTAATTACTCAGCTGGTAGATATCATTTTACCTAAAACGGATACCCCATCGGCAACAGAAGTACAGGTGAATTTATTTATCGACCGTTTTGCAGATCAGGTGATGGAAAAAGAGCAGCAGGATTTTGTAAAAATGATCACTGGAAAATTTATAGGGAAAGCACTTAAAGATTCGGGGAAAGAAAAGGCAATTGATCTGGAAGCAGCTGAGCTTGAAACCGCACTGTCTGCAGCGCTTAAAATAAGTAAAGAGCAGGTAGAAGCTCATCAGGAAACTATTGGTGAATTCATGGAAGCAGCGGCTAAAGGTGAAGCATCAGAGTTAGACGATGCTGCAGCAAACTATGCCTTTGCCAGCAACCTTAGAGATATGACCATCTGGGGATATAAAACTTCGGAATACGTAGGAGAGAATGTTTTAGCGTATTTACCTGTACCAGGAGAGTATATTGCCTGTGCTGACGTAAATGAGCTTACAGAAGGTAAAGCATGGTCTCTCTAAATACATACAATTGAAAAGAAGAAATTTTATACGTAATTCGGCACTATCTGGTGGGGCAATTTCTTTGGCTGGCACTTCAGCCTATGGGGCCTTAGCTTACAAAAGTGGTATGGCACCTCATAAATTCAATTTAAAATATGCTCCGCATTTAGGTATGTTTAAACATCATTCAGGGGAAGATCCTATAGACCAGCTAAATTTTATGGCAGATCAGGGATTTACTGCCCTGGAAGATAACGGTATGGCCGGCAGAGATTTGGCTTTACAGGACAAGATGGCTGCAACAATGATAGAAAGAGGTCTGGAAATGGGGGTATTTGTTGCAAACAAAATTTACTGGAAGGAACCTAACTTAACATCTGGCGATAAAGACAAACGGGCAGAATTTCTGGAAAATATCCGGAGCGCTGTAGATGTTGCCAAAAGAGTAAATGCAAAATGGATGACTGTAGTTCCGGGACATGTGGATCTAAGGTTGTCTATGGGATATCAGACTGCCCATGTTGTGGAATCTCTTAAACAAGCTACTGCCATCTTAGCACCTCATAATTTGACAATGGTTCTGGAGCCCCTGAATTTCAGGGATCATCCGGGCTTATTTCTTACCGGATCACCACAGGCATATGAAATATGCAAAGCTGTCGATTCCCCTTCCTGTAAAATACTTTTTGATATATACCACCAACAAATTCAGGAAGGTAATTTAATCCCTAATATTGAGGCATGCTGGGACGAAATTGCCTATTTTCAGATTGGAGATAACCCCGGGCGGAAAGAACCTACTACGGGTGAAATTAATTACAAGAATATTTTCAGGTATATTCATTCAAAAGGATACAATGGTATCATGGGTATGGAACACGGAAATTCTGAAGGGGAAAAGCCAGGCGAGCAGGCTGTAATAGCTGCTTATAAAGAAGTAGATTCCTTTCTATAGTACGGTAAATCCTCAACTTCGTGTTTTATTCATCTACTTTGATTCTGCCGCCAATGGTAATACTTTGATGTAGGCTTTTTACTACTTTTTTAATAATCATTCAATAAATTACGACTTTTAGCGTTCTAATTGCGAAGTTCCCCCTAATTGGGCAGCTTCCAAACCCAAAATGGACACCTACCTATACATACTCCTGGTCTATTGCCTGCTCTTTGTAGCGGTAAGGATGGTTTACCTTCAATTTATAAAGGATTGAGCATTAAATTTCTTTAAAATATACTCCTTTCAATAAACTTTAACATTTGGATTACATTTTTTTAAGTTTCCCGTAATCTTTTTTTTCATTTCTTCCGTATATATAAGAGACTTTATCAAAAGGGGCATTGATATGGACAATTACGTCATTCTTTTACTTATTTATTCTGCACTATTTGTAATATCCTACAATATACTTAGGCCGTATTTTAATAAATAGCCCAACTTCAATATCGCGCTAATTTCAACAATTTCCTTTTTAGGCTAATTTTCTGTTTGCAATATTTTTATTCAATTTTCCATTTAAAATAAAATACCCCGAAATCTACCTTATAAGTGGGGTAGTATATTCCGAGGTATTTAGTACAATAAACACTAGCCTGATAATTTAATTACCAGGTATTTATGAAACTATGATCCGCACATAAGACAATCATCATCTGCCTGACCCTCTTTGGCCTTAGAGATCAGTTGTTTCATTTCTTCCGGAGTCATCGGCTCAACTTCAGTCTCCTGAACTTTTATCGGTGTTGTTTCTACCGGCAGCGCGGCGGCGGTTTCAGGAGAAGCAGCTGCAACTTCTGCCTCTGCAGCAATACTTATTGGCACTTCTTTCTTCTTGGTATTATCCAGGGTGAATTTAATAGCATCAACTGCGGCCTTTGTACGCAGATAGTACATTCCTGTTTTTAAACCACTTTTCCATGCATAAAAATGCATTGATGTAAGTTTGGCGTAATTGGCATTTTCGAGGAATAGATTGAGGGATTGACTCTGATCAATAAAATATCCTCTCTGTCTGGACATGTCTATGATGTCTTTCATACTAAGTTCCCAAACTGTTTTGTAAAGCTCTTTAATATCATCAGGAATAATATCAATGTGTTGAATTGAACCGTTTGCCCGCATTAACTCTTGCTTTAGGTTTTCATTCCACAAACCAAGTTTTACCAGATCTTCCAATAAATGTTTGTTTACAACTATAAATTCTCCTGAGAGTACTCTCCTTGTATAAATGTTAGAAGTATAGGGTTCAAAACATTCATTATTTCCAAGAATCTGGGAAGTACTTGCTGTAGGCATCGGAGCTACGAGCAAGGAATTGCGTACCCCGTGCTTCTTGACGCTCTTGCGTAATTTTGCCCAATCCCATCGTCCGGAAAGTTCTTCATCCTTGATGCCCCATAGATTGTGTTGAAATTCCCCCTGGGAAATAGGTGATCCTTCATAGGAAGAATAGCTTCCCTCCTCCTTAGAGGCCTCCATAGAAGCCGTAACAGCCGCAAAATACAAAGTTTCAAATATCTCCTGGTTCAATTGTTTGGCCTCATCACTCGTAAATGGCAGGCGCAGCATTATAAAAGCATCAGCCAAACCTTGAACGCCAAGACCAATTGGTCTGTGACGCATATTAGAGTTTTCGGCTTCTTTAACCGGGTAGTAGTTTCTATCGATAACCCTGTTCAGGTTTTTAGTGACTCTTTTGGTTACTTTAAAAAGTTCTTTATGATCAAAGCTTCCATTTTTAATGAACATAGGCAACGCAATGGATGCCAGATTACATACCGCAACCTCATCAGGAGAAGTGTATTCCAATATCTCCGTGCATAAATTAGAAGACCTGATTGTTCCGAGGTTTTTCTGGTTACTCTTTCTATTGGCTGCGTCTTTATAAAGCATATATGGTGTCCCGGTCTCTATTTGAGACTCCAGGATCTTTTCCCAAAGTTCCCTTGCTTTAACTGTTTTACGACCTTTGCCCTTTGATTCATATTTTAGGTATAGTTTTTCAAAATCCTCACTGTGATTTGTAAAGAGTCCTGGGCATTCATTAGGACACATAAGTGTCCATTCATCATTCGCTTCAACCCTTCGCATAAAAAGATCGGGAATCCACATTGCATAGAACAGGTCTCTTGCCCGCATTTCTTCCTTTCCATGGTTCTTCTTTAAATCCAGAAAATCATATATGTCAGCGTGCCAGGGTTCTACATAAATTGCAAAACTACCTTTTCGTTTACCGCCGCCCTGGTCTACATATCTGGCTGTATCGTTGAATACCCTGAGCATTGGTACAATTCCGTTAGAGGTACCATTTGTGCCTGCAATATAGGAACCTGTTGCCCTGACATTGTGAATAGACAATCCGATTCCGCCTGCAGACTGCGATATCTTGGCAGTTTGCTTTAAAGTATCGTAAATTCCGTCTATACTATCATCCTTCATTGCCAATAAGAAACAAGAAGACATTTGTGGCTTTGGTGTTCCTGAGTTGAAAAGAGTTGGTGTGGCATGTGTGAAATACTTTTTGGACATCAACTCATAGGTTTCAATAGCAGCGTCCAGATCATCCAGATGTATACCTATAGAAACCCTCATTAACATATGCTGTGGTCTTTCCGCAATCTTTCCATTTAACTTTAATAGATAAGACCGCTCTAAAGTTTTAAAACCGAAATAATCGTAACCAAAATCGCGGTTATAAATTATGGTAGAATCCAACTTATCCGCATTTTCAGAAATTACCTTATGCACTTCATCCGATAACAATGGCGCTTTCTTTCCAGTTCTCGGATTTATATATTCATAAAGGTCCTTCATGGTTTCTGAGAAGGATTTTTTAGTGTTTTTATGAAGGTTTGAGACCGAGATACGTGCAGCAAGTTTGGCGTAGTCCGGGTGAGCGGTAGTTAGAGTAGCGGCTATCTCGGCAGCCAGGTTATCAAGTTCTGAGGTAGTCACCCCATCATACAAGCCTTCTATTACCCGCATAGAAACCTTTATAGGGTCTACCCGTTCGTTAAGGCCGTAACACAATTTACGAACCCTGGCCGTGATCTTATCGAACATTATCGGCTCTTTTCTGCCATCTCTTTTTACTACAAACATGCTGCTACAATTATTTTTTGGTTATACGTCGGTTAGCGGATTTTTTAAGGTCCAAAGACAAAAAATCCATGTAAAATGATACATCTTTAAGCTAAAAAAACTCTCAGATTATATTAATACTACTTTATCAGTTAAAAATCCGCATCAAAGCTGATCTTCTGTGAATCTGTGTCTTTCTCCTTATTTAGCACTCCTGCTTTTTGATATTCAGAAACTCTTTTCTCAAAGAAGTTGGTTTTTCCCTGAAGCGAAATCATATCCATGAAATCGAACGGATTGGTGGCGTTATACACTTTCTCGCACTCTAGTTCCACGAGTAAACGATCTGTCACAAACTCAAGATATTGAGTCATTAACTTAGAATTCATCCCAATCAGACTCGCCGGTAATGATTCTGTGATGAATTCCCGTTCAATATCCAGGGCGTTTGTTAAAATTTGAGTTATCCTCTCCTTAGGCACCTTGTTTATCAAATGCTTGTTGTGAAGGTGTACAGCATAGTCACAGTGCATCCCTTCATCGCGGGAAATCAATTCATTTGAAAACGTGAGCCCTGGCATCAGCCCTCTTTTTTTTAACCAAAAAATAGAGCAGAACGCTCCTGAAAAGAATATTCCTTCCACGGCCGCAAACGCAATCAGGCGTTCTGCGAAACTAGGAGAATCGATCCATTTTAAAGCCCAGTCTGCCTTCTTCTTAATAGCTGGAAAATTTTCAATTGCCTTAAATAAAATTCCCTTTTCTTTCTCATCCTTAACATAAGTATCTATCAATAGGGAGTAAGTTTCTGAATGTATGTTCTCCATCATAATCTGGAAACCATAGAAGAATTTAGCTTCGGTATATTGTACTTCACTAACAAAATTTTCTGCAAGATTTTCATTTACAATACCATCTGATGCCGCAAAAAATGCCAGAATATGCTTTATAAAATAGCGCTCATCATCATTGAGTTTATTATTCCAATCTGTCATGTCCTGATGTAGGTCTATTTCTTCGGCAGTCCAGAAACAAGCCTCGCATTTTTTATACCATTCCCAAAGATCGTGATGTTGAATTGGAAAGATCACAAAACGGTCATCGTTTTCCTCTAAAATGGGTTCTACCTGTGCGGACATAGTTGTTTAGTTTTATTATTAATGAATTAATTATGTAGGATGAAAATTACCTTATGGTCGGGACTCACAAAGATTGGAAAATGTTATGAAATTGTAAAGACAGTTTTTTGAAATACGCTTCAAAGTTTTTAACATGAAGTGTTGAAATGTAGGTTGGCAATGGATGTTTACTGCACTTCCGATTAATTCAAAATTTGTATAAAAAAGTTCTTAAATAAAATAAACCAAGAAGTATAAAAAAGAATACTTTTTGGTTTATGAATATTAACTGGGGAGGACTTAAAGTTGGAACGCCTGTGTGCTTTGATAAATTGGCGCTAATTGAATATAATTAATCCTAAGTGCTATAAAATACCGCCAAACCGTACGACTCCAAAGTGCGACTTAATTTGAATAATTGTATTCTGCTGATCTAGGTAGTTCCCCCGAAACCTAAAAATCGAGCAAATCCATGGCCAACAAGTTGGTCTGGCAATCCAATTAGCATTTACACCCGGGGACCGTGATTACACGATTGAATGTTATGATTAACATCTCTCCCAAAAGAGCCGTACATATATGGCTTGACAGTGCTATTATAACTCTAATAAATATACTCTTTTTATTCTATTGTCTTCCTGATGGCCGTAAAATCCCCTCTGATATTCAACTGTTTACCCTCCGAATTCTCTAACTTTACTTCCAGATTACCATAAAGCATTTTTGGTCCGACATAAGAAATATTAATTTTTCCATTTTCGGCAAAGAATGGAAGTTCCCCCATCTCTTTAATATTGGCAAACCCGAATACACCTTCGAAATTTTTAATAAATCCATCTATTTTAACAGGTACCTTGTAATTGCCTCGTTTGAGCTCTTCATTCCAATTTTGCTTACTTATAAGAAATCCCAGGGAGTGCGCTTTTTCATTTTCATTATTCTCAAGATCAAGTTTAATAGTGGAAAATGCTTTCCCTTTTGATGAAATTCCTATTGCAGAGCTAAAAACAATGGTTCCCTGAAGTAGCATGGGTTGATTGCCAGATGTTCTAAGGTTATATCTTCCTTCGACAAAAACTGATTCCCCCTTTCTTACATCAGGTGAATTATAGGAGGTAAAAGCAAATGGTAAAAAAAACCATATAGCTAATCTGAGGGATTTCATAAAAATTTGTGGCATAGTAGTGTGTTCTCTAAGCGTTACCAGGTATTAATCTAAGGCGACAATTTGTTCCTGTGATAAGGGATCATCTGAAGGAGGTTCTGCCATAACAACATCATTGACAGCTGAAAGATTATCTTGCTGCTTCATAACAACGGCTATTGCAATTGTGATTAATAGAAGGGTAAAAAAGATCAGGCATTTTTTCATGACTTGCTATTTAAAATCTTATGAATTCTTGGTAAAAGGGCTCATTCATACCTCTAAAGTAAAGCCTAGGACCAGAAGACCATGGCCCATATGTATAAACGGTAAGAAATTTTGTATAAACGGTAATCGTTATCTTGATAATCCGGCATTAAAATTATATTTATCTGATTATCAATGTTTTAGTTAAAATTATTATTTAATATTATTGTAATACAAATACTACAAAAAAATTAAAAATGATGTATAAAACCCAACCCTAAACGATTTTTTACCAACCATACGTAAAACAACTCTATTGGTACATTTTTTAGCCTCCTTAACAGTCAATACTACTATTTTTGGCTATATTACCCTTTTTAGTTTTCAACAAAATGATTGAAGCAGTAATTGTAGATGATGAAATAAAAGCACTCCAAAGTCTTTCCTGGGAATTGACTAATTTCAGCGACGAAATAAATGTAGGGGCGTCGTTCACCGATCCATTTGAAGCATTAAATTATTTGGACAATCATACTCCTGATTGCCTTTTTTTAGATATTGAAATGCCAACTATGGATGGGTTCCAATTTATTCAGAAGTTAAAGAACAAGGATTTCCCGGTTGTCATTACCACAGCTTATAATCAATATGCAATAAAGGCATTGAAAAATGAAGCAATTGATTACCTTCTTAAACCAATAGACACAGACGATCTAAAAGATACTATAGTCAAGATAAAAAAGCACAACTCTAAGAATTATACTGCCGAACGTTTGGAAAAAATATTGATAAACTTCAATGCTTCGGCTATTCACAAGAAAATTACCCTTAATACAGATGGTAAATTATTGTTTTTGGAAAGTGATGAGATACTCTATGCCGAATCTGATGGTAATTACAGTACAATATATCTTGCGGATGGCCAGAAAATAGTTCTTACCAAAAAACTAAAAGAGGTCAATGAATTGCTGCCCAGCGATTCTTTTTTTCGGATTCACAATTCCTATATTATCAACCTGACGAAGATTAAGGAATTTCTAAAAACCGACGGTTATGTTGTACTGCAGTCCAATCACAAGATTCCCGTTTCTCGTCAAAAAAAGTCCGATTTCCTGGATCTATTATAATTCATTTTATGCATTTGGCCCGAATGAAACTCCCTCTGATACTACTACTTGTTCTGGTAACTGAAAGTGCATCTTCTCAATTCATACCAGCCGCATTCAAAAAAACTACAGATAGTCTTATAAAGGCCGCCCCAAAAACCTACCAGGAGCTCAACGTCGTCCTAAGGCCAAATAGAAGAGATACCACTCTTATGAAGTATTTTATCCGGGAATCAATAAAAAAGAATTATCTGGACGGGCCGGCCTACGCATACAATCAAATGGGCACTAAATACAGAAATATATCGAACTACTCAAGAGCTATAGACCTACATCAAAAAGGACTGGATATAGCTGAACAAGCCAATAATATTGAGTTTAAAATCCTTAATCTAAACATGCTGGGTGTAGTCTATAGAAGACTTAACGCAATTAAAACAGCATTGGATTATAACCAGGAAGCTCTGGAACTCGCGGAGTCTATAAAGGAACCTTCAAATGGCATTAAAAGGAGTATTAATGTTTCCGTAAACAGCATTGGTAATATCTACCAGGAATTGGAACAGTACAATAGGGCCATAGAGAACTTTCAAAAATCCTTAAGTCTGGAGGAAGAGTTGGGCAACATCAGAGGAATGGCTATAAATTATCAAAATATAGGCGAATGTCAGGAAGAACAAGGCAAGCTGGAAGAAGCTTTGCAAAGTTTTAGGATAGCCCTTGCATATGACGAAGAAATTGCCTCAAACAGCGGTATTGCTATTTGTAAAAATAGTGTTGCACGCATTTATATTAAACAGGAAAATTCAGAAGATGCCTTGGATATTCTGGAACCCACCCTGGTAATTGCAGAGAATACCGGTGACAAAAATATTATCTCGGCAGTATTGATGAATTTGGGCTGGGCCCTGATGAAACAAGGTCGATACCCAGAGGCAAACGTAAAACTAACCGACGCTCTGGCAATGTCTAGCAAGCATCAGCTTAGCAGGAATATGTCGGAAAATTATTCCTTATTGTCTCAATTAGAGGAAAAAAGAGGGAGGTACGACAAGGCTCTGGAATATTTTACAAAAGCGGAAGAACTGGAAGATCAGATATACAATAGTGTAAATCTCAGCTATGTAAATGATGTGATTTTCAGGTACGATACCGATAAAAAAAACAATGAGATTGCAGTTCTTAAAAAGAACAATGAGATTAATACCCTGAAATTAAAAAAACAAAAAACCACTTTAATGATTAGCGCATTGCTTTTGGCGCTCTTCACGCTCTTTCTTTATATTTTGTACAGGCAATTCCAACTGAAAAGCGAAAAGAAGATGCTAACCCTGGAGCAAAGTATGCTCCGGAGTCAGATGAATCCCCATTTTTTGTTCAATTCATTAAATTCTATCAAACTTTATATCATTAATAATGAAAAGAAAAATGCTGTCCATTACCTCAATAAATTTTCTAAACTGGTTCGCAAAATTTTAGAAGCTTCCTCACTCAAAGAGATTCCACTTGCAGAAGAACTGGAGACGGTGGATTTGTACATGAATATTGAGAACATCCGTTTTTCGAACGAAATTAAATTTGAAATCAAAGTGGATGAGGAAATTGACACCCACCTGGTAAAAATACCCTCTCTCATCCTTCAGCCATTTCTCGAAAATGCACTGTGGCATGGTCTTTCTTCAAAAAATGGCGAAAAGAGAATTGAACTGCAGGTCAGCAAGGGTAAGAATGGGTTTATAAATATCTCAATTGCGGATAATGGAGTGGGAAGGGCGGTAGCGGAGAAACTCAAAGAAAGTAAGGTATTAAAAAGAAAGTCAGTTGGAATAGATATTACCAAAGAAAGACTTGCAAATTTCTCTAAGGACTTTCAGAATAACTTTGAGGTTGAGATCATAGACCTTTTTGACAACAGTGGTAAGGCAAGCGGCACTAAAGTTGTATTACACATTCCAACTATCTAATATGTTCTTCAGCGATTTCCTCTAATTCCGTATACCATTTCTCTCCAAATTTTCTGATTAACGCCTCTTTTACAAACTTAAAAATGGGAACCTGAAGTTCCTTTCCTAAGGAACAGGCAGTATCGCAAATTTGCCATTTGTGATAGTTGACTGCCGTAAGTTCTGTGTATTCTTTTACCCGAACAGGGTACAGGTGGCAGGAAACCGGTTTTTTCCAGTTTGTTGCTCCGTTGTTATAGGCCTCTTCCAAACCGCATTTTGCAATACCAGCATCCGAAAAAACTACATAAGCGCATTCACTGTTATTTACCAAGGGAGTCTCCCATTCCCCATCTTCCCCTCTTACAAAAGCACCTTGTAGCTCTATAACAGACAACCCTTCTTTCCTAAGAAATGGCTTTACATCCCGGAAAATATCCACCAGAATTTCCGTCTCCTTATCTTCGAGGGGAGCACCCGCTTCCCCGTCTATACAGCAAGCACCCTTACATGCATTGAGATTACAAACAAAATCGTTCTCTATAATCTCTTCAGATACTATTGTTTTCCCCAGCTGAAACATTTACTTTATATATTTCGGCAAATATACTTTTTTAAGAAGATTGTGTGCCAAATTAATTCTTTCACCCTATTTTAAAACTTCAAATTAACTGTACATTTGCTTTAAGAAGCAGGTTATACAATAGTAGATCTAACTTTAATTCTAGTTTCTAACACTATAGTTTTCGAAGATGAACAAAACCGTAACCATAGTATTAATTATTCTGGCAATTGCACTTATTGCATACAATACAACTATCATCAATTTTGAGCGTCCTTTTGAAGGCAACAGCATCATTGCTATTATTGGCATATTGGCGGCTCTTTGTGCAATTGTATTGCTACTTATCTTTATTACTTCTAAAAAAATACAGAAGAAAATAGAAGAGGATTAACCCGCCTTTTACTTCCTTTTTTTTGCGCTTTTGAATACCTTTAATCCAATGAGGTTGGTCTGCGTTTATCTCTGTATATTACTCTGTTTCCTTGCAAATGCTCAGGAGGTATATTTGGAAAAGGCCGTGCTAATAGATTCAATTCCAGTTACCGGGTCTAAAGGAGAAAACTTTGCACTATACCTCCCAAGGGAGTACGAATCTGATGAAGAATCATTTGTAGTCTTTATTTTTGATCCTGCCGCCAGAGGCGCAATTGGAATAAAGCCTTTTATCCCTGCAGCTGACAAATACAATCTGATACTTGTCTGTTCCAACAACTCAAAAAATGGTCCGTTCGAAAACAACCTTCAAATTACCGATCGACTCTTTAATCATATTTTTTCAAATCTTAGAATCGCAGAGTATGGAATTTATACTGCAGGATTTTCGGGAGGCTCTCGTTTAGCCGTAACTATTGCCGTTTTAACAAATTTGATACAGGGGGTTATTGGCTGTGGAGCGGCATTTTCTGGCAGCAACAGCCATTTCCCGTCGATGGAAAGTTCATTTTCATATGCAGGCCTGGTTGGCGACCGGGATATGAACTACCGGGAAATGCAAAGAGCAGGTCGCTGGCTAAACACAATGAAAATTGAAAATGAAATTTTCATTTATGATGACCATCATAGATGGCCGCCGGCGGAACAATTACTCAAGGCCTTTGGTTGGTTAGAGCTACAGGCTTACAAAAAAGGAATTAAACCTATAGATAATACTATAGTAAAGGACGGTTTTAAGGAGCTGTATGAAGAAGCCCGTGAACTTGAAAAAAAAGGCAATATTTCACAGGCAATAATGGAATACGAAAGAATTACACGAAATTTTTCTTCCTATTATAATACAGACAGTTTAGAGGTTAAAATCAGCGATCTAAAAAAATCCAAACTTTATAGAAAGGCCACAAAAAATTTTAAACAACTGGCGCGCCTTGAGGATACTTTATCGTTAAAATTCAGTAAAAGATATCATAAAGAAGTGGCATTGGGAAAAAGTCGTGACGATTTCAAATGGTGGAACAAACAACTCAATAAACTAGATGCCAATTATATCAATAGCAGTAATGAATCTATGCAAAAAATGGGGCAAAGGTTAAGATATCAGCTTTTCGCCCTGACAATAGAATCATTTGATGGTTATATCAGAAACAAGAATGAAGTAAAAGCAATCTATGCGGCCCAATTGCTGGAGGTACAAGATCGCAAGAATCCATTTTACCACTTTCGCCTGGCTTCGGGTTTCGCCAAGTTGGGTTTATCGGAAAAAGTACTCTATCATACAGAATTAGCCTTAATTTACGGTTGGGACAGTTCAAGGTTTCTGAAAAATAGTAAGGATTTTGAATCGATTAGGAAGAATCCTAAATTCATAAAAGTATTGGAGCGATTTCCAAACTAATATTAATTTACCGATTCTATTTTTTCCGCATCCCCCTGTTTAATCATAGCCCTTTCTAGTTCTATAACCTTTTGAAGCATCGCATCCGAAGAAGATTTTATAATCGCTTGTAAGTTGGAAGAATACAATTGTTCTGCCAAAGCACCCTTTATATGCAATTTCAATTTGGATTCAAAATCATAGAAACTCATTTTAATATTGCTGGCTATGGCGTAGTCCACAAATTGTTCAAACATAATATCGTCTACCCTAAACTCTCTGAGGAATTCCTCTTTGGACAAGTGAGCGTACCTTGTCCTGTCTTCCTCCAGATGGTTAAATATAAACCGAGATAGAAATCCTACACTATCAAGACTTTCTACGGCTTCTTCTTCATTGGTGCCTATGGGAACAAAGACATCCGGAATAATTCCTCCTCCTCCATAAACAATTTTACCTTTGGGAGTTCTAAATTTAAGTGAATCTGTTACTTTAATACTATCTACAGATACGAGTTCTCCGCTGTGATATCTTTCAGTAAATTTTTGATAATAATCCTTACTGCCATTCTGGTAGTCTTTTTGTATGGACCTTCCTGTAGGAGTGTAATATCTTGATACGGTTAAGCGTACGGCAGATCCGTCTCCCAACTCCATTTCTCGCTGTACAAGGCCCTTCCCAAAAGAACGTCTGCCTACTATTATACCAATGTCATTATCCTGCAATGCTCCTGCTATAATTTCACTTGCGGATGCTGATCGCTCGTTTATCAACACATAAACTTGCTTATCTTCGAAAATACCCCGCTTAGTGGCAAAGCTTTTATCTATTTTACCCTTTTTATTTTTAGTATATAAAATGAGTTTCCCATCTTCAAGAAATTCGTCTGCCATTTGTTCCGCAATACCCAAATAACCCCCGGGATTATCCCTGAGATCTAAAGTTAGTTTTTGGGCTCCCTGATTTCTCAGACTATTTAGCGCTGCTAAAAATTCTTTATATGTGGATTCTGCAAAGCGATTAACCTTAATATAGCCTATTTTAGGGGTAAGCATAAAATAGGAATCAACGCTTTTTATTGGGATTCTATCCCTTTTTACAGAAACTGTAAACATTCTATCTTCTGATTTGCGGTATACTTTAAGTTTTACCGATGTTCCAATTTTTCCCTTGAGGCTGTTTACTACATTGTCACTCGGCATACTTCTGCCATAGAGCGTATCATTATCTGCCACTAATATTCTATCTCCCGCCTTTATTCCTTTCAAATAGCTCGGCCCTTTTTCAATTGTTCTAATAACCGAAATTGTATCATTAACCATATAAAAACTGATTCCAATGCCCACAAAATCACCTTTCATATTTTCGGAAACCTTCTGCATTTCATTTTTACTAATATATACTGAATGCGGGTCCAGTTTGTCGAGAATATTATTTACCGTTACGTCTACTATACTGTCTGTATTTATGTCGTCAACATACTCATAGTCTATATAATCTATCAACCTGTTTAACTTGTCTTTTTTGGAATTGGTAGTAAATAATTTTTCCGGAGTATCATTGAAGTGAAGTTTTCCACCAACAAAAATACCCGTTGCCAAGGCCAGGGCTATAATAGTCGGTAATATGTAATAACTTTTCTTCATTGATCTAATACACTAAACTAAACTTTCTATTACGGGTAAATGCTCGAGTTCCACTCCGGCCCTACTTAGAAATTGCAATCCCGAATTGTCTTTATATTCCACCTGGTAAACTACACGTTTTATGCCAGACTGATGAATTAGTTTGCTACATTCTCTACAGGGTGAGAGGGTAATGTATAAGGTAGCTCCCTCGCATGACTGGGTTGAAGCAGCTACTTTGGAGATGGCATTGGCTTCTGCATGCAAAACATACCATTTTGTATACCCTTCATCATCCTCGCAGAAATTTTCAAAGCCTGTCGGTGTGCCATTATAGCCGTCAGAGATTATCATTCTGTTTTTCACTATTATCGCTCCAACCTGCTTGCGCTTACAATAGGATAGTTTACCCCATTCATGCGCCATTCTCAAATAGGCCTTGTCATATTTTTCCTGTTTACTGTCTTTCATTAAAATTGTCTTACCTTTTGACTGTTAACCCATTGAGGAAGCACTAAGATACCTGCTTTGAAAAACCCCCACAACACTAAACGGTTAATTTTCTATTAAAAACGATTATAGGTATAATTAGCCTGCCAATTACGTTATTTGATTATCTTTCTATCCCGGGATCGTACGCAATAAAAGGGGTATGGTTATTAGGGCCACGATAACAGAGCTGATTATGATAAAATGGGATCGTTTTAATTTTAAATAAACAGGCAAGCTGCTGGTGATCAAGAGGATAATCAGAAGAATTAGAATTTGTGAAAATTCGATTCCGCCAGCAAAACCAATCAAAGGGCCTATTTTCTCCTCTTCTTCTGCCATAAGCATATTGAAATAATTGGAAAAGCCCAAACCATGGATAAGTCCAAAAAAAGCTGTAGCCAACGTATGAAGGTAGGAGCTTAGAAATAGCCCTTTTGACGTTTCCAAAATGATGTTTAGAATTGCCGTTGACACAATTGTAAGTGGTATCATAAATTCTACCAGCTGTACATCAATTTTTAGAATGTTATAGGCCGACAAACCCAATGATACGCAATGTGCAACTGTAAAAATTGTGGCGAGCAATATCACTTTCTTCCAACCCTTAAAGGTAAAGGGAATTGCCAGAGCACATAGAAATAAAATGTGATCATAGGCACCGGGGTCCATGACATGGTTGTAACCAAGCTTTATATAAAACCAGAATTCTTCCATGTTTTTAAATCCAATGGCTATCGTGGAAATAAGACTAATAGCCTGGCACAACGTTTACTGTCAGAGACCTCTTTCCGATTGAATCTGTTCGTAGGCCTTCTGAACTTGTTTAAACTTCTCTTCAGCACCTTTTTTAATTGCCTCATTTTCAGTGATCACTCTATCCGGATGATACTTCTTTGCCATTGTGCGGTAGGCCTTTTTCACCTCATTGTCTGTTGCAGTCTTCTCTATTTCCAAAATCTTATAGGAATTATCGACAGACTTGATAAACATTGCCATAATGCTTTCAAAATCACTGCGACCCACCCTTAAATAGCCCGCAATTTCCTTGATTTTGTCAACTTCGGCCTTACTAATCGTACCATCGGCCTGGGCTATTCCAAATAAGAAATGCAACAATTGGAGTCTGACTTCATAGCGGGTGCGTTGATTGAGATAAGTGCAAATTCGCTGGGCAGAAATTTCGCGTTTTTTAATTACGTCATTGAAGGTTCTGAATATCGCATTGGCTTTTTCCTTGCCATAAGTGCTGAGGAAATATTGTCGCACGTAATCCAGTTCTTTCTGACTCACCTGGCCATCTGCCTTAATTACCAGAGAACAAAGCGACAATAGATTAAGTTCAAAATCGGCCGGAGAGACAGATTGTCTTCTCATATCGCTAAAAACTGTTCCTGGTCTTTTGCCGCCACTCATATTATCTACGAAACTTCCAACCAAAAATCCAACTACCGCTCCGGGAAACCTAAACAAGAAATATCCGAGCATTGCCGCGAACCACTTAATCATAGTGTATTTAAAATTTTGGCAAAGATATGATATTGCCGATGAAAATAATGGTAGCACCGTGGTTAAGCTTTTAATGACAAGTGCAACAATTTGGTTATCTTTGTGATCCAATAAAAATAAATTTGACTATGTATCCTGCAGAATTAGTAAAACCCATGAGAGAAGACCTGGCTGTTGCCGGGTTCGAAGAATTATATACTGCTGAAGCAGTTGAAAAGGCAATCAATCAGGAAGGTACTACCTTGGTAGTAGTAAATTCTGTTTGTGGTTGCGCTGCTGCGAACGCGAGGCCAGCTGCGAAAATGAGCTTAAATAACGACAAGAAACCGGATCATCTGGTTACTGTATTTGCTGGTGTCGACACAGAAGCAGTAGATGCAGCCAGAAGTTTAATGATCCCTTTTCCTCCTTCTTCACCTAGTATGGCACTTTTTAAAGGTGGTGAATTGGTGCATATGATTGAGCGGCATCATATTGAAGGAAGACCGGCAGAGATGATTGCCGAAAATCTAACTGAAGCTTTTAACGAATTTTGCTAGAAGCCTTCTCAATTATTCTGAAGCTAGCAAAATTATAACAGTAATTGAAAATAAATAAATAAAAGGCCTGCCAGGTTTTGAAAACCTTGCAGGTCTGTTTTATTTTAGCAGTATGCAAAAATTATTGGCATATCCACTTACAGTATTGTACTTGTTTTTTTTCGGAATAATACTATTGGTCTTTCATCCAATACAATTGATATGTCATAGACTTTTTGGGTACGAGGCTCACAAGCGAAGTGTAAGTGTATTAAATTTATGCCTTATGCGCTGTTCTCATTTCCTGGGCACAAAATATTCATTCATCAATCCATATAACATTCCCAGGGACAGACCTTTGATCATTATTGCCAATCATCAAAGTATGAACGATATCCCGCCAATTATCTGGTTCATGCGCGCTTATCATCCTAAATTTGTAAGCAAAAAAGAACTGGGCCAGGGAATTCCAAGTGTATCATATAACCTTAGGCATGGTGGTTCAGCATTAATTGACAGAAAAGACGGAAAGCAAGCGCTAACCGAAATTTCAAAATTAGGATCCTATATTGAAAAACACGGTCGCAGCGCTGTAATTTTCCCGGAAGGGACAAGAAGCAGAACGGGTCGTCCAAAAAAGTTTCAAACCACCGGCCTGAAAGTCTTAATGAAAAAAGCTCCTTCAGCACTTTTGATCCCTATAAGTATAAACAACTCATGGAAAATGCTGCGTTATGGTAAATTTCCTTATGGCATTGCAAATCACCTCACCTTCCAGGTGCATACGCCATTGGAGAATGGCAATAATCCTGACGAACTTATAGCTTTAATAGAAAAACAGATCTCGGAGCATGTAACTTCATTTAAATGAGCAACGCGGAAATAATAGAAAATACCATTTCCTATGTAAAGGACATCCTTCGTGATGCAGAAGGGGGGCACGATTGGTTTCATATAGAACGGGTGTTCAAAAATACTTTATTGATTGCGAAAGAAGAAGATGCTGATATTTTGGTGGTAAGCCTCGGTGCTCTGTTACACGATATTGCCGATTCCAAATTTCACGGGGGGGATGAAACCATTGGTCCCAGAATGGCCAGAAACTTTTTAAAATCCATTTTAGTGCCACCAGAGACCATATCGCATGTGGAAAAAATAATCACAAATATTTCCTTTAAAAATAATATTGATAATAGTAATAATTCTTTTACCTCAAAGGAATTGGATATTGTTCAGGATGCTGATCGGCTCGATGCAATCGGAGCAATCGGAATCGCAAGAGCCTTTCATTATGGTGGCTTTACGAACAGCACGCTATATGATCCGGAGATATCCCCAAGTCTCAATATGACAAAGGAAGTCTACAAAAAGGCAAGAAATCCAACAATTAACCACTTTTATGAAAAACTATTGTTACTAAAGGATAAAATGAATACCGCAACTGGTAAAAAACTAGCAAAAGAACGTCATCAATTTATGATCAAATTCCTCGAGCACTTCTACTCCGAGTGGGACGGGAAGACCTAGGTATTATTCCTTATTTATTAAAATGTAACCGCTTGAACATAATCCTTCATCTCTATTTTTTTGTATCTTGGATGCTTATTTAAACCTCACTGAAAATGCAAAGAAGAAAATTTATAAAGAACGCAGCGGCCTCTTCCGCCGCGTTTTCAATAGTTCCAAGTTATGTTATGGGCAAGACTCATATTCCACCTAGTGATACACTTTATGTTGGCGCATTTGGAGTAGGAGGTCGCGGACGCGGAGTAATGAGAGGGTTAGATCAGACGAACAAAGTAAAATATGTGGCACTTTGCGATGTAGACGACAGGCGAGCGGCAGATACTTTTAAAATGCATCCAAAAGTTCCTAAGTACAAGGATTTCAGAAAAGTCTACGACAATCATCTTAGCGAAATGGATGCCATAATGGTAGCAACGCCAGACCATATGCACGCGACCATAGCTCTTCCCTTTATGAAGGCAAAGAAACATGCCTATGTAGAAAAGCCGCTTACACACAATATCAACGAGGCCCGTATGATGACTAATATTGCCAAAGAAAATGGTATTGTCACCCAAATGGGTAACCAGGGAGCTTCCAGCGATGGTAGCAGGGAGGCCAAAGAGTGGATCCAGTCCGGAGTTATTGGTAAGGTTTACAAGGTTGATTGCTGGACCAACAGGCCAGTATGGCCACAGGGGGTCCGTTTACCTACTGAAAAACACAATATTCCGGATGGTTTGGATTGGGATCTCTGGTTGGGAACAGCAGCCATGAGAGATTATAATGACGCCTATTTACCCTTTAAATGGCGGGGGTTCTGGGATTTTGGTACCGGTGCTTTAGGAGATATGGGTTGCCATATTATGGAAACTCCCTTCGGAGTTCTTGATTTGGGTTATCCAACAGAGGCAGAAGCCAGTTGTACTACCAATTGGGTGGGCGATTTTGTGGAGGCAGATTATAGTCATTCTTGTCCTTCATCATCTATTGTCCGACTCAAATTCAATACTGAGGCACATGGCGATATTGCATTAAACTGGTATGATGGTGGACTTTTACCGGATTTACCAGACGAACTAAAAGATGGCGAAACCATAGGAGATGGTGGAGGTGGAAGTATTTTTTATGGTAGCAGAGGAATATTGATATGCGATACCTATTCCAGAAATGCGAGACTGCTCCCTTCTGATACTATGAAACTTCTTAATCCTCCGGCTCCCTATCTAACGAGGATTGAAGGGGATACCGGCGGTCATCAGGCAAATTGGGTGGAGGGTTGTTTAAATGGCACTGAGACTTCTTCTGATTTTAAGCGTTCAGGACCTTTGACCGAGGCTGTTCTTATGGGCAACCTTGCGATCAAAGCTTTCCAATTCAAGGTAAAGAACACGAATGGCCGCGGATTTGCCTACCCCGGAAGGCGTAAAATTCTATGGGATGGTGAAAACATGAGAGTCACCAACTATGAAAAAGCTAATGAATGGGTCAAAGGATCTTATAGGAAAGGCTGGGAATTTAGTTAGGAAATGAATTTTGTTTTTTTAGCGCCGTTAATTTCTTATTCAGGTGCTTTTTTTCCAATTCATTGTTGGTAAGATCAATTGCGGACTCCAGGGCGCGCACTGCCTCTTTTGAATGATTCATTTGTGTATAAAGTTCTGCCAGAATCGCATAATACAATTTGTTTGCTTTAAAATAAAGGCTCAATTCATATTGTTTTAATTCCTTGAAAGCTTTATCAGCTCCATATTCCATATAGAAGGGGATAATTCTGTTGAGTGCTACGAATGGGGAGTACTGCCGCTTTAGTTGTAAATCGTACAAATGCAAAATGCGTTTCCAATTCGTTTCCCGAAAGGTTTTTGCCACACAATGGTAATAGGAAGCAGCGGCCTCTAAATGATAGTTTGACGGCTGCCGGGTTCCCTTACCTGCGTTTTCCAAATGGGTAATACCTATTTGAATAAGTTCTCGGTTGTACCTGGATCTGTCCTGATGTTCCAGGTCTATCATCTCCATATTATCATTCAATCGGGCGTCAAACCTTGAAACATGAAAACACATTAAAGCAATTAAGGCATAAAGATCCGGGTGCTTGCAATACTCATTTTCCACAAGTAAAAGTGCTAGTCGGATAGCTTCGAAGCAAACGTCTTTTTTAATTATAAGATCCCCGGAAGAAGGAGCATAACCTTCCGAGAACAATAAATAAACAACACGGATGACAACAAACAATCTGGATTGCAAACCAATTTCGACCGGAATATCCAGAGTGCTTATGTGCTGCTTTAACTTTCTTTTGGCCCTTGTAAATGACTTGGCGATTGCCTCTTCGTTTTTTAAAAGTACTTTGGCAATTTCCCGGTTTCCAAAACCTCCAATTAATTTTAAGCTCAGTATTATCTGGTACTCTTCGGATAAAGAAGGATGGCAGCAAGCAAAGATCATTTTTAATTGGCTATCTGAGATTGTATTTTCCAATGCCAATTCTTCCGGACCAGAAACCAAATCCAAACTTATTTCCCTATCATTGTACATTAATTTCTTATCTCTTCTTAAGGTATCAATAAGACTATTTGCTGCCACCCTCAACAACCATGAAGTGGGTTTATCGGGCACATTTTTATACCCCCAAACCTGCATTGCTTTCAATAGAGCATCCTGAACTGCATCTTCTATTTTTTCCAGGTAAGCAGGACCAAATCTGTTAACCAGAATGGCCATTATTTTTCCGTATTCATAACGAAAAATATTCTCGACAATTTTAGTCTGGCTTTGCATACTATAAAAATAAAAAGTCCGAAGGTAACATCGGACTTTTAATTGACTCTGGCATATTATTTACATGTTCATAGACATGATTTCACGAACTTCTACATTGCCGTGATGCTCAAAAATGGGACATCCTTTGGAAATCTGAACTGCCCCATCTAAACTATCGGCAGTTACTATAAGATATCCGCCCACTACCTCAGAACCCTCCGCAAATGGCCCATCAGTAATTACTCCACCCGCTTTTTCCACTACTTTACCATCTTTTGACAAGGGCAGCCCGTCTACCAGTTGCCCTTTTTCTTTAAGGCCGCCCATCCATGCACCCCATTTCTGCATATGTTCCTGCATTTCTTCCGGAGATTGCTCTAATCTTGTTGCATCCCCTCCTCTAAATAAAAATAAATAATTGCTCATGACTTTTTGCTTTAAATTATGAATATTGATTTATAACTTAATGACGATCTTCTATATGCATTTTGGACAATTTTACTTCTTTTTTCAAAATAATTTCCTCTGCCCCTCCTTGTATTCTGCAAATAGTTCGTTATTCAATTTGGGAAAGCTCTTGTTTTTAAAATACCTCTTTTTAGCAATTCTTGCCATATTGTGAATCTGTTCCGCAATCTTTCCTTCACCTTTACCACGAATTCCAAACCTGCTGTCGTTTAATGTGCCTCCATGGCATTCCCGAATCTGATTTAATACTTTATCAGCTTTGGAAGGGAGTGCTTTTTTTATCCAATCTGTAAAAATATGACCTATGGTTCCGTTTAGCCTCACAACTGTTATTGCAAAGGAAAGCGCGCCTGATTCTGAGGCTGATTTAGCCAAATTAAGTATCTCATGACTGTTTATACCTGGAATAATAGGTGCAAACATGGCATTTACCGGGACATTATTCCTCGATAAAACGCTAATAGTTTCAAGCCTTTTTTTTATGGTGGTCGTCCTTGGTTCCAGAATTTGTCTTGTTTTCTCTGAAAGTGAAGTGAGGGAGATATTTACTCCAATCAGCCCTTCTTTTGTCAATTCCCTAATTAGGTCAAGATCTCGGAGGATCATGGCATTTTTAGTAATTATCCCAACCGGATGGCGGTACTTTAAAAAGATTTCCAGGCAGGCACGTGTTATTTTAAACTGTTTTTCTGCTGGCTGATAACAATCTGTATTTCCTGAGAGGACTATTGTACAAGCTTTCCAATTTTTAGACTTTAATTTTGACTCGAGTAATTTAGGGGCATCCTTCTTAATGAGGACTATTCTCTCAAAATCTATCCCTGCACTATAGCCCCAATACTCATGGGTATTTCTTGCATAGCAGTAAATACATCCATGTTCACATCCCTGATAAGGATTCATAGAATATTGCATGCCAACATCCGGACTGCTAACTTTATTCACAATAGACTTTGGATAAACAGGAACATACCGGGTTTTATTAGATTCGGCTTCTTCTTTATTCAGACTGCAAAATTCCAGAAAATCATCCCTGGTTTCATGACTGTGTTTAAGAAACTTATTTGCGGTATTTTTTTGTGCTCCCCTTCCTTTAAGGTATTTGTGTTGTTTCAATTTATGGATTTATTCCAAATTTATGGAATTTTGCCAAATATTGATAGGTTTTCTAATTAATTAACAGCAAGGCAAGAAGAGAACTTTACAAATTGAAGCTCCTAAGATGGTAAGTAGTTTAGGGGATTAATTCTTTTTTATTTTAAAGCAACATTTACCAGTTGCTTTTTGCTCCCTCTTTTGGCATAAAACAGTACCTCATCGTCCTGATTATTAACTAAAGGTTTGGATACCATAAGAGGTAAACGGGCTTCCTGATCGTCAATGATCTTTTCATAGCTCATTTTTCCTTGTTCATTGAGCTGGATAACAAATACATTTCTGTTTCTGCTTAATCCCTGCTTAAATATGAGTCGCTCATTGTTCAGCAATTGAGGATTTTCAGAAGCCGTACTTATAAAGAAATAAGTGTTGCCATTTTTAGTATATGAACTGTAGGAGGCATATGCACCGTCACCCTGGGTTACTTCTGCTTTATTTATATTTCTGGCCCAGATCAAAGCGCCAGATGCATCTATTTTAGCACTTACAATATCATTGTGATGAAAACGCTCTACCCTTAATCTGCCACCGCTGGAATTTGACTGAACGCTGTTAGTGACAAAGTACTCTTCGGCATTAAAAAGAACTGCCCCGTCGGTTGTAAAACTTACATTCTTGAATACCAGATCTTTTATCCTTTCAGCATTATCTTTTCCAAACTTGTCAAACATAAACTGTTCTGAAAAAGGATTGTATTTCTGGGTTTTTATATTAAGACTGGCAGGATCTAATTCAAAATAGCCCAAACCATTGTACCTGTTATCTTTTCGATCTGCGTAAAATCCGACACATATAAGTCGGCCATCCCTGATTACAGGTTTCAGCGCTTCAGAATATTTACCTTCCTTGTCAAAGGTTTGTATTTTAGCTCCCTCACTATTGATTTTGATCAATTCGTATTGAAACTTTCTCTCCAGTGCTGTAAATCGTTTTTTCTTAAAATAGGCTTTACCAACGATATAGGTGTTTTTAAGATCTTTTGAAAACGCAATATTTTCAAAAGCGTAATTTTTTTCATCAACCTCCGCTGAAAAATCGTGTTCCACTAACTTTTTCAGTGATGCACTGAATACGTGTATCCTGTGTATGTTTATTTTTCCTTTTTTAAAATGTGTGCTGATAACGAAGGCCGATTTATCATCAGCAAAAAGTGCTGTGGTTGTAAATCCCGAATTGAAGTTCCGATTGTAGTAATTCCTGTCCAGGGGGTTCTGTACAGCCTGGGATTTTACTGAAACCAGTTTCTCTTCCGTAAAGTTAAAATCTGTAATCGGACTCCGATGTACCACATAATCATAGGTTTCATTTATATAATCGTAATCCAAAAAAAGTAAATATAGTTGTCCATTCTTTACATAACCTTCTACAAAATCAGGACCTTTTAATTTGTAATTATATTCATTTATCAATTGTAAATCCTTGTTGTAGTGTTCTATAAAATACCCTTTTGGTTTTAAAATCATTCCAGTGAAATACGACCTTACCAAAATATATCCCCCAGTACCATCTTCCGAGATAGTAGCCAGATTAGAGTATTTATACCTATCGTTATATTTATCTCCAAAACTATAGTCTACGGGCATTTCCTGTCCATAAGTGATAAGGCCAACAAGGGCTGCTAAAAGAATAATGCAACTTCTTCTCATAGTTCAAAAAAGTAATTAAATCATATTTTATGTTCCCGGAAAGTCTGCTTTTCTCTTCTCCAAGAAGGCCGTCGTGCCCTCTTTAAAGTCGGCCGTACCAAAACATTCGCCAAAGGCTTCTATTTCGGTTTTATAACCTTTTGCATTACTCTTAAAACCCGCATTTACCGCTTTTATTGCATAAGAAATTGCAACAGATGAATTATTCGATATCCTGCCGGCGATTTTTTCACAAAGCGGCATTAGTTCGGCCTGTTCCACAACATAATTCACAAGTCCGTACGTAAGTGCCTTATTGGCATCTATCATGGCGGCAGTGGTAATCATTTCTATCGCTCTGCCTTTCCCGATAAGTTGAGGAAGCCGCTGGGTACCTCCATATCCGGGAATAAGCCCCAATGAAACTTCGGGAAGACCCATCCTGGCATTATCACTTGCAATTCGGAAATGGCATGCCATTGCCAGTTCCAGGCCACCCCCCAGGGCAAAGCCATTTACAGCTGCGATAACAGGAACAGTTAAATTTTCAATGAAGTCAAAGAGTAATTCTTGTCCTTTAGCTGCAAGTTTTTCTCCTTCCCGAACGGAGAAATTCGCAAATTCTGAAATATCTGCTCCGGCGACAAAAGCTTTTTCCCCGCTACCCGTTAGTATAATTACCCTGGTGGTCTTGTCCTTTTCCAGAATTTTGAATGCCTTATGTAATTCTGCAATTGTAGCTTTGTTCAGCGCATTTAATTTGTCTGGCCGGTTAATTGTTACCACTGCCAGAGCATCTTTTTTATCTATTAAAATGTTCTTATTCCCCATTATTCCGCTCGGTTACACATTTTTATTTAGGAAGTCTCACGGTAAAAACCGTACCCTTACCAGGTTGTGATGTAAATTCAATACTCCCCTTATAGGTTTCTACTATGTTTTTTACCATTCCAAGTCCTAATCCCATACCGCTCGATTTAGTAGTAAATTTAGGTTCAAAAACTTTGTCTTTAAATTCATCTGCAATCCCTATTCCATTATCAGCAACCGCTATTTTTACAAAGTCCCCTTCTGATACTACAGAAACCAGTATACGTGGTGAAGCTACATCCGGAACGGCCTGAATCGCATTTTTCACAAGATTGGTTACAACACGAATGAGCTGAGTACGATCCAATTTCGCAATAATCTCCTCTTCATCGGCAATAAAATGAATATAATTTTCATTGAAAATATCTAAGGCCAACTTTACTATTTTAACTACATCCAGGGTTTCATTTTGTTGAGCGGGCATTTCCGCAAAATTTGAAAAGGCAGAAGCAATACTGCTCATGGTATCTATCTGCTGAATTAAAGTTTTTGAATATTCCGCTACCTTGTTTTTTACTTTCGGATCATTTGGATCAAACTTTCGTTCAAAGCTCTGAACACTTAACCGCATCGGCGTAAGTGGATTTTTTATTTCATGTGCCACCTGTTTGGCCATTTCCCTCCAGGCTTGTTCCCTTTCGCTTCTGGCCAGTTTAGCAAGACTTTGTTCGAGCTCATCTATCATACTGTTATAAGAATCGACCAATTTGGCTATCTCCTCACTCGGATCTTCTATTATGATCTTTTCATTTCTCTTGGTTAAATTGGTTTCGGTCAATTTATCGGATATCGTCTGAAGGGACCTTGTAATATACTTGGAAATAAAAAAGGCCAGAGCTATTGCTATAAGGAACATTAGCAAATAAACCCCGCTTAGGCGTAAAAGAAATTCCTTTAGCTCCTTATCATTAAATGTATTGTCTTCGAAGTAAGGAAAGTTTAATATACCTATCGGTTTAAATTTGCCATCGGTAATATAGGTATACGATGCCTGATAATTATCTCCGGCAGCAGCATTCTTTTCTACGTATCGTTTAGTGACGCTTTCGTTGAGTTGATTAAGAATTACAGGTTCCAAACAGATAGTGATAGAGTCGTTATTGAATTGAGGCCGGGAACTCTTAATCAATTGCCCTTCTAAGTCGTAGATGTTAAAATTTACATTCTGAACATCTGCGATCTGATAAATGGCATCCTTAAAAATAAGCCCGAGAAATTCTGTTGTTTTGGGAAAAGTGGTTTCCTTTAATGTATATTCTATGCTCTGTTTTATCTGGGTCTCTTTTCTTTCTAACTTATCCTGATGATAGTCCTTGTTTTGTTCTCTGTATTGATAAATAGTAACCCCGGCAATTAAAACAGAGGCGATTACCACCAACAAGATCATGGTAATGAATATTCTGGATCTGAGCGACATTTTTTTAAACAAGGGGAAGTAATTTGAGTTTAAAGATAGCAATTATCGATCCAAAGTAATATTCCTTTCGCCCTAAGCGAATACAGGACAAGTGCGAGAATTAAATAATCACGACAGGCTTATTAACTTTTTTCACGAATACCTTTGTAAATCCGAATTCCCAACATTAACAGGACTCCCAGTACCATAATGCCTGCCACCCCATAAACCCAATTAAAAGCATTTTTAAGAATTGCCAGAAAAACAACTGCAAAGAGTATCAGGGTTGCCCCCTCATTCCATATCCGCATATACCGGGAGCTATGCCTTAGTTCGTTTCGCTGTAATTGGCGGAAGTATTGATGGTTTTTTAAATGATAAATGAACAACAAGATCACAAAACCTAGTTTTATATGCATCCATGGTTGTTTAAGCCATTCCGGTACAATCACTAATAGCCAGATTGCAAAAATTGTCGCCAAAACAGCAGATGGCCATCCGATAATTAACCAGAGGCGTTTTTCCATTACCTTAAACTGCTCAGTGAGTATTTCTTTTTCAGGTGATGGTTTCTGAGCGGCTTCAATATGATAGATAAAAAGCCTGGGGAGATAGAACAATGCTGCAAACCAGGTAATTACAAAAATGAGATGTAGCGATTTAATATAATTATAGTATTCTGGCATTTGATTGTAAATGTTATAATACAAAGTTCTTGAAAAAAATTGGTCTCCTATGTGCCTAACCTCTAATTAATTCGCTCCATCTCCACCCAGAAAGGAAATACTCTTTTTCCTTCAACCATATAGAAGGGGACAAGATCGCCCTGAGTGGCGACAAGTGAGATGTCTCTCATCTCAATCAAATCTGTACTTACTTCATTTTGTCTTTGCTGATTAATTGTAGCTCCGGTCTCTAGAAACATCTGTCCCCCTCCTTTTACAGGGTTAATAAACTTGAAGCTGATATTGTATGTTCCTGCTAATATATTCACATTCCATTTTCCATAAACATCTTCATGATCCCATATGCCCCTTTCTCCGGCAGCATCATTCCTATTTAAAAAAATTGGATTTTCTTCCTGACTACCCACAATGATCCTCTGGGGTTTTAAAATGTTTTCGGATTGAATGAGCTCGCCGTACAAATTATCCATTTCTGTTTTCAGTAATTCTCCCAACCCTGGTTTTTGCAGAATGAGATTATTTTGCTCATAGGGATCCTGAATAAGATCGTACAACTCAAAATCGCCCATGGGGGCATTGAAATCAGCGTAAGCAACCAATTTGTCCTTGCCTTTTTGAATTGCCATGCCGTTGTATAATTCCGGATATTTGCGGGTCCAATAAAAAAACAATGACCTGTTTGTCCAGCTTGCATTGTCTCCTCGTATTAAAGTAACCAAACTATTTCCATCTATTTTGCGATCTTCGGGAAGCTGCAAATTGCAAATTTCAGAAATGGTAGGTAGTACGTCAATATGAGCGGCGGTAGTCTCAATGTCCTTATTTCCATCAAACCTCCCGGGATATCTTAAATAAAAAGGCACCCTTACACCTCCCTGATAAACACTTCCTTTCCTCCCTTTCATCCCGGCAATATACCTCCACTGTTGCGGGCCGTTATCTGTCATAAATATTACAAGGGTATTTTCGGCTAACTTCAGTTCATCCAGCTTATTCAACAACTTTCCAATATTGTCATCAATATTACTCACCATAGCATAAACCTTGCGTGCATCTTCCTTGTTCCCTTCGTTCATTTGGACAAACGGCCGGCTATCATTCTCAAACCCGGATGAGGGATCAATATCTTTATACATCTGATAGTACTTGTCCGGTACCTGTAATGGTGTATGAGGGGCATTAAACGAAAGGTAGCAGAAGAAAGGGGAATCTTTGCTTTCCTCAATAAACTCCATTGCATTTTCAGCAAAAATATCACTGCAATAGCCTTGGTAAGATTCTTGTTTTCCGTTATGCCAGAGTACCGGATCAAAGTAGCTCCTATCTTTCATAAACCAGGTGGTAAAGTCTCCTACCTGTCCCATCCCGCCAGAAAGATGAATTAAAGATTCATCAAATCCCTGATCTACCGGCCTGGAAGGATAATTGTCCCCAAGGTGCCATTTACCAAAGATTCCCGTTGTGTAATTGGCTTTTTTCAGAAGTTCTGCAATGGTGATTTCAGAGCCGGCCATTATAGCACCGCCGTTATATGTATCCCTTACTCCAGTCCTCAATGAATATCTACCTGTCATTAGGCTCGATCTTGTTGGTGCACAAACCGGGGAAACATAAAAATTGTTGAACCTTATGCTTTCTTTGGCAAACTTGTCCAATACCGGGGTTTTTATATGGGGGTTACCGTTAATTCCGAGATCTCCATAACCCTGATCATCAGTAATTATAACAACTATATTGGGTGCGACATCTATCTGACAGTATAAAAGGAATGGAAAAGTAAAAACGATAATTAATATACGCCATTTCATAGGTCACTATTTTAACTTAGTGTTCAGGAGATGTTATTGGTCATTATTTTTTAAGTCGAATTGCTCCAATCCCTTCCTCCCAAAGTTTATTATTGTATCCCGGAATCTCGTTATTTATAAATGCCTCGGCTCTTGCTTTCAGGGGCTTCCATAACTCATCCAATTCTTGTTTTCTTTTCCTGGAAGATGCTGTAATTCTCGGTACTGCGCTATTTGAATGATTCATCATAAAAAGATATTCTGCTGTGAACCTGTTAGGGAAATTTTCTACATCGTCATAGGCTTTGGATTTACGTTGAATCATTTCCTTGTCCCAGGTATCAAGTGCCGCAATCAATTTTTCCCCATCAGATTTTAAAGTGCTATTATTAACGGTTTGCAATATTTTTTTTAGCTGCCGCTGCGCATCGAACAGATTGTTAATAGTATTGTGCATCTGAGTAAGTTTTGATTCGGCATCATTCATAAATATGTGGTGTTCAGCATAACCATTATCTGTTTGGTCCAGACCAGGCATCCTCACTATATTACCTGTAGAACTATCAGAAGCTTCGCCGGCTTTCAGATGCAAAGTATACTTTCCGGGCGGTACAATATGTCCCTTGAAATTGGCTTCGATATATACCTCCGGAATACCAGGCATTATATCTGTTCGCATATCCCAGACAAAACGGTTTAGGCCTGTATTTTTAGAAAGGACTGGTGCCCTAGGCGGACCGCCACCATCGTGTTTTTTATAGTTCTTGTCTTTTTCAGAACTGATTTTCCTGATCAACTCCCCGGAATTATTTTTAATTTCCAGAGATATTGCTGTTGAATCCATTCCTTTTGGAAGGTGGTAATAAATCACCATCCCATTCGCCGGATTTACACCATCAAAAGGATGTGTCCCTTTAAACTTTTTTGAATTCCCGCTTAACGGACTTCCCCATGTACCATTATAGGTGTCTTCCGGAAGAAATAACTTTAGCTCATTGGTCTGAGGACTGTATTGCTTCAGCAATGCCAAATCGTCCAGAATCCAAAAAGATCGTCCGGAAGTTGCCACTATCAAATCCCCTTTATGTACCATTAGATCAGTAATTGGTGTCACCGGTAAATTCAGTTGTAGCGATTCCCAGGAGCTGCCTCCATTCCAGGACACAAATAGGCCTTTTTCAGTACCGGCATATAACAGATCTTTTCTGGAAGCATCTTCCCTTACCACCCTTGTAAAAGCGCCATAGGGAATTCCTTTACTTATGTTTGTCCAGTTTAAACCGTAATCGGTGGTTTTGTATATCGCAGGAGTGTGATCGTTGAATTTATAACGGGTAGTTGCAATATATGCCGTGGCAGGCTCATGAGGAGAAACTTCTACGGCATTAACAAGGCATTCCTGAAGGCCTTTAGGCGTTACATTTTTCCAGCTTGCACCACCATCTCGTGTGAGATGAACTAAACCGTCATCGCTACCGGTCCACAATACACCCTTTTCATGCGGAGATTCTATGATATGAGCGATGGTTCCATAATTTTCAGCACCAACAGCCTCATTGGTGTAGGGCCCTCCACCATTGCCTTGTTTTTCATCAATATTTCGTGTTAGATCTGGTGAGATTTCTTCCCAGTTCAGTCCGTCGTCTCTGGTCCTTAACACAAGTTGCGCACAGTGATAAAAAGTGCCGGGTTCATGTTTTGACCAGATTATAGGAGCGTTCCAATTATAGAGATATTTCATATCGCGGGCCTCTCTTCCCAAATATTGGATGGGAGCTGCCATAATTTTAGTCGAGGATTTGGTATTCATATCCAATAATTCCACTGTACCCAGGTAACTACCTCCCATTACATACCTGGGATTATCCGGATCAAAGCCCAGAAAGGCACTTTCGCCACCTGCGGCATAGGTCCAGTCCTGCTCTGAAATTTCAGATCGCCCTACAGACATACTCGCTATTTTTACGGAAGTATTGTCTTGCTGACCGCCATAAATATTATAGGGAAAAAGATTGTCTGCATTAATCCGGTAAAACTGAGCGGTTGGCATAATGTCCTGAGTAGACCAGGTTTTTCCGTAGTTAAAACTAATTGCTGCTCCTCCGTCATTGGCGATTACCATATTTTTTGAGTTGGCAGGGTTTATCCAGAGGTCATGAAAATCTACATGAGTGCCCGTAAGTGTTTTCCAGGTTTTACCACCGTCTTCTGAACGCAAAGCAGGAGCACTTAACACATATACCGTATCTTCATTATTAGGATCTGGAAAAACCTCTATATAATACCAGGCACGTTGCACTAATCTATTGTCTCCACTTACTATTTGCCAGGTTTTACCGGCATCTTCAGAAAGGAAGAGTCCACCTTTATCTGCGTTGGAGTCACTTTCAATAAGAGCATACACCTTATCGGAGTTAGCTGCACTAACCGCTATGGCCATTTTACCCTTCTCTTCGGGTAAACCTTCTTTAAGCTCTGTCCAGTTGGTTCCTCCATCCACTGATTTGTACAAACCACTTCCTGGACCTCCGCTGACTACAATATTGGGTTTCCTTTGATGATGCCACATTGCAGCGTAAAGCACCTGGGGATTGTGAATATCCATAGATAATTCTGAACAACCACTTAGTTGGTTTACAAAAAGTACCCTTTCCCAACTTTCTCCTCCGTCAGTAGATTTATATATTCCCCTATCCTCTGATGGTCCGTAGAGCGCACCCTGGGCAGCAACATAAACAATGTCCGGATTAGATGGATGAATTACTATTCTCGATATATGTTGTGTTTTCTCCAATCCAATTTTCTTCCAGGTTTTACCCCCATTGGTAGATTTATATACCCCGTCACCGTAGGAAGTCATCACGCCCCGGGGTGCGTGTTCTCCCATGCCACAATACACTGTATTTGGATCTGATGGTGAAACTGCCACAGCACCTACAGAACCGGTCTTAAAATATCCGTCCGAAATATTTTCCCAGCGTTGTCCTGCATCAGAAGTTTTCCAAAGGCCACCTCCGGTTATCCCCATATAGTAAGTTAATGGATCTCCTACCACCCCTGAGGCCGTTACTGATCTACCGCCTCTATAAGGACCAATATTCCTGTATTTGACAGCTTGAAAATAGGTCTCAGCATTTTGAGAAAACACCTGGCTACCCAACATTGCCAGTAAATAAAGTAGAAATTGTTTTTTGATAGACATCTTTGTTTTACATTGAAAGGTTCATATTCTAAATTTCCTGGGAAGGCGACTTTTGCAGGGTCTTTATCTTTTATGAGAATTAGTCCTATTGGAATCTCCTCCTTTCTTAATCTTCTATAATCAAATATTCTAAATTCAATTCATTAAAAGAATTATTGAATTCCTTGATTTCTTTAGAAATCATAGCGTTAAAAATCTGAAGTTGATTTTCTATTTTCCCTGTTAGTTCGTTTTTTACGGCAATATCCTGATCGGTTGGCGGAAAATCATCAATGGCCACCAAACTATTGAGATGCCCCAGTTTATTAGTCAGGCGAATTGGAAAATTCAATGGATCCTGATTACTGCGATTTTTAGTTTGATATAGGGCCTTCTCAACTTCCCCGAAAGCTGTCTTCATCTTTTTTGCTTTTTCAACTAATTCCGAAGTAAGTTCATTGTCTTTGTATTGCTTGGTAAAAGCATCCAGGCTCTCAGTAATTTTTCTGATCTTTTTTATAGATTGATGCGCCTGGTCAATTGTTGCATTAATATCAGTTATAAAGTCGTGCTGCTTTTGCATATCTGCAACGGAAACTTCTGCCCGCGGATCGGGAATTATCCTGAAAGTCTGCGTTGTGGAGTTCCCATTCACATCTAAATGCACTTTGTAATTTCCGGGTACTGCCTTAGGACCTTCCAGGCTAGCCCACCAAAGTATCATACCCTCTAACTTTTCGGCTTCCTTGCCTCTGGTATCCCAGATATGTGTATTGCCACCCTGCTTAACTTTAAGCATTTTGTCTTTCTCTTTGGTCTTGTTATTAAAACTGCTTAAAGTATCTCCGGAAATAGTGGTATATGTAATACTCACGCTATCTTTTTCTGCCAATTTATCCAGGTAAAAATGTGTTATTACGCCATTAGGATGATTAGCCCCAGCCGTTTTAGAAAGGGTTTCTGCTGCACTGCCTTTGGTTCTGTAGGCGTCCTTGGGAGTATAGAGTATAGCGGCTGTGTTTTGTGTGGCGGCATCTTGCTGATGAAGCACCGTCAGATCGTCCAGGATCCAGACACTTCGTCCCTGAGTCGCTAAAATTAGGTTATTGTCTTTTACGGCGAGATCGGTAATTGGCACAATGGGTAAGTTCAACTGGAAGGGTTTAAAACTGTCCCCGTCATCAAAGGATATGTACATCCCTGTTTCTGTTCCCGCATAGAGTAATCCTTTTTGTTTTGGGTCTTCCCGAAGCACTCTGGTAAAATGTTCATTATTTATACCATTCGTTATTTTTTGCCAGCTTTGTCCGTAGTCTGTTGTTTTATACAGATAAGGCTGAAAGTCTCCCAGTTTATATCTGGTAGCAGCCACATAACAGCTTCCTTCATCAAATGCGGAAGGTTCTATACTATTCACCATACTCCATTCGGGCATATTTGGCGGGGTCACATTGTTCCACGATTCTCCTCCATCTCTTGAAAAATGAATTAATCCGTCATCACTCCCGACCCAGAGAAGGCCCTCCTTAACAGGACTTTCATTTGCAGCAAATATGGTACAATAATATTCCACAGAAGTATTGTCCTGCGTAATTGGTCCGCCGCTGGAAACCAGCTTGTCCGGGTCATTTCTTGTTAGGTCACCGCTTAGCAATTTCCAGCTTTGTCCTTCATTTTCACTAAGATGAACATGATTGGAAAATGTATATAATTTCTTTGGGTTATGCCTGCTGAAAATAATAGGGAAATTCCACTGAAATCTATACTTCATGCCTTCCGCACCATGTCCCATCGGATTGTCTGGCCAAACATTAATTCCTCTTACTGTATTGTTTTTGTGATTTACACGTGTTAAAAAGCCATCGTAGCTCCCTCCATAAACAATATCGTTATTGGTAGGATCTACGGCAATATGGGCCGATTCTCCTCCTGCAGTCGATTCCCAATCATCTTCATCTATACTACCCCCATCCGAACGGTGATTAATACGCAATGTAGAATTGTCTTGTTGCGCTACATAAATACGGTAAGGAAAAGCATTGTCTGTTGTAACTCTGTAGAATTGTGCTGTAGGCTGATTGTAATAGGTACTCCAGGTGGTTCCTCCATCATATGAAATCTGGGCACCACCATCATCCCCAATTATCATTCGCTGAGAGTTTTCAGGGGATATCCAAAGGTCATGATGATCCCCGTGAGGGGCATTAAAAGTATTAAAACTTTTACCTCCATCAGTAGACTTATGGTACCTTACATTAAGCACATACACCACCTCCTCGTCCTCAGTATCCGCATATACTCTTGTATAATACCAGGCGCGTTGTCTTAGCTTCCGTTCGCTGTTCACCAGTATCCATTTCTTACCCCCATTATCAGACCTGTACAATCCTCCTTTGTCTTTGTTTTCAACTATTGCCCATATCCGATCGGAATTCTTTGGTGAAACGGTAACCCCAATGATCCCTAATGTATCCCTGGGAAATCCTTCATTGACAGAGATATCTGTCCAGGTTTCTCCACTATCTGTACTTTTCCATAAGGCGGAGCCATCTCCACCACTACTTAAACTGTAAGGCGTACGCTTTGCCCGCCAGGTTGAGGCATAGATAATACGAGGATTATTTGGATCCAATACCAGGTCAACTGCACCTGCCTGATCATTAACAAACAACGTCTTGCGCCAATTTTTACCTCCGTCAGTACTTTTATAAACACCCCGATCAAGAGTAGGTTTGTAAATGTTTCCAAGTACCGCTGCATAGATAATATTGTGATCTTTGGGATGTATACGAATACGCGGTACATGCCGGCTTTTATTAAGTCCAGCCGAGGTCCAGCTCTTTCCTCCGTTCTCGGTTTTCCATATGCCGTAGCCCGAGGAGACATTGCCCCTAAGTGTTTTCTCTCCACCACCCACATAGATTACGTTGGGATCGCTCTGAGACACTTCAACGGCTCCAATGCTACCCCCAAAATAGCCGTCAGAAATATTCTCCCAACTTCGACCGCCATCAGTAGTCTTCCAAACTCCGCCGCCCGTAGCGCCAAAATAAAATAGGTTTGGTTCTCCCGGTACGCCAGTCACAGCTGCAGATCTCCCTCCTCTAAAAGGGCCAACTAAGCGGTACTCCATACTGGAATACAAGGCTTCTGGAAATGGATCAGTTTTGGTCGGGTTCCTTTTTTGTGCTTCTGAAACAGATGTTTGTAGTACTAGAAGTAGTAGTAGAACAACTGCTTTGGGGAATATATTTTGCATTTTCTAAGCGTTGGAATTAGTCAAGCTTAAATGTAACAAAAAAACCCAGAATTGTAAATCAATATTTCCAAATCCTCCATAGAACACCGTGCTTTTGCAATTTAAAACCCATTTGATAAATTCGATGAGGATTCTATTTTTGAAAGGAAGATTCTTAAATCCCTGTGAAACAAAAAAGAAATTGTCCTAACTGATGTAATCATTATCTTTATGCGAACTACTTTATGGAATTATTTTATTTATTTGGAAGTACAATTGAGATGAACAGACTGATAAAAACAATCAGAAGAATTACTGTTAATCTGTGATAACATGACTCTAAAAATCTATACTGGTATACTGGCAGTTCTCATTATGGGGGCTTTCGTTTCTTGCGAAACCGCTCCCCAGAAACTTGGGCATTTTAATTTATTACCCAAGGCTCAAAAGTTTGATATTACCGGAGTTTCAGCTCTTTATCCGGCAGATATAAAGAATTATTATATTTCGCAAAATGCTGATTTAATACCTCCAATCGCTCTTTTATCCCAAGGCAAAGCGGTTGATGTACAGGCGAATGCGGATCTGGTTTTAAGTATAGATAGTACCTTGTCTGGAACACCTGAAGCTTATAAGCTGAGTATAACAACTAATCAGATCATTATTGTCGGGAAGGACAGAGCCGGACTCTTTTACGGCTTAATGAGTCTTAATCAGCTAGTGGAGGATGCTGAGGAACAGGAAGTAGGACTCCCGCTTTGCGTCATTGAGGATTACCCATTACTGGCTTACCGGGCTGTTCATATTGACGTTAAACATCACCGGGAAAAATTGGAATACTATTACGCTGTAATAGATAAACTTGCCAGTTATAAGGTAAATGCAATTATTCTGGAGTTAGAGGATAAAATTAAGTACGAAGCGCAGGAAATCATCGCTTCACCAGATGCATTGAGTATAACTGAATGGAAAGATCTGAGTGAATATGCACATTCCAGAAATATAGAAATAAGTCCATTGGTACAAGGACTGGGTCATGCTTCATTTATCCTAAAGCACGATCAATATAAAGATCTGCGGGATAACCCTGAAAGTGACTGGGCTTTTGATCCTCTGAACCCCCGTACATATGAAGTGCAGTTTGATCTTTACCGTGACGCCATCAAGGCCACCCCTTATGGAAAGTATCTGCATGTTGGTGGTGATGAGGTGCACACTACTGGCAGAGGTAGCGGAATCCCGGCACTGGAACTTCAGCTCACCTGGTTGAACAAGGTATGCCAATTTGCCGAGCAACAAAATCGCATCCCTATTTTTTGGGACGATATGCCCCTTAAACACGCCGGGGTTTATAATGCTATGTTTCAACCAGAATTAAGTAAATCTGATGTTGATCTGATATGGGAAGAAAATGAACATAAACTGGCAGAATTTCTCGATCTTTTTCCCAAAAATTGTATTTATATGAGATGGAATTATTCATCTCCCCAGGCCATTGGAAATACAAAGGCCATGGACTGGTTTCAAAAGCATGGCATGGAAGTTATGGGGGCAACTGCAGGACAACGCAGATGGATTTTAATGCCTCTGGATGGTGGAAATCTGGATAATATTAAATCTTTTGCCAAAAATTCAATCGAGCAAAATCTAAGGGGATTGTTGCTTACGCTCTGGGATGATGACTCGCCTCATTTTGAATTATACTGGCGCGGTATTTTAGCCTTTGCAGAACAAACCTGGGCCGGAGTAGATCGTGAAAAAGAGGAATTGCTTGTGGCCTATAGGCAAAGAGAATTTTCAAAAGCAGCGAGTGGTGAAGAATTTGCATTTGTTGATCAGCTGGAAGCCCCTGTGGCTTTTTTTAGAAACGCTCTGATCAACAACACCGACAGAAGAAACCTAATAGGGTTGGATACACCGATTGATAATGCCATCATTGATTTACCGGACCGAAGCTCCCCGGGCAATTGGACAACCGCAAATGATGAAATACTACAAGAGGCAGAAATGTTATTGAAAACTGCGGATAGCGTAACTTCAAAAATAAATGCAATTAAAGATCAGGCTATCAGAAATAAATATACCCTAGATGTATATGAGCAGGTTAACCAGCTTGCAAAATTTGCTCCCAGCGTACTTCTGGCGCTTCGCGATTATGATATCGCCGGGAATGAGGAACTGGCATTGGCCAAACTCAAAGATATTCGTCAAATGAGATCACAATTTGAAGCCACCAGAAAGAAATTGGAGGAGGTTTACGGACAAACACGCATTTTAAACAAGCCCGAAAATTATAAATTAGACCAGGATCATCATACACATTTAGCAAATCAGAGTATCAATTTTGATTGGCAATTTTATGCAGAATTAATGTTTTTAGAGAAACTGGAACGGCAATTGTTGGAAACTTCCATGGATCAATAGTTTTTACTATTTAAATATATGAAACAATGAAAAATTTAAATCGAAGAAATTTTATACGTAAGACTTCACTCGCAGGCGCAGCATTAAGTATGGCCCCCATGGTGGCCAGAGCGACAGAATTTGGGGAACGACCATTGAGTGCTCAATATATGGGAGATTTTTCCGCTCCCAGCTTATCCACTATTCGCGCTGCTTTTATAGGCGTAGGGGCAAGAGGCCCCGGGCATTTGAAATTTTTTGCAAATCTGCCCGGTACTGAAGTGGTTGCGGTTAGTGATCTATACGAAGATCTGGCCCAAAAGTGGGCTGCGTCAGCTACTGAAATTGGAGCGGGTCAACGTCATAAAAATGTGGCGACCTATTTCGGCGCTGAAAACAAATGGATGGAGATGTTGGATGAAGTGAAGCCAGATGTGGTTTTCATTGCCACCAACTGGGCCAACCATGCTCCGATGGCAATAGAAGCAATGAAAAAAGGCGCGCATGCCTTTGTAGAAGTACCCATTGCGGTTACCCTTAAGGAAATGTGGGATATTGTAGATACCTCAGAAGCCACCGGGAAACATTGTATGATGATGGAAAATGTAAATTATGACAGGGATGAATTAATGTTCCTGAATATGTGCCGAAAAGGTGTTTTGGGAGATTTACTACATGCTGAGGCTGCTTATATTCATGAACTACGCGGACAGATGGAGCAACAGGATAGGGGTACAGGATCCTGGCGAACGCAACATTATGCTAAAAGAAATGGGAATTTATACCCAACCCATGGACTGGGTCCTGTTGCCCAATACATGAATCTGGCACGAGAGGAGGATAATTTTGAAACCCTGGTTTCATATTCGACCCCAGCTCTTGGCAGAAAATCCTATGCTAAAAAAAATTATGCCACGGACCATAAATGGAATCAGTTAGAATACAAGGGTGGCGATATGAATACTTCCATAATCAAAACCACGCTTGGACGTACGATTTTGGTACAGTGGGATGAAACAAGTCCCAGGCCTTATTCGCGACTTAATCTTGTTCAGGGCACCAAAGGTACACTTGCAGGTTTTCCTACCCGGGTTGCATTGGAAGGTGGGATCCCCGGTATTACAGAAGATCATCACAGCTGGGTACAGGGCGATCAATTGGAGGTCTTATATGAAAAATACGATCATCCATTGTACAAAAGACTCAATCAAAAAACCAAGGACAGTGGTCATGGAGGTATGGACGGGATGATGATGTACAGAATTGTTGAATGTTTACAGCAGGGGCAACCGCTTGATCAAAATCTGTATGAAGGATGCCATTGGAGTGCTGTTGGTCCGTTAAGTGAGGCATCTGTTGCCAATGGAGGGGCTCCACAACCCTTTCCTGATTTTACCAGAGGCAATTGGAAATCGACCAAACCACTAGGGATAATAATTTAATTTGAAAATTCACCATGTTAAAAAAAGTCACACTTTTAGTAATGATCATCAGCTTTGGTTCTTGTAAAACCGAGACCAAAAAATCAGTTCCTGAATCTGAAGAAAAAATTGAGAGGGCGGTGTCCGAGGATTGGATTTACTTATTTGACGGCACCAGTACTCAGGGTTGGCGCGCATACAATGGCGAAAAATTACCTCCCGGGTGGATCGCCAAAGACGGAACGCTCACATTTGATACACAACTGGGGTTAGAACAGGATTATAAAGGAGGTAAAGACATCATATACGGAGCTGAAGAATTCGAAAATTTTGAATTGTATTTAGAATGGAAACTGCCAGAAGGAGGCAACAGCGGTATTTTCTATCATTTAAAAGAGGGTTATGGAAGTCCGCCTGAAGTTGCACCGGAATACCAGTTAATAGATGATGTTAACTATGCCAGGATTCATGATCTAACTGCTTATAATACCAGTTTGGGATATACTGAAAAGCCGGAAGAATTAAAACCCCTTCAGCAAACTGCTTCTGATTACGCTATGCATCCGGCAGATCCGGACAATAAATTATTGCACGCGATTGGCGAGTGGAATTCTTCCAGGATAGTATTCACCCCTGAAAAAGTGGAACACTGGCTTAACGGAAAAAAAGTCCTATCTTTTGTCCCCTGGTCAGATGAATGGTATAAAAAGAAGAACTCTGATAAATGGAAAAACAGTGAAGATTACGGCAAGTATACATCTGGATTTATAGGCTTACAAGACCATTCTAGCCCCATATGGTTCAGAAATATTAAACTCAAAAAATTATAATTTAAAGTACACCATAATGAACAAAAGGGATTTTATCAAAAAGAGTGGTTTAGGTGCCCTTGGAATTGCATTGGCACCTTCGTTTGTTACCAAATTAGGGCCTCATAACCGGTTGAGAACGGCTCATATTGGAGTAGGAAATATGGGGGGTGAAGATCTCGCGGCCATATCCTCTCATAATTTGGTTGATGTTACCGCGCTGGTAGACGTAGATGCTAACAATCTTGCTGCTGCTCATAAATTACATCCCGGGGCCAAGGTTTTTTCTGATTACAGGGTAATGTTAAGAGAAATGGCGGATGATATTGATGCCGTCATCGTATCCACCCCGGATCATACTCATGCTCCAGCTTCCATGATGGCAATGAACATGAATAAACCAGTATATTGTCAAAAGCCATTAACACATCATGTCACAGAAGCCAGGGCGATGAATAAGCTGGCTGCTGAAAAGAATTTAGTGACTCAAATGGGAATTCAGGTTCACTCCTTTTACGATTATAAGCTGGCAACCTTATTAATACAATCAGGGATTATTGGTAAAATTCATACTGTTAGGGCATGGTCTCCAAAAAATTGGGGTTATGATGGAAAAGCCCCTGAAGGAAGCGACCCCATTCCGGAAACATTGGACTGGAATCTTTGGTTGGGCACTTCCGCTGAGCGGCCTTATAAAAAAGGAGTCTATCATCCGGGAAATTGGCGAAAGTTGATGGATTATGGATGTGGCACCCTGGGCGATATGGGCGTACACATTTTTGACACACCATATAATGCACTTGAATTAGATGTGCCGAGAACAATTAAGAACGAATGCCGTAAACCAAACGGATTTGGCTTTCCTGAAAATAATATTGTTACCTATGATTTCCCGGGGACTAAATACACAGCTGAGTCTTTAAAATGGATTTGGTATGATGGTCCCGGAGCACCAAGAGATCATGAAGATTTGAAATTACCCTCTTCAAATAATAAAACTAGTGAAACCGATAGTGCATCAAATGATGATGAAGCTACTGTAGAAGAGAAAATGTCTCTTGAAACTAAGATAAGTGGTCCGGGAGAGCTGCCAGATCAGGGAGCAATGTTCATCGGAGAAAAAGGACGACTGCTTTTACCCCATTTCATGCAACTACCAATGAAGATTGTTGATGGCCAGTATGTCGATATATCGGCTGAAATTAGTGAAGTAGAAAAAGTTCATAACATGGGTAAACCCATAAGGAATTACGCTTCAGAAGGTCCAAAGCACTATCATCAATTTGTGGAGGCCTGCCTGGGAAGGGGAGAATGTTCTGCGCCATTTTCTTATGCTTCCAGACTTACTGAAACTATTCTTCTTGGAGTCATAGCTGGGCGCTTCCCCAACCAAACCTTGCATTGGGATGCCGCGGCAGCAAAATTTTCTGAGGAAGAAGCAAATCAATATTTAAATTCGCCTTATAGAGAATTTTAAGAGTTATAAGATTGGAAAGATTTCCTTAATTTTTTGTTTCTCGATTAGACATCTCAGCTGTCAATAAACTTGTTGTTAATATTTTTGACGACAAACTGGATTAATCTCAATAAATTCTGTCAAATATGAAATTCGTAGATAAAGATCAAATTACCATCAGCCTAATGGTTTTATTTTTAGGGTGCTGCTCTTTACTAATTGGGCAAAACCAATCTTTCGTCTATGGCGATCAACTTCCGGATGCCCCGGAGCTCTCTAAAAGGGGCGATCATCATATAGGGGTACGTACACTGACCGTGGTAAACCCCCAACAAATTGACATTCTAAATTCCAAAGATGGTCAGGATCCGTTATACGACAGAAGTCTGACATTAGAAATATGGTACCCGGCCGCGGCAAAAAACAATGATCGCACGATTGCTTACAATGAATTAATGGGGACCGCCGGAGATAGCCTTCGACCCTTAATTCCTTTCACTTTTAAAGGCAGGGCAATCCGTGATGCACTACCCAATGCTAAAATAGGTGCATTCCCATTACTTATAGTTTCTCACGGTTATGTTGGATCTCGCTATCTGATGACATATCTGACCGAAAATCTGGCGTCTAAAGGTTATATCGTAGTGGCAATAGACCATACCGATTCGACCTTTAAAGATGCAAATGCCTTTCAAAGTACACTGTTAAACAGGGCAAAGGACATTCATTTTGCCTTGAATAAGATGGCAGCGTTGGGTGAGCCCGATAGTGGAGATGTACTTGCCGGAATTATCGATGATGGCAACACTGGCATAATAGGTTACTCTATGGGAGGTTACGGCGTCCTAAATGTTGCCGGTGCAGGTTATAGTGATGCTCTGACAGGATTTTTTAGCGGAATGACTGGTGGTAGTGCTTCGATATCTGCTTTGGCAGCCAGTAATCCGGAGTATCAAAGTACAAAAGATCCGAGAATCAAAGCGGTGGTTGCTTTGGCTCCCTGGGGGATGACGCGCGGGGTATGGGATGCAGAAGGCTTAAAAGGATTAAAAACACCAACATTTTTTGTTGCAGGTAGTCAGGATGATATCTCGGGATATGATAATGGGATTAAGGCAATTTATAGTGGAGTAGTCAACACAGAGAGGTATTTACTTACCTATAAAAACGCCCGACATAACGTAGCTCCAAACCCACCACCTGTAGAATCTCTGGCGCCGGGATTACCTATTGATGAGTACTACAGATATGCGGATTCTAGCTGGGATCAACGTAAGATTAATAATGTGAATCAACATTTTATAACCGCATTTCTTGGAACATACCTAAAGGGCATAGACTTTTCTGAATACCTTAAAATCTCAAAAGATTCAAATGAAAAAGACTGGCCTGGATTTAAACCAAGATCTTCTACAGGAATGGAATTATTGTATTCAACAGCGGCAAATTAAATGCCGGGGGCAAATTATTCGTAAAACATCTATTTACACTCATCAGATTTAATGGCTTTAAGGAGAAAATATCATTTTTCTTAATTTTAAGCTATAGCAGTTTTGAGATCTCGGCCACGCTATCACCGTTGCACAAAAAAGGGATATCGTGTAACAAAATGGAATTAACTGCTACCTATCTTTTAAGAATACTACTCTTATGCCTCAAGCACAAACCTTGTCCTCGGACGATCTTCATAGCCTAAAAATGTCCAAACAGAAAATGGAAGACATTGGCTGGGCAATGAAAGGACTCAATAAGATGGGTAATGTTATAGAAAGTAAAATTGAGTTACTGCCTCAAAAACAGCAAAAATGGTTACAACAACTATCTTATAAAGTATTACATTCGGTCGTGAAGAGTAATTTGCTCACCATGAAAAATGGAAAAACCTCTTCTGCTCCTCTTAATAAAACCTATAAGGCATTAGTAACTACCTCTGGTGCAGTTGGGGGAGCATTTGGTGCAGCTGCATTTGCTGCAGATCTTACTTTAACCACCAAACTGATGATGCGTTCTATTATGGATATAGCCCGGGGAGAAGGAGAAGATCTGAATTCTCTAGATACGCAACTTGCTTGTTTACAGGTATTTGCCTTAGGAGGTAAATCTAAACATGATGATAGTATGGAAACCGGTTATTACGCTTCGCGAATTGCAATTAGCACTACGGTAAGGGGTGGAGCCAAAGCTTTACACGGTTTATTATCGGGTACTACAAATCCTCTCCTAAAAGCAATTGCGGCTATTGCCGCAAGATTTAGTGTTCAGGTTTCAGAAAAATTTGTGGCCCAGGCCATCCCAGTAATTGGGGCCGCCGGTGGGGCATCGGTAAACCTGGCATTTATGCAGCACTTCCAACGTATGGCAGAGGCACATTTTGCAATACGAAAATTAGAACGAAAGTATGGAGAAGAGATTGTTAAGGTCTCTTATGAAAACCTCTGAAATTAGTTGCTTTTTCAGGGCAATAAAAAACCCTTCCAACAGGAAGGGTTATTCGTTAGATAAAATATGACTATTTCCATTGTCCCATGCGTACGCGCATGCCTGAGCGGACCAAATGTGATTCACCGTTGGTTTCCATAAACGTAGCCCAGACTTTATCTGCTGCATCATTCTCTGCATCAGTTCTCATGGCACTGGCACCTCCAATGGCGCTTTTAAAGTCTTTAAATCCCTGAATTACCCAGCGGTTTTCACCATCCGGAGAAACCCCGGAGGTGAAATTTCCCATCATGCCAAGCATACTTCCAGGTGTGTTAGCGCTAAGAACCTTCTTATATGCAGCGTTCCATTTTTGCCCGTCATCGGCATGTACAATGAAATACTTCTGAACGGGATAGTCTTGGGTAAGATCTCCCTGATGGCCTAGCCTGGTACCCATGCGAGAACCATGCCCATCCTTGATATGCTGGTTTAGCTGTACCAAAAACAATTTCCAGGCTGCGCCGCCATCCTGGCTGTACATATTACCTAAATCATCTAAGGAACCAGAAAAATTTATGGAATGCGTGAAGTTGTTCTCGTGATCGTTGAAGTGATTCTCCCATAAATTTACTGTAACACCTTGAGGTTGATTAGCGGAATAGTAATCGTTGACTAAATTGTAAACTGTCTCTACCTCATCAGGAGCAACAATAAACTGGTAACTGGTCCAATAGCCTTCTTGTGCTTGAACCGCACAGGCTATAAATAAAAATGTGCAAAAAATTAATTTTTTCATTGGTGGTTGTTTTGATTATTAGATGTATAAGTTACTAAATATTAGCTAGTTAAAATGGTATCTGAGAGGTAAATTGGATCAGATTACAGCTACAAATTATAGTGCAACAGACTACAAATATCAAATGCTATTGGTTTTAAATACCAGCTGTCTTCTCCCGATCAGCGATTAAAGTAGATTTTATTTCTTTGTTGAGATAATACCCGGTTACGAGGGTTGCAAGCAAATCGGATATGGGAAAGGATATCCATACCCCAAGTTCTCCAATAAAACCGGGCAAGATGAGAATTAAGGGAATAAAGAAAAATCCTTGCCTTGTTAAGGTCAATAGCAAGGCGGGCACTGCCTTCCCAATCGCCTGAAAATAAGCGGCACCTATTAATTGTAGTGCAATTATAGGGGTGGCAGCAAAAACCCAACGCATGGCAGAAGGGGAATGTTCTAAGACGAAAGTATTAGTTGCCAGTTCCATGGCAGATATATCAGGACTATTGCTTAAAAACAGGCCTGCTATTTCTCCGGGAAAAATCATTAAGCCAATAAAAACAAGCGTTGCCACAAAGGCAGCATACTTGACCGCAGTGTTGATAGATTCTCGTACCCTTCGGTATTTTTCAGCGCCATAATTATACCCGGCAATGGGTAAAAAGCCCTGAGTTACGCCAAATACGGGAAAAAGTGCGAACATCAGCATTCGTCCAATAATAGCATAAACGGCAATCATTGCTTCGCCTCCAAGATCAAAAAGGATATTGTTCATCAGCAAATAAGTAATACTCACCACAGCTTGTCTTGAAAGAGTTACAATCCCTAAGGATGTGATTTCCTTTAATATCGGAGCATTTAGTGCAAAGTGCGGGAGGTTAAGTTTAAGTTCAGAATCTCTGGAAAGAAAGAAATACAAGATATAGACAAAACACAATAGATACCCCGCTGTGGTTGCCCAGGCGGCACCAGCCATTCCCCAATCAAAGACATAAATAAAAATATAATCCAGTAAGAGGTTTCCGACCGAGGGTATGATCATGGCTATCATGGCAAACTTGGGTTTTCCCTCTGCCCGGATTACAGTATTGCCCATCATACACAATGCCAGGAAAGGCACCCCATATAGCACAATGGTATAATATATTTTAGCCGGTTCAAAGATGGCTCCTTTACCTCCAAATGCCGGAATAAGACTATTGACAAAATACAACCCCAGAAACACCATGGCGACCGTCAGCAAAATTGTAATGGTGATCTGGTTTCCAAAAGTTTTCAGCGCCTTTGTCTTATTATCGGCACCTAACGCCCTGGAAATAATGCTGCTCCCTCCAATCCCAATTGCCATTCCGAGAGCAGCTATAAAAAAAGATACTGGCAGCACCACATTGATAGCTGCAATAGCGATTGAACCAATCCAATTGCCGACAAAAATAGAATCGACCAGAACATTCAAGCTCATTACCAAAATACCTATAGATGCCGGAACAGCCTGTTTTATTAACAGTTTCCCAATGGGTTCTGTCCCTAATTGGTCGGATAAAACTTTTGTCATTAGTCTTTTCTGTTTCTGCACATATCCCGGTTTACACCAGAATGAGTTTCGCTATTAATTATGGCAAACACAAATATTGAGGGGTACGAGGGTTAAACAGGCAGCGCATTGGTCTGTTGCCAATCCTGAATCCAGCCCGACATAACTTTCACCCATTCTTCACTGTCGTTCAGGCAGGGTATATGAATATAATTTTTTCCCCCGGCCTCTATAAACTGGTTTTTACCTTCCATGGCAATTTCTTCGAGCGTTTCCAGGCAATCGCTGACAAATGCAGGAGTGATGACCACCAAATTTTCTATGCCTTCCTTTGCCAGGCGTGCAAACTCAAAATCTGTGTATGGTTTAAGCCATGGATCATTGGGCAGTCGACTTTGGAAAGAATTGCTCACCTTATCGGCCGCCAATCCTAAATTGGCAACAACTTTTTTTGTTGTATCAAAGCACTGGTGGCGGTAGCAGGTATTATGAGCTACTGAATTAGTAGTACAACACTGACTATCTATCTTACAATGAAACCTGGTAGGATCAGATTTACGAATATGTCTTTCGGGAATTCCATGATACGAAAACAAAATATGATCATAATCAAATTCTTCCAATCCTTTAGATATACTTTTGGATAAAACTTTTATATAGTCCTGATTCTTATAAAAAGGCGGCAAAGTAGTAATCTGCATTTTTGGAAAGTAGCGCTGCTGGTCCTCCATTGCCTTAACTACAACAGTTTCATAAGAGCTCATAGCGTAATGTGGATATAAGGGCACCAATAATACCTCTGAGACCCCTTTATTATTCAGTTCCTCTAAAGCCTTTTTAATAGTCATACTCCCATAACGCATGCCCAAAGCAAGGGGCAGTTTTGTTTTGGACTTTACTTTTGCCTGAAACCGTTCTGATATTACTATAAGAGGAGAGCCTTCCTCCCACCAGATCTTGGAATAGGCTTCTGCAGATTTCTTTGGTCTTGTCCTTAGGATAATACCCCTTACAATAATATTTCTTAACCATTTGGGTACGTCGATAACCCTTTCGTCCATTAGAAATTCGTCCAGATAGGGCTTCACAGCCTTGGCTGTAGGACTGTCGGGTGATCCAAGATTCACCAATAATACTCCCTTCATGTATTTCAGTTTTTGCTGCGTAAAAATACGACATGCGAGTAAATTCCGTTAGTATTAAGCAAACAGATTTGTTATCCTCCTATAGGGAATTTCAATACCTGCCGGAGAACTTAACATAAAGAGTTGTTAATTGTGAGTCTGTTTGCAACCAGGCCTGTATTAATGGGCTAATTTATCCTAAATCTAGTGCTTCATGCGTTTAGCCATCGCAATTATTTTTCTTTGTTTATCCTCAACAATTCTCGCGCAGGAGAAAAACAGTCTTCTATGGGAGATTTCCGGCAATGGATTAGAGAAAACCTCTTATCTCTATGGTACCATGCATGTTAGCAAAAAAATTGCTTTTAGATTAGATGACGTATTTTATGATGCCCTGGATCAGAGTGAAAAAGTGGCGTTAGAATCTGACCCAGGGACCTGGCTCGAGAACGATTCTGATATGGTTAATATGGGCTATTCTCAGAGCAGTGGTTTTTCCACAAAAGGATTCTACTCCCGCAATTTCACAATAAGACCTCCTACTAAAGAACAATTGGCAGGATATCTGGCATTTGAAGACAGATTAGTTAACAGCATTCTTTACAGGACAAATGAATACTCCCAGAATTTTGAGGAAGAAACCTATTTGGACATGTTTATTTACCAGGCAGGAAGTAAATTTAACAAGCCTATAATTGCACTGGAAGACCTGGAGGAATCTACCGCGCTGGTTGGCCGTGCAAGTCTCAATGCCATCAAACAAAAGCCCGATGAATGGCTGCAAAAAAAAATGCAGCGACAAGATCTGATGTTCTTAATGCAGGATGCATACAGAGAACGCAATATTAATTTATTAGATTCTATTGATAGAGCTATGTATACCGCACATTATTTAAAAAATATGCTCTACTTACGCAACGAAAATATGGCTCACCGGCTCGATTCTGTAATGAAAACGGCAAAAATATTTGCCGGTATAGGAGCAGCGCATTTACCGGGAGCTCACGGGGTTATCTCATTACTTCGAAAAAAGGGATATACCGTAAAACCCTTAACATCACAATCAACTACGAAAGGGCAAAGGTTGAAAACTAAATTTGAAACTAAAAGACGGACTAACAGTTATAGTACTTACGGGCCGGATGACGATTTTTTCTCCCTTTCCTTACCCGCTAAATTATATCCCGTATCTGAAGGGATAAATACAACTTATCTTTCGGCAGATCTGGCGAATGGGAGCTATTTTATGATCAATAGGATCCCAACCAATGCATTTATTAAGAAAAAATCTAATTATTCGCTATCGTTTATAGATGAACTACTCTTTGAAAACATCCCAGGGAAAATAATCGAAAAAACAAGAATCAAAAATAGTGGCTTTGCAGGACTGGATATCAGGAACAAATTAAAAAATGGGGATCACCAGCGATATCAGATCTATATTACACCTCTGGAAATCCTTATTTTTAAAATGGGAGGAGAAGGCGATTATGTAATTGTTCAGTCCGATACAATTTTTAATAGCCTGAAATTTAGGGAATTGTCCAATAAAAGTGTCCGTTTAACTTCTGGCTACGGCGATTTTGAGATACAGATGCCGGCACTTTACACTTTTGGGAACCGCCTCCGAAAAGGTAATCGAAGTATAGAGGGATATGATCCTGAAAAAGACAGCTACTATTTTCTAAAGAAAGTTACGCTTAATGATTTCAACTTTATTGAAGAAGACAGTTTTGAATTAAAACAAATACAAAGGAGATTTTATCAGGACCTCAATTTAAAACCAAAGTACAATACCCTTAAAGGAAATAGTCTCACATCGACCGCTACTTTTGATTCTATCAGCGGGAAAAATATATTTTTAAAAACCAGTTTAAAACGCGGGGACTATTACCTGATGGGCGTATTATCTAAATCGCGAGAAACAGCTTATGACTTTTTTGATTCCTTTAGCATATTGGATTGTTCCTATCAGGAAAGATTTCAAAAAGTGAAGGATACTGCACTTTTTTTTAGTACTGTATCCACGGTAAAACCGCCAAAATTTGTTGAAAGTAGCAATACTTATTATCAGGGGGGCAAAAAGCCCAGACCATATGCGCCCTATACCAAAAAAACGATCTACCAGAATAAAAATAATGAGGCCATAACTGTTGAGCTTACAAAGAGCCATAACTTCCTGACCTTTGCCAATATAGATTCTGTCTGGGCGCTCAGGAAAAAACAATACACGGATAAAAAATTCAGGCTGGTCAATGAAATTAGGTCAAATTCTTCTGAAGGGGTTTATGAACTCTGTCTCACTCTTTCAGATACTGCAAGCATCCGCGGTATTTTAATTAAGAACATACTGAAAGGAAATTTCCTTTACGAACTAAAAGCCAAGGTGGATACGATAAATGGTCCCAGTAAATTTGTTTCTGAGTTCTTCGATAATTTCAAACCAGACGGAACACCTGAAGGGCAATACATTCTAAAAGATAAAACCTCAGATTTCTATAAGGCCCTTAGGGCAAATGACAGTATTGTGCTCAGTGGTTACCGATTTATTCAGTTTGATACCTCGCATATAGACTCATTAAAATACTATATAGAAAACTTTGATTTTCCTTCAGATAAGCAACATATTCAGGCACACCTAATCCAAAAAATGGGAGAAATTGACGATCCGGAAGTGGTCTCCTTTTTTAAAGCATACTATGCAAAATCTTATAATAACTCAGGGGCGCAGACAAAGATATTACAATCCATTACCAAGGCAAAAGATGAGAATTCAGTAAGATTATTACTCGATTTAATGTCACAAGACCTGCCGTTGGTTTCCAATACTTTTGAAATTCAAAATATATTCCGGCCTTATGGTGATAGTCTGAGTCTTGCAAAAAAATTATATCCGGAAATCCTTGATTACAGTGGTATTTCGGAGTATAAATCACCGATATTCTCGATTCTGGCAGAGCTTAGAACCGAGCGTATGGTGAAAGCTTCAACCTATAAAAAATATCGAAAACAACTCTTAAATGACGCCAAGATTCAGCTAAAAAGACATCTTGGTCAGGCTACCAAAAGAAATGGCCAGCCCCGATCAAGCAGAATAGCCAAACAACAAAATAGTTTGCTCGAAGATTATGTCATTTTGCTCTACCCATTTATTAAGGAAAGGGAGGTTCATCAATTTTTTGACCGACTCCAATTGGTAAAAGATCCAAGGATAAGGACCACTTATGCGATCTTGTTAGCTGGCTCAGGATCATCGATCCCAAAAGGAATGCTGGAATCGCTCGCCGACGATATTAATAGTAGGGCAATGCTGTTCAATGGGCTTAAAAAAATTAATAAGTTAAATATGTTCCCAAGAGCATATTATTCTCAGCAGGCATTAGCTGAAACCGCCCTCTTTGGTCAGGGAAGATACAACCCTATAAAAAATGATTTGCATTATCTAAATCAAAAAAATGTCACATTCAAAAGAAAGTCCTATACCTGCTACTATTTCAAAATGGGTGATAAGCTAAACTACAATAGTAATTTTAAGATGCACGTTGTGGTTTACGAGCAGGGTGTTGAGCTACAAACCGTACCATATTATAAAAATGACGGGATGCGCATAGAGGACACCGATACCGATGAGGATGTAATTAAATACGTCACTGAAGAATTTATCTTAAAAGACAGGGAAAGGGCAATGGTCTACAAGCCAGATCAGTTTATCATGTATTAATCCGGGTTGGCAGATGTATCGGGTAGAGACTGGGTCGCAGTTGAATCTATCCTCAGGCTATCCCGTGGAATCACTTTATCCAGATCTAAATTGATCTTATTCGGGTATAATTGTTCTTCGGTTAATCTCTCTGATGCTTTCCATGTTTCCCCCAGTTGTTGCAGAATAGTAGTAGTCCAGTTCGAAGGGTGCTTGGCATCAATCCAGATAACATCCCTGTATTCCGCATCGACTAAGGCTAGATCAGGAGTAGCAGCGCCATCAAATTGTTTGCTGCTATCCCGGACAGCTGCAACGGTACCCAGAACAAATAGACGTTTTCTGCCTGCAATATACTTGATAAAGGGCCGGAATTCCACTGCCTTATTTACATTCCAATCATATTCTTTTCTAGACTCAACAACTTTCAATGGCATCGCAGAAACCCCGGCCATTCCTTCTTTTTTTGATGAGTGATCATAGTAATACAGCATATCTGTACCGTCTGCCGGAATCATCACGCTATAGGCTAAACTGGTCCTTTCGTCCCCTATTGGCTCCAGTCCAAACCAGTGATAAAGTCCGTCTTGAGCTCCAACTTTCATCCCCTCAAAATTAAAGTCGGTCACAAATGGTTGTTGATTCTGATCATCTGGTAATTCCGGTATCTTCACTGCTGTTTTCATGTTCCAGGGTAATGGATCTGTAAAACCACCAAGGAATTGAAGTGATTGTGCCTGAATACGGGAGACTTTTTCTGCAAGGGTATTTTGGCTGATCAGGTAAGGGAATGAGTTTATTTTTGATGGAGCTATATAAGTGCCTTTTCCAACACTGATACGCTCCAGATAATCCTTGATATTGTGTTCGCCGGCTTCAATCACCATCACGCCACCATATGTGGGATAAGGAAAGAAAAATCCCTTCCATTTGATTAAACTAACTACTTGCACCCATTTGCCCAAATCGTTCTTCATATAAAAAACATCACTTGGTTCCAGGGTGAACAATTGAAAGAAATTGAATCGCTGAACAACGGCATTATATGTGTTTCTGCTAAAGGCTAGTGACTCACCTATCGAAAAAGTAACCGGAACGCGGTTCTCGTTAGAAAACCTTGGGAAAGGAGAGGTGCTTTCTACCGTAAAAATTTCTTCTGTGTTATCATTTATTCTTTGCCAGGTATACTCTTTTGCCGGCTGTACAGCCATAGTCCATTGATTGGTACTATCTACTCTGACCAGTTGAGGTAATGAAACCTCCTGAGTTTCACCAATAGACTCATACGCCATCGTGACAATATTGTTAAAAGGTTGAATTCGTTCATTTTGAGTCAGTGGCAACTCATTAATTTCTACCTTATTTAAATTATTGAAGACGTTATACGTCTGCATATATTGATATAAATTTAATTTCCATCCAAAAAACCAAAGCGATATAAAAAATGCAAATATTCCCAGGAGTATCAGCAATCGCCTGCCGGCACTAGGTGCACCTCTGAACTTGAATAGCGTGAACCATAGAAAAAATCCTATCAATAGAATGATAAAAATGAACTTTCTGAGAAATAACAGGGCGGGTTGATAATCGTCTCTCAGAAAAAAAATTGCCAGGAGGAACACTATGCCCAAAACAATGAGAATACGTTTTTGCTTTTTTCCTTTTCGCCAGTAAGATCGTATCATTAGAATTTTTTTAATTGTTCATTTTAAGGGGCATCATTCTATAATGCAGCCTCGGTTAAACCAAAAATATCTTGCCGCGCTCCCTCAGCATTTTACTTTATCATTCCTTTATCTTTAAGTCTGTCCCGTCCGGATTTTTTAGGGGCCTCAGGTTCAGCTGTTTCGGTCTCAGCTGTTTGAATGTCTTGATTTTCCTTTTGGTCGTCCTCCAAATCCGTTAACTCTTCAACAAACTCTTTTCCTTTTTGAAAAACTTTTTCAAGATGCTCTTTTTTGGTTTTATCCTGTGCGATAATTAGGGCAGATGCCACATAAGTGCCCAGGAGGGTGCCAACTATGGCAGAGGCAAAATACTGTACATAAAAAGCGTTTATTGGCGTAACAAAACTGATAACAGATGTGGCCAAAACAAACACCAGAGTTATCCATACCAAGCGCATCAGGAAGTGCTGCTTATGCACAAATCCCTTACTGTTATCTGCCTTCATTTGCAGTTTTTTTGAATGTGTGATCTTGTTGGCTAATCTGTACAATTTGTTACTTCTTGATTCTCGCCAAAACCATATGATGCCAAAAAGTATGGCGAGTACAAATACTATAATTTCAAGTGTCATCTGTTAATTCTTTTAGTTGTTTTTTAGGATGCATTCTACTACCCAATCTCTGTAATCATGATCCCAGCTTACATATTCTTTGTAAAATTTTTCCTTATCGTACCAATAGAGGTGTAATGGATCATTGGGCATTATCTTGGTCAACAATTTCCAGGCAAGTTCTCTGTCTTCTTTTTCAAGGGAAGAATGTGGCTGGTGCAGGGATTTCAGATATTCTTCGTCCACATAATCTTCCAATTTTAAGGCCTTGTCCACGATGAATTTCTGAAAATAAATTTCTACTCCGGCTATTTTTTTTTGAGTATCAATATCTAATTGGTTTAAATATTTTTTTGAAAGAAAATGGCTGTCTAAAATCTCCTTTAATGAGTGTTCCTTTTTCTCCAAATATTGTATAAACCGATGATTCTTTATTCGTTTATACCTTGTCGTTTTAGCAGCGTGCTTCAAATTTTTCTCGAGAATCAAATGTCTTACAAGCGTTTCCATAAGCTCATCATGACGAATATGGTAGAGCAATACATCATGAGCTGTATCTTGTATAGCGCCCTTAAAAATCTTCTCATCTTCGAAAACCAAAATAGGTTTTATAAACTCTTTTAAAATAAATACCCCACCAAATGCTCTGGTGTAAAATGATCCAACTTCTATTGAAATAGGTTCAAATTTCAATTTGCGCTGACGAAGGTCCCCAAAGCTGTTAGCCGTTTTAAGCAATTCTTTATGAATCTCCCTGTCTATAAAATTATTTTTGTCCTGAAATAGTGCAACCAGGGCATGTTGTTCCTGCTTCATTTTATAAAGATCGTGCAGCAGCTTAAATCTAACTGTAATCTGATTATATCTCAATAGGTCAAAAGGTTCATAGAACGCATCAATTTCCTGATCTAAATGTGCGATAAGTGCGGCATCTTTGGTTACATCTCTGATTTCTGAGGGATAGGCAGAAAAAATGGCATGCATGACATCTCTGTCAAAGCTATGGGAAGGCATATGCACGGCCAGATCTTTCTGGTCTGGTGTAATAATTATTGCATTAACATTGGAAGGGCCATTATTGAGATAAAAATTATTTTTCTTCTCCAGGGCTATTTCCGGGCTCCAACCCATTCCGTCGATAGAAAAGGTTTTTAATTTAGTAGCAGTCACTCCCAAAAGCTCAAGGCATTCATTGTAGCGTTTTGCCAGCGACCCGGTTAGCGCCACCATTCCGCCCCCAAATAACCCTGCTGCCCTTAGTTTTTCCATTGGTTTTATGCTTCCGAATTAAATTTATTTTGGGCTTCCTGCTGCACGTTCATGTCGTGTATTCTCTGATCCACCTTTCGCTTAAAATCCGTATCGGCAATAGTTGCCACGTTATCGAGATACCGTACAGTTTCCTGTTTTCTTATATCTGAAAAGTTAAGTCCTTTCATGTTGGCCCTCATAAGTTCTTTCAACATTGAAAGTTTTGCATCATAGTCTTTTTTAAAATACAATTCAGGATCATCAAACCATTGTTGTGGCAGGTCAAAATCTGTTAACCTAAGAGATACGGCGCTTTGGATATTACGGATATCCCTCGAAGAGAAAAAAGGAAAAGCTGCTTGAATATTTTTAAACAATTCCGCAAAAAACAAGTGTTCTGTAGGTTGATGTTTTACTTCTGTTTGTTCATATATCTCCAAGACACGTTCTTCTGTAGGTTTCTCTGTGTTGTTCAATATTTCTCCGAGGTTTTTCGCCAGTCCCTGTTCACTTAGGTATTTGTATTTTTCCGGGTTTTTCATGTTTACAAAATTTGGCATAGTAGTATCAAACTTGCTCCACCATAAATAGTCCTGATCTACAAAATCCGGGATGCTCCGGGCACCATCAATTTTGAATCTTCCCTGTACTCTTGAAATTACGGCCTTATCTAGCATCTCTGGTAAATTTGTAAACAATCCTATTGCACTGTTACCGTAATTAATCGCATAAGCGCCCTCTGTATACCTTAAAAACACTCCTATAACTTCTTTAACACCTGCAGAGACTCCCTGAGTGGTACGTTCCTGTAAATTGTTTTCTGCATCATCAATCGGAGCAAAAATTAACTTGCCCGGATCCTGAAGGGGTTTCATCCATTGTACCATTTTTTCTGCGGATCCTCCCTGAAATGTAGAAATAAGCGTATCTGGCATTGGATGAAACAAAAAAGGAATGTCGAGATGATCACAATGTTCCTTCATTCTGGTTGCAATTGCTGCTATAAGCATGCTTTTACCGGTTCCGGGTATACCGTAACCCATAAATACGGGCATAAAGCCCCCCAACTCGAGAAATGGATTCTTCTTGGCGCTAAAGTCATAACTCAGCATCCTTTCTGTAAGCCTTCTGGCAAAATGTTTGGCGTCCCTGTTTCCGACAATTTCTTCGAATTGAATTTTATTAAATTCAACGCTTATGGCGCTTCCTTCAAAGACATTTTCCCAGCCAGAAACAGCAAACTCACTTTTCTCCAATTTATAAGTGCGATCAGTAATGGTTTCCGTGTATTCCAGAGAATTAAGCCGTAATTGAATTTCTGCAATTATGGCCTCAAAAAAGACCACCGAAAAATCCACAACATCCTTATCTGAAGTTATTATATCCGGATGATTTAAATACTTATCGTAATAGAATAACAGGCAGGAAATTCCCTTCAGGGGCGACATAAAAGAGAGTTCCGGGATGCCGGCAAATTTATTCTTCATTACACTAAGATCGTCCGAGGCAATAGCTTTCAGATCGTATAAAATCCGATACGCTGTACCGTGTAACATAAAGGCAGTCGCAGTATGTAATTTGGAATCGTATTCTCTTCTATGTGCATTGTCCAGGACCGATTTCCGTTCATTTAGTGCTGAGAGGCCCGAAGCGTCATAATAACTGTCTTTAAGCCAAATTCCCATGGTAATTCCTTCCTGAAGCGCATATAGCGCCCGGTTTAGATTTAAGGGAATAGCTACAGAATCCGGGAGAAGGCGTTTTTTTAACGAAAGGATGGTTTTGGAAACGGAGATTACTTCGTTACTAACTTTTCCGTTAGCCTTAGATAGGTAGAGTAAAATAGAATCGTCTTTTTGATCTTTATTCCGCCTTTTTGCCTTTCCACCTTGCTCCCATTGTACGCCTTTGAGATAGGAAGTTGCCTCATTTCTCAGTGACTGAAGTTCGGTTAATTTAATAGGAAAGGTGCTATTGTGTTCCATCTAATTGAGTTTTAAAGTAGGAATTTCTATTGGCTCCCTGGATAAACTTCTCAGGGTATCCGGAATATTGTCATAAAGCGACTGCATTACCCTATGAGATGTAAAAAGGTAGTTCTGAGGTTTGGACGCATCCCATACCTGCAAGTACTGCTTTCTGAAAAAATTTCCTTCTGCAAAATCGCCGGTTGATATTACCTCTTCAACTGAAAGCGAGATAGCATAAGACCCCAGGTCCAATACTTTATTAGCAATTGCCTTTAATAAGGAATGGGTCACCTGTAATTCATCTTTGGCAAAAACATTATGAAGCGGGCCTAAATCTATTTTTTTTAATCTATTGGGCCATAGATTAGGTAGTTTTTTGTCTATGGCATACGCCATCATATCCAGACTCATATCACGGTCTGCAGTATTTCTTAATACTTCGTAAATCTTAGATTTGTACTCGGTTGCACTCTCATTGTGAAGGTCAAAATACATATAGCAAATAAAAGGCCTATTGTAGGTAACATCATAAAAAGACCAGCTAACCATGTATTGGGCAAAATCTTCTTCGACCTTAACTATTTTTCCCTGCACAAAACGTTTAAATATAAATTGCTGATCTACCGAAGAGTAATACACCAATGAAGCGGCCTGATGTAATTTTCGGTCCGAAATTGGCTGTTTATCCCGAAGCAGCGTTTGAAGAAATTCTTCTTTGATCTTTGTTATATTTGGTAATTTACTCATATGTTCCTTTTTCAATTCCAGATCATTATACAGATATCGAAACTCCAGATAATTGGGAAATCCCGATTCTGTTAGGTCAATTCTCATTTTCTCCTCATCATTAAAAAGGTACTTTATTCTGAAAGCCTCCAGGGAATAGGTAAGCAATTCACAATATTGGGTGAGCAAGTTAGTCTCCAATTCATTGCAGATTTTCTGCTGGGCAACACTGTGGACCAGCTGCTTGAAGGCGTGTTTTACTATTTGAAAATAAGCCTTATACTGTTCTTTCGTCTCCAGAACAGCGCTATCAAAAGGAGTAACAATTTGGTTTAAGGCCATTACAATTCTATTTTGAAAATATTGACGCCTGTGCATGTCGGCGTTTTAGCAATAACACAAGTGGATGCTATTTCGCTGTTGTTTGAAAGCGAATTGATTTTTAAATTAATTAACTCAGCAGATCATCTTCTGCCTGGGGAGAAGGTGCATCAGGTTCCCCGTCACTGTCCCCGGAACCACTGCTGTCATCTGTTGCATAATACTCCTCAAAAATCTCCTTCATATCGATCCCATATCGATTGGCAAAATCTTTTTGAATTTCGGCATCCTTCATGCGTATTTCCTGAAGCGATTCTGCATAACTGGAATATACCCCCTGCATAACCTTTTCATGTACCGGAATATTATCCATCATTTCCTGACGGGCCTTTGCACTTGCAGTATGCATTGCAGCAAGGGTTTGACCAATATGTTCATCGGTTTTAACCCCCAGGTGCTCTAAAATGGCTGCAAATTCCTGATCTGTTCTGGCCTTCAGAGCAACCACATAACCGTCATAATATTTTAAGCGTTCGTCTGTATCACTTTTTAATTTAGCCCTATGAGATTGGAGGTTGCTCCTTAAAGAGGTTAGCACCTTAATGGTTAAATTATGTTTATGAACAAAACTGTCCTTACTGGCCGCGAGCGTGGTATAGGCATTCTTAAGACCTTCCAATTCTTCAACTTTTTGCTCAATAGTAGTTAGCCTTCCTATAGCCTCTGAATAGGCCGAAGACTGCTTATCTGCGATTTCTTCCAATTCCTGACGGGCTTGTTTCAGCAGCGCATACTGCTCCTCTAATTTGTCTTCTGTCTCCTTTTTCTTTTCAAGAGCCCTGGTATGATTTTTACTGGCTTCAACTATAGCCAGCTGCAATTTGTCCTCAACTTCCTTGATTTCTACCTCCCTGTTCTTGAGGCGGCTTACTGCAGCCTGACTTTTATACGAGAGTTCATTTAATAAGGTTTGTACATCAGCAGATTCTATACGTTGCTGAAACATTTGTTTTGCCTTCAGATCGGCCCCGTCTCTCACTTTTTGTGCTGACGCCAGTTCTGCATTACGACTTTTTATTTTTGATTTGCGTCCCCAGAGGTTATTCCACCAGTTGTCTTTCACCTTTTCTGCCTCCGATAATGCCATTTTGGCCCGTTCCAGACCTTTTTGGGCATCATCTATTACCTTTTGCTCAGCAGCATTAAGGGTGGAGAATTTCTCAAAAATTATCCCTACTTCATCCTGATAATCTGTCAGATCTTTGATGGCATCCAACAGGGAAGTCCTGTCTTTTTCTGCCATCCCGACTACATCGTCCAGAGTTGCATTCAATATTTTTTGACGCACTTCCGGATCGTCCTCCTGAGCCAGCTTGGACTTCATCTGGTCCACGGTCTTTCCCCAGTTTACTTCAACTTTTTCCTGTTCTGAGGAAGAATCGGTCTCTAATAAATCAAATTCATCGGCCATATTTCGGTCACTTTTTTAAAGGTTAAGTGTTTATCACAATAATCATTCAATTTCGGTAAAAATTTTGAGTTAAAAAACGGATTGCAGAAAAGCTTTAATAGTTGGTATTGAAATATTCCAAAATGTTACGTTTTTTAAATATTTCTTTTGAATTTTAGCAGCATGACAGCATTGCTGTAGGTTGTTTTTGGTTACTTGAGTATGATCTATAATCAGAGTTGTAGCAAGGCACGAAAGGTAAAATGGAGTCATTAATTTGATTATTTTTACAATCTAATCATGCATGATGCGTCATATTTTAAATTTGCTATTTTTTCTTTTTCTTCAGTTTGCCATAGCTCAGAACATTGTTTGTTCAGAACAAGACAGGCTGGCATTTAAAGAAAAGGCTCTGGAAATTAAAGAGCTGTCCGACAAAGATTTTGGAAGAACAATTGTAGCTGTTGGCAAAACTTTTCTTGGCACTCCTTATGTGGCCAAAACGCTGGAGATAGGAGATAGAGAGTCTCTTGTAATAAATTTACAGGGTTTGGACTGTACCACATATGTCGAAAATGTATTGGCTTTTAGTCGGCTGGCACGGACAGAGAATTTTGATTTTGAAACTTTTACGAAAACCTTGGAAGGCATTCGATATAAGGATGGAAAACTAAACGGCTATGCTTCACGCTTGCATTATTTTTCTGAATGGATTGCTAACAATGAAGTAAAAGGATTTCTAAAAAATATTACTTCGGATATAGGGGGAAAAGAAATATCTAAGGAAATTAATTTTATGAGCACCCACAGGGAATTATATCCCTTTCTGGCAGACGATGAGAATTTTGAAAAAATTAAGCAATCAGAAAATTACCTAAACAATCAGGCAATTTGTGTCCTGGCCCAGGATGCTATTACAGCCAATGAAGAAAAGATTCATACAGGAGACATAATTGCCCTTACTACAACCATTAAAGGATTGGACATTACCCATACGGGCATTGCCATATTAGAGGAAGACGGTCGTATTCATTTGCTACATGCCTCTTCATCAGGACAGGTAGAAATCTCGGAACTGCCGCTTGCGGACTATTTGAAAAAGATTAAAAACAACAGCGGTATTATGGTGGCGCGTCCTCTTTAAGAAGAAGTATATCATAAATTAATGGTCATTTTCTATTTTCCCAGACAATAATTGATCCCTCCCAGTAAATGTTTGCGAAACTTTGGATCATCATAGGATTCATCGGTATGGCCCAAACCTGTGTAGAACGCCCGGCCACCGTCAAATTCATGATACCATGCTATGGGATGATTATCTCCATTTTCTCCGCCAGTATAGCTGCTTTCATCTAATTTCATAATCACCTGAATATCCGGATTGATATTTTTATAATTGTACCACTCATCAAAATGCATCCAATTAGCTTCCAAATGCGAAGTTGCTGCATGGCTCCGATCCACGACATCTATTTTAGCTTGCTGCTGTTTAGGGTGGCTCTTGAAATACGCTCCCACCAACTTCCCGTACCAGGGCCATTCGTACTCCGTATCTGCAGCTGCGTGTATGCCCAAATAACTTCCCCCTTCATTAATATAACTCTTAAAAGCTGTTTCTTGTTCCTGGCCCAAAACATCCATAGTGGTACTCAAGAACACCACTAATTTGTATTTTTTCAAATTCTCTGTGGTAAAATGCAGTGAGTCTTCGGTCTGTAAAACCTGAAAGCCATTTTCTTTCCCAAGTTCCTTTAATGTTGCCACACCCTTTTCTATAGATTTATGACGATAACCGTTGGTGGCCGTAAAAACAAGAACCTGGTCCGCATAATTATAGTCCGCTGACATTACCGATACGTAGTTCGCTTTCCTATCAGGTCTATCTCCGCCGTATATCATTAATACGCCCGCTGTAATAAGGATAATCAATTTTAATCTCATGCTTTTATATTTTTGTTTTTGCTTCTATTCTCCAGGGAGGATCCTTCCTGTTTTTACCTGCATAATATAAGATAATTTGGTTTTGGTCCGGATCTTTTAGCCTTGCTTCCCTCCACAACCAACTTTTGTCGTTTGGGAGTTCTTCAATTTCAATTCCTTCGCGCATAAGTTTTCCTACCGCTTCATCCACATCTGTACATTCAAAATACACATAAATACCCTCCCCTTCGGGGAGCTTTTCTACAAGGTGTATGGAAAAAGTTGTATCTCCATCTACACACTCAAAGCGCAAATAATCCGGGAGCGCCTCGACAATTATTTGCAGCCCTAATTTTTGATAAAAGGCACTGGCCTTTTCAAGATCCAATGACGGAATTGTTATTTGATTAAGATTCATTTGAATTTATAAACGATCAGGTTAAATATCGTTATTTTACTTTGATTGATAAATTAATTTGCTAACGACATCAAATATTTTTTGGGGGTTGTGCCGTATTTTTTTTTAAAGGCCGTAATAAAATGACTGGCAGTACTATATCCAATTTTTAAACCAACTTCGTTTACGTTGTACTTATTAGTTTCGAGCATTTTCCTTGCATAGTCCATTTTGTAGTCAAACAAAAAGCTATAGACAGAATCTCCGTAAACCTGTTTAAACCCCTCTTTTAATTTCTTAATCGGTAAACGTATTTCATCTGATAATTGGGTGAGGGTAGGAGGTTCTGCCATTCGGGAAATCATTATTTCCTTGGCCTGCCTAATCCGCTTTATGTTCTCTTCATCGACTAAAAAGGGACATTGCTCAATATCCACTTCCTCACTTCTGTTAAAATAAAGAGACAGCAATTCGTATACCTTTCCTTTTATATATAAAGACTTCACAGATGGGTGCAAATTATAATTCATAAGTTGGCTGAGTATTACAGCAATCGCCGGCGAGACACTCTCCTGTGAATAGTATTTTTTATCCTTATTTTCAACACTGAGAAAAGGAATATAATCCGCTTCTTTAGAGAATAACGAATGAAATTTTCTAATGGTCATTACGATTGAAACCATCCATGAATTTCCACCTAATTCCATATTAAGCGGCAGGTGCAACTGCGTATTGTACAGTAGTAATGAATTTTCTTCCGTAACCTCCAGGGCGTATCTTCCTTCATTGAAAATAAACTTGGCATTTCCCTTCAGACAAAAATGAAACTGTATAAAAGAGCTGTCAATATCCCGGGTAATTTTCCGTATCCTATTCCCTTCATTCTGAATCTTTAAGACATAAAACCCTTCTTCTATCAGGACTTCCCTAAAAGAACCTTCAGCGTTATTTTTTGAACTCAGTAGCTCGTCCATATTAAATATTTTATTTAGAAGCGTTCTAAATAAATGATTTGTAACCTTAAGTATTTCCTATAAAAATACGCGTTTTCGCCTAAAAACTATCGATTTAAGGTCAAAAATACCCGAAACGATATTATTTGTTCCGCTAGCGTTATTTTTAGCTGAGTGATGAATCTATTTTTGTTCGAGATCGACTGAGATTAAATGCAGCGCTACCATATTTCTAAACATAATTCGTTCTATACGATAGGCCTCAACTACAAAAAGGCCGACGCCAACATTAGGGGTAAATTCAGCCTTGATGATACTTCATCCGAAAAAATATTAGTTCAGGCCAAAACCCAGGATATAGACGGTCTCCTGGTTACCTCAACTTGTAACCGGACAGAATTACACGGTTTTGCAGCTCATCCCTTTCAATTAATCAAATTACTTTGTGACAATACTCAAGGCACAGTTGAGGAGTTTCAGGAAGTAGCCTATATATATAAGAATAAAGAAGCCATTAACCATCTTTTCAGGGTCGGCACTGGTCTGGATAGTCAAATCCTTGGTGATTTTGAAATAATAAGTCAGTTAAAAAGAAGTTTCAACCGTTCCAAAAGTGTTGGTTTGGCAAACCCCTTTATCGAAAGATTGTGCAATTCTGTGATCCAGGCCAGCAAGCGGATAAAAACAGAAACCGAAATATCCAGTGGTGCCACATCAGTTGCCTTTGCCTCTGTTCAGTTTATATTAAAGCATATACAGGATATCTCCGAAAAAAACATCCTGCTTTTCGGTACGGGTAAAATTGGCAGAAACACTTGTGAAAATTTAATTAAGCATACTAAGAATTCTCATATTACTTTGATCAATAGGACAAAAGGCAGAGCGGAAAAAATAGCAGGAAAATTCAATTTAGTTGTTAAGAATTACGGGGATCTTCAAACAGAGATAAGAACTGCTGATGTTCTTATAGTAGCTACGGGCGCACAATCACCTACGATTTCCAAAGATCTCGTGTATCTAAAAAAACCATTGATGATCCTGGATCTGTCTGTTCCAAAGAATGTAGCGGATGACGTAGCGGATCTGGATAATGTTTCGGTTGTTCATTTAGATCAATTATCTCAAATGACAGATGCCACACTGGAGAGAAGGAAGCAATTTATACCCCAGGCAGAGTTAATTATTGATGAAGTCCGTACAGAATTTATACAATGGCTCGAAACGCGAAAATTTGCTCCGGTGATCAAAGCACTGAAAAAGAAACTAAAGTCCATGAAGGATGCTGAACTGAATTATCAATCCAAAAAAATATCAGATTTTAATTCAGAACAAGCCGATGTGGTTACGGATCGCATTATCCAAAAAATAACAAGACAGTTTGCCAATCACCTTAAGGAATCAGATATTGATGCCGATTCCAGTTTGGAGCTCATTGAAAAGGTTTTTCAATTACAAGTAGACACCAAATGAATCGGGTTATTCGAATTGGCACACGCGATAGCGAATTGGCGTTATGGCAGGCAGAGACTGTTAAAAACCAACTGGAATTCCTGGGTTATAACACAGAACTTATCCGAATTAAATCGGCCGGGGATCTAGACCTTGAGCAACCCCTGCACGAATTGGGTATTACAGGTGTTTTTACCAAATCCCTGGACATAGCAATGATAAGAGGGGAGATAGATATTGCTGTCCATTCCTTTAAAGATGTACCCACTAAGCTTCCGAAGGGTATAGTACAGGCAGCTGTCCTTAAGCGCGGCAATTCCAATGATTTTTTACTCTTTAAAGATAACGAGGAGTTCCTGGCCCAGCAGGCTGCGGTTATTGCCACAGGAAGTCTGAGAAGAAAAGCACAATGGTTAAATCGTTATCCGTCACACACAATTGTAGCGCTTAGGGGTAACGTTAACACCCGACTACAAAAGTTGAAGGAAAATGAATGGAACGGGGCCATTTTTGCGGGTGCCGGATTGGATCGACTTGGTTTAAAACCAAAGAACGCAATAAGTCTGGGTTGGATGATTCCTGCGCCGGCTCAGGGTGCCATAATGATAGCTGCAATGGAGGAAAACGACTTGGTAAGAGAAGCGTGTGCCGAGTTAAATCATGAAGAGACAGCACTTTGTACCGAGATTGAACGCGAATTTCTAAAATTGCTAGAGGGCGGATGCACTGCTCCAATAGGTGCGCTGGCCTATGTTAAACAGGAAGAAGTTTACTTTAAGGGCGAGCTTTTGAGTATAGATGGGGCACAAAAGATTGAAGTCACCAGAACGGCCCCTCTTGGAAAACATCATCATATTGCCGGGGAATGTGTTGCCATTATTCTAAAGCGTGGTGGAAAACGCCTAATGAATGAACTTCAGGGTTTAGAAAAAATATTCCAGGTATACTCCACTAAAAAATTAACGGCTGATCAGTTACATTTGTTCGGAGACGGTATCACCGTAGGAAGTGATGATTTTATTCAGATTAACAATAACAGAATTTCTCAGGCATTACTCAACTCGGCAATCGAAAACGTTGTCATTACAAGTAAAAAAGCAGTTGAGTCGCTCCTGATTAATTGCGATCCTAAAAATCTCAGGTTTAAGAATATATACTGTGTAGGCAGAAAAACTAAACGCCTGGTGGAACGTAAAATTGGCAAGGTTAAACATACGGAGAATAGTGCTAAACTTCTGGCACAATACCTTCTGGCTCAGATTGAAGAAAAAGAGATTACCTTTTTCTGTAGTGACCAACGCCTTAATGATCTCCCCGATCTGCTTTCGGAAAATGGGATTAAGGTAAATGAAGTAGAAGCCTATCAAACTAAATATTCACCTTCTACTGTTGATGATAAAACAGAAGGTGTTCTTTTCTTTAGTCCGTCTGCCGTAAAGAGTTATCTGCTAAAAAATGATTCTGGTAAAATTGCATTCTGTATAGGTGAAACCACCGCTGCGGAGGCTCGTTTACATTTTAAAGAAATTAGAACAGCCAAATTCCCCTCTGTAGAAGGAGTGGCGGAAATGGTCAATTCATATTACAAAGTGGGAGTTTAAAATAGTTATGTCCAAAATAGTAGAAAGTACCAAAACTGTATTGAAAAACGATTTATTCCTTAGAGCCTTAAAAGGTGAAACTGTGGAGCGGCCTCCTGTTTGGATGATGCGACAGGCTGGCAGATATCTCCCCGAATTTATGGAGATTCGCGAGAAGTATGATTTCTTTACGCGATGCCAAACTCCTGAACTTGCATCTGAAATCACGGTACAGCCCATAAAGAGGTTTGGGATGGACGCGGCAATACTTTTTAGCGATATTCTCGTGATCCCGCAGGCGATGAATATTGAAGTGCAGATGAAGCCAAATTTTGGCCCTTACCTGCCTCTTCCAATACGATCTCAAAAAGAATTGGACAATGTAATTGTTCCTAATGTAGAAGAAGCTCTGGATTATGTAATGCAGGCCATAAAAATGACCAAAGAAAAATTAAACGATGAAATACCCCTTATTGGTTTTGCGGGGTCTCCCTGGACTATTCTATGTTACTGTGTACAAGGACAGGGAAGTAAAACCTTTGATAAGGCCAAGGAATTTTGTTTTACACAACCACAGGCCGCACATCAGTTATTACAAAAAATTACAGATACCACCATCGCTTATCTTAAGGCTAAGGTAGCTGCAGGGGTGGATGTCGTACAGATCTTTGATTCCTGGGGAGGAATGTTGTCGCCAGTGGATTATCAGGAATTTTCATGGAATTACATCCAGCAGATTATTGATGCGCTCAAAAATGAAGCACCGGTAATTGTTTTTGGAAAAGGCTGTTGGTTTGCACTGAGAGAAATGGCGAATTCCGGAGCCGCGGCATTGGGGGTAGACTGGACATGTTCTGCAACAAATGCCCGATATTTGAGTGGTGGCAAAATTACCCTGCAAGGTAATTTTGACCCGGCCAGATTGCTTTCACCCCCTCAAGCTATCAGGAACATGGTGACAAAAATGATAAATGAGTTTGGCAAAGACCGTTATATTGCCAATTTAGGTCATGGTATTTTGCCAAATATTCCTGTAGAAAATGCGCGGGCATTTGTTGATGCCGTGAAGGAATACAGGATTTAGTGCCGTATCTGAAGATTAGGGTTAAACGACTTAATTTTTCAGAAAATTGAATATGTCTATGATGAAGGACCAATTCTACAACTACATACAAAACCTCCAGAATAGCATCACTACCCAATTAGAAGCAGTTGATGGTCTGGCTAGGTTTAAAGAAGATATCTGGCAACGCCCTGAAGGCGGTGGTGGAAGGTCTCGTGTAATAGAGAATGGCGGAGTGATTGAAAAAGGTGGCGTAAACATCTCTGCGGTACACGGGGATCTACCCCAGAGCATGCAAACTTATTTCGGTGTGGAAGATGCCAATTTCTATGCCTGTGGGTTGAGCCTGGTAATTCATCCAACAAATCCAATGGTGCCAACGGTACATGCCAATTGGCGGTATTTTGAGATGTATAATCAGAATGGGGAAATTGTAGATCAGTGGTTTGGCGGTGGGCAAGATTTAACACCTTACTATTTATTTGAGGAAGACGCCCGGCATTTTCACAGTATATGTAAGCGTGCTTGTGATAAGCATCATCCTGAATTCTATTCAAAATACAAGCAAAAATGCGACGATTATTTCTGGAATACCCATAGAAATGAGGCCAGGGGACTTGGTGGACTCTTCTTTGATTATTGCAAGGCAAGCGAAGAAATGTCAATGCAAGATTGGTACAATTTTGTTACGGATGTGGGCGATAGTTTTTTAGATGCCTATGTTCCTATTGTTAACAAAAGAAGAGACATAGCGTATATTCAGGAGCAGCGAAACTGGCAGGAAATAAGAAGAGGGCGATATGTTGAATTTAATCTTGTACATGATAAAGGCACCCTGTTTGGCCTTAAAACCAATGGAAGGATAGAAAGTATTCTTATGAGTCTGCCCCCGCATGTGCAATGGAAATATGATCATAAGCCAGATAAAGGAAGTCCGGAAGCTCAGTTAATATCTGTATTAAAAAGCCCAAAAACATGGGTATAAGGTACTGGGGCGTAATTATTCTATTGGTGTTTTGCGAGCTATGCAGCGCTCAGAGCAATCCTGAATACGTTCAGGATTTTCCGGATAAGTTTACTGTACGTCTGGGGCTGCAAAGTACTTTTAATAGTTTCGCATTTACTGATACCGCAGATAATTCGGTTTTGGAGATAATCCCCAATGATAAAACATATCTCGGGGCTTCATTTCTCTTTCGATCAGTTGAAATAGACCTTGGTTTTGCGCCTGATTTTTTTTCAGAGAACCAGGACAATGAGGGTTCCAGACTACTTAGCTTAAATTTCAGGATGTTTCTTGGAAAATGGATGCAAACTCTGGACTTCTACAGCCAGAAAGGCTTTTTTCTAACCGATGGTAATAATAGAATTCCGCTAGCAGAAATGACTTCTTTAAAAATTGGGGGAACAACAGGCTATATTTTTAATGATAAATTCTCTTTCCGCGCTATTGGGTTCCAGAACGAATGGCAAAAAAAGAGTGCCGGAAGTTTTATTCCCAGGTTTACCTTTTATTATACCAAACTGGACCTGCATGATGAGTCTCCGGAGAGTTCGACCAATACCTATGATCTCGCAATAGGACCGGGATATTATTATAATTGGGTCCTTAAAAAACACTTTATTTTTTCGCTGGGAGCAACTTTAGGGGTGGGTATAAATATTACCCGTTCTGACTTTACTACAAAATCCACTACCCTGACCCAGATAATTTTTAGAAATGCTATCGGCTATAATTCGGAGCGCTTTTTTACAGGGATCAACCTTAATGCACAACTTTTACATTACAACATTGATCCAAATGCCTTTCAGGACGATATTATATTTTTCGGCGAGCTTTATATGGGATATCGATTTAGGGCTCCTAAATCATGGATAGATAAGGCAGCTAAATTTAATCGCAAATTTGGCCTGGACTAAACTCAATCCTGACCAGGGCATGTGAACATCTGAAACCAACAATTATTTATTAGGTGTCAAATTCTTTGTTTTTATCCAAACATCCCCGCAATAAAAGAAAAATGCCAGGGGAATAAAAAACTCTTTATACTCCGTGAGTTCCCAGCTGCGTATTAACCGCTCGCCATTTAACAGAAATGTGACCTGAATACTTATCATGAGTAGTCCCATAACCACAATCCAATTACGCTTCCATATTTCTTCACAAAGTGTCACTAAAACCAGAAGTATAATTAGACTTCCGAAGAATGAGATTTGTACTAATATGGAATTCCACATAGTGTAATTGAAAGCAAATGCAATACTCCCAATAATACTTACAAATACACCTGGTACAAGTATTGAAAGGTTAAATTTGCTAATATATTTTTGTGCAAAAAGGGCAGTAAAAGGACATAAAACCAAAAACACAAAAGAACCAAAATAATAGATATTTTCGGCCCAGAGCGTGCTAAAGTTATGCAGATTTATTTCATTCTGCCAGTTACCCCTGAACGCCTTTGGCGTTTCAATTTGCAGCAGCCTTTGAAACCATGAAACTTCTTCCATTGCAATAACAAAAAATCCAAGAAGCAATAGTCCCATAAACCCTTTTAGTAAAGCATAGCTTTTTTTTAGCCGGACAATTTTCAAAAGTGCTAGCAGTATAAAAATGACATTGCAAAAAAGTAGTAGCACTGAGGCCCATTCTGTGAACCGATCTTCCAGAGATAAATAACTGAATACATTTGGGCTATAGAAAAACAGCAGGAGAGAAACGCTGGCTAATACCAGGCAAAGCAGTAGTGCTCTTCTTTGGTAAGGCGCATTTAATATTTTGAGGATACCCAGACGATCTTTATATATCCGGATTACTGTCAGAATTACAAACAAAAGCGAACTGAGGATAATGATACTACGCAACACATTTACCCTGTTTATTTGCGGTATTTCCTTATAAAATATTCTGCTCTTTAGGAAAAACAAGTCTGCAAGAAGCATTCCTAAAAGACCCATAATCCCAATTATAATACAAATTGCATGTTTTTTGGATACTGCAGGTGATCTACTGTGATGTTGTTTAGAATTTCGCAAGCAATCGATTATTTAGCCTTATTATTTAACACTAAATTGAAGCTAAAATTGTGTGTTCATCCATATAAAAAGATCATGGGTTAATCGCTATAAACACATATATTCAATAGATTTGTACGTATTTGTAATAGTAGGAATAATGAAACAGAAGATTTTTCAGATAGATGCCTTTGCAGAAAAAGTGTTTTCAGGAAACCCGGCAGCGGTATGTATAATGGATGCCTGGTTGGACGAAAAGACTATGCAGAATATCGCAATGGAAAATAATCTGGCAGAAACGGCCTTTGTGGTGCAATCCGGGAAGCAGTTCGGGATCCGATGGTTTACCCCGGAAACGGAGGTTGATCTCTGCGGGCATGCCACCCTTGCCGCCGCTTATGTGCTTTTTAGTTATTTTGATGATATCCCAAATCCGATTGAATTCTATTCTTCCCGAAGTGGTATCCTGACTGTTGAAAAAGGGAGGGATGATCAAATAACTATGGACTTCCCAAAAGACGACAACCAGCAAATAGCGGCTGTGAGAAAGATTAACGAGGCCATTGGTGCCGATCCGGTGAATACCATAAAAGGGAAAACAGACTATCTTCTAATTTTTAATTCTCAGGAAGAAATTGAAGACATCAGTCCAAATTTTCATCTTTTAGACCAATTGGATTGCCGGGGGGTTATAGTTTCGGCCCCGGGGAAAGCCGTAGACTTTGTTTCCAGGTTTTTCTCACCTCAGTGTGGTATACCCGAAGATCCGGTCACCGGTTCTGCCCACACTACTTTAACCCCGTATTGGTCTAAGATATTAGGCAAAACCAAACTCTCCGCCAGACAGCTCTCCCAGCGCGGAGGAGATCTGATTTGTGAGGATTTGGGAGAACGCATAAAAATATCAGGGAAGGCCGTACCATATCTAATTGGCGAAATAGAAATATAATATCATGGCACTTGTTATAAAGGGCATTAACGTTTAACACTTTAGAATGTATCCATTAAGAAGAAACCGAAGATTAAGAACAACTGCATCTGTTCGGAGATTGGTGCGGGAAACCATGGTTACACCGGATGACTTTCTGGTTCCTTTGTTCGTTGTTGAAGGGCAGGGAGTTATGGAAGAAATTCCGTCAATGCCAGGACAGTACAGGCTAAGCCTGGATATGTTGGAAAAGGAAGTCAAAGAATTATGGAAGATGGGGCTATGCGCTGTTTTGCTTTTTGTGAAAGTCCCTGAAAATCTCAAAGACAACAAAGGAACAGAAGCTCTTAACGAACATGGGCTAATGCAACGAGCCATAAACGCCGTAAAAAATGCTTGCCCGGAAATGTTGGTTATGACAGATGTTGCCCTGGATCCTTATTCCTCTTACGGCCATGATGGCATTGTTATGGGAGGGGAGATTCTTAACGATGAAACCGTAGAGCTACTGGCAGAAATGAGTGTTTCTCATGCAAAAGCGGGAGCAGATTTTGTGGCGCCCAGCGATATGATGGATGGGAGAATCAGTGTAATACGGGAAGCCCTGGAAGATGAAGAGCTGATCAATGTGGGGATTATGAGTTATAGTGCAAAATATGCGAGTGGCTTTTATGGACCATTTAGGGATGCATTGGATTCTGCGCCGGTTGATAAGGCGAATATTCCAAAGGACAAAAAAACGTATCAAATGGATCCTGCCAATAGATTCGAGGCAATTAAAGCAGTAGAAATGGATATTGATGAGGGAGCGGATATAATTATGGTGAAACCCGGTCTTTGTTATCTTGATATTGTAAGAGAGATAAAAAATGAAATTGATGTTCCGCTTGCAGTATATCAGGTATCCGGAGAGTACGCAATGTTAAAGGCAGCAGCAGAAAAAGGATGGTTAGACCACGATACCGTAATGCTCGAACAATTGATCTCAATTAAAAGAGCAGGAGCGAATATCATCGCCAGTTATTTTGCCAAAGAAGTAGTACGTTTACTTTAGGAATTCATATAATATAAGGCGGGTCAGCTGTACCTTCGGCTGCAATAGGATTTAATATCCTGCTGTAATTTGAAATGAATAGATATTTTATTATACTTATCGGTTTATTTTCTGTTTTCTCCTATGGGCAGGAGGTTGTCGGGGATTTTACTGATAAATCACCTGCTTCGGAATTATCTAACTCATGGCCCTCCGAACTGGGTTTGGATTCCCTATTTATACATTCCAAAGTAGATTCCATCATAAATGAAGGTATAAGGCAAAATGCTTTTCCAGGCGCACAACTTTTGGTCGCCAAAGAAGGTAAAATAATCTTTCATGAAGCTTATGGATTTCATACTTACGACAGTGTTCAGGCCGTAGCCCTTAACGATATTTACGATCTGGCCTCGGTAACAAAAATCGCCGGACCTTTACCTGCGATAATGAAACTGGTAGATGAAGGAAAACTGGACCTCGATGCCCCTTTTAGTAATTATTGGAAATCATGGAGGGGAAGAAAGGATAAAAAAGACCTGACGCTTAGGGAAATACTGGCTCACCAGGCAGGACTGGAACCTTATATTGTCTTTCTGAACAAAGTAATGAAGAGGGATCGTCTTAAAAAACGATTTATCCAGGAAACGAAAAGTAATCGTTTTCAAAGGCAAGCTTATGATGGCATTTATGTTAAGAATAAATTTCAAAACAAAATGCATAGAATTATCAGAAGGTCAGATGTAAGTGCGGATAAAAAGTACCGTTATTCCGGTCTGACTTTCCTGATATTTCCCGAGCTGATAGAACAACTAACAGATATCCCATATGAAAAGTACCTGAGAGAAACTTTTTATGACCCATTGGGTTGCCGCACCATGGGCTTTAACCCAGATAAATGGCAGGTAACCAACAAGATTGTTCCTACGGAAATTGATACCGTATTCCGGAAATCATTAACGCAGGGATGGGTCCATGATGAAAATGCTTCTCTGCTGGGCGGTGTATCCGGAAATGCCGGTCTTTTTGCTACTGCCGCTGATTTGGCAAAACTAATGCAGTTATATCAGAATTATGGGAGCTTTAATGAACAAATCTATATCACAGAAAATACCCTGAAGGAATTTACCGCAGTACAATACTCCGAAAATGACAACCGAAGGGGACTTGGATTTGACAAACCATTATTGAACAATTCAGAGTTGGCAATTTCGGAAGCCTATCCTGCCCCGAAGTCGAGCGCTGACAGCTTTGGACATAGCGGTTTTACTGGCACCTTCGTATGGGCAGATCCAAAAAACCAATTGGTATTTATATTTTTGTCCAATAGAGTCTATCCCAGCAGATCTAATAGAAAATTATATAGTTTAAACATCAGAACAGCCTTACACCAGGTGTTTTATACTGCTAAGAGCCGTCAAAATTAGCTGGATTAAATACCTATTTTATTGCTACCTTCGTTTAATATTAACGAACCATGGGACTACTAATATTCTATGCCCTTATTTCCATTTTCTTTTCATTTTTATGCTCTATTCTTGAAGCCGTGTTATTGAGCATTACGCCCACTTTCATCAATGTGAAAAAAAAGGAAGGTAAGGCCTACGCCAAAGATCTTGAAGCATTAAAAAGAGATGTAGATAAACCGCTTATCGCTATTCTTACATTAAATACAGTAGCTCATACTGTTGGCGCAATACTTGTGGGAGTGCAGGCAAAAGTGGCATATACTACCCTTTATGGCAGTACAACACGAACCATTTTGGGTTTAAAATTTACAGAAGAATTGATGGTGGGAGTAGTTTCTACTGCTATGACCCTTCTTATTCTTATAACTTCTGAGATTATACCAAAGACTATTGGTGCCACTTTTTGGAAACAACTCGCCCATTTTAGTACCAGTGCCTTAAATATAATGGTATGGGTACTTAAGTACACCGGAATACTTTGGGTACTACAGTTATTTACAAGACTAATAGGCAAGAAAGGACATCATGGAAGCATACTGAGCAGAGAAGATTTTACCACTATGGCCGATATTGCCCATGAAGAAGGCGTTTTTGAAGAATCGGAATCTACAGTCATAAAGAATTTACTTCGTTTTGATGAAGTTTCCGTAAAAGATATCATGACTCCGCGCAGCGTAATGAAAACAGCCTCAGAGAATAGTTCTATTCAGGAATTTTTTGAAGCCAATCCTAAAATGCGGTTCTCCAGGATACCAGTATACCTTGAGCGAGTAGACAACATAACAGGATTTGTACTAAAAGACAATATTCTTGAAGAGATTATTAACAAAAATGGGGAGGACAACTTGTCATCCATACGTCGCGATATTCTGGTTACAAACAGAAATACTCCAATACCTCAACTCTTTGAAGTTTTTATTGCCCAAAGAGAACATATTGCACTGGTAGTAGATGAATACGGCTCTGTAAGTGGTTTGGTTACCATGGAAGATGTTATTGAAACGCTTCTGGGTCTGGAAATAATGGACGAAAGCGACAATGTGGAAGACTTACAGCAATTGGCCCGTAAAAACTGGAAAACTCGGGCTCAGCGCCTCGGAATAATAGAGGAAAATACAGATATTGAATAGTGGAAACCGCTTATATACATACACCTTTGGGTACTGCTTATATCGAAGGAGACGATAAAGGCTTAAAAGCCGTTTCTGTACTTGAAAGCAAAGAGAAAGTAACAGAAGTTATCCCGGTTGCTCTTGAAGATGCGGTGTATCAGCTAAACGAGTATTTTGAGGGTAAAAGAAAGTCCTTTGATTTACTATTAAAACCAAATGGTTCATCTTTTCAAAAAAGGGTATGGGATGCCCTTCAGGAAATCCCCTTTGGTAAAACAATATCTTACCTGGAACTTTCTAAGAAGTTGGGCGATGTTAAAGCTATAAGGGCTGTGGCGGCGGCAAATGGAAAAAATCCATTATGGATACTTATTCCGTGCCACAGGGTTATTGGCAGCGATGGATCATTAACCGGCTATGCCGGCGGATTACATCGTAAAAAATGGTTGTTAGACCACGAGAGTCCCGTAAAACAACAAACTCTCTTCTAAAGCTAACAAACCGGACGGTCTGAAGGCTGTTTAAAAAGATTAAATATTTAGATGCATCATGCATTTGGCCGATGTTTTGTAAAATAAGATCCCTGCTACACATATTTATTCGGAAATTGTGTGAATAAAAAACCAACTACACAGTTTGTTCAGCACCATATGATTATTGTACGATGTATGTGGGCGCAAATGGTAGCCTGATGTTCTCTAGCAACTCCCCTTTCGTAGAAATTACCAGCACCCCGCCATTTAAAATATCTCCATCCTGTTCACCATATCCTACCAAAAACGCATCGGCCTCTGTCCTGTAATCTATTGCTGACAATACAATATTTGCCTTTAAATCTTCTTCAACCTGCCGTGCGATTCCAATCATGTCTATTATTTTGTTCTCCTCTTTTACAAAATCATAAACTGCCGGGGCTGCGAGAACAGGGGAAGGCTGTGAATAAGTATAAATATAAAACAGCTTATCTTCGGAAATGCTCGCGTCTAGAGGCCCGGGAGCAAATAATCGATCTAATAAAAACGCCTGTTCCTCTCTAAGTTCGAGGGTTTCAGAATCATAAACCTGATATTCCTGATTTTCGTCATCGTCCGCTAAAATTACCACTACATCTCCCTGTTCATCTATAAATATACTGCTTGTGTCAGATCCAAAATCCAAAGTTCGCATAAGCGAATTGGTTTGTGTATTCATAACGGCCACTTTATTAATATTTAAGTTATCCCTGTAAGTAAGAATTAGCTTGCCATCACTGTAAAGCGATTGAAAAACAGTGTTTACATTAAATGCAATGTTTATATCTGTTACCTCATCCGTAGCATTATCTATAGTACGAACACCGTAGTTTGTTGATCCCTGAGGACTAAAATACCCCATAAAAACTTTGGTTTCCGAATTAGCTCCCCAAAGAATAGACCTTTCATCAGTTACTGTATAAAAGTTGTTCAGTACATTGTTCTCGCCAGTTACGGCATTCCGTTGTACTGCCGAAAAATTCCCCGCGGAAAAACTATAGAAAGTCAGAAGATCATCAACCTGGCTCAGTTCCAGGTATTGAAGGGCTACATTATTCTCCAGGGTGAGATTGATAAGTTCCCCTTCTTCTTGCTCAGCATTATAATTGTACTGATAGATATTATCAATATCTTCCCCAACTACCCTAAAATCTGGTATAAACGAAGTATCAACCGTAGTTTCTGTACTATCATCCCTGGTACATCCCAGCAATATCAATCCACAGAGAAAGCAGCAAAACATTTTCTGGATGTTCATACAACTTTTTGTTTAAAGATAAGCTATTTTAGAGGACCATTTGAAATTTCTGAAGCTAAATTAGCCCTGTGTAGCCCGTCAGTATTACACCTTTGTGATGTGTAGAAAATAATCGCTATATTTATTCGCCTTATAACTTTAAGTCCATCAAATTTGAATTATGCTTAAGAATGTAGCACTTAATGACATTCTGTTTCTGGATATTGAAACTGTTCCCGAAAAAGAAGAATTTGGGCAATTAGACGAAGAGAAAAGAGCGTTATGGGAGCAAAAATCAAAATATCAAAGAAAAGATGAAATAAGCGCAGAGGAGTTTTACGAACGTGCCGGCATCTGGGCAGAATTTGGAAAAATCATTTGTATTTCTGCAGGCTATTTTAACTTTAAGGGTAATACTAGAAGTTTTAGAGTAACTTCTTTTTATGGTGATGAGATTAAATTACTAATGGAATTTAAAAATCTTCTTGAGATACATTTTAATAAGCCAAAACAGCTATTATGCGCTCATAATGGGAAGGAATTTGATTTTCCTTATATAGCCAGGAGAATGATTATTCACAAGATCACACTTCCGAACAAATTGGATCTTTTTGGAAAAAAACCCTGGGAAGTACCTCATCTGGACACTATGGAATTATGGAAATTTGGGGATTATAAACATTTTACTTCCTTAAAATTAATGGCAAATGTCCTGGGCATTCCCTCGCCAAAGGCCGATATAGACGGCAGCATGGTTCGCGAAGTATATTACCAGGAACAGAATATGGATAGAATTATATCTTATTGCGAATTGGACGTAATTACCCTGGCGCAGGTATTTCTGAGAATGCGTAATGAAGAATTGCTGACTGAAGATGAAGTTAAAAAGGTATAAAAGTACCCGCTGTGTATTATCAGCTATTGTATTTTAACTGAATGTAGACCGGGAAATGATCACTATACCCGCCAAGATATTTCTTACCTGCAAATGTCCTGAAAGGAATGCCGGCGTACCTTCCCTTAAATTCGGTCAAGAATTTTTCATCAAAAATGTTGGCATGTGCAAAACTATGGGTGTTCTTCTCAAAATTTAAAAAACTATGAGAGACAATAATCTGGTCAAATAAGGCCCAGGTTCTTCTATAATTAGCACTTCCTCTTTCCGGACTCAATAGTTTTAACATTGGGTTATAAAGTGATTTGGAATTAACCAGAAATTTTATGCTTTCCGAGTTTGGCCCATCATTAAAATCTCCCATAATAATGAAATTTGGATCGGGATGTTCAACTTCTATTTTTCCCATGAAATTAATCAGGGTCTCAGCAGCCTTTACCCTTTTGTATTCTGTCTCCTGCCCTCCTGCCCTCCTCGAAGGCCAGTGATTTACAAAGACATGAACTAATTCATCGTTTAATTTTCCTTTAACATATAATATGTCTCTTGTCGTATCTCTGTTCCCCTCAGGGTTATTTACCAGTAGTACAATTGGTTCTGAATACAAAACTTCAAATTGTGCTTTGTTGTAAAGCAATGCAGTATCTATTCCCCGTTCATCCGGGGATTCATAGTGTACATAACCATAATCAAACAAACGTAGCGCATCCGTGCCAATTAAATCCTGAACTACACGCCCATTCTCAATTTCAGCTACCCCTAATAGTGCCGGAGGTTGTTTTGTACTTTTTAATCCAAGTTTAGATATTGTCCTGGACAACTTTTTTAGTTTTTTCCTATACCTCTTTTTTGACCATTTCTTGTATCCATTCGGCGTAAAATCATCGTCCAGGGTATGAATATTATCTTCTGAATCAAAGAGATTTTCCAGATTATAGAATGCAATAGTATGGAGGTTTTTAGCCTTGTTTGATCCGGAATATGGGAAATTCATGAAAATTTTTAGTTGGGAACTAAATTTACAAAAATCACTTGGTTTCGATTGATTAGATTTGCATTTTAATCCAATCTATGCTAGAGAAGACGAACATCGAATATGAGAAGACAGTGTTAATAGGTGTTATTAACAGACAGCAAGATGAAGAAAAAGTACAGGAATATCTTGACGAACTGGAATTCCTTACCTATACTGCCGGAGGGGAAGTTACAAATCGGTTTATACAGCGCGTGGAAATCCCTAACCCTAAAACCTATATTGGCAGTGGTAAAATGCTCGAGGTCGAGGTATTTGTCAAAGAAAACGAGATTGGTTCTGTGATTTTTGATGATGAGCTCAGTCCTGTTCAACAGCGTAATATTGAAAAGCAATTGCGCTGTAAGATTCTGGACCGGACCGGACTTATCCTCGATATTTTTGCTCAGAGGGCCAAAACAAGCTATGCCAGGACTCAGGTAGAACTGGCCCAGTACGAATACCTCCTACCCAGATTAACCGGATTATGGACCCACCTTGAACGTCAGCGTGGTGGGATAGGCATGCGTGGTCCGGGTGAAACCGAAATAGAAACAGACAGAAGGATTGTCCGTGACCGAATTTCTTTACTCAAAAAGAAATTGACTAAAATTGACCGTCAAATGGAAACCCAAAGGGGTAACCGGGGTTCACTTGTCCGTGTTGCTTTGATTGGATATACCAATGTGGGGAAATCCACACTTATGAATGTAGTAAGTAAAAGCGATGTTTTTGCAGAGAACAAACTCTTTGCTACACTAGATACCACAGTCAGAAAGGTTGTATTGGGCAATCTGCCTTTTCTCCTTAGCGATACTGTTGGTTTTATTCGCAAACTTCCTACACAATTAGTAGAAAGTTTTAAAAGCACCCTGGATGAAGTTAGGGAGGCCGACTTGCTTTTGCACATTGTGGATATTTCGCATCCAAATTTTGAAGAGCATATAGCATCTGTCAATTTGATATTAGATGAAATCAATGCCGGTGAGAAACCTACTTTAATGGTTTTTAATAAAATTGATCAATACGTCCCGGAGGAATTAGCAGCCGATGATCTGGTGACAGAAAGAAACAGTGCTCACTTTTCACTGGATGAATGGCGTAAGACCTGGATGAGCAGAATAGGGAATACCGCCCTGTTTATATCTGCCCTCAACAAGGAAAACCTCGATGAATTTCGCAAAAGGGTCTACAATGAAGTCAGGGATATCCACGTATCCAGATTTCCATACAACAACTTTCTATATCCTGAGAATCTGGATGAATATTGAAGACCCTGCAATTAACCCCCTTCGTTTATCGGTAAATTACGCAGTTGGTATTTTTCACAACATTATAAGATCACTTCACAACATAAATTTAGCAGCCATATGCGTCTTTTATACATTTACATTGTAATTAAGTTTTAGTGTTTACCCCAAATCAAATACAGAACTTAATTTAAATGTTGGCCCCGAATCAACATTTAACCTAAAGGCTAAACCAAACCAAATTTTACAAAACCTGCTTAACTAATAAAGCCCTGACCTTACAGTCGGGGCTTTTATTATTCAATCATTTTAGCAATTTCTAATTTGTTTGTGAACTTACCTTTTCTGCAAGGCCATCGCCATCTATATACATTCTTCCTGAGTTATTCTCTATAAATATTTTCTGAGGATCGCCATTATCATCCAGCATAGCCCCAAAAAATTGAACATTTTCAATGCCGGTAGCGGTTAATGTGCCCGAAATGGCTACTGCGGTTACAGCGGTTGAAGACCCCAATTTTGTGGTGGTCTTAGCAAAAACCCCGAATGAACCATTACTACCAATGACAAAAGATCCATTGCCCTCATCTAGCTGTTGCCCCGAATTAGAGTTGCCTAAAAAATCTATGCTGAGCATATCATTATTCTGATTAGAAAAGGTGGCCTGGTAATCACCTGACCCTTCCCCAATATTGTCTTGATCTCCGTCAATATTCGAAGCATTTAATACAAATGGTGTTATAAGGAAACTGCCTCCAAGATTTGGGGGCGTTTTTCCCTCGTTAACTTTGAACCCGAGGGAAATCATAGTGTCTACAAAACCATCATTGTAAAATTTTCGCAGTTCTGCTATGGTACCTTCAGAAGTCGCAAATACTTCCTCATCAACCTCGTTTACTGTGTCACTGCTACATCCCAAAACAAAAAGCGATCCAAGGATCACGTAATATGTCCGCGCTCTATTGAACAGTGAATGTAAACTGAGCATACTGGCCTGCAATTCGTTATTAATTAGGTTGTTAAGTTTTTTATAATTTATTATTGTTTTCATTTTATCGCGATTATTATGTTATAATTCGGCACCATCAGGCACTTCTTGAATGCACTTATTGTTACCTTTTCTATTGTAATACAAGCCAATTGTCCTATGGATAGGTCGCTCAATGAATTCTATTTTAATGTTAGCTTTTTATCCCTAAATGCACGTATACGAATAATCAGAACCTATCACAGTTTATTTTAGTTAAAGAAATAACCCAGTGAAAACTGCAGCACCCTGTTTTTGTACTCATCCGTATCCTCATCTATATCGTTAACATCTGAGCCCATATAATACCTCAGCCCCAGATTTAGTCCATTATCAAATTTATAGCCTGCCCCGACGGCAAAACCAAAATCCGTAGACTTGGTAATGTCTTTTAAATCATCTGTTTCGCCGTTGTCTTCCTGTTTTGCAGAAAGCAAGAATCCCAATTGCGGACCAGCTTCTATGCTTAAGTTGTCTATAACATAATACTTAGCCAAGACAGGCACGGTCAGGTAATCAATTTTGAAAATCTCGTTATTATCACTGTCATTTTGATCCTTGGCGCCATACCCTGAGTACAAAAGCTCTGGTTGGATGGCAAAGTCTTCCGCAATCGCAAATTCTGCCATTCCTCCAAGGTGGAAGGAGGTTCTAAAATCTGTTAATTCAGGTGTGAGTTTTGCAAGATTGAGCCCGGCTTTGGCTCCGAATTTCATGTCCTGGGCCATTGCTGTTGTAAAGCTAATTGCCATTACTGCTAATAAAAGAATTGTTTTTTTCATAATTGTATATTTTAATTCTATTAATATTTTGGGGAACTTTTTTAAAAACATTATAGTTTGACCTATTGAAAATAGATTAAAAGGTGGGCGACATTTTCCACATCCGGAATAAATCCGCCACCACTAGGCCAGCCATTTATGTGATATACTACAGGGATTACAAGTGCAACCTCCTCTGTAAGTATACATGAGGTATGCTCAAGGGTAGCTGTTAAGGTCCCATCACTTCCAGCGATCAGGACATTCTCACTGCCATCACTCGCTCCTATCGGGGGATTGGCAGGATACACCAAATCTTCTAATTCCACATGCTCTCCCACTTTTTTTGATTTATTCAAAAAACCCAGAAAAAATGCGTAAGTACCATTGGGGATCAGGCCTTCCAAAGTAATCTCTACTGTCGAGGATTTCCCGTTGCAGTGTACCAGGATGCTTCCGTTGGCCTTTTTCCATTCCGAAAGCGTGATATGGTGGTCATCTGGCGCCTTTATCTCAGACAAAAACCCTATGGGTTCCTGAAAGTAATTAGCGGCGTACAAAGGTGTGTCATCGTCAGTAGGTGTATTACCGTTAATATCCTTTACTTCGTTCAAGACGTCCACGGCACCCAGATTAATATGTGCAATCATATCCTGAGGACTGATTACAATATCTACTGTTGAGGTCTGATTAGCCTGTACATTAACTGTTGAAATCGGACTGCTAACCAATTTTGTGGATAAGGGAAGTAGTATTTCCATAGTATAAGTGCCAATATCTTTGGTTTTTATATTATATACCCCTAATTCATTGGTGGCCCTAATCGTCTTTTCATTGCCCTTAGATAAACTGATCAGGGTGCTGGGGTAGGGATTACCATCTTCATCTTTTACGGACCCCGAGACCTCACCAGAACCTTGGTTTTCAACCTGCTCGGAGTTGCTTTTACTACACCCCATCAAAGCCATAAGTACTAATACCAGAGACATGATGATCAGGAGGTACATCAGGGCCTTCACCAGCAGTTCTATTTTTCCGAGACCTATGCTCTCGATTCTTTTTACGATTTCCATAATTTCAGATTTATTAAAAGATTTACTGATCTTGGGAATTATTTAAAGCCAAAGCTATTGTTAAGGGACATGAGTCGCTAATACCTGAGTTCCAGATGCTAACAACCTGGTTCCATGTAAAAAATTGACTATAAAATGACGGGTGGTATAGAAAAGGTGATAATTGGGAGCTATGTAGGTACAGATGGCAAATATTTGTAGTTAGAAACCCTGATAAATTTCTATTCAATCTATGCTCCCTCAGCAATTAAACAGGAATTATGTAATAGTCTTTAATTATATGATAAAACGCTTAGGCACCAACATTCTTTAGTTTTCGCCTAAGTCTGAGGGCAAAAATAGTTGGTATCAATGCTATTAATAATCCTATTAAAAGTCCTTTGAAGGTGAATTTCATAGTCTGAGGAGTGTCAATATCGTGCCTGTGATTCCAAAATTCCACAATTTTGCCATCCTTAATTCTCAACACGTTGATAATAGGAATGTTTCCTTTACCTATAAAATACTTACCGAATAATGTTTTGGGATTAAAATTTGCAGACCATCTGGTCATAACAAGATCGTCTTCCGCTACCTGATAATCCAGAACAAACTCCAAATCGCCATTTTCCCAAAAGAAGTCTGCTATTTCTTTTTGGGTAATCGCCGTTTCTGTAACATTTTTTCGTTCACCAATATCGTGGACTACATAAGTATCGGCCACTGTTTCCGCATACCTATGTGTTGTATTGTTTGCCCACAGATCATCGTAAAATTTAAGTGCAATTTGTTTATTGATTTCTAGTGGATCTTTTTTAAGATTAGTTTCCTGGCTAAATGCTGCTCCAAAGAATAAGGTCAAAAGGAATAAAATGTGTATTTGTCTCATGATAGCGATTTTAGATTAAAAAGTATTGTTTGCCTTAGCTAAAGATCCGGTAATGTTCCCAACAACTCAATTGTCCCTGAGGTTGGAGCGCATCGGATAAATTTCGTTTTGTAACTGGGCATCTATTCTTAAATTGGAGGGAGCAATATTAATTATGCCATTAGTACATATTTCTGATCTACATTATTTTTTTACCACTACAAGCGATGCATATGACGACTAAAATGGATAAGTATAGAAAAGGATTCATACTTTCAATGAATTAATTTTTATAAGCAGAAGGAGCAACTCCATAAATTTCCTTAAAGCACTTTGCAAAATAAGACAGGTTATTAAAACCAACCTGGTATGCAACCTGGGTAACACTATCTGCTTTTTGAGATAGTAATTGCGCGGCCCGCTTTAGCCGAAAATTTCTTAATAGTTCGCCGGGTGCTTCATTGGTTAGTGCCTTTAGTTTTCGGTGTAATTGTGTTTTACTCATAGCCAGGGACTTTTGCATTATAGGTACACTAAAATTGGGGTCGGAATAATTTTCTTCGAGCAGTGCCAATAACTGCTCCAGGAATTTTTGGTCGATAGAAGTAACCGTTATCTTTTTAGGATCTACCTCTATAGTCTTATTCGAATATAGTTTTCTTAATTTCTGGCGTTGCGCTATGAGGTTCCTGATTCTCACTAAAAGTTCCCTACCGTCAAAAGGTTTTGTCAGGTAGTCGTCCGCTCCGGTTTCCAGGCCCTCAATTTTATTTTCCAAACCTGCTTTCGCAGTAAGCATAATTACAGGAATATGACTGGTATTGACATCGGTCTTAAGCCTTTTACACAATTCGATCCCATCCATTTTGGGCATCATCAGATCAGTAATTATAAGGTCCGGGGAGTCTTTAACAGCCTTGTTAAAACCAAGCTCACCATTCACTGCTTCCTTCACTTTGTAAAATTTTAAAAGATGTTCGGAAATGAAATGCCGCATATCTGCATTATCTTCAACTAGCAGTACTTTTGGAAGATCCCGCCTATCCTCTTTTGAGAACTGAAATGGCTTCACAAATGGTTTGCTAATCTGAGGTTCTTTTTTAACCGCTTCCCGTGGTCTGGTGTGTATCTCCTCAATGGGAATATTAAGCCTGAATTGCGTCCCCATATTTACTTCGCTTGTAACCTCTATAGACCCACCCATGAGTTCCACCAAATCTTTAGAAAGTGAAAGGCCAATCCCCGAACCTTCTTTCTCTTTTGTTGCGCTGCTATCTACCTGAAAGAATCTATCGAAAATAAAAGGGAGTTTTTCTGAAGGGATGCCATCACCGGAATCTGAAATCGTTATAGCAAGATTAAAATTATCAAATGAAGCAATAAAGATGATTTCTGCCCCATCGTCACTAAATTTAAAGGCATTACCAAGGAGGTTATACAAAATGTTCTCCAATTTATCGCGGTCAAATGAAGTCCAAAGAGTAGCCTGTGGGATGTTTACTTTAAAATCTATATTACGTTGGGCCGCATGAGAATTAAAAGATGAGGTCGCAGTTCTCAGGCACTTAAAAACATCTCCTTCTGTTGGAGTTAATTTTAAACTACCTTCATCAATTTTTGAAAGATCGAGTAACTGATTTACCATATTGAGAACGCGGTTGGCGCTTCGGCGTATCATTTTTACATTTTCCATGCTCAATTTCTCCTCATAGTTTTGCTCCAAATATTCAATCGGCCCTTTTATCAAGGTCAGCGGGGTTCTGAATTCATGTGAAATATTTGCAAAAAAACGAGACTTGGCCTTATCCAGTTCCTTGAGCTTTTCTGCTTGAATCCTTAATTGATTTGCCTGGTGTTGTACCTCTGACGTCCGCCTGGCAACCAACCTTTCCAATGCTTCATTCTTTGCTTTCAATTGTTGGGACCGCCATAATAACAGAACATATAAGAATCCGATGAAAGCCAAAATGTATATTAAATAGACCCACCAACTACGATACCAGGGTGGAAGTATTTCAAAGTGAAAACTTCCAACTTCGCTTAGATCACCATAAATATTTTGTGCCCTCGACATAAATTGGAATTCCCCTTCCGGCAGATTGGTATAGTCTTTTTTGGTTTCGTTTGTCCATCCGGACCAGTTGTCATCGAAGCCCAAAAGACGAGTTTGATATCTATTGGCCTTAGGAGCTAAAGGGTTTGGTGCGGCATATTCAAATCTAATCCCGCCGCTCGTATAATCGAGCACAGGTTTTCTGGAAATATCGAGATTTCCACCAAATACTACAGAATCCTGTGCTATGCTAACCCTTCTGATATAAGTTTTGAATAAGGATGTATTGCTAAAAGGAATATTAAAGTCATATCTGTACATTTCTTCGCCCCCAATCCATACTACTTTATCATTATCCCAAAAAAGTCTGGTCTCGGTAGTACTCCTGATTCTTTCGTCATAAATTCTTTGAACATTATAAGTGCCATTGGACGTTCTGTTAGCCGTAAATCTTAATCGTTTTCCTTCTACCGGTTGAGATTCAAGAAAAATGTGTGCCCCATCTGCCTGATAAGCCCTCGGATAGATGTATAATGAATCCAGACCAAATTTATCCCCAAAATTTACCTCACGATAAAATTTGCTCTTTAATTGGTCTAACTTAAACAAAGGACCTCCGGCACCGTCGGTAGTAACAAAAACTTCATCATCAATTAGCCAAAGATTGGTTGAGCCCTCGGGAAGACCTTCCTGATATCGGTCAACTTCAATATTTTCCAGCGCGAGTTTGTTTGAATTATCATGTTGCTCAGGAAACGAAATTTTAAGCAATTGATGTAATGAAGTTCCCAGCCATAAAGTTCCTTTTTCGTCCGAAACAATTGAAAAAATATCTTCCTTAATCTGATCCAGGTCTTTTTCGGCCTGCCATTCATTGTCCTTATAATAAATGGTAGACAGTCCGTGCATATGGCCGACGTAAATTCGATTGCTATCTCTTTTTGAACGATAAATTACTCTGGCACCTCCCAGCTTATTTATCTGTCGCAGGCTGCCAGGAGAAATTCTAAATACCCCATTCGCAGTAGCAGCAAGTAAATTATCTCCAACAGACAATAGTGAAAAACAACCACTATTGATCCCTTCAACTTTTAAGAATTTTGCCTGATTTTTTCCAATCCCGGGATCCAGAACAAAAAGGCCACTATAAGTACCAACATATAACTTGCCCTGATGTCTGCTAATTGCCGATATAGTTCCCTCCAAGCCCGAATTTTGACCGAAAATACTATAAGGCGCGTATGGCTCTACCTGAGACACCCCTGTTTGTAATGCCAGCCAAAGGGTATTTTGATTATCAACGGTAAGTCCGTGTACCTGATCATTTAAAATACCATCTTCCTTAGTAATTACTTTGATACGCTGGCCTTGTTTGTCAACGATGAGAACCCCTCCTCTTAAGGTAGCAAAGGCATAGGTGGAATCTGTTAATTGCTTTCCGGCATAGATCCTATTTTGATCCAAAAATTCATTTACATCACTCTCCAAGGGGGAGATTTTTGACCCGTCATAAACAAATAGCCCGTTCTGTCGACTTGCAAACAGCACAGAATTTTCATTGTAGGGTATGGCAACAACTATCCGTAAATCTTTGAAATATTCCCCATTTGGGATCATTCGCAAAGCGTCTCCTTCAACTTTGTACATGCCCTTACCGCCAATCTTAAAATAGATAACTCCGTTTACCTGATATTCCCTGTATATTGGCCCGGGATGTGGAATGATATTGAATTTATTTTCTTTCCAACTATAGATGGCGTTATCTGTCACAAATAATATTCTATCCTTTTCCGGAAAAATCTGCCATATATTGGCACTTAACTCATTTGCTGAAGGAATTTTTTCTTTTAGGGACTTGTATTGCAGGAATCCTGCTGTGTCTGCCGCCAAATATCCCAATTCTCTGTCTGCACCCACCCATTTTACATTATTTTCATCTACCACTACAGTTCTTACTGCCTGCAACCCCGGAGCGGATATCAATCGCCATGATGCTCCATCAAATTCTAAAACTCCGCTACCATTTCCGGTATAAATAAAGCCATTATGATCCTGGGTAATAAACCAATTTTGGTGATGTCCGGGATTTTCTTCATGGCTATAATTGGTCACCGGTATTTTACCCAGTTCATTATTCTGGCTGTGGAGAACTATAGGAAAATTCAGGATAAACAATACAGCCAAACCAAGAACCCCCGTCGGCATAACCCAAATTAAGCGGATAATCCAAGTATTGAGTTGAGAAACATCCTGAGATTCCATAGGCTTGTATAAAAAATACCTGTTGGTAAAAAATTGGGGAGGAACCGTAATTGGTAAACATGACAAATTCATCTTCGATGAAATCCAATTACAAGATACCTAATTTTGTAGCATAAAGGCTATGTACAATAATAATTGAGGACATATAACTTTTACTAACACTATGGTGCCAATTCGTAAAAGCATAGTGTCATCTTAATAATATTGAAACTGTCGGTGACGACAACAATGTAGTTCATCGAATAAAACGAACCACTCATATTTTTCACAACATTCAGGGCCAGGTTCACAACATAAATTTAGTGATATCAAAATCTCAACTTACATTTACATTGTAATTAAGTGCTAGTGTTGACCCCAAATCTGATACTGATCTTAATTTAAAGTGTGGACCCCAAATCAACACTTGACCTAAAATAATAACCAAGTCTTACAATCCCTACTTATCTAAAAAAAACCCTGACAGAATCAGGGTTTTTTTATTGCGTTTATTTCATATTAATAATAAATGGTCATATGTCCTACTTCTAAATTATCCGGGCCAGGATTTGGACCATAGGTTTTTCCATCAATATGGTAGTCCACAATCAGTGCAAAGCCCGCGGAACCTGTAATTTCACAGGCTGGTCTTGAACCAAACATGGAAAGAGACCCTTGTCCCATGGTAACTTCATAGCTCGCTTCCCCGGTATTTGAAGCCAACATAACATTCTGATTACTTTCACCGAGTGCCCCGAGCCCATTCAAATCAGCCTGGAAATCCAATGAATTTGTTGCGTCTTGAGGCATTTTTAATATGGCATTCCAAACAGTATAGACCCCATTGGGTATTAATCCTGAGAATTCCAGGCTGAATTTCGTTTGATTGTTTTCGCAGCTTACTAATGCTGACCCTTCAGCCATATTCCATTCCTGTAAAGTAATATGATGACCATCAGGCGCAAGAACGGCCACCAATTCGGCATCCGGGTCACGTACAGAATAAGGTGTATAAATTAGTTCATTATTTGATGGTATTTCTCCCTCCGAATTCCTTATCTCATCCAGAGGGTCATTGGGTTCTAAAACCAGCTTGGCAGCTTTTGCAGCAATGTTAAAACTAAAATCTGCTGCAGTATTAGTGCCATCTGCTATATTGATAGGCCGATTGTTATTTGTTACTGTGCTACCCAGAGGCGGTGCTATTTTAATGCTATAATTTCCTGTGGCCTTTTGCATCATTTCATAATTACCACTGGCATCTGTCAATTCAGTGGCTTCAACGCTGCTATCAGAATTTAATAGTGTTACCTCAACATTGGGGTATAGAACCCCATCTCCATCGGTAACCATACCATTTACACTTCCAAAAGCCACAGGCTGAGGATTATCATTTGAAGAATCATCGGAGCTGCATCCGTAAATAATTCCTAAAATCAACAGACCAGTTAATGTGTTCCAGAGGCTACTTTTAACGAGAGCTGTCTTGTAGTTTTTTGCTGTTTTCATAATGCACGTTTAAAAAAGGGTTAACATTAGTTATTGGGGAACGGAGAGTGTTTGAACAAAACTAAATTGTAACCAAATAATGCACTATCAATATACGCTCATTTCATAGTACTAAAATCTCAATTCATCGGCTTAAACAACAAAAACATCAATTATAAGTTATTGAGTATTAAAAAAGAAGGTCAAAAGGAAGACGGGGATACACCATACAGCTCCTTAAAGCATCTGGCAAAATAAGACAGACTATTAAAACCAACACCGTATGCAATCTGGCTGACGCTATCTGCCTTTTGAGACAGCAGCTGAGCTGCTCTTTTTAAACGAAAGTTTCGTAATAGCGCACCCGGGGTCTCATTCGTTAAAGATTTAATCTTTCGGTGATATTGTGCCCTGCTCATTGCCATCTCCTTTTGCATTTGTGGAACCCCAAATTCGGGGTCCATGTATTTATTCTCGAGCAGCTTGAGTACTTTTTCAAGAAAGTTTTGGTCCATTGAATTAACTGTAATCTGCTGTGGATCAATTTGAGTTGTAATTTTGCTAAATCTCTCTCTTAATTTTCTTCTTTGTTCGATGAGGTTTTTAGAGCGAATTAAGAGTTCACCTGGTTCAAAAGGTTTTGTTAAATAATCGTCTGCACCGGTTTTCAAACCCTGGATCTTATTTTCCATTCCGACTTTTGCGGTTAACATCACCACCGGAATATGACTTGTTATTATATTATTTTTGATAGACTGGCATAACTGTATACCGTCCATCTTTGGCATCATCAGATCGGTGATAATTAGATCGGGAGGATTCGCCAAAGCATATTTAAATCCTCTTGTCCCATTCGTAGCTTCATGCACTTTATAATACTTAATTAAGATGTCCCTGATATATTGCCGCATATCTGAATTATCTTCAACCAACAAAACAACCGGCAATTTTCTATGATCCATCTCCACTGTTTTTGAAAGTAAGGCTGCTCCTAATGGATTTTTACGTTTGGTTGCTCTCTGTTTAGTAGAATCAATTTTGTCATAAATCTTTTGCAATGGTAATTTCAATTTAAATGTAGTACCCACATTTAGACTGCTATCAACCTCAATCGATCCACTCATAAGTTCTATCAACTCCTTGCTAAGCGATAGGCCAATACCCGTGCCTGTGTAACCATTTGATTGTCCCTGATCTACCTGATAAAATCGATCAAAAATAAAAGGTAGTTTACTTGCTTCTATTCCCTTTCCGGTATCCATTATTACAATCTCAATTGAATGATCATTATGACTCGCCTCAACCGATATTTTTGCGCCAGAAACGCTAAATTTAAAGGCATTACTGATTAAGTTATACACTATTTTTTCGACTTTATCCTTATCGAAGGAAGTCCAGAATATAGATGAAGGGATAGTTAAGTTATAATCAATATTGCGATCTATAGCATGAGATTCAAAGGAGGAAGCAGCCGCTCTTAAACACTGGAATATATCTCCTTCGGTTTGTTCAACTTTGAGGTTTCCCGAATCTAATTTAGAGAGGTCGAGTAATTGATTGACCAGTTGCAATACCTTATCCGTATTTCTCTGAATCATTTCCACCTTAGCGGGGTTCAGTTGCTGATCCGGATTCTGGACCAATTGGTCAATAGGTCCTTTGATCAAGGTTAAAGGGGTCCTGAATTCGTGGGAAATATTAGCAAAGAAATTCGATTTTAACCGGTCCAATTCTTTTAGTTTACTATTCCCTTTTTGTTTAATACGATATTGATTATATAGAAGACCCGCCAGAACCATCATCAGTAATGCGAAAGCGATAATGCTATTACGCTCATTAATCCTTTTATTGAGTTTTAAAGTCTGAAGATCGTTGTCCTTAGCCAGCAAATCAATCTCCTTAGCCTTTTGTTCATTTTGATATTTGGCCTCGATCTCTGTCCCCAATTCCCTTTTTTCTCTGGTATAAAGCGTGTCTTTTAGTGCTGAATATTTTTTTTGTTCATTCAGGGCTTCTCCCATTTTACCCTCAGCTTCATAGAGTGCAGACAGCTCCTTATGAACGTCCATGGCAAGAATGTCCAGGTCCATCCTTTTGGAAACTTTACCAGCATCTACTAAAAACTCCAAAGCTCCTTTCTTTTGACCTAACTCTAACATTATTCTGGCAATTGCCAGCTTGGAATATCCAATCTGTACAGAATCATCAACGGCCAATGATAATTCCAGGGAATTAAAGTAATTATCAAGTGCTACATTATACTCCTCTTTTAACCTGTATATTTCTGCAAGATTAAAATAGCAATAGGAAACTCTTTTTTTAATTCCCAATTGTTGATACCCCTGCAATCCTTTTTCATTAAGCTCAAGCGCTTTGTCCAATTGACCATTATCCTTATATAACACCGCCAAATTATATGCGGTAAATGATTGCCCTGATGGATCGTTTATCTCTGAATAAATGCTGTCTGCCTTTTTAAAATACTCTATGGCACTAGAATTGTTTTCCAAACTTCGCTGAATCCAGCCAATGTTACCAAGAGTCATAGCATATCCTTTTATCTGCCCCATGGCGTAAAACATTTTGGAGGCATCTGTATAATATGTCATGGCTGTTGTGTACTCCCCTAATTGCGAATGAACCGCCGCTATAATATTATATGATCTGCTTAACCGTGTACTATCCTTTAGTTTCTTAGATAGTATTATATTTTGTTCAATAAATTCCTGTGTTTTATCGAAATTGCCTTTTTGCCAATAGATTCCAGCCATGAGAAGTATGGCATCTGATTGCCCTTCAAGATATCCGGTATCCTCTGCAATTTTAAAGCTCTTATTACTTACCCGGAGTGCTGAGTCGTTCCTGGATTGAATTCTTAGAAAGTCAGCATACAAATTATAACTGCTCACTAAAGAACGTCTGTTTTTGAGTTTATCGGAAATGCGAATAGCTTTTTGAATAGTTGCTTCGGCTATGTGAATAGAATCTTTTTGGTACTCCAGGAATAATCGCTGCAAGAGCGTCACTTTAACCGAATCTACCACTGCATGCCTTATAGCTTGTCTTAGGCTGTCTGTTTTAAATTGAGCATAAAGTCCGGAGGGTAATACTATAACCAGTAAACACAAAAATAGCAACCTTCTCATCTTCAGGTTTTTCCTATACAATATACACAAATACAAAGCATTGGTAAATCTATTATGTATACATTGTAATAAATTGACTATTCCTTACATAAATCTTTGATTGCAACGGTATGCAGAAGAGAAATTGTAATTGATAGTGCTTGATTGTTGCGATATTTCACCATAAAAAAAACCCTGACAGAATCAGGGTTTTTTTATTTAACATCTAAAAGGAGATTTAAAAGGCATAACTAAGGCCCAGCGTCCAATAAGTCTGCAGGTCATTATCAACTGTATCAAACGTATCTGCTGTATTTCCCAGCGTATTAATGGAATAATTCAGTGCCTCCTGTTTATTACTTCTTAAACCAAAATCAAAACCTACCCCTATCATTTTCCATAAGGTATATCCGAAGGAATTGGTCCAGGTCCAATTGCTGAGATCTCCGCTTTTATAACTCTGGAACATGGAAAGATTGGTCTTAAAGTTAACTGCTCCCAATTTTTTGGTATAATCAGCAACTATTTTCGCTCCCAGGGAAGAATCAAAAATATTATCCTCATTACTAAATACAAAGTTGTAGTTCAAAGGATGAATAACTACTACAAGATCTGCAACGGGTGTCCAAGTACCCCCAACCCCAAGATCCAGATATCCGGGATCATTAAAATTATTCAAAATGGTAGTCCGATATTCCCCTAAACCGGAAATCGCAAATTTCTCACTGAGTTTATGGCCATAAAGCGAACTTATATTAAAAACATCCGTTGCTTCTCTAAATCCGTCTTCGTCAGTATCATCATCCTTATCATCTATTTTTACCCAATTTAAATTAACGGTTCCTGAGTTCCTCCAGAAAAATTTGTCCTGGTTTAAATTAGCAAAGGCATTTACGGTAAACCCGATATTCCCGGCAGAATTGTTTGGTATTCCCTGTGAGTACCAGTTACTGAAATTCGAAAAGTTACCGCCAATGGTTCCAAATGCACCCTTTTTCCAGCCGGGCAAGGCATCAATTTGTGCCTGCAATACATCTACCCTTCCCTGAATCGCAGCTATTGAATCTTTTTTTGCTGCCTGCATTTCTTTTAACTCCACTTCTGACTGTGCAAAAGTCATCTGAGTACCGGCGAGGATCGCCAATACCAAAACTAAATTTTTCATAATGATAGTGTTTATAGTGTTATGAACGGCAAATGTAATAATTGTTAATAAAACTCCTACTTTATCAACATCATTTCCTTTTGTATAAGGGTACGGCTGAACAGGCTTCGCCATACATTACACTTTTGGCCACATCCCGAATTTTTGAAGCTGCCCACAGATAGGCATTTTCGGGAACCGGTTTGTCACTACATCCCTTTATTATAACGGGTTTATCCTTAAATTGGGAAAGATCTAAATCAGCCAATACAGACAGATAGATCGCAGACTCCAATTGTTCTAAATCACCAACAATTAGTTGCTTTGCATAGGGCTGTAATCGTGTACTTATTAACATATAAGCCCATCCGGGTATAATAGCATCTGTTGAACAATAAAGAGCAACAAAACTGTCTTTGTACTGCTGCCAATCGTGCAGTTCAACAGCCTGCCTGAATTCCTTTTCTCTTAGAATAAGACCTTCGAACAACCATTCTTTGATGTCTAATGTTAGCCTTTTACCCTCCGGGTAGTAATCCTCCAGATCAAAGGTGACCAACTTGCTTTGGGCTACACGGTTTACAATGGGTTGAGTGTCTTCTTGCATGGCTCTTTGGCTTATATTCGGGTTACCTTATAACAATCCCAATTCCAGTTTAGCTTCCTCGCTCATAAGATCCTGTGTCCATGGTGGGTCAAAAGTGATTTCCACTTCAGCGTCTTTAACTAAATCCAGGGACTTAACCTTTTCTTCAACCTCTACGGGGAGGGTTTCGGCCACCGGACAATTAGGCGAGGTGAGGGTCATAAGGATTTTTACCTCTTTGTCTTCATTGACAAATACATCGTAGATTAATCCCAATTCATAAATATCCACAGGAATTTCAGGATCATAAATAGTCTTGAGCACTATTACTATTTTTTCTCCTAATTCCTGGGTGTCTACTGTTGGTATTTCTTCGCTCATTTTCTTTTAATTTAATTGTGTTTGATAAGCCACAGCATACAATTTCAACTGTTTTATCATACTTACCAACCCATTAGCGCGAGTTGGAGATAAATGTTCTTTTAGTCCAATTTCATCAATAAAATCAGTATTTGCTTCTATTATCTCTTTAGGACGCTGTCCACTAAAAACACGTATAAGGATTGCTATAATGCCTTTGGTAATAATGGCGTCGCTATCAGCTGTAAAAAACAATTTATCATCTTCAAGTCCGGCATGTACCCATACCTTGCTCTGACAACCTTTTATAATATTGTCCTCGGTCCTGTACTTGTCATGAATTAATGGCAGCGATTTGCCAAGTTCAATCATATATTCATAGCGCTGCATCCAGTCTTCAAATAATGCAAATTCATCAACTATCTCCTCCTGTATCTCTTCTATGGTCATGGGCCAATATAATTATAAAAATACGATAAGTATGAGTTGTTTTTAATTGTTTGGTTTATCATGGCTGAAAATTAAACCAGCATATTTTTTGCTTTTCTTACTCCGGCTGTCAGGGCATCGACTTCTTCTTTGGTATTGTAAAAACTAAAACTTGCTCTAACTGTGCCTGGTATTCCGAAAAAATCCATTACCGGTTGTGCACAATGGTGCCCGGTTCTTACAGCAATTCCAAGTTTGTCTAAAATAGCGCCAATGTCGTACGGGTGTATGCCCTCAATATTAAAGGAAATCACAGAAGTCTTCCTCCTGGCCGTACCGTATATCTTTAATCCTTCAATGGTCAGAAGTTGGTTGGTCGCATATTCCAACAGCTCGTGCTCATATTTTTCAATATGGTCTGTCCCTATTGAATTAATATAGTCTATAGCAGCTCCAAAAGCAATTCCACCACATATGTTGGGCGTTCCTGCTTCAAATTTATGTGGTAATTCCGCGTAGGTAGTTTTCTCAAAAGTGACTTCTTCAATCATTTCACCCCCACCCTGGTAAGGCGGAAGCGTATTTAGCCAACTTTCTTTGCCATAAAGTATTCCAACCCCGGTTGGTCCGCACATTTTATGTGCAGAAACAGTATAAAAATCGGCGTCCAATTCCTGGAGATCGGTTTTAATATGTGGGGCTGCCTGTGCCCCGTCAATTAATACGGCAGCACCCACCTCGTGTGCCGCTACTATCATTTCTTTAACCGGATTAATGGTGCCAAGTGCGTTCGAAACATGATTGCAAAATACAAGCTTAGTCCTATTAGAAAGCAATTTATAATACGCATCCATAAGCAGATCTCCCTCGTTGTTCATAGGGATTACTTTTAGAATTGCGCCGCTTCGTTCGCATAACATTTGCCAGGGAACAATATTAGAATGGTGTTCCATTGCAGATACTAGAACCTCATCTCCTTGTTCCAAAATGGTAGTAAAACCATGTGCAACCAAATTTATACCATGAGTTGTCCCCGATGTAAAGATGACTTCCTCTGGTTTTGCAATATTAAAGTGGTGTTGAATTTTTTGCCTTGCATGTTCGTATTTATCAGTAGCTTCCTGAGATAAGGTATGCACTCCTCTGTGAATATTTGCATTATAATTTTGGTAATAATCCACAATAACATCTATCACTTGACGGGGGGTCTGGGAAGTTGCAGCATTATCCAGATAAACCAAAGGTTTCCCATTAACTTCTCGCTGAAGAATTGGGAAATCTTTTCTAATGGCTTTTATATTTATAGCCGTCTGTATCATTTTTAAGATTAAAATGGATGTTCTATTTTACCTTTGAGAGAATCACTAAAGTTCAAATCCCAATCGGACACCAAGTTTATTGGCGATAATCTTATTGATTCTGGTTTTTAGTTCCGGGATGCGGACGCTTTCGAGGACATTATTGGCAAAAGCGTACATTAACAATGCAGCGGCTTCCTTTTTGGGAATTCCCCTTGTCCTAAGGTAAAAAAGGGCTTCTTCATCCAATTGACCAATTGTGCATCCGTGCGAACACTTTACATCATCCGCGAATATCTCCAACTGTGGCTTGGTATTTATAGTGGCTTTGTCACTTATAAGAATATTATTGTTTTGCTGAAACGCATTGGTTTTCTGGGCAATCTTATCTACTATAATCTTCCCATTAAATACACCGGTAGACCTTTCCCCATAGATTCCCTTATAATCCTGATGGCTTTCGCAATTGGGTTGTCTGTGATGTACCAGTGTATGGTGATCAACATGCTGCTTCTCGCCCAGTATAGACACCCCTTTCATAGTTGAATTTACGTGTTCTCCTTCCTGGTAGAAGTTCAGATTGTTTCTGGTAAGTTTACCTCCAAAAGAGAAAGTATGTACTTTAACTGTACTGGTATCTTTTTGAGAAATATAGGTGTTATCTATTAATGATGCTGTCTTTACATTATTCTGCACCTTGTAATAATCCAGATTAGCGTGCTTTGAGGCATAAATTTCCGTTACTGCGTTGGTGAGTACTTCATTTGAAGTAAGGCTTTGGTGCCTTTCTATTATCTGAAGTTCGGCATTCTCTTCCACAATAATCAGATTCCTGGGTTGTAACATTAAGTTCGCTTCATTCCCGGTTGCAAAATGCAATATCTCCACCGGTTTCTTAGGTGCTTTATTCTTGGGGATATAAATATAGGCGCCCTCTCTGCTAAATGCGGTATTTAGCGTAGTGAGTGTCTCGTCCTTGGCCGCTATTTTATTAAAATATACGTCGATTACGGGCTTGTACATTGGTTTTGTCAAAGCCGAACTCATTAGACATATATCTACTCCGTCATGTGTAGTTTCCGAAAGATAAGAGCTATAGATCCCGTCGATAAAAACTATCTTGTAAGTATCTATTTCATGTAAAAAGTACTTTTTGACGTCCCTGTATTCCAAGGCATTGACTTCCTTCGGAAAGATGCTGAAATCTATCTTCAGCAAATTGTTCAGAGAAGTATACTTCCATGCCTCCTGTTTCTTATTTGGGAAGCCTTTGCTTTCAAACCTTTTGATAGCTTCTGACCTGATGTCATGAACAAAATGATCTACGTCCACATTGTTCTCAAAGGCCATAAAGGACGAAACTAATTTTTCTTTTAAATCCATTTTTTTAAGCTTCAGGCAGTAATGAGTTACTGCACACTTTTAGACAATTTGCAATCAAACAACAGCCTCATTTTTTATCCAGTCATATCCTTTCTCCTCCAGCTCAAGCGCAAGTTCTTTGCTTCCCGACTTCACAATTTTGCCCTCGTGCAAAACATGGACATAATCCGGAACGATATATTCCAAAAGCCGCTGGTAATGCGTTATTACAATCACTGCATTATCCTTGCTCTTTAGTTTATTGACTCCATTTGCTACGATACGTAACGCATCGATATCCAGGCCAGAATCTGTTTCATCTAAAATGGCCAGTTTTGGTTCTAGCATGGCCATCTGGAAAATTTCATTTCGCTTTTTCTCACCGCCAGAAAATCCTTCATTTAACGAACGCGACAAAAATTTGCGATCAATATTAAGCATAGCAGATTTTTCCCGAATCATTTTCAGCATTTCATTAGCCGGCATGTCCTCTTTTCCTCTGGCTTTTCTGGATTCATTGATCGCTGTCTTCATAAAGTTGGTAACCGAGACGCCTGGAATTTCAACCGGATATTGAAAAGAGAGAAAAATACCGTTATGAGCTCTTTCTTCAGGAGCCATATCTTCGAGGTCATTCCCTTCAAAAAATATTACTCCCTCTGTTACTTCAAATTCTTCTTTGCCGGCAATTACTGAAGCAAGTGTGCTTTTCCCGGAACCATTAGGTCCCATGATAGCATGAACTTCTCCGGGACTCACTTCCAAATTAATTCCGTTTAGAATTTCGTTTCCCTCTACTCCCGCGTGGAGATTTTTAATTTTAAGCATCTTATTTTATTTTAAATATTTTGGTGCCTTAGGCATTTTGTTAAAGTCTTCTTTTTGATGTTGTAAGTATACTTTGGCATTCTTTTCTTTTGCGAATACTTCAAACGCTTCCATACTGGCCAAGGTTTGTGCAACATCAAAGTTGAATACAGGAACTCGTTTATGTTCCCTGTTTTCGTATAAATGATAAAGATCCCCGCTTAGGAGCAAAGGTCCGTGTTCTGACAATTCGAGATAAAGTACCTGATGGCCCGGGGTATGACCCGGCATTGATTTAATTACTACTGTGCCGTCCCCAAAGACATCAAAATCACCATTCAACTTATTCACCTTGGTGAGTTCTTTAATAGCGTTATAATTATCCGTATTGTTTTGCTGAGATTCTTCACTGGTTATAAAATCATATTCCGTTTGTTGCACCAGCCAGGTGGCATGCGCAACAGCATTGGCATGGCCGCTGTGATCAAAATGAGTGTGTGAAAGAGCGATAAAATCAATGTCGCTCTTAGATAAACCAACACTATTGAGCTGCTGGTCCAGCGAGTCTTTTCTCGATACAGTAAAGTTCCCATCAGCTGAGGTAAAAGGCGCTTCCATAGCTATAAGGCCTTCTGGCAGTCCTGCATCCCACATTAAATTTCCCTTCGGATGGCTAATTACGTAAAAGGCATCTGAAAATTCTTTACTCTGACCGTGATAGGTAGTGTCCTGAGAAAATAACTCAAGATTATTTACCATTACCGTACCCCCGTCAAATGTGTAGAGTTTTATTTCTGGTTGCTCTGAAGATTCCCCATTGGTATGGGCATTCGCATTATTCTTTTTGTCTTCCTTACAGGAAAATGCGAATATCATAACAACCAATACCAGTAAAATTCTTTTCATCTTCATTTTAATACATTCAAAATATGATTTTAACCCACGGAGCCTTCTAAACTAATCTCCAACAACTTTTGAGCTTCCACTGCAAATTCCATTGGTAATTTATTTAATACCTCTTTGCTAAAACCATTGACTATAAGGGCTATTGCTTTTTCTGTATCTATTCCCCTTTGATTGCAGTAAAATATCTGATCCTCCCCAATTTTGCTGGTTGTTGCCTCGTGTTCTATTTGTGCAGATTTATTCTTTACTTCTATATAAGGAAAGGTATGTGCTCCACATGCGTTACCCATTAGCAGGGAATCACATTGTGAAAAGTTTCTGGCATTATCTGCCCTGCTGTTTACCTGAACCAATCCTCGGTAACTATTCTGCGACTTGCCCGCCGATATTCCCTTAGAGATAATGGTGCTTCTGGTGTTTTTACCCAGATGAACCATTTTTGTGCCAGTATCGGCCTGTTGGTGATTGTTGGTAACCGCTATTGAGTAAAACTCTCCAATGGCGTTATCGCCCTTTAATATGCAGGAAGGATATTTCCAGGTAATTGCTGAACCCGTCTCTACTTGTGTCCAGGATATTTTTGCATTTTTCTCACACAATCCCCTCTTGGTCACAAAGTTATAAACTCCTCCCTTTCCTTCTTTGTTGCCGGGATACCAGTTTTGTACCGTTGAGTATTTTATTTCCGAATTGTCTAATGCGATCAACTCAACAACTGCTGCATGCAATTGATTTTCATCTCTTGAAGGTGCTGTACAACCTTCGAGATAGCTTACATAACTTCCCTCATCAGCAATAACCAGCGTTCTTTCAAACTGCCCGGTACCTGCCTGATTTATCCTAAAATAAGTGGATAATTCCATAGGACATCTTACACCTTTTGGGATATAGCAGAAAGATCCGTCAGAAAATACAGCAGAATTTAGTGCTGCATAGAAATTGTCTTTTTGCGGTACCACAGAGCCAATATATTTTTTAACCAGGTCCGGATGTTCTTTTATGGCTTCAGAAATAGAGCAAAATATGATTCCCTTTTCCGCAAGTGTCTTCTTAAAAGTTGTTGCCACTGAAACCGAATCCATTACTATATCCACAGCCACTCCTGCCAGCTTTTTCTGCTCATCTAATGAAATTCCCAATTTTTCGAAAGTAGCGAGCAATTCAGGGTCTACCTCATCTAAACTGTCATATTTTGGTTTTTTATTTGGTGCAGAGTAATAAGAAATGTCCTGAAAATCAGGTTTTTTATAGTGTATATTAGCCCATTCCGGTTCTGCCATCTCTTTCCATGCCCGGAATGCTTCCAATCTCCATTTGGTCATCCAATCGGGTTCCTCTTTCTTTTGTGAAATCGCGGTTACTATATCTTCATTAAGTCCTTTAGGCAACGTATCCGACTCAATATCGGTGTAGAAACCATACTCGTACTCTTTCGTCTCCAGCTCTTTCTTAAGTTCTTCTTCGGTATATGCCATCTTATTATCTATGCCGGATAGCAATAACTGCATCCGGTAGTTAATTAATCTTCAATTATATCCCTAGAGCGAGAAACTCTCTCCACAACCACAGGTCCTTTGTGCATTAGGGTTGTTAAATACAAAACCCTTGCCGTTAAGGCCGCCTGAATATTCCAATGTTGTTCCCACCAGGTATAAAAAACTCTTTTTATCTACTATTATCCGCACGTTGTTATCCTCGAAAACCTTATCTGCCTCACCTGCATTATCATCAAACTTTAGTTCATATGACAGCCCACTGCATCCACCACTCTTTACGCCAACACGCACAAAGTCCTTAGAAGCGTCAAAACCTTCTTCGGTCATAAGGTTAATCACCCATTGTTTTGCGGTATCTGAAACCTGTATCATCCTAGTTATATTTAAGTACTAAAGCTTATTTAGTACAATTCTAAATAGTTTACAAATATAGGTTATAAGTAGGATTTTACCATAAAACCTAACATTATTATAACGTATGTCTCTATAAACTTTCTCTATGAAAATAATAATGATGGCGGGGAATTAATCGATTTGAATTTTAAAAGGCTTCAACTAACAAGAACAGGAATGTATTCCTTTTGCTTTTTCCAGGGCCTCCTTTCCTTCTTTAAGAGCAAAATAAACCAGGGCCAGAGATCCGACCACATCGATATAAGGAATCCTAAACAGCCACCACAAACCACTCGCAACTAGCAGAACTACAGACATATAGAGGCAAACCAAATTGCATCTGGCATCTGCAATAATAGGTGAAGAATTCAATTTTTTTCCCAAGGAGATTTTTGCATATACCAGGGCCCACATGGTGAAAATTGAAATTATTGCTATAATCACTCCTGCTGCGGAAGATACAGGCTGATGCCCTTGTATCACACTGTATATCGCTGATAAAACCAACACCAGACCCAAACTATAAAAACAATAAGCAGTAATTTTTAGTGCTAAAATCTCAAATGGTCCTTTTTCCGTGTCCGGTTTCTTCCGAATTCTATAAACCATCCTACTTACTCCAATTGCAGAAATAGTCTCTATAAAACTATCTGCTCCAAAACCGAATAAAGTCAATGCCTCGTCTTCCAAACCAAAGTAGGTGGCTACCACCCCTTCGGCAATATTGTATCCAATGGTAAGCATAGCCAATACTAAAACCCATCGGAATAACTTATCTTCTTTATTTGTTATTGCTGAGTCCATAATTATTCCACAGAAGCTATTCTATAGATTTAACATTATTCCAATCTAAAAATTATTACGTCTGACTGGCCCTTATTTTGAATCGTCGGAAAATCGGAACTTGGACTGGAACCAACCACCAGTATGCGCTGCTGATTATCTTGAATTGCGTCATAAGCCGCATCAATCCCTGAGCCTCCAAAATTAGCCTGCCATTCCAAATCTCCGTTTTTATCCGTTTTCAAAACCCACATGTCATTTTCACCGGCATTTTTTGAGATAACAAGGTCCGTACTCTTAGAATTACCAGAAATTAGAAACCCTCCATCATCAGTCAGGCTAACACTTTGGGCTGTATCAAAACCAGATCCTCCGTAAGAACGTTCCCATAGCAATTCACCATTATCGTTAATTTTAATAAGCCATACATCAGATTCCCCATGACTTTCTGAAATATCCCCATCGTTACTAAAGCTGTGTCCGGTAACCACATATGCATCATCCCCGGTTTGTGCGATATCATAGGATACTTCAATTCCTGTACCCCCGAACGACCTTTCCCAGACCAATTCTCCTTTGGCATCAACTTTTACCACCCAAAAGTCATAGCTGCCCTTTGCTAATGAAATGTCAGTATCTCCACTTTCTGAAAACCCTGCCATTATAAATCCACCGTCATTAGCCTGGACCACACTGTGCGCCCGGTCATTATTAGTTCCTCCAAAATAGCGTCTCCATACAAGATTGCCCGTAGCATCTAACCGGGTCCCCCAAAACTCTCCGACACCATGTTGGGTAATAGCATTTCCCTTTGAAGTACTTCCTGCTCCGCCCGATGAAACAACATCCAGAAACCCGACAAAAAAGAAGCCGTCATCTTCGGTCTGTACCAGGTCATAAGAATGATCGTGCCCTGCAAATCCAAAACTCCTTTCCCATTCTATGTCTCCGCTGTTATTTAATTTTAGAATCCAGTTGTCATGAAAACCTTCATTATTGCTCCCATCGCCATCACTGCTCATGGCATAGCCCACAATGGCATAGCCTCCGTCTCTGGTCTGTATAACAGACTGTCCTCTGTCATCTTTGCTCCCTCCGTATGTTTTATTCCACTGCATTTCGCCATTGGCATCTAGTTTAATCAGCCAATAATCATTAACTGCCAATGTCTTCCCCTGTATGTCACCATCCGTACTGTTGGTATAGCCCAATATTGCATACCCTCCATCGTTTGTCGTAATTATAGACTGGGCAGTTTCACTACCGCTCCCGCCATAATTTTTGATCCATTCGGGGGATGTAATAACCTCTGAAAATGCAATCATTTCATCGCTGTCTGCATCAATAGCATCTTCCGAACACGAGTAGCACAGCAGAATAAGGGCAACAATTAAATATGTTCTCTTCAACATTTTTCAATTCGATTTTTGCACCACAAGAAGACCGGAACTGATATCACTTATAATAATTTTGCCGCTTTCGAAAAAAGGATATACGCTCCAAACGCCATCAAACAAAGGGGTGTTGTTATCAGGGAAAGTATCAAAAAAAGCTTTTTCAGTAATATTCATATTGGCGATGTCAGAAATGTCTAACACCCTTAGCCCGGCACTGTAGTTCGCTAAAAAAAACTCATCCCCTTTTACATATCCGTTGTGGTCAATTGCGGTAGTCTCCCCGAGATAAGTGGTAAACAATGCCGGATTGTCCAAATCTGACAAATCAAAAACCAATGTCCTGGAATTAAATCCCGAATTAATTTCATCCGTTTCATCGCCCAGGATAAAAAAGCGTTGATCTTCGGTAAACCATCCCTGATGTGTATAACCTATATTGCTATATTGAATAGTGGAAATGTTTGCAGGATTGTCTTTGTCTGTAACATCAACCAGAACCACACTGCTTTCATTGGCTCCTATTAATATTTCGCTCCCGGTATAATCTGTATCAGGCCCGTTATAGGTCACCACCTGTGCGTCGTGCGTATAACCGTTTCCTCCATAGCCTCCTTCAGCAACTGGGCTAGCCGGATTTTGAATATTTATAAAATGAACTCCTCCATTAAAATTATCGTCCCTGGCAGTGCCGACCGGAAATGCGTACCCGCTATCTTCGTTAATGACAATATTATGCGAATTTCCAAACCCGGTATAGCGCGTTGTAGAAGAAAAAGTGCCAGGCGGATTTGCAACATTTCTAAGTTGCGTCAGATTAAAAACCTGCATCCCATGCCCGTTTGCTTCAGATCCTATAAATGCGTGATTCTGGTAAACTTTGATATCTCGCCAGGCACTATTGGTCGTCGCTGTTGGTAACTTGCCCAGGTAAATTAAATTCTCAGTATCAGAAATATCAACGAAAGCTGTGCCATTATCCAGGCCAATGAGTGCATATTCCCTGTTGGTATCAGGGTCTGTCCAGCCCCATATATCATTTGCCGTCACAGCACTTAAACTCGCCAGCGGAATTCTCGCCAATAAATCATAGCCATTACACGGATAGTCGCCTGCCATGCCATCTTCACATGGCGTAAAGGCTGTTATTGGATCATCTCCGCCGCCAATAGGCATATCGTCAGTGATGATTTGATCATCATCATTTGAAGAATTGTTTTTTGAACAGGAAAATATAAGGAATGCAAGGAGAGAGAGAAAACATAGTTTCTGCATAGCATTATTTATTTGAGACTTTTATTCTTTTTCAGGATAAAGATACCATTTATATCGTATCCTACTTATTTTTGCAGCATGTTCGAAAACAAGAATAAAGCTAAAACCGATTTAGGAGAGATGGGTGAATTTCAACTTATAGACCATCTGACCAAAAACTTTATACCGCAGCAGATCTCAACCATAAAAGGGGTTGGGGATGATGGCGCGGTACTCGACTTTAAAGGGAAAAAAACGGTTATCTCCACGGATCTGCTGATAGAAGGGGTTCATTTTGATCTTAGTTATATGCCTTTAAAACATTTGGGGTATAAGGCTGTAGTTGTAAATCTCAGTGATATTTATGCGATGAATGCACTGGCCACCCAAATCACAGTATCTGTCGCGGTATCTAACCGTTTTCCTTTGGAGGCTCTCGAAGAATTGTACGAAGGCATTGCCTTGGCTGCCAGCTTATACAATGTAGATGTTGTGGGCGGTGACACTACTTCGTCTAACAAAGGAATGCTGCTGAGTATAACTGCAATCGGATTAGCAAATGAGGAGGAGCTGACATATAGAAGTGGAGCAAAACCAAACGATCTTTTGGTGGTTAGCGGTGATCTGGGGGCAGCTTATATGGGACTTCAGGTACTGGAAAGGGAAAAAGCCGTTTTTGAAGTAAACCCCGAGAATCAGCCAGATCTTTCAGAATACACATACATAGTTGAGCGTCAGTTAAAACCAGAAGCGCGAGCGGATATAGTAGAGTTGCTTTCCAAGTTAAAGGTACGTCCTACTTCAATGATCGATATCAGTGATGGTCTTTCTTCAGAAATTTTACACCTGTGTAAGCAAAGCGAAGTAGGCTGTAAATTGTTCGAAGATAAAATTCCATTAGACCCTTCGGTTATTTCGAGCTGTGAAGAATTTAAATTAGATAGTACGCTGGTGGCACTAAACGGAGGAGAAGACTACGAACTTCTGTTTACAATAACCCAGGCTGAATTCCCTAAAATTAAAGGCAATCCGAATTTAAGTGTGATTGGTCATATGACCGACAAAGACGAAGGGAATTTTTTGATTACAAGAGGCAATACACAAATTGAATTGAAGGCTCAGGGTTGGAATGCGCTTAAAAGCAGCTGATTTTTTTTTCGCCCTGGGAGTAATCTTAAATAATTGCTATTGCTTTAAACAAAAAAATTCCCAAAAATAACGAGACATTCCGGACCATACAGTCTTGGGGCGCAGGACAGCATAGCATAAGAGAAGCTCAATTGATTTCTGGGAATAGTTTTTAGAATATCGACCGCCAATATGTGGGTCGAATTCAATACCAAAGCATAATCAGGCCACTTTTTGGGTTACCTCTGAGGTAACCTGTGGGGGTATTTTTGGAGCTATCTCTTCTGTAGCTCTGTGTCTTCTCTGATAGAGTCTTTCTAAAGTTTCATTTATTTCCTGAAGCTCAGGGGTCAAGGCAGAGAGATTACCATCTACATCTGTGGTAACTTGTCTGCTACAGTGAACACATTTGTATTCTTTTATATGACCGGTGACTTTTTTGGAAACAGCGTAATGGTGCCCAAAAATATTACAGAATATTTTTTTCATGACGTAGGTTTTTAGGGTGCATTGAGACGATTTGGGGACCGTGGTAAATGCTATTTTGAAATTGGGTTATATATAAAAGCACTTCGGTAGAATCACTTTCTTTAATTAACGTCTCAATACTGTTTTTTATTGGGTGTCCCACGATTTTTTTCCCATTTTTTCGACGAACGTCTTTTTTTTCGATTATCAGAACTTTTCCTTCGATCACTAACGGCACTACTTTCACTGTATTTTCTTCTATCTTTCCGCTTTATTCTTAACTATGAACAACTCAAAGGAAATTCTAATAACTGCCTTTGCTCTATTTTCTCTTTTCTTTGGAGCTGGCAATCTAATTCTTCCACCTCAGCTCGGTTTCAAATTTGGGGAATATTGGTGGCTGGTAGCTCTTGGTTTTTGTATATCTGCAGTGTTAATACCTATACTTGGAATAGTGGCACATGCCAGGCTGCAAGGAACTATGTTTCATTTTGCTCATAAAGTATCACCAACATTCAGTTTAATTTATTGTTTTGCTGTTTATGCCATTTCCATTGCGCTTCCCTCGCCCAGAACCGCTTCGGTAACACACGAAATGGCTATCCAGCCATTTTTTGACAGCCCTTATATTGTTACAAGTATAGTTTACTTTGTGCTGGTTTTCATCTTTGTAATGAATAGATCCGGGATATTGAATATCATAGGCAAATTTCTTACACCGGCAATCATAATAATTCTCTCGCTGATTATTGGCAGTACTTTGTTTTCGTTCGATTTTGATTTTACCGGATCAGATTTTGCTAACCCATTTTCGCATGGAGTACTCGAAGGCTATCAGACCTTTGATGCCATCGGGGCAGTTGTAGTTGGAGCTGTGATAATCATTTCTGTCAACCTGAAGAATAAGAATGCTACCTATGAGGAACGAAGAAGTCTGATAGCAAAGGCTGGCTGGATTGCAGGATTGGGATTATTTCTTATCTACTCCGGTCTTATAATTACCGGAGCACTAATGCGCAATGAATTTGATACGGCTATCTCGCGAACCGGTCTTTTAAGTGGAATAAGTCTGAAAACTTTGGGTAATACTGCCAATCTATTCCTTAGCATCCTGGTGAGCCTGGCTTGTTTTACGACTGCGGTAGGTATTATCGCCGGGACCGCAGATTTTGTCAGATCGCGCTTTTCGAATGCTAAACTCGCTTTTACAGTAACAGCTGTTACAGCCTGTATACTAGGGATCCTGATAGGGCAATTCAATGTTGGATATATAATAGCGGTGGCCTTACCGGCACTTATGTTTATTTACCCAATTACAATTGTCCTGATTCTATTGAACGTCCTTCCCGCTAAATTTGCAACCCCATCGGTATTTAAATGGGTAGTTATTTCAACTATTATTTTTAGTGTTCCCGATTTCGTTGGAAGTATAGGATTCGGTGATGAATTATCAGAAATACAAAGATGGATTCCGCTAAGTAGTTACAGCTTGGGATGGGTTTTACCAGCACTTTTTACCTTCATAATATCGAATTTGATAATAGGGCGTAAGGAATAAATCAATATGAATGTTACGAACATCCTTCGTCTGCCCCCGACTACAGATTACTGTTCACTGCTTATTGCTAACTGCCCTTAGACATTAACTCTTCAATTTCATCTGCTTCAGTAGGAATATTCCGCATCAAATTAAAGGGAGCTCCGGATTCCTGTATAACTACATCGTCTTCCAGGCGTATTCCCATTTTTTCATTCGGGATATAAATCCCCGGTTCAACAGTGAAAACCATATTTGCCTTCATTGGTGTTTTCAGTTCCCCATAGTCATGGGTATCTAATCCCATATGGTGACTTGTGCCATGCATAAAATATTTTTTATACGCGGGTTGTTCCTTATTTTCATTTTGAATATCGGCCTTATCCAAAAGTCCAAGGCCCAGTAATTCTGAGGTCATTATCTTACCTACTTCCTTGTGGTATTCTGCCCAAATGGTCCCCGGCACCAACATTTTGGTGGCAGCGTTCTTGACCCTCAATACCGCCTCATATACTTCTTTCTGTCTTGGATTAAATTTGCCATTCACCGGGATTGTTCTGGTCATATCACTGGAATAGTTCGCATATTCTGCTCCAACATCCATTAGTATAAGCTCCCCATCCTCACAGATATTGTTATTTGCCACATAATGTAAAACATTTGCGTTATTACCAGAGGCAATAATGGGCGTATAGGCAAAACCCCTAGAGCGCCTGCGAATAAATTCGTGTAAATATTCCGCTTCCAGCTCGTATTCCCATATTCCTGGCTTCGTGAACTTTAAGATTCTTCTGAAACCCTTCTCCGTTATATCACATGCTTTCTGAAGCAACTCCAGCTCTTCGGGCTCTTTTACCCCGCGAATATTTTGCAAAATCGGGTTACTTCTGGCCCACTTATGTGCAGGGAAATCTGTCTTACATTTTAATATAAAACGATCTTCCCTTGTCTGAGTCTGTACTGACTGCCTGTAGTGTTCATTCGTATTAAAATAAATGGTATCTACCTCGGTCATAAGGTCAAAAAATACTTTTTCAAAATCGGACAACCAAAAAATCGTCATTATGCCCGAAACTCCTTTGGCCATTGATTTTGTCAATTTCTCTCCCTCCCAGACCGCAATGTGTTCATTGGTCTCTCTAACAAATAATACTTCTTGGTATTTTTTATCTAAGGCATCAGGGAACAGCAATAGAATACTCTCTTCCTGATCTACTCCACTGAGGTAAAATATATCTCTATGCTGCTGAAACGGCATGGTACTATCTGCACTTATTGGATAAATATCATTAGAGTTAAAGACCGCAATACTTTTTGGCCTCATTTGGGACACGAATTTTTTGCGATTTTTAATAAACAAGCTGTTTTGTATTTGTTCGTATTTCATAAGATCTGATGTATTTACTCAAAAATAGCCAAACGCCTTATTTCCCCATAAAAAAAGGGACTTAAATTAAGCCCCTTCACGGTTTTAAGTTGGTTATTGTTGTTATTTGGAAATTGCTTTCTTAACAGCGCCAATAATTGCCATAACAACACCACCGCCAACGCCACCTCCTGCTACACTTCCCAGTATAGAGGATATATCCATACTTCCGGCTGCATCGGCCATTTCTGCTCCTCCGTCTCCTAATCCCAGCATGCCCAAAAGATAACCGCCAAGGCCACCTCCTAAAATTCCTGAAATAGAATTACCTACGGTACCTAATGATAAATTCTTTAATAACTTTCCGGCTATATTGCCACCCAAAGCACCAGAAATTAATTGAATAATTAAGGGTAAGTACTCTTCCATTATTAATAGTTTTGTTGATTAGATGGCAATAAATTAACAAAAATTTAAATTATCATGCAATAAATTGTTAATAATTTAAATTTAGCTGTTGAACATACAAATTCATACTTTCATCCTCAATTACATAAAAAGTCAGATAATGAAACAATTTTTAATCCCGGTTATACTTCTAAATGTTATTTACCTTTTTGCCCAGCCGGTTCCTACTTCAGCAGATAATGTTTCCATAGCTATAAACAAAAAACTAGAACTGGCATCTAATTCGATAGTAAAAAATATTTCATTTGACAATATTGGTCCTACCGTGATGAGTGGGCGAGTAGTAGATATAGAAGCGAATCCAAACAACCCTGTTGAGTTTTATGTCGCCTATGCTTCAGGGGGTCTCTGGTATACAAATAATAATGGCACTTCTTTTGTTCCAATTATGGATGCTACCCCCACACAAAACATCGGTGATATTGCTATTGAGTGGAAATCTGGCACCATATGGGTGGGCACAGGTGAAAACAATTCTTCAAGATCTTCCTATGCCGGTATTGGGATATTAAAATCAGGTGATAAAGGAAAAACCTGGATCAATACCGGGCTGGTAGATTCCCATCATATCGGCAAAATATTAATCAATCCCGACAATCCGGATGAAGTAGTCGTAGGTGTAACCGGTCATCTTTATTCGCCCAATGCTGAAAGAGGGGTATTCAGAACCAACGATGGCGGTAAAACATGGATAAAATCACTTTTTATAAGTGAGACAGCCGGGATTATAGACCTGGCTCACGCCCCATCGGATTTTGATATAATGTATGCCGCCGCCTGGGAAAAGGACAGAAAAGCCTGGAATTTTGATGGCAGCGGGGGAGGGTCAGGTATTTATAAAAGTACGGATGCAGGGCGTAGCTGGACTAAAATATCAACTGAAAACAGCGGGTTTCCGACAGGAATTGGGGTTGGTCGTATAGGATTGGCAGCATTTGACGAAAACACTATTTATGCTGTTCATGATAATCAATACAGAAGAGATGCCTCAAAAGATGCGCAGGAATCAGTTACATCCTTGAAAAAAGATGACTTCCGGTCAATGTCCTCTGCCGATTTTCTGAAAATTGAAGATAAAAAACTCAATGATTACTTAAAAACCAATGACTTTCAGGAAAAATATAAGGCAGAAAACGTGAAACAAATGGTTAGAAGCGGGGCAGTAAAACCCGTTGATCTTGCAATGTACTTAGAGAATGCCAATTCCAAACTTTTTGATACCCCGGTTATCGGGGCAGAAGTCTTTCGTAGTGACGATGCAGGGAGCAGTTGGAAAAAAATGAATGAAGACTATATTGATGATCTGTACTATAGTTATGGTTACTATTTTGGAGAAATACGAGTAACTGCCACAAACAAAGACAAGATTTACCTTGGGGGCGTGCCTTTAATTAAATCCGAGGATGGAGGTAAAACATATACTTCCATTAGTGCAGAAAATGTTCATTCCGATCATCAGGCCCTCTGGCTGAACCCCGCAAAACCCGGACACCTGATCAATGGTAATGATGGCGGACTTAACATGACATATGATGACGGGGCGCATTGGACCAAACACAACTCCACTTCAGTTGGGCAGTTCTATGCAATCAATGTGGACAATGAGCAGCCTTACAATGTATATGGGGGCCTGCAGGACAATGGGGTCTGGATGGGACCTCATAATGCGGAACAAAACAACAGATGGCACCAAACCGGGCAAAATCCGTGGAAATCCATACTAGGCGGCGACGGAATGCAGATTCAAATAGATAATAGAAACGCTAATATTGTATATACCGGATTTCAGTTTGGAAATTATTTTAGACTGGATGTTGACAAAGGTTCCCGAAAATACATTCAGCCTAAACACCAACTAGGTGAAACCCCATATCGTTTTAATTGGCAAAGCCCTGTTCTTTTATCCCCGCACAATCAGGATATACTGTATATGGGCAGTAATATGCTACACCGGTCTCTAAATCGGGGAGATGATTGGGAAATTATTTCTGAGGATCTAACTCTGGGCGGAAAAGCCGGAAATGTCGCATACGGAACGCTGACGACAATTTCAGAATCTATCTTTAAATTTGGATTACTCTACGTTGGAAGTGATGACGGATTGTTGCAAATAAGCAAAAATGGCGGTGGTAGCTGGGAGAATCTATCTGCTAACCTTCCAAAAGATTTATGGGTCAGCAGAGTAACGGCTTCAAAGCATAAGAAAGAACGTGTATATGTAAGTTTAAATGGCTATCGCTGGGATGATTTTACTCCTTATATATATGTAAGTGATGATTATGGGGAAAATTGGCAAAATATCGCCGCCAATATTCCTTTATCCCCTGTAAATGTGATCTTGGAAGATACGGAAAACGAAAATTTATTGTATGCCGGGACAGATGATGGTCTATATGTATCTTTTAATAAGGGAAAATCCTGGGAATTGTTTCAAAACGGTATCCCTAATGTCGCAATTCATGATCTGGTGATCCAGAAGGAAGCGAAACATTTGCTGGTAGGTACCCATGGAAGGAGTATCTATAAGGCCGATATTGCCGCATTGCAGAGGCTTACTCCAGAATTGCTTTCCAAAAACTTAGTAGTATTTAAGCCAGATAATATAAAGTACTCGGACCGCTGGGGTAATCCTGGCAGTAGCTGGAGTAAACCCAATACGCCGGGAATAGAAATTGTCTTTTATACTAACAAACAGGAGATTTTCAAAGCCGAGGTAAAAAGCCAGGATGGCGTTGTAGTTAGTGCCACTGAGCTCAGTTCTGATAAAGGTCTCAACATAATGTCTTATGATGTTGCATTTACAAAAGTTGGAAAATCTGCCTATTTAAAAAGAAACAAAGTGGCATTGAAAACTGCTAAAAATGGTAAAACCTACCTTCCAAAAGGCAAGTATACAGTAGAAATTACAGCTAATAAAGGCAGTGAAGCAACAGAATTTATAATTGAATGATGCCCGTTTTACCGATAAAATACATAATCTGTATAACCGACCAGCTAGTCTGTTTTAAAGAAGATTTACTTTGATAGTATGACTAACAGACTTGGTTTTTTTGTCGTTTTTTACCGATGAGAGGCCTGTTTTACTCGTAGTTATCGATTAAAAACCGCGCCGACAAACCGATTGGTTTGTAAGATCCTGTAAGAATAACAACCTGAGGGTAAAACTCATAAATATGAATCTCCCTGAAATCGACAAATAGCAGTATTTATCTGCCTACGTGAAACAGCGCATCTCCCTGATTAACTACTGCCTGATTGTTTATGCAAATAACATAACCATCATAAGGAGCCTTGATTTTTTTTCTGTGTTTGGCGTATGTATCAGTAATCAACCCCAGTTCTTGTCCCTTAATAATTTTACTACCGTTGACTACTTCCGGAATGAACATTCCTGCTGTATGGGCCCTTAACCATCTCCGGTCCTCAAGATTTATTGTTTTTTTCCGTTTAACATATACCTGTTCAATTTTGGTCGTCATTTCAAAATGATCAAGTACATTAACAATTCCCTGCATACCCTGTAAAATTGCCTGATCATCAAAACGCATACTTTCACCAGCTTCAAAAACAATGGTAGGTACCTGCATTCGGAATGCTGCTTTTCTGAAAGACCCGCTGATCAAACGAGACGGAAAGGTAATTGGAGCGTTAAAAATTTTTGCCAATTTCTTGCTATTAGGATCTTCGCTGGTAAATCTAACCTGAGGGAAGTTGTGACGCTGGGCTCCACCGGTGTGCAAATCGATTCCGCAATCTATTTGAGAAAGGATCTCGTTGGTATAATGATATGCTATTCTACTGGCCATTGAACCCGACTTGGAGCCTGGAAAACTACGGTTAACATCCTTGCCATCCGGGACATCCCTCGAAAAATGAATAAACCCGAAGATGTTCAATATGGGTACAGCTATTATCGCGCCCTTTTTAACTTTTAGTCGCTTTTGCTGCAACATTCGACGCACAATTTCAATCCCATTGATCTCATCTCCGTGTAAACCGGCCTGAACTAAAATTGTTGGTCCGGGTTTTTTTGCATTAAACACGTAAATTGGTATGTCTATCAAGGTGCCTGTAGGCAACCTGTCAATACTGATCTTCAACAATTTTTGCTCACCGGGGCCAACAGCCTCATTTCCAATTATAATGTCTTTATTCTCTTTAACTTCCATAATTCATCTAAAACACCATTTACATAACTCAGAAATGCAATTTGTGTTTAATTAGTTTGGCGTGGTTATCGATCACCGTTTTCTACGTCTACCGTTTTGCTCCACATATTTGATGATCTCATGTGCTATATTAACCCCGGTAGCCGCTTCTATCCCCTTGAGTCCCGGAGAGGCATTCACTTCTATGAGTAAGGGTCCTTTCTTTGAACGTATAAGATCTACCCCAGCAATTCCTAATCCCAGATATTTTGTTGCACTAAGGGCTATATCTTGCTCCTTGGCCGAAGGATTTATTGCTATGGTATCTCCTCCTCTGTGTACGTTTGAGCGAAATTCCCCTACTGCGCTCGTACGCTTCATACTGGCCACTACCTTATACCCAACAACAAAAATGCGGATATCCTCCCCGTTAGATTCTTCAATATATTTTTGAATCAGGATACTAGTATCCATTTTATAAAAAGTATCTATAATAGACTTGGCAGATTTTTTGGTCTCTGCCAAAATAACTCCAAGACCCTGAGTGCCTTCCTGAAGCTTAATTATTACCGGAGTTCCACCTAAGATTTTAATTTGTTCTTCTATATTATCCGGGTTAATTGAAAATAAAGTTTCCGGAATAGGAATTCCTTTACGGGCCATAATCTGAAGTGTTCTGACCTTATTCCTGGCCCTGGTGATACCAAGCGAACGAGCCGTACTAAAAACGCCATTCATTTCAAATTGTTTTACAATAGCTGCCCCATGTTTTGTGACTTTTGCCCCAATTCTTGGAATTATAGCATGGTAATCGTTTGTAATATTCTCATCTCTGAGATAAATTTGTGGTTTTCCCGAACCCAATTTTACCGAACATTTGGTATGGTCAATAAGTTCAATTCCATGTCCCAGATTCTCTGCTTCAAGAGCTATTCTCTTTGTCGAATAGACATTCATACTCACAGATAAGAGCCCAATGTTCATGTTAGTGTTTAATTGGTTCAATTACATCTGTAATATCGTTCAAAAATTGCAATACCGCCAGAGCTTTGAAAAAAAATAACTGATGAACACTGGTTTTCATATAAAAACATATTATCAAATGTTAGGGGGTATCCCCAGATTACCCCAGTTTTCTATTTCAGTTTTCCGGGCTGTTAAACTTAAGTGGTTTACTATACTTTAAACCCATTCTAAATTGAAGTATAAAGTTTGTTAAAGACAGGGCTATGCGCTAATTTTGTAGTCATTCTTTAAACCAACTTCCTATGAGCGGATTGATTAAATCTTCCATTGCCAGAAAAGTGGTAATGGCGCTTTCGGGCCTTTTTTTAGTTTTTTTTCTGGCCCAGCATTTTACCATTAACCTTACTTCTGTAATTGCCCCGGATACCTTTAATGAATGGTCTCATTTTATGGGTTATAATCCATTGGTACAGTACTTACTTCAGCCTATTCTGATTGCGGGAGTAATTATTCATTTTGTAATGGGTTTTGTTCTGGAGCTCCAAAATAGAAAGGCGCGTAGTATTAGTTACGCGAGCTACAAAGGAAGTACCAATGCCAGTTGGGTTTCCCGGAATATGATAATTACAGGTCTTGTTGTTCTGGCTTTTTTGGTAGTGCACTTTTATGACTTCTGGATTCATGAGATCAGCTACAAGTATATTCATTTTAGCCCCGAGGATCCCACTAGATACTGGGCTGAAACTGTTGAAAAATTTGAACCTCTTGCAAGAACCATCCTTTATGTCGTCTCATTTATTCTCCTGAGCCTGCATTTATGGCACGGCTTTTCATCATCATTTCAATCTATTGGGTTCAACAACAAATATTCTGGAAGCATCAAATCATTGACAAAGATATTTGCCGTTGTGATTCCATTAGGCTTCATATTTATTGCTTTATACCACCATCTTAATCCAATAACACATTAATTATGGGAATAATGGATTCGAAAGTTCCATCCGGTCCTCTAGCCAAAAAATGGACAAATCACAAAAATGAAATTCACCTGGTAAATCCTGCCAACAAGCGAAATATTGATGTTATCGTAGTAGGAACAGGACTTGCCGGCGGATCTGCTGCTGCTACATTAGCAGAACTGGGCTATAACGTTAAAACCTTTTGCTATCAGGATTCTCCGAGAAGGGCGCATTCTATTGCTGCCCAGGGAGGTATTAATGCCGCAAAGAACTATCAGGGAGATGGGGACAGTGCTTACCGCCTTTTTTATGATACGGTTAAAGGCGGGGATTACAGGTCAAGAGAAGCCAATGTATACCGGCTGGCTGAGGAGTCCTCAAATATAATTGATCAATGCGTTGCCCAGGGTGTACCATTTGCCCGGGAGTACGGTGGTTTACTAGATAATCGCTCCTTCGGGGGGGTACTGGTTTCAAGAACATTTTATGCAAAAGGACAAACAGGCCAGCAATTATTGCTGGGTGCCTATGCCGCGATGAACAGACAAATTAACCGCGGAAAAATTAAAGCCTATAACCGTCATGAGATGTTAGATCTTGTTCTGGTTGGTGGCAAAGCCAGAGGTATTATTGCAAGGGATTTGGTCAGTGGTGAAATACAGCGTCATGCTGCTCATGCAGTTGTATTAGCTACCGGAGGATACGGAAATGTTTTTTTCCTATCTACAAATGCAATGGGAAGTAATGTAATGGCTGCCTGGCGTGCACATAGAAGAGGTGCATTTTTTGCAAATCCATGCTTTACACAAATTCACCCCACCTGTATTCCGGTTTCGGGGGAACACCAATCCAAATTAACGCTTATGTCCGAATCATTGCGGAATGATGGAAGAATTTGGGTGCCGAAACGTAGTGAAGATGCACAGGCGATAAGAGAAGGTAAGTTAAAACCAACTCAATTGGGCGAAGAAGAGCGCGACTATTACCTGGAAAGGCGCTACCCTGCTTTTGGCAATCTTGTGCCGAGGGATGTAGCTTCGAGGGCGGCAAAAGAACGATGTGATGCCGGTTTTGGAGTAAACAGAACAGGAGAAGCAGTATTCCTCGATTTTGCTGCTGCGATTATGCGATACGGTAAGGAGAAGGCCATGACTTCGGGGATTAAGAATCCGGACGATACAACTGTTCGTGGTCTGGGAGAGGAAGTTATTGAGCAGAAGTATGGTAACTTATTTCAGATGTATGAGAAAATTGTGGATGAAAACCCGTATAAAACCCCTATGATGATATACCCTGCGGTACATTACACAATGGGAGGTCTTTGGGTGGATTACAATTTGCAAACAACTATCCCTGGTTGTTACTGTGCAGGAGAGGCGAACTTTAGTGATCATGGGGCCAACAGATTAGGGGCTTCGGCCTTGATGCAGGGCTTGGCCGATGGCTATTTCGTACTTCCGTATACAATAGGTGATTTTTTAGCAGATGATATCCGGACAGGAGAGATCTCTTCGGCAACACCAGAATTTGATGAAGCTGAATCCCTTGTGCGCGAAAGATTAGAGAAATTGCTAAATGCCAAAGGAGAACATTCTGTGGATTACTATCACAAGAAATTGGGCAAGATCATGTGGAATAAATGTGGGATGGCAAGAAATGCAACAGGACTTAAAGAAGCCATTGATGAAATTGCGGAATTGCGAGAAGATTTCTGGCAGAACGTCAAGGTCCCGGGCGTAATGGATAATATGAATCAGGAGTTAGAGAAGGCCGGCAGGGTTGCAGATTTCCTGGAGTTGGGCGAACTTTTTGCGAAAGACGCTTTACATAGGAATGAATCCTGTGGCGGACATTTTCGGGAGGAATATCAAACAGCTGAAGGTGAAGCATTAAGGGATGATGAACATTTTAAATATGTTGCGGCCTGGGAATACAAAGGGCAGCCTAAAGAAGCTATACTTCATAAAGAAGACTTAAAGTACGAGAATATTGAATTGAAAACTAGAAGTTATAAATAATATGTGGACGAGGCGCTGTGCACTGCTAGCCTCTATCTTCAAATTGATAATATATGAAATTAACACTTAAAATTTGGCGGCAGAAAGATGCTTCTTCCAGCGGTAAAATGGTAGATTATCCTATCAATGGAATTGAAGGTGATATGTCTTTTCTTGAGATGTTGGATGTTCTGAATGAAGAATTGATTAACAAAGGCGATAATCCTGTTGAGTTTGATCATGATTGCCGTGAAGGAATTTGCGGTACCTGTTCCCTGCAGATAAACGGGGAACCACATGGACCCGATAGATTGGTTACCACTTGTCAGCTTCATATGCGAAAGTTTAAGGATGGAGATACAATTGTTATTGAACCCTTCAGGGCAAAGGCATTTCCGGTTATCAAAGATTTAATTGTAGATCGCAGTTCTTTTGACAGAATACAACAGGCAGGCGGCTTTATTTCTGTTAACACATCAGGAAATACTGTTGATGCAAATGCAATCCCTATTGATAAACACGCAGCGGATGAGGCAATGGATGCAGCCACTTGTATTGGTTGCGGAGCCTGCGTAGCTGCCTGCAAAAATGCCAGTGCTATGCTTTTTACCTCTGCAAAAGTTTCCCAATTTGCACTATTACCACAGGGGCGGGTAGAGGCTACAGACCGCGTACAGAACATGGTCCGCCAGATGGATCTGGAAGGCTTTGGTAATTGCACTAATACCGGGGCCTGCGAAGTGGAATGTCCTAAAGGAATTTCTTTGGAGAACATTGCCAGATTGAACAGGGAATATCTGACCGCCGCTGTAAAAGGATAAATGTCTGCCTACTTTTATTCTTAAAGTTCAAATCTGTAACTTATAATAGTTATTCTTTTAGAGGTTGATAATTAATGCCTTTGCAATTTTGCTACTTTTATAGTAAATACAAACTCTTATGGCCTTAATTTCATCCGGATTAACATCCAAATTGCCCAATCTTCCCACCTCAATATTTACGATTATGAGTGGGTTGGCAAAACAACACAACGCACTTAATTTATCCCAGGGCTTTCCGAATTTCAATACAGATAATACGCTTATAGAATTGGTTACAAAAGCGATGAAGGAAGGGCATAATCAATATGCTCCGATGAAAGGTATTTTTGCATTGAGAGAAGTGATTGCTAAAAAGATTGAATCGCTTTATAAGGCAAAGTACGATCCCGGATTTGAAATCACTATCACGGTAGGCGCCACAGAAGCAATTTATTCGAGCATTTCCGCATTTGTATGGCCGGGAGATGAGGTTATTGTCTTTAAACCTGCCTATGATTGTTATGAACCAGCCATAATCACAAATGGAGGTAAGCCCGTTTTTGTACAGATGGAAGGAAAGGAGTATTCAATTGATTGGGATGCTTTTAAATCTAAATTGAATGATAAAACCAGGATGGTAATTATCAATTCGCCGCACAATCCGAGTGGAAGAGTATTTAGCCGGGTAGATATGCTGAAACTACAAGAATGTCTGCAGGGCACAAATGTTCTATTACTAAGTGATGAGGCCTATGAACATATCACCTTCGATGGTAATAATCACCAAAGCGCAGCACTGTTTCCAGATCTGTTTTCGAGAAGTATCATCTGTGCCTCATTTGGCAAAACCTTTCACAGTACGGGCTGGAAAATGGGCTATTGTGTAGCGCCAAAAGCCCTTATGAAAGAGATACAGAAAATTCATGAATTCAATGTTTTCTCCGTTAACCACCCTGTTCAGGTTGCTCTGGCCATTTATTTGGAAGAACCGCAGAATTATTTAGGTCTGGGGGCCTATTTCCAGAAAAAAAGAGATCTTTTTCTCAACGCCATTTCAAGTTCTAGATTTAAGTATATTCCTTCACAAGGCACCTATTTCCAATTACTTGACTATGCTGCAATTACAGATGAATACGACGTGGAGCTCGCGAAGAGATTAACGGTAGAAAAAGGCCTGGCAAGCATTCCTATTTCGGTTTTCAACTGCAACGGGGAAGATAACGGCCAATTGCGTTTTTGTTTTGCCAAGACCGATGAAACCCTGTTAGAGGCGGCAAAAATCTTATGTAGCATTTAATCTACAGGAAGGTTGGGTATATTGCTATAATTGGGTACATAACTATTTCCACTTACAATTGCCTCAATGTCTTTTTCGAAAGAGTCTACCGGGAATTCAATAATTCGATTTACTTCTTTCCCGTTTCTGTAAAATATGAAGGTTGGTACTTTTATGATATTCAGTCCTTTTTCCTCTCCGCCCGGGCTTTTCTTGTAATTGGGCTTAACATAATCCACCGCTACTGTAATTAATTGATCCTCCGGATAATTGGCGGCCATTAACACTTTGTAGAATCGGGGAACTTCCCGTTTACTATCCCCACACCAGGTGCCCATGAAAATTTTGATTGAATAATTTTTGAGTTCGTTTTTGATTGATTGAATTGTAGCCAAATCTACCTCATAGTTGCTATATCCCATATTGAACCATTTATGAAAAGGCGGGCTCCTTAGCCCTTCCTCATCAACGAGGCCTAAAAGTTTTTCTTTTCCGTTTTCATCAATTAACTGAAAGTTCAGTTCCTGGGCTGCGACTTTGATAGTGCCCGAAATAAAAATCACTAGTATAAAGCTGTATAGTAAATTCTGCATTACTTTTCTTTGTATTTGCTATAAAGCTAGTCTGGCATTTTGCAGCAATTCAGAAAAGTTGGTGTACCGGAAACAAAGTATAGCAAACTCCAGGTTTGTATCTCCCAAACGTATTTTACTCAAGGAGGATGTCGTTGGTACATAGGAAATGTTATTTGGTACAGGATTCTTGAACAAGCTATACTTTTTTGGTACTTTTCACTTTTAGAAATCTATGAAGATTGTTAGCTATCGCCTTTCCAAAATATTAATTCATCTGCTTTTCTGGGCCTTGTTCATCTTCGTATCACTATTTGTTTTTTCGGACTACTATTGGAAGGAAAATCCGTTTTTGCAGTATTTCGCAATATTGGTTGTATTGGTTTACGTCAATAGTGAATTACTCCTGCCATTTTTCCTGAAACGTAAAATTTATCTCCCCTATGGGGTTCTTATTACGACAGTGGCAGTTGTTGCTACCCAATTGTACTGTAATTATCTTGCACAGTGTGGTTGTTCGCTTATGAAATGCCTGTCGGATTATCTTTGGCAAACCCTTGTACCAATTGTTTTCTTTTCATTTATCTGGATGTTATACAGGTATCTGGAAAAACAGGATGAGATAGCATTGATCAAAAAGGAAAATACGCTAATGGAACTGCAATATTTAAAGTCACAAATTAATCCACACGTACTTTTCAATAACCTTAATACTATTTATTCGTATGCTGTTGATAAACCGGATCAGGTGCCAGAATTGATCCTTAAATTATCTGATAATTTAAAACATGTACTTTACGAGAGTAACGGCCACAAGGTTTCATTGAAGAAAGAGCTGGAGTATATTGGGAACTACATAGATTTTCAAAGGATCAGAACTGAAAATATTAAAGAAATCAACTATACGGCAAATGGAGAATTTGAGCAATACACTATAGCGCCATTATTACTAATAACGTTAATAGAAAATGCCTTTAAACACAGTGCAACAAAGAGCGAAATAACTATTAATATTAATGTAAATCAAGGTATTTTGGACTGTAAATGCACTAATATGATTGGGATTGCAAAAGAAAAGGACAGACATATCCCTATTGGCTTAGAGAATTTAAAAAAGCGGCTTTCCCTGCTCTATAATAACAAGCATCAACTAACGCTTAAATCAGAAGAACGGTTCGTTGCACATTTAAAACTTGACCTTAGATGAATTGTGTTGTTATCGAAGATGAAATTCCAGCTCAGAAATTAGTAAAACACTATATTTCCAAAATACCCGAATTAAACCTTCTTGCCGCATTTCAATCTGCATTGGAAGCCAATCACTTCTTACAAAACAATACCATAGATCTTGTTTTTTTAGATATTAATCTTCCGGATATCACGGGGATACAGTACATAAGGACATTAAATAACCCCCCGAGAATAATTATGACCACGGCATATCCGGAGCATGCGGCCGAAAGTTTTGAGCTCGACACCATTTGTGATTATCTGGTAAAGCCATTTTCATTTGATCGTTTTTTAAAGGCCATCAACAGAGCCAAAAATGGCATTGTAAATCCAAGAGAGACCTATTCCGAATTGGACAAGGAGGCGGCTATTTTTGTCAATATTGATAAAACGCTTCATAAAATTCAATTTAAGGATATATTGTTTCTGGAATCGGATAGGAATTACATCACTCTGGTGACAATAAAAGGTAAATTTACCTTTGTAGACTCACTAAAAACCTGGATTAAAAAACTGCCGGACGAAGATTTTATTCAGGTGCATAAATCATATATTGTTAATTACGGGCAAATAGATAAAATTAAAGGAAATCTTCTCTATCTCAGGGAAAGTTGTATCCCATTAGGCAGAACATTCAGGGCGCAATTTAGGAAGCGGTTAAAGCTGGAGTAGCACTACTTGTTAAAAGCACTGTTTACAATAATCATAAATTCCTCAATTTTAGAAGGCTCTAACCATCTGGTAATTACGACTAAGTCGTTTTGCTTATCAATCACTATAAAATTCCCCCCAAATCCCGCAGCATAAAAGATGTCCTCCGAAAGCCCTTTCCAATGGCGGTTACCCTTTTTATTAAGCCACCACATATAGCCATAATTTCTGTTCGGGACGGATGGTGTTAAAGCTTCCCTGATCCAATCCGAACTAATTAACTGCTCAGATTCCCATTTGCCATTATTTAAAAAAAGTAAACCAAATCTCGCCATATCTTCGGCACTGATAAATATTCCTGCACCAGAATGTCCTCCTCCGGTCACCGACTTCATTTGAATACCATCTATTTCTGTCCACGCTTTTTCATATCCATGCCATCTCCAGGTGGCAGAAGCTCCGATTTTATCCATTAATTCCTCTTTCAGTACCATTGGCAAAGGTTTCCTCCAAATGTGTGTCAGTGCATATGCCAGTACATTTACGCGCACATCATTATATTCCATTACAGTTCCCGGTTCTTTGAGTTCGCGTAGCTTCCAATCGTCTATATCCCCTTCAGGGGGAGGCCTGTCTGCCCAGTCTTTTCCGCCCCAAAGTTCTCCGGACCAGTCCGAGTTCTGTTGGAGCAAGTGTTTCCAACTAATTTTACTATTATGTACTCCGTCAAACGTTCCATCCCAGATATACTCGCCCACCTTGTCATCAACAGCCGCAATGAGTGATTTATCCATGGCTAGTCCGGCAACTGTAGACAAAAAACTTTTGGTGACACTGAAGGTCATGTCTACTCTTTTTATATCTCCCCATTTCTTAACTATACGTCCATTTTTAAGGATGACGCCTGCCGGACCGCCTCTTTTTTTGGTAGGTCCAAGAATCTCATGGAATGGTTCTCGTTCAAAACCTTTCAAAATGGCAATTCGCAAATCCCGGGATCCGGAATACTCATTATTTGCTGCAAATTCAACAGCTTCATTTAATAGTTTATCATTGATATTATACGCTGAGGCAGAAACAGTTTCCCAGGATTCGTTACGCTCCGGAAAATAATAACTATCCTGAGCATTTATCAAATTAAAGGCCAGAAGACTAAGGGCAAAAACCCAACTTTTTACATTCATTTTCAAATACTTTATCTTTTCAAGATAACCAAATCTAGTCGCATGAGCCAATCCATTTGTTTGTCCTTACCCAGGTAGTAGGGGTGCTCACCAAACTTGCTAAAACCATTCCGCTGGTAAAACTTAATTGCCGAGATATTGTGCTCCCATACACCAAGCCACAAAAATGTTTTATCCTTTTTTTTTGCCAAATCAACAATTTGTTGCAGCATCCAACGCCCTATTTTCTTGCCTTGAAATTCTTCGCTTACATAAATGCGTTCCAATTCGAAACAATCAGTTCCCAACAATTCTGTTTGTGCGGTATTTTCATTTAACTTAAAATAACCCACGACCTTGTTTTTCAATTTCACAAAATAGAAATAACTGTCAGGGTTTAATAGTTCCTTTTCAAAGCTTGATTCTGTCAGCGCAGAATTCACATATGCGGAAAAGTCTTTTGGATTGTTGTGTACTTCAAAGGCATCTATAAAGGTCTTTCGAGCTAATTTCGTTAGAAGGCCCAAATCTTCAGGAGTGCAGCGTTCATACCTAAGGTTCATTTTTTAGAATTGCATCTAAAAATACTAAAAAGAAAAAGAGCAGCCTTTGGGGAAGCTGCTCTTTTGTTCTTTGCAAAAAAATCTCTTTTCTATAGCATAAAGAGTTTTTTAGCCAGCATAATAAGACCGCTGTAAAAATCATTTCGATACACCTGAATCTCTTCTTCAGCAGGTCTGTGGTTAATTTGGGCTTCCATAGTCTTTGTAGGTTAAGGGCTAAAAATTGGGTTCAACGTTGTATTATTTTGTAAATATACCTTCTATTCTGTACTGGACTAAATTTATGTTGTGAATTGAACTTAAAATGTTGTGAAAAAAATGAACGGTCAATTTCTTCGATAAACTGCACAAAATCCTCCTTAAAATACCATTTCAGGGATATCACCTTCAATTATTAATTCGCCTTCTGTAGCACTTTTTATTTCCTCAACTGTAATTCCCGGAGCTCTTTCCAATAATTTGAATCCCCCTGCAACAATTTCCATTACAGCAAGATTGGTCACAACTTTTTTAACACATTTAACCCCTGTTAATGGCAAACTGCATTCTTTTAACAACTTTGAAGCCCCTGCTCTATTGGTATGCATCATAGCCACAATAATATTTTCTGCAGAAGCGACTAAATCCATGGCTCCGCCCATTCCCTTTACCATTTTTCCCGGAATCTTCCAATTGGCTATATCCCCGGTTTGTGAAACTTCCATAGCTCCAAGGATTGTAAGGTGCACATGCTGCCCTCTGATCATTCCAAAACTCGTAGCTGAATCAAAAAAAGATGCTCCGGGTAGCGTAGTAATTGTTTGTTTCCCTGCGTTGATTATATCCGCGTCTTCCTCTCCTTCAAACGGGAAAGGACCCATGCCCAGAACACCGTTTTCACTTTGAAATTCAACGTTGATATCATCCCGTACAAAATTGGCCACCAAGGTTGGGATGCCAATACCAAGGTTTACATAATACCCATTCTTAACCTCTTTTGCAATTCGTTTGGCGATGCCATTCTTATCTAACATTAGTTTCTTGCCCTTGTGGTTAATTGTTCTATTCGCTTTTCATAATTCTTCCCCTGAAATATTCTTTGAACAAAGATTCCAGGAACGTGAATTTCGTTTGGTTCAAGTGACCCGGCAGGTAATAATTCTTCTACTTCTGCTACAGTTATGTCCGCCGCTCCACACATACAAGGATTAAAATTTCTGGCTGTTCCCTTAAAAATCAAATTCCCTGCTTCATCTCCTTTCCAGGCTTTTACAAATGAATAATCTGCTTCAAAAGCTTTTTCCAATACATACATCTTCCCGTTAAATTCCCTTGTTTCTTTTCCCTCAGCCACTTCGGTGCCGTATCCGGCAGGAGTATAGAAAGCCGGAAAACCCGCTTGGGCAGATCTGCATTTTTCTGCAAGTGTCCCCTGGGGTGTAAGTTCTACATCCAATTCTCCGCTCAACATCTGACGCTCAAATTCATCATTCTCTCCTACATAAGATGAGATCATCTTTCTTATCTGGTGTTGCTGAAGCAGTAATCCCAGGCCAAAGTCATCAACTCCGGCATTGTTACTAATGCAGGTTATATCATTTATTCCCAGACGAACCAATTCGGCTATAGCATTTTCCGGAATTCCACAGAGTCCAAAACCTCCAAGCATAAAGGTCATGCCATTTTCTACTCCCTCCAGGGCTTCTGTAACGTCCTTTACTGTTTTTTTTATCATAGTATTCCTCTCTAATGAGTAGGGATGTCCCTAACGCCATACCCTACTAAAATACATCATAAAATAAAAAATCCCGCTCAAAAGCGGGATAATTTCATTTAGATTTACCGGGTTTACCCCTGAGTCCTGAGGTTTTAAAAATCCAGATCATCAAGGTCGTCATCGAGATCGTTGTCTTTCTGTATTTCCTCCTGTATTTTTGTGCAGTCCACATTGATGGACAGCTCTTCAGGTTCAGGAAATTCTTCCAGGGAAACCCCCAGGTCCTCATTGGAATAATTCTTTTTCATATACAATGCCCAGATAGGAAGCGCCATGGAAGCGCCCTGGCCATAATCAATAGTCCTGAAATGTATTGCCCTGTCATCTCCTCCGACCCACACTCCTGTTACCAGGTTTGGTACCATTCCCATAAACCAGCCATCACTTTGGTTTTGGGTAGTACCCGTTTTACCTGCAATAGGATTAGTAAACTCATAAGGATAGCCTGTTATAATCTCATCGTATACTGTGGTATTTTTCTTGTATGTATGTCTCAACCGGGTTCCTGATCCCCCATGAGTAACACCTTCCATAAGGTTTACCATGGCGTAGGCCACATCTTTGCTCAACACATCCTTGGTCTCAGGAACATATTCATAGAGTACAGTACCATTTTTATCTTCAATTCTGGTTACCGTTACCGGTTTAACATATACTCCCTGATTCGCAAAGGTGCCATAAGCACCTACCATTTCATAAACATTAAGTTCGGTAGTTCCCAATGCAATTGCGGGTACTTCGAGAATTTCCCTGCTGAATCCAAGATTCTTAACTATGGATACCACAGCCTTGGGACCTACCCTGTCTATCAATTGGGCAGTAACTGTATTTACGGAATTAGCCAGTGCATGCTTCAGGGTGTAGTTTTTTCCCGAATACTTGCCATCTGCATTTTTTGGGCACCAGGGTTCAGGGTTACCATGCTTTTCGGCCTCTATACAGTACTGACTATCTGGCAAAGAATCGCAGGGCGAATAACGCAATTGATCTATAGCAGCCGCATAGACAAACGGTTTAAAAGTAGATCCGGCCTGTCTGGCTCCCTGAATAACATGATCGTACTGAAAATGTTTATAATTTAGTCCCCCTACCCAGGCCTTGACATGTCCGGTCTGTGGTTCCATGCTCATCATAGAAGCTCTCAAAAATGTTTTGTAATATCTTATAGAATCCAGGGGAGTCATAATGGTGTCTTTTTCCTGAGTTTCGCTATTCCAGTCAAAAACAGTCATTTCGGTTTCTTTAGTAAATGAAGCTCTGATTTCCTCTTCCGATTTGTCATTTGCTTTCATTTTTCTCCAACGCGATGAGTTCTTCATGGCCCTTTCCATGATACCGTTTATCTCCTCATTGTTCAATTCCAAAAAAGGAGTAGTATTATTACGTTCCGGAGTATTTTGGTGAAAAAATTCTGCCTGTAGTCTTTTCATATGTTCCCGGGTGGCATCTTCGGCATTTTTTTGCATTCTGGAATCGATAGTGGTATATACTTTTAAACCGTCCAGGTAAATATTCCATCTATCCCGTTCTCCTTCTAAGGCGGGTTTGGGGTTTTCATCGATCCATTGATTTAAAAAACGCTGCAAGTGCATTCTGAAGTAGGTAGCCAAACCTTCTCTATGTGATTCCGGACTAAAATTGATATCCATTTTCAACGCCTGCAGAGAATCTTTCTCGGCTTCAGTGATATAATCATATTTAGCCATCTGACTCAGCACTGTATTTCTCCGGTTAAGTACTAACTCCTCTCTTCGAATAGGGTTATAAAGAGAAGAGTTCTTTAGCATCCCAACCAAGACTGCGGATTCCTCTGTCTTAAGTTGTCCGGGTTCTTTTCCAAAGTAAATTCTTGCTGCTGACCGGATCCCATCAGCATTGTAATGGAAATCGTATTGATTGAGATACATCTGTATAATCTCTTCCTTAGTATAACTGCGCTCCAGTCTTGTGGCCAGTACCCATTCTTTAAACTTCTGGGTAATTGCCTCGTATTTATTTCTGGATCTGACCCCTACAAAAAGTTGTCTTGCAAGTTGCTGTGTTATTGTGCTGGCCCCTCCTCTCTTTCCGAGAAAAAACACTGCTCTGAGAGTTCCTCTGGCATCAATCCCTGAATGACTGTAGTATCGGGCATCCTCGGTGGCGATTAAGGCATTTATCAGGTTTTTAGGCAGACTATCATAGGGTACCGGGGTTCGGTTATCATCCAAATAATACTTTCCTAATGTTATTCCATCGGAAGATATGATTTCGGTGGCCAGGTTGGTATTCGGATTTTCTAATTGTTCATACTCCGGCATTGGACCAAAAGCTCCCCATGAAGCCAGGAGAAATATCATAAACACAGAAAGTACTCCTATCCCAAATAAAATCCAAAACCATTTAATGAATTTAAAAAAATTGGGGGCTTTCGCTTTTTTTGCCATATCCTATTTACTCTTTTCAATTTCGAAACCAACATCAGTGATTCCCTGAAGATCTGCAATGCCACTAATGCTTCCATTTTTACGCATTGCATGAGATATTTGTAAAGTATATACGCCATTAACGGGAAAAACGATGTTTTCCTTATACCATAGTTTGTTTTCTTTTATCCCCCCATATCCTTTCCCCAGCCATTGACCATCGGGGGTGGCCATTTCATACTCCAGGGTATCTTTTATGATCTCTCCATTGGGAAGGCCTAATTCTGTGATAAGAAATAAGTTGCTATAGGGATAGTTTTCGTCATTCCGGACCAGGATGAAGACATTGTGGTTTATTGTGGAATCAACTTCTTTAAAAGTAAATTCCACTGCATTATCCTTGCTCCAGCTACTACCCGGTATTGCTGTATACTCAGAAATTTGTAGTGATTCCGAACACGAATATACTAGAAAACAAATAAGAATAAATAAAAGAATTTTACGCATTTCTGGCAGGTCTTTTTTTATAGTTTCTACGTTTTTTATTCTTTCGGTTTTTGCTGTTGCGTTTTGGTCTGTCAAATCTGGTAAGACTATCCTGCCCTACAACATTTTCAAAAACTACTTCTTCATCTGGTAAATTGTCAGCAGCATATTCTTCCAGGCTCTGAACTTTTACTTTCTTCTTGTTTTTTTCCAGAATCTCATTTACCTGCAAACTGGTAAGCTCATGCCAATTTGCCGGATCATCTTTATAAGAATACCATAAGGCGGCTTTAAAAATATCTGTCTTCTGGCAAAAGGCAATACCTTTTTCTGTCATTAATTTGGCATCCTGAGGAGGAAAGTCCTTCAGTGCATCCAGGTACACATCCAATTCATAATTAAGGCAACATTTAAGTTTACCACATTGACCAGCTAGTTTCTGCGGATTCAGGGATAGTTGTTGATAGCGGGCAGAAGCAGTGCTGACAGATCTGAAATCTGAGAGCCATGTAGAACAGCATAATTCGCGTCCACAAGAGCCAATTCCTCCCAGTCGCTGAGCTTCTTGTCTGTAACCAATTTGCCTCATTTCAATTCTAATACCAAAGGCCTTGGCCATGTCTTTGATCAGTTGCCTGAAATCTACCCGTTCTTCGGCAGTATAATAAAAAGTAGCTTTGGATCCATCTCCCTGAAATTCAACATCAGAGATTTTCATTTGTAGTTTGAGTAAAATAGCAATCTCCCTGGCTCGTTTTTTTATTTCTTCTTCTTTATCCCGACATTTTTGCCACTTATCGATATCTTTTTGAGATGCTTTCCTGTAAATTTTTGGCAGCTCTTCATCTTCCGGGGCTGCTTTCTTTTTCTTCATTTGAACTTTTACCAGTTCCCCGGTAAGCGTAACCATTCCAACGTCATGGCCAGATTTTGCCTGCGTTGCTACAATGTCTCCAATGGAAAGTGAAAGATTTTCAGAATTCCTGTAAAACTCCTTTCTGCTATTTTTAAACCGGACTTCAACACAGGCAAACGGCTTTTGCCCGTTTGGCAACGACATGTTGGAAAGCCAGTCAAACACGGTTAATTTATTACAACCATCTGTGCCACAAGTTCCATTATTCTTGCACCCACGCGGTTGTCCATCCTTACCGGTTGAACAACTGTTACAACCCATTTTTTGTATCTTGGTTTGACTTAAACTATTTGTTTTAGTCAAATAAGGTTCATATTAAACTCAAGGGTAAAGATAAGATAATTTGCCTTTGAATAGAAACATAAGGCCGTTGTACTGAAAGCTTCCGAGCTAAACGCTCAACAACGGTCCTCGGTATGCAGCTTAAGGTCAGCCGTTTGAAGTGCTGCGTAATTATCTCTTAAACTTCAGGACTTCGGAACGGCCCTTCTTAAATATTTTATTGCTTGCCCCTTTTCCTTTCCTCAGCTTCTTTTGAGTTTCAAATGGTAAAGCATGTATCTCCTTACAGGAATCTGAACAACAATTGTTCATGGTTCTTGCACAATCATTGCATTGTATAAACAATAAATGGCAGGCCTCATTTGCACAATTCACGTGGGTATCACAAGGGGCTCCACACTGGTGACAGCTGGCTATAACATCTAGAGATATACGCTCCCCCCGCCTGTGGTCAAAAACGAAATTCTTGCCAATAAATTTATTTTCAATATTCTTTTTCTTCACCTGCCTGGTATAGTCAATAATCCCCCCCTGGAGCTGATAGACTTGTTTAAAGCCTTTGTGCTTGTAGTAAGCACTAGCCTTTTCACAGCGGATGCCCCCGGTACAATACATCACAAGCTTTTTATCCTCTTTGTGATTTTTAAGATCATTTTCAATAACATCCAATGAATCTCTGAACGTATCCACATCAGGGGTAATTGCATTTTTAAAGTGCCCTATTTCACTTTCATAGTGATTTCGCATATCGACCAAAATGGTATCAGGGTCTTCTATGAGTTCATTAAAAGTCTCGGCATCTACATGAACACCTTTATTCGTCACATCAAAGCTGCTGTCGTTCAAACCATCTGCAACAATTTTCTTTCGCACTTTAACCTTTAGTTTCAGAAAAGATTTATTGTCTTGTTCAATGGCAATATTCAGGCGAACATCTTTTAGGAAACTAATACTGTCCAGGTGATGCTTGAGTTTTTCAAAGTTTTCTGCTGGAACAGAAAGTTGGGCATTAATTCCCTCATTAGCAATATAAATTCTGCCAAGGACTTCAAGATGATTCCAGTGTATAAACAGGTGATTCCTCAAGATCGAGGTGTTGCCTATATGGGCGTATTTATAGAAAGAGATGGTAAGCCGGTCTTTGCCGGCTTCTTCAATGAGTATTTCTCTTTCCTTTGCGCTTAATGTATTGTACAGTTGCATGCTATACCAAAGATTAAGATTAAAGTTTCAGTAAAGGCGCAAAATTAATCAATATCCCCAGTTTTATTGCAAAACTGATAATATTTTGCACTTTTCGATATTAATTTTGAAAAAGTCTGTATCAAAAAAATATATGAAAAGAAAAAGCCCTGATAAAATTATCAGGGCTATCAACAGACCACATCTGTTGTACTTTCTTTTTCATAGAATCTTCAATAAGATAGTGGTCAACCTTGCCCAAAGTCTTAATAGACAATGGTGTTTTAAGTGTTTAAGTACGAACACATATCTCTAGGATGCACGAAATTTAAAAAGGTTGCTTTTGACATTGTAATACCTAAAAAGAAATGGTAATTTAGCCTACTTTAACACTATAGAATTTGAAAAAATGAGTAACGAGAAAGAAGCGAAATTAAAAGCCTTAAAACTTACCTTAGACAAGTTGGATAAAACCTATGGTAAAGGGGCGGTAATGAAAATGGGGGATACTGTAGTTGCGGATGTGGAGGTAATACCATCCGGTTCTTTGGGACTTGATATTGCTTTAGGTGTAGGGGGTTATCCCCGTGGAAGAGTTATAGAAATTTACGGTCCGGAATCTTCTGGTAAAACCACCTTAACATTACATGCTATGGCAGAGGCTCAGAAGAACGGAGGCATTGCTGCTTTTATAGATGCGGAACATGCTTTTGATCGTTTCTATGCTCAAAAGTTGGGAGTGGATATTGATAATCTAATAATTTCACAACCAGACCATGGGGAACAGGCTTTAGAAATTGTAGACAACCTAATCCGGTCTGGTGCCATTGATATTGTAGTAATAGATTCGGTAGCCGCACTAACGCCCAAAAGTGAAATAGAAGGAGAAATGGGAGATTCTAAAATGGGCCTTCATGCCCGTTTGATGTCCCAGGCTCTCAGAAAACTAACGGGTTCTATTAGTAAAACTCATTGTACTGTTATATTCATAAATCAATTACGGGAAAAAATTGGGGTGATGTTTGGAAACCCGGAAACCACTACAGGTGGTAATGCTTTAAAATTCTACGCTTCGGTCCGATTGGATATAAGGCGGTCCACGCAGATAAAAAATACCGATGGCGGAGTTCTTGGGAATAAAACTAGAGTGAAAGTAGTGAAGAACAAAGTTGCACCCCCATTTAAAACGGCGGAATTTGATATCATGTACGGAGCGGGTATTTCTAAAGTTGGTGAAATATTGGATCTTGGGGTGGAATTTGAAATTGTTAAAAAGAGTGGTTCCTGGTTTAGTTACGGAGACACAAAATTAGGCCAGGGTCGTGACGCTGTAAAAGAACTATTAAAAGACAACCCGGAATTAATCGAAGAATTAGAAGCCAAAATTAAAGAGGCTATTAGTTCCCTTGCATAATAATATTTAACCCGGTAAGCCAACACTTTACCGGGTTTTTTCCCTTTTAAAAGCAACCTTTACCACTGCTATTCATCTTTAGGATAACAATTAGAAGAGTTGACTATGAAGAAAGCGTTGTTATTATTCCTTTGTTGCGCCAGCCTGGCTATTAATTCGTGCAGTTTGGACGATGGCGAAGAAAAATTCCATTTTGTTGCACTGCAAATTACTGCAGCAGAATTGCCCGAATCTTTTTCGCTCAATCAAACATATCAGATTATGGTCACCTATGCTATGCCAAATGGTTGTACTTCATTTGAAGGTTTTGATATTACCGAATCGGATACAGAATATAATGAGGTAAGAAATGTAGTAGCAATTGGTGCGGAAAGGGAAAATCAACAGTGTACTCAGGAGGTCCAAGAGGTAGAGACCACTTTTAGTTTTTTATGTCTTTATTCTAAAACTTATGTTTTTAGATTTTGGACTGGTGAAGACGAAAACGGTGAGGCTCAATTTTTTGAAGTTGAAGTTCCGGTTACACCATAACAACGACTACTTAATACCAACTTAATCTAACCAACATTTTGAGTCTGGACAAACTCATACATAATTGTAAAAGAGGTGATAGGAAAGCGCAGGAACAATTATACCGGCAGTACTCCAGTATATTGTTCGGCATTTGCCTAAAATACTCACGTAATAAGACCGAGGCAGAAGACAATCTGCACGATAGTTTTATGACTATTTACGATAAAATTGGGCAATATAAGTATAAAGGGTCGTTTGAAGGCTGGATGAAACGCATTACCGTGAATACGGTCCTTCAGAAGTACAGAAAAGAAGAATACCTTAATGTTGTTTCGGAAAATCTGGAAGAAGAGGTAGTAGAAGTATCTGGTTATATAGATGTAGATCTCACCACGCTTCTTCGTTACATTCAGGAACTCCCCAATAAATATCGCCTCACTTTTAATATGTATGTTCTGGATGGCTACTCGCATAAGGAGATAAGCCGGGAGCTGGGAACTTCTGCGGGAACATCGAAGTCTAATCTCGCGAGAGCAAGAATGATACTAAGAGAGAAAATCAAAAAAAAAAACATAAACATAGCGTAATCTAACACGACATGAACAAAAATAATTTTGACGAATTTTTTCGGGAGAAATTCAAGGAATTTGGGGAAGTACCGGATAATAAGGTCTGGGAAGCCATTGAATCCTCTTTGGATAAAAAGAGAACAAAGCGCAGAGTAATTCCTATTTGGTGGAAACTCGGAGGGGTAGCTGCTTTGCTAGCCGTCCTATTCTATATTGCCAAACCAAAACCAGGAGAAAGTATTACTCCTGCAGTTGTTAATACGGAGTCTACAAAAGTAGACAAAACAGTTGAAAATGAGAAGGATACACCGGAAACTAATGTAATTGACAAAACAAACAGGGCAACAGAAGTTGTACAAAAACCTCAAATTAACACCTATGATAACCCTTCAACTTCCCCTGATAATGATTCTCAGTCCACCGGTGTTGCAACGGTAAATAAGCAATTGGAAGTAGCTACAGAAAAGGATGCTTCAAAATACAATTCCTCTAATCCGGCGATTGTAGAAAATACCAGTCCGCTGGCATCAAATCTCCCGACTTCTAATTCTGACAAGGCGCTGGAAGATGCCAATAAACAAAAGTCAGAAGAGATGTTGCTTAACACCCCAGAAGTTGAGGAACTAAGTTTAGCCGAAACCGAAGGAAAAAATAGCAATATACCGAAAGGTATTGAAACAATTGAAAAGCCCGAAGAAGAGCAGTTAGAGGCTGTTGCGGACAATATTGAGAAGAAATCGATTTTTGATGAAATAGATAACGAGGAAGAAACTGTCGCGGATGTTGTGGAGGATAGATGGTCTCTTGGACCTAGCGTGGCGCCGGTGTATTTTGGTTCATTTGGAGAGGGCTCTCCAATACATTCCAATTTTGCGTCCAATTCTAAGTCGGGAAACTTTAATCTCAGTTATGGTCTCTCCGTTTCCTATGCTGTGTCAAATAAATTAAGTGTACGTTCAGGGGTGCATAAGGTGGATTACGGTTATGATACTAATGATATACTGTTTTCTTCATCTCTGGCTGCATCAACCAATAACAGAATAGACAATATTGACTATGCTTTAACGTCCAAAAATCTTGTAGTTCAAAGCAGTGCCAATGGAGAACCCAATCTGGATGCGTCAATGGCTATGAGTAATGAAATTGCTGCACCCAGCCCTACAAGAGATGGAAGAATGGTTCAGCAGTTTGGGTATTTGGAAGTGCCTGTAGAGCTTAATTATGCCCTTATTGATCGCAAACTGGGGGTAAACATTATTGGTGGGGTTAGTTCCTTGTTTTTAGTAGAGAATACAGTTAGTCTGGAATCGAATGGTGCGGCCACTGATATTGGAGAAGCAAATAATATTAACAATTTAAATTTTAGCACCAATATTGGATTTGGATTAAATTATGAGCTATCATCCAGGATACAATTGCATCTTGAGCCCATGTTTAAGTATCAACTGAATACTTTTTCGGATACCTCGGGTAGCTTTCAGCCTTTTTCAGTTGGTGTTTACAGCGGACTAAATTTTAAGTTTTAAGCTAGCAGGGTAAAAAGACACAACCAAATAAAGATGTTGGTTAGGTTGGTTACAGCGACTAGCTGTGATCCCTTAAACGCCCCGATCTTTTAATCGGGGCGTTTCTAATTAGTTGCTAAGCATTATTGTTTTGGATCAGGGCTTTCAAAATAATGTTTCTTACTTTTTCCCTTAAAGCCGATTTATTGTTTTCTGTCAGATGCGAAGTCGGAAAGAAATTATGCACTGTCACACCTACTGACCCAGGACCTCCGCTAAAAAAAGTAAAAGAAAACCTTTTCTTATTATCGTGGAATGTCATAGGCACAACATCTATTTTGTGGGCGACTGCCATTTTAAAGGCCCCGTCCTTAAATTCGTCCAAAACAACATCTTCGGAAGGCACCCCACCCTCCGGAAAAATGCAAATACTAAGTCCATCACTCAATCTGCGTTGTGCACGCATATAGACCGCTGTTCTGCTTTTACTATCATCCCTGTCTACCAATATGCATACCCGTTTATAGAAAAATCCAAAAAGTGGAATTTTTATCAATTCCTTTTTGCCAACGAAAACAAACGGATTTTTACTGACATAGAGCATCAGCATTATATCTAGCATACTGGTATGATTGGCTACCAGCATATAACTTTTACCTCTTTCTATTTTTTGTTTCCACGCAATATGGGGAGGACAACCCATTCCATATAAAATTGGTTTTGCCCAAAGGTTCCTGGCCATCCAGAAAAACTGCGGATACCATTTTTCATAAAATGTAAAAATGAGTAAAAATGGAAAGAAAGTAATAATTGGCACCGTAACAAGAATATAAAACCAAATCCTATAAATGGTTTGGCCGATTTTCCTCAAGAGTGCAATCATAATTCCAAAAGTAAAATTTTTACTTATATTTAAAAGAACTATCTAAATTATAAATACTATGGGATTATTGTATGCATTATTAATTGGTGCGGCGGCAGGATGGCTTGCCGGTAAAATAATGAAAGGTGGCGGATTTGGCCTCCTTATAAATATCATTTTAGGTATAGTGGGAGGTGTAATTGGCAATTGGGTATTTGGAATATTAAACATTTCTATTGGTTCCGGGATTGTTGGAGATCTGGTTACTGGTGTGATAGGAGCTGTGGTATTATTGTTTGTGGCCGGCTTGTTTAAAAAATAAGTGCTTTTAAAGACATAATTAAGCGGCATTAGCCGCTTTTTTTATGTTTTTGATTGTTAAATTTGCCCATAAAACCTCATGGCTAGAATCCTAACAGGCATACAAAGTACCGGAACACCTCACTTGGGCAATATCCTGGGGGCAATAATCCCTGCCATTTGCATGGCAGAGGATCCTATGAACGAATCATTTCTCTTTATTGCAGACATGCATTCGCTCACTCAGATAAAAGATGGTGAAACCTTACGCAAAAATACTTACGCCACAGCTGCGGCCTGGCTTGCATTTGGTTTGGACCCCAATAAAACTGTTTTCTACAGACAAAGTGATGTTCCACAAGTTACAGAGTTGGCCTGGTACCTGAGTTGTTTTTTCCCTTACCAAAGACTCACCCTTGCACATTCCTTTAAAGACAAGGCAGACCGATTGGAAGATGTAAACGCCGGACTTTTTGCATATCCTATGCTGATGGCTGCAGACATCTTATTATATGACGCCAATATTGTACCTGTTGGTAAGGATCAGCTTCAACATTTAGAAATGACCAGAGATGTGGCCTCTCGTTTTCATGCACAGATGGGAGAAACTTTTGTTTTGCCCGAGGCTAAAGTACAGGAGGATACCATGTATGTTCCTGGTACAGACGGGGAGAAAATGAGTAAGAGTAAAGGAAATCTTATCAGTTTATTTCTGACGGATAAACAATTGCGTAAGCAGATAATGGGCATAGTAACTGATAGCACGCCTATGGAAGCGCCAAAAGATCCTGAGAACGACAATGTATTTGCCTTATACAAAATCCTGGGTTCAAAAGATCAGGTAAACCAAATGCGCAATCGTTATTTAAAAGGAAATTACGGTTACGGACACGCTAAACAGGCATTATTTGATTTGATCCTTGAAAAATTTGGCCCTGCGAGAGAAAAGTTCAATTATTATATGGAACATCCAAATGAGGTGGATGATGCGTTGGCTCTTGGAGCAACAAAAGCAAAGATTGTTGCAGAGGAAGTATTGGCCAGGGTAAGAACCAGTGTAGGGTATTAACTAACGAATTCAAGTTCAAGTTCAAGTTCAGGGTCAGGGTCAGGGTCAGGTTCAAAATCAGTCCAGGAGATCAAGAATACTAATTTGTAAATTTTTCGAATCAATACTACGATCCTGTCCAATACCGCGCAGGATATCTTCATAAAAGCAGAACGCACTTCCGCTCACTACGCCATTATTTCTGATTAGCTTTTAAAAGTATAACTCAGAATATTACCCCGATTAAATTCAAAAAAGAAGGACCAACGGAAAAGCAAACTATCTGGTTTGTTTTAGGGTTTTGCTCAACTTTACTACATAATATAAACTTCCGCTCTTAAACGGTATTTTATCGATAAACTGCCTAAATCATTGCTATTTTGGTACTCCTTTATCAATCGACAAACCGCATGGTTTGTAAAAGCTAAATGGCTTCGAACAATTTTCCAGGTAAGGGCCGGACAACTCCTTTCATTTCCATTTTTATCAGGGTTGAGGAGGTTTGATATATCGGCAAACTACATTCAATGGCAATACTGTCGAGTAATTGTTTCCCTTCATTTTGCAGATAATTGTATACTGTTTTCTCCATTTTGTTTAACTCTACAAACATCTGTTTTTGGATTGGTGGATGTTCTTTTTTATTTAGTTCCCAATTAAGCATATATATCAGATCTGCGGCGGAACTAAGTAAATGTGCTTTTTGTTGTTTAATAAGATTGTTGCAACCCAAACTGTATTTATCTTCTGTTCTTCCCGGTAGTGCAAAAACATCACGATTATAGCTATTTGCAATATCTGCAGTAACCAGACTGCCACCCTTTTCTGCAGATTCCACAACTACGGTTGCCTCACTCAAACCAGCTATTATGCGGTTTCTTTTCAAAAAATTTTCGCGTTCGGGATGGCTACTACTCCAAAACTCCGTAAAAAATCCCCCGTTCTTCTCTACTTCCGGTGCAAAACGCGCATGTTGTTTTGGATAAATCTGATTTAATCCATGGGCCAGGCATCCTATGGTTTGTAAATTATTTTTCAAGGCTGCCCGTTGCACACAAATGTCCACTCCGAAGGCAAATCCGCTAACAATTACCGGATTCAAAGGAGCTATATCATGAATGAATTGTTCACAAAAAGCTGCGCCATAAGCCGTTATGTTTCTGGTTCCTACCACGCTTATTATTCTTCTTCCCGATAATTGAATACTTCCACGCTTAAACAGCATAAGAGGCCCGTCTATACAATGCTTTAAATATCTGGGGAAATTATCATCTAGAAAATAGGTGTGCGCAATATTATTCCGAACCATATATTCATATTCTTTCTCAGCAGCTTTATGATGTCTGTGGTGAAGCAGACTACTGAGCGTCTTATCTCCAATCCCTTCTATTTTTTTTAGATGATTCACTTTATCCGAAAAAATAGCCGATGGGCTACCACAATAGGAAATGAGCTTTTTGGCAGAAATTGCTCCAATATTTGGTATTTTCTGTAGTCGAAGGACTGCAATTAACTCATTTTCAAGCATTTATTATTTATATTAAGTTGTTCACAAAAAACCAGTTTTAATATGTTAATAAAAAGTAACCGAAGGTAGTTTGAAGCCCTGCAATTTTTTTTCATCTTTGTATTTATGGGAACCGATCACTATATAGAGGAGCTTCTTTACCGCTATAACTGTGTAGTGGTACCAGAATTTGGTGCTTTCCTTACCCAAATGAAATCAGCGGTTATTCACCAAACCACAAACGCCTTCTATCCTCCTTCAAAAATCATCTCATTCAACGAGCAATTAATTTCCAATGATGGTTTATTAGTTTCATATATGGCCTCCGCAGAAGGGATAAGCTATGAGGAAATGCTTAAAAAAATACTTGAGAACGCCAAAGAATGGAAAAGGAAATTAAAAGTAGGTGACAGATTGAATCTTTCCAATATTGGGGAATTATGGTTGAACAGGGAAGGTAAAATACAGTTTCAACCATCGTACAAAGTAAATTATCTTACCGCTTCCTTTGGTTTGTCATCCTTTGTTTCAATCCCGGTAACCAGGGAAGTCTTAAAACAATCTGTGACGGAACTGGAAGAAAAAATTCCATTTATTATTACACCAGAAGAACGGAAAAAAAGCAATTTCAGACCATATTTAAAATATGCAGCAATTGTATTACTTGCTTTGTCAACCGGGCTGACCGGGTTTCGTTTTTACAGCGAAACGGCCACCAGTCAACAACTGGCAAGGGAGGATGCTCAGGAATTAGTATCAAAGAACATTCAGGAAGCTACTTTTTTCAATGCTGACCCTATGGTATTACCTGTCCTCAATTTAGAGGTCACAAAGAAAGCTGTGGGCAGACAACATCATATTATTGCTGGTGCATTTAGAATGCAAAAAAATGCCGAGAAGAAGGTAAACCAACTGAGAAGAAGAGGTTTTAAAGATGCTAAATATCTCGGAGCAAATTCCTATGGTTTACATCAGGTTACTTATGCCAGCTTTACCGATCCAAAAGAGGCGCTTACTTCCCTGAGAAGAATAAAGCGAACGGTTTCCGCTGACGCCTGGTTACTATCCACGAAATAAGTTTCATTCCTTTTCCCCGCCAGACTAAGCGCGTATCTTTGTATAAAAATTACATATGCATACCAAAAATCCCAGTGATTCCCGTACTATAATGACAGATATGGTTCTCCCCAGTGAAACCAACCCATTAAACAACTTATTTGGTGGCGAATTACTCGCCAGGATGGATAGGGCAGCAAGCATTGCTGCCAGGCGTCATAGCCGAAGAATTACCGTAACAGCATCCGTGAATCACGTTGCTTTTAACAGATCTGTTCCCCTGGGCAGTGTGGTTACAGTTGAAGCCGCTATATCCCGGACTTTCAGAACTTCAATGGAGGTTTATATAGACGTTTGGATGGAAGACAGGATAAGCGGGGAGCGGGCCAAAGCCAATGAAGCTATCTATACTTTCGTCGCTGTGGATGAAACTGGAAAGCCAACAGAAGTACCCGGGCTGCTCCCTGAAACGGCTCTGGAAAAAGAGCGTTTTGAGGGTGCATTAAGACGAAAGCAATTGAGTTTGGTATTGGCCGGAAAACTAAAACCCGCAGACGCAACAGAACTTCGTGCGTTATTTATTGGTCCGTCTTCTTAAAAATCGAAATTATCCGGGTCTGGCCCAAACCGCCTGGCGCGATCCATTGCGTTCAGAAAAGCCATATCGTCCGTGGTAATTTCAAAGTTGAACAAATCGCCATTAGCAAAAATACGCTCCTTTTTTGATGATTTGGGAATGGTGATCACACCATTTTGTAAATCCCATCTCAATACTATCTGAGCAATAGTCTTCCCGTATTTTTTTGATAATGTCCTAAAAGTCTCCATTCCAAAAATCTTTCCCTGCATCAAAGGGGACCAGGCTTCGTACTGAATATCCATAGAATTACAGAAATCCAGAAGTTCTTTTCGTACCAGGTAAGGATGATATTCCATCTGATTTACCATAGGAACAACATTTGCAGTGCTCAGTAAATCTTCCAAATGGTGTTTCATAAAGTTGCTGACCCCAATGGCCCGTATTCGTTTTTCCTTGTAGAGCTTTTCCAAAGCTCTCCAGGTATCCTTATACTTCCCCTTTACCGGCCAGTGTACCAGATAGAGATCAAGAAAATCCAGATTTAGGCGTTCCATACTTTGGTCAAATGCCCTTAATGTTGTGTCATAGCCCTGGTCGGTGTTCCATACCTTACTAACCACAAACAACTCTTCCCTGTTTACCTCACACTCAGAAATACCACTGCCAACGCCTTCCTCGTTATTATATATTGCAGCTGTATCAATATGCCTGTACCCTGCCTCCACGGCCCATTTAATGGCATTAACTACTTCATCTCCGTCCTGAGATAAATACACCCCCAGGCCCAAATAGGGCATTCTTACACCATTGTGTAATGTAAATGTTCCTTTAATATCAGTGATCTGTTTCATTTGATCTACAATCTAAATATCCATTCCTCAGGATTAAGTCGGGTTGCATCTCTGTACAAATAAAATTTAAGTTGGGTAAGCCCATTAAACCTATTGGTATATATTTTGCCGAGCGCCTCTTTTACACCTACTTTATCACCCTTTTTAACAAATAGGTCAGAAAGGTTATAATACGTGCTAATATAATTTCCATGCTTTAATTGAACCCCTTTATTTCCTCCAGGAACGGCTAATATGGCAATGACTTCCCCCTCGAACACTGCTCTTGCCGTAGCGCCCTGATCGGTCGCGATAATAACCCCGTTACTCTGATGTTTAATTCCGGGATAAACGGCATCCTTATAGACTCCGAATCCTTGTTTCTTTATTCCTTTTTCCACAGGCCATATCAGTTTGCCCTTGTTGGCTGAAAAGTTATTTGAAACCAATGTTGCTTCAGGTGTCAGAATAAACTTGCTGCTGTTAACATTACCCTTACCTGCTTTTTTGTTGGAAGCCGCAATTGCACTCCTGATAAGTCGTTCTATTTGTTGTTCAATTTTTTGAGCTTCCTTCTTTTTGGATTGAATCGCAGCTGCATATCTGCTTTCATTTTGGCGAATTGTTTTGAGCAACTCCTTTTGTTCCTTTATTTCCTTTAGGATCTGATTCTTTGCTCTCCTGCTCTCTGCAATTAATAGATCTTTGGCTTTTCTCTGCTCTGTTAGATCTTTGTTCAAAAAGGTAAGCTCTTCCGTTTTGATTACAATTTGTTCCCCTTGTTTTTTCCTGAACTCTGTGTATTGTTTTAAATACTGAAGTCGTTTAAATGCCTGGAAGAAATTCTCAGAAGACAACAGAAACATAAGCCGGTTTTGGCGCGACTTATTTTGATACGATTTTTGGATCATATTGGCATATTCTTCCTTTAAAATTTCCAGGTCCTCTCTTAATTTAGCAATATTCCGAATATTGGCATTGATCTGGCGGTTTAGCAGATTTGATTGTTGATTAGTTACCCGTATAAGTTGTTGTCTCACATTGATTTTCTGGTCCAGGCCTTCCATCTGATCCAAAATAGTTCCTTTTTGCTTTTTCTCTGCAAATAACAAGCGGTTAATTTGCTCTATTTCATTTTGAAGTTTTGCTCTTTTAGCTTCAAGTGCCCTTTGTTCATTGGTTTGTGAGAAGCCCATTGAACAGCTAAGCAATAGGGTAAGCAGCAGTATGCCAATACGATATGTAGCTATACTCTTCATATCACTTCAATACAATTTCATCAAAACCCCTCGGTATTTTATAAGGGAAATTCAAGGATCTGTTGAACTCCATATTCCTATATTCAATGGCAATTATCGTTCTTTCTTCTTTATCGATCGCGGTTATCCCAACTTCATCGGGTAGAATACGATTGTCTTTTTGCTGATAATTTTTATAGTTTATATGCAACAACCTCTTTTTCAGGGGTTGTGCTAACTGCTGTGTTGAAATTTTGAAATTCTGTGGTTCTATTTGAAAAAGTACTTTAAAAAGTTCAATAGCTTTTTTAGGTTTTAATTCGTAAGATTCCTTTGTGATGGCGACATCGTATTTATCTTCCCTGAGATCAAATATGGCCTGTCCCAATAACAGATTCTGAACCTGTTCAAAGTCGAGTTCTGAGCCAAGTAAATTACTTAAATAGCTGAAATCTCCATCAAAATATTCATTTTGCAACTTATTATAAAAGGAGACTCTGGTGGGGGTAATAAAGGCTTTCACAACTCCCAGCGGAGCACTTAGCCAAATAGTTTTGTCCTTTTCAATTCTTAAACTCACACTTACCCCCTGAGATGAAATTCCATCTGAGTAATCTATCTTCATTCTGCCGCTCAAGGTCCTGAAATTGAGCTGATTTTTATAGTGATTCTTAATAATTACTTTTGCCGAAAGCTTAGTATCTACTGATCCGTCGGTAGTTATTTTACCCGATTTACACGATACAATTAGTAGTATGAGCATAAAATAACTGACATATTTGAATATAAAAGACATCTTATTTCCCATAGCTTTAGGAGCCTGATTTTATTTTACTAAGATACGTATTTGCCTTAGAAGTGTTCCCCAATAATGTGTGTGCAGCGGCTAGTTCCCTATATATATTATCTGCCAGATTTGGGTCATCCAGAAGATAATCCAAGGCCGTTTCCAGGACCTCCACAGCCTGGCTGGCATTTGAATTTTTGTTTAAAGCAAGACCTTTTGCATAGTAGAAATAGGGCTGTGAAGGAAAACTTTCAAGGGCTTCATTAGTTATTTGGAGCAATGCTGAGAAGTTATTCTGCTCTATAAGCAGAGCTATTTTATCCCTAAAACCTTTAAGCGGGTCTGGCTCAATGATCTTAGGTGCCACGTTTTCCTTGTTTGCTACTGAGGCCGTTTTTTTATTTATGGAATCCTTTATTTTATTTGTTAGTTGAAGTGTAAATTCCGATTTATGTATATCGTTTAGAACATTAAGCGCAGATTCATAATTCTTGAGACGAAAATAAATAAGGGCAAGGTTTTCCTTCAATTTCTGATTGTCATAGGGAATCTTGGATTTTAACGAATCTACTGACCCTCCCTGTTTCGTTAAGATCCCCACCAGCGTATTTAGGTACCAATAATTAGCAGGTGAGGTAATGAGAGCTTCCAAAGCGTATTCATGTGCTAAAATATATTGATTATCTGCCTGGTACACCTTCGCCAATTCATGGTCAACGACAGCGCTTGAATTATCTAATCGTTTACATTCCAGCAGTAGATTTATAGCCTTATCATAATTCTCGATCCCCTTTTGTTTTAGGGCCTCAAAAAAGCTTTCCTGGAATTCATCTGTATATTGCTCAAGAAAGACTTCTGCGCTTTCCTGCACATCTAGCTCCTGATCTTCTTGCGCAATTAGGCTCCCGGAGTATAGGCATATCCCCAAAAGAAAAACAAATGATGCGCATAAATTCTTCATATTCCTAATCCCGTTTCTCCTGTTCGCTAAGTGATTTACATTAATATACCGATTGGTTATAAAGCGTTTTTCGCGTCACTTTACCCCCGTGCTTCCAAAACCACCGTCACCTCTAAGTGTTTCCGACAATTCCTTGGTTTCCTCCCAATCCGCTCTTTCATGAGGTGCAATAACTAACTGAGCAACCCGCTCTCCGTTTTCTATGGTAAAAACTTCATTAGATAAGTTAACAAGAATCACACCAATTTCTCCGCGATAATCCGCATCTATCGTCCCAGGTGCGTTTAAAACTGTTATCCCTTTTTTAGCGGCCAATCCACTCCGTGGTCTAACCTGGGCTTCATAACCTATAGGCAGCTCTATAAAAAGTCCTGTTTTAACAACAGATCTTTCCAGGGGATTTAGTGTGATGGGCTTGGGGATACTCGCTCTTAAATCCATTCCTGCAGAAGCAGTAGTTTCGTAATGAGGTAAAGCGTGTTCGGATCTGTTTATTATTCTAATTTTCATCTTTTTAGAAATATTTGCCTTAATTTTTCATTTTCCATCCTATATACTAATCCTAAAAATACTAAAAGTAAAAGGCTGCCCACTACCAAATTTCTGTTAAAAACGTAGAACGACAAGACAGAAAATACCACGGACACGCCTAAGTAAAAAACAATTTTTCTCAGGTTATAAGGAATTGGATAATTTTTTCTGCCATAGTAATAGGAGAGTAGCATCATGGCCGCATAGGCCATGAGTGTGGCAAAAGCTGAAGCATAATAGCCGATTACAGGAATAAATATATAATTAACTACAATAGTGATAAAGGCGCCTATTAGTGAAATAAATGCGCCGTATTTGGTTCTGTCCGTAACCTTATACCAGACAGACAGATTGTGATAAATCCCCAAACAGAAACTGGCCAGCAAAATTATTGGAACCACCGGCATGGCCTCCCAATATGCTTCATCAACAAATATTTCCTTTAAGATATCCGCAGACACTACAACAACCAGAAAAATGACACTTCCCAATACCACAAAGTAATTGGTAATTTGGGCATAGGCTTTTTCCGGATGTTCAGTAGCCGAATGACTAAAGAAAAATGGCTCAATACCTAGTCGAAAAGCGGTAGCAAAGAGTGTCATAAACATCCCGAGTTTGTAGCAAGCCGCATACATTCCCATCTCGCTTTCAGCTATATCCGGAGGTAACAAACGCTCCAGCATTATCTTATCAAATACCTCATTTATGGTAAAAGCTATACCCGCGATTAAAACGGGCCAGGCGTAATGTATCATCCTTATCCATAAGGCCTTGTCAAAGCTGTATTTGCTTTTGAGATAGCGCGGCAGCATCAATAGCAGCGTAATGCCACTGGCAATTAAATTGGATATCAGTATGTATGAAATTTCAAAGTTAACCCGGTATATCCCGTTTAAAAAGCCGTCCGGATTCCCCTCAGCCAGTTTTGGCAACAGTACCAGAAAAAATACATTCAGGGCCAGGTAGATTGCAACGTTGAAAATTTTTATAATCGCATACTTTACGGGTTTCTCATTGGCCCGAAGCCAGGCAAATGGAATCATGACCAACGCATCAAGTGATAGAATCACAATAACATATTTCATGAATTTCGGGTCAATTCCGAGAACATCAGACAAATTGGATTTAAATATAAACGCCACGATCAAAAAGAATGTCGTGGACACTAAAATGGAAAGCAGGGAAGTAGAAACCACCCCTTTTTTATTATCTGTTTTGTTATAGAACCTAAAAAAAGCGGTTTCCATTCCATAGGCAAGAAAAACGTTAAAAATGGCAAACCAGGCAAAAATTATGGTAACCTCTCCATAAATTTCTGGAGGCATAACTCTGGTATATAAGGGAAGTAATAAGAATGATAGCATACGGGGTAAGACCGTAGCCAACCCGTAGATAAATGTCTGTTTAAAGAGTTTTTTAAGCGGGTTCAATAATTGTGAATTAGGCTTCAAAAGTACCTATTTATAGCCTGCCAACAAAGTCAGTTTTGAGGTCTGCTGCGGTAAATTCTGGAAGGCTTGTCTACAATTCCTTCTATTTTGAGGTATTTTACTTTGCCACTACCATTTTCAGTAAAACTTATGACCGCTTCATCGGGTTTCAATTCGAAAGGGAACTTATCTCTCTTATTATCTAATTTTGGTGGTTGATTGCCAACTTCCTTTTCTGCATCTGAATGCATTATAATGTCTGGTTTCACAGACTTCTCGCTAAAATAATTGCAAACAACGCTCATGTTATCCTTATCTTCTTGGAGCTGAGTCTCCAAAACAGCTCCTCTAAAGAATACTTCTTTAAATTCAATATCATCTGTCTCAGCCGATACTAAAGGCAGATGTAATACAAACCCAGTTCCACTTTCTTCTTTACCTCCTACCCATTCCTGACAGCTGGCTTGTCCAATTGCAAATGGAGCGCTACTTTCAAGGTTTTTTTGAGAGGAACAACCCTGGAGCGTAAGGAAACAACCCAGTACAATATAAAATGCGGTCTTCATTTTTATAACATTTAATCTTTCGTAAAGATATAAAACCAAAATTGGTGCCAAAATGGAATTTATCTTTGTAATTCGGACAATAAAAAAACCCACTTCCATTGGTGTCTGGTAGTGGGTTCTTAAAAATTAGATTTAAGGCAATCAATTATTCAGTGCTTCAGCTCCTCCTACAATCTCCAATATTTCATTGGTAATTGCTGCTTGTCTTGCCTTATTATAAGTAAGTTTTAACTGATCTCTTAATTCTGTGGCATTGTCAGTAGCCTTATGCATAGCGGTCATACGTGCGCCATGCTCGCTGGCAAATGAATCTCTTATAGCTTTGTAAAGCTGCGTCTTTAGTGATTTTGGGATCAACTGAGCAACAATTTCAGGTTTAGAAGGTTCAAAAATGTAATCTGATTTAGTGCTTTCTTCCCCTTCTATAGGAACTATAGGAAGAAACTGCTCTGTCATTACAATCTGTGTTGCTGCATTTTTGAACTTATTGTAAACCAACTCAATCCTGTCATAATCGCCATTTGTAAAGAGACCCATAAGTTCTTCAGCTATAGTTGCGGCATTATCAAAGCTAAGATTGTCAAAAACTCCGCTGTGGTTGGCTACAATTGTATGTTTTTTTCTGAGAAGATCATTGGCCTTTTTACCTATAGCAATAACGCCTGCTTGTTTATCGCCATAAGTCTCTTTTATCAATGAAGAGCATTGTTTAATTACGTTAGAATTAAAAGCTCCACACAGACCGCGGTTAGATGTAATAGCAACCACAAGTACCTTTTTCACCTCCCTGTTGTCCGAATATTTGCTTCCGGCTTCGCCGTCCATACTAGCACTTAAATTCTGCAAAAGTTCAGTGAGCTTATTAGCATATGGCCGCATAGCCGTGATAGCATCCTGCGCCTTTTTCAATTTTGCAGCTGAAACCATTTTCATGGCGCTTGTAATCTGCATAGTTGAAGAAACCGATGCTATTCTATTGCGTATTTCCTTTAGGTTTGCCATTTCCCGGACTAATTAATCTCTTTTATTGATTAGTTGCGATATTTTGCAGTTAACTCCTTACATACACTAGACAAGGTGTCTATCACCTCATCCGTAAGCTTACCTGCCTTTAGCGTATTTAAAACGTCTTGATGCTTTGCGTTTAAATATTCCAGATATTCCCCTTCAAATTCCTTTACTTTCTCGACAGGTACATCTCTTAGTAAGTTCTTAGAACCTGCATAAATAATGGCAACCTGATCCTCTACTGTAAACGGATCATTTTGAGCTTGTTTGAGAATCTCCACATTACGCCTTCCTTTCTCAATAACATTTAGAGTTGCTGCATCCAGATCGGAACCAAACTTTGCGAAGGCCTCTAATTCCCTGAATTGCGCCTGGTCTAATTTTAAGGTACCTGCAACTTTCTTCATAGATTTGATTTGGGCATTACCCCCAACTCTCGATACGGAAATTCCAACGTTTATCGCCGGACGTACCCCCTGGTTAAACAAATCCTGTTCAAGAAATATCTGCCCGTCAGTAATAGAAATTACATTGGTTGGAATATAAGCTGATACATCCCCAGCCTGAGTTTCTATAATTGGCAACGCAGTCAGCGATCCACCGCCCTTCACCATTGGCCGGAGAGGTTCAGGTAAATCGTTCATGTTTTTGGCGATATCTTCATCTGCGATGACTTTTGCAGCTCTTTCCAATAATCTGGAGTGCAGATAGAAAACATCCCCGGGATATGCCTCTCGTCCCGGAGGTCGTCTTAGTAATAGCGAAACCTCCCTGTAGGCTACAGCTTGTTTTGAAAGGTCATCGTATATAATCAGCGCTGGCCTCCCGGTATCCCTGAAGTATTCCCCGATTGCCGCTCCGGCGAAAGGAGCATAAACCTGCATAGGGGCCGGATCCGATGCGTTTGCCGCAACGATTGTCGTATAAGCTAAAGCACCCCTGTCTTCGAGTACTTTTGCAATATTTGCCACAGTAGATGCTTTTTGCCCAATTGCCACGTATATACAATAAACCGGTTCTCCGGCATCGTAGAATTCTTTTTGATTCAGAATCGTATCTATACAAACGGTAGTCTTACCTGTCTGACGGTCGCCAATAACCAATTCTCTTTGACCTCTCCCCACTGGAATCATTGCGTCAATTGCTTTAATTCCGGATTGAAGTGGTTCTGTTACAGGTTCTCTGAAAATTACACCAGGAGCTTTACGCTCCAAAGGCATCTCATATAAGTCTCCTGCAATAGCGCCTTTCCCGTCTATAGGACTTCCCAGGGTATTTACGACCCTGCCAACTATTCCTTCTCCGACATTAATAGAAGCAATTGTCTGCGTTCTTTTTACCGTTGAACCTTCTTTTACATCTCTTGATGGACTTAAAAGTACAACCCCAACATTATCTTCTTCAAGGTTTAGAACAATCCCCCGAAGACCTCCTTCAAATTCTACCAATTCTCCGTATTGTACATTGGCTAAGCCATATACCCTGGCAATACCATCACCAATCTGTAATACGGTTCCCACTTCGTCCAAAGAAGCTGTTGCTTCAAATCCTGATAATTGTTTCTTTAAAATTGCTGATACTTCAGCGGCTTTTACTCCTGCCATTTCTGTTTAGATAAAAGTTGAAAGGGAATAGTAATTAACCCCTTCTAAATGTTAGTTATAAACTACTTTCGAATTCTCGTTTAATATTGTTTAATTTATTCGCTAGGCTTGCATCGTATTGCAAATCTCCTACGCGCAGAACAAAACCCCCAATGATATTTTCATCCACTTTATTTTCAATGATCACATTGTTTCCGGTAAGTTTGGTCACTTTTTCCAGAATTTCTTTTTCAAGATTCGCGGTGATCGGTACTGCAGTGGTAACATAAGCGACTCCTTCTCCTTTCAATTGTTCATTAAGAATAATATACTTTGAGGCCACTTCCTCTAACATTGGGATTCGCTTATTATCTACCAGGATGTTGAGTAAGCCTTCAGTGATGGCATGCTTTCCATGAAATATCCCAAGTAAAGCTGCTTTCTTATCAGGACCATTCACAACTGGGCTACCAAGCATCCCATATAATTCTTTGCTATTAGATATGGTACTTACAATATCGCGCATATCGTTTTCAACAGCATCTGTAGCCTTGCCGTCAATGGCAAGGTCCAAAACTGCTTTAGCGTATCGTATGGCTGCTCTGGATTCGTTCATCTGCTATTTAATTCAATTTAATATCGTCTAGCATCTCTCCTACCAGCTTCAGTTGTTTGTCTTTGTTTGCCAATTGTTCTTTAATTACTTTTTCAGCAATATCAATAGACAAATTGGCAACCTGACTCTTAATTTCGGCTACAGCAGCTTTCTTTTCCCCTTCAATAGTTGCCTGTGCCTGCTTGACCAGCTTATCAGCTTCTGCCTTGGCATGATCTTTAGCATCAGAAACTATCTTATCTTTTAATTCACGGGCCTCTTTTAGCATTGCTTCTCTTTCGGCCCTTGCCTCTTTGAGAATTCTCTCGTTGTCTGCCTGTAGGTTTTGCATTTCCTTACGGGCATTCTCTGCTTCTGCAAGCGCTTTTCTTATGGAGTCCTCACGATCTCCAACTGCACCCAGAATCGGTTTCCATGCAAATTTTTTCAATACAAAAAGGAGAATAGCAAAAGTTAATGCTGTCCAAAATATGAGTCCAATTTCCGGTTTTATTAAATCCATTTGTGATGCTTTATTTATTTCTTTAAAATACTAAGGCACAACCAACCGTTGTGCCTTAATATAAGTTCTAGCCTAAGACACCCATTAGTCCTACAACAACCCCAAAAAGTGCTACCGCCTCAATAAAGGCAATCAGTACAATCGCAGACCCCTGTAGTTTTCCTTGCATCTCTGGCTGGCGTGCCATTGCTTCCATAGCGGCACCACCAATTTTACCTACACCGATACCCCCGCCGATTGCGGCAAGACCTGCTCCAATAGCAGCAAATGCTCCGTAATCAACTGCAGCAGCAGTTTCTTGTAATAATGCTAAACTCATAGTTTACGTATTTAAAAAAATTAATTAATGTTCGTGCTCTTCTTCCAGTGCCTGTCCAAAATACAGGGCCGAAAGCATGGTAAAAATATACGCCTGAATTGCCACCACCAGTACTTCAATTACACTAATGAACAAAGTGAACAGTACAGATATAGGTGCAACCCAAAACGTCTCAAAAATAAAAATTAACCCTATCAGACTCAGTACAATTACGTGTCCGGCAGTTATGTTAGCGAACAAACGTATCATAAGAGCAATGGGTTTAACAAACATCCCAATGATTTCTATCGGGGCTAGAAACAATTTCATAGGCACAGGTAATCCCGGCATCCAAAGCATGTGTTTCCAATAGTATTTTTTACTGCTGAATAAGGTAATAAGAAAGGTAATTACCGCCAGCGTAAGTGTAAAAGCGATGTTACCGCTTAAATTTGAACTGAAAGGGAAAAATGGGATAAGTCCTATTACGTTGTTGATCCAGATAAAAAAGAAAAGTGTCAGCAAATACGGCATATATTTTTTATAATTATGCTCGCCAATATTAGGAATTGCTACCTCATCTCTTATAAAAACCACTATGGGCTCCATAAAACGTCCTATTCCACTGGGCATATTATCTTCTGATTTCCTATAGGACCTGGCAGACAACAAAAATATCAAAAGAAGCAGAGCCACAGATAAAAACATAGAAAACACGTTTTTAGTAATTGAAAAATCCGTTGCTCTAACAGCATTGGTGGCATGATGCTCATCATCAAAATCAACAGTTGCTGCATTCCCATCTAGCTGGTATATCTTTTCGTGCAAGTTTACAAATTTCATCCCCTTTTTCTCCACTACGACTTTTCCGTCGACATCGTGATGAAACTCATTGGACAAAAAAGTAACCAATCCATTATCTGTCCATAAAATTACTGGTAATGGTATCGTTAAAGCGTTTGGGAAATGGTCATCATTACTCCCGTATACATGAAAGCTATGAGAGTCTCCAATATGATGAAAAATTAATTCTGAAGCGTTAAAGGGCTCCTCCTCTGTAGTAGCCTCATTATCAGATGTGTTAGAAGCTGCAAAACCACTTGTAAATAGCGATATAAAAATTAGCGTTAAATATGCCTTGTATTTTCTGATCTGCATTGAAATTTCTTGTTTAAAAAACCTCCTGAAAAATTCGCTGCAAAAATACACACATTCTGCTAACTGACAAACTTCTAACCCAGTTTGTTCAGCTTTTTTGAAGAAATTTGGTAAGCCCCATTATTTCGAAGATCAGGAACAAAAAATAAGGAATAAAAAAATTGAAGATTTCGAGCTGTGAATGGGCGGATTTATTCAAAAATACCGGCAATAAAAATACTATTGCCAGCACCATTTTTAATAGGGTGAGGAGAAGGAAATATTTTAATACACTATCGGGTTGTTCCTTGCTGTAAAACCTCAGTATTAAATACACGGCAAGAACCATTGCCGCATTAAAACAATATACAGACCAGAGTGGCAGGTACAACTCACCAGAAAAGAACTGGGCAAGAATGTAATAGTGTACAAAGAAGAGCAATAGTGAGAAACCCAAGAGCTTTATTACAAAGCTGCCAATATCTTTGATCATCTAAGTTTTCTCAGTTTTTAGAATTATTAGACACCTGTTTTACAACAAAATACATAGCTATGCCAATAGCAGCCAGAGAACAAATCAGCGTAAACACATGGTACTTATTTGGATAATATTCATCTAACTTTACACCACCATATGTTCCCAGGCCGATGATAGCCAGCATTTGTATAGCTATACCGGAATACCTGGCATACGAATTAACCGAATTTGACTTCTTAGGAGGCTTTTGCTGTTTCATTTGCGCTACTGGAGCTGGTGCTTCCAACAGATGATTTAAAACCACCGGAGCTACCGCCAGTACTTGTGGAAGCCGTTGAAGAGCTTCTTGCCGCACTGGAACTGGTACCAGAACTAGCTGTACCTGCTGTGCTGGTAGTTCCTCCTTTACCTTTCATGGTACAGGATGCATTAAATGCTGCTCCAGGTTCAACAGCGAGCTTTGAAACTGAGACTGAACCTTCAATAACTGCAGAGGCTTTTAAGGAAAGCAGGTCGGATACCATAAGTTCTCCGTTAAAACTTCCTTCAATGTCCGCATTTACGCATTCTACTTTGCCGTGAATATAGCCATCTTTACCAATGACCACTTTTCCGGAGGTCTTTACGTTGCCATCCAGTTTACCATCTATCCTAAAATCTGCTTCGGAAATAATATCTCCTTTGATTTTAGTGTTCTTCTCGATCCTGTTGGGTTGTCCGCCGATTTCGTTCATAGTTCTAGGTTTTTTGTTATCTGAAAACATTTTGTTTATGGTTTTGGGGTTAAAATTTGCTCCTTGTATTCTTGTAAGTTTTTATGTACCTGAATGATTTTATAGTTAGAGGACAAAATAACAAAATTCTCAACATCAATCCTGTAATCCTTGTTAATTTTTAGTAATTCGACATAGCCCAAAGCAAAATCTTTTGATTTAAATCCATGTACCACAACAAATTGGTCTTCCAAATTATAGATGTCTTTTGAAACAACATTTTTGTACCTGAGATCTTCAACAGACTCTTCCAGTCTATTCTTTAAAAATAGCGCAGCCTCATTGTGCTGTCTTTTAAATGGAAAGACTACTTTCCAATTACCTGTCCCACTTGAAGTAGTTTCTTCTGAAAACTCTTTTGGTTCTAATTTAGGTAGTTGTTCTTCAATAATCTGTTGTGCCTTTTTCCCTTCCGGATTATTGGGATAATTTAAGGCAACATAATTCAAGGCCTCTTTAAAATCATCGAAACCCTGAAGCCTTCCAATTGCGTTAGCCTTCAGCATCTCAAATTTTGGCACAATCGGATCCCCGGTATAGGTATTGATATTATCTTCCGCAGCCGTAATTACATTCAGGAATTCCTGATTCTGTAGCTTTTTAAATAAAGTGGCGTACTTGGCGTCCGGACTATCTGCAGCATTCTCTAATACCGCCTGGGGATTTAATAGAATCTCTGCATAGCGAGAATCCGGGTGATTCTGTATAATGTTCTGCTTCATCCCGTCAGCAAGGTTGCTCTCTGCTTCTTCGTAAATTTTATATAAGTTGTATTTGGAAGGCAAAATGAGACGTTCCTCAGGATCCGAACTCAGGACATCCTCTAATTTACCCGCAGCCAGTAAATTTTCTTTAAATTTCTCTTTATAAATAAGTCCCAATTGATAATTGGCAAAGTTACGTTCGTTCTTCAGACTATCTATCACTGCCACATCTGTTGGTATTTGATCCAGATAATAATCGACAGAATATTTTTGTTCTTCAGACAGATTTACCTCGGTACTATCTGTAGCCGCAATTAATTCACCTGTTGCTTCAGAGGGTAAAGCCCTGTTCTTATTACTCCATCTCCAGTCATCTTCCAGTTGCCTATCTCCCCATCTGTTTTCGAAGTCGGTCTTACCATATCCCAAACTTGTGATATTGTAAAAGTAGAATTTGCCTTTGTTTTCTTTCCCCCCTTTGGTTTCGGCAAAGGCCGCAAAGCCTGCACTTGCTCTGTCTTCCTCTTCTTTAGCCTCTTTTTCAGCAATGCGTTGAAGTTCTGCGATGTATTCTTCAAAATAAAGTACTTGTTCTTCTTTGGGGAGATTATAAAGAGTAGTAACACTATCTGCATATTGTACAACTTCTTCATATGCCACAACATCCTCAAGATTGTCCAGTTTCTTTTTGGTCGACCTGTACTTTTTAGTGTTTTCCGGAAGATTGGTCAGGACGCTATCATAATAGTTGCCGGCAGTTTTGTATATGTCTTCATCAAAATAATATTCTGCGAGGTTTTCATAATTCAGTGCATTTAACTGGGGTAAATTTTGAGTAGCCCGAATCGATTTATTATAATACACCAATCCAAGACTGTCTGCCCCATTTCCCATGTGGAACTGGGCAATTTCCCTAAAAATCTTATCCAGGAATGGTCTGTTTTCCCTGTTCTCCTCGAGCTCAGTAAGATACTCGAACAACATATCTCTATTCTCATCGGTAACTTCGATATTCTGTATCTTTTTAAGATGCGCATTGATCATGTATACCCTTGGAGACTTTCTGTTGAGGTCAAGAATCTTATCAAATGCATAATTGGCACTGTCTTTAAAATCCAGTTGATTATAGAGCTGTCCGATAATAAAATAGTACCTTCCTTTTTCCGGATTTTTTTTGGTGTATGCCGAAGCAATTTTTAATTGTTGGATTGCAGTATCCGGAGCATTGAGATTTATATAAGCCTGTGCCATCATTGCTCTTGCATCTGCATAATCCTGGTCTTTAAGGCTTTCGAGTTTTAAAAGGCGTTTCAAATTTTTTAAGGCGAGTTCTTCATTTTCTAATCTGATATTTGTTTTTTCTCTCCAGATTGCCGCTTCATTTAATTTATCGCTTTCAGAGTATTTTCTCAGAATGTAATTAAAGGCTTCAAGTGCGGGAATATAGCGCTGATCAAAATAACGGGCTTTTCCCAGAAGAAGAAATGATTCATCTGTTTTGGGATTTCTTTCTTCCTCATCAATATCCATGCTGTGTTTCTGAATGGCCTTGGTGGCCTTTTCCTCAGCAATGATAAAATTAGGATTGTTGTCTTCAGAATCCAGTTTTATTTCCTCTGTAACTTCCAGACGTTCTACCGGCAGGATTTCCCAGTAATTATCCCTGTACGTTTGGTTGAGTTGTTCCCTGCCTTCTTCAAAGGCAATATTACCGTTATACAATACATTGTATTTGGTGTTCAGGGCATGCCAATTGCGGTTAACAAAGGCATCTTTTTTTGTGGAACAGGCAGTAAACAATAGTCCCCCAAAAATTATATATAAAATAAAAGTAGTTCGAAGCTTCAAAATTCCCGGTAATCGTTCGTATTCTAAACTGAAAAACATCCATATTATTATATGGCTGATCGACAAAATGCCATTTTTTGTTTTAATAGAACTCCATATTGATTTTAATATGATACCTGGCACAATAAGACCAGCTGTATTCCACTTCTGATAATGACCAATTGCTGGTTTAATTTAAAGAAAATCCTATCTTATCGCAGCTCTTCATTCAAGACGTGTGGCAGAAAAAGTTTTTAAGATGAAGAAAAACCAAATCTTCCTGTTCACCCACCAAAAAAGCTTTCTAATTCTTTCAGGGTTTCTGTTGAAGTTCGAATGTCTTTTACAATATCACCTTTATTGAGAACTACAATGCGTTCACATACCTCGGTTACATGAATCAGATCATGACTAGATACCAGCACAGTTACTTCCCTGTTTTGAGCCAGATCTCTGATAATACTCTTTAATCGGATCTGGGTTGTCGGATCCAGATTGGCAAAGGGTTCGTCCAAAATAATAACCTCCGGATTTCCGATAAAGGAGGCAACAATACCCGCTTTTTTCTGGTTCCCTTTTGAGAGATCGCGAAGGTATTTCTTCTGACCTAGGATTTCCCCGTGAAAGAAATCTTCAAATCCTGATAAGAGTGCATCCACATCTGCCTTTTTTTGCCCTCTTAATTCCCCGATAAAATAGAAATACTCTTCCGGAGTAAGGTATCCAATCAAAAAAGTTTCATCTATAAATGCAGAAGTAAAAGGCTTCCAGGCTTCACTGCTATCTACCTGAACTTCGTTGTTAACGATGTTTCCGGTTGTAGGTTGTATCAGGTCGAGTAACAGGCTGAAAAAGGTTGTTTTCCCGGCGCCATTATTGCCTACAAGCCCAAAACTTTGCCCCCTGGGTATTTCTAGATTTTCTATATTCAGCACGGTCTGACTGCCGTATGTTTTGGTTAGGTTTTGAGTTGTTATCATATAGTTGTTGTTTATCCCTGTCACTTGTTGTAAGGGAATTTGAACTTCAGGTTTCCTATCAGGCCTTTTGTTTATAGGCCAGCAAAGTTTTATACTTTTCCTTTTTGTATATCTTTTCTATCATTTTAAACACGACATTCTTAAATGCAAAGCCCAATATCCCCGTCAGAGCCACAAATAAATACCCTGCAGTTGGATTAATCAAATAATGTCCGACAGCGTATACCAGCAACGGCAGTAATAGTTTTGGTAGGGTTAACAGTAGTGTTTTAGTATTAAAAGCCTGTTTGTCGCCAAAGGCCTTTTTGTTAGAACCTAAATCGATTGGTGTCTTTATATAAGCCCCTCCCCATAGCACCAGATAAGAATTGACACCAATATTATAAATGGCCCCAACCAATATGGCCATGTAAGCATCCCATCCAAAATAGATATAAAAAGAGGAAAGTACAGTACTTATGATTGTTGCAATGATCACTAAATACCATTTGGAGGTAAGATACTCCTTATACTTAATGTTTTGGCTCATCATCAAAGGATAATACGAGCTATCCCAACTTGGCACATACTGGCCAAAACTAAACAGAAAGCCGCCCGAGACAAAAATACCTGCAAAAATCTTCCAAACAGGGTTTTCATAGACTTCCAAAGCTCCGGTAAAAAACAACAGACCATAGAACAGGAACATAAATCCCATTATTACGGCCGTCTTAGATCGCTTATTACGCTTTATTAGCTTAATGTCGTTTTTCAAAAAGGTGCCTAAATTGCCAAATCTATTCAACCAGGTAAAATCTTCTGTCCTGGCCACACTATGTTTTGTTGCCAGGCCGGCGTCCAGGAACATATACTTTCTAAAGTAACGGAAGGCAGCCATGGATAAAAGCATTAATAAGGCCCATGGAACAAGTGTGGTCCATGGAAGATAATACAAGGCGTTAAAAAGTTTACCGGTATATAAAGTGATGTCAAACCATCCGTAATACTGACTAATCCCGAGAATCGCCAAAATGCCGAGCATAGGATAAAAAACAATATCCTTATTGTTCATCATTACGTTGATGAAATTGTTGCAATACAAAAGTGCCATAATTCCTAAATGCCACCCGATTACTCCAAGTGGATTGTAATCTTCAACCAGAAGGATTATAGAAAAGGGGACAAAGAAAAATGCAGGTCCCCAATTAAAGAAAGAAACTACAGTTTTTCCAAGTGAATACTTTACAACTTCTCCTTTCTTAAACGGCAGGTAAAGCATGGGTTTTATATTCACTATAGGCATCTTCTGAAGCATATATCGAAGGTAAAGATCCATAGCCAGGTAGTAGACGAGAAATTTGTTCACTACAATTAACGGATCACCCAATCCTTCTTTTCTAATTAAATAAAATGACCCTACGCCCAAAGCCAGGAAAACAACTACCACATAGAGTGCTCCAAAGATCATAAGGATCTTGAATCCAATATTGGTCTTAAAGGAAGCCGATCTGAAAAACGATTTCCATTGTAAATTGATAAAGTGTTTGAACATATGGTCGGTGAGTTAGCTCAGTAGAATTAGTACCGCAAATATATATTTTGTTACATCCGGAACCTATTTTTTCAATTTCCGTTTTAAATGGAGCTTGCTTTGCTTAGTTTTGCACAAATTTTCTTTGAATGAGCAATTTTCACTCTTTAAGCGTTTCAGAAGTTAAACAACTTACCCCAAATTCTGTGGCCATTTCCTTTAGTATCCCTAAAGAACTAATTCAGACATTCGCATTTATACCGGGACAATACATCACAATAAAAAAGGAGATCAAGGGCAAAGAATTACGCAGAGCCTATTCTATAAGTTCTTCCCCAAAAAAAGACAGCATTACCATTGGCGTAAAAAAAGTTGATAAGGGAGGGTTTTCAGATTATGCAAATACCAAATTATCCAAGGGTGATAAGCTGGAAGTTATGCCCCCGGAAGGAAGGTTTATTTTTAAACCAGGTCCGGCGGCAAAAAGTATTCTGGCTTTTGCAGCAGGAAGCGGTATTACTCCAATAATGAGTATCGCCAGAAGCGTTTTGGCAAATAATCCTGGCAGCAAGCTGATTTTGGTTTATGGCAATAAGTCATATAAGGATACCATGTTCTACACGGATCTTGTAAAACTACAGCTGGAATATTCTAATCGATTTTTTATTTATTTTATGCTCAGTGCAACACAGGAAGAAGACTCCCTATTTGGCCGCATAGAGGCTTCAACGGTAAATTATATTCTTAATAACAAACATAAAAACCTTTCTTTTGATGACTATTACATCTGTGGCCCCGAATCCATGATATACACGGTAAAAGATACATTAGAGAGTCATGAGATCCCAGAAGACAAAATACATTTTGAATTATTCACCTCCGATGAGATCAAGGATGAACTCCCCGAAAAACAAGATGGTAAAACAAGCCTGACTGTAGTTTTGGATGATGAGGAATTTACTTTGTCAATGGATAAAAGTACCCTTGTACTCGACGCGGTTTTAAAGGAAAATATCGACGCCCCTTATTCCTGCCAGGGCGGTGTTTGCAGTACCTGTATTGCGAGGGTAACAGAGGGTAAAGCCGAAATGGTTAAAAACCAGATCCTGACAGATTCAGAAATTGAAGAAGGATTTATACTCACCTGCCAGTCTCACCCGACTACTCCTGTTTTAAAGGTAGATTATGATGATGTTTAATGTTCTTTTGACATAATCGCCCCTTTTAAAAACAGACGATACGGTTTGTTCTGTTCAAATCATTCTGGCCTTAGCAATAATATTTTGCCGTTAATCGATGGGGCAACTGACATTGATGAATCCTGGAATTTGTGGAAGCAAATGATTTCACAACACTGCTCCGGATGTACAGCAGGAACAGGAAGCAGGTATCTGGGGTCTGTTGCTTAAAATGGCAACTAATCTTAGCAGCCAATGCTGATTAAATGGTAATTTTATCGATTATCGCACAATTCTACCGACCAAGTGGTTTGCCGGTAAACCCCTATTTTAAACACTTTGCCGAGCTTTTAACTTTTGAACGAATATTGAAGTATTTTATCCTTCAAAATTAATTATCCATGCTCTCAATGGGTTTTAATTATAGACTGATTAGTCTGTCTTAACCCTAAATTAAATGTTATGGATAAAAATTTAAAGCGCATGGCAACCATGCATCGATTACAAGTTACCGGCCTTGAATTATTTTATAAAAACGGATATTACAATACAAGTATTGATGACATCCTTAAAGAACTTTCACTTTCTAAAGGAGCATTTTATCATCACTTTGATTCTAAAGAAGATTTCTTTGTGCAGATCATTCAAAACTTGATAGTTAGAAAGATGTACACGATGTTAATAGAGCCTATTGAAGGACATGATAATAGTCTGGACCTTATTACCAACTGTTTTGAAAATGCCCTGGAAACTGCCGTTCATAATGAAATGGATTTTGGTTTTTTGCTCGGTAACTTCATCAGTGAGTTCAATGGAAAAAATCCATTGATCATGAAGCATCTTAACGATATATTGAAAATATGGGAGGTGAATCTGGTTTCTACAGTCCAAAAAGGAAAGTTCAATGGCTATATAGACAGACATGTCGATAGTGAGGGCGTGGCCGTATTTCTTATCAGTTCGTATATGGGAATCAGGACTTTTATGGTTGAAAATGCGCCAAGCGCCAGAAAATATCGCTTTATGACCCAATTAAGACAGTATTTAAAGTCTATTCAGGCGAAAAAGGAGATCGTATAGGACAAGCACTACATTACTAAATTTTTATTGCTGGAATGTTTAGCGAGTTAACTCTGCTATCCTCCGGACTATAGTATCGGGAGGAATCCCGGCCATGGCTTTTTCATAACCCTGGGGAAATTTATTGCCATAGACCGATGTAGGTATTGCAGGAAAATCCTTCCTATCAGCCAAAAGCGCATTTTCCGGAGCTTGTCCAAAGGGATAAAAGCCCGCATGGGGGTGGGTTACCCCCCAAAGTGTAATTGTAGGTATTCCAAATATCGCCGCCAGATGTCCATTACCGCTATCCATAGAGAGCATAAGGTCTAAATGCGATATTAAATTAAGTTCTTCTTCAAACTTTAGCTTGTCTGGTATGGCGATGACATTATTGTACTTAACTTCCATCGCTTTTAAGAGTTTCATCTCCTCTGTTCCACCGCCGAATAAGAAAATCTTATAGCTATTTTTTCTGTTTAGCTCTTCAACCACTTTTTCCATTAAGTTAAGTGGGTACATTTTAGCCTCATATGCTGCAAAAGGCGCAATACCTACCCAGGATGTATTACGATCTCCTGCTACTTCCAATATTTTATGGTTCAACTGCCTTTTGTGTTGAAATGTAGAGGTATTTAACTCAATTGGATATCCTAAGCCCCGGAAAACATCAGCATATCTTTCATGGGTGGTTTTAAGTGGTCTAAATACCTTGTTTTTTATTGCGGTCAGTGCCTTTTTTTCTTTCCGTCCTTTATCGATCTGACGGATTGGAATTGAACTAAAAGAGAAAAAGAGCATTAAAATCTTACTCCTCAGGACATTGTGTAAATCGGCTATGGCCGCTGGTTGTTCCTTTTTTAGGGCCTTATAGAGTCTCCAAAGCCCAATCAATCCCTTATGCTTTCCTGTTACATCGGCCTCAAAAACCGTAATCTGAGGCATTGAAGAAAACATTGGTTCAAAAAATTTACGGGTAAGCAGCGTAATCCTTAGGTTGGGGTATCGTTGAAGTAAACTACTGAGAACAGGTACTGTCATAGCTACATCGCCCATGGCAGATAGTCTTATTACTAATAGATGTGCACTATTTGAAGTGTTGGCGTTTATACTGTCCGAAGCGCTATCATTTGCCTCCACGAAGCACCGGATTTAGTTCCTCATCATTGTACATTTTCATCTGTTTATAGACCTTCATATATTTCTTTCCGGCCTCAATATCTTCCAATAATTGATCAATGGCAATTGATAAATCCTTTTTTTGTTCGAGTAAAACCTCAAGTTTTTGGCTGCATTTTTGAAGATGATCCTCAGAGGCACCTTTTCTGTTCGCCTCTTGGCGCATATGGTATATCTTTAGTGCAAGTATGGACAACCTGTCTATGGCCCATGCCGGACTTTCGGTATTTATTGTTGCGTTGACAGATATTTCAACCGATTGGTATTTTTTAAGGAAATAGCTGTCAATATATTCTACGAGGTCTGTTCTGTCCTGATTACTGGCATCTATTTTTCGTTTAAGTTCCAAAGCATCTGTTGCATCAATATTCGGATCACGAATAATATCCTCGTAGTGCCATTGCACAGTGTCTATCCAATTCTTCCGATAGAGAAGGTGAGCAATTTCATCAGAGGGATAGGGGTTCGAAAAAGATTGATAAACATCGTCCTTTACATGGTAGGCGACAATACTCTCATCAAAAATCTCGTAGGCCAGGGCACTGAACATAAACTAATAATTTTGGTCAAAGATACCGTTTATTTGACAATCCATTCAGCCAAAAAAATTACGAAAGGCACGAATACCGAGATCATTAAAGCAATCTCTTTAACGTTGATTTTTTTTATGACCTCTATATATTTTGTCAATAAAACCGCTGCCGGGAAAAAAGTAATTAAAACAGGGAATACTTCCGCTGAAGTCTTTAATAAAGTTAATACAATTCCTATAGCAAATGATATCGCAATGAGTCGCATTGTCATAATTCTTCCCATCCCTAACTTGCCCAGTTTAAAAAATGCCCAGAGTCCGATAACAATGACAAAAACGGTGTATATGACCATCTTGGAACTATTTCCCCAATAGGCAAAGAAATTGGTGTCGAAGGTGAGCTCAAACCTGTAATGCTCTGATAAAAACTGTTGTTGATCTGTAACTATTAATAGGCTAAAAAGTATTACCCCAAGAGTAAAAACCCCCAAAAATGGAATAAGCCAGTTTCTGATATTTTTAGGCTCGTAAAAATAAATTGCAGCAAATATCAAAATGAAGTAAATCAGTGCCCAGTCGTAAAAAATACTGGCAAGAACTACCCAGAGGGAGGCATCAAACACTTTTAGTTTTATGTCTTTCAGCGACTTTAAACTTATGAGTCTTCTTTGGGCCAGCAAAAGAAAAAAGCTGCAAAGAATAGCATTATTATCAAGCATAACAGTGTGAAAAACCACTATCAATAAGGCATAAAAAAGTATAGTAAAAGAATTTGTACCGGTAATCTGATTGCGCTTAACAATGAAATTAACTGCAAAAATGCTGAAAAGTAATATCCCCAATACTACTGTCTGCAACAGCAATTCCTCTATTGGGTAGGTTAATTGATATACGATTATATGTACGGTCCAATAGAATATAAATAAAAACGCCAGGACTATGATGTAATTGATGGGTTTAGTTTTTCCAAAAATGCTTGAAATCATTCTAGAAAGTTTCCAGGGTTTTTATATTTTTGCAATGTAAATATAACCAAGATGCGCGCATTTTTTGAAGGTATAGCAGATTTATTCGTAAATGGTCTTTTTTGGCCATATGACTTTTTCAGGTTCATGGAGAATTGGTGGACATCCAATGTTGTGAATTGGCTTTTCGTTATTTTAGGAGCTTTAGCAATGGTCTACTGGCTAACGCAATTGAAAAAGTTTAATGATAAAGGGGAGGAAGATAAAAGCATTACTGCCCATTCCTACTTATAACATTACAGCTATACAAGGATTTCTCTGATTTAAAATTCAGTGTGTTTTTGATCTGCTGATGTCACTACAGGTCAAATCCGATATCTTTCCGATAATACATTCCTTCGAATGAAATCTTTTCCAGGTCCCGATAAGATTTACTTAGGGCTGCCCTGAAATCACTACCGTAAGAGGTTACCGCCAGCACCCTGCCTCCATTGGTTACAACCTTCCCGTTCTTTAATTTTGTTCCTGCATGGAATACCACAGTATCCTCTATGTCTTCCAAACCTGTTACAGGCTTCCCTTTTTCATAGGCCGCAGGATAGCCTCCTGAGACAGACATTACTGTAGTGGCAGTACGTTTATCAATCTTTAAATCTATTTCGTTTAAACGAACATCGGCGACTGCCTGAAAAATTTCGAGTAGATCATTTTCAATTCTTGAAATTACTACCTCCGTTTCAGGATCTCCCAGTCTTACGTTGTATTCGATGACAAAAGGATCTTCGCCAATTTTAATCAAACCTATAAAAATAAATCCTTTGTAGGGTAGTCCGTCTTGTTTTAATCCGGCAACGGTTGGCTGAACAATTCGGTCATGTATTTTTTCCATAAAGTCCTTATCGGCAAACGGTACGGGTGATATTGCTCCCATTCCACCAGTGTTTAAGCCGGTATCTCCCTCTCCGATACGTTTGTAATCCTTTGCCGTTGGTAATACCTTATAGTGCTCACCATCTGTTAAAACAAAGCAGCTGAGCTCTATCCCGGCTAAAAACTCCTCAATGACCACTGTGGCACTTGCATTTCCAAATTTGGCATCTAGCAACATGGCCTGCAGTTCTTTCTTAGCCTGGTCCAAATCATGAAGAATAAGTACTCCTTTTCCTGCTGCCAAGCCGTCTGCTTTGAGTACATATGGAGGTTGCAGACTTTCCAGAAAAGCAAACCCTTTTTGGAGCTTTTCTGACGTAAAACTTTGGTAGGCTGCGGTAGGTATCCCATGCCTTATCATAAACTCTTTGGCAAACTCTTTACTGCCTTCCAGGGTTGCTGCTGCCTTCTCCGGACCAATTACAGGAATATGTGAAATTTCACTGTCGTTCAGAAAATAATCATGTATTCCGTTTACCAGTGGATCTTCAGGGCCAACAATCAGCATATCGATGCCTTCAGAAAGTACTCGTTGCTTAATAGAAGGAAAGTCATTTACACCTACCGGGAGGTTAACCGCAATCTCCGAGGTCCCGGCATTACCGGGAGCAACATATAGTTTTTTAAGTTTTGGGCTTTGTTTTAATTTCCATGCCAGAGTATGTTCTCTGCCACCAGCACCCAGGATCAGTACATTCATGCCTTAGAAGTTTCGGCAAAAATACACTATGAATTTGATAAATGATGTTTATAAAGCCAGATAAAGTTTATCTTTTATTTCTGTTACTGAAATCGCGATGTTCTGTCTTTTTCAGCTCTTCCTGTGAAAGCGTTTTGAAGTAGTCATATGTCTTTTTCATCCCTTCTGCTCTCCCTACCTGAGGTTCCCATCCCAGAATTTCCTTGGCCTTGGAAATGTCTGGTTGTCTTTGCATTGGATCGTCTTTTGGCAAAGGCTTGTAGATGATCTTCTGATCTGTCCCCGTAAGTTTAATAATTTCCTCTGCAAAATCTTTTATTGTTATCTCGTGTGGATTGCCAATGTTTACAGGAAGTTCGTAATCGCTCATAAGCAATCTGTAAATACCCTCTATTTCATCATCAACATAGCAGAAAGATCTTGTTTGTGAACCATCACCAAAGACAGTTAGGTCTTCGCCTCGTAGCGCCTGGCCCATAAATGCCGGGATAACCCTTCCGTCATTCAGACGCATCCTGGGGCCGTAAGTATTAAATATCCTAACAATACGCGTATTTACTCCGTGAAACCGATTATATGCCATGGTAATGGACTCCTGGAAACGTTTGGCTTCGTCATAAACCCCTCTTGGCCCAATAGTATTTACATTCCCGTAATACTCTTCCGTTTGTGGGTGCACCTGGGGGTCACCATAAATCTCTGAAGTTGACGCAATCAAAATTCTTGCTCCTTTATCTTTTGCCAGTCCTAAAAGGTTGTGGGTGCCTAAAGCACCTACTTTCAAGGTTTGTATGGGTATTTTCAAATAGTCGATAGGGCTTGCCGGGGATGCAAAATGAAGGATATAATCTAAATTTCCGGGGACATGAACAAATTTGGTGACGTCGTGATGATAATACTCAAATTGCTCCAGTTTAAAGAGATGTTCAATATTTTTCAGGTCTCCGGTAATAAGGTTATCCATAGCGATGACATGAAAGCCCTCTTTGATGAATCTATCACAAAGATGTGACCCCAGAAATCCTGCTGCTCCTGTAATTAATACCTTCTTCAATTTTTCTCCTTTTTTGTGATTACCTTCCTTACAAATGTAAACTAAACTACTTAGTAGTACCTGGTCACAGCGCACTGCCCACTGCTTACTGTTTGCTGTTTACTGTTTGCTGTTTGCTGTTTGCTGTTTGCTGTTTGCTGTTTACCTACAAAATCTATCTCCCAATAGATTCGTAATGAAAACCTTCAGATTTAATTTCCTGGGTGTCATACAGGTTCCTGCCGTCAAAAATAGCATTGTCTTTCAACAATTCTTTCATCACCTTAAAATTGGGGTTTCTGAAAACACCCCATTCTGTACATATTACAAGTGCATCCGCATTTTCCAAAGCACCGTACATGCCTTTTGCAAAAGAAATACGATCTCCCAGTTTTCGTTCTACGTTTTCCATGGCTTCAGGATCAAATGCGGTTATATTGGCTCCCATAGCCAAAAGTTCTTCTATGATGTACAATGAAGGAGCTTCCCTGATATCGTCCGTTTCCGGTTTAAAAGCAAGTCCCCAAACTCCAATATTTTTACCTTTAAGATCATTTTTAAAATACTTCTTGATCTTAGGAATGAGGGCTGTTTTTTGTTTTTGATTTACTTCTATTACAGATTCCAATATTTGGAAATCGTAATTGGAGTCTTTGCCCGATTTGTGTAATGCTTTTACATCCTTTGGAAAACAAGAGCCTCCATAGCCTATCCCGGGGAAAAGAAAGCGTTTTCCAATTCTCGAATCTGTCCCCATACCTATACGGACCTTATCTACGTCTGCACCAACTTTTTCACAAAAGTTAGCAATCTCGTTCATAAATGTGATTTTGGTGGCTAAAAAAGAGTTTGCAGCGTATTTGGTTAATTCGGCCGACTTCTCATCCATGATTATGACAGGGTTTCCGGATCTGACAAACGGACTATATAACTTCTGCATTAGTTCCGTAGCCTTTTTTGAACTAGATCCAACAACAATACGTTCCGGTTTTAGAAAATCGTCTACCGCAAAACCTTCCCTCAAAAATTCCGGATTAGAAACCACATCAAAATCGCATTTGGCGTTTTTGGAAATGGCTGCGCGTACTTTATCCGAAGTGCCTACGGGTACCGTGCTTTTGTCTACGATAACTCTGTATTCCTTTATTAAACTTCCTATATCATTGGCAACGCCCAATATATATTTCAAGTCTGCCGAACCGTCCTCATCTTCCGGAGTTGGCAGTGCCAGAAAAATAATATCTCCGTGCTCCAGCCCTTCCTCAAGGGAAGTGGTAAAACTTAACCGGTCCGCTTTAATGTTTCGTTCAAAAAGTACGTCCAGGTGAGGCTCATAAATCGGAACTTCCCCGTCCTGCATTTTTTTGACTTTATTTTCATCAATATCTACGCACACTACTTCATTGCCCGTTTCAGCCAGACAAGTTCCTGTTACCAGGCCAACATAACCTGTGCCAATTACTGATACTTTCATATATTAATTTAAATATTATTTGGATCTTTTAATGTCCATTGTTAATTGAGAGGCCAAAAATAAACTGGGTTAATTAGTTAACCAATTATTTCTGATTAAAAACAAGATTCTAGGACAAAACTGAATATTTCATAAGTTAGTATAACCCAGCTAACTTTTTTACACTCCTCTGGAAAATAAAACAGTGGTAACTGTCTTGAATATAATTCGAAAATCAAGAGTAATAGATCTGTTCTTAATATAATAAAGGTCGTACTCCAACTTTCTCATGGAATCCTCCAGATTCTCCCCATACTTGTATTTCACCTGTGCCCATCCTGTAATTCCTGGTGGAATCACATGTCTTACGTTGTAAAAAGGAAGAATCTGGTTCAGTTGATTTACAAAAACCTCTCGTTCCGGTCTTGGACCAATGAATTTCATATCTCCCCTTATGACAGAAATTATCTGCGGGAGTTCATCAATCCTGAACACTCTGAGTACCCTCCCAAAAGGGGTGATTCTGCTATCGTTTTTGGTAGCCATTAAAGCTCCGGATTTTTCCGCATCCACAACCATAGATCTGAATTTGAAAATCTTGAACTCCTTGCCGTAACGACCTATTCTATTTTGCACATAAAACAACGGACCTCTGTTAAAAAAAAGATTCAATATAAAAACAAAGGGGACAGTTAGAACAAATATAAATCCAAGTAAAACGGCCAGTGAAAAATTAATCCCAAAGCTAAAAACCTGCTGTAGGTACCTGATTTTCTTGTTCCTGATTTGAAGAATTTCGTAAAAACTATCGTTATGAGATCTTATAGGCATGGCCTCATAAGTATTTTCATAAAACGAGGTGAATGAGATTACCTCCTTTCCATTGATCATTGATTGCAAAAGCATATTTTCCAGATCCTTTGGAATAAAATTATAGCTCTTTGTATTAATTATCCAGGCATCAATTTTATCCGCAGCTGAAAGGAAGAATTTCTTATTTTCCAATGTATTCTTATCCAGAGAATAAGTGAGCTTCACTTTGTAAAATGTAGTGGTTTCTTTTCCGTTAATTGTATTTAGGTCCTCCTTTAAATTTACTGCTGTTTTATCATCATAAATATATAAGACATTTTTGGTGACCGGTATAATGCGAAAAACGTTACTAAAGAAAAACCGCCATAACGCAATCTCTATGGGCGTCATTATCAAAAAGTACAAAAGCGGAATTCTCCAAAAACTTACATCGTAAAAAAGCACGGTTAAAATGAAAACTACAAACACAAAGAGTGTCGTAATGTAAATAGACTGCGACAGTACATAGCGCCTTTTAGCAACCTTCTGCAGGTTAAAGAAGTCCAGAATATATGAGAGCGATAAATAGGCCGCAATCCCAATGGAAAAAACACCTAATTTTAATGGAATGGATAAAAATTCAGCATCTATTGCGTGATTTATGAATACATTAAGTGAGGCAACAATTATAAAAATATCTCCTACAAGAAGAATGAACTTTCTTTCTATGGAATTTAATATAGACGGCCTCGGCATTTTTAAATTTCTGTATTCCTGACTCAAAAATAGCTTTTCATTTTCAAAACAACGGCTGAAACTATATAAAAGAGGGATTTAAAGAAAGAGAAGCCTTCTACTTCCCTGTATATCTTCCATTCGTATTTGAAGAGGCTTAGTTTATTTGAAGAAATGGAGTCGTTTCTCAATCTATAGGTCGCCAGAATTTCATTAAGACCGTAAGCATCTGCTTTCTTAAGCAATAGTAACCATAGTGCATAGTCCTGTCTTTTCCTTATCGCAGGCATGTACTGTTTTCCAAAAAAATTGACGTCATAAATCACCGTCAGACACCCAATCGGGTTTTTATATAAGGCACTTTTATAAGTAACACGCTCTTTTGCCTTTACTATCCTGGAAATATTCTCCCCGTTTTCATTTATGGAATCATAAGAGGTAAATGAAAAATAGTAGTTTTTCGCTTTCATAAAGCCCAGCTGCCTTTCCAATTTTTCAGCCGCCCACTGGTCATCGCTGTCCAAAAATGCAATGTAATCTCCTACGGCAGCATCAATCGCCTTATTTCTGGCTATCCCGGCCCCACTATTCACTTCCAGGCTGATTAATTTGACTCTGCTGTCCTTATTGGCATATTTCTTTACAATTTCAGCGCTCTTGTCTGTTGAACAATCATCCACAAGGATATGTTCCCAATCAGTATATGTCTGGGAGAACACAGATTCAATACAGCCTGTTATAAAGGCTTCGGAGTTGTGCACCGGGGTCACAATGGATACTAGACTATTCAATCTATTATTCGCTTTATGGTTTTGTAAGAATAACCTCTTTAAGGATTCGAAGCTACTAAATCTTGCACAATTAACTGTCCGGAATTCCCGGTACCATATAAATTCTTGTCAAAATTAAATGATGTACTTTTTATCTTATTAAAAGTATTTATTATCAGATTTTTATCAGATCCGGCTAAAAAATTTACCCCGTGTTCTATTAATTCTACCCATTCAGTTTCTTCCCTAACCGTAATGCAGGGCTTTTTAAAGAAATATGCTTCTTTTTGCAATCCTCCGCTGTCCGTAATAACAGCCTTACAATTCATCAATATCCATATCATTTCAAAATAACCCACAGGTTCAATTATTTGAATATTTTCACCAGGTTTAATATTGAACTCCCTTAGTTTCTTAACGGTTCTCGGGTGTAGTGGCAATACGATGTTTATTTCTTTTGAAATCTGATCCAGGGCTTCAAAAAGATTCGCTAATTTATCTTTAAAATCAGTGTTTTCCTGCCTGTGAATGGTGCAGAGCAAAAATGCACTTTCCTGCCCAAGTGCCGATGGTTTAACCGCTTTACCCTTATAAAACAATGCAGCATCGTTCATAACGTCTCCGCAATTGACTCTTTTAATATTGATATTCTCATAGCCCTCTTTTTTTAGATTTGCCATTGCGGTTGCCGTAGGGCAGAAGAGGATGTCGCTAATTCTATCCGTAAGAATTCTATTGATCTCCTCTGGCATTTCCAAATTAAAGGAGCGCAGACCTGCCTCCACGTGGGCTACTTTAATATGCATTTTTTTTGCGGCTAAAGCGCCGGCTATGGTAGAATTTGTATCGCCATAAACCAAAACCCAATCGGGTTTTTCCACAATCAAAACCTTTTCTATCTCCTCGAGCATTTTGCCGGTCATAGCCCCGTGAGAAAGGCTGTTGATATCCAGATTATAGTGCGGCTTCGGGATACTCATTTGATCAAAGAAAATTTTGCTCATATTTTCATCAAAATGCTGTCCGGTGTGCACTATGATCTCTGTCAAAATTAATTCTCTCTGTTGTTGATTGAATTCCTGAATGGCCCTGCTTACGACCGCGGCTTTTACAAACTGAGGTCGGGCACCTATTACTGTTATTATTTTCATCGGCGACCTCACTAAAACTAAAATTTTCTGATTATTTCTAACACATTTAATAAGAAGTCAAATATAGCCCGCGGCAGGAATGTTAGCGGTGAATTCTATACCTCTAATCTAAGTATTTTTATCCTGTTTTCCTTTTAAATGCAATACTCCGTTAATTTGCTTATGATTTTAAACCCCATGGCATTTTATATTTTCTATTAGCCATAACAAAAACGACCAAAAATAACACCACAAAAGAAATTAAGGTAGCCTGCGCAGCTCCTGTAATGCCGTTTAGCTTTATTAATACGTAATTTAGAATCAAATTTAGAACCACAGTAAAAATTGTGCAATAGGCAATAAGCTTGGTCAATTTAAGATAGAACAGGTAATTCACTGCCATTTTATACATGCCCTGAAAAGCGTAACCCAATAATACCCAAAATACTACTGTTGCGCCGGAATCAAATGCATCGCCTATAAAATATTTGTAAATAATCGGAGTCATAAAATAGAAAAACAATACCACCAGTAGTAGTAATCCAAAATAACCATAGGTTATTTTAACTATTTTGAGTTTCTCTGAAGGCTTATTCTCTTTCAGTTTCTCGAAAAAGAAAGGTACCCAGGCCTGGTTAAATGAATTTTGTAACAGCGCAACAACCATTCCTATCTGATAACCAACAGAATATATTCCTACATTGCTTAAACCCAACATAAAGAGGATAAAAAACCGATCTGAAAAGCCTATTAGGTTTCCTCCTAATGAATGAAATATTAAGGGTACGCTAAACGACAAGGCTTCCTTCTTATATTTTTTATCTACTCTGAGTTTTAGCAGGTAACCATTTTTATAAAGTATATAACAAGCCGCAGTTCCAAACAAAAGCGCAACCACTAGTTGTGGTATAATCCTTCCTTCCCAGCCCATATTAAAACTGACAATTAGTATTATAGAAAGGCCGAGGTCAAGGCTGGTTTTTAACACCCTGAACAGCCCAAATCTTACAGTTTTATAGGACACTCGCCAAAGCGTTAATAAAATCTCACTTATTTGAGAAAATAAGGTGTAGATCAATGCAACTACAATTAAAAGGGGTGGAATATCCAATGTGCTGATATATTCCTGAGCGAAAAGCGAAAACAACAGCGATATCAGAATGAGAAGGAGGCCTACCCCGGAAAGAATTAAGAACACCGTGGTAACGAATTTGGACAGGTCGATATCCTCAAAATAATACCGGCTGATAGATTGAACTATACTTAGTCCAATGACAGGAGTGGCAATAATTGATATATTGTAAAACAAGTCTACTATCCCGTAATCTTCCGGACTCAAATAGGCTGTAAGAATTGGCAATAGAAGAAAAGGAATCGCAGAATTTATTACATTGAAAAATGTAAATAAAGAGATGTTCTTAAAGAGACTTTTGTTATTCATTTACTCTTGTCAAAACCAATTCGTCAAGCAGATGTTTTAAATTCTCATCAAAATTCCTTTTTATGAAGCTTTCCGATTTATCTCCTATGACTTTCTTGGAGTAAAAACGGTGTTGCTCCAGGGTCTCGATAAATTCTAACGGGGAACTTACGAAAACAGTATGCCCGGGATCATTCAATATTTCGCCGTAGTAGTCACTTGCCCAGTTCTTAAAATCATATAGCACATTCGGCACTCCAAAAAACAAAGATTCAATAGCACAAGTCGAGTTAATTGTAGCGTGGAAATCAGCAATTTTGAGGCATTCGTAAATATTCATTCTACGTTCAATATACATATTCTCTAATCGCTCAATATCGGGAAATGTTTTATCCGCTTTCCGTGGCACCAGCAAATAACAGATGCTGGGGTTTAAAGCTGCTGTTTTCTTTAAAAACTCAAAAGTAAAGGTCTCAAACGGATCTTGAAGGCTGAAAGCGACAATCATCTTATACTGCCGCCTTAATTGCTGCTCAAATTCTTCTGTAATCGCAAACTTACTCGTCGCCTCGAGAAAATAATATCCTACCGGAAAAACATGAGCCGGATCAATAAAATAATTTGATCGGTTAAATACATCAAGTTCTTTTGGGCCATAGGTTAGCAGGTAGTCGGGAAAAAGGGTATAGCCAAAATCTCTGTACAGGTTATAGGCATGGTGCGAACTGTTAATAACCCCATGTTGCAGTTCAATGACCGGAATATTCAACTCTTTTAACGCCTTGATATAACCCATGGAAGAAGCAGAATATACAAAAAAAACAGCTTTTGGTTTCGTAAATCTCAATAAGAACTTCATCAGGAAATATTGAGCTCTGGTTTCCTTTAGGATCTTATTATAGTCCAGATTAATATGATTTTCTGCAAGTATTTTTACGAGTACTTCCTCATTCTCTATTCTGGGTTTCTTTAAAAAAAGACTGATAATTTTAGTCGCGGCAAAGAAAACGGTTTGTCCCAAAACTTTGCCATTACCAAGGTTTTTGTACTTGTAATGCCTGCCGAGTGGATAAGGGTTTTCTATGATAAGGCTTTTTGGATAATTGATAGCAAATGAGCCAGCGACTCTATCAACATATTTTGAATTAATCAATTTTCGCCTGTCTGAAGAGGAAAATATCCAAAAAGAAAATTGACGAAGCCGGAAAAGATTACTCAGCCCGAAGAATAAACTCCTTAGTAATTTGTGAAACAAAAACCAATTGAGTTTGAACGTTCTGGATTTTAAACCTTCCTTTTTCCGAATTTCCTCATTCACCTTCAGGCGAATAATGGGCCATGCAAAATCTGCATTGTATAAAATAGAATGCGTATTGTAACCTTCTTCAATGTCTTTTAAACTATTATGGATGGCCTTTTTCATTTACTCTTTGCAGCGGTCCGTGTGAGATGGTAAGCATTACCGCAAATAACGTGAAAAAAACGATGCCTTTTTCCCTTTGTAATAGACTTTCAAAGAAGAAATTGATCCCCATAAATAGGATAAAAAAGACATAGATTCCGTCTCTTGTCCTGAATCCTCTAAGCAGCATCAGGATCAAAATTGTAATAAACACAGCCATAAAAACAATGCCGTTGGTAACTAAAAAATTTAGAAACTGGTTGTGGCTGTTTTTATTTCTGAGGCTTTCACAAGTCGAAAAACTATTGAATTCCAGGCATCTTTCGTTTAATATTTTCTGTACGCTGCCTGTACCATAGCCCATCAATATAGCATCTTTTGAAACATAAGTTGACAAGTGCCACAAGCCTAATCTGATCCCTGTGGATTCATTGATCGCATTATTTTCCTGGTAGCCTTCATTAATACTACTTATGCTCTGAAAGGAACGGGTATACAGGACAGGATTCACCGCAAGCATAACCATGGTGCCGGAAAAGATGGCGATAAGTAGGATCATGTATACTTTTTTCCGTTTTCTAATAAGTTGATAAATCAGAAATATTACAATTAATAGTATACTTGAAAATATTCCGGCCTTGCTCGAAGTAAGAAACAAGGCAATAAAAAACAGCAGAATAAGGCCCGTCTTGGGCACAAAAAGATATTTGCTCTTTGTATAAAAGTTGTATATCAGATAAAAAATGGCAAATCCCAGATATAGCGAAAAATAAGTAGGGTGCAAATCTAGAAATTCCGAAAATTCAGTATAAAGGAAAATGCTTTTTTTTCTGGAATACTCATCCAGTACATAGGCGCTACCATTAGATAGGAATCGATAAACCGCATGGCAAAAACACAGCAAAACTGTTGTCAGCAATCCTAATATAAACAGATCTGTAATGGCCGTTCTATCGCTTCTGGTTAAGTTTTGACTTCCCAGAAATAACGGAACCACCAATAAAGAAGCCTGAGTCTGAATTTTTGAAATACCGGTATTTATATCTATAGTGTAACTTAAACCGATAATCAGCAAAACGTAAAGAAGTGCACAGCCCACGAATTCTTTATAATTCAAAAAACTGACAAGTCCTGGTCTTTTTTTAAGCGTACAAAGAAGAAGAATTATATACAGGATTATTAATAGGGTCGTTGCCCTAGGCCAAATTGGAATAGAGAAAAAGAGTGCCAGTAAAATATATTTCTCAAATTTATCCCAGTTTATTGTCAATTTTTGAATATTAATTTGAAACATTCTTTCCAAAAAAATCTACTGCGTAAAATAGAATGAAAAGGTAGAAATAGTTGGACCAGGCTCCTGAAAGCAAGGTCAGTGAAATTACACAACTAATAAAAAACACAAATACCAAATTAGAGGGATAAGCGCTTCGGGTACTAGCCTGAATTATTTTTATAAAAAACACCAAAATAAGGAATAGGCCAAATACTCCCATTTCTGTGACCAGTTGCAGCGTAAAGTTATGCATACTCAGAGCCGACCATGCTTCGGTACCGGGAACTACGATTTCGTCCATCATAATAAGAGAATTCCCGGGTCCTATTCCCAAAAGATACGAGTTTATAATCTCCTTTACTCCAAGGATAACGGCGTTAGATCTGGAGTTAAATGTGCCAATGTGCTCTAAGGGATCCTGACTTATCAGATGTTCTGTTAGTCTGCCTAAAAAGTATTCAATTGTAAATTCTCCCCTTATGCTGTATTCCCGCGCAAAAAACAGCGTCAAAATGGCCAGTAACCCAAGCATTAAAAATCCAAAATACCTGATTTTAAAAAGTTTGAATTTAATTAGAAAATACCCTCCGAAAAATACAATTAAAGAAAGGAGCGCCAGTTTGGCATCATTAAAGGCGATAAGATAAAGCGCCAATAGGAGCCAAAAATACTTGTAGGCTTTTTTTTCCTTTAAAAAATATAAAGGGGTAAATATGGCTAAAACCGCTGAAAACTCATTTTCGTTCCAAAAGAAAATATTAATTGCCGGGAGTCTGTCCTGGGTATTAAAATAAACCCCTCCAAAAAAATGCTGCAACAAACCAAGAATTATAATTGCCTTATAAAGTCCGGATAAAAACGAATAGATATTAATTGCTCCACAAATTCTCAATATCTCTTTATAATAGAAATAGAAAAATATAACTGTGATGTAATACAGATTATAAACCAAGCTCCAGGTGTGAAATCTGGAAATAAAGGATACTAAAAAAGAATATCCAAGAAATGAAACTAAGATCAGTGATAGCTTGGTAGCCCTTCGGGTATTAATTACATAAAACCAAAGAAACAGAAAGGGGAGAATTACCCTGAAAAGCGTTATTTTGCTTTCCATTGAGGGTCTTAATATGGTGCTTAAACCGGCAATTATAAGAATGCTAAAGTGAATGATGGAAGCCACCCTCTCTTTAGTAATTTTAACCCCTAAGACCATTTCCATGATAGAAGTGTTTGCGCTATGCTATTAAATCATTGCTTAGCGGTGTGCCTTTTACAGCATCTTTCTTGAATGTTTTTCCTATTACACTGCCAAAGTGCTTGGGGTGCATACCATATCCCGGTCTGATAGACCTAACATTCTTTACTGTTATTTTTTCACCGGCTTTGGCATCATTCACCACAAAAAGTGATCGTGAAAACACCCTACTTTTCAATTTCTTTTCCGTCAGCTCATAATCTATAGTCCCCATCATTGTTTCTGCCATTCTTACGGCGTCCACCATCTGCTTAAACTCTTTTTCATCTAACGAAAAATGGGCATCGGGGCCTCCTATTCCCTTATCTAATATAAAGTGCTTTTCAATTACTTTTGCACCCATAGCAACTGCTACCACCGGGGCCTCAATTCCCAGGGTGTGATCTGATAGCCCTGCGACTACTCCAAAGCGTTCAGTAATATCTGGTATAGTCAGGAGATTCGCATTTTCGGGAGCTGCAGGATAGGCTGAAGTGCATTTAAGGATTGTAATATCATCATTCCCCATCCTTTTACAAGCAGATATTGCCAATTCTATATCGTCGATACTCGCAATTCCAGTAGAAATAATAATCGGTTTTCCTTTTGAAGCAACATATTCTATTAGCGGAATGTCTGTAATTTCAAAGGATGCGATTTTATAGATAGGTGTATTTAGGGACTCTAAAAAGTCGACTGCGCTTGGGTCAAAGGGGGAGGAAAAACAAACCAATCCTTCTTCCTTGGCAACTTTAAAAAGGGTTTCGTGCCATTCCCATGGTAAGGAAGCCTCCTTATACAGTTCATAAAAATATTGGCCATCCCAAGAGGTCCCCTGATTAATTTTGAAGTAGTCGGTCTTGGCATCAATCGTAATGGTATCAGCGGTATATGTTTGCAATTTAATAGCATCTGCACCCGCTCTTTTGGCTGCCCTAACCGTCTCAATAGCAACAGACAATTCTCCTCCGTGATTTGCTGATAATTCGGCAATAATAAAACACTTATCAGATGTCATTTTAAGCTTCCTTTTTGTAGACCAAACTATCTTGTTCGGCAATTACTTCATCTTTGTAATATATATACCCTGCCTTTTCAAAAGATTTGACGGAGATAATATTTTGTTTTTTAATATAAGCAAAAATAGGACGTTTGTTTTCTTTGAAATACTTTTTTGCTGATTCTTTTAAAAATGCCGCCGCAAGACCCTGACCTCTGTATTCATCGGCAATTGAAATCCCCACCACCGCGTGTTCTTCTTGGATTTCATATCGAACAATTCCTGCAGGAGTACCATTCACCTCAACAATATAAAAATAGGTATTTGGTGCGTTGATCTTTGCTAAATACCATTGCTTGTGATCTTCGAGCGTAATGGCCTCAGAACTATAGGAATTCTTTCTTACAAGTGGGTCATTAGACCATTTATAAACCAGCATTACATCTTCTCCGGACGCTTTTCTAAGAGAGATGCTTAGTGCATTTATCAGACCTAACAAACGATTCCCACTTTTGCCGTCAAAGAGATGTTGCTGCACTTCCAGATATTCTTCAAGGCTTTCATGGTTTAAAATGTGTCGAATCTTCTGCTCTATATCTTCGACTCGTAATTTGGTAAAGTCGCCTGCTTCAAAAACTGCCAGTTGCCGGGCCAGTGCAGTGTATATTCCTTTTTGATTCTCTACGTAATACCCACTTAGCACCGGCAACTTAACAGAACATAGCTCATAGACAATAGTACTGGAGGGGGCTATTGCAATGCCGGATTTCTGCATCAGGGTTAGAAGTTGTGCTTCATCCAATCCTTTGTGGATGCTGATATGATCTTTGCCCTTTAAAAACTCGTAAATATTCAGGTTTTTATAAGCCGCACCCAGTACCAAATGTATCTTTCTTATTTGTGGTATATTGTTCAATGCCTTTACGGCTTTAAAGGACAAATCCAGCGGATCCGCACCTCCGAAACACACAAAGGCCGTATTGATATTTTTTATGACGGCAGGTTTGATAGCTGCTCCCAAAAATGCCGGACGCAAAATCGCATAAGAGACCCCCGTAGCAAATTGAGTATAGGCTTCAGACCCATAGTCTGAATCGCTTATTCCGGGAGCGTGATTTATGACCACATCGGCAAACATATATTCCCTGGCCAGATCATCAATATAGACAAGGGAATAGCCTGCCTTTTTAATCTCATGCTGATACGCAGAATTAAAATGGTAGCCATCGGCAATTAAGAAGTGTTGGGAGGGAGGGTATCTTTTAGACAGCCAGGAAGCTTCTTTTTCCCTAGGCAGGTCATTAGGTATCAAAGCCAAATTGTACTCTTTCGGGACAGCGGAGACAGCAGAATTTTCATTAGTTAGAAAGAGGTACTCATAATCACCTTTTACGATCTCTACAAGTGCAAAAAGCCTGTACAAATGGCCCAGGCCAATATCAGAATTTCCATCAGCCCTAAATAGTATCTTTTTTTTCATATTTTTTTAGAATCCCTGCTGAAAATTCAAGATCCAGACCACGTAGAAGATCTTCGGCGAAGGTGACTTCTTCTTCAGGGTTGGTAAATTGCTTTTTTTGAAAATTGTTTTCGTTTACCTCAAAAATAAAGGGCAATTCATTGTAAACGTCTTGCACAAGAGTTACTCCCACCCGGCTATCAGATTCATCATAAAAAGACAAAACAGTTGAAACAACAAGTAAATCTGAAGGATAATCAACAGTGAGTCTTAAGTTGTTTAAATGATTGCCTGTTTTGGGAGCATAGATCATTTTTTTATACTGATCGTTATTTTTAATGTCAAGGGTTACATGTTCCCTTGCTGCTGTGGACAGTTGCCCTTGCCCCAACCCAATAATAGCACTTGACGCAATAACCTCAAAATTCATTCCTACAGGTAAACTGGTCGTATTTGTATAATGATTTTTATTATCTATGTGGTAACTAATCGTATCGTCCAGGACAGCGATGTCCAGAATGGGGTTGTCCGCTGTGAGTCTTACTAGGGTACTATAGTCATTATCTTTCGTTATAGCAACAAATCTACTGAGGACATCCTCTTCATCTCCCCTAAAACATTTTAAACCTTGCGACTCACAAAACTGTTCCAGCACATTATTCTCTTGCTTGTCAGAGGTAGCCACAATAATGTCAGCTTCATGGGACGACTTTTGCAATTCATCTACTATCCATTGCAACAAAGGTTTGCCATTAACCAATGGAATTTGCATGAGAATTTTGCCAGGCAGTCTTTCTGATTGCATCCTTGCCTGAATTACAAAGGCTATTTTATTTTGCAGTCCATCCACCATCTACCACAATATTTTGTCCTGTAACATAATCTGAAGCTTCCGCAGCAAGAAAAACAAAGGCCCCAGCCAGGTCCTCCGGAAGACCTACTCTTCCCAGACAGGTTTTTTTCTCCAAAGCTTTTATAAATCCGGTATTTTCCTTCACAGTATCAGATGGGAACGGTCCTGGCGTTACTGCATTTACATTTATCTTTAAATGCCCTAGATAGGCCGCATAGTATTTCGTCAATTGTATTACACCAGCCTTCGCCGCACCATAATGTGGCGGATTTAAGAATTCTGGTGATTCATCGTATACCTCAAATTGCGGAGCTACAATACCATACATAGACGAGACATTTATTATTTTGCCACCGCCTGTAGCCTTGAAAAAGGGGATTATTCCCTTAATGCAGCGAAAAACACTATTCAGTGTTCCATCGATACCAAACTCCCAATCGGTATCTGTCATTTTATCTGGTGATTGGCCTTTGGAATAGAAAGCATTATTAACAAGGACATCAATTTTGCCTTCAATTTCATTTATCTTCTCAAATGCTAGTTCTATGCTTTTGCTATCCGATATATCGCAGGCCTGAAAATAGATATTTACACTTTGGTTTGCGGTAAGTTTAGACAAACTATGGTCAAACTTTGCCTTGTCCCTGCCTAAAACATAGGTTTTTGCTCCATAAAATGCCATTGCCTTTGTAATGGCAGTGCCCAGAAAACCATAGCCTCCGGTTACTAAAATAATTTTATTCTTTAAATTGAAAGATTTGACTGAATTCATTTAGTTTTTACTAGGCCACAAAGATGGCATTACAATTTCCTCTTCAAGATATGGAATCTCCATATTTACGGCCGTCGAATTCTCAATTTTTTCAATATTTTCCCTTAATTGGTTCACGTTTTCAATACCAAGAATTACAACATCAATGAATTCTTTTTGTAAGACATGATTCAATAAAACACCAGACAGATTGGCTCCATAAGTATTTTGCAATTGGGACAAGAGTTCTTTAACCGGATCAAAATGTGCTCCAAGCATATGGGGTGGCATAAAAAATAATCCCTGTAAAAAAGCAGATCTGGTATGAATTTCACATCCTTCCCTGCTTAGTTCTTCTAAAAAATGCTGAAATCGCTTGTCAAAAATATTAAAAGGCACCTGTATTAGGTCCGGGATCATTGTTTTTGTCAATAGTTGTTCTAATTCTTGCGGTCTGTTCAGTGAATATCCAATTTTTTCAATCTTCCCAATTTGCTTTAGATTTTGTAGTTCCTCCCATTGTTCCGGTGCTTCAGCAAGATCTTCCGGTCTGTGTGCCAAATAACCATAGACGGAGCTGAGATTTAATCGTTCCAAACTCCGATCCAATTGTATGCTTAGGCTTTCGCCTTTAGCATCTGGCATAAATTTAGTGATAACCCTGAAGCCCTGAACTCCGCAGTCTCCCAGAACTTTTTCTGAATTCCCGTAGGCAGCGGCAGTGTCGATGTATCGTATCCCATTTTTTTTGGAAAAATCAATGATATTGTCGACTTCTCCCAAAGGAGTTTTTCCAGCCGCATTGGAAATGCCATAATTAAGCCCAAATTGAACGGTTCCAAGACCAATTTTGTCAATTGCCCTCATAAAACGTAAAAATCCTTTCGATTATATAGGCCTGCTCCCTGTCTGTCAGTGTGGGGTACATTGGAAGACTTATGCAGTGTTTGTAGTAATTCTCTGCCGAGGGGAAATCACCTTCTTTCCATCCCAAATTCCTGTAATAGGGCATTAAATGGCAAGGGATATAATGAATTTGTGCAAATATATTCTGCGATCTTAAATAATTATATATTTCCAATCTATTCTCAACTTCCAAAATATATAGGTGATATGCGTGCCCTTCTATAACCCCAGACTGACCCTTAATGAACTTTTTGTCCTGAAAAGCATGGAAATAGTTTTGCGCAATTTGTCTTCGTCTTATTAAGCCTTCGTCCGCTCTTTTTAATTGGGATATCCCAAGTGCCGATTGAAAATCTGTCAATCGGTAATTAAAACCCAACATTTGCATTTCCATGTACCAGCCCGGAAACTCATCGGCATCCTCTACGCCTGTAGCAAAAGCAATACCGTTTTGATAGGTATCAGCTTCCCGGGTAATCCCATGCGTGCGTAAGCTGAGCAACTTTTTATAAAGTTCCTCATTATTTGTGGTGATCATGCCTCCTTCACCAGAAGCAATATGTTTCACAGGATGAAAAGAGAAAATAGAAAGATCGGCAAATTCGCCGTTACCGCATTGCTGTTTGCGACCTTCCTGGTCAATAAAAAATCCACCTGGCGCATGGCAGGAGTCCTCAACAATCCATAGATTGTACTGATCCGCCAGTTTTCTATAGGCCTGGAGATCCACTGCTCTCCCTGCAAAATCTACCGGTATAATTCCTTTGTAAGTACCTAAGGGCTCTTGCTCCAGCAGCCGTGCTACCGCCTTAATATCCAGCAAGTAGTCCTCCGGATCAATATCGGCAAAGACAACCTCACCACCACAATACCGTATACAATTTGCAGATGCAGCAAACGTAATAGGAGTAGTAATAACCTTGTCTCCTTTTCCAACATCAAGTGCCAGGGTACAGAGATGCAAGGCGGCAGTACCGTTTGCTACCGCAACAGCATAACGGCTGCCAACATAATCTGCGAAAACTTCTTCGAACTCTGCTATTTTAGGCCCCTGTGTTAAATAATCCGATTTGAGCGTGTTTATTACTTCATCGATATCTTCCTGGGTAATATTCTGACGGCCGTAAGGTATAGGTTGCTGTGTCATACTTCAAAGGTGGGATCCACATGTTCTTTTATTAAGCTTCTCAGACTATCTACAGTCTCCCACTCGCTGTTATTTCCGGAATTATAGCTAAATCCTTCCTCTACCAGCTTAAGATTAAACTGCTGTTTATAATCCTCTAAATTCCATTTGTGGGTTGCCGGAAGTATTACATAGTACTTTCCGGAATCATATGTATAGAAAGAGTCTGAAGGTGTGATCATTTCCTCATGGACCTTTTCCCCGGGGCGGATGCCAATGCAGGGTTTCTCACATTCAGGGCCTATGGCTTCTGCAACATCCATTATCTTATAAGAAGGAATCTTAGGAACATAAAGTTCCCCGCCCCAGGCATGTTCCAGGGCGTACATTACCATATCAACACCTCCCTGTAAAGAGATATTGAACCTGGTCATATTGGGATCAGTTATGGGTAGTACCCCTTCTTTTTGCTTCTTTTTAATAAAAAATGGAATGACAGAGCCATTAGATCCCATGACATTTCCGTACCTCACTACTGAAAAACGTATGGCGTTTTCTCCTTTGATATTGTTAGCGGCAACAAACAACTTGTCTGACGTTAATTTGGTTGCGCCATATAGATTAATTGGAGCACATGCCTTGTCTGTCGAAAGTGCAACTACACGTTGTACATTAGTTTCAAAGCAGGCATCTACAACATTCTGGGCTCCGCCTATATTGGTCTTTATACATTCCTCCGGATTGTACTCCGCTATGTGAACATGTTTCATAGCAGCGGCATGAATCACATAATCTACCCCCTTAAAAGCCCTTACCATTCGCTCCTTATCCCGAACATCACCTATAAAAAAGCGTATTTGGGGATATTTGTTCATTGGGAAGTCCTGAGCCATCTGAAATTGCTTCTGTTCGTCCCTGGAAAAGACAATAAGTCTCCTGATTTCCGGATAATTTGATAGGATATGGTGTGTAAGTGCCTTTCCAAGAGAGCCAGTACCTCCGGTGATTAATAATGATTTGCCTTTTAATAATTTCATGCGATCTATTATTTTCTAAAATTTGACATTTTGCATAACAATTTCCCTGCATTTCTTTTTGGAACTATACTCAATAATCGTCAGGGTGATTGCACGGGCAAAATTAATTCTTGTTTTTATGGTCCTTCCTATTAGAAGACCGCCAAATTTATTATTTCTAATTTTAGCAGAGAACCTCTCAAATCCGTATTTACGGCGTTCTTTTTTCAGCAATGATATTTCTTCGTCGAAGGGATATACAGACAAAATTACATAATAGTTTTCATGATTCTCCAAAGCGTTTTGCCCTGCTTCTATTTCCACTTTTAATTTATATTCTCCATCAGCGATCTCTTCGAGGTAAATCGCTTTAAAATCAACGTCAAGTGAATTATTATTAAAAACTTCCTCTTTTACCTTGTACTTAAGCAAATTAACAGGTCCCTGATTAACTGTTGTTTTTTTTGACGCCTCCTTTTTGACAGTATTATCCGTATTACTTTTACATGCGACACCAGCCAATACAATGATCATTGTTGCTGTTAAAAAAGTACTGAATTTCATTTATCCCTGATTCTCACTAATCCGACTTAAAAATTTTAAGTTTCCGGAATCTGGGGACAAAAGTACGATAATTCATATCCTTATCAAGTTGAAATTAGTCTTCTAAATCATTTTCTTTGAGAAGGATGCATGCAATTTGATACTTACTGATATCCAAGTTGTCTATATGATTCTGATCTCGTCCTTTACAGATTTTTCAGCATAGGGTGATATTCTCCTTTTAAACCTACCGGATCAATATTTCTGATATCATGTACTATACTAATGGCCGTCCTGGCAGCATCCAGACCATAACCTTTGCCTTCCAAAATGTCTTTATACACCATAGTATGAAGATCAGTAAAGCCACCGCTAAATTCTAATTCTTCCCCATCTATGGTAATAGATCTAAATGTAGTTTGCCCCTTATCTTTGATATTTTGAGGCAGATAACTGGAGTTTATTGATAAAAACCAACGAACTCTGGCATGTTTAAACTCCAGATATCCGGCAGCCCTGTCTACATCATGTATATGTACAATATTTTCCTGTATATCCCCAAATATCCATGACAACATATCGTAAAAATGTACTCCAATATTCGTAGCTATTCCACCAGACTTGCTTTTATCTCCTTTCCAGGAGGTGTGGTACCAATGTCCCCTTGAAGTGAGGTAAGTGAGGTCCACTTCAAATTTTTCCTTTTTATCTGAAGTCTTTACTTTTTCACGAAGTGCGATTATACTTGGATGCACCCTTAACTGAAGAATACTATAGATTTTTTTTCCTGTCTTTTCCTCTACATAATTCAGTTTATCCAGGTTCCATGGATTCAGCACCAATGGTTTTTCACATATTGCATCCGCTCCACTTCTTAGTGCAAATCTGATATGTGCATCGTGCAGATAATTAGGCGAACAGATACTGACAAAATCCAAAAAGACATTTTTTTCATACTTCAATTTTTCAATATGCCTGTCAAATCGTTCAAATTCAACAAAGAAATCCGTTTTAGGAAAATAAGAATCTATAACACCAACGCTGTCTGCTTTGTCAAAAGCGGCTAATAAGTTATTATTAGTGTCCTTTATTGCCTTCATATGACGAGGTGCTATATAACCAGCAGCTCCTATTAAAGCAAAATTTTTCATTGGTATAAGGATTTAGTATTGTTATCTGAAGCGTCAGCTGTTTCTGCTCCTAAATTATATCTGGCAGAAGACGTTAAGTAGAGGGAAGCACGATTTATTTCAAATTCTTGTTCTTTAAAGGCTATTTGAAGGTTGGCAAAGTCTATGTTCATATAAAAGACTATATTATTCTGGTTACCTTGTTGCTCGTTAATCTATATTCCTGCTTGCTTTCCGGGCAAATGGCAATTCCTTCTTTATTAAAATCCAATCTGTGACCGTACTCACCTACCCATCCTATTTGCCGTGCAGGGTTTCCTACTAACAGTGCAAATGCGGGCACCTCTTTAGTCACTACTGCGCCGGCTCCAATAAAAGCGTATTCCCCAATATCATTTCCGCAAATTATAGTGGCATTAGCCCCAATGGAAGCGCCTTGTTTTACAGTGGTCTTAACGTATTCTCCCCTGCGACTAATGGCGCTTCTGGGATTTATTATATTGGTAAAAACCATAGATGGACCAAGGAATACGTCATTTTCGCAGACCACGCCCGAATAGACCGAGACATTATTCTGGATTTTAACATTGTTCCCCAAAACTACCTCTGGTGAGACAACCACGTTCTGGCCGATATTACATTTCTGGCCAATTTGGCAATTTGGCATAATATGAGAAAAATGCCAGATTTTAGTTCCGTCACCAATTATACAGCCTTCATCAACTACAGCGGTATCATGGGCAAAGTAGTTTGGTGCTGTCATAGTATGTTGAAATCTGTCTATTTTAGTGTGCTATTGCGGGGCCTTCGGGCAAAAGTACGATAATTGCTATCCTTTACAAGTTCAATTTTGCCTTCCAAATCATTTTCTTTAAGAATGGCAGCAGCAAATTGATACCAGCTCATGGCCATGCCATCGGTAAAATGATATATTCCATAATCTTTAGGGGTAGTAAGCAATTCTAATATGTGTGCGGCGAGGTGATTTGCATTGGTAGGACAACCAACTTCTGCATCGGTCACTGAAAGAGATTCTCCCCGTTTTGCTTTACTGAGGATTGTTTTATAAAAATTGTGTCCATATTCTGAATAAAGCCAGGATGTTCTAATGATATAGTAATGCGTCAGGTGTTGCTGAATTTCTTCTTCGCCAGCTAATTTGGATTTGCCATACTCATTTATAGGGTTGGGCATGTCTGAGGCGAGGTAAGGCCCTTTTTTTTCACCGTCAAAGACATAATCCGTTGAGATGTGCACAAGAATTACTCCATGTTTTCTAGCGGCTTTGGCGACATTTCTAACACCAACCGCATTGACGAGAAAGGCGTTCTCCGGTGCTTTCTCTGCCTCTTCCACGTTCGTAAAGGCAGCAGCGTTGATACAATAATCAAAACTTGACAGTTTAAAAACCGTATTTACCTCTTCCGCATTTCTAATGTCAAGTGCTGTACTATCCTTAAAGTGGCATTCTAATTCAGGGAAATTCCCAGCTATTTTATGGATGCACTTACCCAATTGTCCTTCAGCACCAGTAACCAGGACTTTTTTCATGTTCCTAAATCATTAAACGTACCTAACACACGGTCCTTTTTGGAAAGAATAATTTGTTCTGGTGGAAATTCCCAGTTGATATTCCATTGAGGGTCATTATAAATAATCCCCGATTCTGCCTCTTTATTATAGAATTCGTCGCATTTATATACGAAAACCGTCTCCTCTTCAAGGGCCAGAAATCCATGAGCGAGACCTTTAGGAATAAACAACATTTTCTTGTTCTTATCGGATAGACGCACTTTAAAATGGTTCCCGAAAGTAGGGCTGTCTTTTCTAATATCCACAATAACATCTATTACCTCGCCCCGCACTACCCGAACTAACTTAGCCTGGGCATACTTCCCCGATTGAAAGTGCAGGCCACGCAATACACCTTTATTGGAAATGGAATGATTGTCTTGCACAAACCGGACAGGCTGTCCGACGGCTTTATCTAATTCGGTTTGATTAAATGATTCGAAAAAGACACCTCTTTCATCCTCATAAATCTCAGGAGTTATTAGAAAACTATCCGCTATATTGGTTGTGCTAAAAGTCACTTATAAAAATTTTAGATTTTGACAGCGCAGTTATAATTGCATTAAATATTCCCCATAACCACTCTTTAATAAAGGGTGGGCCAAAAGGTGCAATTGTTCTTTTGAAATATACCCCTGGGTGTATGCTACTTCTTCTATAGCCCCAATCTTTAGTCCCTGTCTTTCTTCAATGACTTCAACAAACTGAGATGCCTGCATTAATGAACTAAAAGTTCCGGTATCTAACCATGCGGTCCCGCGATCCAGGATGCTCACCTGAAGTTTGCCCATTTCCAGATAAGCTTTATTAATATCCGTGATTTCCAATTCCCCCCTTTTACTTGGCTGTATATTTTTAGCAATGTTCAGCACCTGATTATCGTAGAAATATATCCCGGGGACAGCATAATTACTCTTAGGGTGTTTGGGCTTTTCTTCAATTGAAATTGCCTTTCCCCGGGCATCAAAATCTACCACACCGTAACGCTCCGGATCCGTAACATGATAACCGTAGATAATGCCTCCATCCGGATCATTATTCTCTTGAAGTAATTTTGATAATCCAGAGCCGTAGAAAATATTATCCCCCAGAATAAGGGCCACTTTGTCCGAGCCGATAAAATCACTTCCTATAATAAATGCTTCTGCCAAACCTTTGGGCTCTTCCTGAATGGCATAGCTGAAATTGCATCCAAGTTGAGTTCCGTCTCCCAATAATTTTTTAAAAATTGCAGCGTCCTGTGACCGGGTAATAATCAGAATTTCCCGTATCCCTGCTGACATTAAAGTGGAAAGCGGATAATAGATCATTGGCTTATCGTATACCGGCATCAGTTGCTTACTTATCGCCAACGTAAGTGGATGCAATCTGGTTCCGGAGCCCCCAGCCAATAGTATTCCCTTCATATTATACTTTTTGGTATTTTTCTAAATACCATTTAATTGTTTTTTCGATTCCTGAGGAAAAATCCTCCGTCGGACTCCAACCCAAAGTCTCCTGTATTTTTCTGCTGTCTATCGCATATCGGTAGTCGTGGCCTGGCCTGTCTTCAACAAAACTTATCTGTTCCTCATAAGCTCCTGCAGATCTGGGATGTACCGTATTCAAAATACCGCAGATAGTACGGGCAATGTACAAATTATTATGTTCATTGTTGCCTCCAATAACATAGGTTTCACCGGATTTTCCTTTGTCAAATACCAACTTCAATGCCTCACAATGGTCCTGTACAAATAGCCAGTCCCTTATATTACGGCCATCACCATAAATAGGAATTTTGTCCCCGGAAAGTGCTTTGCGAATAATTGTAGGAATTAATTTCTCATCATGTTGCCTGGGGCCGTAATTATTGGAGCAATTACTGGTCACTACATTTAAGCCATAAGTATGATAGTAGCTCCTGACAAGAAAATCTGCCGCCGCCTTGGAAGCACTGTAAGGGCTATTAGGTGCATATGGAGTTTCCTCTGTAAAATATCCTTTGTCTCCCAAACTGCCATATACCTCATCTGTAGAAATATGATGAAATCTGTTTCCCAGCAATTGTTCTTTTGACGATGACCACAAGCTACGGGCGGCTTCGAGCAGGGCAAAGGTTCCTTCAATATTGGTTTTTATGAAGTTGTCCGGCGAAGCAATAGAATTGTCTACGTGCGATTCAGCTGCAAAATGAACTACCCCCGAGATTTTGTGTTGCCTAAAAACAGCTTGCAGTAGTTCTCTGTTACAAATATCGCCTTCAATAAAGGTATAGCGCTTGTTCTCTGCAACCTCAGCCAAATTATCTAAACTTCCTGCATAAGTAAGTTTGTCGAGATTTACGATTTGTATTTCAGGATTTTTCTCAAGGAAGTAGCCTATAAAATTACTGCCAATGAAGCCTGCCCCGCCAGTGATTAAGATAGTTCTTGAGTTTCTTTGACCAGTCATCACAACTGCATTTCCTTTGACTTTCGGTTGAGGTATTTCAAAAAGTCGATAAAAAAGAATAATAGCAACAATAAAGAGGGTATCAGAACAATGTTTTTACCAAGAAATGATTTTTGCACTTCTTGAGTTTTGCCAAAATTTATCACTCGTATAGCTTCCTTTTCTCCCTGTAGTTCAAGTTTCTTCCGTTCTATGTCGCGAATTAGATTATTCTTAAGATTTAAAAGCCCGGTAATATCTAATTGGTCTTCATTATCAAGTACTATTTTGCCTTCACCGTAATTACCGTCCCTGGTCATTCTATCAGAGTACTGTTTAACCAGGTCATCTATCTGCAATACAAGATTATTATCCTGTTTAATTCTTTCCTCCGCATTATTTCTGTTGATGGTTACGAGTTCATTAAAGAATTCATTGGAATTTATGTAGTTCAGTAATTTTTCACTTGTGCTTTTCCCAATTGAAGCGTCCTTATAATAAAATGTAATTCTATGACTTAACTTACTTCTGTTTAAAATCTCCGTTCTTACAACATCAGTGATTAGATCATCTCCACGAAATTTTTCGAGCATTTCCAGATATTTAATATCATCATCAATATTGTCTCCGGTAGCGCTTTGTTCCATTGGCTCTATGGCTATTGTAAATCCCATCACGTCTTCAATCCCAACTCCAATTTCCTTGAAAAAGGAGGAGTCTTTGGCTCTTAAATTCGTTTGGATTTCCCCCACCACTGAGTACAAATAATCCCTGCTTTCCAGATTGGGCTTTACAATTACTTCTGTTTTAAGTTTTTTGGTGACAATCTTATTGAGCCCATAACCTATAGCTAAACCAACCACTAACAGGATGCCTAATTTCACCATGTTCTTTTTTAGATATAGAAATAGTCTTAAAAAGGCCTTAAATAAATTTTTAAATCCATTGCCAATTATTTGGAATAATTGCCCCAAATCTATTTCATCGGTCGGGGGAGTGGAATTTGGTGATACTTGGTTTTCCATTAGTTTGTATTGAAAATTTGATTAAGAATTTTATCGGTTATCAGGTAAGTTGGTTTTACTCCGGTAGTCCCCAGCCCGCCTGAAGCCAAAGTACTTCCGGTTTCTAACGGGTTATCCGAGGCATAATAGGCATATCTTACCTTTACGTCTTCCCTGATGCTCTTCCTTATTTTTGATGCCGATTGAATGGCCTTTTGATAATGAACCCCTTCCATTTCCAAACCGATAACCCCCCATGTAGATTGATGAAAAAATTTCAAAATATCTTTATTCTGCAAAGAAGTACCAAGAACTGTTACCATTGTGCCCTCCAATACTTTTAAACCATATCCCTCAAAATCAGCACCGGAAAGTTCATTTTTAAAAGGATAATTATCTGCTGTACCTTCAAATATATGTGCCGATGGTATCATCAAATCCCCTTTGCCTCCTTCCAGAATCCCGGCTTTTCCCATAATTGAAATTGAAGCAATGTCTAAAAATAATCGCTGTTTCTTTATCGTTTTATAAGGCTTAAGCAGCTCATCAATTGTTTCGTAAGCCTGCTCCCCAAAGGCATAGTCCATTACAAAGATAACAGGTTTTTTATCTTCCGGCATTCCTTCATTCAGCTCGTAGCAACATGAATCCATCCCCAGTTTTGCCATATCAAATATTTGAACATCAATATTTGTTCCTGAAAGGTCGTTAATTTCGATCATCCCATTTTTTCTGGCTACATCTAGCACCTTAGCCCGTAAAGCGCTATTCTTTTCTGAACTTAAAGTCTCATATATTTCGAGCTTGCCGCCATTCGGAAATTCCTTTGAAAGCGCTTTACTGGCATATAAGGAATTCACAACACTATGCATATTTGCACTAATAATGTGGATGGGCCGCTCTAATAATTTGTGTTTTTTAAGGATATCCTTTATGGTATCTGCCCAGCGCTCTCCATGTATATGATGTCCTAATCGCTCTCTTAACAAGGCGCTAAAAGTGATTGTTCTTTTCTCCCCACCGGTCTCTTCCTCAATGGCTAATTTACCAAGCCAGTATACTATTTTGAGAAACTTTTCAGGGTCTTTCTTTGTACCGAGTTTTTCATAAACCTCAACAATTTCGGTAAAAGATCTTCCCAATATAGTAGCGGTATGGATAAGGGCTACCTCTTTTTCAGCTAAAGTTAATTTAGATTTATGAACTGCGCTTTCTAGTTTAATCCAATCCCTAATTGTCTTATCGGTATCTTCTATAAGAACTTTATTGCAAATTTTCTGAGATTCGACAAACAGAAAGGTGAGATGGGTAAGTATGTCATAAATATCTGAGCGGCCCCTGGTTATCTCAATATTCATTTGCTCATTATCTATTCTATAACAATTTCTTCTTCGCTTCGGAGGAATTATTGGTTTAAAATGAGATTTGGTATAGCCTTCATCTGAGGTCAAATTAATAAACCGGCATTGTTCTATGCCTTCAGGCAAACGCTCCAGGACATAAATTAATCCATTGAGTTCGGCCTTTTCCTCTGCGATAGAACCATAAATCTCCGGACGAAGCTGTAAAAGCGCATTTCTCAATGTTTCACCAGAAACGCCTAGTGGCTTATAAAATCCCCGATTGAATAAATGTCGCATGGTTATATACAACCGCTCAATGGCGTTTGTAGATTCCTGCGCCCTTGTAGTGTCTTTTAGGCCTTTCATAATCTGTAACAAAATTACATTTAAAATTTATGTTTAAAGAAATACACAGGCTTTTATATATTCTCGCCTTTCCCAATTCAAATTATTGCTGCATCGTGAACTTCCTCCTATAATAAGATGCCGCTATTTTCGTTGATGTTTTCATAAGTCCGTTCTTTTAATAGCATAAATCAGCGGTCTTTATTCAATTTAAATAAGCAAGGACCTATGAGGAGCGTTATTCCAGGTGGTAAGTGGACATTTGTTTTAATGACTGTACTCGTGATAAATATGACGAGCAATAATAGTGCTAATGCCAGCAGTGGTATTTATGAACACATTTGCATACAGCCAGAAGAAGTTGCTCACTTTTATAGCCGAACCCCAGGTTCATGGCAGCTACCAGACAATGTGTTGATCAGTATTCAAAGCAATAGTTTTAATTCAAAGAAGCGAAGTGGCTTTACTGTGAATGGCATAACTGAGTACACCACAAGAGGGCTGACAATAATACATTTTAACTCTTCCAAAAAATACGAATTCAGGTCATTTGACACCCATGGTAGTGAAAAAGAGGCAACTAAGCTGATCGATTGTTTAAAGCTACTTATAAAAAACAAGGCGACTTTTGCCATTCTGGCCCATGATTCGGCTTCCAAAAGTCTGGTAAGGTTTTCAGGGGAACTTTCCAAAATGGGATTTAAAGTATTAGGCGAACTTAAAAGCAGACAGGCCTATGTAATGAATAATTTTAAAGGTAAAATAACCGAAAGTGTAAACGACCTTTCAATAAATACAAAGCTGACTGTGCCGGAAACATTAAGTGCGGCCGGGAATATTTTTCCCAAAACTAAATATGAATATACCTATAGCAATGACCGGTTTATAGCTCATGCTGCAGGAGAAATAAATGGCGTAAAATCAACGAATTCTGAAGAAGCGCTCGACGCCAATTATAAAAAGGGATTCAGAATGTTCGAATTGGATATTATCGAAACGAGTGATGGTGAATATGTAGCAGCCCACGATTGGAATATGTGGTCCAGATTTACAGATTATAATGGCGAACTTCCCGTGAGCCATACTGAATTTATGCAACACAAAATTTACGGCAAATATACTACCCTGGATATGAAGGGCATTAATAGGTGGTTTACTGCCCATCCGGATGCCATCTTAATTACAGATAAGGTGGGCGATCCGCTGAAATTTGCACGTCAGTTTGTGGATAAAAACAGACTGGTTATGGAGCTTTTCAGCCCGATGGCTATTGAAGAAGCCGCAAAAAATAATATTGTTGCCATGATCTCTCAAGAGCCGTTAAACAAAATAGCCGGAGACAAGGTGGCCTACCTGGCGGCGAATAACATAAAGTATGTGGCCATTTCTCGAAGAATAATTGCTAACAAGGCTGGCTTGCTAAAAGAACTTCAGAAACAAGGGATAAAGGTCTATGTGTACAATGTAAATTTTGACCCGGGAAAGGATGAAAAATATGTCCTGGACAATGAAATTGGGTTGGTTTATGGAATGTATGCTGATAAATGGGTCTTTGACGAGAATGAGAATCAATAAGATCAATACTCTTTTGTAGCCTCAACTACTGCACCTACATGGCAAGACCGAGCGTTACTACTGCGTCAGCTTTTTAAATCTGGCTAAACCATCTGCAACAGATCGGTCATTGGCAAGACGTTGAATCTTATTCTGTCCTCCCAGTTTACCAACTGATTTCATATAGGCCGTAAAGCCCCCCTCCTGAATTTGACTTACTTTTAACGCTTGTAAAATTTTGCCTTCAACCAAATCGAAATAATAGCTGTTCTGCTGCTGAAGACTTTTATCCAGTACAGATTTAAATAACTCCATGTCTTGCGGAGGTTGCTGAAATTCTATGAACCATTCATGATAAGGCAGTTCATCGGCCACCGGGTTGATCTTTGGAGCAACTGTAAATTCATTCACTCTTGCGTCTGTCGCAGAAATTGCATTCTGAATAGCCACTTCAACTTCCTTGGCAATGACATGTTCTCCAAAGGCCGATATAAAGTGTTTAATTCTTCCAGAAACTATTATTCTAAAAGGGCTTAATGAAATAAACTGAACGGTATCTCCAAGGTTGTAGGCCCATAAACCCGCGTTAGTTGAAATTATCATAACATAGTTGACACCGGTCACAACATCCTTAAGGGTGATTCTTTGAGGGGCTTCTTCATAAAATTTGTCTGCCTCAATAAATTCATAGAAGATGCCAGAGTTAAGTAAGAGAAGCATCCCTTTCTCATTTTGTACATCCTGATAAGCAAAAAAGCCTTCACTTGCAGGAAAGAGTTCTATACTATCGACCTTTCTCCCGATTAGATTCTCAAATTTGGCTCTGTAGGGCTCATAGTTAACCCCTCCATAAATAAACAAGTTGAAATTTTTAAACAGCTCGCCAATCTTTTTATTGGTTTGCTCCGTGAGTCGCTCAAAATACATTTGAACCCAGGAAGGTATGCCAGCAATAACCGTCATATTTTGGTTTACCGTTTCGTTAATAATACTATTAACTTTAGTTTCCCAATCTTCTATACAGTTGGTTTCCCAACTGGGTAATCTGTTTTTTTGCAGGTAGCCGGGTACATAATGTGCCGATATTCCGGAAAGGCGACCCAATTTTATACCGTTCTTCTCCTGAAGTTCCGGACTACCCTGTAGAAATATCCAGCGTCCGTTTACAAAATCTGTGTTTCCTGTCTCATGGATGTAGTTAAGAATAGCGTTTCTTGAGGCCTCTACCTGGTTTTTAATGGATTCTGCCGTTATCGGGATATATTTGGCCCCGGAGGTTGTTCCGGAGGTTTTGGCAAAATAGATGGGTTTACCTGGCCATAATATATCTTTTTCACCTTTTACAACCTTGTTTATGTAAGGTTTTAAAGCTTCATAATCTCGAATTGGCACCTGTGAAGCAAAATCTGAGTAGGAATTTATTGTATTGAATTTATGATCTTTTCCAAAACTGGTTTCTTTTGCACTGGCAATTAACCCTTCAAAGACTTTCTCCTGAACACCAATTGGGTCATTTACCCATTTAGCGGTTTTTTTGGCAATAATATCAGCAAATATTCTGGCAGCAAATGATTTGACGGACATAGGGTTTATTTAAAATCAACGTAATCCAGCGGGTTTACCGGAATACCATTTGTCCATAGTTCAAAATGAAGATGCGGGCCTGTTGTAAGTTCTCCCGTATTCCCCACTGAAGCAATTACTTCCCCTGCCCTGACAATATCTCCCTGGGATTTGTTCAGGGATCCATTGTGCTTATAAACAGAAATTAGTCCGTCTTTGTGTTCCAGTATTATCACATAACCAGTATCTGCGGTCCATTCGGAAAAAACCACGGTTCCGTTAGCCACTGCTTTTATCGGGCTATCTATCGGGGCAACCACATCAACGGCATAATGTTTAATGTCTGCGTCGTACTCCTGAGATAAAGTCCCTGTAACCGGAGAAAACAACACCACTGTACTACTCCCGGTACTGCTTTCGAAAAGATTGTATTTATCCTCGAGCGCAACGGATGCCCTAAGCAAAGAATCCTCCTTTATTGGGGTGAGATCTATAGTCGAAGGATCTAACTTAAATTGCTCAAAGAGCGAGTCGCGATTAATTTCGTTATTCTCAATATCACCGCGAAGGACCATTCGGACATTATCTAAGTACCTATTGGTATAATTTAATACATTAACCAACGAATCTGTTTTATAGGTTAAATCAGTGGCCTGTTGTTTTAGTCGCGTGGAAGAATAACCCGGTATATACTCACGAAGCGGGGTAAATGCGATTAAGAGTGTGGTAAGGCCAATAAGGCCAATAATAAATAAGGTGCCGGTAACAAAAACATTCAGCCGGCTCAACTTAAAAGATATTTTCTCTTCAAAAGTGCTCTCATTAAGAATCACAAGGCGATACTTGTGCAAGAGCTTCCTTTTAATTTCCTTTCTTTTCTTTCCTTTTTTGGCCATAAAACACAAAGATAAGGTTCGTTTTGAATAATGTCTTACTTCCCATTTATTTTTAGGAAGGCGAATTCATGTAAGGGGGCTTAAATATCCACAATAAAATCCAATTTACTTTCTTAACAATTAAATATAAATCTTGGCGTTACTATTATCAGTAAACTAAGAACTTTTTTTAGTACATTTGTTATCCACTTAAATTTAATGCTATGTTATCTTTATTTACATTTCTTGCCATAGGAGCACCACAAATAATTTTAGTTGTCGTAGTGGTTTTATTGTTATTTGGCGGGAAGAAAATCCCTGAATTAATGCGAGGTCTTGGAAGTGGCATCAAGGAGTTTAAAGATGCTTCCAAAGAAGACGAAAAATTGGAAGAGAAAAACGAATAGCCGAGCCGCTATTTCTGGTTGTAATATGTACATCTCCTATATGGAGGTGTATTTTTTTTTGGATACAAGCGAGAATTACACTATTATACTTATTGGTATTTTGCCAATTGTACAGAAAATGCCTGTCAAAAAAGAGGCCTGCAGAATTAGCTGATAATGCAGCCAAAATCTTGCTATATATAGAGAATATGGGCATTAACTACATTTATAGCCACTTTCACAACAAAAATAAATGATTAGGTACTTCAAATACTACATTTGTTTCAATTAACTGACCCGTAGGACTTTGAAGTGTTTGAAATAATAGAGAATAGTAGTTTTGATTACCTGTTAAACCGCCTGGGGGAATCTCCGACAGATTCCAATGGCCAGGTTGGTTTTGATACAATTACCAATTGGAATGCTGTTGATGTATGGATCCCAACTATAGCACGGAATAAAGGGGTATACGAAACTTCATATCCCCGCGTTAATTATAAACAGGGTCTAAGAGAAACCACTAATGGTTACCCGCAATCATCCTGTCAATATAGAAAGAATGAAGTCGCTGAAATCCAGGGAGATAAGTTAACCATATGGATTCAGGGAAAACGACAGAAATTTTCTCAAATTGAATTAAAACATCCCGTTATTGAATTCCAAGTCCGAAGATTATCCTAATGAAGCCTACAATGAAAAATCTTATTACTGCCTGCGTATTTCTGCTTAGTATTGGGCTGAGCGCACAGGATTTGCAACAGAATTCAAGTCCGACAGACACCAATGAATATGCATCGGCTTACGAAGACAACAGTTCGGATAATGTAAATACCAAAGGCAGGGAAGATCTTGAACACCTGGAGTTTCTAAAAGCCGCTAAATACAACGATATTCCCACAAGACAGTTTAAAGATTTAAGTGGAATATACGACGGATTTTACCTCATAACCGGTGTATATAGCAAAGAAAAAAATGCTAAAAAGCATATCAAAAAATTAAAGAAAAAGCAGATTGAAGCTGCATACCTGACGCACCCTGAGACCAATTTAAGATACGTTTACCTGGAACACCATACGTTAGGGATGGAAGCGGTAGATGCTACAAGTATCTTTAAAAGCTCCAAATATGACGGAGATATATGGATACTTGAGGTTATAGACAGTGCCTCTGATTTGCCTGAAGAAGAAATTTCTTCAGAATTGTCTGCAACTGATTCTAAACCGGCCGATACCTATTCTGAGGGTTCTTTGGAGAATAACGGAGAATCTACATGGGCCTATAAAGGCAATGTCCCGGCTACAAAGACCAAATTGATTCAAAAGGCCGATCTTTATTTTGACAAAATGTGGTATGCCGAAGCTGCTGAACTCTATGAGATAGCCCTGGAAAAGTACGATGACAACCAATCATATGATGTTATCCAAAAAGCCGGAGATTCTCATTACTTCAACACCAATATGGAAAAGGCATATTTATGGTATGATATTTTGTATACCAGACACGGCAAAGATATGTCTGCCGATAACCTGTTTAAGTATGCCCATAGTTTAAAGGGAACTGGAAAGTATGCCAGAGCCAAAAGACTTATGCGCCTTTATAACAAGAAAATTGAGACGGGTGATGTTTCCTCTATAGATAGCAGAGAAGCTACCCCTAATGAGATTGTACTGGACAACATCCTTAGTGCTGAACAGACTTTTGAGATCAAGAACCTGGACATTAATTCGAAATACTCAGATTTTTCTCCTATGTTCCACAATGGCGATGAAATGGTTTTTGCATCAGCTGCAGATTCAGCATTTTTTAGTACCAGAAGGTATAAATGGAATAATCAGCCATATCTCGATCTCTATGTTGCAAAGATCAATGAGGAATCTGATGAGGTAAGAAATGCTATTAAGTTCTCTAAACAAATCAATACTAAGTATCACGAAGCTTCGGTTACATTCTCCCCAGACAACACAACCATATATTTTACTAGGAACAACTTTGGCAAGAAACTAAAGCGTGACAAAAATGGCATAAATCATCTCAAAATTTATATGTCCAAAAAGGTCGACGGGGATTGGAGTGAAGCGAAAGAAGTTTCATTCAACAGCGATAATTACTCAACAGGGCACCCTGCTTTAAGCCCGGATGGGAAACAGTTATATTTTGTCTCAGATATGCCTGGTAGCATTGGACAAACAGATATTTTTGTTGTTGATGTTCTTGGTGAAGGACAATTTTCTGAACCCAGAAATCTGGGGCCGGAGATTAATACGGAGCAAAAGGAGATGTTTCCTTTTATAAATGACAAAAAATTATATTTTTCATCAAACGGTCATGTAGGCCTGGGAGGTTTAGACATATATGAAGTGGCTTTTGACGAGGAAGATGGATTCCTTGAAGTCAGGAATCTAGGTAAACCCGTCAATAGTAAGGTGGACGACTTTTCATATATCATTAACGAAGAAACCCAAAAAGGATTCTTTGCTTCCAATAGAAAAGGAGGGAAAGGTGATGATGATATTTATTCCTTTAAGCGCCTTCTTGTTGAGGAAGCGGAAATCAATGCCATTGCGGGTGTCGTAACTGAACTTATAACAGGAGATATTATGCCAGAAGCCCTGGTAGTCTTACTAGATGAAAACAACAGGAAACTAAAAGAAGTTATAACCGGCGACGACGGTAGTTTTATATTCGAGGATCTTGACAGTAGCACCAAATACACCATTAAAACCATAAAAGGCACCTATTTTGATGATGAGATGACCGTTGCAACCAAAAAGAACGAAGTAGTCAATGCCGATGTTTCAATGAAGAGACTTAAAGAGTTAATCGCTATTGAAGATGGTATCAAAAAACTCAAAATAGATATGATCTATTTTGATTTTGACAAATCGTATATCAGAAATGATGCCTCTCAGGAGCTGGATAAACTCGTTGAGGTGATGACTGAGTATAGAGACATGGTTATTAAAATAGAATCGCATACAGATTCGAGGGGTAATAATGCATACAACAAGTACCTATCGGACAAAAGGGCTAAATCTACCCGGGATTATCTTATCCGCCAGGGGATATCTCCTGATCGTATTGAAAGTGCAATTGGCTACGGCGAAGAACGATTGCTAAATGAATGCGATGGAAGTGTAAGATGTAGTGGGGCTAAACACCAACTCAACAGGCGATCTGAGTTTATAATTGTAAAGATGTAAGTGTCTGGAATTCCACATCAAATATTTATTAAACCCGCCGTTTCCTGACTGCGGGTTTTTTATTTGGGCAAACCTTAAGGCGGAAGATAGTATCATTAATATTGATTTGTAGGACAATACTTTCATTTTCACAACATTAACAAGCGTATTCACAACAAAGCATTTCCGGGAAATACCTAATATATAGATCTAGAGTTATATTAAAGTACCCAAATTTAGTATTAACCATTATTTCGATATTATGAAAAACATTCTACTTCTTAAAGAGATTTATCTTGAGGCTTTTAAAAATCTTGGCCATGCTATAGTAAGAAACTACTTTAAAATCTTTTCATGGTTTTGCTTTGTAAGCTTCATTATAGTGCTTTATGCTTTCCTATTCAGGGTAGCAACAGGTTTTGCTTTTGATTAATTAAGGAAACAAATCAGCCAAAAGCGGCTTTTCTTCAATGCACAACATGCCCATTCAACAAAGTTGGGTTAGTTGCTATTATCTTTAAAATGGTTCTAAAACACCCTGGCCTATAAACATTTTGCTTTATCGGCAAGACAATCCTACTATTTATTGATCTGCCGAATAAGCAGTGGCAGGTTATTTCATCTCTATTAATATACGCTTCAGCCAATTTCTATTTTCTTCTGAACCAATAAACAGACCTTTATCCATAACTAACTCAAAAAAGTATGTATGGATAAAATTTTACTTCTAAAGGAAATTTATGCAGAAGCGTTCAGGAACTGGGGAAATTTGTTCCTTAAAAGGTATTTTAAGGCATTTTCCTGGTTTTGTTTTGCCTTGTTGATAATAACGCTATATGCATTTGTATACAGGCTGTCCACAGGCTTTGTTTTTTAATTGAATTGCGCTGCATAAAAAAGCCCAAAGGAAAATTCCAATGGGCTTTTTTTAAATTATGACTACCGTTTAATTAAACCGAACAGTCTTAAGAATTGCTTCTAACTGAAACATATAATCCCTTTTATTTGTTGCGGGTGCAAAAGTAAATCCTTCCAGTACCATTTTTCTGTTGTTCTCCTTGTCATTAATAATATAAGTCAGAAAAGGACCTGCCATAGGGTAGTTTTGTACTTCCCATATTCCACGAACCTCAACGGCGTTTTTTCCTCCAATCTCTGCTGAAAATATGTACGGAGCAAACGCCTTCTCTGTAGACATATAGGTTGTTTTATTGGGAATATCGGGGCCGGGGATATACTTTTTCCCTATAGAATCTCGCATTTTTACAATATCCCGAACAAAGGTAGAGTCGTTCGTAAAACTGCCTGAAGGCATCTCATATGCTATTATATTCATATTCCCCTTAGGAATCTCCATGTCTATCCAGACAAAGTTATCCTCTTGTTTGCCAACAGTATACAGCGATGGCATTTTTAATGAAATGTTGAATTTATCTTCCAGAACTTTTTCCTCATTGAGTGACCGTTCAAATCTGTTCTGCTCTTCTTTGATCTCCATCTCCCTTATTGAGGCTATGATATCATCAGCTTTTTCATCAATATTATTTATAATTTCTTCCCGGCTTCTGCCTTTAATCACGGCAACCTTTTGGGGACTTGCATAAAGATCTGACTTAATATGTGCAATGTTTACGGTATCAAGACCTACAAAAAGTACGGCTCTTCTATGCCTGGTTTGTCCTGAAAAAACCCTTTGGGGCATATGATTTATCGTAAATTTGGCCTCATCCCAGGTGAGCCCTAATATTGGTGCGGCAAAATGTTCCCGAACCTTGTCACCTATTTCACTCTCCCAGAGATGCGTTTCCATAACAACCACCAATGTGTTGACGGCTCCCAGAGAGGCAGGTTTATAAACTTTTTTATTTTTATCCTTGCAGGATGCTGCTATTATCAATAGAAGGAGAAATAGCGTTCTGAGTTTTTTCATATGTGTTTTATTTACGATGAACAATCGCACAACTTCAATTTTGTGCCTGGTTGTAGATTGTTACCACTAATACCATTCCATTCTCGTAAATTTTCAATTGTAATTCCAGGATATTTCCTGGATATCGTCCAAAGAGAATCTCCTTGCTTAACCGTATGTATCTTTGAATTGCTAATATTGGAAGCAGAGGTCACGGTCCTCGAAGCCTTGGATGATGTTGCAGCAGCTTGCGTTATTGGCCTTCTCGGAAAGATGGTCAGACGCTGACCTATTCTTAAATTATTGCTTCTTAGTCCGTTCCATCGTTTAATCTGGCTTACTCCCACCCCATAACGTTCAGCAATTTTACCCAGATAATCCCCGGACCGGACTTTATACCTAATCCTGTCCTGGGCCTTTACCAGTTGCGGTAAGGGGCTTTCCTTGCTTTTAAATTCTTTTTCCACATGTGCATAAATGGCTGCTTCATTTGCGACAAATTTCCCCATTGCATCATGAGGAAGGCGTAAGATATAATCCTTCCCTTCTACCTTTGGAATAATGTTTAATTTGTAGGACGGGTTGAGCAGTTTCAACTCCTCTTTACTTACGCCAATTAATTCTGAAATTTGGTCGAAGGTGATAAGGCTTTTCACGTGTATGGTATCTGTTTCAAAATAAGGCCTGTCTGCCTTTGTAATGGAGAGGCCGTGTTCCTCCGCATATTCAAACAGATACATTGTAGCAATAAAGGCCGGTACATAGCCCGCCGTTTCGCGCGGAAGATTTCGTCTGATATTCCAATAATTTTTATAACCCCCGGATCTTCTTATTGCCTTATTCACATTGCCCGGGCCAGAATTATACGCAGCCAAAGCCAGATCCCAATCCCCAAAAATTTCATAGAGTTTGGAAAGGTATTTGCATGCTGCTACTGTGGCTAAAATTGGATCGCTTCTCTCATCGACATAACTGCTGACATCCAGGCCATACATCTTCCCTGTTCCATACATAAATTGCCACAGACCTGTTGCACCAACTCTTGACCTTGCTCTTGGATTTAATGCCGATTCTACAATGGCCAGGTATTTTATTTCCAATGGAATATTATGGTTGTCAAGCTCTTGTTCAAACATTGGAAAGTAGAACTGACTTGCAGTAAGCATACGCTCCATCAATTCCTTTTTTCGAACGAGAAACGACTTGATTACATTTTCCAGGGAGGGGTTATAAGATATGTTCAGAGGCGTTTTTTGATTGAGCAGTTCTAGGCGTTCTTTTAAAAGATCTGTGTCTAACTCAATACTATTCACAGCAGTGGTATCTGTGGAAGCAACCACTTCATACATGTCTTCATAAAGCGCGGCGTTTTTATGCAATTCCTGCATCCAAAGACTATCGTATACTGCTGCCTGAGCCATGTCTGCCAGGTTATATCCGCTATTATCCTTTTGAAATACTACAGGGTTATCGCTCAGGCCTTTTGGTGCAGCCAGAAGTTCAAGTTTCTTTGCAGTATTGAAATCTAATGCTGCTGAATCCGAAGGAATTTTCTTTTGGGCAATTACTTTGGAGCTTACCGCCGCCAAAGAATCTGCTTGTTGCCCCTGTGCCGAAAGCAGAAAAATAAACATAAAAAACGGGAGCGCTATTTTCTTAATTGCGGTCATAAAACTAATCTTTGGCCGTGGGGGCTAACGAAAATCGTTTTTTTTTCTGAAACTATAAAATATTACTTGTGAAACTATTAATAATCTTTGATGCCCCCCCTTTATCGATAACGCCTTTATTTCCCTATTATTGCGGCTATTCCAGGTAGCGTTTTTCCCTCTAAACTCTCGAGCATGGCGCCTCCACCCGTAGAAACATAGCTTACCTTATCCTGAAACCCAAACTGCTTTACTGCCGCTACAGAATCTCCGCCGCCGACAAGGGAAAAGGACCCATTTTCTGTTGCGTGTTCTATGTACTGACCAATAGCGATGGTACCCTTCGAAAATTTTTCCATTTCAAAAACGCCAACAGGGCCGTTCCATAATATGGTTTTTGAACTGTGAATAACCTCCTTAAAATTATCCAGGGTGGCTGGCCCTGCATCCAAGCCCTGCCAACCGTCCGGAATCTCATCTACCGCCACTATTTTTGTATTTGCATCCGCACTAAACGCATCAGCTGCCAACACATCTACCGGAAGATGCACCTTTACTCCTTTGGACTGGGCTTTGTCCAAGATACTTAGAGCCAAATCCATTTTATCATCCTCGCAGATTGAATTTCCTATTTTACCCCCACGGGCTTTGACGAAGGTATAAGTCATGCCGCCGCCTATTATAAGATGATCTACTTTGTCAAGGATATTTTCTATGATCGTGATTTTGGAAGATACTTTTGCGCCGCCTAAAATCGCAGTGACCGGTTTCTCTCCTGTGCGCATCACCTTCTCAATGGCCATTATTTCCCGGGCCAAAAGATAACCAAAGCACTTATTTTTGGGAAAATAATTGGCCACTATAGTAGTTGAAGCATGTGCCCTGTGCGCCGTTCCAAAAGCGTCATTTACATAGATATCTCCCAACTTTGATAATGCGCTGGCAAAGGCCTCATCTCCTTTTTCTTCCTCATCGTGAAATCTTAAATTTTCAAGCAGTAGCACTTCCCCATTTTGTAATCCGGATACTGCTTTCTCTGCTTCTTCTCCAACACAATCAACGGCAAACTTAAGTTGTACCCCTATGATTTCTGACACTGTTTCGCAAATATGTTTTAATGACATATCGGAATTTCTTTGTCCTTTTGGTCTTCCGAGGTGACTCATAAGAACAGCGCTGCCCCCATCTTCTAAAACCTTTATAATGGTTGGTTTGGCTGCTTCAATTCTGTTGGTATCTGTCACGTTAAAGTCCTCGTCTAATGGAACATTAAAATCTACCCTGATAAGCGCCTTCTTGTCTTCGAAATTAAAATCTTCAATTGTCCTCATATTGTTATTGGAATATTTAGCGAATGGCAAATGTAAAGATTAATAGAGCTCAGATAAAGTCAGAAGCCTAATAATTTGATTTGCGAAAGATCTAAAATGTTATATTTGGAAATATGTTATTTACTCAGATTTTAGGGCTGTCACATATTAAGAAACACCTGGCCTTTAGTGTGGAGGGGGGGAGAATTCCACATGCTCAGTTATTTGTTGGGCCCGAGGGATGCGGCACACTTCCAATGGCCCTTGCCTATGCTCAGTATATTTTATGTGGAAACAAAGATGGAGAAAACCAGGGAGGAGACCAGGCTTGCAATCTAAAATGCAACAGCCTTTCTCATCCGGATCTGCATTTTGCTTTTCCTGTTGCCAATTCTGATAAAATTAAGAGCCATGCCGTAAGTAACCATTATCTGGTAGAATGGCGGCAATTTGTAAAGGAACAACCCTATGGAAATCTGTTCGACTGGTACAGACAAATAGGAATAGAGAAAAAACAAGGCCAGATTGGAGTCGATGAGGCATTGGATATTGTAAAGAAATTAGCGTTAAAACCCTATGAAGGAGGTCACAAAATTATGATCATCTGGATGGCGGAAAAAATGAATGTATCAGCCTCTAACAAGTTGTTAAAGCTGATTGAAGAACCCCCGGATAAGACCGTTTTAATTTTGATAACAGAGGACGAAGAACAGATTCTTCAAACAATCAAATCTAGATGTCAGGTCTTGCACTTTCCTCCTCTCGCAGAGGACGCAATTTCTGAGGCGCTAATAGAAAAAGGGCTTTTACGCGATGAGGCACTGCGGCTGGCTCACGAAGCAAATGGTAATTTCAATAAGGCCATGGACCTTATGAATAAGGACTCAGAAGAACTAATATTTGAAAAGTGGTTTGTGCAATGGATGCGCAGTGCCTTTAAGGCTAAAGGCAATAAGGCGGCTATCCACGAACTCATATTATGGAGTGAAGAAGTTGCAAAAACCGGGCGCGAAACCCAGAAGAATTTTTTAAAATACGGCCTTGCCGTAATGCGGCAAGCTATGCTTATAAATTACAATGCTCATGAACTCGCTTACATGAAAATTCACATTGACGGTTTTCAACTGGAGAAATTTGCCCCCTTCGTTCATGAAAATAATATTGAGAATATTGTAGGCGAGATAGAAGATGCTATTTATCATGTTGAGCGTAACGGCAATTCGAAACTAATTTTTACCGATCTGTCTATACGGCTTACTCGCCTATTACATAAAAAAGCGGCATAAAGATCTTATTATGGAGAATCTACTTAAGAGTTCCACCGAAATATTACTGTTATTATTTTTAATAATTACCTTTTTACAAAGTGGTATAGATAAAATATTTGATTGGACCGGCAATCTAAGCTGGCTTAAGAGTCATTTTGAAAATACCCCATTACAAAATTTGGTCCCGATGCTCCTGGGCACCGTCATGCTGGTAGAAATAATGGCTGGGGCATTGTGCGCCCTTGGAATTTACCAATTGGTTATGATGGAGGAAAAAACACTGGCCTTATTCGGCGGAATTATGTCTTGCATTGCCTTGTTAATGCTACTTTTTGGACAACGTTTGGCGAAAGACTACGAAGGAGCTAAAACAATCGCGGTCTATTTTATCCCTGCAATTTTTCTGGTTTTCCTTTTACAGTCATAAAAAAACCCGATTTCGACTGATGTCTGAGATCGGGTTGGAATGGTAAATTTTGAAATTTTACTGCGTGTATTTCTCGTTGAGCAGCTTAAGTATTTCTGGTGTAAGATCGTTGGCATCATTTCCATACAGTACGCTTCCTCCTTCGCCTCCACCTAAAATATAAGTATATCCGTTCGTTTTTCCATAAGCCTCAATCTCTTTCCTAACCTTGCTTATAAGACTATCCATTTCAGTTCGCCCCTCTAATTGTAATTCCTGCTCTTGTTGCTGCAACTGTTGTCCCATAAACTGTCCTCTTTGCTGTAACAAACTGTATTCTTCCTGCGCCTTTTTCTGGGGCATATTTTGTGCCTTTGTTTGAAATGCCTGGGCCTCTAGCTGAAATGCCTGAGAAACGCTGTCCCTTCTTTTATTGAAAACTGCAGTTTTAGATTGGAATCTGGCCTCAATATCTAATTTCTCCTGGTACTTGTCCATAAGTTCTATATTATCTATATAACCAATTTTATCTTGTTGACAAGATACCAGGCCAATCAAAAGACCTATTAAAATTAATTTCTTCATCTATCTGTTTTTAGTGGCGCAAAAATAGGAAAGCTTTTTAAAAGTGCTGTACTATTCTCTGCAATATTATTTTAGGGGGTTTAGACAAAAAATGAATCACCCTATTTACCAACATTTAAGAGCATAGATTAAATTTATAGCAAAATTAAATACAATTGTTATTTTCTATTAATTTTCAGGGCGTAAACCGCTGCTTTATGTGATTAAAATTTTAGCTAAAAGCATTTGCTTAGCCATGGTGGTCAAAATGTCTAAGAGGGCTTTAAAATGGGTTTTAGCTCATTTTGAGCACATAAATCAGAGAGGAATACTCCCTGGTCTTCCTGGCTTTAAGATTTGACTTCATTCCCTGATAAAAAGATCGAAAATAATTAGTTCTTCCACTTCTGTATTTTTCTGAAAGCAAGGAAACATAGAAGGAATCAAAAATCAGAGGCTTGATTTTTATGACTTTCATTCCATGTTTGGAAAAAACACTCGAAATAGCCGTTTGAGAAAAATGCCAGAGATGTCTCGGTACGTCATAGGCTGCCCAATAACTTTTATAATATTGGGCGTCATAGGATTTAAAATTGGGTACTGCTAATATAAGTGTGCCTTTATTTCCGAGAAGGGATACAATGTTGCGAATTTGAATATCCAAATCGGGAAGATGTTCTAAGACATGCCATAGGGTGATTATTTCAAACTCATCATTCTGACAGGCCTCTAACTCAGCTTCCAATTTTAGTCCTTTTTCCAAGGCCCTTTTTCTTGCCAGAACGTTTGGCTCTACCCCTCTCACCTTCCAGCCTCTTTTTTTTGCCATAAGAAGAAAATCAGCAGTGCCGGCACCTATATCTAAAAGCGTCTTCTTTTCTTTTGCGTAATTGTTGACCAGGCTGCACTTTCTGATCAAACTATATTGCTTAACATAATAATAGAGGTACTCCAGAAGATTTCTCTTTGCGTCTGTGTGAGAAATATAATCCTCGCTGAGGTAATACGGCTCAAGTTGCTTTGGTTGAGGTGTGGTGATAAGCATATCATTATCCCCATCGTGCATCAATTGAAATTCTTCTCCGGTAACAGCGTAATCCTTAGTTTTTAAGAACAAGTTCATTATAATTGTCTGTAGAAAGATACTCCCTTTTCAAAGCGCGAAGGTACTGCAAAACCGTTTCTCTTGAAAGTGAATTTTCAGCCAGACAATCTTTTTCCAAATCGCTATACACCTCTATTGCTACATACCAATTTTCCCTGTCCAGAATTTCATCTCCATCATTAAAATCGCTATCACTCATATCCAAAGCGGCATAAATTATGGCAGGAAATAAATTTAGCATTCTGTCTTCTATTTGAACTTCATAGAAGGCAAAAAAATATTGCTCTTCACCAATTATAAATGGAACATCATCATATACATTGATGTCATTTAATTCGAATTTTGTGTTCACAAAGGAATAGAATTCGGCAGCATCTTTTGGATCTTCGAACAAAAACATGGATCTGTCCGAAAGGCTTTTATTAAACTTATTTCCCCGGCTAACCTTATAGTCATCTATTCTGGGGGCTATTTTAAGTGGGATGCAGGAGGTTAAATAAAAACAGAACAAGCTGAAGATTAAAATTTTTCTCATATGATGCCTCCTTGGTTATAGGGAAACAGCATCAATAAATGAGCCAGAATTTATGCCTGTAACTTATCGAAATGAAGTATGATTGTAATTTTTATGGAAATCGCATTAATTGTTCCACGTGGAACAATTGCTGTTAGCGACCCATAAATACCAACAGAACACTTATATCACTGGGAGAAACGCCACTTATTCTTGAGGCCTGTGAAATAGTCACAGGACGTATGGCTTCCAACTTTTCACGGGCTTCAAAGGAAAGCGATTTTAGTATGCTATAGTCAAAATTATCCGGGATTTTTATATTCTCAAATCTATGTAACTTGTCAGCGTTATTCCTTTCCTTTTGTATATAGCCAGAATATTTTACCTGAATTTCTGCCTGCTCCATTACCTCTCTGTCCAATTCATTATTTGCCACAAAATCTGATACCTTTTCTAATTGTAACATATGCTCCATTGTGACTCCCGGCCTGGAAAAAACCTTAAACATCTTATCGGCCTGTTTTACAGGGGAGGAATCAACACTTGCCAATATGGGATTCATTTCCTGAGGCAGAAAACTTGTGTTTCGGAAAAAATCTATAAATGCAACAGCTTTCTTTTGCTTTTTCTCCATTCTTTTTAATCGTTGCTCACTTGCAAGACCAATAGCGTAACTTTTAGGTGTTAGCCTTAAGTCAGCATTGTCCTGTCTTAACAAAGTTCTGTACTCAGCCCTTGAGGTAAACATTCTATAGGGCTCTTCCGTTCCTTTTGTAATCAGGTCATCTATTAATACTCCAATATAGGCCTCATCTCTCTTAAGGATAAACGGCTCTTTTTCATTTATCTTCAGATGGGCATTTATTCCGGCCATTAGTCCCTGGGAAGCGGCCTCCTCGTATCCTGTGGTCCCATTAATTTGTCCGGCGAAATATAAATTTTTAACCAGTTTGGTTTCTAGTGTATGTTTTAATTGAGTAGGTGGAAAATAATCATACTCAATAGCATAGCCCGGCCTGAAAAACTTTACCTTTTCGAACCCCTTTACCGATCTCAGGGCCTTAAACTGAATATCTTCGGGAAGTGATGTGGAAAATCCATTAACATAAACTTCTACAGTTTGCCAGCCTTCGGGTTCTACAAAAATTTGATGACTATTCTTATCAGCAAATCGGTTTATTTTATCCTCAATAGATGGGCAATATCTGGGTCCAATACTTTTAATTCGCCCATTAAACATTGGAGACCTATCAAATCCTTCCCGAAGTAAATCGTGCACCAATTCACTGGTATGGGTCATATGGCAATCTCGTTGTTCACTTAAAACCGGTGAGTCTAAATAAGAGAATTTCTCCGGTCTTTCATCCCCAGGTTGAGAAATCATCACCTCATAATTTAATGAACGCCCATCCACCCTTGGAGGTGTCCCGGTTTTCATACGGCCACTATCAAAACCCAGTTCGGTTAACTGTTCGGTAATTCCAGTCGCGGCCTTTTCACCAGCCCGACCACCCCCGAATTGCTTTTCACCAATATGTATAAGACCATTTAAAAATGTGCCATTAGTCAGGACAACCGCCTTAGCCTTAATATCCAAGCCAAGAGAAGTTCTTACACCGACAATATTTCCGTTTCTCTCTAATAATCCCTTTACCATTTCCTGATAAAAATCCACATGTGGAGTACTTTCTAGGGCTATTCTCCATTCTTCAGCAAAACGCATTCTATCATTCTGCGCCCTGGGGCTCCACATTGCCGGTCCCTTTGATTTATTCAGCATCTTAAATTGTATCGCCGATTTATCTGTTACTATCCCGCTATAACCTCCAATTGCATCAATCTCCCTGACAATTTGCCCTTTTGCAATACCACCCATTGCCGGATTACAGGACATTTGTCCAATAGTCTGTAGATTCATAGTAACCAAAAGCGTTTTGGATCCCATATTAGCAGCTGCAGCAGCAGCCTCAGCTCCTGCATGACCACCACCCACCACTATTACATCATACTCCTTTTCAAACATAATTTACCTATTGTTCCACGTGGAACATAATGATTTTTTCTTCTTCGAGTCTGCGCATCTCGGATTTTTCCAGAGTGGTTTTATCGTTAAAACCGATCATATGTAAAAGCCCATGAACCATCACACGTTTTAATTCTTTATCAAATTTTTCATTAAGTACAAATGCATTCTCTTTAACGCGTTCTACTGATATATAAATATCTCCGGAAATAACACTATTATCAGAATAATCAAAAGTTATGATATCCGTTAATGTATCATGATTAAGAAACTTGTGATTTAGATTATACAGGTATTCATCTGAACAAAATATATAATTAATTTGGCCTATACTTTTGTCCTCGCTTTTTAAAACCCTAGTAAGCCAATGGGTATAGTTTGTTTCAATAGATAAAAGGAAATCAAACTCATAATTATACTCAATCATTTTTTTTAAAATAGTTTCTGACCTTGTCCTGAAAAATTTGATGCAAAGGTAAGGTTTGTCTATTTAAAATTTCGATTTCGTCCTTATAATCCCCTAGTATTAGTGGTTTTGATGTTATAGGGTTTTCAAAAGCCTCTTTATTAGAATTACTTTCTCTTTCTTGCTTTTCCCCTTGTTTTAAACTTGCATTTTCTAATTTGAGCAATTGATGCTGAATTGTATTCATTTTATTAATAGTCCTTTGTGTTACACCATTCTCCAAGAGATCATTTTCAAAATCCTCCATTTGCTGAATTAATTTCTGCCCTAATTGTCGATCTCTGGTGTTAATCATATCCTTTAGTTGCTGCTCCAATTGTTCTCTTAACATTTGTTGCTCCTTGTAGATTTCATATATCTCCTTTAACTCTTGTTCACTGGGGCCATGCTCTCCCTGACCCGATTCAGAACCAGAATTACCGCCTTTGCCTCCCTGTCCATTTTCACCTTTATTGCCTTCTCTTCCTTCACCATTCTTCCCATTATTGCCAGATTTTCCATCCTGTCCTCCCTCTCCTGACTGCCCTTCGCTTTCCCCTTTATTACCTTCTCCCGCTTCACCATTCTTACCTTTTCCCTTCTCTCCATTATCTCCCTGGCCTCCCTTTCCTTCCTGGCCTTGGGATCCCTCTTTTCCAGATTCGCCCATTTGGCCCATTTTTTCCTTTAAATCTCCTTGTGCCTTAATTATATCGGGTAATTGAAAGCCCTGTTCACTATTTCCTGAACCTTCCCCCTGAGACATACTTTCCTGCATATTGTCTAAAAGATTTGCAAGAAAATCAGCCAGGTTATTGGATGCGGTCAGTACGTACTGCTGATAAGATACTCCCTGGTATAATTGATTCTCTGCCATGCTCTCCAGGGATTTGTCAATATTGTAATACACATCAGTTATTTGCTCATTGACAAATTCTGACAACTCTGCCCGTCTTAAAGACAATGCAAATAAACTATCGTCCACATGTTCAAACAAATCTCTTAATTCTTGTTGTTTGCGTACACTTGAAGAAAAATGTGAGACGTCCAGGTCTATTCCTTCCAGACTTTCATAAAGATTTTCCTGTTTAAAAGAGAATGTAATAAGATTGTCTAAAATCTGACGCAACATCTCGGCATCTTCCGCTATTGAAGAACCACCTCCCGATGAAGAGCTCGACTTTTTTAAATCCTCACTCATTTCCTGCATCTTCTGAGCTGCGGCTTTTTGTTTTTGTTTGGCCCTATCCCGCATTTTCTCACGTTCCCCGCTTTCAGAGGATTCCTCACTGCCCTGATGCTTATTTATTTCCTCTAAAGCCTCTTGCTGATCCGTTTTAACTCCTTCTTCTTTGGCTTTATCTATTTTAAGTTTTAGCGGTTTTTTAAGTTTTTGATTATCTTCCTTTAACCTTCTGAGTTCCTCAGCTAATTCTTCAAAATTCTCATTGAGTTTCTGCTGCTGCTCTTCAGAAAATTCTTCTCCCAATTTTAATTCGGATAAGACCTCTTGTTTTTTGGCTTCCTTTTCTAAATCCCGCGCGAGTTGTGCTGCCTTTTCCGTAACATAATACCGTTTGGTCAATTCTAGTAATTGTTCCAGACTTCTTTCACTATTCTGTTGGCTTTTTCCCAATTCTTCTAATTTCTTTGCCAACTCCTCCTTGTCTATTTTATCCGCTACCTTATTTAGTTCTTCTAATAACTTTTCATTTTTTCTCGCCTGCATCTCCTGTCGCTCTAATCTCTCCTGAAGCAACTTATTTAATTCGTTATCACTTTCCTCCTTTTCAAGATTCTCCTTTAAGTCTTTACTGAACTTCTGCATCATCTGTTCTTGTTGTTGCTGCTTTTGCAAAAAGTCCTTTATTTGTCTTTGATCATTAAAATTTAAATTGCTTTTTTCTTTTTGTTCATTATTAATTTCTTTCAAGGCTTCCTTTTGTTCCTTAAAGGTGTTCAGGGATTTATCCAAATGACTTAAAATGGCTTGTTGATTCTCTAACTGTCTGTTTTTTAGTTGATTATCGTCCAGGATAGTAAGGCTAAAAACCTGACTCTTCGAAGTCTTGCCTCTGTGAATTGCATCGTTATCTCTGGCTTCAAAATAAAAACTATAGCGCTCTCCTTCCCGAAGGTTTAAACCCGATGGAAAGGTGTAATAAAATTGTTCGAAATTGGTGTTGGGATTAGCGAGTTCTAAAATTTGTTTTTCCTCCTTATTGCTATCCGGATAGCAGACCAGCCGTATCATGCGAAGTTTGTAATCATCAGAAGCTTCACCGGAATAATATGCAACATTAGGGTTCAGAGAGTCCAATACCTGTCTGGCTTTAATTGTAGGATAGGCGTCCTTGATTACATCAAAGGTATAGTCCAATTTCTCATAACTCACAACATTTTCATTTGAAGTCGTCAGTTGATATGCAAAATCCGAATAAATGCTCTTAGACAGCCCAAAAACGTCTTCATCCTTAAAAAACAAAAGTGTTGTATCAGTCGTGATAAGCTCAATTTTTTCTGTATGCCTTCCACTGATCCTCCATGTTACTTTAGTCCCTTCAGGAAAAGTAGCATTTCCAGTGCTTTTTAAGATTTCTGTTGGTTGATTGGTATAATCAGGATAATCCAATATAAGGCTGAAACTTTGTATGGCCGGTGCCTTTAGCGCTTTTAATTCATAATTTCTTGAAGTAATTCCGTTTGCTTCAAAGTGGAAATTTGACGATTGAAGAGGAGGAGTTATTCGATGTTGAAATATCCCGTTCTTTTGTGGCAAAAGATATCTCTTTTTATTGAGCACCAAATACACATTTTCTGGTCTGATTCTACCCTCAGTAGCCACCTGAATTGCATACTCGGCACTTTCAAGAACATTTAAATCACCCGAAAGTAATTTAAAAACAAAAGGCGCCGGTGGCTCAAAAGCAGTGTCGTAATTAAGCACGCGTTTATAAGAACCAAAAAAAGAACTTGTATTCCCGGATATCCATACCAGCCCAAATAACAGCAGCGGAATTATCAAATACCTGGCGTACTTCAGGTTTTCTGTAAAATTAATCGCCTTGGTAAAAGGTATAGGATGTAAATTCTTCGATCGCTGTTCAATACTTGCTAAAAGCAATTCGGATTGCTGCCTGGATTCAGCCAGGTCTAATAGGTTATAGAGTTTATCACCTACTTCAGGAAAATGCCTGCCAATGAGGACTGATGCCTGTTTGTTGCTTATGCCCTTTTTTAATCGGAACAGATAAAACAACGGTACCAGTATATATCGAAACAACAAAAATGCCTCAACTCCAACAAAAAAAAGCAGCAATAACAATCTGCCTGTAGAATTCAACCATAAAAAATACTCAACGCCTAATACAACAAAAAAGAAGGCCGCCCCAAGAACCAAAAATAAAAGGCCGCCCTTGATCAGCATTTTCGTATAATACTTCTCCGAAAAACGCCCAAGTTTATTTAATATGTCGTGATAACTATTCAGAATCTCCTATATTTAATACCAAGATACCGGTTACTGGGAAAATGGTACTCAATTATTTGTTAAAAAGTGCGTAATGAAAGATTTAAAGTATTTGGCTGCATTGTCCATACCTATATCGGCTATTTTAGGCTTGTATTTTAAAGGGAGTATGACCTTTTTTACCCCATTTTATGCATTTGTGATAATCCCAATATTGGAACTCATAATGCCGCTGGACAATACTAACTTAAAGAGCGAAACTGCAGCCAAAAAAAAGAAGAACAAACTTTTTGACTATATGCTTTACCTGAATATCCCTCTGGTTTTTGGGATACTTGTTTATACACTTTGGGATATAAGCACTTTTGACTATTCTACTTTAGAAGTGTTGGGGCTTATTTTATCCACTGGTATTGTTTTAGGTACCAACGGAATAAATGTGGCACACGAACTAGGGCACCGACAAGCATCCAATGAGCGGATTTTAGGCAAATTTCTGTTGTTACCCTCCATATATATGCATTTCTATATTGAACATAATTTTGGACATCATTTACATGCCGCAACTAGAGAAGATCCTGCGACTGCAAGATACAACCAAACGGTATATTCTTTTTGGTTTACATCTGTCATCCGCCAGTATCTAAGCGCCTGGAAGTTGCAAAAGCATTTACTCAGTATTGAAAACAAGGGCTTCTTATCTTACAAAAATGATATGTTATGGTTTACCATATTTCAATTAGCCTATGTCATTGCGGTTTATATAATCTTTGGACCTACTGGGTTTTACTTTGCCCTCTCTGCCGCGGTAGTCGGGTTTTTGCTGTTGGAGACTGTTAATTATATAGAACATTATGGATTAATGAGAAGCAAATCGGCTTCAGGGCGTTATGAAAGGGTTCAGGAAATGCACTCCTGGAACAGCAACCATGTAATTGGCCGTATTGTCTTATATGAATTAACCAGGCATAGTGATCATCATTATAAATCTGCTAAAAAATATCAAACGCTAGATTGTCACGATTCCTCGCCGCAGATGCCCTTTGGATATCCTACATCCATGGTGCTTTCTTTGTTGCCTCCATTATGGTTTAACATTATGAATTCAAGAATTCCACTCAAAATGAAACCAACTGCCTAGGTGCTTTTCATATCTTTGCATCCTTAATTTCTGATTATGTCCAAAAATTGTCGTGTTCGTTTTGCTCCAAGCCCCACAGGTCCCCTGCATATAGGCGGAGTACGTACAGCGCTATTCAATTATTTATTTGCCAAAAAACACGGTGGTCAGTTCATTTTAAGGATTGAAGATACCGATCAGAACAGATATGTTGAGGGAACAGAAGACTATATCATTGAGGCGTTGAATTGGTGCGGTATCCCCTTTGATGAGGGGCCTGGTAAAGATAAAGGCTTTGGTCCCTACAGACAAAGTGAACGTAAACATCTCTATAAAACCTATGCAGACGAACTCATCACCAAGGGCATGGCGTATTACGCCTTTGATACTCCCGAAGAATTAAATAACCATAGAAAAGAGCACGAAGAGAAAGGCAAAACCTTTATCTACAATTGGCATAACCGACTTAAATTAAACAATTCTCTCGCCCTGTCACAGCAAGAAACTCAATCCAAATTAGATAATGGCGTGGATTATGTGATTCGTTTTTTATCTCCAAAAGATGAGATATTAGAACTACAGGATGCTATCAGAGGTAAAATAACAATAGATACAAATATCCTTGATGACAAGGTTCTGTTCAAAAGTGACGGTATGCCTACTTATCACCTGGCAAATATTGTAGACGATCATCTAATGCAAATATCTCATGTAATACGTGGTGAAGAATGGTTACCTTCACTTGCGCTACATCAACTTTTGTACAATGCGTTTGACTGGCAAGCTCCGGAGTTTGCTCATTTGCCATTAATAATGAAACCTACGGGAAAAGGGAAACTTAGTAAAAGAGATGGCGAAAAAATGGGCTTTCCTGTTTTTCCCTTATCCTGGGGAGCATCTGTCGGATATAGAGAAGAAGGATATTATCCGGAAGCGGTAATTAATTTTCTTGCATTATTGGGATGGAATCCGGGAACAGAACAAGAATTGTTTCAACTTCAGGAACTGACAAATGAATTTAGCCTGGAGCGGGTACATAAAGGAGGTGCAAGATTTGATCCTGAAAAAACCAAATGGTATAATCATCAATATTTACAGCAACAGGATGAGAACTTGCTAGCGGAGAACTATGCTGAAAAGCTTAGTGAAATAACTAAGGATGAACAAATTGCTTTGGATATTGGGCTTCCGAAAGTAAAGCGAATTATTCAACTAATTAAAGAAAGGGCTTCTTTTGAAAATGAATTTTGGTCACTTTCAGATTTCCTCTTTATCGCTCCCACAGCATATGATGAAAAGGCAATAAAGAAACAATGGAAAGAAGACACGGCAGATATTCTAAATCAGCTCATCATTGTTCTCGAAGACATTGGTGATTTTAATACAGCCAACATATCCGATATTGTAAAAACCTGGATTAGTGACAAATCACTTTCATTTGGAAAAGTAATGCCTCCTCTCCGACTTGTACTTGTAGGCGAAATGAAGGGGCCGGATCTATTCGAAATAATGGCGCTCCTCGGTAAGGATGAGACCACAGCAAGGATAGTCAACGCGATTAAAACAATTGGAAGCAGTAACCAATAGTCGCCAATTGAACCTAAAATAACTCCTATATTTGATGGGGGCCCGGCTGTTGTAACAAATTAGGTAAAAAACCTACTAATATCCTGAAGTCTTACTATATTCATTAACTCACTTAAAATCTAAATTTATGAGCACTTTCTTTCTTATACCAATTGTGTTTTTTGGTCTAATTGTATTGTTTTCTTCTTTCTTTATCGTAAAACAGCAAACCGCAGTAATAATTGAACGTTTTGGTAAATTTCACAGTATTCGCCAATCCGGTTTACAAATGAAAATTCCACTGGTTGACAGAATTACTGCACGACTTGGACTTAAAATTCAGCAATTGGATGTAATTGTGGAAACCAAGACTTTGGACGACGTTTTTGTAAAGCTTAAAGTATCTGTTCAATATGTGGTAATTAAAACCAAGGTTTATGATGCCTTTTATAAACTGGAATACCCTCATGATCAAATTACCTCCTATGTTTTTGATGTTGTAAGGGCCGAAGTTCCAAAGATGAAACTAGATGATGTCTTTGTAAAGAAGGATGATATAGCCATTGCGGTAAAGTCCGAACTACAAGACGCCATGCTCGATTATGGTTATGACATTATTAAAACTCTTGTGACAGATATTGATCCGGATGCACAGGTAAAAGAGGCCATGAATAGAATTAATGCTTCTGAACGTGAAAAGATCGCCGCCCAGTTTGAGGGAGATGCTGCTCGAATTCTCATTGTGGAAAAAGCCAAAGCCGAGGCCGAGAGCAAAAGGCTGCAAGGCCAAGGTATAGCAGATCAACGAAGAGAGATTGCACGTGGCCTGGAAGAATCTGTTGAAGTTCTGAACAAGGTAGGTATAAATTCCCAGGAAGCCTCTGCCTTAATTGTTGTAACCCAACATTATGATACGCTGCAGTCTATTGGGGAAGAGACAAACACAAATCTTATACTTCTACCCAATTCTCCACAAGCCGGTAGTGACATGCTAAACAACATGGTGGCTTCCTTTACGGCGAGCAATATGATAGGAGAATCTATGAAACAAACGAATAAGCCTAATAAATAAATCGATTTCACAAAAGAAAAACCCCGTACAAGCTAATTGTACGGGGTTTTTAAATGGTTTTAGGCCGTTAACTTTTTTGTTGCAGCTTTGCCCATGTATCTCTAAGTGTAACCGTTCTGTTGAATACGAGATGCTCTTCTGTACTATCCTTGTCTACACAAAAATATCCAAGTCGCTGAAATTGGAAGCGTTGCTCTGGTTTTGCATCCTTTAATCCCGGTTCTATATAGGCCGTTATAATCTTTAGGGAGTCAGGATTGATAAATTCCATAAAACTCTTGTCCTTATAGGCGTCCGGGGTTTCATCCGTAAAGAGCCGGTCGTACACACGCACTTCAGCCGGGATAGCATGATCTACCGCAACCCAATGGAGGGTTCCCTTAACTTTTCTAAGACTCTCCTCTGTACCACTTCCGCTTTTACTTTTTGCATCATAGGTACATATTATTTCCATAATATTCCCATCGGTATCTTTGATGCAGCTTTCAGCCTTAATTATATAGGCGTTCTTTAGTCGCACTTCCCCGCCGAGCTTTAGGCGAAAAAATTTTCTGTTCGCCTCTTCTTTAAAATCTTCCTGTTCAATATAGAGTTCGCGTCCAAATGGCAGTTTCCTTTCCCCGGCAGATTCATCTTCCGGATTATTTTCAGCATCCAACCATTCTGTTTCTCCTTCAGGATAATTTGTTATAGTAAGTTTAACCGGATTTAATACGGCCATAACACGAGGCGCTATTTTATTCAGGTGCTCCCGAATATGAAATTCCAATAAAGAAACATCCACCACATTATCCCTTTTGGCAATACCAATGGTTTCAGCAAAATTTCGAATAGATTCAGGAGTATACCCTCTGCGGCGCAGACCCGAAATAGTTGGCATTCTGGGATCATCCCAGCCGTTCACAACACCTTGCTCCACTAATTGCAGTAATTTACGCTTGCTCACAACAGTGTGGCTCATATTCCTTCTGGCAAATTCTCTTTGTTTGGGCCGTAATTTCACGGGGTCTCTAACCTGGTCCAAAAACCAATCGTAAAGCTCTCTGTGAGGAGCAAACTCCAGGGTACATAAGGAATGGGTTACCTGTTCTATATAATCGCTCTCTCCGTGTGTCCAGTCATACATTGGATAAATACACCAATCGGTATTTGTGCGATGGTGGGCCTTGTGTAATATGCGATACATTATCGGATCGCGCATTAGCATATTAGCAGCAGACATATCTATTTTAGCCCTTAAAACATGGGTTCCTTCCGGAAAATCACCATTCTTCATACCCTCAAACAGCATTAAATTCTCATCAATCGTACGATCGCGAAAAGGACTATTAGTTCCTGCTTCTGTTGGAGTTCCTTTTTGGATGGCCATTTCCTCTGAAGTCTGACTATCTACATATGCCTTGCCGTCTTTTATAAACATAACAGCCCAGTCGTAAAGTTGCTGAAAATAATCAGAGGCATAACGTTCTGAGTCCCAGGTATAACCAAGCCATTCTACATCTCTTTTGATGGCCTCAACAAACTCCTGTTCCTCCTTCGCCGGGTTGGTGTCGTCAAAACGAAGATTTACCGGCGCTCCGTATCTCAACCCTAAACCAAAATTCAGGCAAATAGAACTGGCATGACCTATATGCAAATAGCCGTTAGGCTCCGGTGGGAAGCGAAAACGCAATGATTCTTTTGGAAAACCATTTGACAGATCTTCCTCAACAATATGCTCAATAAAATTCAGCGATTTAGGCGCATCACTCATGAAATAAATTTTGAAGCGCAAAGGTAGGAAAAATGGCGGTATTTGGGACTTTAAAAAGCCTATCCATACAAATACTCCTGTTTCACAACAGTTTTATTTACAGCCACAACATTAAATTCCCCGCGCGAGAATTAAATATCATATTTGTTATTGAATACTGTGGTCTGTAGATAGATAACAGCCTAATACTAACAAAACTTACTAGAACAATAGCATTAACGGGGCCCAAATCTCAAAAGATAACTGTAGTAACTCAAAATTTCCTACTTATGAAAACAAAACTACCAGTACCCATCCGCCCGCTTATTCTGACACTGCTAATGTTTAGTGCATTTATCACAAATGCCCAAACATTGGATGCGCCTGTTCCGGCGCCAAACCAAAATCCTCCAATCGGAAGTTCTGCCTGGGACAAGGCATGTGCTTCAGCCTCATTTAACGACTATTGGGTAGAATTTACCTGGAGTCCTCCCCTTGTGAACGGGGATAACGAATTTATTCTGGAATTATCAGATGCTACAGGCGACTTCAGTTCTGCTGTGGAACTGGCCAGAGACGGCACACAAAATGTTAACTTTAACTTTTTCTTTCAATTCGCTATCCCAACAGACACCCGCGGTCAGGGATATAAAATGAGAGTAAGAAGTACCAGTCCGGCTATTACAGGCGCAGAGTCTTCTGCCTACGCAATGTATTTCAGAGATTTTGACGAAGCAATACTAATAAGTCCTAACGGAGATGGAAACATTCCTCCGGGAGGAACGGTTGAAGTTTGTGATGGTAATTCGATAACCTTTGCACCCCATAATGTACCTAATGCGGGTACATATCAGTACAATTGGTATAGAAGCTCAAGCCCTATTCCGGGTGAAAAAGGTGCTTCCATAACTGTAAATACAGCAGGTATTTATCAGGTTGAAGTAGATTATGGAGATTGTTCCAGTGCCGGAGGGGGAACTTTATCCCAGCCCATTGAAGTCACTTTAGGCACCAGCCTGGGTATAGCAATTAATCCGCCTGCCAAAACTTCATTATGTTCAGGAGAAACAACCCCTTTGGAAGCAAATATAACAGGTCAGGGGCTTACCTATACCTGGTTTAAGGATGGAGCAGCAATTACTGCCCCTACTATAGATGATGATACTTATGTGGTAGATGCCTCCGTTCCCGGTTTTGAAGGAGATTATCAGGTAGAAATAGAAGGTCCCGGCGCTTGTTTGGAACGTTCGGCTGCTGTTACCATTACCAATGCCGGTAATTTTACAGTTACCAGAGACAATCCGGGTAACGTAGTAGTACTGCCAGGGCAAACCGAAGTCCTTAGTGTGACTACTGATGCTTCCTCTCCCACCTTTCAGTGGCATAGAGATGGTAACCCTGTTGCGGGAGCAACTAATATCAGTCTCACTGTTGATGAAACGGAGACCGGAGATTATTTTGTTCGCGTATCATTAAGCGGAGGGCCTTGTTCCTCAACATCCATAGACTCCCCCATAACCACTGTAGTTACACCGGATTCTATTGAGATAATAATCGACTATACCTCTGCATATACAGCCTGTACCAGTACAAATGTAACCTTGGGTGTTACCACAATTAACGCCCTGGATTCCGGAGGAAACAGAACAGACGTAACAACTGCCATTCAAGGAGATATGACTTACCAATGGCAGAAAGACGGTGCCAACGTTGCAGGAGCAACCTCGGCCAATATAAGCCTTGCTGATATTTCAGAAAACGGAAACTATAGTGTTGATGGAAGCGTGAGTACGTATAATTCCAGTTCAAACAGCCTATCTGTTCAACTCCTGGTAAACGAAACACTTACCATAAACAGTACTGGTCTGGTAAGTTGTGGGCCTTCTGAAATTATAACCATAAGCACTACAACCGATCTTAGCGGAGAGAACTTTGACTGGTTCCGTGACGGTGTAAATATGAACCTGGCAACGGCGTCTATCGATGTTACAGATGCCGGAACATACCAATTGGTTTTAGAGCGGAATGGCTGTCCGTTAAACTCAAATAATATCGTAATTGCTCCATTGGATGCAAACCTGATCACCATAGATCCTTCGGACAACGTAGTATTCCCTGAAGGTACTTCCAGAACGGTAACTGCAAGTGGAGGAGATTCTTATAGCTGGTTAGATGCTAATAATGTGGAAATGAGCGCAACCTCTTCGGTAACCTTTACAGACGAAGGAGACTATATGTTAATTGCCACTATTGGTAACTGCCAGGTATCCAGACCCGTTACAGTAGAATATCTGGACACCTTTAGAGTGCCCAATGTAATCACGATTAATGGAGATGGGATCAACGATCAATGGATCATTCCCAACTCTTATTCCAACGATGCCGAAATCAATGTAATTATTTACAACGAAAAGGGAGAAGAAGTTTACAACGTATTTGATTACCAAAATAACTGGCCTCAGTCTTCAACGGCCTTTCCAAGCCAAAATATGGTCTTTTTCTATAAGATCAGAAATACGAGGGAAGTGTTGAAACAGGGGACAATAACTATTATTCGCTAAGCTAGTATAATGAAACAATTGCTTATACCCATTCTATTGTTTTTTGCCGCATTAACTGTCGTTAATGCGCAGGATGAGAGTCCGTTCATCACTTATGATGTACCCTCTCAAAACCTATTGAAATACAATAGATTCCTCATCAACCCTACTTTTTCAACAGTCAGGGAAGATAAATCGTATTTTAATTTGCTGCATAGAAACCAATCCGTATCCTTTGATGACAACAACCAGGCATACTTCTTAAGTTATAGTGGCCGGATTAGTGATCATACAGGGCTTGGGTTGAGTCTGTATACACAGCGCGAAGGTATTGTAAGCAATTATGGCGTACTGGCAAATTATGCATATGGTGTTAAGCTAAGTGAAAAAAGTAATTTCACCTTTGGCGCCAATTTATCTTACTACAGTAGTGGCCTTGACGAAAGCAGGGCCAACCCTGTAGAGATAGATCCGTTACTCAATGGGTTTCAGGACAATTCTCTTTTATCTTTTCAACCTGGTTTCAACATTTCATATGGTCAGTTCGACTTTGGTGTTTTTGCTGAAAACCTATTTGATTACAACCTTAAAACCAGTGAATCTATTACTGAGTTTAAGGACAAAACTTTTTCAAGTCATTTTCAATATACCCATCAGTTTAAAAATACTGCGGGTATACTCGAAAGCGGAAGGTTAATGCCTTTAGCCAGGGCCAGAAAGGTTGGGGAAGATGAGGTGGTCTTGGGCGGCAGCATTATTCTGGACCTTCCGAAATTAGGTTGGATCCAGGGAGGTTATGATAGTTTTTACGGTGCTTCTGCCGGTATTGGCTTTAACCTAAACAGAAGGCTGTCTCTGGGGTATACCATGGAAAAAGGATTGTCTAACAATTTTGACAATTTTGGTGTCACTCACGAGATATCATTCGCATATTCATTCACTCCAAACCTAACCGAAGACCGTGTAATGCTAGAAGATAATGAGGATGCACTGGCAGACAACGGAGATGAAAATGTTACCGAGGAAACCTTTGGTTCCAAGGATGAAGAGATTGAAGAATTAAAGAGGAGATTGGCAGAGAATGATGCGATTCTGGCAGAACTCATGTTCAGGCAGGATTCTATTGAGTCTAACAGACAGAAAGACCTGGAACGCAGGTATCAAATGGCCATGAATTTAGTGCGGAGGGAAACCAATGGTGAACGCCCAGACCTTGAAGACCAGGTAAAACAAATCTATCAGATTAATAATGACAGGACAGCTGTTGCAACCAGGCCGGATACCGATAGGGTAGAGAATAACAAGATTCAGGCTGCATTTAAAGACGAAGATACCCAGGTAGCTGACAATACTAGTGTTGAGCCCAGAACAAATCAAAATCAACAGCCCGCTGTTGCTCAGGACAATACCAATCAAACTTCGATTACCAAAGCAATTCAACAAAAATCTGTCAAAAGCAGAAAATTTAATGACCTGAATGGGGTAGAAGATGGGTATTACGTAGTCGCCAATGTGTATAAAGGCGGACATTATCTGGACAAGTTTGTAAATGATCTGGCCAATCAGGGAATTGAAGCAGACTATATAGATAATCCAAACAACGGCCTAAAATATGTTTATATAGAGCGATACGACACCTGGCAGGAAGCCGTAGCCGCACATAAATCTGGTGTTAATGGTGCTTATTCGGGAGAATTGTGGATTATGAATGTTGATAATAAGTACTCCAACGAGGCCTATGTAGAGAATACCAATAAAATCCGTGAAAAATCGACCAAATACGGAACCGATGTCTTGCAGAAAAATGTTGTTGTCAGAGACAATATTGATGCAGCCGGGCAAGAGTCCAAAAATTTTGCTATTGCCGGTATAGGCTCTGGCTACTATATCATTGCTAATGTCTTTGCCAACCCAAGAAATGCTAACCGCTTTGTAAAACTATTAAACAGCCAGGGATTAAGTGCCAGTTATTTTATAAACCCCGAAAATAATTACCGGTATGTTTATTTAAAACGTCACGAATCCTGGAATAATGCACTCATTTCTTACTACTCCAAACTAAATGACGCGTACGATGATAAAATGTGGATCATGCGTGTAACACCAAACCTGATAACCTAAATGAAACTAACCAATTCTAAGAAGTTATTATTTGCCTTTGCAGTGCTTTTTTCATACATAGGACTTGCGCAGCAATACAACACTTTTGATATCCGTTACCAAAACAATATCAAAGGTGATCTTACATTTATAGCAAATAATATTGTAAACAGAGACGGCGGAACAGCTACAACTGAGCCCGAGGATCCATATAATGCAACAGGAAGTTCCTCTACTTATAATGACTGGCTAGACATGCAGTATATTGATGTGGATGCAGATGCCACCACATTTAGTTCGAGTACCGCAACCTTTAATTTTCCGCAAGCTAGTTGTAATCTTATACGTTATGCCGGTTTGTATTGGTCTGCTACCTACCCAAGTGAACAGGCCGGACAGGCAATCGGCACAAACAGACAGACAGATTTTAACCAGGTAAAATTCATGGTGCCGGGTGGTGCTTATGTAGATGTAGTTGCTGATGAAGTGCTCTTTGACGGTTTCTTGAGTGCTGATGCCTCAGTTAGGCAGAACAGCCCATATGCCTGTTACGCTGATGTAACGGCGCTGGTAACGGCGCTTGCAGACCCAACCGGAGATTATACCATTGCAAATGTGCGTTCTGTGGTAGGATCACTTTCGCCTGGAGGAGGTGCGGCCGGAGGATGGACATTAATCATTGCCTATGAAAACCCAACTCTTACCGGTAAACTCATTACCACTTTTGACGGTTTCGCCAGAGTGCGTTCTGCCAACCCTACAGTGGATATCAATTACAGTGGTTTTAATACAATTCCGGCCGGACCTGTTCGTGCCAATATTGGGGCTGCTGCACTGGAAGGTGATAACAGAATTACTGGGGACAGAATGCGCATTAGAGCCGCCAGTGTAGGTTCGTTTACTACGATTAGTGATCCGGTGAACCCCGCTAGTAATTTTTTTAATAGCAACATTACATTGAATGGGGCCATTACTACAAATCGTACCCCAAATAGTATCAATACACTCGGGTATGATACGGATATGTTCTCGCTGAACAACCCTTTAAATTCTGTCATCCCCAATAACGAAACCGATGCTACGCTAAGATTTACATCTAGTGGGGACCAGTTTTATCCGTTTTTCAACTCCTTTAATGTAGAGATCATTGAGCCCAATATAGTGGTAGAGAAAAAAGTTGAAGATATTGCTGGTAACGATATTACCGGTGCTGGAGTAAATTTAGGGCAATTATTAGACTATGTTCTATCCTTTCAGAATATAGGAAATGACGACGCTACAAATTATACGTTAAGAGATATTCTTCCTATAAATGTAACGCTGGACGAAGCCAATATGGTACTTCCGCCAGGGGTAACCTATACCTTTGATGCCCCCACCAGAACAGTCACATTTACAATTCCTGATAACCTTATCGAAATAGGCGATCCGCTATCTCAAATTAGGATGCGCGTGCAGGTGGCCGAAAACTGTTTCGACTTTATTGATGCCTGTACAGACCTGATACAAAATTTAGCATATTCTACTTATGAAGGGGTTATTAACGATAATGTGATTACAGATGACCCCAGTGTTTCCGATTTTGACAACTGTGGATTTGTAACTCCAGGAGCCACTAACTTCCTTTTAGACGATTTGGAGAACTGTGATTTTAGTAGAACAGTTCAGCTTTGTGGGGCAGATGTGTTACTCGATGCCGGAGATAATTTTGACAGTTATATCTGGTACAAAGATGAGAACGAAGATGGCCTTATAGATGCCGGAGATACCATTATTGATGATGGAGACCCTGACGGGGACCCAAGTACTCAGCAGGTTTCAGAAGTTGGGATGTATATAGTTGATAAGATTGTTGCTGATCCATGTAAAGGTTTTCAGGAAATAATAACCGTTATCTCTTTTGGATCTACCCAACCCAACCCTATTGTTCAATTAATTAACGACACCTCTAATACCGTAGAAGGGGAAGTAGTCACCTGCCCGAATGACGGGGAATTATTGCCAAAAATCTTTCTTTGCGGTCTTAATGATACAGAACCGATACAGGTGAATATCCCTGATGCGCTTAGTATTGATTGGGAGCAATTAGACGAAGCAAGTTGTGGCGCCTCAATTGCCGATTGTGCCAATACAGACAGTGCGTGTACCTGGAATAACGTAGGTACAGGAATTAACTTTCTTGCCGAAAATGCTGGGGAATATCGCTTACAGGTTACCTATCAGAATGGTTGTTTTGCAACCTTTTATTTCAACATTTTTAAAAATCCATTAGACCCTCAGTTTAATAAAACAGATCTGATTTGTACCTCCCCGGGAAATATTACCGTTACCAACATGCCGGCAGACTATGACTATCAACTTTTGGATGCAGTTTCCGGAGCTATTTTAGTGCCATTTTCTGCCAATAACGGCCCCAGTTTTACAATCAACAGTAACGGGGCATATACTGTAGAAATGCAACAGCAAGGTGTTGTTGATGGTTGTGTTTTCAGATTGGAAAATATTGGAATACTCACCCGCGATTTTCAGGTAGATGTTGTGACTACAGATGTGGATTGTAGTGGTCTGGGTGAAATAGCCATTTCTATCTTAAACGTTGAACCACAGTATTATTACGAGATTTCACAGGGGGGCACTACGGTCGACACATTTGGCCCCAGTACAGATAATAATTACACCTTCCAGAATTTGAATCCGGGGATATACGATGTTCTCGCCACTACTGATGACGGTTGTAATTATACAGAGCAGGTAACAATCTTAGACACGAATGACCTGGTATTGGATGCCAGGGTTTCACAACATATCACTTGTAAGGAAGGCAACATTTTAATGGATTCCAGCGGCGGTAAAACCCCGCATACATATGCCATATGGTCCTATATAGATGAGGGTGGTGCGACAGTAATCTCCTATCCGACCCCAAATGATATACCCCCTTCAGAATTTCAGACAAGTCAGATATTCGACATTCTGGATCCGGGTGATTATACCTTTGTAGTGGTAGACAGGAACAACTGTTTTGCAATATCAAATACCGTTACTATAGAATTCAGGCCAGCTGCCGATTTTAATCCAACTTCCGTAATTGATGTGCTTTGTTTTGGTGATTCCACAGGAGCAATACAATTCAATTTGGTTAATGATAATGGCTACCAGTTAACCTATTACCTGTTCGATGCAACCACTTTCGATGAAGACAACTATGATTATAACAACGCTATAGACACCAATGCATCCGGAAATTTTCCAAATTTACCAGCAGGCGATTACGCAGTAGTAATTAACCAGCGTAAAGGAAGTGCTTCCTGTGATTATTTCGAATACCACACTATTTCAGCACCAACAAATGGGATTTCGGCAAATGCAGTGTTGATCCAGGAATATACATGTATCCAATTTGGTATTATTGAAGCCCAGAATGTAACAGGAGGTACTGCGCCCTATGAGTTCAGTATTGATGGAATTAATTTCGTAAGTGGAGCAGGTGCGGAGACCTTCTCTAACCTTACCGACGGAACTTATACTATTACTGTAAGGGACGCCAGCGGCTGTACATTGCCCACGAACAGTATAACCATAGATCCGTTAAATGCTCCCAGCGACCTGACTTTTATTGCCTCAACACCAGTATGTCCTGCCTTGACTTCTGACGTCACCGTGACTGTTGTTGATGGAAATACCCCTTTTGTTTTTGAAATTATAGCCCCGGCACCTATAGCTGCGAGTTCAACTACCGGGAATTCAGCCGATTTTAACGGCCTTGCTCCTGATACCTACACCTTTAGGGTAACAGATAATAAAGGTTGTGTTTATGAAGAAAGCTTTACAATAACAGCCGTCGTACCAATTGGGGTTGTGGGTCAGCTCGTTAGTAATGTCAGCTGTTTTGGAGACGCGGATGGCGAAGCGCTTTTTACCGTTTCAGGTTTCAACACAAGTTATGATTATACTATAACCGGGCCTTCCAACTTTAACAACAACGGGGAGACCAGCAGTACAATACCACTGACGAATCTTGCCGCCGGAACATACGATATTACCGTAACCGATACAGATACAAATTGTACCGACACCGCTACTGTAACAATTAATGCGCCGCCGGCTGCTCTTACCATAGCAGCAATTGAAACTCAGCCCACCTGTACAGATCCCGGAAGTGTTGTTCTGACAGCAGCTGATGGCTGGGGAAGCTATGATTATAGTCTTACCTATCCAGATCTTGTTACCGTGGTTAACAACACCACCGGAACCTTTACAAATCTTGGCCAAATAGGCACTTATACCGCATCGGTTACCGATGCTAATGGCTGTGTTGTGACAACAACTTTTGATCTCAATGCTTCTATACCTCCAGTTTTGGATATTGTTCCTAATGATTTTTGTTATGATGATGTTGTCGGACTTACCTTAACAGCCAATGTGACTTCTGGGGGCGACGGCAATTTTGAATACCGCATTAATGGAGGTATCTATGATACAAACAATGTCTTCACAGGACTAGGTCCGGGCACCTATACCATAGATGTCATTGACGGAAGTAATTGTACCGGAACAAATACCATCACCATTGACCCCGAACTCAGTGTTACCGCTTCGGCAAATCCTATCACCGCATGCGGAACTACTACAGATGTTACCATAACAGCTGCCGGGGGGGACAATAATTACGTTTATGCAATTGTAGCAGATGGCGTGCCGCCTATTCCCGCTGATTTTGGAGTGGCAAATCCTATAACTGTAACCGGGGCTGGAGATTATGATGTTTATGTAAGAGACCATAGCGGTGGAGCTGGTTTTTGTGAATCCCAATTTGATATTACGATAGTACAGGATGCTCCTATTGTAATTACTCCAACTGCCACGCCTGTGGTTTGTTTTGGAGACTCCAACGGGGCAATTTCTCTGGTTGTAACCGGAGGAGCTACGCCTTATGAATACAGTATAGATGATGGGACAAACTATCAGACCACTACAGATTTCGTAAACCTTCCGGCTGGCACTTATCCAATACGAGTAAGAGATGCCAATAATTGCGAACAGACTGCAACCATAGATGTTACAGAGCCGGCTCAACTAGCTGCTGAAGCAGCACAAACCCAGGCCTATACCTGTTTGCAATTAGGAGAGATAAGCGTAGGAAGTGTAACACCAACCTCTGGTGGTTCTGGTGATTACCAATATAGTATCAATGGTGGTACCTGGTCTGCAAGCACCCCGGGTGGAATTATATATCCCGGACTCACAGATGGCACTTATTCTATTGCTGTTAGGGATGCAAATGCCGTTTCCTGTGTGCTGACGTTGCCAGATGTTATTATCGCCCCTTTACCAATAGAGCCCACTCTAAGTACCACAGTAACATATAATTGCGACGGTAGTGGTGATATAACAGTATTGCCCAACGACCCTTCGTATACATACAGCCTGGATGCAGGAGCGCTACAAGCCTCAAATGTCTTTAATAATGTTGCTGTAGGTAACCATACCATTACGGTTGATTATGGCAGCGGGTGTACTGTAGATACCACTGTGGCTGTTGATGCCGGTAATGCGTTTGATGCCTCAATCACCAATTTTACAAACTTACTTTGTAATGGCGATGCCAGTGGTACAATCACTTTTGATGTTGAGAATTTTGACATTGTAAACGGATTTGAATATGCTGTAAATGCAGGCGCATTTTCTGCTCCTCAAACGGTTTCTCCCATAACTGTAAATGGATTAAGTGCCGGAAACAATACCATTGTTGTCAGGGATGTTCTGGACAACAGCTGTTCTGTTACCCTGATGCAGAATTTAACAGAACCGGCTGTGCTGATTGCAAGCGCGAGTATTACAGAGCCTTTTACCTGTAATAATACCGGAGCTACCATAACAGCCAGCGCTATTGGCGGAACACCAAATTATGAATATCAACTTGAAGATGGTGTGGGTGGTGTTATTACTGCCTATCAGGCCTCAGCGATTTTCACTGGTCTTGCGGCAGGAGATTATATAGTAAGAGTCCGGGATGTTAATAGTTGTACCGATCCAATAGACGCCCCATTAACAGTAGTAGCCCCAAGTAATCCAACTTTTACAGCCACTCCTACAGCCTGTTATAGCGGAGCAAATGACGGCACTATTCAGGTCGATGTTACTTCTTTACCAGGAAACGGCGGATTCCAATTTAGTATTGAAGGGGGTCCGTGGATTACACCAAGCCCTTCAACGGCAACAACCTATACTTTTAGCAATCTGTCCGCAGGCACATATACAATCGACGTTAAAGATCAATTTGGCTGCGCCGGCGTACAACAAAGCATAACTATTAATCCGCAGTTAACCGCTAATGCAGTATTAACCACAGACCTTACTTGCTTAGCCCCGGCAACCGTTACTATAAACGCGGCCGGAGGATCCGGTGCGTATTCTTACGAATGGTCTGGCGATGCCGGAGTAAGCTACTTCTCAACCAATTTTGTCGGGAATGTTTTCAGCACAAATACAGATGGAACTTATATTTTCAGGGTAACGGATACTACAGCGCCTACGGCGTGTACTATGGTAACCAACCAGGTTATTGTAAGTCCGGCAGACACTCCTGTTATCACAACAGTTACACCAACACATATTCTTTGTAATGGAGACAATACAGGAGCACTGGATGTGGTTATCGACACTTCTATAGGCAGCCCGCCATATATCATAGAGGTAATAGAAACTATTTCTACAACAAATTATGGAACACAAACAACAGGGCTTCCTGCTGGTGATTATGAAGTAACTATTACAGACGACAAGGGTTGTGTTTCCCTGCCTTTTGCGGTGACAATAAACCAACCCGATGCCATAGCTTATGGCATTAACCTGGTGCCAATTATTTGTAACCCGGCAACAGGAACTGATCCTGGTTCTATCACCGTTGAAAACTTAACTGGTGGTACTGCAGAATATACCTATTATCTTACAGGGAATAATGGATTCTCGGCTTCTTATGTCACTACAGCCGGGGGGGAAGACCATACCTTCGCTATATTGGAATTTGGAATTTACGAAGTAGATGTGGTTGATGCGAACGGCTGCTCACTGAGGACTACAAATATAATTGCTTCTCCACCCAATGATCTGGATATAGATGTTTCAACCGCCACGGTAAGTTGTGCGGCCGGAGGTACTGCTATCGTAACTGTTTCTTCTGCCGTTGGTAGTGGAAATTACGAATTTGCCATTCTGGAAACCTATACTGTTCCCTATTCTACCTCCTACCAGGCACCAGATCTTCCCGGTGGCGATACGGCTACCTTCACCGGATTAATACCGGGCGTAACATACACCTTTGTAGTTCATGATTTGACTACTAATTGTTATTATTTTGAAACGGCGGCCCTGCCTATAGACTCGCCGTCTAACATGACGGTTACTTCTTTGGTGGAGTCCAATGTAACTTGTACCGGAGCTAATGATGGAAATGTAACATTTACCTTTGACACATTTGATGTTGCGGCAACTGATGTGAATTATGAGATATTTAATGCACAGTCTAATGTAACTACCGGATTTACTGGAACAACAGCAGTAAACCCACCGGCCGGACCAGTGACAATTAACAATTTTGCCACCTTACCTCCGGGTATTTACTATATCCTGCTCGCAGAAGTGGGTGGCCCCTTTGATGGTTGTTCTATTGGCTCCCCGGACTTTACCATAGATGAATCTACCAATCTGTTATCTGTAACAGCTGCATCTCCCATAAACGACAATTGTAATCTAAATGCTGGAGTCATTACAGCTACTGCCCAGTTTGGACAAGCACCTTATGAATTCCAATATCTTTTAGATACAGCGCCGGCACCAACAGCAGCTTCTGCTGGCTGGACAAGTAATACAACAGCAAACGTAGAATCAGGAGATTATATCGTCTATGTTAAGGATGCTTATGACTGTATACAGTTAGATCCCGTCACAGTTGCCCTGGACGACAGACCGGAAATTTCTATTGTAGTTGTTGATGACTGTGTAGCTGAAGGGACTTTTGAGGTGCTGGTAACCTTGGATGTGCCCAGTGTATCGCCCTACCAATTGAGTATAAATGGAGGGCCGTTCCAGGACATCACATTTGATGGAAGTAACCAATATACTGTTAGTGGATTAAGTTCAGGACTGGCGCAGACCATTGCAGTACGAGACCTTAACGGATGTGCGGATACGGATCCGTTCAACATACAACCTAATTTACAGTTCACTGCCAGCCTAACTACCTTATTGGACTGCGAAGCCGGAATAGCCGCCAATGCAGAGATCACAATAGATGTAACTGTTGGGTCAGGAAACTATGAGTACGAAATTACTGGTCCTGTAAATCAGGCCAGAGTAGCATTACCTTCAAATCCGTTCACCTGGAACCTTGCCAGTGCTGCCGGAGCCTATACCGTGACGGTTTATGATGTCAGCACATCGGTACCCAACTGTTTTGGAACAATAGTAGTTGATGTCCCCGCTGCTGTTACCCCTGTGTTTACAGAAACTCATGAGGATATCAGCTGTAATGGTGCCAATGATGGTAGCATAACTCTGATCCAAACAGATAATGGGATTAACCCATTGACCTATGCCATTTCTCCCGTTGCCGGAGTGTTTAATGCTGCGACCAACACCTTCGAAAACCTTCCTCCGAACACATATACGATTACCGCTACCGGAACAAACAGCTGTACAACCGATATAGTCGGAATTGTAATCAACGAACCAAATGCTATTGTGGTTCCTGCTCCGGTAGTAGTTGAGTTTGGATGTACGGCGGGAAATAATCCAAATAATGCCACCATAACTATTAATGACGCAGGAATTACCGGTGGTAGTTCTAACTATGTGGTCTATGAATTTATCAACGATCAGGGCACCGTACCTACCGGTGATGATGTTATAGTCCAGACCGGACCTAATACTGTCTATACAGAAACCGACCATTCCGGTGGATCTTATATCATTAATGTATATGACGATAATGGATGTATTGGTAGTACAACAGCTATAATTTTACCGTATGATGAATTGTTAACTGCTACCGCGGCTATTACTAATCCGATAAGCTGCAACCCGGGTACAGATGGGGAAATTACCATCACCGTAACCTCAACCAATAATGATACAACTCGTTTTGAATACAGTATAAATAACGGAGCAACTTACCAGGTATCCAATGTTTTCGGAGGCCTCGGTATTGGGGTACACGACTTCCTGATAAGACATGTAGATACAGGATGTATTCTAACAGCACAGGAAACAATTACCGACCCAAATACCTTTGATATTGTTGTTAACAAAATTCAGGATGTAATCTGCTTCGGAACTAATACCGGAGAAGTTGAATTCTCTATAACAGATGTGGTTTATGTGGCCGGTTTTGATTATCAGGTATTCGAACAGATTACCAATACACCAATGACAGCCTTATTGAACCAGCCAAATCTGGGACCAACTCCTGTTGTAAATCTGCCTGTTGGAGATTATTATGTAGTGATTACACAGGACAATCATCCGTTCTGTACACAACAAGAGAACTTTAGCATTGCAGGACCTCCTGCGGCTATTTCGGCAAATACCGATATCAGTCCTATTACTTGTATTGGTAATGACGGTGTAATTGAAATTATAGATGTCCTTGGAGGATGGGGGGGATATTCCTACTATGTTGGAACCGTTGCTCCTGTTGGGCCAGGTTCCTATGTTGCAGGGCCACAGTTTGCCGGGCTAAGTCCGGGGACTTATGAAGCATGGGTAATAGACAGTGCCGGATGTCAGCAAATGATTCAAAATGGGATTGTTTTGGCAGACCCTGCACCAATAACAGCAACACTTCAGATTAATCAGGAAAATTGTACCAACTTAGAGGGAGAGATTGAAGTTGTAGGAACTGCCGGTGGGCAAGGGAGCAACTATACTTATCAATTAATAAAGGATGCAGCAGCCTTTGGTGCCCCGCAAACTTCAACTATTTTCTCCGGACTTGGTGCCGGTAGCTATGAAGTGCAAATAACAGATCAATGGTCTTGTACAGTAACCATAGGACCGGAAGTTCTTTATGAAGAAATGACGCTGATCAGCACTGTAGTGAAGCCTCTTGAATGTGGTTCTACTCCGGACGCCGAGATAACCATTACGGTGAGTGGGGGATCTGCGAACCTTGATTACACTGTTACCTTCCCGGATTTAGTGACCGTAGTTTCAAATGCTACGGGTATATTTACTGCATTAGACCAGGCAGGGACATATACTTTTGTGGTAACCGATTTAGACACTACAACACCTGTTTGTACAGAAACAATTACAGTAGATCTGGATGCTCCAACCCCTGTCACATTTGATCCTCATACAGTAGTAGATGTCTCCTGTAACGGAGGAAGCGATGGAAGTATAACCGTTAACCTGGCGGCTATGGCTCCGGGAGTCAATGACAACCCAATATATTCCTATAATCTTTATGATAGCGGTGGAATAATTATAACCGGACCGCAGTCGAGCCCGATATTCGCTGGTTTACCCGCTGCTACCTATCAGGTTGAAGCGGTTTCGGACAGGAATTGTTTCTTAAGAGAATTTGTGGTGGTAAGCGAGCCAACGGTATTAACGGTAACGGCTGCCGCAACACCATTCAACTGTAATCCGGATAATACTGTAAACACCTCAACCCTCACGGCTACTGTGCCTGTTGGTTCTGGTACTGCGCCTTATTTATATAGTATAGATAATGTTAACTTCCAGACTACTAACACTTTCGAGATTGTAGATACAGGAGTTACTCAGAACATAGACGTTTACGTTGTTGATGCAAATGGTTGTGCAACAACAGATAATGTAACCATCGATCCTATCAATGTATTTACTGTAGCAGTTACTCAAAATATTGCCATTTCCTGTATTAATCCGGAAGAGGTGCTTATTACAGTAACGGATGATACTAATCCTGCAAATGTTTACACTTATGAACTGTTGCCTATAGGAAATCCCAATGGCGCATTAACGAGTACGCCAACCAACACAACGGCTACGTTCGACTTAACAGCGGTTGGAAATTATACATTCAGAGTAACCGATACCGCAACAGGTTGTTATGTGGATACTGCGCCATATGATATAGCGCCATTTGACCTTATTGAAGTGGTTGCCACAGCCACCACTCCTGTCACCTGCTTCGGAGATAGTGATGGTGCTTTGGAGATCAATGTTACTGGTTATACAGGAGCGTATTCTTATGAAATTTTTGATAGTACAGGAGTGACAACTGGGATAACAGGAGTGGGAGATACCGTTACCAACCCGTTCACAATAAACGGAATTCCCGGAGGCAACTACTTTGTCAGGGTTACAGAAACAGCTGCGCCGACTTGTGTTGAAGATTCGAATGTAATCACAATACTCTCACCTGATATGCCGCTAACAGCTATGGTAAGTGAGGTGGCCAATGTTAGTTGTACTAATGATCAGGGAGAAATTCTGGTTGAAGTCAATGGCGGTTTCCCACTTTATAACATCATTTTAACAAATACGATTACCGCTCAGGTATACACTGCCAATGGCGTCACAAGTTATGTGTTTGACGGTCTTTCTGAGGGCAATTTTACAGTAGATATCACTGATAGTAACGGCTGTATAATAAACGATGCAATTGTACTGGTCCAACCAACGCCCATCACAGCGGATATTACCGCTACTCCAACCACTTTGGTGTGTTACGGTGATACCAACGCAACCGTAACTGCAATAAATGTGGCCGGCGGTGAAGGATCCTATGATTATCAGTTGAACTATTACGACCCTACAGGTACAGTGATAGACTTTACAACCGGTGTACAGGCCAGTCCGGCATTTAATAACCTGGGCGCAGGTATCTATAGTATTACAGTTTCCGATCGCTGGAATTGTGACGTGGAAACAGTTCAGGTAACCATTACAGAACCAACAGATGTTTTCAGCAACCTAATACAGTTAACGCCACTTAGTTGTACAAACAATGCGTCATTAGAACTCACCGCTACTGGTGGCACTGCTCCTTATGAATGGAGCACGGATGGAATTATATTTTCCCCAATGGCAGGTGGAGACACCCACGTATTTTCAGTTACAGACGGTGTTTACCAATACTATGTAAGGGATGTCTTTGGTTGTGAGGCTTCAATATCCAATCAGGTATCAGTAGACGCAATAGTGCCGCTGAGTATTGTAATAGATGATAGCGCGGCTATAATCAATTGTACAGGTGAAGCCACCGCAACAATAATAGCCGATGCCTTTGGAGGCCTGGGTAATTACTCTTATGAGTTATTTACTGATGCTGCGTTAACTACTTTAATAGGCGGGCCACAACCCGATGGCGAATTCAACAACCTAACAGCGGGTAGTTATTACATAAGGGTAACCAGTATGGATTGTGTGGAAGTCACTCCTGAAATAATTATAACCGAACCAATTCCATTACAAATAGACAGACAGGAATTCACAGATGTGACCTGTGCAGGCCAGGCTGATGGTACTATAACTGTTGAGGTTTCCGGAGGAACAGGCACAATACTCTATGCCATAACTCCAAACCTAAATCAATTTGATGATGTAAACATGTTTACTGATCTGGATCCCGGCGTTTACGATGTCATCGCCCAGGATGAAAATGGTTGTTTTATTCCGTTCCAGTTTACAATAATTGAGCCTATGCCTGTTGATGTAACCTTCACTGCACTACCTGAAGTATGTGCAGGAAGCGCCGATGGATCTGTAGATCTGGTTATTACCGGGGGAACAGCGCCATATAGAACAGCATTCAATTCTAACGCAGATGCAGATTTTGTTTCAGGGCAAACATCATTCGCTGGCCTCGCTGCAGGTACTTATGCCATTTTTGTAAGAGATGCTCAGGATTGTGAAACTAATATTATTGTTACCATTGATCCGGGTGTAAACCTCAACGCCACGGTGGAACCGATGTACGAGTGTACGGGAGATACTCCTGAGAATTTTGTGGTAATTACACTTGAAGATCCATCCGTCGCTGCAGATGTGATGTATGCATTGGATTCTACTGATCCTGCAGATATGCAGTTAAGTGCTGATTTCAGGAACATGACTCCAGGAACACATTTTATTGGAATTTCACATGCCAACGGGTGTATACAACAATCTCCGGATTTTGTAATAGATAGTTTTGAACCACTAACCCTTACGTTAGAGCAAAATAATATCAACGAAATCACTGCAATTGCTGCGGGAGGGCTGGAGCCATATACCTTCTATTTTGACGATGAAGACAATGGTGATGATCCAATCTATTATATAAGAAGAACGGACACTTATAGTGTCAGGGTTGTGGACGCCAATGGTTGCGAAGCCACAGCGGAAATCTTCATGGAGTTTATCGACATAGAAATCCCTAATTTCTTTACGCCTGATGGTGATGGGCAGAACGACTCCTGGAAACCACAAAACATTGAGCAATTCCCCGAAATACTAATCAAAATATTTGACCGTTATGGTAGGGAGGTAGCTTATGTTACTGTCAATGGCCCTGGTTGGGATGGCAGGTATAAAGGATCAGAATTGCCAACGGGCGATTACTGGTACGTAATCAAGCTCAAAGCTGATTTTGATGACAGGGAGTTTGTTGGACATTTTACCCTATATAGATGATGACTTTAACCTACAGAATTATGCGGAATAGATTATTAACCTTATTGATGTTGCTGGGGGTATTTACTTCAAACGCTCAGGAGCTTACACTTCCTCAGCTTTCGCAATATCTGGCAGATAATCCTTTTGTTATGTCACCAACCTATGCCGGAATAGGGGATCATATCAAAATAAGGATAAATGGTCTTACACAATGGGTAGGGATTAAAGATGCGCCAGATACGCAGTCTTTAGCGGCAGATGCCAGGATAGGAAATAAATCCGGGCTTGGGATGCTGCTCTATAATGATAGTAATGGGGAGACAAAACAACGTGGAGCACGGGTATCATTTGCACATCACCTTACATTAGACAGATACGACGATGAGTTCCTGTCATTTGGACTTTCCTATAATTTCAATCAATTCAGAATAGACATTGAGAATTTTGACAGTCCTGACCCCAATGTAACCGATGACAGAGCCACAACCAATCATAATTTCGATGTTGGGGTGTTGTATAGAAAAGATAAATTTTACTTCAGTGTTAACGCTTCCAACCTTATCGACAAGGATCTCAGCAAGTTTAATCCCGTTTTTGAGCCAAACAGACTGAGGAACTACTATGTTTATACAGGATACCGTTATACTAAAAATAAAAATAGTCGACTCGAAATAGAACCTTCGGTGTTTTTTCAATGGTTCGAAAGTGACGGCAGGTCTGTAACAGACCTTAATACTAAGTTTCGATGGTACGATTTTGAAGACTACTATTACGCTGGTGTTACTTACAGATTTCTAAATGACCAAATAGGAGATCCGCTATATATTGCACCTATAGTCGGGCTTAAAAAAAGCAATTTCTATTTTGGCTATTCCTACCAAATTATTCTAAATGAAATCCTGGGTTACAGTACGGGAACCCACGTTATCACACTGGGGGTAGACCTTTTCCAGGGCCTTAGTAACTGTAGGTGTACCTACTAATGCCGCTTTAGAACAAAGAATTACTACCACATTTATTTTTTATTTTCAGTATATTCAAAGTAAGGAGATGCGTTGCATTCTCACTGGTTTAATTTAAGTTTGCAGAACCAAACAGTTACCATGGGTAAAATTAGGGTAAGTAATATTAGAATATTCGCCTATCACGGCTGCCTTGAGGAAGAGGCCTTAATTGGGAGTGACTACAGTGTAGATATTGAAATACAAGCCAATCTCGAGCTTGCCAAAACCTCTGACAAACTGGAAGACACCGTTGACTATGTTCAAATCAATAAGATAGTCAAAGAAGAAATGCTAAAAAGGTCCAAGCTTTTAGAGCATGTAGCACAGCGGATTATCAGGCGTGTTTTTAACGAACTGAACAAGGTGTCCGAAATTTGTGTTTCTGTATCAAAACTAAATCCACCTATTGGTGGTGACGTTAAAGCTGTAACCATTGTTTTGAAGGAAAAGAGAAACTGACTTTCTTTTTCAAAGAAGGAAAAAATAGTACCTTTGCACCTCATTAATGGCATCGTGGCCGAGTGGCTAGGCACAGCTCTGCAAAAGCTTGTACAGCGGTTCGAATCCGCTCGATGCCTCTAAACCCCTAACAGAATTGTCAGGGGTTTTATCATTAAATAAATCAGGAATATTATTCCCTTATTTTCTCTATGCGCTCTATTCCATCCTGAATATCGAATTTATCCTTTGGTAAGAAGCCTTTTACAATAAGTACCATCCCGCATATAATCAATACAACCCCCAAAACTTTTTTAACCATGTGAATTCTTTCTCTTGTCAATTTCCGCTTTAGTTGTTTGGCTAATAAAATCTTAAAAATATCGGTAATTAGATATGCCGCAAGCATTGTAGAAAAGAAAATAATAATTCTGTTGGGTTCATTATCAAGGCTTGGGCCAACTATAATAATTACCCCTAACCAGAATACCAGGACCCCTATATTGATAAAGTTCAATAAAAACCCTTTGACAAACAGGCTAAAATAGTCTCCTTGTCTGGTCTTTAGTTCGGTCGATTCTTTTTTTACACCCTTTTGAAAAAAGGTGGTAATACCGTACACTACAAGTATAACGCCTCCAAAAACATAAAGCCCCGGTTGATTGCTTAAATTTTCTAATAACTGAAAACTACTGAAATAGGCAATTGTAAGGAAAAGAATATCTGCTATTATAACTCCGAGATCAAAAAACAGGGCGGCCCTGAAGCCTTTTGTTGCACTGGTTTCCAAAAGCACAAAAAAAACAGGCCCAATCATAAAGCTTAATAAAAAACCCAATGGAATTGCAGCCTGTATGTCTTCTAACATGCTTTCTTTCTCAACTTTTACATCCTTTTTATTTTACCTCCAAAAACGGTTTTTTCATCCATTTTTGATGGGTCTCCATAAACCAGAACTTCCCCGCCTGCTTTAACTGTGGCCTTGACATAATCTGTTGCGAAAATTTCAGCGCTGGATCCTGCATTCACATTCACCGTGGTAAACTTAGTTTTAAAGTCTTTTCCCTCATAAATTCCCCCGGTATTTATAGCCACATCCTGATTATCCGAAGAACCTGTCGCTGTTATTATACCTCCTGTAACGGATTTAATGAGCATTTGTTCCACTTGTGCATTAATAACTATTTCGCCTCCTTCCTGAGCCTTTACTTCGAGCACATCCTGTTCAAGTGTTTGTTCAGAACTTATCCTGGCGTCTTCATTAACATCTATAACAACAAGATCTTGGGTATAATATAAGTCGACAAAAGTGCGGTATCCACTAAAAAGCTTGTCAATCTCCATCCGAATTTTTAATACTCCGGAATTATTTACAATCGCTACTTTTTTGGTGTTGGCCCCAGTTATAACCGCTTTGTTTTCAGAAGATTTTATAAGATTTACTGATATCCCATCGAAAGCTTTTAACTCCGTGAATTTATCTAAACTCTGAGATATTTTTTCATCCTGAGACCATATCATTTCAGATCCCAATACAAGGATAATTAATAATAACAGCTGTTTCATAAATGTTGGTTTTAGGTTGTACCTAATCTAACGAACAATCTAAAATTAAAAATTTGTCTGCTTTTTTACCTTGCCTAATAAGGTAAAATCCAGGTGTCTTTTAACAAGATCCGTATCCTTCACCATTACTCTTACCTCATCCCCTAGTTGATACATCTTCCCGGTACGTTCACCTATTATGGCGTACTGTCTTTCATCAAAGGTATAATAATCATCTTTTATATCTCTAATGCGCACCATCCCTTCGCATTTATTTTCAATAATTTCGACGTAAATACCCCATTCTGTTACTCCTGAAATTACTCCTATAAATTCCGTATCACGATGATCCTCCATAAACTTAATCTGCATATACTTTATAGAGTCTCTTTCAGCATTAGCGGCGAGACTTTCCATATTTGAGGAATGTTTACACTTTTCTTCGTAATTATCGGCCTTAACAGTTTTGCCTTTGTCTAGATAGTGCTGTAAAAGTCTGTGAACTATAACATCAGGATAGCGCCTGATTGGAGAGGTAAAGTGGGTATAATACTCAAAAGCCAAACCGTAATGTCCTATGTTGTCTGTGGTATAAATTGCCTTACTCATGCTTCTAATTGCCAGGGTATCTACAAGGTTCTGTTCTTTTTGACCTTTTACGTCTGCAAGAAGCTTATTTAGAGAGTCGCTCACTGCCTTTTTACTCTTAAAGTCAATCTTGTGTCCAAACCGCGAAATAATACCGTTAAGGGCTATTAATTTCTCTTCATCCGGTTCATCGTGTATTCTGTAGACAAATGTTTTGAGAGGTTTTTGTTTTCCAATAAATGCTGCTACTTTTCTGTTCGCAAGTAACATAAATTCCTCAATTAATTTATTAGCATCCTTAGCTTCTTTAAAATATACGCTTACAGGTTCATTCTTTCCATTCAGATTAAATTTCACCTCAACTTTATCAAAAGAAATAGCGCCATGTGTCATGCGGCTATTCCTCATTATTTTAGCAAGCTTATTTAGCGTTAGCGTAGCCTCTTTTATTTCATTTGAAACTTCATATGCCCCACCTCTGATGGATATATCTTCGGGTATCTTAGTCCTGGCTGTTTCAATAATATACTGAGCTTCCTCATACGCAAACCTCTCATTGGAATTGATAACAGTACGTCCATACCATTCATTTTTTATCGCAGCATTTTTATCTAATTCGAACACCGCAGAAAAAGTATATTTTTCTTCCTGGGGTCTTAATGAACAGGCGTTATTTGATAATACTTCGGGTAACATAGGAACCACTCTGTCAACCAGGTAAACAGAAGTGGCCCTAGAATAGGCTTCATCATCCAAAACTGTATCCGGCAGAAGATAATGAGATACATCAGCTATATGTATACCTATTTCATAATTGCCATTAGGTAGTATTTGGAACGAAAGTGCATCGTCAAAATCCTTCGCGTCTTTAGGATCTATAGTAAAGGTCAGCGTTTCTCTCATATCGCGCCTTTTAGTTATTTCCTCTCTCTTTATAGAAGTATCCAGTTTGTCTGCAAAATGTGATACCTCGGCAGGAAATTCATGCGGCAGACCGTACTCGGCTAAAATGGAGTGAATCTCTGTGTTATGTTCTCCCGGCATTCCCAGAATCTCCATAATTTCCCCAATTGGGGAATCAGCCTTTTCTGGCCATTCAGTTATGCTAACAACTACTTTTTCCCCATTCTTTGCTTTACCTACTTTTTCCAGAGGAATAAAAATGTCGGTGTACATTTTAAAATCTGTCGGTCTCACGAAGGCAAAAGTCTTCTGAAGATCAACAATGCCCACAAAAGTATTTTTCTTTCGTTCGAGTACATTCACTATTTGTCCTTCAAGTTTTTTGGTTTTGCGTCTTGGATATATCGACACTTCCACAATATCGCCATGAAAGGCTCTTTTTAATTTGTTGTAAGGCACAAAAACATCCTCATCTTCCTCATCTATAATGACATAGGCGTTTCCTCTTGCAGTAATTTCAACACGCCCTTTACTGTACTTTCCATTGGAAAGTGCCTTATATTTACCTCTGGATTCTTCGAGTATTCTATTTTTTGCTTTTAATTCTCCCAACCTTTTTATAAGCAGATTCCTTCCTTCTGTATCTGTTATATGTAGTTTTGTGGCTATTTGTTTATAATTGAAGTTTTGTTTAGGTTGTTTTTCCAAAACGGTAAAAATTCCCTTTGTTATTTCATTTTTTCTATGACTTTTTATTCTCTTTTTTTTCTTTGACATTCAACTTAATTTGGGGCGCAAATTACAAATTATAATCCACAGCTATTCCTAAATAGCTGCTTCTTTAATTTAAGCAGATTATATTTCTTATTAATACTTATTATAACATCTAATTTTTATTTTTTTAATTAATTTAAATTAATGATGTATATGATAGGGTGTTGATATTGAAGATAAAAGTTTATATAAATAATTGTTTTAAACAGAAAAGTAAGTTTATCGACAATCTGTTCTTAGTACTATATGGTAAATATCAGTTGATTATGTTTTTTATGAACCTATCTTAATAAGTGCTATGAACAGTTTTTTTTAATAAATAAAGACGCCAAAATTGTTAGTGGTCGCCAAATTTGATTTAATATCTTTTTGTTAAATTCTGGAAAGTTAGTTTTGCTTTTCAGAATTTGTTTTGTAAGAAGTAATTTTTATGTGAATAAAAAAAATAGTAATGATATCTTTTAAGCACAATATGAACAAAGTAGAAATTTTATAACGTATTCATTTATAAGGCACTACCTTTATATTAAATTACATTTTGTTGATAAACATTTAAGACACCTATTTATGAGGTATTTGTATCTTTGAGTAACCATTAACAATGAAAAAAATGAAAATAGCTATAGGAAATGATCATGCAGGGACCGAGTACAAACTAGCTGTCATAGGTTTACTAAAATCTATGAAGGTCGAGATTAAAAACTATGGTACAGACGGCACCGATAGTGTGGATTATCCGGATTTTATTCACCCTGTTGCAGAAGCTGTTGAAAAGGATAAGGTAGATTTTGGAATTATTATATGCGGAAGTGGAAATGGCGCTTCAATGACTGCAAATAAACATCAAAAAGTAAGGGCCGCTTTGTGTTGGAACAAAGAAATTGTTGCACTTGCGAGGGAGCACAATGATGCCAACATTCTTAGTTTACCGGCCAGATTTATTGCTTTACCCCAGGCTTTGGAAATGGTTCAAACTTTTTTAGACACTGAATTTGCCGGAGGCAGGCATGAAAGACGCGTCGAAAAAATACCCTGTGCTTAAAATAATTTTGTATCAGAGCAATAACCTGGTCCAAATAAGACCCATCAATTTTGTTTTAAATTTACCTTAAAAGAAATGCATGGGTCATTCACATAATCATAGCCATCATCAACATTCGGATTTAAAAGGGCGGAATCTTTTCATATCGATTCTTCTTAATGTAGTAATTACCATTGCACAGGTAATAGGAGGCCTTATATCCGGAAGTTTAGCCTTACTGTCTGATGCACTTCATAATTTCAGTGATGTTTTATCATTAATTGTAAGTTATATAGCCACGATTCTTTCTAAAAAGGAAGCTTCGAGCAATAGAACTTTTGGCTATAAAAGAGCTGAAATAATCGCCGCGTTTGTTAATTCATCTACGCTGATAATTGTTGCGATCATTCTTATTAAGGAAGCCGCGGAACGTTTTATGGATCCTCAGCCAATTGCATCAGATCTTGTTATTTGGTTGTCGTTTTTAGGGATTCTTGCAAATGGCCTTAGTGTGTTGCTTATAAAAAAAGACGCGGAGAATAATATGAATATGAAATCGGCCTATCTGCATTTACTAACAGATATGATGGCCTCGGTTGCTGTTTTGATAGGGGGGCTTCTGATGAAGTTTTACGAGACCTATTGGATAGACCCTTTATTAACCGTTATAATAGCTTTATACCTGATTTACATGGGTTATGATCTTCTCAGGGCATCCACAAGAGTACTGATGTTGTTTACCCCCGACACCATTGAAGTGCAGAAAATAGTAGATGCGATCAGCAAAATAGAGGAAATTAAAAACGTTCATCATGTTCATATCTGGCAATTGAATGATGATGAAGTGCATTTGGAGGCGCACATAGATTTTGATAAGGACATTAGTCTATCTCAATTCGATATAATCCTCGAAAGGATTGAGGAAGACGTATATCATAAATTTGGAATAAACCATGTAAATATTCAACCAGAATACGGCAAATGTGATAGTAAAAAAGTAATCGTACAGGATTAGAACAATGAAGGTAACAGTCAAAAAATTTGTTGAACTTACAACAGGGGAACTATATAAAATTCTTCAGTTAAGGTCTGCGGTTTTCGTCCTGGAGCAAAATTGTGCATACCAGGACCTTGATGGGAAAGACCAAACCGCTTTACATATAATTGGGACTAAAAATAATGATGTTGTAGCTTATACAAGGGTTTATGCGGTGGGTGATGCCCTGGGCAAGGCCAGCATCGGCAGGGTGGTGGTTAAGAAAAATCAGCGTAAATATGGGTATGGTAAAGACATAATGTTGGCTTCAATTGAGGCAATTAAAGAAAATTTCAATACCAATGATATCCAGTTGTCTGCACAGACTTATCTTAGAAAATTCTATAGTGAGTTGGGGTTTGAAGAAGTGGGAGAAGCCTACCTGGAAGACGGGATTCCGCATATTATGATGGAAAAAAACAGCTCCCTTTCCAGGGATAAATAAATTTATATTCTTATCGGTGTTTTATTGCTGAGATTAATTTCTGCCAGCATATTATCTGTAAATTTATAATGCCCTCTTGTGGTTATTATTCTGAATTTATTCGCTTTTAATCGACTTAAAGTATCCAGAAACAACCATTTAGACTTTAATAATTTTGGCTTTTCAGATTTTAAACTAATCTCAAAGAAATATTTGTTGCCGTCCTTACGCGCCTCAATATCAGGAGTTATTGGTGTACCCGTACTTTTTTTAATAAAGGATTTTGGAGATTCATAACCCTCTAAATCTGCCTTGATATCTTCAAAACCTCTTGCCTGAAGATGACGGATCGACTTTTCAAGGAATGCCTCATGTTCTTTCTTTTCTGCTTTTATCATAACTAGTAATATACTATAAAAAAAGAGAATTACAAATTTTATAGACTGATTAACAGTAGTTTATGATAAAAGAGAGTCCGGGTTGCCGTAAGATTTGTGGCGTATTAATCGAAAATCCGAGCCAGGTGTTCATTGTTTGGCTTGCGTTTCTGACTTAGCAAACTCACAATAATATAAGTTAATAGCGCCATTATAAAAGCTGGGATTATCTCATGAATATCTTCCAATCCCTTGTAGTTAAACCGGAAGGCAAACCGCCACAAAATATTGACTAACATTCCGGCTATCATTGATGCCATCGCTCCCAGATCTGTTCCCCATTTCAGATATAAACCTCCAAATATAGCCGGAAAGAAACTAGCAGCGAATACCGCCCCAGCAAATGCAGTAAGCTCTACTATCCCAGCCATAGGATACAGTGTAAGCACATAGACAATTACACAATAAGTGGCCATAAACCATTTTGTCCTGGGAATGATCTTTGTATGTGGCATTGGTTTAATCACATGCCAAATATCTTTTACAAAGGCAGTGCCAATTATAATTATTACAGAGGCAAGAGAAGACATTCCTGCGGCAAAAAGTCCGGCTACACAAATTCCACTCACCAGTTTATTGTCAAATTTGTCTAGCATAAATCCGATTACCTCATCCGTATTTTGCACCAGATAGGAAGCTTCTTCTGCACTGGCCATTCCGTGAACCAAAGCCCCAAGCCCCATAACACATACAAGTGAAATTCCTAAAAAAACGGGAGTCCAGATCATTGCAAAACGCATACTTTTTGCATTGTCAATAGAGTAGAACCGGATAAGATTTTTTGGTTCAGAAATTTGTTTCATTCCAATAGCAAGACCAATGCCAAGAATGTAGAGAAAGGAAACCAGCTCCCCAAAGGCAACCAATCCGGATCCTATTGGTTCCCCGCCAGCGGTTAAATGATCAGTATTTCTTAGGTTTTCAAAAAGATTGTCCACACCACCAACATAAATAAACGGCAGCAGCAACATAAGTATAGCTACTCCAAACATTATTATTCCCTGTATTGCATCGGTCCATAAAACACTGTACATTCCACCCCAAATAGTATAGGCACAGGTGATAAAGATGATCGCAAATGCCCCATATTCATAAGGAATATCTAAAACAGACGTAAGCACATGTGCACACCCCTTTGCAATGCCAATCATATACCACAATGTCGCAAATAGTATAATACAAGCAGAAAGAACTCTGATGCTTTTGGCAAGATTGCTCTTGTAGCGAAGATGAAAGTAATCCGGAATTGTAAAGGATTTTAATTTAGCAGTTTGAAAACGCATTCTTGGCCCAAGTAATTGCCAGGAAATTATACAGAACACCGTCCATATTAGTCCCATCCAGGCCCATGAAAGTCCATACTGAAAAGATTTCCCCGCCTGTCCTATATAGGTATTAGTGCTGGCAGAGGTAGAGAAAAAAGCCAATGATATAACCCAGCCGGGAATCTCACGTTTTGCCAGGTAGTAACCTTCTATCTCCTGAGAAGCTTTCTTTTTAAAATACCATCCTATATACAGACATCCCAGAACATAAATTGCAGTAAGTAGAATAGTAATGTAATGTTCTTTAAAATACCCCATTAATGCTCCGGATTATGATCGCTTTCATCTACACTAATTTTCCTTTTTAAAACTAAAAGTGCATTTAATAAAGCCAGAACAATGATCCCGATATAAGGGAATATAGTAAGAAAATCCATAAGCAGATTTAACGGTTACTGATGGGTTAAAACATTTGAAAGCACTGAAATTAATCTAAAAATATTTTTTTAGTTCATTTTTAGTCACTTTTCCTAGAACGTTTCTGGGTAACTCCTTTCTAAGAATGAATTTTCTGGGGACTTTGTAGGACGGCAGTTGTTCTTTAAGCTGATTGGTGATAATATCAAAGTCCAATTCTTTCTTTTCTGAAACCAGACATGCGGCAATCAGTTCTCCGTATTCTTCATTTGCTAATCCCACAACAGCACAATCATCAACAGACTCCAGTTTTCTCAATTCGTCTTCAATCTCCAAAGCAGATATCTTATAGCCGCCCGATTTAATAATATCCACACTATCCCTGCCTAGAATTTTATAAAGGCCATCATTCAGCTGAGCGATATCGCCGGTAATAAACCAGCCGTCTTTTGTAAATGCTTTTTCAGTGGCTTCAGACTTGCCCCAGTATTCTTTGAAAATACTGGCTCCCTTAACCTGAATTTCGCCAGGATTTCCCGGTAAAACGACATTATTTTTGTCATCTACAAGTCGCATCAAAACCCCTGGCAATGGCAAACCTACATGCCCGGGTCGGCGTTCACCCTGATAAGAATTTGAGAGCCCCATACCAATTTCGGTCATACCATATCTTTCAAGAAGCCTTTGATCTGTTATCTCCTGCCATTTTTCTAAAACTGAAACAGGTAATGCTGCAGAGCCAGATACCATTAATCGCAGCTTGGAAGCCGCTACTGAAAAGTTCTTTTGCTTTTCAGGGGACAGGTCTTCCCAGAATGAAATTAACTTGTAATAGATAGTAGGTACTGCCATAAAAAGGGTTAATCTGCCAGAATCTATGGCGGCCCAAACTTTTTCAGCATCAAATTTTGGTAGAAATTCGCAACATCCTCCACTCCACAAAGCACAGCTCATTATGTTGATAATCCCATGAACATGATGTAAGGGAAGAATATTGAGGATATGATCCTCCTTACTCCATTCCCAGGCGGCAGTTAATGTGGTTATCTGGGCCTCAATGTTCGCATGGGTGGTGACCACACCCTTTGGCTTACTGGTAGTTCCACTCGTATACAGTATCATAGCCCGCTGCTGCATTAAAACATCGGGCAATGATTCAATTGAAGCAAGAAGCAGATCATTTAGGGAAATAACGGTGACAGCCAGCACCTTCTCCAGGGGTTTTAGAAACTGTTCATAATCTTTATGAGCAATTACAATACTGGCCCCGGTGTCTTCAAGGACATACTCAATAGAAGGTAGTGGATGTAAGACGCAAAGCGGAACAGCAATACCACCCGCACGCCATATTCCCCACTGTACTGCAGTATATTCAAAAGAAGGAGGGACCAAATAGCATATACAAGCCTCTTTAAGATCGGCTTTATCTTCTAAAAGGTTCGAAGCCACCATAGCAGAAGACTTCAGGAGTGCTTTATAGCTATGTTTTTTGCCATTAGCGACAATAGCAGTACGGTTACCAAAGGAATTAGCTCTGTCTATTAACGAGATCATAAGGCTTTATTTTAGATTATAATCCAACGGTCTTCCCTGTCTTGTATGATTCATCTGCGGCCAGAACAATTTTTAGGCTGTTTACAGCATCGTTCATATGTGCTGTAAGATCAAGATCTTCTTTTATAGCTTTCAGAAAATATTGCTGTTCCAGGAAACACAAACCATCGTGATCCGGCTCATCTTCAGTACTGATCAGCTCATCGGGTTTTGCAAAATTTCCTTGAGAATCTATCTCGCTGTAATGAATTAATAAGCCCCCTGTCTTAGAATGTCCCTCTATATCCTGGGAAGCCCCCTTGTCTTTTTCTATTATAGACACCGCCCCATTAGGACCAATTACATCTTTGACAAAAAATGCTGTTTCACTCATCATGGGCCCCCAACCTGCTTCATACCAACCTACGGAGCCATCGTCAAAACGCACCTGAAGCTGTCCGTAGTTGTACATATTGTCTGATATTTCATCAGACAGACGGGCGCCAATTGCGCTTACGCTAATTGGCCTGGCTTTGGTCATCATACACATTACATCCACATAATGTACGCCACAGTCTACTATTGGAGACATGGAGTTCATGAGTTGTTTATGCGTATACCACTGCTCTCCGGAACTTTGCTGGTTAAGGTTCATTCTCATCACAAGGGGTTTTCCAAGTGTTTGTGCCTTTTCAATTAAACTCGCCCATGCCGGGTGCACTCTTAGAATATAACCAACGACCATTTTTTTATTCTTTTCTATGGCAAGCGCAACAAGGGATTGAGCTTCCTCCGCGGTGAGTGCCAGTGGCTTTTCAACAAAAACATGGGCATTGGCCTCCAGGCCAGCTCTGACATAATCTGCATGTGTATCCGGATAGGTATTGATCGAAACAGCATCTGGTTGAGTGCTGATTAATGCTGTTTTATAATCTGAAAAAGTAGGCAATCCTCCCAATTCTTTTGATAATTTCTCCCGGCTATCAGGTTTACGGCTTACTAATCCGACAATTTCAAAAGCAGGCAATTGCTTGTAAGCACGGGCATGACTCCTACCCATGTTTCCACAGCCAACCACAAGAACTTTTATTTTATCCATAGTATATTTACTGGAACAAACTTCCTTGAAAATTAAATAAAGTACCAAAGAATGACAACTGATCCTATAAAGAAATTATCTGGGGCGCTGATTGCCTCCTTTTTTATATTCATCTTACTGGGTAATATCGGAAATGCAGACAAAGTGATAACTGAGACAGACAGTGCTCCCAATATTCTCTTTCTCATAGCAGATGACTGGTCTTATCCTCATGCAGGCGTTTACGGAGATGCCGCCGTCAGAACACCGGTATTTGATATGCTCTCACAACAAGGGGCACTATTTGAGAACGCATTTTGTGCTGCCCCTTCCTGTTCTCCGTCCAGGGCGAGTATTTTAACAAGTCGCTATCCGCATCAACTAGAAAGTGCGGGCAATCTTTGGTCTGTATTTCCTTCTAAATTTCCCAATTGGATGTCGATCTTAAAAGATGTGGGTTATCTGACAGGGAAGAGCAGAAAGGGTTGGGGCCCCGGAGATTTTAAGCAAGGCGGGTATGAGAATAACCCGGCAGGTAAGGACTTCCCGGACTTCCGGACTTTTATAGCCAACAGAGAAAAGGATCAGCCCTTCGCTTTCTGGTTTGGAAGTCAGGACCCCCACAGAATTTATGAAACAAATTCCGGCGCAAAAACCGGCATGGATTTGGACCGGATAGAAGTTCCTGGCTTTCTGCCAGAAATAAGTTGTGTTAGAAATGACATGATGGATTATTATTTTGAGGTAGAGCGCTTTGACAGGGAATCTGGCTCCATCATTCAGTTATTGGAAGAGAATGAATTGCTCGAAAACACTATAGTTGTAATGACCAGTGATAATGGCATGCCATTCCCCAGAGCCAAAGCAACGCTATACGATTACGGAACGCGGATGCCATTGGCAATTTACTGGAAGGGCCATATTGAGGGTGGAAAAAGGATATCAGAATTCGTAAATTTTATCGATTTTGGGCCAACTTTTTTGGAAGCAGCCGGGATAGAGACACCAAATGAGTTTCAGGGGATGAGCTTGTTAGATTTATTTAACACTAAAAATGATTTGGCCGCTATTCGCAATAAAGTATTTCTGGAAAGGGAACGCCATGCTAATGTGCGCGAGGGAGATTTAAGTTATCCTTCAAGAGCGATCAGAACAACCGAATATTTATATATCAAAAACTTTGAAACAGACCGATGGCCAGCCGGAGATCCGCAGGTGCATCAATCTGTTGGACAATATGGAGATGTCGATAATTCGATCTCTAAGTTTCTTATTATGGCGATGCAGGGAAAACCCACAGACAAAGATTATTTTGAACTCTCTTTTGGAAAGCGCCCTACGGAAGAACTTTATATAGTTGATTCGGATCCGTTTAACCTGGTGAATGAAGCAGAAAATCCTGAATATGCCTCAACGATGGCAAAAATGAGGAAAGAACTATTTATATGGATGGAGGCAACAAATGACCAGAGATTAAAAGATCCGAACACTAAGTATTGGGATAATGTGCTTTATACCCCGGATTACCAGATGAAAAACTTCAATTTAGAACAGGAGATTGCAGATTATAAAATGCTGATGCGGAAGGAAGGAAGATTTGAAGAAATACCATGCGCGCAATAACAGATCCTGAAACTATTCCTCCAGCGAAAAGGCTATGATCTGATTACCTTTATCTGTCCCCAGTTTTTCGCCTCCACAGGCGATGGCGATATACTGTTTCCCATCCACTTCATACATGGCAGGAGTGGCGAAGGCCGCTGCAGGTAATTTATATTCCCAGAGCAGATCACCCTTATGCCTGTCGAATACCCGGAAATAGCCATCTTTTGTTGCGCCGATAAATAAAAGTCCGTTTTTAGTGACAACCGCACCTCCATAGTTTTCTGTACCTGTGCCCTTGATCCCTTTCTCTGATAATTCGGGGGTCTCACCAAAAGGAATGGACCAAAGATAATCTCCGGAATTCAGATCAATTGCATGCATACTGCCCCAGGGCGGGGAAATTGCGGGCAATCCATTACTATCCAGAAATTTATTGTAACCTGTATGTTTATAGGGCAATTCCCTGGCCGTTGTATTTGAGCTGCGCTCGGCTACAGAATGTTGAGTTTCCTGATCGAACAGAAAACGCAATAGCGCATCTAATTCCTCCTTTGGAATGTCCGGAAAGCCGGTCATCATCCCTTTTCCCTGACTTATAATATTTACAACTTCATCTTTTTCTTTTCTTAGCTGTAAATCGATCAGGGAAGGAAAACCACTGGCTTCCAGGCCTTTTCTGCCCGCCTGATGACAGCTAATACAATATTTATTGTATACCCATTCTCCCATGGGCAAATTGCTATCTTCATCCTCAGCCACGGCCATTTGAAGCACCCACGGCATTTCGTTGCTATTTACGTAGATAATCCCATTTTCCGGATCAGTTGAGGCTCCTCCCCATTCTGCAGCACCATCATAACCCGGCAAGAGTAAAACCGGATCAAGTCCGGGAGGGGCATAAATGGTTTTATCCGAATTTTTAAATACTTCTAGCAATTCATCCCGGTTTTCAGCAAACGAGCTAATATCTTCCTCCGTTAAATCGGTCGATTGACGCGCAAACGGAGCCGGCTTTTTCGGGAAAGGCTGGGTAGCCCAGGTTTCCTCACCCTCTAAAGATGAAGCAGGAACCGGGACTTCCTCAATTTCAAATAGTGGTGCTCCGGTATACCGATTGAAAACATATATATATCCTTGTTTGGTGACTTGCGCCACTGCAGGAACCTTTTTCCCATTCCGCTTAACAGTGAGTAGGTTTGGGGGCGCAGGCGGATCTCTGTCCCAAACATCGTGATGGGTAAACTGAAAATGCCATTTCCTTTCACCAGTTGCAGCATCTAATGCAAGGAGACTATTGGCATATAGATTTGAACCTTTTCTAATTCCTCCATAAAAATCTGGAGCGGCAGAACCAGTTGGCACATAGATAATCCCGGCATCTATATCAACAGCCATCCCCGCCCAATTATTGGCTGCACCAACAATGTTGCTATTTCGAATATCTTCGTTTCCCCAGGTCTCTGCGCCGGCGTATCCTTTTTTTGGAATAGTATGAAAAACCCACTCCACCCTGCCGCTTATTACGTTAAAAGCAACAATATCCCCGGGAGGAGCTCCCGGACCTTCAGAGAGGCGCATAGGCATGACAATAAGATCTTTATAAATACTACCCGGTGTGTTGGAGATGACAAATTTATTTTTTGCGGATTCGGACATGGCCGAGCGCATATCCACTTTGCCATTTTCACCAAATGTTGAAATTGGTTTGCCTGTAAGCGCATTCAAAGCAAATAAGTAAGGTCCCCTGGTAAAAAGAATGCGCTTATCATCTTTTTTTTGCCAGAAAGAAACACCCCTGCTTGTGGAGTGCCATACTTTTACCGAATCGCCAAATTGCCAGATTTCCTTCCCGCTAGAAGCATTTAAAGCAACCACGCGAAGCGCGGCCGTGACGCCATACAAAATAGTATCCGCTATTATAGGGTTCATTTGCATTTGGCCATAATCTTTTGCAGCGTAACTCCATGCAACTTTTAGGTTGTTTATGTTATCAGGAGTTATCTGTGACAATGTGGAATAGTGGCTCCTTTCGGGCCCACCCAGATAGGAAGACCATGTGGTATAAGGCATTTCACTTTTGTCTGCCTCGCTTTGGCTACATTGGATAAATAGCATAGCGGCCAGAAACAGCATTAATTGAAGAATCTTCCTGGCGAATATTGGTTTGATTTTTAACATGCTTTAAAAATATAAAAACAAAACCGATAAGATCTTAGTACTGGCAATCAAAAGTAGTAGTTAAGTTTACTTAGAACGGATTGGTAGTAAGACCTTCCAAATAAATTTAAATGAACCAGTAAATAGTACAACTGGTATAAACCTTCTCGCCGATGATGGCCATCAGATATTGGAATAATCTCGTGATACGCGGCATAAAAATCTGAGCCAAAACTGCCAAAAAGTTTAGTCATTGCAATATCCACTTCGCAATGACCGTAAAAGACAGCCGGATCAATTAAATAAGGTTCACCATTAGAAGAAATAAGATAATTACCCTGCCAAAGATCACCGTGCAGCAATCCCGGACTTATTCCCGAAACGCATTTCTCAACAGCACTTTCTATTATCTGTATTTGTGGAACTTCCAATTTTGAGAGCAAGTTGTTTTCTAAAGCCCGTTGTAATTGTGGCTGCAGGCGTTCGCGAACGTAGAAGCTTGTCCAGTGAGAATGTCTGGTATTGGATTGGGGTAAACTGCCAATAAAGTTATCTGTCTCGAGCCCGTATTTTGCACCACTGCACAAATGTAAGTTTGCCAGTTGATGTCCAAATTTTTGCATGTCGATAGCTGTAGGTTGGCGGGGTTCAATGTATTCCATAATCAAACAAGCTCCTTTTTCTAAATTACTGCAGCTTATTACTTCAGGAGTTTTAATAGTGCCCGAATCGGAAATTAATTTCAATCCCGCCCTTTCACTACTAAACATTGCATAAGCGTTCTGGCCGTAATTTAGTTTACAAAACAGCTTTTTATTTTGTAGTAGTATCAAAAAAGCCTGGGAAATATCACCACCTGATGTGGGTTGTAACCCCAGTACAGTTTCACCCAGAAGATCGGACAATTGAATTTCAAGATCTTTTACCATACACTTTACTAAATAAGAATGGAATGTTGGGGAAAATCGCGATTTCTTCTAATCCAAATCTCCCGGATAACGGCCAATGACCGTCCAGCCGCCATCCACCACCAAAGTTTGGCCACTTATATGGGCGGCTTCCTTTGAAAGCAGAAAAAGACAGGAGTTGGCTATGTCTTCTGGCTTACCTACAATACCTCCGGGCAATAGTTTACCCCATGCGCCGGCATAATCTGGTTCTTCCAGGGCTGTGCGCTCTGTTAAGGTTGCCCCGGGCGCAATGGCATTGATGGTGATTTGATGCTGGCCCAACACCAGAACCAGGCTTTTTGCAAGCATGCGCAGCGCCGCTTTTGTCATTGAATAGGCCGATAGAGAGGGATAACTTTTAATGCCGGTAATAGAAGACATCAACACAATTCTTCCCCCTGCACCCTGATCTTTCATTATTGCGCTAGCTTTCTGAACCAGGAAAAAAGCGCCTTGTAAATTGAGATTTATTACTTTTTGAAAGTCCTCAGGGCTAAATTCGAAAAAATCTCCAAACAAGGTGATACCTGCATTTGGGATAACAAAGTCAATTTTGCCAAAGTGCTCAAGGGTATATTTAATAAGTTCATCTATCACTTTAATTTCCCCTGCATCTCCGTAAAATGGCCGACATTTACCTGAAAATTTTGCATCTAGATCAGCCGCGGCTTTTTCAGCAACCGATTTATCCCTATCATTTAAAACAACATTGGCTCCGTTTTCGAGGAGTAAAGATGCGATGGCATAGCCTATTCCAGTGCCGGCACCTGTAATTATAGCAACATTATTTTTAATTCCCGAATACACTATACCTTGCTTCTAAATAGACTAACTGCTTTGCCGGTGGCGTTGGTTTTTACACAAAAAAGCCCTCCGCTTAGAGGAGCAGATTTTAGTTCATCTTCTCCCAATCCGCTTCTCGCTGTGGTAATATACAACATATTGAAATCTTTACCGCCAAAGCAGCAAGAGGTTACATGAGGTGCATCTACGGCGATTTCCTGGATTACTTTTCCGTCTAACGGATTCCAGCGCCTAACACATGCTCCCCCCCAATGTGCTATCCATAGCATACCTTCGTCATCTATAGTCATGCCGTCCGGGGAACCGTAGGAAGGAGGGATCTTAAAAAGCGTTTTCCTGTTTGTTATTTCATTACGGACACTGTCAAAATCATACACAGCCACTTCAAATGTCGGGGAGTCAATATAGTAATATTTAGCACCGTTGCAAGACCATGCCATGCCATTGGAAATGGTGGTATTCGCAATCTGCAAACTTGATTTAAGAAACCGATCAAGTTTGTATAAATTCCCACTTCCCGGAAGGAATTCTTTATGCATAGTTCCTATCCAGAAATTCCCATTTGGATCGCATTTCCCGTCATTGAACCGCATTTTGGCATCCGTATTTTTAAGGACGTTCAGATACTTAAGTTCCTTAGTCTGCAACGAGAATAGTGCTATTCCAGACTCCATTGCCATTAGAAGGCTGCCTTCTGTAGTGATCGATATAGCACCGATCATCTCATCAAAATTCCAATGTTCATTTTCTTTGGATAAAGGAGTATGGCAATGTAGTTTGCGTCCTTCAATATCTAGCCAAAAAAGTCTTTGGTTTATAAAATCCCAGACAGGACCTTCTCCCAACACCGCTTTAGAATCAAACACGAATTGGGCATTTAAGCTATTTACTTTCACACTTTGCTGCTGGTTTAAACAAAATTTAATTTAAGAGATCCTTGTATTTCGTAGAATTACCCAGTAATTCAGTAGCCGTCAGGATGGCATCATCGTGCTCCAGGTAATAATCATAAAGTCCTTCACGATAAAAATATCGCTTAATAATTTCATCCTCAAGATTTTTCTGAAGCTCCATTTTATATTTGTCCAGGGCTGCAAGTTTACTTTTGCTTATTTCGCTGAGGAGATTTTTGTAATTGTTTTCAACTACAACTCCAAATATTTCATTGTCATCGCTTGCCATGGCCTCTCGCAGCGCCTTTTCTGTTTTGGTCTCAAAATTGAAATTGCTCTTCGTTACAAATGATTTAAACTCTGAAAAATCGCGTTCGGAGAAGTTGAACGCGCTCACGTTCACCAGGCTGTTTTGGTAATGGTAATTAGTGGCAAAATCAAAAATCACATGATTACTTAGTAGCGCTTTAGTAAGACTATTGGTTTTTACGGCGCTTATCTCAACATCTGGCATTACGCCACCTCCGTCCTGCACCTTACGCCCATTTCTTGTTGTAAAGTCATTGAACTGAGTGTTACGAACAGCATTGCCAAGCTCATCCCTGTTCCAGTAATCCAGAGATTGAATACACCTGCCAGAGGCCGTATAATATCTGGATATGGTAACCTTGAGCTGAGTTCCATAAGTAAGCCTTAGGGGCCGTTGTACAAGGCCTTTGCCAAAACTTCTGGCGCCGATGATAACCGCTCTATCCAAATCCTGAAGACTTCCTGAAACAATTTCACTTGCAGAAGCACTACTGCCATTTACAAGCACCACAAGAGGTATTTCTTTATCAACAGGCTGGTTCTTGGTCCTGTATTCACGATTAAACTTTTTGACTTTAGATTTTGTAGTGACAATAAGTTCTCCTCTGGGCACAAAAAGATTGGTGACATTTATTGCTTCAGAAAGCAAGCCACCGGGATTGTTCCGGAGGTCGAGAATTATTTTGGAAGCTCCTTTTCCTTTAAGGTCGTTCAGGGCAGTTTTAGTCTGTGAAGACGCTTTGGCATTAAACTTTGAAAGCACAATATAACCGGTATTATCATTGACCATATTATAGTAGGGAACCGCATCGACCTCTATTGCCTCTCTTTTAATGGTGGCTGTTTTGGCCTGCCCCTGTCTTTTATAACTAACTATTACATCTGTATTGTTGGCACCTTTTAGCAGTTCGCCCGCATCATCCTTAAAATCTGAAATTGTTATATCTCCTATTTTTATGATCTCATCCCCAGCTTTAAGGCCTGCTTTGTCCGCAGGATAGTTCTTATAAGGCTCAACTATCAGGATCTTATCCTCATATGATCTTACCAGCGCACCAATTCCGGAGTATTCCCCGGCATTGTTAATCTTGTATGCTTCCACATCCTGTTCATTAAGGAATTTGGTATAAGGGTCCAGATCGTCGAGCATATTTTTAATGGCAGTATCCATTAATTCGGCCGGATTGGTCTCATCCACATAATTCATGTTAAGCTCCTTAAAAAGGGTGGTGAAAATTTCAATCTGTTTAGCTATTTCAAAAAAATCACTTTTAAAGCTGCTGGCGGCAACCAAAAAAACAATAGCAAAAACGGGAATTATTACTTTCTTATTCAGCAATCTTCGCATTGGACACTTTTTTTAGAAGTTTATCAAAAATACTTAACATGCTCTTCTCAACAACTGCATATGTTGGCACATCCTTACCAAGGTATAAAAATAGAAACGCAAAGTTTCCCTCCATGTTGTTAAAAATATGTTGTTTGTTTTGGCGGTAACACTCCCTCATAAGTCGTTTAATCCTGTTTCGCTTAACTGCACTTTTAAAATTGCTTTTTGGTACTGTAACCGCAGTCCGGATCTTAGCCTCTACGGGGGTTGTAATGCTGAGATAGATGAGTTTAAAGGGAAAAGCAGAAACAGAATGGCCTTCTTTAAAGAGGCGCTCAATAACATCCTTATTCCTGAGTTTTTCCTTCTTTGGGAATGTAAAAGCCATAAGTCCGTAAAATTAGCAAATTAATACACGCGGGCAGAACATGATATTTGTCATAGGAAATGTTTTGCTCCAAAAGTACTTTGTGTCCCTATTAATATGCCATAAATTAAGAGCTGAAAGAGTTTAACAATGGGTGAATTACAATTAGAAAAGGTAACTAAAGGCGCGGATAGAGCGGTGTACATCAAACAACTTCTCAATGATATTGATGCCCTTGAGCGCATGCTAAAAGAGAATAAATTTCAAAAATCTCCCATCCATATTGGAGCTGAACAGGAATTCTGCCTGGTTAACGACAGTTGGGAACCTTCTAATAAGGCTTCAGATGTTTTAAAAGAAGTAAACCTACCTCAATTTACCTCAGAGTTGGCACTGTACAACTTAGAGATTAATCTGGATCCATTAAAATTAAGCGGCCGTTGTTTTTCTGAGATGCATAATAATCTTGATACATTCCTGGAAAAAGCAGAAACCGCGGCTGAAAAGTATAATGTCAAAGTATTGTTGACGGGCATTCTCCCGACCTTGCGAACAAAATTTTTGGGATTAGATTATATGACCCCTTTAAAAAGGTACCAAATTTTAAATGAGGCGATAAAAAATATCAGGAAGAACGAAATAGAACTTCACATTAAAGGAGTTGATGAAGTTAATTTACATCACGACACAATAATGTACGAAGGCTGTAATACGAGCTTTCAATCGCATCTGCAAATAGACCCGGACGATTTCATGGATTCTTACAATTGGGCCCAGGCGATCGCAGGGCCAATACTTTCAATATGCGCCAATTCTCCCATGCTTATGGGGAGAGAGTTGTGGGAAGAAAGTCGTATCGCCCTTTTTACTCAAAGTGTGGATACACGGGCAAGCACCTTTTTCTTAAATGAAAAAGAACCCAGGGTTGGATTTGGCAATGAATGGGCCAGCGGTTCCGCGGCAGACTTTTTTAAACAGTCCATTGTAAGATTCAGAAGCCTCATATCTGCAAATTACGAATCTGATAGTGTTGCTGAACTGGAAAATGGAAGTATCCCAAAACTAAAAGCCCTCAACCTTCACAATGGAACAGTGTACAGATGGAACCGCCTTTGCTATGGAACAACAGACGGGGAACCACATTTGAGAATTGAAAACAGGTATTTACCTTCAGGACCCAGCACTCAGGATGAAATTGCAAATATGATGTTTTGGGTAGGCGTTATGAAAGGAAGGCCTGCAAAGTTTGATGAGATCCACAAGAAAATGGACTTTAAGGATGCAAAGAGTAATTTCTTCAATGCAGCAAGATATGGAATGGCTGCACAATTCTACTGGGATGGTAAGTTAATTTCCAGTCAGGACCTTTTAGCTGATCATTTTCTGCCCATGGCCTTTCGCGGCCTTTATAGTATGAATATTGCGCCGGAAGATGCCGAACGCTACCTGTCTATAATTGAAAATAGAATAAGATCTACAAACGGATCCCGGTGGATGGTAAATGCTTATAGAAAATTACAGCAAAAACACAAGAAGCCAGACGCCTTAAAAATTCTCACTGCTACTATTTATCAGAGACAGCAAAAAGGCTATGCCATTGATGCCTGGCAATTGCCCAGGGGAGATGAGATTAATATTCAAAGAGAAAATAAAACTGTTGGCGATTGTATGAATTCCAGGACAATTACAGCTCAGGAATCCGACAGTGCAGAGCTGGTACTTAGAATGATGCAGTGGAACAATATTCATCACCTGCCCATCCTAAATAATGATCTGAATCTAAGTGGCCTGCTTACCTGGACAGATGTAAAAAAGTATCTGGAGGATCCGGTAAAATTGCAGTCGAGCATTAGCGTCCTGATGAAAAAGGAATTGATAACCACCACAGCCGATACATCTTTGGAAAGTGCAATTGAGCTAATGAAAAGCCAGAATATTAATTGCCTGCCCGTTGTGCGCGGCACAAAATTAATCGGAATTATTACGTCTAATGATTTATAAATAAATGATTCAAACGCAACCGATTATCAAAGAAAAGGCGCTATCTACACGTTTAATAGGTAAAATATCTGGTCAGGAAAACGGGCCTACGTTTGTTTTTTTTGGAGGAATTCACGGAAATGAACCAGCTGGCATTTTGGCCCTTGAAAAAGTTTTTAAGGATCTTCAAAGCCAAGCCTTGCCAATTAAAGGCAATATCTATGGAATTCGCGGGAATCTGCGAGGGCTTTTTGCAGGAAAAAGATTTTTAGACCACGATCTTAACAGGCTTTGGACAAACGCTAAGATTCCAATTATAAAGTCCAAAACAACGTCAGAACTATCGATTGAAGAACAAGAGCTGCTAGAAATTTATTCCTTGATTTCAGAAATTTTAAGGGCCCATGAGAAACCTTTTTATTTTGTGGATATTCATACAACCTCTAGCAAAACAGTACCTTTTATAACGATTAATGACGCCCTGATAAACAGAAAATTTTCGAAATGTTTCCCCTTGCCTGTGGTTTTGGGAATTGAAGAATACCTTGAAGGGCCTTTATTAAGTTATGTCAACGAAAGAGGATACGTTTCGCTCGGAATTGAATCTGGTCAGCACGATGATATTGAAGCGGTGGACAACGCAATTTCATTTGTCTGGATAGCCCTTGTGTCTGCGGAAATGATTGAAGTATCCGAACTACCCCAGCTCAAAGTACATTTCCACAAGCTCAAAAATGCTACTTATGGCAACAGAAGCTTTTATGAAATACGCTCAAGGCGAGAATTGCTTCCAGGGGATCAGTTTAAGATGGAAGAAGGCTTTCAGAGTTTTGAAAAGGTCCCCGGAGGAATTTTGCTGGCAGAACATAATGGTGAGGAAATACTTGCTCCCAGGGACAGTATTATTTTTATGCCCCTTTATCAGGAACAGGGGAAGGAAGGCTTTTTCTTTATTCGAAAGATTCCAAATTGGGCATTGCGGGTTTCAGAATTTTTAAGAAGGTTTAATTGGGATAATTTTTTCATTGCTTTTCCGGGAGTATCCAGAACAGTAAACAGGAAAAACCTAAAAGTAAACCCCCGCGTTGCTAAATTTTTTATGAGGCCAATTTTTCATCTGTTTGGCTATAGGAGGAGTATTCTGGATGGCACTAAAGTAGTGATGAGCAATAGGGAGCGCAGTTCAAAAAAGGAGATGTATTGTAAAACACGTTGGTACCGTTGATATTTTCTTATATTGAATAACTGACCTTAAAAGGCATGCGATGCGGTTAATCTTTAGCGCTTCCAGTTTTTGGCTGCCATATATTGTTTGCCGAATTTATATCTGCCATTAATTGGGACGGATCAAGGACCACCGCTTTGATCTGATTAATTGGTATATCCACACTAAATATATAGGTTGGACTCGCCCATGGCCAATCCGGAATAACAGTTCTTTTTAGACTGGGGTAGGGATTGTCCTTTTCTCCACGCATCATTCTTAATGGCGCATAGTATATTAGCTGTGAGTTGTCTTCCAGTACCAATAAGATATCTAAAGGCATTGGCATTAATCCTATGCGCTCCAAAATAATATTTGTATTCTCTCCATCGGCACTGACTTCCTTTATACCATAGTCTATAGTATTCGTTGTTTGCGTCCAATCTGTAAGGTACCAGTCTAAATGTATACCCGAAACCTTTTCAGCCGTTCGTTTAAAATCATTGGGAGTTGGGTGTTTAAACTTAAAATCCGCGTAGTATTTTCTAAGCGTTTCCATTAGTTTGTCTTGGCCGATGATATATCCAAGTTGTGCTAAAAACACTGCTCCTTTATTATAAATAGCGTTACCATACGCATAATTAATATTGTAACGATCTGCATGAGTTGTCAGTGGTTGTTCTTTGCCAGAACCGGCCACAGCATAATACCCGGCATAATGGGCCCCAAAAGGGCTGGGCCTGTTATACTCCAGGATTTTGTTGGTACACAAAGTCTCAATGAATTCTGTGAAACCCTCGTCCATCCACCCGTGTTTTAATTCATTGTTGGCCAGCACATGCTGAAACCAAGAATGTGCTATTTCGTGTACCATGAGGCCAACCAGCCCGTTAAAGCTACCCCTTCCTAGTATTATGGTTCCCATGGCGTATTCCATTCCGCCATCCCCACCCTGAATTAAGGAATATTGCTCATAAGGATACAAACCAATATTTTTGTTCAGGAAATGCAACGCTTCAACGGTTTTTGGCTGCAAATTTTTCCAATTCTCCAGAATATTCGGATCGTTTTTATACAGGAAGTGCAATACCGGGCCATTTTCTACTTGCACTTTATCGTGAATATACTCAGGGTCTGCTGCCCACATAAAGTCGTGCACCATGGGCGCTTTAAAATGCCATGTAAGTGTTTTCCCTTTAGGTTTTTTTACCTGCACTCCGGTTGCCTGGTACCCATGTCCTATTTCATCGGGATTTTGTAAATACCCTGTGCCGCCTACGATATAATTCTTATCAATCGTCAGCTTTACGTCAAAATCTCCCCAAACACCGTGGAACTCACGGGCAATATATGCATCTGCATGCCATCCCTCAAAATCATATTCAGCCATTTTTGGATACCACTGACTCATAGACAGCGCAACTCCTTCAGAATTGTTTCTCCCGGATCTTCTGATTTGTACGGGCACCTGCCCTTCAAATACCATTTCAAATGTGGTTTTGCCACCCGGTGGTAAAGGAGTCTTTAACACTACTTCCAATACTGTATCCTCAAGGGTATTTACGATAGTGTTTCCGTCTTGCTTAAGAGAAGTTGCTCTGAGGTAACCAATTTCTGACGGGGATAAGTTTGCAATTCTGCTTTCTCCGTTAGTGAACAAACGGCTGTCCGGATCTGTGATGTGCTGCACCCGAAGATCCATTTCGCTTCCTGGCTGAAAGGCATTAGGGTACATATGATAAAACACCCTTTTTAAGGTGTCCGGGGAATTATTTGTATATATCAATTTTTGAGTACCACTATATTTATAGTTGTCAACATTCATTGCCACCTCCATGGTATAATCTACCTGCTGCTGCCAATATCCTGGTGGCACCTGCGCCCTAAGAGCTAAGGCCATGAAAAACAGTCCGGCAATTACAATGATTTTCCTTATCAGCATAGCTGGTTTTTAAATTTTTATAGTTCCTTTTGATACTTTTTCAGCTAATATCATAGCGTTAAAGGCATTGACCATTTTCCCGGATTTGGATACTTTATCAAAAGGTTTGGCTTTTGTCACGTCGCCCGAAAGAATTACGGTGGCCTTGGTTTTTTGTCCGGAAACCATTAGGATGTTTTTAACCTGTACTGCGGTTAATTTTGGATATTGAGAACGGATTAATGCCGCAACCCCGGCAACGGCGGGTGCCGCCATAGATGTGCCATCCTGAAATTTGTATTTGTTTCCAGGCATTGTGGAATATATTGCGCTTCCTGGCGCAAAGACATCAACGTTTTTAAGCCCGTAATTGGAATAATTTGCCACCATTTCTGAACCATATTCTGGTTCCATGGCGCCTACCTCCAGAACGTTGTTTACTATTTCCGCCCCGAGATGATTGTTGTGGTCGTTTGGAAATTCCGTAATATTTGGGTCGTCCAGATTATAGCCATCATTCCCTGCCCCGTGAATAAACAGCACATCATTATCAGCTGCATATTTCAAAGCATCATAGACCCATAGTGCATTTGGTGAGAAGGATTTACCAAAACTCGCATTGATGATCCTGGCGCCATTATCTACGGCATAGCGAATACCCAGGGCAATATCCTTATCGTATTCGTCCCCATTAGAAAGTACCCGAAGGCTCATTATTTTTACATTATTTGCCACCCCGTTAATCCCCTTTCCATTATTACGTTCAGCTGCGATAATTCCGGCTACATGTGTCCCATGAGACTCATCTGCTGAACGGTTCATAGGGTTCCCATTGCCATATTTAGTATCTGTTATGTCATAAGGATTATCTCCAACAACGGAGCGGCCATCAAAATCTATTTTTAGATGATAGTCCAGCTGATCTGAATAGTGTTTTATACCGTCTTTAAGCGCTTCTATTACTTCGGGAATGCTGTCTTCAATATTATACATTTGTCTTAGGACACCAATATGTTGTAGCATTGCCGGATCTTCGGTTTTGATCGCGCTAACTTCTCTTTTGGTATAACTGTTTTTCTTCAAATGCTTTTTAACGGCTGCATCCGCTTCTAATACGGCCTCAAGAATTTGCTCATACTGTGGCTTATATTGGGCGGCTTGTGCTTTTTTTGTTTGAAGCGCAGATTTTGCACTCGCCTGAAGTGAGGCGTCACCTATTTTTAGCTTCACTATTCTGGTCATTTCGAGTTGCTCATGATATGCCTCCCCCAAAAAGTTATAACCATGAATGTCATCTATATATCCATTTTTATCATCATCTTTTCCGTTTCCGGCTTTTTCACCTTTGTTGGTCCACAATACCCCGTTAAGATCTTCATGATTTAGGTCGATACCCGTATCCATTACGGCGACAATTACCGATTTCCCTTTTCTGTTGCCAATGATCTCCTTATAGGCCTTGTCAAGACTCATTCCTGGTATAGTATCATTTCGCAAATCCGAATGCAACCAGGACTTTCTTTCTGTTTCTGAGAGTTTGGTAATTTTCAACGGAGTATTATCTATATTTTCTATAGGGGTACTTATCAGGGCTGTTACACCACATGAAGACAGCAGTAATATCAGGGATGCTGCGATAATTAAAGATCTAAATGATTTAATGGTCATATGTGTTTATTTATTAGTGTATTTTACTGTAATAATTTCCGGCGTACGGCGCCCTGAACTGTTCAAAACAACCCCGATCCGCCATTGTGACAAAGCAGGTTTTACCATCCGCTCCACCAAAAGCAATGTTTGAGGGTTTCTTTCCCTTTAGGCTAACTTCATCCAACATGCGGGCATTTGGATTCACTATAAGTACCGTGCCTTTATCATAGCGGGTAATGTACAGGTTGCCCTTGGCATCACAGCGCATACCGTCCAACCCAAAATCCTCAAAAGAAAGGAATTTTTGTTTGTTGGCAAGTTTGCCATTTTCACCTATATCGTATTTCCATATCACTCTTTGAACAGACTCATTCACATATAGAATTTTCCCGTCTGGACTAACTTCCACACCGTTTGTAGTGCCCATATCAGTTTCTATTAGTTCCATTTTTCTATCTGGTGATACCATCCACAACTGGCCTGTACTTTCAGCCCAATTTGGATCACTTAGGTAAAGCGTACCATCCGGGCTTATGGCCAGGTCATTGGGTTGGTTCATAGTGGAATCACGGGCCCAGATTTCCGGATTTTTCATGTTCCTTTTATACCGATATATTGTATGACCCATATAATCGGCAACAAACATATTACCCATAGTATCAAACCGTATGCCATTTCCAATGCTGCCCTCGGGCAGCGTTATGTAGATTTCCCCATTGCCATTCTTGTCTACACGGCCTATAGTTCCCTCTTTTTCGAAATTAACAGCAAAAAGATCTCCTTCGGCATTAACTGCCGGCCCCTCTATGCCTTTTGTAAAACTAAATTCACTGCTGAAGTCAGTACTTTTTATTGCTGTTTCCTTGCAAGAATTCATGGAAATAATCAGATAAATGGAGAATAGTAATTTAATTGAAGATTTCATCAAAAGAATGTGTGTTATTTAGTCGTATACCCTTTTCAGTTTGCTGTAAAGTACAAATTTCGTTATGCGCATCGTGCTCCAGAAAAAGATAAAATTCGCCTTCTGCTGCCTGTTCTAAAAAATCCGCTTTTTCGGAAAGTGTTATCAGCGGTCTGGTATCATAGCCCATGATAAATGGGAGTGGAATATGACCCACAGTTGGAAGAAGGTCTGCCGTGAATACCAGCGTTTTATTTTTGTAACTGATATGAGGGATCATCTGTTTTTCGGTATGCCCGTCAACAAAAAGGATTCCAAAACCCAGTTCTGAATTTTGCCGGAAAGCGGCTTCTGAACGGGGAATAAATTTTAATTGACCGCTTTGCTGCATAGGCAATAAATTCTCTTTTAAAAAAGATGCCTTTTCCCTTGAGTTCGGATTCATTGCCCAATCCCAATGTGCCTCATTAGACCAATAGATGGCATTTTTAAAAGCAGCTTCGTAGCCAGTTTTGTTTCTATTCCACTGAACACTGCCTCCGCAATGATCAAAATGCAGATGTGTCATAAAAATATCGGTAATATCATCCGGGTGAAAACCGTGTTTTTTAAGTGAGGCCTCCAGGCTATAATTCCCCCATCGATAATAATAACTGTAAAATTTTTCCGATTGCTTGTTCCCAAGGCCCGTATCTATTAATATTAACCGATTTCCATCTTCAATTAAAAGACTCCGGGCTGCAATATCAATCATATTGTTATTGTCTGCCGGATTAGTCCTGGACCAGAGCGATTTTGGTACTACCCCAAACATGGCGCCGCCGTCTAATTTAAAATTACCGGTTTCAATCGGATATAATTTCATTAGGGAGATCTGTTTTTTGCAAAATAAGCAAAGCTATTATCTTATGCCTTTATAGCATATATTTTTAACAAATCAATAGGGAATTTCTTCTGTGTGCAGTAATTGTTCCAATTGTTGCCCAAAGTATATCATCCTTTTAATTTCCTGTACCCCAAGAAGCCGTTCTTTTTTAAGGATAAATATGGAGTTTCCGTTAGATTCAATATGATAATACGGATTACTTTCAAGGAATAATACCAGGTCATCTGAAAAGAATAAGCGTATTGCTTCCGTATTTGGACCACTCAGATAAAAGCGTTTGCTAAAATCGGGATGGTGATCAATATCAATATCCTTAAATCCGGCCAGGCCATAAATGAACTTTAATAAACCCTCCTTGTCCAGTGTAAAAATGGGGATCTCTCTAGCCAATTTTATGTGCATTACCGTTGCCTTCACCACTTCTTTGGCAATAAATTCTCCTTCGGTAAATTCAACATCAAATACACTGCAGTTTTTATCGCTGTCTAGCAGATTATTATAGAAATAACTGATATTTCTGGTTCTGAAGAATACAAAATCTCTTAGAAACTTTGTTTTAGAATTTTTTGCCGGAATGTAATTCCAGTGGAAATCTTTGGCAGTGGCTTTTAGATCTTCCTGTCTTTTTGTAAAAAAGCGTTCAATTGGATTCAGTGCGGCAAGCGGAATAATTTTACGTATGGCAAAGGGATGGGTAGAGTCTGTTTCGTGCTTATCCAGACCTATTATTTCTATACTTCCGCCTTTTTTTGAAAAAGTGTCGGCGTAATTTTCCAATCCTTCCATTACCGTATCATCCACAAAACTGCACAAAGAAAAGTCGAGCACCACATCTTCATTCTCGGGAACGACATCTAATTTGTTTTTTAGCTTGTAGAAATTTAGAAAACTGCAGAAATGTTTCACGCTAACATAGAAGTTTCCCTCATCTTTTTCTTTATAAAGAAGAATATTTGGTTTAATAAGGTGGCTTACAAACAAAGTAATACTTCTGTTGATTATAACGTGGATTATAAAAGTGACTAAAATTCCAACACTTATTCCTGTTATTAGGTTGGTAAACAGGGTAGTGAGCAGGGTTGCGAGAAAAATGATGATTTGTTCTTTGCCAATTTTCGCTACTTTTTTAAATGTTTTGGGAGTTGCAAGTTTATATCCCGTGTAAACCAGGATGGCGGCTAAAGCGGCAAGCGGTATTTTTCGTATTTGATCCTGAAACAAGAGAACAAATGCTAATAGAAAAAGAGCGTGAAACATATTAGCCGACCTGTTAGTTGCCCCGGTATTTACGTTAACAGAACTACGGGCAATTACCGTAACTACATTAAGTCCGCCAAAAAATCCACTAACAGTAGAGGCTACCCCAAGGGCTTTTAAGTCTTTATTTACATTAGAACGCCTATTGCCCGGATCTAATTTATCTACGGCCTTAATGCTCAATAAAGATTCAATACTGGCAATGAGCGTTATCGCAAAAACAGCCAAAATAAAATCGCGATTCCCCAGCATCGAAAAATCCGGAAATGCAAGGCTTTCCATCACATTGTCAGGAATGTTTACGAGGTATTTGCCGTCCAATGGGTATGGGATATTTAACCAGGTACAGGCATAACTAAGGCCAACTGTTAATATAAGTATCCACATGGGCGCGGGAATAAGATGAAACCATCGGTTTCTTATTTTGGAGTAAAAGACCATGATAGCCAGACTAAAGAGCCCAATTATAGCCGCAATTAAAACGCCGGTGTTGTCTGTCTGAAATAACTTTAATATACCCTTTGGTATATTCATTAGCAAATTTATGATACTTCCACTGGCTTCCATATCGCCCAGCATAATATGGAACTGTTTGGAAAGGATACCAAGCCCAATCGCGGCGAGCATTCCCTCTATGGCAGAGGCAGGGAAGAAGTCGGCCAATCGGCCCATTTTCAGGAACCCCAGAATAATCATCAGCAGCCCGGAGCAGACTATTGCGGCCAGTGTAACTAAATATCCCTGATACAGATCACCTCCTCCGAGGGTGGTGATAGCTCCGAGTAAAACAATTACAAGCCCATTTCCCGGCCCTGTGATGGTGACATGTGAGCCTCCCAGGATGGCCACAACAATACCACCGGCTATGGCAGCAATTATTCCGGAAATTGGCGGGGCTTCACTTGCTAAGGCCAGGCCAAGACCTAATGGAAGGGCAATCAGAGAGACCACGAAACCAGAAAATAAATTTTTCGGGAGATCCTTGATAAAAGTCGCTGTATTGCTGGTTTTAGGTTTCAAATTATTTTCTGATGATCAATATGTCGGTTGGTAAATCTGAAAGTATATACTCAATATCGTGTGTAAATATGCGATCCAGGAGGCCCGATTTTGCAGGGGCATTCATGACCAGTAAATCGGCACGGACTACTTCTGCATAATGCCCAATGGAATATCCTCTTTTCCCAAAAATACTTTGGGTCTTCACTTTAATATTATTGACTAAATTTTTCGGGAGCTGTGCAATTATCTTTCTAACCCTGGACTCTTCTCTATTTTTTAATCTTTCTTTTACGATATTGGCTCTTTTGAGCGATTTGTCATCTTGTACCGTTACATGGATCTCTTTTTGAAGAATTTCTTCAACAACTGTAATCTGTTGTGCGCCAAAGGCATTGGCCGCATAAAAGGCATCGGTAATGGCAACGGCAGTTTCGGGAGCATCCAGCCCGTTTACCACCACATGTTGACATGGAACGCGAACAGCTGAGGGTTTTATTAGCAGTAAAACTGAACAGGAAACCCTGCGGGTTAGTTTACGGGCAATGGTACCTACATAAAACTGATATATATTTTCGTGTTGTAAAGCACCCAGTACCAACAGATCTACATCAAACCTTTCACATGCGTGCAGAATAGTGTCCACCGGCTTACCTTCTATCCATTGTATTTCTATCGGGAAGTCCTTGTATTCAGTTTTATGCAGAATATCATTTATCGTTGCCAGTTTTTCAGAAGTTTTTTCACCAACGTGAAGTAAAATTAGTTTGGCATTGAAAAAATGTGCAATTCGGCTTGTTTCCAGCACATTTACCTCCAGTGTTGGAGAAAATGCAAATCCATACAATAAAGTCTTGAAGGGCTGAATAGCCTTGGTCATTGGTAGGTTGTTTAAAGTTCAATATAGCACTTAAATATATAACAAGATTTTATAGAAATCCTAATTTCTTATTTTTGCCATTGTATGCTGATATAGCTAAGCAATTTTAATATGGTTGAACTTGCCGGGATCATTATTCTTGGGATTATTGCACAATGGATGGCATGGCGCCTTAAACTACCAGCTATTCTCCCATTAATACTTATAGGGCTGCTTGTAGGGCCAATATCCACGTTGTTTACAGAACATGGAGGTAAACTAATAGAACCGATCTGGAATGGACAAGCAGGGCTTTTTCCGGGGGAGGGGCTATATTATTTTGTTTCGCTGGCGATAAGTATTATCCTTTTTGAAGGGGGACTCACCTTAAAGCGCTCCGAAGTTGAGAATGTTGGCCCTGTAATTTCGAAACTCATTACTGTTGGTACCATTGTTACTTTTGTTTGCGCCGGAGTTGCTGCTCATTTCATATTTAGCCTGAGTTGGCAGATCTCTTTTCTGTTTTCTGCATTGATAATTGTAACCGGCCCTACAGTAATTACCCCCATCCTGAGGAATATACCCTTGAAAAAGGATATTTCTGCAGTCCTGAAATGGGAAGGAATTTTAATAGACCCTATTGGCGCTCTTGTTGCCGTATTGGTATTTGAATTTATCAGTGTCGGAGAAGGTCAGGCATATACTATAACTGCGCTTATAGAGTTTGGCAAGATATTGCTGTTTGGATCTACCTTCGGATTCACCTTTGCACACGCTCTTACCTTTGCGATAAAAAAGAATTTCATTCCTCATTATCTCCTGAATGTTGTGGCACTATCTGTGGTATTGGGGGTATTTGTAGTATCGGACGCCTTTGCCCATGAATCCGGTTTGCTATCTGTTGTTGTTATGGGAATGGTGGTAGGAAATACCAATGTTCCCAATTTAAAGGAGCTGCTATATTTTAAGGAATCTCTTAGTGTACTTTTAATATCCATCCTTTTTATACTGCTGTCTGCCAATATTGATATTAGCGATATGGAACTGATATACAATTGGAATACGTTGTGGTTATTTCTTATCGTAGTGTTTGTGATACGTCCACTAGGGGTGTTTTTGAGCACGGGTGGCTCTACCTTAAAACTAAATGAAAAACTATTTATAGGATGGGTAGGACCCAGGGGTATTGTGGCAGCAGGTATCGCCTCCTTATTCGGTTCTAAGCTGATGTTAAAAGGAGAACCAGGAGCCGAGTATATTACCCCCCTGGTCTTTATGATTGTTCTTGGCACGGTTTTGCTGAATGCCACAACAGCAAGATATTTTGCTCAGATTGTAGGGGTCTTCCTGAAAGAGTCCGAAGGGATATTGATTATAGGGGCGTCTAAGGTATCCAGATTAATTGCTAATTACCTTCATGAAAATGGGCGCCATGTTGTATTAATAGATAATAACCAAACTAACATCAATAAGGCCAAACAAGATGGTTTAGAGGCCATGACGGCTAATATATACTCCGACTCACTGACAGATAATATTGAATTGAACGACATTGGATTTTTAATGTCACTTACCGGAAATTCTGAAATAAATAATTATGCTATAAATAAACTCGGCAAGCAGTTTGGTGAAAACGGAGCCTTCAGATTGGTGACCGCAGATGAAATGAACAATCCGGAAAACAACCCTAAAGAAGGTCTTTTTTCTCATACTGATGATTTTGTGAAAATAACCGAGGCAGCCAGGAAGTATCCGGCGATTCACGAAATTGATTTAAAAGACAGTGCCCATTATGAAGGGCTGATCGAAATTACCAAAGCTGATGAACATACAGTACCGCTTTTTTTAAAAACACCTGATGGCGATCTTAAAATAATACCCTCATTCAGTAAAGGGTTTAATGATATTACAGAAGGATTTAAGTTGGCCTACCTTGGTAAGATGTTGGAATCAGAATTAAAGGTTCTTAAAAATAAGGATGATAGTTAAGCATCTAGCCATAGAAAGGCTTCATATTGCTCACTTCTATCTTAATATCGTCCATATCGACATGATAATTATCTCCGGCAAGTAATTTGTAAAAATGTAAGGAGGACTCTCTCTTAATTTTACCGATTAGTAGTTCCTGGTCTATATCTCCGCCTTCCTGTTTCCAGGTAAAAACAGAATGCTGCATTATTTGAATTATTCTGTGACTGGCACAGAATTTAGCGATGTAGGTGGTCATTAGATTGTACTATGATTCAATACAACTACAACAATAATGACTATGTTAAAATTGTATTTACTTCCTTAAAATGTAAGAAAAATCAATAAAAAGGTGGTGAATACTATAAATCCTGTGGGCAAAATTATTTTTAATCGTTGAGTTTTAGCACTGCCATAAATGCTTGTTGAGGAATTTCAACATTCCCAACCTGCCTCATTCGTTTTTTACCTTTTTTCTGTTTCTCGAGTAGTTTTCGCTTCCTTGAAATATCTCCGCCATAACATTTGGCGGTCACGTCTTTTCTTAGTGCTTTAATAGTTTCCCGCGAAATAATCTTGGACCCTATGGCCGCCTGTATAGGGATATCAAATTGCTGCCGTGGGATTAATTCCTTTAATTTTACACACATTTTCTTGCCAATGTTTTGTGCATTATCAAAATGGATCAGAGCAGAGAGCGCATCTACTGGCTGGGCGTTAAGTAAGATATCTACGCGTACCAGTTTGGATACCCTCATCCCAATGGGCGAATAATCAAAAGAAGCATAGCCTTTGGAGACCGTTTTGAGCCGGTCATAGAAATCGAATACAATCTCGGCCAGCGGCATATCAAAGTTTAATTCTACGCGCTCGGTAGTTAAATAGGTCTGATGAGTGATAAGGCCACGCTTTTCAATGCAAAGAGACATTACATTGCCCACAAATTCTGACTTGGTAATTATTGTGGCTTTAATAAATGGCTCCTCTACACGGTCTACAGTTGAAGGGTCCGGAAGATCTGAAGGATTATTTACAACAAAGGGTGTTTCCTTGTCTTTTGTGGTAAATGCATGATAACTTACGTTGGGAACGGTTGTAATCACCGTCATATCAAATTCGCGCTCCAATCGTTCCTGGATAATTTCCATATGCAGCATCCCAAGGAAACCACAGCGAAATCCAAAGCCCAGAGCCATACTGCTTTCGGGAGTAAACACCAGCGAAGCATCGTTAAGTTGTAATTTTTCCATGGAAGATCTCAACTCCTCAAAATCCTCAGTATCTACCGGATAGATACCGGCAAAAACCATAGGCTTAACATCTTCAAAGCCCGCAATAGCATTCTTTGTAGGATTAGCTGCATCGGTGATGGTATCACCAACTTTTACCTCTCTGGCATCTTTGATTCCGGTAATCAAGTAGCCCACATCCCCTGCTTTAATACTGGGTTTTATTTGCTGGGTTAATTTTAAAGTACCCACTTCATCTGCAAAATAGTCTTTCCCCGTTGCTACGAATTTAATTTTTTGTCCCTTACTTATCTCGCCATTAATGACCCTGAAATAGGTCTCCACCCCCCGGAAGGGATTATAAACAGAATCGAAAACCAGCGCCTGCAACGGTTCATCAGTATTTCCTTCAGGAGCAGGAATACGCTCAATAATGGCTTCGAGAATATCTTCTATCCCTATACCCGTTTTTGCACTGGCAGGAATTACCTCTTCGGGCTTGCAACCTATAAGATCAACTATGTCGTCTGTTACTTCTTCCGGACTTGCACTGGGAAGGTCTACCTTATTGAGGACCGGAATAATTTCCAAATCATTTTCCAATGCCAGGTAGAGATTAGAAATGGTCTGAGCCTGTATACTCTGAGCTGCATCCACTACCAGCAAGGCTCCCTCACAGGCGGCAATAGAACGGGAAACTTCGTAGGAGAAATCCACATGTCCGGGAGTATCTATCAGATTCAGGACGTATTCCTGACCTTTATAGTTGTACTCCATCTGAATAGCATGGCTTTTAATGGTAATTCCCCTTTCGCGCTCCAGGTCCATATTGTCCAAAAGCTGTTCCTTCTTCTCGCGCTCGGTGACAGAACCTGTAAAGTCTAACAGCCTGTCTGCCAAAGTACTTTTACCGTGGTCTATATGGGCAATGATACAGAAATTACGAATGTGCTTCATGTGAAGTAACTCCTCAATTTAAGGCAGCAAAGATACATTATTTTAGGCCTTTAAAAGGGATTGATCAAATATTAAAGTCGAGCCTTAAAAGTTAAGGGTTACAGTTAGAAAGAACTATTAAAAGGCCCGGTACGAGAATACTGCTTACAGTATGCTTAATTTTACTCAAATTAGAAACAAACCCGATGAAAAAAATTATTGTCCCATTATTTTTAATAATTGCATTGGGCTGCAGAAATGAACAAGCTTCAAGAATTGCTCTTGAGGAAGATGTTGCATTTCTTGCCAGTGATTCCCTTGGCGGGCGGGAGACCGGTACAGCAGGAGAACAAAAAGCAGCTGAATACCTGCAAAATAGAATGTCTCAACTGGGTTTACGACCCAAAGGCAATGCCGGGACCTATTTGCAGACTTTCAGCTTTAAACCTAAAACAGATCCACACCGGCAAATTCAAAATGCAAGCAGCGGGGATAGTACTAATACAGGAACAAATGTCATAGGGTTTTTAGACAATAAGGCGGCAAATACGATCGTCATAGGGGCTCATTATGACCATCTGGGAATGGGAGGTGAGGGGTCTTTATACAGAGGTGAAGATGCCGTACACAATGGTGCAGATGACAATGCCAGCGGAGTAGCCCTGCTTTTATCACTGGCAAAAGATTTGAAAGGGAAGTATAAAGGGAATAATTACCTGTTTATAGCTTTTTCCGGTGAAGAAATGGGCTTATTGGGGTCCAATTATTTTGCAAATAACCCTACTGTAGACCTATCCGAAATAAATTACATGATCAATATGGATATGGTAGGCAGATTACGCGAAGACAACACCTTATCTGTAAGTGGTACGGGAACATCCCCCGGATGGAATGAGGTTCTTAATGAAGGTAATATTGGCTTTAAATTGGTATTGAAGGAGTCGGGAATTGGCCCATCGGATCACACTTCCTTTTATTTGCAGGATATACCGGTGCTTCACTTTTTTACCGGGCAACATCAGGATTATCACAAGCCTACTGACGATGCTGATAAACTTAATTACGAAGGGATGAGAATGATATCCGATTATATCCAGACTGTCATTGGGAAAATGGATGATAAAGCACCGCTGGTTTTCAAAAAAACCAAAAATGAAAGCGAAGAAGTACCAAGGTTTAAAGTGGCCCTTGGGGTAATTCCGGATTATTTATTTGATGGCAGCGGAATGCGGATAGATGGAATTAGCGAAGACAAACCCGCTCAGAAAGCCGGCCTCCGGAAAGGAGACGTGGTAATTAAAATGGGCGATAGTGTGGTAGTGGATATGATGAGTTATATGAGGGCACTATCCGTTTTCGGGAAAGGAAATACTACTACAGTGGTTGTAGATCGAAAGGGAGAAAAAATTGAAGTAGCTATCACTTTTTGATCTAAGTTTAATTTATTTTATAGCTTTGGGGGTTAACCTACCAAAACCGTGAAACTCCCCTTAATCGTCATATTGGCCATATTTCCTCTATTATTAGCCGGCCAAACCTATGAAGTTACTGGTGCGGTAAGGGATTCCGAAGGGAAGCCATTGCCATATTCCAATGTGGTATTACTCCAAGTGTCTGATAGTACTCTAATTAAAGGAATATCGGCCGATGATACCGGCCGTTTTGTGTTGGGAGATATTAGTCCGGACCTTTATTATTTACAGGCAAAATACTTTGGTTATCAATCTGTTCTTGTTGCCCTAGAAATAAAGTCGGATATTAAAATAGGCGCCATAGTCCTGGAACCGGACAGCCAATGGTTAGATGAGGTGGTACTGACAGGCCGTCTGCCTTCTATTGAACGAAAAGCAGACCGAATTGTATTTAATGTGGAAAACACGGTGGTTAGTGAAGGCACTACCCTGGATATCCTTCGTAACGCCCCGGGAGTAATAGTAGTGCAAGAAAGTCTGGAAATCAGGGGACAGGGAGCTACTGTTTATCTGAACAACCGCAAGGTGCAATTGTCCCAATCCGAAATCCAGGATTTTTTAAGGGGCCTTTCGGGTAATATGATTTCAGCGATTGAAGTTATACCCAATCCACCCGCCAGCTATGAAGCAGAAGATGGCCCTATTCTCAATATCCGTACTACAGAGAATATAGTACCGGGATATAAGGGGAGCATAAGGGGCCATTATGAACAGGCAATTTTTCCCAAGTACAGTTTGGGAACCAGTCAGTATTACAAAAGTGACAAATTCAGCATTTTTGCAAATTACGTATTCAATCCAAGAAAGGAATTTAGAAAATCGGACAGCAGGGTTAGGTTTATTGATGAACAAAATATGGCGTTTGCAAACTGGACCAATGATTATGGTAAAACCACAAATTCCTGGTCGCAACAAGCCAATGTACTGCTCGATTATAGTCCCGGGGAGCGAGACTTGCTCGATTTCTCGACTAACCTCAGTTATTCGCCCGACAAAAAAGTTGCAAACAAAGTGGATACCGAAATGCGCGCTGCCAGCGGACAGCTCGATTCTACCTTACAAAATGAAAGCTCCATCTATGACGACCTGATAAACCTTTCTTTTGACCTTAACTATGAACATAAATTTAAGAAAGAGGGCGCTTTTCTAAAGGCAAACGTACATTATACCTACTACGAACTCTCCCGCCAACAGGAAGGTTCCAGCGATTATTTTGATGCATCAGGGGATTTTATAAGAAATTTTAGTTTTTCTACGGACGCCCTTCAGGACATCAATATTTACAGCGGACAACTGGATTATTACACTCCAATTGAATCTGGTGTTTTTGAAAGTGGAATAAAAGGTTCGCTTATTGAGTCGAGAAGTGGGATCGATTATTTTGACGTAAACAATACCCAACCCCCGTTTAATATTGCACTATCAGATAGGTTCAATTACAGAGAGGGAGTATTGGCTGCCTATAGTAGTTTGTCTAAAGATTGGGGGCAGTGGTCATTAAAGCTTGGGATAAGGGCAGAACAGACCGACGTTAACGCCCGTTCAGAAACGCTTCAGGAAATTAACACCCAGAGTTACCTGGAACTATTCCCTTCTTTCTTCCTTACCCATAAGCTTGGGGAAAAACACAGTATATCTTTCGATTACAGCAGAAAACTCACCCGCCCAAAATACTCCGACCTCAATCCGTTCCGCTACTTTTTAAATGAAAATGACTTTGATGAGGGAAACCCTGGTTTAGTGCCTAATTTTAGTCATAACTTCAACCTTAATTACAATATTAACGACATTTATTTCTTCGATATTTATTACAGGGATAACGGACAATATATAAGCACCCTTAATTTTCAGGACAATAACAATCAGACTATAAAACAAATTAAACAAAATGTACTTGAGAGCATTTCCTATGGCCTGGATTTTACTATTGCCAGCTCCGTAACCCCGTATTGGTATATGTATTTTTATAATTCGGTTTTTTATGAAGACGAAACTTTTTTGGCAGTGGAAAGCAGTATTGAGTCGTACAAAAATCAGGTAACCGGATTTTACAGCTACCTGAGTAACTCTTTAACGCTTTCTAAAGATGGTACTTTTACGGGAGATGTTTCCCTGACCTATCTGAGCGGATTTCTATTTGGTTCCTACAAAAGGACAGGCACCACTAATTTAAATATTGGTTTACGGAAGTCGCTCTGGGACAACAGGGCAGTCCTGTCACTGGTGGCTGAAGACCTTCTGGGAAAAGCCAATGCCTCTTACTCCTCGCGTTATGCCAACCAGGACAATTCTATTTTTAGTGTGCCGGAAACACAGTTTGTCCGGCTTGGGTTTACCTATAACCTGGGTAATTATTCCCTGAGTAGTACGAACCGAAGTCTGCAGAAAAGCGAATTAGACCGACTAGAAAACGAGTAAATTGCTGCGGTTTCCTTCTTTATTTCTAATTTTGCCGCGCTAAGCATATAATGATGCCCAAAATAGGAGACATACAACTTCCGGATTTTCCTTTACTTCTTGCTCCAATGGAGGATGTAAGCGATCCGCCTTTTAGAGCACTGTGCAAGGAACAGGGAGCAGATGTGGTATATACCGAATTCATTTCTTCAGAGGGCCTTATTCGGGACGCCGCTAAAAGTGTTATAAAGCTCGATATTTATGAAAAAGAGCGACCCGTGGGGATACAAATCTTTGGCGCCAACCTGGACTCCATGTTACAGTCTGTAGAGATTGTGGAGAAATCCGGACCAGACATTATTGATATCAACTTTGGATGTCCTGTGAAAAAGGTTGTTAGCAAAGGTGCAGGCGCGGGGATATTAAAGGATATCGACAAGATGGTTTCGCTGACAAAAGCCATGGTGGAGCATACCAAACTACCTGTTACTGTTAAGACCCGACTTGGCTGGGACCACAATTCTATAAAAATTGTTGAGGTGGCAGAACGGCTGCAGGATGTGGGCTGTAAGGCCATTGCTATTCATGGCAGAACCCGGGTACAGATGTACAAAGGCGAGGCAGATTGGGGGCCAATTGCAGAAGTTAAAAATAATCCCAGAATGCATATCCCCGTATTTGGCAATGGCGATCTGGACAGTCCGGAAGCTGCGGTAAAAATGAGGGATGAGTACGGTCTTGACGGGGCAATGATTGGCAGGGCCAGTATAGGATACCCCTGGTTTTTTAAGGAGGTAAAGCATTTCTTTGCCACCGGTAAACATCTTGCGCCTCCCAGCATGGAAGAACGGGTAACTGCTGCCCGGCGACATTTACAAATGGCCATAGATTGGAAGGGCGAAAAGTTAGGCGTTTTTGAAACCCGAAGGCATTATACAAATTACTTTAAAGGCATTCCTGATTTTAAGCCCTATCGCATGAAAATGGTTACCAGCGATGCCTCAGAAGATGTTTTCGCCGCCTTTGATGAGGTATTGGAAAAGTTCGGGAATCATGTTTTTGGCTAAAAGATTTTTTTAAGCCAGTAATTTTCTGCTGACCCTGCTACTGGCAATTTTAGAAGCGATTACTCCCAAAACAAGAATGGTACCCATTACTATAAAAACGTTGATAATATCGTATTCTACAGGGTATGCCAGAGAGGGGGTTATTCTGAGCCACCCAAAAGCCAATTGCGACCAGATAAGCAAGGACCCAAGAAGCACTCCGATAAGCCCCCCGAATCCGGTGACCAATAGGCCCTGAATAAAATAGATACGCCGAAGTTCTTTTATGGTGCTCCCAAGGCTGAATAGCGTTTTGGAATTAAGCTGTTTGTCCAGGATCATCATTATAATTGCCCCGACGACATTGAATAAGGCAATAATTAGTACTAAAGTAAAAATAAGATAAGTGGCTAAATTTTCAGTATTCAGCATTTTATAGAGCGTACTGTTGAGTTCCTGCCGATTTTTGATTATCACTTTCTGCCCCATAATTTCACTAAGTTCGCTACTTACAGCTTGCTGATCGGCATTGTGTTCTAGTCGGAAACTAATGGCAGACAGCTGGGTGCTGTCTTTTTCTAAAAGCGCCTGTACCAATGGTAATTCTGTAAACACATATTTCTCATCCAGATTGGTCTCAATTGCATAAACGCCAGAGACAACTACAGAAAGTTGATTATAGGGCTGAGTGGTCTGTGAGATAGATGTTGTACCCGGTTTAGGAGCAAGGATGATAAGCGGGCTTCTGTAGTTGTTTACAGCAAGGCTGAGTAAATTGGCTATTCCTATGCCCACAACGGCCTGTTGGTTTTCCAGATCCCATTGGCCCATATACAGGGTGCTATCTACCCCGGTAGTGACATTTTGATTTTCATCCACTCCTTTTATATAGGCGATATGGCTCTTTTGCTGATGTGTTAGGTATACCCGTTCTTCCAGTTCTTTAGAATAGGAAGCCAGGCCGGGGACCTGCTTTAATTTTTCTTCTTCTTCGGCTGTGAGCGAATAGAATTTCCCGGTGGCTGCTACTGCTTTAAGATCCGGGTCAAAGGTATTGCTAAAAGAGAGGCTGAATGTTTTGAGTCCGGCAAAGGCAGAAAGTACAATAAATAGTGCAGCAGCTCCTATGACTATGACCAAAAAGGTGATAAAATTGATGATGTTTACGGCATTCTGACTGCTTTTAGACCTGACGTACCGCTTGGCGATGTACAAGGGAAAATTCAATGTGCAGCTGAAGTTAGGATTTTTTTCTTTTGGCCAGGAGATCAGGGTTTTTGATGGGGTTGTCCCCACCTTCCAAAGACTTTTCAATTTGGTCTATATATTCCAGGGAATCATCCAGGTAAAAGTTGAGTTCTGGCATCCGGCGCAATTGATGCCGTGTACGTGAGGCCAGTTCGTGCTTAATAATGGGCTGACTACCCTTGATACCCTCCAGAAGTTCTTTGGCATTTTCGGTTGGAAAAATACTCACATAGACTTTTGCAATTGAAAGATCTGTGGTAACAGTAACTTTGGAAACAGAGATCAGGGTACCCTTTAGTCCGCCGTCTGTGGCGGCCCTTTGCAGAATTTCTGCCAGGTCTTTTTGAATAACCCCGGAGATCTTTTTCTGTCTTTGTGTTTCCATGGGACAAAAGTACGGATTTATTATTCTTTGTTTTTTTGTTTGAGTTACGCCCTAAGGGTGTATGTCAATTCTAATGGCAATGAAGTACTGAAGACACATATTCATCTTTTCTTTTTTCCATTAACCGTGCTCTGCCATAGCGGCTACGCGACGGCGCAGTGAAAAATGAAACAAAAAAATCTAGGCTGATTTTTCTTTTTTTGAAATCTATAGGAATTTTACTCTCCGCCGCCCAGGCCGCTTTTGCTATGCAAAATGCTCTTTGGACGGCTTCCTTCACCCAAAGTAAAATTCCCTGGATTTACTACAAAAAAAAATAGGCCGCTTCATTCTAGCCTCGCACTATTTCTGAAAAACCTTCGACAAATAGATACTGAACTGTTATTATGGGTATTCCCTTTTTCCGTAGTGTAGTGATCATGGGCGTAAAGAATTATTGAAGCCCTGGAGACGCTATTGATTTAGAAGGTACGGTGTACCTTTTAAATTATAGGCGAGATGATGCGGCTGGCCATCGCTAAGGCTGGCTCCTCAAGTAAAACATACACCGTATGTTCTACTTAACGGCCCTGCTTCGTTTTCTTTGGACAAGCAAAGAAAATGAAGAGAAGAAAATATAAATGTTCTCGTTAAAACCGTAATTTTGAATAGCTTGGATTTATTTAGTCAAACAAAAGGGAAATAAAGTATTAATGAACAAAATAGAACACATTGGTATCGCAGTAAAAAATCTGGAGGCGTCCAATAAGTTATTTGAAAAACTCTTTGGAACGGCCCATTACAAAACAGAGGAAGTAGCTTCTGAAGAGGTGAAAACTTCCTTTTTTATGGCGGGCCCCAATAAGGTAGAGTTGTTAGAGGGATTAGGTGAAGACAGCCCTATTGCTAAGTTTATAGAAAAGAAAGGAGAAGGCATTCATCACATAGCTTTTGAAGTAGATGATATTAAAGCAGAAATAGCCCGATTGAGCGCAGAAGGCTTCCAGGTTTTAAATGAATCACCCAAAAAGGGCGCAGATAACAAACTCGTGGCTTTTTTACATCCCAAAAGCGCTAACGGGGTTTTGGTAGAACTTTGTCAGGAAATAAAGATCGAATAGCCGCTGGCTCTCCTTGCGGTGTTTAAAAATAAGTGGTAATATTGCAGTCCGAAAATTGAAGGTTTTCGGATATTTACTGAAACAAACCAGCAATAAAATTTGGTCCTATAGCTCAGCTGGTTAGAGCACCTGACTCATAATCAGGGGGTCCCTGGTTCGAGCCCAGGTGGGACCACATCAAGAAGAAAACCCGCACCTAATGGTGCGGGTTTAATCATTTCCAAAATGAAAGCCGAGCTTGCTCGAGCTTGTATCTGGAAATGTAAAAAAGTCGCTTTGCTTTAGCAAAGCGTTGTTTTCTATTTGCAAAAGCGGTACTTCTCTGGTCGCTTCCGACGTCGGAGGAAGCAACCCAGGCGAATATATTGTTTAATTGAACTTTGGTTTAAACCCAGTTCTTTCTCGGGGACCGTTTTTTATTTTGAAAAATATTCTTTCATCGGTTGGAAATAATGATTATCCCAACCCTTTTTATAATGTTCTCCGCTATCTGGAACATTTGTATGAATTAGTGTTAATTCGGTTTGACCATCAACTTCCGTTAGCAGTATTTCTATTTGCGAATCTTCCTCATGCTCTTCAAATTGTGAAGTTCTCCAAGATTGTAAAATCCTTGAATAAGGTGTTAATTCAAGGTTTCTACCTTTAATATAGCCATCCCAGGCAGCAAAACTATCTCCAATCTTAGCTGTAATTACAGCCGTTCCTCCTGTCATTTTTGTGTGCCCCTCACTGTTTAACCAGGAGGTGTAAATTTCTTTGGGACTAGTATTGATTTTGGTCTTTAATGTAAACTCCATGTTTTTTCAATTAACACGAGATTTTTTTTGATTATCCTTTGGATGATTAAAAAAGGCTGCGAGATGATGTGGCTGGAGCTTGATATCAATTATCATGCAACTGAAAATTTTAGCAATTCAGACAATACTTAACTTGTCAAAAGATCACATAAGAGATCAACTGAAGTGTATTCTCTAGTCGCAGTTCAATGGAATTCCAATTATTCTGGCGCTACAAACATCGCAATAGGCCCCGTAACCCCGTGAGCTTCTTTTTCTTTGTCCATTTCTGCTGTTCCCAGAGACCGTTGCATAGCAGCCATGTCGTTAACATCAATGGTCAATGCCACCATATTACTCCCATCAGCTATAGCGTAACCGACAACATTAGACCCCCAGTCTGCGAATAATTCTACTCGCTCGGAGTGTTTGCTCATCCAATGATCAACATCCGTGACCGCGTGTGTAAAAACTACTTTAGGCATGATTTTTTTGTTTATTAGTAAGGTAATAAATTAATAATCAAAACAATCGTAGTTCTGATTAAATACCAGGAGCACTGTCTACCCCTATTCCCTGCAATCGGGTATGAGCCCAGCCTGTCCTCCGTAGTGCAGTGAAGGAGCGGTGTGACTATTTCGAACAGAAAACCCGAACTGAAAAGTACGGGTTTTGAGTTTATTGATTTGTCCCGTATACCTAATAAGTTATCTCCCCTTCAAGCCTCCAGGTAGATATTACTGTCCCATCAGGAGCAGGACTAAAGACCGCATCTTTAAAAAGTAATTCCCCGGTAGCACCTTCGAACTTTCCGGTTCCTTCCAATATCTTTATAGGAATAACGTTGCCCTGCGCATCTCTGGTGTTTTCAAAAGTTCCGGTGAGCCCACTAGGATCTGCTTCAAAATCAATTACAAGTGTTACATCTTCTTCCGTTGTAATCATATCACCATTGGCCCCAATATAATTAACATTATAAATAACACGGGCCGAACTTGCGCTGGTCAGAAAGCAGGTGCCCTCCTGAGGCCTGCCAAAACTTCCAGGCTGTATTTTACCAAGGTGCGTCATATTCCCGGATATTATATTCGTTGTTAATACAACTCCTGCTTCTTCAGGAATACATGCTAAGACAGGCTCATTGAGATCGGCTATGTTGCTAAACTTACCCTTCCAGGCCCGGGTTGCCTTATTGGCCTTATTGGATTTAGCACTTATCGCTTCAAGATTTTCTGTAGTATCTGGTGAAGATTCATGGCTGCAGGAATTTGCAATTATAAGGAGACCCAGGAGGGCCGCTACAAAAAAAACATTTCTGAAATGCTGGTTGATTGTTTTCATACTATTGTGGTTTTATGGTTTACTAGTTGTATTGACAACCTCGATAGCATGAAAGAAATATCTATAAAAAAGAGATTTCCGGTGAAGCCACAAGATTGACTTCGAGGGATAAATAAGATACAAAAATTAAATTTAATGGCAATAAACAAAAGGCAGGGGGTAGCGACAATTCTCTGGTCCATTTCGCTGCAAGTGTGATGAATCCTGCTAAGGCCGCAGTGTATTTCCAGGAATTTTATCAAAACGGCCAAAACCCTTCCCCATTTTTATTATTTAATTTACTTCCCCTGTTATTTTAAATTCTGCGATTTGTTGATATTTAGTATATTATTTTTAGAAATTGAATTCAATAATCATGAAAGGACACCATCAAAACAGAAGAGCATTTATTAAACAAGGCAGCATAGGAGCACTGGGATTAACAATCCTTCCCTGGTCTGCGAGGGGCGTAGCACCGAGCGACACTTTGCGCGTAGCACATATCGGTGTTGGAGGCATGGGAAACAATCATATGAATTGGTTTGCGAACCTACCCGGGGTAAAGATTGTTGCCCTGTGTGATGTAGATCAGGCACATTTGGCATCGACCATCAGTAGTTTGGAAAAGCTGCAGCCCGACTGGAAAGTAGATGCCTACGAAGATTTTAGACATATACTAGACCGGCAGGATATTGATGCCATCACCTGTGCCACTCCGGATCACTGGCACGCTACCATCGGAACCCTGGCCTTCCAGGCAGGGAAAGATGTTTATGGGGAGAAGCCGTTATCTTATGATGTAAGTGAAGGGCAAAAGATGTTGGCTGCCCAGAAGAAGCATGGCCGCATATTTCAATTAGGCACGCAGATCCATGCCGGGGATAATTATCACAGGGTTGCAGAAATTATTCAATCAGGGATACTTGGTGATATTCGTACCGTACGACTATGGAAGAAAGGCGGTTCTCCCGACCTGAAAATGACAAAAGGGCAAAAGGTGCCAGGGACATTGAACTGGGATATGTGGCAAGGGCCTGCGCCCGAAAGGGAGTACTTCCCGGAGAGATGTCATGTTACTTATAGATTTTTCCTGGATTATTCTGGCGGGACTTTTGCAGATTTCTGGTGCCATATAGCCGACATTGTATATTGGTCATTACAACCAAAGGGGTTACGAACTATAAGTGCGCGTGGCGAAGAAGCTAAAGGACTTTCTGATACTCCCGGATGGATAGATGTTGATTACGAATTTGAAGACCTCAACATTCACTGGACTACTGAGCCACCCAATGTGCCTGGGGCAAAAGATAGAGCTATTGGCGCATACTTCGAAGGAGAAAATGGCACATTGATATGTGACTATACCAGTCGGGAAATTACAATTAATGGCGAGACCGTAACTGATCTTCAGGAGGTACCTGTTTCAATTCCGCGTTCTCCCGGACACCAACAGAACTTTGTGGATGCAGTTAAATCGCGCACACAGCCAGAGTCCAATTTAGAATATGCCCGTGAAATGACCCTTCCCATGCATCTGGGACTTATTTCCTGGAGGCTGGGAGAATCATTAAAATGGAATCCCGAAAAGGAGCAATTTATCGGTAACAGCAAAGCAAATAAATTGCTCTCGCGCAAGGCGAGAAAAGCCTGGAGATTGATATAATGACATTTTTACTACACTTGGATTCATCACTATTTGCAGTAAAAGATCTTTACAGAACCCAAATTTTCAAACCACCATCTTTAAGCAGATAAAAAAGTGGGCGATTCTTTTAACACCCAGCTGCCTTCTTCTTTTTGGAATTTTATTCGCAAACTGCTCAAAATGCTTGTTCTCTCCTGTATTGAGGAGTAAACACTAGCATCCAGGGATAATAAAAATGCATTTTCAGCAGCTTTCTCTGGTCTGAATTTAAAAAAAATGGTTTTCCCCTGAGTCGTAATCTCTTTTAATTTTTCTTCAGTTACTAACTGCAGCGGTTTATTTAATTTTTCTAGTAGAACAGTTTCTTTTACTTCCTCATCTGCCAAATAAACAGCTGTCTGTGTCAGCACAAAGGGCAGGTCCGGAAATCGCAATATTATATCACTGCCGGGAAAAGGCTTATCATTAAGAACCGAATTAAGCACAGCTAGTTTTAGTTGCGCGAGTTCCTCTGTTGTTATTAAAGATGCTAATGTTGTCATAGTTTTCTCCTTATTGAGTTACAAAAAAAGCCGGCAATTTAGTACCGCACAGAAAAGACCATATGGTTGCTGTGCCATAATCAAGGGTTTCCAGATAATCATTAAAAGCTAAGGGTAAGCAGTTACCCTTAGCTTTTAATTCTGATAAACTTAAAAATAAGAACACCTTTCTAAGAAGGATACCATTTATGCCATAGGGCATTATCTGTACCTCTTACAAAAGTATCTATTCTTCCATTACCCCAGGAAACTGCTGCAGGATCGGAGGTAAGCACACCGCCTAATCTTTCCCAGCCAGACCAGCCGCTGTTATACCATTTATGCCACATCGCATTATCACCGCCTCTTACAAAGACATCCAATCTGCCCGATGCCCAGGAGCTAACATCGGGTCCGGATGAAAGATAACCGCCTAAACGCTCCCAATGAGACCAACCGCCACTATACCATTTATGCCATAGGGCATTGTCTGTGCCTCTAACAAAAACATCTATTCTTCCATTACTCCAGGAGACCGCCGCAGGATCTGAGGTAAGTACTCCACCTAATCTTTCCCAATGAGACCATCCGCCATTATACCATTTGTGCCATAAAGCATTGTCACCGCCTCTTACGAAGACGTCTAATCTGCCTGGTGACCAGGAACAAACTGCCGGCCCAGATGAAAGATAGCCGCCTAAACGTTCCCAATGAGACCAACCACCACTATACCATTTATGCCATAGTGCATTATCTGTTCCTCTGACAAAAGTATCTATCCTGCCATTACTCCAGGACACCGACGCGGGATTTGAAGTAAGGACGCCGCCCAATCTTTCCCAATGAGACCAACCGCCACTGTACCATTTATGCCACATGGCATTGTCACCGCCTCTAACAAAGACATCCAGTCTGCCCGACGCCCAGGAACAAACGCCTGGCCCGGATGAAAGATAACCTCCTAAACGCTCCCATCCAGACCATGCTGTCTGCGAACCGTAAATAGAACGTATCCCGGCAATATCGTCGGCCTCCAGATTTCTGTGAGGTCCACCATAATAAGGATACATCAATGCACCGGCAACTGTTGAATGGGCCAGTCCTAATGAATGGCCAAATTCGTGGGCAGCAACGGTAACCAGATCTATTCCTGAGGCAGGTAAATCCACAGACCAGGTTTCATCCTCATCAAAATGTGCATCCCCGGCAATATCCCCGCCATTTGGAGGAGGATAATATGCATGCGCCAGAACACCACCCGGGCCATCAAAAGTGCCATCCCCGTGAGCACCACTTGCAAAACGTATTTTTATATGTGGATTGCTTGCAAACGGAATTTCGGTAAAGGTGAGTGGCGTAACTGCGGCCCACAAATTAAAGGCCTCTGCAATTGCTGTACGTACCTGGGCCTGAGTAAGGTCTGTGGAAAAGTTTTGAAAGCCATATGTCAGGCTATTTGTAGACCACTTATTTCCCTGTGCTACAAACTCTGCCGTATCGGTACAACCGCAGCGCGGTCTTTTCATCAGATCCAGTGTAGGTTTGTTCAGTTCTCCTGTAACCTCTAAACCATTTAACTCCTGAAACTTCTCTAACGCCCATTCCGTTTTTTGATCAAACTGATCTTTTTTGTCAGGCGAAAGAGGCAAATTTGTTTTAAGGGAGGGTCCGGAAAATTCTTCGTTGATGTGGTCCCTGAAATATCCGAATTTAGTAAGATAGTTATGTAAACGTTCAACATTTACACCTTTAGAGCCTTTTTTTAAATTACCAGTATGGGGTACATATTCTTTTGCGGCAGTTTCTTTGACCACTGCCTGAATTGAATTGGTTTCTTGTTTTTTCATTTTTTACGTTTTACCATTAGGTCAATAATCTTAGTTTTCCTAAGATGAATACTTTAACTGAAGCTTCCAATTACCGGGAATTTCGATCGTCTTCAATTTTTCCTTATCAGCAGCAAAGAGCGATATCTCATTATTCATATCACCAACAGGCATTTCCCCATCGCCTGATATGTTCTTAGCGTTATAAAAAGCTGTACTGCTGTTGTCTGTCATGTTTCCCTGGGGCATTTCACCAGTCGTTGTCTTTTGACCGCTAAAATTTTGAGGAGTGTCCGCCATCATGTCTCCAATAGGCATTTCATTAAATTCGGGGGGCATTTGCTCATTCATACTTTCTGAAACGTCGTCCATCATCATTCCCTGGGGCATTTCACCATCTCCTGAAGGCATTTGGCCGCCGTCCATATTTTCCATGGGCATTTGGGCTCCGGGCATTTCATTTTCTGAATTGGTCTTGTTTTTACTCATGTTTTTTAATTTTGAATTGTTTGTGATTATAAAATCAAACCTTATTGTAGTTAACCTGCCTGGTAATAAACTAGGTTGGCAGTTCTGAGCCCTGGTGATAGATTTTCATTAAGGGGTTTCCTATCCGGCCTCTGAATCCCGGAGAATCGGAATTTCAGAGCATTCGAAGGTTCTAAGAGAAGTAATTTGTTAAAACGGCCGTGAGCTTTTTAACGAGCTACACGTGTTTGACACTAACAATTTTGAAATAATCCTTGAGATCTTTGAATGGGGCGTTGCGTTTACACGTTCAACTGATCCTGATGTGTTTTTTTTCCTTACCCATAAAATAAATTTGAGGTTAATGAGTATTAAATTGATATTCCAATAGGGCCAGAGAATGCAGTCTTATTGTCTAAATAATTCTATTAAAAAGACTACGGTATTTATCGCACTCAGATTTAAAAAATATTAAGCAGGTAGGTGTCATAATACTGATATTATGAGATTGATATCCTGGGGTCATATAGATTATACCATAGGAGAACTCCGTCGCCATGAGTTCTCTTATAGTATAGGTTAGGGCTATTCGTATAAAAGATAAGGCTATTCTTAAAATACTGACAGAAAATATGTATGTGTTGTAGGCTTTTCTGTATGGATGGAAGGGTTTACTGTGAACAGTAAACAGTATGCAGTAAGCAGTAAGCAGTGAACACGAGATCTTTTTTGATTATCCTGTGGATGATAAAAAAAGGCTGCGGGTTGATGCGGCTGGCAAGAGTTAAAAGTAAACAGTAAACGGTAAACAGTTAGCAATAATTTCTAAGACTTAACTAAAATACCCCCATAGGCCAATTATGAATCCAAGGGCGATTAATCCCAGGATTACTTCTAAGCCTACATTCAATACCGAAAGAATTGCATTTAATACGGGGTGCTTCTTTGAATTTGATTCCATAACAGCAGGTTTTACAAGTTTTATTAGTAACTAAAAGTTACGAATTTGAGTGGTGAAAGCGCTGTTAATTGTTGTGTAAGCCCCAAAAGTTGTGGTTTAAACGGTTTATATGTGCAGTTCATCGGAGAAATGACTTCCGGGGATCAAAAAGATTAGGCTTTGGTATAACCGTTATTGTACGCATTTTTCTAATCGGGTAACAATAAAGCAAAAGCCAGCTTCATCTAAGCCCATTTTCCTATATTTAGGCCACTAATTAACCGCTTAGAAAATGACTCAAAAACTTTTGTTGACTGCTATCCTGGCAGGCACTATTTCTCTTTGTGCCCAGGAAAAAAAGAAAGATACCACCAAATGGGATGTAGCCAATCCCGGCGTGTCTTTCAATTTTAAAAACCACGAATTTACCACCGCCGAAGGTACCTGGATGAATCTGGATGTGAGTCCGGATGGTAAAACCCTGGTTTTTGATATGCTGGGGGATATTTATTCCATGCCTGTTTCCGGCGGTCAGGCAACAGCAATACGCAGCGGAATTCCTTTTGAGATTCAACCGCGTTTTAGCCCCGATGGCAAAAAAATTGCCTTTACCAGTGATGCCGGTGGGGGCGATAATATTTGGGTGATGAACGCAGACGGTACCGATGCCAAAGCAGTTACCAAAGAAAGTTTCCATTTACTGAATAATCCGTTTTGGACACCAGATGGCAACTACCTCGTGGCCAGAAAACACTTTACTTCAAGACGCTCCTTAGGGGCAGGCGAAATTTGGCAGTACCATATTTCCGGTGGTTCAGGGGTACAACTTACCAAACGTAAAAACGACCAGCAGGATGTTAACGAACCTTGTATCTCCGCAGATGGCAAATATTTGTATTATAGCGAGGATATGTATCCCGGAGGGTCTTTCCAATATAATAAGGATCCCAACAAACAGATATACGCCATTAAACGCTATGAATTTGAAACCGGGGAAACTATTACAATTACCGGAGGCCCCGGAGGCGCCACCAGACCGCAGCTCTCCAGAAACGGATCTAAACTGGCTTTTATAAAAAGAGTACGAACCAAAACCGTACTCTATCTGCACGATTTAAATACAGGGGAAGAATGGCCTCTCCTGGACAACCTCAATAAAGACCAGCAAGAAGCCTGGGCCATTTTTGGCACCTATCCCAATTTTAGCTGGATGCCCGGTGATAAGGAAATCGTTTTCTGGAATAAGGGGCAGCTCCATAAAATAGACGTTACCACACTGCAAGTGACCAACATCCCTTTTACAATTAATGCCAGTATCCCGATAGCAGAAACGGTTCATTTTAATAATCCAATAGAAGAATCAGAGTTTAATGCATTGGTCATCAGACAGGCGGTAACCTCCCCGGACGGTAAAACAATGGCTTTTAATGCTTTGGGACACCTGTGGACCAAGCAACTGCCAAACGGTAAACCAAAGCGCCTCACCAGCACAACTGATTTTGAATTTGAACCTTCCTTTACCCCTGATGGGAAAACAATTGTTTACGTTAGCTGGAACGACGAAAACTCAGGGGCCATCCACAAGATCCCTGTCCAGGGGGGAACCCCCGTAAAACTGACCAAAGAAAAAGGGATTTACAGAACACCATCATTTAGTTCTTCCGGACAACGGCTTACGTTCAGAAAGGAGTCTGGCAATATGGACCAGGGTTTCACCTTTGACAAAAAAGCCGGAATATACACCATGGATGCTAATGGCAATAACCCAAAGCACATTACCAAAGAAGGGGAATATCCACAATTTTCGGATTCCGGCAGCCGTATTTTTTACCAAACAGGAGGCACTTATTTTGGCAACCTTACCAAAACTTTAAAGTCGGTAAACCTCAACGGCAAAGACGAAAAAACACATATAAAGTCCAAATATGCCAACCGCCTGGTACCAAGCCCTGACAATAATTGGATAGCATTTACCACCTTGCATAAAGCATATATCGCCCCCTTGTTACTCAATGGAAAGGAAATTGATCTGGATAACAAGTCGACCCTGGTACCGGTTTCTCAAATTGCAAAAGATGCAGGTATTAACCTGCACTGGTCTTCGGACAGTAAAACCATTCACTGGACGCTGGGAGACACCTATTTTTCTAATGACATAAAAGACCGTTATACCTTTTTACCGGGATCTCCGGAAAAAGTAGGTAAAATGGATTCGGTAGGGGTGCGAGTAGGGCTTAAGGCCAAAGTAGATAAACCAAAAGGTAAAATTGCATTTACCAATGCCCGGATCATTACCATGGAGAATAGGCAGCTAATCGAAAACGGGACCATAGTGGTTAATGGAAACCGCATTGAGAGCATAGGCAATTCAGGGGATATTTCTGTAGGCGGTAATACCAAAATATACGACATGGCAGGTAAAACTATTATGCCGGGAATAGTAGACGCACATGCACATATCGGGGGTTTTCGATATGGATTGACTACACAAAAACACTGGCAGCTATTTGCAAATTTAGCCTATGGGGTAACCACCGCCCACGATCCTTCGGCGAATACGGAGTCGGTTTTTGCCATGTCAGAAATGATAAAAAGTGGTGAAATGACAGGGCCAAGATTATATTCGACCGGGATTATACTCTATGGGGCAGATGGAGACTTTAAGGCTACAATCAACAGCCTTGAAGATGCCCGATCTGCAATCAGGCGCACCAAGGCATTTGGCGCTCAGTCGGTGAAAAGTTACAATCAGCCCCGCAGGGAACAGCGGCAGCAGGTAATGCAGGCAGCAAAAGAATTGGGAATCAATGTAGTGCCCGAAGGTGGTTCTACCTTCTATACCAATATGACCATGATTATGGATGGGCATACCGGAGTTGAACATAATATACCTGTGGCCCCTGTTTATAAGGATGTTTTAGAGCTTTGGAAAACCAGTAATTCTGGTTATACCCCAACTTTGATTGTAAACTATGGCGGTGTTAACGGGGAGTTCTATTTTTACCAAAACGATAAAGTCTGGGAAAATAAGAAATTGCTGAAATACACTCCAAGGGCAATCATAGATGCCAGATCCCGGCATCGGGTGATGATCCCTGATGAGGAGTATGAAAATGGGCACATCCTGGTTTCCCAAACGGCAAAAGCGCTGACAGATAGTGGTGTAAAAGTTAATTTAGGAGCACATGGCCAATTACAGGGCTTGGGCGCACACTGGGAACTTTGGATGCTGCAACAAGGCGGCATGACCAATATGGAGGCGCTGGAAGCAGCCACTATCAACGGAGCAAATTATATAGGCGCCGGAGCAGAAATAGGGTCTTTAAAAGTTGGGAAACTCGCAGATCTTATTGTACTAGATAAGAACCCACTTGAAGATATCAGAAATACGGATAATGTTAGTTATACCATGGTAAATGGCCGTTTATATGACACCGAAACTATGAATGAAATTGGCAATACAGAGATTACCAGGACCAGGTTTTGGTGGGAAAACAACAAATACAATACCGCATTTCCCTGGCATGATGCCGCAAATAGCTTTACAAGGCCCGGCTGTGGATGCCATTTGGGGCACCAGTAGCAGTTCAATATTATTTCTTTACGATTCCCTGTTTAGCCATATGGTCTTAAATACGGCCGTTTATGACCCTCGTCATTTTTAAAAACAGCGCTATTTCCCATCTTTATGGTTCATCTTAAATCTCTGAATCATGGCACTCAATTTTAATCAGTATGCAACAGAAGGAAATACCTTTTTAAATGACTACACCAAACAAATGGACCTTAACACAGATACCTCGAAAGGCGGCCGCATTTTTACCGCAATCATTTATGCTTTGCGCGATATTATTCCGCCAGAAGAATCCCTGCAACTTATTGCTCAACTACCCATGTTCCTCAAAGGAGTTTATGTACACGGCTGGAAAATCAAAAAGAAGAAGCCCAAGGTAAAACATATGGCAGAATTTATAGAATTGGTCAGACATCACGATGGCTCGGCAGCTGTGAACGATTTTGAATACAGTGATGAAGTGGCCGAAAAATATATCGATGCCACCTTTATCTACCTTAGGAAATATGTTTCCCATGGCGAAATGGAAGACATTAGGGACGGCCTACCAAAAAACCTGAAAAACATGATTTTTTCGAACCTTACTTTTTAAAGAATTTAAATGGCGTAACTGACTAAAATCATTTCAGGAAAAGGGTCTTGGAAATATCTTTGCGGGAACATAAAATCTTAAGTTATGAACCGTTTATATTTTATTGTATTTACCCTGCTAATTACTTTGCCATTTACTGGAAATTCACAGCTGATAGAGTCTATCAACAAACCAATTATAGCCGAACTGGATGAGGTCAGACCCTTTAGTGAAGGTCTTGCCGCCGTAAGAAAAGGAAATCAATGGGGATTTATCGATTCTGAAGGGAAATTAGTTATCGATTTTAGACGTGATCTGGTTTGGAGCAAAGAAGCCGATAGTTCTAAAGATGATATTACCGGCATTCGCTATCCCGTATTTTTGGATGGTTTGTGTATGAACAAGAAACTTACCGATGAGGGTATTCCGCTCTATGGGTTTATCGACCAAAAAGGGAATCAGCTAATTGAACCGGAATTTGTAAATATTACCCAGTTTAAGGACCACAGAGCCATTGGTATCTATGCGAAAAAGACATTCAGGGGTCAGAATGAAATTAAATTGAACGTCTTTGATTACAGTTTTATCGAAGTGCTAATAAACACAGAAGGTGAAATCTTATGGCCCATTCAGGAACGTGACCATATTTTAATGTCACCAAAACGATTTGAGTTGCCATTGTTGCGTTCTAAATTGATCTCTCAACATCTTATTGCCACCAAAAATGATGGCAATGAATGGCAGGTGCACCGGCTTAGTTTATAGAACATTAAACCTTCTAATTATGAAAATAGCTAAAATTGTATTCCTGATCCTGGGGACACTGTTGCTTATTTTCTTTCTTGTATATGGCTACTATGGCGGTTTTTATCCTGTTACACCAAAAATTCAACAAGAAGGAGGAGAGACGCTGGTGTACGAAAAGATGAGGGGTGATTATGCGCAAAGCCCAAAAGTTTCGGATAATGTGTACAACACACTATTGAGAGAACATAACATTACCACAACCAGAGGCTTTGGTATTTACTACGATAGTCCTGAATCTACAGATAAGGATGAGTTGAGGGCTGATGTTGGCTGTATTTTAGAGACGGATTTTGATAAACTGGAAAATCTGAAATCCCAATTCGAAATAATGGAATACCCCAAAGACAATTATTTGGTGGCCGAGTTCCCGTTTAAAGGGATGCCATCTGTAATTATAGGTATTATGAAAGTATATCCTGCCTTAAATACCTACTTGGAAGAAAACGGTTACAGCGCTGATACGCCGGTAATGGAGATTTGGGATTTGTCTAATAATATGATTCACTATAGAAGGGAACTAAGAAGAACGGACGAATAATACTGATATGATCCGGGTATATCAATTGGGCTTCTTAATTCCTTCCAATGGAAAAACCTGGTAGAAATAAGGAATTAGTAAGGCAATTAATTTTAAACAAAAAAAGAGGACCACAAGTCCTCTTTTCCTATAACAAAATTCAGTTGATTTATTTGGCATCCAGCACTTTTGTGCTGATATAGGCATTAGATCTTACAATTTTGCCCTCCTCGTTAAAATCATGTATATATAGGGCGGGCATTACTATTTTTTTTCCGTCTGCCTTTCTGGTCATTCGGAACCGCCACCAGGATTGTACTGTTTGTCCGTCTCCCAGGTCATATTCAAGGTAATCCGGATAGCCAACCACATCTATACTATTGATCTCAAATGCTTCCATAACTTCCTTGTTACGTTCCTTGATTTCATCCAGGGACATGGTTTCCCCAACAGGTGATTCCAAAGAATTGAAACGACATTCCTCGTCAAAATAGCTATAAGCCATTTCCAGATCATTGTTTTCAAAAGCGCTCATCATTCTTCTCACCTTATTGATGTATTCATGATGGTCATAAAGCTTCCCGTTTTGCCGATCTTCATAGCTGCGCCCAATTTCCCTGTAAACATTGGATTCATCATAATTGATCAGGGTTTTGATTTTGTCATCCGAATCAAATTCTATCAGCTGATGAAATGGCATGTCAAGTTTTACTCCTGTCTCGTTATGGACGCCTCTGTACTGATTCCAGGTCTGTACCCAAACAGCCCCTCCTTCTTTGTACTCCAGGGCGTCGGGGTAGGCTCCCGGACTGGGACTAACTGATAAATAAGAAAAATTTTCCTTATACCATTTTACACCGTTAAGAAATTGTTCTTTGGTTCTTCCTTTATAATCCTTGTTGGTACTTGTACCGTTATAGGCCTTAAAGTCGTCCGCAAGAAAGCTGCCTACTTTTTCTTCATCCCCTGCCACAAAAGCGGCTATCATTTCATTTGCAATCTCAATAGTTGGGTGTTCCAAATAAATAGTCCCGTTTTTTTTCTTTTGTGCCAGGCTTACTGTAAACACAAGAAGTAAGACTGGTAGTAGTGTTTTTTTCATTTCTTTATTGGTTTGATCGTTATTTAGATACCGCCATGGCATCTTGTTTTATAAAGAACAAAAAAACCCTGCGAATTATCGATTCTAATCGGACGAAACAGCCTTGTAACCGTCCCAAGGGGTAGATTTACTTTTCGGAAACAAGTTTATTGAGATCACCAAATATGATAACAATGACATATTCCGATAGTATGGACGTGTGTTCATCTGCCTCGCTAAATTTGTCTCTCAGACAATTTGCAGCAGATTATATTCCCAAAAGTCAATTTATAACAGCTGACTTAAATAAAGTGAATTAGTATAAAATTATTCTTCTAACTCACAAAAAAGCACGTATTTCGCTGAATTATTCTAAAAATACTGGAATATAGTATTTAAGGAAAAGGAGTTATAAGGTTGAATAATAGCTCTTTATGCCAACAACGAGAAGTGTATGACGATAGGTGTTTTTAAAGAAACTACAGGCGAGAAAGTAGGTTTGGTGCCTGTGGTTGTAAAGAAGCTGATTGCCAACGGTTATTCCGTACTGGTTGAGCATAAAGCAGGAAGACAGGCATATACCGCAAATGCTGATTTTGAAAGTGTGGGAGCCAAAATATGCCAAAGAGCAGAACTGTTTGAAACGGCAGATATCCTGATATCCTTTACGCCGCTGTCCGATGAGGAGATAAAATTGTTAAGGAAAGGCTGTATATATATTTCGCACTTTAAGCCATATATATTTAAGGAAGTGTCCGCCAAACTGGAAGCTCAGGATATTTGGGCATTTAGCCTGGATATGATTCCGAGATCTTCGATTGCTCAATCTATGGATGTATTGTCTTCCATGTCTTCCATAGCAGGCTATAAAGCCGTTTTAAGGGCTGCTGATCTGTTACCCAGATATTTGCAAATGATGATAACATCTGCAGGGAGTATCAAGCCTGCCAAGGTATTTGTAATTGGAGCTGGTGTGGCCGGTCTGCAAGCCATTGCCACTGCAAAAAGACTGGGTGCAATAGTGGAAGCTGTAGATACCAGATTGGAAACTGAAGATGAGGTCAAGAGTTTAGGAGGCAAGTTTTTAAAGGTTGAAGGTGCAAATCAGGCCACTAAACAAGGTTATGGAGCGCAGCAGAGTCAGGAATACATAAGCAAACAGCGTCAAATGATGTTCGACGCTATCGGAACATCTGATATTGTAATTTGTACTGCCACAGTAAGAGGTACCAAGGCACCGGTAATTGTCACCAAAGAAATGGTGGAAACTATGAGAAGGGGCAGCGTTATTGTGGATTTGGCTGCCGATGCCGGAGGAAACTGCGAACTGACAGAGAACAATCAAATTGTCACCCACAATTACGTAAAAATTTTAGGAGACTCTAATCTTTCCGATGCCGCTGCTGTGGACGCAAGTACACTTTTCGCCAACAACGTCTTCAATTTTTTAAAATATATATCGGACGAAGAATTAAGGATCAGGACAGACATGTGGGAAGACGAAATATTCTCTTCCTCCTGCATAGCGCGCCCACAATAAATTTTTTAACAATGACAGAGATTATAGCATTTTTTGAAGAAAACCTGGATATTATCTATCTGCTGACATTCGCCATATTTCTAGGCTTCGAAGTGATATCAAAAATCCCTACCGTTTTACATACGCCATTGATGTCTGGCTCCAATGCAATTAGCGGGGTGGTTATCATAGGTGCCATCCTGGTAATAAGAGTGACAGACCCTGCGAATTATTTCGCCCTGATCATGGCTACTTGTGGCATTGCTTTGGGGGCAATTAATTTAGTTGGAGGGTTTGCTGTCACTAACAGGATGCTACAGATGTTCAATAAGAAAAAAGGAAAATAAAGTGGACATAGTTATACTGGATTCTGTATTGTTTATCGCCTCGGTTTTACTGATCATCGGACTCAGGAAATTATCTCACCCGGATTCTGCCAAAGCAGGAAATTCGCTGGCGGCGTTGGCATTGGGGATGGGCGTGGTTGTTGCGCTGATTTACCCCCTGGAGACTCAGAACAACAACTATTTATACATAGTTGCAGGTATTGTTATTGGCAGTCTTATAGGTATTGTATCAGCAAAAAAGGTTGCCATGACCGCTATGCCCGAAATGGTCTCATTGTTTAACGGTTTTGGAGGATTATCCGCAGCTCTGATCTCGCTGGTTTGGATGGTTAATAATGAATCTGCAGGAAATAGCTGGGAATTGGGAATCGTACTTTTTAACCTTTTCCTTGGCCTGGTTGCCTTTATTGGAAGTATGGTTGCTTATGGTAAACTTAGTGGGGCTTTACAGGATCATCATTTAAAAATTCCTTTCAGTACAGTATTGAATATCATTATGCTCCTTGCCGCATTCGGTGCAATATCTGTACTTTCTTTTTATGGATATCTCAGTACACCTCAACTGGTTACATTTGCTGTTTTGGCATTGCTGTACGGGATTGTGTTTGTGGCCCCGATAGGCGGCGCAGATATGCCAGTTGTAATCTCTTCCCTGAACTCACTAACCGGAATTACAGCTGCCATATCGGGATTGATCACTGATAATAAACTGATGCTGCTTGGTGGGGTCCTGGTAGGTTCATCAGGTATTATACTAACACTGTTGATGTGTAAAGCTATGAACAGGCCTTTGCTCAGTGTAATTTTTGGCAACTTTTCCTCATCCAAAGGGGAGGCCAGCCATGTTGGAGGTAATGTAAAAGAAGTCACTACTTCAGATCTTGCTGTACAGTTGGCATATTCGCAGCGGGTTTGCATTATACCGGGTTATGGGATGGCAGTTGCACAGGCTCAAAAAATATTAAAAGAGGTCGAGGAAGTATTAGAAAATAGGGATGTGGAATTTAAATATGCCATACACCCTGTGGCGGGCAGAATGCCCGGACATATGAATGTTTTACTGGCCGAAGCCAATGTTTCCTATGATAAATTATTGGATTTGGACGATGCAAATAATTACCTGGAATCCACAGATGTTGCCATAATCGTTGGAGCAAATGATGTGGTTAATCCATCCGCGAAAGAAGATCCTTCTAGCAAAATATACCGCATGCCAATTCTGGATTTATCCAAAACAAAAAATGCTGTAGTGCTGAAAAGAAGTATGAACCCCGGTTATGCCGGTATTCAAAACCCATTATTTTTTAAGGAGAATACTAAAATGTTATTCGGTGACGCCAAGCAAAGTATAGCACACATCTTGTCAGAATTAAAGAATGTTTAATTTTCGTATTTAGGAAGTCCTTACCAGATAAAACCAGCTGATTACTACAACTTAAAACTGTACTTAAGCATGTTATTTCTGCATCTTGAGGTAATAATCAGCAGAATGCTTTCCGGAGCCGTAGAATAGAAAAAAGATACAGGCAGATAAAACCAACAGGGCTAAAATTAAATTGGTTGGATTCATTTCCCCTAGGAAGTTTACCAGAACTGCGCCAAACAACAAAGGAAGTTGTAATAATGCTGCCCACCTCGTGAGTAAGCCGACAATGATCAAAAACCCACCTACAAAATGAGCGGCAACCACATAGTGCATTGTTAGCCAACTACCCGGAATCCCTTCAAAAGGCTTCATGACCTCGGTCATTTGTTCCGGATTCGACATAAAGCTTATTCCCTTGACAATAAGGAACACACCTAATGCCACCCTTAGCAGATCCAAAAGGTAATAAGTGTGAGCATTCGCCCACTTGTTCCATGTCTTAATCCTCCCCATAATATAGAATTATGTATCCGCAACACCTTCTTCTAAGGTATTCATTTTTAAGGGGATAAACAAAAAATTTATTTCAAAGTGTCCCTAAATTATTCAAGGTCCGATAAACCTATAAACCACATAAACACTATTTGAATGAAATTGGGACGAAATCTTTTTAGGAAAGATCAGTCAATTTGGGGGAAACCCATAATTGAGTACGATCAGGGCAAAATGAATGAGCTGTTTTCAGAGATCCAACAAATTGAACGCAGCGAAGAAAATTCTATCTATCCAAAAGTACAAAATCCGGGCATTTCTCTGGAAACCGAACTGTACTTAATGCTTCATTCTTAACCGCTTAATCTTACAAACATGGTATTTTCAAATCAGCAGTTAAAGAATATGGCGTACAGAGCGGCGAACCTGGGGATGCAACCCCAGCAAAACTTCATCCTGGATGAAAAGAAGATCATAAATGGATATAAAACGAAGAAGTATTTCCTGAATGAAAGAATAGGGGAATTAGGAGAATCGATGTCAGAACATATTCATAAAATGGAAATTGTCAAAGGCCAATTATCCAGGGAAGTGGTGGAGCTTAATAAGGCCAATACCCGCGCTATTGAAGAGGAGATCATTTCAATAAAGGGAAATATCTCATCGCAGAAGAATCAAATTAAAGAACATATACGCCGCTGCCACTTAAATGGGGATGAACTCCATTGTATGTATAATGTAGACGAAATTAGCGGGGCAGAAGACTTTGAACCCAAGGCAGAGAAAGCTGTGCCAAAGTTAAAGAAGCATCCGGGTAGGATTCCTTTTTGGCTATTGTATCTGGTAGAAGTGATCTTTATTTTTGGGGAAGGGATATTATTTTATAATATACTCACAGAAACACATGACCTTCCGGAGATTATTCTCAGAAGTGTCTTTTTTATCCCTATTGTTTTTGCGGCAAGCTTTCTGACTTCCAGGAAGATTTCTTTACGCTGGGTATGGTTGCCAATACTGTTGATTCTAAGTGTTTACGCCATCTTATCATTCACAGTCATGGAATGGTATTTTTCGTCCCTGGCATTGGACAATACCCTTAGCTTTACTTCATTTTTTATAAAAAACGGCTTTCTGATCCTTGGCGCTCTAATGATGGTGACTCTTGCACTTTTCCTTACCAATGCAGTTAAAAGTATCTATGGTAGAAAGGATGCCAGGGCCAGAATAAAAAAACCGCAACCCAAACCAGTTAAAGCCAGTGATTCCCCTCAACAACTTGATCTTAATTTGAAATTTAACGAGTTGAAAGGGGCGTATAAACAGCTTAATAAATTGCAAGAACGATTAATCGCTTCACATGAAGCCGGCAAAAATGAATTCAGGCGAATCCTTGGCGATATATCAATCCTGGAGAATAAGACATCCGGGATATCAACAGAAATAGGAGATTGCGAAAAGGAACTAAGCGCTCTCGAAATTAGTTCTTTTGAAGAAATCAGTAAATATCGTGAGCATTTTGAAAATTACAGCAATGGCCATGGACCCGTAAACTGGAAGAATTTCGATTTCACGCTGATTTAGATGATTATGAAAAAAACAGTCGTATTAGTAACTTTTATAGCAGTTGCGATTCTGGCAGTAAGCTGCGAAACTGAATGTGAAAAGGTCACTACCAGAAACATTACTGTGTTGGTAGATGCCACAGATTCCTTGCTAATTTCCAAGGCGCAAAACGAATTACGGAAAGAGAATTTTGAACAACTCATCAACCAGAGACTCGGTCTTAAAGATGGGCCAAAATGCTTTACCGTAAATTATGATTTTGGGATAATTTCTACACATAGTTTCTATAATCCAGTTTCAACAGAGTTGTCGCATACCAATTGGGGTGAGGCGAGAAACAAACTTGTTCTGAGATGGCGGAATTTTTATAAAGTTCATGAAAATAATCTGCAGCGTTTGGATTCTGTAGGCATCATGGATAACACTTCCCTTTTCCCAACACTGATGAAGGCAATCAATAAGACAGACGGGACGGTAATTGTGGTTAGCGATCTTATCGAAAATAATCCGGTCGTAAATTTCTATAAAAACCCTCCTTCAACTGTTGAAGAAATGGATAAGGCGTATAAAGATATGGTTGGCTATTATTTGCCAGATCACATTGGCCCTGGCACCCAGAGAGAGGTTATATTTATTGTAATGTCCGAGCCCAAGGATTCCGGAGTAGTACATAAAGCCAGGGCCTTTTGGAAATATGCGCTGGAGCAGAATCTGGGACTAAACGTATCCTTTGCGGACGGATTATCAACACTCTAAAAATGCCGGCAATTGTTGTATATCTGCTGCTTGTTTTCCTGGCTCTGCTGGCTTGCATTCTATTGTATATACCAAGAAAGAATTGGTTTAATTATAAAATTGCCAGAGAGGAAGGATGGGGAACATTGGTGATCCTGTTCATAGGTATGGGAACCAGCCTGCTTTGCTTCCTGTTTAGTAAATTGCTGTTCTCTGCGCTCTGCCTTAGTATCTCATCGAGTATTATAGAATACAATATCCTGATCAACAATGTGTACTGGTATGGATCAGAAATACTTTCACCCCTTAGAAGTATTAAATATCCTGTTTCTTATTTTGGACTTCATACCATAGCCTACTTTTCCGGTTTATACGCGCTGTTGTTTTGCCTGAGTAAACTCAATATTAGTTCTAGCTACAACCTGTCACACGACAAATTAAAGTTGCAGTTTATGTGCCTGGGGTTGTTTATGTTCTTTGAAACACTACTCTATGTCTCGTACCCCTTTCAAACTTTCACCAGCGGGTGGCGTATTTTTCACAACTTTTTTGCGGTTTTCCTTGCCCGACTTCATTTTACAGCTTGCCTGTTTATCGCCGCCTGGTTGCAATTTCACCATCCCTGGGTAAAGATCGCATTAAAATCCAAGGTGCTATCCGTGAGGTATTACTGGCTTTCGGGCGTGTTCACCACCCCCAGGAATACCGTTGTATTTTTTGTGGCCTTAGGAGCCCTATTCTTAATTCCGGCCTATTTAAGAATGTATTCACAGACAAACTTCGGGTTAATACTCTCACTTTTATTTAACGGAGGCCTCCTTTTTGTTTTCTGGCGATGGGTAAGTCCGGCGATTTATCACTTAATACGTTTTATTTCAGATTTTGAAAAACGAAAAGTCCTATGATCCAAAAGATTGAAAAGTTGTTGAACATTACCCTGAACGATTGGGCTAAGGCGATGATTATTATTGCCGGAGTTTTCCTGTCTTTGATATTATTTCACATCATTTGGCCCTCTAAAATGAAGTTAGAACCCAATGTTCATTTTGTTTCTTCGGTGAGGGATGAAAATCATCATTTACTGGCCTTATTTGGCAAAAATACCGTGCTCAATAATCATTTGACTACAGAGGAGATACAGAAATTGAATGCCCGGGGATTACTTAACAAATACCCTATTGTTCCTGTTTTATCATATGATGAATTACCCGAAAATTATATTTATTTTTTAACCAGGGTAGAGAATAAGAACTTCTTTGGAATAGGAAAAGATAATCTCTATGGGATGTCTGTCTCCGGGGTTGCCAGATTGTTCAAAGGCAAGGCTGATGGAGGCTCTAATCTTCCCCAGCAGCTATTGAAAAATGCTATACACAAGAAAGAAGGTTTGGGTACCATTTATTTGTCCAGAAAATACGGGGAACAACTTGCGGCTTTTCAAATGATGAAGTCGGCCACCCCTCAGGAAATACTTTTGGCCTATACCAATTATTCCGGCAATTTTTGGTACGAACAGGATTTCTCCGGACTCATACTGGCGTCTTATGCCATCTTTAGCCGACCACCTCATGAATTGAATGATCTGGAGATGTTACTCACCGTCCGGACATTAAAAAATGCCAGGGATCTTAAAGTCCTGTGTGATGATAGATTTGAAAATACAAAAGCAATTAAGCAAAGGGTTTTATCCTATTTTGAACTCCTGGCAGATGACACAGAAGAGGATAATAATCGATTGATAGCAATGCGCGGTATGGAATTGCGGTTTGCAAAAAGGAACCTGCTCAGGCGAACCACAGCGTTGACCAACTTTTTTAACAAAAACCGGGGACAAGACAAGCGGCAATTTGCTTTGCAATACATTTCTTCGGTCAGCAGGGAAAATCAATTAAAATTGGAGGAGGCCGTAATGCTGTTCTCCAAAAGATTTAGTTCTCAATTGGTAAAAGAAGGGTACGAGCTCGAAGTTAGCCTTATTGCTATCGATATAGAGAATGGACTTATCGAAGCTACATTGGGCAATAGACAAAACAACGGTGCTATCGCCAATTTTATAGATTACGGCCAGGGCTTTCAATGCGGATCTGTATTAAAACCGCTGGTATTTTTAGAATTGTTCGAGAATTACAATTTTGATAAAAACAGCAGCTTATTTAACGGAAATTTAGAGCAATACAAATACAACCCAAGTAACTTTAGCAGTAAGTTTTTGAATAAGGATGTAACCGTACGCGATGTATTAAAATACAGCCTTAACAAAGCAGCCGTAAATTACCGCATTAAGGCCAATCCGCTTGAGGTGGCCAGGCATGTCGAAAATAAACTTTCTAAATTGGGGATAGCCTCCAATCCTTCTTATAGCCTCGGAGAGTCTTATATACTTGGCACCAAAACCATGACACCATGGGAAGTAGCTCAGGCCTATCAAATGCTTTTAAATGAAGGCAAAGCCATTGAACTGAGTCCATGGAAATACATTATTGATCCTCATCTGCAAGACACCATTCATGACGGAAATTCAAAAAAATCAAAAGCCTTGTATTCAGGCGGTACCGCAAATGAACTGAAATTATTACTCCATGCGGCTTTTGAGCCGGGAGGTACCTGCAACAGATTGCTCAAGATTTTGCCCAAAGACCGCACTTTCTATGGAAAAACGGGGACAACCGGTAAGGCAAAAGATGGCTGGACAGTATTAAGTGACGGAGAAAAAGTAATAATAGCCTGGGCAGGCTACGTAAAAAATGACAAGGGTATTCTGACAAGAAAAAACGCTCCTGCTGTCCCTTCTAAATCTGGAGCCGGATCTGCTGGTATTCTGGCAGCACTGGCATATTCCAAATTGTATAATTAGTTTTTTTTTGGTAGCTTTAAATTATTGATTTATAAACATTTAATTAGCTGTATTTATTCGAAATAAAGATTACTTGCTTTCTGATTTCAGTGGGTTTGACCAATTAAGCAACAATATGACATGCGCTATATTGAATTGGAACGATGTACCCTGCACCACTATCACTTCCATTGATGCAAACTGCTCATCTTTATAGTCCTATTCCCGGCCAAACATTTACAGCTTAATCTGTTAATGCTTTCTGGAATCCTGGAATACCGCAGTCAAATAAGTACAATAGATTTATGATAAAATTACTTTCAAATCACCTGCCGGGTTTTGAGTAAAATTACAAATGAAGGAGATGAACGAATTGCATAAAAAAAAGGAAGCCAGCAAAGACAACAATTTCATACCGGGAGCAATTCCCCAGGGGATTGATATACCTTCGACTTCAGAACTATACTATAAAAAACTCTGTACCTATTTGTTACTTTTATATCAGTCCTATCTCAGCGGGGAAACCGCTCTTGAACCCGAAATTAAAATGGCCCTTTGGAGAATTGTTCAATTAAATGAAGAATTTGGTACCAGGATAAGACTTACTCATCTTGATTATTTGCAGAAAGACGCAACAAATTTAAATGCTCCCTGGGAAGAAGCAAGGAGCACCTTGTTTCCTTTTAAAATAGCTTTTGCGGCAAAACACCTGGAAGAAGAAAAAGACAAATTGATCAGGGAGTATAAACAAACTGTAATAGAATTGCTTGCCTTAAATCCTTAAAGGGCTATTTTAGTCCTTAATCCCAGCAAATATTTTTCGATGATTTTGGGGTCAATTTTCTTGCTGATAGGCAGCTTATAACAATCGATAATTGCCGGCAGCAACGTTCTTGCAATTTTTAAGGCAATTTTTTTACCCTGTCGACAAATCCATTTTCTTTGAGCCTCAAATTCTGACCTTTCAACACTTTTTATTATCTCGGGTAGTTTATGGCCGTCTATATATCTCTTACGCAAATATTCTTTCCTCGCAGGTTCAAAATCGGAAAACTCAATCCAGTCTTTTACACTCCTGTTCATTTCTGTTAAAACGGTATTTTTATGTTCCCCCCAAAGCGCTTCAAAAACCCCAGGCTCCGATTCCTTCGGTTGCCAGCTAATTTCTTCTGTAAATGGCAATTTACAATTAAGGGTGTTTACATAATCTATGCAAAGGTTTTTGATGACCGGATAATAGTAAGACGTAATTAGTGCAGTGCATTTTTCGGGTAGTATTTTTCCGGCCTTATATCTCTTTTGTTCTTTAAGGTACAGATCAGAAAAAATGCTTTTGGCATGGCCATCCAGATCCTGCTTAATACCAAAAGTGAGCAGCCAATATTTAATTAGTGGTTCAACAGACAGATAGTATTGGCGATACTTTTCAGCATTGCCAGGATCTTTCATATAGGCGAAGACTTTATTCCACGATGAATTGTATGATGGTTTGAGCCCCATTGATCAATGTTTGGTCTAATCGGTTGTTGAAAAAACGTGTTCTCAAGCAGTTTTTAAAGTAAATGTTCTAAATACGAAGTTTTTAGAGAGGCTCTTATTTACTAACGGAATCTTTGGCTACTTATTTTAATCTACAACCATAAATGCCCTGATTTTGACCTAAATTTATTAATGACGATATTTTTTAGTTCTCAGGGGCCATTTCTCGGCAATATCTGAACAAGAATTTTCATATTTACTACCTTAGATCGCAATTGTCATTTTGTTTAAAGAAAGAACTATTCCGTCTATTTATGATATACCAGGCCGTTACCTTCAAAAAATATTTATGGATTATTGCAACTGTCATTTTAATCGGATGTGGCAGACAGGACAATGATAGTAGAGCTAACGGTGATTCAGGACAGGAGAGTAGTATTTCAGATGAAGAACTTCTAGACCTTATCCAAAGGGAAACTTTCAGATATTTCTGGGAATATGCCCAAACCGAATCCGGCGGTGCGAGAGAACGGTTTCATCCTGCAGAACCATCGAAAGATGAAAAAGTGGTGACTACCGGCGGAACGGGTTTTGGCATTATGGCCATTATAGTGGGCATAGAAAGAGGTTATATCAGCAGGGAGGAAGGAACAAACAGACTGAGCAAAATCTTGTCTTTTTTGGAATCAGCCGACCGTTTTCATGGTGCATGGCCCCACTGGCTCGATGGCACCAATGGCAAGGTAATTCCCTTTAGTCCCAAAGATGACGGGGGAGACCTCGTAGAAACAGCTTTTTTGGTACAGGGACTTATATGTGTTAAAGAATATTTCAAAGATGGGCAGCCTCAGGAAAAGGCAATTGCTGAAAAGGCTGATATGCTATGGAAAGGGGTTGAATGGAATTGGTATACTCAACAGAAGAATGCACTTTATTGGCATTGGAGCCCGCTGTTTGATTTTGAGATAGACTTTGAACTCAAAGGTTATAACGAGGTCCTGATCACTTACATTTTGGCAGCAGCTTCACCAGATTACGGAATTACTAAAGATGTATATTCCAATGGATGGGCATCTAACGGGGAGATTAGATCTGAGAACACCAAATACAGCCTGCCCCTATTGGTAGCTCACAATGGTTCTCAGGAATATGGGGGTCCTCTGTTCTGGTCTCATTATTCATATCTCGGACTTAATCCTAATGGCTTGTCAGATGAATACGTTGATTATGGAATGGTGAATAGCAACCATGTGAAAATAAATTATAATTACTGTATGGAAAATCCTGGGAATTTCAAGGATTACGGAGCAGACTGCTGGGGGCTTACGGCGAGTTATACAAGAAATATGGATGGGAGCCTGGGCTATGCGGCCCATCATCCTTCAAATGATACGGGAGTGATATCGCCTACCGCGGCTATAAGCTCCGTTCCATATACCCCTGCTGAATCTTTAAATGCCATGCATTATTTTTATAGTAACAAAGATAAATTACTGGGACCCGCTGGTTTCTACGACGCATTTAGTCCTGAAAATGATTTTTGGGTAGCCGAAGCCTACCTCGCTATTGACCAGGGCCCTGAAATTATCATGATCGAAAATTACAGAACCGGATTACTCTGGGAACTTTTTATGCAGAACCAGGAAGTGAAGAACGGCCTTGATAGATTGGGTTTTTCTTATTAATTCATAATTCAAAAATTGTAAGCAATCATACAGATGGAAATTAACAGGAGTTCTAAACTTTTTATAATCATATGTCTGGCGATTGCACTTCAAAACAGTTTACAACTCCTTGGGCAGGACGAAACATATTGTAACCCAATCAATATAGATTATACTTATATGATCTATGACGCCCATAAAGATTTATCGTACCGATCTGGTGCCGATCCTGCTGTGGTGCGATTCCGGAATGAATATTATATGTTTGTCACCCGCTCCTTGGGTTATTGGCATTCTGACGATTTGCAGCACTGGAACTTTGTAACCCCTGAAAAATGGTATTTCCAGGGGTCTAATGCCCCAACAGCTTTTAATTATAAAGATTCTGTGCTTTATGTTGCCGGGAACCCATCAGGTAATGGGAGCATCTTATTTACAGATAATCCAAAAAAAGGGGATTGGAAGGCAACGCCCTCAATTGTAAATGGATTGCAGGATCCGGCCTTGTTTATAGATGATGATGGCAAGACTTATTTATATTGGGGATCTTCCAATACTTTTCCGCTTCGCCTTTATACCCTCGATAGAAAGTTGCGGTTCAGACCTTCTGAGACGGCACACGAGCTATTTAAATTACTGCCCGAAAAACACGGGTGGGAGCGATTTGGAGAAAATCATTCAGATACGATCCTCGCTGGTTATATGGAGGGAGCATGGCCAACAAAGTACAATGGAAAATATTACCTGCAGTACGCTGCTCCCGGAACAGAATTCAATGTTTACGGTGATGGCGCCTATATCGGAGATTCGCCGCTAGGCCCCTTCACTTATATGCCTAACAGCCCGTTTTCATATAAACCTGGTGGGTATATTAATGGAGCAGGTCATGGCAGTACGGTGTTAGGACCTGGTGATGTCTTCTGGCATTTCGCTACCATGGCAGTAGGAGTTAACATTGGCTGGGAACGAAGGATAGGTGCTTTTCCAACTTTCTTCGATGAAGATGGATTAATGTACAGCAATACCAGGTTTGGGGATTATCCGCATTATGCTCCCTCCGTTCCAGAAAAGCAAGGCCGGTTCACAGGCTGGATGTTGTTATCCTACCGAAAGCAGGTTAAAGTATCTTCTCAGGTTGAAGCACATGGAGGTGAGCGACTTACAGATGAGAATGTCAAAACATTTTGGCTTGCCAGGAATAACGACCAGGATCAATGGGTAGAAATTGATTTAGGAAAGCCCGGACAGATTTATGCGATTCAGATAAATTACAACGACTATAATTCTGATTTGTACGGTAAGATTCCGGGATTGTATCATAGCTATATTCTGGAAGGTTCTCTCAACGGAACAAATTGGTCTGTTTTGATAGACAAAAGTAAAAGCAACAAAGATGTGCCCAATGATTATGAGGTGCTCCAAAATGCCGCAAAAGCAAGGTATATCAGGTTTAAAAATGTTCATGCACCTACCCCGTACCTCTCTGTTTCAGCAATCAGGATTTTTGGATTGGGCAGTGGTAAAACTCCAGGAACGCCAAAAAATAAGAGGGCAGCGCGGAAGGAGGACCAGCGAGAGGCAATTATAAGTTGGAACCCGGTAAAAAATGCTCAGGGATATAATGTGTTTTGGGGAATAGCCCGGGATAAACTATACAATTCATGGTTGGTTTATGATAAAAGTACTTTGGAACTTAAATCCCTCAACTCGGATCAACAATACTTTTTTTCCATAGAGGCATTTAATGAAAATGGGGTATCTGAAATGACCGCCCCTTTAAAGATCAACTAGCACCGTGCTTTTTTAAAAGATTCTCGGTGTAAACATATATAAAGGATGAAAAAAAATAAGAAAACATTTCAGAAAAGCTGTTTCTCAATTATTTTAATTGGGGCTTTCTTCACAACAGGATTCGGTCAGACTATTGATGTACTTACTTATAATATAAGATACGATAACCCAGCTGACAGCTTAAATGCATGGGATAATCGCAAAGATTTTCTAATCTCTCAACTCAATTTTTATGAGCCTGATGTCTTTGGAACACAGGAAGCGCTTTTACATCAGTTAAAAGATATAGACAATGGTCTGGAAGACTATACTTTCTTTGGAAAAGGCAGGGACGATGGGGAGCAAGCCGGAGAGTTTTCGGCCATTTTCTATAATAAAAATAATGTAGAGCTTCAGCTAGAGCATACATTTTGGCTTTCGGAAACTCCGGACACACCATCAAAAGGTTGGGACGCAGCAATTAAACGAGTTTGTACCTATGGTAAATTCAGATCGAAAAAGGAGAATGCGATTTTTTGGGTTTTTAACACCCATTTTGATCATATTGGGGAACAGGCCCGTAAAGAGAGTATTTTGCTAATCTTAAGTAAGATAGAAGAAATAAATTCTGAAGCATTACCCGTAATTTTGATGGGCGATCTCAATCTTTTACCTGAACATGAGAGTATGGTGTATTTGGCAGATAAAATGGACGATACACATAGCTTGTCCGGACCTAATAATTTTGGTCCGGCAGGGACCTTCAATGGCTTTAACTTTAATGAACCGGTTGTCCGCAGGATAGACTACATTTTTACTTCAAAAGGAGATTTCAGCGTTGTGAAAAATGCTGTTTTAAGTGATTCCAGAGATTGCAGATATCCTTCGGACCATCTTCCGGTTTTTGCTAAATTGGCATTCAAATAGAACGCCATACTGTTTATCTCAGTAAGATTAAAACCGCACCGGCCGCGGTGAGAATTAGTATTAACTTCCTGTAGAACGCTTCCTTGATGATTTTAACCAGTTTGATCCCGACAAAAATTCCTATGACAACTCCCGGAAGCAGCTTTAGGTTTATTAATATTGTTTCTGGGGTAATAGTTCCCCAAACCCAAATATGAAAGGGTAGCTTAAACACATTGATAATTAGGAAAAGCCATGCAGCCGTTCCAATAAATTCATTCTTGGGGATGCGCATCGCCAAAAAGTAAATATTGCTAAAAGCCCCGGCAAGATTGCCAATCATCGTAGTTATACCCGCGATTGTACCAATAAAACCTGCAAAGAGCCAGTGTGTAGGGACTACTTTTGATTTTCTTCTATCCCACCAATACATCATTATAACACTGCCAAGAATGATAATGGCCATTGTTATTTTAAAGGTGGTGTCCGGGAGATCATTTCCTATCAGTACACCTATTAAAATACCCAGAAGCATCCAGGGTAAAAAACGCAATATATAGGACCACCTTGTATGGCGGTTGTAATAGACCACTGCAAAAACATCGCCTGCAACCAGCAGCGGAACTACCAGGCCAGTAGATTCTTTAGCGCCAAATGCCAATGCCATAAGGGTTACATTGATAATTGCTATTCCCTTTATACCTGCCTTAGACACCCCAATGACAAATGCTGCGGTTAAAGCTATCAGCCAGGCCATCATAGTTATGTCTGAAGTCATATAATAATTCCGGTTCTTAGGATTATTGAGCAAAAAACAAATGTATCCTAAAAAATAATATCTTTATCACTTAACCAAAACCAAACTATGGAACTCAGTACCTTAGATTACAGCTTCATCGTTGTATTTTTCTCAATTGTATTAGGGATAGGAATCTATGTCTCCAAAAAATCAGGAAAAAATTCAACAGAATTCTTTCTTTCGGGCAGAACAATGCCCTGGTGGTTACTTGGACTGTCTATGGTTGCAACCACTTTTTCCACGGACACACCTAATCTGGTTACGGATCTTGTTAGAACCTCAGGGGTTTCCGGCAATTGGGGCTGGTGGTGTTTTTTGCTCACAGGGATGCTGACAGTTTTTGTTTATGCCAAACTTTGGCGTAAGTCTAATTTAAACACCGATCTGGAGTTTTACGAATTGAGATACGGAGGCAAACCAGCAGGTTTTCTTAGAAAATTCAGAGCCGTTTACCTTGGCGTACTCTTTAATGTAATCACCATGTCTGCAGTTACCCTCGCTGCCATTAAAATTGGAAGTATAATGCTGGGCTTAGAACCCTGGCAGACCGTAGTGGGGGCAGGACTGATCACCGTTATTTTCAGTGCCCTTGGAGGTTTTAAAGGAGTAGTCTATACAGATTTCCTACTGTTCTTTGTCGCCATGGCGGGCGCAATAGGCGCAGCATTTTATTTGGTAAATATTCCCGAAGTAGGAGGAATACAGGCTATAATAGACAGTGATAATGTGAAAGACAAACTAAACATCCTTCCTGACTTTAGTGACACCAAAGCCGTAATCACAATTATGGTCATTCCGTTAGCTGTCCAGTGGTGGAGTTCCTGGTATCCGGGTGGTGAACCTGGTGGTGGAGGTTATATTGCACAGCGGATGCTGGCTGCAAAAAATGAAAATCATGCCATAGCCGCAACGTTCTTTTTTAATATAATGCACTATGCCCTCAGGCCATGGCCATGGATATTGGTTGCCCTGGCGTCTTTGGTGGTATTTCCGGATATAGCCAGTATTTCAGAAGCATTTCCTAATGTGCCTGCCGATAAATTAGGCCATGATCTTGCCTATTCTGCAATGCTTACTAAGCTGCCAAGTGGTTTACTCGGAGTAGTACTGGCCTCGTTAATAGCAGCCTATATGAGTACCATTTCAACACAATTAAACTGGGGGTCTTCCTATATTGTGTTCGACTTTTACAAGCAACAGGTGAATCCTAACGCCACAGAAAAACAAATGGTTGCAGTAGGAAGATTGTCAACAGTTGTTTTGATGGTTTTAAGTGCCTTCCTGGCCCTGGCTATGCAGAGCGCCATGGGGGTCTTTAATCTATTACTATCATTTGGTGCCGGTACAGGACTGATATTTATACTTAGATGGTTTTGGTGGCGAATAAATGCATGGAGTGAAATTTCGGCCATGTTTTCATCGGGGATTCTGGCCATTCTTATGGAAACAACATCATTGAAAGCTTTTCTTTTTAGTCCTGAGTCAGGAATTTTTCCGGAATGGGGAGAACTTCCTTTTATTATGGCGGTTACCTCAGTTGTTTGGCTTACTGCCACCTTTGTTACTCAGGCCGAAACAAAAGAAGTATTGCGGAGTTTTTACCTAAAAATACAACCTGGTGGCCCCGGGTGGTCAAAAGTGGTAAATGAGGCAAAGGAAGAAGATGTAGAAATAGTAAACACCAATGAAAAATGGAGTGTCCCAGCTGGTATAACCGCTATGTTATTGGGGGTTGCTTTAATTTACTCCCTGCTTTTTGCAACCGGCTATTGGATCTATGGGCGGACAACTTCTGCCTTAATAATATCGGGTATTGCTCTGGTTTCAGGGTTATTATTAATTCGGGCCTGGAACAAGATGAAAGACAATCTATTATAAAATAGCTTTAAATGAAAAATAGAATTCTATCAGTAGATATTTTCAGAGGATTAACCATTGTGCTGATGATCCTTGTAAATACACCTGGAACATGGACCAGCGTTTATGCTCCGTTCTTACACGCCAAGTGGCACGGTTACACCCCAACAGATCTTGTTTTCCCTTTTTTCCTTTTCATTGTTGGCACATCTATTGTCTTTGCCTACAAGAACAAGGCTACTGATGCATCGACCTATAAAAAGATTACAATCCGGACTTTAAAGCTAATTGGGCTAGGTCTTTTTCTGGGGGCTTTTACCATTTCATTCCCTTTTATAAAAGATTTTGCTGAAATTCGATTTCCAGGGGTCTTGCAGCGCATAGGGGTAGTTTTCTTTTTTGCCGCAATTTTGTTTATCAATGTTAATTGGAAAACCCTCGTAGGCATCTGTGCCGTACTTTTAGTTGGATACTGGTTACTTATGGTCTATGTCCCGGTAAACGGATTGGAGTCAACTCTGGATAGAGCGCCAAATAATTTCGCGAACTACCTGGATGTACAGATATTTGGAACACATAACTACAAAGCGGATTATGATCCTGAGGGATTTTTAAGTACCATTCCGGCAATAGTTTCTTCCTTATTGGGCATATTTACAGGTTTGATTCTGGTTTCCAAACAGGCTAAAAAAACTACGATATTAATAGGCCTGGGAGGAGCAATGCTTATTGTAGGCTCTTTATGGGATTTAATATTCCCTATTAACAAGGCGCTTTGGACAAGTAGTTTTGTATTGGTAACCGCCGGATGGGCCAATCTTTTCCTTGCACTGATATATTACCTCACCGATGTCAAAGGCTTAAAATTTGGAAGTGTTTTCCGCTATGCCGGGGCAAATGCAATTACGGTTTACTTTCTATCCAGTTTTGTCACTAAAATATTCTATTCTGTACAGGTTGGAGAGGACAGATCACTGCACAATTGGCTGTATGAGAGTATATATGTGCACGACTTCATGTCTGCACAGCTTTCGTCCTTACTTTACGGCCTCTCGGTAGTGGCGTTTTATATTCTGCTGGCCTATGTGATGTACAAAAAGAAGATTTTTATAAAGGTCTAATTGATCTCAATTTAAAGGTGGTCTGGCGTCTTTTCCGGGCACTGTTTTTCCGAAAGCCCATTTTATGAAATCCGGAAAATGATCGGCCCATGTTGGAATATCGTGTTTGCCGCCTTCAATTTCCAGATAGCTAATGTCTCCGGGAAAAGAGTATCCTTTAAGCTGTAATTCTTTTATTACGTCAAGAGTGTCTTCAATGGCATCTATAACACCACTATTGTTCCGGTCTGCCGACTCATCCTCTGTTCCGCATTGAAACCAAAATTTCAGATGGGTAGCGACTTCAGCTTCCTTTATCACATCCAGGATGATTCGGCTTCTGTCCTTTAAGTCCTTTTTGACAAACGCTTCCTTTCGCCACCAAAACGATCCGCTGAAAACCCCTACTTTTCCGAATTGTTCTGGATTGTTGTAAGCAATATCAAAGGCTGAGAGCCCTCCTAAAGACATGCCGCAATAGACCCAATCCTCCCCTTTATCCGATACCTTGAATTTGTGCTTTAAAAATGGGATGAATTCCTGTAATATGAATTTGGTATAGTCTCCGGCTTTATTTCCCCTGCCTTTATAATCTGCAGATGAAGCAGTGCCGTATTCCTTCATCCTGTTCTCATTGGTTTCAATGCCAACATAAATGAAGGGAGTAATATCTTTGTCAGCAAACTTTCTGGACAGGATTTTTTCCAAATTAAGATGTACAAAATCCTGTCCGTCATTCATCAACAGCACGGGTAAATGACCCTGAAATGCTTTATAATTTGGTGGTAGCACACACCTGAATCGGACTTTCCGCTCTAAGGTTTTAGAAGAAAAACTACCCTTTATGCTTATAAAATCTATATGAAACTGCATATTGTTAAATATCGATTTGCAATGATAACAAATCCGATAAAAAAAAAGTTGTCGTATTGAAAAATAAATTAGTTTTGCCGGCCTTTAATTGTTGGCTAATAGGAATTTTTAATCTATTTTTAAGTAAATGGCAGCTGTTCAGCAAATTCAGTATTACTCAAATATTTTAAGTCGTAATATCAATCTCGAAATTACCGGTAATTGGGGATACCCAATTTTGATGTTTCCATCTTCCGGAGGTCAGTATACCCAGAATACAGATTTTGGTCTTAACGGCTCAGTCATGAAGTTCGTTGAAGAAGGGAAAATAAAACTTTATAACGTAGAGACCATAGACATGATGTCTTTCTATGACGACAATATGAATTCTGAACTGAAGATTCATAACTATGAACTCTATATGCAATTCCTGAAAGATGAATTAATTCCTTATATTCAGAATGAATGCAATACACACAGGCTGGCAACTGCCGGGGTGAGTTTCGGCGGCTTCCATGCTGCGAATACTGCTTTTAGATTTCCGGATTTGGTCTCTCACCTTTTCGCGATGAGTGGGGTATTTAACATCCGGAATATGACGCCCTTGTCCGATGATATGCGCATTTATTTTAATTGTCCGGATGAATTCATGAAAAATGAAGAATCCTGGAAATATCATCATATGCAAATTGTCCTGAGCACTTCAGATTGGGACAGTTGCAAACCCAAGAATCAACATATGGCAAGTGTTCTTGATGCCAAGGGTATTGCTTACTGGTATGATGAAAAGCAGTGGATAGATCACGACTGGCCGTTGTGGAAAATGGTTTTCCCGGAATACATCGGCAGGTATTTTTAAACTATAAAAAATAAACAATAATCATGGTTAAAAAAGTAGGAATATTATTCGGAATGGAAGATACCTTTCCATGGGCATTTATTGATAAAGTAAATGAACTTGGTGGCGGAAAAATAGTAGCAGAACCTGTTAGTATTGACAAAGTTCAGCAGGGGATAGATTACGGTTATCATGTGATCATTGACCGTATTTCGCAGGAAGTACCATTTTACAGAGCATATCTTAAAAATGCGTCATTGATGGGAACGGCAGTGATTAACAACCCTTTTTGGTGGAGTGCGGATGAAAAGTTTTTCAACAATTGCCTTACTGTCCAACTTGGAATCCCTGTCCCTAAAACAATATTATTGCCCTCTAAGGCCAGGCCAAAAGATACCACTGAAAAATCGTTTAGAAATTTAAAAGCCCCATTGGATTGGGAGTATATTTTTAACTATATCGGTTTCCCGGCTTATATGAAACCTCATTCAGGAGGTGGTTGGAAAAGTGTTTATAAGGTTGAAAACCCTGATGATTTGTTTGCCAAGCACGAAGAAACTGGTGACCTCGTAATGATGTTACAGGAAGAAATTATCTTTGAAGATTATTACAGGGTATATTGCCTGGGTCAGAAATATGTTCATGTAATGCCCTACGAACCAAGAAATGCATTTCACGAACGCTATGTTACAGCACCTAAGACTACAGGGGAAGAGCATAAAAAACTAATGAAAACCATACATGATTATACCATTAAGCTAAACAAAGCATTGGGGTATGATTTTAATACGGTTGAATTCGCAGTACGCGATGGGGTGCCTTATGCGATAGATTTTTGCAATCCCGCACCAGACGCTGATATAAATTCGGTAGGGCAGCACAATTTTGATTGGATAGTAGAACATTCCGCCAAGTTTGCAATTGAAAAGGCCAAAGCGCATAAAATTTCACAAAACAACACCTCATGGGGAACATTTATTCGGAATGCAGCGGTACCTGTTAAAGCAAAACCCGCGAAAGTAGCTCTGAAATCTGCTGTCCAGGCAAAGAAAACGGTAGTTAAAAAAGCACCAGCATCAAAAGCGCCTGCAAGAGGAAAGAGTACTGCAAAACCCAGAACTACATCAAAAAAATAAAGCACTTTTAACTTTAAGTTTTAAGTATGAAAAAGTTCACACTCGGGATAGAGGAGGAATTTCAAATTTTAGATAGTGATACGCTGCAACTTCGCTCTCAGATGTCGAAGATCATTGATGGCGGAAAAGTACTTCTCAAAGAACGTATAAAAGAAGAGATGCACCAGTCTGTGGTAGAGATGGGCACAAATGTTTGCGAAAACATTCAACAGGCAAGAGATGAGGTTTCTTATTTACGACAACAAGTAATTGCCCTGGCCGCCAAGGAAGATTTATTGGTGGCGGCTTCTGGCACACATCCGTTTTCGTTTTGGGCAGATCAGCAAATAACACCTAATCCGCGATACGACCAGTTGATTGCGGAAATGAAAGATGTTGCACGCTCCAATCTAATTTTTGGGATGCATGTACATGTGGGAATACCAAATAGGGATGAAGGGCTGCAAATTATGAATGTGGCGCGTTACTTCTTACCTCATTTATATGCACTTTCTACAAATTCCCCTTTTTGGGAAAATAGGGAAACTGGGTTTAAGTCGTTTCGGTCTAAAATATTTGATAAGTTTCCCCGAACGGGTATCCCCCCATATTTTGCCAGTGTGGCAGATTACGACAAGTTTATAGATGTACTGGTAAAAACCGGTTGCATAGATAACGGAAAAAAGATATGGTGGGATTTGCGATTACATCCTTTTTACCCCACTATAGAGTTCAGGGTTTGCGATATGGTCATGACAGTTGATGAGGTGGTATGTATTGCTGCCCTGATGCAGGGCATTGTTGCCAAACTACATCAACTACATCAAAAAAACCAAAGTTTCAGGTCTTACCGAAGGGTACTAATTAATGAGAATAAATGGCGAGCTGCCCGTTGGGGTGTTGAGGCCAAACTAATCGATTTTGGTAAAGAAGAAGAAGTGCCTTTTGAGCTTTTAATGAAGGAACTTTTAGAATTTATTGATGATGTGGTCGATGACCTGGGATGCCGAAAAGAAGTAAATTACGTTTATCAGATGATGGAACAGGGTTCTGGCGCAGACCGCCAACTTAAAATTTATCACGATACCAAAGACCTGAAGAAGGTAGTTAAGTATGTAATAGGAGAAACTGCAAAGGGATTATAGAATTACTATTTCCGAAATTGAGAAGCTTAAAACAAGCAGCTTTTTTCCCTCAGTAAAACATTTATAAAAATGACACAAAGTACCTGCAAAATTGCGGTTTTGGATATGAATGCAAAGGAGCCGAATGAAGGCATGAGATGCATAAAGATGTTGGTTACTGAGTTTTTAGGGCAGGATCGTATTAAAGGGCATTATGACATATTTGAAGTTCGGGTTAATGGCGAAATTCCCAATGTGGAGGATTACGATATTTTTATTTCTTCGGGCGGACCCGGATCCCCTTTAATTAGCGGTGCAGAATGGGAAAATGGATATTTTGGGGTCCTGGATGGTATTTTAAAACACAATCTGAATCATCCTGTCAAGAAGCACCTTTTCCTTATATGCCATTCATTTCAGCTGGCATGCCTTCATTGGGATCTTGCGAAAGTGACTAAACGCCGATCAACTTCGTTCGGGGTTTTTCCTATTCATAAAACACTCAGTGGGGAATTGGAACCACTTTTTGAGGGTTTAAATAACCCATTTTATGCCGTAGATTCAAGAGATTACCAGGTGATCGGACCACAGGAATGGAAGCTGGAAACTCTGGAAGGCAAAGTGCTTTGCAGGGAAAAAATACGCCCTCAGGTATCTTTGGAACGGGCAGTAATGGCGATCCGTTTTTCCACAGAAATATTTGGGGTTCAATTTCATCCCGAAGCAGATTCAGAAGGAATGCTTCGATATTTTCAAAGAGAAGACAAACGCCAACAGGTCATTAAGGTAATTGGCAAGATAAGATACCGGGATTTACTAGAGCATCTGGATGATGACGATAAAATTATGAAAACGAATCATACGATCATTCCAAGATTTTTACAGCTTGCTTGGGACGCCATAGACAGATCAAAACTCATAAGTGTATGATACCAAAAATCAGGGAGCAGTTTAACAGCGGCTTCAGGCAGGAATATTACGACAACCTTCAGAATTATATTGTTGAAGAATTGGGAGAGAAATGCGCATTTCGTATTTCGGAAACACCAGTCTTTATAGACAAAGCTCTAAAGGCTAAGGTGATGGAAGCATCTAAATCAATATTAGACCAGATTTGGAAACTGGATCTGGAAGCAATCAGAGACAAATTTATTCCGGAACATCTGCAATCTACCAGTCCGCTGGCTAAACCACATTTCCTGGCGATCGATTTTGGATTGTGTGAAGATGATGAGGGGGGTATTTCTCCCCAGCTTATCGAACTTCAGGCATTCCCTTCGCTCATGTATTATCAATCATTTCTCGGGAAGGCCTTTTTAAAAAACTATCCGAATTTAAACAAAGAAGGCTTTCATTACTTTTTGGGCGGTCTGAACGAGAAGACCTATAACGAAAAGGTAAAAGCGCTTATAATGGGTAAGGAAAGGCCTGAAAATGTAATTCTGATGGAGCTTTTCCCTGAACAGCAGAAAACACGAATAGATTTTTGGGCTACTAAGAAGGAACTGGGAATAGATGTCGTATGTATTACGAAAATTATTAAGGAAGGCCGAAAACTGTTTTATGAAAAAGAGGGGGTTAAAATTCCGATACATAGGATATACAATCGTGTTATTTACGATGATATGCAGCGCTTGGAAGGAATCAATACCCAGTTCAATCTCTTTGACGAGGTAGACGTGGAATGGGTTACCCACCCTGATTGGTTCTATATGATTTCAAAATGTATCATACCGCTTCTAAAGCACCCTTATATACCACAATCCTATTATTTGAATGATATTCCTTCAGATGTTGATTTTAGCCGGTTTGTTTTAAAACCATTATTTTCTTTTGCCGGTAAGGGAATCGACCTGAATCCTTCGCATAAATCAATTGAGGAAATTGCTGACAAGGAAAATTACCTGCTTCAGAGCAAAGTTAATTACGTCCCTTGTATTAAAACCAATACGGACAAAAACTCCAAGGTTGAACTGCGAATTCTATACATCTGGGATCCGGAAGAAGATAAGTTAAAACCTGTTATCAATCTTACCAGAATGGGAAAAGGCGGCTTGATAAATGTTTCACATTTAACCGGGGATACCTGGATAGGCTCATCCATTAGTTTTTTTGAGGACTAGAGTTATCTCTAAGGCTTATCAATCTTGCAACATACTTACCAATGACATCAAACTCAAGGTTTACAGCAGTGCCTACTTTATAAAATTTAAACCCCGTATGTTCATGTGTATACGGAATAATCGCCACAGAAAAATGGATTTTCCCTGAATCTACCACTGTTAGGCTGACTCCATCAATGGTAATAGACCCTTTTTCAATGGTAATATTATCCTGATCGCCATCGTAATGGAACTCAAAAACCCAGCTGCCATCTTTTTTTTCAATTCCGCTACAAATTCCCTTCTGGTCTACATGGCCCTGAACAATATGACCGTCTAATCTGGCGCCTAATTGCATGCCTCTTTCCAGGTTTACTTTATCTCCCTGTTTTAAGAGCCCAAGGGTGGTTCTGTTAAGTGTTTCTTCTATTGCAGTTACAGTATACTCATTAGATGCTGTGTCCACAACGGTAAGGCATACTCCATTGTGAGAAACACTTTGATCTACTTTGAGCTCAGAAGCAATAGGTGATGCTATTGTCAGGTGAAGGTTCTCACCTTCTTTTCTAAGCAGTTTAACCTCGCCAATATCTTCAATAATCCCGGTAAACATGTGTCGTTTAAATTAAGTAGTTTTGTGCTTCAATTCAGTACACAAAGGTAAAGATATAATGCAGGAAAAGTCTAAAATTAAGGTGGGTATTTCTATTGGGGATCTCAATGGTATTGGATGTGAGGTTGCCCTGAAAACCTTTGAAGATTCCAGGATGTTAGATTTTTGCACCCCGGTGATTTTTGCTTCCAATAAGACTATATCTCAGCAAAAGGGCGATTTGAATATAAATATTGCGTTTCACGGCGTACATGAAGCTTCCAAAACTGTAGATGGAAAGGTAAATGTGGTAAACGTTTGGAAGGAGATCCCGGCAGTAAAATACGGGGAGGAAACAAAGGAGGCAGGTGAGTTTGCCATCAGATCGCTCAAGGCTGCCGTAAAAGCCCTGAAGAATAACGACATTGATCTTTTGGTTACGGCACCAATAAATAAGAAAAACATACAATCTGAAAACTTTAATTTTCCTGGCCATACAGATTTTCTGGCAAAAGAATTGGAAGGTGAGAGCCTAATGTTTATGGTTGCTGGTGGATTAAAGGTTGGATTATTAACTGATCATGTTGCCGTTAAAGATGTGGCAACTGCCATAACCCCTGAGCTTATTGCGAATAAGGTGAAGATTATTGGAAGCTCGCTCAAAATGGATTTTGGGATTCGCAAACCAAAAATTGCGTTGCTGGGAATCAACCCACATAGCGGGGACAATGGTGTTATTGGCACAGAAGATGAAGAAATACTAAAACCTGCAATAAAAGAAATGTCAGATGCAGGTTATTTGGTTTATGGCCCTTATGCAGCTGATAGCTTTTTTGGATCCGATGCCTACAAGAATTTTGATGCTATCCTCGCGGCTTATCACGATCAGGGATTAATTCCATTTAAAACACTGGCTTTTGGCAAAGGTGTAAATTTCACTGCCGGATTGTCTAAAGTAAGAACTTCGCCAGACCACGGAACCGCTTTTGAAATTGCGGGTCAGGGAAAAGCGGATCACAGTTCTTTTAAAGAAGCAGTTTTTACAGCTATCAGTATTTATAGAAATAGAAATGAGTATCGTGGATTGACAAAAAATCCACTACAAAAACAGAAAATTAAAAGATAATATTGGGTGGTTAACATAAGCCGGAATCTTTCCAAATAGAGAAAGAAATATATTCTGTAATTGGTTGGCTTATTAGAAAAAAAAAGTATCTTTGCACGCCTCAAACTAGCGTTAGAGAAGATGAAGCATAAGGAATACATTATTCCTTTTTCAGGATTGAAAGAAGGAAAACACAAGTTTAAGTATAGTATTGAAAATAAGTTCTTTGTTTCTTTTGGATATGATGAATTTAATGCTGCCAAAATTAGTTTGGAAGTGGTATTGAATAAGCAGGCTACGATGTTAGAATTGGATCTGATCGGCGAGGGCACGGTGAACGTGAACTGTGATCTCACAGGAGAATCTTATGATCAGCCCATAAATTCACATCTCGAGCTTGTTGTTAAATTTGGGGAAGAGTTTAACAATGAAGATGATGAGATTCTGATTATTCCTCATGGGGATCATCAGATTAATGTGGGGCAGTACATATATGAAATGCTGGTTCTTGCAGTACCATCAAAAAGAATACACCCCGGGGTTCTTGACGGAACAATGGAATCGGATATTCTTAAAAAACTGGAAGAATTACAACCAAAGGAGACGATTAAAAATAAAGATAAAACTGATCCCAGGTGGGATGCACTTAAAAATTTACTAACGGATAAATAGATTATATAATGGCACATCCTAAAAGGAAAATATCCAGAACCAGAAGAGATAAGAGAAGAACACATTATAAGGCTGTTGCACCTACTCTGGCAAAAGATCCTACAACAGGTGAAATGCATTTATATCACAGAGCGCATTGGCACGAAGGTAAACTGTATTATCGCGGACAGGTGCTGATAGATAAAACGGAAGAAGCATCTGCATAAGGAAGACACTTAAAAATTTGTACTCCCACTTTAAAAAAGTGGGAGTTTTTTTAGGGACAAAGTTTCTTGATTCCTGCTGTTGAATTCAAAAACCCGAGTATTAAAGCTCCCTTTTCAGAAATCCTAAACCAGTCTTTCTGATCTTCTATTCCCAGAGGTCAGTTGCTTTATAAGAAAAATTCAAAAATTCTTCAAATAAACAATTTAAGCACAAAAAGTCGCAAAAAATCCTTATTTTTCCACGATTTTGGATGATTTTTTAGCTTTCTTGATAAAAAACCAAATTAGGCATGAGTAAAATATCGGCAGCTATTACAGCTGTAGGAGCTTACGTTCCAGACTTCAGACTTACGAATAAAGTTTTGGAAACCATGGTAGATACCAATGATGAATGGATCACTACCAGGACTGGAATAAAAGAAAGAAGAATCCTGAAAGACAAAGATAAGGGTACCTCGTATCTTGCCATTAAAGCTGCTGAGGACCTTTTAAAGAAAAGCAAAGTAGATCCGACAGATATAGATCTTATCATTCTTGGCACAGCCACTCCGGATCTGCCTGTGGCGTCAACTGCGGTATATGTCGCATCCGAAATTGGAGCAACCAATGCCTTTGCCTATGATCTTCAGGCCGCCTGTTCAAATTTTTTATACGGGATGTCTACCGCGGCCAGTTATATAGAGTCTGGAAGATATAAGAAAGTGCTTTTGATTGGCGCTGATAAGATGTCCTCAATACTGGATTACACGGACAGAACTACCTGTATAATTTTTGGCGACGGGGCAGGAGCAGTACTTTTTGAGCCAAATAATGAAGGCCTTGGATTGCAGGATGAGTTTTTAAGATCTGATGGAACAGGAAGGCCATTTTTGAGAATAGAGGCAGGAGGATCACTTTTACCAGCCTCAGAGGAAACCGTTAAAAATAAGCAGCATTATGTCTATCAGGACGGAAAGTCTGTCTTTAAATTTGCAGTATCGAATATGGCAGAGGTAGCAGCGAAAATTATGGAGCGGAACGATCTCTCGCACGACGATGTGGATTGGTTGGTACCACACCAGGCAAATAAACGTATTATTGATGCAACGGCTAATAGAATGGGGCTCGATAGTGACAAGGTAATGATCAATATACAGAAATACGGAAATACAACTTCGGCCACTTTACCCCTATTGTTGTGGGATTATGAAAAACAACTTAAAAAAGGGGATAATTTGGTGTTTGCCGCCTTTGGGGGAGGATTTACCTGGGGCGCAATATATTTAAAATGGGCATACAATAGCTAATCTAAAAGCAACTAATAAACCAAAATACCATGGATATTAAAGAGATTCAGAGCTTAATAAAGTTTGTGGCAAAGTCCGGAGCCAGTGAGGTGAAACTGGAGACAGATGATATTAAGATTACGATTAGGACCGGGACGCTAAGTTCGGGCTCAGAACCAACCTATGTGCAGCAAATTCCTATGGGAGCTGCGCCTGCAGTCGGAGCTGTTCCTGCTGCAGCAAGCCAGGCACCAGCTCAGCCAGTCGAACCGGCAGCTGATACCAAAGCAGAAGATGATTCTAAATATATCACTATAAAGTCGCCCATCATTGGTACTTTTTATAGAAAACCTTCTCCGGATAAAGGGCCGTTTGTAGAGGTGGGAGACAATATCTCCAAAGGAGATGTATTATGCGTCATTGAGGCTATGAAACTTTTTAATGATATCGAATCTGAAGTTACAGGAAAGATAGTTAAAGTATTGGCAGAGGATTCTTCTCCGGTAGAGTTTGATCAGCCATTGTTTTTAATTGATCCGTCTTAGTCTAAGTCGGTTATAGCCCGATAGCCATCGGATCTGATAAAAAAAGTTCAATTTGGCACCTGGACAGGAGCATTAATTTTCGACCATTATGTTTAAAAAAATACTTATAGCCAATAGGGGAGAGATAGCACTTCGGATTATTCGAACCTGTAAAGAAATGGGCATAAAAACGGTTGCGGTCTATTCTAAGGCAGACGAAGAAAGTCTGCATGTCCGATTTGCAGATGAAGCAGTGTGTATTGGTCCGCCACCCAGCAGTGAATCTTATCTCAAGATTCCAAATATTATAGCTGCGGCTGAGATTACTAATGCGGATGCCATTCATCCCGGTTATGGTTTTCTGTCGGAGAACTCTAAATTTTCCAAAATATGTGCAGAGCACGAGATTAAATTTATTGGCGCATCGGGCGAGCATATAGATAAGATGGGAGACAAGGCAACTGCCAAGGCAACCATGAAAGCTGCTGGAGTTCCTACAATTCCAGGTTCTGACGGCTTGTTAAAGGATGTGGAGGATGCTAAAAAAGTTGCCAAAAAAATGGGATATCCCGTTATGATCAAGGCAACAGCCGGCGGAGGAGGTAAAGGTATGCGAGCGGTTAAGAAAGAGGATGAAATGGAGGATCTTTATTCTGACGCCGTACAGGAAGCTACTGCCGCCTTTGGCAATGGCGCAATGTACATGGAAAAGCTTATTGAGGAACCCAGACATATTGAAATTCAGATTGTTGGAGATCAGTACGGAAAGGCATGTCATTTGTCAGAAAGAGACTGTTCTATCCAAAGACGGCACCAAAAGTTAACCGAGGAGACCCCATCTCCCTTTATGACAGACAAGTTGAGGGATAATATGGGACTTGCTGCAGTTAAAGCCGCAGAGTTTATAAAATATGAAGGAGCCGGAACGGTGGAATTTCTTGTAGACAAACATCGCAATTTCTACTTTATGGAAATGAATACAAGAATTCAGGTAGAGCACCCCATAACCGAACAGGTCATTGATTATGATTTGATCAGGGAACAAATACTGGTTGCAGGTGGAGTACCTATTTCAGGTAAGAATTATACGCCCAAACTTCATTCCATTGAATGCAGAATTAACGCAGAAGATCCCTATAACAACTTTAGGCCTTCTCCGGGAAAAATTACTACTTTACACACCCCCGGAGGTCATGGAATAAGGTTAGACACTCATGTTTACAGTGGATATACCATTCCTCCTAATTACGATTCCATGATTGCCAAGCTGATTACCTCGGCTCAAACAAGGGAGGAAGCAATCAATAAAATGAAACGGGCATTGGACGAGTTTGTAATTGAGGGAGTAAAAACCACTATTCCGTTTCACAGGCAATTAATGGATCATCCGGATTATTTGGCAGGGAACTATACCACTGCTTTTATGAATACTTTTGTTATGCAACCGCTAGAAGAATAAGCTTCTAATGCTATAATACCTTGCCCGGGATTAGCCGAAACTTAATATCTTGCAGATCAAGACTCATTTAGCTTTAAATGACATTAAGTTACTGGGAACATAAGACTTGGTTAGCCAATATTGATTATACGATAGTTGGAAGTGGCATTGTGGGTTTAAACTGCGCGCTGCGTTTAAGCCAGCGTTTTCCTGATGCCAGAATTCTGATTTTAGAAAAAGGGATCTTACCCCAGGGTGCCAGCACAAAAAATGCCGGCTTTGCATGTTTCGGCAGTATATCTGAAGTTTTATCTGATTTAAAAAACCATACAGAAGAAGATGTAGTTCAATTAGTAAAATTGCGCTGGGACGGGATTCGACTACTTCGCGATTCCCTTGGGGATGATAAAATTGGATATGAAAACCACGGGGGTCATGAGATTTTTCTGAAAGAAGAATCTGAAAGCTATGATCTTTGTATGGATAATTTGGGGTATATAAACGATCTTCTAAGCCCTGTATTTGAAGAACGGGCTTTTAAGAAAACCAGTAATGTTTTTAATTTTCAAAATACCAGGAATCAATATATTTCGAATGTGCTCGAAGCACAGATTGATACTGGTTTGATGATGGCCAACCTGCTTACAAAAGTTCGCAAGAAGGGAGTACTAATCCTGAATGCCATTGAAGTCGAGGAAATTTGTGAAACCAACAATGGGGTGCATATTAAAACGAATAATTTTGAATATGTCTCTGGAAAACTTTTTATAGCTACAAATGGTTTTGCTTCTGACTTAATTGGCCAGGCAGTTAAACCGGCCCGTGCCCAGGTCTTGATTACCAAGCCCATTGATCACCTGAAGTTAATAGGAACATTCCATATGGACGAAGGATATTATTACTTCAGAAATGTGGCAGATCGGATCTTACTGGGCGGTGGCAGAAATTTGGATTTTAGTACAGAACAGACTACAGAATTTGGACTAACCGAAATTATTCAGAACAAACTGGAGCAATTATTAAAAGAGGTTATTTTACCCGAAACACCCTATGAAATAGAACAAAGATGGAGTGGTATTATGGGTGTTGGGAATCAAAAAAAACCTGTGCTAAAGCAACATTCGGATAATGTATTTTGTGGTGTTCGCCTGGGAGGTATGGGGATAGCTATAGGCAGTTATGTTGGGACACATTTGGCAGATCTATTAGGGGATTAGTACGATAATCGAATTAAATTCCCTTCTGGCTATTTTCTTTTTTCATATTAAAATTAAAGTTGTTTCTTGTAAGATCGGGAATTGCGTAAAAAGGATGCTTTAAACTGCCGACCCAAAGGCTGAAAAGTTATCTAATTCATTAGAACAACATTATGAGAATAAGAAGATACAATTATCTCCTTAGGGGCCTCTTTCTCTTATCCGCACTGGTTTTGGTCAGCTGTGCCGGTTCCAATATGAAATTTAAACAGCAGTACGCCAAGGTATGGAAGGAAACTATTAAATCTGATGCATGGGAAGCTTCGTTAAAAGGCGATTCGGGTCCTGATTTTGAGGAGGACCAGAATTTTTATACCAGTACAGAAGAAGTGCTACTCGATGTTGCTTCCAAACCAATAAATAACTTTCAATTTAATGAAAAGTACAATAAATTGGTTTCTGATGCTTACTTTAAGATAATTGCGGAAGCTGAAAAATCGGACAGAAGGCTGAGAGATGAATATCAGCGGCTCAGTATACATAAGGCTCAGGGTACAACCAGTAAATTGAATAAAGGAGATCTTGCATTGGTGGCTAAAAAATATAAAGCACACAGTGCCATGCTGAACGGGCTTAAATCCTGGAATATCATGAGTGAATACGGCTCAGATGATTTGGAATTTTTTCAGGCAGAACACAGGTCAAAAGTGGTTTCGATGATAGACGCGAACCAATCCGAACAGGTGATTATAAATTATCTGGTGTATAAATTAGCTGATTTGTATCATTTTGAACAGTAATCTACGCCCTCCTATTTGTAATATTTTTAATCGTTATGTCTGCTTCCCAAAAAATTAAAGAGGAACTTTATCGGTTTTGTTCTGAATTTGCAGATGCAAGAATAACTCGAATTCAAAAACAAATTTTGGAGATTCAGGAATCCATGAATTCCGAAACCAAAAGTAGTGCAGGTGACAAACATGAGACGGGAAGAGCAATGCTGCAACTAGAGAGAGAGAAGTTGGGACAACAACTTTTGGAGGCCGAGAAAACGCAAAAGCATTTAGGCCATATCCATATTAATAAAAAGCATGATATTATTGGACCGGGTAGCTTGGTACATACCTCATTGAATAGTTATTTTATAGCCATTTCAGCCGGGGAATATACAATTGAAAATAAACTAATTTATTGTATTTCAGCAGCAACCCCAATGGGGAGGTTATTATTTGGTAAATGTAAGGGAAACCAGGTTGTGTTTAAAAATGTCACAATAAACATCCAGGAAGTGCATTAAGTCCTTTTTGTAAAATAATTAAAATCAATTTTTTTACATAATTTAAGGGCCTGAGTCAGAAGTAGAATTAGATGAAAGCATACAAGGTTAAAAGTGGGATTATTATTGAATTAGACGGAAATTTCCATCTTCTGGAAGGTACTGATTGGGATGAGTTTATAAATGATGGTGAGGTGCTCCAAAAAACCAGAAAAAAACTTAGTTCCGAAAACCAAATTGATAATGCATCTGCACTATTAGAAAGTGAATTGGAAGCACCTGTCAAGAATCAGGAAATCTGGGCGAGCGGTGTTACTTACTTCAACAGTAAACTTGGTCGGGAGGAGGAGTCCAGGGAAGCCGGGGGGAGTAACTTTTATGCAAGGGTTTATGAGGCGGACAGGCCGGAACTTTTTTTTAAGGCGATGGGTTACCGGGCAATCCCTTCCGGGGGAAAGGTTCGGAAAAGAAGAGATTCAACCTGGGATGTTCCGGAACCCGAACTTACGTTATGCATAACCTCCGATGCTAAGATAATTGGTTATACTATTGGGAACGACATGAGTTCCAGGAGTATAGAGGGCGAAAACCCTTTATACCTACCACAAGCCAAGTCATATGATGGCGCAACGGCGCTGGGACCTTGTGTATTGCTATCCGATCAGCCATTACCAGACCACACAAAGATTAGTATATCTGTATTTAGGGATGAGAAGTCAGTTTTTTCAGGAGTAATTGGGATCGATCAGATTAAACGAAAGTTAGAGGATCTGGTAGACTACCTTTATAAAGAATGTACATTTTCCAAAGGAAGTTTGCTTATGACAGGTACAGGTATAGTACCTACATCTGATTTCAATTTGCAATCCGGAGATGAGATCTGCATACAAATAGATGGCATAGGTGAGTTGAGAAATACGGTCGATTGAACTAAAAATTAATCTGTGTCTGGGCGCGGCCTATTCATCTTTTTTAGAGCAGCCTTACGTTTACTTCGCAGTCTTTTTTCGGTAGACGCTCTCGTAGGTTTGGTTTTTTTCCGTTTTTTTGGAACCTGCAGTGCTTCCTTTAACAACTTAAAAAAGCGTTTTATTACAAGAGCCTTGTTTTTATGCTGGCTTCTGCTTTCGTCACACTGTAATAGCAAGAGATTTTCTTTAGAGAGCCGATTTTCAAGTTTCTGAACTATCCTTTCTTTTTCTTTCGTCGTTAATCCCTGAGAAGCGTCCATATCAAAATTGAGTACTACTTTTGAAGAAACTTTATTTACATGCTGTCCGCCTGCTCCGCTGCTGCGTATAGCCTGAAAGTTTAATTCCTGAATGATGCGTTCTTTATCCAAATCAATTAAAACTACTGCCCAGGCGTTTATTTAGAGTTTCCAGGGAAACATTGAGGAATACAATGGTATCTGGCTCAAGCACTTTGTCCGAGTTAAAATATACCTTTTGACCTTCAGCAATCCCCTCAACAAGAAAATGACCGCCCATCAAATATGCCTTTTTCACAACTACCTCAAGGCCCGAGTTTTCGGACACTTTAAATTCATGGGCATATACTATAATTCTTCGTTTGGTGTCGGCATAGGTTTTTACAATATTTACCGGAATTTTATTCGCCTCCCCAAAGAGCGAAGCAATATAAAGTTCTTTAGGGTGTTCATAGAGCTTCAATGTTTCCTCATTTGCCAAAATGCGCTTGTCTTTTAGCACAATGATCCTATCCGCAAAGGGCAGCACATCATTATGGTCGTGTGTTGCAGTTAAGCAGCTTATTTTCCTTTCCTTTAGATAAGCAAAGACATTACGCCTTAAACTGTTTTTACTAAAGTTGTCTATATGGCTAAAGGGCTCATCCAGGAGAATTAATTCAGGTTCCTGTGCCAGTACCCTGGCCAGGGCCACCCTCTGTTGTTGTCCACCACTTAATTTACTAACTTTTGTGTCGGCATATTCTGAAAGCTCTATCATTTCCAAAAGCTCCTGAGTTCGCCTTTGAAGTTCTTTGGGTCTGAAACTTGATAAATATTGACTTATATTTTCTTTCACCGAAGTAAAGGGCATAAGGTCAAAATCCTGTGAAAGATGTTTTATGTATGACTCCCCCGGAACAAGATTGTACTGCGGCCCCTTGATTTGAGTTTGCCCCCAGTGTAATTCGCCATCAGCTACATGAAGCAATCCATATATTATTTTTAAAAGGGTGCTTTTACCACAACCACTTTCACCAATAACAGATACATGCTCACCCTTTGTTATACTAAAACTAATATCTTCCAGTACCGGATCTTTATCGTAGGTGAACGAAACATGGTCTACCTTAAGCATTTATATTTTTTTGTATTAGAAAAAACCATTTCTGTATAAGAAACGGAATTGCACTTAAATTATTGATTTACATACAGATTAAGTCCTTTAATTCTAATAGAAATGCCTGAATGTGGAGTTTTTCCCAGAGCATATTAGTAAAGGAAACCCCAAAAATACCATAAATAATATTCGGATTATGAATTTACCAGCGGCAAATAGCAGTATTTTGGAGCTTAGAATTGGATATTGATATAACATATCGGAATAGGATATATATTCCAAAAATTGAATGCTTCAATTGTTTTCATGAGGAGATTCCTGTAATTCAAAGTTCAGGTTCCACTTGATGACGTATAAGGCTATTTTCTACAAGGTATTCAGCAATCTGTACTGCATTGGTAGCGGCACCCTTTCTTAAATTATCTGCGACTATCCACATATTAAGACTATTGCGTTGTGTCTCATCTCTTCTTAGCCTGCCTACAAAAACCTCATCTTTGTCATGAGCGTAAACCGGCATCGGATATGTGTTGGTATCAGGATTGTCCTGTACCACCACTCCAGGGGAACTACTTAGTATTGTTCTTAGCTCCGCTAAATCGAAATCCTCGTGGAATTCAACATTCACAGATTCTGAATGTCCACCGGCGGTAGGAATACGTACGGCTGTAGCAGTAATAGAGAAAGTTCTGTCGTCAAGAATTTTTTGTGGTTCTCTTGCTAGTTTCATCTCCTCCTTGGTATACCCATTTTCCATAAAAACATCACAATGAGGAAGTGCATTTCTACTGATAGGATAAGGATAGGCCATTTCGCCCTGCAGGCCGGCAATTTCATTTTCGAGTTGCTGAACGGCTTTAACCCCGGTGCCGGAAACGGACTGATAGGTAGAAACTACTACCCGTTTCATTTTGTATTTTTGGTGCAAAGGGGCCAATACCATAACTAGCTGTATTGTTGAGCAATTGGGATTGGCAATTATTTTATCTTTCTGAGTCAATTCATTGGCATTGATTTCCGGGACGATTAATTTTTTGGATGGATCCATGCGCCAGGCAGAAGAATTGTCTATAACTGTTGTGCCGGCCTCGGCGAATATGGGTGCCCATTCTAGTGATGTTTCACCACCGGCCGAAAAAATAGCAATATCCGGCTTTGCTGCCACTGCTTCCTGAAGGCCAATTATAGCATATTCAGTACCGGCGTAAGTCATTTTCTTCCCTACAGACCTTTCTGAGGCAACTAATAAGAGTTCCGTGATGGGAAAATTGCGCTCCTCTAATACTTTCAACATTACCGCTCCTACCATCCCGGTGGCGCCTACAACTGCTACTTTCATTTTATGCTTGTTTAAGGGTGTAAAAGTACCCCAAGACATAATACTGCACAAGTAAAAAAGATACTTCTTATAAAAATATAACAAAATGTTATGTATGTCACAATTCTAAAAAATAACCGCAGCACATATTTTCTAATATGCTGCGGTTTTAATTAGTTAAGTGTAGCGGTATGTCCTTTCTACATTAATAAATAATGTTTGGACCAATATTGCTAGTTCTTTTTCAGCAAGTCCCTTATCTCGGCAAGAAGATCTTCCTGTGATGGACCGGCAGGAGCTGCTTCTGGTGGCGGCGCTTTTGTTTTGTTATAGGCCTTAACAATTATAAATAATACGAAACCTACAATAAGTAAATTTACGATGGTGTTGATCCAGGCTCCCCATCTTATGGCATTTTCGGCAACAAAGCCGTCCTCACCAGCAACGCCTGAGGCTTCGGTAAGCACAAACTTCAGATTTGCAAAGTCCATTCCGCCTGCGAAATGACCTACAACCGGCATAACAATGTCGGCAACAAAACCATTGACCACCAGGCCAACAGCACCTGCCAAAATTACGGCAACCGCAAATTCTATAACGTTGCCCGTCATAATGAAATTCTTAAATTCTTTAAGCATACTATTAGTGTTTAGTTGGTTAATATGTTGACAATATAACCAAAATAAAGCGCATGGCAAACGGCCAAAACTAATTCTGAATTATTCAAGAATAATTCTAGGGACCCTGGGAGAGATGCCGGTTAAAAGTTCATAGGAAATAGTTGTGGCAGAGGCCGCTAATTCCTCTGCTGAATACTCTTGTCCAAATAGGATAACTTCGTCTCCCTCGCCGCAATCAATTTCGGTAATGTCTATCATAATCATATCCATGCAAACATTTCCAATTATTGGCGCCTTTTTACCGTTAATATAGACATGAGCTTTTCCTTTGCCGTAGTGCCGGCCTATTCCATCTGCATGACCAATTGGTAAAGTAGCCGTGATCCTAAAATGATCGGCCTTGTAAGCCCTGTTGTATCCAACACTTTCGTTAGGTTCAATTTTATGTATTTGTGAAATGATTGTTTTCAGAGTAGCTACAGGTTTTAGTTCGGCATCGATAGCAGAGTCGTTTCCAAAACCATACAATCCAATTCCGCTTCTAACAAGATCAAATTGAGCCTCAGGATAGTTTAGTATTCCAGAGGTATTCAGAACATGGCGAAAGGGACGATATCCGAGCATTTGGTCAACCTCATCCGCAATTTTTGTATATGAGTTGATCTGATCTGAAGTAAATTGCGTTTCTGCCTTATCATCGGAGGCGGCCAAATGCGTAAATACGGAGACAATTTTTAATTCTTTATTACCCTTCAGTACTCCATCAATAAAGGCCACATCGTTTTCCCAGAACCCTAAACGGTTTAGTCCTGTATTGAATTTTAAATGTACAGGATAAGCTTTCTGTTGCCGGGCCTTTGCTGAGCCCAGAAATTCGCGTAATATTTTTGGAGAATATAAACTGGGCTCAAGACAACGCTCTATTAATAATTCAAAATTAACGGGTTGAGGATGTAAAACTAGTATTGGGGTCTTAATACCAGCATCTCTCAGGGCAACTCCTTCTTTAACATAGGCAACTGCCAAATAATCCACCCCTAATTGTTCTAATTTCAGGGCTACATTAACCGCATCACTGCCATATGCAAATGCTTTAACCACCGCCATAAACTTAGTTCCCGGTATTATTTTTGAGCGCAGATAGTTGTAATTATGCTCCAGTGCCCGAAGATCTATTTCGAGTACTGTTTCTGAGGTTTTAGGCATTGGCGTCTTTTTTAGTATGGAGCACTTCCTCTACTTCCACCTCCATCTGCCTCACTTTCTCTTTCAACATCGCCTTAAAGAAAGCCGCTCTGCTCAAGGGCTCATATTCTTCGGTTTCCCCCAGGAATACCAATTTATCACTCTTGGATTTTCTAAAACTATAATTTGCCAGATTCCCTGTTCTTGTACAAATTGCATGTACCTTGGTCACATATTCTGCTGTAGCCATAAGAGCAGGCATTGGGCCAAACGGATTTCCCTTAAAATCCATGTCCAAACCTGCAACCACCACTCTCACTCCTCTATTGGCCAGATCATTACAAACGGAAATTATCTCATCATCAAAAAATTGGGCTTCATCAATTCCTACCACATCACAATCATCTGCCAAAAGCCTGATATTTGCTGCAGCGGGTACAGGTGTGGATCTTATCTCATTTTCGTCATGTGAAACCACCATGTCTTCATGATAGCGGGTATCCACTATTGGCTTAAAAATTTCTACTTTTTGTCTTGCGAATTTGGCTCGTTTTAACCTGCGTATAAGTTCTTCAGTTTTACCTGAAAACATAGACCCACAGATGACTTCAATCCATCCGAATTGTTCCTTATGATTAACAGTATTTTCGAGAAACATTTTGTAATTTTAGACGAAATTAATGGGTTTTCGCGTTCTTAAATAGTACCCAGGTATAAAAGTATTAAAAAAGAAGGACCTTTGCGGGAGAGGAAAAACAAAAAGCGATGAAAAGAAAATTGAAAGAGGAATTGGTAAAGATGTCTACAGATATCATTACATCCAGAGGACTAAAGGAAATTCCCGAGTTGTACGAAGCTGCCAAGAATCTCTACGAAAAATTAGCTGTACTGAAGTTCATCGATGAAAAACTGAATGATATTGAAATTGATGTCTCAAAAAATGTCATTGCCGCCAAGTTTGAAAAGATGGCCAATGCCGTGATGGATGAAAATAAATCGGTTCCTGAAAGTAATCCGCACAAAGAAGATATCATGATCCCGGGAATGGACACTATTAAGGAAATGGTTTCTGAGATGCCCACAGAAGAGGAGGTAGATCAGGTTTTTGCCGAATTTGTTGCAAAACCCGAAGTAGTGAAGAGCGATAAAGAGATTATAAGTCCGGAAGCCATAAAAAATGGACATAAGGAAGGGGCCAGATCAAAATCGCTGAATGATAAACTGGTCAATAAAGAACTTACCGTTGGATTAAACGACAGACTAGCATTTGTAAAACATCTTTTTAACGATAGTACCGAAGATTTTAACCGGGTAATTTCACAATTAAATACTATAGACAGCGAAGAACGGTCCATTGCATTTATTGAGAATATGATTAAACCGGATTATGATCAATGGTCTGGGAAAGAGGAATATGAAAACCGTTTTATTACCCTGATTACGCGACGATTTTCTTAAGCTGTTTATTCTCACAATATTCCATCTCGTTATGCTGACATCCCTTTTTACTTGCAACAAAGTAAGGTCATAATCTATATCCCATGGGCAAATTATTCATAGTTCCGACACCAATTGGTAATTTGGAAGATATTACCCTCAGGGCAATCAGAACCTTAAAGGAAGTTGATCTAATTTTAGCTGAAGATACCCGAACCAGCGGCAAACTGCTTAAGCATTATGACATTGCAACGCCAATGCAGAGCCATCATATGCATAATGAGCATAAGACAATAGACACAATTGTGAAACGTATTAAACAGGGAGAAACCATTGCTCTGATCTCGGATGCCGGAACTCCTGCAATTTCGGACCCCGGCTTTTTGCTTAGCAGATCCTGTATAGCCAATAATATTGCTGTGGAAAGCCTGCCGGGTGCAACTGCATTTGTTCCGGCTCTTGTGAACAGTGGGTTGCCCAATGACAGATTTATCTTTGAGGGCTTTTTACCTTTAAAGAAGGGAAGGCAAACCAGATTAAAACAACTTTCTGATGAGTACCGTACAATGGTGTTTTATGAATCCCCGCATAAACTACTCAAAACACTGGCGCATTTTTCCGAGTATTTTGGCGGTGATCGGGCCGTATCTGTTTCCCGCGAACTGACCAAACTGTACGAAGAAACAATAAGGGGTTCTATCAAAGAAGTTCTTGATCATTACACCAATAAACCTCCTAAAGGAGAATTCGTTATAGTGGTAGCCGGGAAAAAACAATGAGAAAACTACTCAAGGAAATCGGGGAATGTGAAGTATGCAAAGCGTATTTGCCTCTGGGCCCAAGACCTATTGTAGCTGCCCATCCCAAGGCTAAAATTGCAATAATTGGCCAGGCTCCGGGAACCAAAGTCCATAAAACAGGAATCCCCTGGGATGATCCCAGTGGCAGGCAATTGCGCAAATGGCTGGGAGTTGTCGATGATGTTTTCTACGACGCTAGCAAGTTTGCCCTTATCCCTATGGGTTTTTGCTATCCGGGAAAGGGAAAATCGGGAGACCTGCCACCCCGTGAGGAATGCGCCCCATTATGGCATAATGCATTGTTGGAAAAAATGCCGCAACTGCAATTAACTCTTGCCATAGGGATGTATGCGCAGAAATATTATTTAAAAGACGCTATTAAAAAGAATCTTACCGAAACAGTTCGTGCGTATAGCGATTATGGCCCGGATTTTTTTCCGTTACCTCATCCTTCTCCCAGAAATAGATTTTGGCTTTCCAAACATCCCTGGTTCGAAAAAGAGGTGGTGCCAAAAATGCAATTAAGAATTTCAGAATTACTCGAAATCACCTAAACTATCTAAGAACAGGGACAAACTCAAATTTCTCTCCACTGAACAGCCCACGATCAGAAAGTTTCAGATCCGGGATTACCAACAGGCCCATAAATGAGAGCGTCATAAAAGGAGCGCTAAGAGTGCATCCCAGGGATTTCGCCATTGTATCTAACTTTTCATAAGCCATCGCAGTTGCCTTCCCCTCAAGCGCACTCATAATTCCTGCCACAGGTAAGCCAAGACAAACTTGTGAAGTTTCGTCTATCGCACAGATACCCCCTTTGTTATCTATAATAAGATTAACCGCCTCGCACAATTGTTCATCAGTAGTGCCTATGGCAATAATATTATGCGAATCATGGGCTACCGAACTGGCAATTGCACCACTTCTCAAACCAAAATTTTTAATAAAGCCAATAGCCGGGGTACTTTCATTATATCTGTTTACCACCGCGATCTTAAGAATGTCATTTTCTATGTTGGACACCAGCTTCCCTTCCTCCAAAACAGCTTCACCACAATATTCACCAGTAATCAACTCACCGTCTAATGCGGTAATCGCGAGCACTGTTGTAGCTGTTGCGGTTAACTCAAAATCCATAACTTTTTTAGGAATTATATTAAAATTGTTTGGAATTTCAAAGGGCACTGATTTAATAACGGTTATATTATTTTCTGCCACCAATTCCCCATCTATATAGGTCTGAACAACCTCAAAATTCATTAGATCTTCAACAACTATAAAATCTGCTGCATCCCCGGTGTTCAAAATGCCAACTTCCATATTATAATGAGTCACAGGATTAATACAGGCAGCCTGTAGCACTTTAAATACATCTACCCCTTTTGCTACTGCTCTGGCGCATAATTTATTTATATGACCAAGGATCAAATCGTCCGGATGCTTATCATCCGAACAGAACATAATATTCATGTGGTTTTCAGGCAAGAGATCAATGAGAGCATCAAAATTTTTGGCGGCACTTCCTTCCCGGATGATCACCTTCATTCCAAGATTAAGTTTTTCCTTAGCTTCTGCATAACTAGTGCACTCATGATCTGTGGTGATGCCAGCATTGATATACTTTTTAACCTCTTCGCCTATAAGCCCGGGAGCGTGGCCATCCACAGGTTTGCCGATTTTTTTAGCAGCATTTATTTTTTTAACCACCTCCGAATCATCATGCAGCACTCCGGGATAATTCATCATTTCGGCCAAATAGTAAATATCATCGGAAGACAATAACTTTTTTATCTCATCTGAGTTGATTGTTGCTCCGGAAGTTTCGAATTGGGTTGCCGGCACGCAGGAAGGGGCACCAAAATGAAATTTCAAGGGTACCTGCTTGCCATTTTCTATCATAAATTGTATCCCAACAGTTCCAAGAACATTGGCTATTTCATGTGGATCAGACACTGTGGCTACAGTACCATGACAAACAGCCAAACGCGCAAATTCTGAAGGGACCAACATGGAACTTTCAATATGGATATGGGCGTCGATAAACCCGGGTAAAATATAGTGTTTTGAGTTGTTTTCTTTTTCAGATAGCGATTTTATTCTGCCTTCGGATATGACAATTTCACCGGGATAAATCCTTCTGGAAAGGATGTCTACAATTTGTCCCTGAATTTTTTTCATCTAACGATGTTTGCCTGTTACCCATCCGTGCTTTCCAAGATACTGCTCTCCACTTTCCACTGCCCCATCTTCAATATTAGTTCCCATAGAATCATTCCATCTGTTCAAATAACCAAACAGGGAAATTACCCCGAGCATTTCAACAATCTCTCCTTCATCCCAATATTCATATAGCCTCTCCTTTATCTCGGCATTTACAGCATTCGGAACTTGAGAAGCCAGGAGAGAGAAGTCGAGTGCAGCACGTTCAGCATCAGAAAATGCAGCATGGGTTCGGTATTCCCAAATGTTATCCAGTTGTTCCTGTTCAGCCCCATATCGTTCAGCAGCCCTTATGGCATGAGCCTGGCAATACCGGCATCCGGTGGCGTTACTGCTAACCCAGGCGATCATGCGTTTTAATGCAGAACTAACCCGTCCTTCATTAGCCATAACTGCTTTATTCAGGTTAATAAATGCCTTTGAGATAGCCGGTCTGTGTTGCATAGTCAATACCGAATTTGGGCAGAAGCCAAGGGTTTCATTAAAAAACTCAGCGAGCTTCCTGGTTTCAACATCGTGTTCGGGATTTAGGGGTTGTACTAGCGGCATATTGCTTTTTTTTTATTGTATTTTTAAAGAAGGATATTTAGAAAATTTACAGATTCCAAATTTATCCAAATAAATTGCTGAATTAACCTAGCATTTTTATGGGATCTCATTAATTTCACTTATGTTATCCTTTACAAGAAACGAAAATTTATGAGCACAACAAATCATATAAGTACCAAATGGCTGGGGGATATGGCCTTTGAGAGCAATAACCCTTCCGGATTGAAAGTAATAATAGATGCCAGTCCTGAAGATGGGGGTGAAGGCAAGGGATTTAGACCCAAAGCCTTAATGCTTTCGAGCCTGGCAGGATGCTCCGGACTGGATGTAGCCGCCCTTATCCGTAAAATGAAACTCGAAGTAGATGAATTTGACATAGAGATCATAGGTCACCTTACCGAGGAACACCCGAAATATTATAATGCGGTAACAATAGAATATCATTTTCACGGAAATAATTTAAAGGAGGCCAGATTACAGCGCGCAGTAGACCTGTCTATTGAGAAATACTGTGGAGTAACTGAAATGTTCAGAGGCTTTGCTGAATTAGAAATTAAGACTTTCTTTCATAAGTTATAACGCAGTATTAGAATTGCTGTATTACTGCAGGGAACGTGCAGATGAGCAACCTATCTTGGCATGAATTTAAGAAAAAGTTCAAGTGCAAGTTCAATTCCAGATGTTAGGATCAAACATTCCCAATGAAAACAAGAAATTTGACTTGGAAAGTCGTTTTGTTGATTTTGCTGTTAGTGCGGCCATATTCAGCAAAGGGTTGCCTCATGATGTGGTAGGGCTTTATTATGGGGACCAACTATTGCGTTCGGGGGGTAGCGCAGCACTTAATTTTGGAGAAGCAGAAGGGACTGTTTCTAAAAAGGACTATGTCTATAAAGCAACATTATGTCTAAAAGAACTTAAAGAATCCAGAGTAAATCTCAAGGTCGTGAATAAGATGTTATACGGAGATAAACCCAAAAGAGGGCAACTGATTAAAATAGTCGCAACAATAATTAAAAATAAAAGGTAATATTAGAGCTATATTTTGCACTTGCACTTGCACTTGCACTTAATTTTTGCACTTGCGCTTGCGCTTAATTTTTGCACTTGCACTTGCACTTGAACTTGCATTTGCTCTTGAACTTAATATTTAAAGCATAAATGCGCTGGACAATTAAACCAAAACCAGAAAGGAATCAAATAATAGCATTCGCGGCTTTGCTCAAAGTCGATGATCTGGTGGCCCAACTGTTACTGCAAAGGGGGATAGACACCTATAATAAAGCAAGGCAATTTTTCCGGCCACAACTTACCGATCTGCACGATCCGTTTCTAATGAAAGACATGGATGTTGCGGTTTCACGAATTGAAACAGCTATTGCCAATTCTGAAAACATACTTGTATACGGGGATTATGATGTTGATGGGACTACGGCCGTGGCCCTGCTTTCTTCATATTTATTGGAGCACTATTCAAATATAGCCACATACATTCCAGACAGGTATAACGAAGGCTATGGGGTTTCCAGACAGGGGATAGATTTTGCCGAGGACAATGGCTTCTCACTTATTATTGCTCTGGACTGCGGCGTAAAAGCTATCGATAAAGTGTCTTATGCCAAAGAGAAAGGGATAGACTTTATCATTTGCGACCATCACAGACCAGGAGAAATATTGCCCGATGCTGTAGCTGTCCTCGATCCAAAAAGAGAAGACTGCAATTATCCTTACAAGGAACTTTGCGGTTGTGGAGTAGGCTTTAAACTAATACAGGCCCTTGCTTCAAAAAAGGGAGTGGGGATAGAGGATCTTATGCCATTTTTAGATCTGGTGGCAACCGCTATCGGAGCGGATATTGTTCCAATGACGGGAGAAAACAGGGTGCTGGCATATTTTGGTCTTCAAAGATTCAATACGTATCCCAGAATTGGATTTAAAGCAATAATTAATCAGATTGATAAAAGAGAACTTACTATTACCGACGTAGTTTTTGTGATTGCCCCTCGAATTAATGCAGCAGGCAGAATGAAGCATGGACAACATGCGGTAAACCTGCTAACAGCAACAGATTTAAAGCAGGCCGAGAAGTTTGCGGCTACTATTGAGCAATTTAATGCTGACCGCAAAGGACTAGACAAGGAAATTACAAAGGAGGCGCTGCAACAAATTCAAAAAAATAAGGAAGAAAATGATTTCACATCCGTGGTATATAACGATAGCTGGCATAAAGGGGTTATTGGAATAGTAGCTTCCAGACTCACAGAAACCTATTACCGACCAACGCTGGTATTTACAAAAAGTGGGGATAAACTGGCTGCCTCCGCCCGCTCTGTAAAGGGATTTGATGTTTATAATGCGCTTCAGGGTTGCTCGGAACATATTGAGCAGTTTGGCGGACATAAATATGCTGCCGGACTCACATTATTGGAAGAGAAATACATGGCGTTTAAAGCCAATTTTGAAAAAGTAGTGGCAGAAACAATTGATCCGGCCTTAATGACCCCCGAATTACTTATAGATGCTAAAATTAATTTAGATGAGATACATCCTAAATTGTACAGAATCATCCGCCAATTTGGTCCTTTTGGTCCTGGTAATATGGCTCCCGTATTTATGGCAGAAGATCTCAGAGATTCGGGATATGCAAAAGGAGTAGGTGAGGACAAAAAGCACCTAAAGCTGGTTGTTTCCCAGAATGGTACTAGATCTTTTAATGCAATAGGCTTTAATCTGGGACACAAGTTAAACACCGCGACTTCTGGCAAGTCGTTTGCCACCATCTTTACTATCGAGGAAAATAATTGGCAGGGAACTAAAAGCCTTCAACTCAAATTAAAAGATATCAGATAAGCTTACCCCCTGGAGAGGTCGATTATTATATTATTTAGATTCATTATAAATAAGATTTAAATAGTATCTTTGGTAATCTATTTTACCATTATGCAGGATATTGACGCTATTTATTACAATCAGTTTGGAATCACCTTTAAGTGGAAAAACAATACGGATAAAGATCTTTCGAAAGTTCAGATGGTTTTCCGGGACACTGGTCTACTGCTGACCATGGAGGAATTACTACAGTTTTCTAAAAACATTAAATGTAGCCTGGATAATGCCTCTCTGTGCCCGGATTGCGAAGTAAGCGAAACTTGCAGGGCCTTACTATTGGATACTCCGGCCCATCAGGTCTCTTTAGCTATGAGCAAAAAAGAATTGCTTGCGGTAGACGATTTGGTAGCAGGAACCTTATTTGAATTGAACCTTTCAAGACTATTGGATCTTTGAGGCATACAATTCAATATTTTTTTAGACTTAGTTCCGTCCCATCAAAGACCGCATAAGTGTAGTAGGTAATCCAATCCCCCAAATTAAAATATTTAGAATTGTTTTCCAGTACAATCTCTAATGGCAGATGTCTGTGTCCGAATACAAAATAATCATAATGGCGGGTTTCCAGTTTACGTTTGGCATATTGTACGAGCCATTCGTTTTCCTCTCCCAGAAATTTGATGTCCTCGTCCCCTGATAGAATTTTGTTCTTTACAGAAAAATATTGAGCCAATTTAACCCCCCAATCGGGATGTAACCAGCGGTAAAACCACTTAGCCAACGGATTGGTAAAAACCTTCTTCATACGTTTGTAACCTTTATCCCCAGGGCCCAGGCCATCACCGTGTCCTATAAAAAATGAAGTCGAATTTAATTCGAATTGCTGGGGTTTATGAAACACAGGGATATTTAGTTCCTCTTCAAAATAACCATTCATCCACAGATCGTGATTCCCTACAAAATAGTAAACAGGGATCCCGGAATCTGTAATTTCGGCTAATTTACCTAAGGTTCTTGTAAAGCCTTTGGGGACTACTGTCTTATATTCCATCCAGAAATCAAACAGATCTCCCAATAAGAAAATTGCGGCTGCATCATTCTTAATCTCATCGAGCCAGGCCACGAATTTCTTTTCACGCGGCATGCTCTGCTCCCGGGAGGGAGCACCCAGATGGTTATCGCTGGCAAAGTAGATTTTTTTTCCAGCCGGGATTGTAATACTCTTCATTTGAGGGTAAATATAAGCAAAGTGCCTCTATTGATTTTTACCAGACCCCGTTATCCGAGGCATACCACTCGGCAAATGCAGTTTCTGTTTCACGCAAACGAAGGGAATGTAGTTGAATATTATTTGGTAGTCTGATTTTGATCTTGGCAGCAAAATCAATGACCATATTTTCGCTAGTAGGCTGGTAATCCGCAAGTATGACCTTATGCCCTCTATCTTGTAATTCGTTCGCTAGCTCTATATGAGGTGTATTTTTATTGAAGACCGTAGCATGATCAAAAGGATCTACCACTTCCTCCTTGACAATTTTTTTAAGGTCCCCAAAATCTATTACCATTCCCAACTTCACATCATTGTTTTCATTAATTGGTACTCCAATTACGGTTACAGAAAGTTTGTAGCTATGACCATGAACATTTCTGCATTTGCCATCGTAACCATAAAGTGCATGGCCGGTTTCAAATGTGAATTGTTTAGTAATTCTTATTTTGCTCATAGGATCATATCATCTTTTAAACCTTCGTTTTGAGCGAATTCTATTTACAATATAAACCACTACCACAAAAAGAGCTAATAATGGGAAGACCAAATCGCCATTAAGATTTTCCAGAATACTCATTCTATTTATTTTTAAATTTTGCCAGTGCCTGTTTCGTATTCGCAGAAAGCGCCAATACGCCCGACATTTGAGCCCGTTCTATAAGCAAGCTTTCCCAGTTTTCCGTTCCTTCCCACAATACTTTTTTCATAATTTGTAAGGCCTGGGGATTGTATGAAGCCAGTTTTTCCGCAAAAAAGAATATCTCTTTATCCATGATCTTAGTGGTATCGTACACCTTTGAAAACAGGCCTTTTTCTTGGGCCCAATAGGCATTTTTCCATTCTGTAGGAGCAAAAGCAAGTTCTGCTAAAGCAGCCTTGCCCATTTTTCTTTCTAATGCCGGGGCAATAACCAGAGGAGCAATACCTACGCTAAGTTCAGACAGTCTGATAGCCGCTGCTTCCGTCGCGAATACGTAATCGCAGGCAGCAATTAATCCAACTCCACCCCCAACAGCTTTTCCCTGAACCCTAGCCACTATGGGTTTAGTACATTTACGCATGCCGTTGATCAGATGAGCAAACCCGCTAAAGAATTTTTCCCCCTCCTCAGGAGATGAAATTGCCGACAACTCATCAAATGAAGCGCCGGCACAAAATGCCCTTTCGCCTTCTGATTTTAAAATGATAATGAAAATGGCATCATTAGCAGAAAGTGCTTCTATTTCTGTGGTAAGCCTTTCCAACAATGCAGAGACAAATGAATTGCTTGCCGGATGGCCAAATTCTACTATGGCAATTCCCCTCTCTATTTTAGTATAAAGACTTCCTTCTTGCCTATCGGTACTCATGCTCGGTAAATTTGTTCAAAATTAAAGCTTTTGCAACAGCGGACGAAACTTTCGTCTAAACTTCCATACCAAAGCCCCGCCCCGTATAGACATCCAAACAACAAATGCTATCCAAATGCCATAGAGTCCCCAATTAAGAAGTTTTCCAAGGAAAAGTACCGGAACAAACCCTAAAAACGTGGCGGTCAACAGCACATTACGCAAATATTTCATCTCGCCCATACCTTTGAAAAGTCCGTCAAAGACAAATGCAACCGTATTCATTGGAAGTCCGATGATTACAATGAAAAAGATAGAATAAAAGGTTTCCAGGACAATGGCTTCTTTTGTAAATATACGTCCCATTGGCTGGTAGAAGATAAATCCAAAGGCAGCGAGTACCAGACTGACCACAGTTCCATAGAGGATTATTTTTTTTGCAAGCCTCCAAAGACCGTTATAATCCCTGGCTCCAAGTAATTTTCCACCCATAATATTTCCGGCAGCCCCGTAACCATCAATAAAAAATGCTGCAAACAGCCAGAGATTGATGGCTATAGTATGAGCTCCAATATATTTGTCCCCAAGAGCTGTAGCTTCTCTGACCGCCAGGACAAGCGCTACATTTAGCGCCAGTGCCCTAACAAAGAGATTGAGGCTCATGACAATTAATTTACCTAACTCAGGGTGTAGAGGAAGCTTTAACTTAAGACTTATATCTGTTTTTAATAGTAGAAGTACAAAAGCCATAACAGCCATTACTCCCTGAGAGATTAGGCTGGCCCAGGCAGCCCCTTCAAGGTACATGGGCTCTAAGATACCTTCAACTCCGTATACCAGTAAAAAATCTAAAAATACATTTAGAATTGCACCGACAATTGCAATCATCATTGGCCAATACGTATTTTGCAGCCCCCGGAAAATACCCATAATGGCAAAAACAAAAAGCGTCAGTGGAAACCCCCAAACCCTAATGGTATAATAAGAAATACAGAATTCAAGAATTTTGCCCGAGGCGTTTAATAGCACAAAAATCTCTTCAATGATAAAGACGGTAGAAAGCAGGATTAGAATACTGAGCCCTAGATTAAAGAAAATAGCCTGGGCCGGTAAATCTCTTACTTCCTCAAGTTTGCCAGCTCCGAGATACTGCGAAATTATTGCGGATATAGCGCTTCTGGTCTGTCCGAGAATCCAAATAAGCATAGATAAAAAAGAACCAACAATGCCTACTGCAGCCAAAGATTCCAGGCCATTTTCCGGAATGTTACCAACAATTGCTGTATCGGTAATAGACAATATAGGTTCTGCAATCCCGGCTATCGTAGCAGGGATAGCCAGATTATTTATTGTTTTAAAGTTGATGATTGTCTTCAAATGTGCAAGCTTAAAAAACTAATTCATAACAATGAAAGGGGAAGCGGCTTTGCTTTGGAAAATATATATCACCTAATTTTTGATATCCCCTCTGCTCATAGAATTTTTGATTCCTTTTATTTTGACTAAAAGTATCCAGGCGAACAGAAGTAAATCCCTGTGTTTTGGCAAGATTTTCACCATAATCCATTAATTTTTGTGCAAATCCTTTTCCCTGACTTTCGGGCAGAATTGCCAGCCGGTGAATATAGATAGCGTTATCATCATGTGTTAACCAGTGCACCGGACTATACTCTTCGTCTTTAAGTGTAGTAATGGTTATCATTCCACAAATGGTTTCGTTTATTTCGAGGACATATAATTCATTTCTGCTCAAATCGTTTTCAAATGCTCTTAGCGAGGGATATTCTTCATTCCACTGATAAATTCCCTGCTTTATCATAAGTTTGGCACATGCTTTAGCTATACCTAAAATGTCAGGTATTTCGAGTATCTTTGCGCGTCGGATCATTTGATTATATGGTTCTGGCCTGTAAATTTATATCATTAAATCGTAAACCCTATGAAGAATATATTAGTGCCCATAGGTACCTCTCCTAATTCTCATGAAACGCTGCAATACGCGGTGGATTTTGCAACTGAATTTTCAGCCGACGTTTATATAATGGAAGTATTCAGTGTAGCCATGGGTTTGGGCAGCATGGCAAACATCGGGGAGAAAGTAGCCAAAAATGTTAAGGAACATCTCAAAGAAGTATTAGATAAAGTTGATGCAAAAGGGATAGATATAAAAATTGCCACTTTTAAGGGAGAACTTGCTGACGGATTAAATGAAATTGATAAAGAGTTAGGGATAGATCTAATGATCATGGCACCAAGAAGTAATGATATTAAGGAAGAACTTTACCTGGGACCTGCCACAGGGGCAATCATTAAGAAGACAAATATTCCGGCACTTATTGTTCCTAAAGGAACCGCTTTTAAGCCTTTTAAAAATATTCTAACAGCCTTTGGATCCGGAGTCATGAAAAAGAAAAGGGCATTGGAACCACTTTTGGTGATTAAGAAGAAATTTAAAGCAGCGGTAAAACTGCTGTTGGTTAAAAATCCAGGCTATACAGAAGCGGACTTAAAGATTAATACGGCACTAATTAATATAAGCTCACAAGTCACCATAACAGAACACGCAAATACCTACTTGGGAGTTTTAGAACATTTTCAGTCCTATCAGCCAGATTTGCTGTGTGTTTTTAGACGTAAAAGAGGGTTTTTTAAGAATCTTTGGGAAAAGAATACCATTCCGAAATCGGAGTTTTCTTCTCGCATACCTGTCCTGGTATTAAGAGTAAAGAAGGATTAAGTTCTATGAACCTTAAATAATTTCAGCATAAAATAAAATAACCTTGGATCTTTCCAGGGCCTTTATAATGCTATAATTACTTCCATAATTTTGATGCGGTCAATCTTCCATTTAGCCTGGGCGATAATTGTTTTATAATTTGTTTGTTATTTATGGCTCTTGTTGCAGTTGACCGCAAAAATGATTTATAGACCAGCCCAATCTTCTTTTGTGAATGCTACATATTGAAATAATCTAAGAATCAGCTATTTATTCTCATCTCACAACATTCAAGAAATAATATTGATTATAAGTTTATTCTTACTTATATTAAAGATTAGTTATACTTTTTTAAATTCTCATCCGTTTGGCTAATAATATCAATCTGCAGTTATTGTTCTGAATCAATACCGCTAATATGAAGCAAACTACTTTATTAAAAGGTCTGATCATATTTATCGGGGGGCTCTGCGTAATGTTGGGCCTTCTTGTATTGATAGGCTGGTATACCAATAATGAGCAACTAATTCAGGTATTGCCAATATTTGTACCGATGCAATACAATACGGCCCTGGGGTTTCTTTTAGCGGGTACAGGTTTGTGGGCAATTTTTAAAAATCGGGAATTCCATGGTAAAATTATTTATTCCCTTGTTGGAATAATTGGCCTGCTCACCTTGGTGGAGTATATAGCTGAAATTAATCTTGGAATCGATGAACTTTTGATGCAACACTACATCACCGTAGAAACTTCCCATCCTGGCAGAATGGCTCCAAATACGGCCCTCTGTTTTCTATTGACTTCAATTGCTACCTTATTGGTTCTTGAGAAAGATTACAAAAAAGTACAGATTAGTGGGGTTTTGGGTTCTTTGGTCTTTGGGCTCGGCCTTGTGGCTTTTGTCGGGTATCTAATAAATATGGAAGTGACTTATGGCTGGGGAAAGTTGACCAATATGGCGGTACATACGGCTTTAGGTTTTATGGCGTTGGGGACAGGCATTACTATAATTAGTATCTATAAAGAATTGCATCGTTCTAATGGAATTAGATTCAGCAACGATTTTTGGCTATCGGGATACGCATTTGCGCTGGCCTTGATTATCTTTTTTATCGACCTGAGTACACCACTTGGAATAGCGACAGGTACTCTTTATGTACTCATTTTGCTGTTTGCCTGGTTCATTAAACAGCAATATATCACCCATGTTCTTGTATTTTTTACTACCCTGCTCATCGTCCTGGGTTACTTTAATTCCGTCGGGGGTTCTGAACAATGGATGGTAATCGCAAATCGAAGTTTTTCTATAATGGTCATTTGGGTTGTGGCTCGTCTATTATACGTTATCAAAAAGAAAGAAAATACATTGGTAATGACCAATAATGATCTGGATCAGCATCTTGTACAGCTTAAAAACAAGAATAAAGAACTTGCTCAATTCACCTATATTGCATCACATGACCTGCAAGAGCCATTAAGAACTGTAACCAATTTCACGAAGCTGTTCGAGGAGCAGTACAAAGAACGACTAGACGAACAGGCAAACACCTACCTGTATTATATTACCCAGGCCTCCAAAAGAATGAGCAATTTGATCAAAGGACTTCTGGACTACTCCCGAATAGGGCACAATAAACATATGTCTAATGTTGACATCAATGAATTGTTGAAAGAATTGCAAATAGATCTTCATTCGACTATCGATGAAACTGGAACAAGTTTTAATATTGGGGCGTTGCCGAAAGTAAAAGGCTTTAAAGTTGAACTTGGGCTGCTATTTCAAAACCTGATCCTTAACGCGATAAAATTCCGACAGGAAAAGGAGAATCCTAATATTATAATCACTGCCAAGGATGAAGTTGATTTTTACGAATTTTCTGTTGAGGACAACGGTATTGGCATCGCCAATGAGCACCATAAAAAGATATTTTCAATTTTTCAACGTCTGCATACGCAGAGAAAATACGAAGGCACCGGTATTGGACTTGCACATTGTCAAAAAATAGTAGAGCTACACCAGGGGACGATACGAGTATCCTCTATCCCGGAACGAGGTAGTAAATTTATTTTCACCATTAAAAAATACTATAATTATGAAACCAAAGCTAAAAAACATTCTATTGGTCGATGATGATGAAGCAACCAATTATATACATAAGCGGGTGATTAAAGAAGCGGACTGCACTGAAAACATCATCATTAGGGATAGTGGCACTGACGCACTGCAATATTTGACCTCTAAGATAGATGGCAAGTATCCACAGCCCGATCTTATTTTTCTGGATATCAACATGCCTGCAATGGATGGATGGGAATTTCTTGAACAGTATAAGAATTTGGAGGATGAACAGCAGGCCAAAACAATAATCGTCATGTTGACTACCTCCCTGAATCCGGATGATAAGGACAAAGCAAATACCATTCCTCTTATTTCCGGGTTTATGGCGAAACCGCTAACCCCGGAAAAGCTGGAACATTTGCACGAAGAATATTTTAAGTCTTTAAATTAGCTTTGTAAAAATAGACACTTGTTAGGACAGCATATTAGTCGCCTGGATTTTGAATAGGACTGAATGTTGCCATAGCTACTGAAATATATTTGAAGTAGTAGCAGAAATGACCATAGAAAAGCTGGTTTATTTCATGCCAAATAAACCTGGCTGTATTTATACACGGTTCGCATTTTAATTCTAATGCCTTTTCAATAAAGTATTATTTTTTAGAATTTGGGTAATGCGTTCTTAAGAGATTTAGTTCCTCCTTCACTTATACCGCAAAGGAGCTTTCCTCCATAAGCAAATCAGCGTCATCTTCATGACATAATTGTTTAAATAAACTGCTGCAATTCAGCTAGTTGAAATTGATGTTTACAGTTTTACACCTCTCCTAAGGTTAGTATCTAACTACGCCAAGACTGCCGTCGATGACTGTTTTTGAGATTTAACATCAGTTTTTCAACTATTCACAACATTAATCTTTCCGGATTACAATATTGTAAATAAAACCAGTGTTATTAGTTTAACATGAAATATCCTACATAAATCGCATTATATAGGATAAATTCAATATTGATATTGGTTCTTGGAGTAATGACCAACCTATGTTAACCAACCAGATTATAAATATTTTTTATGAACGAGGCTCCAAATCTTAGTTATATCGATAAACTTTCCAAAGGGGATACATTATTCGTAAAAACGCTTTTGGGAATAATAAAAAAGGAACTTTCAGGAGAAATAGCGGGCTACCAATTTCATCTTGAGAATAAAGATTTTAACAAAACGGCAGGACATGTGCACAAGCTTAGCCATAAAATTAGAATCTTAGGTTTAGAAAAGGGGTATAAGATCGCAGAGAATTATAGAAAGGACCTGTTGGAAAGAAATCTAAAATTAAAACTGGATTTTGAAGGGATATTGACCTCAATGTTACTTTTTATTAAAAAAGTATAATTATGAACTGTATTGTTATAGACGATGAAGAAACGGCCAGGGTCATAATGGGACATCTGGGGATTAACAATCCCAACATCCAAATACAAGAAAGTTTTCAAAGTGCAATTAAGGCTATCAAGTATCTCAACGATTATACTATTGATCTTGTTTTTCTGGATATACATATGCCATTATTTACTGGTTTTGACTTTATAAAGACGATCAAGAACCCTCCCCAGATAATATTAACAACTTCAGACAAAAGTTTTGCACTGGAAGCTTTTGAATACGAATGCATAATAGATTATTTTATAAAACCTATAACACAGGAACGCTTTGACAAAGGTGTGGAAAGGGCCATTTCGGCCTATCAGAATGCTGTGACTACATACGATAGTCCGGTTCCCGATGAGTCATTAGATGATCTGTATATCAATATTGACCGTCGACTTGTGAAAATTGATATACCAACCATAGATGTAATCCAGGCAAAAGGAGATTATATTCTCCTGAAAACGGCGGACAAAAATTATATGGTACATTCCACCTTAAAAAAAATAGAGAACAAACTGCCTCAGGATGTTTTTTTGAAAGTACACAGGTCATATATTATTAATACTAAGAAAATAATAGATATAGAAGATAATAGCGTTCTGTTAGGTAAAGATGTGATCCCGGTTAGCAGATCCAATAGGGCCGAGCTGATGAGGCGATTAAATCTTCTCTGAGTAATAGTTTAAAGTAAACATCTTCAACCGATATTCCTGAGCTACATTTTCACAATCTATGACTTAAGAAGCCTCCCCAAAGTCGCATATTCCTACAAATAGGGGTGTTGATGTTCAAATTACAGGCTTAAAAGAACCTTGTTCAGCTAATTCTGTGGTCCACTGTTAATACTAGGTGCAATCTGACCCGGAAAGACGATCATATTTTTAGGATAAATGATCTGACTAACATAAATATTCCTCAAAACCCTTATTATAAAGAGGTTAGCCCCTCTGCTTGGCCTCACTATACATTTGTCAAACAAGAAATGTCTAAGGTACAATCAGTGCAAAAATAATTATTCAGGAAGATTAACCATTAATGTACTTTATATTAAAAGAAGATTAAACGTAAGAAAATTCCCATTCGTCTACACTAAACTGCGATCCACCGAAAAATGATCATGTTCAACTGAAATACATCTTAATTTTACACTCGTATTAAACCCAAATCTTATTATTATGAGAAATTTAAAATTTATTATTCCAACCACTTCCCTGATATCAACTTTATTCATAAGTATTATCTTCCTTTTGCTTTCATCAGGAATTGCAAATATGTCAAAAAGTCTGTTTGTCTAGAGGAAGGGCAGTATGGGATTAAATATTAAAGTGATATGGGTTACTCAAGATCCAAATAAATCAATAAAATTTAAATTATAATAAATAATAACCTTAAAATAAACCTACTATGAATACGCTACATTTAATTAAAGGAATTTATATCGATGGCTTCAAAAATTTAGGAAGTAAAATTGTAAAAAATTATTTCAAGATATTTGCGTGGTTCGGTTTCTCCATGTACGGGGTAGTTGTGTATGCCTTCTTATTTAGAGTTTCGACCGGATTTGCGTTTGATTGAGGTGCGGGGGCACTTAACAGTTTCGGGCGAATTAAATGAAAAAAAGGATAATAAAAAACGGATTTCCATACGCTGTTTTACCCTTGGGGGAGTAAATAAGTATAAAGTCAGTTTTATTCCAGTCATTTCCAATGTAAATCTATAATGGAATTCGCTCGATTCTAGGTTAAATTTAAAAAACCGCCAGACTTGGCGGTTTTTTGTGTTTAAGTACATAAAAATATAGCGTCTGTCATTTATTTATATAATAGTAAAAAAACCCGTCCTCCGCACCCAGCAGTAGGTCCGGAATGCCATTCTTATCCCAGTCCACTATAGTAGGAGATGTAGTATGACCCGCAAGTTTTTGACCGGCCAGATCGCCCCTGAATATCAGATTTACGTTCCCGTTTTCAACACCCATATTTTCAAATAATGCGGCATTTTTACTGTTTACAATTAGATCCAGATCCCCATCCAGATCCCAGTCCGCTAAACATATTTTCCTTCTCCCACTAGAACCGTATTTACCCGTATTCAAACGTAAAGGTCCATACTTCTTGTTTTCCAAATTATTCTTGCTGTCATATTCGCCGCCATCCATTCCGTAAAATATGCGTTTTCCAGGTTTTAACTTTAAACTTTTATCATCTTCAAAACGCTCAAAAAAGGCCAGATAACCATCGTGATCCAGCATTACCAGATCCATTAATCCATCCTTGTTCCAGTCGATAGTATAAGGCGTGGTACGCCATTGAGTAGCAAGTTCGGTCTTATCAGGATTCCACCAGTTCCATTCGGGTTTGGGAGTATTTTCTGAGCCCCAGGCAACCACAACTGGCTTTGCCGGAAGTAATTTTGGATTACCTTTTGTCCCTACATTTTTATGCCATTCAACTTTTCCCCATATAGAATTTACAACAATGTCTTTAAGACCATCTGCATCCCAATCACATACAGAGAGGGTAGTATATCCCCACTTTTTTTCTGCCGGGCCTTGAATAGAACCGTTTTCACCAGCCAGGTAGCGAATCTCCTTCCCGTCGGCCTTCAATCGTTTAGGTTTTGCCCAAATAGGTGGGTTTCCTCCGTCCAGATTTTCAATAAAACTGATATATCCTGCCGAATTTCCAGAAATCAGATCTTCATCACCGTCGTCGTCCCAGTCCGTACTATAAGGTGTAGCTAAAGCTCCGAACTTTAGATGTTCGGATTTTTGTTGAAAGTAGGCAGGAGAATTAAAAACAGGCATGCTATTCTGTACAGCACCAGTATTTTCTACAAGGGCAACCCGGCCATCTTCATCGCCTACAACAAGGTCAATATCTCCATCCATGTCCCAATCGATAGCGGAAGGAATGATCATTTCCAAATCCATATTGATCACCCCACTGTCGTTTGTGAGAAAACGACCTTCCAAAAAAACTGGTCTCTCACGCGTTCCTGTATTTTCGAACCAGGTAAACCGATCCAAAAATTCACCACAGATCAGGTCCAGGTCCCCATCACCATCAAAATCATGCATGTTAGGGGAAGGAGCGCCGTACAAGTCTATGGCTTTCCCGGCTGCGGTGATCTTTCCTCTTGGCATATATTCTCCTTCTATATTTTCCAGGAGATAAACATAGCCATGAAGAGGCCCGTTTGTCCAATTTCCATTTTCGTCAAAGGCATTGTCCCATCCGTAATCGCCCCAATCATCTAAACCTACCATAAGGTCAAGATCCCCGTCATTTTCATAATCAACATATTTCCATTGGCTAAATCGAATCTTTATATGTTCCTTTTCAAGTTTTTCTATAAATGGCAACTCTTTGGAATTGGCAAAGATACTATCCCGGAAATCCAGATATTCAATTCCTCGACCAAGTACCTTTAGAATTCCGTTCTCCGAATAGAGCTGAAGGTTTTTCATTCCCACGCCGATTTTTATAGGTTTTTCAAAAACCGGCATCTTTGAAAAATTATTGGAAGTATTTTCAAAGAAATAAGTGCCGTTGAAAGGGGTGTCGGGACAGGAAACTACCAGATCCATATCCCCATCCCTATCAAAGTCCATCGGTAATGGCCAGGCCCATAAACCTACGCCCAGGTCTACCGAAAATCCGGGGTTATTATACTTGAGCATGACAAAATCTTCCGGAGTTTCTTCAGGAGTGTTCACTTCTGTTTGGATGTTTTTACAATTGTAGAATTGTACTCCAATAAGTGCCGTTGCTGTCAGAAATATGATGTGTACTCCTTTAATATTGCGCATGTACATAATATTTTAATGCGATATGTTTTGAATGTATTCTATCTGTAGAATTAATTAACTGAATTGGGGAATTCTTAAAAGTAGGAAATATGCCTCTATTTTAGATCAATAGGTTTTATTTCAGCAAAATATATCCTTCACATTTATTAGAACCGGTGTTTACCGGGGAGAGATACCCCAGTAACTTCGCTACTGACGAGATGCAATTCTGGCAAATGAACCTAAAAATGCAGGTTTAGGCGTACTTCTTATAGTAAGACATGGCAAATCAGCTAAATTTTCAAATCGTTTAACTATATTAGTTAACCAATTTCAACACTGGAATAAGCAATATCGTGATCTTGTTTTTCCAGCTTAAAAGTCGGTTTATTGATTGCGATTTTATAGGTAAGTCATCCATTAAAAGAACTGAAATGTTAAAAAAATATAATCGTCGCGACTTTATCAGGCAAGGCATCCTGACGGGGACGCTAATACCTATGGCTCCTTATTATACCTTAGCTGCACCTCTAGATCCACCTACGATGGGGGATGAATTGAATGTGAGTATATTCTCCAAACATCTCCAATTCTTAGATTATAAGGATATGTCTGCCGTTGTTGCGGACATGGGTTTTGATGGTGTTGAGCTTACCGTTAGGAAAAGGGGCCATGTGCTACCGGAAAATGTTGTGGATGATTTGCCTAAGGCCATTTCCGCAATCAGGGAAAGTGGTATAAAAGCGGACATGATTGTGACCGGTATTAAAGAATTGAATTCACAAACTAGGACCATTTTGGAAACGGCTGCCGGCCTTGGAGTCAAATATTATCGCATGGGATACCTCCGATATCCCGAGACGGGGAGTATCCCGGAGGCACTTGAACAATTTAAAAGGCAGATGAAAGAACTGGGGGAATTCAATAAAAGCTTAGGGATTCAAGGATGCTATCAAAATCATTCCGGAATACACGTAGGAGGTAACATATGGGAGGTATCCGAGATATTGGAGGATACTGATAAGGATTCAATGGGTGCCCAATATGATATTCGACATGCTGTGGCAGAGGGAGGCAGATCATGGCCTAATGGGATTCGACTACTGAAAGATCGCATTACTACAATTGTCATTAAGGATTTCAGATGGGAGAAGATTGATGGAAAATGGCAGATTTACAACACTCCCCTGGGGGAAGGAATGGTAGACTTTACGGCTTACTTCAAAATTCTAAAGGAAAATGGGATTAAAGTTCCGGTCACCATACACTACGAATATGATCTTTATGGGGTGGAACATGGAGGCACTGAAGTTGATGAATCTAATCGAAAAAAAGTGTATGAGGCAATGAAAAAGGATTTGGATCTTGTACGTCAATGGTGGAGGGAAGCTTGAGTTGCGGAAATATCTAATGAGTTGAATTAAAATTGGACTAGTAAGATTATGATGGCCATTAGTTATCACAGATCATTTCGATTATTACCCCATCTGCTTGTTCTGATGATTTGCTACTTGTTCCTTATAGGATGTCAATACCAACCTGAGGGCGCTTTCAAAAGGGATAGGGACCCATGGGTGATGCGGTCTGTTTTGGATGAGGAAATAAGAATGGTCACACTTGCCCTTCATAATGATTGCTATGCAGCCTACAATACCGAAAATTGTACTTTGTATAAAGTGTGGAAGGGCGGTGTGTACTGGGACGGAGTTGTTTTTAACAATGTTAAAACGGTTCAACCGGTAAGTTGGGGAGATGCTTATTGGGAAAAAGCTTCAAACGACAAGCCCTGGAAAATTAAGCAAAATGGTACACTGACATCTGCTGAGCCTCAATTTAAGGGTTATTTAATTGAGAACAACCAGGTAACTTTTCAATATCAACTGGCTATATCCGAAGATAATTATGTCACCATTTTTGAACAACCTGAATTTCTTCCTCTCAGCAATGGTAAGGTAGGTTTTCAGCGTCTCTTTCGGACTGAAGGTATGGAAGACAACCTCGCTATTTGGAACGGAGATATTCAGCTACCCTCGAACGGAGAAGAAGTTTTTATAGACTACTTTGATCCAATTCCTTCAATCAAAGACAACCCGGATCAGGCGAGATTAGCTTCACAAAATTTATTGGATCGTAACGGTTGTACTACTTGCCACAAGATTGATGAGCAGACCATTGGCCCGTCTTATGGACAGATTGCCAGTAAGTATGGATCTGACCCTGACAGGAAAACCATTAGAGAGTTGTCCAGAAAAGTTAGAGAGGGCGGTCAGGGTGTTTGGGGTAATGTACCTATGATGGCACATCCTGATTTAAACAGGGATGTTATTCGAGGAATGATCAACCAAATATTAAGTTATGAACCCGGGGATGATGATTTATCAACTGTAAATACCCCGGTCTTGGAAGATGAACCTGAAAACCGGACTATTTCCAAAAAACCTGGATTTGGTAGTGCCTTGGTTGGACTTCATCCAAGTTTGCGCTTACAGACGATTCATCCTGCCTGGTTCAATCCGAGGATTGGAGGTATGGATTTTTTATCAGATGGTCGCCTCCTTATTTCTACATGGGATTCTCTAGGAGCAGTTTACGCACTAGAAGGAGTCTCTTCCGGGGATACAAGCCAAATTCAGATCAAGAGAATAGCTGAAGGCTTGGCAGAACCTTTAGGTTTAAAAGTGGTAAATGATGAAATCTTTGTCTTGCAAAAACAAGAGCTTACTCAACTTGTGGATCATAATGGTGATGGATTAACAGATGAATATCGTACAATCTGTAACTCATGGGGTGCCACAACAGATTTCCACGAATTTTCCTATGGGCTGGAATATCAGGATGGGTTTTTCTATGCAAGCCTGGGGATGGCCATGAGGCTCGAGGAAACTGACCGCCAGCTACCTGATCGCGGAACATTAATAAAAATCGCCAAAGATGGCACTTATGAAAGAGTTATAACCGGCCTGAGACAAACCAACGGTATTGGTTTTGGACTGGATAATGAATTATTTCTTACCGAAAATCAGGGGCAGTGGGTTCCGGCCTGCAAAGTGATTCATGTGGAAGAGGGACAATTTCACGGTTGTCAGTATAGGACGGGAGATTTTTACAAAGAAATGGAAATGACTGCTCCGGCCGTTTGGTTACCGCAGGATGAAATTGGTAACTCCCCGAGTCAACCGGTTTTAATAACTGAAGGTACTTACAATGGTCAAATGCTGCATGGTGAAATTACTCACGGTGGATTAAAGCGTGTTTTTCTGGAAAAAGTCAACGGATCCTATCAGGGAGGGGCATTCAGGTTTACTCAGGGCCTGGAAGCAGGAATAAATCGAGCAGTTTGGGGACCAGACAAAGCCTTATATGTAGGTGGTGCCGGCATGAATGGTAATTGGGCATGGAAGGGGATACAGCATGGCCTTCAACGATTGGAATTCACCGATAAAGTTGCTTTTGAAGTGCTAAAAATTAAAGCAACTCCAAATGGGTTTGATATAATCTTTACAGAACCATTGGCAGAAGCTCATGGTCAAAAACCAGACGATTATTTTTTACAGCAATGGTGGTATGAATCAACTCCAAGATATGGGGGTGATAAAATGGACTTGGAAACCTTATACCCCAGCAAGGTGGTTGTTTCGCCAGATAGAAAAACAGTACATCTTGAAATTGCTGGCCTTAAAGAAAAATCGGTAGTTTATTTTCTGCTAAGTGAAGTACTTCGGAGTTCAACCGGGCAACCGATGTGGTCTGGTGAAGCCTGGTACACTTTGAACAGTATTCCTGCTGATCAGTAAAAAGATATTTAAAACAAAGACAAATAGAACAGAGCGGATAAAAAGAACAGAAAAAATATTTTCACTATGCATAGATCTACCTTATCAAGAAGAGGATTCATTCAAAAAAGTAGTACCCTGGCAATGGGAATGTCCGTGATAACACCTTCATTGGCTAGTCATTTCCAGGATATGGGCTCAGCCAGCCGTGAGTCGGCTAACTTGGCCTCTATCAAAATAAGTGAGGTAAATTCAAATTTTGAGCGTGAACCGCTTGGCCGGCCGTTTGGCTTTAAAGGTGGCGCTATGACCAATGTCTGGCAAACCATGGCTTGCGTGAGAAGTGAATCGGGAATAAAGAAAATTGGTCTTGGAACTCAAAATATTCTTTGGTCAGATTCCAAAGTGTTTAGCAATCAATCAGAACAGGGTGGCAATGCATTGATGTATGCGATGAGTGAAAGAGCACTTCAAATGATTAAGGGTTCATCGTTCACCTCACCTATTGAAGTGCTTGATGACATACTGCCCGATATCCTGTTTTACGGTAAACAGATTACCAATAATCCTGATCTCCGCACCACATTCGCCTTAAATGCCCTGGTGGGTGTTGACAATGCATTGTGGTTACTCTATGCAGCGGAAAATGGAATTACCAATTTTGATGATATGATCCCTGAGGCATACAGACCTGGATTATCCGCCAGACATGATAAGGTAGCTAGTATTCCTGCCCTGGGATATGGGACAAGCATGGAAGAAATAAAGGGATTAGCAGATGATGGGCATTTTATAATGAAGATCAAGATTGGAGCCCCGGGTGATCAGAAACAAATGCTTGAAAGGGACAAAGAGTTTTTAAGTAATATCCACAAGACGATTGGTCACTACGAAACCCCGCATTCCAAGAATGGTAAAATTCCCTATTACTTTGATGCCAATGGCCGGTATGGCAAGAAGGAAACGCTGTTGCGTTTTTTAGATCATGCTGAAAAAATTGGTGCCCTTGAGCAGATATCTGTTTTGGAAGAACCTTTTGGGGAACACAATGAGGAAGACGTCAGTGATATTACGGCAAGAGATCTTTTTGTCGCAGCTGATGAAAGCGCTCATACCGATAAAGATGCCCTTATCCGGATAGAACAAGGCTACAACACGATCGCTCTAAAAGCTATTGCCAAAACATTGAGCATGACTGTTAAGATCGCTCAACTAGCTTATGAAAAGAAAATTCCATGCTTTTGCGCTGATCTTACCGTTAATCCCATCCTCGTTGACTGGAACAAGGCCGTTGCTGCTCGCTTACCTGCACTATCAGGAATGAACCTCGGCTTGCAGGAAACCAATGGCTGGCAAAATTATCGTGATTGGGATAGGATGATGAGCTATCACCCTGCCCAAAATGCCTCATGGACCAGGACTGTAGATGGAGTTTACCTTACTGGCGAAGATTTTTATGAGCAAAGTGGTGGAATATTCATGCAATCACCGCACTATGAGAAAATGTTTGAAGCAAATTGAAAGTAATATAATTGTCATCTTTTCAGATAAGTAGCGTTAAATAAATCGAAAAGATGACACGTACAAACCTCAATACTTATGCAAATGCAGTGAACTGTAGCCATTTGCTCCAGAATCTTATAAATAAAGCAGCCAATTCAAATAAATTTGATGGGCTGCGCCAAATTATATCCAATTCCGAAGTGATAAGGCCAACGCGCCATCTGGCTCCGGCGCTAAAAATGTCTAGCAGACATTTTCTTAACGCTAGGCCCCGTGGAGAATACCGGAGTAACTTCGTTGCGCCGGACTATCTCGCAGTATTGCAAATGCAGTGAGCTGTAGCCTTTGGCTCCAGAATCTTATAAATAAAGCAGCCCATTCAAATAAACTTGATAGGCTGCGCCAAATTATATCCAATTCCGAAGTGATAAAGCCAACGCGCCATCTGGCTCCGGCGCTAAAAATGTCTAGCAGACATTTTCTTAACGCTAGGCCCCGTGGAGAATACCGGAGTAACTTCGTTGTGCCGGACTATCTCGCAGTACTGTAAATGCAGTGAGCTGTAGCCTTTGGCTCCAGAATCTTATAAATAAAGCAGCCCATTCAAATAAACTTGATAGGCTGCGCCAAATTATATCCAATTCCGAAGTGATAAAGCCAACGCGCCATCTGGCTCCGGCGCTAAAAATGTCTACCAGACATTTTCTTAACGCTAGGCCCCGTGGAGAATACCGGAGTAACTTCGTTGCGCCGGACTATCTCGCAGTACTGTAAATACCACTGTTATTTTCCTTCGGAAAATTGCTTATAAGACTCAAAAACCCTTTACTCAAGCTAGCTTGGCAAAGGGTATTTCGTCTTATTCGCGCAGCCTTTGGCTGCTAACATCGGTGCATAATCGTGGAGAATACCGGAGTCGAACCGGTGACCTCTTGCCTGCCAGGCAAGCGCTCTAGCCAGCTGAGCTAATCCCCCTGACTTTAGGAGTCCAAAGGAAATACTTTTTACCAAAGTATCAAAATCAACACGCTATTTTCTTTTTAAGTAAATATTAATGAAAAGTACTTTCCTTTATATCTTCTTTCTGGTAATTTCGCTGAAAATAAGAACGCATGAATACATTAAAAGGTAAGGTGGCCTATATTACAGGAGGATCCAAAGGTATAGGTTTTGGGGTAGCGCAAAAGCTCCTTGAGGCAGGCTTAAGGGTTGCTATTAGTGGCAGAACAGCGGAAAATTTACAGGAAGCCGAGAAAAAACTTGGTAAGTATGGGGAGGTAATCGGGATAACTTCCGATGTGACAAAACCCGAAGATGAAATACAGGCAATAAATGAAATTCTTAAAAAATGGGGACAGCTAGATCTTGTACTAGCCAATGCAGGAGTAGGTGTTTTTGCTGCTGTTGAAGATTTGTCCTATAAGGATTGGAAGGCTATGATAGGTACCAACTTAGATGGGGTATTTTATACGCTTAAAGCATCGATTGAGGCATTAAAAAATTCAAAAGGGTATTATATTACTCTGGCAAGCCTCGCTGGCAGTAACTTTTTTCCGACAGGAGCAGGGTACAATGCTACAAAGTTTGGAGTGGTCGGCTTTACTCAGGCAGCGATGCTCGATCTCCGAAAATATGATATTAAAGTGTCTACCATAATGCCTGGTTCTGTTGCTACTCATTTTAATAAGAATGAACCTTCGGCTAAGGATGCATGGAAAATACAGCCGGAAGATATAGGGGAGTTAGTAGTGGATTTGCTCAAAATGCACCCAAGGACATTACCAAGTAAAATAGAGGTTAGACCTAGCAGACCGGATAAGAAATAAGTGCTAAATTTCTTTTTCTACAAAAGGTATTTCCGGGTTAAAGATCTCAGAGATTAGTTTGTTCAGTTCCAGAAGAAAAAGATTAAGGGTTTCCTGCGTAATTTCTGTATTTCTGGTTCTGCTTCCTTTGGATTCTTTTGTGCCAAATGAAAGCAAACCGGCATTGAGGTTCTTAAAAGAAATTACTCCTGCTTCAATATTTGGTATATGATTTTTGGCTGAAAACATAAGTGCATAGCAGAGCAATTGAAAGGCTTTGGCAGATTCGTATTCCGAAGAAATACTACTCCAATCAGTGATTTCTACGTCACTTCTTTTGGTATTTCCTGTTTTATAATCTATTATTCTCAATTTTCCATCTTTTTCATCAATCCTATCTAATTTACCTTTTAAAAGAACAGGTATTGCTATTCCTGGCACCTTTAGCTGCAGAGATAATTTTTCTTCAAGCCCTATAATTCTTATTTTGTGATTGTCTGCTTCTACCTTCTCAAGGTCCAGAAAATTACTGATATATCGGGTGACGACATGATAAGCAATGAGGTTTTTTCCGCTTAAGTTGCTATTGTTTGTGTAGGTCTTTTTGAACTGCTCTTCTACTATATCGGCAATACTGTCTTTTAGTGATTCCAGCTTGTCTGATGACAGGATCTTTCCGATAAAAGGTGTATAGAGCACTTCGAGCGTGTCATGAATAATAGTCCCGAAAGTATTTGACGCTATTGATTCTTCTACCTCTGTTACTTCTTCAATATTAAGAATAGATTTCTTGTAAAAGTTGATCGGATTCCTGATATATTCGGTCAGGGAACTAGGAGATAGTCCCTTCGCAGCAATATTATTGAGTACTGTCAGCAACTGCTGATCTTTTGCAATGATTTGTGGAGCAGCTATTTCTGAATTGATTAATGGTGTGGCCAGCAGATGGGTTATTTCCTGACTTCGTCTGGTATCTGTTAATAATTGATTTATGAACCGGCTTTTTTCACCTCCTTCCAAAACATCAGCCTCGGTATTGTATAGCAAATAGATGTTTTTTGCGCGTTGCAAGAGCCGATAAAAGTGGTAGGTATAGACAGCATCTTTCTCTTTGTAAGTGGGTAAATTGAATTCTTTTTTTACATCGAAGGGTATAAAAGAATTATTGCCTTTGCCAGAGGGCAGGATGCCCTCGTTGACAGAAGTAATAATTACTGTTTCAAAATCAAGGTTTCTACTTTCGAGCATCCCCATAATTTGCAGACCCTCCATTGGTTCTCCCTGGAAGTCAATTGTTTCTGAAGAGAGTATTTCTTTGAATAGTCCATAAAGAGATTTAAGATCATCGATAAAAGGATAAGTATCTATCATCGCCATCAACTGCTTGAAAAGCGAATGAAAATGATAAAGGTATTCTAAAGCAACTGTATCATTGTTAGCATCTAACCTTTCTTTAAGGATATTTACCAGCTGTAAACATTTATTTAAAAAGAGTTCTGGTGAAGGCTTTTGTTTTAAAAACAGCAATGAAACGGCGACATTGAATTCATTCCCAAGACGCTCTAGTTTTTCAGTATTGATATAGGTCCAATTGTTTCTCTTAATTTCATCTGTAAGAGCAGTTAGTTCAAAATCATCCTCTCCAGAGAGCATCATCTGAACATAATTATTTGAGAGGAATGCGAAAACACCTTTGTAAAACAAACCTCTCTTATCTTCCTGGGTATAAAGCTCAAAAAATTGCATGAACATACCAGCTAGTGGAGTTTTTGACAAGGGGAAGCCCATAGTTATGTTCACTGCCTTTATAGCTTCCGGAATAGTGTTCAATAGCGGATTCAGGAGGGTTTCATCACCGAGAACGACGGCAGTGTTTCGTAGTTTTGAACCTGAAGAACCATTCAATTGTTCCAATAAATGTCCAACATACTTCATTTGCGAGACATTCTTTGGGACACCTGCAATTTGTATGTTTTTTGTATTGCTATAATAGTTGCTTATTCCCTTAAGCGGCTTTTTATCCAGATAGCTCCATTGTCTTTTATGTTGTCTGATAAAATAGCCGGCATCGTGTATAGTATCATTTAGAAAAGCAGTATCAATGTCCCAATAAATATTGCTATTGTTATCTGAAAGAATTTCCTGTATAATATAGGACTCTGCTGTATTTAAGGCATTGAATCCAATAAATATATGTTCTTTGGTTTTTGATGAGTATTTGTAATCACTTAGGTTTGCGCAAGCCATCCTATAAATAAGACCTTGATAGCCTATGCCAAGGTTTAGGAGGCGTTCTGAATAGCTTTCATACAAATGCGGCAGATTCTTCCAAAATTGAATATAATTCTGCATCAGGGGAGTCCTTTCCGATTTTAAATACCAGTGGTTCAATTCCTGAATATCAGTCAGATATGAGAATAATTTATTTGTGGATATAAGATAGCGATCCACCTCATTAAAATCCTGAAGCACCATCTGACCCCATTTAGAAAAATCATGAAAATTATCTTTTTCAGCAGCAGTAACCGAACTGTAGGCGTTGTATAATTCAAATAGCAATTGAGTATTGCTGGCTTTTGTAAGTCCTGATATTTTTTCGACGAAACTCTCTATACTGTATATCTCCGGAGAGAAAAGGGTTTTCCTGGTTGTGTTTGCAAAATTATTTCTAAGAAAACTACCGGCACGCTTACTAGGGAGTATAAAGACAAGGTTTTCCAGATCATCGTATTTCTTCCATACTTCATCAACAACTTCTTCCAAAAAACTTTGCATGCTTAAAAATAAAAAAAGCCCTGACAAAACTGTCAGGGCTTTTAATTTATTTAGAGAAAGTAACTCTTATTTTACTAAGTTAATTTCAACTCTTCTGTTTTGAGCTCTACCTGCTCTATTGTTGTTAGTAGCAATAGGCTTATCTTCTCCGTATCCTACGGCAGATAATCTATCAGAACCAATTCCTTTGTCGATCAAGAAATCTCTTACTGAGTTTGCTCTTGACTCTGAAAGTTTCTGGTTGGTAGTAGCACCACCTACGCTATCTGTGTGTCCTTCAACTGTAAACTTAGCATTAGGATATTCGTTAAGAATCTGGATGATATCAACCATTACAGAAGTAGATTCTGCTTTGATAGAAGACTTACCAGTATCAAATAAGATAGTTCTTGCGTAATCGTTCAATTGCTTCTGAACTTCTTCAGTAACTTCAGGACAACCAGCGTTAGCTACAGTTCCTGCAACATCCGGACATTGATCATCTTTATCTAATACACCATCGCCATCTTTATCAGGCCAAGGGCATCCGTTGTTTTCAGCAGGACCAGCTTCAGTTGGACAAGAATCATCTTTATCAGCAACTCCGTCGCCATCACCATCAGGACATCCGGCTAGAGCAGCAAGACCAGCTTCATTAGGACAAGCATCGTCTTTATCAGCAATACCATCACCGTCAGAATCAGGACAACCGTTCATTTCTTTTGAACCAGCCTCGTTAGGACAGCTATCTTTTCCATCTTCGATGCCATCTCCATCAGAATCAGGACAACCGTTGAATGCTTCTAAACCAGCAACCTCAGGACAAGCATCGTCTTTGTCATAGATGCCATCTCCATCTGTATCAGTTCCACCAAATTTGATAGAAATACCAGCTAAATGTTGAAAGTGCTTTACGCCAAAATCTTCAAACGCATGTTTGTATTGAGTTTGAAAACTAACGCCAATATTATCTGTGAACCAAAAATTAACACCAACACCTCCATTAACAGTACCGGATCCAATTTCGTCTATCCAGGTATAACCACCACCTATTTCAATAAATGGATCAATTTTGGTGTTTTTCAAGATTTGATATTTGATGAGACCATCAACAGCATAGTGAGAAAGATCGTCTGCGCTCACATCACCTAATTTGCTGATTCTGTTCAATGAACCTCTGGCACCTACGGAAAAACCATCACCAACTGATTTGGTTACGGCAACATAGGAAATAGAAGGTAAAATGTTCCAGTGATCATTTGCGTTGAAGTACTCACTAAATAGTGTACCAGTAGGATAAGATGCATCTTGGTCGTTAGTAGGAAAAACGTCTATTGCGTTTACACCAAAGCTAACTTGCCAAGGATTATTCTCATCCTGTGCTTGTACGTTGTTAAACCCTATAAGTAGTAGGCCAACAACCAATAATCTGCTAAGCTGTTTCATGTTCAAATTTTTAAGTTTAAGTGTTTATTAGCTGCAAATGTAAGTTGTTAAAAATTATTAACAAAATCAATTTCCCATTTTTTTTAACGCATTTCATGTGTAAAAAACAGCACTTAAACGATTTTTAACTGTTTTCCAACCTCAATAAATGATTTTATCGCATGGTCTAAGTGTTCTGTCTCATGAGCAGCAGACAATTGCACTCTTATCCTCGCTTTTCCCTTTGGGACTACAGGATAGAAGAATCCAATCACATATATCCCTTTTTCTAATAACAAATTAGCCATATTCTGTGATAGTTTGGCATCATACAACATAACAGGCACAATTGCGGAATCCCCGTCAATAATGTCAAATCCGGCTTCTTTCATCCCTTTCTTAAAATATTTTGTGTTTTTTTCCAGTTTGTCCCTTAAAGCCGTGTCGTTCTCAATCATATCGAAAACCTTAATGGATGCCCCAACAATAGCGGGTGCCAGTGAATTGGAAAACAAGTAGGGTCTGGAACGTTGTCGCAGGATTTCAACTATTTCCTTTTTTCCTGTAGTGTAACCGCCCATTGCTCCTCCAAGTGCCTTTCCCAGAGTACCTGTGATAATATCAATTCGGTCCAGAACACCTTTTTCTTCAAGCGTGCCTCTGCCAGTAGCGCCAATAAAGCCGGTAGCATGGCACTCATCTATCATCACAAGGGCATCATACTGATCTGCCAGATCACATATCTGGTCTAAAGGGGCAACAAGGCCATCCATAGAAAATACACCATCGGTAACTATAATTTTAAACCGGCTACCATCTGTATCGGCCTGTTTTAGCTGATTCTCCAGATCGTTCATATCGCTGTTGGCATATCTGTATCGTTTGGCTTTGCACAATCGGACCCCATCAATAATTGAAGCATGGTTAAGGGAATCTGAGATTATAGCGTCTTCTGCGGTGAAAAGTGGTTCAAACACCCCGCCGTTCGCATCAAAGGCTGCAGCATATAATATAGTATCCTCAGTCCCATAGAACGAAGCAATTTTTTGTTCCAATGTCTTATGAATATTCTGCGTTCCACAAATGAATCTGACAGAAGACATTCCGAAACCATGTGTGTCCATCGCATCCTTCGCCGCCTTTATAACATCGGGATGGGCAGACAACCCCAGATAATTATTCGCACAGAAGTTTATTACTTCTTGTCCTGAATCTATTTTAATAACTGCTCCCTGAGCGGATGTAATGATTCTTTCTGTCTTATATAAACCCGCTTCCTTGATATTGGCAAGTTCTTCATTCAGATGTTGTTTAATTTTACCGTACATAATAATTATATAAATTCAGCTGTTACTTCTTTATCAATATATACAATGACTTTGCTATCAACATTATATCCCATGTTCTCAAGTGCATCGGCATATGCATAGAGTTGTTCCTGGTATTTTGGATGCCTCTTTCCCGTTTTATAGTCGAGTATGGCGACATTATTTCCGTTAAAAACCAGCCTGTCCGGACGTAAAATTAGCCCATTTTTTGTAAGAATATCGCATTCATTTTTAACGCCTTTGTCCTTTTCAAAAAAAACTTTGAGTTGAGGGTGATCAATAATGGCATGGACCAATTCTTCGTAAAGCAGCTTGTCACCCTTAAAAATAGCTGAATTTTGCAGTTGGTCAAGTGCTTTTTCCACATCTTCATGAGTAATGATATTTTCCATAAGTTGATGAATTGCAGTGCCTCGGGAAATGGCTTCCTGCCGCTTGCTTGCCCATAAAACTCCTGAACTTGCAAGAATCCTGAATTCGGGACGATTTTTGTAACTGTAATTATACGGAATTCTTTTCTCTGGTTGGCCCGATTTCTCAATGGTCTTATTTAAGCCGGGTTTCCCAAAGGAATAAGTGTTTTTTTCACTATTCCACAATCCCAGTTCTATTAGATAATGTATAAACAGGCCGGAGTAGTAATGGGGCTTGTGTTCTCCTTTTTTGGTGAGATCATTTTCTGTAAATATATAAAGCGCATCAACTGCTCTGGTAAGGGCAACATATAATAGGTTAAAAGCATCAAATTCCAGTTTGTGTTGTTCATCTTCATAAATATTGGCCGCCTCAGTGCTATAATGCAGTACTTCCTGTTTTTTACTGATAAGTATTTCTTTGAAGGACGATTTAATTTGGTCGTGTAGTGGTAACCATAGTTTAGGATTCATTTCCTCATAAATATGGGTATTGGCAAAAGGAAAGATGACTACTGGGAATTCCAGGCCTTTAGACCTGTGTATGGTCATTATCCTAACTGCATTTAGATTATCGGGCGCCACAATACTAAGATTATCTTTCTTTTTCTCCCAGTAACTCAAAAAAGTAATAATACCGGTATCCTCCTGCAACTCTACCCTCAACACTTCATCCAGTAAAAAGGTGATGTATGCATCCGAATTTTCTGCTAGTTTAAATTGTTTTATGGCATACTCCAGGCCATCATATACGGATACCCGCATTAAGAACTCAAACTCAAAATTGTAATTTTCTCTAAGAACCTGTGGAAGAATTGAAATGTTCTGTTTAATAAAATTGTGCTTGTTTTTTGTGTTTTCCTCCAGAAAGTATAAGATTTCGTAGTTGTTCTCTAAATCCAGGGGATGTGTACAATAGTGCAGTAAGGCTATAAGAAAAGCAATTTTTTTATTTCTTTTTAATAACAATGTTTCAGAAGAAACCAATGGAATTTTATTTTGCATCAAAAAATCTGAGATCAAAATTCCATGTTTGCGTTTTCTTGTAAGAATACAAATGTCCTTGTAATTGTAGTATTGCTGACGAAGCTGTTCAATAGTCTGTAGAACCCGCTCGCAGTAAATAGCATCAAGAGAATTGTCATCTTCTTCCTCTAAAAAGGACATTTGAACATAGCCTCCATTCTCAGTATTACAATTCTGATGGTTACCTTCCAAAAATAAAGAGTGATAACTTTTATTTTTTAGAAATACACTAGTGCTGGTAAAGAAAGCATTATTAAACGCTACGATATTTGGTCCACTTCGAAAATTAACAGGAAGGTCATGGACTTCCGGAGCAATAACAAATGGTTGCGAATTCAGTGAGATGAGGTTCAGGAATTGTTCTGCCCTGCCACCGCGCCATCGGTAAATAGCTTGTTTGGCGTCCCCAACAAGAAAGAGAGAACCCCTTTGCCCCTGTTCATCTTCACTTTCAAGAGCATTGCTGATAAGCGGCACAAGATTGTTCCATTGCATTTCAGAGGTATCCTGAAATTCGTCTATAAAATAGTGTCTGTATTTTTCTCCCAGACGTTCGTAAATAAAAGGTGCAGGCTGATTTTTAATTTCATTCGATATAATGCGATTGAAAGAAGTAATAGGTAAGAGGTCTCTTTCTTGCTGCAAATTATGCAGCTCTTGTTGAATGGCATTTAGAATGGTCAAAGGAACACTATTGCTGTAAGCATTGGTATATAAGGCAATTTTATAAATCATTTCCTTGAGATGAAGGTAATGAACCAGTAATATACCTGCTATTTCATTTGAGGGTAAGTCAATTCCGGATTTAAGGATTTTCTCATTTTCTAAATTTTCTTGTAGCTTGTTGTTATATAGGATTGTAGCAGCAAAATTACCATCTCTTATTTTTTTAAAATGATTTGGAAGGGTTTCTCTTGGAAAATCGGAGTATTCCAGTCCGCACTCAATTATAAAATCAAGGACTTTATTCGCTGCACTAACTGCTTTTAACTTTAATTCATGCTGCTCTGAAATCAATTTTTTTTTAAGTTCCAGAAAGACATCAATTTTTTTATTTTCTATGGATCTTAAATGAGGGTGGTGGTTTTCATTGAAAAGCAGTTTACCAATATTATTAAGATCGAAAGCGATGTCCCAGCTTTTGGAGTCATCTATTTTTTCCAGGGCAAATTCGACCAAAATCGAAGTAAGTTTCTTATTAGACCCGGCCTTGCTTATTAGTCTGTTTACGGCTTCATCAAGTAGAATATCTGTATCTAATACTACTTCAAAATTCTGCGGAAGCTTTAGATCTTTGGCAAAAGTTCGTATAATCCTGTGTGTAAATTTATCAATGGTGGAAATATCAAAAAATGCGTAATTATGTAGAATTTGTTTCAGCGTTTTTTCTGCTTTTAACTGCAATTCAACAGGATCCATGTTGAGGTCACTCATTAGCATCCTGAATAGTGTACTGCTGTTTTCCTGATCTTTTGTGCAGCTAAATTCATAAAGACTTTCAAGTATGCGTTGTTTCATTTCGTTTACCGCTTTATTGGTAAAGGTGATGGCGAGCAATTGTCTGAAATTATTGTTAAAACCGGAAGAGAGGATAATTGACAGATAGGCCTTTACCAATGTAAAGGTTTTGCCAGATCCGGCAGATGCACTGTATATTTTGTAAGGAGTAAGCTGCACCCTGTTTTAGCTGCAAATTACGCATTCTTAAAGAGTTCTTAACAAATAATTAGTGGAATATGAATGTTAAAATGTGTAAATTTGAAGTTCACTATTTAATAACTTAAAAACACTATAAACATGGCTTTTGAATTACCAGAATTACCATACGCCTATGATGCTTTGGAACCACACATAGATGCAAGAACTATGGAGATACACCATACAAAACATCACAATGGTTATACTACAAAACTCAATGGGGCAATTGCCGGAACAGCATTGGAAGGTCAGTCAATAACTGCTATTTTGGAAGGACTAGACATGTCTAACGGGGCAGTCAGGAATAATGGAGGCGGATATTATAACCATTCATTATTTTGGAGCATTATGTCACCCGGCGGGGGTGGTACCCCAGGGGGCGATATAGCCGGAGCCATTAATGATGCATTTGGCTCTTTCGAAGCTTTTAAAGAAAAATTCAGTGCAGCGGCCGGTACCCGGTTTGGGTCTGGCTGGGCTTGGCTTTGTGTGCATAGCGGAGGCCGATTGGAAATTTGTTCCACCGCTAATCAGGATAATCCTATAATGCCTGATACCGGTTGCGGAGGTCATCCAATTATGGGATTAGATGTTTGGGAACATGCTTATTATTTAAATTATCAGAACAGAAGGCCTGATTATATCAATGCATTTTTCAATGTAATCAATTGGGATAAAGTTTCAGAACTTTATACGGAGAATAGATAAATACCGCTCATACAAATAATTAAAACCCATCCTGCTCTTGTCCGGATGGGTTTTTTATGTTTTAGAAATAGAAAAGGGTGGATAAGTACCCACCCTTTTCGTCCCAAATCTTACCATAAACTTAACCTACTTATGCTATGGCAATACTAAATTACTGGTATTGTGAGAAATAACAAAGAAAATTTAAGAAATTTTAGCGTTTAAATGAGTAATATTTCTGATCCGGGGAGTAGTTTCTGAACAGAAAGTGTTAATACTCTGATTTTCAGCAATAAAAAAGGCAGGATAATATCCTGCCTTTTTTCCCCAAATCTTACCATGAACTTAACCTACTTATGCTATGGTCCTCCAAAAATAGACTAAAGCAGTTGGGCAGAAAAAGGTTTTGGACAAACGCCTCTTTAATTGGTTGAAATGCTTTTTAAATGTATTTAGATTATAATAGATGAAGAAAAAGCGTACAAGCTGATCATATCAGCAAAAAAAATTGAACGAAGGTCACTAATTGCTGACCTTAAACGGAAGGAACTAAATTAATTCAGGAATTAGGGAAAATAAAAAAGGTGGAGAAGTCTCCACCTTTTTTGCCCCAAATCTTACCATGAACTTAACCTACTTATGCTATGGCAAGTCTAAAGTAAATGCCTTTCTTCCTTTGTGATCAAAAACACGGCAAGAAGCACATATTATCGATGAAATGCACATTTTTGTGCATTTCATCGATAAAGTTGTTAATATGCTCTTTGGTTTTTACCCTCATAAAAATTGATAAATGCTCTGTTTACCACCTTGTTTCCTCCCGGCGTAGGATAATTTCCGGTGAAATACCAATCTCCTAAATTCTTAGGACAGGCCTGGTGTAAGTTTTCGATATTCTGATATATTATCTGAACTTCGGCTTTCATCTCGTGCGGGCTTAAAAGCTCGCCAATTTTTAGTGAGATTTCCGCAGCTGTAAAAGGTTGATAGAACTCCTTGACATAATTGATAACATTTTTGTCCTTAGTGTTTATCTGATCAATACATTTTTGATAAATTTTATCCACAACAGACATTGTGTTCCTTTCTTTGTGCAATTCCAGTGCTGCTCTAAAGGCTATAAAGTCTTCTAATTTGGCCATGTCTATTCCATAACAATCAGGATATCGGATTTGCGGTGCAGAAGAAACAACAATTATTTTTTTTGGCGATAGCCGATCCAGAATTCGAAGAATACTCTTTTTTAAAGTAGTACCTCTAACAATGCTGTCATCTATAATAACAAGATTGTCGTCCTTATTAACAGAGCCATAAGAAATATCATAAACGTGAGCAACCAGGTCATCCCTGCTACTATCCTGTGTGATAAATGTCCTTAATTTGGCATCTTTGATCGCAACTTTTTCTATCCTGGGGCGTACATCAAGGATTTTATGGAGTTCTTCCCTGGTGATCTTGGCACCTTTTGATAAAATTTGCTCTTCCTTTTTCTTGTTTAAATAGTTCTGAGCCTCTTTGACCATTCCAAAAAAGGAAGTTTCTGCCGTATTGGGGATAAAGGAAAATACGGTGTTCTTTATATCGTTATCTATCGCGGACAATATTTGCGGGAAAAGTAACTTCCCTAACTCTTTTCGCTCCTGATAAATTTCTTTGTCGCTGCCCCTGGAGAAATAGATGCGTTCAAAAGAGCATGCTTTTCGCTCGCGGGGGGTTAAAATTTGCTCTGTTGATACCCGTCCGTCCTTTTTGATAATTATAGCATGCCCCGGAGAAAGTTCACAGACGTCTTCATATTTTACATTGAATACGGTCTGTATTGCCGGCCTTTCTGAAGCAATAACAACAATTTCATCATCCTGGTAATGGTAAGTTGGTCTTATTCCTGAAGGGTCCCTTAGCACAAAGGCATCTCCATGTCCAAGCATGCCGGCCATTGCATAACCTCCATCCCAGTTTTTTGCGGCTTTCCTCAATATTTTACTGACATTGAGGCGTTCTGCTATTATCGCAGAGGCTTCCATCTTAGTGAATCCTTCCTTTTTAATTTGTTTGTACAATTTTGCTACGGCATCATCCAGAAAATGACCTATTTTCTCCATTACTGTAATGGTGTCTGTCATTTCTTTGGGATGTTGACCCAATTGAATCAGATTGTCGAAAAGGAGGCCAACATTGGTCATATTAAAATTTCCGGCTACAATTAAATTTCGATGCATCCAATTGTTCTGTCTTAGAAAAGGATGTACACTTTCAATACTGTTCTTGCCAAAAGTTCCATAGCGTACATGGCCCAAAAGCAATTCCCCTATATATGGAATGTGTTTCTTTTGCAATTCAGCATCCTGAAGGATTTCCGGGCGGGCTTCAAGTGAAGTGTTAATTCTTTCGTTGATCTGGGCAAAAATGTCCTGGATTGGCTGAGATTCTACAGAGCGCACTCTACTCATATAGCGTTCTCCTGGCGACATATTGAGCTTTATACTCGCAAAACCGGCACCGTCCTGACCCCGGTTGTGTTGTTTCTCCATCATCAGGTACATTTTATTTACTCCATAAAATGCCGTACCGTACTTTTTTCTGTAGTATTCCAGCGGTTTTAATAGGCGAATTAATGAAATTCCACATTCGTGTTTGATCGCGTCGCTCATTGCTTTATCAAATTAAAAAAGCCCCGATATTCCGGGGCAAGTCTTATTATTGTAATTCAATATCAAATTGAGTCAGTTCCTTGAACTGGTGTAACCTCTTGTCCACCTCATCTTTCTTGAGGTTGAGCATTCTTTCTGTCCCAAAACGCTCCACACAAAACGAGGCCAGATTGGATCCATGAATTACCGCATTTCTCAGATTGCTGAAAGAAATGTTTTTAGTCTCTGTCAGGTAACCGACAAACCCGCCTGCAAAGGTATCCCCTGCGCCCGTCGGATCAAAAACTTCTTCCAGGGGCAAAGCAGGAGCAAAAAATATATTGTTTTCGTGAAATAGTAAGGCTCCGTGTTCTCCTTTTTTGATGACAACATATTCCGGACCCATTTTATGAATTTCGGAAGCCGCTTTTACCAGGGAATACTCTCCGGTTAATTGCCGGGCTTCCTCATCATTTATCGTTAGTACATCTATACGCTTAATTACCTCCATCAATTCTGCCAGGGTATTGTTCATCCAAAAATTCATAGTATCCAGCACAATCAGCTTAGGCCTTTCAATCATTTGATCAATAACACTCATTTGAATATTAGGATGTAAATTTCCTAACATCACAACATCAGCGTTTTTAAAATTCTCCGGGACTTTAGGATTGAAATCTGCCAGAGTATTAAGTTCTGTCACAAGGGTATCCCTGGAATTGAGATCATTGTGGTACTTGCCTTTCCAATAAAATGTTTTACCTCCTTCAACAATTTCCAACCCGGAGAGGTCTATATCCCTGTTCTTAAGAATATTCAAATATTCCTGAGGCATGTCGTCACCAACAACCGAGACTATTGCGGACTTCACTTTAAATTGTGCAGCAGCAAGGCCGATAAAAGTGGCAGCGCCACCTAAAATCTTATCAGTTTTACCAAAGGGAGTTTCGATAGCATCGAAAGCAACAGTACCAACAATTAGCAATTTGCCCATTAAGCGATTAATTTAACTAAACAGTGGTTTTGAATTTTGCTGCAAAGATACACTTTTGTATTTCCAAACCCCGGGATTTAAATCCAAAAAAACGTTGTTTTACTTTCTTCCAAAATCGGCAGGGATTTCTCCCCAGGCTTTGGTTTCCCATTTAACAATTGGTGTATTGTAGGAGTTTTGCTCCAACCAGCTTATAGCCCTTCTGATAAGATCAAATACTTTCTTGTTGCTTTCGTTTTCCTGGAGTTTTGTATTACAACTTTTTTTTCGAACCCAACTCATGGCGGTCCGGGAATCTGTATATATGATTCTGTCGCTGTTGCGTTGTTTTAGGTAAGCCAGGCCATGTACTATGGCAAGAAACTCTCCTATATTATTAGTACCTTCTTTAAAAGGTCCTTGTCTGAACAGGCGTTTTTTAGTTTTGGTATCGACTCCCTGGTATTCCATGATCCCGGGATTACCACTAGAGGCAGCGTCAACAGCAATGGAATGATAACTTGGATCTCCAATTTTCATCAGATCTTCAGTAGAGAGTTCCGGATGCGCCTTTTTCTTACCCTTATACTCCTCGTAGTTTCCGTCATAGGCTTTTTTTGCCAACTCAAAATTGGGGAAAGACATATATTGGGCACCCCTGGATCCAGAAATGGCAGCTTTACAGTCTTCCCATTTTTCGTAAATCCCTGGTCGTTTGCCCTTCCAGACTACATAAAACTTCTTTTTTTTTGCCATTACTCTTTTAATAACAGACGCTCAATAACCCTGGGAAAATGCTCGTATTCCAGTTCATGCACCCTGTCAGCAATTTCCAATGCAGTATCTGTTGATGCTATCCTGGTCTTAAACTGAGAGATAATAGCACCTTCATCATAATGTTTATTTACATAATGAATTGTGATTCCGGTTTCCAGATCGTTATTCTCCTTTACCGCTCTGTGAACATGAATTCCATACATTCCTTTCCCGCCATATTTGGGAAGCAGGGCAGGGTGAATATTAATTATTTTATTAGGGAAATAATTTATGATATTTTCAGGAACTTTTAAGAGAAATCCGGCAAGTACAATCAAATCGGGTTTTTGACATTTCAACAACTCAAGGACACAATCTGATTTATAAAAAGATGGATAATTGAAATACAATGCGCTGACATTCAATCTTTTGCATCGATCCAAGACTTTGGCATCCCTTTTGTTAGTTAGCACAGTGGCAACCGTGACATCAGGGTTGTGTTGAAAGTACCTTACGATGTTTTCTACATTGGTACCAGAACCAGAAGCAAAAAGAACAATACGTTTCATCTGTAAATTTTTAAAGCAAATAAGCGGCCAGATGTAAATCGGAATAAACTTTTGGACAGGAGGCTAAACATTTTAGTATTCATTTAAACAACAAATGCGTGTCAGGGAGACTGAAAATTATGGACGAAAATACCACTCTTGAAGTTAATTTTCTTAAATTACAAGACATTTTAACGTGAAATCGTGTTATTAAACCAAAGTTTTTTATTTTTGCCAACGATTTAAATTTTAAAACCAAAATAATTATGTCAGACATTGCATCAAGAGTAAAAGCTATCATCGTTGACAAGTTGGGTGTGGATGAGAATGAAGTTGTAGCTGAAGCTAGCTTTACTAACGACCTAGGGGCAGATTCATTGGATACTGTAGAGTTGATAATGGAATTTGAGAAGGAATTCGATATCCAGATCCCTGATGATCAAGCAGAAAATATTGCAACAGTTGGCCAAGCTATAAGTTATATAGAAGAGGCCAAGTAATTCAATGATAACTTGAACAAGAATTGAAATTATCCATGCGGTAACCGTGCTGCATGGATATTTTTTTTTAATTTACGCATAGGTTAGTTAGCAAATAAAAATTGGTTAAATGCAATTAAAACGAGTTGTAGTTACTGGTCTTGGTGCTCTTACCCCAATTGGTAACACTTTGGCCGATTATTGGGAGGGGTTAAAAAATGGTAAGAGTGGCTGTGCCCCTATTACCTACTATGATACAGAAAAATTCAAAACAAAATTTGCCTGCGAACTTAAGAATTACAATCAGGAAGATTTTTTTGATAGAAAAGAGGCGCGTAAGCTAGACCGGTTTGCGCAGTATGCTCTGGTTTCATCAGATGAAGCTATAGCAGATTCAGGTATTAATCTGGATACGGTAGATAAATTTCGCGTCGGAGTAATATGGGGCGCAGGGATTGGAGGCTTAGAAACTTTTCAAACCGAAGTCTTAAATTATGCCGCCGGGGATGGTACACCCAGGTTTAACCCTTTCTTTATCCCAAAAATGATTGCAGATATTGCACCCGGTAATATCTCGATAAAACATGGGTTTATGGGTCCAAATTATACCACCGTGTCTGCATGTGCTTCCGCTGCAAATGCCATGATTGATGCTTTGAATTATATTCGATTAGGGCATTGTGATGTGGTAGTTACAGGCGGAAGTGAAGCAGCCGTTACCATCGCCGGAATGGGTGGGTTTAACGCCATGCATGCCTTGTCTACAAGAAACGATAGTCCGGAAACGGCTTCCAGGCCTTTCGACGCTACCAGAGATGGATTTGTCCTGGGGGAAGGTGCAGGAGCACTAATCTTAGAAGAATATGAACATGCCAAAGCCCGGGGGGCAAAAATATACGCGGAAGTAGCCGGTGGTGGATTATCCAGTGATGCTTACCATATGACTGCACCCCACCCGGACGGAATAGGCGTTACAAGAGTAATGGAAAATTGTCTGAGAGATGCTGGGATCTCCCCTGAAGAGGTAGATGCGATCAATACCCATGGAACCTCTACACCTCTGGGCGATGTAGCAGAATTAAAGGCAATAACACGGGTCTTTGGTGAACACGCCCACAAGATTAATATTAATTCCACCAAATCTATGACCGGTCACCTATTGGGCGCGGCCGGAGCAATTGAAGCAATAGCTTCTATTCTGGCTATGGAACACAGTTTAGTGCCACCTACAATCAATCATAGTACAGTAGATGTAAACATAGATCCAAAGTTAAATCTAACACTGAATAAGGCTCAGGAACGCGAAGTAAATGTCGCTATGAGCAACACTTTTGGATTCGGCGGTCATAATGCTTGTGTACTTTTCAAAAAAATAAGCTCATAATAAAATGAGTTTTACCTCCAATATATTTAATTCTCATCCCAAAGAGGATGAGGATTTTTTTTTGGGAATGGTAAAAATTCTGGGATTTAAGCCCAAAAAATTAAAGATCTACAAAAAGGCATTTTTACACAGGTCTGCGAATAAAAAGGATGGCACAGGAAATCCGATGAACTATGAGCGTCTCGAATTTCTGGGAGACGCTATGCTCGGGACAATTATTTCCAAACACTTGTACAAGGAAGTACCCGGGGGTGATGAGGGTTATCTTACCAAGATGCGCTCTAAGATTGTAAGTAGAAAACACCTTAATGAACTTGGTAAAGACCTGCAGCTCATTAAGTATGTAGAAAGTCGAATTCCAAAATCTCATTTTGGAGATAATATTCACGGGAATGTATTTGAAGCATTGGTAGGTGCAATTTACTTGGACCGGGGGTATAATTATTGCGAAAAATTTATTGACGAGAGAGTGATAGATCCATATGTGGATATAGAACAGCTCGAAGGAAAGGTAATCAGCTATAAGAGCCTGGTTATTGAATGGTGTCAAAAACAAAAGAAAAATTTTCATTATAAGGTTTATGAGGACACCGGAAATGACCCCCTGAAACATTTTGCGGTTAAGCTTTCAATAAATGATAAAGTAATGGCCAAGGCCAGAGCAACCTCCAAAAAGAAAGCAGAAGAAAAGGCCTCTAAAAGAGCATTTTTCGCACTGCAGGATAAAATGAAGCGGTGAGCAAGCATTCCGCAGAAGAATTCAAACGTTTTCGCGCCAAAATTACAAGTATAAGGCCACTCTTGACTAGGCTGGTTTCTGTAATAATCCTATATTTACCGTTGGCGTAAACGCAATGGGGGCAATACATAAAATTTTTGAGGATTTTTATGAAGAAACCTTCGGACTTATAGCATTGCACAGTAGTCTGGAAGATTATGCTATGGTATATGCTTTAAACAATTCGCTTAAAACTAAATTAAAGCGATCCCAGGTGGATCTCGATATGTCAGAAAATTTTTCCTTTCCTTTTTTTGAATGGAAAGATGAATTAAATCACCGGAACTGGACATTAATTACGAATTACAGTAGCAAAGAAAATAACGCGAGGTTTGAAGATCTGTTTCAGGATGAGGTTTCATACACAACTCAGTATCTGATTCCTGAACATAGAGAAGTTGATTATTTTCTGAAAATTGAACAAGATGATCATGAGATTGAGGAGGCATTAATAAATGCTATTCTGGAAATTCCAAAAATAATAACTGCTTACTCAATTGATGTCGATAAACTAAAATCCAAAAACAACCTAATATTTTAATAGGATGCCAACTAAGAAGAAAACCAAGATTGTAGCAACTTTAGGACCAGCAACGAGTAAAAAAAGCGTTCTGAAGGAAATGATAGAAGCGGGAGTGGATGTTTTTCGAATAAATTTCTCTCATGCAGATTACGAAGATGTAAAGGAGCGGATTAAAATTATCAGGGAGCTGAATGAAGAATTGGGCACCTATACCTCTATATTGGCCGACCTGCAGGGCCCAAAATTAAGAGTAGGCGTAATGGCAGGGGAAGTGGTGGTTGCACCTGGTGACGAGATCACCTTTGTAACAGGTAAACCATTTGAAGGAACCTCTGAAAAAGTATATATGAATTATACCAATTTCCCAAAGGATGTTAATCCCGGGGAACGTATATTGCTCGATGATGGTAAACTGATGTTCGAGGTACTTTCTACCAATCAGCAAGACCAGGTAAAAGCCAAAGTTATTCAGGGTGGACCGTTAAAATCTAAAAAAGGGGTAAACCTTCCTAACACCAATATTTCGTTACCCGCACTTACGGAGAAAGATGTGAAGGATGCCATTTTTGCTTTGTCCCAGGATGTAGATTGGATAGCGCTATCCTTTGTGCGTTTTAGTCAGGATCTAATCGATCTTCAGAATATTATCAAAGAGCATTCTGAACATAAGGTGCCTATTATCGCTAAGATAGAAAAACCAGAGGCAGTTGAAAATATTGATAAGATTGTCGCCTATTGCGATGGTTTAATGGTAGCCAGGGGTGATCTGGGTGTGGAAGTACCCGCTCAGGAAGTTCCATTAATACAAAAACGTCTGGTATTACGGGCAAAAAAGGCGAGGATTCCGGTTATTATAGCCACACAGATGATGGAAACTATGATTACCAGCCTTACCCCAACGCGTGCTGAAGTCAACGATGTTGCCAATTCTGTAATGGACGGGGCAGATGCAGTCATGCTTTCCGGAGAAACCTCAGTTGGAAATTATCCGGTTCAGGTGATAGAAAAAATGTCGAGTATTCTTCAAAGTGTCGAGAATTCAGATCTTATTCAGGTACCTCATGATCCTCCCCATATCCGAACAAAAAGGTATATAACAAAATCTGTCTGTTATCATGCCGCTATCATGGCGAATGAAATCAAAGCCAAGGCTATTTCTACCCTGACAAACAGTGGATATACCGCTTTTCAGATCTCTGCCTGGAGGCCTGCGGCCCATATTCTTGTTTTTACATCTAACAGAAGGATCCTTACCCAACTCAATTTACTTTGGGGGGTAAAGGCTTTTTATTACGATAGGTTTGTCTCCACGGACGAGACTATAGAAGACGTAAATAGCATAGCCTGTAAAAAAGGATTTTTAGATGTAGGTGATATGTTGATTAGCTTGGCTGCTATGCCAATAAAGGATAAGGGTATGGTAAATACCTTAAGAGTTACAGAGATTGAAACCTGTAGTTTTTAGCCAGTATTTACTCCAGCTAGAAATCAAATTTTAATTGCACTGATACTGCCTTATCAGACATATTTTCTTCTTTCGAATTCTTTTGGCTGGTATTCAGATTGGTTAAAGAAATCCCTAATAATCGAACCGAATTTTGCAATTCTTCCTGATATAATAATTCCTTGGCAGATGATTGTATTAGCAATCCATCTGAAATAAAGTAGGGAAGAGTTTTACTGCGCGTCTGTAATGTAAAATCACTATACTTAATTTTAAGTGTAATTGTCTTACCAGCAATATTTCCTTTCTTCAGACGTCTTTCCAATTCCGTAGCTATATGTTGCAGACGCTCGAGCATAAATATTTCACTACTTAAATTTTCATTAAAAGTACGTTCTGCTCCGACAGATTTTGGAACGCGGTGAGGCTTAACTTCACTGGTATGTACACCCCGAACCACATTGTAGTAGTAGCTTCCGGTTTTACCAAAAGTGGCTGTAAGGTATTCCAGAGATTTTGCTTTTAGATCTTTTCCTGTAAATATCCCGAGTTTGTACATCTTATCGGCTGTTACTTTGCCAACTCCATAAAACTTACGGATTTCCAGAGCCTCCAAGAACGGGATTACTTCTTCAGGATTTACAGTTTTCTGACCGTTGGGTTTATTATAATCGCTTGCAACTTTAGCTATAAATTTATTAATTGATATTCCCGCCGAAGCAGTTAGCCCTAATTCATCAAATATTCTTTTTCTAATTTCTGATGCAATTAATGTCGCAGAGGGATTTCCTTTTTTATTGGTTGTAACATCCAGGTAAGCTTCATCCAATGAAAGCGGCTCCACCAAATCTGTAAAATCAAGAAAGATCTTGCGTATAGCCTTCGAAATTTCCTTGTAACGGTCAAATCTGGGTTTTACAAAAATAAGTTCAGGACAATTTCTTTTGGCAATAAAACCACTCATTGCACTTTTTACACCATATTTTCTCGCTTCATAACTAGCTGCAGAAACCACTCCTCTTTTAGAACCACCACCAACGGCAATTGGTTTACCTCTTAACTCGGGCTTATCCAATTGTTCCACCGAAGCGTAAAATGCATCCATGTCTACATGTATAATTTTTCGCAAAGGGAAGGTGTAGGACATAGACAAATTTAAGGTATATTTAGGCGCAAGAAGTTGCAAATATTCTTGGCGAAGATGACCGAAATAGAGAGAAAATTCCTGGTAGACACCGATGAATATAAAGCCGAATCCTTATCTGATAATTGCATCAGGCAGGGATTTCTGAACAGACATCCTGAACGCACTGTTAGGATACGCATCAAAGGTGATTCTGGTTTTATCACCATAAAAGGGATATCAAATAAAGCAGGTACCAGTCGATTTGAATGGGAAAAGGAAATTCCATTTCGTGAAGCCGAGCAACTAATGGCGATCTGTGAAGCCGGGGTTATCCATAAAACACGTTATTCAGTAAGGGTTGGCGATCATATTTTTGAAGTCGATGAATTTCACGATAATAACCAGGGACTTGTAATGGCTGAGGTAGAATTAAAAGATGAAGATGAATCATTCACAAAACCGAAGTGGCTTGGTAAAGAAGTAACAGGAAATGTAAAATATTACAATTCACAGCTGAGTAAAAACCCCTATAATTCATGGAATACAAAAGACAAATTATAATCTTTTTTCTACTGCTTATTTATATGAGTGGTTGCAAAGAGCAAATGGAAAGCTCTGAGACATCTGTTGAGAGTTTAAGCAATACCGAGGACAACTCAATAGCAAAAATTAAAGAGAATCTGAGTGCTGAAGGATACGAGATCTTCGATTATATAGACGAAAAAACTAAGGACACCGTACTGATGCAACAATATTTTATTGCTTTTTTGAAAAGAGGTCCTAACAGATCTCAATCTAAAGTGGAAGCAGATAGTCTTCAGTCGCTCCATCTTGCCCATTTGGGCAGGATGTATGAAGAAGGATTCGCTGATATTTCGGGGCCATTTGGAGATGACGGGGAGATTCGCGGAATTACAATTTACAATACTCCAACCCTTGAAATGGCAGATAGTCTTGCAAATATCGATCCAATGGTAAAGGCAGGTAGATTAGTAATTGAAATTCACCCCTGGTGGGCGGCAAAAGGATTTCCTTTACGTTAGTATGGAGAATTAAAAGGCCGATTTAAACTGTTCCAGGAATCTGAGATCATTTTCACTTAAAAGGCGAATATCAGAAATTTGATGCAATAAAAGTGCTATTCTGTCTATACCCATGCCAAAAGCAAAGCCTGAATATTCTTTGGAATCAATACCACAATTATCAAGCACATTGGGGTCTACCATTCCGCAGCCCATGATTTCGAGCCATCCGGTTCCCTTTGTCATTTTATAATCTGTTTCAGTTTCCAGGCCCCAGTAAACGTCAACTTCGGCACTCGGCTCCGTAAAAGGGAAATAGGACGGACGCAACCGTATTTTTGACTTGCCAAATAACTCCGTGGTAAAAAATTGCAGCGTTTGTTTAAGATCTGCAAATGATACGTCTTTGTCAATGTACAATCCTTCAACCTGATGAAAAAAACAATGGGACCGGGCAGAGATAGCTTCATTTCTATATACTCTTCCCGGAGAAATTGTACGTATAGGAGGTTGGTTGTTTTCCATATAGCGAACCTGTACCGAAGAAGTGTGCGTCCTGAGTAGTATATCAGGATTAGTTTGTATAAAAAAGGTATCCTGCATATCACGGGCCGGATGATGTTCCGGAAGGTTCAGCGCTGTAAAATTATGCCAGTCGTCTTCAATTTCAGGACCTTCAGAAACATTAAACCCAATACTCGAAAAGATGCTGATAATTTGGTTTTTTACAATGGATATCGGGTGTCTTGCACCTAATTCCATAGGTTCGGCAGGTCTGGTTAAATCTCCGTAAACAGCATCCTCATTAACCACAACCTTTAAAGTACCATTCAAAGAGTTTACTTTTTCAGTGGCAGCATTCTTGAGTTGGTTTATTGTTTGTCCAAATTCTTTTTTTTGATCAACAGGGACATTTTTGAATTCAGCGAAGAACTTATTTAAAAGCCCCTTTTTCCCCAGGTATTTTATTCTGAAAGCTTCAATATCCTTAGCGTTATCAGCAGTAAAACCTGCAACTTCCGAAATATGTTCCTTTAGTTGATCTATCATGAATCTGTGATTGGTATTGGGTATAACTAATTGACTTTCCGCTAGAAAGATCAAATATACCGAAGGACAAATTTAAAACTTTTATCCGGGCATTACATTATAACAACCTAAATACAACAGAAATTATACGGTCAAATCAAAATGATCAGGAAGCTTCCGCATTAAAACGGCCGTTATTATTTTGTTTTAGCCATTTAACGCATTGATCAAAGCTTTTAAAAATGTGATCTCTGGGGACTAAATCAGGAATAATGTCAATACGCTCCATCATATATTTTGGCTGATCAAGAATACCTGTAAATAATACGACAACCTTATTTTTTCTAAGTTCCTGAAGCACATCCTCCATGGCGTAGAGGCCGGACTGATCCATGTATTGCATTCTTCCCAATCTTATTATCACATATTTGGCAGAATCCGGAATTTGATTAGCCAGTACCTGAAATTCACTTGTTGTTCCAAAAAATAATGGCCCTTTTATATGTTTTATAAAGACTTCTTCGCGCAGATTTTCTGGAAAATCCTTTTCATCAGACCATGCTTTTTCTTTTGTCAGCGATTTGACATCTGATCGCTGGGCCGTAAGATCCCCCATTTTTTTCATAAACATAAGAGAGGCAATTACTAAGCCTATACCCACTGCATAAACCAGATTCCAAATAGTTGAAAGCACCATGACAATGAGCATAACAATAACCTCAGAACTCAATTTTAATGGCCCCAGTGATATGTCCTTAGGAAGACTTGGAATAGCCTTCAGACCTTTGTAGTCCATAACGCTGATTCCCACAGTAATTAATATTCCTGCAAGTACAGCGGCCGGAATCTGTGAGGCAACGGGTCCCATAGCCAGTAGAATAAAGAGTAATAAAACACCAGCCATCATTCCGGATAAGCGGGTTTTTCCGCCCGACTTAATATTGACAACTGTCCTGATAGTAGCACCGGCACCGGGAATTCCACCAAAAAGGGCAGCAACAGAATTTCCTATACCTTGCCCAACTAATTCCTTGTTGGGCCTATGCTTGGTCTTTGTCATATTGTCTGCGACGACAGAAGTCAGCAGTGAGTCAATAGCACCCAAAAGGGCCAGGGTAAGAGCGGTAAAAATATACGGGCTCACTGAACTCATTCTAAAAGAGGTAAATATCTCTAAATTGGGCATTGGGAAACCTTGGGGAATTGCTTCAATAGGCCTGTAATTTAACCCGAAGCCATAAGCAATTCCGGATACCACCAATAATGCTACCAAGGTACTGGGGACAATTGTCGTTATCCGTTTAAATCCATAAATGATAACGATTGTGGCGATCGCCAGGGCAAGTTCTAACCAATTAATATTTTTCAATCCTTTTGGAATCACCTTCAGTGCTCCAATAACACCCGAAGCTTCCTTTGCAGCTAGTGTTTTAGCTTCCTCCTGGATAGTTTCCTGTGTAATCTCTCCGGAACGGGCAATGGTTTCTTTGAAGTTTTCGAGGACCAGGATTCCTTCGCCAGCTTCTTCCCTAAGGATATTTTCTAAAATCAGTTCTTCTGCCTGAGGTTTAAATGGGTTCACCCAACTGCTATCTTCCTTAGGATAATATCCAATTGCCGGGAGTATCTGAGTTATAATTATTATAACTCCAATGGCCGTCATAAATCCTGATACCACTGGGTAAGGTATATAGCGGATATACTTGCCAATTCCAAGCAAGCCCAAACCAATCTGCATAAGACCTGCAAGGAGAAAAACAGTCAGAATAGCAGGAAGGGCCTTTTCAACACTGCCGTCAAATACTGCAATTATGCCGGCAATAATAACCATACTTACAGCTGTCATTGGTGCGGTTGGTCCGGAAATCTGAGTGTTGGTCCCACCGAACAAGGCCGCAAAAAAACTGATAAAAATTGCACCATAAAGTCCTGCACTTGGTCCCAGACCGGAACTAACTCCAAATGCAAGTGCCAGGGGAAGCGCAACGATCCCAGCTGTTATTCCTCCAAATAGATCTCCTCTAAGATTAGAAAATAGATTTTTCATAATTTTTGTTTATTCTAAAATATGTTGTGATTTAAGACAATCTTTTTTGTCTCCTAATAATGTTGATGTAAGGGCCTTATTATATCTCATATAACCAAAGACTAGTAAAATGTCACTATTCCATTGTTTATATCATACATTCCTCCGACTATTGAGATTTCTCCATTATCCTCCATTTCTTTTAGTACGGGACTATTACTTCGGATATTCTCCATTGTCAATTCCACGTTTTTAACAGCCACGGCGTTTACAAAGTTTATGTTTTTTGAATTTCTCATGGCAATATCAGAAGGCTCTGATACCGCATTAACCGCTGGCTTTATTTTACTGATCAGGGCAGTAAGATTTCCCAGCTTAGCGTCATCACAAGCTCCTTTAACAGCGCCGCAACTGGTGTGGCCCAGAACCACAACGAGTTTAGTACCTGCCAGTTTACATGCAAATTCCATGCTTCCTAAAATATCCTCATTGACAAAATTACCAGCTATTCTGGCACTGAAAATATCCCCAACGCCCTGGTCAAAAATTAATTCGGAAGAGACCCTGGAATCTATACAACTTAATATAGTCGCAAAGGGGAATTGCCCGTTCACAGTATCGTTAACTTGTTCCATCAAATCCCTGTTTACTTGTTTATTGCCTACGAATCTTGCATTACCATCTTTTAGGGCTTGTAACGCCAGTCCCGGAGTTATTGCAGCCTGTGATTCCTTTGTATGTGCTTTCATATGTATTGCTTTTATGCCAATTTTGGTTTTATTTAAAAATCTATCTAAGTCTCCGGATTGCTATTTTGATCCATTCGGAGATTAATCTGATATCAAATTTCCTTCTTTAATCCTTTGTCAAAAAACCTTTAAGAATTTGAAAGATATCAATGTCCGTATGTGGCCGGTACTATTAATTAATATAAAGAGTTGAATATCCTGTGGAATAGGCATTTCACCCACTCTATTAGATACCTAAATGGCAAGTTCAGGAGGAGGGAGTACAATTTCTGTCATCATATTTGATGTGGAAATAAGATAATGGTCAGCGTCAGCTGTTTTTTTTAACTGAGCATTTGGCATTATGGAAGAAGCATAGTAAGTAATCTGTTTTTCTTCAATATCCTTTTTAAGTTGTTCCTGTTGCTCCTCTTCATTTAAGTTGATAACAAGAATAGGATCATCATTACTATTTAAAATGGTAACAAAAGATGGAACCGTCAATGTGCAAATCCAGAAGGAGAGTAATGTAATACGTATTGCGGTTTTCATTTCAAGGAAAATTGGATCAAAAAAAATAAAAGTAATAAAAAAATATTTGGTTAAGGATATTAAAAATCCTTCAATAATTTAATGTCTTCTGATGAGACCCAACCGGTCTTACCATCTACAAGTTGAATTTTTTTGTACTCGTTCAATTGTTCCAGCACATTGACCTTTGTCCCTTCGTGTAACACAAATGCCTCACCACTTCTTTGATTCGGTTCAGATTTAACAGATACTTCTTCGGAAAATATTATTGCTGGTTCATCTGCTTTGAATTGTGTGAATTGCATAAAAGCAAATATCACTGATATTACTGCAACCATTAGAAAGGTCAGACTGCAAATAAATGCGATACGTTTTTGAGTTGCATAAACAAGAAAATAAAATGCGAGGTAAGAAAGAACAAAAAGGACAAGAAAAACCACGGAGGTATAGGCCCATTGATCAAAGCTCATCCTACCGGTAATGCGCTGATAAATTTTTGATATTCCTGTTTCAGGAAGCACCTCTATAGCGTCTAAAGTCATATTTTGTGCATATGCCAAATTTGTTTTGATTTCGGAGTCCGCTGGCTTAAGAAGTAGTGCTTTTTCATAGTAATATATACTTGGGGCAATTTGATTGAGTTTATAGTATGAATTTCCCAGGTTAAAATACAGGGCCGCAGAATGTTCGCCCTTTTCTATAATCTGATCATAAAGTGAAATCGCCTTCTCGTAGTCTCCTTCATTGTACGCATCTGTTGCACCAGTAAAGAGCGCTTCGGTTTGGGAAGCTCCCCAATACCAGAAAAACAATGCAAATATTATAATCGCTCTTTTCACTTAATCCTTTAATTTTAAATTATGTTCAATTTATAATTGAAGCCACTTATTTTTAGGTGTTTTACGTTCATTAAATCACTATAACTGTTTATCCATATAGGAAATTACCTCACTTGCCTTATCATAGTCTTGCTGCATCTGTACCTGCGAAAATGGACTGTATCTAGCCATTTCACAATTTTTTAAAAGGCCAATGAAGCCTTCAGATGTGGTCTGATCAACTGTCTTTTGCGATAATAAGGCCGCTATTTTATCTTTACTAAATTCCGAAGTTTCAATTTTTAATTTTGCTTTTAAATAGTTGTGGAGCGCCTTTTCCAGAGCGATATAAAAGGCTTCTTTATTTCCCAAAGCTTTCTTAGCCTTGGATAAATATTTTCTGGCGAGTTTGTTTGCTCTCCTCAGTTTATTTCCTGCAACATCGCTGGCAATAGCTTTTCTTCTTTTTCCAAAAATAATTGCTAGCGGAATCAGGCAAAGCGGCAATATAAGCCATAAATAAAACCTCCTTGATCCAAAAAAATAATTAGTGCCTATCGCAGACAGATCGGGTTTTAGTTTTATAAAATTAAACTGACTTCCGGAGCTGACAACTAACTGTTTATTACCAGGGACAGCACCAATCGTTGTACTGCTAAGTTCTGCTGGTCCGTCCAGGACATTAATCATAATTTCGTCTGAGCTAATCGTTTGGTATTTGCCGGATTCAGGATTGAAATAACTAAAATTAATACTCGGCATTGGATATTTTCCTTTGTAGGAGGGTACAATAGTATAGCTATTGCTCACTTCTCCCTGCATTCCTGAAAGAGTGGTCCTTACATTTTCATCAAATTCAGGTTCGTAAACCTCCAGAGCGCTCGGAAAATTTGGTTCGGGTAATTGGAATAATTTTAAATTTCCCTTGCCAGAAACTTTTACCCTGGCCTGAAGAGATTCAGCCGCTTTGAGATCTTCTTTAGAAGTTGATACGACAAAATCAAAATTACCTACAGCTCCACTAAAATTCAAAGGCTTTCCTTCAGTGGGTAATGCTTTTACATTAATGGTTCTTTTACCGGCAGAAACCGTCTTATTGGTTTGGGTGTAAATGCGGCCACCAAAGAAGTCGCGGCGGTTTGTTGGAACATCCAGGGTTACATCCAGGGAGAGGGGTTCTATTTCTAATTTTCCACTCTTTTGCGGATAAAGAACCACTCTTTTTAGAATTACATAGCGATAGGATTGTCCCTGATAACTGCCATTTTGAATATTGTACTTACTAAATGGCATGTCCTGGCTCCAAAAGTTGTTATACTTGGGATTATCTAATGGTCTGAAATTGGAAACATTAATCCGTGGGCTCACATATAATTTATAGACTACGCTGATGGCCTGGTTCAGAAAAGGAGTAGAGTTAGACACCTCTGCAACAAGGTGCAGATTTTCATCCGCGATGTCATCCACGGTCATTTGGTCACTTGGCTTATCCACTGCAGCGGTCACCTCCACATCTCTTGGCAGGGATTTATAGGTTTGGCCTTCGATAATAATTGTAGCCTGTTTAATTTTAAATTTACCTCTTGCAGTGGGCGCCAGGGTATATGAATATGTTTTTGAATAACTACGTACCCCATTGACCCAGGAAGAACTTATAGACTGAGATGGACCCATCAATACTTTAAAACCTTCAAAATCTGGCGGGCTAAAATCATCACCGTCCTTGTTCATCTCAAAATCAATACGCAAGCGCTCGTTGATGCCCAACTTACTTTTACTAAGTTTCATTTCAAAGGTAACTGCCTCCTTATCCTGTGCACAAACTGTGAGTGGAATGCACGTTAAGAATAATGCAGCAGCCAGATATGTCGTTAACCTAGTAATCACCAGTCTTTCTCGTTTTTAAGCTTTGCTCCTTTTACTTTTTTGGCATCTATTTTCTCCTGAACTTTTTTCTCTTCATTTTGCATGGCCTCCAACAAATTTTTTATTTGTTGCTTGGACAATTGATTGGGTCTTGGTTGCTTCTTATTATCTGGTTGATCACCTTGTTCAGGCTGTTGCTCTTTTTCCTTTTTTTCATCTCCTTCCCCTTCCTTATTCTCCTCTTTATTCTGATCTCCATCAGATCCTTTGTCTTTGTTCTCTTCTTCCTTTTTATCGCCCTCCTTATCTTCCTTATTGTCTCCTTCGTTCTGCTCCTGATCTTTATCTTTTTGATCTTGTTGATCTTTATTGTCTTTGTTATCGTCGTTTTTTTGTTCGTCCTGTTGTTTTTTCAACATTTCTTTGGCCAATGCCAGATTGTACCTTGTTTCTTCGTCTTTTGGATTATTTCGCAAGGCTTCCTTATAAGCTTCAACTGCTTTGTCATATTCTTTTTTCTTCATAAAAACATTTCCCATATTGTGGAAAGCCTTGTGTTTTTGCGTCTTTTCTGAGGCCAGTTCACCAGCTTCCTTGAAACGACCAAAAGCTTCGCCATAACTCTCTTTGCCATAGTATGCCGTACCGAGGTTATACGGCGCGGCTATATTCTCCTTGCTTTTAGATATGGCCCTTCTGTAGTCTGCTTCGGCAGCTACAAAAGCATTTTCAGAGAGTTGTTGATTGGCTTCATAAGTAAGGTTTTTTGATGCGTTTAATGCCTTTATATTTACCTTTTCATTCTCTTCTTCCTGAGCCTGTGCAATACAGCCTATCAAAAAAACCAAGATCATTAGCCTGTTTATCATTCTTCAATATCTTTTTCGTTAAACAAATTCAAACGCTTTAACCATCTTGTTTTTCGCTCCAGGAGGAATACGTCCAGAAACAAAAATAGAAGGCCGGCACCCAGAAACCATTGAAACTGATCCTTGTACTCTGCAAATTGTTTGGCTTCAAATTCCTTTTTATCCATTTGATTCAGTTCTTCTTTAATTATCTCAACAGCTTCGTCAGTATTAGTTCCATTTATATACTCACCATTGCCTTTATCAGCAATATCCTCGAGTACCTCCTCATTTAGTTTGGTAATAACCACTTCTCCCTGGGCATCTTTTTTTAAGCGTTCAACCACGCCGTTTCGTTTAATCGGGATTGGACTGCCTTTGGTATTACCTACTCCGATTGTAAAGATCTTTATCCCTTCCTCTACCGCCAGATCAACTGCATCCAGTGTAGAGCCTTCAGAATGGTCCTCCCCGTCAGAAACTATAAAAAGCACCCTATTGGTTTGATCTTCATCATCATAATAAGTGGATGCAAGTTCTATGGCGCCATTGATTGCAGTTCCCTGTGAAGACAGCATTTCCGTATTCATACTTTGGAGAAACATTTTTGCGGCTCCATAATCGGTGGTTATGGGTAACTGTGGAAACGCCTGCCCGGCATATGCAATAATACCGATCCTGTCACTGGCTAACTGATTAATAATTTCTGACACAAGACGTTTTGCTTTTTCCAGGCGGTTAGGTGCAATATCTTCGGCTAACATACTTTTTGAAACATCAACAGCAAAAACGATATCTACGCCTTCACGTTTTACAGTTTCAAGTTTGGTGCCAATTTTTGGGTTTACCAAACCTATAATCAACAGTGAAAGTCCGGCAAGTATAAAAATCAATTTTAGGGAAGATTTAAAATTGGATTTTGAAGGTGTTAGTCTTTTTAATAATTGGGTATTTGCAAACTTTCTTTGCGTTCTTTTTTTCCAAAATTCGACCAGGGCAAAAAGCACTATCATTGCAGGAAGCAGCAACAAGAGAGAGAAATAAATTTTTTCGTCGAATTGAATCATCTTATTGTAATTAATAATTTTATTAACTGTACTGTTAGCTGTTACCTGGTTATTATATAAAGCTCCTGAATAATGTATTTTTGCATACCCACTCCAGTAATAATAAAACCCCGGCTATGAGCACCCAGGGCCTGAATTTTTCTTCGTATTTGTAATACTTAAATTCTTCTATTTCGGTTTTTTCCAATTTATTGATTTCATCATAAATGGCTTCAAGTTTTTCGTTATCGGTTGCCCTAAAATACTTTCCGCCGGTTACTTCGGCAATATCTTTTAGTAAAGCTTCATCTATTTCAACTTGCCTCATTCCGTATCGAAAAGAACCATCGGCATTGTAGGCAATAGGAGTTAAGGCATTCCCATTTGTACCCAGCCCAATGGTATATGTCTTAATATCAAATTCAACCGCCAGATCTGCTGCTGTTTGAGGTTCTATAAAACCAGAATTGTTTACGCCGTCTGTAAGAAGAATAATTACCTTACTTATTGCTTTGCTCTCTTTTAACCTGTTGACAGAAGTTGCCAGTCCCATTCCAATAGCCGTTCCGTCATCGAGTTGTCCATAGGTAATTTCACGCAACGCATTGAGAACTATAGATTTGTCACTGGTAATGGGGGTTTTAGTGTAGCTTTCCCCGGCATAGGCAACAAGTCCTATTCTGTCATTGGGTCTTTGTTGTATGAAATCTGCTGCAACTTCCTTTAGCGCTGCAAGGCGATTGGGTTTTAAATCCCTGGCCAGCATGCTTGATGAAACGTCAATTGCCATCACAATATCAATTCCCTTAGTAGTCTTGGTTCGGGTAGAAATATCCTCTGTTTGCGGTCGGGCCATGGCCACAATAATTGCAGTTAAAGCCAGCAATCTCATGGCAAAAAGCAGTGGCTTTAACTTGGGTAACAGTTGTTTGGCCGTAAAACCGGTGATATTAGAAATTTTCAGTGAGGCAATTTCCTCTTTACGTTTAAAAAAATACCATAGCAAAGCCAAGGGAAGCAGTAAGAGCAACCAAAAGAATTGTGGGTTTGCAAATTCGATATTCTCTAACATTTAAACCTGTGTTTTAACATCGACCGATTTTAATATTCGGTCAACTATTTCTTCCGCATAATTGTCCCCATCCATCCAGGACAAAATGATCTGTTGTTGAAATCCATTGCCACCAAACAAAAGGATAGCATATTGGCCTTTAACCAGTTCTTTGGAATCCCGGATCGCAAATTTACCATTGCCGTAAACTTTAATCCCCGTTACTCCGGCAAGAGTTGTGAATTCTTCTTGTTTGGTAATAATATTTTTAGCACCACTTTTTTCAAAATTCTGCAAGATTAATTCTATAGCTTCCCCAAATTCTGGTTCTTTTTGCTCGGCTAGAATCGTGGAGCTGGTTCCAATATTAAATAGCCCTTTCTCATTGTGGTACATAAATGTGTGTAACTCTTTTACCTTGATACTGGCATCTGACGGCAACTTTGCTTTTTGTCTGATAAGTACAGCAGGAGTTTCCAGGTTTATCGGTGGATATCCATAAGAACTGTTCACCCATTCACCCTCTAACAAAGATTTGGTGGGATGTCCAAAAATGGAATCCTTTACATAGTTGAAACCGTAATAAGAAGTTGCCAAAGCGCCTGCAAAAACGATTAAACCCAAAATACTTGCAGCAGCAAGATAAATTTTTCGTTTGCGTTTTTTACGATTGAGTTCTTCCTGATATTCTTTTTGCTCCAATAATTCTTCTTCTGTGGGTTCAGGTAGGGCCTCCTTGGTTTTGATAACAATATTTTCTACCGCTTTTCTGTCGTGTTCGGCCACAGAAGTAGCAGGTTTTGATCTAGCGAATTTCACCAGATCTGCTGTCTGTAATATTTGCCTGAACTGATGTATTGTTGCTTCTTCAAGCCGTAATTCCCCTGCATCTTTCATTAGTTCGAGCTTGTCTATCAATTGGTTTGTAGTACTTTCCAAAGCAGATACATGTGCGTCTTCTTCCAGGTAAGACCTCACTATCGCCGTTAGTTCGGAATAGTATTTTTTATATTCATCATGGATGAGGTATTTGGAGTTTTCCAGGCGTTTTAATTCCAGAAGGGCTCGGTCATAAGGTGGTAACAAAGCTTCCTTTTCTTCTTCGGTCATTGGTTTTTTACGGAAGAAATACCAATAGACCAATCCCCCCAACAGGGCCAGTATAATTAAAAGCACTATAATTTGTATCCAAAGTTTGGCATTGCTTTTATCTACCTTGATAAGGGGTTTAATGTCGTACATTTTTTGGGTGAGCGTGTCTACAGCTACCGTGGCAACATTTATAAACATGGAATCCGTAAAGTAGCCTTTACCATTAATTTCTATTCGTTGAGCTGGCAATTTATAGGCCCCGGAATCAAATTGGGTAAGTGCGTATATTTTCTCTAGTGTAAATCTGTCTCTTTTACGAGTGGTGTCTGTCTTGAACGCTTCGACGGTTTCCAGGGGTGAAAAAGTCTGACCCTCCGGAAAAATAATCTGAGCAGTTGAATCTGCCTCCACGGTAACCTTAAACTTTATTTGTTCACCTATCTTAATATAAGTCGTATCTACTTCCGAGAGTACTGATGGATTTTTTTGTGCTGAGGTTTGAAAAGAAATCAGGCAAATAGCACATAAGAGAATTGCTCGTGAGAGATCACGATTATAATAATTTTTAAAGTTCAATTTAAAACTCATCATTTTAGCTATCCTCTTCTTTTAAAATAACCCAGCAACTTTTTTACATAACTATCGTCAACCCTGCAGCTTATTGTACCACAGCCAGACTTTCTAAAGGTGTCTTCAAAATACGCTACTTGTTTTCTGTGGAAAGCCCCGTAAGACGTTCTAACTTTTTTGGATTGTGTATTCACCAATCTGATTGTCCCTGTTTCTGCATCCTGCATCTGTACCATTCCCAGATTAGGAATACTTTCTTCCCTATGGTCAAAAACACGAATTCCCGTAACATCATGTTTGTTACCTGTGATTTTTAAATTCTGTTCATAGTCGGTTGTTATAAAATCAGAGAGCACAAAAACAATGGCCTTCTTTTTCATCACATTGGAAAGGTATTTCAAAGCGCCGGCCAAATCAGTTTTCCTGCTATTCGGTTTAAATTCCAACAATTCTCTAATGATCCTCAGCACGTGGCTCTTCCCTTTTTTAGGAGGAATAAAAAGTTCTACCTGATCAGTAAATAGAATTAATCCTACCTTGTCGTTATTCTGCATTGCAGAGAAAGCTAAGGTTGCCGAGATTTCGGTAATTATTTCTTTTTTAAATTGATTTACTGTTCCAAAAAGTTCAGAGGCACTTATATCAACAAGCAACATCATAGTAAGTTCCCTCTCTTCCTCAAAAACTTTTACAAACGGTTCGTTATAGCGGGCAGTTACATTCCAATCTATAGTGCGTACTTCGTCCCCGAATTGATATTGTCTGACTTCACTGAAGGTCATACCCCTACCTTTAAATGTAGAGTGATACTCCCCACCAAAAATATGATCGGAAAGACGGCGTGTCTTTATCTCTATCTTGCGAACCTTCTTAAGTAACTCTTTCGTATCCATCGTTTCTGTTATCGGTCCCGAAGTTATCGGAATTAGTGAACAGTAGTCAGAAATTTAATATTGATCAGAAGCAAAATGCTATCTGCCTGCTACTAATTGCCGACTGGTCTACGGTACTTCAATTTCGTTTACGATTCGGTTGATAATTTCTTCAGAAGTAATATTCTCAGCTTCTGCTTCATAAGTTATACCTATTCTGTGTCTCAGCACATCGTGGACAATAGCTCTAACATCCTCAGGAACAACATAACCCCTGCGTTTGATAAAAGCATAACACTTAGCGGCATTTGCCAGATTAATACTACCCCGCGGAGATGCGCCAAAGCTTATCAGAGGTTTGAGATTGCCAAGTTCATATTTTTCGGGATAGCGAGTTGCAAATACGAGATCCAGGATATATTTTTCGATTTTTTCATCCATATATACCTCCCGGACGGCTTTTTGAGCTGCCAGTATTTGCTTTAATGTTATTACGGGCTTAACCGTTTCATGCCCCCCCTGAAGATTTTGACGAATGATCAATTGTTCTTCATTCATATTGGGATAGTCTATCACCGTTTTTAACATGAACCTGTCTACCTGGGCTTCGGGTAACGGATAGGTGCCTTCTTGTTCAACAGGATTTTGAGTGGCCATTACTAAAAAAGGCTCGTCCAGGATAAAAGTTTCATCACCAATGGTCACCTGACGTTCCTGCATGGCTTCGAGTAAGGCGGACTGTACTTTAGCAGGGGCGCGGTTGATCTCATCAGCCAGTACAAAGTTCGCGAAAATAGGACCTTTCTTAATGGAAAAGTCATTTTCCTTCATATTGTAGATCATTGTACCTACCACATCGGCGGGCAAAAGGTCTGGCGTAAATTGAATTCTGCTAAAACTTCCCTTAACGGCACTTGCCAGAGTATTGATGGCTAATGTTTTAGCTAGTCCGGGAACTCCTTCCAACAAGATATGGCCCTGACCAAGCAAACCAATTAGCAAACGTTCTATCATGTGTTTCTGACCTACGATTGCCTTGTTCATCTCCAACATAAGTAGGTCTATAAAAGCGCTTTCCTGGGCAATTTTCTCGTTCACAGCGCTAATATCTACAGTAGCGTTTTCTTCCATAAATGTTTTTTAGTAATTGTGTTTCAATAAGTTGGTATGTTAGTAAGGCGCAAATTGAAAATTTATTTATATAATGGCTGTTAATGATTGGTTAAAAAATAGGCCGATGCCCCAAGTTTTATGAAGTATTTAAGGGATTTATTTTTAATTTCACAAACTTAGGCAAAAGGAAAATATGTATTCAAAAATAATTGCAGGGACGATGACCTGGGGAAGTTGGGGTAAACAACTTGCCAAAAGTGAAATGGCAGCACTAATGATGCATTGTTTGGAGGCAGGGATCAGCACCTTTGATCATGCAGATATATACGGGGGATATACCAATGAAGCTGATTTTGGAAAAGCCTTTAAGGAAAGCCAGATTTCCAGGGAAGAAGTTCAACTGATCAGCAAATGTGGAATTCAGTATGTATGTGAAGCAAGGGAAAATAAGGTGAAACATTATAATTACTCCAAAGAATACATTATTTGGTCTGCCGAAAACTCCTTAGGAAATTTACAAACAGAGTATTTGGATTTATTCTTGCTACACAGACCCAGCCCCTTAATGCAAGCAGCGGAAATAGCTGAGGCTATAACTCATTTAAGAGATAGTGGTAAGATTAGAGGGTTTGGAGTTTCAAATTTTACTCCTTCTCAGATTGCCATGTTAGAAAAGGCCATCCCGGTTGAAGCCAATCAGATAGAGTTTTCAGTTACTGCTGATGGTGTGATGTACGATGGCACTTTAAATGATGTTTTAACCAACGAAAGAACAGCAATGGCCTGGAGTCCGTTAGGTAGTTATTTTAGGGAAGATAATGATCAGACAAACCGCATTAAGAAAGAGATAAGGCTTTTAGAGAAGAAGTACAATGCAGATGCGAGCCAGTTACTATTGGCATGGATACTCAATCATCCATGCAATATACATCCGGTGGTAGGTACCACTGAGCCCGGAAGATTAGTAAACGCTTTGGAAGCAGTTAATATAGACCTGGAATTGGAAGATTGGTTTACACTTTTAACCGCATCCCAGGGTCATAAGGTGCCATAAGGATACTAAACACGTTTATCAATATGAAAAAAACAGCATTAATTACCGGAGCTACAAGTGGTATTGGCAAAGCCACTGCAGAAGTTTTTGCGGATAACGCCATAGACCTTGTATTGTGCGGACGCAGGCAGGATAGGCTTGATGCCCTGCAGCAGCAACTGGGAAAAAAAGTGAAGGTCCATACCTTAGGATTCGATATAAGAAACAGGACTGCCGTATTTGATGCAATTAGTTCCCTGCCTTCGGCATTTAAGCCCATTGATGTGTTGGTAAACAATGCCGGAAACGCCCACGGGCTAGATCCTATTGACCAGGGGAGTATTGATGACTGGGATGCGATGTTGGATATAAATGTAAAAGGGCTATTGTATATTTCAAGGGCCATAATCCCTGAAATGATCAGAAATAGATCCGGACACATAATTAATATAGGTTCTATTGCCGGGAAGGAAGTGTATCCCGGCGGCAATGTGTATTGTGCGAGTAAACATGCGGTAGATGCCATTAACCAGGGGATGCGTATGGACCTGAACGAACACGGTATTCGGGTGGGTGCTGTAAATCCCGGCTTAGTGGAAACAGAGTTCAGTGATGTGAGGTTTAAGGGAGATACAGAGCGGGCAAAAACAGTATATAAGGGTTTTCAGCCTTTACTCGCAAAAGATATAGCCGACATCATCTTATTTGTGATTAGTCGGCCATATCACGTAAATATTGCCGACCTGGTGGTCATGCCTACGGCTCAGGCGAGTAGTACTATTTTGAAAAAGGAATTATAGCTTTCAAAAAACTGCCGCAAAAGTTTTTTTGTAATTCTATTTCCGTTATTTACTAGTTTTCATCTGCATATTCCTCTAAATAACAAGTACAAGAACACAATTAGTGACCAATATTATACCTGAATCAACTTTCCATTGATGGCAGATATGGCTAATCAGTTGGTAAACAGAATAAGCAGTTCCACTAATTATCTCCAATAAAACCAGTGCAGTTTGTCCTGGAATATTGGTATCTTAGTGCCATTGTTTTGAAACTATTTTCTCGCCGTGTACCTGCCTCATTTAAAGTTTAGCTTGTAATGATTAATAAGCGACTTCTTGTAAAAAACCTGCTCGCTCATAATGACGAAAACAGTTTCTATGATAAGAAGCGATTTATCAGTATTGGCCATAAAGAAGGGAAAGCAAAATTCTTAAAGCATGTGTGCGCTTTGGCGAATAGCAATCCCAACAACCATTCTTTTATCGTAATTGGTGTAGAGGACGAGGACAATACTATTGTAGGGGTAGATTTTTTTGATGATAGTAAAATACAGAACCTTGTAAATGCCTACCTGGATAATCCTCCGCGTATAGCTTATGAGAACATTCCCTTTCCACACCTTCCTGAAGGAAAAGTAGTGGGCTTGGTAACCATAACCTCAAATGGTAAAATCTGTTCGCTCAGGAAAAATATTTGGAAGTACTATGGGGGGTCTGTTTTTTTCAGGGAGGGAAGTATTAGTCTTCCCAAAGCCTATGATATAGAATTGATCGACATTAATTCTAAAACTGTTGCTACCATAGAACAACACGCGAGGAATAATATAGAACTTACTTTGGATGGGGTTGTGGATTTTATCAATCATAGACACAAAGACCTAAACAGCAATTATAAAGTATTCAAAGAACAATTTGTGATTTGCTGGGCGGGAAACGAGAAAAGGGTAAAAGATCAGACGTATTATTCCAGAGTGGACATAGAGCTAATTAATGAGCAGGTAAAGTTGTTTTATTCTGCCCTGGACGAGATTACAATAACATATGATGAAGCCTCTTTTAACATCATTGAATATGTTCAGTTAGGACTTGGAAGACAACTAAATTACTATCCCCTGGAGAAAGTGCTCATTGCATTCAGTGATAATGGTAAATATCAAATTCATAGCGACTTAATTTTTGACCCGCCTCAATTCGACAAAAAAACACTTCACCATATTTATAATGCCAATAATTCCCTGCTTCTAAAACTCGAAAAAAACATAAGTCTGAAAGCATCTGAAAAGCGAGACCTGCAGCAATTACCTGCAACATATTTGATTTGTTTCCTCAATGGTTTTGAAGAAGCCAAAGATAAAATGGATGCGGCAAGACCTATTTTAAAGAAATACAATAGGGGTATTCACGAGTCACTAAAGGAATCTCTTCGGATATTAAGAAAAGTGAAGTACAGTTAATACTTGCCGGGGGAATTACTTTTGGTTTCGGGCATCATTATAAAATATGGAATTACTACAGAAAACTTGTTAGCTCTTCTTTAGTTGGTAAGGAGGCAATCGCTCCGTAATTAGTAGTGGTAATGGCGCCGGCAATATTGGCCATTTTGACCATTCCTGTTAAACATTCACTATCATTAAAAAGTTGATCTGTAGTATCTAAATCTGCAATTTGCTGAAGTAAACAGCCTATGAAGGCATCTCCGGCCCCAGTGGTGTCAACAGGGTTAACAGTAATACTGGGAACTATTTGTTCTATATCAGCCGTACTAACCAGTGTGCCTTCCGGGCCAAGAGTAACTACAATGATCTGCGTCCCAATATCGTGCAAGAAGTTACATGCCTCCTTCAGATTCTCTTTCCCTGAGAGTAGCTGTGCCTCTTCCTTGCTAAACTTGCAGAGATGGGATTTTTCTACAAATGGCAGGCATTTTTTTATAAAATTTGCTTCATTGGCTTTCCAGAGATCGGTTCTGAAATTTGGGTCAAAACTTATAAAGGCGTCATGAGTAAGGGCATCAAACAAATATCTGCTATATGCTTCCTCCAGATTTCCTCCTAATAATGCTGTTGCGGCACCCAGGTGTAATATGTTTTTTTCAAAATTAGATTTATTGGCTGTATCATATTTTAATTCTCTGTCTGCACCACGGCTGAAAACAAAGTCTCTTTCCCCTTCTTCTGTGAGTGAGACAAATGCGAGAGTTGTGAAAACTTCAGAGCGTTGGACCAGACTTAGATCTACCCCGTGATCGTCTAATATCTGAAGCAGGAACCTGCCAAACGGGTCATCGCCAACACAACCTATAAAACTGCTTTTACCGCCCAGTTTAGCTATTGCACATGCAACATTGGCGGGAGCGCCTCCTGCTTTCTTTGTAAATTCATTAGCTTTAGAAAGATCCGCCCCTTGCTTCTCAGCAACGAAGTCGATAAGCGATTCACCTAAACAAAACACCTTTTTCATCTCACAATTAATGACAATTGGATACAATGCAAATTTACAATGATTCTGTTAAAAAGGCACCATACTTTTTAGTCAGTGTGTTTTCCGGACCCTGAGATATAATTAGGCTTCAACTCCTTGGTACGTTTTTCAGAAATTAGTACCTTCTAAAAAATTATAAAAGACTAAACACATGGGACTATTTGACGAAATAAAAAAGAAATTAAGTCATGAATTTATAGACATTATTGAATGGCTTGATGATTCGGACGATATTATCGTTCATAGATTTGAACGCTATCAAAATGAAATTAAAAATGCAGCTAAGCTTATTGTTCGTGAAGGACAGGCGGCCGTATTTGTCAACGAAGGTCAGCTGGCCGATGTATTTACCCCTGGTACTTATACACTAAATACCAAAAACCTTCCGATTTTAACTACTTTAAAGGGATGGAAATACGGATTTGATAGTCCTTTCAAGGCCGAGGTTTATTTTGTGAACACCAAACTTTTTACCGATGAAAAGTGGGGCACCAAAAATCCGGTGATGCTAAGTGACGAACGCTTTGGCTTAACAGAGATTAGAGCTTTCGGGACCTACAGTTTCAGGATAAGCGATGCCGGTAAATTTGTTGTGGATGTGGTTGGTACTGACGGCAACTTCACTAATTATGAAATCAATGAACACTTAAAAAGTTTAATAGTAACAAGATTCACAGATACGGTCGGGGAAGCCAATCTTCCAATAGAATTATATGCAGCTAATACCAGTGAATTGTCTGAAACTTGCAGGGAAGTAATGCAACCGGAGTTTGGCCGTGTAGGGATTGAACTGGAAAAATTTTATATAGAAAATGTTTCCATGCCTGAAGAACTCAAAAAAGAGATCTTTGAATACAGCAGGTTAGACAAACTCGATATGTCCAAACTCGCTCAATTTAAGGCGGCAAAGGCAATGGAAGCAGCAGCCAAGAATGAAGGAGGTACCGCCGGTGCTGGTATGGGTATGGGTATGGGCTTTGTTTTAGCCCAACAAATGGGTGGACTAATGAACCAGTCAACCAATAACCCAATGGCAGCAGTGCCACAGGGGGCAACAATACCTCCGCCAATTCCGGTCCAGGTACTATATCATTATGCTGTGAACGGGCAGCAAATAGGGCCGGTGGTATTTGATAAATTAAAAGAACTTTTTGCCAACAGGACAATTAATAAGGATACTCTTGTGTGGAAGCAGGGGCTTCCAAATTGGATGGCCCTCAAGGATGTTGAGGAACTCAAGGTTTTTTTAGGGGGAAGTACACCACCACCATTACCCTCTGCCTAATACTGATAATACATTTTCACTGAATTTTCGTCTGGTTTTCCGGCCCTGACTCCAATGGAAATTCGATACAACACATGGAAGAAACGAAGCAATCAGAAAAGAAGAAGTCTTGTGCAAGTTGCGGAGCGGAACTGAAGTACAAACCAGGTTCGCATCAGATCAAATGCGAGTACTGTGGCTATGAGGAATTTATTGAACAGGCTAAGAGTAGCTTTGAAGAATTGGAATTACAACACTATCTCAAAGTCGTTGGAGATAATGCTTACACAGAGACAATAGATCTTTTGCATTGTAAAAATTGCGGGGGTAATCAGCATGTTGAAGAGAATTACAAATCGTTACATTGTGTCTATTGTGGAGAGCCACTTATCCGTGAGGATATTGAGAAAGAGGGATGGATTGTCCCGGGAGCGATAATCCCATTTCAAATTGACAGCAAAAGCGCAAGGAGAATTTTTAAGAATTGGGTAGGTAAATTGTGGTTTGCGCCAAATAATTTAAAGCGTGCGGCATTAGACCCGGAGGGTACACACGGGCTCTACGTACCTTATTGGACTTTTGACGCCCAATTATATGCTTCTTATCAGGGAGAAAGAGGAGATTATTATTATGAGACCCAGACCTACAGGACAAAAGAAGGCACCCGTACCAGACAAGTTAGGAAAACGCGTTGGTCTGCCGCCTCTGGTAGCGTAGATGGTTTTGTAGATGATATTTTAATCAATGCTTCTGAAAAGAAACAAAGAGAAATTCCACATAGCATTTCTCATTGGAATATTAAGGAATTAGCACCTTTTAATTCTAAATACCTGTCCGGATTTATAACAGAAAAATATACTATTCCCTTGAAAGAAGGCCATCATAAATCTTTTCAAAGGGCAAAGGGGATAGCCTATTCCTGGATTCGGCGAGATATTGGCGGTGATACGCAACGCATACATCACACCAATATAAAACTGTCAGAAGAGACTTTTAAACATGTATTGCTACCGGTTTATATCAGTTCCTATCGCTTTCGAGGAAAAGAGTATCAATTTTATATCAATGGGCAAACCGGAACTATCCATGGCACGCGGCCTTATTCTTTCTGGAAAATCTTCTTTTTGGCCCTCTTTATTATTGCCATTATTGTGTTAATTGCGATTTTTGCAAAATGAATTCAAAAAGAACCCTGGTAATTGGTGATGTTCATGGAGGATTGCGTGCCCTGGAACAGGTATTGGAACGTGCAGAAATACAGCAGGATGATCTTCTGATTTTTCTTGGTGACTATGTGGACGGCTGGAGTCAGGCGGTCGATACCATCAATTATTTAATACGGTTAAAATCAACTCACTCATGTGTATTGCTAAGGGGAAATCACGATGAACTTTGCTATAATTGGCTTAGTACCTGGAAAGACAATCCCTTGTGGTTTCAGCATGGGGGAGAAGTAACAATGGATTCATATTTGCCTGTAGATCAAGTCTTGAGAAAGACACACCTAAGATTCTTTGAACAACTGGAAAATTATTATTTGGACGATCAAAATAGATTGTTTTGTCATGCCGGGTTTACCAACATAAAAGGCGTACACTTTGAGTATTTTTCCAAGAGTTTTTACTGGGATAGAACGTTATGGGAAATGGCTTTATCTCTTGATCCCAATATTGCTTTAGATGATTATAGGTATCCAAAAAGATTATCTCATTATAGGGAGATCTATATTGGTCATACTCCGGTAACCAGGATTGGAAAAACAATACCGGTAAAGGCTGCAAATGTCTGGAATATCGACACTGGAGCTGCATTTAAGGGCCCCTTGTCCATAATAGATGTTGATACCAAGGAAGTATGGCAAAGTGATCCGGTACACACTTTATATCCTGGAGAAAACGGTAGAAACTAAAATAATCAACCTTTTCGTCTTTAATTCAGTATATTATTAACGAACTTTGTAAAAAATACAAGGATGTCTACAAAAAATATCAGGCTTGAGGTAATGCAGGCCATAGAGCCCAAAGTAGAGGGTTTTATGGATTCCTTTTTAATTCCTATAGATGACATTTGGCAGCCGAGTGACTTCCTTCCGGACTCCGAAAGCAATGATTTTATGGATCATGTTCATCAGATTAGAGAAGAGTCCAAAGAACTTGGATATGATTTTTGGGTAACAATGGTGGCGGATACCATTACCGAAGAAGCATTACCTACATACGAATCATGGTTGATGGATGTTGAAGGAATTAATCAACATACTGAAAAACCTAATGGATGGTCCAAATGGGTTCGTGCCTGGACAGCAGAAGAAAACAGGCATGGAGATGTATTGAGTAAATACTTATATCTTTCAGGAAGAGTCAATATGCGCGAAGTGGAGATAACTACACAACATTTACTGAATGATGGTTTCGATATCGGAACAGACCGGGATCCTTATAAAAATTTTGTTTATACTTCATTTCAAGAGCTAGCCACTAATATTTCGCACAAAAGAGTTGGTCAGATGGCCAGGAAAAAAGGGAATGTTTTATTAAGTAAAATGTGCACCATAATTGCGGGAGATGAAATGCGGCACCATTTAGCATACAGGGAGTTTGTGAAAACTATATTGGAGCAAGACCCTAATGGTATGGTTCTGGCATTTGCAGATATGATGAAAAGGAAAATTGTAATGCCTGCACATTTTCTAAGAGAATCTGGTGGTGCGATAGGGGAAGCTTTCGAATCATTTTCCAATTGCGCCCAGCGTTTAGGTGTATATACTGCAGATGACTATGTTGATATTTTAAGAAAGCTAAATATGTATTGGGATTTGGGATCTTTAAGAAGTTTGTCCGACGAGGCCGAAAAGGCAAGGGACTATCTGATGAAATTACCAGACAGATTACATAGAATAGCTGAAAGGATGAAATTTCCGGATCATCAATACCAATTCAAATGGGTTGAGACCAATGGTATGTTGTAAGGAGTACGTTGGATTTCTAACTTTTAGGCTTATTTAAAGTTTGCCGTGTAAGTGTTCTTCCTGCCATTGATGAAGATCTTTCCATTTATTTTCATAACACATTTTAGCCTGCATTGGCCAGGAAGCGGGATCGTGAATTTTGTACTTTTCCCCGCCGGAATCCAGGACTTCCTGACATTTAGCGACGGTAGTATCAGACAAGGCTCTCCAGGTTTTAATATTATAATTATGGAATAAACCTTCAATTTTAGGACCAATACCTTCCACAATTTTAAGATCATCTTCTTTAACTCGTTTACCGAGGGCAGTTCTTGCGGCCTTGGAATCAAATGGTTTGGCAGCTGCTGCAAAAGAAGAACCTGAGAAGGCATCAGAAGATAGTTTTTGATTACATAATGCCAGTTCTTCTTCCAGTTTTGTATTTTTTTCCTGCAGGATTTTCAAATCTCCTGAAATACCTGATGATTTGTTATTGCTCTTTCCTAATAGATATCCAAAAACTGCACATAATATCCCTACAAGAAGCGGAATAAGCCAGCACCAAATGTTTATATTTTCAAAATCCATATGTTTTTATTATAAGGTTGATGGGTTAATTAAAGATGGTCTCAAATTTCGTTTTTCTGACTGTACTGCTTGCCTTAAATGCGTTAGAGGTTTCTGTATTAATTGCTAAGAGAATGGTATCATCAATTCTAAGCATGGCAACATTTTCATTGTCCCTGGCACAGGTACCGCAATATGAAACATAAAAGTATATTCCGGCAAGAATAACAATTATGATACCAATTACATTGGTAGTAGTCTTTGTCATAGTCAAAAAGGATTAGTGTTTAGTATACAATGTATTAAAAAAATACCTAATCCCCTGCAAATTAGAATACTTTATATCTTACTTATCAGTTAGTTAAGCGAAAATAGCTGTGTTTTGATTTTGTCTCACAATGCTGACAGATAATAGGCACAATATTGCCAATTATACAGTTTTCCTGACCAACCACACTTTTCGGCATGGCGGTTAGCATTTAATATCAGATTTTAGCAGAAAGAAAAGAGAAAAGCCCTATTTCTCCCGACAAGGATCCGGCATTGAAATAGGGTTTTTACACCCTTCATTACAATATTTGAATTAGTTTAGTTTGGTTAGTTTGGAAAAAACCCGCTGGTGCAATAGCTGCGACAGGGGGTTTTTTATTTCCAACTCTGAGCTGATAATTAGTGAGATCGCTTTTTCTTTTCTTATTAGAGAAAATTTTGGATAGACCAGGGATCACTGACAGAAATAATTCCAATTATACACTTTCATGGTCCAATCATAAGATATTTTTACCCAACCGCACATTCTCAACATTGAAGTGTATTATTAAAGATTATTTTAGCGGTATCATTGAATGAGTGTCGAGAAAGCAATGAAAATGAGAGCAATAAAAATAAGAATTTCAAGGATTGTCAGGTTCTGTTGTATGGTAGTAGTTCTGGGAATGCAAACATTGCTCCAGGGTAGTTGGACAGTAAGTAAAATAGAACCGCTCAGAACAGATAATACATTGCCTTGATTGTAACAATATAAAGAACCGGGGCATTAATACAATTGCCCGGACATATTTAGTAACCCGCTGTATTTTAGGACTTGTTTTTCGGGGGAACGAACAAGATTTGAAAAACAGCGGTTTTTTTATTGCTCCTAGTTACAGATCAAATTTTATCCCCTGTGCCAAAGGTAATTCTGTGGTATAATTTATGGTATTGGTTTGCCTCCTCATATACACTTTCCAGGCATCCGATCCAGATTCTCTCCCTCCTCCGGTTTCTTTTTCACCTCCAAATGCACCACCTATTTCTGCCCCTGAAGTGCCAATATTGACGTTTGCTATTCCGCAATCGCTCCCGGAAGCAGACAAAAATCGTTCTGCTTCCCTTAGATTATTGGTCATTATTGCTGAGGAGAGCCCCTGAACTACCCCATTTTGAATGGCAATTGCATTTTCTACTTCCCCGGAATATTTAACCAAATACAGGACTGGGGCAAAAGTTTCGTGCTGTACAATTTCGAACGAATTATCGGCTTCCGCAATTGCTGGCTTTACATAACAACCACTTTCATATCCTTCTCCATTGAGCAGCCCGCCTTCAACTATAAGTCGCCCGCCTTCTTTAACCACTTTTTCCAATGCTTGCTTATACATCTCTACCGCATCTACGTCAATTAAAGGGCCAACATGATTGGTTTCATCTAAAGGATTTCCAATCCGTAATTGATTGTAGGCTGCAACTACTGCGTCTTTAACTTTATCGTATATAGATTCGTGAATTATGAGTCGCCTGGTAGAAGTACAACGTTGCCCGGCTGTTCCAACAGCCCCGAAAACAGCCCCGATTACTGTCATTTTAACATCGGCGTCAGGTGTAACTATTATCGCATTGTTACCGCCAAGTTCCAGAAGAGATTTTCCTAATCTTGCGGCTACGGCCTGGGCTACTATTTTCCCCATGCGGATAGATCCTGTAGCCGAAACCAGAGGTATGCGATTATCCTTGGTCATATACTCACCTACTTTATAATCTCCGTTAATAAGACAGGATACGCCTTCTGGCAAATTATTTTCCTTAAAAACGGCTGCGGCAATATTCTGACATGCTATGCCGCAGAGCGGTGTTTTTTCAGAGGGTTTCCAAACACAAACATCGCCACATATCCAGGCCAATGCTGTGTTCCATGCCCAGACAGCAACAGGAAAGTTAAAAGCGGAAATTATTCCAACAATGCCTAATGGGTGATATTGTTCATACATTCGATGGCCTGGCCTTTCTGAATGCATGGTCAATCCGTGTAACTGACGCGAAAGCCCTACTGCAAAATCACAGATGTCTATCATTTCCTGAACTTCACCCAACCCTTCCTGATATGATTTTCCCATTTCATAAGAAACCAATTTTCCCAAAGGGGCTTTCAGTTCACGTAATTTTTCGCCAAACTGACGCACAATTTCTCCACGCTGCGGAGCGGGTTTCTTTCGCCATATTTGAAATGCTTTTTGGGCAGTACTGATGACTTTTTCATAGTCTTCTTTTGAAGTACCCTGAACTTTCGCAATAAGTTCCCCGTCAACCGGCGAATTGGAGACAATTAATTCTCCTGTTGCGAAGTTGTCCGAACCCGTGGAGGTTCCTTCATTAGTTTCTTTGATACCAAGTAATTCAAGGGCCTCATCAATTCCAAAATCGGTTGCGACTACTGACATTTTATAACGTTTTTAATATCTACTGTTAGATTTTTTGCAAAGCTACAAATATTCATAGTCATCTGAGCTGTTGATTGAGATATGTTCTGGGGAAATTACTACTTAATTAATATAAGTAGTATAGCTACAAGTGCGGGTAGCGCTTGTACGTAAAATATTTTTTTATCTGCGGATATCGCTCCGTAAATACCGGCAACAGTCACACAACAAAGGAAGAACAACGCAATATTGTGATTCCAGACGGGATCGGTTATAAAAAAAGTCCAGAGCAGACCAGCTGCCAAAAATCCATTATAAAGACCCTGGTTTGCAGCCAGAGGTTTGGTGGGTTCAAACAATTCTGGTGGGAAACTTCTGAAAACTTTTCTTCCTCTGCTGGTCCATGCAAACATTTCAAACCACATAAAATAAAGATGCAGTAGCGCTACAAGTCCAATTAGTATTTTGATTAAAATTTCCATCTAAGAATTAACCTTTAGCAGTAAATCGTTCATCTGCTTCCATTATAGTTGCACAATTATCGCAGGTTCTTAATGCCTCTGATCCATAGAAATGTTCAAAGTGCCTTAAAAAGTCTGTTTCTATATCCTCCAGTGTAAAATAAGCTTCATAAAGTTTGTGATTACAATTGTCACAGAACCATAGCAGTCCGTCATCAATTTCCATTTCAGCCCGCTTGCGTTCAATAACCAATCCTATTGAGCCCGAATGACGAACAGGTGAATGCGGTACTTTAGCAGGATGAAGATACATATCTCCGGGACCGAGTTTCATCGTTTTCTTCTGGCGGTCTTCCTGAATGTGTACCTCAATTGTTCCCTCCAATTGATAAAACAATTCTTCGGTCTCGTTGTAGTGATAGTCCTTCCTTGCATTAGGCCCGGCTACAACCATAACTATATAATCACCTGCATCTTTATATAAGTTCTTATTCCCTACAGGGGGTTTTAACTGATCACGGTTTTCTTCTATCCATCTATTCAGATTGAAAGGAGGTTTTATGGACATACTTCTCAGATTTAATAAAGAATTTGAGCTTGCTTAAAAAGTGTTATCAAAGTTAAACCAAGCAAGATCAATCCTAAAGATAAGAAAAGAATTAGAAGGTAAACTAGCGATAAAATAATTGGGTGTAGTAGAAATTCCCGGCAGGATCTTTTTTTACACTCACCGCAGTATGCGTAAAATCACCTTCCATAGTTTTGCGATGATCAGGACTAGACAGCCAGTTTTCGAATGCCCCGGTGGCGGTATCATAGTCTTTAGCTACATTTTCTGCCACATATTCAGCAGAGGTCTCAGAAGAAATGCTGGTTGCTCTGGCAGTGAAGTTATCATGATTTAAACTTCCCTTGGAAATCATATAGTCCGTGTGATTGTTCGCATGTTCATAGGCCACTGCGCTAAATTGTAAATCGGGAAAGCCCAAAGAAGACCTATGCGTATTTACAATACCCATTAGTTCCTGTTCCATTTGAACTGCGTTTTCAGCTATCGGAATATCTGCATTTGGAATCGCCTCTTTGCTACAGGAGCTCGCCACTAATACAAATAAAACCGAGACAGCACAGAGCAATCTCATTTTCATATAATGTTCTATCTGCTAAGTAGGAAGAGAAGAAAGGGGTGTTTCTCGTAAATCCTTAATTCGAATGAATCAAGCAGGTAATATTAAAGAAAATATGAGCAATCGGCATCAAAAACACGATATTTTCGATGAACTGCAACATTCATTGGAGTTTTTGTAGTACAAATAAGACCATTTTCACTTTCTATCAATAATATCTTACATAAAAGCTGCAATTATCGTCTGTGACGGTTCTGCCTTATGATCCAAAAGCCAATTGATAATACCAAATCGGTTATCTTTACTCATTGGTAAATTCTCCTATTTAACCTGCCAAGCCTGTTTTTATCGGGAGCGGAAATCCGGGTCATCAATATTTTACCATAGCAGTGAAATTATACTTTAAAAAATAAAGAATGAATAAACTTCTACTAACAATTTTAATATGCATACTAAGCTCGCATTCTGTACTAGCTCAGAATGAAATGGAAATTTTGGAAAAGGAAGCAATACGGGCTATAATAACTCAACAGCAGGAAGATTGGTCCAATGGAGATCTGGAAGGTTTTATGGATGGCTACTGGAAAAGTGATTCATTAAAGTTTTATAGTAGCAGAGGGATTACATATGGCTGGAACAATACCCTGGAAAATTATATAAAAGGATATCCGACGAAAGCACATTCGGGCACACTTAATTTTAAAATCAATGACATTTCAAAAATCGAGGAGGAAGCTTATTTTGTGATGGGAGAATACAAACTAAGCAGGGAAATAGGTGATGCAAATGGGGTTTTTATGATCATTTTTAAGAAGATTGATGGCGTGTGGAAAATCATAGCCGATATGAGCTGTTAAGGTTCAAATATACCGGAAATATGGTGATCAAATTGCACTAGTAACCCGTGATGTATTTGGAATGTTTTGGAAGTATCCTCTTTATAATAACTGCCAGCAAGGCACCTAAAATCAGGAAGCTGATTAAGATGACAATAAACAACTCCCAGGGATGAGTAAAACTTATTCCAAAGTATTCTTTTAGTCTTAAAAGTATTTGAATAAAATAACCGTGGACAAAGTAGATGACAAAACTGGTTGATGCCAGAATATTAATATATTTATTATTTATATTTTCAAACCGGTGCAGCCAAATCATAAAGAAAAAGCAGAAGAACGTCTTTTGAATATAAAGCAGATCGATACCATTATATTCGAAAAAGGGCTTATATGAACTTCCAGTACTGCTATTTAATGCCGGGATTATAAGCAGGACAAGTGCGATAAAAAGAAAATAGAATTCCTTACCCTTAAATCTGGAATAGATCACCTCTTTATACTGTGAGCACATAATACCCAAAAGATATATGGGTGAGTAGTAAAAGAAATAGTGAAGCACGGATAATTTTCCTGCTAAGGGACGATGAACAAACAAAGCACTTAGGTACCATACGACCAGAATAATTAGCTGCAGCTTAAATCGCTGTTCGACAAACATTTTATGCAAGGGGTACATTGCAAACATTAGCATTGCAAATGGTATGTACCAATAGGCTATCATATGATCTCCGCTAAAATAAAAAGCGAAAAATGGAATAATATATTCATTTAATATACCATCATTCTCCAGATTTAAATAGTTATTCCAATAGTCAGGATGTGCTTTAATCTTAAGTATGATTGGGAGTATTGAAAAGAAAGTATAGGGTAGTAACAGCCTTTTTAGCTTACTGCCAAAAAAGATATTGATTCTGTTTTTTTTGTAAAAAACATGATAAAATAGAAAACCTGAGATAAAAATAAAGTTAGCAGTACTGCCGGTAAAAAAGTTATATGCCACCTGGGCCGGAAAGTCTGTAGTATTAACATCTGAAACATAGAAAATATGCGGTGCAACGATAAGTACTATTGCCAAAGCCCGATAAATGTTAATTGAGTTTAAGAACATTGAGTGAGGTTAGTTCATTTGGGAATCAGTACTATTATAAGTTACCAATAGCTTGAAGGGTTAAACTGCAAAATAATTTACTTAAAGTAGTTATAAAAACTTTTATCGCCTAAAAGAAGCATTTCTTTATCACCTCTGCTATCTCCGAAAACACTAATAGAAGTATACAGCGACAAATCATAAACCGCCTTTATTCTCCTAACTTTTTCAACACCATAACAATTTTTAGTTGCAAACTTACCCGTTAAAGCACCATTTTTAAACTCTAATTCAGTAGAGAGTAAATCAAAACCCATACTTTGAGACCAGTACTTCAGATAGCTATTAAAAGAAGCTGATACTACGACAAGAGTAAAGTCTTCATTTGCGTCTTTCAGCGCCTTAAGGTAATTCAAAAAACTTGCTTTTATTATTTTGGGCAGTTCATTTTCGCCATAACCAATGCAAAGCCTGTCAAAGTCGTCTACTCCCATTCCTCTGAAATGGAAAGAAAATAGTTTTGTTTTTGCCTTTTCATTAGAGTACAATTTCAACTTCATGAGTACAACAAAAGGTAGAATAAAAAGGTAACCGCAGAGTAATTGGAAGTTACTTCTGGAATAGGCAAGAAAATGCAGTAAACTGTCCTTATTTGTTATTGTGCCATCAAAATCGAATAAATACAATTCCTTTACTCTGCTCATTGATTGGAATCTATTGAAGTTAACTCAGATTGGCGATTTCTAAGAATTATTATGGCTGTTATTATAAATAACAACATATTTATAAAAATAAAAACCAAACCAAAGACAGATCCAAAATGATCTATGGGATGTATACCAATATCAAGATGCAACAGTGACCTGAGTAGTTTTGGTATGATTGGATATACCCAAAAATACGCAGTGATGCACACTAAAATGATGCTGGTTTTTTTCGAAAGTCCTGGTTTTGAAAACGCGATCAATAATGGAGCTAAAAGCACTACATAATCATATTGCAAATGAAATAAAATTGGGAAACACAGCAATAAAGATGCAATGATGATTAATCTTTTATCGGGCCTGTAAACCAGGCAGTATAATGAAAAGGCTCCATACAACAAAACAGCGCCAATGGAGAAAAAGTTTATACCAAAAAACGATTCATCGATATGGGTTAATCTAAATAAAGTAAGCAGATCTGAATGTCCATGACCACTTGTATACATGGAGGCTACTTCAAACGGAAGCGCAAGGGACTCTAGAAAACCAATATCAAATTGGAGGGCAAAAATTAACGCGAACATGATATTTACCGCAAATGCAGCAATTGCTTCCTTGTAATAACCTGCCAGGAAAAAACCTAGTAAAATTGGAAGCCCAAGAGAATATTTGGAAAAAATAAGTGAAAGTAATACAATCATAATCCAGCTCTTCTTTCTAAAGATCCAGGCTAAAGAAACACAGCATAAAATAAAAATTGATATTTGACCCTGGTATAAAGTGTTGGCAAAATTACTCCCAGCCAACATTATGCTGGCTATCAATAAAACTTTATAAACGGCTACTTTCTCCCAGCGTACGAAAGCGTATAATGTAAATAAAAAACATCCAACATTGAAAAAGAACCACACTAACTTTGATTGTTCCCATTCAAAAATTGTCAGGGGAAATAGGGCGTAATACAGTATGTGTGCATAATTTGGATATGCCGTCAAAAACCAATCAGATGTGGTCAATGCGGCCATATACGGATTTGTGCCATCCCAAAGCAATTTAGCGCCGTACCACTGTGCATCTCCACCTGCATTAAGATACATTAGTCTGTAATATGCATAACCCAGATTAAGTACCATAAGTATCCCAAAAAGCGTATAAAAAAGCCATTGGAGTCGTTCTAAGTTTGGTTTATTGCTAAAAAGTGTCATTAGTTCAAAATAATTATTAAATACTCATTTTTTTAAATTGCCACTCCGGAATATTTCGTATTGCAAGCATTATCCAACGCCAAATCCATATGGTATACAATACATTTTTCTTGTTTTTTTGAGCCTTGTAAATATCATTGGCTACTTGTTCCGGCGAAGCCGTTAACTTTTTGGGTAGTTCCAGCCCTTCGGTCATTTTAGTAGCTACAAAGCCGGGTTTAACAGTAATCACATGAACCCCGGATGCATAAAGGCGATTTCTGAGGCCAGAAAGGTAAGTACTTAGCGCTGCTTTAGCGGCTCCGTAAATAAAATTCGATTTTCTGCCCCTGTCTCCGGCGACAGAACTGATACCGCAGATAAAGCCAGATTTTCTTTGCTCAAAGTCAAGGGCCACGATATTGAAGAAGCTAACAATTCCAGTAAAATTAGTGTCGATTTGCCTGCTTGCCTCTTCAAAGTTTTTTTCTGCCTTATCCTGCTCTCCCAGATATCCAATTGCAGAGATTACACCAACCGGTTTTTCCTTTAATCTATCATAAAATAATTGGTGCGATTTGTAATCAAGTATATCCAGCTCAAGGCATTCTACCTTGCAATCCATTCTAATTTTTAAATCGCCCGCAAACTCCTCCAGGGAATTCGGGTTACGTGCTGCCAAATACAAATTGAACCCTTCTTTTGCATATTTGCCGGCAACCGCTTTGGCGATATCGCTTTTTGCGCCTAATATGAGTATGTACTTATTTTTAGATTCCAAGTCGTTTTGATTGTTTTGAGTTAAACTTTTCATGCATCTTGTATTGTTTTCGGAGGTTTCGGAAAATTTCTATTCTGGGATATCCCTGCTCAAAAATTTCTTTACTAACCCTGGCGTCTTTTGCTAAATATATACGCCCACCTTTATTTATTACTATTTCATCAAGCCTGTCAAGTAGCCCGAACAAGCCTTTTTCTATTTTAAAATCAAGTGCCAGACTATATCCTTCTATCGGGAAAGACAAATAATTTTCGTTCTCTTTGCCATATAGTTTTAACACAGATAAAAAAGATCCTTTACCAGACTCGGCAATTGTTTTTAGAATCTCTTCCAAACCTTCGAAGCTATTCTTTTTTGGCAAAATAAACTGATATTGAGTAAATCCGTTTTTCCCGTAAATTCTGTTCCAATTGTTTATGCTATCCAAAGGATAAAAAAAGGCTTCAAAGTCTACTAATTGATCAGAAATTCCGGACCTGGCTTTTTTGTAATAGAACATATTAAATATTTTCACACTTAGGGTGTTTAGAACGAATGATGGAAAATAAAAAGGGATATTTACCTTCTTTTTAGGTATAAAATCCAGTCTTCCGTCCTTAGAAAAATCCCCTACCATCAGCAAAGACCTTCCCATCTTTTTATTTTTTGCAAGACAGTCTATCCAGGCTACTGAATAAGGCTGATCCTTGTATTTTTCAAAGGCCTCAAATGTCTCTTTAAGATTTTTGGTTTTAATGGTTTTTTGCTCAATAAACCTGGATTTGATTTTCTTGAGGTATATTTTTGCATCCAGAATTACTCCTGTAAGACCCATTCCTCCGCAGGTTGCTCTGAATAAATCTACGTTTTGCGTTTTGCTGCAACTTACAATTTCGCCATTCGGCAGTAATAAATTCAACATGGCAACACACTCACTAAAACAACCTTCAACGTGGTGGTTCTTACCATGAATATCACTTGCTATTGCCCCGCCGATAGTAATAAGCTTTGTTCCAGGACTAACTTTTAAAAACCAGCCACGGGGCACAGAAAATTCCAGGACTTCGGATAATAATGCCCCGGCCTGAAGGTGAAGAAGGCCATTTGCAGCATCGAAATTCAGAAAATAGTTTTTTGGTTTGATGCAGATCACAGTATCGTTTAACGCACTATCACCATAGCTTCTGCCATTACCAAAGCTAATTACATCATCTACCTCCTTCAAAACGGATTTCAATCTATCTGTTTCTGAAATAGTTACCGAGGTGGCAGTAACTTTAGGATAATTTCCCCAACTTTTAATTTTACCCATTTGCCATTATCTTCAGTAGCTTATTTTTTTTGAAATCAATTTCAACGCAGTCAGAAAAATCAGAAATAGATTAAAGCAGCAAAATGTAGAATCCAGCCGAATATAACTGCAATTAAAAAAGAATCCTTGAGTACAAGATCAGTAGGGGATCCGCTATTGTTTTCATGTAAACTGAGTTGCATATATCTCAGTATTCCCAAAATAACATAAATCGAGGTCAGATAAACATATTCACTATTAAGTCTTTGAACAACCTCCGTTGAAGTGGTGTACAGAATATACGCCACTATTGTTACTGACGACATAATCATCATTGCGCCTTCAACGAATTTTAGGTTATAATCCTTAATTACTTTTCGAATGTTTTGGTTGGTCTCCAGGAATATCAATACCCCATCTCTTCGTTTTGCCAAGGCGAGAAAAAGTGCCAAAAGGAAAGTCATGATAACAATCCATTGGGAAAGTGGAGTGTCCGTGACTATTGCACCAACAAATATCCTTAGAACAAATCCGATGGCAATAATGGTGACATCCAGGATAGAAACATGTTTTAAAAAGAAACTATATAATATATTTAGAACAAGGTAAAGGCCAAGAATTCCCAGTGCATGTAATGAAAGATAACCCATGAGAAATACCCCTGAGGCAAATAATAAGATCATTAGAATTACTGCAGTCTGCAATGAAATTGTACCGGCTGCAAGCGGGCGTAATTTTTTCTTTGGGTGCAACCTGTCTTCAGCTATATCCCGGGAATCATTGAGTATGTAAATAGCGCTTGCACACATGGAAAATGCCAGAAAGGCGATAAACAATTTGATCAGTTGTTGTACGTCAGAAAACTGTCCGGCAAAGAACAAAGGCATAAAAATGAACAGGTTTTTTATGTAATGTTTTGGCCGCAGCAGCTTCAAAACACTTCGGAAAGTAGTTGGGACTTTATGTGTGTTCGGCATTAAATCTTTGTTTAAATAATGAACGCGCGGAACAAATGTCGTAATTCTGGTCTATTTTGGGCAAACAGTTCGATAAATGCTCATTTTATCTCTTTAAGGAACACAGTTGATGATTTATTGTTCCCTTAAAACTTTGCTAAAGACAAAAGCCCCTATTTCTTTGATAGGTTCATATAGAATGGCCTGTTGTACATTTTCATTTTTTACAAGACCAAGAGAGGAATTTGCCCGGTCAAAAAATACAAGTAGCGCCCCAAGTATAACAGCTACTTTAAGCATCCCAAATAAACCACCTGCAATTTTATTAAGCAACCCCAACATAGCAAAATCTGCGATTTTAGTCAAAAATTTACCGGCCAGATGTACTACAAGGACAATTATGATAAATGTAAAAATAAAGGCGGCCAAGTTAATGTAGCGTTCATCCCATGCCATATTCTCAGAGAGGTAATTTCCTGCGATATATGAAAAATGTATTGCACCAAACAGTCCTGCTACCAAGGCTATAATAGAGGCAATTTCAACAAAAAGGCCATTTTTTAATCCCCTGTATAGGCCATATATTAGCAATAGGCCTAAAACAATGTCCAAAAATCCCATAGGAAATGTTTATGCAAATATAGCCCTTTGATTTGTACCTTTGAGCATCCCGGATTTCGAAGAGGGATCATAAAAACGCAATCGACAATGTCCAGAGACCTTCTGTTAAAAGAACGATGGAGCCTATTGGTAGACAAATTATCAGAACAATTTGCAGACGGGGATACACTAGAATTGGATGCAATTATTTATTTGGTAGGGATACAGGAACTAGGAAAATATCACAGAACCTATAAAAAGGATGAGAAGGTAAATCTTATGCATATTGCCATTTGCCGTTTACTGGAGCCATATGGGTATTATGAATTCGAATTTTTTGATGAAGACGGCTGGCCGCATTATAATGTGAAAGAATCCCTGCCTCCATTAAAGGCAGGCGAACAAACGATACTGATGAAGGATGCTATTGTTAGTTATTTTTTGGAAAAGCACTATATAAAATGAATCTCGACCAACCTTATTATGCTGTCATTTTTACCAATACCCGAACCGAATTTGATGAGGGTTATTTGAATATGGCAAAACAAATGGAGGAATTGGCTAAAATTCAACCAGGATATTTGGGATTTGAAACAGCCAGGGAGACCATCGGCATATCTGTAAGTTACTGGGAAAGTAAAAAAGCAATTGCAGCCTGGAAAGAACAGGCCGATCATATGTTTGCTCAGCAGACAGGTATAAAAAAGTGGTACAGTTGGTATAAGGTAAGGATCTGCCTTGTGGAACGGGAGTACGAGTTTAATAAAATTCTTAAATAAAAGGCTATAGGGAATAATCAGACCAATACTTATGAGTAAAAATATAGAATTCTCAAATCTTAAAAGAGATGAGGTTATTAAAGCATTATCCAGCGAGACATTTGATCTTGTAGTGATAGGAGGAGGTATCACTGGAGCAGGAATAGCATTGGATGCATCTTCGAGAGGGTTAAAAGTGGCCCTGGTTGAAAAGCGAGATTTTGCATCTGGGACAAGTAGCAAATCCACAAAACTTATTCATGGTGGATTACGTTATCTTAAACAGTTCGATTTTTGGTTAGTGAAAGAGGTGGGATCAGAACGTGCTATTGTTCATAAGCTGGCCCCTCACCTTGTGATTCCGGAAAAGATGCTTTTACCGTTGATAGAGGGGGGGTCATATGGAAAATGGCTTACTTCCATTGGCTTAAAAGTCTATGATATATTGGCGCAGGTAGAAGGTAAAGACAAGCGAAAAATGCTTGAAAAAAAGGAGGCTTTGCAATTGGAACCATTACTGCCTAAGAAGATACTTAAAGGTGCCGGTTATTACGCGGAATACAGAACGGATGACGCAAGATTAACGCTCGAAAATATTAAAACCAGTTTGGGCTATGGTACACAGGCGCTAAACTATACCGAAGTAATTGATTTTATTTATAAAGAGGAACAAGTCGCAGGTGTTAAAATAAAAGATACTGTCACTGAAAAGGAATTTGAGATTAATTCAAAGTACGTAATAAGCGCTACCGGACCCTGGGTAGATGAACTCAGAAGTATAAATAATTCTAAAAAAGGAAAAAGACTACATCTTACCAAAGGAGTTCACCTGGTCTTTCCGCATGAAAAATTACCAATTAATCAATCTGTTTATTTTGACGTACCCGATGGCCGGATGATGTTTGCTATTCCCAGAGGTAAAATCACTTATGTAGGGACAACAGATACGAATTTTAATAATGATAAAGACAATGTCGGGATAGACCTGGCAGATGCCTTATACCTGGTTTCTGCTGTAAACAATATGTTTCCTGATATTGAACTGGAAATGGAAGATATCCAGTCTTCCTGGGCTGGCTTAAGACCGTTGATTCACGAAGAAGGCAAATCGGCGTCCGAGTTATCCCGAAAAGACGAAATATTTACTTCTGACACCGGACTGATAAGTATGGCCGGTGGAAAACTTACCGGCTACAGGAAGATGGCCGAAAGGGTCGTAAACAGGCTAGCCAGGAAAATAGAAGATGAAAATGGCACTGTTCTTCCGGAATCTGTCACTGCAGAGATTCCTTTATGCGGTAGTGATTTTAAAAAATATAAGGAGGTTAAAAAGTATATTGCTGAAACCTACAAGCGGATCAGCAAAGATGGTTTTGAGGAGCATGATGCCTGGTTTTTGGTAACTACTTATGGTAAACAGACCGAGACCATTTTGGAGATCTATAATTCACTAAAGGAGGAAAATAAAACAATCCGGCTCTTAAAGGCCGAATTGCATTTTGGAATTCACTTCGAAATGGTCCAAAATCCTATGGATTTTTTTATCAGAAGGACTGGCCGACTTTATTTTGACATTCAAAGTGTTCGTACAATGATGGAAACAGTTTTGGAGGAATTCGGAACCATCTTTAAAACCGATGACGATCAGATCCAAAAATGGAGAGAAACCCTTCAAAACGAGCTGAAAGTACATTCCAATTTTTCTTTGGACAGAATTTGAAACTCAAAATTTAATCCCTGCAAGATGCTACCCTGCAGGGATTGTCTTTTAAGATTCCAACTCCAATACCTGCGTGACCCCGGGAACAGGTACAGGATAATAACCATTAGCATCCGGAATTACAGGTGGTGCCGCTTCCCAGCTATATTGGTTGGGCATAATACTTCTTCCCTTGTTCAGGGCATCTTCGAAAGTAATTAATTGGCCAGAATAAGTAGCCATTCTACCAAGTATTGCAGACATTGTTGTTTTAGCGGCATGCTCTGCATCACTTATAACATTACCGGCGCGGATAGAAGCAAACAACTCATCGTGTTCAGTTTGATATGGGTTGGGATCCTCATCTCCTTTATGCTCGTAAATTATACCCCCGTCATATCCTGTAATAATACCTTTGTTCTGTGAATCTGTATAAATTTTACCTTTTGTACCGTGAAAACTTTCCGATACATTGGTAATGCATCCTTTTTGATGCCTGCATTGGCTAGAGATTACGGCACCTGAAGGATAGGTGAACTCAACAAAATGATGATCAAAAATCTGTCCGTGCTCTTTGCCTTTTCTAACTTCTCTGCCCCCCATACCCTGCGCATGCAATGGAAATTCTCCAATAAACCAATTAGCCACGTCAATATTATGTATGTGTTGTTCTACAATATGATCGCCACATAACCAGTTAAAATAGTACCAATTGCGCATCTGATATTCCATTTCGGTTTGTCCTTCTTGTCGGTCACGAACCCAAACACCTCCGCTATTCCAATACACTTGCCCGGAAACGATCTCACCCATTTTACCTTCCCGGATTTGATCAAGACAGGCCAAATAGTTCTTCTGATAATGACGTTGAAGCCCAACCACCACATTGAGTTTCTTCTGTTTGGCAACTTCCGCAGCAGCAAGAACTTTACGAATACCATGGGCATCAGTGGCAACTGGTTTTTCCATAAAAATGTGCTTGTTTTTGCTTACGGCATATTCAAAATGAATAGGTCGGAATCCTGGGGTGGTTGTCAGGATTACCACATCTGCCAGGTCTATGGCATTTTTATAAGCATCAAAGCCAACAAATTTATTTTCTTCTTTTACTTGTAGTCTATCTGTATCCCCGAATTTCTTGGTTAGTATGTCGTAACAGTTGTCTAATCTATCCTGGAATGCATCGGCCATCGCAACCAATTTAACATTTTCGTTAGTGCTTAGAGCCTGAGATGCCGCACCCGTACCACGGCCACCACATCCTACCAGTGCAACTTTTAGGGCGTCATCGCCCAGTACATGTGCCGATGCCGCCACATCTAGCGGTAATGTGAGCATTCCTCCAGCTACGATTGCTGTATTCTTACAAAAATTTCTTCTGGACACTCTGTTTTCCTTTTTTTTCATCTTTTTGAATTTTTAATAATCATCAATGGCTTCTAGCCAATATTTATCCATTTCCTCCTTTGAAGGGGTGTTTTTTGGTCGTATTATCCGAAATCCAACATGAGCTGCATTAGTGAACCACCAACGGCTTTTCGGGATTTGCGGATCAATTCTTTTCCATGCTGCCCTGGATCCAATTCTGGTCGCAGCACCTAATTCCGTGGCTTCATCCTTCCAGGATCCGCCACGTACTGCCCTTGGGTATAATTCTGTTGGTATCTCCCAGGGGTTTGAGGTCAAGGCTGTGTTTCTTTTATGATAGGCTGTTTCGGTATATTGATCCATGGTCCATTCCGCTACATTGCCATGCATATCATATATACCAAATGCATTTGGTTTTTTAGCGCCTACTTTTTGATATTTGTTGTTACTGTTGGCCTTGTACCATGCATATTCCCCTAGCTGAGTGCTGTCTTTTCCAAAGGAATAATATTCAGTACCTCCCGCCCTGCAGGCATACTCCCATTCTGCCTCGGTAGGCAAGCGATAAAAATTTCCTGTTTTAGCACTTAACCATTTGCAAAAGGTGAGTGCGGCATATTCCGTAATATTCACAACAGGATATCCTTTTCTCCCCATGCCATGACTCATATCTACATAGGGGGTTGTGGCAGTCGCAACCGCATCAATGTCAAGTGTTATTTCTTCTGACTTTTCAGGATGGCTAACTCCATCAATTTGTCTTTCGGCAAATAGCTGGTACTGATCCCAGGTTATTTCAAACGCGCTCATCCAAAAATCGTCTACCGTAACCCTATGAGCAGGAATTTCATTGGATTTGCCATCGTTGTTACCCATAATAAAATTACCTCCGGTAACGGGCTGCATTAATATTGATTCAGAACTTCCATAAATAAGCTGTTTATATGCTTCAAAACCTAAATTATCGCTGGGCATTATCCTGGTTTCAAATGCTGAAAAAAGTAATGCAACTACGCTCAAAAGTAAGAGAGAAGCACTTCTTTTGTGGGTCATAATAGTATTGATTTTAGTCCAAAATTCTAAAGTATTCAATTAGGAGGAAATATAAAAATAAGAAAAGAACTAATCTAATTGCTCTGTCAATTGTTTAAAAACTAATTTTGCATTCTGTTTGTTATAAAGAATATCATGGACAGCGTCGATTATTGGAGTCCTTGCTTTTTTTTTGAATTTGGCTTTTAATTTGTAAGCACTTTGAGTAGCATAATACCCTTCGGCAACCATACGCATTTCCATCATTGCGCTCTTAACAGTGTACCCTTTACCAATCATATTTCCAAACATACGATTACGACTAAAAGTAGAATATGCGGTGACCAATAAATCCCCCAAATAAGCCGAGTCATTTATGTTTCGGTCTATTTTATAAATTTTCTTGGTATACCTTTTCATTTCCCTTATCGCATTGCTCATAAGGACACTTTGAAAATTATCACCATATCCCAGGCCATGGGCGATACCGGCCGCAATTGCATAAATGTTTTTAAGCATGGCAGCGTATTCTGTGCCTATGATATCTTTGGAGACATTTGTCTTTATGTACTCACTTTGGAGCACCTTAGCGAGTTGTTCCGCTTTCTTGGTATCTATACAGGCAATAGTCAAATATGATAAACGTTCCAGGGCTACTTCCTCTGCATGACATGGGCCGGTTATGACACCAATATTTTCGAAAGGAATATCGTATTTGACATGGAAATGTTCTCCAACAATTAAACCCGATTCAGGCACGATACCCTTAATAGCAGAAAATATAATCTTATTCTTAATGTGAACATTCAGCTTTTCTAATTCACTTTTTAAAAATGCCGATGGTATGGCAAATATCAAAATATCTGCAGATTCAACTGCTAAATTAATATCGTCTGTTAATGCTAACTGATCTAAATTAAATTCAACAGAGCTCAGATATTTTGGGTTGTGATTGTTGGTTTTTATGTAATCAACCGCTTTGGTATTCCTCATGTACCACGTAATGGATTCCAGGTTTTCGGAAAGCATTTTTACAATTGCCGTCGCCCAACTTCCGCCACCTAACACTGCAAATTTTTGTTGTGTATTCCTTTCCATCTAAATCGTTCTGAGAGAGGCTAAATATAGGGTAAATTTTAGTCTCTGAATTGTAAATCGCCAAGTGCCGTAGCCGTAGATTGAGCTCAGTTCCAACCGCGTTAAAAACCTCAGGGCGGAATATCATTCCACAGCAATATTCAAAGTCTTGAAAAACAAGGGATTATTAAGCTTGGCACGATGCTTGTTTTTATTCAAAAGAATCAAAACACCAAAAATTATGAAGGCGTTAAAACTACTTTCCGGATATATATTGCTTGGAGCACTTATTTCATCTTGTTATACTGAAGTCCTTATCGAGGATGATTTTATTGAGGATTCTTCCTTTAATACAGATCGGGTACTTCAATCGTATGATTTATGGTACGTGGATATCCACCAGACGACTGGCAGCGGAGAAGTTCCTTTTTTGCAAACGGCTTTTACCATAAGTTTTGATCAGGGTATTCTTCTTGCAAATAACAATATTGTGGGAATAGGGAAGACCGGTGGGGGTTTGGGAATTGAAGTTGGGGTTTATGACCCATTCAGGGCCGCAGTCGAAATAGATCATGATATTGATGGGCGCTGGTTATTTGAGGTATTTGTTATAAACAATAACACCCTGGAATTATACAACCCGTCAACCGATACTTCATATATTATTAAGGGATATCAGCGAAGCAATTTCGACTACGATATGGTTTTCTATAATAATATTGATTACTTCCTTCAGGAATACGAAGCCTGGGAGAAGGTATTTACGAGTGAAACAGGAGCTATAAACGAATTCGATGACGAAAACTACCTGCAATTTTTGTCCGGAACCAATGGTAGTCTGTTCAGATCGTCCTTAGATGCGCCGGGTACAGCCTTGAGTACTTTACAATGGGATTATGAGGGAGATTATCAGGTCTTTGATGTGATAAACGATGAAACGCTCAAAACTTTAACACTCGATTATGACTTTATGGACAATGATTACTTCGAATTATACGTTATTAATGACAGTTCAATTGAGTTATATCACCCGGATAGTGGGACAGTTTATGAATTTAACGGCAGGGGATATATCGAATATCTGAAGAACGGAAACAACACTACGGCCAGGAAAAGGAAAAAGACAAAACTTCCTTTGATGAACGTGATAAGGAAGAGAAAGTAAAACAGACTTCTTGCGACTAAGAAGTATACTATAAGAGTTTTTGGTTGGTTATTTAGTTTAAATTCGCCCTGAGTAAAATTACTCGGGGCGTTTTTTATCATATTGATTGTGTCTTAAATTCCCTGAGAAATTCGTTTCTTAAACTCCGATGGATTCTCCGACGCAATTTTTTTAAAGGTCCTGTTGAAATAGGACAGACTTTCGAACCCACATTCATAACAGGTTTCACTGATATTTTTTCCATGCATTAATAGTCGTTTAGCCTGACTTATACGGTACTGATTAAGAAAGCCAATAAAGGTCTTTCCAGTGGCTTTCTTAAAATATCTGCAAAAAGCAGCTATGTCCATATTGCACAAAGAGGCCGCTTGTTTTACTGTGATTTTTTGCTGATAATTTTCATCTACGAAGGAATAGATGTTTTTAAGTCGAAGCTGTTGCTTCTTACTGTACTTATTTATTTGAGGATGAGAATGCAGTAATTCAAATTCATCACTTATAGATAGTATTTCAAATATATGGAGTACTTCCAGGAACTGCTCAAACGGGCGGAGCCGGTGAAGTGTCTTTAAACGTTTTCCGACGGCCATTTTAGTTTGCCCAATAAAAGCAATCCCGAATTGTGATCTTTCAAAAAGTTGAAATATCTTAGATAATTCGGGAATCTGATTGATAAAAGTATCCTTGAAATCAGTACTGAGATGAAGCACTTCCTTATTGTAATTGGTCTGAATACCGTAATCAAAATTTAAATGCGGAATATTAGATCCAATAAGAACGAGGTCACTTCCCTGAAATGCCGATATGTGATCACCTACATGGCGTGTCCCATTTGCACCTTCTATATAGACTAACTCATACTCCGGATGAAAATGCCAGTAGAACAGATCATTTAAACGGGGATTGTGCAAGAGTCTGAAAGAACTATTATCGTCCGGGCTAAATGTTTCGAGCTGTATCTTCATAATAAATTTAACTAAATTATCATAATTGATAGCGCAAATGATTAAAAATATCAATATAGTTCAAATAATTGTCAATATCAAGGTGGAGATTGCACAAAGACATTTCTAGTTTTACATTGTATTAAAATTAGAATTATGGAAAAAGCAGCAAACAAATTGGAAATGGCCAACAAGGCCCATGAAGAGATTCCTGGCAATCCGTCCACCGCAACAAGCAGTAAGCTGAAGTTAAATGACAGATTTAACGGTAGGCCCCTGAGGGTATTAAGCGAGAAGGATTGGAACTTTTGGATACACAACGGATATATTGTTATAAAAAATGCGATTCCAAGAGAACAGGCCAGATTAACTGCGGATTTTCTATGGGAATTTGAAGAGAAAGATCCCGAAAATAAGGAAAGCTGGTATGCGCCACCAAGAGCCGAGATGCAAATGAAGGAATTGACAGGTACTGGGATGGTTGAGGTGTACAATCACCAATTATTATGGCAAAACAGACAAATGCCAAGAGTTTATGATGCTTTTGTAGATGTCTGGGGAACAGAGAAACTCTGGGTAACGATAGACAGGGCCAACCTGAATTTTCCTATGCGACCCGGATTTGAACAAAAAGGATTTATACATTGGGATTATGATCCGGAAACCAGACCACAAAATGTTCAGGGGGTACTTGCGCTGGCAGATCAAATTGATGAAAATATGGGCGGATTTCAATGTATTCCATGGCTCTATAGAAATTATGATAGCTGGAAACTCGGTCAACCCAGTGACAGGGATAGATTTCAACCGGACATTTCCGAAATAGAGGATAAAATCGTTAAAGTAAAAATGGAGGCTGGCGACTTATTGATATTTAATAGCACAGAGCCTCATGGAATTCGCCCAAATAAGTCTGTTGATAAGGTTCGTATTGCACAGTATATTTCGATGATGCCCGCTGAAGAAGATAATGATCAACTAAAACAATGGCGCATCAACTCCTGGAAGAACAGGGTGGCCCCGGAAGGTTATGCTTTTCCCGGTGATCCCAGGAATTGGGAACAGACAAAATACGATACTGCGCAATTATCAGGGCTGGGAGAGCGGTTATTGGGATTAAAAGCCTGGTAATTTATTAATTTGACAATTCGTAATTGAAATAGGCGGTTGCCCCGGAATAAGTTCCTATTTTTGCGCCCTTAAATTCACATTGAATTGAAGAAGTATTTAAATCTGTTCGATTTTTCGCAGGAGGTTAACTATAAGACCGAAGTATTATCAGGGCTAACTGTTGCTCTTGCCTTGGTCCCTGAAGCCATAGCCTTTGCACTAATTGCCGGACTTTCACCCCTAACCGGACTTTATGCCGCATTTGTAATGGGTCTTGTTACCTCTATCTTAGGAGGCAGACCAGGTATGATTTCCGGGGCAACCGGAGCTGTTGCCGTTGTAATAGTGGCCCTGGCACAACAATACGGCGTGGAATACGTATTTGCTACTGTAGTGCTCGCTGGGCTAATGCAAATGGCTGCAGGTTTCTTGCGGTTAGGAAAATTAATGCGCCTGGTGCCTCATCCGGTAATTTTTGGATTTGTAAATGGTCTGGCAATCATCATATTCTTATCTCAGTTAGATCAGTTTAAGACTGCTGGCGGTGATTGGCTCTCCGGAAGTTCATTATATGTATTTCTGGGACTGGTACTGTTGACCATGTTTGTCATTTGGGGCCTGCCTAAATTAAGTAAGGTAGTACCCTCCTCACTAGTAGCCATATTACTGGTTTTTGGGATTGTGCTGGGGCTAAATATTGATACGCGATCTATTGGGGATATTGCTTCTATCCAAGGCGGTTTTCCTCCCTTTCATATTCCCGAAATACCTATGACCTTACAGACATTGCAGATTATCTTTCCGTATGCGGCTATTGTAGCCGGGGTAGGATTAATAGAAAGTCTTTTAACCCTGAATATTGTAGATGAGATCACGGAGACAAGGGGCAGGGGTAATAAGGAAGCGGTAGCGCAGGGCACCGCCAATATATTATCGGGTTTGTTCTCCGGGATGGGGGGCTGTGCCATGATAGGTCAGAGTTTAATTAATACCTCAAATGGGGCAAGGGCAAGACTTTCGGGAATTGTCGCTTCAGTTATGCTACTGGTATTTATAATGTTCGGAGCAAATCTTATCGAAAGAGTGCCCATGGCTGCACTTACGGGACTTATGATAATGGTGGCTTTAGGGACTTTTGAATGGGCAAGCTTAAGAACCTTTAGAAGAATGCCAAAGTCCGATGTACTGGTAATGATTTTGGTTACATTGGTTACTGTTTTCCTTCATAATCTGGCTCTGGCCGTATTAGTAGGGGTAATAATTTCTGCTCTGGTTTTCGCCTGGGACAATGCAAAAAGGATTCGTGCCAGAAAACATTTCGATGCAGACGGAGTAAAACATTACGAGATCTATGGGCCGTTGTTTTTTGGTTCTGTGACCATGTTCAATGAAAAATTTGATGTTCTAAATGATCCTGATGAAGTGGTTATAGATTTTAAAGAAAGCCGGATAGTGGATATGTCTGCGATTGAGGCATTAAATAAGATCACTGAACGCTACCTCAAAGTTGGTAAAAAAGTGCATCTTAAACATCTAAGCAGGGATTGCAAAAGACTTTTAAAAAATGCAGATGACATTATAGAGGTCAATGTACTGGAAGACCCTACTTATAAAGTGGTTGTGGATAAGGTGTAATGAAATACCGGAACTGCCCGTATCCTGGAATTCCCTTAATATTCTTCTGTTTTTAAATATTTGCAGTGTTTGGCACGCTATACTTCCTCGCAACTGAAGAAAACAAGCTTGTATTCTAAAGTTGATTCTTTATGCTTTCTAAATTCAATTTTTAGTACAACATACCTGATTTAATTAAAAATGAAATGCAACCCAATCAGCTATCGTAATAGAATATTTATTTCGAAGGCTTTATGTCTTCTTTTTTCAATACTCCTAATTGCACCAAATCCTGGAAAAATATCTGACTGAATTTAATTCTTCCTTTTGCACTTAAATGATCAGAATTCTTAAAAAGAACCGGATTGGCAATAATCTTGGATTCATGACCGTAATCAAGGTATATGGTCTTATGAGCATCACTAATACTATCCATGTGTCGATAATAATTTTCTTTTAACCAGGTCGAATCAAAACTATCGTTGTAAGCCTTGTAATAGGGTGTTGTTATTAAAATGGGTTTATAACCGTTTTTTTTTGCATCTTCAATTAGGTCTGTCAGGTATTTTACATTCCTGGAAGGTTCACCATAACCAAAAATCTTTTTGTGGAGCTCAGAAGCTTTAGAAGCTGATTTGTTTAGAGCTGCAATCTTCTCGGAAACATCAGGCACGATTCGTTTTTTCTTTTTTTTAGGTTGCTCTTTATTCTTAGCGGGATAAAGGCCACTGATTCTTTTTTGAATCCTGTTAATTTTAAGACTTAAATCTTTTTTTATCGAATATCCTAAAATGGAATTTGGGGGTAAATACTCGTAAAATTGATTTACAAAGGGGTTAACCTTTCCCCTGTCATCCCTGTTTTCTTCCAGGCCAAATGAAAAATAAGAGACAGGCAAAATGATTATTGCGCTGTCTGCTAAATACTTCTTTAGGTACTTATAGTTCTGTTTATCGTAATACAACGTATTACCGGCTCGGTTAAAAGATGCAGCTGTTAAGGCAAGTGTTCCAAAATTAGACGCCCCGCCATGTGAATTTCCCAGAGTTATAATTTCAAGCTTTTCACTTATATTTTCAAATTTCGCAGCCCCTGCACTTTTATGCCCGGTATCTAAAAAATATAAAGAAACCAGTAGCAAACTAAGTAGAACAGCTATTTCTAATATGAACCTTCTCATCTTTTAGAATTGAAAATAAATAAATTCTTGTTCTGTGTTTGACATAAAAAGAAGAATAACCACCATTAGAACAAAAAGAATTGAAATGTTAGCTAATGGAGATTTAATCCGTTGAATACCTTCCAAAGCATAAAGTTGCCCTCTTCCAAGCCATTCAATAATTAACAAAACCAGCAATAAGATAATTATATCTAAAGGTAATATTTCTGGTATTGAAAACACGGATAGGGAAAACAAGTTAGTTAAGTAACTGATAGCGTGGTCTATATTTTCAGCCCTGAAAAAAACCCATGCAATTACGGTTAAACCAAAGGTCAGGAACATATTTAATGCTTCTTTAATAGTTGGTAAATAGTTGCCGGCAGCAATGATATCCAAATTAACCCTGTTTTTATTTCTTAGTAACAGCGGTAAGAAATAGATAGCATTTAGTGCACCCCAAATGATGAAAGTCCAATTTGCACCGTGCCAAAAACCACTCACAATAAAGATGATAAAAGTGTTTCTTACCTTCATCCAATTACCACCCCGGCTACCTCCTAATGGAATGTAGAGGTAATCTCTGAACCAGGTAGATAAGGAGATGTGCCAACGCCTCCAAAACTCGGCAATATCTCTGGAGAAATAGGGGAATGCAAAATTTTGCTTTAGGTTAAACCCAAATAGCCGGGAGGTTCCGATAGCGATATCGGAATAACCAGAAAAATCCCCATAGATCTGAAAAGTAAAAAATATTGCACCCATCAGTAATGTACTTCCAGTATGGTCTGCTGAATTATTGAATATTTCGTTGGCGTGGATGGCACAATTATCCGCTATTACCATTTTTTTAAACAACCCCCAGATAATTTGTCTTAAGCCATCTATACCTTTTGAATATTCAAATCTTCTTTTCTTGTAAAACTGAGGCAACAAATTAAACGCCCTTTCAATAGGTCCGGCTACAAGCTGAGGGAAGAAGCTCACAAATGCGGCAAAAGCGATGACATCCCTTGTCGGATTAAGTTTTTGCCTGTAAATGTCTATTGTATAACTAAGCGTTTGAAAAGTATAAAAGCTTATGCCGACAGGTAAAATTATTTGGAGGGATGTCCCGTTAATTTCAGATCCAAAAAATGAAAATGCGGTTATAAAATTATCGAGAAAGAAATTATAATACTTAAAGAATCCCAGAAATCCGAGATTTACAATAATGCTAGTCCAAAGTAGAAGTTTCCTATTTATTTTACGTTCTTCCCGGGATAAAGCTAAACCAACCGTATAGTCGACCAGCGTACTGAATATAATTAACGAAAGAAACCGCCAATCCCACCAGCCATAGAAAAAATAGCTCGCCAATACGATCAGCAGGTTTTGTAACTTAAGATGGTTTTTTGTAACAAACCAATAGAGGATAAATACTATTGGTAAAAAAATGGCGAAATCAATAGAATTAAATAGCATAGATTGCTTTCAAAGACTCAGATAAATGCCGTTTTTATCATCAATAGTTAGTTCTTTAGGCTCGTATTTCTTTGTAGTTTAATAATTATTCTACAGCTATAAATTGCAGGCAGCCGGAGAATATATTTTTTATCAACAGATTATAAGGTTCTTAGATATTCTGAAACCGCTCTGGCATCTTCCTGACTTAAATTTTGGTTGAGCATTATGGCATTATTATACTCTTTTAACAATGCTTTTGCAATAGGATCTTCCTTGAGCATTCCATCAGGATTCAGGATCATATTCATAACCCATTCCGGGCTCCTTCTCTCATAGACTCCTTTTAAAGCAGGCCCAATCATGCGTTGTTCCGGCGCATGACATGCAGTACATATTGCTTTGAAGGTTTGTTCACCTTTTGCAGCCATCTCACTGTCTATCTCATCTGCGAAATCCACAGATGTCACTGGTCCCACACCTTTATTATTTAAATCTACCGGTACTCCTTCTGCAGGTTCTACTGTTTTTTCTTCCTTTTTTGTACGACTCATTTCAAAGCCCTCTTTTTTCTCCTCCTTTTTTTCTTTACCTCCGCAACCTGCAATAAAGGCTCCCAGAGCAAACAAGACTAGTAATTTTTTCATGTGTTTTGGTTTTTGAAATACTAAGATAAGCAATAGATTTACTTATAAAACTTCTTCTATGAATTTTAGTGCTCTTTTCTCATTGTAATAGTAATTTTGAATGTCGTGAAATCCCACATGCCCACCGTAAAGAGGAGTTTCGAGAAAAACTTTTGAATGCTTTTCTGACAGGCTAACCGGATAGCACTCCGGTCCCAGAAAGGAGTCGTTTCTGGCATTGAGAATTAAGGCAGGAATTCTAATATTGGGTAAGAATTCCAGACAACTGCATTGGTTGTAATAATCCATAGCGTCTCTAAACCCATGTGCTTTACTGGTATAAATTTCATCAAAATCCCTGAGTGTTTTAATTTGGAGTATATCCTCATCGGTGATCAAATGGGGAAATAATTTTTGCTTTGCCTTTAGTTTGCTTACCAGATGGTTTTTAAAGCGTTTTGCATATAAAAAATTTTTTGGTTTCAGCAACTCTACCAGAGAGCTATATAAGCTACATGGCACGGACACAGCTATTACGGATCTGAGTTCCCGGGGAAGATCATCTTGCTCACCAATATATTTTAAAGCCAAATTTCCGCCAAGGCTAAAACCTTTTATGTAAATTTCACGATATTTTTTTCGCTTAATTATAATTGAAATCAACTCAGCCAGATCTCCCGTAGCCCCCGAATGATATGAAGGATATAGTCTATTGGTTTCCCCGCTACAACCTCTAAAATTTACCGCACACACATCAAACCCCTTCTGGGTAAACGCTAAGGCACTACCGGTGATATACGGGCGTTGACCATTGCCCTCCAAACCGTGAAGTAAAATGACCATCTTAGTTGTTGCTGATTTGGCGTAGGACCAGTCCAGATCAATAAAATCCCCGTCTCGCAAGTCGAGGCGTTCCCGTTGCTGTTCCAGTCCTGCGATCTTTCTGAAAAGCCCGGAGTAAACGGTAGAGAAATGTCCGTTTTTAAAAAGTAGTGGGGGATTATAATCCGATTTTACCAGCGGCATTAATACTCTAAATTATTCTTGATTTGTATTTTTCAGGTTTGTTTGCTCAAAGTAGTAGATTATACAGTACCACTTTGTCATTTATTTGGGAAATGATTCTAATACTTTGGCCTGCTCTTTTATTGCAGCGGTAAATTCCATTTTTAAACTGTCTACTAATTCGCTCACGGAAGATACATTGTCTACAGTGGTAACTCCTTGTCCGGCAGACCAGATCGTTTTCCAGGCTTTAGCTTCAGTGTCCAATTCTTTCCCGAAATCTATTTTAGTGTCTTTTTTTAAATCTTCCTGACTCAATCCTGCGGCTGCAAGACTAGCCCCTAAAAAATTGGCATGCACCCCTGAGATGGCGGCCGTATAGACCACATCGCTTGCCCCGGCATCCATAATCATTTTACGGTATTCTTCCGGGGCCCGACTTTCAGTCGTATTAATAAACCTGGTTCCCATATAGGCAATGTCGGCTCCCATTTGTAATGCTGAAGCAATGTCTCTTCCTGTGCTGATACAGCCAGATAAGATTATGGTTTTGTCATAAAACTTTTTAATTTCCGCAACCAGGCTCATAGGGTTAATGGTACCGGCATGGCCTCCTGCCCCCGCTGCTACGAGGATAAGTCCGTCCACTCCTGCTTCAGCAGCTTTCTCTGCATGCCTTTTTTTGATTATATCGTGAAAAACAAGTCCGCCATAACTATGTATGGCGTCTACTACCTGAGACACAGCTCCCAAAGAAGTTATGATAAGCGGAACTTTATGCTTAATGCATAATTTTAGGTCGGCGGCTAATCTGGGATTGGTCTGATGTACAATTAAATTCACTCCAAAAGGAGCTGCCTTTTTTCCGGTAGTTTCCTCAAATGAATTTAATTCTGACTTAATATGGATCAGCCATTCCTCAAATCCTTCACTAGTTCGTTGGTTTAAAGCGGGAAAAGTACCAACGATTCCCTGTTTACAACATTCGATGACCAGCTTTGGCCCGGAAATCAAAAACATTGGCGCTGCAATCGCAGGAAGGGATAAATCTTTTATAAATGATGCTTTTGTACTCATGGTTTTATTTTTCGATTTAAAAATAGGGATTAATTTTATGCGATGATTGCGCTGGTTTTCCAAAACTATAGTAATTTTAGAATTCTTATGCATGCATAACAAAATATTTATTCAAAATGTACATTAAGGAATTTGAAATAAGGTGGAGTGACGTAGACGCTAACCGGCATTTGGCCAATAGTGCATATATTAATTTTATGGCCCATACACGGATGGCTTTTTTATGGGAATTAGGTCTGGACCAGAAAATACTGCAACAACAACAATTAGGCCCTGTGGTCTTTTACGAACACATGTATTATTTTAAGGAAGTATTTCCGGGAAAGCCGTTAAGAGTTTCATTAGAGTTGGCCGGTTTAAGTGAGGAAGGCAAGTTCTTTGAATTTAGGCACTATTTCTATGACAGTGATGGAAAAAACGTCGCTTACTGTGAGATGATGGGTGCATGGATGAGCTTGTCAACAAGAAAACTTGTCAATCTTCCTGAGGAGCTACTCAGCCTATGGGATGCTGCTGAAAAACCAGAAAATTTTAAAATTCTAACCAAAGAAGATACCAGAAAATACGCTAAGAGACCTGTGGACCTGGTTTAGGTTTTCTACTCGCCAGATATACCCCCATTAGAACAAGGGTGGCGGCTAACACTTTTATTAGCGTAAGGTTATCTTTACCCATGGCCACGGCAAATAGAATCCCAAGTAAGGGCTGTACATAAACAAAGGCGCTCAAAGTAGAGGCTTTAAGTTGGGTTAGGGCGAAAATATTAAAAAGGTAAGTCAAAAAAGTTGTGCCAACTACAACAAATATAATCTTCCATGCGGCCTCAAAAGGTATAACTTTCCATTCAATTTCCATTAGCTCGTCATAACCAAATGGCAAACAAATAAGTATACCCAGGGTAAAGAGCCATTTCATAAAGGTAAAAGGATGATATTTCTGAATAAGCGTTTTGACCACAATTAAATAAGAGCCATAGAAGACGGCGTTAAGTATTATTAAGGCATTGCCCAATGGTATGTTCGGAGCATCCTGTCGTATCTCTACACCCAGCAGCAAGAGACCAAGTGCTCCCAAAAGACCAATAAAAATACCAAGGATTTTGCTCCTGGAAATTTTCTCTTTGATCAGGATCGCTGATAAAACCAACACGATAATTGGAGTGAGTGTAATAAGAACAGCACTATTGATAGGGGTAGACAAATCCAGACCTTTGAAAAAAGCCAGCATATTAAACCCCATTCCCAAAACTGCGCATAATAACATCCTTAAGTAGTCTTTCTTTGCGATACGCTCTTTAGGACCAAAAAATGATGCTCCCCAAAAAAGTATAGCTGCTCCTACGACCCTTAACATAATAAAACCATAAGGCCTAACCACATTGGGCATAACACCTTTGGCTATTGTATGATTAAGGCCATAGATGACCGTTGCCGCAATTGCTGCGAAGATTGCAAGTGTTCTTTTACTCAAGGGTGAATAACTTCTTTAGCAGCCTGGGCCACTTTTTTACTATTACCAATAAAAATGGCATCATCCGCTATAATTACCGGTCTCTTAAGGAAAGTGTAATGTTCCAAAATCAGGGCTTTAAAATCTTCTTCCTTCAATGATTGCTCACTTAATTTGCGGGCTTTGTACAACATAGCACGACGACTGAAAAGGGCTTCATAATTCCCCGCTAATGCCTTCATTTCTTCTAATTGTACGGGTGAAATTAGCTGATTCTTAATATCCTGAATTTCAAAATTATTCAATGGCTCCAGCTCCTTTAAAATTCGCTGGCAGGTGGTGCAACTACCAAGGTGGTATATTTTTTTCATGTTTAGTTATAAATTTTCTTAGTATTCAGGGATGCCATGCTCAGCAGATAATTGTAACCATTCCCAAAGTAAAAGCAATCCTGTTTTGTCATATGAGGCTCAGATAACATTGTCCTGAACTCTAATTTGATCATGACAACATGCTATTAAGGCAGGCACAAAACTAGGGTTTAATAAAGAAACACTCAATATTATAATTGTGCTATTTCTCAGAATAATAGACATCATACTCCACGGACAAGATGTATCTTTAAGCTTTAGAAAGCCAGAATCAGAAATCACTGCTAATTAAGAACCATTTTGAAATATCTATTCCAAACTACTTTACAGAATCGCAAGATACTTTATCGCATTCTCAAGAATACTCCAAATGAGGAACTTTTGATAATACCTAAAGGTTTTCGTAATAATATTTACTGGAATATTGCCCATGTGGTGGTAACCCAACAATTGTTGACATACGAGCGCAGTAACTTACAAATGCACTTACCAACATCAATGATTGAAAAATTCAGAAAGGGTAGTGTTCCGGATGGCCAGGGAACTCAGGAGGAATTTGATGAGCTATCCGCTTATTTATTTTCTACGATAGAACTCACCCAGGCAGATTTTGAGGCCAATGTTTTTAAAACGTATGATCAGTTTACGACGGCTACCAATTCAGAGATTAAATCTGTTAGTGATGCTTTGGCCTTTAATCTATTTCATGAAGGCTTGCATCTGGGTGTAATTCTATCTCTCCAAAAGGCCATTATGAAAAGGGCTGATCTTTAGGATTTGATTTCTCCAGATAAGTATTTTTTAACTTCCTTATACGGCAAAACTAATTCTATCGGACCAGCTGCGTAGGATGCCACCTCATATTGATTGTAGAGTAATTTTATACCCTCCCGTGTGAAACCAATATTCTCTGGCAGGTAAAAGGAATCTCTTTCGAACATATAACCTGTACTGTTGATCGACTCATCTTTTGGTATTTTTTCTTGCTTTCGAAATTTATTTTCGGCAAAACGCACAAAGTCTTCTTTATCAATAAAAAGTTCCCAATCTTCTATTTCGCTTCCTTTATTTTTATTAAAATTCAGAAAACGCGTGGCGCCATAGCCATGTGCACCCCCTGTAAAAAGGTAGGTGTCTAATTTTATTGTGATCATCTGCCGGTCTTCATAGCTGACGACTGCGTTAATCCTGGCTTCCCAGGCCGCTACCTCTTCGGGATGCTTTTTTTGAATATCCCTGTAACCCGAAATAAAAGAATTAATGGCATCCTCTATATCTGCCACTTCATCCTCCTCATCAAATGTAAGTTCTGCAATAATTTCTTCTTGCAAACCTGTGTTTATCGCATCGCTTATCCGATCTTTTTCTGTCGCCTTAGGTATATTAATGATAACGAGCGGACAATTTTCACAGCTTTTATTTTCTAATTTGATGTTTTCCAATGAAAGGTTATTGCTCTGATTGCAACCAATAAGAAAAATCAATAGGACCAGGTAATTGAGGAATATACGCATAGTAGATTGTTCGAATTTGAGGGTAAACTTAAGATTTGTTCATTGTATTCTCTCATAGATAACGATACATTTGTGCATATAATTATAAATTATGAGTGAAAAAGACTTGCATTTTAATAGTAAAACAATTCACGGGGGTCAGCAACCGGATAAAGCATATGGCGCAGTAATGCCGCCCATCTATCAGACCTCCACTTACGCACAATCAACTCCCGGAGGCCATCAGGGATTTGAATACTCCCGTTCAGCAAATCCAACCAGGACGGCCCTGGAGAATTCCCTTGCCAGCATAGAAAATGGTTCTTATGGGCTGGCATTTGCGAGTGGTTTGGCATCTATGGATGCTGTTATTAAATTATTAGAACCGGGAGATGAGGTGATTTCAACCAATGATCTTTATGGGGGTAGTTACAGGTTATTTAAACAGGTGTTTGAGAAATATGGTATAAAATTTCACTTTATAGGAATGCAAGATTTGTCTTTAATAGCGTCACATATTAATGAGAAGACTGCATTAATCTGGGTAGAAACACCTACCAATCCAATGATGAATGTAATAGATTTAAAAGGAGTGGCTCAATTGGCAAGCAAACATAAGATCTTGTTTGCTGTGGATAACACATTTGCCACACCATATCTGCAAAGGCCATTAGAACTTGGTGCAGATATTGTAATGCATTCAGCCACTAAATACCTTGGAGGTCATAGTGATGTTGTAGTAGGTGCATTAGTAGTTAAAGACAAAGAACTGGCCGATAAACTATATTTTATTCAGAATGCAAGCGGGGCAGTTTGTGGGCCAATGGATAGTTTTTTAGTGCTTCGCGGTATAAAAACACTCCACCTGAGAATGCAGCGCCATTGCGAAAACGGTAGAGCTGTAGCGGAATATCTGAGCAATAATCCCAGGATAGAGAAAGTTTACTGGCCAGGCCTAAAAGAACATCCAAATTATCAGATTGCAAAAGATCAGATGAAAGATTTTGGAGGGATGATCTCTTTTGTACCCAAGGGTAGTAGTTATAATGATGCGGTCAAAATAGTTGAGCGATTTAAATTATTTACGCTGGCCGAATCTTTGGGCGGGGTAGAAAGTTTGGCGGGGCACCCGGCGAGTATGACTCATGCAAGTATTCCTAAAGAAGAGCGAGAAAAGAGCGGTGTAGTAGATGGCTTAATTCGTTTAAGTGTTGGTATTGAAGATATAGAAGATTTAATTGCTGATCTGGAACAGGCAATAAAAAGCTAAATGTATCAAATTTTCAAAAAAATAGGGTTTAAATTATATTAATATCATAATTTTGCGCCTATATTAATAAATCAATAAAATCAATAGCTAATTATTTTATATGGAGGCAAAGATCAATGCATTTATGGAGGAGGTTAAAACCAGAAATGGTCATGAGCCCGAATTCATCCAGGCAGTTCAGGAAGTAGCTGAAACAGTAATACCCTATATCGCCCGTAAAAAAATATACAGTGGTAAAAATATTCTCCTGAGAATGGTTGAACCTGAAAGATTAATTTCTTTTAGAGTATCATGGGTAGACGATGACGGGGATATTCATGTAAACCGGGGATATCGCATTCAGATGAATTCTGCAATTGGCCCCTATAAGGGTGGTTTGCGTTTTCATCCTTCAGTAAATGCAAGTATCTTAAAATTTCTGGCCTTTGAACAAGTGTTCAAGAACAGCCTAACTACCTTGCCAATGGGCGGTGGTAAGGGGGGATCAGATTTTGATCCCAAGGGTAAATCCGATGATGAAGTTATGCGATTTTGCCATGCTTTTATGACAGAATTATGCCGACATATCGGACCAAATACAGATGTACCTGCCGGAGATATTGGGGTTGGTGCCAGAGAAATTGGTTTCCTGTTTGGAATGTACAAAAAGATCAGGAACGAATTTACAGGAGTGTTAACAGGGAAAGGACTTTCCTGGGGAGGTTCAAAAATTCGTCCCGAGGCTACTGGTTATGGGACGGTATACTTCGCACAAAGTATGTTACAGACCAAAGGCGAATCACTTGAAGGAAAGAATGTGGTTATTTCAGGATCCGGGAATGTGGCCCAGTTTGCTGCAGAAAAAGTATTACAACTAGGCGGTAAGGTATTAACCCTCTCTGATTCTTCAGGATATATTTTCGATGAACAGGGGATCGATTCCAGGAAATTAAAGTTTGTAATGGATTTAAAAAATAACAAACGCGGAAGAATTGCGGAATACACCAAGAAATACAAATCCGGGAAGTTCTTTAAAGGCAAAACCCCATGGGAGGTAAAATGTGATATAGCCCTGCCTTGTGCCACACAAAACGAACTGGATGGCAAAAGCGCTAAGATACTGGTGAAGAATAAATGTATTTGTGTTGCTGAAGGGGCAAACATGCCATCCACACCAGAAGCAATTCATGAATTCCACAACGCCAAAATTCTATTTGCTCCCGGAAAGGCTTCCAATGCCGGCGGGGTAGCGACATCTGGTTTGGAAATGTCCCAGAACTCCTTAAGAATAAGCTGGACCAGGGAAGAGGTAGACGATCGCTTAAAGGGAATTATGGAAGATATTCATGATTCGTGCATAGCGTACGGAAAAGATAAAGAGGGCTATTGCAATTATGTAAAAGGGGCTAATATTGCCGGTTTCGTTAAGGTTGCCGACGCCATGCTCGCACAGGGAGTTATTTAAAGAACGAACAGCGATTCAAAATTGAGTCGTACTTCGGGTTTCTGTCTTCAAATTTTGTAACTCATAGGCTATCTTTGCATCATATTTAAGCATTACAGATGCAAGAGACTACAAAAGCCATTGTGTTTTCTTCCATTAAATATGGGGATACCAGCTTAATAGTAAAAGCCTTTACAGCGTCATCCGGAATTAAAACCTATTTACTTAAGGGTATACTGGTATCCAAAAGAGCTAGGCTGAAATCCGCCTATTTTCAACCATTGATGCAATTGGAAATAGTTGCAAATCATAGAAATAAAGGAACTATGGAAAGTATTAAAGAAGCCAGAGTATACTTTCCATATCAAACTATACACAGGGATATTTCTAAAAACGCCCTGACCTTATTCCTTGCAGAAATGTTGGGAAACAGTATTTATGAAGAAGAACAAAATACAAGCCTTTTTAATTTTCTGGAAGCTGCATTAGGATGGCTTGATACTCATAATAATATTGCAAATTTCCATCTGTTTTTCTTGCTGGAGCTGACAAAATATCTTGGCTTTTATCCGGAGTCGGATAACAAAGATGCCATGTATTTTGATTTGTTAGAAGGCGTATTTACTAATGAACAAACATTGAACCCCCGTTTGTCCGAATCAAAATTAGTGAACTTCAAAGCCTTCTTGGGCATAAATTTTGATGCGATTCATACTGTTCAACTGGGAAAGAAAGATCGGCGAGAATTGTTGCAAAGCCTTGTTATGTATTTTGAATTACATTTGCACGGATTTAAAAAACCCAGATCACTTGCCATTTTAAATGATGTTTTCAATTAATATGTACAGGATAGGGGTACTCATAAGTTTACTTACTTTTCAGCTTGTTTCGGGACAGGAGGTTGTACTACTGGATCTTGAAACCAAAGAACCCATCATAAATGTAGTTATTTACAATACAGACAGGTCAAAAACTGTTTTATCAGATATTGAAGGGAAATGCGATCTTAGTTTGTTTGACAGGAATGAGCGCATATTTTTTAAACATTTAAGCTACCAAACCAAAAAGACCACAAAATCACAGATTTTAAAGAGAACCTCCAGAGTATATATGACCCTTAGTCCTGAACAGCTCGATGAAGTGGTTATGTCTATTTCTAAATGGGAACAGCAGAAAAAGGATATCCCACAGAAGATAGTTTCATTAAACGCCAGGGAAATCGCATTAGCCAATTCCCAAACATCTGCAGACCTATTGCAGAATAGCGGTAAAGTATTTGTACAAAAAAGTCAATTGGGAGGAGGAAGTCCGATGATTCGGGGCTTTGCCACTAACAGATTAGTACTTTCTGTAGATGGTGTTCGAATGAATAATGCCATCTTCAGAGGAGGAAATATTCAAAATGTAATTTCTATTGACCCATTTTCTATTAAGAATACAGAGGTGATCTTTGGCCCAGGCTCTGTAATTTACGGAAGTGATGCAATTGGCGGTGTAATGAACTTCTTTACACGTGAGGCAATGTTTTCGAACAATGATAGTCTTATATTCACCGGAAAGGCGAACTATCGTATTGCAACGGTAAATAAAGAAAATACGGTTCACTTCGATTTTAACCTGGGCCGTGAGAATTGGTCATTCTTAACCAGTGCTACTTACAATTCTTTTGATGACCTCAATATGGGTATTCACGGTCCTTCGGACTATCTTAGAAATTTCTACGCCGTCAGAAGCAATGAAACAGATAGAATTATGGCCAACGATAATCCAAGATTACAGATGAGTACTGGCTATAATCAATTGAATCTGATGCAAAAGATTAGTCATAGACCCAATAGTAATTGGAAGTATGATTTAGGGCTGCATTATTCCGGGACATCAGATTTTTCCAGATACGACCGACTTATACAACCGGCAGCTGAAGGGGAAGGGCTACACTCGGCAGAATGGTTATACGGCCCGCAGAAATGGTTTATGGCTAATTTTCAATTATATAAAAAAGGAAGAGGAAAATTCTATGACGGATTAAAGGTTACCACCGCATATCAGCATTTTGAAGAAAGCAGAAACGAAAGAGACTTTGACAATCCTACCAGGTATACAACAAAAGAGAATGTCAATGCGATTTCGACAAATATTGATTTCGAAAATAAGAAAATTGGAGATTTAAGGCTTTATTACGGTACGGAGTACATATTCAACAAGGTAGGTTCTAACGGGTATCAAAAAGATGTAGAGACAAATATTTTGGATAATGGCCCTTCCAGATACCCTGATGGTGCCACCTGGCAAACCACGGCCGGGTATATTAATGCAGAGTACAAGGCAAAACCAAACTTCACATTCCTTTCAGGACTTAGGTATAGCCACGTTTGGATAAATGCTGAGTTTGACACCACATTCTACCCATTTCCTTTTGAAAAGGCAGATTTAAATAATGGGGCATTAACGGCTAGTCTTGGATTTAGCTGGTTTCCAAAAACAGATCTGCAGATAACTCTAAATGGGTCAACTGGTTTCAGAGCCCCAAACATTGATGATATAGGCAAAGTATTTGATTCTGAACCAGGTGCAGTGGTAGTGCCAAATCCTGTTTTAGAGCCGGAATATGCGTACAATGCTGAAATGGGAGTGCAAAAGAACATTAATGATAAAATAGTGCTTAATGGCGCTGTTTATTATACCTATTTAGTAGACGCGCTGGTTAGACGTGATTTTCTTTTCAATGGGGAAAGTCAGATAATGTATAACGGTCAACTCAGTGATGTTCAAGCTATACAAAATGCTGCTAAAGCCTTTGTTTACGGATTCGAATTTGGAGCAGAAGCCTTTCTGTCCGAACAATTCTCCTTACGCTCAAATATAACCTTAACAGAAGGTATTGAAGAGGATAGCAATGGAATGGAAACAGCTGCGAGGCATGTGGCCCCAACCTTTGGAGATTTGCACTTTATATGGAACAATCAAAAAATAAAAGCAGATATTTTTATCAATTTCAATGGGGAAATTTCATTTAATGACCTGGCACTTACCGAGAGAAACAAAGCGTACTTATATGCTGCTGATATCAACAACAATCCTTACTCACCATCCTGGTATACTTTAAATTTTCGTTCGCAATATCAGTTCGGCCATAACCTTAAAGGCTATCTTAATCTCGAAAATATTACAAATCAAAGGTATAGGACCTATTCTTCGGGTATAGCAGCTCCCGGGACAAATCTGGTAATGGCCCTGGAGTATTCCTTTTAGACAAAAAAAAGCCCTGATGGCGCTATCAGGGCTTCATATTTTTATTTAATAAGATCAAATACTAAAGGAACTAAGCGTCGTCCGTTGCATCTTCCACCTCTTTCTTTACATCTTCTGCCGCCTCTTTTACGGCATCTCCGACATCTTTAGTGGCATCCTTGATATCTTCTGCTGCTTTTTTAATATCACCAGCTGCTTCATTAGCCGCTTCCTCCACATCATCGACTGCATTATTCAGTTCATCACTAATTCCTTCGAGCTCCTCGCTAACTTCTTCCATCTTCTCTTTGGCTTCCGTCGTCTCGTCTTCACATCCCCTACAGGATACTAATGACAAACTTAAAACCAACAAAACTGATCCTAAAATTACTTTTTTCATGTTATTTGAGATTTAGCGTTTAAATATTAATCCTGTCTGATATACGAGAAAAAACACTTATCCAGACGCTCCCTTCAATAACATCAGGAATATAAATAAGTTAAAGGGAACATTCTCTTTATTAATACACACTTAATTTTACATCTAAATTCATTAATTTTGCGGACTAAAATCAGGGCAGTAAGTACTACGCTTATGAAGTTTGAAGAATATAAAGGCTTGAATTTACCTTTGGTGGCAGACCGGGTTTTGAATTTTTGGAAAACAAACCAAATTTTCGAGAAAAGCGTCAGCAGCAGGGAAGGAGCAAAAGGATTTGTGTTTTATGAAGGCCCTCCTTCGGCAAATGGTCTCCCCGGAATTCACCATGTAATGGCGAGAACCATTAAGGATATATTTCCAAGGTATAAGACCATGAAAGGCTTCCAGGTTAAACGAAAAGCAGGCTGGGATACTCACGGATTACCTATAGAACTCGGAGTTGAGAAGGAACTTGGAATTAACAAAGAGGATATTGGGCATAAGATATCCGTAGAAGAGTACAATGCGGCATGTAAAAAAGCCGTAATGCGCTATACAGATGTCTGGAACAATATGACAGAAAAGGTGGGTTATTGGGTAGATATGGATGATCCCTATATCACCTATAAATCCAAGTATATGGAATCTGTTTGGTGGTTATTAAAACAGATTTATGACAAGGGTCTTATCTACAAGGGATATACAATTCAGCCCTATTCTCCTAAGGCAGGAACCGGATTAAGTTCTCATGAGCTCAACCAACCGGGGACCTATCAGGATGTGACTGATACTTCCGCAGTAGCTCAGTTTAAAGCTATAAAAGATTCCCTTCCCGATTTTCTAAAAGCGGTTAATGGAGAGATATATTTTCTGGCATGGACGACTACCCCCTGGACCTTACCTTCGAATACTGCTCTTACTGTAGGATCAAAAATTGACTATGTAATAGTAAAAACTTTTAATCAATATACGTTTGAGCCAATATCTGTTGTTTTGGCCAAAAGCCTGGTGGCAAAACAATTTACCGGAAAGTTTCAGGAAACCGATTCAGAAGAGGACTTTAAGTCTTTTTCCAGCGAACACAAAACCATCCCTTTTACCTTAATTAAGGAATTTAAAGGGAAAGAATTATTAGGGATTCGATATGAACAGCTATTAAATTATGTGCAACCCTATGAGAATGCAGAAAATGCTTTTAGGATTATATCCGGAGACTTTGTAACCACTGAGGATGGAACAGGGATTGTACACACAGCACCAACATTTGGAGCGGATGACATGATGGTTGCCCAAAAGGCTAAACCGCAGGTGCCTCCTATGTTAGTTATGGATGAGAACAATAATGCGGTTCCTTTGGTTGACTTACAGGGAAGATTTAGGCCCGAAATGAAAGAATTGGCCGGAAAGTATGTCAAAAATGAGTACTATGATGATGGAACAGCCCCTGACAAATCCGTAGACGTAGAAATCGCGATAAAACTTAAAGAAGAAAATAAAGCTTTTAAGGTAGAGAAATACACTCACAGTTATCCCAATTGCTGGCGTACAGATAAACCTATACTCTATTATCCACTGGATTCCTGGTTTATTAAGGTTACTGATTTCAAAGATCGTATGTTTCAATTGAATCAAACGATAAACTGGAAGCCAAAAGCCACCGGAGACGGCAGGTTTGGTAATTGGCTGGCAAACGCCAATGACTGGAACCTGTCGCGTTCCAGGTATTGGGGAATTCCGCTGCCAATATGGAGGACCGAAGATGGCAGGGAAGAGATCATAATAGGATCACTGGCACAACTGAAAGAAGAAATTTCCAAATCTCTAAAGGCCGGGATTCTTACGAAAGACATATTTTCAGATTTTGTTGTTGGAGATATGAGTGAGGCAAACTATGATAAAATTGATCTTCATAAAAACATTGTAGATCAAATTGTGCTGTTGTCTGCATCTGGTAAACCCATGAGGAGAGAAACAGACCTTATCGATGTATGGTTCGATAGTGGCTCTATGCCATATGCCCAATGGCACTATCCTTTCGAAAATAATGCCCTTGTAGATGAAGGCCAGACTTTTCCGGCAGATTTTATTGCTGAAGGTGTAGACCAGACCAGAGGATGGTTCTATACCCTCCATGCAATTGCAACCATGGTATTTGACACTGTTGCTTTTAAGAATGTACTTTCTAACGGACTTGTTCTGGACAAAGGAGGTAAAAAAATGTCTAAACGTCTTGGTAATGCTGCAGATCCATTTGAGACTATGGACTTGCACGGTGCAGACGCCACACGATGGTATATGATCTCCAATGCTAACCCCTGGGATAACCTGAAGTTCGATATTGAAGGGATAGTTGAGGTGAAACGTAAATTTTTCGGGACACTGTACAATACCTATTCTTTCTTTGCACTATATGCCAATATAGATGATTTTAGTTATAAAGAAGATGACATTCCATTAGCAAAAAGACCAGAAATAGATCAGTGGATTTTGTCAGAATTACACAGTTTGATTTCCAAGGTAGATGCAGCCTACGCGGATTATGAACCTACAAGGGCTACCAGGGCAGTCTCAGAATTTGTTCAGGAGAATCTGAGTAATTGGTATGTGAGATTAAGCAGAAGGCGTTTTTGGAAAGGCGATTATCAGGAAGACAAGATTTCTGCTTACCAAACCTTGTATACTTCCCTGGTGACCATTGCTAAACTATCGGCCCCGGTGGCTCCGTTTTATATGGACCAGTTGTACAGGGACCTGACGGCAACCACCAAAAAGGAGACCTATGAAAGTGTGCATTTGTCTTTATTCCCGGAGGTCGATCCGGAATTTATAAATACAAGCCTGGAAAGAAAAATGCAAAAGGCTCAGGTCATATCATCCCTGGTTTTATCTATACGACAAAAGGAAAAAATAAAGGTGAGGCAGCCATTGCAGAAGATTATGATACCTGTATTGGATGAAGATCAGCGGAGGGAAATTGAAGCTGTGGCAGAATTGATAAAATCTGAGGTCAATGTGAAGGAAATAACCTTGTTGGATGATGCTTCGGGTATTTTAGTTAAGCAAATTAAGCCAAATTTCAAGGTATTAGGCCCCAGATTTGGAAAGGACATGAAACTAATCTCAAAGGCAATTGCCAAGCTTAAACAGGAAGATATCCAGAAAATTGAACGAGAAGGCGAAATTTCGCTTGACTTAGAAAATAAAAGTATTATATTACAGTTAGAGGATGTAGAAATTACCTCACAAGACATTGAAGGTTGGCTCGTTGCGAGTTCCGGATCGCTAACCGTGGCACTGGATATTACTATAAATGAAGACCTCAGAGAAGAAGGAATTGCAAGAGAATTAGTTAATAGAATTCAAAATCTTCGTAAGGAGTCAGGATTTGAGGTAACAGATAAAATAGACATTAAAATACTGAAAGACGGTTTTGTTGAAAAAGCAGTAACTAATAATATAAATTATATCAAGACCGAGACTTTGACTGCAGAACTGCATTTCGAAGAGAAGTTAGAAAATGGCACCTCAGTTGCCTTTGATGAAGTAAATACAAAATTGTTTATCCAAAAACACTAAAACTATGGGACAAGATCTTAAAATTAGATATTCAGATAAGGAATTGGAAGGATTTAAAATTCTTATCGAAGAAAAAATAGAGAAAGCCAAAAGTCATTTGAATTTGCTTAAAAGCTCTTATATGAATGATGGAAATAATGGTACTGATGATACGTCTCCTACGTTTAAAGCCTTTGAGGAAGGGTCTGAGACTATGAGTAAAGAAGCAAATACCCAGCTCGCTATACGACAGGAAAAATTTATACGGGATTTAAAGAATGCTCTTTTGAGAATAGAAAACAAGACCTATGGTATTTGTAGGGTTACTGGAAAACTCATCAACAAGGAGCGCTTGAAACTTGTACCTCATGCTACCCTGAGTATAGAGGCTAAGAATATGCAGAAGTAATAAGTAAACGCCCTTAAAGGGCGTTTATTTATAATGGATATGAGATTTGTTAATATATCCATCTACCTAATCACTTTTAGATTTCTCAGTGGGCAGTAACTGATTGAGAAATCGGGGATAAAATCCAATGCTTGCTGCTTTCGATCAAATACGACAAAATTTTCCGAATCAGGTTTAACTGCTAAATCCGGTGATGAGCCTATAATAGCGGTTTCAAGGCATTGGGAATACAGCACTATTCTGGTTGTAAAAATTACTGTAACCGACAGCACCGTATTTTGACCCATCTTCATACTTCCAAATGATTTGCCAGGGCACACTATGTAATCTCTTAAGCATGAAAATCATTTCCAGCAGAGGATAATAAGTTCTCCATGTATCCGGTCGACCGGGACATCCGCCCGATAAAATCCAATTGATCGTATTTCTTGTACGTATAACTTACACATATGTCAGATTGGTATTTAATCCCTATTTTTGCGAATCAATTTTCGAATTAATGCAATTAAAGAAGGCGCTGCTACTGGTGGCCATAATTTTGTTAATAGATCAAATCTCTAAGATCTATATAAAGACTCACTTTATTTTGGGGGAGGATATAACAGTATTAAGCTGGTTCAAGATATTGTTTATTGAGAATGAAGGCGCTGCATGGGGGACAAAGTTGAGCGACATTTTACCTGTTTCTGATTCTTCGGGGAAGTTGATCCTTACCATATTCAGGCTTTTTGCTATTGTGGGGATTGGATATTGGCTCTATGATATTGTCCGAAAAAGGGCGACAAAAACTTTAATAATTGCTGTTTCCTTGATTTTTGCAGGGGCGCTTGGCAATATTATTGATTCTGTTTTTTATGGACTAATATTTGATGACAGCTACAACCAGGTGGCCAGCCTGTTTTCGGATGAACCATATGGAGGCCTTTTTTACGGAAAAGTGGTAGATATGCTTTATTTTCCAATGATAGATACAACATGGCCAGAATGGATGCCATTTGTTGGAGGTAATAACTTTCGTTTTTTTGAACCCGTTTTCAATATTGCAGATACGGCTATTAGCACTGGGGTTGGTATTCTTTTAATTTTTAATAAAAAAGCATTTCCTAAAAAAGCTGCAACGGAGCAAGAAAGGGAGTTAGGTACAGAGAATTCAATAAAGACCGAATCAGCAACCACATCTGCCACTGATCAAAAACTATAGATTTTTTCTGGTGTAACACAGAAGTCTAAAGCTACATCCCCTTTATGGAGATCTGTTATGTCCTGAGTAGCTTCAAATAATGAAAGCCCAACTTTTACAATATTAGAATTGCACTCCTTTAGGAAATTATCATAAAAACCCTTGCCATACCCCACCCGGTGACCTTTAAGATCAAATGCCAGCAAAGGCACAAATACTACTTCAATCTTGTTTGGGGGTACCGAAATTCCATCAACCGGCTCAGGGATGTTCCAACGGTTTTTTTTAAACACTGTGCTGTCTGTCAATAGGAAATGATTCAATTTTGAAGGCCCGCTGATCTTCGGCACTATCACATCCTTATCCTTAGCCTGAAGAATGGTAAGAATATAAGCTGTGTTAATTTCTTTTTTTTCCGGGATTTGCAGAAACAAGTGAAAGTAGCGAAAATTCCAAATAGGAAGTTGGATCACATTTTGGGCAATAGCCAAACTTGCAAGCTCTAGTTCTTCTTCTGAAAGTTTATTTCTAAGTACTGTAAAGTTTAACCGCAACTCTTTTTTCAACATAAAAGTCGATTAAACGAATTGTGTGGGGGGAGCTATTCGTCAAAATTAATCCTTTGCAGCAACGGCAAAATAAATTTTGAAAAATAACATCAATATCAGGTACATACCTAAGGTAATAAAATAGTTGTCCATGTGGGTGCCTGGTTATGACGCTCTAAATGTAAAAAAAAAAAATTGAACACCCACCCATAAAATGCACTAATTCATCGATGAAATGCACTTTTTTATTAATTCATTAACATTTTAATGGTGATATGAATCTATTTCATTAACAAGAGCGTCTTTAAAAAATTGATTTTCAAATTGTTAATATGATGGCAGTGCTGAACTTACTCAACTTTGAGTATTTGGGTTATCAGCTCCTTGCTATTGATATTAATCGTTTCTTTTTGAATGCATTTTTATAATGCTTCGTTAAATTGGTGCGGCTATAGGTTTTTAAGATGGCAGTATTCTATCTTTGTTTATATACAATTCATTAAGTTACCTTTATTGAATTAGATGCCAGAACTTCCGATAGAAATACAAATTACTTCTTTACCAGACACGCCAGGGGTTTATCAATTTTATGATGTTGAAGGTAAAATCCTTTATGTGGGAAAGGCAAAAAATCTTAAAAAGCGAGTAGCCTCATATTTTAATAAAAACCATGAGTATGGTAAAACCAGAGTACTGGTTAAAAAAATAAAAGAGGTTAAACATATTGTGGTTCCAACAGAGTCTGACGCGTTGCTCTTAGAGAACAACCTTATCAAAAAGTATCAACCCAGATACAATGTGTTGCTTAAAGATGATAAGTCGTACCCCTGGATTTGTATAAAGAATGAGAGGTATCCAAGAATTTTCCCTACAAGAAAACTCATAAAAGACGGTTCTGAATATTTTGGGCCCTATACCAGTATGAGAACGGTTAAAACTTTGTTAGATCTTGTGAGAAGTGTTTACGCTTTGAGAACCTGTAACTATGACTTGTCCAGAGAAAAAATTGAAGCAGGCAAGTACAAAGTTTGTTTGGAATATCATCTGGGGAATTGTAAAGGGCCTTGTGAGGACCTTCACAATTCAGAGGATTATGATCAACAAATAAGTGATATCAGGGATATTGTCAAAGGTAATTTCAAATCATCATTACACTATTTTAAGAAACAAATGAAATCCCTTGCCGCTGAAATGAAATATGAGGAAGCCCAAAGGGTAAAAGATAAAATTGAAGTGCTGGAGAATTACCAGGTGAAATCGACCATAGTAAACCCAAAAATTAATAATGTAGATGTATTCAGTATTATTTCAGATAGTGCTTATGCTTATGTAAATTTTCTTCAACTCTCCCATGGTTCAATTATAAGGTCACATACTATGGAAATTAAAAAGAAATTAGACGAACAAGATAAGGACTTGTTGCAATTGGCCATAGTTGAGATAAGGCAACGTTTCTTTTCACAATCCGGGGAAGTTTATGTCCCTTTTTCCCTGAAGGTTTCGCCAGATATTAAAGTGACCGTCCCAAAGTTAGGAGACAAAAGAAAAATATTGGATTTGTCTGAGCGCAATGCAAAATTCTTCAGACAGGATCGCTTCAAACAAATAAAGGTAACTGACCCGGACCGGCACACAAATAGAATAATGGCTCAGATGAAAATAGACCTGCGACTATCAGAAGAACCAAGGCACATAGAATGTTTTGACAATTCTAATATTCAGGGAAGTAATCCGGTGGCCGCCTGCGTCGTATTTAGAAATGGTAAGGCTGCTAAAAAGGAATACAGGCATTTTAATATTAAGACTGTTGAGGGGCCAGATGATTTTGCCTCGATGGAAGAAGTAGTGCACAGACGTTACAAACGGTTAATTGATGAAAATGAAACGCTGCCACAACTCATAATAATTGATGGGGGCAAAGGTCAGTTGTCTTCGGCCCTAAAAAGCCTGGACCTTCTTGGTCTCAGAGGCAAGATTGCGATTATTGGAATCGCCAAACGCCTCGAAGAGATTTATTTTCCCGAGGATCCGATTCCTTTATATTTGAATAAAAAATCTGAAACGCTTAAAATAATCCAACAATTGAGAAACGAGGCGCACCGTTTCGGGGTTACTTTCCACAGGAATAAAAGAAGCAAGGCCGCGATTAATTCTGCCCTGGAGGAAATTGAGGGTGTTGGTGAAAAAACAGCACAAGAATTACTTAAAAACTTTAAATCTGTAAAACGTATTAAGGAAGCCTCATTGGAAGAATTAGCTAAAGTTGTAGGAACAGCGAGAGCCAAGAAAATTTATATTAACTTTCACTAACCCCTCGTCTTATACCCATGCAAAAATCGGTAGTATTAATATACTTTATTTTAATTGCCCTGGCGACTTTTGCTCAGGAAAATAAGAAAGAACAACATCCCAAGGTTGGATTGGTTTTAAGTGGTGGTGGCGCAAAGGGCCTGGCACACATTGGGGCCCTAAAGGTAATAGAAGAGGCAGATGTAAAAATAGATTATATTGGAGGCACCAGCATGGGGGCAATTATCGGCGCACTTTATGCTTCAGGATATTCTGCAGGAGAGCTCGATTCGATTTTTCAAAATACTGACTTCACAAATCTGATCCAGGATAATCTGCCCAGAAGTGCCAAAACATTTTATGAAAAAGAAGATTCTGAGAGGTATGCACTTACACTTCCGTTTAATAATTTCAAGATTTCATTTCCGCCGGCAATTTCGGGTGGACAGAATATATACAATGAGTTGGTCAGGTTGCTTTACCATGTGAAGGATATAGAAGATTTTAATAAACTCCCAATCCCTTTTTTCTGTATTGCTACAGATGTGGAGAAAGGCACGGAGGTTAGGTTAGACAGCGGATATTTACCGGAGGCCATTCTTGCCAGTGGCACCTTTCCTTCCCTGTTTGAACCAGCAGAAGTAAACGGACAAATTCTCATTGACGGTGGAGTGCTAAACAATTATCCGGTTGAAGAAGTTCGGGCTTTAGGGGCAGACGTTACCATCGGAGTAGATGTACAACATGGTTTAAGAGATAGGGAATCACTTTTGTCTGCAACAGAAATATTACTCCAGATAAACAATTACAGAACAGTTGGAGATATGAAAGAAAAATCGGGACTTACAGATATTTACATTAAGCCAGATATGGATGAATATTCCGTGATAGATTTTGATCTGAAGGAAAAAATAATGGAAAGTGGGGAAATTACAGCAAGGGAGCAATTACCGGCTTTGAAGGCATTGGCGTCAAGACAATCATCATCAAGGAGAACAGAATTAGACATAGAACAGAAAGACACAATTATTATAAACAGGCTGGTAATAAGTGGTAATAACAGCTATACCAGGGGGTACGTAAAAGGAAAGCTAAGATTTAATCTGGCAGAAAAAATTACTTTTAAAAAGCTGCAACAGGGCATTAGTAACCTGGCTGCAACGGGTAACTTTCAGACGATAAGATATGAACTCGTTTCCAATGGTTTAGGAGAAGATCTTATCCTTAAACTCAGAGAGAACCCAACAAAATCTCTAATAAGAATTGGTGCGCACTACGATGATCTTTACAAAAGCGCCGCAATAATTAATCTGACAAAAAAGAATGCTTTGGTCAATGACGATGTTGCTTCCTTTGATTTTATACTCGGAGATAATGTACGCTACAATTTTCAGTATTATGTCGATAAGGGATTTTACTGGAGTTTTGGCATTAATTCCAGATTCAACGACTTTACGGATGAAATAAATTACAGCGTAATACAGTCTAATTTTGATGTGCCCATAGACAATAATATCAATAATATTAATTTAGATGTTTCTGATTTTACCAACCAGATATATGTGCAAACAGTGTTGAATGAAGAATTTGCATTCAGCCTGGGCCTGGAACATAAATTTTTAAAATACAGTACAACCACGTTAAATGAAATTTCTAATAACACTATGTTAAATATTGGAGCTTCTGGTGATGTAAGGACCTTTTTTGAAAAAAGTAATTACTTCAGCACTTATGGGAAACTTGTTTTGGATACCTATGATGACAAATATTTTCCCACAAAAGGACTGTACTTTAACGGAGATTTCCATCTCTATCTTTTGTCTTCTGATTTCAACAATAATTTTAAAGAATTTTCAATTGCTAAAGCCAGAATGGGAATGGCATTTCCAATTGTTAAGAACCTTTCGTTAAATGTAGAAACAGAAGGGGGTTTTAAGTTGGGAACTTCCAGTATCTCTTCTTTCGACTTTGTCCTTGGAGGATATGGAAATAATCTGGTTAACAATTTTGTTCCCTTCTTTGGGTATGACTTTATTAGTCTGCCGGGAAATAGTTTTGTAAAAGCCTATGCAAGAGTTGACCTTGAGTTTACACCTAAAAATCATCTGCTCTTTGCGGCAAATTATTCTAATGTTGATGATGATCTTTTCAGGACCGGGGAATGGTTCACCGCTCCGGATTATTCTGGTTATGGAATCGGTTATGGATGGGAATCTTTTTTTGGACCTGTACAAATATTGTATTCCTGGTCCCCGGAAGTTGTTCAAAGTAATATTTTCATAAGCGTGGGATATTGGTTTTAACCATCCGACCTCTTTTGGCGTAAATTGCTTTAATATGAGGTAATTGTAGATGATTTTTACGATATTTGTATACTGTTATGATAACTGCTTTGACACATACACGGATTGATATAACCGCCCATCTTAGGGCTATGTGGTAGGGTTATAAAACCGCTATATTGGGCCGTATGGCCCGGAATTCCTTTTTTAATTATCAATTCAAAATTTTAAAACAATGTCGTTACTAGATAAATCATCATTACAACTACCTAAAGAAAATACTGAAGCAGAAGATTTTCTCCCGCTTTTAGGCACAGATCACGTAGAACTTTACGTTGGTAATGCCAAACAGGCTGCCTACTATTATATGTCGGCCTGGGGATTTCAGCCAGTGGCTTATGCCGGCTTGGAAACAGGCCTTAAGGATAAAGTATCTTATGTGATTCAACAGGATAAAATTCGTTTAGTTTTAACCTCTCCATTAAAATCGGGGGGTGATATCAACAAACATATAGATGCTCATGGAGACGGCGTTAAAGCAATTGGACTTTGGGTAGATGATGCATCCAAAAGTTTTATTGAAACTACAAAAAGAGGTGCGGAAAGCTATTTTGAACCTAAAACACTCTCAGATGAATCGGGAGATGTGGTGCTTTCTGGCATTCATACTTATGGAGAAACGGTGCACATTTTTGTTGAAAGAAGCGATTACAAAGGATATTTTATGCCCGGCTACAGGAAATGGGATCCATTTTATCAGCCTGCGGATGTTGGGCTAAAGTATATAGATCATATGGTGGGCAATGTAGGGTGGAACGAAATGAATAAATGGTGTAAATTCTACGCTGAGGTAATGGGATTTGCTCAGCTGGTCTCTTTTGATGACAAAGATATTTCCACAGAATATACAGCCCTTATGAGTAAGGTGATGAGCAATGGCAATGGGCGCATAAAATTCCCGATCAATGAACCGGCAGATGGCAGAAAAAAATCTCAAATTGAGGAATATATAGAATTTTATAATGGAGCAGGGGTGCAGCATATGGCTATGGCCACGGACAACATAATCGAAACAGTTACTTCTTTGCGCAATCGTGGGGTAGAATTCCTTACCGTACCTTCCAGTTATTATGAAGACGTGTTAGATCGGGTTGGTGAGATCGATGAAGATCTTGAACCATTAAGAGATTTGGGAATTTTAATTGACAGGGATGATGAAGGGTATTTGTTGCAGATATTTACAAAACCAATTTTGGACAGGCCCACAATGTTTATCGAAATAATTCAGCGTAAAGGAGCCAAGTCATTTGGAAAAGGAAATTTTAAAGCCTTGTTCGAAGCAATTGAGCGCGAACAACAATCGCGGGGCACCTTGTAAGATGCATTTTCTTAAGGATTTGTAAAATTTGATGTATTATGCATAAAGTATTGTTAAGAGCTGCGTTAAAGAACGTTAAAACAGTTTAATCAGTGGTTCACTTGCAGTAAATTTGAGTCACATAAGGGGTGGTTCCCTTATTACTTTAAGTATTGGTTTTTCATAATTTAAAGTTTGGTTGGTTATTTAGGAAAAGCCCTGACATACGGTCAGGGCTTTTTTTGATCTGAACCTAATCGGCATATGTAAGGTTGGTCGGGTTCATATGTGACTTTATCGATGAAGTCATATTTGCACAATACTTTGGAATAAATTTTGTTTATGTTATTGTAAACAATGAATATTTATACGTCGTATTAAATATTTTGATATTAATTTTATACCTATGAAAAGCATCACCAGATACCTTGTTGTTCTTTTCTGTTTCTCACTAATGGGCCAAACAACCATTGGCAAATACGATTGGGAAAGATTCTCTGTACCTACCCCCGAAAAAGCTGATAAAGAGTCTGCTTTTAAACCTGGTGAATGGCTAAAATTCAGAATTCATTACGGTTGGATTAACGCCAGCTACGCAACGCTACAGGTTACAAATAGCAAAGTTGATGATAAGACAGTGTATCATGTTGTGGGTAAAGGAAGAACTACAGGCCTGGCCCGAGCCTTTTTTAAGGTGGATGACCGTTATGAAAGTTATTTTGACAAGGAAGATTACCGACCTTATAAATTTGTACGTAAGATTGATGAAGGAGGCTATACCAAAGATATAGAGATCAACTTTGACTATGAAAATGATGAGGCCATTCTCAATGACAAAAAGAATAAGAAAAAATACAATTTTACAATTCGGGATAGTATTCAGGACCTGATCTCAGCCTTTTATTATGTCAGGGACAACTATGAATTTGATGATTTGGTAAAAGGTGAGGATATTAAACTCAATATGCTGTATGACGATGATGGGGTTTTTCAATTTAAATTAAAATATTTAGGGAAAGAAATCCTTAAAACCAAATTTGGCAAAGTGGAATGTTTAAAATTCAGACCATATGTTCAATCGGGAAGGGTTTTTAAAGAACAGGAAAGTCTGTCGTTATGGGTCTCTAATGATCTGAATAAGATTCCAATAAGAATTAAAGCGGATATAGCGGTAGGTTCTATTAAAGCAGATTTAGAGGGGTATAACAGCCTTAAACACCAGTTTAAAATTATCATGGAATAACCACATAATTCCATTAATAGGGCCAAAATAGCCAGGAAGCTATTAATACGGCTAATTATTTTGATATTATCAGGTTACATGTGACCTTTGCAAGACAACATAAATCACATGAAAAACAAAGAGCACATTACTTCCCAGATATCTAATCTTGAAGAAAAATACAAGGACTCAGGACAGGATTTAAGCTCTTATTTAGACGGTCTTTTATACCAGCGTTACCTTACTTATTGGGATTATATTCACCTGGATACCTTGTTGAGCATTCAGGTGCCAAGGACGCACTTCCCTGATGAGGAAATCTTCATTATGTATCATCAGATCACAGAGCTATATTTTAAGCTGATTCTACACGAACAAAAGCAAATTGTAGATGATAAATCACAAAATCTGGATTTCTTCACGGAGAAGGTAAACCGAATCAACAGTTACTACAAGGCGCTAATTTCTTCATTCAGCATTATGATCAGAGGTATGGAGCGACAGCAATTTTTGCAATACCGAATGGCCTTACTCCCCGCGAGTGGATTTCAGTCTGCCCAATACCGTATGATAGAGATTTATGCTACACCTATGGAGCATCTGGTACACCAGACAGATAGGCATTTGTACACAGAGGACAACACCATTGAAGAGCTGTACGAACATATTTATTGGAAAAAAGGGGCAACGGACCTGGCAACAGGAGAGAAGACCCTGACTTTAAAACAATTTGAGTACAGATATACACCGAGATTCATAAGAATTGCAAAACGACTTAAAGATCAGACTATTTATCACAAATACCTTGGACTTTCAGAGAAAAGTAAACATAATAAAGCCCTTATAGATGCGTTAAAGATGATGGATATCAATGCTAATGTGAATTGGCCACTTATGCACATGGGTTCTGCCCATCGTTATTTGAATAAAGAAAATGCGGCCATAGAGGCAACAGGAGGCACAAATTGGAAAGATTATTTACCTCCTAGTTTTCAGAAAGTTGTATTTTATCCGGAATTACATTCAAAAGAAGAGTTAAATAATTGGGGGAAACAATGGGTAGACCATATCTTTAACCCTGATAAAACTAATAATTGATCATGCGAAAATATTGGGGCGCCCTACTGGTAATAATTCTACTAGCCTCCTGTAAGGAAGAAAAGTCTGAGCTAAAACCGCTCGATACAGCAGATATTCAGATTGATGATGATAGTCCGGAATCCACAGAATATGGCTTTAACCTTAAAAATTTTAAAGTTCTTCAGGATACCGTGAGGAATGGGGATAGTTTTGGAGAACTCATGCTCGAGAATAAGGTAGAATACCCTAAAATAGCCAAAATTTCAGAAGAATACCGAGACACCTTTGATGTTCGTAGAATACGAATTGGGAAGCCATATCTTATCCTTAAATCTAAAGATACAACTGAAAGAGCTCAGATTTTTATCTATGAGAATGATCGTATTAACTACACAGTAGTGGATTTTAGGGATACAGCGGTTGCCTACAGACAGCAGAAAGAAGTAAAGTATGTGCAGCGCGAAGCTTCAGGTGTTATAGAAACAAGCCTGTCTGATGCTATCCTCAAGCAAAATATAGACTACTATATTACTCACGAACTTTCAGAGATTTACGCCTGGACAATCGATTTTTTCAGACTACAAAAAGGAGATAAATTTAAAGTTATTTATAAGGAAAAATTTATTAACGACTCTATTTATGCCGGCGCTGAACCTATAGAAGCTGCTTATTTTGAGCATAATGGGACACCTCTTTATGCCTTTGCGTATGAAAATGACTCCCTAAAAAATATTGTGGAATATTACGACGATGAGGCCAACAATTTAAGACGCACTTTTTTACGTGCACCCGTGAAATTCAGTCGCATCTCATCCAGATATAATCTTAAAAGAAGAATCAGGTACTACGGTTATAAAGTGAGAGCGCATAAAGGTACAGATTATGCTGCTCCAATCGGAACTCCCATTATGGCTACTGCAGATGGTACGGTTACAGAATCAACACGAAAAGGCGGCAACGGAAAATATGTGAAGATCAGGCATAATGGAACTTACAGCACCCAATACCTTCACATGCGAAAGCAAAAAGTGAAAAGGGGAGACTTTGTCAGACAAGGAGATGTTATTGGATGGATTGGAATGACAGGAAATACCGGAGGACCACATGTGTGTTATAGGTTTTGGAGAAATGGAAGACAGGTGGATCCGCTTAGAGAAAAACTCCCCGCCGCCGACCCCCTGGCGGAACAATTAAGGCCAGCCTATTATGAATTCATAAACCCTGTCAAAGCCCAGTTAGATTGCATTGAATTTCACGAGGAACCCACTAATGATATGATAACTCTTAACCAATAGAATGCCACTAGAGAACACCAATCCAACAAAGACAACTGCCTGGAAAAAACTCAACGAACATTACGAAAATAGTAAATCCCGCCACCTCAAAGAACTTTTTGCAGCAGACAGTGAAAGAGCCCTTAAGTTTACGCTCAGTTGGGAGGAATTTTTAGTAGACTTTTCCAAAAATCGCATTACCGATACTACACTTTCCCTTTTATTAGATCTGACAAAGGAAGTACATCTTAAAGAGGCTATCAATAAATACTTTCAGGGAGATAATATCAATGAAACAGAAGGTCGCGCAGTTTTGCACACTGCCCTCCGTGCCAAAGCAACGGATACGGTCCTGGTAAATGGGGTCAATGTTATTCCTGAGGTTTATGAAGTCAGGGAAAACATGCGCAATTTTGCAAATGGAATTATATCGGGAAAAGTAAAAGGCTATACAGGAAAAGCATTTAAGGCTATTGTAAATATTGGAATCGGCGGTTCAGATTTGGGACCTGCAATGGTCACTGAAGCTTTAAAATATTATAAAAACCATCTCAAAACGTATTTTGTCAGTAATGTCGATGGTGATCATGTACATGAAATTCTCAAAGAACTGGATCCCGAGACAACACTCTTTGTAGTAGTCTCCAAAACCTTTACCACCCAGGAAACCTTAAGCAATGCCACTACTATCAAAAACTGGTTTTTAAAACAGGCTGGTCCAAAAGACATCGCCAAACATTTTGTGGCCGTCTCTACCAACACCCTTAAAATACGGGAGTTTGGCATTGATGATCAGAATGTATTCCCAATGTGGGATTGGGTTGGCGGGCGTTTCTCACTGTGGAGTGCTGTAGGTCTGTCGATTGCTCTTAGCGTGGGCCCTGACAATTTCGAAAAACTGTTAAGCGGGGCTAATAATATGGATGAGCACTTTAAGACAGCCGCTTTTGAAGATAATATACCGGTAGTTCTTGGACTTTTAAGTGTTTGGTATAATAATTTTTATGGAGCTGAGACAGAAGCCATAATTCCTTATTCGCAATACCTAAACAGGTTTTCGGCCTATTTACAGCAGGGTATTATGGAAAGTAATGGGAAGAGTTCGGATAGAAATGGAAGTACCGTGGATTACCAGACAGGTACTATCATCTGGGGCGAACCCGGGACCAATTCGCAACATGCTTTTTTCCAACTAATCCACCAGGGAACCAAATTAATACCGGCAGATTTTATTGGTTTCAAGTCTTCACTACATGGTGATGTAGACCACCATAATAAATTAATGGCCAACTTCTTTGCGCAGACAGAAGCCCTGATGAATGGAAAAAACGCTGATGAGGTAAGGGCAGAGTTAAGAACCCTGGGATTACCCGAGCAGCAAATTGAAACGCTGACGCCATTTAAGGTATTCGAAGGGAATAAACCGACAAATACTCTTGTCATAGATAGTTTAACGCCAGAAAACCTCGGAGCGTTAATTGCTCTTTATGAACATAAAATATTTGTTCAGGGTGTAATCTGGAACATCTTCAGTTATGACCAATGGGGGGTGGAATTGGGCAAGCAACTTGCCGCCACAACCTTAAATGACATTGAGGGTTCTAATATTTCTAAACACGATGCTTCAACCATGCATCTTTTACAACATTTTAAGAATTAAGATGAACATATCTTAAGTTTTTATAATCCCTGAAAACTTCTTTGTTTTAGGCAATTCTTTTGCCAAATTTATGTTAAATTTGAGTAGACTAATTTAACATTCACTTAATGCTCAGCTGTCAAAATAAGGGCACTTTTGCAGTAAGAAAATGAGAACCAATTAACATTTTAAAAATGAAAAAAATTTACCCGGCAATTGTTGCACTTTTCTGTGTTTCAATGGCATTTTCACAAGGAACTATTACCGGAAAGGTGATCGATGGTGAACTGGGCGGACCTCTTCCCGGCGCCAATGTTTTGGAACAAGGTACAAGTAATGGTACAACAACAGATTTTGATGGAAACTTCACCATTGATGTAGGACAAAATTCTGGTACTCTGGTTATCTCCTATCTCGGCTTTGTTACGCAGCGGATTAACTACACAAGTCCTGGGGCCTTAGGGACAATTTCTCTTCAGCCAGATGCAGAAGAGTTAGAAGGTGTTGTGGTTACCGGGATATTGGATATTGCAAAAGACAGGGAGACCCCGGTAGCGGTATCTACCATTAGAGCCTCTGAAATCCAGGAGAAGTTAGGATCTCAGGAACTTCCGGAGATATTAAAAACCACTCCTTCTATTTATACCACTAAAACCGGCGGCGGATTTGGAGACGGCCGGATCAATATACGTGGTTTTGATTCACAGAATTCTGCAATTATGATCAATGGTATTCCTGTGAATGATATGGAAAACGGTCGTGTGTTTTGGAGTAACTGGGCTGGTCTGGCCGATGTAACCACTGCTATGCAGGTGCAAAGGGGACTGGGATCTTCAAAACTGGCAATTTCTTCAGTTGGTGGAACAATAAATATTATCACCAAATCCACTGAAAAGGAAGAAGGTGGGGCGGTAACTTTTAGCGGGGGAAATGACGGCTATATAAAAACGAATGTAGCCTACAATACCGGTAAATTGGACAATGGTTTTGCAGCATCACTTCTGATTGGCAGAACTTCCGGTGACGGTTATGTACAGGGGACGAAATTTGAAGGTTTTAATTATTTTATTGGGTTGGGATACGAACCAAATGATAATCATAACTTCCAATTTGTACTAACTGGTGCGCCTCAGGTACACAATCAGCGAACCTCCAGCTTTTTTAATACTGCTACGATAGAACAGTACCTTGAACACGGAACCAGGTATAATTTCAATCATGGAACATTAAATGGAGAAGAATTTAACTGGAGAAGAAACTTCTATCACAAGCCTGTTACTTCCCTTAACTGGGATTGGAAAATAAATGATAAGTCTACTCTGTCTACCTCAGCTTATGCCTCATTCGGCAGAGGTGGCGGAACAGGTGATATTGGCCGATTGGATGGAAATTTTGCCAGCTCAAGCAGATTCAGAGATGATAATGGTGCAGTATTATGGGATGATATTGTTTCTTCCAATTCGGGCACAGTAACGGAATTTTCCAATGGCTTCGTCTATGGAAATATGCAAGACCCAATTACCGGGACATTTATTGTTAATGATGATAGTTTAGGTGATTTTGGTGACCCTAGTAATCCAAACAACTTACCAGGGGTAATCAGACGTAACGGATTTATAAGAAGAGCTTCGATTAATTCTCACAACTGGTATGGTGCTATCGCAAATTTGCAAACAGAGATCAATGATCAATGGAGTTGGGATATTGGAATAGACTTAAGAAAGTACCGTGGCCTGCATTACCGCAGAGTTGATAATTTATTAGGGGCTGATGGTTATAGAGATAACGACGACATAAATAATCCTTTTAATGTAATAACCCAGGAAGTAGATTCGGATATATCCGGTCTGTGGAATGTGTTCAGAAGCATTGATGATGACGAGAAGTTAGACTACCATAATGACGGAGTGGTACGCTGGGCAGGAGTGTTTGGACAGATCGAATATACTGATGGTACATTTTCCACTTTTGTCCAGGGAGGTTTGTCCCAACAGGGTTTTAAAAGAGTCGATTTTTTCAATTATCTGGATTCTGATCCGGATCAGGAAACCGATTGGGAAAACATACTCGGCGGAAATATTAAAGGAGGGCTGAACGTGAATCTAAATGAAGCACATAATGTCTTTGTCAATGCGGGGTATTATTCAAAACAGCCTTTGTTTGATGCAGTATACCTAAACTTTGACAATGATCTTAATCCTGAATTACGCAATGAAAAAGTTCTTGGTCTTGAGGCGGGATACGGTATAAATCTTGGTGATTTCAGAGCTAAATTTAATATCTACAGAACTTCCTGGAAAGATCGCTTTATTTCGGTTTCAACAGAAACACCTGCAGGAGATGAAGGCAATGCAAATCTTTCAGGGGTAGAACAGATTCACAGCGGTTTTGAAATTGAAGCAAATTACAGAGCTTCTTCCGTGGTGGATTTTAGAGGAATGCTGTCTTTGGGAAATTGGGAGTACGGAGGAGATGTTACTGGCCCGTCATTTGACGATAGCAGAAACTTTGTTGAAGATGCTACACTTTATCTGGATGAGGTTAAAGTTGGAGATGCCGCTCAGTTTACCTCCTTTATAGAAATGAATATAAGACCTGTGGAAGACCTTAAACTCAGTGCCAGTCTCTTTACAGCTTCCAGGTTATTCGCACAGATTTCAGCAGAGGATTTTGATTCTCCGGACCACCTCGGTTCTTTGAGGTTACCTAGTTATAATCTTGTTGATGTCGGTGCGTATTATAAATTCAATTTTGGATCGAACAACAGTATTGGTTTGGCAGTGAATATTAATAATGTTTTTGACGAGGAATATATAGCCGAATCTCTTACAAACACCTTTGCAGATGGTTCCAATGCCAAATACAACGGCCTGGACGTGAGTAATAAAGTATTCTTCGGTTTTGGGAGAACATGGAATATAAGTGCCCGATACAGTTTTTAAGTATTGACAAATTGGATAAATCCCGTCATAAGACCTATCTTTCTGGCGGGATTTTTTTATGCTCAAAATTCATTACTTTTAAAAATTAAATACTATAAACATGCAAGAAGAAAGTTTGGCGTATCCATGGATTCAGGAATTACACTCTTATCTGGCATATGTGGTCCTGGCATTCCTTATTTTGGCCGTTGCCAATGCTATTTTAGGATTAATTGGGAATAAAATGTTTACCCCGCAAAAGGATTTCAGATTAAGCCTGTTTACCTTAATTCTCTGCCATTTACAGCTTTTGGTAGGGTTGTTAATTTACTTTATTTCCCCTAGTGGATTTTCTGCCATTCAGGAATTGGGGATGGGCGGTTTAAATTCTGCAGCAAGATTACTGGCTGTTGAACATCCTGCAGTCAATATCATTGCAATTATCCTCATCACTATTGGCTGGTCACGGCACAAGAAGTTTATGGAAGGGAAGAAGAAATTTAAGAGCATTGCTGTTTTCTACGGCCTTGGATTGTTACTCGTTCTGAGCAGGATTCCGTGGGGGCAGTGGTTTAACTAGATACTTCAAATCTGATAAAGCTTTATAACAAAACAATATTTAAACTAATAATACATTATGAAAAACATTATTACAATTTCCATATCACTACTTTGTCTTGGGATGATGGCTCAGGAGAAATCTCTTTTTAATGGGAAGGACCTTAGCGGATGGACCGCCTATGGCACGGAAAAGTGGTATGTAGAGGATGGTTTACTCATATCAGAAAGCGGTCCGGACGCCCAATACGGCTACCTTGCTACAAATGAACATTACAAAGATTTTGAGGTTACACTGGAGTTTCTTCAGGAAGCCGATGGGAATAGCGGAGTTTTTATCAGATCTACCATTGAAGGAACAAAAGTAAGTGGCTGGCAAGTAGAAGTTGCTCCTCCGGGCAAGCATACAGGTGGGGTTTATGAGTCATATGGCAGAGGCTGGCTGATAAAACCGGATGCTGAGAAAGAAAAGGCCCTTAAAGAAGGGGAATGGAATACAATGAAAATAAGGGTTAGCGGGGATCAACTGACTTCCTGGCTAAATGGCGTGGAAATGGTCTCTATTACTGATGAAAAAATAGGAGCAGGAGAAGGGTCCATTGCACTACAAATACACGATGGAGGAGGTATACGCGTAAAATGGCGAAATATTAATATTACCGTACCCGAATAGTGCTAATCCATTTCTCTTAACAAGGCAATATAAACAGGGAAATGATCACTAAAACCACCAGTGTACCTGCCACCGGCATAGGTTCTGAACGGATAATCTTTAAATCTGCCGTTTTGGGTAATTAGGTAGGAGGGATTGTATATACCAACCTTCCAAAATGACATGTTAATTTCAGTTTTCCCTACAAAATTGGGCGTTAGCAAAATCTGATCAAAAAGACTCCATTCGTCTCTATAGGCAAGAGACCCATACCCTTTTTTGTACAAAGATTCCATTGGATTAAACAATTCATCCGAACTTAAGTTGTTTTGGTCTGGCCTGGCAGACAATACTTTTTTTAGACTGTCATCCGTTGGATTATCATTAAAATCTCCCAGGATAATAATGCCCGAAGTTGGTGCTACAATTAAAATGGAATCAATAATTCTCTTATTGAGCCTGGCAGCGGCAATACGTCCGTGCCTGCTTCTGGCCTCACCCCCGCTTCTGGAAGGCCAATGATTAACAATAAGGTGTATTAGTTTATTTTCGAGCATTCCTCCCACCACCAATTGATCACGTGTATAGTCCCTTTCCTGCCTTTCGTCCAGTAAGAGCAATCGATGACTGACAAAGCTAATCGGTAGAAAGACTGACTTTTTATAGATCAAACCAACATCTATCCCACGTTCATCCGGAGAATCTTTATGAATAATTCCGTAGTTCTTGCTTAAAAGGTTAGGATGGTGTATAAGGTCTTCAATAACATTTTGTTTTTCTACCTCACATAAACCGACTATATCGGGTGAGGAGCCTGAAATTTCAAAGCCTATCTCAGCTATAACCCTGGAAATATCCCCGATTTTTTTCTCATATCTCTCATTTGTCCATTTGTCCTTACCAGAAGGTGTTTTGTCATCATCGTAAACCAGGGTATCATTTATTGTATCAAACAGGTTCTCCACATTGTAAAATGCGACCGTACGAACCGTGAATTGTTTTACCGAAATATCATCTGGCTCACAGAACAAGAATAAAAGACTCGAGCAAAAGACCCCTGAACACCTCAAAATAGCAGCTTTATTAACCATGGAGAAAACTAAGAATCAAGGCCGCAAGGCACTTGCAGTCTGTGGAAATATTTTCGGCATACTGATAATACTGTAATCTTATAATCCGATGTGCTATGCGAATTTTGTTTGTGTGCTATTCCCTACTTTCAATGTTCCAATTGGCTTCAATTCAGGAATTGTCTCTTTATGGGCAAATTATGGAAAGTCGCTCCAGGCAACCAATTTTAAATGCGAGAATATCCCTTGAAGGCTCCTTAAGTCATGTACAAACAAATACTGCTGACGGTTTCCATTTTAGAGGCTTAGGGAAGGGAACATATATGCTAAAGGTCACCGCTGTTGATTTCGTCGAAAAGCTTTTTCCTATAGAACTGACTGACAAAGACATTGACCTCGGTGTCATCTATTTGGACCTGGATATAACCCGGGAGAAATCGGATAACCTTATTACCCTAAACGAGGATGATTTTTCGGATAACGAAGAAGTGGTTTCGAGTGCAGGTTTATTGCAGGCCACCCGCGATATTTATTTGAGTCGGGCTGCATTCGATTTTAGTCAGGCATTTTTCAGGATAAGGGGATACGATTCCAGTGAAGCCACGGTTTTACTGAATGGGCACAAATTAAATAAATTTTCTGATGGGAGACCCCAATGGAGCAATTGGGGAGGACTTAATGATGTTACCAGAAATCAGGAGTTGCGATTTGGATTAAAAGCTTCTCAGCTTTCATTTGGCAGTCTGTTGGGGGTTACAAACATAAATACAAGACCAACCGTGTTACGTCCTGGGACCAGATTGTCAGCATCGCTGGCAAACAGAACGTATTCGGGTAGATTTATGGCTACCTATAATTCCGGCAGATCAGAAAAAGGGGTGACCTATGCATTTTCGGGCTCAAGGCGCTGGGGAAATAGTGGCTATATCAATGGAACGTTTTATAACGCATATTCAATTTATGGGAGTTTAGAATATGACTATACTAGTAAGAACAGTATACATCTTACTGCCATCTTCGCTTTTAACAAACGGGGACAATCCGCGCCAATTTCCGAGGAGGTTTTTAATTTAGGGGGCATTAAATACAATCCGTATTGGGGCTATCAAAATGGGATAATCAGAAATTCCAGAGTTAAAAAAATACAGGAACCTATTTTAATACTCAACCATTATTATTTATCTGAGAAGTTACAGCTCAAAAGTGGTGTAGCCTTTCAATTTGGAAGAAGAACCAAAAGCAGGCTGGGTTACTACAGTGCACCAAATCCTGATCCCTCTTATTACAGATACCTTCCAAGTTTTTACCTCAACAGTCCTATTGGCGCCAATTTTTCAAATGCCACTCTGGCCAAAAAAGGATTTCTGCAAAATGGACAAGTTCTCTGGAATGCAATGTATAGGGCAAATACATCCGAAAATATAGAAGGGAAAGCAGCTTATATCCTATACGATGATGCCATTGATGAGCAGATGCTTTCTTTAAATAGTACGGCCAATCTAAAGTTAAGTGGCATAACAACTCTGGACTTGGGAATTGCTTATAGAAACACCAGCTCAAAAAACTATGCTAAAATTGATGATTTACTAGGCGGTCGATGGCATGAGGATATTGACCCATTTTCAAATACCCATAACGATCTCAACGGAGATGCAGAAAAAATAGAAGGCGATACCTTCAACTATAATTACAAGATCAGCGGGTGGGAAGTTGATGTTTTTTTGCAGCTGCAGGCTGCCAAACGAAAATGGGATGCCTTTATTTCCATGAAATTGAACAAGACTTCTTTTTTCAGAGAAGGATATTACCTCAATGAACGTTACCTAATGAACTCGTTTGGCAAGGGCATGGATCTTAACTTTATAAATTTTGGCGTCAAATCAGGGTTTATTTACAAAATTTCGGGAAGACACTGGATCGACATAAATGCTATAATATTTCGACGGGCACCTACCTACAAAAATGCATTTATAAATCCGAGAGAGCACAATAGAAGTGTTGCTGAACTTTCGAATGAAAAGATTAGTAGCGCGGATATTGGTTATAATTTTCGCTTTCCTGATTTAAGAGGAAGGTTTACAGGGTACTATACCCGTTTCCAGGGCGGAACAGATATTAATTTCTTCTTCGTTGACTCTGGATTGGGGTCCGATTTTATTCAGGAAGTGATTGCGAATTTGGATAAACTGCATTTGGGTATAGAAATGAGTTTAAAGTATCAGATTTCTTCAGGAGTATCACTTACATTCGCAGGATCAATAGCTAAGTATCTTTTTGCAAGTGACCCAGATCTAAGTATATATTTTGACACTTCAGGGGAAGATGCGGAGATAGTTTCCAAAGAAGGGAATGCTGACCTTGGCATCACAGATATAAAAGATTATAAACTTCCACAGGGACCTCAAACGGCCTTGTCCTTAGGGATTGATTACAGGGACCCTAAATATTGGTGGATTGGAATGACTGCCAACTATCTCGCTAATAATAATGCCAGTATTTCGAGTATTATAAGAACTTCAAGTTTTCTGTTGGATCCGGAAACAGGGCAGCAATTACCTGGTATTTCTAAAGAGAAAGTTGCGGATATTTTTAAACAAAATAGTTTCAATGACTTATATCTTCTGAATCTGACAGCAGGTAAATCCTGGCTGAGAAACGGCAAATACATCAGTGTTTTTGTCAGTGTTAACAATGTCTTTAATACCGTCTTCAAAACCGGTGGATTTGAGCAAAGCCGAAACGGAAATTACAGTCAATTTGTCAATGATAATCTGAGCGGATCTCCATCATTCGGGCCAAAATTCTGGTACGGATACGGAAGAACATTTTTTCTGAATGTGGCATATAGTTTTTAAAAAATATAGCATGAAAATTAATCTATTTAAAAGGATAAAAAAGTGTTCATTAATTGTGATTATTACATTTATATCTAGTTGTGTAAAAGAAGGTAAGATTGAAATACCAGATAACGGTTGTACAGAAGAACTTACCGCAAATATTTCTCTGATTGAACTTAAATTATTGTTCCAGGACGAGACCGTCCAAATACAACAGGATTTAGTTGTTGCGGGTTATGTAATATCTTCGGATAGTGCGGGAAATTTTTTTGGCACCCTGCATTTTCAGGATAGTCCGGTGTTACCCACTGAAGGTTTTCAAATTGATATAGATTTAAGAAACACCCACCTTTTTTATAGGGAAGGCGACAAAATCCTGATCAAACTAAAAGGGCTTTATTTGGGTAAAAGTAAATCAATTTATAAAATAGGTGGGGTATTTAATGCGTTTGGAACAGAGACGGTAGGAAGACTTCCGGCTAATTTAATAGGAGAGCATATCTTCTTATCATGCGAAGAAACTTCGGAGCTACAGCCATCATCGGTGGCAATAGAGGAATTGGATGACCGAATGTTAAATAGCCTGATAAGAATAGAACAGCTCGAGATAATTGCAGAAGAACAAAACCTGACATATGCTATTGAAGAGAAAGAAACAGAACGGACCCTTACGGATTGTAACGCTAATAATATACTGCTATTGAATAGTGGATATTCCGATTTTCAAAATGCAATAATGCCTTCAGGCAATGGCAGTATAACAGCTGTGCTATACAAGGCAAATAAACAATACCAGTTAATTATAAGAGATACTACCGACATAAATTTCACCGATGAACGTTGTAAAGAGAAAATCGATGAAGAGAGTTCAGATAAGGTGTTTTTTTCGGAACTGGCAGATCCGGACAACAACGATAAGGCCAGGTTTTTGGAATTGTACAATGCAGACGTAAATGATATAAGTTTAGACGGCTGGCTAATAAGGAGATATACTAATGACAATACCGATGTTGGCGCAATTCTGGATCTTAGCGGTTATTCTATTTCGGCAAAAAGCACATTACTAATTTCGCCAAATGCTAAAGTATTTGAGGAAATTTATGAGAAAAAACCCGATGTGGAAGTAGGTATTAATAGCCCGGCTGATTCTAACGGAGATGACAATCTGGAGTTGGTAGACCCATTTGGAATTGTTATAGATAGCTTTGGAGTAATCGGAGAGGACGGATCTGGCACCAATCATGAATTTGAGGACGGAAGGGCGATGAGAAAGTTAGAATTTGACAGGGGTAATCCCAGCTATAATTTCAATGAATGGATAATTCACAACGATACCGGGGCAGAGGGAACAACCAAAAAGCCGCAGAACGCGCCTGAAGATTTTAATCCGGGAATCAGGTGATTAATGCTGTTTTATAGCGCTCAGGACACCTTCCAGGTCTTTGGGAGTGATTGGCTTTAATATATAATTATTTACGATTTCATAATTTTTTACCTTTTCAAGATCCCTGGGGTCTATAGAGGAACTGATAATATATACCGTAATTTCTCCAAGATTATTATTTGGGATCCTGGTAAAAGTTTCCAGAAATTCCCATCCATTCATGATGGGCATGTTTAGATCTAAGAATATTACACTGGGTAATACATCCCCATTTTCAGTTAACTCCAATAATCCTTCTATTGCATCCTGCCCATTATTGTATACCAAAACTGAGTCGCAAAAATGTACTTCCTTCATAATCCGTTTGGTTCCATAAATAAATATAGGATCATCATCGATAATACAAGAGCTATGAATTTTTTTCATATTGATTTTTATTATAGTTTATTTCTTATCCTTCTTTAAAATAGAGCGTGAAAGTACTTCCAGAACCTACTTTACTTTGTACTTCTATTTTTCCACTCATTGCCTCAATTTGATTTTTTGTAATAAAAAGACCAATTCCCTTAGCGTCCTTGTGTTTATGAAAAGTTTTGTACATACCAAAGATCTTTTCACCATGTCTGTCCAGGTCTATACCCTGTCCATTGTCTTTAAATTTAAGAATAATCTGATCCCCTTTTTTAATGGCCGTGATGTCCAAAACCGGCGATCTGTCCGGAGCACTATATTTAAGTGAATTTGTAAAAAGATTTAAAAGAATACTATCCAAATAAGCAGGTACCGCATTAACAAAATGCGATTTTGGGATATCGATGTTACAGACAGCTTCTTTTTGTTTAATAAGCGCATTAATATTTTTCTTAACGTTATTGACTGTATTCAATAAACTAATACTGCCCAATTTGTCGAGAGCACCAGTCTTTACCTGAACAACTTCGTCCAAATGCTGCACCGTCTCATCCAGGCTGTCGGCGGCATTTTTAAGCATGCCTTGCAGGTTTTTCTTTTCTTCCTGATCTTTTTCCGTAACAAGAAAGCCCGTTAACATGGCTAGGTTGGTCGAATGTGATCTTAGGTTATGAGATACAATATGTGCAAAATTTAATAGGTTGTTGTTTTGTTCCTTAGTAACGTTGATAAGCGTGGTCAGTCGTTTTTCAGCCTCAATTCTGGAAGAAATGTCAATGATCTGGGAGATAAAATGAGAAAGATTCCCGCCAATATCAAAAACTGCCGTAACGGTAAGCATTGCGTATATAATATGCCCTTTTTTATGAAAATAACGTTTCTCTATATGGTAGGTCGCAATATTTCCTTCCACAACTTTTTCCAGGTAATTCAGATCCGTTTTGTAATCGTCCGGGTGCGTAATATCCTCAATAGTTAATTTCAGGAGTTCTTTTTCACTATAACCCAGACTGGAACACAGACTGGAATTTACCCGATTCCATCTGCCGTCGATACCAACGATAGCCATCCCGCTTGCAGAATTTTCAAAGGCACCTGTAAAAGACTCCTCGCTCTTTCGAAGTTCCTGCCGTGCTCTTTTTAGTTCCGAAATGTCCCAATTGGTCCCTATCATTTTTACCGCATTTCCTTTCTCATCTCGCTGAGTTACGGCAATGGCCCTTATGTGTCTAATTTGCCCGTCTGGCCAAACTACTCTGAATTCTGTATTAAATTCTTTTTCCCCGGAAATTGCCATGGCAATTTCTTCCGATCCTCGTTGCATATCCTCGGGATGTACACTGGATTGCCAGGCTTCATATACGCCAGAAAAATCATTCTTGTTTATTCCGTAAAGGCGGTACATATTATCATCCCATACCAGGTTGTTTTCAATCAGGTCATAATCCCATATACCAACACCTGCACCATTTGTTGCGATAGCAAGCCGTTCTGTAGCCTGCTGGAATTTTAATTCTGTTTTCTTTTTTTCATCAATATCCTGGAAGGTGCCAAAGAGGCGAACACATTTACCATTAACATTTTCGGAATCTCCCTTGGCATGTACCCATATTTCGTTTCCCTTAGCTGTAACCAATTGTAATTGGGTATCCCATGGTTTCTCCAAATTAATGGCATCCTCAATTAGCGAAGTAATCTTTTCACGTGATTCACCTTCCTTGTAAAAATTGATCCCTTCCTCCAGATTTGGAACATAATCCTCCGGGACCTCGTGAATTTCCTTTGTTATTTGGGTCCAGTATACTTCATTTTTTATCAGGTCTACTTCCCATCCGCCAACCTTAGCAACTCTTTCGGCAATTAGGAGCAATTCTTCCTCTCGCTTCCTTTCTGTGATGTCTTCCTGTACGATGATTAATCCACCCACATTTCCCTGAGGATCTTTCCATGGATTAATTTTCCATTTTAACCATTGTACATGGCCATCCGGAGTAACGAATTTTCTGCCCTTGCTTTTATTTGGGTGGTCCTTCAGGCAATCTTGATGAATAGATTTCAAAGTATCGGGGGTATAAGGCATTACGTCATAATAATGCTTCCCAATGATATCGGTTTCTTTAAGTCTAAATTCGGTTAACCATACGTCGGAATAACAAATAAAATTTAGGGAATGATCTAGAATGGCTACTGCTGCAGGGGAATCTTGTATTATGTGCTGTATAGTTATTGTTTCCAAATGATAGAATGGTTTATCCGTGTTCTTAGAGAATACTTCTGTTATTTAATAATATGTAAGTAAATACTGCAAAAATGTTAATATTAAGGTTACATATCGCATAAATAGAACGGACTAAATATATTTTTATTATCAGAGTTAAAATGAACAGCTTGGAATCTGTGCAATTGCAAGAATGAGGCATAAAGTGATTTGGATCAGGGGAGTTCTTAATTTCCTGAAATAAAAAAAGGTGGCCTGGCAACAGGCCACCCTAAATCTATACTCCTAGTTCTTCTAATCAGGCAAGATCAAACCTGTCAAGGTTCATTACTTTGGTCCATGCAGATACGAAGTCTTTGACGAACTTATCATTGGAGTCGCTACAAGCATATACTTCGGCCAATGCCCGTAACTCTGAGTTTGACCCAAATATAAGATCTACCCTTGTTCCTGCCCATTTAACATCCCCGTTCATCCGGTCGCGACCCGCAAATAAATTCTCAGCCTCAGTAGTGGCTTCCCATTTTGTTCCAAGATCCAACAGGTTTACAAAAAAATCATTGGTCAGCACTTCACGGCGATCAGTGAAAACACCGTGTCTTGATTGGTCAAAATTAGTATCGAGAACACGCATGCCGCCTATTAAAACAGTCATTTCAGGTGCTGTAAGATTCATGAGCTGTGCCCGGTCTATCAGCATTGCCTCTTCAGAACTGCGGTGCATTGTTTTCTTGTAATTTCTAAATCCATCGGCCTTAGGCTCAAGCGCCTGGAAAGATGATATATCAGTTTGTTCCTGCGAAGCATCAGTACGTCCGGGAGTAAAAGCCACCTTCAGATCATGTCCTGCGTTTTTCGCAGCCTCTTCAATTCCGGCAGATCCTCCGAGGACGATCAGGTCGGCAAGGGACACCTTCTTAGTTCCTGATTGTTTATCATTGAATTCTTTTTGGATCGCTTCAAGCGTTTGCAGCACCTTTGATAATTCGGCAGGGTTATTCGCTTCCCAATTCTTTTGAGGTTCCAGACAGATTCGTCCACCATTGGCACCACCTCTTTTATCCGACCCTCGGAATGTTGAAGCCGATGCCCAGGCTGTTTTTACCAGCTGAGATATGGATAATTCAGATGCCAGTAACCTTTTTTTCAATTCTGTGATGTCCGCCTCATTAATCAACTCATGATCAACCGCCGGAATCGGGTCCTGCCAAATGAGTTCTTCTTTTGGTACTTCAGTTCCTAAATATCTTGAAACAGGTCCCATGTCTCTGTGAGTTAACTTATACCAGGCGCGTGCAAAAGCATCTTTAAATTCCTCAGGGTTTTCATAAAACCGACGGGAGATTTTTTCGTAAGCCGGATCCTCTTTCAATGATAAATCTGTGGTCAGCATAAATGGTGCATGCATCCTGGATGAGTCATAAGCATCGGGAATAGTTGCCGCACCTGCTCCATTTTTAGGACGCCATTGGTGAGCTCCGGCCGGACTTTTCGTTAGTTCCCATTCGTATTCAAATAAATGTTTAAAGAAGTCGTGCCCCCATTTAGCAGGAGTAGTAGTCCATGCACCTTCTAATCCACTGGTGATGGTGTCTGCTCCCACACCAGTGCCAAAGTTGTTTTTCCAACCCAGATTTTGCTCTTCAATCCCTGCTCCGGCAGGTTCGGCCTCAACATACTTATCGGGATCTGCGGCACCGTGTGTTTTACCAAAAGTGTGCCCTCCGGCGATTAAGGCTACAGTTTCTTCATCATCCATTGCCATGCGACCAAATGTTTCTCGTATGTCGTGGGCCGCCCCAACAGGATCTGGTTGTCCTTTAGGCCCTTCAGGGTTTACATAAATTAGACCCATATGAGATGCTCCCAATGGATTTTCCAGGTCTCGTTCCCCTGTATAACGATCTTCGTCGCCTAACCACTCAGTTTCAGATCCCCAATAGATATCTTCTTCGGGCTGCCAAATATCTTCACGACCACCGGCGAAACCAAAAGTCTCAAATCCCATTGACTCCAGAGCACAATTCCCCGCAAGTATCAAAAGATCGGCCCATGATAGCTTTTTCCCGTATTTTTTCTTTATGGGCCACAACAACAAACGGGCCTTATCTAAATTTGCATTATCCGGCCAACTATTTAACGGTGCAAAGCGCTGTGAACCAGAACTCGCTCCACCCCGACCATCTCCAATTCTGTAAGTACCCGCACTGTGCCAGGCCATGCGAATCATGAATGGTCCGTAATGGCCATAGTCTGCCGGCCACCATTCCTGTGAAGTAGTCAATACCTCAACAATATCTTTCTTAACAATTGCCAAATCAAGCGTTTTAAATTCCTCGGCATAGTTAAAATCCTCTTCCATAGGATTACTCAGGGAAGAATTCTGGCGCAGTACGTTTAATCTTAACTGGTTTGGCCACCAGTCCTGATTGGTTGTGCCGCCACCGGCACTCTGATTTAATGACCCGCCGAGATAAGGACATTTGCTTGATTCGTTTACATCCAGGGCCTTGTCATTAGGGGAGTTAATTTCTTTATTTTCCATTGCTATTAAATTTAGGTGGGTTCTGCGTAAATGTACCAAATTGCGCAGTTTTAATGATAAATAAAAACTTAATTTATATTATTTAAGTATAAGTAATATCTATAGTTTAAAATTCGTTCTTAAGCGCAAATCTGGATAGTTTTGTAGTCTTAAATTAGAGATGAACTTCAACGCAGATTCAGCAGCATTAATACTTATTTTGTCAAATTAATTACTCACATCCCAATGGAACATACAACTGCCTTTTTCAATGCAATACGCAAAGGAGAATTAAAAACATCGCTCGAGATGATCAAATCAAATCCCAATTTGGTAAATTCAAAAGATCAACGAGGTGCTACACCCTTGATTCTGGCGGCCTATTACGGACATGCCGGGATGGTAAAATTGCTTTTGGAGCAAGGGGCTAAAATTGATGAAGAAGATACCTCTGCTAATACAGCATTAATGGGAGCATGTTTTAAAGGCTTCGTGACTGTTGTCAAAATACTCATTGAAAAAGGTGCCGATGTCAATCATCAGAATGCAATGGGGACAAGTTGTTTAATTTACGCCGTGAACTATAATCAAATCGAAATTGCAAAAATATTAATAGGGAATGGCGCCGAACTCAGCATTAAAGATTCGAGAGGGAATACAGCTCTCGACCATGCAAAACTTCAGGGCAATCCAAACCTTATTGATCTGCTTGAATATTAGATTAACCGGCACTTTCGGTATTGCTTTAGAAATGTGAGCCGGACCGTTTGGATTTCTTTTTTCTGTAAATATCCTTTATCATAAAATGCAAAATGATTCCGGCAAGAATTAATGTTATCAAATTGCCTATAATAATTGGCATTTGATGGTTCAGCGTACCATAAATCAACCACATTGTTACTCCAGTGACAAACATTAAGTACATTGGAAATGAGAGACTTGCTGTTTCCTTTGTCTTTATTATTTTCAGGGCTTGTGGCAGAAAACTTATTGTAGTAAATACTGCTGCTATATTTCCTATTATTGATGTAATATCCATAAGCTGATTATTAATCAGGTTTATCTATGCAAATTTCTGTAAAGAATGAAGAATAGACTACAGCAACATTTTCATATTTATATAGAATTTTTGCCTTATAATTGGGCCGGAATAAATTTTGTGCCCTGGGAATTCTTTTTACCAACGCTATGCAGCTGTTAATTTCACGCTGGATAAAGTAGGTATTTCAACTGTCACTTTATTTTGATTAATTTTGAGCCATGGCCATGGAATTAAAAATAGCACTGATTCAGACTTCTCTGGTTTGGGAAAATCCGGAGCAGAATCGTATGAATTTAGAAAATCTGATAAGTGACATTTCAGCTGAAACAGATGTAATAGTCTTACCGGAAATGTTCACAACTGGTTTTACAATGAATCCGCAGAACATAGGGCATTCAGATGGTGATAAAACATTAAGTTGGATGAAAACCATTGCTCAGAAGAGGGGAATGGCAATATTAGGGAGTATTGCTTATTATGACCAGAGCGAATATACCAATCGGTTGTTTTTTGTTGATGGAGATGAGAATCCGGTTTATTATGACAAACGACATACATTTACCCTTGCAGGGGAGGACAAGGTGTACAGGGCAGGAAAAGCTAAACTAATTGTAAAATACAAGGGTTTTAAGCTCTGTCCCATGATCTGTTACGATCTAAGATTTCCTGTATGGGCCAGAAACACTGTAGATTATGATGCCTTGATTTATGTGGCCAATTGGCCAAAACCAAGAATAAATGCATGGGATACTTTATTAAAGGCGAGAGCTATCGAAAACATGGCATATTGCGTAGGCGTCAACAGGATTGGCGAAGACGTTAATGGTTATGAATATTCTGGTCATTCTGCCGCATATGATTGCCTTGGAAAGCAACTTTGTTTTTCTGAAAAAGAGGCTGTGCTTTATGCTACTTTGAACAGGGAACATATAATTAAAACCAGGCAAAAACTAAATTTTCTCGGAGACAGAGATACTTTTAGTTTGGCAATACAGTAAACGTCTCAATTATTTCCCAATTCGCCCTGATTTCAATTGTTGTTGGATAATAACTTACCTTTTCGGGCTGTATTCTTTTGAGATAGTTACCAGTATCCCATTGGCCATTTTGATTGGTGTCAAATATTACACGAATGAGATAATTTGCAGGTTCAATGGTATTGAATTCGAACAATCGTGGTTCAGTAGCGTAGATTTCCCGTTTTACTTCGCCCCTTTCAGTAATTAACTGTACAATCATAGGATAACTTATGGGTCCTGTTATATTCACGCTTAAATTACCGTAATCTGCATAACTGCCTGTTGATAAACTGTAGATAAGTGTATCATTTGTTGCTTCAAAAAAATCGGTTACAGCATTCGGTAATATTTCCAGATTATAATTTTCATTTGGCTCTTTCTCAAATGAAAAGTTAAGTCGATTCTTTAGGCTATCCAACACTATGGCCATATCAACGGATATTGAATCCTTGTTTAACATTGAAAATTTGGTAGTATCTATATGCATGAGTGGAATATTGGCCCCAATACTAAAATCTTCTTCAAAATTTATACTCCCTCGATGTGACGGGTCAAGAAGCAGGGAATCTGCAGCAAGTTTTCTGGGTTTAACAACAAATGTATCTATTTGCTCTCTTTTGACATTTTCCACGAGAAAGATCAAAGAATCAATTTCGAATGGAGTAAACCAGAAATTTAAACTATCCTTTTCAGGAACTTTTGCAACCAAAGTCCTGACAGAATCCGGCAGGGGCGTCAGGGTGCTAATATTGAGCGTTTCATCCTTTCCGTTATATCCGAAAATAATTTTATTACTTGCAGCGTAATTGGGGGGAGGAACACCGTAATTGACAATTTCTCTAAAAAGAGTTAAAAGATAAATGGAGTCCGTTGGGAGGGTGATAGTATCTTTTACAAATCCTATTTTGTCTGTACTTTGATCAAAAATGTTGTTTTTAGCTTCATCTTTTAATGCTATCATGGCGTATTGCCCTTCTTTTAAATTTTTCAGTTCAAAAATGACAGTGCTATCCTGTGTATTGGTAATATAATTCGGTGGATTTTTATAAACCGTAGAATCTGTATGGGCTGTATCAATAGCGTATAACATAACGCTTACAAATTCATCTGCATCTTTGTTAAACGCATCTTTGACAACTCCGGAAACGGCGAGCGAATCTATATAATCCCCGGTGGAGAATACGTAGGACAAAAACCTATTTGGATTTCCTTCATTATTATCAACGATACTTTGGCCAAAATTCAGAGTATATGTAGTATTTTCCTTTAAGGTATCTTTCAGAATAATTTCCACATACTTGCTTGCTCCTCCCTGTGGACTTATTTGCGGATTATACTTTAGTGGAGGGGATACAATCAGCTGATTCTGAATGTCTTCCAGTCTGATATATTCGTCAAAATAGAGCCGTATTTTTTGAGCATTGAAATTTATACTGAGATTTTCCGGCTCGCTTTTAACCAGTACCGGAGATGTTTTATCCTTTGGCCCCCCTGTGGGATTACCTCTTTTTGCACATTGTATGAGTGCAAAAATTAAAAAAAGCATAAAAAGACAGGATACTAATCGCTTTGCAAAAATCATTTGAAAATCTATGCAGCAAAGAAACGACTATTTTGGTAAGTCCGAAAACCAACCTTCTGCTATCTAATTCAAAAAATAGCTTCATTATAAAATAGTAACGCTCCGGAGACTGCATTAATTTTAATTAATGTACAATTTATGGTTCGATCAAATAAATAGTTGTATTAGGGCACCACGGCCATTGTAGCAACATATATCACGGCATTGGTGTTTTGTTGCAATGCCCTTGCACAAGCCTCTATTGTAGCACCGGTTGTAATAACGTCATCCACTAATAAAACAGATTTATTTCTTATCCTATTGGGATCGGATAGCGTATAAAGTGCCTTATTCCCGGACCATCTGTAAAATCTATTCTTGTTTGTTTGAGTTTTAGTATTGGCAGTTTTGATCAGGACGGAATCCTCGTATTCGGTATTTAGGTGATAGGCGATTCTTTTCGCAAAACCAGCTACCTGATTATATCCTCGTTTGCGTAGCTTGGTTTTATGAAGCGGTACCGGAACTACCATGTCTATACAATCAAGCGCTGTTTCTGCGTTTAATAACTGACCAAACCAGTCCCCTAAAAATATACCGATTGGTTCTTGGGATTTGTATTTTAAATAGTGGATAAGGTTTTTAACTATTCCGGTCTCCCTGTAATAGAGCATTGCGGCTGCTTTTTCTACAGGAATCCGGCCATAGAAAATCCGATCTACGGCATTTTCCTCCGTGTAGTTGTATTCGGTAAGTGGTAATTGATTACGACAAACTGTACATATATGTTGTTCTCCTCGATATAATCGGGCATTACATCCAAAACACAACCTTGGCATCATGATTGTGTTGATATCATTTATTATATTTGATAGCTTGGAATACATCAAATCTTATTAATCCCTACTTATAACTTAGCCCTTATTGCATGGACATTCAAGATAACAAATTCAATTATAAAATAATCCTTGCTGCGCTTGTTGCCGTCATATTAGGTATTTTAATTGCCTTTTATTACAGTTATGCGCAATCCAGGACTCAAATTAGCTATTTAGAGGAGGAAAAAGGGTTATTGGTAAAGGATCTTACCTTGATGAAAACTGAGGTTGACAGGCTTTCGGCCCTGAATGAGGTTAATGAAATAGAACTGCAGGATTCGAGGTATAAGGTGCAACAATTGTTAGATTCAGTAGGACGTCTGAACTTTACTGTTGATAAATTAAGGGAATACAAAAAGGAACTTCGTCAATTGGAGGCCAGACACGATAGTCTTAAACTCAAAAATAACTTCCTCAAGTACAACAATATGCTGCTTGCAGATAAGTATGAGGAAACACGTAAAATGATCGAGGATCTCAGAGGAAAAAGCAGTTCCCTGGCTGAGGCAGAAGCGCTGCTTCGTAAAAAAAATAAAGAATTAAGTGAAGAACTGAAAATTAAAAGTTATCTGAAACTGCAGAACTCTGAGGGCAGTGGATTTCGATTGCGTGGAGGAAGACCAATTAAAACCAATAAGGCTTCAACCATAGAAAAACTACGCGGTTGCGTCACAATTATGGGCGATCCCAACGCAATTGACGAAGAACGTGTTATTTACCTTCAATTTCTTGGCCCAAATATGGGTGTAATCGAAGATAACGCCAATACCATCTCGGTAAATGGAAATATCTACAGTAAAAGAGTTGAACTTATTTACATGGGTGAAGAGATCTACGTTTGTGATTTCATAACCATCCCAGGAGGTTCCTTACGTGAAGGTACCTATACCCTGAATGTATTTGAAGATGAAAAGCTATTGTCTTCAACGGAATTTCAATTGAAATAAAAAAATTAAATTAATCTATCTTTTTGACTAAAATTCTATTTTTGCCGCATGGCGAAACAAGAAGAAGATTTCAAAAAGGTAATATCCCATGCCAAAGAGTATGGATATGTGGTTCAATCCAGTGAAATTTATGATGGATTGAGCGCGGTATATGACTACACCCAGAACGGCGCGGAATTAAAAAAGAACATCCGAGAATACTGGTGGAAGGCGATGGTGCAGATGAATGATAACATTGTTGGTATAGATTCCGCAATATTTATGCATCCGACCACATGGAAGGCTTCTGGTCATATAGATGCCTTTAACGACCCCCTAATAGATAATAAAGACTCCAAAAAAAGATACAGGGCTGATGTTCTGGTCGAAGACCACGTAGCTAAAATTGAAGCTAAAATTGATAAAGAAGTGGCAAAAGCCGCCAAGCGTTTTGGGGATTCCTTTGATAAAGAACAGTTTCTCGCTACTAATCCGAGGGTGCTGGGTTATCAGGAGAAGTCACAGTCTATCCTTAAAAGGTTAGGCCGGTCGTTGGAGAAAGAGGATTTGGCAGATGTAAAAGCACTTATAGAAGAATTGGAAATTGCTTGTCCTTTATCCGGTTCAAAAATCTGGACAGATGTTAAACAGTTTAACCTAATGTTCGGTACTAAAATTGGCGCATCAGCTGATACGGCAATGGACCTCTACCTGAGGCCAGAGACAGCACAGGGAATTTTTGTCAATTTCCTGAATGTTCAAAAATCCGGCAGACTAAAAATACCATTCGGTATAGCTCAAATTGGAAAGGCTTTCCGCAATGAGATTGTCGCACGTCAATTTATTTTTCGCATGCGCGAATTTGAACAAATGGAAATGCAGTTCTTTATAAAGCCGGGCACACAGCAAATGTGGTACCAGAAGTGGAAGGAAACCCGCCTCAAATGGCATCTTTCTCTGGGGCTTGGGGAAGAAAATTACCGTTTTCACGATCACGAAAAATTGGCACATTACGCCGATGCTGCCGCTGATATTGAATTCAGATTCCCCTTTGGTTTTAAGGAACTGGAAGGGATTCATTCCAGAACAGATTTTGATCTTGGCAGCCATGAAAAATATTCGGGTAAAAAACTCCAATATTTTGATCCGGAAATAAATGAGAATTACGTGCCTTATGTGGTTGAAACTTCCATTGGATTGGATAGAATGTTCCTGGCAGTTTTCTCCAATTCATTGCAGGAAGAAGAATTGGAAAATGGAACTACAAGGACAGTGCTTAGAATTCCTGCAGTATTAGCACCGACAAAAGCCGCAGTACTTCCTCTTGTTAAAAAAGATGGATTACCCGAAATAGCCCATCAAATTGTTGATGAATTGAAATTTGATTTTATCGTGGTTTATGATGAAAAGGACGCTGTAGGCAGAAGATACAGGAGGCAGGATGCCGCGGGAACGCCTTTTTGTATTACTGTAGATCATCAATCGCTGGAAGACAAAACCGTAACTATCAGGCACAGAGATTCTATGGAACAACAGCGAGTCGCCATCAGTGAACTCAGTGCAATCATTGCTCAGGAGGTCGATATGAAGCATTGGCTAAAAAAGATCTGAATTGTAATTTAATAAGCTGCTAAAAGCGATATTTAAATTGAATACCGCCATAGTAATTCCTGTTATTTCCCGGATAGAAGTAACGAGGTTCATTGCCGCCAAAACCAACAGCGTTGATTAACACGGATTGTGCAAATGCTTTATCAAGGACATTGTTGACACCAACATTAATACCAGCCGAGAAATTGTCCCAAATATTTTTGTTGTACCCTATTCTTGTATTTATAATTCCATAAGCATCACTCGATAAACTATTGGCGTCTGTAAGTGATATTTCATCAACATATTGATAAGTAAGGCTCCAATAAAATTGTTTTTTGTGTTCCAATCTGCTGCTAATATGAAACCTGTGTTTTGGCACACCGGTTAAAGGATTCCCCGAATAAACATCATCCCCATCCACAAATTCTATAAAACTATGGTCACTAATAGTATATCCCAGGGATGGCGCTAAGGTTGTATTCTGAGATAGGTTTAAACGATAGTCTAACTGAATTTCGATCCCCTGATGTCTTGTCTTACCTGCATTCTTTCCGATAAACTGGTCTTCTCCAACGCGTTGAGCCACCAGCAAATTTTTTATATTCATTCGGTAAAATGTAATGTCCATCCATAAATTTGTTTCAGGCCAAAAAAACAGTTTAGTCCCCAGTTCATAATTAACACCTGTTTCCTGAACAATATCGGGATTTATCACGCCATCCGGAGTTAGTGTTTCTTCCAAGCTTGGATTGGAAAAACCTTTGCTAATATTGGTATACAACCTGCTTCCTTTTCCCAAGCCATATTCCAAACTCAGACTGGGTAGGACGATAAGGTCAAAATCCCTTTTCGCATTTTTATTCCCTACCCCTGTCGTAAAAAGGTCCCGGAAGTCATAATGCGTTTTATTGATATTAATACCTGCCTGCGCTTTAAGTCGCGAAGACAACGGTAAAGTAATAACGGCAAAACCATTAAATTGTCTTCTGTATTCTTTATTATCACTTATTTGATCACCCTGAAGACTGCCATTTCCATTATTATCGTTGTATAGGTTCTCAAAAGTTTGCCAATTGTACTCATCCTTATAGAGTTCTCCGCCAAAATTATATTCTCCCTCTCGGCCGCTTAAGTTAAAGTCTCCGGAAAAGTTGGTTCTGAAGCCATACCCATTAGTAAACTCATCCAATATATTAAAAGGTCTGGGCTCATAATGATCTAAATAGCTATAGAAAACCGCTGTCGTATTTTTTAATTTTTGGTTGAATTTATAGCCGTAGGAAACTCCAACCAGGGAGTATTTATTTGCTTCAAACCCCTGGGCAGCATTCCATGTGAATGCAGCCTGCCTTGGATCTTCTTCAATTGCTGATCTACTGAGCGAACTCGGAATCTGGGCAGTGTAATCGATATAATTAACCAGGACAGCAATTTCACTTTTCTTGTTTATTACATGAGAAAGGTTGAGTAAAATACCGTCTCTGTTAAAAGAGTTATTTTCTCTGTAACCATTAGTAGACATAGTACCGTAATGTAAGTTGAGAGTAAGGTTTTCATCTGATTGAGAAATGCTCGTGTTATTTTTTACCAGTCCATAAGAACCTACTGTAAAATTATTTGAAAGGGTAAAACCGGATTCAATTGCTGCTTTGGTTCTGAGAAGCATGGCTCCGCCGAGATTGGTGCCATAAACAGCACTTTTTGGGCCTTTGATGATTTCTATGGCGTTGAGGTTTTCGAGATCAAAAGCCTCTATCGTGGAAAAGCCAGTCCCATTGGTTACGGGAATATCATTGTAATACAGCCGTATTTTGTCTGTACCGAAAGGTGTTCTGGCACCAACCCCTCTAATTGTGATTCTGTTAGTGTTTAAAGCACCACTAAACATGTGTACGCCTGCAATTTGATTTATTGTAGTTGCAAAATCTATAGGGCTTTGATTCTGAAAGATCTTTCCTTTAATAACATTGGATGGTGTAATTCCTATGGCAGCACTATTCTTTACCGGATCCACAAGTATTATTTCTTCCAGGTAAGTCACGGAGTCCTGTACGGCTTCCTGACCCGGAAGATTGCCAATAGAGATTATGAGGAGTAACCAAAACGGAAGAGCCTTCATTCAAATTTAATGAGGTCCAAAAATAGGGAATAATTAGCACTAACTACAGTAGCTATATATACATTTCAATAATTTATTTTGAGGAATTAGATGAGCTCCGATAGCCACCCATGCTGATCTATATTGGTAAAAAGGCTAAAATCTAAACCCAATAGTCAAACCTGCTCTATAAACAAATGTGTCCTGGAAGGATGTCGGATTGATATTTCTGCCAAAACCACCACTAAGTTCCATGGTAAATTTTTGACTTCTGGTGACCCATTTATTCCTAACCCCAATCCCAGGGCAAAAGTACTGTAATCATTATTTCTTGTGCCAAGGTTATCTGTTGATATATCTTCCTCTCCTGTATAATACAGACCGAAGGCCTCTGCAAAGAACCCACTACGCGGTGCATAACCAAAATAGACTCTGAAGTTGGGACCTATTCCAAAATTTCCGTTTATGTCTGATGCATCATTGTCAAAATAAACGGTTCCACCTAAACTAGTGTCCTCACTTAGATAATATTCATAAGATGCATCTACTGTTGTCGTGGCAAGGAACAGACCAATATTAAATTTCAATTCCTGATTATTGTCAAAAGTTGGATAGGCCTGCGCTTTTAGCAGATATCCGCTTAAAAAAAGCAGCACAAAGAGTACATTTTTCATAATTAGTATACTGTTTCCTTCTTTAACTCAAAAGCTGTTCCAAAGTTGTATAAATAACCGTAAATATATATGAGTATGGGTTCTAAAATATTCCTTTTTATACCTTTTCTGTTGGCATAAACATTCACTATTTTTGAAACATGAAAATAGTTTCGTACAATGTCAATGGCATCCGGGCAGCTTTAAACAAGGGCTTTATTGAATGGTTGATAACCGTTAATCCCGATGTGGTGTGCCTGCAGGAAATTAAGGCCATGGAAGAACAATTAGATCTCTCTTTGTTTGAGCAGGCAGGTTACACCCACAATTATTGGTTCAGTGCACAGAAAAAAGGTTATAGTGGTGTCGCCATATTATCTAAAAAACAACCGGATCATGTTGAAATTGGAACAGGGATAGACTATATGGATTTCGAAGGAAGAAACCTGAGGGCCGATTTTAATGGAGTATCGGTAATGAGTCTCTATCTCCCGTCTGGTACTAATTTGGCCAGATTAGACCATAAACTTACCTATATGGCAGATTTTCAGGGATACATAGATAAGCTCAAAAAAAAGCATCCTAATTTAGTTATATGTGGGGACTATAATATTTGTCATGAAGCCATTGATATTCACGATCCGGTACGGAATAAAAATGTTTCCGGATTTTTACCTGTGGAGAGAGAATGGATAGGAAATTTTATTGATAGTGGTTTTATTGACAGTTTCAGACATTTCAATAAAGATCCCCATAATTATACCTGGTGGAGTTATAGGGCCAATTCCCGGAATAATAATAAAGGTTGGCGTTTAGATTATGGAATGGTAAGTAAGCCACTCGAAAACAAATTAAAAAGAGCTGTAATTCTTTCTGAGGCAAAACACAGTGACCATTGCCCAATTTTAGTTGAAATCGACTAATAAAATTAAGCTGTTGACCATTTTAAAAGTTTGGGAATTGCTAAATTTGCAACGTCTATCTAACCAGACTAATCAATGATCTACACCACTTTACCACACACTAATCTTGAAGTCAGTAAAATTTGTTTGGGCACCATGACCTGGGGCCGTCAGAATACCGAAGCTGAGGGCCACGAACAAATGGACTATGCTTTTGATCAGGGGATTAATTTCTTTGATACGGCCGAATTGTATCCTGTTCCTGCACATCCAGACCGTTATGCGGACACAGAGAAAATAATAGGAACCTGGTTTAAAAAAACAGGAAAAAGGGAAAATGTAATCCTGGCGACCAAAATTGCCGGAAAGGCAGAATTCACAAAATTCATACGTACCACAGGTTTTTCGAGGGCTTCAATTATTGAAGCAGTTGAAGGAAGTTTAGAGCGTTTGCAAACAGATTATATCGATCTGTATCAATTGCATTGGCCAGAGCGCAATACCAATTACTTTGGTAAAAGAGGCTATTCACATGATATTTCTGATCATTGGCAAGACAATATTCATCAGGTCCTTGAAACTCTAAGGGAACTGGTACGTGAAGGTAAAATCAGGCATGTTGGGATTTCCAATGAAACCCCCTGGGGAACAATGCGCTTTTTAGAGGAGAGTAAAGTACATATGAGTCTTCCAAGAGCAATTACCATCCAGAATCCATACAGCCTTTTAAACAGATTATTTGAAGTTGGACTCGCGGAGATTTCCTTACGCTCCAAAATAGGATTGCTTGCCTATTCTCCTCTCGGATTTGGTGTGTTGAGCGGGAAATATCTCGGCGGAATGAAACCGGCGAATGCAAGAGTTACTCTCTTTTCTACCCATAATCGTTATAGCGGTGAAAACGCTGCAAAAGCCACCCAAAAATATTATGATCTGGCACAGCAACACAATTTATCCCTGGCCCAAATGGCGCTGGCATTCGTAAGTTCGAGACCCTTTGTAACAAGTAATATTATCGGTGCGACAAACATGCAACAGTTAAAGGAGAATATTGGCAGTATTGATATTGAATTGAGTGATGAGGTGCTAAAAGGAATTGAAACTATTCATAACGACATACCGAATCCGTCGCCATAGATACTAATACGTACCCTTATCAACATCATTAATAAAAGAAATTACGCCGCCAAAATAGTTTTCCTGATCATCGTATTGAGATAAATGGCTCCCATTGGGACAAAATAAATATCGCCCGTTTTGGACTTCCCTGGACATCCATTCCATATGTCCCGGATCCATAGTATCGTTTTTGGCACCAATAACGAGAGTAGGAATACGCAACTCTTTTAATCTATCCTTTACATCCCATTCTTTTAATGTGGCGTCGCCGGTTATACCAAATTCACTATAACCCTGCATATGTACATAAATCTGTTGGTTAGCATGATTAAGAGTGCGCAACACTGCCTCTGGCCATTGGTCTTGCGGCAGGCGCAATACGTGTTTAGTATAATAATGTTCGAAGAGCAATTCTCCGTATCGCGGATTATCAAAATCTTCGGCTGCCTCCATATCTTTAATTTCTTTGTAAACTTCAGCTTCTAACTGTGGTCCCAGGACTTCCTGAGCATAGGAATTGTATTCCGGAATGCTACTCATCATATTTGAGATTAACAGACCTTTTAGATTATCCTGATATTTTAAGGCGTATTCCATAGCCAATAGTCCACCCCAGGATTGGCCCAACAAATAGAAGTTGCTACTGTCCAGATTGAGGGCTTTTCTCAGCTGCTCCACTTCTTCTACAAATCTATCTGTAGTCCATAAACTGAGGTCATCCGGTTTGTCACTATAATAAGATCCTAACTGATCATAATAGATATATTCTATCCCTGCCTGGGGAAAATATCCATCTGCACATTCGAAGGCTTCATGTGTCATTCCCGGACCTCCATGAAGCAATAACACCTTTTTTGTTGGGTTATTACCAACTCTTTTGGTCCATACCTTAAAAGTTCCTTTATCCGTGCTTATGGGAATCATTTTTATGCCACCGGTAAATTGATCGTCCCTGTTCTCAAAACTCAGGTACTCAGAAGGTGTAATTTCGGAGATTGGTGATGTGGAAGTTTCATGTTGTTGTTTACAACTGCAAACTAATATCAGGCTTAGAGTTAACAGGATAGCACTTCTCATAAATAACGGATTAGTATTCCTTTAAAGGTAAATTAATTTTGGATGTTTACCCAAATAATCCGCTGACCAATTCCTCGATCTTAGCAACCAATTTAATTTCAATCCCAGTGTCTTTTCGTGTGATCTTATTATTCTTAGAAACATAGATTTCTGAGAAACCAAGTTTTTCAGCTTCTAGGATACGCTGATCAATTCGCTGTACGGGTCTTATTTCCCCCGCCAGTCCAATCTCTGCTGCAAAACAAATTCCCTTGGCTATTGCAATGTCCGAATTGCTCGAAAGAATAGCAGCAACCACCGCGAGATCAATTGCAGGGTCATCTACTGAAATTCCACCTGTAATATTTAGAAATACATCTTTAGCACCTAACTTAAATCCGGCTCGTTTCTCAAGAACAGCAAGTAACATATTGAGCCGTTTAGCATTATAGCCGGTAGCCGATCTTTGAGGAGTTCCATATACTGCAGAACTCACCAATGCCTGTATTTCTATAAGTAGTGGGCGCATACCTTCAACAGTGGCGGCAATAGCGGTTCCACTGAGGTTTTCTTCATTTTTAGATATAAGCACTTCGGAGGGATTACTGACTTCTCTTAATCCATCTCCCTGCATCTCGTATATTCCAAGTTCTGCCGTGGAACCAAATCTATTTTTCAATGCCCGAAGTATGCGATAGACATAATTCCGATCGCCTTCAAATTGCAAGACCGTATCCACCATATGTTCTAATATTTTAGGACCGGCGATGTTTCCATCTTTGGTTATGTGCCCAATAAGTATAACCGGAGTGTTGGTTTCTTTGGCAAATTTGATTAGTTCTGCAGTACATTCCCGAATTTGAGAAATACTTCCTGCTGCCGAATCGATATAATCCGAATGTAGTGTCTGAATAGAATCGATAATTACAATATCGGGTGCTGTAGCTTCGATTTGCTGAAAAATATTTTGGGTTCGCGTAGCTGTAAGTATATAACAGGATTCATTATTGGGGCAAATCCTATCTGCACGCATTTTAATTTGTTTCTGACTTTCTTCGCCCGAAATATATAAGGTGTTATAAGGAAGTTTTAACGCGATCTGAAGTAATAGTGTACTCTTTCCTATACCGGGTTCCCCACCCAAAAGTACTAATGAGCCCGGAACCAGACCGCCCCCGAGTACCCTGTTAAATTCCCCGTCATTAACGTTTATTCTTAATTCCTTTTCAGTACTAATTTCATTAATACGCAAAGGTTTAATCTGTTTATGAGCAATTTTAGATGTTTTCCAGGATTTCTTATCCTCCTTTTGGATAACTTCTTCGACTATGGTATTCCATTCCCTGCAGGCTGCACATTGCCCTACCCATTTGGCGTATTGGGTGCCACAATTCTGACAGAAAAAAGCAGTTTTGGTCTTTGCCATAACCTCTTAAAGGGTTTAAGGCGAAGATAGGATAAAGTTTGAAAATGAATTGGATGTTAGCGGTTAGACCAGGCTTAAAAGATTAACAAAATTAAATTAAACTCAGAGCAGCTTCAGCTAATCTTTAATACTACTAAAAACCGAAATCTGCTTTAAGCGCATCTATCTTTTCTAAAGCCATTTCTTTGGTAAGGAAATCTATCTCTTCCATCCCGAAGGCTTTTTCAAAAGTACGGAGTGCCTTTTTGGCTTCACCTAATTCTTCGTAGTATTCTCCTTCAAAATAGAAGCCTAACATTGTGGTAGGATATTCCTTCTTACAGAGTTCAGAGAGCGGTTTAAGAGATTCAAAATCATCTTTCTTTTTACATCCGGCATAAATAGCCATAATATCATTGAGTTCCACCGTTTTTCTGAAACCGAAAAGGTCTTCTATCATCGCATATTTCTCTTCGAGGTAGTCGTATACAGGCCCCTCAGAAGTTAGAATATTTTGTTTGTATTCTTTAGGGCTAATGGGTTTGAACATTTGGAATGTCCTGTCCCAGGCCTTACCAATACCGTAGGTCGCCACAGAAACTTCATTAGCTTCGGGGTACTCATCAAAAAAATAATGAAAGTTCTCTTTGTCGATGACTTTCAAAGCCCTGTCCATTTGCATTACCGTATTGCTGGTTTTATCCCTGTTTCCACCTACAATTAAATGATAAAATATTTGTTGGTTCAGCGCATTGAGCCGCGCGGGAGCTCTGCTTTCCATTTCAGGGGCCAATAAAGGGGATATGCTTATGTAGGCATTGAAAAGAGAGTGATCTTTGAACAGCCAGTAATTTTGAAAATTGGCGGTTATATCGTACCCTACTATCATTTTAAACGGGGCCGTATTGTAGTTCAGGTCTAAATAAGGAATTATCTCCATACCCAGAAATTCAAAAAATTGTTTACCTTTTTCTGTAGGAAGCCCTGTATCTTCTTCAAAAGCGCAGTCTTCCCATCGAAGATCATCTTTCTTTTGATTAATCCCGACAACAATAACTTCGGGCATACCCTGAAAATCGCTATAAAACTTAGCCGTTGCCACTACCTGGTCAAATAAATATTCACCATCGAGCACCAATACGAGGGGATATTTTTTATCCTCAGAATAATCTTCCGGAAAATAATATTTTACATCTCTTCTTTCTTGCAGCTTAAAAGATTCAAAGATCTCCTGTTTTACCTGTGCCGAGAGGCTTAAACAAAATATAAATCCGAAGACATAGGATAATAAACTTTTCATGTGACTTGTTTTTGGCTATCGGTTCCTGTTCAATAACGGTAAGACCAGAAAAGATATTGCACCAAAAACCACAACCATCAGGGTTTGTGCTATCCACATAATCCAGCCAAATGCGTTTCCCGAAACCACGCTTACACCAAATATCTCGAGAGATTTGCCAACGGCAATCGGAAATGCAAGAAATCCACCATTCGTGGTGGCCATAGCAAATGCACCGCCAACAAAAGCAACCAACATAGCACCAAACGACAAATCAACAGTTTCCAGAACAGTAAACTTAATTACCCAGAACATGCCTATATAAGCCCCCCAAATAAAAAGGGTATGAAAAATAAAGGGCCACTTTTTTTTCATTTTAAAGATGCTGAGAATGCCCTCCAGCAAGCTTTTTAAGAAATGCTTGATTTTAACTGCAATGCCCGAAGTGGATTTTTTAATTAGCCTGATACTCAATAGTAAACCCAAAACACCAATAATAAGTACTATTGCGCCACTAAGAATACCCAATCCCATTTCATCAATAAACTCCAGGATTAATTCTGTCTGTAAAAGCAGTGCGATTAATATTATAATGAAAAGCATGATGAGATCAACTATCCTTTCTGTAACTATTGTCCCTATCCCTTTTTCAAAAGGAACATTCTCATAGGTAGTCAATGCTGTTGCTCTGAGGATTTCACCGGACCTGGGGACGCCTAAATTTGTGAGATAAGCGGTTAAAATAATAAGGACATTATTACTTACGCGGGGCGAATATCCTAATGGTTCCAACAGATAATTCCATCGTATTGCTCGCGAAACATGACTCAAAACCCCAATAATTATGGATAGCCCAACCCAATAAGGATCAGCTTTTTTAATGTAATGGAGAATTTCCGTACGTTGTTCCGGAGTGGTGGAATTATAAAGGTACCAAACCAAAAAAACTCCCAAAGCAATTGGGAGTAATATCTTTATTGTCTTTTTTATTTTTGTGTTCAAAATCAGTTCAAAAGGTTGGTCTCTTCATTTGGGAACACCAAAGCGGGACTAAAATTTTTAGCCTCTTCTATACCCATTCTTGCATAGGTAATCAGAATTAAGATATCTCCAACGGCCACCTTTCTTGCTGCCGCCCCGTTTAGGGTAAGCTCGCCGCTTCCTCTTGGCCCAGGAATAACATAAGTTTCTAGTCGCTCACCATTATTATTATTGACGATCTGAACCTTTTCACCCTGAATAATATTTGCAGCATCCATAAGATCCTCGTCTATGGTTATACTCCCTATATAATTCAGGTCAGCGCCAGTGACTTTAACTCTATGAATTTTCGATTTTACTACTTCTATTTGCATGGGACAAAGTTAATTAATTAAGGGCTATATTGTCTATAAGGCGAACACCTTCCGCATAAACCGCAATGAATGCTCTGTATTTCTGTCCATCTTGTTTTCTAACTACAGGTTTCAAGTTCTTTGAAGTCCTGATACTGAAATACTCCAATTTAAGGTCCGAATGTGCGTCAAATTCTTTCTGTGCCCAATTCACTACGTAATTAGCACTTTTCGTGCCAAATTTGGCTTTTGCCTCCAGTAAGGATTTATAGATAAATGCTGCCTCTTTTCGCAGCCGATTTGACAGGCGTTCGTTCCTTGAACTCATGGCAAGACCTGTAGCTTCCCTGACAATTGGGCAGCCTATAATAGCTATAGGTAAATTCAATTTTTCAACAAGTTTTCTGATGATCTGTAATTGTTGAAAATCTTTTTCTCCAAAATAAGCCTTATTCGGCATAACGATGGTCAAAAGTGCTTCAACAACTGTACCTACACCGTCAAAATGACCTGTTCTATATTCCCCTTCCATCATCTTATCCAAACCGTCGAAATTATATTTACCTGAGATCACCTTCTCCGGGTAAATTTCAGTAACCAAAGGTGCGAAAATAATAATCTCTCTATCCAGACTATAAAGCAGTTCTTTATCTTGGGTCAAGGTTTTGGGATATTTCTTGAGGTCCTGTTTGTTGTCAAATTGTGTAGGGTTTACAAAAATACTTACAAGCACTATGTCATTTTCATGTACGGCCCGCTCTGCCAACTTCAGATGCCCGCTGTGAAGTGCCCCCATGGTTGGGACCATACCCAGGCTGCTATTATCAGAAGTAATAGATCCGAGATAAGCTTTAAGTTTTTCTTTTGTCCTGAAAAGCTGCATAGTCAATTATAAAACCGAGCAAACTTACTATAATTACTGGTATTCTACATAATTTTCGTAATTTTGCAGCTACGTTTGCCCGATAAACAAAAAAGAACTTTTATGAATGGTAAAAAGATATTGTTTGTATCTTCAGAATTAGTACCCTACCTACCCGAAAATGAAGTCTCCTTAATGTCATATGAAGCCCCCAGAATGGTCAATAGCAATGGGGGTCAGATACGAATATTTATGCCAAGGTATGGCAATATTAATGAACGGAGACACCAGCTTCATGAAGTCATTCGCCTTTCAGGAATGAACCTTGTGATAAATGATATGGATATGCCGCTAATTATAAAAGTGGCTTCAATTCCCAGAGAAAGAATCCAGGTTTATTTTATCGACAACGAGGAATATTTTAAAAGAAAAGCCACATTTACAGATGAAAATGGCACTATGTTTCCCGATAATGATGAAAGAGCGTTGTTTTTTGCGAAAGGGGTTGTTGAAACTGTGAAAAAGCTGAATTGGTCGCCAGACATAATTCATGTTCATGGATGGATGGCGTCATTATTACCCCTTTATTTAAGATGTTATTATGCAGATGAACCATTGTTTGCTGACAGTAAAATAGTTACCTCAGTTTACGGGCATAGTTATGAAGGAGCACTGGACAGTTCATTACAAAAGAAAATTGCTTTTGACGGAATTACCGATGATAATATTGCTCATCTGAGCACACCTACCTATAATAATTTGTTAAAAGTTGCTGTAGATTTTTCTGATGCAGTTATTTTAGCCGCGGAAGATATTCCAGCAGAATTGCAGGAACATATTGCCAACCTTCAAAAACCTGTGTTGCCATATGTCTCTCTTCAAGAATTTGAAGAGGCGTATGCCAATTTTTATAACACTGAAGTTTTAAAGTAATTTACATGAAGTTTTTGAGAAGACTACGTTATTCTGCTTTAGCAGTCACATTGATCGTTTTAGCTGCCACGTCTTGTGATGAGGATCTTACAACCATTGGAGAAAGTGTAATTGGCGGGGAGCCATTTACAACGGATAAGGCTGTTTATGATGTCTTTGCCTACAACAAGAAAATAGAAGCAGTTCTGACGAATAAGTTGCCAATATATCAACTAGGAGTTTATAACGATCCTGTTTATGGTAAAACTGAAGCCAGTATTACCTCACAGCTAAGCCTTCCAACGCCAGTCGGAGGCAGCCCGGGAAACCCCAGATTTGGATTTTTTTCCCAGTCTATTGAAGATGGTTCAGATGCTGATGAGGATGCTACTACTATAGTAGAAAATGAAACGGTTACTGAGGTAACACTTTATATACCTTACCTCAGAAATTCCAATGCAGATTTGGATCAGGACGGTTTGGCTAATGAATTTGATGTTGATCCTGATGACCCTAATAGCGATTCGGATGGGGATGGACTTACAGATAACCAGGAACGGATTGCAGGAACAGACCCTTTGAATGATGATACAGATGGTGATGGAACCAAGGATGCAGAGGATACCGAGACCCTGGCAAACAGATTTCCATTAAAAAGGGACTTGGACAGTATTTATGGAAATCGTACCCTTCCTTTTAATTTAAAAGTGGAACGATCGACGTTTTTCTTAAGAGATTTAGATCCAAATACCAATTTTCAGGAAGCTCAGGAATATTTCTCAACTCAGCAATTCTCTCCAACCTTTGTTTCTGATGTTTTGTTCGACGGAGAAATAACTATAAGTGACGAACAAATTCTAATCTTCAAAGAAGACGATCCGGCTACAGAAGATGAAGATGAATCCCTTGAATCTCCTGACAGGTTTGAACCGGGAATCTGGGTAACACTGGATTCAGATTTTTTTCAAACGAATATTTTAGACAAAGAAGGACAATCAGAATTACTGAGTTCTGCTAACTTTAACGACTTTATCAGAGGGTTTCATTTCTCGATAACTCCTATTTCTGAGGATATTATGCTGTTATTAGATTTAACAGCTGCGAGGATTACAATAAATTATGAATTTGATAAGGTCGAGGATGAGGAAATTGTCAAGGATGAACTACAGTATGTTTTAGGTCTTATTTCCGGAGGTGGACTTGCTCCGGTATCGGGCAATGCCGTTAACACATATATTAATGATGCTTTTCCCCCGGATATTACGAACAATTTGGATTCCGGAGAAAACGCACCCAGATTGTACTTAAAAGGAGGGGCGGGTTCATTTGCAGAAATAGCGCTGTTCGAGACTAATAATGGGGAGAATATCCTAAATCAAATAAGGGCTAATAATTGGATTATCAATGAGGCCCATCTGATATTCTATGTGGACAGGGATGTTTTGGATGCCGCTAGTGCGGTTTATGAACCGGAGCGACTTTACCTGTACAATGCGGAAACCAATCAGCCTATATATAATGCCGAAACCGAAAACTCTATCGCAGACACACCATTCGGACTTTTTCTGAACTATGATGGTTTTAAGGAAGAAATTGATGAGAAGGGTATTAAGTATACGGTACGGATTACAGATCATATTAATAATTTGGTCTTAAGAGATTCTACCAATGCCACTTTGGGACTTATTTCTACCCCGGATATCAGAATTTCTGGTGTATCAAATACGATGTTTGCCGGAAATGTAGAACAGGATTTCCCGGTAAGCAGCACCATTAGTCCGTTAAGTACTGTACTTTTTGGCAGCAATGTCCCGGATAATGAGGAAAAGAAGCTCAAACTCGAGATTTTCTACACAGAGACAAATTAATATTGCATTTAAGTATACCACTAAAAGATTTATTTCGTTATATATCCCATATAACGGGGCATTTATTTTACTTCCAGTAAATTTGCCTACATCATTTATTGATTTAACTAATTATTTATATGTGCGGAATAGTAGGATATATAGGCTATAGAGATGCATATCCAATTATTATGAAAGGCTTACAACGTCTGGAATATAGGGGATATGACAGCGCGGGGATCGCATTATATGACGGGAACAATATTAATCTCGCCAAAACCAAGGGCAAAGTTGAAGACCTTAAAAACAAATCTGAAAGTACCATTACCTTAAACGGTAGTTTGGGAATTGGACATACCCGCTGGGCCACTCATGGAGTGCCAAACGATGTAAATTCTCACCCTCATTACTCCAACTCAGGGGATCTTGTAATAATTCACAATGGAATAATTGAGAACTATGAGTCTATTAAAAAGGAGCTGACCAAAAGGGGATACCATTTTGAATCGGATACGGACACCGAAGTTCTGGTTAACCTCATCGAAGAGGTAAAAAATAAGGAACAGGTAAAACTTGGTAAGGCAGTACAGATAGCTTTAAACCAGGTTGTAGGGGCTTATGCCATAGCCGTTTTTGACAAAAAGAAGCCAGACGAAATTGTGGTAGCCAAATTAGGAAGTCCGTTGGCCATTGGGATAGGTGAAAATGAGTTCTTTATAGCCTCAGACGCCTCACCTTTTATAGAGTTTACAAATAATGCCGTTTATCTGGAAGATGAGGAAATGGCAATTGTCAGGATAGGAAAAGAAATTAAGCTTCGAAAAATAAAGGATGATGCTATTGCTTATCCCATGATACAGGAACTTCAAATGAATTTGGAGGAAATTGAAAAAGGAGGATATGATCATTTTATGCTTAAGGAAATTTACGAGCAACCAAGGGCTATCAAGGATACTTACAGGGGCCGGTTAAGAGTTGATCAGGGGATTATTAAGATGGCCGGAGTTGATGAGAACCTTGAAAGATTCATGAACGCAAACCGAATAATTATTGTTGCCTGTGGAACTTCATGGCATGCAGGCCTGGTTGCGGAATATATTTTCGAAGATCTTGCCAGAATTCCTGTTGAGGTAGAATATGCATCAGAGTTCAGATACCGTAATCCGGTAATTACCGATAAGGATGTACTTATCGCCATTTCACAATCTGGCGAAACGGCAGATACTTTGGCAGCAATCAAACTCGCAAAGGAAAAAGGAGCATTTGTATTTGGCGTGTGCAACGTTGTGGGATCTTCAATTGCAAGAGAAACAGATGCCGGTGCTTATACCCATGCCGGTCCGGAAATTGGGGTGGCATCAACCAAGGCATTTACAACACAAATAACAGTACTCACTCTCTTGGCTTTAAAACTTGCCAAGGAGAAAGGACTCTTTTCCGAGTCGAAATTCCACGAATTTCTTACAGAATTAGAAAGCATACCAGCTAAGGTAGAATTGGCATTGGCGTCTAATCCGCTGATAGAAATTATTGCAGAGGCTTATAAAGATTCTGATAATTGCCTTTACTTAGGAAGGGGATATAATTTTCCGGTTGCACTGGAAGGCGCATTAAAATTAAAAGAAATTAGCTATATCCATGCAGAAGGTTACCCAGCGGCAGAAATGAAACACGGACCAATTGCACTTATAGATGAACAAATGCCGGTGATCGTTATTGCTACCAAGAAAGGCCATTACGAAAAAGTGGTTAGCAATATTCAGGAAATAAAGTCCAGGAAGGGGCAGATCATTGCTATCGTAACCGAAGGTGACAAACAAGTAACAGATCTGGCAGATCATGTTGTGGAAGTTCCGGAAACAATGGAGTGCCTTACACCTTTATTAACAACGATTCCTTTACAATTGCTTTCATATCATATTGCGGTTATGAGAAACTGCAATGTTGATCAGCCCAGGAACCTGGCAAAATCCGTAACCGTGGAGTAAATACATTAAAATTATTTTGTAGTAATAAAAGGGCAAATACTTAGGTATTTGTCCTTTCTCTTTTTAGCATACTGCTCATAGAACCCCATTTTCAGGCATAAAGTTAAAATTTACTATGCATGCATAATTTTTCTTGTTTTTTAAAGATCGATCTAAAAAATTCGGTATCTTGCCAGTGACTTGGTTACTAACTTAAAACATTAAACTAATGAGAACATTATTCCTATTATCCTTCCTTCTGTTGGGTATGGGTGCCTATGCGCAGACCGTCGTTAACGGTACAGTTGCTGATCAGAATGGTGATCCTGTTCCAGGAGCCAATGTGGTGATTATTGGTAAGGCAATTGGTACTACTACAGATTTTGATGGAATTTTTAATTTGGAAACCTCGGAAATTCCCCCCTTTCAATTAAGGATTACAAGTATTGGATTTTCTGAGGCTATAGCAGATGTTACTGCTAATAATCAAACGCTGACCATTACGATTTCAGAGGCACAAACTCTGCTTGATGAAATTGTTGTTTCAGCTTCGAGAACACCCGAAAGAATATTTGAATCTCCGGTTACCGTTGAGCGGATGGATATTAAGACCATTCAGTCAGCCGCGGCTCCGACATTTTACGACGCTTTGGAGAACCTTAAAGGGATAGATCTGAACACCAACAGTCTTACCTTTAAATCTGTCAACACCAGGGGCTTTGCGACATTCGCAAATAACCGGTTTATGCAATTGGTGGATGGGATGGACAATTCTTCTCCGGCACTGAACTTTCCGCTTGGAAATCTTTTGGGCATGTCCGAGCTCGACGTAAATACGGTAGAATTGTTACCCGGTGCTTCATCAGCACTTTATGGGGCAAATGCTTTTAATGGGATTATGTTTATGACCAGTAAAAGTCCATTTCTGCATCAGGGAATCAGTTTTTATGCTAAAACCGGTATTACTTCAAGTTCAAACGCAGGAGACAATGATTACTGGGATATAGGAATAAGGGCAGCTCATGCATTTAATGATAAATTTGCGGCAAAAGCCTCTTTGTCATTTCTGAAAGGCACCGAATGGTTCTCAACAGACTATACAGACTTTGGTAGTCCGGGAAGAACAAGAATGGATCCGGCTTATAATGGTTTAAACATATATGGTGACGAGGTGGGTACTACTCTGGATTTTGACCAGATTGCCGCTGAAAATTTACCTATCCCTGTCGCAACCGACTTTGGTTCGGCCAGGGTCACCAGAACAGGATATGAAGAAAGAGACCTGATGGATTATGATGCGGAAAGTTTAAAGGCCGACTTTGCCTTGCATTACAAGCCCTGGGCAGACGATTTTGAGATCGTTTGGAATTCTAAACTGGGAAGAGGAAATACAATTTATCAGGGCGCCAACAGATATTCTATAAAGGATTTCTTTATGCAGCAGCATAAATTGGAAATCAGAAATAAGAATTTTTTTGTCAGGGGGTATACCACTGCAGAGAAGGCAGGGAATTCATATGATACACGTTTTACAGCTATAAATATTAACAGAGCGTGGAAAGATGATATCCCATGGTTTACGGACTACGCCCTGGGTTATCTTACTGCCAGGTTCTTAAACCCTGCAGTCACAGATGAGCAGGGCCATGCAGCCGGGAGGGCTAATGCTGATGTAGGAAGGTACTTACCTGGTTCAGCTCAATTCAACAGTGCCCTGACTCGTATAACTGCGGACGGAGACCTGACCACAGGGTCCAAATTTCAGGATAATTCTAAAATTTACCACGTTGACGCAAATTACAATTTGGCCTCCATTACTTCAGATTTCGCAGACATTATGGTAGGGGGATCCTGGAGGCAATATTCCTTAAATTCCTCAGGTACAATTTATACAGATACAGATGGCCCTATCAATTACCAGGAATATGGTGCTTATCTGCAATTGCAGAAAAAATTAATGGAAGACAAACTAAAATTTACCGGATCTGTCCGTTATGACAAATCAGAGTTTTTTGACGGTTTCTTTTCCCCAAGGGTCTCATTAGTATACGCTGTTGATGAAGCAAAAAGACATAACCTTAGGGCTTCTTATCAAACAGGATTTAGAAATCCGTCTACACAGGATTTGTTTATTGGTCTAAACGCAGGGCTTGCGATCCTGGTAGGTTCGGCACCGGATAACCTGGACCGTTACACCACTCCGGAACTCCTGGTTAGTACTGCAGGGCAGGCTTTTACAAATTCAGAAACAGTACGCCTTTCTGGTAGACGGGCATACGAAACGGCCTTCAATGCAGGATCTTTGGCATCCGGAAATCCACAAACCATTACAGTAGATCTCGTAAAACCAGAACAGATTAGTGCTTATGAGGTAGGTTACAGAGGAGTATTTGGTAAACTTAGTATTGATCTTAATGCCTATTACAATTCGTACGAAGACTTTATTTCGAACAAGACCGTTGCGGTACCATATTATGGAGTGGCCGGAGATAATGGCCTTTCTTTATTGGCATTGCAGAATGAAGACTTTCAGTTGATGCAGGCATATACCAATTCAACAGCCGATATCAGCTCTTATGGTGGAGGTATAGGTGTTACTACAAAAGTGCTGGGCGATTTTGACTTTGGCATAAATTATACCTACGCCAAACTCGATTTTGTTGAGGGCAGTGATCCGGGATTTGAAACAAATTTCAATACCCCTGAACACAAGGTTAAAGCTTCATTTGGGAATACAGATTTGTTCGAAAATTTTGGCTTCAATGTAAATTGGAGATGGAACGACTGGTACTTGTGGCAAGCTTCCTTTGCCGATGGTTTTGTTCCCTCAAGGAATATAATTGATGCACAGGTAAACTTTACCGTACCAAGTATAAAATCTATATTTAAAATAGGAGGTTCAAATATCCTTGGTGAAGAATATGTTAGCGCGCCGGGTGCAGGTACTATAGGTGCCCAATACTATGTTTCCTGGACCATAAATCAATAAAAAAAATCGATATGAAAACGCAATATATAAAACTAAGCCTCATAATATTCATCGGACTTGCATTTGCATGTTCCACAGATGATAACAACATCCTTTCCATCCCAAAACTACCCGATGGCGGTGGTGGCATAGGACCGCCAGTACCCACATACACCAGCGGATCTGCAAATTTTGGGAACTATGTGGCTATTGGCAATTCTTTAACGGCGGGTATAGCAGATGCGGCCCTGTACATAAGAGGACAGGAAGCATCTTATCCAAATATTTTAGCCACTCAATTTGGCTTAGCCGGAGGAGGGTCATTTGGTCAGCCTCTAATGAGTGATGATCTTGGCGGTTTGTTATTAGGAGGTACACAGATTACCCCCAACCGCTTTATTTTTGATCCGGTTGCTCAGCTGCCTTTTACGGCGAGTGGGACACCGACAACTGAAGTGACTAATGTGCTCGCAGGGCCTCATAACAATATGGGAGTACCCGGCGCCAAGAGTTACCATTTGTTGGCAAATGGTTACGGAAACCCTGCTGGCGTCCAGGCTGGTTTGGCAAACCCTTATTTTGCCAGGATGGCCTCAGACCCTAATGCTTCAGTTTTGGAAGATGTTCTGGCCCAGGCCCCAACATTTTTTACATTGTGGATCGGAAGCAATGACGTGTTACAATTTGCAAGTTCTGGTGGCAGCGGGGAAGATCACAATGAAACAGGAAATTTAGACCCGTCTACCTATGGTGGGCCCGATATTACTAATAGTAATGTTTTTGCCCAGGTATATGGTGGTATTTTACAGGCGCTTGCTCAGACCGGTGCAAATGGACTGGTGGCTAATATTCCTGATATAACTAAAGCGCCATATTTCCATGTTGTACCATATAACCCTATACCCTTGGATGCCGGAACGGCAGCAGCTGTAAATGGAGCCTATGCACAATACAACGGAGGACTCTTACTTGCCGAGGCAGGAATGTTAATTTCTTCTGAGGAACGCGCTGCCAGGACAATTAATTTTGCAGCAGGTGCGGGCAATGCGGTGGTCATTGAAGATGAGGATCTTACGGATTTATCCGGACTAGGCCTCCCCCCATTAAGACAAACAACAGCAGATGATCTTATGGTGCTCACATCGCAATTCGTTATTGGCACCCTGGCCGATCCCAACAACCCATTAAGTGTAAACGGCGTAGGTGTGGCATTGGACGACGGACAGGTGCTCACCCCGGAAGAGCAATCCGCAATTGTAAATGCAACTATGGCATATAATGCCACAATAGAAATGATGGCAGAACAATTTGATTTGGCCTTTTTTGATGCATATGCCTTATTGGAAGAAGTATCTTCAACGGGCTTAAATATTGGTGGAGACGCGGTTATTACTGCGGACTATGTAACAGGTGGTGCTTTTTCACTCGATGGACTTCATACCTCTCCCAGGGGAAATGCGGCGATAGCTAATACCATTATAGATGTAATAAACGCAAAATACGGATCTAATTTGCCAAAAGTAGATGCTATAGAATTTACCGGATTGTACGTGAATTAAGTTTTTTTCACCCAGTCTGTTAATCAGTAAAAAACACTTCTATTTAAGAAGTGTTTTTTTATAAAATAAAATGACTAAAAAGAGATCATTTTTACAGACTAAATCATATCTTTGCAGCCGAAAAAACAGCCTTAAAGTTAGAAAGGCAGTTCATATAACGTTTTAATTCTTAATACAATAAATACTTGAACAATGGCGAAAGTTACAGGTAAAGTTTCTCAAATTATCGGACCGGTAATTGATGTGGAATTCCAGTCAGGATCAGAACTGCCTAGGATTTATGATTCTTTGGAACTCATTAAAGAAGATGGGACCAAATTGATTCTGGAAGTGCAATCCCATACAGGTGAGAATACTGTAAGGTCTATCTCCATGGATTCTACCGATGGTATGAGCAGGGGAATGGAAGTTGTCGCGACGGGTAACGCCATTCAAATGCCAATCGGCGATGAAGTTTATGGCCGATTGTTTAATGTAATTGGAGATGCTATTGACGGATTAGGAGATCTGCCAAAAGAAGGTAAAAATGGTCTGCCCATTCACAGGGAAGCACCAAAGTTTGAGGATTTATCAACTTCTACCGAAGTACTTTTTACAGGGATAAAGGTGATCGACCTTATTGAACCTTATGCCAAAGGTGGTAAGATTGGTTTGTTTGGTGGTGCAGGTGTAGGTAAAACGGTTTTGATACAGGAACTTATTAATAACATTGCAAAAGGACATGGCGGTCTTTCCGTATTTGCAGGAGTAGGAGAGCGGACCCGCGAAGGAAATGACCTGTTGCGCGAAATGTTAGAATCAGGAATTATAAAATATGGGGATGACTTTCGTCACTCAATGGAAGAAGGCGGATGGGACCTGAGTAAAGTAGATAAAAAAGCCATGAAGGAATCAAAGGCAACTTTTGTCTTTGGTCAGATGAATGAACCTCCCGGAGCACGTGCCAGGGTGGCACTTTCAGGTCTTACTATAGCTGAATATTTCCGTGACGGAGCCGGAGAAGGTCAGGGCAAAGATGTTCTGTTCTTTGTGGATAATATCTTCCGTTTTACTCAGGCAGGTTCTGAAGTATCAGCTCTTTTAGGCAGGATGCCATCAGCGGTAGGTTATCAACCAACACTGGCAACAGAGATGGGTACGATGCAGGAACGCATTACTTCTACAAAAAGAGGTTCCATTACATCTGTACAAGCAGTTTATGTGCCTGCAGATGACCTTACGGATCCTGCGCCGGCAACAACTTTTGCTCACCTGGATGCTACGACAGTACTATCCCGTAAGATTGCAGAACTTGGAATTTACCCGGCGGTTGATCCCTTAGACTCAACTTCTCGTATACTTGCCCCTGAAATACTTGGAAAGGAACATTATGATTGCGCACAACGCGTTAAAGAGCTTTTACAACGTTATAAGGAACTACAGGATATTATAGCTATTCTGGGAATGGAAGAATTGTCCGAAGAAGATAAACTGGCAGTAGGAAGGGCAAGAAGGGTACAACGCTTCCTTTCACAACCGTTTCATGTAGCTGAACAGTTTACCGGAATCCCCGGAGTTCTTGTGGATATTAAAGAGACCATAAAAGGTTTTAGTATGATTATGGATGGTGAACTGGACAAACTTCCGGAATCTGCTTTTAACTTAAAAGGAACGATTGAAGAAGCCATTGAGGCTGGTGAGAAAATGTTGGCCGAAGCTTAAATTTAGAACGAAGTAGGCAGTCACAGTATTCTTTTACTGCCAACTGCCATCTGCAAACTAAGAACTATGTATTTAGAAATTGTGTCCCCAGAAGCTACTTTATTCGCCGGCGAAGTTACTTCAGTAACAGTTCCTGGTGTTGATGGAGAGTTCCAGATGTTGAATAATCACGCCGCAATAGTTTCTCTTCTTAAGGAAGGCATTGTTAAGATAGAAGGAGATATTAATATTGAAGAGGAATTTGAGACCAAATTTTCAAAGGACGAGAAGGGAAAAACTGTATTGCCAATATCCAGTGGCACGGTGGAGATGAGTGATAATAAAGTGATTGTCCTGGCGGATTAAAGTTGTTATTAAGATAGATATATAGATATTACCCAAAGCTGCACGTTTGTGTGGCTTTTTTATTTTTTGTATTCCAGAATATCGGCTGGTTGACAATCCAATACTTCACAAATAGCTTCCAGGGTTGAAAATCGGACGGCTTTGGCCTTTCCGGTTTTAAGAATGGATAAATTAGCTGTGGTAATACCTATTTTCTCGGCTAATTCATTACTTCTCATCTTTCTTTTGGCGAGAACTATATCCAGGTTTATAATAATTGCCATAATCAGATGGTTAAGTCGTTTTCCTGTTGTACAAAAAAACCTTTTTTGAAAACCTCCGCTACAAATAATGCGACAATCCCAATAAGCAGGTGTAAGATAAGATTATGGATATCACGGAAATTAGTTTTTTGCATGATTACGAAGTGTATTAAAACATATATGACAGGACCCGCGACTAAGTTCAAAAGAGCAAAGTATTTTAATAAGCTGACTGCAGATTTTGTAAAAAGAACCTTTGCCTTAAAAGCATGGAAAATACTGGAAAGCATATAAAAAAATACCGTCCCAAAGAGTAAACCAATTGAGATAGTAATTATGACATTTAATTGATAATCTCCCTGAATAAATGTCCCGGTTAAAGGAATGTCCATTTTATATCGTCCGTTATAAGTTTCAAAATTTCCTGTCAGGAATGCAGCATCGATATAGATAACAAAAAGCGCAGTGCCAATTGCCAATAGGCGGAAAAAATAAAAAAAGAAATGTGAAATAGATTTTGGTCCAAAAAACCGCATATCAAATATTTGTGATGTTGTGATATCAAAAATAGTAAAATTATTGATAAACAATAATAAAATATTGATAAACAATTATATATTTAATAAGAATTATGTATTTAGCAACATCAAATGCCATTTCTGACCTCCTGATTCATAAACTTTCAGATCTTTGAATCCTATGGCATAATGGGCATTCAATGAACGAAGATTGGTTGCATCAACTTCCGTAACAATGCTTTTAAATGTGGGTCGAATTTCCCTGAGCATAGTATCGTAAAGTTTTCTGAAAATACCCTGACCGCGATATGCTTTTGCAATACAGACCTGTCCCATCACAACAAAGGCCGTATCCTTGGGTATGACAGTATTAATCTCTGCAAACATGGGTTTTAATACCTCGATTTCGTCCCCGAAATCGGGGTGCATACTCAGGGCGTATCCCACAACTTTATCACCATCTTTCACTATACTATGAGGACAGGCCCTATTCATCCTTAGCAGTAAATCAAGATTATGAGAAACAGTCACAAAACCTTCTTTAGCCTTTTCTTGTTCTGTAATTGCGACAGGCAGATTGTCTTTTTGAAGTTCCAGAATTTGCCTCAGTTCTTCCTCGGATTTTGCGGAACAATATTGCAGTTGCATTTATTTTATCTTTAACCAGGCATTCCTGTTCTTCAGGGCCTCTATAGAAGGGGAATTCCCGCTTTTTTCTTGAAGCTGTATACTAAATTCTTTATTTGGTTCTAGCTTTAGAGAGGTTATTCGGACTTTCCCAAATCGCCGGAAATGGATTTCCAAAATATCCCCTACCTTAAATGTTTTCAACAGATCGGTCAGGGATTGATCTTTTTGTAAAGCCCGTCCGTTAATAGACATAATGATATCTCCATTCTCCAGGCCGGCATTATAAGCCGGACCTCCAATAATTGTATTTCCCTCTATCTCAACATTACCATCGCCCCTTAACGCAAAAGAAGCTCCAAAATATGGCCGTTCCGGAGATTGTATTAAATCAATTCCGACTGTTTCAAATAATGATTCAAAATCGGGCATATTACTTTGATAGACATATTGATTAAAATAATTGTTGCCAAAGGCCATGCCTGCGTATTCCTTTAGGCTATTATGAAGATCAGAAACAGTATAAGGTGATTCATTTTTACCGTAGGTATTCCAAACCAATTTCATAAAATCATCAAGATTTAATCCTTGCTGCCTTAGTGAAAGGTCTAATGCCAGTCCCAGCACACTGCCATAGGAATAATATGATATAAAAGTGTTTTCCCTGTTAACCGGATCTATAGAAGTTGCTGCATCCACAAAAGGAGCCTGATAACTCATCTCGATGGGATTAAAAAATTGCCTTGCAGGCGAGTTCCAAACGTAATTAAAGATACCTTGTTGCCCTTCAACATATTGTTCCGGAGTCCTTAATCCGGCCCGGCATAAAATTAAATAGGCATAATAGCTTGTAAACCCTTCGGCAAACCAAAGCTCCCCGCTCATATTTGCCATACTGAAATCAAAAGGTTCCAGCGATTTTGGACGCAGGCGTTCTACATTCCATGCATGGAAAAATTCATGGGAAACCGTACTTATATTATTATGTATACCACCTGCAGCCAGGCTAAGGGTACTTGTTAGTATAGTGGAATTTCTGTGTTCCATCCCATCGCCCGATACATTTGGAACATAGCATGCAAGGAAAGAATAGCGATCATAATCAAAATCAGTTAACTCTCCAAAAACCTCTATTGCTTCAAGCACCACTTTTTTGACACTTTCAAAGTAGGTGTTCAACTCTTTCACAGTTCCATTGTGATGCATCGCCAATTCAATAGTATTCTCTACACCATTGGATTTTACTTCAAATGACCTAAATCCAAAATCACTAATTTCAGTAGGACTATCCATAAAATATTGAAGGTCAGGTGCCGTATAGGTTGTGCCATCAATCATTTTTAACTGTGTTGCAACTTTCCAGTTGAGATCGGTTCTTGGCTCAAAACTCACTTCAATTTTTCTTTTGCTCAACTGTGGTGCAAACATAAAAGTGGCAGGCATATTCAAGTGGGCATGGGTTTCATCAATTTGTGTATAAGTGCCATCACCTCTATTGGCAAACAGGGTATAGCTAATTATAACCTTTCCATTGTGCCCTGATAAACTCCATTTATAGGGATCTGGCCTGAAGATATTAAGCGCATTCCCTTTACCATCTGTTGCTTTAAAATTATAAATATTTTTGGCAAATTCATGAATGGCATATCGCCCGGGGGAAGACCTGCTCATTTGTACAACAAGGGTGTCTGCATCAATTTCTGAAAATGTGGCTGTAATTTTCGCTTCATGATGTATAGCGTTTTCAAATGAAATGCTATAATTGTTGGTTTGCGCAGCTAATACTATCGGACAAATTAAAAAAATAAGTTTTAGTAATATTCCGGGCATCTGTGGAGGTTTAGTAACACGAATATAATATATAAAAAAGGATATATTACATTTGTAGCATGGTCGGATTACCCAAAAAACTAGAGCAAAAACTGGACAAACGAATTGCTAATAATTCGCTTAGGAACTTACCTGCAGAAACGGCATCTATAGATTTTTCCTCTAATGATTATTTGGGTTTTTCAAAGCATAAGGAGTTAGGGCAAAACGCATTGCAAATTCTGTCAGATAAAAGAGTTGATCTTAATGGGGCTACAGGGTCCAGATTGCTAACGGGGAATAGCATTCTGTACTCCGAACTGGAGCAATTATTATGTAATTACTATAATGCGGGCAGCGCTCTGGTATTTAATTCCGGTTATGATGCTAATATTGGATTCTTTTCTTCGGTACCACAACGGAACGATATTGTCTTTTACGATGAATTTGTTCATGCCAGTATTCGGGACGGGTTAAAATTGGGAAATGCCAACGCATACAGGTTTGAACATAATAATTTAGAAGATTTGTTGTCTGTCATTAGAAGGATAGCGCACCTGTTTACTGGCGATGATACGCATGTTTACCTGGTTACTGAAGCTGTATTTTCCATGGACGGAGATGCACCGGAGATGAATAGATTATGCGAAATATGCGACCAATATAATATACGATTGATCGTTGATGAAGCTCATACAACAGGCATATTTGGCAAAAAAGAGAATGGAAACTTGTATGAATTAGTTCTGGAGAAAAATGTATTTGCAAGAATAATAACTTTTGGCAAGGCCTTAGGTTGTCACGGGGCAGCCATCCTGGGTTCTGAGCTCCTTAAAAGCTATTTAGTAAACTTTGCCCGAAGTTTAATTTATACTACGGCCTTACCCCCACATTCTCTTGCAAGCATTATAGCAGCTTATGATTTGTTGCAATCGGAAAAGGGAATTCAGAAACAGCATCTATTAAGGGAAAATATAACTTATTTTAAGGAGTTATTAGTGGATTTAGGGCTTGAGACTTATTTCATAAATAGTTACTCAGCCATCCAATGTTGCATTCTTGGTGGAAACCCAGTAGTAACGGATATCGCTGAAGCGCTGGGTTCTCAAGGTATGGATGTTAGACCTATAAAGTACCCAACAGTGCCAGAAGGCCAGGAGCGTTTACGTTTTTGCCTGCATTCATTTAATAGCAAACAAGATATTTTGGCAGTTTTGAAATTACTGAAAGAAAACATTATTAATTCCCCCTCACTTATAAAGAGGGATTAAAGGCAAATTATGGATCAGAAGTTCTACACTCTGGGAGCATTTGAATACGTAGCAGATGTGCAAATTATCAAGGGAAGACTAGAATCTGAAGGAATAAAGGTTTTCCTAAAAGACGAAAATACCTTAAATACGGATCCGTTGATAAGCAGCGCAATTGGTGGAGTAAAATTACAGGTCTATTCCAAAGACAAGGAACAGGCCACTGCAATTTATAATGAAATTCGAAATTATGCACTGGACGATAATAATAAGCCTGTGGTATGTCCCAATTGCAAGGCCGAAAAGTCAGAAGTATATTATAGCCGTAGAGGAGTGCTAAACAGATTATTTCCGTTTTTTGAAACAAAGAAATACAAATGCACTGTTTGTAATATGATAACAAAGGCTCCAAAGAAATGAAACGCATTTTTGTTACCGGGATCTCCACAGCGGTGGGTAAAACTATCGCGGCAGCCATTATCACCGAGGCTCTGGAAGCAGATTATTGGAAACCTATACAGGCTGGGGATCTTATGGCTTCTGATAGTCATAAGATCAAATCCCTGGTTTCTAATTCCAGAACTAAAGTACATCAGAATAGCTATACTCTAAATTCTCCTATGAGTCCACATGCCGCTGCGGAGATAGATGGGGTAGCTATAGAAGTTGAAAATATAATTGAACCTAAAACAAAAAACCACCTGGTAGTGGAAGGAGCAGGGGGGTTGTTGGTCCCAATAAACGATAAAGCCACCATATTAGATATTATAAAACCCAATTACAAGGTGATTGTAGTATCCAGACATTATCTGGGGAGTATCAATCATTCTTTACTGACTATCGAATATCTGCAAAAATCAGGCTTTGATGTCAAACTGCTGTTCAATGGGGATGCTCATCCTTCGACAGAAAGCATAATTCTCAAAAAAACGGGAGTGCCTTCTCTCGGACGAATTCAAAATGAACCTACCATTAACAAAGAAGTAATTATGAGATATGCTGATAAGTTCAGGTCTTCTTTGATATCAATCTGACCTCTGATATATTTCCGCATTATCTACTGTGGCTAAAACGGTATAATGTGTTATTAAATATTGATCCATATAATCATTTTCCTCTACCTCATCTTCATCAAAAATAAGTCGACCTTTTCTGGTAACTATGGTTTTAGGTCGTAGTTCTTCCATTATATAACGAAGCTCCTCCAGTGATGTTTTTCTGGGATTCTTGTATGCGGAAAACATTTCCTCCTTGCTAAGATTGCTGGGATGAGTAGCTGCTTTGGTTGGCGGGTTTACATCCAGAACCCAATATCCAATATGATATCCTAAAAAAAGAATATTATCTGTCTCTAGCTTATGTTGGCTAATATATTCCGGAACGGTAAAACCCTCCCCATTATAAAAAGTACCTCGCTCCACCTTGTTCCTGACAATGTTGTAATACTCCAAATAAGTCTCTACAGGAAGTATAAGCAAGAGTAAAAAGATATAAGGGCGGTAATTATACTTTCTGAAAATTGAAATCTTGCCAATTACGATTACCACGGGGATTACAAATATTGGAAACAATTGAATTAGGTAATGGCTATTAATTCTTCCTCCCTTAATAAAGGAGAGCAGTACTCCAAATATAACTACGACAATTAGCAGCAAGCCTCGTTTGCTCATATTGAGATACCTCCTTCGCCAGGCCCATAGAAAGAAGGCAATAATCAGCAGGCAAACCGGAGCCAGTTTCAGGGGTGAATAGCGTCTTGCTGCGGCGTAATCTAAGGGAGCTATAAACACGGATTCCCACCATAATTGCGGAATATTTTCAAGATAATAAGGGAGCAGCGTCAAGAAACCGATCAGGAGTATCCCTACTCCAAATAGAGCGGGACTTAGTATACTTTTCAAATATGCTTTTAATTTTATGCATTCTGCAAACAGGAAGAGGCCTAAAAATAAAATCGCATAAGCCAGGTTGAGTTTGGTCATAAGGCACAACCCCATAAGCAACCCGGCAACAAATATTGATGTGAGGTTTTTGTTTTTTAGCAATAAATACAAGGCAGGCATAAAGAAAGCCATACAGATATGTTCCGACATTACTCCCTGGATGCTCCCAAACATACTTAGTAGCATTACACATAAGGATGCAGCAATGAACCCATTTTTTTTTGTGGATAAATGTGCGCCCGATTTATAAGTATAGAATGCTGTTATTGCCACTAAAACAGTGCCCATAAAACGAATTGCAAAAAAACTCTTGCCAAAAATGTAGATTATACCGGCAAAGAATAAAAAAGTAATTGGCGGCTTAACGTCCCATAGTTGGGTATAGGGAAGGAATCCATCTACCCAGGATTGCCCTATAAGTATAAACGTACTTTCATCTCTGTCTATATAATCCCGGAAGAAAAAAGGAAGTCTGATGAAAAGAGCAAGACTTAAGAGTAAAAGAAATACTGTACTGCCTTTAAGTTTATAGTAATTGGGAGTTAGAGATGTTATAACTTTGTCTAGCATTTATAGCTGGGATTTCGTCCCGCGACTGCAAGATAAATAATTTGGAGATTTAGTTAAATTGATTTGAAAAAACTTTCGGAAAGAGATAAAAAACACCTGTGGCATCCACTGACCCAACATAAACTGCATCCTGAAATGTTAGGGATTACCAGAGCAAAGGGGTGTATCTTATACGATGAAAACGGCAATGAATATATTGATGGAATTGCGTCCTGGTACACCTGTATGTACGGACATTGCAATGATTATATTCTCAACAGTGTAAAAACACAAATGTCCGAATTAGATCAGGTTGTTTTTAGTGGATTTACCCATAAACCTGCAGTTGAATTGTCTGAAGAACTTATTAAGATCCTCCCCGGGAATCAACAGAAACTGTTTTTTTCTGACAATGGATCTACCGCCACTGAGATTGCTATTAAAATGGCACTGCAATATCATTTTAACAAAGGACATAAACGCAATGTTTTGCTGGCATTTGAAGATGGCTTTCACGGGGATACATTTGGAGCTATGTCTGTTTCGGGACTTTCAGTCTATAACGGACCTTTTGAAGAATTCTTTATTGATGTTGAAAGAATTGCAGTTCCGGATTCAGAAAATATTGAGGCACTTCTCTCTTATTTAAAAACAAGATTACAAACTGAGGACATTGCCGGATTTATTTATGAGCCATTAGTGCAGGGAGCCGCAGCCATGAAGATGCATTCGGCAGATGGATTGAACCAGATACTGAGACTTTTCCATGATCATCAGGTGCTTACCATAGCCGATGAGGTAATGACAGGTTTTGGAAAAACAGGAAAAAACTTTGCATCAGAATATGTCAGCACTAAACCCGATATAATGTGCTTGTCCAAGGCACTTACAGCAGGTTTAATGCCCATGGCTATAACTTCCTGCACTCAACAGGTGTACGACGCTTTTTATAGTGATGAGATTGCCAAAGGTCTGTTTCATGGCCACACCTATACCGCAAATCCGCTTGCATGTACAGCTGCACTTGCTGGAATAAGTCTTTTACGATCAGATGAGATACAAGACAATATTAAACGTATTATTGCATCTCATCAAAATTTTGAAAAAGAAATACATAAACATCCTAAAGTTGCAGCCACCCGGCAATGCGGAATTATTTTTGCACTCGATTTAAATATTCAGATGGAGCGCTACGGCAGCCTGAGAGATAAACTTTTTAAACACTTTATGGATAATGGTATTTTCCTTCGTCCTTTGGGCAACACGATTTATATTCTGGCTCCATATGTTATTTCACCGGAAGAAATGGAAAAAATTTACGGTGCTATAAGAACGGCACTAAAGTTTGTTTAAGACCATTTGGCCCTATAATTTTTGCGATGTGTTTTTCGGATTAGATAAAGATCGTACCACAATCTAAAAAAGTAACTAAGCTTTACCTTAGATTCTCCCTGATCTACCCATCTTTTCACGGGGATTTCATCCATACTATTTAATGCATTTTCCTTGCCGAAATGACATAATAACCTGCTAAATAATTCAACATCAAAAAGCCATTTCGAAATAAAAGGATTTTTAAAGAGTGTTTCTGAGAGTTCAGCGTTAAATACTTTACAGCCGCATTGGGTGTCATAAACCTTAACGTCCAATATATTTGATATGAATGTCGCAATGATACGTCCAAATAAAAACCTTGAGAATTTACGCTCAACCTGAGAACCGATTTTAAGGATTCGGGAGCCAAAAACAAATGTTTTATTCTCATTAAGATGAAGTAAATAAGAATAGCATTCCTCAAGTGAAGTTGCCAGGTCAGCATCCAGATAGGCAATAACCGGGGCCATATTTTCATGATAACAGCACAAAACCCCCGCTCTGACAGATGCAGCCTTCCCCATATTCTTCTCATTGTTAAGAATAGATATCTGATCAGGAAATTTATTTTTAAGTGCTTCTAACTTCAAATAGGTATTATCAGTTGATGCGTCATTTACAAAACAAATACACGCGTCTTTGTGCACCTTAAGAAAACTTTCGAAATCAGTAACTGCTAAGCGGTTAAATTCGTTGTAGCAAGGAACAACTATTGCAATTTTGGCTTGGTTCATTCGGGTGGTTGGTATCGGCATTGCGTATTACTCCCAGTTATTTTCTAATAAATTAAATTCTTCATCGTCTTTGACAGTAACCCTTATTTCGTCATATGTCCAATTATCACCCTCCCCATGTGCAATTATATAAAGCATACCATTGCCTTTGGGCCCGGCAATTGGAATTCTCATGTCTGCGCTTTTCTCATTATTATGATAATTGATATTGCCCTGTGGCATCCCAACTTTTTCAATTGGTGCCCCCAATAACTCAATGAGTTGCTCGTCCTGATTTATTTTTTGAAAGGCATATTCATAAGGCTCGGAGCCCTCAAATATCGTGGTTACTCCATAAAATATGGAGCCTATAAAGAATATAATCAGAAATATTACTGTAAGACATCCGCCGACCGGGACGACCCATTTCCAATTTCTTTTCCACCAACTGGGTTGGGGGACTAATTCATTGTTCATTAATTTTTGTTTAGATTCAGTCCAATGAAGATAAGAACTTTTATTTTTGCCCGAAACACTAATTGCTTTGAACCAACCGATCGGAATTACATCAATTGCTTCAATTTCTCCGCTGGGAACTGACCTTGACTCCACCTGGCAACAATATCTCAATGGAGATCATCTTTTGAAACAAAAAATGATAGGTAACACCATGGAGTGGATAGCTCCTCTTACTGTGAAAGCCAGAAATAACATTGACAAGCTTCGTAATTCCAGCAAAAAGTATGAAGCATTGGATGATAGTGTATTATACGCTATTTATGCCAGCAGAATTGCGATAAAAAAAGCAGGGTGGGGTTCGGGCGATAATTTTGGCGTTAATATAGGCTCAAGCCGGGGGGCCACTGAATGTTTCGAAAGGTATCACGAAGAGTACTTAAAAACGAAGAGTACTTCTACCTTATCTTCACCAACGACTACCTTAGGGAATATTGCTTCCTGGGTGGGCCATGATCTTGGGACCAGGGGTCCTACTATTTCGCACTCCATAACATGTTCAACGGCTTTACACGCTATGCTCAATGGGGTAGCCTGGATTAGAAGTGGTTTAACCACCAAGTTCCTGGTAGGGGGGAGCGAAGCCCCATTAACACCCTTTACCATTGCCCAAATGAGAGCCTTAAAAATATACTCCGGAATAACCGGGGATTTTCCCTGCAGAGCTTTGGATTTTGCAAAAACCCAAAATACAATGGTTTTAGGTGAGGCTGCCTCTGTTTCATGTTTGGAAAAGGGGATCTCGGATAATTCCTTGGCATTAATAGAAGGGATTGGCTATGCGACAGAACCCCTAAAACATGGGGTGTCTATTTCTACGACCGCCATCTGTTTTCAGGATTCCATGAGAATGGCACTGGGAAACCTGGCAGCAAATGAAATAGATGTAATAATAATGCATGCCCCTGGTACATTAAAAGGAGATTGTTCCGAAAAAAATGCGATAGAAAAAGTGTTTGGGATTAACCATCCGGTATTAAGCGGGAATAAATGGATGCTGGGTCATACTTTTGGTGCTTCAGGAATGCTGAGCATAGAAATGGCCGTGTTGATGCTACAAAATCAAAAATTTATAGCTGTTCCTTATAAGGAATATTCTAATGTTCCGGATAAAATAAACCGGGTGTTGGTTAATGCTGTGGGCTTTGGCGGCAATGCGGTGAGTATTTTGCTTAAGAAGGTTTCCAAAAGCGGGAGATGATTTTGGAATTTTAATTTGAATGTTGGAATTTGTATAGAATTAGGTCTATTTTTGATCTTTAAATAAAGGAAAAATATGAGTGAAGCGAGACATGATTGGACCAAAAATGAGATTCTGGAGATATACAATAAACCCATGATGGAGTTGCTATATGAAGCAGCAACTGTACACAGAGTGTTTCACAATCCAAACTCGGTTCAGGTTTCTACTTTATTATCTATCAAAACAGGTGGTTGTCCCGAAGATTGTGGCTATTGTCCGCAGGCCGCAAGATATCATACGGAGATTGAAGGCAATGAACTAATGAGTGTTCCGCATGTCAAAGCTCAGGCATTGAGGGCAAAAGCATCAGGTAGTTCAAGGGTATGTATGGGAGCCGCATGGCGTAATGTAAAAGACGGTCCCGAATTTGATAGTGTTCTTGAGATGGTACGCACCATCAATAAATTGGATATGGAAGTTTGCTGCACTCTTGGAATGATTACCGAAAATCAGGCGAAACGATTAGCCGAGGCAGGTCTGTATGCCTATAATCATAACCTGGATACTTCGGAAGATTATTATAAAGATGTTATCTCAACCAGGGCTTTTCAGGACAGACTTACAACTATAGATAATGTTAGGAAAAGCAACGTAACCGTATGTAGTGGTGGAATTATTGGCATGGGCGAAAAGCTGGAAGATAGGGCAGGTATGCTCCTGGCCTTATCCTCATTGAACCCTCAACCAGAATCTGTTCCAATAAACGCTCTGGTTGCAGTAAAAGGAACTCCAATGGAAGATATGGATCCAATTCCAATATGGGACATGATAAGAATGGTCGCAACCACCCGGATTGTAATGCCCGGAACACAGGTAAGGCTTTCGGCGGGGAGGACCGAAATGACTCAGGAAGGCCAGGCCTTATGCTTTTTTGCCGGTGCAAATTCTATTTTCGCAGGGGACAAATTACTCACAACCCCTAATCCTGATGTTAATGAGGATATGAAGCTGTTTAAGTTACTTGGGTTAAAACCTCAGAAAGCATTTGTAAAATCTCCGCAACCTGATACTGTAGAAGCCGAAAACTCACAATATGAAGCGTTAGGGGAAAAACCTAAATGGACCCGACCAGAACATAAAATTACCCGCAATGAAACAGTTAAAAAATCCACAGTGTTACCCGGAAAATCATAGCGACTAATATGCTATAAAAGATTTTAACTTTGTTCTATACCTTTGAGGTTCAAATAAAATTGAGTGCCATTGATTTTACAGGAAATTCCCAGAATATCAACCATCAGTAAAGAGGAGTTCATAAAGAACTATTTTAAACCTCAGAAACCTGTCGTTATTGAACGTTTTGTGGAACATTGGCCTGCTTTTACCAAATGGAATTTGGATTATATCAAATCGATCGCCGGAGATAAAATTGTACCACTTTATGACGATAGACCGGTGGATTACAGGGATGGGTTCAATGAACCGCACGCGAGAATGAAGATGTCGGAATACATTGAACTTTTAAAAACGGAACCTACTAAATACCGTATTTTTCTATGGAATGTACTTAAAGAAATTCCTGAACTCCAAAAAGACTATAGTTATCCGGATTTTGGTTTGAAATTGATGAAAGGATTGCCAATGCTTTTTTTTGGAGGAAAGCACTCTCATACATTTATGCATTATGATATAGATCTTGCCAATATCTTTCATTTTCATTTTGATGGTAGAAAGGAATGTATTTTATTTCCGCAGACAGAGACGAAATACTTGTATAAGGTACCGCACTCATTGATAACTCATGAAGGTATTGATTTTGCCAAACCGGATTTTGAACAATGGCCTGGTCTAAAACACGTTAATGGATATAAGACCCATCTTGGACACGGAGAAGTTTTGTATATGCCTGAAGGGTATTGGCATTATATGAAATACATTACCCCGGGTTTTTCTATAAGTTTAAGGGCTATAGCCAGAAACCCGAGAAATCTGGGCAGGGCTTTTTACAATGTGCTGTTTATGCGACATTATGACAATTTTATGAGGAAAATCAAAGGGCAAAAATGGATAGAATGGAAAAACAAACGGGCTATCCGGAACACAGAGAGTATCATAAAACAAGGAAATCTAAACACCTATTCCTAGTAAACAAACTATACTAAGATCTTTTATAAAAAAAGATAATTAACCCAGCAGTTCTTTGACTTTATCATAGACTAAATGGGATTCCCAACCACGGTAAAGCAAATAATCAGCCAGTTTTTTACGTTTCTTCTGTAGATTTTGCTCCTTTATTTGGGATACTCTCTTTTCAGATAGTGCATTAAAGGTTGCTAGATAGCGATCATCATCAATTTCGGTCATTGCAATTTTAATGTTGAAAATTGAAATATTACGTTGTTTCAACTCCGAAACTATTCGCTTCCGTCCCCATTTTTTAATTCGGTGTTTTCCTCTGACAAAAGCCCGGGCATAGCGTTCTTCATTCAGAAAATCCATCTTGATAAGATGAGTAACAATATGGTCTATTGCCTCCGGGATCATACGCATTTCCCAAAGTTTAGTGCGTACTTCCTTATGACATCGTTCCTGATAGGAACAATACCCTTCTAGTTTAGTCATCGCTTCTGAAAGTGTATAGGATTTTTGCTGACGGATCATTCCATTTTGGTTTAATAATGAGTTAAGTGGTTTATCTAAGGTGTATTAAAATTCAATTGTAATTCTATTTCCTTAGAGGATGTACTATACATTATACCCAATGGGGTTTCAGATTGCTTGTAATCTCCTTTAAGGATTACATAGTCTCCAGTTGCAGAATTTGGAGGGATAATTTCTATGGTCCAGTCAGGATTTAGCTGTTCTACACGAATATTTATAACTTCAGGAGTGCTGTTGTAATATACCGAAATCTCATTATTGCTGATGATAACATTTTCCAGCGATACATTGTCCCATTCCTTTGGCATTTGAGGTTTTATTATCACTTTTTTTAAACCGGCCCTGGGTTGTATTCCGAAAAATTGATGCACAATTGGTACGGCATAACTATAGATATTCCATGCCTGAGTGATCATTCCATAATCGGGTGATACTTCATAAATGCTCCCAGGTAACGCATAACTAAAAGTTTTGGTCATTCTTTTTAAATAATTCAATGCCTCATCTGGCCGGTTGTAATTATTTTCGGCCACAGCAAGTATACCAGTGGGTAAAGTCATCACAGCCCCGGTATAGGAAAATACCTTGCTCCCGGCAAAGGAGCCGTCATCACTACCGGCAGATTCATCCCGGTCTATACCAGTTACGAAAACTCCAAAAGGATTTACAAATTTTTCTGCAGTTTTCAGAGCTTTCAAAGCTTTATCCTTACCAGCAATGTTCATTTCCATTGGCGTGTTCACTACCCAATTGTGATGTAAAACAAAGGGGCGTAATTTATCTGATGGATCAGCAAGGATTTGATTCCTGGTTTGTTCGAGTTCTTCGATTGCCCAGGGCTTATTTAAGGTATCTGCTCGGACTATGGCATCTTCTATTAAATGCAGGGCCTGCGTATCTGTACCTAAGAAGTCAGCATAAGAATTAAATTCTTCTGACCAGAATTCGTTATTGATATTTATTTTTAATGCATCTGCTGTTAGTTGATATTCTTTGGCCAGCGCTAATTCCTCTAATTCATTTGCCATTTTTGCGGCATCAGAAAATGCCCTTTGTGTATAAGAAGCCACATCAATCATCTCACTGTTCAGACCATGAATTTCCATCATGCCAAATCCGTCCGGGAAAAGATTTTTGTTTTGGTCATTTTCGTCCATAAGCCACTGTAGCCCCTTTTTTACTGTTGGGAAATATTTTTTTAGAAATTCTATATCCCCATTCCATTGAAAAACTTCCCAGATTAAAGAGGCAAATTGTGGTGTTTCATTAATGTTACCCTTATTGAATACCACCCCATTGGTAGACATTTCATGGATAATCCTTCCGTTGCCATTGACGGCATTTGAAACGCTGTCAAGAAGCTCAATTGTCTGATATACCGCATCGTGTTGCCCAATGGCTATATAACCTTTTAATGCATATTCACTATCTACTCCAAACCACCAGGGATAGTCAGGAATACCTGCAGTAATACCAGTACCTATTTCCGGAACGGTCCTTACAAGCCAATCGCAATTGTATTTGAGCCATTCAAATGCCTGTTGTAAATTTTTGTCTGGTACACTAAGTTTGGATTGGTTTGCCAAACGTAGGTATCGCAGTTTTTTTTCTTCAATTAATTTGAATGAATTCTTTTGAATTTCATGAAATGTTGCCAATGCGTCCTCTTTTGAAGTATAGGAACCCGCAATGGTAAAGGTTATAATTTTACTACTCCCCGCGGGGATGGAAAGCGTATACCCGAGTTTATTGGCCGTCCCCAAACCTGAATATTCATTGTCCTGAGGAGAATTTAATGTGGCCCTATTCAGAGATCCGAATGCAACATACCACGGATTAAGTTTGTCCTTTACCAGCCATAAATTTAATTCTTCAAGGAACTCCGCTGTATCAGGGCCATCAATCATCTGGTTTTCTTCACCCAGCCATGTAGGTCTGAGATCTGTGTGTCCGGTAAATTCAAAATCAAAATTTAAAGTGGTTTCCCCTGTATTCTCTAAACTGAATTGGATGACAATTCCTTCCAGATCATCCGGGGCAAATTGCCAACGTTTAATTTTTAGGTTTTTGTCCTTATAATCGTACTGTAACTCATTTCCAAATGGATAATTAATAAAAGTATTGGCGTTGTTTAATTCAATAGTTTCTTCTCCCCATTTAAGGACTGTACTGAAACCATCCATGAGCTTAATTGGATGATTCCAAATACCACCCATTTCACCTTTTATATGCCAGCCAATTTCGGGAAATGTTCCATTTTGATGACCAACCATATATGCCCTGTTCCCTGCAGTAAGATATGGCGAATCGAGATATTTTTTGTTGCCTTTAATTAAGGGGGTATCACTTAGAAGTATCCGGAAGCTATCATCCTCTACTACGGGCGCACAGGCAGCACATACAATTAGGACACCAATTAATATTAGTATTTTCTTCATGCAGACAGCGGGTTTATACTAAAACCTAATATATCGAAAGTATAAAAATTCGAAAGAAAAACATATTTGGAGTATGGATATTAATCTCGAAATATTTGGGAAAAAAAAAAGCGATTCCGGTCGCGGAATCGCTTTTTATCTATGATATGGTTTTACCGTCTTTATCTTTAAAACGGTATTCGAGATATGTGTATGCATCTCTAGGCTGTACTTTTACCCATTTTTTATGTTCCAAAAACCACTTGGAACGAATAGATGGGAAACCTTTTGTTATGTAAGCTGCAATAAAAGGATGTATATTTAAAACTATACCATTCTCCTTTTTGTTGCCTTTCATAATTCTTTCCAGATCGACATTAATTTTATCTACAAGTCCAATTGGAGCCTCCACTTCCTGGCCATTGCCACTGGGATTTTCCTCTGTAGTTTTAATATTGACTTCGGGACGAACCCGCTGTCTTGTGATCTGAATTAGCCCAAACTTGCTCGGTGGCAATATTTTATGTTTGGCCCGGTCATCTTTCATCTCATCCCTAAGGTGATCAAAAAGCTTTCTTCTGTGATCGGCCTTTATCATGTCAATAAAATCTACCACGATAATACCGCCCATATCTCGCAACCTAAGTTGCCTTGCAATTTCAGAGGCGGCAAGAAGATTTACTTCAAGAGCAGTATCTTCCTGATTTTTGGCTTTGTTAGAACGGTTGCCACTATTCACATCTATGACATGAAGTGCTTCTGTATGATCTATTATCAGATAAGCGCCTTTACTCATTGAAGCAGTACGCCCAAAAGATGTTTTTATCTGCCGTTCTATCCCAAATTTTTCAAAAATAGGAGCAGAAGAATTATAAAATTTTACAATTGATTCTTTTGCCGGTGCTATTTCGGCAACGTAATCTTTAATTTGGTTATAAAGCGTTTCATCGTCCACATGGATACCGGTGAAACTATCGTTAAACACATCTCTTAAAATTGAGGAAGCTCTATTGAGCTCCACTAAAACTTTAGAGGGTGTAGGTGCTTTATACAATTTCTTACACATTGCTGACCATTTGTTCAGCAAGTTTTGAAGATCCTTGTCTAATTCTGCTACTTTTTTGCCTTCCGCAACTGTCCTGATAATTACACCAAAACCTTTCGGTTTTATGCTTTTTACCAGTCTTTTGAGCCTGTCTTTCTCTTCTTTGCTTCCTATTTTTTGTGATACGGAAACACGGTCCGAAAAAGGTACCATTACAAGGTAACGTCCAGCAAGGGAAAGTTCGGAACTTATTCGTGGTCCTTTGGTGGAAATGGGCTCTTTAACAATTTGCACTAGCAAAGACTGATTAGCTTTGATCACAGTATTAATTGTGCCATGCTTATCTATATCTTTTTCAAATGGAAAATTTTTCAGGGAATAATTTCTTAATTTCCCTGTACTCACCTGTTTAATAAATTTCAACATGGAGGCCAATTGTGGCCCTAAGTCATGATAATGCAAAAAGGCATCTTTTTCATAGCCTACATTCACAAATGCCGCATTTAAACCCGTTACGGGCTTGCGTACTTTTGCAATCATTATATCGCCAACGTTAAAATTATTGGTATCCTCATCCTTGTGAAGTTCAATGAGCTTTCCATCCTTTAGTAAGGCAAAATCGACGGCATCAGAATTGGATCTTACGATTAATTCTCTATTCACCTGATTCAATTTATATCCTGTATTACGCAACACAGGATCGATTAAACATTAGTTGTTACAGGTTGTGTAAACCCGTCGAAATCCTTTTTAGAATTTCTATGTCAATGAACGTATAAAGAAAAAAAGCAATGGAAAGGGGATGAAAAATTCAACCCCTTTAAATTACTTTTTCTTATGGCGGTTAGCTCTCCGTCGCTTTTTACGCTTATGGGTAGCTACCTTATGTCTTTTTCTTTTTTTACCACTCGGCATAAAATTTTACTTTTTATTCTGTTATTACTGAACTTGAACGTTACTCTTAACTCCTTCCACAAAAACCTTGGCAGGTTTAAATGCAGGAATGTTGTGAGCTGGAATTTTGATAGTGGTATTTTTAGAAATATTCCTACCGGTTTTTTCTGCTCTTGTTTTGATAATAAAACTGCCAAACCCTCTAAGGTATACGTTGTCCCCATTCTCTAGAGAAGATTTTACTTCTTCCATAAATGTTTCAACAGTTGCTTGCACATCTCCTTTTTCAATTCCCAGTTTTTCTGAGATTCTCGATACAATATCCGCTTTCGTCATTTTAAAAATTTAGTTTATCTGTAAGTTTTTCAGGCTTGCAAATATATAAATATTATTCAATCTTTTGTCTTAATGAACTAATTTTAAGTATATAAACAGTTACTTTTGCTCCTTAGTATAATCGAGATGTCTTTTTCAAAAACAATTCTTCGATGGTATTCGGAGAATAAGAGAACTTTACCATGGAGAGAGACCAAAGATCCTTATAAAATTTGGCTTTCAGAAATTCTGCTACAACAAACCAGGGTTGCGCAGGGACTGCCTTATTACCACAAATTTCTTAAACAATATCCAACTGTAAATGATCTGGCTGCAGCGAATGAGGAAGAAATTCTAAAACTTTGGCAGGGATTAGGGTATTATTCAAGGGCCAGGAATCTTCATGCAACAGCCAAATTAGTCGCCAAAGATTTTAAGGGCGAATTTCCAAAAACCTACAAGGGTCTTCTAAAATTAAAGGGTATTGGAGATTATACCGCCAGCGCTATTGCATCTGCCAGTTATGATTTGCCTGAGCCTGTACTAGACGGAAATGTTTACAGGGTTCTGTCAAGATACTTTGGGGTTGATATACCGATTGACAGCTCTGATGGGAATAAATATTTCAAAAAACTGGCGCGGGAAGTGATGGATGTGGATGATATTGGGAATTATAATCAGGGAATAATGGAATTTGGTGCCATTCAATGTACTCCTCGAAATCCTTATTGCAACCAATGTCCATTGAATAACAGCTGTGCCGGGTTAAAAGAAAATAGGATTGCGGAATTACCAAGAAAGCAGAAGAAGACGAAGGTGAGAAGCAGGAATTTTAATTATTTAATACTACTCGACCCGGAAAACAATACTTTATTACAGCAACGAACCGCGAAGGGAATCTGGCAAAATCTATTTGAATTTCCATTGATCGAAACGGATAATCCAATTAGTTTTAAACAACTTACAGCACTCTTGCCAAAAGTATTTACAAATCAGAAGGTTCAATCTATTATAGAGTTTAATAAAAAAATAATTGTACACAAACTGTCGCATCAGCATCTGAATACAAAGTTCTGGTTAGTCAGAACGGATGAAATATTAAAAGAGGGTATTCCACCTTCTAATTTGGAGGATTTTCCGGTGCCAGTTTTGATTGCCGATGCAATTAAAACCCTTAAAATTTCGTATTTTTGAATTCTTAAACATAAGCTATGAGTGGTACATTAAACAAAGTGATGCTAATAGGGCATCTGGGTGATGAAGTTAAGATGCATTATTTTGAAGGAGGCAATTGTATAGGCCGTTTTCCTATCGCCACCAATGAAACATATACCAACAAGCAAACCGGCGAAAAGGTAACAAATACGGAATGGCACAATATTGTTCTTAGAAATAAAGCCGCGGAGATATGTGAAAAATACCTTAGTAAGGGGGATAAAATTTATGTTGAAGGCCGTTTAAAGACCAGGCAATGGCAAGGAGAAGATGGGAATACAAGGTATACTACCGAAGTCCATGTTCAGGATTTCACTTTTTTATCTACCAAAAAAGAAAGTATGGAAAATAGTATGTCCTCCGGTTCCGGAACCCCGCAGTCTGCCCAGTCCCCCAGGGACAACACTGCTTCTACAGTGACACAGACAGTAAGTGAGCCTGAAAAAGAAGATGATCTGCCATTCTAAACACTTAAGTAATTAAATTCTGACTATTGGATCCTGATCCCCTTAGTTTATTGCTGAACTTCGTCTTCCTGGACAGTGCCTTTGCATTAAAGATTGTCATTTTAATTATTTTATTGGTTTGTTCGGCCTTAATTTCTGGAGCTGAGGTGGCATTTTTTGGACTTTCACCAACCGATGTTAACGGGATTCAGGAAGAGGGAACATCCAAGGGGGGCATTGTAGTAGCTTTGTTGAAGAGACCAAAAAAGTTATTAGCCACAATTCTCATTGCCAACAATTCGATCAATATTGGAATTGTACTCTTATTTAGTTCTATTGGAGATACCATTTTTTCCAGTATAAATTATATCCTTTTTGGCATTATATCTGTTCGGTTTTTGCTCGAAGTGGTAGTCGCCACTTTCTTGATCTTAATGTTCGGGGAAATCCTTCCTAAGGTCTACGCCAATAGAAATCAGAAACAATTTTCTCATTTCATGGCTTACCCACTGAAAATATTAGATTTTCTGTTTTCACCATTAAGTCTTCCGATGAGGTCTGCTACCATTTTTATGTACAATAAATTGGGAAAGCAAAAAACCAATTTAAGTGTGGATCATCTGTCGCAAGCACTGGAACTTACTTCCGAAGGCGATACCACCAAAGAAGAACAGAAAATTTTGGAGGGAATTGTAACTTTTGGAAATACTGATACAAAACAGGTGATGCGCCCGCGGATAGACATATTTGCCCTGAGTGAAGACATGAAGTTCCCGGATGTTATTGCTGAAATAAAAAATCATGGATACTCCAGGATTCCGGTATTTTCAGAAAATATGGACAATGTCCTGGGGGTGCTTTATGTTAAAGATTTACTTCCTTATCTGGACAGAAAGGTTTTTGATTGGCTTTCACTCATTCGGGAACCTTATTTTGTTCCCGAGAACAAAAAACTGGATGATCTTTTGGTCGAATTTCAGGACAAGAAGAATCACTTGGCTGTGGTAGTTGATGAATACGGAGGTACATCGGGCATCGTTACTCTTGAAGATATCATTGAGGAGATTGTTGGTGATATTAGTGACGAATTCGATGATGTGGACCTTGTCTTTTCAAAGCTGGATGATTATAACTACGTATTTGACGGAAAAACCACTCTCAGGGATTTCTACAGAGTAGCAAAAATTGAAGAAGAACAAGCTTTTGAGGAGCAAAAAGGGGAGTCCGAAACAATAGCAGGCTTTGTTCTTGAGATATCGGGAAGTTTTCCTAAAAGAGGGGAGAAAGTGCATTTTGGAAATTATCAGTTCCTGGTAGAAAGTCTTGATAAGAAAAGAATTAAACAAATTAAAATAACCCTGCCTCATGCGACTTAAATGGCCAGTTGTTATATTGTTATTAGTCCTGATGGGATCGTGCAGGGAAGAGGTGCTTCCCAAGCCAAAGGCTATGCTTCGATTAGAATATCCTAATTCTTCTGGCGGTATTCTTCAAACGGATTATTTTGAATTTGAACTAAATGCGCTGACAAAAGTAAAAGAACAGGACCATAGGTCGCTTACATTGGAGTATCCGAAAATGAAAGGATCCATATTTATCACTTATAAAAAGGTGGAGGGCAATCTTGAAAAGTTACTTTCGGATGCTCAAAAACTGAGCTATGAGCATGCCGTTAAGGCGGATGCAATAGATCCAAAGGAATTTATTAACCAGCAAGACAAGGTTTATGGGATGTTTTATGAAGTCAGGGGCGATGCTGCCTCTCAGGCGCAATTTTATGTTACCGACAGCCTGGACCATTTTGTGACAGGCTCGTTGTACTTCTATGCTAAGCCAAACTACGATTCTATATATCCTGCTGCGGTTTACCTTCAAAATGATATACAAAGGATAATGGAAACTTTGAAGTGGAAGAATTAACTATGCTGCTGCAGGAATGATTAGATTCTCGCAGCTTAGAGTATCACTATGCAAAAGCAACTACTTCTGGATACCCATAAAAGGATATTGCCCTTTATCCATAAGACACCAATACTTAAGTCCAGTCTTATAAGTAAAATTGCCGGGGCCGAACTTTTTTTTAAATGTGAAAATTTTCAAAGAATGGGCGCCTATAAGATGAGAGGGGCAACAAATGCCATTCTCCTTTTATCTGAACAAGCCAGATCTGCCGGTGTGGTCACACATTCCTCAGGGAACTTTGCTCAGGCATTGGCTTTGGCCGCACAAAGCCTTGGGGTTAAAGCCTATATCGTTATGCCTTCTTCCGCCCCTGGAATTAAAATAAAAGCTGTAGAACAATACGGGGGTTATATTTCAATTTGTGAACCTACACTTTTGTCAAGGGAGGCAGCTTCGATGAAAATTCAAAAAAATACCGGTGCAACATTTATTCACCCTTCCAATAACATGGATGTAATTTTAGGGCAGGGAACTGCGGCTATGGAATTACTAGCCGATGCCCCTGATCTGGAGGGCATAGTCGTTCCGGTTGGAGGTGGTGGCTTACTTGCCGGCACAGCTCTCTCCGTACATTATTTTGGCCAGAGTTGCCAGGTGTTTGGAGGTGAACCTTTTGAGGCGGATGATGCCTACAGATCAATGATTAGTGGTAAAATTGAAGGTAATACGAGTACAAACACCATTGCTGATGGGCTAAAAACAGTTCTGGGCAATAAAAATTTTCCAATTATTCAAAAATATGTGAAAGGGATAATCAGAGTTTCGGAGGATGAAATCATATCGGCAATGCACCTGATCTGGGAGAGGATGAAGATCATTGTAGAGCCTTCCAGCGCAGTGGCGCTAGCGGCAGTTCTAAGAGAAAAAGAAAAGTTTTCGGCAAAGAAAATAGGAATCATTATTTCTGGTGGAAATGTAGACCTGGAACATCTGCCATTTTAGATTAATTGTTTTTGTCACTTAATAAACTTTCAGCATTTTGTATACTCAAATTTATCTGATCTCTCACGGCCTTCATTCTGTCTTCTTCTTCATTTAACCAAATTTGCTTCTGATCGCTCAACTTCTTACCATTCATGATTTCGTCGCTATCAAACTTATTGCCAAAACCCTGCATCCATTGCATCATTGAATCACGCGCAGCCTGCAAATCCCTTCTGGCGGCTTTATATTGCATTCCAATTTCCGTGCTATCTTCCTTACTGCTCAGTTCCCCCGCAAGTTTTGCCATGGCGCCCATTTTGGGCATAACCTCATCATGAATATTCATTACTTGCTTCATTTGGGAAACGGTGTCCGATTTTTTTTCTTCCTTACAAGAATAAATCAAACCAATAATCAATAAAGCAAGAACGATATTCGTGAGTTTCATAGTTGGAAATTAAAGTGGGGCAAATTTACGGAATGCAGCTTTTATACCCTATAATTGCAATCATATTTATTATCTACTTATCGCATTTCCAGAAAAAATGTCTGAAGACTATGGCCTTCAGACATTTCAATTCACTGGATTATAAGATAAACTGATTATTCAAAATCGGCCTCAGTTACCTCTTTGTTTATAACTGCCTGCAGTAATTTACTCTCAATTAATTGAGGCCCCATAGTACCCACTTTAATCGAAGGAAACTTGATGCCATCCACTTCCTGGTAATCCTTATAAGTAACCTCCTGATTTTGAGTTTGACCGTTAACCGTAATTACAGATGTTTCCTTTACTTTTAGACCACTTTCGACGTCATAAAAATAAGTTGCCTGTACAGCTTCTCCAGGGACTTCTATTTTGTAAGCATCTTTTCCATCTACCTCTTCAGTGCCAATCAGTTTTGCTTTATCACTGGTGGCTATACTTTGTTCAGGAAATATTCCCATGGCATTTTTAAGATCATTTTGCATTTCAGGAGGCAATGGAACTTTGTTTCCGCCTTGCTTCATGTATAATTCATCGCCTTTTGCTATAACTCCCATCATCGGCGCATCGTTCATATAAGTAGTTTGGGCATATTTATCTGCCGTTCTTTTTTCCTCTGTCCTGATCTTGGCTCCCATGGCCTCGCCCTCGTAAACCAGTATCAATGATTCAATCTTATCTACTTCACTCTTACCACCAATTGCTTCATAGTAATGGTTAATCACACTTAATACGTTAACACCCTCGGGAATAGCGGCATTATAATCTGGCTTTTCAACTTTTTCAACTGTTTTGCTATAGTACCTTACAGGAATCTTTTTCCCATTGATACTAACCTTCTCTAAATTTTCTACAACATCACTACCCTTTCCTACAACTACTACTCTGGTCTTTTCCAAAGAAAAGTATTTCTGAGCTGCTTTTTGAACATCCTCTTTGTTTACAGCATTCAGGCGTTCCAGGTAGGTCTTATAAAAGTCTCTGGCCAGGCCTTCAGTTTCTATATTCAGGGCATAACGAGCTATAGTTTCAGGACGTTCGAGTGCTAAAACAAAACTCCCCACATATTTGGCTTTGGCGTCCTTGAGTTCTTCATCGGTCACCGGATTCTTAATAATTTTATCTACTTCTTTAAGGATTTCTACCATGGCGCTATCCGTAACCGCATTTCGGACACTGGCAGATGCCTGAAAAACAGCAGGGGCATATTTGTCGTTCCCTATACTGGAATAGGAACCATATGTATAGCCTTTATCTTCTCTAAGGTTCATAAAAAGCCGTGCCTGTGAGCCGCCACCCAAAATTCTGTTAGCCAGCAATGCATCCAGGTAATCGTCGTCCTTCATTTTAAGATCAACCAGACTTTGAACACTAACTTCAGATTGTACGGCATTGGGCATATCCACAAAATTGATTTGAGTGAATAGCGCATCTGATGGGCGGGAATAGCTTAAACTAGGTGGTACTGCTTTTGTCCAGGGCGTAAAGTATTCTGTAGCTAACTCCTGCACATTTTCAATAGTTACATCGCCAATTACCACTAGATAAGCATTTGCAGGAACAAAATATTCCTGATAAAACTGCATTACATCGCCAAGGGATACGTTGTTAACGGTTTCCTCTGTTGTAAATTCGCCATACGGATGTATTTTGCCATAGGCCAGCGCATATTGTACCCTGCCGGCAATAGCCGAAACGTCTTTTTCCTGAGATTTAAGACCGGTAATTAACTTGGCTTTTTCTTTTTCAAATTCTTCCTGAGTGAAATTCGGGTTTATGGCAGCATCGGCCATTAATTCCAGGATTCTTGGAAAATATTTGGATAATGAACTGGCAAAGGCGCTTTGAGATCCAAAATTGAGCCTTGCGCCGAGGAAATCTATTTCCTCATTAAATTCATCCTTCGGGATAGATTTAGAACCATTCCCTAGTAGACTGGCAGTAAGCGATGATACGCCTGCCTTATCTCCTTCGGCCACCGGAGGGTTATCAATTCTTAATTGGATAGAAACCCGGGGTAGTTTATTATTTTCAACTACCATTACTTTCAATCCGTTGTTGAGACTAAAACTCTGAGGTTCCTGTAAATTGATTTCCGGAGCGGGTCCGGATTCGGGCATTTTACTGCGGTCTATTTGTGCATGAGCACCTAAAGCTACAAATGCAATTAAAATCAGCGTATATAAATTTTTCATTTCAGTATTTAATTTTGAACGGGTTCCTCAGGTAAATATTCCAATTCCACTCGTTGGTTGGCTTGCAAATATTTATTTGCCACTTCTTTTATTTCTTCTCTGGTAATAGATCTGTAGATTTCTATTTGATTATTGATCAGACTTGTGTCGTCATATAAAGTATAGTATCTGGCCAGTGAATTTGCAATACCTGCAATGCTACTGTTAGAGTTTACAAACGAATTCTCGAATTTGTTCATTAATTTTTGATGATCTTTTTCAGAAATCAATTCTGTTTGGATTTTAGCTATTTCTTCGTCAATTTCCGCAGTGATCACCTCCAAAGGGGTTTCGCCAACAGGAAGCCCACCAACGACATAGGCGCCATAATCTTCCTGGGAAACATTGAAGGCAAACACCTGAAGTGCCTGTTTTTGATCGTCTACCAATTTTTTATAAAGTTTGGAACTCTTACCATCACTTAAATAGGTAGAGATCATATCCAAAACGTAGGCCTCACGTTCTGTTTCGGCTGGTGTTCTGTATCCTAAAAGGATTGCGGGGATCTGAATATTTGAATCGTTAAATTTGATTTTGATTGGTCCCTGAATAGGATCTTCAGTATATGTTTGTCTTTCAATAGGATTCCCTTTGGGGATAGGTCCAAAATAGTCCTTGATCATTTTTTTTGTCTGGTCAATATCTATATCTCCTGCAACAGTCAGGACCGCATTGTTGGGGACATAAAATTTTTGGTTGAATTCCTTAAAGTCCTCCAGTGAGGCATTTGAAAGATGTTCCAGGGAACCAATGGTGGTCCATCGATACGGATGTTTGGTAAAGAGTGTCTTAAACATTTGTTCCTGCCATCTTCCATAGGGCGCGTTGTCAACACGGAGTCTCCGCTCTTCCTGCACAACTTCACTTTGAGTATCAACGCCCACTTTATTTATTATTGGGTGCATTAGACGTTCAGATTCTAGCCAGAGTCCCAATTCCAGATTGTTGGAAGGGAAAGTTTCATAATAATAGGTACGGTCCTGGGTAGTATTTGCATTGCCCTGTCCACCCCTGGAGGAAACAATTTTGGACCATTCTCCACGCTCAATATTCTTAGTCCCTTCAAAAAGAAGGTGCTCAAAAAAGTGCGCAAATCCGGTTTTATCTGGATTTTCATCTTTTGCACCAACATGATACATTACCGCTGTAGTAACTACAGGTGCGGAATTATCCTGGTGGAGGATGACATGAAGCCCGTTGTCAAGATCGTATTCTTCGTAGGTAACTTCCTGGGCATTAGTAGCCATTATTGCACAGAGCAAAGGTATGGCAAGGATTAGTGTTTTCATTCTCAATTAAATTAAGTGGTTTTTATTTATCTGCCAATCATAGGTATACGAATGCAGGCTAATGTTACACGAATATAATTTTTTTACTAAAAAGGACAGAAATAGTCTGTTGCTTTAACAAGAATTTATGGGATAATTCATCAATATTCCCTAAATTCAATGAGCTAACGTCAAATAGAATCAAAATGAAACAATTTGCATTACCGATAAGATTTGGAGTTGCAACCAGTGGATGTCTGATTGCCTATTTTTTAATACTTTCCTTGTTTGGCTTACATACCAACGTTTTTTATAGTTTATTTAATGGTGTGATAACCGGATTTGGTATCTATGAGGCAATAAAATACTTCAGACTTAAGGATAAAGATGGTTTTAACTATGGTGCCGGGTTTACCGCCGGAATGGTTACCGGATTTGTTGCTTCCCTGATTTTTACCTTTTTTTTCGCACTTTATTCTACTGAACTAAACTCCGGATTTTTAGAACAACTTTCTTCAGTTTTTTTCAAAGATTTTCAAAATTTTGAAGGGATTGTCTTTTTTACTGTTGCAATAATGGGGTTTGCAACTACTGTGGTACTTACTCTCGCATTTATGCAACTCTTTAAAGCCTCTAATAACCCACAGAAAAAATCGGCTTAAATTCCTCAAAATTCACTTGCGAATTACCAATTTAGCAGTATATTTGCACCCTCCTACGCAATACCTATGGAATTGCTTGGGACGGCAGGCCCGCTGGGCACTATCAAAAATAAATATTTAATATACACGCTATGTACGCAATTGTAGAGATGGCAGGGCAGCAATTTAAAGTTGCAAAAGACCAAAAAGTGTATGTTCACCGTTTAAAGGAAGAAGAAGGTAAAAAGGTAACTTTTAACAACGTACTTCTTATAGAAGATGGCAAGAACATCACGATTGGCGCCCCAGCTATAGACGGAGCCGCTGTTGAGGCCAAAGTCGTAAAACACCTAAAGGGTGACAAGGTAATCGTCTTTAAAAAGAAAAGACGTAAAGGCTACCAAAAGAAAAATGGGCATAGACAATATTTGACCGAATTGGTTATTGAAAGTATTGTCGCCAAGGGTGCTAAAAAAGCATCCCCTGTAAAAGCCAAGGTAGAAAAACCCAAAAAAGCTACTCCGGTTGCAGCCACTAAGAAGGCGGCAGCACCTAAGGCAAAAGCCGAAACAAAAAAGGCCGCAACTAAGAATGTCGATACTAAGAAAGCTGCCCCCAAAAAAGCAGCTCCAAAAGCTACGGCAGACCTGAGTAAAAATACGGTAGCCGAGTTAAAAGAAATGGCAAAGGCAAAAGGAATTGAGGGAATCTCTTCAATGAAAAAGGCCGATTTGATTGCCGCGTTGAGTAAATAATAACAGTACTGTTGTCTGATAATTATCAGATAAACGGTTTTAATAATAACATCATGGCACATAAAAAAGGTGTAGGTAGTTCTAAAAACGGTAGGGAGTCAGAATCTAAACGCTTGGGTGTGAAGATCTATGGCGGACAAGCTGCTGCGGCAGGAAATATTATCGTTAGGCAACGAGGTACCAGACATAATCCGGGAGAGAACGTTTATGCCGGAAAAGATCATACTTTGCACGCCAAGGTTGACGGTCTTGTAAAATTTGAAAAGAAGTCCGGAGGCAAGTCTTTTGTCTCTATTGAGCCATACGAGGCTTAAATTTTCGAGCTAACAAAATTATTGACCCTGACAAGAGCAATCTTATCAGGGTTTTTTTATTTGACGCAGCAACAGCCAATATTAGTTGGTAATTTCAGTGCGTCTTCGTTAACCTTTCTTTCAATAGCTCAATAACACTTTCACCATCCACATTCACACAAATGTTTATTTTGGGACGATTCTGCCAGGGGGCTAACGCTTCCCTTTCTTCATTATCCGATTCCCCTGTTGAAGGCCAGGTTTTACCCCTGCCCATACCTTCCTGTATATCTACCCTTACAGGATATTGTACTGTTTTATATAATTTCTTATTCAATAAATAAGCAAATACCGAAGCATCGTGTAAATAGGTTCCGTCCATCTTATTAACCCGTTTATAAAAGTCCAGATAGAATAGGTAAGCCCTGCTTACATGGTTATTGATTGGGGAATTGAAATTGGCGATTTCATCAAAATCTAGCCGACTTAAAATAGTCTTATGAGTAACGTCTAAGCCTACCATGGTGATAGGCCAGGAAGCGCCAAGGACTATATCGGCTGCCTTGGGATCCGAGAGCATATTGGCTTCCGCGGCAGGGGTGGCATTTCCTTCACAAAAAGCGTTACCACCCATAAAAACAACCTCCCTCACCTTTTGTTGAATTCCTGGTTCTTTTTTTAAGGCCAACGCCAGATTGGTCAAAGGTCCAAGCGCCGCGAGTGTAACCTGGCCGGGAAATTCATTGATCTTCTTAATTATGAATTCTACCGCCGAAAGTGTATCAACCCGCAAAGCAACATCGGGTTCCCAGGTATTACCCTGCCCGTCATCACCATGAATGAAGGGTACCCCGCCAGAGAATTCACCGCTCAATGGATTAGAAGCACCCCGGGCAACGGGAATCTCGGCCTTTCCCAGAAGATGTAACAAGCGTAAAGCATTAGAGGTTGTTAAACTTATATCAACGTTCCCAAAAACTGTGGTCAATCCCAGAATATCAAATTCCTCAGAAGCAAAGGCAAATTGTATGGCCATACTGTCATCTATTCCTGGATCTGTATCAATAATTACTTTTCTCATAGCGTATGTGTAGTTCAGAGGCCTGATTCTTTATACAACCGCAACTATTGGCAGAAGAACTATATCAAATCAATCACAATAATTTTTCCGCTATCTCCTGCCAATGGTGAACACGCTCAAATGAGTTGGTATGGATATTATGCGGGGATGTAAAAAGGAAAGATCTGCCCTTAAAATTCTCCAGATTGTACGGGCGGTCATCAATAAGGATATCGCCCTTAAGTACATGTTTGTGACCACATAAAATGCGCTGTTGCCAGGGAATGAAAGGGAAATATTTATCTAACCATTCACTTTTTTCTAACAAAGAATTTGGAAACTGCATGGCGGCAGAGGCAATATATACGTCGTATTTGGTCGTCAGCGTTTTTAGCACTTCCTGACTGTCGCGAATCGGTTTAAGGGCACTAAAGAAACCGAGCTGACAAGCATGCTGGCGTACACTTTCCTGATGGTCCTCAGGCACACATTGCCACACTTCTCTCCCAAGACAATTTTCGACTGTAAGAGAGGCTTTATAGTCCTTGTTATAAATTTCTATATGGGCTCCATATGTATCTGCCATTACTTCGTCCATATCAACAAATAAGGTCATAGGCTTAATTTTGGACCGAAGAAAGAGAAAAATTGTTTTAATCCGAAATTATTTTTGAGAATTGCTGGTTGCAAAACTAAATAGTTGAAGGTTTTCCAATAATTTATTACCTTGTTAATTCACTAAAAATATTATTATGAAAGCATTTCAATCAATAATAACCGTGATACTTCTGGTAGTTTCAGTGGCATTGCATTCACAGACTAAAAAGGAACAGAAAATCATGGCTGATGCCGTAAAGGCAAAAAAGGAACTGCTCAAAACCAGTTCTGGGCTGCAATCTTTTTTTGATAATTCAGCGGGATATGTAATTTTTCCAAATGTAGGTAAAGGGGGTTTTATTATCGGAGGTGCCTCCGGAAACGGCGTGGTTTATACAAATGGAAATGCAGTGGGAATGGCAGATCTTAAAAAACTAAACGTTGGCTTTCAGGCCGGGGGACAAGCTATTATTGAAATCATCTTCTTTGAAACAAAGGTTGACTTAAACAGGTTCATGGAAGGTAAATTCGCCTTCGCAGCAGAAGCTTCAGCGGTGGCACTTAAATCTGGTGTTGCATTTAATGCTAAATATAAAGATGGTGTAGCCGTTTTTGCATTACCTAAAGCCGGACTTATGGCGGACGCTTCGGTAGGGGGTCAGAAATTTGGATATCATCCTTTCTAAGGCCGATATGTACAAAACGAAAAATCCTGATCATATGTGATCAGGATTTTCAATTGTTAAAAAAATTATCCTTTAAATTAAATCAATACCGGTAGTAGTCAGGTTTGAACGGGCCATTGACTTTCACACCAATATATTCTGCCTGATCCTCCTTAAGATCTGTCAGTTCAGCTCCGAGCCTGGAAAGATGTAATTTAGCCACCTTTTCATCCAGATGTTTTGGGAGCATATACACCTTGTTCTCATATTTATCGTTATGCTTCCAAAGTTCTATCTGTGCCAGCGTTTGGTTGGTAAATGAATTGCTCATCACAAAACTAGGATGTCCTGTGGCACAACCCAAATTCACCAGCCTTCCTTCTGCCAGTACAATAATATCCTTTCCGTCAAGATTGTATTTGTCTACCTGTGGTTTAATTTCATCCTTTGTGTCCCCGTAATTTTCGTTCAGCCAGGCCATATCAATTTCGTTGTCAAAATGCCCGATATTACAGACAATAGCCTTGTCTCTCATTGCGATGAAATGCTCCGGGCGGATAATATCTTTATTACCTGTTGAGGTAATTACAATATCCGCATTATGGATTACAGATTCCAGTTTTTTAACCTCGAAACCATCCATACAAGCCTGGAGCGCACAAATCGGATCTATTTCCGTAATCGTTACAATTGCACCTGCTCCTTTGAACGAAGCGGCAGTTCCCTTGCCAACATCTCCATAACCAGCAACCACCACTTTTTTGCCGGCGAGCATAGTATCCGTAGCCCTGCGTATGGCATCTACGGCGCTTTCTCTGCAACCATATTTGTTGTCAAATTTTGACTTGGTTACCGAGTCGTTGACATTAATAGCTGGCATTGGCAGTGTCCCGTTTTTTACTCTTTCATAGAGTCTGTGTACGCCGGTGGTAGTTTCCTCTGATAATCCTTTGATACCCTTGGCAAATTCTGGGTACTTATCTAAAACCATGTTCGTAAGGTCACCCCCATCATCAAGAATCATATTTAATGGTTTACGGTCTTCCCCGAAAAACAGCGTTTGTTCTATACACCAATCAAATTCCTCTTCGGTCATTCCTTTCCAGGCGTAAACAGGAATATCCGCCGCAGCTATAGCTGCCGCTGCATGATCCTGTGTAGAGAAAATGTTACACGAACTCCAGGTTACTTCAGCCCCAAGAGCTATTAATGTTTCGATCAATACTGCTGTTTGAATGGTCATGTGAAGGCAGCCGGCAATACGAGCCCCCTTTAAAGGTTGCTCCTGTCCAAACTCCTCTCTCAGAGACATAAGTCCGGGCATTTCTGCTTCAGCAAGTGCTATCTCCTTTCTTCCCCAGTTAGCCAAAGTAATGTCCTTGACTTTATAGGGTACATAAGTTGTAGTTTTGGTGCTCATATATATTTTTTATTTTACTTTCGTTTTATCGCAGTATTACTGAGATAAATGCAATTGCAAAGGTAATGATAACTTAAATAATCCCATGCCTCTTTACAAAACTATAACAGTTGAACCGGGCATAAATGCCTACCTATGGCATGTCACAGAGTCCGAGGATGAATTATCCGAAGATTTACTGCTACAGCCCAAAAGTCAGTTAAGGATAAAAGGGATGAAATCTGAATTACATCGCAGGGCGTTTATAAGTATTCGCCATCTGTTGTGTGAAGCAGGATATAGCGATAGCGATCTGTATTATGATACCACCGGGAAACCACATTTACAGGACGGAAGGTTTATCTCAATTACTCACTCTCATCAATATACGGGCATTATTGTGAGTTCAGAAAAAGAAGTCGGTATTGATATTGAGAAACAACGCGAAAAAATATTGCGTATAGCACATAAATTTACACCGCTTCAAGAATATATTACAATATCAAATACCGAAGCTTTAATTAGAAAACTTACACTGGTCTGGGGAGCCAAAGAGTCTCTTTATAAAATTTATGCAACACATGGCCTTAGTTTTTTACACCATATTTCGATTGAAGATTTTGAGATATCCGATAATAAAACGAGAGGGGAAATACTGTATAAAGGCAATAAGACCAATTATGAAATTTCTTTTGTTGAATTTGACGGATTTGGCTGTGTTTACGCGCTTAAAGAAGCTAATAACTGATAATGACAAGTCCCTGTCAATAAAATATAATTATGAATATATCAGTAGAACTTACGCTTAGCCCTTTGCAAGACAATTTTGAAGACATTATTATCGATTTCATTAACAGACTTCGGGATTCGGGTCTGACTGTCATGGAGAATCCCTTGAGTACACAAGTATATGGAGAATACAATACAGTAATGCACTTGCTTCAGACTGAGATTAAAGAAGTTTTTGAGGTATTAGATCAGGGATTGATATTTTTGAAAATAGTTAAATCTGATCGCAGCGATTATGAGCCCCATTCTTGACTTTTTCCTTGATCCGTACCGGGATAGAGAATTTTATATTATACTACTTGAGGCCATAGCTTTTGTTTTTGGTATTGCAAGTGTTGTTTATGCCAAGAAGGAGAACATATTAGTGTATCCTACAGGACTCATTGCCACCCTAATTACTGTTTATATTTTTTTACTCGATAGGCTCTATGGCGATATGATGATGAATTTTTACTACTCTATAATGAGTATTTATGGGTGGTGGAATTGGGCAAGAGTGAAGAATAAAAAAAAGCTTGTTCAGATATCAAGAACCAATTTTAGTGAAAAAGTAGTGGGGTTTGGTTTTTTTATATTAACCATGGTGGTTACCTATACTGTTTACAGGCTGTCAGGAACAGAGATTGGCACCGCCAATTATATTGATATTCTCACTTCTGGTATATTTTTTACTGCCATGTGGTATATGGCAAATAAGAAATTAGAAAACTGGACACTCTGGATAATAGCAGATATAATAACTGTACCATTATATGCTTACAGGGGTTGGGGGATGCTTTCTCTCCAATATCTTATATTTACCATCCTGGCCATACAGGGATATATCGCATGGAAGAAAAGCTTAAACAAGAAGACACAGACATTATAAAAGTTGTTTTATTCGGACCTGAGTCAACAGGTAAAACCACACTATCCGAACAATTGGCCAGGCACTATAATACGGTCTGGGTACCAGAGTATGCCCGGGAATATCTACAGAATAAGTGGAACAATGAACGAAAGACCTGTGAACCGGATGATTTATTACCGATTGCCGAAGGACAAATGAAGCTTGAGAATACACTTTCTAAAAAGGCCTCCAAAATATTGATTTGTGATACGGACCTTTTAGAGACAATGGTCTATTCTGAAGCTTACTACCTTGGATATTGTGATCCAACTCTGGAGAAACATGCCCTGAAAAACTCTTATGACTTATATTTACTAACCTATATAGACATACCCTGGGAGAAAGACGATTTGAGAGATAAACCAGCAGAACGGGAGCGGATGTTTCAATATTTTAAAGATACACTGGAAAGGCATAAGCGAAATTTTATTATCTTAAAAGGAAGTAAAAAAGCTCGCCTGGCAACAGCAATAGCGGCAATAAATAATTTGAAATTTAGATGATCCAATTTACAGAAGAAGACAAACAGCAATTTGAAAAGGCGGGAATATCCGAGGAGAAAGTTTTGAAACAAATAGGAACTTTTGAAGAAGGCATAGCTATGGTCTGCCTTGAAAAAGAGGCGGTTGTTTCCTCGGGAATTTGGAAGTTCAGCAAGGAAGAAGAGGAATCCCTTATCCATTTCTTTGAAAATACCATCGAGGATTTGGAGGTTTTAAAATTTGTCCCTGCCTCAGGTGCGGCTTCAAGAATGTTCAAGACATTATTCAATTTTATGGAAAGTTTTGATCCAAAAAAGGAAACCTTGAATAAATATATATCCAGGACAGGCGACAGTGATATCGCCACATTTTTCAGGGAACAGAATAAATTGCCGTTTGTAGAAATCATAAATGAAGAGATCCGGGGAAAAGGTGCGACTAAGGACGAAGAATATCTTTTGTTTGTAAAGGAAATGCTTCTTGAAAAGGGATTTAATTATGGCTTTTATCCTAAAGGCCTATTGCCTTTTCACAATTATGGTAAATATCTTAGTAGTCCGTTTGAAGAGCATCTGAAAGAAGGATCAAAATATGCAGCTGTTAGCAACAAGGCAGTTTTACATTTTACTATTTCGGAACAACATAAAGAGATGTTTAAGGAAGAATATGGCCGGATAGAAGAAAGAGTGGTATCCGCAACCCATACTTCATTCGAGATAAGCTATTCTTTCCAAAAATTGTCAACAGATACTATTGCCGTGACCATGGATAACCAACCATTTAGAAACCAAGATGGTTCATTGCTGTTCAGGCCGGGAGGACATGGCGCACTCATAGAGAATCTGAATGAACAGGATGCGGATATCATATTTATTAAGAACATCGATAATGTTGTTGTACCTGAATATTTGGATAGGGTTTCTTCCAGCAAAAAAGTGCTGGCCGGCTTGCTGCTAAGAATACAGGAGAAGGCCTTTTATTATGCCAATCTGCTCGATAAAAACGATATTGACGGAGAACAGCTTCTCGCCTTAAAATCTTTTTTGGAAAATGATCTTAATGTGCGATTCTCGGATAAATTTTTAGGCTTTAGTATAGATCAGCAACTTGCGGTGTATAAGGACAAAATTAACAGGCCGATACGTATATGTGGGATGGTAAAAAATGAAGGAGAACCTGGGGGAGGGCCTTTTTGGATTAGGGATAGACATGATCATATTTCGCTACAGATTATAGAATCGGCTCAGGTTGATATGTCAGATGAGGAACAGTTGAGTATCTTTAAGAATTCTACCCATTTTAATCCGGTCGATTTGGTTTGTGGTGTCAAAAACCATAATGGGGAGAAATATAACTTGCTGAATTTTGTAGATGATAAACAAGGTTTTATTAGCACAAAAACAAAAGATGGTAAAACGCTAAAAGCACTGGAATTACCAGGATTGTGGAATGGTGCGATGGCCTATTGGAATACTATATTCGTTGAAGTTCCGCTAATAACTTTCAATCCGGTTAAGACGGTGAACGACTTGCTAAAGCCTACTCATCAAATCGCATAGCGGCTTAGGTACTTAAAAGAAAGTGTGTAATTTTTACACATTTTTTTTGTGCCTTACACATCCTTATACAGCAGATAAGAAAAAACAAATATTTAATCATTTGAAAAACAAATGGTTATAAATCTTTTGTGCCAGAGTTGTTACTGGCATCATTTTCCCATTATAAATGATGGTTACAAAACAAAAGTTTAATTAAAAGAACAAAAAAATGAAAAAATTATTTTTAGTAGCAGCATTAGCTTTAGGAAGTTTAACAACATTTGCACAGGACAGCGAGGAAGTTCAGGCAGAAGCAACAGAGGTGATAGAAGCGCAAGATAACTTTGCCAGTATAGAATTGTCAGAATTACCCGAATCTATTACTGAAGCATTAGCCAAAGACCATCCCAATACAACTATTACCAAGGCTTATGTTAATGAAGAGGCACAATATAAATTAGAAGTTACCAAGGAAGATGGGTCCGAAGTACAATTGTACGCTGATGAAGAAGGTAACTGGTTAGAAATGTAAGTTAAGCGTTTATTAAATAGCGTAAACTAATTTTGGTTAGTTTGGTTTAGAATTACCGCTGGTGAATATCATCAGCGGTAATTTTTTATGTGACTTTTCCCCAAATGTTGTGTCTAACTATATAGAATTAAGGAATAAACCAATCAGAAGGAATGAGACACTTAATGATTTCAGCGATTTATGCTCTTGCCTGCCTGGCATCATTCATTTTGGCAGTTACTGTGTCAAATGAAGGGAAAGCCGGCTCCAGTATAGAAAAAATCATTGAAATTGAAGAAGCAAAAATAAATAAGAATAAGGATAATGCGTCTCAAACACTAACCACGTATTATCCGGAGCCAACTGAGATTGCAAAAAATCTATAACAATTAAGTTTCCCCGTTCAATTAACATTATAAGGGATGCGGATTTAGCGATGATCTAATTCCTTTTATAATTTTTGAAATTGATTAATAAGGTTTTAGGTTTTTTGGTTGTTGGTTTATTTAAAGTCCCGGCTTTTCGATTACTATCGGATTCGGGACTTTTTTGTTTTTGACCGTATACATTTTACACAATCTATTAGTGGAGTACACATAATTACACACTGAGCTTTCAAATCAAATAAGTGTAAAATATTGATAAGCAACAATATAGATATAATATCTGTTTTAAAACTAATATGGTATCATATTTTCTATAAGTAAGTCAGGTTTAATATTTAAATACATAGAAAATCATGAAGAAATTAATTTTTGCCGCAGTATTTTCATTGGGAAGCTTAACAGCTTTTGCTCAAGATACAGAAGAAGTTCAGGCAGATGCAACAGAAGTTGTTGCTGAAGCGCAGGACCAGTTTTCTGAAATTGCAGTTGAAGAATTGCCAGAAGCAGTTACTGCCGCCGTTGAAAAAAACTATCCTACTGCAACCATTAACAAAGCCTATGTTAACGAAGCTAGGCAATTTAAGCTAGATGTTTCCCTTGAAGACGGAACATCGGGCACGTTGTATGCTGATGAAAATGGCAATTGGATTGAGCAATAAAATAACTTGAGTTATTTGTTTTGTATCAAGTTGGTTTGGTCGGAACGGAGTCCTATTTGGGCTCCGTTCTTTTTTTGCATTTATTTAAGACGTTGAGATAACTTAATTACTGTGTTTTTACGTACATACATAACAAGACAGTTATATGCCAAACATCTTGATTATAGAAGACGACGCTGCTTTCTGTCAAATGCTCCAAAAATTCCTGAGTAAGCAGGGTTATGAGGTGCAAAGCAGTTTCACCGCCCCAGATGCCAAATTAAAGTACCGGACCACCAGTTTTGATCTGGTCCTCACGGATTTAAGGCTACCCGATTATGACGGTATTCAGCTATTGGTTGATATCAAAACCGCCAGCCCGCAAACAACGGTCATTGTGATGACAGGCTACGCAGAGGTTGGAACGGCAGTTACAGCTATGAAAAAAGGAGCGTTCGATTACATAGCCAAGCCTTTTACGCCCGATGAGATGTTGGATGTCATATCCAAGGCCCTTGGAACCACCGCCTTACAAGGTGCTAAAAATGATCCCCTGGAGAAAAGAAAAGCACAATTATCATTTAAGGAGCAGGGTGTAATACACGGAATTAGTGAAGCATCTAACAGGCTAAATGAATATATTCAACTAGTGGCTCCAACAGATATATCTGTATTAATCACAGGTGAAAGTGGTACAGGTAAAGAAATAACAGCAAGGGCTATTCACAACAATAGTGTCAGGAAAAATTTTGAGTTTGTGGCGGTAGATTGTGGTGCTATACCCAAGGAATTGGCCAGCAGTGAATTTTTTGGGCATGTTAAAGGCAGTTTTACAGGAGCTGTAGAAGATAAAATTGGTCATTTCGAAGCAGCAAACAAGGGGACACTCTTTCTTGATGAAGTAGGCAATTTGTCTTATGGCAATCAGATACAATTACTGAGAGCACTTCAGGAAAGAAAAATAAAACGCGTCGGTAGTACAAAAGAAATCATAGCAGATGTAAGGATTATAACAGCCACAAATGAAGACCTTAAGACGGCCGTGGAGAAAGGCAGCTTCAGAGAGGATCTTTACCATAGATTAAATGAATTTTCAATTTCAATTCCATCTTTGGAAGAACGGTTTGAAGATCTTCCGCTTTTTATCGCGTATTTTCTGGAAATTGCTAATAAGAGCCTGAACAAAAATGTACTTGGATGCTCAGATGAAGTACTTCAGGTTTTTCAGTGTTACCGTTGGCCCGGCAACTTACGGGAATTGCAAAATGTGATGAAAAGAGCAGTTTTACTTACGGTAGGTGATACCATAGAAACAAATGTATTACCTGCAGAAGTAATTAATTCTAGCGCGCAGGTCCCAAGTTCCCGTGGTTTTTCTAAAGCAGATTATGAGAAAGAACAAATTTTGAAAGCTTTAAAAAAAACCAACTTCAATAAATCTAAGGCAGCTAAATTGCTACAGGTTACCAGGAAAACCCTTTACAATAAAATTAATCAATATAACTTGGACTTTTAATTATATGCGCCCTTAGTGCTTCCAAAAGCTGAGTCGAATTCTTTTCAATATTGTAATAAAGCGCAATTTCTTCACTGGCATTTTTTTCTTCCTGATTTAGGCATTCTAAAATTTCCAGATCGGGCACAACACTAACTACTTTCAATTGCCGGAACATAGGTAACATTCTATGACTAACATTGTTTATATCAGTATAATTGCCATTTTCCACACCCAATTTGAGCTGCTGGATATTTGATTTGGTTTCCGTTATGAATGTGCGAAGTACGTCATTTATCGCTTCATCATTTTCACCTAAAAAGGATGAAATCATGCTTAAATCGAACAAATACCATTGATTTTTATGCATTTTTGACGTTTTTTCATCATTTTTTGTAAAAAAGTGTCCCGGAGCAATTTTAGCTAAAACTGCTAAAAAGTCTTCTTTGCAAAATGGTTTTTGCAGAATTTCAGTAAATCCTGCAGCTGCATAGGTCTTAATTTCAAGATCCCTTCTTCCTGTCATTGCAATTATTGGTTGTTGACCGTAGTGTGCATAATCTTCAGAATGTAATTTCTTAATTACGCCAAAACCATCAGTAACGGGCATTTGAATATCTGTCAATACAGCATCATATTTTAGATTGTCCTTTTTGCCTACTTGTTCAAAATCTTGAAATGAATAAACATTAATCCCAATACCGGCACATAACTCTGATAATAATTGTAACATGGAAGCATCATCATCAATTATCAGCATTGAAAAACTTCGATCATTTTTTAATATGTATTTTTTGTTTTTAACTGCGACAGTTTTATCGGAAATCTGTAGTGGCAGGCTCACGATAAAGGTGCTTCCTTTTCCTTCCTTGCTCTCCAATCTGATTGTACCATCAAGTAATTCTGTCAGCTTCTTGGATATGGTAAGGCCAAGACCATAACCTCCGTATTTTCTTTCGGTCATTTCGTCGGCCTGTGTAAATTCCTTAAAGATTAATTTCTGTTTCTCTTTCGGAATCCCAATACCACTATCTTTAATGGTTATGGTTGTTAGATAGTTCTCCAAAGTAGCTTTTTTAATATCCACGATGACTTCGATTAAACCCTCAACTGTAAATTTATAGGCGTTGCTGATAAGGTTTGTCACAATTTGTCGAATCCTGAAAGGGTCGCCTATTACGGTTGCATCTAATCGTCTATCTATTTTAAAAGTTAACGCTATGGGCTTGTCCCTATAAATCTCTTTTAAATTTTCAGCGGTTTCAATAATGAGATCAGAAAGAACAAATGGGAGTCTTTCTATTTTAATCTTACCTGCTTCCAGTTTGGAATAATCCAATAAGTCATTAACCAGACTTTCTACATAAACTGAGGCCGATTTTACATTTCTGATATAGGATAACTGCTTATTTGTAATTGGGGTATTCTCAATTAATTCTGTATAGCCAGAGATGGTGTTAAGCGGTGTTCTCAGATCATGACTTACAGTGGCAATTAGTTGCTCCCGACTCTTTAAGAGCGATTCAGAGAATTTTTTCTCCTTTTCTAAATTCTGACGATACATTTGAGCCTTCCAAAAATCTTTGTTTATTAAGAATGTAAAAACACCAACAATTACAAACCCCAGTAATGCCGCAAATCCGGCTAGCCGCCTGCTCCTTTTGAAAATAGCCTGTTTTTTTTGGTTATCATTATAAGTGTTCACGATAACTTCCTGTTCAAAGGCAGTGATAATATTACGTAGCTTCTGCGAAAGTACAAGTTCATTATTGTGAATTTCAAATTCCTTTCTTTCAAGGGATCTTTGTGTTCTGTTATCTTCTATTTTGGCCTGGCTGAGGAGTATCTTAGAAGTGTTAAGAATAGAATCAATCTCTTTAGTGTCCGGAGCTTCATTACCATCTTTGGGGACATTATTATTCAAATAAGCGGCCAAATCCCTGATTACCCTCTGTGCTTTAGGAGACAAATCATTGATATTCGGAGCAAGAGCTTCGGGTGTAATTTTACCTAAGGAAGCCTCCATTTTTTTAAATTCCATAAGTGCCTTATCCAAAGAGTTATTAGCTTCATTTTGCACTTTTAATTTACGGAGCTGACTGCTATTATAGACCTTTTGCTTTAATAGCAATTGTACGCTATCCAGGAGGTCTTGCTGGTACTCACTTTTAGTTAATAGTTTTAAAGAATCTATCTCGCTGGATATGGAATCAATTTTGGTAGAATAAGCCTTAAAATTTGTTGTAGTTCTTGTTTGAATAGCGAGTTTTGACAGGCTTTCAGCTTCGTATAGTTGTGTAAGTAATGAACTTGTCTTTAATAATTTGATATCGTTCAGATCAGCTGATTCATTAGAAAGATAGACCTTAATTTCAGAGATTATAAAAAAACCGACCCCCAGGGCCAGGACGGCCAAAACCATATAGCTTATGACAATTTTTAATGTAAATCTGTTATTTGAACTATCCACCATATTAAATTTCACGAACAAAGCTGTTATAGATACGTATGAATTGGTCTGCAGGGTTCTAAACAAAAGTTAATTATTTGACTGTTTTTACTATGATAAATAGAACTGTGGATGTATATTTGCCTCATCTCAAAGGGGTGCTTTTTTGGTTTTGGAAAGAAGATTGGTAGCAATCCTGAAATTCAAAACTTTTTAAGGGCTGAGATTATACCCAATGAACCTGGGCAGGTAATGCTGCCAAGGAATGCGTAAATCGCTGACTAGGTTTTCCGTTGTTCTGAAGAGAACAAAAATCATTGTCTAACAAGGAATAATTACCCCTTTTATTCGTAAAATCTTTACGGGTGAAATCGTCATATCAAAAATCCGCTTTTAAAGCCTTTGGAAAGAGATCGTTAATAGCGAAATACCTATTGAACTACTACAGTAAAGCACTTTTAAGCCTATTGGGATTCCTATTATTTTGCAATGGTTTAACAGCTCAGGAGCAAACAAAAGATTCTGTTATTGGGAAAGAAATTTTACTGGATGAGGTATTAGTATCCGCGGTAAGAGTTACTAATTCTTCGCCCGTCACATTCTCTAACCTAAACAAAGAAGCAATTAAATCGAGAAATCTGGGACAGGACATTCCGGTTCTCATCAATTTTCTACCCTCTGTGGTTACCACTTCGGATGCCGGCGCAGGGGTAGGTTATACAGGTATAAGAGTTCGAGGAAGTGACGCAACAAGGGTAAACGTAACCATTAATGGTATCCCTTATAACGATTCGGAATCCCATGGTACATTTTGGGTGAATATGCCAGATTTTGCTTCCTCTACAGAAAGCTTACAATTACAGCGGGGTGTTGGTACTTCTACAAATGGCGCCGGTGCTTTTGGTGCCAGCCTGAATATCTTAACAGACAATACTTCTAAAGCTGCTTACGGGCAATTTTCCTCTTCGTTCGGGAGTTTTAAAACTCTAAGAAATAACTTGAAATTTAGCACTGGTCTTTTAAACGATAGTTTCGAAATAGCCGGAAGACTATCCAGGATTACCTCAGACGGTTATGTGGACCGTGCCAGATCTGAATTGGAATCATATTTTCTTCAGGGATCTTTTAAAAGCAATAATACACTTATTAAAGGATTGCTATTTGGTGGTCATGAGATCACTTATCAGTCCTGGTTTGGAATAGATGCAGAAACCTTGTCAAATAACAGAACTTTTAATCCGGCCGGGATGTATACGGATGAAGACGGCTTTACTCTATTCTATGATAATGAAGTCGACAATTACAAACAAGATCATGCGCAGTTACATTGGAGCGAAAAGCTCTCCCCGGGATGGACAACAAATATCGCATTGCACTATACCAGAGGGAGAGGGTATTTTGAGCAATTCAGAGAAGACGATGCCTTCGAAACATATCAAATTGAACCCATCTCAGTAAATGGGGAACAAATTAATACCACAGATCTAATCAGAAGGCGATGGCTCGATAATGATTTCTACGGCACTGTACTCTCTGCGAATTATAAATCAAAGCAACTTACGCTGATCCTGGGAGGCGGATACAATGTATATAAAGGGGAACATTTTGGAGAGCTTATCTGGGCACGTTTTGCCGGTAACAGGGGTATACGTGACAGGTATTATGATGATGATTCTAAAAAAACTGATTTCAATTTTTTTACAAAGGCCAACTTTAAACTAAATAATAAATGGAGTCTTTATGGGGATGTACAACTGAGAACAGCTTCTTATGAGGCCAATGGAGACGATACTGGTATGGTAGATGATGCTTTTAGTTTTTTTAACCCGAAAGCAGGCATCAGTTTTAACCCTAACCTCAATAATAATTATTACCTCTCCTATGCAGTGGCCAATAGGGAACCCAATAGGAATGATTATGAAAATGGCAATCCTAAGCCCGAAAAACTAAATGATCTGGAGTTGGGATGGAGGTTTTTATCTTCAGGGACAAGGGTTAATACCAATATATACTTCATGAAGTACAAGAATCAATTGGTGCTGACAGGTGAACTTAATGATGTTGGTGCCCCGCTGCGATCCAATGTAGGGGACAGTTACCGTTTGGGCCTGGAGCTCGATGCCATGTTTAATTTTGGAAAGCACTTTAAGTGGCAACCCAACCTGGCTATCAGCAGTAACAAAAACAAAAATTTTGTATTTCAAAGAGATGGATCGCTTCAGGATCTTGGTGATACCAAAATTGCTTTCTCACCGGAGGTAGTAATTGGGAACAACCTTACATATGCGCCAAACAGCAATTTGCAGTTTGCATTACTTTCTAAATATATTGGCAAGCAGTATATGGGGAATATTGATGCAGCAGCTTCAATTTTAGAAAGTTACACACACACTGACCTAAGCATCCAATACGAACTGAATACTGATAAATTCATACATAATATTGTTTTTTCAGGTTTGATCAATAATATTTTTGATGCTAAATATGTCTCAAATGGGTACTTCTTTACTTATGATGATGATTTTTCCAATCCAGGTACTGTGACCACCATAGAAGGGGCGGGCTATTACCCACAGGCCGGTATTAATTTTTTAATAGGGATCACACTCAATTTTCAATAATTGAATATTATCCATCAGGCCTGGATTTTACATCAAACAGCGATATAAAATTGATCCTGTAATTTGAATCAGTCAAATTAATTAAATTAGTAAGCGGGAAATTTCTAACAGCCGGAACATTTTTTAAATATTTTACAACATGGATGATCATTTTGAACTAAACGATGCGGAATTTGAAGTAGCTTTTAGCAAGGGCACATTAAGTCCAACACTCTTTGATCATGAAGCCCATTTACGACTGGCATGGATTCATATAAACAAGTATGGCATTGATTCGGCAATTGATAATATTTGTGTTCAGTTAAAGGATTATGTTGTGCAGCACGGGGTTGCGGATAAATTCAATGCCACGGTTACTATTGCTGCTATAAGAGCAGTATATCACTTTAAATTAAAATCTGAATCGAACAATTTTTGTGATTTTATACAAGAATTCCCCAAATTAAAAAACAATTTTAAAGAGTTATTGGGCTGTCACTATATAACGGATATTTTTAATTCCACTGCCGCAAGGAAAAATTACATAGAACCCGAATTACTTCCCTTCGATTAATTAGAGATCAGTACAGTATTTCCACTTTGAGTGGCTCTGTATTCCAACATATCATAATAGCGATTACTATCACCGGGCCTATTAAGTTGTTGGCCGGTAAACAGGCTGTATTCGTAATCTTCACATGAACACACAGCGATCTGGCTGTCTAATTCCATGGTAGAACAGGAGCTGGGGGCATGATTAGGGCAACTGGCTTCAAATGCTCTGAAGACATTAAACCCGGCGTTAATCACAAAAACACCTCTTGTGCCTACTCCCTGTGTACCAATGTAAATGGCATTGCCGGTGTTTGTCAACGGACTATATAGGGGTAAGTTCAGGTTGATATCAAACCTAAAACCTACTTCCTGTAAGTATGGATTACGGGTTCCCCTGTCACTACTGCAACCGAGAATTAGTGTGATCAAAAAAAGTAGCCTTAAGGGGCGCATAATCAGGGGGTATTTAAGAAATCTTCAACAAAATTGAGTAAAAAATCTGTATCTTTGCGTTAAATCCTCTTTAAATAACCTATAGCCATAGGCGACCTAGAGGATTTTCCTTTTTATAACGTGAAATTTCAATTGTTCATTATGATATGAGATTTCCTTTATACGTTACTAATTAAACGATGAAGTTATGAGCAACGTATCTTACTACACTGCTGAAGGATTAAAAAATTTAAGAGAGGAGCTCAATCAGCTAAAAGATGTGGAACGGCCCAAGGCGTCTCAGGCCATTGCTGATGCAAGGGATAAAGGAGATTTGTCCGAAAATGCCGAATACGATGCCGCCAAGGAAGCACAGGGACTTCTTGAACTAAAGATTTCCAAAATGGAAGAAGTTCTGGCAAACGCCAGGCTTATAGATGAATCCCAGTTAGATACCTCAAAGGTTTTGGTTTTATCTACCGTAAAACTGAAAAATAAGCAAAACGGGATGGAGATGAAATATACCCTGGTAGCTGAGAGTGAAGCTGATTTAAAATCAGGAAAAATTTCTGTTACTTCGCCAATTGGTAAAGGACTGCTTGGCAAAGAAGTAGGTGATGTTGCAGAGATTACAGTACCCAACGGGACTCTTAAGTTTGATATCCTTGAGATTACAAGAGCATAAATAGAAGTATAATGGCCAGTATCTTCACTAAAATTATAGCAGGTGAGATTCCTTGCTACAAAATTGCAGAGGATGAGGATTTCTTTGCCTTTTTAGATATTAACCCAAATGCCCTGGGACATACGCTCTGTATTCCAAAAAAGGAAGTAAATAAACTTACTGATCTGGACGAATCAACTTATCTGGGGTTAATGGCTTTTTCGCGGAAAATAGGAAAAGCAATAGAAGCTGTAGTTGATTGTAAAAGGGTCGGATTAACTGTAATTGGTCTGGAAGTTCCTCATGTACATGTGCATCTTATTCCTTTAAATACTATGAACGATGCAACCTTTCAGCAAAAAGTAACCTTGTCAGTTGATGAATTTGAAGAGGTGGCCGCACTAATTCGATCTAAAATTCAGGCAGCCCATCTTTAGATAAATATATTCCTACTCCAATAAGTAGTATAAAGAGAATAACCAGGATAAAGAACAAGCTTGTAAACCTCGTTGAGGTTTTCTCTGGCCGTACTGTTTTCTGATAATAATTAAATGCGTTTTCTATATTATTGTCCCATTTTACCGGATAAATAACAGATTCACAGGTTTTGCATTTTAGTTCCTGACTCACTTCAGCTGTAATCTTATGGAAGAATTTATTGAATTTGTGTTTTTGATAGAATGTAAGTCTCAATTCCTGATTAAAGCACTCTGGGCAATTGTTGGTCAGATCTGACTCCTGAATAACTACTAATTTTTCCTTCGCCATAACCTTATGTATAAACTTTTAGAGATATCTGCATTATTGTACCTTCTTTTCCTGAACTCAGTACCTTGATCTTACCCTGGTGGTATTCTTCTACGATTCTCTTAACCAATGAAAGTCCTAGTCCCCACCCTCTTTTTTTTGTCGTTACTCCCGGATTAAAAATAGCATTGAATTCGCTCTTGGGCATTCCATGCCCGGTATCCGAGACCAGGACGTTCACATATTTGCCTTCAGGTATAATTTCGATCGCAATGTTGCCCTTTCCTTTCATTGCATCGATACCATTTTTGACTAAATTTTCAATGGTCCAGTTGTACAACGAACTGTTGAGCAATACCGGAAGTTTTTCTACCCTGGTATTAAATGAGAAATGAATGAGTTTGGAGCTTCTTAATTTTAAATAGTCATAGGCATTTCTTGTTTCTTCCACAAGATCCATTTCCTGAAGTTTGGGCAGGGAACCAATTTTTGAAAACCGATCAGTAATAGTTTGAAGTCGACCAATGTCTTTCTCTATTTCTATGGTAATTTCCGGATTAATACGCTCGGTCTTTAATATTTCGTTCCAACCTAGTAATGAGGTCAGTGGTGTGCCAATCTGATGTGCTGTTTCTTTGGCCATTCCAGCCCATAGTTTGTTCTGTTCCGAAGCCTTATTGGTTTTAAAAAAGAAAAAGATCACAGCTCCAAAGAGGAAAATAATCAACAGCAATGCTATAGGATAATATTTTAGCTTGTTCAAAACCTCAGAATTGCCGTAATAAAGAGTCGCCAGATGCTCGCCCTTATCTTGCATTAATATGGGATTGTTTTCGTTTTTAAACTGTGCCATTTTACGAAGAAGGTATGCGGTGTCTATTGCCATCTCCGGTAGTATATTGTTTGTTTTAGTAGTTCCATCCCGGTTTACCAGGATCATTGGAGTAGAGGTATTGTTTTGAAAAACTTTAAGTGTGAGGTTACCGGGATCTGCATCAGCGGACATTGACAGAAATTCTGATTGGGCAGTAGCCCAAATTTCCATTTTATAACGTTCTTCTTCCTTAAATTTTCTAAAAAAACTGTTGGTATTCCAAAGAATAAGACTTACGATAACAAAGGATGCTATCAATAAAAATACGTTAGAAGTTTTTCTTTTAGGATTAAAATTCATCCTGCTGTTTAATATACTTTAAAGATAACTTAATTTGATACAAAATGTTGTATTTGCCTACAGGATTGCGGTTTTAATTGGGGTGCAATTTATGTACCTTTGCTGATCTATGGACGCGACGATTTCCTTGCTACCTTCAGAGCTGGCAATAGGCAATTTACATGGATATTTATTGGGAGCTATAGGTCCACGACCAATCGCATTCGCAAGCACGGTTGATGAATCCGGGAATCCCAATTTATCCCCTTTTAGTTTTTTTAATGTATTCAGTGCTAATCCGCCGGTGCTTATTTTTTCTCCGGCAAGGCGGGTAAGGGATAATACGACCAAGCATACTTTGGAAAACGTTATTAGAACGGCCGAAGTGGTCATAAATATTGTGGATTATGGTATGGTTCAGCAAATGTCATTATCCAGTACCGAATATGCAGCGGAAGTAAACGAATTCAAAAAAGCCGGTCTCACTATGCTCAGGTCAGATCTGGTAAAACCGTACAGAGTGGCAGAATCTCCTGTTCAGTTCGAATGCAAAGTAACTAAGATAGAATCACTGGGGAAAGAAGGGGGTGCGGGTAATCTCGTTTTTTCTGAAGTTGTAAAAATGCATATTAGGGAAAGCATTCTGGATAAAAATGGGACTATCGACCAGATGAAAATTGATCAGGTGGCCAGAATGGGAGGCAATTGGTATACAAGAGCAAAGAAGGGTTTGTTTGAAGTCCCAAAGCCCCTTACGTCATTGGGAATTGGTGTTGACCAAATTCCTGAAGCAATAAAAAGAAGTAGTGTATTATCTGGCAACGATTTGGGTATGTTGGGCAATATTGAAAAAATCCCTTCCAAAGAAGATGTAGTAAAATATTTGAAAGGCAATATAGAGATCCGGTCAATACTAAGTGCGGATGATCAGGAAGCACTACATAAGCACGCCCAGGAACTTTTAAGAGCTAAAAATGTAATTGATGCCTGGAAAGTACTACTGGCGGAAAGAATGGAGAAATAATGAAGTCGATTAAAAGAATACAATTATTTGAATTTGAAGATTTTAATTGGTTTCCGGATTGGTTAAGGAATTGTATGACCAATCTTATTGTTTTATTGCAGCGAATGTTAGGGACTGGTGAAGTGCTAGCCAAACTTATTGCTGATGTAATAAAAAAACAGGAAATTTCTCAAATAGTAGATTTAGGATCCGGATCCGGAGGGGTAATGCCGGATGTTCTTCAAATACTAGAAAAGGACAGCGAACTGAATAAAGTTAGTCTTGTCATGACCGATCTCTACCCCAATGCCAGAATTTTGAAAAAATTCAATGATAATAATGACGATAGTATTTCATATCATCCTGTTTCGGTAGATGCCACTAATATTGGCGCTGCACCTAAGGGCCTAAAGACTATGGTAAATAGCTTTCATCATATGCGACCGGAAAATGCCAGAAAAATACTCGAATCCGCACAGCTAAATATGCAACCCCTGCTTATCTATGAACTGGCGGAGAATAAGCTACCTCTATTAGTATGGTGGCTAATGCTGCCAATTAGCTTAATTATACTGATGATCATGGTGCTGTTTATGACTCCGTTTGTAAGGCCCTTAACCTGGCAGCAAATTGTGTTCACTTACTTAATACCTATAATTCCTCTTTGCTATGCCTGGGATGGTCAGGCTTCACTTCCAAGAATATATTCCTTAAATGATATGGAGATACTCCTCAAAGACTTAAATTCCAAAGAATATAGCTGGACCATGGGACATGCAAAAAAAAATAATAAAAAACAGGGGATTTATTTGATGGGATTGCCCAATTAAAAGATATAATTAATAATTTGCACTAATTAAATAGAACAATGGAAATTCAAGGAACAATAAAGAAGATAGACGAAACCAAAACCTTCGGGAACAATGGTTTTAGAAAAAGAGAAGTGGTTGTCACTACTGAAGAGCAATATCCCCAACACATTTTAGTGGAGTTTGTGCAGGATAAAACCGATTTATTAAATAGTTACAGTGTCGGACAAGCTGTAAAAATTAGTATAAATATAAGGGGAAGAGAGTGGACCAACCCTCAGGGAGAGGTTAAGTATTTTAATTCTATCCAGGGATGGCGCATTGAGAGTGTATCCGCTGAGGCTACTCCTGAAGGGATGCCGCCGGTACCACCTGTTGAGGCTTTTGAACCGGCCGATAATCTGAATGAAGAAGATCATGATGATCTCCCTTTTTAAATTAGGACTTCTGTTAATGAACTACCCGTCTGGTATAAAATGCCGGACGGGTTTTTTCATTTATAAATTCATTGTACCTACTTCAAATACCTCATCTTGAAAGGAAAAGAACCCGGCATCGCTTTTCTGACTGACGCTCTGATATTTCCACCCGTGGAAAATGCCAATGCAGAGGGTTTGTTGGCGGTGGGGGGTGATCTTAGTCCGGATCGATTAAAATTGGCATATAGCGAAGGAATATTTCCCTGGTTTAACGAAGATTCTCTGATTTTATGGTGGAGTCCAGACCCCAGAATGATCCTTTTTCCCAATAAAATTAAAATATCCGGAACAATGGCAAAGATTCTGAGATCTGATAAATTTCAGATTAGTCAGAACAGCTGTTTTAGTGAAGTCCTGGAGCAATGTTCGTCGATATTAAGGAAGGGACAAAAGGGCACATGGATCACCAAAACTATGAAATCGGCATATCTCCGATTGCATGAACTAGGATTAGCCAAATCATATGAGGTATGGGAGAATGGAGAATTGATTGGAGGATTGTACGGGATAGACCTCGGTCATGTATTTTGTGGAGAAAGCATGTTCAGTCTAAAAAGCAATGCCTCTAAATTTGCATTTATTCATCTTGCACAGGATTTATGGGTTAAGAATTATAAGCTTATCGATTGTCAGTTGTACACCCCCCATTTGGAAAGTTTAGGTGCGGAAGTAATACCGAGACAGGAATTTATGAAAATCCTTAAGATATGACTAATACAAAATATGGTCGTAATCCGGAGGTAAAGCATGCCGGATTTTTATGAATTCTCCGTCTGCTTTAAAATAGGCTTCATAAGTAATCCATTCGCCATCATTTTTTCCCCTCAATAATATTTTGTACTGATTGTCCGGAAGGAGCATATTCTGAAAGGCATTCTTTACGGTTTCTATGCTTGTAGTCCTGTCCGTAACAGCGTATTCCTGAAACATCCGTCTAATTTTGAAACGATCAAAATGATGGTCCAAATAAGTACTAATTATTGTATAAGAGGCTGAAGGGATATCAACGGCATTAACTCTTAACCCCAGCTTTAGTAACGTACCATTATTGTCAAAGTTCATATAATATTTTATCCTGTCTCGTTTAAACCTGAGGATGTATTGCGAAAGAGAGTGGTCTGTTTCCTTATAATACTTTAATTGCTTAATTCCCTGATCCGGTACAAGTTGTGGGTTATTCAAAAGGGGGAATTGCGACTTTTTTATACGATGTTCGCGTTCAAAGCCCTGCTGCGAATAACAAAAGGTGCTGGTAATTAATAAGAATAAGAATAAACCAGGTTTGAAGTTCATTTTCGCAAGATTTAAGGCGGTTCTTAAATATCATACCTGATGATATCGAAAACAACTTATTTCATGATCATTTACCATTCCGGTTGCTTGCATATGAGCATAGATTACTGTGCTGCCAACAAACTTAAACCCCCGTTTCTTTAAATCCTTACTGAGGATATCCGAAAGATCAGTTGTGGAAGGTCCTTCATTATAATTTTCAATTCGGTTCTTAATGGGGGTTCCATCAACAAATCCCCAAATATAGTTGCTAAAGCTGCCAAATTCTTCTTGAATTTTCATAAACGCTACTGCATTGGAAATTGTCGCGTTGATTTTTAATTTATTTCTTATGATACCTGCGTTCTGTAAAAGTGAATCTATTTTGGCCTGGTCATAGATGGCTATCTTTTTATAATCAAAGTTGTCAAATGCTTTTCTGAAATTTTCCCGCTTCTTCAATACGGTGATCCAGCTAAGTCCGGCCTGGAAGGTCTCGAGAATCAGAAATTCAAATAGTGTTGGGTCGTCTCTCACCGGCACTCCCCATTCCAAATCATGGTAAGCTTCATAGAGGGCATCACCCAGGCACCAACCGCATTTATTTTTTTTCATAAAGGGATTTTCTGAACATTAAAGATATGGATTGTGATAGAAATGTGCTTTTATCAACAAGGCACTGCGGGCAGGAGTAGGAGAAACTTTTAGTGAAGGAGAGCAATTAGTTGGAATTATGCCATCTAAATATGATATGGCCGTGGAAACTTTTGTTGATCCTATAGATCTTCCTCTTATACATCTAGGGAAGAAGGTGAGGATTCAGTTTGACGGATGGCTTGTGATAGTATTTAGCGGGTGGCCAAATGTTTCCTACGGTACTTATGGTGGAAAGGTCGTAGCGATGGAAACATTTATAAGTAATAATGGTAAATATAGGATACTATTGGCACCAGACCCTGATGACCATCCATGGCCAAAGGAAATTCGCGTGGGATCCGGCGCTAAGACTCTGGCACTTTTAGATGATGTGCCAATTTGGTTTGAGTTATGGAGGCAGTTGAGTGGGTTTCCACCAAACTACTATCAACCAAATAGCCAATTGAGTAAAAAGGAAAATAAAAAGGGATGAGCAGGTATTTGATTATTTATGCGATGCTGATAATTATCCCGTTGAACGCACAACAAAGAGATAGTGTTGTGCTTAATTTCAGGGAATATATAGGCTATGTTAAGAAATATCACCCAATTGCGCGCCAGGCCCAGCTGCAGATCGATATAGGACAGGCCAACCTAATGAGGGCACGTGGAGGCTTTGACCCGAAAATAGAGGTAGATTATGATCGCAAAAAATTTAAGGGAACAGAATATTACGACCGCTTAAATGCAACATTTAAGGTCCCAACATGGTATGGTATCGAATTGAAAGGTAATTTTGAACAAAATCAGGGCGATTTCATAAACCCCGATGAGCTTCTCCCCACAGACGGCTTGTACAGTGCGGGAGTTTCCGTTTCCCTGGGAAATGGGTTTTGGATCAACAGGCGGATGGCGACATTAAAACAAGCCAAATTTCTGAGGGAGCGAACTAGAGCAGATAGGGATTTGGAAGTTAACCAGGTTTTATATGATGCATCCATGGCATATTTCAATTGGCTCAGAGCTTATAAGGACAATTCTATTTACCAAAACTTCTTTGATAATGCCCAAACCAGGTTTATTGGAATTAGACGAAGTGCAGAAGCAGGTTATCGGGCAGAAATAGATACAGTGGAGGCTAAAATTACAATGCAGAATCGGAAACTTGGACTGGAGCAATCCAGGATCTCCCTGATAAAAAAAACCCTGGAACTCTCTAATTTTCTATGGCTGAGTTCTAATATACCTGTTGAGTTACAGGATAATGTAATTCCAAATACACATCTCGCTGGGGAAGTAGACATATCATTGGAAATAAATGATAAACCTCTCGATAGTTTTAACCTGGAAAACCATCCCAAACTAAAATCACAAGAATTTAGGATAGAAGGCCTTAAAGTTGATCGGCGATTAAAAACAAATAAACTACTTCCTGTGATTGATCTGGAGTATAATTTTCTAACTACCCAACCTTTATTGATAACATCATTTAGCGATCAGGAATACAAAGGGGGTATTAACTTTATGTTGCCTCTTTTTCTGCGAAAGGAACGAGGCGACCTAAAACTAGCTAAATATAAACTCCGGGAAGCTGAACTGGAATTTGATAATATTCAATTAGAAATTCGTAACAAGATTACCGGATTATACCGGGAATTGGAATCCTTTGAAACTCAGATTCAATTAATAGAAAATATTGTAGCAGATTATGCTATCCTCTTAGTTGCCGAAGAACGCAAATTTAGCTTTGGAGAAAGCTCCCTGTTTTTAATCAATTCCCGGGAAAGTAATTTAATAAATGCCAATTTAAAACAAAACGAACTTCAGAATAAATATTTTGCAACCAAGGCCTCCTTGTTCAGAAGCCTGGCTATAAACCCAGAAAACCTCTAAAAACCAAACAGTGTAAGATTTGATGCTATTTTGCTACTAATGCGATCTGAGAGATTTAATCTATTTAATTTTCTATGCTAAAACAGTAGAATACACATGAAGATTGACAATAAAAACACCGTTAAAAATCTAGTTTCAGATAGCCTGACAAGGGCGATTTCTTATACGCAGTTTCGCAAACTTGTAGATGAATTAGCAAGTATAGGCAGCAACAGCGGGGCAGAAAAAAAGGAATCCCTGATAAAGTACACACAACTCAACAGCCGTAGACTAAAAAGATGGGATAAGACCTTTAGGATTTCTGAGCAAGAAACAGAAAATATTAAAACTTGGGAGAGACCCGTCATTTGGCTTGTACTTACAGAAAGCTGGTGTGGTGATGCAGCACCCACTATGCCGGTGATGGATAAAATCGCTGCTTTAAATAAAAATATAGAATATAAAGTGTTGTTCCGGGACGAAAACCTAGAGCTAATGGATCATTTTCTGACAGATGGCACCAGATCTATCCCAAAGTTAATCATGCTGGATGCCGACTCACTAGAGGTGCTGGGAGATTGGGGCCCCAGGCCATCCAATGCAAATCAAATGGCATTGGAATACAAGAGAAATTACGGAAAACTTAGTCCGGAGTTTAAACAAGATTTACAGCTTTGGTATAATAGTGACAAGGGAGAGAATACATTAACAGACCTACTGGATTTACTTGCTCTGAAAGATGTAAGTAATGGTACCCTTCTGCGAAGCTCTGGAAGCAGAGTTAAAGCGGGCCTTAAAGGCATAAGCAATCGCATTATCCACGAGACATCCATTTGAAGTACCGGAACTTTTGCTATTAAAGTCTGCTTCTACCACATTGCCATTTGAATCCACGATAATATTAATAACTACTTTACCTCCTTCTATACAAGTATAAATTGGTGGTGGTAGCTTAAAGTTATGGCGGTCGACCAGAGAATAAGAGACAGAGGTCTTTCTCTTTGCCAGATTATTAGTAAACTCTTTCTTCTGAGCCTCTTTTTCACCCAATAATTGCTTTTGCTCTTCTCGTTTTTTAGCTAATTCTTTCAGACTTTCGGTATAACCTTCATCTGTATTTAATAGATTTGAAGGATCCTGGTTATCCAAAAGTTCTTTTTCTTCCATTAACTCTTCCAAAGTCTTCAAAGGTTCGGGATCTCCATAACTTGGTTTGGCCGTTTCGTTAAATGCCATATGGCTCTCAATGGGATCCGTATTAGCCATTTCCTCGAGTCGTTTTTCTTCTTCCTCGAGTAGTTTTTCTAAATCTTCATCTGCCAGACTCATTTCAATAATATACTCTTCCTGTTTCTCTGATCCAAGATGTATATTGTAAAGAGACAATACCATGATAGATAAGGAAAAAGTTGTTATTAAAAAAGAAAGCTGATTTCGATTGAAATTCATATTCCTATAACCTCTTTTTTATTAATATATTACAAAAATTCGTTTAACGGACAGGATAAATATAACAAAATCAGGGGTTTGGCGGTTTTGCTAGTATAATTTCCTGAATGTTCTTTGGGGTTAGCGCTTTATTTACGTTATAATCGCCTATTTTGGTTCTCCTGAGCTCAGATAAATGCCCGCCGGAATCAAGCGCTTTTCCAAAATCGTCCGCCAGGGACCTGATATATGTCCCTTTACTACATACTACCCTAAAGAAGATTTGAGGCAGCTCAATATTTGTTATCTCAAATTCCAGAATTTCAACTGAACGGGTATTTATGGTAACTTTTTTGCCTTCCCGTGCATATTCGTACAATCGCTTTCCGTCTTTCTTTAGGGCCGAATATACCGGGGGTTGCTGTTCAATATTTCCAATAAACCCTGTGGCAACATCCCTAATTTGCTGTTCATTAATATGATTAATCGAAAATTCCTGATTTATTTCTGTTTCCAGGTCAAAAGATGGGGTGGTCGCACCAAGAGTTATAATACCCTTGTATTCTTTTATCAAACCTTGCAATTCATGAATGTTCTTTGTGAATTTCCCAGTGCAGATCAACAACAACCCTGTAGCAAGGGGGTCCAGAGTACCAGCATGCCCTACTTTTATTTTTTTTATATCAAATTTTCTTCTGATAGCCCAGCGTACCGCATTGACAGCCTGAAAGGAAGTCCATCCCAATGGCTTGTCTACCAGGACTATCTGGCCGTTAAGAAAATCATCTTTGGTTTGTGGAGGCATCTTCTGTTAATTTATAGCCTTTATCCTTGAAGGCAAGGGAATTAACCCCAAAAACTATACCCAATTGCGATAAACCCAACAATAATGCAATAGATAGCGAAATAACTGAGTTTACTTTTTTTAACCAATTGTATCATCCAGGTACATGCCAGGAGTCCGGCAAAAAATGCTGCCATAAATCCGGCACCTAAAGCCAATATTTGTTCTCCCTGGAAGTTGAGTTCTCCGCCTAAGATATCTTTGGCCATTTTGCCCATAATTAAGGGAACCACCATTAGGAATGAAAATCGGGCTGCTCTTGTTTTATCCACCCCTAATATAACGGAAGTAGATATTGTAGCCCCGCTTCTCGAAATGCCAGGCAACATTGCCATCGCCTGTGAAATTCCTATAATCAGGGCCTTTCCATTGGTTACTGACTTATCTGTATCTTTTGCCTGGTCGGCAAAATAAAGTAATAAGGCGGTTATAAGAAGCATAAAGCCAACAAACCTGATGTTTCCTCCAAAAAATGATTCGAGTTGTTCCTCATAAAACAGACCGATCAAGGCTGCCGGCAACATCGATATTATAATCTGAACTGAGAATCTGGTCTCTTTATTCCATTTGAATTGAAATAACCCATGAAAAATTTCCCGGACATCCTTTCTAAACACAACTATAGTGCTGAGAGCAGTTGCGAAATGAAGTACCACAGTAAATAATAAACTGTCTTGTGGCATGGAATTATCCCCAAGTATGGCTTTTCCAAGCTCTAAATGACCACTGGAAGAAACCGGCAGGAATTCTGTTAATCCCTGAATTATGCCAAGCAAGATGGCGTCTAAAACTTCCAATTATTTTTTCTTCTTGTGAGGATTCAACAGTATGGCATAAATTTCTATTCCCAAACCAATTAAAACCAATGTTGGCGCCAGGCGTATTCTTCTAAAACTGTAGATATCCGGATTAAAAACATTAGGATCATCACTGCCTCCACCACTCATAAGGATAAATCCAAGAGCGATGCAACCCAACCCAATAAACATCCACATATAATTTCTCTTTTGGAATATGAATTCAGATTTCGGTTGCTGGTTTTGCGAATGTTTCTGTTTTTTACTCATGATGCAAATTTAATGAAGCAAATTTACTTTATGGGTATTGAGGAATAAATGTCATCAATAATAAAGATCGTCGGTTCTGAGATTTAAAAAGCGTTGAGTTGCAAAATATGTGCTCACCAATGAAATGACCACTCCTAAAATAAATACCCCAACAAACAGGGATATTAATATTACGACATCCTGAAATAGTGCTAATTCCGGAAAACTTTCATTGATATAATACAAAACAATCCCAAGGGCGATCATTGCAATTAAGGCACCCAGTACGCCTAATTTAATATTCGTCCAGATAAATGGTCGCCTAATAAACTTTTTGGTTGCACCTACCATTTGCATGGTTTTAATAATAAAACGTTTGGAATAAATGGATAATCGAATTGAGCTATTGATCAGTAATACGGCGATTAGGGTAAATATGGCACTTGCTACCAGGATCCAGAAACTTATTTTTTTCACATTTTCTGTGAGTAATGCGATAAGAGGTTTATCATAACTTACTTCGTCCACATAACCTTTGGCGGCTATGTCGGCTGCAATTTTTTCTATCTGATCTGTGGACACGAAATCGGCCTTTAAGGTTACGTCAATAGAATTTTTAAGGGGGTTATATCCCAGGAATTCCAGAAAATTCTCGCCTATTTCTTCGCTGTGTTGTTCCGCCGCATCTTCTTTGGAGACATATGTGGCAGATTTAGTGAAGTCTGCCATGGCCAGGCTTTTTTGTAGCTGTTCTACCTCTACTTCCTTGGCGTTGTCTTTTAAAAAGACCGAGATATTAATCTGTTCCTTAAAATGATCCGCTAATTTTTTTGTATTCAAAACAAGCAGCCCCAATATTCCAAGTAAAAACAAGACCAAACCAATACTCAAAACCACTGAGAAGTAGGAGGATATCAATTTTCGTTTTTGATAACGTTCAAAAGATTTGCTCATGGCAGCATAAGAATACGTAAAAATAGGAAAGTAAATCGAATAAACTTATTTTTGTCGATGTTCAGTAATAAGATCATCCCGAGATTTATGAATACAGTTCTCTTAAGGATGATCGTTTCTTTTTATATCAGGAACAATGAGTTATAAATTCAGGGAAATTGAAGCCAAATGGCAGAAGTATTGGGCCAAGCACCAAACCTTTAAAGCAGAAAATATTTCTGAGAAAGAAAAATTCTACGTTCTGGATATGTTCCCCTATCCCTCCGGGGCCGGACTTCATGTTGGGCACCCTTTGGGATATATCGCCAGCGATATTTATGCCCGCTACAAAAGACATAAAGGGTATAATGTATTGCATCCACAGGGGTATGATAGTTTTGGACTACCTGCCGAACAATACGCAATTCAGACAGGACAACACCCTGCCATTACTACAGAAGAAAATATTAAAACCTACCGCAGGCAATTAGATCAGCTGGGTTTTTCCTTTGATTGGTCGCGGGAAGTGCGCACCAGCGAACCCAAATATTATAAATGGACACAGTGGGTATTTGTTCAGTTGTTCAATTCCTGGTTTAACCGGGATTCGAATAAGGCAGAACCCATTACCGGATTGATCACACTTTTTGAAAATAAAGGAAATACAAAAGTCAATGCCGTTTGTGATGATGACACCCCCTTATTTAGTGCACAGGATTGGGAAGGATATTCGAGCGTTGAAAAACAGCAGCAATTGCTTAAATACAGGCTTACGTATTTGGCGGATACAGAAGTAAATTGGTGCCCGGCGCTTGGGACTGTCCTGGCCAATGATGAAATTGTAAACGGCATCTCGGAAAGAGGAGGTCATCCTGTGGAAAGAAAGAAAATGACCCAATGGAGTATGCGTATTACAGCTTACGCCCAGAGATTGCTTGAAGGCCTGCAAACTATAGATTGGCCGCAACCATTAATAGATGCACAGACGAATTGGATAGGCAGATCAGTAGGAGCCGAAGTGGCATTTAAAATTAAGGAATCTGACCACGACATCCTTGTTTTTACCACCAGACCAGACACTATATTTGGGGCGAGTTTTATGACTTTGGCTCCGGAACACGAGTTGGTGTCGGTTATCACGAGCCCAGAACAAAAGGAAGAGGTAGCAGCATATATTTCTGCTACTGCAAAACGTTCCGAAAGAGACAGATTGGCCGATGTAAATAAGATTAGCGGGGCCTTTACAGGGGCCTATGCCGAACATCCATTTACCAAAGCACCCATTCCTATCTGGATCGGGGATTATGTGCTCGCCGGATACGGTACGGGGGCCGTTATGTCTGTTCCCTGCGGGGATCAGCGCGACTTCGATTTTGCCAGGCACTTTGACATACCAATTCCCAATATTTTTGATGGGGTGGATATTTCTGAGGAGGCTTTTGCAGATAAAGAAAAAACTATAATTGCAAATTCTGATTTCTTAGATGGTTTGTCTTACAGGAAGGCTACCAAAGCCGTTATTGCTGAACTGGAAAAAATCGGATGTGGGAAAGGCAAAATTAATTACAGGTTAAGGGATGCTGTTTTCAGCCGTCAGCGTTATTGGGGCGAACCCTTTCCGGTTTTCTACCAGGACGGAATGCCTCAAATGATTGACGAGGCCCATTTGCCTTTAGTACTCCCTGAGGTAGAAAAATATTTACCCACAGAAACCGGGGATCCCCCACTTGGAAATGCAACCATCTGGGCATGGGACTCTGTGCGGTCTAAAGTGGTCAGCAATCAACAGATTGATCACAAAACGGTTTTCTCTTTAGAATTAAATACCATGCCTGGGTGGGCCGGAAGTTCTCAGTATTTTAACCGTTATATGGATCCGCAAAATGAAGACGAAATATTTTCTGAGCAAGCTATTAATTACTGGCAACAGGTAGATCTTTATATAGGGGGAATAGAACACGCTACCGGGCATCTTCTGTACTCCCGTTTCTGGCAGAAGTTTATGTTTGATCTGGGATTGGTGCCTTTTGATGAATATGCAAAAAAGCTTATAAATCAGGGGATGATTTTGGGGGCAAGTGCTATCATATATAGGGTTAAAGGGCAAGAAACTTATGTCTCAAAAGGGTTGATTTCTAAATATGATGTGGATGAACTACATGTAGATGTGGGCCTGGTAAATGCTTCTAACGAGCTAGATATAAAGGGATTAAAGAGTTGGCAGACCCAGTATCTGGAAGCGGAATTTATTTTAGAGAATGGCAAGTACATTGTAGGACGAGAAATTGAAAAAATGTCAAAATCCAAATACAATGTGGTGAATCCCGATGCCATTTGTGAAGAGTACGGGGCAGATTCATTGCGATTGTATGAAATGTTTCTTGGACCATTAGAACAGGCCAAACCCTGGAATACCGCCGGAATTAGCGGGGTGCATTCATTTTTAAAGAAACTTTGGCGACTATATCACAGTGGTGAAAACTGGGCCTTTAAGGTAAGTTCTGATACCCCTTCAAATGAAGCCTATAAACAATTGCATAAAACGATTAAAAAAGTTGAGGAGGATATTGAGGCCTTTTCGTTTAACACCTCTGTATCAACGTTTATGATCTGTGTCAATGAGTTAACTGCGCTAAAATGTGATTCCAGATCCATATTGGAACCATTGGCCGTTATAATTTCCCCTTATGCCCCCCATATTGCAGAGGAACTCTGGGCCTTATTGGGTAATAAAGAATCTATCTCAACGGCAGTATTCCCCGGGTTCGAAGCTAAATATTTGGTAGAAGCCAGTAAAGCATATCCCATTTCTTTTAATGGTAAAATGCGATTTACTATGGAATTATCCTTAGACCTGAGTAAAGGGGAAATTGAAGCTGCAGTAATGGCAAATGAAAAAACACTTCAGCAATTACAGGGCAGAACTCCCAAAAAAGTTATAGTGGTTCCTGGTAAAATTGTGAATATAGTAGGCTAATTGCCAATAACAACCAACCGATTATGAGCATAGAACTATTGGGCCTCATTGCTGCAGGGCTCACTACGGCGGCTTTTGTTCCTCAGGTTTACAAAACCTGGAAGCACAAGTCTACAAAAGACATTTCACTAGTGATGTACCTTGTTCTTTCTGTTGGCCTTATTCTCTGGATGATCTATGGAATTTTAATCAAAAGCCTGCCGGTTATTCTCGCAAATACAATAACGCTGCTTTTGGTACTTTCAATGGTAGTTTTAAAAATCAGACATAAATAGGGCTTATAGACATTTTGTCACTTTCCCGATTTGGCCAGATTTTTGCTTTATAAATTGTAATTTTAATTACTTTAAATACAAAAAAATGATAGGATTCGGGTATTATATAATTATAGGTGCCATTGCTTTGGTAAGCTGGTTAGTTAGTAATAAACTCAAAAGTAAGTTTAAGCAATACTCAAAAGTGCATTTGCAAAATGGGATGAGCGGGGCCGAAATTGCTGAGAAAATGCTTTCAGATCACGGAATAAGGGACGTTAAAGTAGTTTCTGCAGCTGGTATGCTCACAGACCATTACAATCCAAAAAACAAAACGGTTAACCTGAGTGAAGGAGTGTATAACCAAAGAAATGCTGCCGCCGCGGCAGTTGCGGCCCATGAATGCGGACATGCCGTTCAGCATGCACAGGCATATGAATGGCTGACCATGCGTTCCCGACTGGTGCCCATAGTTAGTGTCACTTCGGGGATGTCTATGTGGATAGTATTTGGCGGATTAATGCTGGGGGCAGCAGCGGGCGTGGGCTTTGGGTTCTGGATCGCTGTTGCGGGTCTGGTTATGATGGGTTTTGCTACCTTGTTTAGCTTTATAACACTTCCGGTGGAATACGATGCCAGCAATAGGGCACTTGCCTGGCTTAAACAAAAGAATATGGTTACTCAGCAGGAATACAAGGGTTCTGAAGACGCATTAAAATGGGCTGCAAGAACTTATCTTGTTGCAGCAATAGGTTCTTTGGCCACCCTGTTTTATTTTGCACTTCAGGTCTTTGGAGGCAGAGATTAAATGTAGAACTCAACTTTGAATAATATACCCTGGTTGCTCCAAAGCCGGGGTTTTATTTGGACGCTATTTTGAGAAATGCTACTAAATCCCGGGATTTAGATGCTAATCTGCCGATCTATCTGCTGGTTAAGGGAAATAAAGGTCTCAGTTCTCGAAACTCCCTCGATCTGCTGTATGTTTTTATTTAGAACATACATCAAATGCTCGTTATCCTTGCAAAGTACCTTAATTAATATGGACCAATTTCCTGTCGTATAATGACATTCCAGCACTTCGGGAATGGTCTCCAGCGCCTTTACAGCTTTTGGGTTGCTCATGGCTTTATCCAGGAAAATACCTATATATGCCATTGTGGTATAGCCTAATTTTTTTGGGTTGATCACAAATTTTGAACCTGCAATAAGTCCTGATTTTTCGAGCTTTCTTAACCGTTGATGTATAGCTGCACCAGAAATCCCAATGTTTCTTGCGATCTCCAAAATGGGCTTCCTGGCATCTGCCATTAAAAATCTTAAGATTTTTTTGTCGATTCCGTCAATATTTATTGTACTGTTAGAGGATTTCATATTCTACTTTCAATTAGACTGTAAAGATATAATTTTCCTTACATATACTAACCTGCGACAGAATCGGGATTATAACCAAGATAGGGTACTTTAAATTCTTTGAAACCAACGCCCAGTTGTTTTAATTCTGCTAAAATGGGATCGTATACTTCCTTTTTTGTGGGGATTTGTACACCCGGAGTGGTAATTTTTTTGTTCAGAATAAGAAGTGTCGCTATGGCCACCGGAAGGCCAACTGTTTTGGCCATGGCGGTATAGGTCCTGTTCTCTCCAACCACTACCATATTAGCGTCAAGCTGTTCCTTTTTACCATTGATTTGGAAACCAAATTTGTGGTACATCACAATCATATCTTTTTCATCTTCTGCCAACGTCCAGCTGTCTTCCAAAATTTGTTGCAGCATCTGAGCCGGTGTTGCATTATTAAGTTGAATAGTCTTATTTGGATCAAACAAATTTAATTCGAGCAACTTGAGCCACATAATATCGTCCTGGTCAATTTTAAGGTAATGCCTCAACTTAAGTTCTACCGTATCTGTCGGTGAATAGGGAAGAAATAAGTTTACAAACTCCCTGTAAGACATGCCTTCTGAATTTTCAACGATATAGCTGTCGTCTGTCATTCCGAGCTGTACAAACATATTCCAGGCCTTGGAAAAACCTATCCTTCTCATTGTTCCTCTAAACAGAGTGAGTATCTCACTTAAACCATATGCCTCTCTGTACTTCAGTGAATCCCGGTTGGCATAGGCTTCAAAAGTACCGTAACCCTCTATTTCCATAAACTCTGTACGCCTGAACAGTTTGTGATAAGGTATATATTTATAAGTGCCTTCCTGTATAAATTTTGCCGCTCCACCCTGGCCTGCTAGTACTACATTCCTGGGATTCCAGGTAAATTTGTAATTCCATAGGTTGTTGTCGCTTTCCGGAGCAACCAGGCCTCCTGTAAAAGATTCAAAAAGCAACATTTTGCCACCTTTTGCCCTTATAGAATCAATGATCTGCATGGCACTCATATGATCTATTCCCGGATCGAGCCCTATTTCATTCATAAATACAAGCCCTTTTTCCTTGGCTTTTTGATCTAAATCTTTTATTTCCTCGCTCACATAGGATGCCGTTACCAGATGTTTTTCATGTTGGATACAATCTTCAGCAACTTTTATGTGGAAGCGGGCAGGAAGCATGGACACCACAATATCGGATGCTGCTATTTCTTCCCTTCTGGCTACTTCATCAAAAATATCCAGACGTTTAACTGTACAGGCCGGGTGTGAAGAAATTTCAGAAGAAATATTCTCCGGATGTAAATCACCTATTGTTAAATGTAATTCTTCCGGACCAGATTTCTCCAGAAAATAATCCAATAAATATGCGGTTGATTTACCGGCCCCGACAACGAGAATTTTTCGTAACATATTGAATGAAACTTTAGAATAAATAACGCCGGCTAAGGTATCAAATTGTTACATTTGCATGAAAATTACGGCTTCAAGTTATGAACAAAACAATTTTTGCCGCAGGAATTTTCTTTGGGGTAACCGCAATTCTTCTTGGTGCATTTGGGGCACATGGACTCGAAAAATTAATAAACGATGGTGAAATTACAACTTATGATACCGGGGTAAAGTACCAAATGTATCATGCCCTATTCTTATTAATTCTGGCTGGTATTGATAAAATTACGCCCAAAGGAAAAAAAGTTGTTTTAATTCTGATTGCCATTGGTGTGATCTGTTTTTCCTTTTCACTTTATTTACTTGCCACAAATAGCCTTACTGGCTTTGATTTTAGAAGAATAGGTTTTATTACCCCAATAGGGGGTATACTGCTTATCGCAGGATGGCTGATGCTGGCTTATCGAATATTTAAAGCGTCAGACCGAACTTAGCTGTAAATTCACCACTATGGGGTATATTTTTTCTAATTTTACATTAACAATAAAGCATCAACTATGACGACATCCAACCCGGGAGCGAAAACAATTTCGTTAGAGGATTATGGAATCGGGAGTGATTTGGTTCACTATCAATTATCGCCAGCTCAACTTCATGAGATTACTATCAGGAAAGGTATGGGTAAAACAGCCTCGTCAGGGGCATTAGCTATTAATACCGGAGAGTTTACCGGCCGATCCCCGATGGATAGATTTATTGTAAAAGATAATATTACCTCAGACAAAGTGTGGTGGGGTAAGATTAACATTCCATTCGAGCAGGATCAATTTAATCTCCTTTACGATAAGGTAATAGCATACCTGAATAAAAAGGAGTTGTTTGTCAGGGACTGTTATGCTTGTGCTGATGAGCACTATAAGATGAGTATTAGAGTGATCAATGAATATTCCTGGTCTAATATGTTTGCCTACAATATGTTCATAAGGCCAACGGAAAAAGAACTTAAAAACTTTGATCCTGAATGGACAGTGATCAATGCCCCGGGTTTTATGGCGGATGCTGAGGTAGACGGTACAAGGCAGCATAATTTTGCCATACTGAATTTCAGCAGAAAAATTGCACTTATAGGGGGTACTGGGTATACCGGCGAGATAAAGAAAGGAATTTTCTCAGCCCTGAATTTTATCCTGGCAGTTGATAAGAATACGCTGCCAATGCATTGTTCAGCCAATATTGGAGAAGACGGGGATACGGCAATATTTTTTGGTTTATCAGGCACGGGTAAGACCACCCTGTCTACAGATCCTTTAAGAAAACTTATAGGGGATGATGAGCACGGATGGACACATGATAACACAGTCTTTAATTTTGAAGGTGGTTGCTATGCCAAAGTAATCAATCTTTCAAAGGAGAATGAACCTGAGATTTACAACGCAATTAGGACAGGTGCCATCCTGGAGAATGTAATCATGGATGATAAGGGGGTGGTCAACTTTGAGGATACCTCTATAACCCAGAATACGAGGGTTAGTTATCCCATATATCATATCGATAATATTCAGGAACCTTCAATAGGAAAGAACCCTAAGAATATATTTTTTCTAACAGCAGACGCCTTTGGGGTTTTACCTCCAATTTCCAAACTAACTCCGAGTCAGGCTGCCTACCACTTTATTTCTGGTTATACAGCTAAGGTAGCCGGAACCGAGGCGGGTGTTGTAGAACCGGTTCCTTCTTTCTCAGCATGTTTTGGCGCGCCTTTTATGCCACTGCATCCTACAGTATATGCCGAAATGCTAAGTGAAAAAATGACGGCATCTGGTGTAAATGTTTGGTTGGTGAATACGGGTTGGACCGGAGGACCTTATGGCGTTGGCACCAGGATGAAGTTAAAATATACCAGGGCCATGATTCATGCGGCCTTAAGTGGGGTGCTGGGCCTATACAACTATGACACTTACCATATTCATTCTGTTTTTGGGGTAGCTCAACCCAGAGAATGTCCCGGAGTACCAACCTCGGTATTGAGTCCAAGAGCAACCTGGAACGATGATGAGGCCTATTATACAACCGCGTTTAAGTTATCTAATGCCTTTAGAGAGAATTTTAAAAAGTTTGAATCTTACGCAAGCGAAGAAATCAGACGGGGAGGACCTCAGCGTTATGCTTTTTAGTACGTAATAGCTGCTTTAAAGTTTACTTTTTATTTACGCTGGTGATATACTTCTGTAAGGCCATGGTCATAGATGGGGTCTCCGGTGTAGGAGCCTTGATGTCTATTCGTAGCCCGGCCTGAGTTGCGGCATTAATTGTAGAGTCACCAAAAACGGCAATTCGGGTATCCTTTTGTTCAAAATCAGGAAAGTTCTTCAAGAGAGATTCTATTCCGGATGGGCTAAAAAATACAAGGACATCATAATACACATTCCTTAAATCTGAAAGATCGCTAATCACGGTTTTGTAAAATATGCCCCTTGTCCATTCAATACCAATATTGTTTAATGTTTCGGGCACCTGGGATTTTAATGCATCTGAGGACGGAAGAAGAAATGTTTCATCCTTATATTTTTTAAACAGCGCCAATAAATCCTTGAAATTTCTCTTCCCAACATAAATCTTACGTTTTCTGTAGACAACATATTTTTGCAAATAGTAGGCTACAGCCTCTGATTGGCAAAAATACTTCATAGTGTCAGGAACCTTAAACCTCATTTCTTCCGCAATCCTGAAAAAATGATCTACGGAATTGCGGCTGGTAAGTATAATTGCACTATAATTTTTAAGGTCAATTTTCTGTTGACGTACGGCTTTTGCATCCACGCCTTCAACATGAATAAATGGCCTGAAATCTACCTTAACCTTCTCTTTTTCAATTAGTCTCAAATATGGAGAATTTTCCATTTTAGGTTCTGGTTGCGAAACCAAAATCGTCTTTACCTTCATAAACCTCGGTCTTTATAGATAGTTTACAATAATCACAAAGGGTGCAATTTCGAGTGCGCAAAGGTACAAAATAAAATAGAAAAAGTGATTAGTGATGTATTTTTGATGATTTTTTATAATAGTAAACCAACCTACAGCATTTATTAAAATAATTAAGAATATACTTGTGAAAATTACCGTTTTAGAATCTCTCAGGACGTAAGTAAGGATAATATTGGAAAGAAAAACAATCAGGGCACTGTAATTGAAATATGAGAGTTTTTTAAAAATGAATTCAGAAATGACCTTAGTATTGTTAAAGACAAAACCATTGCCCATTTGCAATAAAATTTTTATCAACAGAAAAAGAATAAGGAATCCCAGAATTATCGGGTAAACATATGGATAAGTAGTTTGTTGTTCATCATAGAGGATATCTTTGGCCAGGTATAAGAAAAGGGAATAATTAAGAAGCTGAAAAATGGTAAAAAAGACATGAAACCAGTTAAGTAACTTGTCTTTTTTATTATACATAAAAATGTATTTATTGTTAAAGGGAAGAATAATAAAATTCAGAAATCTCCCATAGAATAAACTTTTAGCTATTACAACAAAAAGAACACTTGAAAAGAGGATTATAGTGATCCAATCCACAGAGTTGATAGTTTTATAGATCGGTTCCATTAACGCAATTTAATATTATCGCCATTCAGACCCCAATATAAGTCGTTTTCAGAAATACAGATTTTGAAATAGACCGGAGTTTCGTTTTTCGATGGAGGCAATTTAAAACTAAAATTTGTACTATTTTTTGCCGCTATTGAATTAGTTGGGGTTATTGACTTTGTCACTATGGGAATAATCTCTATGACCTGTTTAAAAGAATTCAGATAGGCAACTGCAAACCCGAGTTTCTCTATATCTATAACTTTGTTATATGGGTTTGTTACTTCCATGATCAAATTCCCTCCTGGCTTATTGGTAGTAATATCAGTTATCTCGCATCGAAGCTTGCGGAACGATTCAAAATTCTCCATATATTTCCCGTAATAAATCACACCTTTTGGATCGGAATAGGACACCTCCCCGTCTTTGATATACTTTGAAATATAGACTACCCTTTTCCCTTGTACCTTTTGTTCGGACCTGTCTATGGTATATTGATTTTGCCTGTATCTGATATTGTTAAGCGAATATGAAATATTCCCGGAATAAAACGAATACATCGGTGCTTTTCTATATGAGTTTTCGAATATAACCGGGGTGTTTCCCACCTGGTTTGCTATTTCACTTACCCATTTTTTGTTCCCATGAGTTTCATAGACAATAGGGAAAAGTGGTTCGTAAATCAGTCCTATCCTCAGCACAATAAATATGGTAATGTTGATTAGGCCCATTCGGAATATCCATTTTCTGACGATTGGGTTCAGCATCATTTGGTTGTAAACCAGAATTACCATTGGGATGCAAATAACAATAAGCCATTGGGTTTGGATTCTTCTGTTGAAACTGGAAATAAAAAAGAATATTAGTACTCCGTACACCAGAAAAACCATTGCTTTTGTAAATGCTCCTTCAATTTTTGTTTTAAAAAGGGACCAGTAAACCCATGGAAAAGTAAAGCCAAACAGAGCGACGAGGTTTATAAAATAGCCCAGAGTAAAATCTTCAAAATGATATGCCCTGTTAGGGCGCTCGAATAAATGATATTTTAGGGAAACGAAATCGTGCTCATACAACCAAATAAAGTGTGGGGTATAACAAATCAAAGCGACAAACAATGCTATCCAGGCATATTTGTTCGACAACAATTTAATATTGGAACATAAAATTAATATGATGACAAGTGCAGCGTGGTATTTGCTATACATCAGTGCTGCCATCGTAATTCCCAGAGCAATACTGATTAAAAAGGCAGGTGTCTCCAGGAACTTCTTGTAAAGAAAGAGTAAAAGTGCTGTAAAAAAAAGTAAAGGAGTGTCTGGCAATGTAAGGAAACCGTAGACATTCAATAAAGTCATTGAAAAGATCAGCACAAAAAAGTGAGGAATAAACGCTGTTTTATTACGAGAATCCACAATTAGCCATAGCAAAATTATAGTTCCAACAGATAAAATAGCGCTCATAAATCTTACGCCGAGTTCTCCTTCAAAAAAAAGACTACTTGTTTTAATGAGTAAAGCCACCATCGGAGGATGATCAAAGTAACCCCATGATAAGTTCTGAGCGTAATACCAATAATAAGCCTCATCAAATATTAGTTCGGTGAAGTACCCTTGAATCAGATTGATTAAAAAAATCACCCCGAGAATGTATAGGAAAATCCTGGGCAGTTTATGTTTCATTCGTGTGTTGATTCAATTCAAAATTACAAATAATAGGTGTTATGGAATTCTTTAAAGAAACGATAAAATATCTGCAGTATTTTCCAACTGATTTTTTAAAGTAGTATTTTTGTCCAAATTGCTGTAAGCCTATGGCAGATTGCTTGGTAATTATTCCCACATACAACGAGATAGAGAATATAAAAGCTATTATCCGGGCAGTCTTTGATTTGAAAAAAGATTATCATGTTCTCATTGTTGATGACAATTCACCTGATGGTACGGCCGAAGCAGTTACTCAATTGCAAATTAAATATCCCGAAGAATTATTCTTAGAAATCAGGAAGGAAAAATCGGGATTAGGTACGGCATACATTCATGGATTCAAATGGGCTATAGAACGAAAATATGATTTTATTTTTGAGATGGACGCTGATTTTTCTCATAGACCATCTGATCTTAAGAGACTTCACAGAGCTTGTTTGAATGGGGCAGATGTTTCTGTTGGATCCAGATATAAAAAGGGAGTAAATGTCGTTAATTGGCCGCTTTACAGGGTATTGTTATCCTATGGAGCCTCTTTTTACGTAAAGATCATCACAGGAATGAAGGTGCATGACCCAACAGCCGGATTTGTTTGCTACAGGAGAAAAGTATTGGAAACCATAAATCTGGATGCCGTCAAATTTATTGGCTATGCCTTTCAGATTGAAATGAAATTCCGGGCGTATCGGAGGAAATTCACGATTGAGGAAGTCTCTATCATTTTTACTGACAGGGAAAAAGGTAAGTCCAAAATGAGTTCTTCTATTATTTGGGAGGCTATTTTCGGGGTTATTAGTATGAAGTTCAGAAGCCTTTTTAAAACCAACGGATTTTAGTATGGGCAATATTCTTGTTAAAAACGCACGACTCATAAATGAAGGGATTCAGCAAGAATGTGATATTCTTATAAAGGATAAATTCATCCATAAAATTGCCGGTGACATCAGTGCCAAAGAGGCCCGGGTAGTGGATGTCGAAGGCAAAGTGGTTATGCCGGGCGTTATAGATGATCAGGTACATTTTAGGGAGCCAGGGTTAACCCACAAAGGAGATATTGCTACTGAAAGTAAAGCAGCTATTGCCGGTGGAATTACCAGCTTTATGGAACAGCCTAATACCATACCACAAACCACCACGATTGAAAAGCTTGAAGAAAAGTTTTCAATAGCCCGGAAAGCCTCCTTTGCCAACTATTCCTTTCTTTTTGGGGGAACGAATGACAATCTGGAAGAATTAAAGAAACTGGATAAAAATGCATGCTCAGGGGTAAAATTATTTTTAGGATCCTCTACCGGGAATATGTTAGTAGATGATGAAGTGGTTCTGGAAAAAATCTTCCGATCTACCAATATGGTAATCTCCGTTCACTGTGAGGATGAACATACTATAAGAGAAAATTTATCCACCTATATGGACAAATTCGGGGATGATATTCCTGTGGAATACCATCCTTTAATTCGCAGTGAAGCAGCTTGCTTTCTTTCATCTTCAAAGGCAATTGCCCTTGCAGAAAAAACAGCTGCCCGACTTCATGTATTCCATGTGTCAACCGGTAAAGAGACAGCGCTATTCCGCAATGATATTCCACTATCACAAAAGAAAATTACCTCAGAAGTTTGTATTCATCATTTGTGGTTTTCAGATCAGGACTACCAAAGTAAAGGAACCCTGATTAAATGGAACCCGGCGGTAAAATCCGCAACGGACAGGGAACAACTTTGGGAAGCTCTTTTGGATAACAGGATTGATGTTATTGCCACAGATCATGCCCCACACACAATGTCAGAAAAAAGTAATGTTTATACTAAAGCTCCTTCGGGCGGACCATTAGTACAACACGCTCTTCCTGCCATGTTAGAGAATTATCACGAGGGCAGAATTTCGATGGAAAAGATAGTGGAGAAAATGTGTCATAATCCGGCGATCCTATTTCAAATTGATCGACGTGGTTTTATAAAGGAGGGATATTTTGCAGATATGGTAGTTGTAAACAATAATTCCCCCTGGCAGGTAAATAAGAGTAATATACTGTACAAATGCAACTGGTCCCCTTTTGAAGACCAATATTTTAATTCGGCGATTACCCATACATTTGTAAATGGTCACCTGGCCTATGAAAATGGAGCATTTTCGGATATTAAATGCGCAGAAAGGCTAACTTTTGAAAGGTAGATATGCTACGAAAATATACGCTTATAATGTTGCTTTTACTGGTTTCCTGTGGTGAAAAGGTTATCGAGGAGCCAGAAAACCTTATCCCAAAAGAAAAAATGATCGATATGTTTTATGATCTTTCATTGATCAATGCAGCGAAAGGAACCAATCCAAAGATTCTTCAGGAAAATAAAGTGGAGCCTACAGCGTTCCTCTTTGAAAAATATGGTGTGGATAGTTTGCAATTTGTCAGGAGCGATATGTACTATGCTTCAATTCCTGTGGAGTATAAGAACATTTACGAAGCTGTGGCCGCCAAATTAGAGAAATATAAAAAGGATATAGAAGTAGAGCGCAAACGTAAACAGGACAGTACCCGCCAACTTTTGGAAAAAAACACTGATAGGAATATTGTTAAACCTACTAAGTAAATTGATCTGGAAAGGCTTCCTTAAATCTGTTGCATGAGAAATAAACTGTTTCAGCCATCAATTCGAACTCAAAATTCAACATTCCTATCACTTTTCTATTGCTATAAGTTACAGGATGCCTGAAAGAAATCACATTTTTTCTGGTAATTTTTCTTTGTTTTCCTGTTAGTTTAGTTCTGAGCCAATCTAGTCGCCAAAGCAAATTCAATTGCCAGAATTTAATTGCGATTTTGGGAGTTGGTTTACCAAACTCTCTGGCGATATTAGATAAAATTTCTTTGTACTTTAAGTTCTTATCAATCACAATAAAACGGTGCCCCTGAATGGCTGAATCCATCAATTGCATCATAATTTTCACCACGTCATTTACCGTTACAAAACCTGTTCCGCCCGGTGGATAAAACTTGGATCCCTTGGCCGCAATACGAAAAAGCGATCCACTTCCGCTCAACCAGAAGCCCGGACCTAAAATTACACCGGGATTTACAATTACAACCGGTACTCCCTCCTGTGATGCCCGCCAAACTTCCATTTCTGCAAAATGTTTGGTCATACCGTAGACATTCACTTTGTTATCGCTCCACTCATTATTCTCTGTTGCAATTGCGCCTTCAGAACCTCTGCCAATGGCCCCGATAGAACTAACATAACAAAGCTTTTCTATCTTTCTCGCTATACAGAGGTTTACGATATTAAGCGTACCTTCTTCATTAACTTTTTGTAGCTGTTTAAAGTCATTTGGATCAAAAGAGATATATGCAGCGCAATGATAAACCCGCGTAATATTCGTAAAGGCAACCTCCAATGCCGGGAGGTCATTAATATCTGCTTCTACCCAGTCTATCTTGTTGAAGAATTCTTTTGACCGGCTATCGTAAAATGAAAATATTTCTTCTACTTTTTCCAGATTACTCCCGGTCCGGTAAATAGCCCTGACAGACAAGCCCTTCATGAGCAGGTGAAACAAAAGATGCGTTCCAACCAATCCTGTACCGCCAGTAACCAAAATCATGACTCAAATTTACTCATTTACTTGGGATATATTTATATTCTTGGTAAGTGCTACTTGCTATTTATTTTATATTTGCATCATCTAGGGAAAATCTATCTAATATGGCAGTTAATTTTGTAGCGGAATTGAAATGGAGAGGGATGTTACACGATGCAATGCCCGGTACAGAGGAACATCTTTTAAAAGGAATGCAGTCTGCCTATGTTGGGATAGACCCCACCGCAGATTCTCTTCATATCGGACATCTTGTAAGCGTAATGATGTTACGCCATTTTCAGCTTGCCGGTCATAAACCCTATGCTTTGGTTGGAGGTGCCACCGGTATGATTGGTGATCCGTCTGGCAAATCATCCGAAAGAAATTTACTGGATGAAACCACGCTTCGCTTAAATCAGGAGGCTTTAAAAGAGCAATTATCCCGTTTTTTAGATTTTGAAAGTGATGCTGAAAATGCCGCTGTACTGGTCAACAATTATGACTGGATGAAAGATTTTAGCTTCCTGGATTTTATTCGGGATGTTGGAAAGCACATTACAGTTAATTATATGATGTCTAAGGATTCTGTGAAGAAAAGACTGTCTTCCGACGCTGCTGAAGGAATGTCATTTACGGAATTTACTTATCAATTGGTCCAGGGATATGATTTTCTTTACCTCTATCAGCATAACAATTGCAGTTTACAAATGGGTGGTAGTGATCAATGGGGGAATATCACCACTGGTACAGAGTTAATCAGGAGGATTGGTAAAGGAAAGGGATTTGCGCTGACATGCCCTTTAATTACAAAGGCTGATGGCACTAAATTTGGAAAAACAGAAGAAGGTAATGTTTGGTTAGACGCACATAGAACGTCTCCTTATAAATTCTTTCAATACTGGCTCAATACTTCTGACGAAGATGCTGAAAAATACATTAAAATATTCACGCTTTTGTCAGAAGATGAAATAGAGACATTGGTTAATGAGCATCGAGAGGCACCACACCAGCGCAGTTTACAGAAAAAACTCGCAGAAGAAATCACCATTATGGTTCATTCTAAAGAAGCTTTGGAAAATGCACTTTTAGCGAGTACAATTTTATTTGGAAAATCTACCTCTGAACAACTGAAAAAATTAGATGAAAATACTTTTTTAGAAGTCTTTGACGGCGTCCCTCAGGCAGATATTTCCAGAAATGATATTGAAGCAGGTTTGGACATGATTGCTGCCCTTTCTGCAAAAACACAGTTTCTGGCTTCTAACGGAGAAGCACGAAGGGAGTTAAAACAAAATTCGATATCTGTTAACAAAGAGAAGGTAGATGAGAATTATCTGATTAGTACAACAGATCTGATTAATAACAAATACGTGCTTCTGCAAAGGGGTAAAAAAAACTACTATGTCCTTGTGGTTAGTCAATAAGAATAAGAACCCTTGATTAGAAGAAACCAGGAATGAAAGTTTATAAACCCAAGACCGTTGTTGATCTCGAACTATTTTATGGTGACCTTCTTTTAAAAGTAGCCGATTATACCAGCATAAGTGACCATCTTAGTGTACTTTCTGCCAGAATGTGGGAGGGAGTTCAGGAAAATAATGGAGCTGTACTAAATGAGATCAGCAATTATCATTGGAAGCACCTTGGAAAAAACAAGGCAATGCTTTTAGCTGCCAAACTTACTGAGGAGGACTGCAGACAATGTATTGCGAATGAATATGGATTTAGAAGGTGGACCGAGGTGGAACACATTAGTTCTCCATATCATATGGCTTTCGAAGCTGTAATTAACGCCATGCTAGAAGGGAATTTTGACAGCGTTAAGAGTATGATTTCTGAAAATAATAGTCTTGTAAATAGTAAGTCGCCCTACGGTCATAAGGCTACCCTCCTTCATTATGCTGTGAGTAATGGGGTAGAATTATGGAGGCAAAAAGTACCTTTAAACCTACCTGAAATAGTAGGCTATCTTATAGCGCAGGGTGCCAATAGAATGGCAAAGATGCTGGTTTATGGGGGAGAGTATACGGCTGCGGAACTTTTGCCATCAAGCGCTCACCCTGTGAATGCCGGAATTTCAAAAGAACTACGAAAACAGTTTGAACCCTGAAAGCTTTCTCTTATAACTTAAAAATTTATGAAGAGAGGGTTATAAATGGACTATTTTGGGGTAAAAATCACATCACCATTAAATTACAGCCCCTGATGTCAGAATGGTCAAAACGACCTATAACTTCAAAACTCTCATTGGAATAAACCCGACCCAGGTCTTGCGTGGCAATAAAGGAGCAGGAGTGGATATTGGCAAAATCTATTACATTAATTCCGCCCGTCTTCCCTGCTGGTTGATAATGTAAGGGATCTTCGGGGTCCCGGCAAAGGACTTTCATCCAGGAAGGAGTATTAAAAATTCCCTGACCTTTTGAATAGGCCTGTGAAAGTAATTCTGTCATTCCATACTCCGAATGTATGTCCGAAACCCCAAATCCTTTTTGTAATTTTTCATGTAATTCATCTCTTACCATTTCCTTCCGGCGACCTTTCATCCCGCCTGTCTCCATTATCAGGGTATTTTTTAAAGAAAAAGAATTGTTCGCAATAAGATCTAACAAGGCATAAGAAACTCCTACTAATAGTACCTTATTTTCTTCTAGGTCAAGGGCTATCAACTTATCTCGAAGGCCCCTGAGATCGTCAAGGTAAAAACCGCTCTCAGGATGATCACTTTTTGATATCAGCGAATTCATCATATATATTAAGGATGAATCGCTTCGTTCTAAATAGGAGGGCAATAAAGCCAGAATACAGTAGTCTTTTACAGCACCGTAAAAATTCTCAAAAGTATTTTGAAAACTTTGCTCATAGACGCCCGGATCGGCGACAAAATGTTTGCTTGTACTGAGGCCGGTTGTTCCACTGCTTGTAAAAACCAATTGAGCGCTGAGGCCCTCACTTATGACAGATTTATGTTTAAATAAATCAATGGGTAAAAATGGAATTTCGTAAAGGTCTTTTACATTCTTGTCTGACTTCTTCAGATAATCACAAAATTCCTTGTAGACCTTATTACAACGGTACTGATGGCTAAACAGTTCCAGGGCAAAGGAATTGAATTCAGATGTGTCTCTGATTTTAAAAATGTCTGAAATATTCATTTTTATTGGCTATCACAAAAATAACCAAAATAAAAGCCCCGAATAATAAATACGGGGCTTTATCAGTTAGGTTGGTGGTTCGTATTATTTGACCACGAGTTTTCTGGTCATTTTTTTGTTATTTTCCTGTACCTGCAATACGTAGACGCCGGGTACAAGTCGGGAAATATTCAGTGTGCTTGAAGTTATCCTATCCCTTAAAACGACCTTTCCAAAGACGTCAAAAACAGTAATACTTTTACTGTGATTCTTTTTTGTTTTCACATAAACAATACCGTCGAAAGCCGGATTGGGGTAAAGCATAAAATCCGTAGATGCAGGATTTAAATCTTCTGTCGTATCTGCTTTTTCCTGCGCAGACACTAACATAGAAAACCCTAAAAAGAAGGCTAAGTAGATTTTTTTCATGAATATTGATTTGGGATCAATACAGTAAATATACGTGAAAGGCCTAACTAATAGAGATAAATTGTTGTGAAAACCTACTTTTTGTAGGTAAAATGACGACGCCTGGTCATTCGTCGATACAATTGGAATTACAACGGACCTCTATCCATTGAAATTTAAGTAGTTTAAGGGATTTATTAGGTATTATAAATGCTATTTAACGATCAGTTTTCGCGTAGCGACCAATTTGTTCTCGAATACACGTATAACGTATACGCCTGCATCTAAATTGGAGAGGTTCAATTCTTTGCCTAAAATGGTAGTTTCCAGGACTTTTGTTCCCAATACGTCGTAAATAAGAATCTTTTTAGGGGCATTGTGGGTAGTACTAATATATACCTTGCCATTTGTAACGGGATTAGGATACAGCTTAAAACCATCTATATCTCCATCGACCTGGCCCTGCTGCCCGTAGCTCGATGAAATAAAAAGAATAAATACTAGAAGGTAAAGGTGCTTCATAAACGGTATACTGCAAAGAATGTACCACAAATATATAAAAATTTGATATGCAGTTAGTCCATTAAACATGCATATTGTCCGAAAATTCGTTGAAATACAGTTGTTGCAGATTCAATGCAGCTGAACTGCACTTTTTTTCAGTTATTAAATGACTGAATAGACTCCTTTTAACTTTCGCCAGCTACTATTTAAAATGAATACTAAAAGGATTGGTATATGTTAGCTAATTGTTACGAATATTAAATGAATGTAAATTCGTGATAAGTAAGGGTATTATAATTATTTTTGGGGATCAGGAAAAGTAAGTCACAATGAAAAAACAGGATATCAGAATACTTTTAGTAGATGATGAACCCGATATTTTGGAAATCCTAAGTTACAACCTTTCCTCAGAAGGTTATCAGGTCCTAACTGCTAAAAATGGTTTAGAAGCTGTTGAAAAGGCCAAGAAAAAAATGCCGCATCTAATTGTTCTTGATGTTATGATGCCCGAAATGGATGGGATTGAGGCATGTGAAGTAATCCGTAATACCAGGGGCCTAGAAAATACAATAATTACCTTTCTGACCGCCAGGGGAGAGGATTATTCTCAGGTCGCAGGATTTGATGCCGGGGCAGATGATTATATCACAAAACCAATTAAGCCAAAAGTTCTTGTAAGCAAGGTAAAGGCACTTCTGCGCCGGTTGAAAGAAAGTAATCCTGTTTCGGATGATATTCTGAAAGTTGGCGATATTGAAATAAACAGGGAAGAATACAAAGTTGTAGATGACGGCAAGGTAATAATACTCCCCAGGAAAGAGTTCGAATTACTAAGTTTACTTGCTTCAAAGCCCGATAAAGTTTTCAAAAGGGAAGTAATACTGGACAAAGTTTGGGGTCAGGAAGTTGTGGTTGGCGGGCGTACGATTGATGTTCATATCAGAAAGCTCAGAGAAAAAATAGGAGATGATCATTTTAAAACAGTTAAAGGTGTGGGATATAAGTTTGTTTTATAATGGCCACACGAATAAAGAAGTCATATAGATTTGCCCTTCGTTCGGCGTTTTTAATTACCCTTATTTTTACTACTATTTTATTGGGCTTTTATTTTATCCTCGATAGCTCTCCTAATTTATTGCGGTATATACTGTTGATGTCAGTAGTTGTTTTTTTGGTTGCTTTTATAGTAATCCAGATCAGGGTTGAACAATTCATCTACCGCAGAATTAAACGTATATATGATGATGTCTCTTTATTAGAATCTTCTTCCTTTACCTCAGGGCCCATTACCACAGACATGAGAACCCTGACAGCAGAAATAGAAAAATTTGCGAAGGATAAAAAAATAGAGATCGACACATTAAAAATAAGGGAAGAATACAGAAAGGATTTTCTCGGTAATGTTTCTCATGAATTAAAAACCCCGCTTTTCACGGTCCAGGGCTATATATTAACCCTTTTAGATGGGGCTCTGGAAGATAAAAGTGTTAGAAAAAAATACCTGCAGAGGGCGAATAAAGGTGTTGAACGTCTGATTTATATCATAAAGGATCTGGATCTGATTACTAAATTGGAAGTTGGCGACCTAAACGTGGAGATGAAAGATTTTAATATTATTGAGCTTATTGAGAATGTATTTGATCTGCTCGAAATGAAGGCTTCTAAGAAAAATATTTCGCTCACTTTTGATATGCCTTATAGTTCGCCGGTATTTGTAAATGCGGATCTGGAGAAAATACAACAGGTCCTGACCAACTTATTAGTGAACTCAATAAAGTATAGTCATAAAGGAGGTACTACGGAGGTCAGTGTAGAAAACCTAATCAAAAATAAAGTCATAATTCGGATAACAGATAATGGGGAAGGGATAGCTGAAGAGAATATTCCCAGGTTATTCGAAAGGTTCTATAGAGTTGATAAAAGTGGGAGCAGAAAAGAGGGAGGATCCGGTTTGGGATTGTCAATCGTAAAACATATTATTGAAGCCCACGGCGAGAAAATATATGTTGAAAGTGTGGAAGGGGTTGGTTCAGAATTTTCCTTTACACTGGAGAAAGCAAAACAGCAATCGGTTTAACTTCCCGCTCGTTCAAAGTTTTCCTTAGCTTTGCGCTAACTTAAAATTTTACTTCATTGTGGGCAGCAAAAATAAGCTAAAGAGATTTAAGGAAAACGAAAGTTTTGCCAATGTTATACAGCCCGCCAGAGAAGAGGTTGTCAATGGTGATTTTTCCTTAAAAGGACAATGGAAGGAGCAATTTGGCAATAAGAATCCAATTGTTCTGGAGCTGGGATGCGGAAAAGGGGAATATACCATTGGTCTGGCGCAAAACTTTCCGGATAAGAATTTTATTGGGATCGATATCAAGGGTGCCCGGTTTTGGAAAGGGGCCAAGATTGCCCTGGCAGAAAATCTCACAAATGTTAGATTTCTGCGCACTCAGATAGAATTGATAGATCAACTTTTTGGGGAACACGAAGTTGCAGAAATCTGGATTACATTTCCCGATCCTCAAATTAAATTTAAACGAACAAAACATCGTCTTACCAATCCCACATTTCTGAATAAATACAAAGCAATTTTAAAAGAAAATGGGGAGATGCATTTAAAAACAGACAGTGAATTTATGCATGGGTATACTTTGGGAATTGTACAGGGTTCAGCTTTTGACATCATTTACTCAAATCATGATATTTACCGGAATCACGGCAGTCCAAAAGAAGTTCTGGAAATTCAGACTTTCTACGAAAAGCAGTATCTTGAAAAAGGAAAACCCATCACATACCTAAATTTTAGAGTCAAATAACCAATGACGCATTTGCTAATTCTTTTTTTTGCCACCTTCTCCGCCGCCTTCATGGCAACAGTGCCGCCCGGTTTACTCAATATGAATGCTGCAAAGACCAGTGTTAAAAAAGGGAAGCTGAACGGGATGATTTTCAGTCTTGGGGTTTCTACTATGATTATGATGCAGGCTTATGTGGCTGTGCTTATTTCCAAATTTCTTTTCAGAAATCCTGAAGTTATAGATTGGTTGTTGAAAATTGCCTTAGCCATATTTGCAATTTTTGCGATATACTTTTTTAGATCAGCAAAGAGGGAAGACTCACATCAAATGAAAATGGTTAAAGTAAGTAAAAAGAACAGTTTCTTTAAAGGAATGTTGTTGGCTGCACTTAACCTGCTAACCATCCCATATTACAGTGGTTTAAATGCAATGTGGAACGAAGCTGGCTGGATCAAATTTGAGGTTTGGGATATTGCTACATTTATTTTGGCGGCTGGCTTAGGAACCTTCACAGTTTTATATTTATACACTGTCTATTTTAATAAACTGGAAGCCAAAACTCATCGGTTTTCAAAAAATTCCAATTATGTGTTAAGTGCCTTAATGTTGGTGCTACTGGTGATAACGCTAATCAGAATTATGTATAAATGATATGGAAACAGAAGAGGAAAACTTTTTTGAGAAGGTTTATCGCGTGGCGGCTTTAATTCCGTATGGCAGGGTAACATCCTATGGCGCAATTGCCAGATATTTGGGAGCCGCAAGAAGTGCCCGTATGGTAGGTTGGGCAATGAACGGCGCTGGCGGAATGGAGCAAGTTCCGGCGCACAGGGTTGTGAATAAGGCCGGATTACTAACAGGAAAACATCATTTTGATGGCACCAACCTCATGCAGCAGTTATTAGAAAATGAAGGTGTAAAAGTGGTGGACAACCAAATCATTGAGCTGGAAAAGTATTTCTGGGATCCGGCAAAAGAATTATAGCTATAGCACTTCCAAACTGTAATATCTAATTAAAATTTAATGTAAAAATCGTGTTTTGATTAGAAGTAACCTGGATACTTCCGCCATGCAATAGCATAATTTGTTTGGAAAGGCTTAAACCTATGCCCGTTCCCGTATTTTTAGTGGTGAAAAATGGCACAAAAATCTCATCAATAATATCTGCCGGTATTCCCGGCCCATTATCCCTCACTTCAATATATTTCTTCCCTTGTTTATCAATGGCTGCAGTAATTTTAATGGCCCCATTCTTCTGCTGACCTATAGACTGAAGGGCATTTTTACTTAAATTAATCAGTATTTGCGAGATCTGCTTTTCATCAATAAATAGTTCCAAATTCTCCGGGCTGATAACAGTTTCAAAAGAAATAGCACCCTTCTTATTCTCCTGATTCATTAGCAGCTGAATCTTGTCCAGGAGCTTTGAGGCATTAACCAGCTCTTTATCCGGTTTGGGAATACTGAGAAAACTTCTATATGATTGTACAAAATCCATCAGATCCCTGCCTTGTTCTTTTATTACCTCAAGACCCTTAGCCGTATTTTTGATATGAGATTCATTAAACTGCTCCAAGGGAACCAGATCCCTGTTGGTCTTAAAATAACTTAATATTGATTCTGAGATAGAGGTGATTGGGGTAATGGTATTCATGATTTCATGCGTGAGCACCCTGATAAGCCTAACCCATGAATCGGTTTCTTTTTCATCGAGTTCCTGATGTATATCCTGCCCAACTACCAGGATAAGTTCTTCATTATCCAAAGTAATCCCGGTAGATTTCAAAGCAATTTGCTTCTTTTCTCTTTCATTGGAGAGTTGCACTAATTTTCTTTCAAAAGGTCGCATTGTGGAAAATAAAGTGTACAATTTTTTATCTACCTGGTTTAATTGTTTTATGTGATTCAAAGGGGAATAATTTAGTAATTCTTCAATTTTCGAATTGGCAAATAGAATGTGTCCCTTTTTATTATAGGTAAATATACCTATGCTTGCATGTTTTATTATCTCCTGGTAATACTGCTCCTGTGCTTGTTTTTTAATATGAATGTCCTGTATCATTGCATTGAGCATATTAAGACTGTGATTGAGTTCTTCCAATGATTTTACACTGAGTTTTTCAGGGAATCTAAGGGTAAAGTCTTCATTTTTAATGGCATCAAAGAAATATGCAATTTTTCTGTTGGTTTGATTTACAAATGTTATTAAATATACCGTCTGAATGACCACTATCACCAGAAGGACAGCAGACAGGATGTACTGCCCGTCAAAGTAACAAAAGGCCATGCCTACAGCTGCTAGCACAATCATAATTATGCGTAATGCCAGTTGTAAATAAATATGCCGACTTACCATTTAAGGTGAGAATCTCTTTTATTAAACATGATATTGTAATGCTTATTTTTCATTCTAAATTCCTAAAGTTTTCCTTATCACCGCTTACTCCCCTTTTTTATTTTATTATATAATGTTTGTCTGGAAACACCGAGTTGTTCTGCAGCTGCACTATAATTGCCGTTATTCTGGTTCAGGGCATTTGTGATCATCAACATTTCCATTTCTTCAAGAGTATTGGGTCCGGATCCTATTGTAGCTGTGTTTTTTTCATTTAGTATAAAATCAACAGGTTTAAGTACATTAGCTTCAGATAAAATAACTGCTCTTTCAATGGCATGCAAAAGTTCGCGTATATTCCCGGGCCATTGGTACCCCATTAATTTATCAAGCGCTGCCTGGTTTATGCGAAGTCCGGGTTTATCATATTTATTAGCAAATCGTTTTAAATAAAACTCGGTCAAAATCTGGATGTCATCTTCTCTGTCTCGTAAGGGGGGTACCTTTATATGTATCGTATTTATCCTGTAAAGCAAATCCTCCCTGAAAAGTCCGTTCGCAACCATTTTGTCTAAATTGCAATTGGTTGCGCATACCAATCTAAGGTCTACCTCCACAGCTTTATTGGCACCGACCCGGACCACAGATTTATTCTGGATGGCCGATAATAGTTTGGCCTGTGTTTGTAGCGAAAGATTCCCGATTTCATCAAGAAAAAGACTTCCTTCATGTGCTGCTTCAAATTTTCCGGCACGGTCTTCTTTGGCATCAGTAAATGCCCCCTTGGTGTGCCCAAATAATTCACTTTCAAATAAGGTTTCAGAAATTGAGCCCATGTCCACATTAATGAACACTTCATTTTTACGTTTCGAGGTCCGATGCAACTCCCGGGCAATAAGTTCTTTGCCGGTACCATTCTCGCCGGTAATCAGAACATTAACATCTGTTCTGGCTACTTTTCGAACTAAATTTAAAACCTCGTTCAGGGCTTTGGAGTTACCTATTATATAGTTTTTGTCTTCATTAATTACTCGTTTGAGGCTATGCTCTTTTTTTCTTAACTCACTTATTTCTTTCTGTGATTGCCTCAGGATATAGGCCGACTTTACTGTGGCAAGGAGTTTCTCATTGTTCCAGGGCTTTAGAATAAAATCTGCAGCTCCTTCTTTAAGTGCCTTCACAGCCAGATCTACCGCCCCATAGGCAGTCATCATGATTACGGATACATTGGGCGATTTCTTTTTTATTTCCTTAAGCCAATATAAGCCCTCATTACCAGAATTTATTCCAGCAGAAAAATTCATGTCGAGTAATACAATATCAATATTTTCAAAATCCGGGAAGGAAGGTATCTGATTAGGATTAAAAAGAACCGTAACATTTTCATATTCAAATTGCAAAAGAATTTCTAATGCACTTAAAACACTTTTATTATCATCAACCACCAGAATATTGCCTTTTGTCATGAATGCTACAATTAAGGACGCGGCTAAAGCTACAAAACCTAAAGTACAATTTAGGACATCTGTAAAAAAAGTGGACAATGTTTGTATAAGTATTTTACAGTTAGACGAAAATGATATAAATCCTAATTATGTAAAAAGCTGATTATTAGATATATAAATATTTGGCACATATATGGCATTCTTTTTTGCAGATTAAATTGAAAATGACTCATATCACCAAAATAGCAAGCTTTTTTTCCTTACTGATTGGACTTAATCTCGCGGCTCAGGAAAGATGGTCTTTGGACGACTGTGTTACTTACGCCCTGGAACATAATTTACAGTTAAACGATTTTAACTACAGCTTTGAGTCCAATAAGGAAACTTACAGACAGTCTGTACGCAACCTGCTACCTACTATAGGCGCCGCAACTAATTACGTGGTTAATTTTGGCCGTAGCACAGATCCCTTCACTAATGATGTGGTTACAACAGACTTTTTTTCAAATAGTTATTCTCTGGAATCTTCTGTTGATTTGTTCAGGGGTTTTCAAAAGTTAAATACAATCCAGGCCTCAAAGTTTTTATACAAAGCTGCCAAAGAAGAATCCCTGCAGCAAAAATATTTGCTGGCGTTTAGGATAATGCGGGCCTATTTTGATATTCAATTCTTTGAGGGATTGGTTGCAATATCCAGAGAACAGTTGACAGTTTCTCAAAAGAATTACGATCTGGTCGATAAACAAATAGAATTGGGTCTAAAAGCTGGTTCGGATTTGTATGAAGCGGAATCGCTGCTATTGTCTGACAAATTGAATGTTACCCAAAGTGAAAACCAATTGGCAGCTGCCAAATTAACGCTGATTCAGGAGATGAATTTAGAAGATACAACCGATATCAATTTACAAACATCTATAGACGAAAAAGTGACAAATACAGATGATGGTCTAATTCGCTCAGATTCTATTTTTACCGCAGCGAAGAATTTTATGCCAATTATAAAGGCCCAGGAACTCCGTGCAAGGGCGGCTAAAAAACAAGTGGCAGCATCAAGGGGCGGGCTTTACCCTTCAATAACCTTATTCGGAGGACTGGGAACAGGTTATTTTGAAACAACCAGGGATTCCATGGGTACCACCATCCCATTTCGAAATCAGTTCAAAGACAATACCTATCAGTTTGTTGGAGTTTCTCTTTCCGTTCCAATTTCGAATGCCTGGGCTTCACGTTCAAGAGTAAAACAACAGAAAATTGCTCAAATGAGGGCTGAAAATAATCTTGATATTCAAAAACAGGAATTGTACAATACAATTGAGCAATTAGTTCAGGAATACAATGCTTTGCTGGTAGAGTATGAACAAAGCACCCAAAAAATGCAATCGCAAAATCTGGCTTTCACGATTGCACAAAAAAGATACGAAAAGGGGCTTATTAATGCCTTGGAATTATTTACTGCCAAGAATTTATTTGCAAATGCACAGAACGAAAATCTGCAGGTGAGATTGCGTTCAGAGATCAACAAAAGCACTCTTGATTTTTACAGGGGATTACCTGTATTCAATATTAATTAGACCGTATTAGAAAATGGACATACAACTCGAAAAGAAAAAAGGATTAAGGCCTAAACACTATGGATATATTGCCATAGGATTACTATTGGTCTTTGTTGGCTGGAAAATGCTGGCGGGAAGCTCTGTTTCAACTTTTCGTACGGAAAAAGACAAATTGACCATAGCACAGATCACCGATGGAAAGTTTGACGATTACATTACCATAAACGGGAATGTGGCGCCTATTGCAACCATCTTCATGGATGCCTATGAAGGAGGCCGGGTGAGCGAAAAATTGATAGAGGAAGGGGCAACCGTTAAAAAAGGGGACATCATTCTAAAATTAGAGAATATGAACCTCTATGAACAAATTTTAGCCAGTGAAAGTAACCTGGCTTTAAAACAGAATGATCTGCGATCCACCAAACTAGAGTTTGACTCGAGACAGGTCGAAGGGAGAAAGTCTCTGGCAACGGCCACTTATGAATTGCAGCGACTAAAGCGAAATTTTGAACAAAACCAGGGACTTTATAATGAAGAACTTATTTCTAAAGAAGAATACTTGTTGTCCAAAGAGAATTATGAACTTTCAGAAAGGCAGTACGAAATTGTAAAACTGCAAACTGAAAATGATGATGAACTTAGAAAAACATCATTGTCAAGCCTGGATACCGATCTGGATAGGATGCAAAAAACCCTGGGGATGGTGTATCAACGCCTGGACCATCTCAATGTCCGAGCCCCTGCCGATGGCCAACTTGGTTTTCTGGATGCAGAAATAGGTCAGAGTATAGCTCAGGGAGAACGCATAGGACAGATTAATGTGTTGACCGACTATAAAATAGAAGCCGCCATCGACGAACACTATATAGACAGGGTTCAGCGAGATCTTGTAGCACTGCTCGAGCGAAATAATAACGAATATCCGCTAAGAGTAAGGAAGGTTTACCCCGAGGTACGAAATGGAAGATTTAAAGTAGATCTAGTTTTTACTGCAGAGAAGCCCGAAACTATAAGAACCGGACAGAGTTACAATATTAAATTGCAATTAGGGGAATCCAGCGACGCACTTTTGTTGCCGAAAGGTAGTTTTTTCCAAAGTACCGGAGGGCAATGGGTCTTCGTGGTTAATGAAGACGATGAGGCATTAAAAAGAAATATCCGTATCGGCAAACAAAATTCGAGATACTATGAAGTACTGGAAGGATTAGAAGCCGGTGAAAGCGTAATTACCAGCAATTATGACAGTTTCGGAGAGGCAGAAAGAATTATTCTAAAATAAAAGCTTCAGAGTGTCACAGTTGATGTAAAACCTGCGTCTTTCATATAAGGAAGACGGCGAACGAAATAATAACAGAAAACAAATCGATCAGAAAATGATACAAATCCAAAATTTAAAAAAAAGCTTTAGAACAGAAGAAGTGGAAACACTTGCTTTAAACAATGTGACTATTAATGTAGCGGAAGGGGAATTTGCGGCAATCATGGGCCCCTCTGGCTGCGGAAAATCTACCTTATTGAATATCATTGGGATGTTAGATAACCCCACAGAAGGTAGTTATCAGTTTAGCGGACTCGAAGTTGGAGGTTTAAAGGAAAGACAACGAACTCAGCTTAGAAAAGGAAATCTGGGTTTTGTCTTCCAAAGTTTTAACCTGATAGACGAACTAACGGTTTTTGAGAATGTGGAATTACCTCTCATCTATCTCAAGATGAGCAAGAGTGAACGAAAGGAAAAGGTAAGGGCTGTTTTAGAACGCATGAAAATAGCCCACAGGGAAAAGCACTTTCCTCAGCAACTTTCAGGAGGACAACAGCAACGTGTGGCCATTTCAAGGGCTGTGGTTACCAACCCAAAATTAATTCTGGCTGATGAACCTACAGGAAACCTGGATTCTAAAAATGGGATAGAGGTGATGAATCTTCTCACCGAGCTGAATAAAGAAGGTACCACAATCGTAATGGTCACGCACTCGGACAGGGATTCTCATTATGCACACAGAATAATAAATCTATTTGACGGGCAGATAGTAACGGAGAGTCAGAACCGTGCTATTGGGGCAATGATTTAAGCAGGAAGTTTATTCATTAATCAATCAAAATCAATAGGAATGTTCAGTAATTATCTAAAAATCGCCTGGCGTAACCTGCTAAAGAACAAGGGTTATTCAGCAATCAATATTACCGGTCTTGCCGTAGGGGTATGCTGTTTTATCCTGATTGCCCTTTTTGTGAGGAACGAATTCGGTTACGATAAGTTTCATGTAAAAGCAGACCGGATATTCAGAGTGTGGCAACATGAGAATTACGGACCTAAAGAGGATTTTGTAAACACCACTACTCCCGTATCAATGGTAAATGTACTCAGGGAGAATTACCCTGAAATTGAGGATGGCAGTAGAGTTTACAGATTCAATAGCCTTGTAAAAAGAAATGAGACCGAATTTAATGAAGCAATCAGGGCTGTTGATCCCAGTTTTTTCCAAATATTTGATTTTAATATTATTGCCGGAAATTCAGAGTTGCCCCTAGCCAGCGCAAATTCAATTGTTCTAACCAATTCCGCTGCAGAAAAATATTTTGGGAATGAAAACCCTATTGGAAAGTCACTTTCTCTTGAATTCAATGATGAAATTCATTTTTACGAAGTATCTGCGGTGGCTGCAGATCCGCCACAAGAATCCAGTGTCCAGTTCGAATTGTTAGTTTCACTTGCAAACGAAGCTCGGTTTTTCAGTGAAGGTGCCAGAAGTAGTTGGTTTAATGTGGTTGTTGAGTCCTATTTATTATTAGGTTCGGAGATGTCTGCCGCACAATTGGAGGCGAAGTTCCCTGCTACGATTAAACAATATTTGGGAGATAATTTTGAAGAAGACACCTTTTTCCTGCATTTACAACCTCTGACAGAAATACATCTGGATACATCTTTACCAGCAGGACTCGAACCTATTTCAAATCCAAGATATGCCTATGTATTGGCAACAATTGGGTTTTTAGTTTTACTTCTGGCCTGTATAAACTTTGTTACTTTGGCTGTGGGAAGATCATTTTCCAGGGCAACTGAGGTTGGAGTAAGAAAGGCCCTCGGAGCCTTCAGAAAACAAATAGTACACCAGTTCTGGGGTGAAGCATTGCTGATAACCATTATGGCCGTCACCTTTGGAATATTTCTGGCATTTTTATTTCAGGATACTTTTAACTCCCTTACCGGGAAGCAACTCTCTATTAACTTGGATCTTAGTTTTTGGATAATTACCGTGATCCTGGTAGCCTTCATAGCGCTGATCGCAGGTATATACCCTTCGATCGTTCTGTCGAGATTTAATCCCATTCAGGTGTTGAGGAGAAAAACAGGAAGAAAAGCATCTATGGGAGTTTTAGGAAAAAGCCTGGTAATTACCCAATTTCTTGCTTCCATTGTGATGCTTATTGGCACCCTTGTCATAGGTCGGCAAATAGATTATCTGGTAGGTAAGGATCTTGGGTATAAAAAAGATGCCCTGGTCATAGTTCCTACAAATATGTCTGGTGAGGAAGCAGATACTTTTGCAGAATTGTATGTGGCCGAGCTAAAAAAACAACCTCAGGTATCCAATGCCTCACGCTCTCTTTATAGTTTCATGGAAAACGGTTGGGTAGATGTGGGTTTTACCGACGCCAAAAATACTTATAGGGAATTTGCTTTTAATCTCGTAGATCCAAACTTCTTAAAAACCCATGACATTCCAATAATCGAAGGCAGGGATTTTCAAATGGGTAGTGTGAGTGACGCTAAAAATGGAGTTTTGGTTAATGAGACCTTTATTAAAGAATTTGGGATTAAAAATCCTATAGGTGCTACCTATGACAAGTTTGATATAAAAATACTCGGAATCGTAAAGGATTTTAATTTTCTATCCTTAAATAATACAATAGACCCCCTTCTGATAGCTATGGACCCGGCACCGATTTTTCAACATGCTGAAAATGTGGAGACTCAATACACTGCCCAGCCCAGGATTTCAGTAAGTGTCAATGCTGAGAATATATCCGCCTCAATTGCAGCATTAAAGAGTACCTGGGAGAAAATAAATCCTTCACAGGAGTTTGAATACTCATTTTTGGATGAAGCTTTGACGGCGCAATATCAGAATGAATTACGTTCAAAATCTATTGTAAATATTGCCTCAATTCTCTCATTCTTTATTGCCTGTATGGGTTTGTTTGGTCTGGCTACTTTAAACGTTGCGAGAAGAACAGCAGAAATTGGTATCAGAAAGGTAATGGGAGCAGGGGTATTAAATATAGTTAAGATGATATCTCTTGACTTCATAAAACTTGTGCTGATCGCCTTATTATTGGCTTTCCCAATTGCCTGGTGGGCGATGGATCAATGGCTGCAAAGTTTTGCTTATAGTATTGGAATTAGCTGGTGGGTTTTTGTAATAACAGGGATTATCGTTATAGGAATTACACTGGTAACAGTAAGTTTTCAATCGATCAGGGCATCGTTGACAAATCCGGTTAAGAGCCTGCGAACTGAATAAATCAATTAAAATCATCAATCATGTTTAAAAATCATCTTAAAATTGCCTGGAGAAGCCTAAAAAAGCAACCCTTCTTTACATTTTTAAATACGTTCGGTCTTGCCATTGGAATGGCAGGAGGTCTATTGATTTCTTTATATATCTATGATGAATTGAGTTTTGATAAAATGTTTGCGGACTCAGAGCGCATCCATCGTGTAAATGGGGATATTAAGTTTGGCGGAGAAGCCAGGAAATTTGCAGTAACACCGGCCCCGATGGCCGAGACCATAGATAATGATTTTTCTGAAGTGGAACTGGCCACAAGATTCAGAACCAGGGGCAGTATGCTTATCAGAAAATCAGAAAGTGAAGTCAATGTAAAAGAACAGCAAACAACGTTTGTGGATTCAACATTTTTCCAGATGTTCGGAATAGAACTGCTGCTTGGTGATCAGCTAACCGCATTAAAATCTCCCAATACACTTATAATGACCAAGACTGCGGCGGAAAAACATTTTGGGATCAATGAGGCATTGGGTCAAAGTTTGTTGCTAAATAATGAAGAAACATATACTATTACTGGCATTATAGACGATTTGCCTAAAAATTCATTTCTCAGAGATTACAGCATCTTTATGGCCATGGCTGGTTATGAGGATTCAAGGGTGGTTAACTGGGGAAGTAACAATTACCAAACGTTTATAAAGTTAATCCCTGCGGCAAACATTGATGACCTGCAGCAACCCTTACAGAACTTCCTGGGAAAATATGTAATTCCGGGAGTGCAGCAATTTATGCCCGGAATTACAGAAGAACAATTTAAGGCTGCGGGTAATCATTTGATATACAGTACCATCCCCTTAACTGATATCCATTTGAATTCTGACAGGGTAGGCGAAATAAGTGGGAACAACGACATCAAGAGCATATATATCCTATCTTTTATTGCTGTTTTCCTTATTGTCCTTGCCTGTGTAAATTTTATGAATCTTTCGACGGCCCAATCGCTCAAAAGGGCTAAAGAGGTCGGGATAAGAAAAACTCTGGGATCTAATAAGACAGATCTAATACGGCAGTTCCTTGTAGAATCGGGGATTGTTTCCTTCGGTTCCTTGCTCTTGGCTGTTGGAACGGCAATTATTGTCTTGCCTTATTTTAATGAGCTTGCAGATAAAGAAATAACCTTTCCATACACCAATCCCCTATTTTGGCTGGTTTTATTTTTGGCAGGAATATTCCTTGGTCTTTTTTCCGGAAGTTATCCGGCCTTCTTTATGTCAAAATTTGTGCCGGTTAAAGTACTTAAGGGTACGGATGGAAATAGTTTGGGCGGAGGAAATGTCAGAAATGGCTTGGTGATATTCCAATTCGCAATTTCTGTTTTTCTAATTATCGGAACCCTTGTGGTTTATCAACAGTTAAAATTTATCCAGAATAAGGAATTGGGTTTTTCCAAGGATCAGGTTATGATCATCAATGATGTATATACAATAGGGGATCAAATGGATTCCTTTAAGGAAGAAGTGAAGAAATTAGGTTTTGTTAAGAATGCAACGCTGAGTAGTTATTATCCAACGCCCTCCAATAGATCGGATAGTACTTTTGCGCCTGAAGAAGGGGCAACGGACCAGGAGAATGCCCTGAGCATGCAAACCTGGGGAGTGGATTACGATTATGTATCCACAATGGACTTTAAAATAATTGCAGGTCGGGATTTTGATCGCAATTATAAGAATGATTCCACCAGCATTGTAATCAACGAATCTGCTGTTGAAACTATTGGAGTTCCTCCAAATGAAGCGATTGGCAAAAGGTATACACCAGACATGGGTGATGAAAACCCAAAATATTACAATATTATCGGAGTTGTGAAAGATTTTCATTTTTCACCGTTTAGGGAGGAAATTGAGGCTCTGAGTATGCGTTTATCCGAGAGAGCAGGATCTATGGCCATCAAACTTGAAACCGGCAACTTTTCCAATGCGATAAAGAGTGTAGAAGGTATCTGGAATACTCTTGCTCCCGGACAGCCTTTTGACTACTATTTTATGGAAGACTCTTTTAATGATACATATAAATCTGAACAGCGATTAAGCAGCATATTTTTCATTTTCACTGCGCTTTCAATATTGATTGCCTGTCTTGGCTTATTTGGTCTGGCCGCATTCAACGCCGAGAAAAGGACCAAAGAGATTGGGATAAGAAAAGTATTAGGAGCAAGTGTCAGTCAAATCTCTTATAAATTATCAGTTGATTTTCTGAAGTTGGTGGTAGTCTCCATTTTGGTCTCCTTACCAATTGGGTGGTATGCAATGAATAAATGGTTGGAAGATTTCTCATACAGAATAGAAATTGGTTGGTGGGTATTTGCTTTGGCCGCTCTTCTGGCAGTCAGTATAGCTATAGCAACAGTAAGTTATCAAAGCATTAAAGCCGCAATTGTGAACCCTATAAAAAGTCTAAGAACGGAGTAGCAGTCAAATAATTTGTAATCATGTTTAGAAACTATGTGAAGATTGCCTGGAGAAATTTGTTGAAGAACAAAACCTATTTCTCTATAAACGTTTTAGGATTATCAATAGCATTAACAGTTTCGTTTCTTATGCTACTTTGGGTGTATGATGAATATCAAATGGATAAGTTCCATACCAATAACGAAAGACTGTTTCAGGTAAAAAGAACCATACCTCTCGCAGCGGGAGTTTTAGATGTATATGAAACCACACCTTATCCTTTGCTCCAATACGGAAAGAAGGAACTACCAGAAATCGAGAAATATGGCATTTTGGGAAGAAGCTTTGAGGATAATTTAAGAGTTGACAATGAGGATTTCAGAGCTTCCGGGGCTTTTACCAATACAGACTTTTTTAGTTGCTTTTCTTTCCCTGTAGTTATGGGAGATATTACACAGCTCGATAAAAAACCAGAGGCGCTTGCCATCTCAGAATCTCTGGCAATGAAATTTTGGGGAGAAAATTGGCAGAAAGAAGCTATTGGAAGCAGTGTTGAGATATTGGACAATGGAGATTTTACGGTTGAGGCTGTGTTTAAGGACTTACCCAATAACTCTTCCATTCAAAATGATTTTTATTACAGTTTTGAAGGCTATTTAAAGAAGAATGAATGGCTGCTCGATTGGGGTAATGGCGGAATGCAGGGAGTTTTTTTATTACAGAAAGATGCTGTTCCGGATGTGGTGGCAGCTAAACTCCAAACACTATTTCAGGACAATATCAACGGAGAACAAAAGGAAGGATGTCTGCTCCAGAAGTTCTCGGACAAATACCTGTACAGCAGGTATAATGATAAGGCAGAGATAAGCGGAGGCAGAATAGACTATGTACGGATATTCACAATAGCAGCTATATTTCTTTTACTTATTTCGTGCATAAATTTTATAAATCTCTCCACTGCTTATGCAACTAAACGAGCATCAGAGATTGGAGTAAGAAAGGTAAATGGTGCTGGAAAGAGAACGCTGATCGGGCAGTTCCTGATGGAAACTGCTATTTTAACCTTTATTTCTTTTGTAGTCGCCTATGTATTGGCCTGGGTATTGCTTCCTTATGTGAATACTTTTGTCGGGAAGGACCTGGACGTGGGGATTTCACAGCCAGGCGTATGGTGGTCTGTATTAATCGTATTTATTGTAACTACATTGCTCGCAGGGGGCTATCCTTCAATAGTGATTTCTTCATTTAAACCTATAGATGCACTAAAGGGAAAATCACAGGAGAAAAGGAATACAATATCACTTAGAAAAGGCCTGGTAGTGCTGCAATTTGGATTAGCTATTTTATTAATTGTGGCAGCAATGATTGTTAGATTACAGGTAAACTATATCAATGAAAAGGACCTTGGTATAACAAAAGACCATATGGTCTCCACACATCAGGACCAGAAGCTTACAGAGAAATATGATGTTCTTAGAAATGAGTTACTGAGTTCCCGAACCATTGAAGAGGTAACCCTGGCCGGGCCTTTTCCATTAGACAATGGTGCATCTACCAGTAATTTAATATGGCCTGGTAAGTCGAACGATCAGGCAAATATAGAATTTACGCTGCTTTGGACTGCCGCTAATTTTCCGGAAGTTTTTGATATTCCCGTAAGCCATGGCAGGTATTATCCTGATGGTAGTATAGATACCCTGAACATTGTAGTTAATGAAAAGGCTATAGAGATTATGGGGATAACAGATCCGGTTGGCAAAACCATACAGATGTGGGGAAGACAAAGGCAGATCATTGGTGTGCTGAAAGATTATCACAACAGATCTTTATACGAGCCTATACAACCGGCGGTTTTCTTACTTGATCCTAATGACGCCGGGACTATGTTTGTTAAACTAAAGGCCGGAAAAACCAAAGAGGCAATTGCCCATATGCATTCCACTTTTGAAAAAGTACTGCCAGAAATTCCTCTGCATTTAAGTTTTGTAGATGAAGAGTATGCAGCCAAATATAGAAGCGAATCTTTAACTGGTTCATTAACTTATTTCTTTGCACTTATATCCATATTAATTTCTTGTTTGGGGCTTTTTGGACTGGCAACTTTCATGGCCAAACAAAGAAGAAAGGAAATTGGGATACGTAAAGTGTTGGGGGCAAGTGTTGAAAGTATTACTACCCTTATCTCTGTGGATTTTCTAAAACTTGTGGGTCTGGCAATAGTGATCGCCTCTCCTTTGGCTTATTACCTTATGCAACAGTGGTTGCTCGATTTTGCTTATAGCATCGATATCAGCTGGTGGATTTTTGGTATGGCCGGAGTTTTAACAATTTTAATCGCATTAATGACCATAGGATTTCAGTCTGTCAAAGCTGCCAGAGCAAATCCTGTCAACAGTTTAAGAATGGAATAAAAAAAGATCAATCAAGCAATCAAAAAAAATGCAATCATGTTTAAGAACTATCTGAAAATTGCCTGGAGAAACCTAGTTAAGAACAAAGCTTATTCAATTATCAATATTGGTGGTCTGGCCCTTGGGATGGCAGTTACCCTTATTATAGGTCTTTGGATGCAGGATGAATTGTCTCACGATGACTACTTCATGAATAAGGAGCGTATTGCTCAGGTATATCAGTCGCAAACATTTAACGGAGAAACAGGAACAGGACCTGCCATACCAAGACCCCTGGAAAAGGCAATGCGCGATGAATTTGCGGATAACTTTGAATACCTGGTAATGTCTTCATGGAATTTTGATCAGTATTTAAAATATGAGGAATCCAGTATTTCCAGGGGAGGGAGTTTTATGCAAAGAGAGGCCCCGAACATGTTGGATCTAAACATACTGAAAGGTGAAAAGGACGGTTTACGCGAGATAAATTCAATTATGATTAATCAGTCTGTTGCCAATGCGCTTTTTGGAGCAGAAGATCCTATAGGTAAAGTGATTAAAGTGAACAGCGAATACGATATGATGGTTACTGCAGTTTATGAAGATTTTCCTTTCAACACTTCATTTGAAGATACAGAATTCCTTATTCCCTGGGAGAAATATATTACTACTCAGGAATGGCTCAAAAATGCAGAAGACAATTGGGGGAATAACTCATTCCAAATGTTCGTTCAAATTGCTGATAATACCAAAATGGATTTGGTAACCGCAAAAATCAGGGATGTAAAAAAGAGATTAAACGAAGATACCGCAGAGTTTGATCCACAGATCTTTCTTTTTCCAATGAAGGAATGGTATTTGCGCGGAAATTTTGAAAATGGAAAACAGATTGGTGGCAGAATCAAATATGTTTGGCTATTTGGGATTATTGGCGCATTTGTCTTATTGCTGGCCTGTATCAACTTTATGAACCTCAGCACCGCAAGATCCGAAAAAAGAGCAAAAGAGGTCGGGATCAGAAAATCTATCGGCTCCCAGAGAAGTCAGTTAATCAATCAGTTTTTAAGCGAATCATTCCTCGTGGTTCTTTTTGCTTATATCCTGGCGGTAGTAATCGTGCTTTTATCGCTAAATGGATTTAATGAACTGGCCAGAAAAGAAATAGAATTTCCCTGGGGGAATCCTTCCTTTTGGTTGGTCTCTGTTCTCTTTATTTTATTTACAGCTTTACTGGCAGGGAGTTACCCGGCACTTTACCTATCCTCTTTCAGACCAGTTGAAGTGTTAAAAGGTACGTTCAGAGCAGGGAAGTATTCCGGGGCGCCAAGAAAAATTTTAGTTGTGCTTCAGTTTACTGTCTCAGTAGCATTTATTATCGGGACTGTGATTGTGATGCAACAAATAAATTTTGCTAAGAACAGGCCTATTGGATATGATAGGGAAGGTTTGGTTCAGGTGCCAGTTATGAGTCAGGATTTTAGCGGTAAGCATGATTTGATGCGCTCTGAATTCCTAGCGTCCAATGCTGTCGTTGAGATGTCTACTTCGAGTAGCCCTACCACCCGGATCTGGTCTAACCGCAGCGGATGGGAATGGGATGGAAAACCCGAAGGATTTCAGGAAGACTTTGCCTGGACAGCAGTTTCCCCGGAATACGCTAAATCACTTAATTTGAAAATTGTACAGGGGCGCGACTTTTCCAGGGAGTTTGCCTCAGATTCCAACGCGGTTTTATTAAATCAAACTGCGGTAAAATATATGGGCGTTGCCAATCCTGTTGGGATGTTTTTTAAAGATGGCGATGAGGAAGATCCGGATCCCCCGTTAAAGGTCATTGGGGTGGTAGAAGATATGATAGCACAGTCTCCCTATGAGCCTGTAAAGCAGGGCATGTATGCATTTGACAAATACGACAATGCCAGCTACTACAATATGAGACTAAATCCAAAACAAAGTGCGAGCCAGAATATAGCAGTGATAGAACGTGTTTTTAAAGAACACTTTCCCAATATTCCGTTTCAGTACGCTTTTGTAGATGAGGAGTACGGAGCAAAGTTTAGGTCAGAAGTTCGTATCGGAAGGCTGTCTGCAATATTTACTGCCTTGGCCATTTTAATAAGCTGTTTGGGACTGTTTGGACTCACTTCATTTGTGGCGGAACAACGCACTAAAGAAATTGGAGTCAGGAAAGTTTTAGGGGCATCTGTATTCAATGTGTGGAACATGTTATCTAAAGATTTCCTGAAGTTGGTCATTCTTTCGTGCTTTATTGCGGTTCCCATTGCGTATTATGTTATGAATGGTTGGTTACAGGAATATCCATATCGGGTAATCGTAAAGTGGTGGATTTTTGCCTTAGCCATGTTGGGTGCCATGTTAGTGACGGTTATAACAGTAAGTTTTCAGGCTATAAGAGCAGCAAAAGCAAATCCGGTAGATAGTTTAAGGACAGAATAATTGTCTTGAAGTCATAGCTGTTTATCAATTAATTTTAAATCAAACACATGCCATAGAAAGTATTTTAAATTCATCAAATCATCAAAAAACTAAAATCATGTGGTCTAACTTTTTAAAAATTGCAAATCGTAAACTGTGGAATAAAAAAGGCAGTTCATTTACTAAGTTATTTAGTCTTTCAATAGGTGTTGTCTGTCTGTTCTACATAGCAATTTATATACAGCAAGAGCTTAGTTTTGACAGATTTCATTCTAATTATTCCAGAATAGCAAAGATCAACACTAAAGTCCAATCACCAACCGGCGATATATTTCTGGGTCTTAGCGCAACTCCTGTAGGTCCTTATATAAAATCTCAGTCTCCCGAAGTAAAAGAGTTTGTGCGGATTAATAAAGAATTCGGAACACATGCACTCAAGGTTGGGGATAATTTATTTTCTGAGAGTGATAACATTTTTTATGCTGACCCGGCCTTTTTCGAAGTTTTTGATTTTGAACTTCTTGCCGGTAACGCATCTTCGGCTTTAACGGGTCCCGATAAGATAATCGTCACTGAAGAAACGGCTATTAGATATTTTGGATCGGCAGATGCACTCGATGAGATTATTGAATACGATGGGGAACCTTATTTGGTAGCAGGCGTATTACAAAACCTGCCATCAAATTCGCACTTGCAGTTTGATTTCCTGATATCAATGGATACATTTATGAAAAGCAGACTACCAGAAATCAATGATAATTGGACCTGGTTCCCAATGAATACATATCTGTTATTAAACGAAAACAGCAGTCTGGCTTCAATTGAGAAACAACTACAACTAGTGCCTCAATACCAGGAAGAAAGTCTTACCAATGATCAGTATTTTCTATCTGCCGAAAGTTTGGAGGGTTTTCATTTTACGGCATCCAAACTGGGAGATTTAAATACAAAAGGAAAACTTTCCAATCTATATCTGCTTTTTGCAATTGGGATAATGATATTGCTTTTAGCGGTCTTTAATTTCATCAATTTGACAACCGCGCAAGCAACAATTGAGCAAAAAGGAGTCGCTGTAAAGAAAACTATCGGGGCCTCAAAGAGTGATATTTTTAATCAGTTTTTTGTAGAATCAGTATTACTAACCACCCTGGCAACCCTTATATCTATTGTCGTCATCTTTTCGACATTTTCTTTTTTCGAAGATTTCTTTGGAGGTAAGTTTGATCTAACCTTCTTATTACACCCTTCGATCTTAGTGTTGCTTCTACTTTTACCAATAGTTTTGGCTTTGCTAGCAGGAATCTATCCGGCGTTTAAATTTGCCAATATTTCTACCACCACTTCTTACCGCACTTCGGACAAAAGATTTAGTTTATTTAATACACGAACCGGATTGTTAATATTTCAGTTTTCCATTACTAGTGCCCTGGTGATTGGTTCCCTCATAATCTATTATCAACTGAATTATATACAGAGCAGGGACTTGGGAATTGATACTGCCCGTAAAATCGTTTTGGACTATGGTCCAAATTCAGAAATTGGGACTTCCTTCGAAGTACTAAATGAAGAATTCAGACAAATTTCTGGAGTTGAAAGCGTTACTTTCAGCTCCCATGTTCCTGGTCAAATACCTAATGGTGTTGCTACCCAAATATTGGACCTCAAAGGAAAGAGCAGCAACGGGGAGATAAACCTGAACCTTGTAGATCAGAATTTCATCAAAAACTACGGGCTGGAAATAATTGCCGGTCGGGATTTTAGAAATGGAACAGCGGATCAGAATTCGACCCTGATATTGAATGAGGCTGCGGTAAAGGCTTTTGGCTATGAAAATCCGGAAGATATTTTGGGTGCTTCTTTTGAACAATGGGGAGGTAACGGTGAAGTGATAGGAGTAGTCAGAGATTTTAATTATATGTCCCTACATCAGGACATTGGCTTACTTTCATTGAAAATATGGCCAGAACAATTTATGAAAATGACTCTTAAGGTGTCCGAAGCAAATTTTAAAGAAACTCTTAAAAGTTTACAAGATAAATGGGGCGTTTTATTCCCTAATATTCCTTTTAACCATTATTTTGTAAAAGACAATTTTAGAGCTCAGTATAATAAAGACAAACAATTTGCCGGAATAATTAATTTGTTTACGCTGGTTTCTATCTGCATTGGTATTTTAGGATTGATTGCTTATTCCAAATTCTGGTGCGAAAGAAGGCGAAAGGAAATGTCTATCAGAAAAGTGCTGGGTGCAGATATTTCTATTTTGGTATGGAAATTATACAGTGGATTTAGTTTACCGGTCTTAATAGGGTTTTTCCTCGCTATTCCAATATCTTACTACCTGGGAGGGAAATGGTTGCAGGAATTTGCTTACCAATTTGATCTCAATTGGCACTTTTTTATAATTCCTTTATTTATCCTTTTAGTTTTTGTTTGGTTGGCTGTAGGGGCACAAACGTTAAAATTAGCTCTGGTTAACCCGGTTGATCACCTGAAAGAGGAATAATATATAATTAGACATTCTATGTACAAACTGTTTCTAAAAATTGCTACGAGATATCTGCTTAAGAATAAACTGTATTCTTTTATCAATATTTTCGGGTTGGCCGTCGGGGTAGCTTCATTTGTACTCATAATGCTGTACGTAAATTACGAACGCAGCTACGATAAATTTGAAGGTTCAGAAAACGTACAACGGGTGTATATGGACTATACTGAAGAAGGTGTCTTTGTCCCGGGAGACGCACAGTCCTATAATCTAAGTGGGCCAACATTAAAAGAGGCGTTTCCGGAAATAAAGGAGTTCGTTAGGTTATCACACATTATTGATGTCACTTTTAAATACAATAATAACATTATTAATGGTCAGAAAGGTTCACTGGCCGACCCCTCTTATTTTAATGTTTTCGAATATCCACTACTCAAGGGAAATAAGAACACGGCCTTAACAGAACCCTATACCATTTTATTGGGCGAATCGCTCGCAAAAAGAATTTTCGGGGAGGAGGATCCGATTGGGAAATCGGTTGATATCATTTTTGGCAGAAGCAACTTGTTTACGGTCAAAGGAGTTTTGAAAGACTTACCCAAGACCACTCATATGAAAAATGATTTCCTGATTGCCTATAATACAGTTTTAACATGGGAAGGATACCCGGACAATGGTGAGCCTAACTGGAATGGAAATAACCTGTTCACTTATATTAAAGTTGATGAAGCGACAGACAAAGCTCTTTTGAAACAGAAGATTATGAATTTCAAAGTAGAAAGCCTTCCTTTTGAAAGACACAATATAGAACCCTTGGAAGACATACATCTCTATTCTGACAAACCCTATGAAGCGGAGGCCAACGGTAGTGCGGGCAGAGTCAGTTTTCTATTGGCGATTGCGCTGATCATAATTATTCTTTCCTGGTTGAATTACATCAATCTGTCCACAGCCAAATCCTTAGAACGTGCAAAGGAAACTGGAATCCGCAAAGTGGCCGGGGCTCAAAAGCCACAAATCATACTACAATCACTTTTGGAATCGATACTCCTAAATTTCATCGCAATTGTTACGGCAACTCTAATCGTATTAGTCGTATTGCCCATATTCAATACTTATATCGATAAAGAATTGAGTATAGGTCTTTCGAACCTCAATGATTTTCTACCGATAATCGGTTTCATTCTGTTCGGCACGCTGGTATCAGGAATATATCCTGCATTTGTTTTAAGTAACTATACGCCCGCTAAGGCACTAAAGGGAAAAGTGGGAACATCTGGTGCCGGCCTTATTGTTCGAAAAGGATTGATTGTCGGACAATTTTTAGCCACTATCGTTTTGTTGATAGGCTCTATTATAGTGACCAAACAGATTAGTTTTTTACAAAATAGGCCTATTGGAGCAACTTTAAATCAGGTGTTGGCTGTTAATGGCAAAATACTGGGTACTAAACCTGATTCCCTGGTAAGGAATGAGATTGAGATACTAAAAAATGATCTTAGAAATTTTCCATTTGTGAAAACCACTGTTCTCGCGCAGACCTACCCGGGTGGCGAATACGACAATCTTAACTCTAGTGTCGGAATAACGTTTCCTGATGGTCACAGGGATGACAATCGAATTTGGTACAATTATGCGGTTGGTCCGGAGTATTTTGAGTTGATGAACATGGAATTTGTGGCAGGAGGGCCTTTTTTGGAAAACGCACAGGGATATAGCAACAAGATTGTTATGAACGAACGATTTGTAAAGTACATGGGAATTCCCAATATGGAAGATGCTATTGACAAAACAGTAAAGTTCTTTGGCGAGGATTGGATTATTTCCGGGGTTATTAAAGATTACCATCATTTTGGCCTTAAAACCGGAATTGAACCCATGCTCTTGCGATATAGCAGGAATGTCAGCAATGTTCTTATAAAGATGGACCAAAGATCCCTTTCAACTACAGGAATGAATGGGGCAATCTCCCAAATAGAAACTAAATGGAAAGAGATGTTTCCGCAAAGCACTTTTAACTATACTTTTCTGGACAAGAAATTTGAGGCACAATATAAAGAGGATAAGGCATTTGGATCAGCCTTCCAGATTTTCACGGCTCTTTCTATTCTAATTGCCTCCATGGGTCTGTTTGGCCTTACTTCATATACCTGTATTCAAAGGAGGAAAGAGATTGGTATAAGAAAGGTTAATGGAGCAACAATTACTCAAATTCTTTCACTTTTAAATAAAGATTTTGTCAAATGGGTGATGCTGGCTTTTGTAATAGCCGTGCCCATATCATGGTATGCTATGGGGAAATGGTTAGAGGGCTTCGCCTATAAAACAACTCTGAGTTGGTGGGTATTTGCTATGGCAGGACTTACCGCTCTTGCTATAGCATTAATTACTGTTAGCTGGCAGAGTTTTAAGGCTGCAGTAGCCGATCCCGTGAATGCATTGAGGGATGAATAAGCTGTTAGTTCTGATGAGGTCGAGAAACCAGACCGATAAGAATAAATAAACATCACAAGTACCTGGACTTCGCTCCATGCAACAGAAATAAAAATATAACTATGCTACTACAATTAAATAATATTTTCAAATGGGTCAATTCCGGAGGGCAACGAATTTTCTTGCTTAAAGATATCAATCTTGAAGTTGAAGAAGGAGAATTTATATCTGTTATGGGGCCTTCAGGTTCTGGCAAGTCTACTTTGCTCAATGTAATAGGGATGTTAGATAATTTTGATGAGGGGGAATATCAATTCCTTCATGAATCTGTACATACCCTAAAAGAAAAGCACCGGGCAAATCTTTATAAGGAGTATATAGGGTTTGTATTTCAATCTTACCATTTACTGGATGACCTTACCGTGAAGGAAAATCTTGAAATGCCCTTATTGTATAAGAAGATAAAGGGATCAGAACGAAAGGCAATGGTCGCAGATATGCTCGATCGATTTAATATTGTTGGCAAGAAGGATCTTTTTCCTTCTCAACTCAGCGGTGGCCAACAACAATTGGTAGGTGTTGCCCGTGCACTTATCGGGAATCCTAAACTCATACTGGCTGATGAACCAACGGGCAACCTCAATTCACAACAAAGCGAAGAAATTATGGCCCTCTTTAAAAAATTGAATTCTCAAGGCGTTACAATAATCCAGGTAACCCATTCTGAACACAACGCGGCCTATGGTTCCCGGGTCATCAACCTACTTGACGGCCGCATGATATAGATCTACCTCTGAGCTGAATAGAAGTTCTTTATTTGCCTATATCACTTTTCAATCCAATCTTTTTAGCTTCTCGCCCCTAAGCTGTATCTTTGTTGTTTAGAATGATTTTACATAACAAGTTTATGGCTATAAAGTTAGTTAAGAAAGAAATTGTAAAAGCTCTGGAAAACATAACAGTTCCTGGAGAAGGCCAGAATATGGTTGAAAGTGGTGCGGTTACAAACATCCAGATTTTTGGAGATGAAGTAGAGATAGATCTTACTATTCGAAATCCCAGTCTTCAGGCACGTAAGAAAACGGAGGTTGAGATTCTAAAAATTATTCATAAAGAAGTTTATGAAAAGGCGAAGATTAAAATCAATATTAAAGTTGATGCCCCGGCAAAACCTAAGGCAAATGAAATAAAAGGGAAACCTATTCCGGGTATTCAAAATATTATTGCTGTGGCTTCTGGTAAAGGAGGTGTTGGAAAATCTACGGTTACAGCGAATATAGCCGTTACTCTGGCTAAAATGGGATTTAAAGTTGGGCTGTTAGATGCAGATATTTACGGTCCGTCAATGCCCATAATGTTTGATGTAACTGACAAAAAACCACTTGCTACAAACATTGATGGAAAATCAAAAATGCAACCGGTAGAAAATTATGGTGTTAAATTACTGTCTATTGGGTTTTTTACTCAACCAAACCAGGCGGTAATCTGGCGGGGACCGATGGCTTCAAAAGCACTTAATCAAATGATTTTTGATGCCCATTGGGGAGATATTGATTTTATGCTGGTAGACCTGCCACCTGGTACAGGGGATATTCATTTGAGTATTATGCAATCTTTACCGGTTACCGGTGCAGTGGTCGTAAGTACCCCTCAGGAAGTAGCGTTAGCAGATGCGAGGAAAGGTGTCGCAATGTTTAATCAGGATGCTATTAACGTACCTGTTTTGGGTATAGTGGAAAACATGGCCTACTTTACTCCCAAAGAACTTCCTAACAACAAATATTATATCTTTGGAAAGGAAGGAGCCAAGCATCTTGCAGAAGATTTAAAAGTTCCGTTTTTAGGAGAAGTTCCATTGGTTCAGAGTATAAGGGAAGCCGGCGATGTTGGCAGACCTGCAGCTTTGCAAACTGCCACGCCAATTGAATCGGCTTTTGAATCCTTAACCAGAACCGTCGTTCAGCAACTTGTAGACCGGAATAAAAGTCTGCCCCCTACAGAAGCAATTAAGATAACAACAATGGCTGGTTGTGCCGCTGTAAATAAGAAATGATCATGACTTCAGAGGAATTGAGAGAGAAGGTTGAAATTGCATTGGACGAAATCCGTCCATTTCTTCAAAGTGATGGAGGAGATATCACTCTCGTTTCTATTGATGATGATACCTTGGTCAAAGTAAAGCTCGAAGGTACCTGCGTTGGATGTAGTGTTAACCAGATGACTTTAAAGAGTGGTGTAGAGATGACCATAAAAAAACACGCACCACAAATCCTAACTGTTGTCAATATCAATTAAAGCCAATTCGCCCTTTTTATAATTTCTCATTGAATTCACCCAAAACCTTTTACCCATCCTAAGTAATTCCCAGCATGATTAAAACTGGTATTGTATTTCTTGGATTCGTACCTAGTTGTCGTTTTATCGTTCTTGAAAATAGTCCGTAGCCACATAAATGCCATATTAAAAAGTATAGTTTAAATGAAAGACATAAAAATTAAGATTGTTGATCGCGAAGGCGTAACACACGAAGTAGATGCCCCGACAGATATGAACATGAACCTGATGGAGTTGATACGTTCATATGAACTGGCTCCTGAGGGAACCATAGGTGTATGCGGTGGTATGGCTATGTGTGCTTCCTGCCAGCACTATGTGCAATCTGATCATTCCTTACCCGAGAAATCTGATGCTGAGGAAGCCATGTTGGCCGAGGCATTTTATGTTAAGGATAGTAGTCGCCTGGGTTGCCAGATTCATATTTCGGAAGCGCTCGACGGACTGGAGGTAATCCTGGCGCCGGAGTCCTAGACTGCATCCTCAGCCCGGATCTTTTAATTAGATCCTGGCCTGATATGTAAACAAATTGTAATACCTGCCTTCACTGGCGATAAGTTCATCATGTGTTCCCTGCTCTGCAATGCGACCGTTTTCAATTACCAATATCTGATCTGCCTTTCTGATGGTACTTAGCCTATGCGCAATAACAAATGTGGTTCTACCCTTGGTTAAGGCCGCCAGACTTTTCTGGATAAGAGCTTCACTTTCTGTGTCGAGATTGGAAGTCGCTTCATCCAGTATTAATATTTTCGGGTCTGCCAGAACCGCTCTGGCTATGGCTATGCGTTGGCGTTGCCCGCCTGATAATTTTATACCCCTTTCCCCAATTAAAGTGTCCAGACCGTCTTCAAAACGATCAGTAAATTCGTCCACATAAGCAGATTTTACGGCTTCTTTTAAAGCCATATCTGAGGCATTTGGTCTTGGGAATAGTATGTTTTCACGGATAGTACCTTCGAAAAGAAAATCGTCCTGCAGTACTACCCCCAAAAATCTTCTGTAGCTATCCAGGTTTACTTTGGAAAGATCATGGCCGTCGATAGTAATTTTCCCGGATTGGGGATTTAAGAAACTGGCTGCCAAACCGGCAATAGTAGATTTTCCTGAACCAGAACTACCAACTAGTGCGATTACTTCTCCCGATTTGGCTGCGAAGCTAACATTGTGCAACACTTCCTTGTCTTCTTCATAGGCAAATGAGATATCATCAAAAACCATTTTCCCTTCAATCCCATTAAGTTCAATTGTTCTGTCACTTTCTTCTGCTTCCGCAGTCATATTCATTAATTCTTCTGTGCGGTCCAATCCTGCGAGAGCTTCGGTAAGCTGACTCCCAATATTGCTCATCTGGACAATTGGTGCAATCATTAGCCCCAGAAGAAAAGTAAAGGTTAAAAACTCACCGATTGTGAGCTGATCCATCATGATTTTATAACCCCCAATACCCATAATTCCTGTTGTTGCCAAACCTAATAATAAGGTAGAGGAACTAGTCATAAAAGCGGTGGCTGTTAGGCTCTTTTTTACGTTTTGGAACAGTAGATCCACTCCATTTTCAAAAACCTCATTCTCCTGTTTCTCGGCATTAAAACCTTTAATTACCCGTATACCCCCTAGTGTTTCTGTAAGTCGGCCTGTTACCTCAGCATTTAGTTTACCCCGATTACGGAAAATAGGTCGAATAATTTTAAAAGCTTTTAAGGCAATGACGGCAAATATGGCCAGTGGTACCAACGTAAATAGGGTCATGCTTGGGCTTATTTGCAATAATAGGATTAAAGAAACCACGGCAGTAACCGTACCACCAACAAGTTGTACCAAACCAGTTCCAATGAGATTCCTTACCCCTTCTACATCGGTCATTATCCTGGAAACTAACTCACCAGATTTGGTGTTATCAAAGAAGCGGATAGGTAAAGAGAGTATTTTTTTCTGTACCTGGGCCCGTAATTCCGAAATCATATATTGTGCCTGAACACTGAGTATTTTTGTTAGTAAAAAAGAAGTGACCGCCTGTACAAGTATGGCAAGGATAACAACTGTAACCAGGATTTTTAGAAAATCAAGATCTTTATTAGGGATGATGTCATCCATTAAGTATTTAAGAGATAATGGTGCAACAAAACTGGCTGCTTTGCTTATAATTATAAGGACTAATCCTATAAATACCAGATTTCTCCTGGGCCAGATAATGGTCTTAAAGGCTTTGAGGATACTTACTCGTTTGTCAGACATTAGGTGATAGGTTTATGGCTGTAGAAACGTGCAATTTACAGCAAATAAATGATGAATGTGGAAGCAGCAAGGAAGTCGGTCAAATTTTAAGTCAAAATTAGCATTTAAAGATGAGGACCTGTAAATTCACATACTAATCTAATCACTAAATGGAAACAAAAGACAGCAACGGTAATCTTCTGGAAGATGGGGATAATGTGCACGTAGTAAAAGATTTAAAGATAAAGGGCATGTCTAAAACACTCAAAAGGGGAAATGTAATCAAAAATATAAGAACTACTGGAAACCCTCAGGAAGTGGAATGCAGAGTAGGTAAGGCACAGATTGTACTCAAAACGCCGTTTCTGAAAAAAGCATAACTTCAGTAAACAGTAAACAGTAAACAGTAAGCAGTAAGCAGTAAGAAGTAAGCAGTGAGCAGTGAGCAGTGAGCAGTGAGCAGTAATCAGTGAACAGTAAACACGAGATCTTTTTTGATTATCCTGTGGATGATTGAAAAAGGCTGCGAGATGATGCGGCTGGGTAGAGTAATCAGTAAACAGTGAGTGTCATCCTGAGCGGAGTCGAAGGATGCTTTCAGGCGATAAGCAGTAATCTGTAAAATTTTATATTAATGAGACAGATTTGGGTTTCTATTTCTATAATTATATTAGGTGTTACACTTAATTCCTGTAGCTTGGATGGGGTATCGGCTGTCGAGGCCGAACGTTGGCAGAGACACGTGGATAATACTACGATTATCCGCGACGACTTTGGCGTACCTCACATCTATGGTAAAACTGATGCCGATGCAGTTTTTGGATTGCTTTATGTGCAATGCGAGGACGACTTCAACAGGGTGGAACAGAATTATATCTGGGCAATAGGAAGGTTGGCAGAGGTTGAAGGAGAAGCTGCAATTTACAGTGATTTACGAGCCCGCCTATTTATGACCAGGGAAGAAGCTATTGCCAATTATGAGAATAGCCCGGCCTGGTTAAAGCAACTATGTGATGCCTTTGCAGACGGAATTAATTTTTACCTCCATGAGCATCCCGAAGTACAACCCAAATTGCTTACAAGGTTTGAACCCTGGATGCCCATGTATTTCAGCGAGGGATCCATTGGGGGCGATATTGAAAGGATAAGTACCAGAAAAATCAAGGCATTTTACGAAAGTGGTATGGAAATTCCTCAATCCGAGAAAATCGATATTAAAATAAAAGAAGCAATGTTAGAACCCCAGGGTTCTAACGGGATTGCTATTGGCGGGAAACTTACTCAGTCTGGAAATACCATGCTATTAATAAACCCGCATACATCATTTTTCTTCCGTGGAGAAGTACATATGGTAAGCGAAGAAGGACTTAATGCTTATGGGGCAGTAACCTGGGGACAGTTTTTTGTTTACCAGGGATTCAATGAAAAGACAGGATGGATGCATACCAGCACTTATACTGATGTTATGGATGAATTCAAAGAATGGGTGTTAAATATAGATGGGGAACCAAGGTATCAGTATGGAGAAGAATTAAGGCCGGTCCGGAAATCTGAGATTAAACTTAAATATAAACTGGACGATACATTTAAAGAAAAGACGTTCCCGGCTTACCATACGCATCATGGGCCAATTACCCATATGGTTGATGAGAGGTGGACAGCCTCTGCAATGATGTGGGAGCCGGTAAAAGCTCTTGAACAGTCTTTTATAAGAACCAAACAAAACAGATATAGTGATTTCCGGAAGATGATGGATATGAGAACCAATTCTTCCAACAATACCGTATATGCAGATGCCGAAGGGAATATCGCCTATTTCCATGGAAATTTTGTGCCAAAAAGAAACGATTCAATCAACTTTTCACAACCAGTGGACGGGAGCAACCCAAAAACAGACTGGCAGGGATTGCATACTGTTGATGAGAATATTTTATTGTTGAACCCAGAAAATGGATGGCTCCAAAATTGCAATTCCACACCTTACACTGCGGCCCTGGAATTTAGCCCTAAAAAAGAAGATTATCCCAGTTATATGTCCCTAGACAGGGAAAATTTCAGAGGGGTACATGCCATTAGTTTATTGAAAGAAAGAAAGGGGTATACCCTGGACAGTCTTATTAAATTGGCCCATGACCCTTATTTACCGGCATTTAAATCCCTGATCCCCGGTTTAGTGGAGGCCTACAATAGTTATGATGATAAGAACCCTAAACTTAAGGAAGCTATAGAATTGCTTAATAGATGGGATTTTAAGACTTCAAAAGAATCTATTGCAATGGCCCTTGCTCATTATTATGGAAGCTTGTATGGAAGCAAGGGAAAACTTCCGAGGGAAATGAGCGATATGGAAGCTATACATTATTTTGGAACAAAATCCCCTGCTGCAGAACGCCTTAGTATTTTTGAGGAAGTTATTTCCTCATTGGAAGAAGATTTTGGCAGCTGGAGGATTCCCTGGGGTGAAGTAAACCGCTTCCAACGGATTAATGGAGACATTCGCCAACCTTTTGATGATGATAAACCTAGTATTCCTGTTGGTTTTGCCTCTGGACGCTGGGGCGCATTGGCAGCCTATGGAGCTCGGTACGGTAACAACACTAAAAAAATCTATGGCACCCGTGGCAATAGTTTTGTAGCCGTTGTAGAATTTGGGGATAAAGTCCGGGCCAAAAGTATATTGGCCGGCGGACAAAGCGGAGATCCAGGTTCACCACATTTCAATGACCAGGCACAACACTATGCTGACGTCCGGTTTAAAGAGGTGGCGTTTTACAAGGAAGATGTGCTGCAACGGGCTAAAAAGACTTATCGGCCGGGAGAAAAAATTATTGATTAATACCAACTCAATATTCAATTATGATTTCTTCCAGTATTGAGGATGTGTGTCTTCCGTTTGCTGATTCCAATAACCCGGGCTTACTTTACGGCCATCAAAGGTATTGAGCTTACGCTGATATACCCATATCGTTGGGTTAAAGACCATATCGGTAACAGCAACTGTATAAAGCTGTGGTTCTTCTTCGTCTTCCGTTTTCCTTGTTTCTTCCTGAATTATCACTTCAAAGCCGTTGTGTTCAAGGAGTTTCTTTAAAAACTCTTTACGTTTTTTCTCAACTTTTTTTTCAACAAAAGTTACTCTAATGTCATCTATACTTCCAAATAAATGTCTACCTCCCAGGGCCATAACTTTTTAATTAAAATTACTGCTTATCTCAAAAATGTAATCATATAAGGGACTGTAAATTCCTAAAATCAAAATACCTAAAACTGTGATAATAAGTCCTAATCTCATATAGACTTTGTTCTTAAAGAATGGAATTGGATTATCACTTTTTCTCAAGAACATTGCTCTCACCACTAATAAGTAATAGTATAAGGATATAGTGACGTTTACGACTGCTAAAAATACAAGAAAATAATACCCCTCACTTGCAGCGGCAGTAAACAAGAAAAATTTACCAAAGAAGCCCGCTACAGGGGGAATTCCCGCCAGAGAAAATAAAGCCAGCATCATTACTAAACTTAATTTTGGGTTTGTGCGGTACAATCCCTCATAATCGTTTATATTTTCTTTTCCCGTTTGCAATGAAATTGCCTGTACTACCCCAAAAGCGGCTAAATTTGAGAAGATATAGATCAACACGAAGTACACCACAGTTGCCGTACCCAACTGAGTTCCTGTAATTAAGCCCAATAAAATGAATCCTGCTTGTGCAATTGATGAAAAAGCTAAAAAGCGCTTCATGTTTTGTTGTCGTATTGCAAATAAATTACCAATAAACATCGTGGCAATTGCGATGGCATAAATTATATTTTCCCAAACGTCTATCAATGGTTTTAAAACGGTAAACAATAAGATCATCAGGATAAATACCGCTGCCCCTTTTGATATCACAGATAAATAAGAAGCAATACTAATAGGTGCTCCTTCATATACATCTGCCGTCCAGAAATGAAAAGGGACCAGGGAGATTTTAAATGCCAATCCGGCAAAGAATAAAATCGCTCCCAAAGAGGTTAAGTTGTTTACTGTAATTACTTCGATAACATCATTAAAATAGATAGAACCAGATGTTGCGTACAATATAGAGATACCGAATAAGGCAACACCTGAAGCCAAGGCTGAAGAAAGTATTAATTTGATTCCTGATTCACTGGATTTCCTTTTGGCCGTTTCATAGGCCGCCAGTGCAGCAACTGGAAGAATGGAAAGTTCCATTCCTAAATAAAACATCAAAAAATCGCCGGCAGAAATCATAAAGTACATTCCCAATAAGGAAGAAAACAGTAATGCAAAAAACTCTGTTGCCCTATTTTGGGCAACTATTTTTTCTCTTAACCAATCTGCCGACTGTAGTAATAAGATAAGAACGCCAACGTTAAGGATATTTTTAAAGAAATGGATTAAGCCATTAGTGCGAAACATTCCGCCAAACAAACTACTTTCATCCGCAGGAAAAAATCCCAATATAGCGTGAAGGCCAAATAAAAATATGGCTAAGTGTACAACGCTATCCTTTTTTTCCTGAGATATAAAAACTTCAACAGCAATGAGCAACAGAATAATTGCCAATAGTGAAATTTCTTGTCTCAATATTAAAAGGTCGCCCAGGCTCATTTTTCTTAATTTGATTTATTTTTTAGACTTGTAATCGGCGGAACTTGTACGGGTGACAGCTGACCTAAGTCCAAAAAGCGAATTGTTTTTTTATTGTTCATAAATTGCTAATTTTCTTCAAACTACCCTCTTACAGCGCCAGTCATCATAATACTCCTTGAATAAATGGTTGTATACTTTCCAGGATCATCTCGCTTAACCAAAGCGGGGCTACACCTATAGCTATAATTGGAATCAATAATAATAGTATGCCAATTTTTTCATACCAGGTTACCCTGTTCATAGTTAAAAAAGCTTCATTTTTTACCGGCCCCATAAGCATAATCCCAACAACCCGCAATATATAAACTGCGGTAACCACTATTGCGGAAACCGAAATAACGGTTACAATTCTATAAAACAGATCATCGTGTTCAAATGCACCTACAAAAATGTTCATTTCGGCAACAAAGCCGCTAAATCCGGGTAAACCTAATGAAGCTAATCCGGCGATAACGTAAACAGCCGAGATAAATGGTATCACTTTCAATAATCCACCTAATTTGGTTATGTCCCTTGTGTGGGTTCTTTCATATATCATACCTATTAAAGCAAAAAACAGTGCGGTCATAAATCCGTGGGAGAGTGATTGCAAAATAGCTCCGTTCCAGGCGGTTTTATTCAGCATCAATAAGGCAAACAAAACCAATCCTAAATGGCTCACAGATGAGTAAGCATTTATGTATTTTAAATCGGTTTGTCTTATTGCGGCAAAAGCTCCATAAATAACACCAATTGCAGACAATACAATAAAGAACCAGGACCAGTCCAATGCTCCCTCAGGTAATAAATACATAGCCACCCTGAATACACCATAGCCGCCTAATTTCATTAACACTCCTGCGTGGAGCATAGAGACTGCCGTAGGAGCAGAAGCATGACCATCCGGGGACCAGGTGTGAAAGGGGAATAATGCGCCAATAACTGCGAAGCCAATAAAAGTTAATGGAAAAAAAAGTTTTTGTGCTTCGTATGGTATGTTTACTTCTGCTATTTTCAAAATATTAAAGGTCAAAGCACCTCCATCAGCATCTGAGTTAAAGTAAATCCCTAAAATACCAACTAACAAAATTGCCGAAGCGCCCATCAACATCAACGTTAATTTCATTGCTGAATACTCCTTTGGGCCTGTTCCCCAAATACCGATCAACAGATACATAGGAATTACCGCAATCTCAAAAAACAAGAACATTGTAAATAAATCAAGAGAGATGAAAAACCCATAAACTCCGATTGAAAGTACTATAAGCGAAATAAAAAATTCTTTGGGCAAATCTTCCATTTTCCAGGAAATGAATACCCCCGCCAGAACAACAATCGAGGTTAACAATAATAAAGTAACAGATATGCCATCCACTCCAATAGCATAATCTATATTAAATTGTTTGAACCAGGCCACGTCCCTGGTAAATACCATAATAGCATTGTTAACGGACCGCTCATTTAAATACGCAAAAACCAGGTTTATAGCCATGCCAAATTGAACGATACTTCCGCACATCGAAATTATCCGCGCCTGTTTTAGTCCCTTGGTGAAAACTAAAGCCAGAATAGTCAGAAGAGGGACCGTGATAAAAAGCGTTAAAATATCCATACTATTCTCCTAGTTTATCCAGAGGTAAATAAAAACCAATGCTATGACAACAACCCCTGCAATAAAGGCAAATGCATAATCCTGAATTTTGCCAGATTGCATGCCCTTTATTTTATGAGATGTCAATATTGTTTTATTTCCTATACCTACCATAGTTCCGTCTACATATTTTTTATCAAATTTGGCTATAGGTGCTGCAACTCGTTTAAAAAATATTTTCTTAGCTATAAACATATAAATTTCGTCGAAATAAAATTTGTCATTTGTCCATTTGTAAAACAGCCCAAAATAGCTCGCAAATCTATCCGCCAAATCATTTTCCTTTTTATAAAAAACCCAGGCAAGACCAATACCTAACAATCCAATAGCGACTGTTATAGCCGCTAAAGGGTAATTAATATGAGCCTGAAAACCAACCTTATCAGCCGTGACAAATTCACTAAAAGGAATAAACCCTCCAACAATACTCAAGAAGGCCAATACTATTAATGGAAAAGTCATTGATACAGGCGATTCTTGCGGACTATGTTCGTATTTTTTTTCCTTGCCCCAGAAAATTCCAAAATATAATCGGAACATATAGAATGCGGTTAATCCTGCAACCAGGACCCCAACAAAATAAATTGACTTATTGTGTTCAAAAGCCGCCACTAATATTTCATCCTTACTCCAAAATCCTGCGAAGGGTGGTACTCCTGCAATAGCCAGTGCAGCAATCAAAAAGGTGATGTTTGTAATGGGCATATACTTTCGCAATCCGCCCAAATCTTTTAAATAGTTACTATGTACCGCGTGTATAACAGATCCCGCACATAGGAATAGCAAAGCCTTAAACATGGCATGTGTAAATAAATGAAACATAGAAGCCATATATCCCAGGCCATCATGTCCTTCATAACCAGAAACCCCCAGGGCTAACATCATATATCCCAGCTGGGACATGGTTGAGAACGCCAAAACACGTTTAATATCGGTTTGGGTGATGGCAATAATGGCAGCAAACAATGCTGAAAATGCACCCACAATTGCTACGATATTCAACGCAAATCCATCTTCAACAAAGTAATACATGGGAAATAATCTCGCTACCAGATAAATTCCTGCCACTACCATCGTTGCTGCATGAATTAATGCAGATACAGGTGTGGGCCCCTCCATGGCGTCTGGCAACCAAATATGAAGCGGGAACATGGCCGATTTTCCTGCACCACCTATAAAAATCAAAATCAATGCCCAGGTTAGTGCTGATAATCCCATGAAAGAGGTGGATGCCCAATTTAGAATAGCACTTCCTTCCGGATTATTTAAAGTTTCAAAATCATAAGTGCCAGTGTAGTAGCCAATAATTAAAATTCCTACCAGAAATCCTAAATCGGCAAATCGCGTAATTACAAATGCCTTTTTTGCCGCGGCGACAGCCGAGGCCTTGGTATAGTAATATCCAATAAGTAAATATGAAGAAACACCTACCAGCTCCCAGAAGATATAGATTTGGAACAAGTTGGTGGCCAATACCAATCCATACATAGAAAAGGAGAACAAGGATAAAAAGGCAAAGAATTTGGTGTAGCCATCATCCCCTCTCATATAGCCTCTGCTATAGATATGAACCATTAAGGAGATGGTCGAAACTACAATTAGCATCATTACGGATATAGGATCTACCAAGATTCCCATATCAATGTGCAGGCTATCCGTAAAGTTCATCCAAACTGTTTTCTCGACAAATGATTGATAAGCCCCATTCACTTTACCATCCACAATAAAGTACTGGTAAGCAGCGTAAAAAGAGAGTATAGTTGAGAACAATAGCCCAAATACACCTGCGTATCCTGAAACCGAGGGCTTTATTTTTTGATTAAAAAGTCCCAATATCAAAAAAACCGCCAAAGGAATTAAAGGGATTAATATGATATAGCTATAGTTCATTTTCTAAAAGATCAATGTTTCATAGTTTCAATATCTTTAACTTCAACCGAAGTAATCTGTCTGTATAAATTAATTACTATAGACACAGCCAGTGCCGTTTCAGCCGCTGCCACAGCTATAATAAAAATTGAAAACAAAACACCCTCTAACACATCCGGATATAAATACTTGTTGATAACAACAAAATTTATTGCAGAAGCATTGAGGATCAATTCTACTGAGATTAAGATTGAGATCAGATTTTTTCTAGTAATAAAGCCGTATATACCGATAAAGAAAAGGATAGAGCTTACGGTTAGTATTTCGTATAAACTAATTCCCGGAATCATATTGGCTCGTCTTTTTTTGCGGTTAGTTTTTTTCCTTTAGCAATAATTATTGCCCCAATCATTGCAGCCAGCAAAAGCACACTAATAACTTCAAACGGTAAGATAAACCCACCTTCCTCGTAGCTTAATAATTTGGTTCCAATTTGTTTGGTAGTAATTGATATAGAATTTGGAACAACATTAAAATCGTAGGAATAAATGGTAGTCAAAAATACCCCAAGACCTATTAAACATGCCAAGGCTGTTATTATTTGCCGGGAAACTTTGGCGATTTCCAGTTCCATTTCAATATGATGCACAAGCAATACTGAAAATATGATCAGTACGATAATACCTCCGGCGTATACCGTTAGTTGAATAGCAGCTAAGAAGTTATAGTCAATTAAAAAGTAAACTCCGGCGATTCCACAAAGAACAAATAGTAAATAAATTACAGACCGGAGCATTTTACGGCTGGTAACTGAAGCGATTGCGAAGACAATCATTATTACCGCTAAAACGTAAAAAATAATTTTTTCCATAGGCTAATCTTCCACTCCGGGCCTCAATTTAGATCCCGGTTCATTCAGAACTCGTGTTAGTTTAGTTCTGTCATAAACTGAATTTTCGAAATTTTGTCCCCATTCAATAGCATCAGTCGGGCAGACATCAATACATAAACCACACATGGTGCACAAACCTAAATGGTATACAAATTGATCTATCTTTTTTTTCTTTTTACCTGTTTCTTCATTGATTCCTCTATCCCAAATAATTTCAATAGTTCCGTTAGGACAGGCAATTTCACATTTTTGGCAACCCGTACAGGCGTGTTCGTTATTTTCGTCATGAGGCATTATTACCTCTCCCCTAAAACGGTCGAACATTTTCAAGGTATCCCGATTGTCCGGGTATTGTTGGGTAATCGCTCCTTTCCTGGAATTTATGAAATACTTTCCGGTAACACTCATCCCCCTTAGCAATGTTCTTATACCCATATATATCTCAGAGAAATAACTCATAATTTCTAAAATTGAATTGTTAAGTTAAGCCATACAATCAACGCCATTATAACAATATTCACCAGGTTTATAGGCAGTAAATATTTCCATTCTAAGGTGAGCAGCTGGTCTACTCGTAACCTGGGGAAGGTCCACCTAAACCACATCATTAAAAATACCAATAAAAAGGTCTTTATAAAAAACCAAAATACACCTAACCAGGGGATAGATTCTGTGATGCCGAAAGGGGATAGCCAGCCACCAAAAAATACGGTGGCGGCGACAGCCGCAATGATGAACATATTAATAAATTCAGCCAGAAAGAAGTAGGCAAATTTCATTCCGGAATATTCCGTGTGAAAACCCGCACCTAATTCCGATTCTGCTTCAACTATATCAAATGGAGCCCTGTTGGTTTCGGCAGTGCCGGCTATCATAAAAATCATAAAAGCGATAACGGCCGGAATATGCCCCTGAACAATTAGCCACCCACTCTTTTGCACTTCAACAATTTCTGAAAGTTGCAGGGAACCGGTAATAAGCACCATGGTTAATAATGATAAGCCGACCGAAAGCTCATAACTTATTGTCTGTACGCCACTGCGCATGGCTCCTATGAGCGCAAATTTGTTATTGCTACTCCAGCCTCCTAATAATATACCGATAACCCCAATAGATGAAATGGCGATTAAAAACAAAACACCGATATTGATGTCAAAAGCGTGAAATTCCATTGAAAAAGGCAGAACAGCCAAGGCCATTAAGGCTGAAATAATTACAAAATAGGGGGCTAAATTATACAAAAATTTATCCGCTTTAACGGTGCCGGTAAGCTCTTTGGATACCAATTTCAGGGCATCTGCCAAGGTTTGAAGTATTCCCTGAAACCCTACCCTATTTGGTCCTATACGCAGCTGAAACCAGGCTGCAACCCGCCTTTCAAATAATACTAAAAATAAGCCCGCTACGGAAAAAATGCCAAGGTAAACCAGTGCTATTAGTATCATTTCCACAATACCAGCAACAGCCTCGGGCATAATGCTGAAAAGCCAATCGTGAATATTCTTTATGATACTTAATGATATCTTCATCAAGGTGGTTTTATCTGTCAATATCTGGAATTACGAGATCTATAGTGGCCATTATTGCGACTAAATCACCTATTTTACTACCTACTGCAATATGGTTGAGCACTGATAAATTTGAAAATCCCGGAGACCGAAATTTAAAACGATAAGGACTTTTAGTTCCGGTACTAATAACATAGGCTCCCAATTCGCCCCTTGCCGTTTCAACTTTTTGATAATATTCTCCTTTAGGCAGTTTTATTACGGCGTTTGTAGTTACTCTGTGAGCACCCTCAGGAATATTATCTATTAATTGTTCCACTATTGAAAGTGACTCCCACATTTCCTTAATTCTAACCTGGTAACGAGCAAATGTATCCCCCTCGGTTTTTAAAGATTCGTTAAAGGTCACCTTATCCAACGCACTATACGGATGATATTTCCGAACGTCGCAAGAATAGCCCGAAGCTCTGGCTACCGGGCCGGAAGCACCAAATGATATGGCATCTTCCTTAGTTAAAATACCGACACCCTTGGTCCTCTTCTGAAAAATGACATTTCCTGTTACCAGCTTGTCGTATTCCGGAATTTTTGTTTTAAAATGAGCTACGAACTCTTTAACCCGATTTACAAAATTAGGATGAATATCAAGCATTAACCCTCCCGGTACATTATAATTCATCGTCAACCGGGCTCCACAGGTTTCTTCAAAAATATCATTGATCATTTCACGATCTCTAAAGCCTAAAAAGAAAGTCGTAAATGCTCCAAGATCCATCCCCATAACACCCCACCAGAGGCAATGTGAAGCAATTCTGGTAAGCTCGCCAATGATAGTTCTAATAACTTTTACCCGCTCTGGAATCTCTAATTGTAAGGCATTTTCTACCACCAGACAAACTGCTTCATTGTTGATGTGGGACGATAAATAATCCATTCTATCCGTTAGATGAACAATCTGCTGATAGCTATCGCGTTCACACATTTTTTCTATGGACCGGTGGATATATCCTAAATCTGGTTCGACTTTTTTGATGATTTCACCGTCAATAGTTAATAAGAGACGCAATACCCCATGGGTAGCCGGGTGCTGGGGCCCCATATTAATGAAATATTCTTCAGATTTAAAGTTGCTATCCGTCGTAGTAGTTTCCATAATTATCTATTTAATAATCATGTTAATTTCATCTTCATAGTCTTTTCTCAACGGAAATCCTTCCCAGTCCTCTGTCAGGAAGAGTCTTTTTAGATTGGGATGGTTATTAAATATTATACCAAAAAAATCAAATACTTCCCGTTCGTGATATTCTGCGGTAGCCCATATATCATAGACAGAATCGAGCTTGGGATTTTCACGATCCCCGGTCTTAACTTTTACCACAACAATATGTCTGTGAGTTGTGGATTCCAGGTGGTATACCACACCCAATTCCTCTCCCCAATCCACACCACTCAAACAAAACAAATAGTCAAAATGCGTTTCAATAATGCCTTTTAATTGCGACATCAACTCGTGAAGTTGTTCCGGTTGTACAATAATGTTCAAAAACTGAGATCCTTCTTCGGTAAATTCCAAAAGGCTTTGATTAACCGGCTCCGGAGTTTCAGCATTACCTTCAGAATTCTCTTCAATTTCGGAAATGGTCAGCTGTTCGGTAGTTAGGGATGCATCCGGATTCGGAAACCAGCTGCCAATTAAAGATTGTAATGCCTCGTTTGTCATCATTCAGTACATATTATAAACCCTCATCGAATCCTTCAATAGGATTTTTTTTATGTTTCTTACTTTCGGCCCGTATTTTATCCTGGAGCATTAGCATGCCTTCCAATAAGGCTTCTGGCCTGGGGGGGCAACCTGCTACGTAAACATCAACAGGAATTACATGATCCGCACCCTTCACAACAGAATACGTATTGTAAAAAAAAGGACCACCAGAAGTGGCACAAGCGCCCATTGCAATTACGTATTTAGGCTCAGCCATTTGATCGTACAAACGGCGTAAAACCGGAGCCATCTTGTTGACTATAGTTCCGGCGATGATAATTAAATCAGCCTGTCTTGGCGAAGGCCGGGCTACCTCAAAACCAAATCTGGAATAATCATGTCTTGACGCCCCTGTTTGCATCATTTCAATGGCACAACAACTTGTGCCAAAGTACAGTGACCATAATGAATTTGAACGCCCCCAATTAATTATTTTATCCAATGAGGTAACTATGACATTCGCTCCGTTTCCGGCAGGAATAACCTTGCCAGGAAACTCTTCCTGATTATTGCCTGCCCCTCTGTCTGAAGGGTATGTGTTTTCTATTCCCATTTCAATGCTCCTTTTTTCCATGCATATATTAATCCTAACCCCAGAATAAGTAGAAAAATGAACGCTTCAACAAAGGCAATGGCTCCGATACTCTCGAACGCTACGGCCCAGGGAAATAAAAATGCAATTTCTACGTCAAAAATCAGGAATAAGATGGCAAATAAATAATAGCCAACTTTAAACTGAACCCAGGTTGGGCCAATAGTTATCATACCGCTTTCATAGGGTTCCCGTTTTTGAGGATTGTCCGATTTTGGCGAGATTAAATTGGATAAAAAATTTGCGCCAGCTACCATGACAACACCTGCAATAAAAAATACAATTATGGCTTCAGAACCCATTTTTTATAATCTTTTTCATTGAACTTATGATTTACTCACAAGCTGACTTCATAGGTTTCACCCGAGAAGAACAAATCGTCTGTTTTGCTAAAACTCGAATTTGCCTTTACCTCAGCTGTCAACGCATCTTTTCTTTCTTCCAGAGTGATATCATCATAACTCCTGATAATTCCTGTAACTTTTGGGTAATTAAGTCTGACAAGCATTTGATGCAGCGTCGGATCTTGTTCTTTGGCATCATGTATAAGAATATCCTTTTCGGTAATTCCGTTTTCACCAATAGTGACCACTTCTAATTTTAAACCTCTTAATACCAGACCTCTATCCTGTTCCTTCCCAAAAATCATTGGTTTTCCATGTTCAACAAACAATTGTTTATCCTCGCGAACGCTTTTATTCGTATACTCCTCAAAGCAACCATCATTAAAGATCGGACAATTTTGCAGAACTTCAATTAGGGATGTTCCTTTAAATTTTTCACATTCGATAAAGAGTTGAGCCATTTCCTTAGGCGTATTACCACCAATTCTGGCAAAAAACCGGGCCTGGGCTCCCAGAGCGAGTTCCCCCGGAGAAAATGGAGGTTGTGTGTTCCCGTTAGGAGATGATTTTGTTTTTTGACCCACTAGTGATGTGGGTGAGAATTGCCCTTTTGTCAGACCGTAAATCTCGTTATTGAATAATATAATATTTAAATCAATATTTCTTCGTAAAACATGGATAAAATGATTGCCCCCAATTGCCATGGCATCTCCATCTCCTGTAATTACCCATACACTTAAATCTGGATTAGCCAATTTAACACCTGTAGCTATTGCCGGAGCTCTTCCGTGAATGCTGTGCATCCCATAGGTATCCATATAATACGGAAACCGTGAAGAACAACCAATCCCGGAAATGAAAACCACATCCTCCTTTTTAACTCCCATTTCAGGAAGGGCTTTTTGCATTGCTCTCAGAATTACGTAATCATCGCAACCCGGACACCACCTAACTTCCTGGTCACTTGAAAAATCTTTAAATGTATATTTTTTGTCTATTGTTGTTTCCATAACTCTGTATTAAGCGAATGTGTATTTATAATTTCGTTATTCAGACTCGTCTCTTTGTATACTAAATTCTTGATAATCACCTCAGCTTACGATGTGCCAGGGTTCTACCCTTTGTTAACCCACAAATTATCTCGTACTATTCTCCATATCTTATTATTGTACATTCGCCAATTGCTTAAATTTTTGAATGAGTTCACTATTTGAAAAAGGTAATCCCTGAACCTTATTGAGCTGTAAAAATTCAAAACCATTGAAGTTCATGCCCAGTATGGCGGCGAATTGGCCAGTATTTAATTCACACACAATAATTTTCTTAAACCTGGCCAATACAGCCTCAGTGTTTTTTGGCAAAGGATTTATATAATTAAAATGTGCATAGCCTATATTGTTATAGCCTTCTTCCTTCAGTTGCTTTATCGCTGAATATAACGGGCCATAAGTTCCTCCCCAACCAATGACTAATAGCTCTCCTTCAGCTGCAAACTCGGTTGTGAGTTTGGGTATATAATTTTGAACTCTTCTAATTTTTTCAGCTCGGATTGAAGTCATATTTTGATGGTTCTCCGGATCATAGGAGACATTTCCGGTTATACGTTCTTTTTCCAAACCTCCAATCCGATGTTCTAATCCTTCGGTTCCTGGAACGGCCCAGTTTCTGGCCAGGGTTTCATCATCTCTGTCATAGGGATGCCAGTTTTCCGTTGCCTCTTTGATGACATTAGTCCTTATTTCGGGCATATCATCAACCGATTTTATTTTCCAGGGAGCGGAACCATTTGCAATGTATCCATCGCTCAATAAAACCACAGGTGTCATATGTTCCAAAGTCAGTCTTGCTGCCTCGTAGGCATAGTCAAAACAGTTAGCAGGAGTACTCGCTGCAATAACAATCACAGGACTTTCACCATTTCTGCCATACATGGTTTGCAATAAATCAGATTGCTCTGTTTTAGTCGGTAGACCAGTGGATGGCCCTCCGCGTTGTACGTTAACTACAATTAAAGGTAACTCTATCATCATGGCTAAACCCAAAGCTTCACCTTTTAAGGCCAATCCGGGCCCTGAAGTGGTTGTTAAGGCCAAATCGCCCGCAAACGACGCCCCAATTGCAGAGGTGATACCGGCAATTTCATCTTCGGCTTGTAAGGCCTTTACACCAAAATGTTTATGTTTTACTAATTCGTGTAAAATATCCGAGGCCGGGGTAATGGGGTATGAACCCAGGAATAATTCCAGACCCGATTTTTCAGCAGCAGCCAAAAAACCCCACGCCAATGCTGTATTGCCCATAATAATTCTGTAAGTTCCGGGAACCATTTTGGCGGGAGAAATGGTATAGGCATTGGGGATTAATTCTAAGGTTTCGGCAAAATAATAGCCCGAATTCAACACTTTGGTATTTGCCTCGATAACCAAAGGTTTAGATTTAAATTTTTTATTTAAAAATTCAATAGTATGGTCTGTTGTACGGTCATACATCCAATATACCATCCCTAAAGCGAACATATTCTTGCTTCTTAGAATACTCTTGTTATCTAGTCCCTCAATATCTTTTAGTGTCTCTTTGGTTAAAGAAGTCATAGTTACTTCTATAACTCTGTAGTTATCAAGACTTCCATCTTCTAACGGATTAGATTCATATTTGGCCTTTTCTAAATTCTTTTTAGTAAAAGCATCGGTATCAACTATAATTGTATGTCCTGGTTTAACAGCATGTAAGTTGGTTTTTAAACCGGCCGGATTCATTGCAACCAGTAGATCTACGTTATCACCCGGAGTACTTATTTCAATACTACCAATATGTACCTGGAAGCCCGAAACTCCGTATAGACTTCCCTGAGGGGCTCTAATTTCTGCCGGAAAGTTGGGAAATGTGGCAATATCATTGCCCAACATGGCCGAAGTATCGGAAAACTGCGTTCCGGTTAATTGCATTCCGTCACCGGAATCCCCTACAAATCTTATAATTACTGCCTCCAGGACTTCCTGCGGCTGCTCTGTTTTCGCTGTAATCATAGTCCGCGTTTGTTTAATGATTTTTATTAAATTTATCTAAAATTGGTCAGATGAAAGGTATGAGCGCCAATTATTTCACCATTTTATAAAGAAATTATGACTTTTATTGGTAGATTAGGCCAAGAGGAGTCCTAAATTTACATGTAATTATTGCTAAAACACATCAATATGGCTATTATCATAACAGACGAATGTATTAATTGCGATGCCTGTGTTACTGAGTGTCCTAACAATGCAATCTATGAACCAGATGAATCCTGGTCTTATTCAGATGAGACAGCTTTAAGCGGGATGGTTACATTACCTAAAGGTGGAGAGGTAGATGCTGATGCTGAAAACGAACCGGTTTCCGATGAATTCTATTTTATTGTGACCGATAAATGCACAGAATGTAAGGGCTTTCATGATGAACCTCAGTGTGCGTCGGTCTGCCCGGTAGACTGTTGTGTGCCAGATGAGGATAATGTGGAAACGGAAGAAGAACTATTAAAGAAGAAGGCCTGGATGCATGATGAATAGCCTTTTAATAGATAAAAGCAGGGCGAGTTCAATTCTTTTATCAAACTTGGGAACTCATACCTGGGGCAAATAGTTATTGGGATATATTGCGAATATGGACTTTGGAACCAGCCTGTCTATAGGTTTACTAACTGACACATTAACTTTTTCTGACTACCGCCTGCTGAAAAATTAATCCTTTACTATAATTAAAGAGGCTTTTGAACCTGTTGAAAGTAGCCACTTATTAGAATAGATCAATTGACCCTGATCGTCATAAACATCAACCTGTGCGGTATTTGGTCCGCTCGAACCCTGGTTCAGTGCTTCAAAATCGAGACGGTTGAATCCTTTTTCCAGATTCAGATTTACCCCTTTAAAACTACCGGTTAAGTACATATTGTGTTCAATTATATTGCCATTAGCAAATATTCTTACCCGGTCACCATCCACATATTCATGATCCCGGCACACAATACCTACAAATTTACCTCCGGATTTTACATCCCCGAGGTACATGTCTCCAAAGTGCTTACCGGAACTTCCCTTTTCGGTTTCACCAACTTTTGGGTCTATTTTAAGGTCGAAGCCCGCCTGTTTGAGTTCAGTATCGGGCAGCATTTTAATGTTTCTATTATTTATAGAATCTTTGAAATTTAGATTGGACTTTTTATCCAATATAGAAGGCATATTCAGTACGGTTCCTTTGTTTGGACTGCTCTTAATGTCCAGATTGCTCTCAGCATCAATTTTCAAAGGTTTAGTTTTTGGAATATCGGACTGGGCCGTTCCAAAAAAGGGCAGTAAAAAAATGCAAATTATTGTAATAACACGGTTCATAGCAGCATTATTTTGTCGTAAAAATAGCAAATACCTTGCCACAGGGACTAAATTTGCTGTTAAATTCGACAAAAGTAATCATTGAAATCTGGACTAATGATCTCTTGCGGCCACCCGCCATGAACCGCTTATTTCGCCATTTTTTACCGTAAGAACTTCAGGGTATTTTGCCACAGTGGGGCAGATATGCTGAGGTATTGCATAATAGACATCTCCTATGGTAAAGGTACTATTGTCCGGACAGCTAATCACTAAATGTTCTTCGCTTTGGCCAATTTGTTCACATGCTTCCATGCCAAAAATCTTTACTTTAGGAAAACCCATTTCAGGGGCAATGGCCTTGTGCCCAAGGTCCAGACAAATCAAGGATGGGCTGGGTTTACTGATAATTCTTGTCACTAAAACCGCGGCATGCAGAAAACCCATATCAGGGAACAGCGTACCGTAGCCTTCGTCCCAAAGCAATGTTGTTCCCGGACTGGCCTCCACACCAGGTCTTTTGGCATGTACCGGGAAGGTAGGAGATCCCCCTGCAATTATATTCTCAACCTTAAAGCCTTCTGATTCAAGCCTTTCTTTTAATTTCATTAGCCCTTCAAATGCTGCATCACATGCCTTTTTCTGGGTCGCCAGATTTGTATTTCTAAGGTGCCCGTCATAGGCATGCAGACCTTTGGCATTGAGATTGGGATGAGATACAATTGTTTTAAATAATGTAGCTGCTTTTTCTCCGGGAATAATGCCAGTACGATTCATTCCGGTATTAAGATCGAGATAGAGGTCGGCCTCAACATCTCTTGCATCAGCGGATTTGGAGATAACATTTATGCTTTCGTGGTTATCGACCAGGGTGGAGAATTCAGATTGTGGATACGCAGATATTAAATCAAAAAACCTGCTGACATTTGCTCCGACGGGCTGCATGGCCAAAAGAATGTCTTTTGCCCCGCACTGCCCCAATAGAGCAGCTTCGGGAATGGTGGCACATTTAAATTTTTGTATTCCACAGGCCATCTGCATCTGAATGATTTCTGCCGTTTTATGTGTTTTCACATGTGGCCGGAGTTGAGTAGTTCCACCTGCTATTTGGATCATTCGCATTATATTTTTCTCTATTCTATCCGGATATACCAGGAGGGAAGGAGAAACCACACTTTCAGTGCTATTGAGACTGTACCAATTTTGGTTATTCACTATACAGCTTATTTAAACAATTCGAACATGGCCTCTATTTCAACAGGAATGTTACCAGGGAGCATCATGCCAACTGCACTTCTTACACCAATCCCGTTATCAGGTCCGAATACTTCGGCCATGAGTTCACTAAAACCATTGATTACAAGAGGTTGCTGTGCAAAGTCTGGTGTAGAATTTACCATCCCCAGAACTTTTATCACCCTTTTAATGCGATCCAGGTCACCAAAATGGGTACTGATTGTTGCAAGCATGGTCAGACCTACCTGTCTTGCCGCCTTTTTGGCCTGTTCCAGGTTCAAATCATCCCCGGCTCTCCCGATTATTAAACTACCATCAGCCTGCATAGGTCCCTGCCCGGAAACGTAAAGAAAATTGTCGACAACTAAAACCGGCTTATAAACTCCGGCAGGGGGTGGAGCCGGTGGCAGTATAAGCCCCAGTTCTTTAATTCTTTGAGAGGGAGATGACTTCATTTGATTATAGATTAGATGGTTGAAATACTTTTTAAATATACCATAATAGTACGTTACTGAAAAAGGCAGGATAATTTTTCCCTTCGGTCTAAAAGGCAATATTTATCCGGTTTTTCTTCCCATTTTTTCAATTTTATCCAACCATTTAGACCGGTACGACGCTTTGGATAATCGCATAGGGCCTATAGTGGTTGCTCTTACCGGTCGGACTCCGATAAAATGCAATGTCAATTTTTTCATAGCGTGGTAACTGGGCCTGTGGTTGAGCAAATAATAATACCATGCCGGTTGATCCAGGGTGCAGATCAGCCTGGCCGATTTCCCGCTCATGTATTTGTCCCACCATATAGATTCATCTCTTTTCTTAAAGGCAAACCCCGGCAGAAGCACCCTATCCAGAAAACCTTTCATTATCCCGGGTACGGAGCCCCACCAGACCGGGTAAACCCATACCAAATGTTCTGCCCATTTAATTTTCTGCTGAGCATCGATAAGATCGGGTTCCAGTAAGGTTCGCTTGCGATATCCATATTGCAGATTTGGATTGAAATTCAGTTCACGGATATTGATCTCTTTTATGGATGCTCCGGAGGCTTTAGCTCCCTTCTTATAGGCTTCGGCAAGAGCGAAACTAAAACTTTCGGCATCCGGATGACCATTAATTATCAGTATTTTCCTCATGGTTGGAATTCAATAATTGAAGCTACTAATTCGCAAGTTAGCAAATAGTTATGAGGTAAAATGCTGCCCATTTTTTGTTAACTTGTAGGATAAGTATCGATTTATGAACAAAAGGGTTTTTTTGAGACAAATTGGCCAGCTGGCGGTAATTAGCCCATTTTTACCATGGACACTTCAGGCAAGCGAAATTAGTTACCCTGGAGGCTATAGCTATGTTATCGATGATGATTTTTGGAATAGGATACGCAAAGACTATGCGCTCAAACCAGATTACATTAATTTGGAAAACGGTTATTATAATATAGCCCCGCAACCTGTTATAAATAAGTTCATTGAACATGTGAAAATGGTAAATTATCATGGTTCACATTATATGCGTACTGTCCAGCTCGAAAATAAAAAGCGTATTGCCGGGCGCCTGGCCGATCTTGTGAATTGCGCAAACGATGAATTAGTGATTACCAGGAATACTACTGAATCTCTGGATCTGGTTATAGCGGGGTACCCATGGAATGCCGGAGATGAAGCAATATTTGCAATGCAGGATTACGGATCTATGCGAGATCATTTTGAGATGGTAGCCAAAAGATTCGGCATAGTAAACAAAATTATTTCTGTGCCCAATCATCCACAATCTGATGAAGAAATAGTAGCACTTTACGAATCACAGATTACCCCAAAGACCAAATTGATTATGGTGTGCCATATGATAAACATAACCGGTCAGATACTACCCGTTAGAAAGATCTGTGATATGGCACACAAGCTCGGGGTAGAAGTCATGGTGGATGGCGCGCATTGTGTAGGGCATATAAAGGTAGATTTGGAAGAACTTAAATGTGATTACTACGGCTCTAGTTTACATAAATGGCTCAGTACTCCCTTAGGAGCAGGATTGCTTTATGTTTCAAGAAAACACCTCCCTAAATTATGGCCGTTACTTGCAGATCACATAGATGACCCGGACAATATTGACAGGCTTAATCACACGGGTACCCACCCAGTGCATACCGATCTTGCCATAGAAGATGCCATAGATTACCTGGAGCTTATCGGATTGGAAAGAAAAGAAAAAAGAATGCGGCAATTACAACGTTATTGGAGCCAGCAATTAAGAGATACAAGGAACGTAATAATAAACACGCCTGTTGAACCTCATAGGAGCTGTGGAATAGCTAATGTGGGTATAAAAGGAATGCCACCAACAGATCTTGCCAAAACACTTTTAGAGGAGTTTAAAATTTTTACTGTGGCTGTAGACTATGCAAATGTTCAGGGCTGCAGAATTACTCCAAATGTTTATAATAATTTTGAAGAATTGGACCACTTTGTAGAAGCAATAAAAACACTGTCAAAAAGAGTATAACCAACCATTTCATAAAGGATGTTAATGTTCGTTATCCGACACTAATTTTTTGTAACTTTAATAGGAACCCATGGTACAGAAAAACACCTTTTGGGCCATCTCAACCAATATTTTATATTGGATAATTTTTGGTGATACTTCACTATAATAATGTTGATATTTAGCACATTTTGTGCTGTTTTTTGCGAAAACACCTTCTATCATGACACCTATACTATTATCAGCCATATTCTTCACGATATTTTTATTAGCCGGAATCCGAATAATATTTGAATACAAGCGGGCACTCAAATTTAGGTTTGGCAAATATATAAAGACCCTTAAGCCTGGTTTCAGGTGGATTATTCCTTTGGTAGAAACCGTCCAAATTGTGGATATTAGGGTAATCACAATCAATGTTGTTTCTCAGGAGGTAATGACCGAGGACAATGTGCCTTGTAGTATTGATGGAGTGGTATTCTTTAGAATCAATAATCCCGAGAAGGCTGTTTTGGAGGTAGAAGAGTATAAATTTGCTATCACACAATTATCTCAGGCGGCCCTTAGAGACGTTTGCGGAAAAGTAGAGCTAGATACTATTTTAAGCAAGAGAGAGGAAATGGGAAAGAATATTAAACAGATTGTGGAGCAGGAAACCAGCCAATGGGGAATAGATATAATTGATGTCAAAATAAAGGATATACAACTCCCCGAAAATATGAGACGTATGATGGCCAACCAGGCCGAAGCAGAACGCTCAAGAAGGGCAAGGATCATTTTGGCTTTAGCGGAGGAACAAGCAGCCGGTAAACTTCTGGAGGCTGGGAAACTTATAGATCAATCCCCATCGGCAATTAAATTAAGACTCTATCAAACACTTTCGAATATAGCCGCAGAAAAGAACTCCACTATTCTTTTTCCATTCCCGGAGGAGGTGCTTCCAAGAAACCCCAAAGAATAAGCCAGACCAATCGAGAAATTTCTTTTTTTAATATTTGCAATCTCCTGAACAGATAACTGACAATTATCATAGTTATTAAGTCTCGGGGATAATAGATTCAACGCTTCATAAACACCAACCAAAAATTAAATTATACCAATATGGAAATTACCAATAGAAAAGACAAGCTTAGGAATACTATTGTTGTGTTACGACTTCTAATAGGCTGGCACTTTTTGTACGAAGGTGTTATAAAATTGTTTAATCCGGAATGGACTTCATTTACCTACCTGGCCACAGCCCAGGGCCCCTTAAAGTTTTTATTTCTTCCTTTGGCCAATGAAAATATTATTGGATGGGTCGATATGATGAATTATGGGGCATTAATGGTGGTGGGGATCACATTTATTCTGGGTATCTATGAAAAACTGGGAGCTATTATCGGAATTGTACTTCTGGCATTGTTTTATTGGGCACATCCCCCGTTTCCATGGTTAACTCAACTGAATGTGGAAGGGAGTTATTGGTTCGTCAATAAAAATTTGATAGAACTTGTTGGCTGTCTGATCATCTATCAGTTTCCTACCGGAGAACATTTTGGATTTCAACGTATTTTTTCAAAAACCAAACAAATCACTAAAACTAAAGAATTATGAAGTGGACGAGAAGAGAAGTGTTAAAAGGACTGGGAGGAGTACCCATTCTTGGAGCCGTATGGTGGGCTGGTGCCGCCAGTACCATGACTCAAAAAAAGAAGCGTTCGGAGATACTCGAGATGCTCAACATACAACCCTCCTTACCTCCTGTTGTCCCGGGCATAGAAGGCGAAGCTGTTAAAGTAGGGATTATAGGATTTGGTATAAGAGGAGAGCAATTATGCAGATCGCTTGGTTTCGCTACAAAGGAATGGTTGTCTGAAATGGAACAGGAAACAGCAGCAAACCCGCAAAATAAGGCGCTTGAAGATTTCTTAAAGCAGGAAAAATTGAATGTGAAACTGGTAGCAGTTTGTGATGCGTTCGATGTGAGAGCCGAAAAAGCAATCCGTTCTTTCTCGACAGAAGAGAGCAAGATGAAGCGTTTTATGACGCATCAGGAAATGATCAGGAGCGGTGATGTGGAGGCAGTTATTGTAGCGACACCAGATCACTGGCACGCACCAATGGCCATTGATGCCCTTGAAAACAATGTCAATGTGTATCTTGAAAAGCCCATGACCCACACCATTGAAGAGACCTATTTACTAAGGGATGCGGCTAAAAAATCCAAAGCCGTATTACAAGTTGGTCACCAACACAGACAAACCCAAAGTTTTAAGACGGCCCAGGATATTATGAAAAAGGGAGTAATCGGTCATGTTTCACTGGTACAGACAAATACCAACAGAAATGATGATAATGGTGCCTGGAATTACGATATTCATGAAGAAGCTAATGAAGGAACTATAAATTGGGATCTTTTCCTGGGATCTGCTCCTAAAATCCCTTTTAATAAAAATCATTTTTTTCGATGGAGAAAATGGTGGGCTTATGGCTCTGGTCTATCCGGGGATCTTCTTACTCATGATTACGACCGTCTCAATTGTGTATTGAATATGGGAATTCCTAAATCGGTTACCGCTTCAGGCGGTATTTACACCCATAATGATGGTCGAAATGTGCCGGATGTAATGCAGGTTAACATGGAATTTCCGGATTTTAAACTTGGAAATAGTCAGGAAAAAGGCAAAGAAAATGGGATGACCTTTGTATATAGTGCTACTCTGGGCAATGGATATAACAGACCAACAATTCTCATGGGTCATGATGGCACCCTGGAATTGGGCAATAAACTTACGATATGGCCAGACAGGGGATCCACCAAATATTCTGAAATGATTGAGGCAAATAAAATGTTACCCAATATTCCTGTGTATCAGTACAAACCTGGTGCTAATATGCCAGACGCGGTAGCTTCTGCAACTTCGCAGTATTTTGCCGATAAGGGACTTATGTGGACATATATTGATGGGGTAAGGGTAGACTCTACATTTTTACATCTTAGGGAATGGTTGAGTTCCATCAGGAACGGCGGCAAGGTCAGTTGCGGCATCAAAGAAGGATTTGATGAGGCGATTAGCGCACATATGGCCGGGATTTCTTATAAACTGGGAAGAAGAATTGAATGGGATGCAACCAAACAGGAATTGCTACCAATTGAAGGAATAGATTTTAATGAAGTCCTGCTTTCGGATATGTCCTAATAGTGATCATGGGAGGCTAGTATTAAGATATCGCTTGTGATTTGGCAGGTTGAGTCGCATTTGGTTTTGGTATTTTTAACCCTTTTTTTAATCTGTAGATCTTAAAGTTTGCTGTAATTAGCAAATGTGACAAATGTCATATGAAATGGTTTTTATCTGTACTAATTTCAGGTAATTAAACCATCGTATTATGCAAGTCAAGAAAAATCCACAAGTCGATTTAAATCGAAACAGCGGGCTGTACTTTGTAATTGGATTAAGTCTGGTTTTGTTCCTTACCTGGAGAGCTTTGGAATACAAAAGCTATCCCGAAGAAGATACTCTAGTAGAAGCCATTGCAGCCGTAGATGAACTTAAGGAAGATGTTCCTGTAACAGAAATACTTAAAACACCACCACCACCACCTCCACCTGCCGCTCCCGAAGTGATTGAAATAGTTGAAGATGCCGAAGAAATCGAAGAAACAATCATTGAAAGCACAGAAACCAGTCAGGATGCGGTAATCGAAGAGGTAATGGATGTGGATGACGTGGAGGTAGGAGAAATGGATGAAGATATTACCGTTCCCTTTGCAGTTATTGAAAACGTACCGGTTTTTCCCGGATGCGAAAGCCTAACTTCCAATGATGAACGCAAAACATGTTTTGAAAAGAAAATGCAGCAGCACATTATGAAAGAGTTTATGTACCCCGATGTTGCCCTGGAACTTGGGATCATGGGCAAGGTTTATGTGCAATTCTTTATTGATGCCAAAGGGCATGTAAATGGGATTAGGACCAGGGGGCCGGATAAAATGCTAGAAAAAGAAGCTCACCGAATTGTTGCTGCCTTGCCAAAGATGACTCCCGGAATGCAGCGGGGACGTCCTGTAAAAGTACCTTACAGTATCCCTGTGAACTTTAAGATCCAATAACGATAGATCAGGGATCAATAGTTATAATTAATTCAGGTATGTAAAATTTAGATAATTAGCGAGATTGATATAATTATTCCTTCTCAATATAATCTTCGAGTTTTTGAGGACCTTCCAATAAAACACGAATTACCTTTAAGGTGCCGGTTTCGGTAGTAGCGATTTGCCATTTAATCAGGGATATTGCTCCATTTTCAATCTCAATTCCGGTAATACTTCTGGGATGTACGCAGCTGCCATCATTGAAGAAGGGAATGTCACCCGGTTCCGGAAACCTGGGCCTGTGGGTATGTCCGGCTACAGTAATCAAAAGATTATTTTGAACGATCCATTTTTTAATCCGGCGTTCAACTTTTATAAGTTCCTTATAGTTTTTTGCTGGACTTGTAGGGTCAGCAATACCCCATACCTGAAGTGGTTTCCATAAAACACGAACTAAAAACCGATTAAAACGCCAGGCGATATAATTCATAAAATCTGCCTGATGCCCATGCGTTAAAAATAATTCCTGGCCTGTTCTCTGGTGTTTTAAAACAATAGCTTCATGATAGATCAGATCTTCCATAAGCACTTTCTCTTTCTCTTCCTTAAACTCAAAATACGCGTACAAATGCTCTTTTACATAGTCTTTATTTCTGTACACCATATCATGATTTCCCCACAACATATGAAGCCGGTTTTCCTCGTGATATTGTTTCAGGAGCATAAAAATATTCTTATGGGCCAAAAAAATGGGTTCAAAACTATGATTTTCCCATAACTCGTCTCCGTCGCCTAATTCACAGTAGTTAAACCCTTCATTGTAATAATGTCTCAGGGCATGATAGTAGATGTTTCTGTTATTAGAAAAGTCGTCTGCAAAACTATTGTCTCCCCGGTGGCAATCGCTAAATAGAATGAATTTAGAGGTGTCATCAAAAGACACTACTTTGGCATTTTTATAAGCCCTACTAAGCCTAAAACTTGATGACATACTACTTTTGCTTTTTTACTTTTTCAAGCTGATTCTGATTAATCCTGGCGATAAAACAATTCGAAATTTTAACGCTTAAAACCGCACAATCAGCACTTGCTTCATCCAAATATGAGATAAAGGAATCGAATTTGTCAAATATCCTAAAAAAAGGGCGGATCAGCATAAAGATTCTTTTAACAATAACAAATGTCTTTCTTTTGTAATTTTGGGATTAAACAACTGACTAATTGGTTATGATGGCAGGAAAGGATAAGGTTATGCCGCTAAAGCATCTCATTAGTTTTGATAAGCTATTGAAGCGGTACGATGATATGGCAAAAAGTAAAGATGCTTTTTTAGCAAATAAGGCTAATCGCGTTCTTGAAGCCCAGGCACCATACCCCGAGCTGCGTGAAGGTTTTACAGATGTTTCTCTTTTAGAGAAGTATAAAGAAGTTATTGGGATAATACTTAAGGATTCCTTCTCTGAGGTTTTGACCGAGAATGAAATTAAAGTAGCATCATTACCTTATTACGATATTGCGTTTAATTCTTCAAAAAGATTTCAAAAAATTGTTGAAAACGCCGGCCCTAATTTTAAACCCACCTTGAGAAACCTGGCTGAGGGGATTGACTATATCATGGGTTGTGTCGTAATTCTTGGATACTATTACGGTTATAAATTCGATTTTAGCCGACCTTACTTTTATGATATCCCGGATGCGAATGGAGTGATGCGGCACTATCGCATTCTGTATAACGCCGATTTTCTGGAAATATTACCAACAAAAAAATCAAAAGAACTGAGTCAGGATGATGTGGACGAACTGCTGGATAACCCCAACGATCTGGAACTATGGAAATCAAAAATCCCCCCTGACAGCTTTGTTTCAAAAGGGTTTGTTATATCCAATATGTTCGATGTTACCACCGAACAGGCCATCTCTGATATAAAATCTAACCTTATTGGCAATGATAAAAGGGGTAATAAGAATTTTATTAAGGATCTGCAGGAAACATTCAGGTCATTTTTTAAAACCAGAAACCTCAAAGTAGGATTTGTGACCTACAATTCTCGGGAAGACCAATTTGAGCGCGTTTACGGCAAAGGTATGGAGAGTTTTATCCTGAGGGATAATGATACTGAGGTGTGTAACGATGCTCTTTGTCAAGGATCTTACACGAAATTGTTAAAAGAAAACAGTTATTTCGCGATTGCAGATGTGGATAGATATTTCAAAGTTTCCGGAGGTATGCCTCCTTACAAAGGACTTAAAGAACAGGGGATCAAAAGTGCCATTTTTGCCCCCATTGCAACTAATCACAACTTATTAGGCGTACTGGAAGTAGTATCCACTAAGAAGGGAGAACTGAATGCTGTGAATGCCCAGAAGTTAGATGATATTATGCCCTTTATAGTGTCTGCGGTCATTAGATCAAAAATTGAAGAAGAAAATCTAATTGATGCTGTTATTCAAAACGAATGTACATCTGTACATTCTTCTGTTTACTGGCGTTTTCAGGAAGAGGCAAAAAAGTTTATAAAAGACGACCTCCAGGGACTTCAACCTTCATTTAACGAAATAGTATTTAATGATGTTTATCCGCTTTACGGTCAAATAGACATTAAAGATTCTTCGCATGCCAGGAATACAGCAATTCAACGAGACCTTATCATACAGTTATCCAGTATCAACGAAGTAATTAAAGTAGCTTGGGAGAAAGAAAAGCTTCCTATTTATGAGGAACTAATTTTTAGGGGAGACAACCTTATTACGAGTATTAAAGATACACTGTATTCCAGTAGTGAACAGAACATATTTGATTTTATCAAGGATGAAATAAGGCCTGTTTTTAAGCACTTTAAAAAATCGGATCCGGAACTTAAAAGCTTGGTTGAAGATTACCAAAAAACGATAGATCCCGTCACCCAGTCGTATTATGACCATAGAAGAAACTACGATGAAAGTGTGATGGAGATCAACAAGAACCTTGTAGCTGTAATAGATCAGAAACAATATCAGGCTCAGGAAATGTTTCCACATTACTTTGAGCGCTATAAAACAGATGGCGTAGAACACAATATGTACATTGGAGAATCCATTTCGGGTGATAAAAAATTCAATCCCCTTTATCTTAATAACCTCAGATTGTGGCAATTACAGGTTATGTGCGAGATGGAAAATGCCTATTATAACTTAAAACCCAATTTGCCGATACAGTTAGATGTGGCTTCTTTGATTTTGGTATATAGCACTTCTTTATCTATTCGTTTTAGAATGGACGAAAAACAATTTGATGTTGACGGAACCTATAATGCCAGATATGAAATCATTAAGAAAAGAATAGATAAGTCATTTATTAAAGGAACGAGCGAAAGACTTACTCAAAATGGAAAACTTGCTATTGTGTATTCACAGCGAAAGGATGAACAGGAGTATTTACGCTATATTTCTTTTTTAAAGGCTAAAGGATATTTCACAAATAATATAGAGATTGTTGAACTGGAGGGACTTCAAGGGGTTTCAGGTCTTAAGGCAATAAGAGCTGAGATTTTGTACAAAAAAGGAAATGAGACACAGAAGACCTATACCTACGATGATCTGATGGAAGAACTAAAAGCCTGAATCAAGCAATTTCGGAAACTCTATCTGGACCAAAATACCAGAATGCGATCCCAAAGGCAATTACGGAAACTACAATTCCTATCATAAAGATGGTATAGGTCCATCTTAGGATTTTGTACTTCCTATTCAGAACAAGCCCAAGAAAATAAAGGTCTTTAGTAAGCGAGGAATAGATATAATCTTTATCCTTCACCAATTCCTGAATTGCCCATTCATAGTCCGCCAATTTCATTTTATAAAAATTACCAAAAAATAAAAGATTTACCTTTTTATCAGTGACATCCTGTTTTGTGAATTCCCCGCTCGTAATATTGGGCCTGGTTGCAACTACTGCCATGACCATGGAAACAACACTAAATATTATAAATATTGTAGTAGGATAGATGAGATAAGTATTGGAAGGGTTATCCAATTTTGGGATCAGATTGGAAAGTGCGACAGAAATAATAATAGCATTTACAGATAGTAAAATATTCGCCTTGGTGTCTGCAATATCACTCAGTGTAAGATGATTTTTTAAAGTAACCCTGAACAAAGTCTGAACGCCTCTATCAGGACTTTCTCCTTTGTATTTGGCTTTCAATTGTTCTTTTTTGGCAATTAGTTTCTCAGCTTTTTTCGCTTTCACCAGCTTCCTGAGGTTCTTATCTTTTCCAATTTGCCAGGTTTCCTTGGCGTATTCCGTGTAATACCGGTGTTCTGAACGAAACATTTTTACGTTTTCTTCTCGCCAGGCTTTAGAAGAATAATCAGCGATTCCCAAAAGGGAAAGTTCTTCACGTAAAAGTTCGGTAGTCTCCAGGTAGCTGTTTTGCGCCAAATGTGAAGAATCTGCATCCCGAATAATTTTTTCCAGCATATTTACTGGCTCATGATGTCTTTTGGTAGCTAGTATGCAGGACTCGACTTTTGTAATTAGTTTACTTTCATATCCAAGTTTGCCCAGAAATTCTCTGGCTATCAGACAACTATTTTCTTCATGACCTTCGGAGCCTTTAGTATAACCAGTATCGTGTAGCCATGTCGCCAAAAGTAAGATCTCCTTATCTTCTTTGGTCACATCTTGAGAGTTCGATAATTCTTCACTACTTTTAACTACCCGTTGGGTATGTCGTAAGTTGTGATACAGATATTTCGGGTCTAGCTCCTGAGATAATAAATCTGTTACAAATTTTTCAGTTTTTGCAATTATTTCCGACATATGATATTAGTTATATCCCCCAAATTACGAAATTTTGACGTTGAGCATGACAAAACATTACTCACTTATTCTAATCGTTCTTCTGATAAGCGGCTGCTCTAGCTATAAAGCGCAATATAGTGAAGCAGGTTCTTCGAAAGATATTAAAAGCACCAAAGAAATTTCACATACATTTTACCTTATAGGAGATGCAGGCTTATCACCTAAGGGAGAAATAAACCCTGCATTACGCAGTTTTAAAGCGCAACTGGAAGTAGCAGACAAGAACAGCACGGCAATTTTTTTAGGTGACAATGTTTATCCTGCAGGTTTACCTAAAAAGAGCGATCCAGAATATAGTATGGCCAGGAATAATTTGGATGCGCAAATCGAAGTCCTGAAAAATTTTAAAGGGAATGCCTTCTTTATCCCCGGAAATCACGATTGGTACAATGACGGATTAAAAGGGTTAAATCGAGAACAGAAATACATTGAGGAACAACTGAAAAGTAAGAAAGTCTTTTATCCACAAAATGGCTGCCCGATTGAAGATATTGAAATTTCGGATGATATCGTGGTCATTGCTATAGACACCAAATGGTACCTTGCAAACTGGGATAGGCACCCGAACATGAACGATGATTGTGAAATTAAGAGCAGGGCTAAGTTTTTTGAGGAATTGGAAAGTCTGATAAAGAAGAACAGAGATAAAACCACCATATTGGCAATGCACCATCCGATGTTTACGTATGGACCACATGGAGGACAATTCTCATTTAAGAAGAGTCACAGTCCAATTCCAATTCTGGGAACATTTATTAATATTTTGCGGCAAACCACTGGTGCCTCCCCGGAAGATATCCAAAATAAGCGGTACACAGAATTAAAGAAAAGGCTGGTAACACTGGCGCAGTACTCCGACAGGGTAATACTTGCTTCGGGACACGAACATTCCCTGCAGTACATAATAGAAGATAACACACCTCAAATAGTTAGTGGTTCCGGGGCTAAAAAAGGTGCAGCACGGCTGATCAACGGTAGTAAGTTTGCGACAGGTCAAATGGGGTTCGCCACTCTTGAGGTGTACTCAGATGGTGCTTCGCACGTACGATATTTTGCCGCCGCGGAGGAGGCCAAATCAAAATTTTTATTTACCACGGAAGTGCTACCACCGCACAGGGAAGTTAAATCTGAAGTCCATTCAGCAGACTTCCCTTCTGAGTTTACAACATCTGTCTATACCAAAGGAGAGACAGAAAAAAGCAAATTTTTTGAGGGCATATGGGGAGAGCGGTACAGGAAGTATTACAGCACGGAAGTAACTGTTCCAACTGTTCGGTTAGATACGCTATATGGCGGGTTACGGCCGGTTAGAGTGGGCGGCGGGCACCAATCCAAGTCACTCCGTTTAGAACATAAAAGTGGCCGACAGTATGTAATGCGCGCTTTGAGAAAAAGTGCAGAATTATATCTGCAAGCTATGGCTTTTCAGGACCAGTATATTGTCGGGGATTTTGAAGATACCTATACCGAAAGCCTTTTGAATGACTTTTATACCGGAGCCCATCCATATGCACCATTTACAATTGGAAAATTATCGGATGCCGCAGGAATCTATCACACCAACCCTGTTTTGTTCTATATTCCCAAACAGCCTGCTCTTGAAGAATACAACAAGGACTTTGGAGATGAACTCTACATGATAGAAGAACACACCTCAGAAGGACACGATATTGCAAGTTTTGGCGATGCTAAGGTGATAGAAAGCACAGATGATCTTATAAAGAATCTTAGGGAGGATGAAAAATACAAGGTTGATAAAACAGCATATATCAGGGCCAGACTGTTCGACATGATGATTGGAGATTGGGACAGGCATGTGGATCAATGGCGTTGGGCAGAATTCAAAGACAAGGCAAGCGGTAATGTGGTATACAAGCCCATTCCGCGAGATAGGGATCAGGCTTTCTCTATAATGGGAGATGGTGCATTAATGAACCTGGCTACAAGAATTGTTCCCGGACTTCGGTTGATGGAAGGTTTTAACGAGGAAATCAGAAATGTCAGAGGCTTTAACTCATCCCCTAAAACATTTGTTTTGGATATGGCCATTCTACCCGAAACAACAGCAGAACTTTGGGAAGAACAGGCCAGATTTATTCAAAACAACATTACGGAGGAGGTTATTAATGAGGCCTTTAAAGCCTTTCCGAGTGAGGTACACGATGAAACCGTAGTAAGAATTAAGAATGTCCTATTAGCGCGTAAGGATAACTTAATTTCCACTGCCAGAGAATACTATGGTATTATTAATAGATATGCCGTGGTTATTGGTACAGACAAGGATGATTATTTTACAATTAGTGCCCTTGAGCAGGGAAAAACAGAGGTTATCGGACAAAGGATTAAGGGAGGAGATAGGGCAGAGGTATTCTTTAAGAAAACCTATGACAAGACAATTACCAAAGAAATTTGGATTTATGGTCTTGATGATGATGACATTTTTGAAACAATTGGAAAAAATTCAATTAAACTGAGAATTATCGGAGGCCAGAATAATGACACGTATAAAATTGCTGACGGAAATAAGGTGCAGATTTACGAACATAAATCTAAAAAGAACAATTATGAAGAGGCAACAAGGGCCAGAATCCACAAATCAAATGATTATAATACCAATACCTATCTGTTCAGTAAATTAAAGGACAGTTATAATCAGATTATACCTACTCTAGGTTCAAATCCTGATGATGGATTTAAGATCGGTATTACCGATATCTACACCTTCAATGGGTTTAAGCAGAACCCTTTTACCCAGCAGCATACATTCAGTGGTGCATTTTATTTTGCGACAAGTGGATTTGATTTGGGATATAAAGGGGAATTTGCCCATGTATTAGGGAAGGCTAATCTGGAATTAAGCGCAAAATTCACAAGCCCTAATTTTAGCACCAATTTTTTTGGTTTCGGAAATGAAACTGTAAATCCGGATGATGAGCTGGAGCTGGACTATAACCGCGTTAAGATTCAGACTTTGCGTTTCTCACCTTCGCTTGTATGGAGGGGAAAACTCGGATCTAAATTCAGGCTGGGTCTTTCCTACGAGACTTTTGAAGTAGAAGAAACGGAAGATAGGTTTATTAATACCTTTTATCAGGCGAATGGAACAGAAACAGAGAATAATTTTTTTGGGGTAGACGGCCAGTATACTTATGAAAATGTGGACAATGCCGCTTTCCCAACTATGGGAATGGCTACCTCATTACATGTGGGATATACCACCAATGCCGACAATAGTGACCAAAGTTATGCCTTTATAATTCCAAGTCTTTCTATGGCGTATAAACTGGTGCCTAACGGGAGGTTGGTCCTTGCTACAAGATGGAAGGGACATTTTAACATTGGGGATAATTTTGAATTTTATCAGGGTGCCACTATCGGAGGGACAGATGGGTTAAGAGGATTCAGGAATCAAAGGTTTACCGGGAAGACAGCCTATTATCAAAACACGGATCTACGACTTAGCCTTACCAAATTTAAAACAGGACTTTTACCCTTGGGCATGGGATTGTATGGAGGTTTTGATTATGGAAGGGTGTGGCTACCCAATCAGGATTCTGAAAAATGGCATACCTCTGTCGGGGGTGGATTATTCCTGAATGGGGCTGATATTGTTACAGCAAGTGTGGCACTTTTTAACAGCGATGATGGCCTGAGATTTACCTTTGGTCTGGGATTTGGATTTTAAATTTAATTCAGCTTAAAAGAATATAAATTTCTGCCAGTACCATGACGCTGTTCATCGGAAAGAAGTAAAGTGCTATCATTCTTAAAACAGACGGACTCTAATTGAGTGGTAGCACCCAGGTCTATACCGGTAATTTTCCCTTTAACAAAATCATCAGCTTCATAATCTGTTAGTACCCAAAGCATTCCATAGCCCAGGAGGACAACTTTTTTAGTGTCTGGTGAGATAGCCGCTGAAGTAACAACACATTTAGAGGCATTTTCACAAAGATTGAAAGAACCCATAAGTTTGGCTTTATGGTTTCCTGGTCGCGCAGGAATACTGTATAACTGTGCGTCACCTTTAAAAGGTTTGGATTTATTTTTTGTTACCAGATAAAGCTTCCCATTATAATAGAATAGCGCTTCGGCATCATACTTAAAGTCCTGTGCTTTTGGCGGAAAATCATTTTGTTCCGGATAGTTGAAAACGATTTCTTCAGCAGCAATTTTGTCTCCTGTTTCCTTTGTGGGGTTCGGAATTTTATAGATGATTAGCTTTTTTCTTGTATTATCATTATTGCCAATATCTGCAATATATAGATTGCCTTTATCATCTTTGGTCAGATCTTCCCAATCCTTATTTTTCGCATTGGTAACCTTAAATTTCTTTAAAAGGTGTCCTTCAAAATTTACCTCAAATAACTCATCAGTATTTCCATTGTCTTCAACTACCCATATTTTATTGCGTTCAAGGGTCACAATACCGGAATTCTCATTTAGTTTTTTTGGCAGTTTTGTAATAAACGACAATTGCCCATAATTGGAACAGCTTACCAAAATCATTAAGATTATAAGTGAACATATTCTATTCATGGGTAGCTTCTTTTAGCGGCAAATACACCTCTGCTTTCCAAAATAACTCGTCTCCGCCCATATTTGGGTTGTTATGAAAGACTTCAATCGGTAGTGATGTAACCTCTTCATCAATTTTTTTTGCATAATCAAGCAAGGCATACCATGCCCGGTCAGAAGTAATATAATTTCCATTATAGATGGCCTTCAAAGATGGCTTTGAGGCTATTTGCTTATATTTTATCAAAGGGTGTTCCGGTAAGCTGTCCGAACGTATTATAGGATAGCAAAAATTGTATTCCAGGCTATCAGATTCCATATTCCAGGAAGTTACTTCAATAAACGGCAGGCCATTCAATTTTACATTATTATCTACCAAAATGGTATTGAGCAACGGAAAATTATTCATCATCCCCTGTGCTTTACCAAATTGTGTAGTACGTACCTGGGCATAGGCACAAAAGGTGGGTCCAAAAGCCGCTTTCCCGGACATAGTGATCCTGATACTTTCCAGATGCTCCTTTAATTTAGAATTGAAGTCCAACAAGGTTTTTCGGCTGCGTTTTTCAAAATCAGTATCGCTAAATGGAATTTTCAATTTATTCAGGAAGCTGTGGTCCCGGTCTTTGGCATAGACCTGGATTTTGGTCACTGTATCGTTCAGTGCTGAGAGCTTCCAGTGATAAATATGTGTTGAATCTCCGAATACCAGCTCCTGTTTTAACTGATCAATACCTTCTATCACTTCAATTTTATTATCGCTTAAAGTGGTATTCCAGGTTTTAATAGTCTGATTTACTGCTCCGATATTTGTTGAGGCCATAAAGGTAACCTTGTAATCGTGCGACTTAAGAAAGAGGTACCATATAAGGCCGCCAAGCAAAAGTACCCCAATTGTACCAGTGATTTTCCTCATGAATTAATTTACTGCCAGCTTTTCTTCATTAATCATGGATAAGTTATCCACAATAAATTGTCCCAAATCTCTTCCCTGTTTTACGCCTATTTCTACTGCCATCCTGTAATGTATACCTCCATACATTCTGCTGATGGCTGCTTCACTTGCAGCTTCGTTAAATGAGGTGAAGCTTCTTACCGGGAGCCCATAGGGCACTTCGGTATCATCATCAAAAGCAAAATTATCACCAAATACGTCGGTTAATGCAATAGCGGCGGCACCGGAAACTACACTATGACCGCTGGTATACTCAGGAAAAGGAGGTGTTTGTAAAACGGGTTGCCAACTTTCATCAAAGTGCTTGTTGATGAGCGTTTCTGGCCTAATTAAATTACTTCTGTATTTTTCATCCCAGCAACTTATAAAAGCGTCTGCTATGGCCATTGAAGTTTTGGTATAGGCATAAATCGTATCATCAAAGTTACTTTCACTGGTTTTGGCAGCAATCTTTACTATTCCAATCCAATGTGCCCCTGGAGTAATTTTTTTGGTGGCAAACATCAAATGCCCCCTGGTTACTGATACGTATGGATTACAGTCCCAAAAACGGGCAATCGCGACCTCCTCAGATTCGTCTCCTTTCTCTGTAATTTCATTACTGATATCGTAGACTTCTTTTACTTCGTTGTAAAAAACACTCCCTTCCTCCATATTGAAAGCGGGAGGTGGTGCGGGTTTAAACTGATCTGCTGATTCAATTACAAAAGGTCTTATTTTATTCCAATGGGGTTCTATTCCTTCCATGTAAGCAGGCGGGGTAGGTTGCCATCTGGCGGTGTCGTCTATCTCAACTGTAAATTTTGGCATAGTCCTGGTTTGATTGTAATTATCCCCACTCATCCAGCTCGAAATATGTTCCGATACCTCTAACCCATATTCTTTTGATGCCGCAAACTCCTTTTTATTTATTGATTCCCAACTGGTATAAAGACTGTCTCGCAGTGGGGTTAATTTTTCCTCTGAAAAAATTAACTTTCTACTTAAATCTATATGTGCAATCAAGGCTGCCAGCTGATAATTTACAGGCTTGGCTGTATCAGGTCTTGGGATTGCAGTTAATTCACGGACCTGACCTTCCAGTGAATTATATTTTTCATTTTCCAGGGCAATAATCTCATATGCTGCAATATTTGGATAAGCAAATATCCGGCTCGCCACGGGGGGCGAAAATATGTCATGGATCATAATTTCCACAACTTTGTCTATGCTATTGTGGAGTTCATCAGCTGAAACCACTATGGGTTCGGATTTTGTGGTACAGGCCGATAATACAGCTATGAATACCAGTACAATTATTTTCTTCATCATTCTCCGGTTTTGTTTATTAATTCGTAGACCTGGACCTTTTCATTGTTAAAAGTCGCTAATACATATGGTTGGTTATTCAGGGTAATTATGTCAAGACTCCTTGCCGATTTGTGAGCAAAGTCCAATCCTATTTTGGACCCCAAAATTACGTCATTTTTACCGTTAATCATAGCACCACCAAAGGAATCAAATCTGCCATGAAATGGTTTCACTCCAAAGTAGTTTCCCGCAAGTAAAACTTCTGACGCATCGTCACCATCAAAATCATAAACCAGAAGAGCCATAATGGGAGCAACCTGTAATTCTGTCTGGAAGGGGACAAAAGTAAAAACACCATTGGTGTTTTCCAGGTATCCGGAACGTAATTCGCTTACTGTTAATTCCTTAGCGGATTTCAATACCTTTTTTTCAAAGATTTGATCCATGCTCTTACCTGCGAATTCTTTGTAAGAGGTAAACTTTTTACGCAGGCTTACAATTTGTGATGCCAATCCGTCAAGACTTTCAGTGGGATAATATTTTCCTTCCTTTGCGATGGCAAGAATAGTTTCTGTACTGCCATTTTTGTCAAAATCTGAATAGTACATTTTTAAAGGGTACCTGGCAGAAGCTTTAAATTTGTTATTCGTTCCCCAGTTCCCAATGATATAATCTGTATCTCCGTCTTTATCGATATCAAATGGGGAAATGCATTGCCATAGACCATTAATTTCGTCGCTCAAAGGAGTAATTTCCTCCAATTTTCCGCTGGTATTTTTAAAGAATCTGGGAGACATCCACTCTCCAATAACAATGAGGTCCTGTTGTCCGTCATTGTCGAAATCATCCCATAAAGCATCAGTGATCATCCCTGCTTGCTGCAGCTTTTGCGCTTCTATGGCCGATAACCGACCCTGATCATTTTTAAGGAGATAGGAGTTGGGGATTTTACCAAAATCGTTACTGATTGCCTGATTGCCAACAAAAAGATCCAGATCGCCATCCTGGTCAAAATCATTGGCTTTAACAACAGAGGTATTTTCAAAATAGGGTGGAATATCAATTCTGATAAAGCTGCTATCCTTTTGGATATAAAATGCGTCCAGGAGCGGTTCCATTTCGTTGTAAAAATCCCCACCGCCTGTACCTATAAAGAGATCATTTTTACCATTCTGGTCAAAATCACCAATTACGGCAGAGATGTCCTCATTAATAGAATCATTCACAAAAGTTGTTATTTTCTTCTCCTTAAAAAGTGAATCGGATTGAACGAATAATTTAGAAGGCATAAATTTGGAACCTCCAAAAAATACATCAGATTTATCATCATTATTGATATCCCCAATTGCAGTCGCCGGGCCACGATCGGCAATTTGATACGGAATTAGTTTCTGCCTGTTGAAGTCTATGTAACTATCCTCCTTGTGGTCAAAGTCCAGACCCAGACTACCATCTACCTTTTTAAAAATATCTTGTCTTACTGGCTGTAGATCTGCATAATTAAAGGGCTTGGTATTTTCAGGTTTTATTTTTAGCGTTTGATTTACTGCAAGGTCCTCAATGATTTGATGACTGCCATCAGGCCAAATTATTTTAAGCGAATCCACTTTTGTGGTTTGTCCGTATCCAAAGTGAATGATGGGTTCAGAGGAAGCCTGAAAACCTCTTACAGTATACAATTCTTTGTATTGAAGATTGCCTTTATGATAGGAAAAAACCTTAGTACCTATCCCTAAGCTGTTAGGAGAAGGATAATCAAATTTCAGTTTTAGAAAATTAGAATTTCCATTCGTCTTATTGATGTACAAAACTGCTGTACTATTGCAATTATTTGCTACCAGGTCCAGATCACCATCCAAATCCAAATCGGCCAATGCTGTGGCACCTGAAAAAAGGGTGTCCCTCGTTATCCAATCCCCTGACTTATTTTCAAATTTTAACTCTTTGGATCCTTTAAATATGTAATTGGATACTGCTCCGGACGGCATCATATTGAGCGCTTGTTGATCTACAAGCTTGGTATTATTCAATTTAATCCTGATTTGCTCGTCCGAAACAAATTTGATATAATCCAAATCGTTTGGTCGTTTGGGGATACCATTTGATATAAAGACATCCTGTTGCCCATCCTGGTCATAATCTTCAAAAAGTGCACTCCAACTCCAATCTGTTGCTGCAATACCACTTTGCAATGCCGTTTCTGTATAACTACCGCCCTGCTGATTCAGAAATAGCATGTTTCTGGGAAATTGATAATGGTAGCCAAACTGTTTTGTCCTTAGTTTTTGTGTTTGTATATCATCATCTCCTTCCGATGACTTAAGTACTTTTTCATCTTCGGGTAGCATGTCTAGTGATAGTATATCCGGCCACCCATCGTGATTGATATCGGAGACATCATTCCCCATGGAAAATCTCGTGGTATGTCCGAAATAATCTTTTAAACTTTCGGTAAATTTGCCATCACCATTATTTAAATAATAGTAGTCATCTTCATGAAAATCGTTACCGACATAAATATCCGGATATCCATCCTGATTAAAATCTGCAATTGCCACCCCAAGGCCATATCCATTTACTCCTCCGTATATACCGGCTTCTTCACTTATATCGATAAATTTTCCATTATCATTTTTAAGCAGTTTATCCCCGGTCTGGTAATTCCTTTTTCGCCTAATATCGGCATGGCCATAAGACTCCTGTGTATGTACGGCATGATTTAAAAGATACATATCCAGATCTCCGTCCAAATCGTAATCCAAAAATGCAGCCGAGGAGCTGTAAGTATCAAAATCGAGGCCATATGCACTGGAACTCTCTGTAAAAGTGTTATCCCCATTATTAATGTAAAGTTCATTATGCCCGTTAAAGCCATTTATCCCTACCACTGCACAAACATATATGTCAAGCAAGCCATCGCCATTAATATCTCCCATTACCGAACCAGTATTCCAGCTACTATTTCCGGCGATACCGGCTTTGTCGGAGATGTCCTCAAACTTGAGTTCACCTTTGTTTAAATACAAACGGTTTTTCACCTGGTTTCCTGAAAAGAAAATATCGGGAAGATCATCGCCATTGATATCGCCAATAGCCACACCTCCACCATTATAGAAATAGAGATAATCAAGGATATTGAGATCCTCGGTTTCAGAAATCGAATTTGTGAAAGTTATACCAGTCTCACTGGCCGGTGGATTCTTAAATAATTCACCCTCCTTGTTACCGCAGGATGCTAAAAATATCAAGGCCAGAACTCCAAATATTTTCTTATTCATTTAATGCAAAAATCTTTGGTTTGCCATCATTTATAGCCGCAAAAATAAATCTATTCCCTTGCTTATCAACAAAGGGTTTTAAGTGCTTTATTTCGTCTCTAACAAAGAAACCACTTGTGTTATAATCCTGCCATTTAAACCCAAGATTACCATCACCCAGCAACACAGATCCATAGCTGGCATCTAAACGAGAATACTGTGGCTTAAATTCAAAATTATTACCTCCCAGAATTAAATCCAGGTTGCCATCATTATTGAAGTCTGCACAACTGATTCCGCAAACACATGACAATTGTACCCGTCCCGGAAGCTTTTTGACGGTATATTTACCCCCGCCTTCGTTTACCGCTATGATGGATGCAGAAATAGCCACTTTTTTCATAATGGATTTCTCAAAGATTTCAGGTGGGAACAACTCATCAATGCTTCTTCTGGAATAGTCGGATGCTTTTAAATTTTGTTTTTTTAGCGATACCAATTGCGCCGTCAATTCTCTTTTTTGATGAATAGGATAATCCTTGCCGTCTTCGCCAATGGTCACTATTTGTTCAATAGAACCATTATTGTCAAAATCATTAACCCATATTTTCATAGGACCGGAATCTGATGGCTTATAATGTAAATTAGTACCTTCATTACCAAGAACAAGGTCCATGTCCCCATCACCGTCTAAATCTGCTGCTTCTATGGCATTCCACCATCCAGAGAGTGTGTCTAAATCTGTCTTTAGATGGGAAAGCCTTCTTCCGGAGTTTTTAAAGATTTTGGGAGTGCCCCATTCAGAGACAGTTACCAGATCTTTTTTATTGTCACCATCCATATCTTTCCAGATAGACTTGGTGACCATTCCTGCATCTTTAAGATCATAGGCCAATCTTTCGGTTGCGTCCAAAAAAGTGCCATCTCCCTGATTTTCCAAAAATAAATGGTTGGGATCTATTCCATAAGTGCCAACAACACTTCTTGAACCTATAAAAACATCAGTATCCCCATCGGCATCAAAGTCGTGCGAACTAATAGTAGAAATATTTTTAAAGGCGGATGGCAGGTTTTCTTTTGACTTACTAAAATTACCCTTCCCATCGTTAAAATAGAGTCGGGCCCGGTAGGTTTGCTGTTTGTCAAGTTCATTTCCGCCAGATCCAACCATTAAATCCATGTCGCCATCCCCATCAGCATCAAATAAATCGGCAGCAGTGTCTTCATAAATTGCATCCAGTTCTAAAACCATTTGCTTTAGAGGTTTTAAAACTCCGTTTCCTGTGTGTTTATAAATCTGGCCGGCAATACCTTTTGCACCCCCGAGAAATGCATCTTCATTCCCATCGCCGTCTATGTCACCAATAGCAAGAGAAGGTCCTTCCTGGGAAAGTAATTTATGAATCAGGCCTTCATTGTCAAAATCGTTATAATTGTTTTCTTTATGCGCTATTAATTGTCCGTTGTTAATTTCTCTGAGTATCGTTTTTCTGGATCTATTTTGTTGGGGGATAAAAGTCTCCTTAGCATCAGAAATCTTTAAATCAAGAAGTTGATTGGATGCTATGTCGGTCAGTTTCTGTGTTCGGTCATCTGGCCAAATTATCCGAACTGAGTCGATTGTTTTTTGTTCTCCCAGGCCAATTGTCATAACATAGTCCATTGATGATTGAAAACCTCTGAAGGGCACAAGTTCCTGCATCACTACCTTGTCATCGTAATAAATCATTGCAGTGGTACCTATTGCAAACTTATTTTTATCTGTACCCTCAAACTTCAATTTGATATAATTTCGATCGAGGCGTTCAGTTGTATTATTTTTGTAGATAAAAGCGTCCATATTGACGTTATTTACAACAACATCCAGATCACCGTCATTATCCAGATCACCATAAGCCGCCCCGTTAGACATACTTGGCAATTCAAATCCCCATTCCTTATTAACGTTGGTAAAAGTTATGTCGCCATTGTTCTTATATGCGAAATTTGGCTGAGGTTTAATGGGCATTTTATTGATTATGGAATCGATAGATTCCTTTCTTCCGGTTAACGCCATTTTCTGAATAATTTCATTGGCAAAGAAATCCACAAAATCAAGATCGGTAAGGTCATGATTAATCCCGTTGGTCACATAAATGTCCCTCAGGCCATCGTTGTCCATATCAAAGAGTAATCCTGCCCAACTCCAATCGGTGGCGTCAACACCACTGTAATACGCAATTTCTGAAAATGATCCATTGCCATTGTTGAGCTGCAGAGTGTTTTGTATGTATTGCTGATAAAAATCCTTACTTTGTTTTAGTTTGAAAACATCGTACCCTTCAAATTCCATAACGGCTTTTACCCGCTGGTCTTTCTCCGGGAGCATATCGGTAATGAATATTTCTGCATTACCATCGTTGTTGATATCGGCCATGTCTATCCCCATAGCAGAAAGTGAAAGATGGGAAGTCCAGTCTTTAATTTCTTCCCTGAATGTTCCATCCTGATTATTGATATATAAATAATCCCGTTCATAGAAATCATTGGAAACGTAAATGTCCGGATACAAATCCTTATTTATATCGGTGACAACAACCCCAAGTCCAAAACCGATAAGGCTACCGTAAATTCCTGCTTTTTCACTAACATCCACAAATACTCCGTCATCATTTCTTAAAAGCATATCTCCAACTCCTTTAAATATATCGGGAACTCCTTTCCAGTCCTGCGCTCTTACATGCCTTTGTTCGGCATAACCCAAGCTACTTACCGGGATGTTGCTATTGTTTAAAATATATGCATCAAGATCACCATCTTTGTCATAATCGAAGAAGGAGGCGTGGGTAGTGAATCCTGTTTTGGCCAGATTATATTCCCCAGCCTTCTCTGTGAATGTAAGATCACCATTGTTGATATAGAGGTCATTATCGTGGTTATTACCTTCCATATTCCCGGCATTACTGACATAAATATCCAAAAGGCCATCCTGATTAATATCTACCATATTAACACCTGTAGACCAGGGTTTGCTGCCTTCAATACCTGCAGAAGCCGAAATATCTTCGAATTTCATATCACCTTTATTCAAATAAAGTTTATTGGCAACCATATTACCCGTAAAGTAGATATCGGCAAGGCCGTCATTATTGATATCGCCGATAGCTACGCCTCCACCGTTGTAGAAATTCCTGTATTTAAAAATGTTGAAATTCTTCTGATTCTTTACACTATTAACAAATTCTATCCCGGTTTGTTCCTGAGATAGGAGTGTAAAAAGGGTTTCCGTGCTGCTCTCTTTATTTTGATTTTCTCCCTTTTCCTCTGTGCACGAAAGGAACAGCACAATTAAAAGTGAAAGTACTGCTGTTTTCAATCTGTAAATCGCCATTTTTCTCGTTCGTTCGTTATGATTAAAGAACTGATGATTTGGATTTTATCAATGCAACTGCTCTTCCCATCATTAATGTTCTTTATCAGGGGATTTAATATGTTTTTTATTGAAATTTGGGCCTGTAAAATACAGTGCCGCAAGATAATTAAACTTTGAGGAACGGCGAAGATGTTAGTCGTTAATATTTCTTAAATGACATAGCTATTTAACAATCGAAAATCGCACTTTTAATGCATTTTGTTTTTATTTGATCTTTGGGTGCCCAATTCATAAATAAACCGATATATTTAGGGGTATAATCAAACCAAACTTACTAAAATGATTGGGATTTTATCTTTTGTGGGCTTTACCTTAATGGTGGCCATTATTTCTTATTTTGCGACCCGGACCACTGATGAAACCTCATCGGACGGGTATTTTCTTGGAGGAAGAAGTTTAACGGCAGGTGTGATTGCAGGTTCACTGTTATTAACCAATCTTTCCACAGAACAAATTGTTGGGCTTAATGGAAGTGCCTACAAAGATGGTTTATCTGTTATGGCATGGGAAACACTGGCTGCAATGGCGATGGTGGTTGCGGCAATATTTCTGTTGCCCAGGTATCTTAAAGGAGGTTTGACTACGGTCCCACAATTTCTGGCAGAAAGATTTGATGTATCTACAAAAACCATTACTTCCGGTCTGTTTTTAACTGGTTATGTGGTGGTACTGCTCCCGGTGATCCTGTATTCGGGTTCTGTGGCCATTAGTGGCATGTTCAATGTACCTGAACTTCTGGAAGTTTCAGAAAAGACTGCCTTGGTAATTTGTATATGGGGAATTGGAATTATTGGATCTATTTATGCCGTATTTGGTGGCCTTAAGGCTGTAGCGGTGTCAGATAGTATTAATGCGATAGGGCTGATGATTGGCGGGATACTAATTCCTGTTTTTGGATTGATGGCTATAGGAGATGGAAGCGTATTTGTCGGTTTGGAAACTTTAATGTCTTCAAACCCTGAAAGGTTTGATTCTACAGGCGAAGCAGGACAGGAAGTTCCATTTTCCACAATATTTACTGGAATGATGCTGGTACAACTCTTTTATTGGGGTACCAATCAACAAATTATTCAAAGAGCTCTGGCGGCAAAGAATCTGGCAGAAGGTCAGAAAGGATTATTACTGGCTTCATTCCTTAAGATTTTAGGTCCTTTAATATTGGTTTTACCAGGTATGATTGCCTATTACTATTTTGACGGTGGACTGGCGTCGAGTGACCTGGCTTATCCGGAGTTGGTGAGGGCCGTACTGCCAAGTTATCTGGTCGGTTTCTTTGCGGCAGTTTTGTTTGGAGCAATTTTGAGCTCTTTCAATAGTGTATTAAACAGTTCTGTTACGCTTTTTGGTATAGATATTTACAAACAGCATATTAACCAGGAAGCTTCGGAAAAAACCGTGGTTAAATACGGGAAGATTTTTGGTGTCTGTCTGGCATTGGCTGCAATGTTTATAGCTCCGATGATTGCCAATGCAGGAAGTTTGTTTAACTATTTGCAGGAAATTAATGGTATCTACAGTATCCCTATACTGACCATCATAGTGGTGGGTTACCTTACCAAAAGGGTACCCGCTATCGCCGCAAAAATTGGAATTATCTCTGGTTCCTTACTTTACATAATAAGTCAGTTTTGGCTACAACCAAAATTTATTTCTGCAGCCCTGGAAGAGGCAAATGCTGCGGGAGTTACAGATGCAGCGGAATTGGCTTTAATAGAGGCTGATGCTTATCCGCATTATTTACATGTAATGGCCATCCTGTTCATATTAAATTCTGCCATTATGCTAATAATAGGAGCAATCTATCCTCGTAAAGAAGCCTTCGAACTAAAGTACACGGAGCAGGTGGATATTACTCCTTATAAGTATGTAAAACATTTAGGATTAGCAGTGTGTATCATCGTAGTTAGTATCTACATCTATTTCGCAAAATAAAATCAAAACCCCGCAGATCTTAATTGAGCCGCGGGGATTTAATTTTAGATGTACTGATTAATTATATTCTCGAATAATTCTTGTTTACCACTTTGAAGTGTTAATTCGCCATTTTCTCTGGCGATCTCATAAAGATCGTTAAAATTTAGCTCGCCATTTTCAAAGTCGCTCCCCTTGCCAGAATCGAAAGAACTGTATCTTTTCTTGCGAAGTGCATCATAATTCGAGGAGCTTATTATTTTGTCGGCTGTGATCAGTGCCCTTGCAAAAGTATCTGCCCCCCCAATATGGGCGTGAAAGACATCATCCATATCCGTAGAATTTCGCCTGATCTTAGCATCAAAATTGACACCTCCCCCCTGAAGTCCTCCGGCTTTTAAAAACACCAGCATGGCTTCTGTTACTTCTGTAATATTATTGGGAAACTGATCTGTATCCCATCCGTTTTGGTAGTCACCGCGATTGGCATCAACGCTCCCGAGCATGCCTTGAGCTGCGGCAATTTCCAATTCGTGCTGCATGGTATGACTTGCAAGAGTTGCATGGTTTACTTCAATATTCAATTTAAAATCATCTTGTAACCCGTACTGATTTAAGAACCCAATAACTGTGGCGCTATCAAAGTCGTACTGATGCTTCATTGGCTCCATTGGCTTTGGTTCGATAAAAAAGTTGCCGGTAAATCCCTGGTTCCGGGCATAGTCTCTGGCCATTCCAAGGAATCGGCCCATATGATCCAATTCGCGTTTTACATCTGTATTCAATAAAGACATATAACCTTCTCTGCCACCCCAGAAAACATAATTTTCTCCATTAAGTGCTATGGTGGCATCCAATGCCAATTTAATCTGACCTCCTGCTCTGGCAAGGACATTAAAATCAGGATTGGTAGAGGCACCATTCATATATCTTGGATTTGAAAAGCAGTTAGCGGTTCCCCAGAGCAGCTTTACACCAGAGGCAGCCTGCTTTTCTTTCAGGTAATCTACAATTGCGGCGAGTCTTTTTTCGGAAGCTGAAAATGTGTCGGCTTCCCTTACCAGGTCAAAGTCGTGAAAACAGTAATAATCAAACCCCATTTTGGTGATAAATTCGAATGCTGCATCTGCCTTCTCTCTGGCAGCGTCTATCGCATCAGTGGGTTGGTCCCATGGAAAACTCTGGGTTCCCGGTCCAAACGGATCCGCTCCCTGCCCACAGAAAGTATGCCAATACGCTATGGAGAATTTAAAATGCTCACGCATGGTCTTGCCAGCAACGAGCTGTTCGGGATTATAATATTTAAAGGCCAGGGGATTATCAGAATCTTTCCCCTCAAATTTTATTTCTCCAATTCCCTTGTAATACTCCTTGTTTCCTATTAGTACCATGATATATTTATTAATTGTTTATTTGCGTTATGTGCTTAAAGAATTCATTCCCATAATTTACCCCTTACTACTTTTTTAATGCGAAGTCCAGGTCTTTTTTCCAAATTTCATAGGCATTCTTGTAAGCCGTTTTGTCTAAAGCAGGTTTATAACTCATTACATAATCGTTATTCATAAGTTGTTGCCCAAAAGTTTCAAAATTCCCCTCATGTAATTGACAGGCTCTGGCAGCACCAATGGCTCCTGTAGTGTTATAGATTTCAATTTCGTGCCCTATTAAGGAAGCGATTGTATTTGAAAATATTTCGGACCTAAAGAGATTATCATTACCTGCCCGGATAACTGCCGGATGAACCCCGTCAGAAGTCATTATCTCCATCCCATATACAAAAGAGAATGCAATTCCTTCCAATGCTGCTCTGCAGAGGTGCGCTTTTGAATGGTTATTTAAATTTAAATGTCCAATTTGAGTGCCCAGTTCCAGATTGTTGAGCATTCTTTCGGCCCCATTACCAAAAGGAAGTATGGTAACCCCATTTGAACCAATAGGAATGGTTGCAGCTAATTTATTCATTTCTTCGTAATCCGAAACATCTAGATTATTTAGTAACCATCTGTATTGTATACCAGCCCCATTAATACATAATAACTTGCCTATCCTTGGCTGTAAAAGCTGATAGTTGACGTGGGCAAAATTATTCACTCTCGCACTTTCCTTTACGGAAAGGCTATCAGTTATCGCGTAAACCACCCCGGAAGTTCCTCCCGTTGCCGCCACTTCCCCGGGGTTAAATATATTAAGAGAAAGTGCATTATTTGGTTGATCTCCTGCACGATATAATATGGGGGTGTTCACTGCCAAACCAGATGCTATGGCTCCATCTTTTGAAATTTTCCCCTGTACAGAAAAAGTATCCGTAATCTCCGGGATATGTTCTGCTGTAAGTCCGTAATACGACAATAACCAATCGGCAATTTTATTCTTTTTAAAGTCCCAAAAAATTCCTTCTGAAAGACCCGAAATGGTCGTGTTTATAGAATTGCTAAGTCTAAAAGCAATAAAATCGCCCGGCAGCATAAATTTGTAAATTCTGCTATAATTTTCCGGTTCGTTATCTTTTACCCATTTAAGCTTGGAGGCGGTAAAATTGGCAGGTGAATTTAACAGCTGTGCGGAACATTGCTCGTTGCCCAATTCATCAAAAGCCTGCTGACCAATAGCTACAGCCCGACTATCGCACCATATAATAGATTTTCGAATTGTGTGACCATTTTTATCCACAAGCACCAAACCGTGCATCTGATACGAAATTCCTACGCCTTTAATTTCGTCAGAGGAAATATTATTATCCCGTATAAGTGTTTTTGTAGCGGTACAAATGTGTTGCCACCAGTCTTCAGGATCCTGTTCGGCCCATCCGTTTTTTTCAGCAAACATCCCCATTTCTTTTTTGGGTTCGGTTACTACAGCTAAGCTTTGTCCTGTTGACGAATTTACCAGTGCAGCTTTTATGGAAGAACTTCCAATATCATAACCAATGAAATACATAGAAAGAGAATGAATTTAGGAGGGCATAAGATATTGCTTTTAAGGTTATGGGACAAGTGGATTTTTGTGAACTTTTAGCTCGGAATTAGGTAAGATTAAATTGTTAATGAGGAATCTCATTTTGTGTAGAATTTAAGAATTGGCTGAGTAACAAAAAACCCTGATGTTAGATAACATCAGGGTTTTTAAACACTTAAATTAAATCTCTTTTTAGTAACCCGGGTTTTGTGTTAAGCCAGGATTCGCCAACAGCTGACTTGCAGGAATTGGGAATAAGTTATAAGTGTCATTGCCAACAGAACCTGGAGCTTTAAAAATCCAGTCTCTGGTAAATTGTCCGAAACGAATTAAATCGTTTCTTCTCCATGACTCTGCAAATAACTCTCGTCCTCTTTCATCTAACAGATCCTGTTCGCTAACACTACCAAGTGGCGTAGCTCCTCTTATTACTCTGAGGTCATTAACCATTGATGTAGCATCCCCACCACTGCGCATCATAGCTTCCGCTTTCATAAGGTGAGCATCAGAATATCTAAAGAAGATTTCATGTCCTAAGAAACCACCAAATCGAGGTGCGTATTTCATAACACGAATACCGGTTGTCTCATCATTGTTGATGATATTTGGGGCGCCTCCACCATCCAGGAAATCTCTTTTGAATGTCAACGGAGCTCCTGCTCTGTCTTGTAATGGGGTACCGTCAAGGGCATACTGCTGACCTGCCAGGTAGCCATTACCCACATTGGAACTTAGTTCAAAACCTCCTTCATTTGTGGTTTGAGGTCTGCCTGTAAAGGTTATACCACTTGGTGGAACACCACCTCTTCTTTCTTCCTGACCATCTAAGGGATTTTCATCTAAATCAACTCTGTTAGAGTTTGGATCTCCCTCATAAAGATCGTAGTATTCGGCCAGAGTGGCAAAACCATTCCAACCACCTCCACCTTCAGTGGTAGAGTTGTAGTGTAGTCCGTTAAAAATACGGTTACCTACCCCTGATGCTAATGTCCAGATAGATTCATTATCCGGAGAGTCTCTGAACAAGTCAAAATACCCTGCCTGTAAATCGTATCCTTCAGCTGCTATAGCATCAACAAGTGAAATTACAGAACCCATATCTCCTGCATCCGCACTTCCTCCGGTATATATATGTTTGTTAAGTAACACTTTGGCTTTAAGGTATCTGGCTGCTGCCTTGCTGGCCCGGCCATTTGCAGCACCACTGGCTGCAGCTGTTGCCGGAAGGTTTGAAATAGCGGTATCCAAGTCTGCAATAATAAAACTAACTGCGGCTTCTCCGGCAAGTACATCGGGTAAGGTTGCAGAAGGTAGGGTTACATCCCTGAAAGGAACCTGCCCGTACATATCCAAAATCACCCACATACTTAAAGCCCTGATAAAGCTGGCTTCTCCAATATTTGTTGCACTTGGGCTACTTCTGGTATCCAAGACCTGAGATGCGATCAGTTGGTTTCCGTTCCAATCGTTCCAGGTATTAATTACAAATACGTGCTCTGGGTTCCACAGGTGTTGGTGTAAACTTGACCACTGCCCGTTATCACCCCAGTCTGTTCCTCTTGTAGGAACTATAGCCGCATCAGTTGTTACTTCATTAAGAGCAAATCTATTTCCCTGGTCTCCGTATTGGCCATTCAATCTGTTGTATAATTCGTCAACAGTAGAGGATGCATCTGCCAGCCCCTGAAAACCTTCACTAATAATAGAGTCCGATTCTTCAATCTCCAAATTGGTACAGGAAACTAATCCCACAACCGCTAAGAAGGTTAAAATGTAAAATTTAAATTGAATTCTTTTCATGATATCTACAATTTTTTTAATTAGAATGACGCGTTTATTCCAAAGGTTACAGTTCTTGGATTAGGAAATCCAGACCAGTCAATTCCTCTTGATGGTACTCCTGAACCTAAATCTCCAGTGGCTACGGTAATTTCAGGATCTAATCCGGAGTAATCAGTGATCAGGAATAAATTCTGTCCTGTTAGCGACAAACGAAGAGTTTTAAAGAACGTCTTATCTTCTAGAGGCCAATTATAGCCGAGGGTTGCGTTCTGAAACCTTACAAAATCACCTTTTTCCAAATATCTTGTGGAAACATCTGCAGAAGTACCTGGAGCCTCTCCGCTAGTCACTAATGCTACGTCAACGTTACGAGCATTGGTTAAAGAACCTGAGGTAAATAAACCATTCGCAGTATTGTTATAAACTGAGAATCCAAACTGCCCCGTAAAATAGGCCGCAAAATCCCAGTTCTTAACATTAAGGTTTAATGAGAGTCCGGCAGTAACATCCGGTAGTGCATCTTCACCTACAAAAATCTTGTCCTGGAATACATCACCAACTCCGTCTCCGTTTTGGTCAACAAAAGTTGGCTGACCAGCAGAATCAAGACCTGCGAACTCTGCCATATAGTAGGAGAATAAGGATCTGCCCGAAGCAAAACGCTGGGCGAAGGCTCCTGAAAGCCCCTGACCGTTAATTGCCCCTGTATCTATAAGTCCACCAAAATCCTGAACTTCGTTTTCGTTATAGGAAATGTTAAAGGAACTAGAAAAACTCACGTCTTCCTGTTGTATCCAATCATAAGCAACTGCGAACTCAATCCCCTTATTGACGATGGTCGCATCTACATTACCAAACTGGAACGGATCTACCGCCGGAGCAGCAGGAGGTGTTCTTAACAATACATCTGTTGTTTCGTTCTGATAAACATCTATACTTCCGCTCAAGCGATCGTTGTTAAAACCAAAGTCGAGTCCAACATTAAGGTTTAGTGTCGGTTCCCATTTAAGATCAGGAACATCGGTAGCTACAATTGCCAGACCGTTAGGGTTTACAACGCCATCGTTGCCTATTCCAAGTCCTCCAAATCGTTGTCTTGCAACAAAGTTACCATATCCAAGACCATCCTGGTTACCTGTAAGACCCGCACTTAATCTAAGTTTTAAGGAGGAAACACTTTCGCCTACAAAATCTTCTTCCCCAATTTGCCATGCAAAAGCACCAGAAGGGAAATAACCGTATTGGTTTTCCGGACCAAAACGGGAAGAACCATCTGCTCTTACTGTACCAGTGAATAAGTATTTTCCGGCATAGGTGTAGTTAACACGCCCAAAAAAGGATTGTAATTCATCTGTGTTATCAAAAGTATCTGCAGTCATTCCCTGAACATTTCTGTTGAATGCGAAAGCAAGAGGATCCTGAGCCACCACACTTGGTAGAAGTCTGTTCACCAAAAGCGATGAGGTGTTAGTACCGTAGTAGTACTGCTGGTACTGACCACTGATTGAATTAGCAGCACCATTTACAGTTTCTTTCAGATCCTCTCCCATTTGATTCAGATCTGTAGTTGCAAAACCTCTTCCCGTAGCATTACGCCCGGTAGTTTGAAAATCCTGGAAGGAATAACCTACAAGTACATCCACAGAAGAATTGTCAAAATCTTTTTTCCAATTCAAGGTTGCTTCCAATAACTTGTTCTCTCTTTCCAGTGTATTGTACACACCAAAACCAAGATCCTGAATTCCATTAAGGTTACGCACATTAGCAGAAAGTACCGATAAATTCTGACTATCAGATTTGTCATAACCTACGTTGACTTTACCTGTAAGTTCAGATGTAATTTTGTACTCTGCCGAACCGTTAAGCAATATCCTGTCTGTGTTTGTTCTGTTCTGGCTAAAAGCGAGATGGTTTGCCGGGTTCAATAGTCCGCCTAAAAGCGAAAAGCTGGGACTGGCTGGCCAGGTTGGATTAGCTGAGTACGATGCTCCAAGGATATCTCCCCTAAATCCGGAAGTTCCTGCCAGCGGAGCTGTTTCATCATTCACCCTTGAAAAGGTAGCTGCGATGCTCAAAGTTAATTTGTCGTCCAAAAATCGGTGCCTGGCATTAACCCTGGCAGTAATTCTTTCCAAATCGGTTTTTTGAACAACTCCAAACTGCTTGCTATAACCAAAGGTTGCTCTCACATTGCCTTTTCCGTAGTTATTTGCATATGAAATGTTGTTGTTTGTTGAAGCGACAGTTCTGGTGATGAAATCCTGCCAGTCTGTATCGAAACCGAAATCCGTGGTGGCCAAATCTGCATTTGGGTTAAACTGGAAAACAGCAGGAACAAATGCGTCTGCCGATAACAGGTCATAACTATTAGCCGGCTTAGAAATACTTAAACTGCTCGAAAATTCGATTACACCTCCAGAAGCAGATTTACCGCTTTTTGTTGTGATAATGACCACTCCATTTGCTCCACGAGAACCATAAATAGCCGTAGCCGATGCATCCTTAAGCACACTGATACTTTCTATATCAGCCGGGTTCAGGAAGTTTAATGGGTTTCTCACTGCAGCAGCTCCGTTTCCGGAATCACCGGTAGGGGAAGTGCTTTCTCCTGATAAAGGAACTCCGTCAACAACAAATAATGGATTATTGTTTGCTCGAACCGAGTTAGACCCCCGAATGTTTATCGAGATCCCAGCTCCTGGTTCACCACTGGATTGCGAAATATTCACACCCGCGGTCTTACCCTGAATTAATTGTTCCGGAGAAGAAATTACTCCACCGTTAAAATCTTCTGCATTAACAGCTGTGACAGCCCCAGTTGCGTCTTTTACAGTAGTTGTACCATAACCAATGATAACCACCTCATCCAATGCCTGAGCATCTTCAAGTAGCGTCACATTAATTGTGGTTTGTCCGTTTACCGCGACTTCCTGTGTGGCAAAGCCAATGTAACTTACCACCAAAGTAGCGTTGCTGTCTACATTACTTAGGCTATAGTTACCATCGAAGTCGGTTTGTGTACCATTAGTGGTGCCTTTTACAACAACACTGGCACCAGGCAAGGGACCACTCGCGTCCGATACAGTACCTGATACTTCTTGCGCTTCTACCATTGAAAAGCATAGCAGTGCCCCCAACAGTATGAAGCTTCTTAGTAGCGTAATCTTCATAAATAGTTAATTTTAAGTTTAGTTAATTTTAATTCCAAGGATAAACATATGTAAAAAAATTGTTAATTTCCTATACATTATATAATAAGGTAGCACGAAAACGGTTTCGTGTTAATAACTTTTAGAATTGTAGAACTCATAATCTAGTGTCAGCAAAATTATGTATTCCTTACTTTTGAGGTGATGATTTTGGTAAAACAGGAACAAATATAGTGTTTTTTTAATTCTTCGCACATGGAATCTTCTTCAGAAACATCGAAATTGACCTGGTGTTATGTTGTTAATTAAATCAAAATTTTATTATTTCTTTTTATTATACCTAAATTCACTTAACGAATATTTTACGCAAAAAAGGTGAGAAGAAAAATCACACTAAAACATATTGCCAGAGAATTAGAAGTATCTATTTCAACAGTCTCCAAAGCCCTGAAAAATAGTGAGGAAATCAGTGATGATACTAAAGAGAAAATACAGGCTTTTGCAAAACTGTACAACTACAAGCCCAACAATATTGCTATCAGTTTAAAAAATAAACGCACCAAAAATATCGGCGTAATTATTCCGGACATTGTTCATCATTTTTTCACAACGGTCTTTAGAGGAATTGAAAAATATGCAAATCAGAGGGGCTATAATGTTATTGCCTGCATTTCTGATGAATCTTTCGATAAGGAAGTAATAAATATGGAAATGCTCGCCAATGGGAGTATTGACGGATTCATTATGGCCTTATCCGCAGAAACGCAATTAAAAGGCGATTTTAATCATCTGAAAGAAATAACAGAACAAGGCATACCACTCGTGCTTTTTGATAGGATCACCGATGAAATTATTTGTGATAAGGTTATTATAAATGATGAGGAAGCAGCGTACAATGCTGTTGTAAAATTAATTAATAACGGAAGAAAAAAAATAGCTTTAATAACCACCGAAAGTTATTTAAATGTGAGTGAAAAACGTGCTCAGGGATATTTCAAAGCCTTAAAGGCTTATCAAATGGAGATTGATGAGGACCTGGTTTTAAGGTTGCCCTACCAATATGAAGAAGAAAAGCAAAGTGAAGCATTCTTTTCCTCAACAAAGATGGATGCCGTTTTGTGCGTGAACGAAATTTTTGCTATCAGATGTATGAGACTTGCTAAGCAAAATGGATATCGTATTCCAGAGGACATTTCTTTTATAGGTTTCACAGACGGTATTCTTTCCAAATTTTCAACCCCGAGGTTAACTTCAGTGGCGCAACACGGTGAAAAAATGGGGGAAGTCGCAGCGCAGATGCTAATTGATAAAGTTGAGAATGAAGTTGATGAAGGAGACGAGACCTTCAGAACAGAAATCCTGGAAGCTACTTTGATTGAAAGAGAATCTACAATTAATTAATAATAAATAGTCTTCTTTAATATTCAAAAGAGTAGATTCATGAATACCAGTTGTCTATTAATTTTATCCTCTTATTTTTACACCCTTTATTTTTACTCACAGATTGATACTTTAACCAAATGATGAATACTGGATTTATTTTTGATTTAGATGGGGTAATAGTGGATACTGCCGGATACCATTATTTAGCCTGGAAAAAACTTGCGGACGAACTTGGCATTAAATTTACTGAAGAAGATAATGAACAGTTCAAGGGAGTCAGCCGTAAGCGTTGCCTGGAAATTTTACTTGAGATGGGAAATTTAGCCGTTGGGCCGGAGCAATTTGAAAAATGGCTTAAGGAGAAGAATGAGGATTATTTATCTTATATTGGAAATATGGATGAATCGGAGATTCTTCCTGACGTTCCGAAAGTATTGAATTATTTAAAAGCTAAGCAGGTACCTCTGGCGTTGGGATCTGCCAGCAAAAACGCATCACCGATTTTGGAAAAAGTAAAGCTCAAAGCATATTTTAAGGCCATTGTTGATGGAAATGCAGTAACCAAAGCAAAACCAGATCCGGAAGTATTTTTAATTGCAGCCAATGACCTTGGGCTGGCACCTGAGCAATGTATCGTATTTGAAGATGCGCTGGCCGGAATACAGGCGGCCAATAATGCAGGTATGATTAGTATAGGCATAGGTGACCCCGAAGTTTTGGTAGAAGCAAAATATAATTTCAGAGATTTTACTGAGATTGATGACCAATTTTTAAATGAACTGATTAATTTGGAAAAATAGCAGCTAGAGAATGTAGCTGAGACCGAATCATTTCACCATCAATAGACTTAGGAATATTAAAGGGTTTAACAACGAACACTAAACACACTAAAAATGAATCAAGATTATATTAAGGTAGATCCATGGTCAATTATTGAGGAAGGTTTTGACAGTGAAAGTGTGAAATCTTCCGAAAGTCTTTTTAGCATTGGAAATGGTGCAATGGGACAAAGAGCAAATTTTGAAGAAGATTATTCCGGTGAAACTTTTCAGGGAAGTTATATTGGCGGAGTTTATTATCCCGATAAAACAAGAGTAGGCTGGTGGAAGAATGGATATCCTGAATATTTTGCCAAAGTATTGAATGCTCCCAACTGGATTGGCATTCGGGTAATGATCAATGGTACTGGTTTGGATCTCAATACCTGTAAGCAAGTCGATAATTTTAGAAGAGAATTAAATATGAAGGAAGGCTGGTATTGCCGGACATTTACGGCAACACTTCCGAATGATATCAAAATAGACGTAAAAATCACACGTTTTCTAAGTCTGGACCTTGATGAAACTGGTGTTATAAAATATGAAATCACCCCTGTTAACGGATCTGCCGATGTGAAATTTATCCCGTATTTAGACAGCGGAATTACTAATGAGGACAGTAACTGGGACGATAAATTCTGGAATACCACAAAAGTTTCTTCCAATGGGAACAGGGCTTTTATTGAGTCTCATACCATGAAAACCAATTTTGCAATTTGCACCTTTATGGATGCAGCATTGGTATATGAGGGAGAACAGGGCGCATCAAGGATTAATGAAGATATACAAGACTTAAGTATCTCTCATGAGTACGAACAAGAGGTGGCCAAAGGACAAACAGTTGCCCTTTATAAATTTGGCGGTTATACGGTATCTACAAACCATAAACCAAAGGAGTTGGTAGCAGCGGCTGAAAAAACATTGGATAAAGCCACTTCATTTGGATTTGATCAATTATTATCGATGCAGAAGGCCGCATGGGCCAGTATATGGGAAATGAGTGATATTACCATCGAGGGCGACGTACAGGCGCAGCAGGGAATTCGATTTAATATTTTTCACCTCAATCAGACCTATTTAGGAACAGATTCCAGGTTAAACATCGGTCCTAAAGGCTTTACCGGAGAGAAATACGGTGGAAGCACATATTGGGATACAGAGGCATATTGCATACCATTTTATATGGCTACCAAAGATCAAAGTGTGGCCAGAAAATTACTGAAGTACAGGTATAATCATTTGCAAAAGGCTATAGAGAATGCGGTAAAATTGGGATTCAGTAATGGCGCTGCGCTTTACCCTATGGTTACAATGAATGGTGAAGAATGTCATAATGAATGGGAAATAACATTTGAGGAAATTCATCGAAATGGTGCTATAGCATTTGCCATTTATAATTATTACAGATTTACCGGTGACTATAGCTATATTCCGGAAATGGGACTGGAAGTACTTATAGGCATTTCTCGTTTCTGGATGCAAAGAGCAACCTTCTCAGAACTTAAAAACAAGTTTGTTATTCTGGGAGTAACAGGACCTAATGAGTATGAGAATAATGTAAACAATAATTGGTATACTAATTATATAGCTAAGTGGTGTATGGAGTTTACCCATGCTCAATTACCCAGGGTGAAAGAAAAATATCCCAGTGACTACCAACGGATTATAAGCAAAACACAACTGTCTGAGGAGGAAACGGCCAACTGGCAAAAGATTAGCGCCAATATGTATTTTCCATTTTCCGAGGAACATAAGATTTTTCTTCAGCAGGACGGATTTTTAGACAAAGAATTAATTACTGTGGCCGATTTGGATAAGTCGCAGCGTCCGATAAATCAAAAATGGAGCTGGGACAGAATATTGCGCTCTCCCTACATTAAGCAAGCCGATGTACTACAGGGTTTTTATTTATTTGAAGATCATTTTACAACAGAGGAATTGGAACGGCACTTTGAATTTTACGAACCATTTACCGTGCACGAATCCTCTTTATCGCCTTGCGTTCACAGTATACAGGCGGCCAAACTGGGAAGAATGGAACAGGCCTACAAATTTTATCTCAGGACTTCGAGATTAGACCTTGACGATTATAATAAAGAAGTGGAAGAAGGGCTGCATATTACTTCAATGGCCGGTACCTGGATGAGTATTGTTGAAGGATTTGGCGGAATGAGAATAGTAAATGATGAGTTGTCTTTTACCCCTAAAATTCCTGAACAATGGAAAGGATATACCTTTAAAATTAATTTTAGAAATAGCATTCTCAAAGTAAGCGTCACTCATGATGAAACAAGCTTCAGATTGGATGGGGGTCAGGAAATACCAATTTCTCTCAATGGAGAACGTTTGACAATTCGCCCCAGGTAATTATGAAGCTGTTTAAATGAAAAATTCTTTCTCCCGATTCATTACCGCAATTTTTATAAGCCTTATTGTTTCGGGATGTAAATCTGATAAAATATTGGAACAAACTGCAACCAAAACCTCCACAAAAAATAAAATAGTCATCTATCAGGTATTTACGAGACTCTTCGGAAATACCAACACCTCAAATATACCCTGGGGAACTCCAGAAGAGAATGGCGTAGGGAAATTTTCGGATTTCTCATTAAAGGCCTTAGACGAAATAAAGGCACTTGGGGTAACTCACATTTGGTATACCGGGGTACCTCATCATGCCATAGTCACCGACTACTCAAAATTCGGCATTCCGGGAGATGACCCGGATGTGGTAAAGGGCCGGGCGGGTTCTCCTTACGCTGTTAAGGACTATTACAACGTGAATCCGGATTTGGCAGAACAGCCAGAACAACGATTAGAAGAATTCAGGGATCTGATAGAACGAACACATAAGGTGGGACTTAAATTACTAATTGATATTGTTCCCAATCATGTAGCCAGGAATTACGAGGGCAAATCTACCCCTGATGGATTAGAACCTTTTGGAGCATCAGATGATACTTCCGTTGATTATAAAAAGAACAACAATTTTTATTACATCCCGGAAGCCCTTTTTGATGTGCCCGAATGGCAAGATGGGTACCTTCCGTTGGGAGGAGAAAATCACCCGTTAGCAGATGGGAAGTTTGATGAAAATCCCGCGAAATGGACAGGGAATGGTTCTCGCCTGGCACGTCCTAATGCCGACGATTGGTACGAAACGGTTAAGATAAACTATGGCGTAAGCCCGGATGGAACTTTTGACTTTGACGAACTACCTCAAGAGTATGAAAATCATGATGTTCATGATCACTATTCTTTCTGGAAAGAAAAGGAAGTGCCGGATTCATGGATAAAATTTAGAGATATCGCAATGTATTGGCTAGAGATGGGAGTGGATGGATTCAGATTTGATATGGCGGAAATGGTTCCTGTGGAATTCTGGAGTTACCTGAATTCTCATATTAAAGTGAAAAATAAAGAAGCCCTTATCCTGGCTGAGGTATATCAGCCGAAACTCTATAGAGATTATATCCATAAAGGCAAAATGGACTATCTATATGACAAGGTTGAGCTATATGACAGTCTTAAGCACATAATAAAAGGCTATGGATGGACAGATCATATTCCTCAAATACAAAAAGGATTGTCAGATATTGAACATCATATGCTGCATTTTCTTGAGAACCATGATGAACAGCGACTGGCGAGTCCGGATTTTGCAGGAGATATTGAAAAAGGTAATCCGGCTATGGTTGTTTCGGCAACAATTAGCACTTCTCCGACGATGATCTATTTTGGGCAGGAAGTTGGAGAGCCGGCTGAGGCTGATGCGGGCTTTGGATCGGCTACAAGGACTTCTATTTTTGATTATATTGGAGTACCCCATCATCAGCGCTGGATGAATAATAAAAAATTTGACGGCGGACAACTTTCAGCAAAGGAAAAAGAATTACGCGATTTTTATAGCCGCCTATTGAATTTTACGATAAGTAGTAAAGCACTGACCGGAAGCTATGAAGATATCCATATGTATAACAGGGGTAAAATCGAAAATTACAATCACCGGCTCCTCTCTTTTGTCAGATGGTCTAAAAGTGAAAAATTGATAATAGTAGTCAATTTTGATGCAAATGAAAGCTATAGTTTTGATTTGGAACTTCCGGATAAAATAATAAATGAATGGCAGCTGGTTGAAGGGCAATATCAACTTGTTGATCAGCTTTATAATAATACAAATACAAGTCTCAAAATAAATAAAGGGATCGCAAAGATGACTGTCAGTATAGAACCCTTGCAGTCCTTTATCTTTCTGCTTAATGAATAGCCCTGTCTAATAAAGGGTGAATTTACAGCAGGCTCATTTTCCATCGCATGTAAATTCACCCATTTTATAATATTATCAGGAAGCTTCCTTGGAGGCTGTGGCCTTATATACCAAGGCAATAGCTACACCGATTAATCCATAAAAAATTATTTCGATTACACCGTTGACCAACTGTCCTGTTAAATCAAATATATCTGAAGTAGAGTACCATAGAAGTCCCAATCCAATTCCGACAAAGAAGCCTATCCAGGCACCGTATTGAAATCCGTCTTTTGCGCTGTGATGACCTCTGGCCCATTTCCCGTAAATAGTACTGAGAGCAAAGGCAGCAAAAAGATTACTGAGAATAAGAAATAGCATGTCTGGCATTTCTTTCATCACATTGTTGACGGTATGACCCTCAAAAAAGTCTACTGTGGCAAATCCCCAAATGGCATAGCCCAGTAAAAACATGACCGCAAAACCGGCCAGTGTCGCTAGTAAATTTTGTTTAGAAAACATATTTTAGTGATTAATTGGTTAATACAGAGCATAATATAATGAATGAATGAATATGTTCTTGCTTTTCAGCTCATAAACTTGAGAAGTGAAATCATATAAATTCAACCTCATATTGTAATTTTGTTTATAAATTCTTTCTTAAAATGAAAATGGTATCACTGGCATGTTTGGCATTAACAGTATTAAGTTGCGGGGAAATGGACAGATCTGATAAAACACTTGTAATTGGGCACAGAGGGGCCATGGGTCATGTAACTGAAAATACGCTGGCATCTGTCCAAAAAGCGATGGATTTAGGCGTGGATATGATCGAGATAGATGTTTTCAAAATAAAGAGTGGTGAAATAATGGTTTTTCATGATGAACGTGTGGATAAGCTTACTAATGGAACCGGAAATATAGAGGAGTATAATTTTTTGGAGCTGAAAGCGCTTACCTTAGATGGTAATCACAAAATCCCGTTACTTCAGGATGTAATTAAATTGATCGACAATAAGATTCCTTTGAATATTGAACTTAAAGGGGCTAATACCACCGACCGGGTAAATCATATAATTCATGTTTATACAGAGAAACAGGGCTGGAATTTAAATAATTTTATTATTTCAAGTTTTAAATGGGATGAACTAAGAGAAATGCGCAGAATAAATTCGGATATTGCTATTGCGGTGCTTACGGATGATGATCCGTTAGCCGCTTTAACAGTGGCCAAAGAACTTGACGCAGTTGCCATAAATCCGAACTTCAGAACTTTGTCTGCTGAGGTTGTCAGGCAAATACAAGAGGAAGGATTCAAGATATTCACCTGGACCGTAAATGAACCGGAAGATATCATAAGTGCCCAAAGCATGAATGTGGATGGCATATTCACCAATTATCCAGAACGCATTAATTGATGTATGATTTTGATGTAATAGTTGTTGGTGGTGGTGCTGCAGGCTTTTATGGTGCAATACAAATTGCTACGGCAAACCGCAATATAAAAATTGCCATTCTGGAAAGAGGAAAGCAGGTACTTTCAAAAGTAAAAGTTTCCGGAGGCGGACGTTGCAACGTCACACATGCAGAATTTGACCCAAAAGAACTAATAAAAAATTATCCAAGAGGCGAAAAAGAGCTACTCGGACCTTTTCACTCACATAGCACCGGCGATACAGTTACATTCTTTGAAGACAGGAATGTACCCTTAAAAACAGAGGTTGACGGAAGAATATTTCCGGTTTCAAATTCTTCCAAAAGTATTATCGATTGTTTCCACAGTGAGATTAATAGGTTAGGTATTCATTTGTTGAAGAATACGCCGGTTACCAATATATTACAACTTAAAACAAATAATGACACCACTTCAGGCGGTTGGAGGGTGGTTACCGCAAGGAAGGAATACGCTGCGAAGAAATTGCTGCTCACTACCGGAAGCAGTCAAAAAATTTGGCAACTGCTGAACAAATTGGGACATACGATTATCCCACCTGTACCCTCATTATTCACCTTTAATATTAAAGACCCCAGAATAAGTGGAATACAAGGCTTAAGTTCTTATGCATCAGTAGAGGTGGTCCCCAGGAAAATAATGAGTAAAAAAATTTCAATAGCTCTGAAGAGCGGCATCCCAAAAAACAAGTCACTTTCGTCTGAAGGCCCCTTGCTTATAACACATTGGGGAATGAGTGGGCCTGTGATTTTGAAATTATCAGCCTGGGGCGCGAGAGAATTAAACGCATATGAATACAGATTTCGAATAAAGGTTAATTGGTTACCCGACTATCATAAAGATGGTGTAATGGCTCATCTAATGGAGATTAAGGCCGTGGAACCTAAAAAAACCATTCTTCGCACCCAGGCTGTAGAAATCCCGCGCAGGCTTTGGATAAACCTGGTGCTGGCATCCGGAATATCCCGTGAAATGCAATGGGCATCTGCTTCCCATAAGGATTTGGAACGACTAACAGAACAACTAACTCAGGCTATTTTTTCCGTAGATGGAAAAAGTACCTTTAAAGAGGAATTTGTTACTGCTGGGGGTATAGATTTAAAAGAGATAAATTTTAAAACTTTTGAGAGTAAAATTCATCCGCATTTATACTTTGCAGGAGAAATTATTAATATTGATGCGATCACAGGTGGTTTTAATTTTCAAAATGCCTGGACAGGCGCATTTATCGCCGCAAAGTCTATTACTAGTACTATTAATTAAGAAAGTGCTATTGCCAAAATAGCCGCCAAGATCCCTCCTAGGACTGGCCCGATAACAGGAATCCAGCTATACGACCAATTACTTCCCCCTTTATTTTTTATGGGCAAAATGGCGTGCATTATCCTTGGGCCAAGATCCCTGGCCGGATTAATAGCATAACCGGTTGTTCCACCGAGTGAAAGTCCAATAGACCAAACTAAAAACGCTACAGGCAAAGCACCCAGCGAACCAAGCCCGATTACTGTTTCAGTATCAGTAATTGTAGCATCAGTGAAATAGAGCACTGTAAATACCAATACAAAGGTCCCAACTGTTTCAGTTAATAAGTTTCTGAAAGTATTATTAATAGCCGGAGCAGTACAAAACACAGCCCTTTTGGTGTCTGTTTCATCGGTGACATCAAAATGATCTTTGTAAATAATCCATACCACCAATGCCCCAATCATAGCACCTATGAACTGTGCCAGTATATAGGAGGGGACCATTTCCCACGAAAAAGAACCTGCTACGGCGAGTCCAATTGTTACGGCAGGATTAATGTGAGCGCCACTATATGGAGCAGCAACTACCACACCTACATAGACTGCGAGTGCCCATCCTGTAGTAATTACTATCCAACCACTATTGCTTCCTGTCGTGTCTTTTAGAATTACGTTTGCCACTACGCCACATCCCAATGTTAGAAGTAAGGCGGTTCCTATTATCTCAGCTATAAATGGTGTCATTAGTTGGTATTTAAAGGTTTGTTATTAGTTTAAAATTATGAATGTGAGTTTTGTTAATTCCTGTTCAAAATGATACTAGCCCCTGGACCAGTGCTCCAGGGCGTCAATAGCCTTGTACCATCCTTTTATTCCTGCATCAATTTCGCTTCTGTTTGTAGTCGGTGAGAAGCGCTTATCTGTCTGCCAGATTTCCTGAATTTCTTCCAGGCTATCCCAATAGCCTACAGCTAAACCTGCAAGAAAAGCTGCACCCATAACAGTAGTTTCTACAATTTTAGGACGTACAGTTTCGGTATTAAGCACATCAGATTGAAATTGCATCAGCATATTATTTACTGTTGCCCCGCCGTCCACTCGAAGTTCTTTAATAGCAATTCCGGAATCTGCTTCCATAGACTTTAGTATGTCCATTGTCTGATAGGCTATAGACTCCAGTGCAGCCCTGGCAATATGAGCGTCTGTACTACCGCGTGTAAGTCCAAATATTGTTCCCTGAGCGTGCTGATTCCAGTGTGGTGCGCCCAGACCAGCAAAGGCCGGAACAAAAAAGACACCATCTGTACTTTCTACAGAAGAGGCCAAATCTTCAATTTCGGAAGAAGTTTTGATAATCTTTAGACTATCCCTAAGCCATTGTACAACCGCACCTGCTATAAAAATACTCCCCTCAAGGACATATTGGGTTTTACCATTTATTTGCCATCCAACTGAGGTGAGTAAATTGTTTTTAGAGACAATTGGTTTATCCCCAATGTTCATCAACATAAAGCAACCGGTACCATAGGTATTTTTAACCATTCCTTCCTTGGTGCACATCTGCCCAAACAGAGCGGCCTGTTGGTCTCCTGCAATACCTGCAATTGGGATTTCAGCGGCAAAGAAGTTTGGACTTGTATGTCCATATACCTCGCTGGATTGTTTTACTACAGGTAAGATACTTCTGGGGATATCGAATAATTCCAAGAGTTCATCATCCCAGGATAAGGTGTTAATATTAAAGAAAAGGGTACGGCACGCATTGGTAACATCTGTTATGTGTAGTTCACCTTTGGTCATATTCCATATTAACCAGGTATCAATGGTCCCCATTATTAGATCGCCTTTTTCGGCGCTCTCCCTGGCCCCTTCAACATTGTCAAGAATCCATTTTACTTTAGTTCCCGAGAAATATGCATCTATGACTAATCCTGTTTTTTCTCGGATAAGCTGTGCCTTACCGGCTTCTTTTAGGCTATCGCAATAGGCGGCGGTGCGCTTGTCTTGCCAGACAATAGCGTTGTATACCGGCTTGCCTGTGTTTTTATCCCACAGCACAACAGTTTCGCGTTGGTTTGTAATTCCTATTGCTGCGATGTCCTTTCCTTGGAGCCCTTTTTTTGTCACTGCCTCTGCAGCCATGCCGGCCTGGGTAGACCAAATTTCCAATGCATCGTGCTCTACCCAACCTGGCTTGGGAAAATGTTGTTTAAACTCTTTTTGTGCAGTTGTAACTATAGTTCCTTTTTTGTCAAAAACAACGGCTCGGCAACTCGTGGTACCCTGGTCTAAGGCAAGAATGTATTCGCTCATAAATATTTAATTGTAAATTTCTGATGGGCCTCGGGCCTGGGAATAAATGTAATCGAAAAATTGTTCACTTCATAATGACTCAATTTTTGTGATAAATAATTCTTGTAACTTGAACTGAAAAATATTAAGATATGCCCAAATATATTGCACTTTTAAGAGGAATAAACGTAAGTGGACAGAAAAAGATCCTGATGAAAGACCTGAAACTGCTTTTAGAAAAACTGGGCTACGAAGAAGTGGTTACTTATATACAGAGCGGTAATGTGGTCTTTAATTCCGCAGCCGGAACAACTGCTAAGTTGGAAGAGGAAATTAGTATGGGCATAGCAACCGAATTTGGGTATGAAGTACCGGTAGTGGTCAGGACAAGGGATCAAATAGCGACAATTATAATAAATAATCCCTATAAGGATGAGGAACTCCTCGAAACAAATAAAGTAGGCTATGTACTTTTTAAGCAAATACCAAAAAAAGAGTTGCTAACTGCGCTGAACCAGCAAACTTTTGAAAACGAAGTGTTCACCGTTATTGATAATTGTGGATATTTAGTTTACTATAACGGTGCAGGAAACGCCAGGCTTAACAATAATCTAATTGAAAGAAAACTAAAAATCAATGCTACCAGCAGAAATCATAGGACAATGATGAAATTACTGGCGTTATCCGAATAAAAATTTGTAATAGAATGAAGAAATGCACTCTGAACCTAAATATAAAACTAATTCATCTCCCAAATTTTGTAATTGAGTAAAGTGGCGAAACTTACCCAAATGAAATAAGGGATGAGAAGATAGGCCGATATAAGACTTATTGATCTAAAAGATTTTATTGTCCTCAGAATAAGGGCGAGTAAAATCAAAATTACAAGCATCGCCCAAAACGGGTTCTCAAAACCGAAGAAGGTCACACTCCAAAGGACATTAAAAAGTAGCTGGAAGCCAAAATAGTACAAAGCAATTTTTACCCCTTCTTTGTGCCATCCTTTTGCCCAAACAATGCCTGCAGCAATTCCCATAGTAAAATAGAGTATTGACCATACCGGCGCAAATATCCAATTGGGCGGATTAAAAGCAGGTTTGTTAAGAGTCATGTACCAATCATTAACAGAACTTTGGGTTGCAAAACCAGAAAGGAAACCCACGACAAGGCAGACAATTATTGCAATCGCAATTTTCTGAATTTTATTTTTCAATGTTCTCGTGCTTCAGACCCTAATTTAGGAATTAATTTTTAGGGTTCCAGCCTTAAAACTCTGTAAAAACTATCTTTGCTAAAATTGTTATTAAATGACAGAAACCGACTTTGTCCCTGAGACGCTAACTTCCGACATTTCCTTTGGCAAAGTAACATGGAAAGCTCCAAGCAATATTGCACTGGTGAAATATTGGGGTAAGTTGCCAGGGCAGATACCAGCAAATGCCTCGGTTAGTTTTACACTCGAGGATTCTGCCACCATAACAACCTTGACCTACAGAAAATTAGGAAAAGAACAAAATGACTTTTCTTTTGACATATTTCTTGATGACATTCCCGTACCAGAGTTTATACCAAAGATTCGGACCTTTTTAGGAAGGATCGAGAGATACCTGCCTTTTATAAAAGAATATCACCTCGAAATCAAAACAACCAACTCTTTTCCGCATAGTAGTGGCATTGCCTCCTCTGCAAGTGGAATGGCCGCCCTGGCCTTGTGTCTAATGGAAATTGAAAGGCGAATAAATCCCGAATTAACAAAATTATACTTCGAAACTAAGGCCTCTTTTCTTGCGCGACTAGGATCGGGCAGTGCTTGCAGGAGCATAAATGGCGAAATTGTACAATGGGGAAAACATCCGGGGATAAATTCCGGTTCCGACCTCTACGGCACACCATATCCGCATAAAGTACATGCGGTATTTAAAGATTATCAGGATACAATTCTGTTGGTTCATCAGGGACAAAAGCAGGTTAGCAGCACGGTAGGGCATCAGCTAATGAATGGACATATATTCGCTGGCCAGAGGTTTAAACAGGCAGCTCAAAATATTGAAGAATTAAAACAGATATTTGAAACCGGAGATCTGAACAGTTTTATTCAGGTTGTAGAAAGTGAAGCCCTGACACTACATGCGATGATGATGACCAGTATCCCTTATTTTGTACTTATGAAGCCAAATACATTTAAAATCATTGAAAAAATTTGGGAATTCAGAAAGAAAACTGCGCTTCACCCCTGTTTTACTTTAGATGCCGGGGCAAATGTACATGTACTCTATCCATTTAAGGAAAAAGAAGAAGTGATGGCTTTCATCAGGGATGAGTTAGTCGAGTATTGCGAAGATGGGTTGTTTATTCAGGATCGACTTGGTAATGGTGCGATTAAAATCGAATAATATTGGGTTGTTAGCTGTATTATTTTAGGTCTTATGTATACTTAAAACCATTGTACTGAGGAATTAAATAACAAAATATCGTTTTGAAGTATCCATAAAGTGCTAATATTTAGGGCTAATCTGCAAAAACTGCTCGCAATGATATAAAATGTTATAAATTTGCACTAAATTCTATCCTGGTATTGTTGCTATGAAAGGACCACTCTTTTATTCAAAAATTTTGCTTTTCGGAGAGTATGGGATTATTAAGGATTCCAAAGGACTATCTATCCCGTACAATTTTTTCAAGGGAGCACTAAAGACCGATGCCCAATTGAGTGTTGCTGCCAGCAGATCAAATGAAAGTTTGATGAAGTTCGTTGTTTATCTGGAACAACTTCAATCAGAGATGCCAGAAATGATAAGCTTTGACCTGGACAGTTTAAAGAAGGACGTAGAAGCCGGGATGTATTTTGATAGCTCTATACCGCAGGGTTATGGCATTGGAAGTAGCGGCGCTTTGGTAGCAGCTGTGTATGATAAGTACGCCAGGAATAAGATTACTGTTCTCGAAAATCTAACCAGAGAAAAATTATTAAAACTCAAATCTATTTTTGGAAAAATGGAATCTTTCTTCCATGGTAAATCTTCTGGTCTGGATCCGCTTAACAGTTATTTGAGTTTGCCTATTCTAATTAACTCAAAGGACAATATAGAATCTACCAGTTTACCTTCTCAGCATAAGGAAGGAAAGGGTGCCGTGTTCTTGTTAGACAGTGGGACAATGGGAGAAACCGCACCTATGATAGAGATTTTTATGGATAAGATGAAACATGAAGGATTTAGAAATGTGCTTAAGGACCAGTTTATAAAACATACGGACGCTTGTGTGGAAGACTTTATCAACGGAAACGTAAAATCGCTATTTGGAAATCTCAAGCAACTGTCCCATGTAGTCCTGGACCATTTTAAACCAATGATCCCTAAGGAATTCCATACTTTATGGAGGCAGGGAATTGAAAGTAATGATTACTACCTCAAATTATGCGGATCTGGTGGTGGTGGCTACATATTAGGCTTTACACAGGACATTGAAAAGGCTAAAAAGGCATTAAAAGGTTATAATCTGGAAGTGGTCTACAACTTCTAACAGGACAATCATGCTAAGCAGAAAGAACAAGCTCCTGCTTCTGAAATTTTTGAGTTTGTTCTCCATTGTAAGAGGGTACAATATACTAATGATTGCACTGGCCCAGTATCTTGCATCCATCTATATTCTAGCTCCCAATTTACCACTGAGAAAAGTCGTTTTCGACGTCAATCTATTTGTATTGGTCCTTGCATCGGCCCTTGTAATAGCCGCAGGCTACATTATTAATAGTTTCTACGATTCCGAAAAAGACCTGATTAACAAGCCTCGTAAAAGTATGTTAGACAGATTAGTGAGTCAACGGACCAAACTATCTGCCTATTTTGTTTTAAATTTTCTAGCGGTCTTATTGGCCAGTTATGTTTCATTCAGAGCCGTAATTTTCTTTGCTGCCTATATTTTTGGAATTTGGCTGTATTCTCATAAATTAAAAAGACTTCCATTTATAGGGAACCTGGTTTCAGCTGTACTCGCTATTGCCCCATTCTTTGCTGTTTTTGTTTATTATAAGAATTTTGAAACAGTAATATTCGTGCATGCTGTATTCCTGTTCCTATTAATTCTCGCCCGTGAATTGATTAAGGATATGGAGAATATTGCGGGAGATATGGCGCTAAACTATAAAACCATCCCAATTTTATACGGCGTCCGTTTTTCAAAAATTTGTATCACGATATTAATATTGATCACCCTGATACCGGCCCTTCTTCTCATACGTAATTTTGATGTTGGCCATATGTATTTATACTTTATCTGCAGTATCGTTTTGTTAATGCTATTCCTTGTATTGTTATGGAAATCGAGCTCAAAGAAACACTATGTTTGGCTCCATAATATCCTCAAATTCATTATAATTGTTGGTGTTTTCAGTATATTATTGATAGATATAGACCTTGTACTTAATAGAATTCTATAATGCCTGATTATTTAAATGTTGCCCTTGCTCAAATCTCCCCTGTTTGGTTAAATAAGAAGGCTACTATTGACAAGATCGAAGCAACTTTAATTGAAGCTGCTGCCCAAAAATCCGAATTAGTTGTATTTGGTGAAGCCTTATTACCCGGCTATCCTTTTTGGCTCGCATACACAGAAGGCGCAAAATGGGATCTTAAGATCAATAAAGAAATTCATGCGCATTATGTCAAAAATTCGGTTCAAATAGAAGATGGGGATCTGGATGGAATTTGTAAGATTGCCAAAAAAAAGAAAATGGCAGTTTATCTCGGCATCATTGAACGGGCAAAAGACAGAGGAGGCCACAGTATTTACTGTTCCCTGGTATATATTAATGAGAACGGAATTATTAAATCTGTTCACAGAAAATTACTACCCACCTATGATGAGCGACTTACATGGGCAGCCGGAGATGGCCACGGACTGCAGGTGCATCCATTGAAGTCTTTTACTGTTGGAGGGCTAAATTGTTGGGAGAATTGGATGCCTTTGGCCAGGGCTTCTCTTTATGGACAAGGGGAAAATTTACATATAGCGGTGTGGCCGGGAAACGAGAACAACACCAAAGATATTAGCCGGTTTATAGCCAGAGAATCCAGAAGTTTTGTCATATCTGTTTCTTCACTCATGAAAAAGGTAGATTTCCCATTGGATACTCCATATCTGGAAGAAATCCAAAAAAATGTACCAGCCGTCTTGGCCAATGGAGGATCTTGTATTGCAGGCCCTGACGGAGAATGGGTAAAAAAGCCTGTACTCACCAAGGAAGGCCTGATTTATGCTGAGCTGAACTTTAATCGTGTGTTGGAGGAAAGACAAAATTTTGATCCTTCAGGGCATTATTCCCGGCCGGATGTTACAAAACTGATAGTGGACAGAACGCGACAATCTACTGTTGAATTTAAAGATTAATATTTAGTGCTTCAATCTGTATACTTAAATCCATTATTTTTGTGAGATGCACAGGACTACAAAACTGTTCAACTGGATATTTAGTATTACGCTGTTTCTGACTGTTAATTCATTTGCGGGTACAACTTATCCTAACAATATTCTGGGTCAGTTCAATATTGAGTGGATAATATCTGAAAAACCGGTTTATAAATCTGGCAGTTATTACTATAGTGCTGCTATAAGAACAATACAGCATCATCTATCAACCAACTTCCAAAGTTTCGAGTCCGCTACTTTCCAAAGGTCATTAACAATAATGATCCACAACAAAATAAAACTGCAAAGTACAGTTGTCGAGAGCATCATAAAACCAAATATTGTACGAATACATAGGTTGCACTACCCACAAGCCAAGGATAATTTTCACCACTACTCCCTGGTTTAACACGGATCACATCGGTCAAATCTGACTGCAAATTAAATTCAAATTAATAATAAACACGGTTACTTCTCGCAGTGACCGGAATGATCTGCATTATGGTGAGAATCAAAAGAATGTTGAGACATATTGTCTTTGTGCTCGTGATATGCCTGGCCTGCCTGGTGCCAATTCCGATTATTTTTCGCAGAAACGATAATTCTAACCAAATACAGATTGAACAATTAGACTAAAACGAGGATGAAGATGAGCTGTTGGAACTATTTTAAGGTTTTGTAGATAGGATATGTATCTTTGCCGAAATTTTAGCTATGGGCAGAACGGATAATAATAACAGAAGAAATACCGGAAAGAAAGAAGGTCCTTTCGGGAAAAAGGGATTTACAGGACGAAGTACTCCGCCTAAAAAGAAAACTTCCCCTAAAACAGCTGCTGATTCCGGTCTTACGCGACTGAATAAGTATATAGCTAATTCCGGTGTTTGTTCCCGCCGAGATGCGGATGTATATATTGCTGCCGGGAATGTTAGTGTTAATGGCAAAACCATTACCGAAATGGGTTTTAAAGTGAAAAAGGGCGATGTGGTAAAATTTGATAACCGAATCCTGAATCCTGAAAAGAAAGAATATATTCTCCTTAACAAGCCTAAGAATTTTATAACTACTACCAGTGATGAGAAAGGTCGGCGAACAGTTATGGAGCTTATTTCCAATGCTACTAAAGCCAGATTGGTTCCTGTAGGACGTTTAGACAGGAATACCACGGGACTGTTATTATTTACCAATGATGGGGATTTGGCCAAAACTCTTACACACCCCAAACATGGGGTTAGAAAAATCTACCATGTAGAACTCAATAAGAATCTAAAACAGGCAGATCTTAAGCAGATTCAGAGTGGACTAACGCTCGATGACGGAGAGATAAAGGTAGATGAGATCAGTTATATCGCAAACGCTCCTAAAAAGGAAGTTGGGATTGAGATCCATAGTGGCAGGAACCGAATTGTCCGTCGGATCTTTGAACATCTGGAATACTCAGTTATTAAACTAGACAGGGTAATATTTGCCGGTCTGACTAAAAAAGATTTACCTCGAGGACATTGGAGGCCACTTACAAAACAGGAGGTGATCAATTTGGGAATGATAAAATAATGCGGCTTGTAAGATTTTTAGCAAAGAAGTCGTATGCTGTTTTATGGATATTTTCTGTTTTTCTGTTTGTCGTATATTTTGTTACCCTGTTTCTACCAGAAGTGACCGTTGATTTTAATATTTACGACACTTATTTCGTAATTGGATCGGCCGTTTTTTTTAATTTACTGGCCTTGTGGGTTGGTCTGTGCGGATTGGGGTACTTTGTACTGTTGAGATATAATATTCAACCGATATCCTGGTTAACGCTGCTTCATTTAGCAATAACAATTTTATTGCTGTTTCCGCTTTGTTTTCCCAATATGTTTACTGTGATTGATAATAGCACTGCAAAATTAAATATCCCTATAACCTTGTATAAATTAAGTGCCAATAATGTAAAGGGAATGGCAATCATTATGCTACTCACATCACAATTACTTTATTTTATCAATATCATAATTTCCATAGCAGTAAACATGTACTCAGGAAAGCGCTGAATCCATCTTCGCTTTTATTTGCTCCAAACACAAATTTCCCAAACTTCCTTCGTGGGTGTGCGTAATATCTCTTTTTGGTTTAAAGGTTCCTGCTTCAATTTCCTCTCCCATTTTTTTGTAGGCATCCCTGAATGGTAAACCGCTTTGTACCAGCTCGTTTAGGGTGTCAACACTAAAGAGGAAATCATATTTTGCATCTGCTAATATTGAATTATTTATTCTGATCTCTTTTAGACTAAAATGCATCATTTCAAGACAGGCCTTCATATCCTGAATTCCTGGGATTATGACTTCCTTTAGAAGTTGCAGGTCTCTGTGATAGCCGCTTGGGAGATTATTGGTAATCATGGTCAGCTGATTGGGGATGGCCTGGATTTTGTTGCATTTGGCCCTTATAAGTTCAAAGACATCCGGATTTTTTTTATGTGGCATGATACTACTTCCTGTAGTCAGTTCATCTGGGAAACTGATGAAGTCAAAGTTCTGACTCATGTATAAGCAGATGTCCATAGCGAGTTTGGACAGGGTCGCCGCTACAGCTGCCATCCCAAAAGCGGTGGCCTTTTCTACTTTCCCCCTTCCCATTTGGGCTGCAACCACATTAAATTTTAAGGTTTCGAAGCCCAGTTCCTTTGTGGTAAAACTTCGATCTATTGGGAAAGAACTACCATAGCCAGCTGCGCTCCCCAATGGATTTTGATCTGCTATTTTATAAGCAGAATTAATTATGTAAATGTCATCCACTAAACTCTCAGCATAAGCAGAAAACCACAAACCGAAAGAAGAGGGCATCGCTATTTGGAGATGGGTATACCCAGGTAACAATTTCTCTTTATGTGTTTCGGCAAGAGTAATCAATATATCGAACAGTTCCCTTGTTTGCAATTTTATTTCTATCAGGACATCTTTAAGATATAATTGCATTGCTACCAATACCTGATCATTTCTTGATCGGGCTGTATGGATCTTTTTCCCGGTGTCTCCCAGTTTTTCTGTCAATAGAAATTCTATTTTGGAATGTACATCCTCAAAATTATCCTCAATTGTAAATTCACCCCTGGATATCAATTGTGCAATATGGTCTAATTCTCCTGCCAGCGCATTAACTTCCTTGTTATTGAGTACTCCAATTTCTCCAAGCATTTTAGCATGGGCCCTGGATGCAATAACGTCATACTTGGCTAACAACAGATCTAATTCTCTGTCATTGCCTACTGTAAAAAGATCAATTTTTTTGTCTGTATTAAATCCTTTGTCCCAGAGTTTCATTTTTATCGGTATTTGGTACTGAATAATTCACTTCCTAAGAGATAAATCCTTCTAATATTTTTATATAGATGTCTATTCCTTCCTCAATTTCATTCACGTAAATAAATTCATCTGCAGAATGTGATCGGGTGCTGTCCCCTGGTCCTATTTTTAATGATTGGCAACTTAAGGTGGCCTGATCAGATAGGGTAGGTGAGCCGTAGGTTTTACGCCCAAGGGCCATTCCTGCCTGAACTAAGGGATGATCTTTGGCTATGGCGGACGAATTTAATCTTAAAGACCTTGCTTTTATTTTACAGGGCGCTGCTTTTGACAGGAGATCGGCAATTTCCTTATTGCTATAACAATCATTGACGCGAACATCTATTACAAGATCTACTTTGGCCGGAACCACATTGTGCTGACTTCCAGCACTTATTTGAGTTACTGTAAGTTTAACATCACCAAGCACTTCTGAATGCTTTTCGAATTTATAATTCCTAAACCATTGGAGTACGTCTATGGTATTATAAATGGCATTATTTTCATTAGGATGGGCCGCATGGGATGGAGTTCCTTCCACTTCGGCGTCAAAAATCACCAGGCCCTTTTCTGCAATAGCCAGCTCCATTAAAGTGGGTTCTCCAACAATTGCAACGTCTATTTCAGGTAAGATTTCGAGCATGCTGTTTAACCCATCAGGTCCTGAGGTCTCTTCTTCTGCAGAAGCTACAATGACAATATTATGGTTTAGTTGTTCAGAATCGTAAAAATATGTAAATGCTGCAATTAACGATACCAGTGCGCCTCCGGCATCATTGCTGCCCAGGCCGTACAATTTACCGCCTTCAATATGTGGCCGAAAGGGATCCTTGGTATAAGCCGAATTTGGCTTCACTGTATCGTGATGAGAATTTAATAATAGTGTTGGTTTAGATGTATCAAAAAACTTATTGAAAACATACACATTGTTTTTTTTTCTTTTAAAGGGAATGTCAAAACTTTTAAACCAGCTCTCAATAGCATCAGCTGTTTTATCTTCCTCTGAAGAAAGAGAAGGGATAGAGATCAACTCTTTTAGAAGATCCAGGGCCTTTGACTTAAGTACTTCTATTTCTTGTTTCATAGCGTAATTGTGGTAAAAAGGTTTGAGCCGGCCAGAAACATGCTAGTGTCACCAATACAAACCCGACTTACATTTTTGTTGAGTGCATGAAAGCAGTTTTCTAACTTAGGGAGCATCCCATCGGCAATAAGGTCCCTTTTTAATAGTTGTTGATATAGCTCAGTATCAATATGCTCAATCACGGAATCTTCCTCGGTGATCTCTTCTAAGACCCCTTTCTTCTCAAAGCAATAATAAAGTGTGGTTTCAAAATGCCCGCTCATACCTATCGCCACTTCCGAGGCAATGGTATCTGCATTGGTATTTAATAATTGTCCTTTTTCGTCATGAGTGAGCGCACAGAAAACAGGAACCAGGTCCGCTCTTAACAAATCACTTATAATCCCGCTATTGATTTTGTCAATATCTCCGGCATAACCATAGTCAATATCTTTAACAGGTCGTTTATGAGCCTTTATACTATTGCCGTCGGCACCACTTAATCCAATTGCATTGCAACCATTGGCCTGGAGCCGGGCAACTATATCTTTGTTCACAAGTCCGGCATAGACCATAATCACCACCTCCAGGCTTTTGTCATCTGTTATTCTCCTGCCGCCAGACATTTGAGCTTTGACCCCTAATTTTTCACCGATTTGAGTAGCTTTTTTACCTCCTCCATGCACTAATATTTTAGGTCCCTTTAAATTGGAAAACAGCTGTACAAAACGAGAAAGTTCGTCATGGTTTTCAATTACGTTGCCGCCTATTTTTACTATGGAAAGTTTTTCTTTCACGATTGATATATAGCTTATTTAATTTTGTAATTATCTTCCAATAATTTTTTCAGTACCAGTTGTGCGGCAAAAGTTCGGTTATTCGATTGTTCAATTACGAGCGATTGTGGCCCATCAAGTACGGCATCATCGGCTACGATGTTTCTTCTTACCGGCAGGCAATGCATAAATTTGGCCTTACCTAATTTTTCAACTGTCATCATCCAATTATCATCCTGAGATAAAACTTGCCCGTACTGCTTATAACTACTCCAGCTTTTTACATAAACAAAATCTGCATCCTTTAATGCTTTTGTATGGTCGTACTCGATAGGGATATTTTTTGTAATATCCGGATTAAGCTCATAGCCTTTTGGATGACTGATGACAAATTCAGTGTCATACTTTCTCATCATGCTAACAAAAGAATTGGCAACTGCATGCGGGAGTGGTTTTGGATGAGGCGCCCAGGATAAAACTACCTTAGGTTTTTGTTTTTTCGCATGTTCGGAAATGGTCAGGGCATCTGCCAGTGCCTGAAGAGGGTGACTAATAGAACTTTCCAGATTTACAATCGGTACGCTGGCATATTCTTTAAAACCCTGTATAACATGTTCAGCTTGGTCTTTCTCCTTATCCTTTAAACCTGCAAAGGCCCTTATCCCTATAATGTCAGCATATTGCGAGACAACCTTTGCGGCCTCTTTAATATGTTCTGCAGCACCGCGGTCCATAATTATCCCGTCATCATATTCCAATACCCACCCTTCGCTACTAAAATTCATCACCATGACATTCATTCCCAAGTATTGTGCGGCTTTCTGGGTACTTAATCTGGTACGCAGGCTATTGTTGAAAAAAAGCAATACAAGTGTTCTATTCTGACCCAATTGCTGATCCTGAAAAGGATTTAATTTTAGTTCCCTGGCTTCTGATACCCAGTTTTGCAGGGAATCAATGTCGTTTACGGTAAGGTAGTTTTTCATGATAATTCGTTTTGCAATGCTTCAAAGAATATATCCAAATGGGACCTGGTAATATTCAATGCAGGAAGTACCCTTAAAACATGAGGATCTTTTGCGCCACCAGTGAAAAGGTGTTGATTGTGTATTAACCTCTTTCTGAGGTCGGCGACTTTAAAATCAAATTCGAGTCCCAGCATTAATCCTCTTCCTTTTATCCTTTTTACCAGTTGTATTCCCAATGCTTTTTCTTTGAAATATTGCCCAAGTTTATGGGCATTCGCAATTAGACCTTCATTTTCTAATACTTCGAGTACAGCAATAGTAGCAGCACATGCAAGATGATTTCCGCCGAAGGTGGTTCCCAGCATTCCGTAAGTAGCTTTAATACTTTCGTGAATCAAGATACCGCCTACAGGAAAACCGTTGCCCATCCCTTTGGCAATACTAATAATGTCTGGCTGAATTCCGTGATGTTGAAAAGCAAAAAATTTACCGCTTCGTCCAAATCCGGACTGTACTTCATCTGCAATTAGGATAACCCGCTGTTCCTCACATTCTTTCGCGATTTGCCGGTAAAATTCAGTAGAAGGTTCATCCAGTCCCCCAACACCCTGTATGGATTCGATTATAACTGCACAAACATCTCCTTTGGCAATTTCTTCCCTAAAGCTATCAATGTCATTAAGCGATAAGAAAGTTACCCTCTGTTGTTTGTTCAAAGGGGCGTTAATTTTTTCGTTATCTGTTGTAGCGACTGCAGCCGAGGTCCTTCCGTGGAAACTGTTCTTAAATGCAATAACACGGGATTTACCTGTATGAAACGAGGCCAGTTTTAAGGCATTTTCATTTGCCTCTGCCCCAGAATTACACATAAAAAGGTTGTAGTCCGCACAGCCTGACAGCTGACCTAATTTAGTTGCCAATTCGGATTGTAAAGGATTTTGCACAGAATTACTGTAAAACCCAATTTTGTCCAATTGCTCTTTTAAGCTTTTAACATAATGCGGATGAGAATGTCCGATAGAAATTACGGCATGCCCACCATAAAAATCAAGGTATTCCTTTCCTTTGTTGTCGGTAACAACTATTCCTTTTGCGGCAACTGGTGTCACATCATAAAGCGGATATACGTCAAAAAGTTCCATAAATTATTTTTTGAACCTTAATTATCTTCTGTGATTGTAGCACATAGTGTGCAATTACAATTTTACTGGTTATTAGTTTTAAACTCACTAATTTTCTCAAAGGAAGCCACAATCCCTCGTATAAGGGAGGAACTAAGGCCTTGATGCTCCATTTCGTTTAATCCCTGTATAGTACAGCCCATGGGCGTGGTTACCTTATCGATCTCTTCTTCCGGGTGGTTGCCCGAAGCAATTAATAGCTCCGCCGCCCCATCGCATGTATGAACTGCTAGTTCCTGTGCTTCTTTTGAATCGAACCCTAATTGAATGGCCCCCTGGGTTGTTGCCCGAATTAATCGCATCCAAAAGGCAATACCACTGGCACAAATAACTGTAGCAGCCTGCATTTGATCTTCCGGTATTTCCATGGAGTGCCCCATTCTGTTAAAAATTGCTTTGGCAAGATCTATTCTCTTTTTGCCGGCTTCATTTGTACATATGCATGTCATGGATTTGCCCACTGATATAGCTGTATTGGGCATACTTCTTATGATAAATTTATCCTTCCCTAAAATAGACTCCATCCTGGCGATGCTAAAACCGGTTATCGTAGAAATCACCACATGCTTTTCTGTAAGCAGATGTTTGACATCTTCAAGGATTTTGGCAAAATGCCCTGGTTGAACTGCAAATATTAAAACATCCGATTGTTTAACAGCTTTCTCGTTATCTGAGGAGACCGTGACGTTTCCGTACTTTTCAAAATCCTTGATGCTCTCAATATTACGTTTTGTCAGGAACATAGTTGTTGCACCATTGCTATGCAATACACCTTTTGCTATGGATAATCCTAAATTACCTGCTCCTATTATGGCTATTTTCATTGTTTTACTATTTTACTTTTTAATATTTCTGTATGCTACTTTTTACCCGGTTTAAAAAACGCCTGCCTTTAAACTAAGTCCGTCCCCTTCATCAAAACCAAACATAAGGTTCATATTTTGTACAGCCTGTCCGGATGCACCTTTTAAAAGATTATCTATTGCTGATGTTATTAAAAGAGTATCCTCATGTTTGTGAAGATGAATATGGCACTGATTGGTATTTACAACTTGTTTTAGATGAATAGGCTCCTCAGTTACCTGGGTAAACAACGCATCAGAATAAAACGAATTATAGAGCTCTATTGCTTCTAATTCTGAAGCGCTATATTTGGTATAAGCGGTAGCGAGTATACCTCTTGTAAAATTCCCTCGATTGGGCAAGAAAAATAATTCTCCGGTATTTGGCTGCAAAGAAAACAGACTTTCATTGATTTCACCGAGATGCTGGTGAGTAAATGGTTTATACCAGGAGACATTATTGTTTCGCCAGCTAAAATGAGAAGTGCCGGAAGGGCTTACCCCGGCGCCGGTACTGCCGGTAATTGCGTTGACATGAACTGTATTCCCCAGCAGCTCTTCTTTTGCCAAAGGAAGTAATGCAAGCTGAATCGCAGTGGCAAAGCAACCCGGATTGGCAATGAATTGGGAATTTTGGATATTACTTTTATTTAATTCAGGCAGGCCATAAGTAAAATCTTTTCCTTCAAAACTAGCATCCTTTTTAAGTCGGAAATCGTTACTAAGATCAATGATTTTAGTCTCTGAAGAAAAGGTATTCTCGCGAAGGAATTTACTCGAATTCCCATGTCCCAGACATAGAAAAACAACGTCTACCGCCGCATTTACCGATGCGCTAAACTTCTGTTCAGTAACACCCAGAAGATCCGGATGTGCTGTAGTCACTTTTTTGCCCGCCCTTGTTGTACTGTAGACAAAATCAATTTCCACAGAATGATGATTTAGCAAAATCCTAATCAGTTCTCCTCCGGTATAACCGGAACCTCCTATTATACCCGCCTTAATCATGATTTTTATTTACGTGGTTACTAATTTTTCCCGGATTGGAAAGAATTTTGATGAAGCCTTTCGCTTCTTCAGCGGTCCAACCTTTATTCATTTCGCCATAACTACCAAAAGAGGCATTCATAAGGTCGTGTTCCGAGGATACGCCATTTAATTCAAATCTGTAAGGATGTAAACTAACAAATACATCACCTGACACATTTTTTTGAGTATCTGTGAGAAAAGCCTCAATATTCCGCATTACTTCGTCCAAATAATTCCCTTCGTGTAACAACATGCCATAGAAATTTCCTAATTGATCTTTTTGAAATTGCTGCCATTTACTCAGAGTATGTTTTTCGAGCAGGTGATGTGCCTTTATTGTAATCAGCGCAGCTGCTGCTTCAAAACCTACTCTTCCCTTAATTCCGATGATAGTATCTCCAACATGAATATCCCTGCCTATGGCATATTGTGAAGCTATTTCCTGAAGTTTTGTGATAAGCTCAACCGGATGATCTTCATGATCATCCAGGGCCGTTAACTCCCCCTTTTTAAATCTGAGTTTTAGATCTATGGAAGTTGTTGCTGTAGCCTGACTCGGATAGGCAGAGTTAGGCAGTGGCAGATTAGAGCTTAAAGTTTCGTCCCCTCCAACAGAGGTGCCCCATAGTCCTTTGTTGATAGAATATTTTGCTTTTTCCCAGGAATATTCAACACCATTTTCCTTTAAATAGGCAATCTCTGTTTCTCTCGATAATTTATTATCTCTTATAGGAGTAATTATTTGAATTTCTGGTACCATGATCTGAAAGATCATATCAAACCTAACCTGATCATTACCCGCTCCTGTACTGCCATGTGCAATATATTTTGCTCCGATTTTTTTGGCGTATTTCGCAATTTCTATGGCCTGTACAATACGTTCAGCACTTACAGAAAGCGGATACGAATTATTCCTAAGTACATTGCCATAAATCAGATACTTCACCACTGTGTCGTAGAAGGTATGTACTCCTTCTATTGAAGTGTATGTTGTGGCGCCCAGCTGTATTGCTTTTGCCTTGATCTCGGCTATTTCTTCCTTTGAGAAACCACCTGTATTAACACTTACCGCATGGACCTCAAATCCTTTCTCACTGGATAGGTATTTGGCACAATACGAAGTGTCTAAACCACCGCTATAAGCTAAAACTAACTTGCTCATTTCTTTCCTTTTTTTAAGAACAATTGTTCCTTAATACTTTTTAACCTTTTAAATGCTTTACTATTGACCTTGTCTTTTTTAATTTTTATTTTGTGTAATGGATCGTAAAGCATTCCTGTACACAGGCACATCTTTTTATCCGTGCGGGTAAGAACATCAAAATTTTTACAAGTCTGACATCCTTTCCAGAAATCGGGATCATCTGTTAGTTCTGAAAACGTTACCGGTTTATAGCCCAACTCATAATTCATTTTCATTACCGCAAGACCGGTAGTTATACCGAATATTTTAGCCTCTGGAAATTTTTTTCTTGAAAGTTCAAATATTGCGTTTTTAATTTTTTTGGCCAGTCCCTGATTTCTGTAATCAGGGTGAACAATAAGTCCGGAATTAGCGACAAACTTCTTATGCCCCCAGACCTCAATATAACAGAAACCTGCAAATACCTCGCCTTCGAGAGCAATAACCGCATTGCCATTTTCCAGTCGTTTGATGATGTATTCAGGAGATCTTTGAGCGATACCCGTTCCTCTGACTTTAGCTGATTCCGTAATGGTATCGCTGATTATCTGAGCGTATTTGATATGTGATTCATTAGCAATTAAGATTTCCATTGCCAAGTGTCTTTAATGAATAAATGCGAATTTGTTGTGGATTTTGCAGAAATGGACTCACCTATTTCCAATATTGGAACGCACCCTTACGGGCGACGACGAGTAGGAACAAAAGCAGCGGCCGAAAGGGCAGCTGGGGAGAATATCACTATGTGTGCTTTTGTTATCATTGAATGTCAAATGTACAAATTAAATTGAACTATCATAATTTGACGCTCAATTTTTACGAAATAGTATTTTAGGTCCTTTTAATCTGAGAAATTCATAGGCCAGGAATCCGAACACTATGAAATATTCAATAAACAGCAGGCCCAGATTTTCGGTGTATTCGGGATTACCATAGGCTGCATAGCTTAAAATGATCATAGCAGACCAAAATAAAGGGAACCTAATATCTGTGTATAGCGTCAGTAAAATAAGAAATATGATATACCAGGGATGTACAATTGTAGACAGAAAATAATAGCTCGCTAGGATTATAAGCATGGATCCCAACAACACCGATAAATTTTGGTTTTTCCTAAAAAAGGTCAGCAGCAACACAACCGCAATTGTAATATAGGGTGTTATTTTTCCGTAAGACTTGATAAGTTCCCACGGTTTCGCCTCTAACTGGAGGGCAATTTTTTTCACAACATTATAAATGCTCGCATTAAATTCAAAGTTAGAGAACCAAAGTCCGACTGTCTGAGTGTAGTTGTCGATGAATTCCGGGGTATAAAAGGGTAGGAGTAAAGCAAGGGTTACAACACCAATAACTGAATAAAACATAAGGCTTTTCTTTAAGCCAAAATATTTTAAAAAAAGTGGCAGGAACATTAGTGGTATTAATTTCATGGAAATGGACAAGGCATATAAAACTGCTGCCCATAGCCATTTATGAACAGAAAGAAGATAGATAGACCAGATAAAGAAAAACAGCATTACCCCTTCAAAATGAAGATTTCCTGCCAGTTCTATAATAATCAATGGATTCAGGAAATACCAGAAAATCAGATGGGGGGAACGATTGAGTTGTTTAAGTAATTTTCTACCAAAATAAAAGATTCCGATATCTGCTAAAATGACGATCAGTCGTATTGTGATTATTGCACCCAGAATATTTTTACTGCCAAAGTATGCTCCAATGCTAAACAGGAATTGATTCAGGGGAGGATAATTACTAAAATGCCTTGCACTCAGCTCACCCATTCCCTCATGCAATAGCTGTGCATTACTGATGATAAGATCGCTTCGTACTACAAGGTCATCTGGCAGGTGTAAATAAGGGTTTATCCCGTTCAGAACCAGCTGACCGTCCCAAATAAATCTGAAGAAATCCTGAGAAAGTACAGGAGTTGAGAGCAGAAAAACCAGCCGAAAGATTATCCCTGCGATTAAGAGAAATTTGAAATTCCATTTTTCGAATTGTATCAATTTAAAACAGAAGAAAAACAGTGCTGCAAATAATGCAAATAGTTTAACAACATCTGTTCTAACAAGGTCATATCCAAAGATAAAATACATCAGGGAGGAGACCAAAATCAAGAGGATGGGCAATCTGTGAAGTTTCCAATATGAGGCAATCCGGTTGGTCATCGTTCCTTGGTGTTTGGATTTTTCCAGGAACCGAAAGATAATTTAATTTTTGAAAATTTCAGGGAATGATTTCCATTCTGGCGTTGAAGATAGACAAGGATAGCGTATTCCGCAAATTAATAATCGAAGGATCATCATGCAATTAAATACAGCAGAATCAATATGTTCTGAGCAGGGGATTAACTCAGATTGAAGCGTATAAAATTTTACTTCAGATCAGCTAATTAATCCTAAACTCGCGCTGTAAGTGATTTAAAGAAAACAAATCCAAATCCCATAAATAACATTAGATGAAAAGGGAATAAACCAAAATCATTTAATGGAATTGCACTATACATTCCAAAGAGGAAATATACCATTAGCCCAAACTCCAATATCATATTGGGAGATAATTTTTTAGCGAGGTATTTGTTATCCTTCCAACTATCCGTCAGACTGTTGAGGTTAAACTTTGGTGTACGGACAAACTCACTTCGTTTCCCCATATGACCTTCCAGGACGGCGATAGAATTATGTAATGAAAAGCCAAGCGCTACTGAGAAAAATGTAAAAAACAATTTTATATAGTCTATAAAATTATCAAAACTGCTTCCCTGAATACTTTTATATGTAAACCAGTAGCAGATAAACAAAATTATCGTACTCAGTACAAAAAAGCTAAGCATAGTAAAAACAGTATCGAACTGAGGAAATATTTCTTTAATATACATTGTTGGGATACTCAGTAAGGATACCAGAAAGACACAAAGGAACATACTGCTGTTTAACAAATGCATTACCCCGTGAAATTTCGTTTTAAATGAGATGTTTTTTGCTGTAATTACGCTCCAGACAGTTTTTCTAAAGTTTTCTGCTCCTCCTTTATTCCATCTGAACTGCTGAGAACGGGCTGCACTGATTACAACCGGAAGTTCCGCGGGAGTTTCAACGTCTTCAAGATATTTGAATTTCCAGTTTTTTAACTGAGCCCTGTAACTTAAATCAAGATCCTCGGTGAGCGTATCTCCTTCCCAGTTACCAGCATCGAGGATACATTCTTTCCTCCAAATCCCGGCTGTACCATTAAAATTGATGAAATGCCCCTTAGAATTTCTACCCACCTGCTCTAATGTAAAATGTGCATCCAGTGCAAATGCCTGTATTTTTGTTAAGGTGGAATAGTCTCTGTTAATATGTCCCCAACGGGTTTGAACCACACCAATTTCTTCATCCTTAAAGTAGATGACAGTTTTTTTCAACCAATCTGAGGCTGGCAGGAAATCCGCATCGAAAATCGCCACAAAATCGCCTTTAGCAATTTTAAGACCTTCTTTAAGGGCTCCAGCTTTAAAGCCTTCCCTATTTTCGCGCCGAATATGCTGAATGTCCAGGCCTTGTTCCTTGAGTATCTTTATCTGCTTCGCAGTATCGATAACACTGTCGTCAGTCGAATCATCCAATACCTGAATCTCCAATTTACTCTGGGGATATTCTATTTTAGCAATATTTTCTAACAAACGCTCCATCACGTACTCCTCATTGTAAATAGGAAGTTGAATGGTGACAAATGGAATTTCTTTTGGATCCAGAAGATTAAACTTTGGAGCCACTTCATTACTTTTTTTCTGACTTAGATAATTGACCAAAAGGTTCAATTGTGCCAGACTGTAAAAGAAAATCAATAACAGTGCAATACTGTAGATTCCCATGATGATGTAAGCAATAATTATTCCCATATTACCTTAAGCTATATTTAAATATCCAACCCAGGATTTTTACGCCTGCAAATATACTACCTTTTACTGTACCTGATACCTTTGAAACGCCAATTCTTTTCTTATAACGTACTGGTACTTCGGTATATGTCAATTTCTTTTTTAGTGCTTTTAATTGCATTTCCACTGTCCACCCATAGGTTTTGTCTTCCATCTGCAAAAGGAGCAACTTGTCATACTTTATAGCTCTAAACGGTCCAAGGTCTGTATATGTTGCCCCAAAAAGTGATTTCATCAGAAAGGTGGCCAACCAATTGCCAAATATCTGCTGAGGTGTCATGCTGCCATCTTCTCTTAGTCTCTTTGCGCGGGCACCAATTACAAAATCAATGTTGTCGTTTAGTATTGGCGCTACTATTTTAGAGAGTTCTTCAGGATAATCAGAATAGTCTCCGTCAATAAATACGATTATATCAGGGGTATTGGATTGTTCTCCGATGTAATGCATTCCTTTCAGACATGCATAACCATACCCTTTTCTATGTTCAGAGAGGACAGTTGCCCCTGTTTTTCTGGCATTTTCGATGGTTTTGTCGGTGGAGTTATTACTGACTACAATAATTTCGGAGACGATATCAGGAATTTCTTCGACAACCCTGGCAATAGAATCAGCTTCATTAAATGCCGGTATGATGACTTTGATGTTTGTCATATACTTATTTTATGTAAAAATATGTAGATTTTAATCAAATAGTAGACGTCAGTTTATTTTGAAACTAACAAATTGTGCCACGGAAGGAAAATTGTCAAAATTTAGTATAAATGATATTTTAGAATATAATTCCCAATCCCCCGCTAGATAAGTTTGTACAAAACATCGTTTACTACAAAGGATATAGCCCCGGGCATAAAATGGAACGGTTTTTCCCGGATGGAACGTCCAATTTATTTTTGATTAACAAGATCCATCAGGTCTACATCATTGCCGAGAAGTACCTGATTACCATCAATTCTACCCTTCAATGGTCCGTTTTCTAACTTCAAAACACCTCTGGGACACACGGCAGAGCAAATACCACAACCCACACAACTGGAACGTACAATATTTTCTCCTTTTTGGGCATATGCCCTCACATCGATCCCCATTTCGCAATAAGTAGAGCAATTTCCACAAGAAATGCACTGCCCGCCATTTGTTGTTATCCGAAATCTGGAAAACAACCGTTGCTGAAACCCTAAAATAGCTGCCATCGGACAACCAAACCTGCACCATACCCTACTGCCAAAAATTGGATAGAAGCCTACTCCAATAACACCAGAAAACACCGCTCCAATAAGAAAGGCATATGTTCTTCGTAATGTTTCAGCTTTAAATAAAAATACATTTCCATTGCCGCTATAAAAGTGAAATACGACAAGGGCCATAATAATTACAAAATAACCAATTGCACCATACTTCGCATCCTTTTGCAATTGATCCCTTTTAAAAACCATTACCAGGATAAAAACTAAAGTGAGAATTGCAGCAGAACCCATCAGAAAAATATCTTTTGTCAGCCAGTACTTACTCGTATCATTCCCTAAATAAGAATAGATCACAGCTATTGTCATCAGGGTTACAAAAACCACTACACTGTGGACAACCCATCGTTCAACCTTCCACGCCGAGAGGCTTTTATCACTCAAATGCCGAAAGGCATCCCCTGCAGTTTCTGCCAGGCCACCACAGCCGCATACCCATGAACAGTACCATCTTTTTCCGTAGAAATATGTTAATACAGGCGAAATCACAAAAATAGATACTACGCCAAAAATAAGCATTGCCATTCCTACATCCCCGGCATCAATAAAACTGTTTACTCTGTATCTTTCAAAATTGTAATAATTAAGAGGCCATATATTTTTTAGGTCGTAATAAGGAAGTTTTCCATTAAGGCGCGCCATAATCTCAGGGATCAGGAAAGCAAAGGCGGTTTGAAAAAACATAACACTTATAGTTCGGATTATTTCATATCTGTTGTGTCTGTATTTCCACATAAATTTGACACCAAAAGCCAGTATTGCTACAGTATAAAGTGTTCCGTATACGAACCATTGACTGGCAGCATTTCCGCTCAGGGCTTTACTCAAAGGATCAAATAGTGCAATTATCCCACCATTTTCACCGTCATTTACAAGACCCATATATTCTGGGAAGAAATAGAGTATTATATAAAATCCGGTTATAAAAATTCCAAGTAGCCAACCCCATAGACCCCTTGCGGAGAGCGACATAAAAAACACACCGTCGTTCTTAATTCCTTTGAGCTTATCTCCATATGTAGCCTTACTAAACCATATAGTTCCGGCAGTTATAAGGACAAGGGAAATACTTAACCACATTCCTTTATTGGGGAAGTCCGTATTGAAAAAAGCAAGGAGCAATATAGACAAGCCGGCCAACCCGGTTAAACTGGCAATCTTTTGCTGAGGGTTGAGCGTTTTAGGCGGTTCTCCTGTTAAAGACATATTCTTTTGTACGTTGCTCATAATTATGCCGGTGTGAGTGAGGTTTGAAATGACTTTTGGATTTCCTTCTCGTATTTTATGTAGAATTCAGGATCAAAATTGGACCTGCTTAGATTGGCTATAACATAATCGATATCGCGATTCTCGGTCAGCCATTGGTCAAAGATTTCATGTCGCATACGGATGCCAAAGGTGTTGATGCCTAAAAATTGGCGGGTGTTTATGTCATAAGCTATGGTAATACAAATTTTTTCAGTCGCATGTCTCCAATGAAAATGGGATTCGTAATCCTTTTTACCCGATGTACTGAACACCCATCCATAAGTCTGGTATTCTATGTCCAGGAATTTAGCCGAGTTAAACCAATGACCCGGTTTATATTCTATTCTGTTGCCACAAATGGTTTGTGCTACTGTTTCACCCATCATCCTACCGGTATACCAAACCGCTTCAATTGGTCTGCGATTACCAATAGGTTGCCGTTGTTCTGCGCAATCACCAATCGCGTAGACTCCGGCTATATTGGTTTCCAGAAATCTGTTAACCTTCACCCCCCGCCCAACTTCTATTCCGGAATCTTTGAGGAAATTTATATTTGGTGATACCCCCGGGGTTATGCCAACCAGATTGCATTCTATGGTTTCACCCCTGTCTGTTGTGACCGCTCTGGCTCTGCCATTTTCATCGGCAAGTATTTCAATAAGGTTGGTTGCTAGTTTTAGATCAATATGGTGCTCCAATATATGTTCATTAATCATTTTTGATTCACCATCAGGAAGCACCCCATTCCAAAAATTCTTTTCTCTGACCAAAAGCGTCACTGGGATTTCTCTGCTCCGCAACATTTCGGCCAATTCAATTCCAATTAGTCCGCCCCCTACAATTACTGCTCGTTTACAAACACTTTTGTTCGGGGCATTTTGCTCTAGCAGGTCCAAATCTTGCTTGGAATACAAGCCCTGCACCCCGTGAAGATCTTGCCCTGGCCACCCAAACTTATTAGGCTTCGATCCTGTTGCTATTATGAGTTTGTCGTATTCCAGAATTCTGGAATTTTCGAGAAGTAATTTCTTTTTTTTAGTATCGACCTGATTAACATAAGCCCGTACCAGTTCAATATTGTTTTTGTCCCAGAACCAATCTTCATAAGGTTTGATATGTTCAAAATTCATATGTCCCATATAGACGTACATCAGGGCTGTCCTGGAAAAGAAGTGGTCGGTTTCCGCTGAAACAATAATAATCCGCTTGTCTGAAAGTTTTCTAATATGCCGGGCTGCAGTTACTCCGGCAATTCCATTTCCAATAATGATTATGTTTTCCATGAAAATAAAAAAAGGTAATTGTGCTTTAGGTCGGGGAATAACCAGAAAACTTAATGTGTAAGTTATAATTTATTTTTTAGAAAAGCGGATGCCCTTTTCTAAGGCGTTTGAAAAAAACTGGAGAGATTTTCCTGAATATTGAGATAGTGTAAAGGCCAGATTTGAAATTTCTTTCATTTCCAATTGAACCGAAGTTATTCGGAAAACTAAAGGAGTTCAGTGACTTAAGGTAACTTTTAACACAGGATTATCAGCTAATTATTAATAAAACATTTTAAATACGCTATTTTAGAAGTCTCAATTAGGAACTTTGATGAGAAAAACAGGACTACTTCTGCTGTGCTTAATTCAGCTTTCATGCAGCAGTCAGAAATCCGCGAAGATCAATGGGGTGAGTTTCGTGGCATCTAGAAACCAAGTGGTTCAGAAGCATGTTGACCAAGTACTTAAAGTTCATGCCAACCACGCTGCCATAATGCCATTTGGATTTATAAGGGATGTTAATTCACCTGAAATCATTTTTGATACCGACAGACAATGGTTTGGCGAAACAACAGAGGGCGCAAAACAGTACATAAACCTGTTGAAAGAGAATGGTATCAAAGTCATGATAAAACCCCATATCTGGATAAGCAACGGAGTTTTTACCGGGACTTTAACCATGAGAACAGAAGAAGAATGGAGCGCGCTGGAAACCTCATATGAGAAGTACATAATGGCCAGTGCTAAACTTGCCCAGGAGGTTAATGCCGAACTACTTTGCATTGGTACAGAGCTGGAAAAGTTTGTTGAGAACAGACCAGACTATTGGATTGGACTAATTGGTAAAGTTCGTGAAATTTACGACGGAAAACTTACCTATGCAGCCAATTGGGACGAATATAAGCGAACTCCTTTTTGGGGAGAATTGGATTATATCGGTGTTGATGCTTATTTTCCCTTATCCGAAGAAAAGACACCAACCGTAGAACAATTGAAACAGGGATGGCAGCCCTGGAAAGAGAAGATCAGCGCTATCTCGGCAGAATTTAACAGGCCTGTTTTGTTTACAGAATTTGGTTATAGAAGTATGGATTATACCGCTAAAAAACCATGGCTGGTAGATAGAAGTGAGCAAGACATTAATATGGTAGCTCAGGTAAATGCCAAAAAGGCAATCTTTGAAGAATTTTGGTCAGAAGATTGGTTTGCTGGCGGTTATGTTTGGAAATGGTTTATCAATCACGAAAATGCGGGAGGAGGTAAAGACAATAGATTTACACCTCAGAACAAACCGGCACAGGAAGTTATCGGTTACTTCTTTCAACGACATTAAAACATAGCGATGCGTGGTAGGGTTTGTACATAGACCTGATTCAGGCGCTGAATAGAACTCCAAAACCCCTGTTAATGGCATAGTTTTTGGATTTAGAAAGTATTTTTGATAATCTTTGTATTAAATTTTTATTGTGAAGTTGTTTTCGGGCTTAGTTTTGACAATAATGTTATTTGGACTTGTAACCGTTAACGGTCAGGATTCCTTACAAATTGCAATTGCAGAAAAGGGTGATGGTATATATTCACTACTCAGAAAGCAAGGTGTAAATCCCTATGAATTATACGACGATTTCGTTGCATTAAACAGAAATAATCTAAGGGATAGTGTACATCTGTTTGAGGGCCTGGCCTATAAATTGCCAACTATAGTCGTTAAAACAGAGAATATACCAAGGATAAAGACTGACACCAAATCCGTGGCTGGAGTTACTTATCCCATATTTGGAGAAGATCATGAAATAATAGAGATAAAAAGTGAGCGCCTCAAGGGTACCGTTTATTACTTGATTTCTGGTCATGGCGGCCCTGACCCGGGAGCAATGACAACCTATGTCAGCACTTCTATTTCTGAAGATGAATACGCTTATGATGTGACGCTTCGCCTGGCCAGGGAATTGCTTTCCCATGGCGCTATGGTCTATGTAATTGTAAGAGATCCGAATGATGGTATCCGGGATGATAGAATTCTTGAAATGGACAAGGATGAAGTGACTTACCCAAATGATAAAATTCCTTTAAATCAGTTGGCCCGACTAAAACAACGCGTAAGAGCGGTTAATAAGTTATTCCAAAAACATAAAGGACAACATCAGCGCCTAATTGTTACCCATGTTGATAGCCGAACCAAAGGACAGAATATAGACGTTTTTTTCTATCATCATGAGAAAAGCCGAAGCGGTAAAAAGCTGGCTGAAAGTATTCACAAAACCTTTCAGAAAAAGTATAAAAAGTACCAGCCTAACAGAACATACACGGGAACATTCGAAGATAGAAGTAGCTTGTATATGGTTAAGAATACCTATCCGGCGATGGCCTATATTGAAATTGGAAATATTAGAAACAAAAAAGACCAGCGGCGCATTCTGGATCCAGATAATCGTCAGGCTCTGGCCAAATGGATCAGTGAGGGTGTAATCCTGGATTATGAAAAATAGGTGATATTAGACCCCACAGCAATCAGACTATCACATTTTTCCTGTAATACTCATATAATTTTTCGGGCCCTGCACCTAAATAGTGATTCAGGTGTATTATTCCAAAATGATATTGTAATTGTACTATCCCTCTGTCTTCATATCTTCTTGCGGAGGTCCGAACCTGTTGGGGGAGAATTTTAAAACAGGTCTTTTTATACAACCTGCCAATAAATTCGTTATCCTCATAAACAAGGTAATCTTCATTAAAACCTCTGGCTTTAAAAAATAATTCTCTGCTGATAAATAGTGATTGATCTCCACCGCGACATAGGGTATGGTTTACTCTGCTGAACCAGGCGAAAAATTTTAAGAATCGACTATTGCTATCAAACCTCATTTGAAAACAACCTACCTCATGTTTATCTCTAATAGCATTAAGTATACGCTGATCAAAGTGTTTAGGTGGTAGGGTGTCTACATGTAAAAAGTATAATATTTCTCCTTTTGCGTTTTTTGCACCTAGGTTCATTTGTTTTGCTCTGCCTTTGGGCGAATGAATTACGGAAACACCATTATCCCTGGCAATTTTGACCGTTTTGTCCGTGCTCCCTCCATCAACTATCAGGATTTCTTTGATAAGGTTTGGTGTACTGTTTTGCCTCAGATAATGCAATACCTTTACTATTGAATTTTCTTCATTCAGAACGGGAATAATTACGCTAATGGAGGCGTTATTTGATTTCATTCAGATTCCAGTTGTATTTTAAATATTCAATCTTGGCATCGCTCTCAATATTTTTACTGGTATATGCATTGATGTATGCTACCAGGGCATTATTGTTGGTAAAATCTTTTTTGTACCATTTGAAAATGTTGGATAGTTGTAGCCTGCCTTCGGTAATTATATTACGGGTATTGTCGTTTATAAAATCCTTTGTTGCCTGCTGCAACTGCGATTCCATTTTGTGAGCAACAAATGCTTCATTGAGTAGCTTTGGACAAGAAAAAGAAGCACAATTAATGGCAAAATGAATTCTGGGTTCGTTCATTTTTCGCAATATCTTATGCTCTATATGTCCCAATGACAGCAAATCGGTCCCTACTTTTACCCATTTTTTACCCCATGGACCGTTCAGGTTTTTGATGCTGTTAATGGGATAATTATCCAGAATCAATTTTACAGTAGCGGCATTGTAAAGATTGATGTAATACGCCAGCAGTACATTTTTATCTGTGCCCTCAACCGGCACGTTCTTAGCTAAATAGGATAAATATTCCTCCAGAGATTTTGCGTCATTTTTAAACTTATTATAGTCGACATTACCGGTTGTGTCCACATACTTTTTCAGTAAATCATTCCATATGCTGTGATCCACGGCTTGTTCCTCTTCGAATTTAAAAGAAGGTTTAAAAGATCCGCTAAGCTCATTGTCCATTGGCCTTTTTGATGCATCAATTTCAAAACTCATTTTATTATGCTCGTTATAGGAAATCAAAATACAGGCGGTGATTAAGAAAACTCTAAAAACCATATTAACAACTTTGCAATTTTAATTTAATTCTTTAATCAATTCTTTAAACAATCGAATCATTTTTGGTTCTGTCTTTCCTGCAATCTCAATAATCTCATTAATATTTACCGGTTTAAGATTATCCGGATCGCATTCGTCTGTTAATACTGAAACCGCTAGTATAGGTAGTCGTAAATGATTGGCTACAATTACTTCCGGAACCGTACTCATTCCCACCACGTCGGCTCCAAGGGTTTTAAGCATACGGTATTCTGCCTTTGTTTCTAATTGCGGACCAAAAACGGAAGCGTATATCCCCCGCCTAAGGACAATTCCGTTTTCCTCAGCGATTTTCAGCAGGGATTTCCGCATGCTCAGGTCGTATGGTTCTATCATATCCACAAATCTGTCTCCAAATTCAGCAACATGTTTAAATGCCAGAGGAGAACCGCCTTGTAGATTTATATGGTCTTCGATGAGCATTATATCGCCTTTTTTATAGTTGAGGTTAATGGCCCCTGCAGCATTCGAAATAAAAAGTTTTTTGATACCCAGTAAATGCATCACGCGAATAGGGTAAGTTATGTCGATTAGGTCGTATCCCTCATATAAATGAAACCTGCCCTGCATTACAACTACTTTTTTCCCTTCCAACTTTCCATAAACCAGTTTCCCGGAATGGAATTCGACAGTCGCAAGAGGAAAAAATGGGATATGATGGTAATGCGCTTCAATAGGATTGGCTATTTCTTCCACTAATTTACCAAGTCCTGTGCCAAGTACAATGCCTATTTCCGGAGTGTCAAACCCTTTTTTTTTGAGATAGGCTGCAGATTCTTCAAGTTGTTTTTTCGTCATCATTCAAATGTTTTAAAAATGGCATGAAAGCAGTAGTGTCTTTAATATCCTCATAGGTATCCACATCGTTTCGGGTTTCCAGCAGCGCAATTTTTTCATTTTTAAGGTCCTTAATTGTCGCTGAAAGTACAGAAGAAGTACCCCAATATTTATTTTGAAATAGTGCTTTCTTAAGACTTTTCATGCCTAACAAATAGTAACCGCCATCCTGCGCAGGACCAAGCACAAAATCATTCTTTTTCAAGGCATCAAATGCATATCGAAGATCCTTTTCGGAAAGATCGTGCATATCACTACCAATAACTATTATACGGTCATAGCCTTCACTGAAACCACGGCTAAAGGCATTGAGCATTCGTATTCCCAAATCCTCACCTTCCTGAAGTTTTTTATCAAATAATTCATCCGGCCAAATATCATTTCGCCAAATGGATTCCGAATAATATACTGTCTTGTCGGTATCCAGATTTCTGGTAATGCTGACGGTATGATTCAGGAGGAATTTATAGACCTCCAGGGCTGCATTATCCCCAATTGTTGTTGCAAGCCGGGTTTTGCATTTGCCGAGTTCGGGATTTCGGGTGAATATAAGCAGCAGGTCTTTTGAATCTGTCAAGGGCTTAAATTTTCATTTTTCAAATATGGAATAATTCTGTTGTAAATTACCGATGCTCTTCTTTTTTATTACCATATACCTTTACAGCATTGGTCAATAATTTACCCCATTTCTTACTAAAAGCATGGACGGCATCCGTTTCTTTTCCTTGCGAGTCATATATGGGATATCCTTTGTTTTTCCATTTAAAAATTCCACCATATAGGTTTTTAACATCAGTAAATCCGGCTTTGATCATTTTTTCTCCGATAATTTCAGATCTAACTCCAATTGAGCAGTATACAACTACTGATTTGTCTTTGTTTGGGAAGTATTTTAAAACACTGTCTATACTAAACTCTTTATGACCCACCCAGACAGCTTCCTTAAGATGGCTTATTTCATATTCTTCTTTTTCCCTTGTATCTAAAAGAATTACCTCGTTCAATTTGAGCTCTGCAACAGAGACATAAGGGACACTTCCTTTATTGAATCTGCGGAGTTTTTTATCAATATCATCCTGCGCACTTCCTGTTGTTATCAGGAAGATTACTAGCAGAGCACACTTAAAAATTTGCATTTTGAAGTCTTTATTGCAGTGTTAAAGATACTATTTTGTCGGTTTTGGCAGGGAAGGCTAACGGCAATTTTAAGTATAAAAATAAAGGTTATTTTTATGGATATAAATAAAAGAGATGAGATCGTCCGCAAGCGCGCTATTTTTGGGTTTTTTAATTTTAGGAATATCGGCATGCAAGGATAAATCAAAAGAAATAGCACCCAAAGAAATTGCTGAAGTGAAAGAAAGTAAATATACAGAAAAGTACAGACCTCAATTTCATTTTACGCCTCAGGAAAAATGGATGAATGATCCTAACGGATTAGTTTATAATGATGGCGTATATCACCTTTTTTATCAATACTATCCCGAAGATATAGTTTGGGGGCCCATGCACTGGGGTCATGCAATAAGCAAAGATTTGGTTTTTTGGGAACACAAACCAGTAGCCCTGTACCCTGATGAAAAAGGAATGATTTTTTCGGGAAGCGCAGTAGTGGATAAAATGAATTCTTCGGGCTTTGGAACCGCTGAAAACCCGCCACTGGTTGCTATTTTCACCTACCATAACATGAAGGGCGAAAAGGAGGGAAAATTGAATTATCAAACACAAGGCATTGCTTTTAGTTTGGACAACGGAGAGAGCTGGGAAAAGTATATTGATAATCCGGTAATAACAAATCCGGGTATCAAGGATTTCAGAGATCCAAAAGTATTTTGGCACGAGGCTACGGAGCGTTGGATACTGGTTTTAGTAGCAGGGGATCATGCACAATTTTACAATTCTACCGATTTGAAATCCTGGGAATTTATGAACGAGTTCGGCAAGGATATGGGAGCCCATGGAGGTGTGTGGGAGTGTCCGGATTTATTCCCATTAAAAGTAAACGGTGATGGCCCGGAAAAATGGGTATTAATCATCAGTATTAATCCCGGGGCCCCCAACGGTGGAAGTGGCACACAATATTTTATCGGAGATTTTAATGGCACAACATTTACTACAAATCAAAAGAATGCAAAATGGCTCGACTGGGGCACAGACAACTATGCCGGAGTCACTTATAACGAAGTACCGGAAAATGGCAGAATATTTATTGGATGGATGAGTAATTGGACGTATGCCCGTGATACACCCACGGAGAAATGGCGAAGTGCTATGACAGTTCCCAGGGATTTATCGCTGAGAAGTTATGGAGAAGAAATTACACTGGTGAATTATCCCATTAGCAGTTTGGAAACTATTTTTAAGTCGGAGGGCGCAAAAAATTTACAATTGACTTCCAGGGGTGTCGACAGTATCAAATTTGATCATTTTAACCAGGCAGAGATACGTTTTACGACAAAGGCGAAAGATTTTGAAATGAGCTTTACCAACACAGAGAAAGAAGAGGTGAGGCTGATTATGGATAGCAAAGCTAAAACCTTTTCTTTGGACAGAACAAATTCTGGCAAAACTGATTTTCAGCCAGATTTTGCCAGCAAAATTCAACAAATGCCAATTCCGGATCTGCCGGAACAGGAAATTGAATTCAGAATATTAATGGACTGGTCTTCCATTGAAATATTCATAAACGAAGGGCAGTATGTAATGACCACTCAAATATTCCCCAATGCCAACTATAATGTTCTACGTATTTTGAATCCTGTTGAATGGCCCTTAACAATCAATAACTTAGAGGTAAGTACGGCAGAATCTATATGGGAACAGCCATAATTTAAATGGCCCAATAGATCCGAATTTACAGGGCAAAAACCTTATGGTCAATGTCTTATGATCTAAAGAATTACTGATGTTCTAAAATAATCCTTTCTTTTTTTAGTTATACTATTTCCCGGGGCAGAGTAATTAAAAATGAATAGTCTCCATTTCCTGCCTCAGATTATTTTATTGATTTTAGTATTCGTACATCACAATCCCAAATCTGATGAGAATAAATTTGCTGCTTTTCTGTGTGCTATTAGGCAACTTTATATATGCCCAAAGAGTTATTGTGCCAGATCAGGAGTTACTCTATCCTTTTTTAAATGATCCTTCTTATATTGGAGAAGGTCAAAGAGTTCAGTTAACAGGACTCTTACAACTGTCCGATTCCGATTTTCAACATACCACCAAATGGTTGAACGCACAGGTAGCACTCTATGACAATGTTGCTTTTGGCCTGGATTACTTCAATGATTCTTTTGATTTCTATGACTATTCAACAGTAATGTTCACTACCGCTGTTAAAGTTGGTTTGGGAGAATACAACCACTATTTAAAAGTTGCAGTATCCGGGGGAGGCGAATCCAGGAAACAGGATAGCAGACCTTTGAGTATGATCCCTCCCGGGCAAAACTTTGTGGCAGATGTCACTCAAAATAACATTGAATTTATTTACAGGGCCGGAATTCACTATACCAATAGAAATGTAACTTTTGGAGGATATTTCAATAGTTTGCCTATTCAGGACATTACTTTTGATAACCAAACTCAAAATCAATTACTGCATTATAAAATTGAACAGGGTTTTACCGCATATGCACTTTACCATTGGAGGGCTGCTGATAAGATCAGGATCAGCCCGATGTTTCGCTATCTAAACTATTTGGAAGACGCTATTTATGAGGGTGCGGTCAAGGCCAATTATGCGGATAAGGCGGAGTTTAGCCTGGCTTATAAAAACGATTATTCTATTAACCCGGCTATTAGGGTACGGGTCATAAAGGCATTGGATATAGGATACTCCTATGAGAAGGCCTTGGGGTCATCAGATTTTGAAGATGTACATGGGATCAGTGCTTCCTTTAAATTCTTTATGGCCGACGAAGAAGAACCGGAATGGTTGAGGAACGTCAAGGATAATATAGAAGAAGTTGCCGAAATAAAGGAGAATAATCGAGAAGAAAAGAAAGCCGAAAGGCAGAAAAACAAGGAAGAGGCGAAAGCTTTGAAGGAAGCAGAAAAGGCAGAGCGTAATAAGGTTGAAGCAGAACCAATTGAGGAAATTGCTAAAAAAGTAACGGTGGTTGAGAAAGAAGAAGAGCAACCTGAGCCTAAAATTGCACAAGAGGAACAAGCGCCGGCCAATGCAGCACCTGAGGCCAATGCTGAAACAGGTATTTTAGCAAAAGGATTCTATATTGTTGTAGGCAGCTTTGATACATCGGTACAGGCAGAATCGTATATGAATACACTGGATAAAAGTGTATATTTCCCAAGAATGGGAAGGAAAGAAGTTGGAGGGCCATTACATGTTTACATAGATTCGGACAATGACAGCAATGAAGCAAATAAACGTTTGCGGGCACATAAGTTAGACAGGAAATTTAAGAATGTACTCCTTCTCGAGGTCCAATAAATCGGCAGATGATTTGGCAAATTGCTTGAGCTAAGATGCATTACCCGGCTGGTACTATTCATATAGCTCATTAACCATCGAGGTGGCCAGGGCCTCCAGGTCTATACCCAATTGTTCTCTATTTACTCGAAGTACTTCCTCGCTTAAAGATTTTGGTAAGAGTGCAAAACCCTCTTTAGCGCCTAATATCATTCCGGCCACCGCGGCTACCGTATCGTTGTCTCTGCCATAGTTGACAATAAATTGCATGGTCTTTTCAAAATCTCCCTTCCCATATTCGAGCGCCGTAATTAAAATTTGCCATATTTCACCGGAGTGGAATGCGATGGCCTTTTTATCCTTTTCGAGCTGATTGTATACAAAATCTTGTTGTATCCATGCCGTATTGTTCCCCTCAAAACCATCAGGTTTATTAATACCAAGCGAGTCTTTCAGATCAACATCGTCTCCTATTTCCAATTCGCGCGAAAGCCAGACACTTTTTCTGGCTGTAGTAGCAATATCTGCAGATATTCTACCTACAAGTCTGCTGTCCTGGTATCGCAAAGGATCTACAAAAATGGCAGTATTAAGGATAGAATCCATATTCCTGGTTTGCAAAGCCATGTTAGTTAGCGCTGAAACCAGGGCAGATATGTCTCTTGCATATCCAAGATCAAATAAAGTGTGGTCATAGGCTTCTGTATACGCCGCTTCCGGGTTAGGGTTAACCAGGCCAATCATAGGAGTGTAAAGCATTCCGGCACAGGACATTTCACCCCCATAGAAACGGTGCTGAGCATTAAGATATTCGGTTGTTCCCTGTTGGTAGGCAATGGCAACTCTGGCCCATTCCTTAATCCAGTCCACAGGTTCCAGTTTCGCATCAAGCGCATCTGGCTTAAGCAGAATATCTTTATTCGCAAGTTCAGAGGCAACCGACTGATAGTAGCTGCTGATAAAATCTGCAAAGACTGTCGCATTTCTGTTTGTTTTATGCTTGACAAAATATTTTACCATTAGTGACTTCCAACGTGTATCATCTGTGGTGGCTCCTGCGTTAAGGTTGTTTTCCCATGTACCTTCTGGCGACTGTACTCTTGTGGCAGGTGTAAGTCCGTTAATATAGCCGTATTGTCTTTGGATGTCTTGGCGGTGCCACATTTCGGTAGAGGCTCCCATGGCATCGCCAATAGCGGAGCCAACGAGGGCGCCCAAAACTTTGTCGTGATATTCCTCTTTGCTTAAATTGATAGTGTCCAAACCGTAGGTCAGTTTAGAAGGCGCTGTAAGCGTAAATTCGTGGGTTTGTTCCTTGCAGGAAAAAGTAAGTCCGGCAATCAATACTCCTATCGCTATTATCCAATTTTTCATTCCATTATCAGTTTTCTGGCCTGTTTTAAAAGATAGTCTTTTTCGTCAATAGTGCGGTTTAAGGGCAATTGTGCAAGTCCGACTAATCTTCTTATTATTTCAATACCTGCAACCTTTTTCACCAGATGCTTATCAATACTGCCAGTATATTTGCCGAAAATATAATCCGGCATTAACGGATCCATAGTGGCCATGATAATGTGTGCGCTCATAACTCCCAGATCGAATTCAGCAAATCCCATAAAACTAAATTCGGGGTCGATAACATAAATACTGTCATCAACAGTCATCCAACTACCTGGATAATAATCGCCATGAATCAGCACATCGCCCTGAGAAAGGTATTGAAGACCAACAGTTGCTACAATTTCTTTCAGGGTCTTATCCTTTTTGTATTGCATGGCAAGGATCTGAAGCCCAGACTGTATTTCATCCAGATGAAACCCGTTATCTTCCAGAAATGGAAGTACAAATATATGTTGGTGATTCAGTTGCCTCAATTCGGTATTCAAGGGATAATTAATCGACGGTTGTGACGTATGTATTTGAGTGATAATGGTGATCAGATTATCTAATGCTTTCTTGTGAACTTGTCTGGTACTGTATATTTGAGTCATATCTTCTACCTGACCCAAATCTTCCATCAGCAAAAGATAGTCTGCCACTTCGTAACCCAGAATTTCAGGAATATGTTTGGCGATGGCATTATTTCTGATAGTATTATAAAATTGAAATTCTACTGCGATCCGATTTAAGGGCGCAGGAATTTGCTGATATTTTTGAACAAAAGGACGCGACTGCTTTAATATAAATGAACGCTTGTTGGTCTTTAGGCGTATCACAACATTCATATTGCCATCGCCTGGCTTCTCAACGGCAAGTATTTTTTCATTGGGCAAGAGCCATTCCCTTATATTCAGATATTCCTGAAATTCAGTAACGGGTGAATCCAGATCAAAATTTATCACAATAACGCGCTTTAAATGCCATTACAAGATAAAAATATTCTGCTGGGAATAATAAACGAAAATGTGTGCCGGTTCGTCCTGGAAGTTCTTTCAATCCGAAGCTTTGATTCAGTAAAAAGAATCTATTAAGACACCAAAGGTCTTCCTTTGAGTCTCTTTTCTATCTTTTGTTTCTTCTGTGTCAATCGCTTCATCAGATCCATAAGACTGGCATCTTTGGTCTTTTTGTAGATTTCATTAATAGACAAAATTAATCTTTTGGCCTCCCTGGACGCTGCTACCCTATCACTGGTAGACATATGAGATAATGTTGTCTTCTCAAATTCCAAAGCTTCTTTAATTAATTCCATGGTAAATTTTTATATAAAGTTATTCTAAATAAGCTAAAAAAGCATAAACGTACAATAATAAGTGTTTATGGACTAATCGAGATAACCTATTTGTGATTTTTTTATGAATTTTTCTGGTAAGGGTTTAAAGAGGCGATATGCTGAAAAAGGAATTAAATCATTGAAGTGTTATAGGAATGCTGTAAGTTTTTTGAATTTGAGTGTAGAATTATGTCGTAATGACGAAAAAACAGCTAAATACCTTATGATTTAGCCGTATTAATAGGCAAAGATTTGTTGCGGGTTTCATTAGGAAATGCACAATTATAATATATCCGCCGAACTTAAGCCTAAATAAGCCCGGCGGATATTTTTATTACATCTCAAAGAATTTTGCCACTGTACAAACAAAGATCACCAGGATTAAACTGGCAATGGCAAATAAAAAGTCCCGGAATTCTCCTGTAATTTTCATAATAAAGTTTTTTAGTCAAAAGCAAATCCGGTATATACTCTGAACACAAAAGCGTAGAGTACTACTAGTAACATTACAAAGCTGAACCAGGCAAATACCCGAAAATAATTTCGAATCACGTAATTCCCCAGGTTTCTAAAAGCATCAGCATAAATCTCTTTAAATAGTAGAATTGTTTTCATATGTAAAATTTTGAGGTTATTGAACAAAGTTGCGGCCTTATTTAGTATCATATTAGAATACTCGATATGGTATAGGCAAAGTATCGATGAAATGCATCTTGTCGATCGTTCCCCGAGATAATTGGATTTTGAGCGATAGCTACTTAATTGTGTTGTTTAGATAAACCGAACAATATTGGGGATGATTGTTCAATTAACAATAAGCAGTAAACAGTAAACACGAGATCTTTTTTGATTATCCAATGGATGATTAAAAAAGGCTGCGAGATGATGCGGCTGGCTTAAGTAAACAGTAGGTAGAGTCGAAGGAAGACCGAAAGCCTTCGAGTTACTGTTTACACACCTTAGTGTTACTTTTAACTTCGCACTTCGTACTTCGCACTTCGCACTTCGCACTTCGTACTTCGCACTTCGTACTTCGTACTTCGCACTTCGCACTTCGCACTTCGCACTTCGTACTTCGTACCTCGTATTTCGAACATCGCACTTCGTACCTCGTACTTCGCACTTCGCACTTCGCACTTCGCACTTCGCACTCCGCACTTCGTACCTCGTATTTCGCACTTTGTACTTCGTACTTCGCACTTGGCACTTGGCACTTGGCACTTAGCACTTAGCACTTCGCACTTCGTACCTCGTATTTCGAACATCGCACTCCGCACTTCGCACTTCGCACTTCGTACTTCGTATTTCGTACCTCGTATTTCGAACATCGCACTCCGCACTTCGCACTTCGCACTTCGTACCTCGTATTTCGCACTTCGCACTTCGCACTTCGCACTTCGCACTTCGCACTTCGCACTTCGTATTTCGAACATCGTTCTTCATCCGAAATTGCTAATTGTTTACTGCCTACTGCCTACTGCTAACTGTCAACTGCCAACTGCTTACTGAATAATCCAGGAGATACCTCACTTCGCTCGGTGTTCCTGTAAGTACCCCGGCTGCAACTACAAAAACCCACCGCTTGCAGCGGTGCTTTTTTATTCCCCGTTCCCTTAAAAAAGCAAGCTTTTTACGGTTCCGGGAAATAAAAAACCCGTTCCTTAACAGAACGGGTTTTTGTGATTGATGTGGTACCTCCAGGAATCGAACCAGGGACACACGGATTTTCAGTCCGTTGCTCTACCAACTGAGCTAAGGTACCTTCAATAAAATCAGAGGGCTTGCCCTCCGTAGCATTCCATGGCCTAAACCAGGGACTGCGAAGGAGGGGGCAAATATAATTTCAAATTTAGGAACTACAAACAAAAAAGGGAAAAAAGGCGGTTGTTTTTTTACAATTATTGATCTTTGTACTATGAACCTTATCATCGATGCAGGTAACACTTTGCTGAAGATTGCAGTCTTCGACAAAACGCGTATGATCTTTATCGAAAGAAAGGCGATAACAGATTTCCCCGAAAGTGTTAAATCAGTACTACATAAATATCCCAATATAAAAAGGGCCATAGTGTCTAATGTTGGGGTTTTACAAAAAAAAGATATGGATGTCCTTACTATTTTTTGCGACGTTCACCAACTTAGTCATATTTCCAAAGCACCTTTTAAAAATTCCTATGCCACTGCCAATACCCTGGGGGTAGATAGGATAGCGCTTGCTACAGCTGCATTCTATTGGAATCCGAATGCCAATACACTGGTCATTGATGCGGGTACCTGTATTACCTATGACATTATAAATGATTATGGAGAGTATCTGGGAGGGGCCATTTCTCCCGGCCTCGAAATGAGATACAAGGCACTTCATAATCAAACTTCCCGACTGCCATTGCTGCAAACTTCGGACCTTCTCGATTTCATTGGCAACTCTACAGAAACAAGTATTCACAGTGGCGTAATTAACGGCACCTGCAAGGAGATTGACGGAGTCATTAAACAATACAATTCAAGATTCGAAGATTTAACAGTTATTTTAACAGGGGGTGATGCTCAATTTTTGTCTAAACGACTAAAAAATACCATCTTTGCGCATTCTAATTTTCTCCTAGAGGGCTTGAATTATTTACTGGAATACAACAAACGCTAGATGGTAAAAAAAATCCTGATTGTTTTTCTTTGTCTCATCGCTTACGGGGCAAATGCTCAGAACGGTACAGTTTCCCCTTATTCTTTTTTTGGAATTGGTGACCTTAGGTCTTCCGGAACTATTGAAAACCAGATGATGGGCGGACTTAGTATGTATACAGATAGTATTCATCTAAACCTCAGAAATCCAGCGGCTTACGGTAAACTAAGACTTACAGTTTATTCAGTTGGGTTATCCCATAAAGAGATTCGGTTAAATAGTTTTACGGAAGAAGAGAAAAGTAGTGTTTCTAATTTGGAATACCTCTCTCTTGGCTTTCCACTCAGCCCAAGATTTGCAGCAGGATTTGGGCTTAAACCCTATTCTTCTGTGGGTTATAATTTATTGTCCGAAAGTACAAATAGCAATCAGGCAATTGTGACTAATCAATATAGTGGAGAAGGAGGACTTAATCAGGCGTATATGTCTCTTGGATTTAAAGCAGCCGACAATTTGCACCTTGGGGCAACCGTAAATTTTAATTTTGGGACACTTAATAATCGAAGATTTCAAAGTGTTGAGGACGTTCAGTTTGGAACCTTAGACAGGCGGGAATCCAGAATTAATGGTTTTGATTTTAATTATGGAGCTACCTATACTCCTACTTTTAATGATAAATATACCCTCTTTACATCGGTGACTGTGAATACCCAGGGGAATCTTACCTCAGAAAATACCCAGAGTATTGGTTCTTTCTCGCTGAGTACAGGAGATGATATAGAAGTTGTTGATTTGGACCTGGAGGCCGTCGGTCTTAAAAATACGGAATTAAAAATACCCACCAGAACTACTCTAGGACTGGGATTTGGAGAAGATAAAAAGTGGTTTTTAGGCGGTGAATACAGTTTCCAGGGCCTGAGTTCATTTTCGAATGATTTTGTCGATGTCGAGAATATTAGTTATCAGGATGCAAGTAGTATCGCTATAGGGGCTTTCTTTGTACCGGATTATTCTTCCTTTGCCAATTACCTGAAAAGAGTTACTTACAGAGCTGGGGTCAGAATGGATAATACGGGTATGGTAGTGAATGATACAGAGATTAATAACTTTGGCATAACTTTTGGACTTGGACTACCTTTGGGAGGTAGTTTCTCTAATTTGAATCTGGGTTTTGAACTGGGTTCAAGAGGCACCACAACCGCAGATTTAATTCGGGAAAATTACCTGAAAGTTAATATAGGACTGTCTTTAAACGATAGATGGTTCAGAAAAAGACAAATAGATTAATAAAAATTTAGTACTTTAACCGCTTTAAACAATTTATAAAATGAAAAAGGAACTTTACTTAATGATGATTGCTGTTTTGGCAAGCATGGGCATAAGTAATGCTCAGGCTCAAAATCCTGAATGTATGACGAATCTATCCATATATTCCGAACATGTCAAAGTGAAAAATTACGATGCGGCCTATACTCCATGGAAAATGGTTTACGATAATTGTCCCGATGTTAACCGGGCTAACTTTACTTATGGTGAAAGGATATTAGCTGACAAAATAAAAAATACCTCAGGCTCTGAGAAAGATGGTTTTATTCAGGACCTTTTGAATTTGTACGATAACAGCCTTAAGTACTTTCCTTCAAAATTCACCAAAGCCGGTGTTGGCATTGATAAAGCCCTTTTGAAGTATGATAATAAAATGGCTTCAGATGCTGAGATCTACAGTCTTCTTAGTGACGCATTTAAGAATGACCGCGACAATTTTAAGAATCCAAAAGCACTTTACCTTTTATTTTCGAGCTTGGTAGACCTTCATGGGTCAGGAGCCAAAGACCTGCAGGAGGTTTTTGATGCCTACGATGATGTAACGGAGAAAATTGAAGCAGAAAACAAAAAACTAACCGAGGCTATCACCAAATTACTTCCTAAAGATTCTCTTGGAACTTTAACTTCCAAAGAGAAAAGACAGCTGAAAGTGGCTACAACTAATTCTGAATCATACGGTAAAATCGCCGGGAGTGTAGATTCCAAATTAGGAGCACTTGCAGATTGTGGCAACCTGATTCCATTATATCAGAAAAGTTTTGATGCAAAGAAAGGCGATATTCAATGGGTAAAACGTGCTGTTGGTAGAATGTTTAGTAAAGAATGTACAGAAGACCCGATGTTCCAAAAATTGTTTGAAGCTCAATTGGCTCTGGACCCTTCTGCAGATGCATATATGTATTCCGGGATGCTTAAGTTAAAATCTGGTGATAAAAACGGGGCGATAGGTGATTTTAATAAAGCCGGTGACCTTGAAACAGATTCTTATAAGAAGTCTAACCTTATGTACAAAATTGCAACCATTTATAGAAGAAGTGGAAGTAAGGGTACGGCAAGAAGTTACGCGCAAAAAGCTATAAATGCCAATTCGGCCAGTGGTAAAGCATATCTTCTAATTGCAGCATTATACGCAAGTAGCGCTAATGATTGTGGAAGTTCTCCTTTTGAGAAAAGAGCAATGTATTGGAAAGCCGCTGACATGGCATACAAAGCAGGTAGAGTGGATCCATCGCTTAGTGGAAGAGCTAGTCAGTCTGCCGCAAGTTATAGTGCGAAGGCACCTTCAAAAACCGACATCTTTAATTCTGGCATGGCCGGGAAAACGGTATCTTTTAATTGTTGGGTAGGGGGCAGCGTAAAAGTGCCTAATCTATAAGAATGATACATTTTATTGGATATAAAATTAAGAACATTGCCGCAGTATTTTCTGTGGCAATGTTTTTTTTAAGCTGTTCAGATAACTATAAACGCGTGGGTGAAGAGGCAGCTGAACCTATATTTCCACAGGGTGTTGCCCAGAATTTTGTGCTCACGTATACAGAAACCATTGCCGAATTAAAAAGTGAAGGAAAAGAGCCCTCAAAAATTATCGCTGTGCTTACCAGTCCGATAAGTGAGGACTTTGATAATTTAAGATTTCCGTTTAAGACATTTCCGAAAGGACTTCATGTGGAGTATTTTGATAAAGAGAATAATAAAAGTACTATCACCGCAGATTACGGGATACTATATTCCAGCACAAATTTAATAGATTTACAGGGGAACGTTATTCTGGAAACCCACGATGGCAAAAAACTGGAAACCCCGCAACTGTATTATGACCAGACAAATGAATGGATTTTTACTCAGGCCGAGTTTCAATATACCAATCCGGAAGACGGAACAATAATGGACGGGGAGGGGATGGACTTTAATAAAGAATTTAGTATACTCGAGGCACATAAGACTACAGGTTTAATGCTTATTAAAGAAGAAGATAAATGATAAAAATTTTAAGATACACCGAATACTTATATTTGATAGTAGCTATTGTCTCCATTTACAAGATTGCCACCCTCTGGAGCCAAAACCCAAAAGACACCTATATATTCATATTTTTTGCTTTGGTATCTATTGGGATGTTCATCTTTAGACGTAACTACAGAAAGCGTTTCGAGAAGCGCCAAAAAGATAATCAGCAATAAAATTGGAAGCATCCATTGTCATTATTGTCGTTTCGCTGCTGTTATCAGCCTTCTTTTCTGGTATGGAAATTGCTTTTATTTCTGCCAATAAGATCCATATAGAAATAGAGAAAAAGCAGCAGGGTTTTCTGGCCAAAGTACTCACGCGGCTTACAAGAAAACCTTCAAAGTTTATAGCCACAATGCTTATTGGTAATAATATTGCCCTTGTGGTTTATGGTCTTTATATGGGCGACCTTCTCATGAACTGGTTCGCGGGAATGCTCCCAGCCGAAAACAGTATAGTACAATTGTTCCTTACAGATTTTAGTCTTTTGAGTCAGACTGTTATATCTACAATAATCATTTTGCTTACTGCCGAATTCTTGCCCAAAGTGCTGTTTCAGATCTACGCTAATACCTTACTTAAAGTCCTGGCGATTCCTGCATATATCTTTTATATCCTGTTTACATTTATCTCATATTTTGTGATTAGGGTGTCGGATTTTATTTTAAGATCATTTTTTAAAACGCAGGGTGATGAAGTGCAGCTGGCTTTTAGTAAACTGGAACTTGGCGATTATATTTCAGAACAGATGGAAACTGTGGAGGAAAAAGATGAGGTGGATTCTGAAATTCAGATATTCAGAAATGCACTCGATTTCTCTGCCGTTAAAGCCCGGGAAGTTATGGTTCCCCGAACGGAAATCACGGCGGTCGAATTGCAGGAAACACCAAAAACGCTTACAAAACTATTTACCGAAACCGGCTTTTCTAAAATATTGGTTTATAAGGATACCATAGATAACATTATTGGATATGTTCACTCTTATGAATTGTTTAAAAAACCAAAAACACTAAAGAGCATTCTGTTACCGGTCGAGTTTGTTCCGGAGACCATGCTCATTAATGACATTCTTGATGTATTGACCAAAAAACGCAAGAGCATAGCTATTGTCCTGGACGAGTATGGTGGTACAAGTGGAATTATGACTGTTGAAGATATAGTTGAAGAATTGGTCGGTGAGATTGAAGACGAGCACGACAGTACAGACCTGCATGAAGAAAAGATAAATGATAACACCTTTAAATTCTCAGCAAGGTTAGAAGTGGATTACCTGAATGAAAATTATCGGCTGGAACTACCCGAAAGTGAGGAGTACGAAACTCTTGGAGGCCTTATCGTCAACGAAACAGGGGAAATCCCTGAACAAGATTCTGAAATTAAGGTAGAACAATTCATGTTTACTATTCTTGAAGTTTCCAGCACTAAGATAGATTTGGTTACGCTCCAGATCCTGGAAAAGGAATAACATCCTCACTACAAAATAGATATACCATAAGAACTCCTCTATTTTTGAAGGCCATTTCATCATTTTTATATTGCAAAAGTTTTAAATAGAGGAAAGAAAGTGGTAATTTCGCGAACTGATTTAAAAAGTCTATATCATGGCAATTTTAGAGAATATTAGAAAACGTACAACAGTTTTGATCCTTATCATCGGGATGGCATTGTTTGCATTTGTAATATCCGGAATATTTACCAGTAATGATTTTTCGGGAGGAAAGGTTGGGTCTTCCGTGGCCGAGATAAATGGTGATGAAATTTCTATTGATGAATTCCGCAGGAAGGTAGAAAGAGCCTCCAGAAGAAGTGGACCAACCACTTCCTCAATGCAGTTGGTGAACAGCGTATGGAGCCAGGTAGAACGAAATACTATATTAGGTCAACAAATAGAAAATATTGGAATTGAAATTGAACAAGACCAGATCATCAATGTAATTAAATCGAGTCCTGGGTTTACTCAGAACCCTCAATTTCTTAACGAAAGCGGCCTTTTTGACGAGAACAAATTCAGAGATTTTCTCAATGAACTTAAAATTAACGCTCCTGTTCAATACCAGGATTGGTTACAAGATGAGGAGGCAATAATTCAAAGTGCCAAAGAACAAGCTTATTATAATTTAATTAAAGCCGGAACAAGTGCTACCTTAAAAGAAGGAGAATTAGATTATAAACTTGCCAATGACAAAGTAGACATAAGATATGTAAGAGTACCTTACACCTCAATTCCCGATAGCACTATTATAATTTCCAAAAAGGAAATCGCTGATTATATAAAAGATCACGAGAAAGAATATAAGCAAGAAAGATCCAGAGATATTCAATTTGTTTATTTTGAGGAGAAGCCATCATTACAGGATGAAGCAGCAATCAAGGAAGCGGTAAGCGCATTAATAGAGAATAAAGTTACCGAAGCCCAGGACACTACTTATGTTGAAGCGGGTTTTAGAAACACAGATGATATAGCCGCCTTTTTGGATCGTAACTCAGATACTAAATTTGATACAATATACAAGGCAAAAAATGAGCTTCCAACCGCTTTTGCTGATACCTTGATGGGATTACAGCCAGGTGAATTATTTGGACCTTACAGAGACGGGGAAATGTTTAAGGTCTCAAAAATGATAAACAGAAAGGCTAACGGATCTGTTAAGGCAAGTCATATTCTGATAGGATATGAGGGTGCAGAACGCGCTAATCCGGCAATAAAAAGAACAAAAGAAGAAGCTGAAGAGAAAGCCAATGAGGTGTTGATAGAGGCAAAAAAATCAGCAACCGTTTTTGCCGAATTGGCAAGAGATAATTCTGACGGACCTTCTGCTCCTCAGGGAGGGGATCTGGGCTTTTTTCAGGAAGGAATCATGACGCCTAAATTCAATGACTTTGCTTTTAACAACCCGGTAGGATTTGTTGGTTTGGTAGAAACTGAGTTTGGCTACCATATTGTGAAAGTGGATGAGAAACGCGATATAGTCCAAATTGCAAACCTAAGCAGGGATATAGAGCCTTCCGAAGAAACCATAAATACATTATTTACTGATGCCACTAAATTTGAAATGGCATCAACTTCCTCAGAAAAGCCTTTTACAGAACTTGCTAAAGAGTATGAATATGTAATGCGCCCGGTAAATAAGATCAAAGAACTGGATGAAAATCTTCCTGGGCTAAGTACACAAAGAGCAGTAGTACAATGGGCGTTTAATGATGATACTGAAGTTGGGGATATTAAGAGGTTTGGGATAAATAACGGTTACGCCGTTGCTCAGTTAACTGCAAAGTACAAGGAAGGTCTTATGGAAGTTGAGGATGCCTCTGCTACAGTACTGGCTAAAATTCGTAAGATTAAGAAAGCGACTAAAATCATTACCGAAAACTCCGGTAAATCTCTGGACGAAATGGCTGCTGCTAATAACACCAATATATCTACTGCTACGGCCTTGACTGTAAAAACACCTACTATACCAGGAGCAGGAAGGGAGCCATTGGTGATAGGTACAGCATTTGCACTTGCCCAGGGCGGAGCTTCTGAGCTTATTGAGGGTGAAACAGGAATTTTCAAATTGGAGGTAACAAATAAGGAGGAAGCTCCTAAATTGGAGAATTATGCCACCTATGCCACTTCTTTACAGACTGCCAATGCCGCAAGTGTAAATAGCGAAGTATTCAATGCCTTAAAGGAGAAATCTGAAATAAAGGACAACAGAGCTGTTTTTTACTAATATTCAGGAAAGGACCATTTTTTCATAAGGAATTACCACTTTGTACCCTTTGGAATTAAAATAGTAAGGTGTCCTATCGTTGCCAATTGCCATTATAAAATCACCGCCCCAGGCCCCCAGGCTTTTTATAGCGTTGGGATAGTCTGGAAAAAGTGTTGTCTTAACAGTTTGCATTCCAAGCGCTTTTGAAATTAGTGTTTCATGACGGCTCATTAGGGTTTCAAAATGCGTCAAATCCATGCAAACAGACATGCTTTTAGTAATCTCTGTAATCTGGCGGATAAGTAAGGCCCTGTCTAAATGCTGTTCCCTATATTGAGATATCCCTTCCCGACTGTCCTTTTTCTTATTTAAATAAATAAAATACAGCTTCTGTTTAAAAGGAGGATCAAAGGAGATTTTGCGCACCCTGGGCATATCATTTTCTAGTTGAAACAACAAGGGGTTGTTATGCTGTGCACAGGCAATATCGTAACCACTTCCCCCAAAAGTTCTCTTTAACAATTCATAGGCATCGATTTCTGCCCAATTTGCAACATTATTAATAAGCGTTGATGATGTTCCCAGACCCCAGCTCAACGGAAAGTCTATTTTACTCGTGGCGGTGTAACCCTCCGCTTGATTCAGAAATCTTGGATTCAGATGCTGAGCAGCAATTAAAACGTCTGCAAGTACTTTTTCGGTGGTGGAGGCGGGTTTGGAAGCCCTTATATTTTTCAGATCAAATTGTGATTCGAACCATATGTCATTTTTATGATCTTTGCTCAACCAATGCAGCTGGCTGCTACTGTTAGAGGTAATCTCTAATGACTGTCCGTAGATTGTAGGTACTGCTAAACTTAATGCGCCGTCCAAAACAGCGTACTCTGCGGTGAGCAGTAGTTTACCATTGCTGTGAAATCTTTCTGTCATTTAATTATTCCTGATTTTTTCAAATGCGGCAACAACCGCATTATGCGTAATAGGATGCTCTTTAAAATATGTAAGAAGTAGTGTTTTTTCCTTATCCGTCGCGCCCATTTGATTAAGTATGTTCAATAAATGCATTTTCATATGCCCCTGCTGTATTCCTGTTGTAACCAGTGAGCGCAAAGCCGCAAAATTCTGAGCTAAACCAGCTACGGCAACAATCTGCATAAGTTCTTTGGCTGTGGGGTTTTGCAATATTTCAAGTGCCAATTTTACCAGAGGATGTAGCCTGGTTAGTCCGCCAACAGTTCCTAAAGCCAACGGAATCTCTATCCAGAAATGAAACTGTCCATTCTCTATTTTTGCATCGGTAAGACTGGTATAGCTGCCATCTTTGGAGGCGTAAGCATGTACTCCTGCTTCTACCGCCCTAAAATCGTTTCCGGTCGCAACTACAACTGCATCTATCCCGTTCATAATACCCTTGTTGTGGGTAACAGCCCTGTAGGGTTCCGTTTTAGCTATGGCAACGGCCCTGACCATCTTTTTGGCAAAAGTTAAAGAAGAGATAACCGAATCATCTTTTAGATTTTCCAAAGGGCAACTTACTTCTGCCCTGACCAGGCAGTTAGGGACATAGTTAGAAAGAATACTCATAACAATTTCAATATTCTTCTCTTCCTCATCGAAAATTTCTGCCTTAGCTACCTCTTGTTTCAAGGTAATCGCAAATTGTTCCAGGCAAGAATTTATAAAGTTGGCGCCCATAGCATCTGCAGTTTCAAAAGCACAATGTAACTGATGATAATTTGTGAGAGCATCATCCTTTTTTCGTAGCGTAATACTTCTTATGCCTCCTCCTCTTTTCTCCATGTTAGCCGTAATGGAAGCCGCAGCTGCAATTAATTTGGGTTTTATCTGAACGACAAATCGCTCCAGCTTGTCAAAATCCCCACTGTATAAAAAATGCACCTGCCCTATTTTTTCGGTCCCAATGACCTCTGTTTTAAAACCTCCTCTATGTAACCAGTATTTGGCCGCCTTACTTGCAGCAGCGACAACAGAACTTTCCTCTATCGCCATAGGAATCGCATACAATTTGTCATTTATAAGGAAATTTGGCGCTACAGCCAGGGGAAAGTAATAATTGCTAATAGTATTTTCTATGAATTCATCATGCAGCTGTTGTAACTGAGTATCTGAATTCCAATACTGTTGCAATAATTTTTTTGTGGCTTCGGGATTCCGGGTGTAATTAGTTGCAATCCAGTCTATTTTTTCGACTTTGGATAGTCGTGAAAATCCCTGAATAGGCTTGGTCATAATAGTGGTATTTCTCAATTCAAAGATAGTGAATAGCGAATAGAATGGTGAGCTGGTTATCCAGGTTGAAACATGGACTTAGCAGCACAATATTTAAGACCTAAAGTTATTTTTTTAGCAAAAATATTAGTAAACTTGAAAGTTTATAACAATTTTTTACAAATTTATGAATAAGCGATTAATAGTACTGTTTATAGCCTTCTGCTCAGGTATTATGTTAATTGCGCAGGAGAAGAAGATAAGTCTTCCGGAAATTTGGGACGAAACTTTTGAGACACAAGACCTGGAGGAGTTGCAATCCATGAAAAATGGGAAGCAATACACAGTACTGAATAAAGACTCTGACACCGGATATACCAGTGTTGATTTATACGATTATATTACTCAGGAAAAAATTGTCAGTATAGCATCTTCTGCAGAAATAGCTGCTATTGATTCCATTATCTCTTATTCGTTCAGTAAAGATGAAAGTAATATGCTTCTGGCCACAGAATTAGAGGCAATATACAGACATTCCAAATTAGGTATCTATTATGTTTACGATCTACATACAAAAGAAGCCATCAAATTAACAGACCATAAGATTAAGGAACCTACCTTCTCGCCAGACGGTACTAAAGTAGCTTATGTGTCCCGGAATAATATTTTCATTGTCAACCTTTTGGATGGGACGACCAGACAAATTACCACCGACGGCGAAAATAATAAAATTATTAATGGGATTACAGATTGGGTGTACGAAGAGGAATTTGCATTTGTAAGGGCTTATGAATGGAATTCGGATGGCACCACCATTGCGTTTTTACGTTTTGATGAAACCAATGTACCTCAATTTTCGATGGATATATACGGAACAAAGATTTATCCCGAACAGAGTCGGTTTAAATATCCAAAAGCAGGAGAGGAAAATGCAAAAGTGAGTTTGCATTTGTATCAGATCGATACTGGTAGTATTACGAAGGTAGATTTGGGGGAGGCCTATTATATTCCCAGGATTAAATGGATGCAAGATTCAAATTCTCTTAGTGTACAAACTATCAACAGGCATCAAAATCATCTCAAACTTTATGCAGTTGACACCGATGACAATACCACTGAGTTGTTGATGGAAGAAAAGGATGCTGCGTATGTGGATATTTCCAATGACCTTACTTTTTTGGCAGATGACAGTTTCATATGGACCAGTGAAAGAGATGGGTATAACCATATTTATTTATATGCCTCGGATGGGAAACTCAAGAATCAGGTTACCAAAGGGCCCTGGGAGGTTACAAGTTATTACGGATACGACCAAAAACGGGAAAGCGTATTTTACCAATCCACAGAAAATGGATCTATTAACCGCGATGTATATAGTATTGACAGTAATGGCAGAAATAAAAAAAGGCTTACGGAAAAGGAAGGCACTAATAAAGCCGATTTCAGTGCTGATTACACTTATTTCATAAATACATTTTCGAGTGCGACAACCCCTCCCGAATATACACTTAATGAAGCTTTAGGGGGTAAAACGCTAAAGCAAATAAAGAACAATAATTTACTTAAGAATAAACTTAAAAGCTATGAACTTAGTCCTAAGGAATTCACAACTATATCTGTAAATGGGAATGATCTTAATATGTATATGATTAAACCCAAGGATTTTGATCCTTCCAAAAAGTATCCGCTTTTTATGTATCAGTACAGCGGACCGGGTTCTCAGAAGGTTGCAAATTCATGGATTGGCACAAAAGATTACTGGCATCAGATGCTCGCTTCCGAGGGTTATATTGTGGCCTGTGTGGACGGGAGAGGAACAGGCTATAAAGGACGAGATTTTAAAAAAGTCACCTATTTGAATCTCGTAAAATACGAGACAGAGGATCAGATTTCGGCGGCCAGGCAACTAAGTGAAATTCCTTATATAGATGAAGAAAGAACCGGCATTTGGGGCTGGAGTTTTGGTGGTCATATGGCCACTAACAGTCTACTGAAAGGGAATGATGTCTTTGAAGTAGGAATAGCTGTTGCGCCAGTAACCAGCTGGCGTTTGTACGATACTGTTTACACCGAACGATTTATGCGAACACCTGCAGAAAATCCTGAGGGCTATGACGACAACTCTCCCTATAATTATCCGGAATTACTTAAAGGCAAATACCTTTTGGTTCACGGATCTGGAGATGATAACGTACATCTTCAGAATACCATGAGGATGGCAGAAGCATTGATTCAGGCCAATAAACAATTTGAGTGGGCTATTTACCCAGACAAGAACCACAGTATTAAGGGAGGCAATACATCCTTGCATTTATACACAAAAATGACCGATTTTATTCATAAAAACCTTGGTGATAAACGAGGAGAAAAAGCCAAGATACCAGAAAAAGAACCAATAAAAGGCTAATTGTAGAGCAACCAAACTAAATCCTATAAACTATGGAAAACAATTCAAATCCTGAACTATCACAAGAAGAACAACAACAACTTTTTGGACATCCGAAAGGACTCTTTTATTTGTTTTTTGCAGAATTATGGGAGCGATTCAGTTTTTATGGAATGAGGGCATTGCTCACCCTTTACATGGTCAATGTTATTTTTGAGGCCCTTGTAGAGCGAGATTTTGCCACTGCAGCTGTCTATGCCTCATACGGCTCACTGGTTTATGCCTCAACCGTCATTGGGGGTCGAATTTCAGATCAGATACTCGGCATGCGTAACTCTATTTTTTTAGGAGGAATTTTAATGGCTATTGGCCATTTTGTTTTGGCAATTGAACATGATATTGCTTTTTTTCTTGCCCTTTCACTGATAATAGTCGGGAACGGATTCTTTAAGCCTAATATTTCCACCTTTGTTGGTACTTTGTACAAAGATGGAGACCCCAGGAAAGATTCTGGTTTTACGATCTTTTATATGGGAATTAATATAGGAGGATGGGTTGCTCCATTACTATGTGGCTGGTTGGCCGCCAAATATGGATGGCATTACGGTTTTGGATTGGCAGGAATAGGAATGCTTACCGGTTTAATATTTTTCTGGAGTGGGATTAAAAAGAATGTGTTCGGCAATAGAGGTCTGCCGCCAAATGAGCATGTTATGCAGAAAAAAATTATGGGAATACGTCAGGGGGTCCTGGTACCTGTACTGGCAGTAATTTCTGCACCTTTAATTGCTATTCTATTGTCTTCCTACAAATCCTTAGGAGCAGAAGGAACATTTTTTGATGATCAGAACATCGTTAACGTCATTTTTAAAGTTCTGGCTATCCTGATTTTTACTTACCTCGGATATATCATGTACAAAGCCACGTTGGACGAGCGTAAAAAACTTTTCGTTGCAATTCTTATCACAGTCTTCATGACCATTTTCTGGGGATTTCATGAGCTGTCCGGAAGTGTAATTACTTTATTCGCGGCAAGGAATGTTGACTTGTCGGGTATTATGTCCGCGGCACAGACCAACTCGCTGAACTCTATGTTCATCATAATTCTGGCCATCCCTATATCGTTGTTATGGACCTATCTTTCCAAGACAAAAATGAACCCAAGGACTCCTTATAAATTTGGTCTTGGCCTGGTCTTTGCCGGTATAAGTTTTTATATTCTGGCCTTGAGTGGGACCAGTGCAAATGAAAATGGAATGGTTCCTTTTGCGTATTTATTGTTAATGTATTTCCTGTTGTCTGTCGGGGAACTTTTTATGTCCCCTGTAGGGCTTTCAAAAATTACAGATCTTTCTCCAAAAAGGATTGTAGCATTTATGATGGGGGTATGGTTTTTATCTTCTGCTTTTGCATTCCAGGTTGTTGGATTTATTGGCAAGCAATTGGCAATAGAAAGCACAGATAAAAATGTGGGTGGTTTTGAAACTTTAGAGGTATATACCGGCGGATTTGATTTAATTGCGAAATACGCCCTTGGAGCCGGGATTATTGTATTACTGGCCTCACCATTGATAAAGAAATTAATGGGCAAAGTTCATTAATTAGCTGATTTTATAAAGTAAGCTCCCTTTTCTCCGGTATAGTGAAAAGGGACTTTTTTTTGTTTACTAGTTTTTTTCCAGCGGTTAATAAGGTTAAGATAATTACTTCCATCTGCAATAATGAGTTGAGGAGTGTTATTGTTCAAATAGCGTTCCAAATTAATTCTGGGAGATTGGGTGAGGAGTACTATTTCCGATTCATGATTAGCCGGAAGTATACCAAGGCTGTCTACAATTAAAAGCCGTTTTTCTGCTATTTTGTAACTGTTTTTTAACGGCCGATGAGCAATTTGCGAGATCCTTTCTGCCACCCTGTATGTACCGGTCAATCCAAGCGACCTGGTACTATCTCTAGAATAAATTGAGAGTTCTCTGCCGTTTTGGTGAAGTATAATAGAATTGGCAATCTGATGCAGAATGACAATCCGCTGCCTTTTTATATCGCTCCGGAACAGATAGAAACCCCACCACTGAAAACCGATAATTGCACTTAAAAGCAAGACACTATTTCTAAAGTTGATTTTTGACAAGAGAATGATAAAAAAGCATATTATAAAATAGAGAATGAGTAGTTGTGTGCCGTCAAAGGAAATATCTTTTATAATAAAATCATCTTGTTGTGCGACCCAGCTTATTACAGCATTCATAAGTTCTATTAATCTGCCATAGCAAATGGCCAAATTGCCGGGCAAAATATTGATCAAAGACATTATAATTATTGCTATTCCCAGTCCAAGTATTAATCCGAGAAAGGGGATTACGATCAAATTCGACACAAAGAATAATCCTGGGAATTGATGAAAATAGTACAGGCTAATTGGAAGAACACCTAATTGAGCAGACAATGAAACACTGAATAACTGCCATAGCTTTAGAACCAATTTATTCCGGGGATGCCAGAATCTTTGAAGTAAGGGATAGATCCAAACAATGAAAATAACGGCCAGATAGCTCATTTGAAACCCTACCTGGAATAGCAGCAAGGGGTCAAAAACCAGCAGAATAAAAAACATGGACAAGGCCAGAATATTAAAAGTATTACTGGGCCTGTTGAGGTACAGGGCATATGCAATAAAGGAGAACATGGTAACTGCTCTTACCACAGAAGCCGATAATCCGGCAAGAATGGCGAAACTCCAAAGTAAAAAAACAATGACTGCCAGTTTTATTTTTTTGCCATTTTTAAGTAGGGCTATAGGTTGTAATAAGAAATCTAGCAGCAATAAGATAATGCCAACATGCAATCCCGAAACAGCCAACATATGAAGTGCGCCGGCATTTTTGTAATTAGCATGAACCTCAGCATCAATTTCCTTTCTTTCTCCAAGAAGTAAGGCTTGTATTATTCCCATTTCCTTAGCCTGTATCCCGGCATTTTGCAATCTGTTTTTAATTGTATTTCTGAGTTTTGCCGCCAGACCAATGATTGTTCTCCGCTTAGTTGTTTTCTTGTAGAAGCCCCTGGATTTTAACTGAATTTGATGGAGTATACCCAAACCGGACATGTACTCTGCATAGTCAAACTGATGTGGATTTAAAGGGGGTCTCAGAGCTTTGGCCGAAGTCCATAGCATTATTTCATCGTCTACTGACAATTGTTCTTCAGTGTTTCGTATGGGGATAGTGAGTAACAGCTGACCGCTTGCATCCAGGCTGTCAATTCCAAGGATTCTGACTAAATACCGATCATTGTAATTTGATTTAAGTACTTTCCTAACCTTTAAATGCCAGCAATGGATTTTATTTATTTCAAAACGAGTATAGTGATTGGCTAAAACTTTATTTTGGGCCATAGATACTGTAAGAATTCCTAAATTTAAGGTGGCAATGGCCGCAAGGACACCAAACCAATTGCTGTGCCTGTACTCCGGTCTGGAGTATATTATCCCCATAAAGATTAAGGTAAGTCCGATGAAAATAAGGGTGTATCGCGGGGCAATTTCCATATATGAGCCCAGGAAAATTCCAATTATGAGTAGAAAATTGAGCTTAATAGGAATAAAATCCAGTAATTTCATTATTAGGATATCTGGTCTTAACTGACCATCCTAATAGTTTATGGTGTATAATCCTTGCAGTTGGCTTAAACTTTCAATTATTTAGAAGAATTATAGTACTCTGGTGGCTTTAACAAAGGAATAATTCCAGAATCCTTCACGAAGTGAGGAGACAATTACTCCCCTGGATGAGGTGGAATGAATAAATTTTATTTCGTCATCTTCAACCGCGACCACAAGACCAACATGATTTATTTTTTTACCTCTTTTACTGGTTTTAAAGAAGAGCAGGTCTCCCTTGGTAATATTGTGGACTTTTATCCGTCTGCCTTCATTCGCCATATGGTAAGAAACCCTGGGAAGTGCAACGTTGTGTTCACCGAAAGCTACATATAAAAGGCCGGAACAGTCCATCCCTTTTCTGCTTGTGCCCCCATATCTGTATCGAACCCCGGTAAACGACATGGCGGTATTGATTATATTTTCAGCTCTCGCCGGAGGTTCGATTTCTTTTTTTGGTTCCTCGGTTGTCTCTTCTTCAGCTAAATTTTCTTTTTCCCCTTCACTCGCAGCCACACTAACCTTTCTCTCTTTACTATAACTGGTCTTTTTTTTGACAACCCCACAGCTAACAATAAAAATAAGTGCAAATAATGCAAACAGTTTACGGGTCATTTTTTTAAAATTGGCACCTTGTTTTTAGCTTAAGAAAGGCGCATTCCATTACCAAAATTAGAGAATTATTTAAATATGACCTTATTTAGGCTATAAGCCTGGGGATTTTTCGGATGCTATTGATGATGAAATATTCTCATATATGAGGCTCGCTGTTTTTTCACTGGCGCCTTTACCGCCGAGCTTTTGTTCCAGTTCGTAATATCCTTCAAATTGTGTTTTCCGCTCCGGGCCTTCCAGAATTTTCTGCAGTTCCACCCTTAAATTCTTAGAATTTAAATCACCTTGTATTAACTCGGTCACCAGTTCTCGTTCTAAAATCAGGTTTACAAGGGAAATGTATTCCAGGGTAATAATTCTTTTGGCTATCTGATAGGAAACCCAATCACCTTTGTAACAAACAACTTGTGGTACCTTAAACAATGCAGTTTCCAAAGTGGCTGTTCCACTTGTTACCAGTGCTGCGTAAGAAAAACTTAGCAGCTCATAGGTCTTTGTACTGACAAAATGAACATTTGTGTCGCTAAGGTAAGGCGCATAAAATTCTGTTTCCAGACTTGGGGCACCTGCAATCACAAATTGATAATCAGTAAAATTATCAGTTACTGAAAGCATTACCTTGAGCACTTTCTGCACTTCCTGACGCCTACTCCCGGGAAGCAAAGCAATAATCGGTTTTATGGGGTCTAATCCGTGCTGGTTTCTAAATTCAATTTCATTGATTGCCGGCAATTGATGTATCGCATCAATCAGCGGATGCCCTACAAAATTTACGGCAAAATTGTGTTTTTCCTCGTAAAAGGCTTTCTCAAAAGGCAGGATAACGTACATCTCATCTATATCTCTTTTTATTTTTTTTATGCGTCCGCTTCTGGAGGCCCATAATTGGGGAGAAATGTAATAATTTGTCGGGTAATTATTTTCACGGGCCCATTTGGCTATCCTAAGATTAAAACCCGAATAGTCTATAAAAATGATTACATCAGGACCGAATGTACTGATGTCTTGTTTGCAAAATTTAATATTTCTGTAAATGGTATTTATGTTAGCGAGTACTTGAGCAAAGCCCATAAATGCCATTTCCTTGTAGTGTTTCGCCAAATCTGCTCCGGCCTGCTTCATCTGGTCACCTCCCCAACATCTTATAACCGCCTTTGAATCCTCTGTTTTAAGGGCTTTGATAAGATTGGAGCCGTGCAAATCACCCGAAGCTTCTCCGGCTATAATATAATATTTCATTGACCTTTAAATTCAAATAATTAAGTATGCAATTTTATGGTAAAGTTTAAAATATTTTATAATACAGAATTATCATGGCGATTAGCAAGGTGGCAATAAGAACTCCTCTTGCTCTTGCATCACGTCTTATTTTTAAAAACCCAAAAAAAGCAATCAGGTTAAGAATTGCCCCAAGTGCCAGAATACTCCCTATGTGGCCCTGTTCCACTGCAGCCTTAAACGTTTCAACAATAGAGTAATCTGAAAACAGTAATACATATAACAAGGTGCCTATTGTGTTAGCAATAATGCCAACTGCAAACCCTATGATAATCTCCTTTTTTCTATTCATTTAATTTCCATTTATTTACTTGTTGAATTGCGGAATATGAGGTTAAATCAAATTGAGTGGGTACAACAGAAATATAACCATTTGCCAGTGCCCATTCATCTGTATCTTCCCCTTCATCCAATAATTCAAATTCTCCGGTAAGCCAATAGTAGTCTTTTCCCATTGGATTTGTTCGCTTGTCGAATTTTTCCTTCCAATTAGCTCTGGCTTGTCTGCAAACTTTTATTCCCTTTATATCTTGTGCGCTTAATTTCGGAATATTGACGTTGAGCACTACTCCACTGGGAATCACATTGCTCAGGGCCTCCTTTACAATCTGAATAACGCTGTCTTTTGCTGCATCAAAATTAGCCTCCCAGGAATAATCGCATAAAGAAAACCCAATAGCGGGTATCCCTTCTATTCCTGCTTCAATTGCTGCACTCATTGTGCCGGAGTATATGACATTAATAGAGGAATTTGAACCGTGATTTATTCCACTAACACAAATATCCGGTTTACGGCCTAATATTTCCTGTAGCCCCAGTTTTACACAATCTGCCGGGGTACCACTACAGCTGTATTCAGCACTGGCACCATTTATACCATCAATAGTAACCTTTTTAGAGTATAATGTACTATCTAGTGTAATAGCGTGCCCCATGCCAGATTGAGGGCTGTCTGGTGCTACCACGACCACATCGCCGATTTCTTTCATATAGCGTACCAAAGCTCTAAGTCCGGGAGCCGTTATTCCATCGTCATTGGTGACCAAAATAAGAGGTTTTTTCACTGGATATACTTTATGTTGCAAAAATACGTTTTTCAATAAGACTGTTGCAGACAGGCGTTTAACAAAAATTTAATGGCAGAAGCGCTTAGAGTGGCATGGTTTTTTCAGTATCTTAGGGAATTCGTTATATTTAAGTAGAACTAGCAGCCTTTAAGCAATTTCAATTCAGAGATTGTGGTTTGCTTTCAAATAACAACAGTAGATGAAAAGGAATTTAGTGCTTGGATTTTTAGTTATTCTAATTGCAGTTGCCTCATGCAGCTTCACAAACAAATCTTTTGAAACCAATGATAAGGATAAGCTGTTGCTAGATCTTATCACTTATGTTCTCGAAAGAGGTCATTATGAGCCAAAAGACATAAATGATGACTTTTCTGTCAGTGTTTTCGAAGATTTTATCAGTATAGTAGATCCTACAAAGCGTTATTTCCTCGAAGAGGATATTCAAGAATTTGAACAGTATAAATTTCAGATAGACGAGCAATTAAAGAATACAGATATCAGCTTCTTTAATCTTGTATATGAAAGATTGATCAAGAGAATGGGAAATGCAAGAGAAATCTACAAGGAAGTTCTGGAAGCTCCTTTTGATTATCAGGCCGAAGAAACCATTGATATTGATTATGAAAAACAGCTTTTTGTGGCTTCCAGAGACGAGCTGAAAGAACGCTGGAGAAAACAATTAAAATACGCTACTATAGGCACTTTTGATTCCAAGCTGAAGAACGAAGTACAAAAAGAAAAGGACGAAGAGGGATATACGGCCAAATCGCCAAAGGAATTAGAAATTGCGTCCAGAGAGGCAACAAAAAATACACTAGACGAGTTTTTTGATTTTGTGGACGATCTTGAAAGGAAAGACTGGTTTGTACAATACATTAATACCATTGTAGATGAGTTTGATCCGCATACATATTACTTTGCTCCTGATGATAAGGAGAAGTTTGACATAAGTATGAGAGGTAATTTTGAAGGAATCGGAGCCAGGCTGCAAAAAAAACCAGAGGGAGCAAAAATTGTTGAGATTATTTCGGGTGGCCCCGTTTGGCAGGATCAGCAGTTGGAAGTAGGTGATGAGATCTTAAAAGTAGGTCAGGACGGAGAACCTTCTGTTGACATTGTTGGAATGAGATTGGATGATGCAATAAAGCTCATAAAGGGCCCCAAGGGTACCATTGTGGATCTCACTGTTAGAAAAGTAGATGGTTCTATTGAGAATGTATCTATTACCAGGGATGTTGTAATGCTCGAGGAATCCTATGCTAAGTCGGCCACCGTAATAAAAGAAGATCAAAAGTTTGGTCTTATTAATCTACCTAAATTTTATGTAGATTTTAATGACTATTCCGAAAGAAATGCCGCAACGGATGTGGCCAAAGAAGTTGAAAGACTTAAACAGGCGGGAGCAGAAGGGCTAATTCTGGACCTGAGGGATAATGGTGGAGGATCGTTAAAAACGGTAGTTGAAATGGCCGGGCTCTTCATCAAAGACGGGCCTATTGTACAAGTTAGATCATCGGGTAAAGACAAAGACATTTATGAAGATAAAGATGAGCGTATTCAATGGGATGGCCCGCTGGTAATTCTTGTAAATGAACTTTCGGCCTCAGCTTCTGAAATTCTGGCAGCAGCAATGCAGGATTATAAAAGAGGGGTAGTTATAGGCAGTAAACAAACTTTTGGTAAGGGAACAGTACAAAATGTCATTCCTTTGGAGAATATAGTAAGAAGTAATGAACATGGAGATTTAGGGGCTATAAAGCTGACCACCCAGAAATTTTACAGAATCAATGGCGGTTCTACTCAATTGGAAGGGGTAAAAAGTGATGTTGTAGTTCCGGACAGGTATAGTTATATAGATCTTGGCGAAAGAGATCAGCAGAATCCTTTAGGATGGGATAAAATTACGGCCGCAGATTATGAAACCTGGGATGGTTATATAGATTACGAAGCAACAATTGAAAGCAGTAGTAAGCGAATGGCCAACAACTCACAAATTAAACTGATAGAGGAAAATGCCAAATGGCTGAAAGAGCAGCAAGACGAAACAGTGGTTTCCCTAAATTACGACACTTATACAAGTGAGGCTAAAAAAGACAAGGAAAAGTCCCAATACTTTAAATCCCTATCAGAATATGATTCGCGTCTTACTTTTGAATCTTTGAAATATGAACAGGAATTGTTTACTCAGGACCCGGTTCTAAGAGAAAAGCGAGATCGCTGGCATAAAAATCTTGCGAAAGACGTTTATGTAGAAGAAGCTATAAACGTGTTACAAGATCTGAAGATTAACAATATCAAAAATGGCAAATTAGCCAGTGTAAAAGGATAATAGTATTGTATTTATATTAAAAGCCCCAACTTACAGGTTGGGGCTTTTTTATTTTAAATAACAGCTTCCCTAAAATTTAAATCTCCTTAAGAGATATCTTATTTGGGATATGCAACATTACAACTTGTACAAATGTAAGTATCTTCCTTTAAGGTGATCTTGTCTAATTTTTGAACAACTTCGTGAATAAAACTACTGTAAGTGTGCATCTCAGGAGTACTATTTTTTGCTTTGATTTTTTCATAAAACTGCCCATCCCATTCTTGTTTACCCCAACAGTTAGGGCACACCCCTTCCGGGGCTGAGGCTGTTTCTTTTCCTTCCAATTTTAATCTGAAATAACTTCTGATGTTGTCTAAAAGCATAATTTTACTTTTTAATTAAATCGACTACTAAATTTATCCGCATTTATTACAGTCGAAAATTTTTTCTGTAGTAAGTGCAATTTAGGATTTATATAATTTTTGCAAAATGGTTTATCCGGATTGGAATAATAATAATTCTGAAATTTCTCTATCGAAAGCCTGAATTTGTGAAAAGGCAATATTTTTGTAATTATAGGTTTTGAAAAATTCTGTTGCAATTTTCTAATAATCAGTTGGATTTCTATTGGTTGGGTGTCCGAATAGGTATAAATGGCCGATCTGTATTTGTCTCTCATACTGTGTTCTGTAGTACTTTCGTGCGTATATAGATGAATTTCAATAAGTATCTCAAGAGGAATAATACGCGGATCAAAATGTACAATAACTGCTTCGGAATAAGAGTCTTCATCGTTTATAGCTGCAATAAACCCCTGTTCTACGAATTGAACCCCCAGAAGCGACTGATAGACTGCTTCTGTACACCAGTGGCATCCCCCGCCCAGACCGATACGATTTAATTCCGTTGTTTTTTCCAAGTTTGTAAAAATTTATAGTTGTTTAAAAAATGCTGTACTTTTTCGTCAGACATTTCACAGGGTTTTAACCTTACAGTATTCGCAGTGATATAATAATTGAAGCTAATAAAGTCATTACCTCCTAATTCCCTGGCGTATAGTTTTATACTTTTGCCGTTGTTGTAATCCATCCTTGTAACCCCATACTTTTTGTTTTTATAAACTACTTCTGAATACCCAATAGGAAACAATTGAATCTTATTTAGTATCATACTATTGTATTACAGTATTCCATTTTGAACTTCGCCTGGCCACTGCTTTTATAAAAGGGCAAACGGCTACGGCACGATAACCTTCAGCGGTTAATTTCTCAAAGGTTTTGTTCACCAATTCTTTCCCAATTCCCTGTCCCCGCAGCTGAGTTGGAACTTCAGAATGATTGAGGTACATCTTGCCATTGTGGACAGCATACTCCACAACCGCCAGACCTCCATTAATTTCCAGCGTAAACCGATTGTTTTCTTTATCATGGACCAAATCTAATCTGCCTGGTGTCAGGAGGTTGAGCCAGGAAATCAGGGATTCCTTTGAAGGATTCCTCAGCTTTTTATTTCCAATAGTGATTGTTGGGAAATTTAGTTTTCCACTATTGTACAGTCCTATCAATTCTTTGGCAAATTCATCATTATTCACAACATCCAAAAAGGAATAAGGCAAAGCAGTTTCATCAAGTAACTGTTTGTAGTATTCGGTTTTGTGGCAATCTGGGGCACCGTATAGCTTTATTTCCGGAATAGTGTTCATGTTATTCAATCGCTTTTAAATATTGGATTGCTGCCTGAGCATTCAAATGAAAATCAGAAAAAACTATATTATATGCCTTGTCAATAAATATGAACCAGGGAGTGCCTCCTGTTTTATAATTTCTCATAATATTTGATCCAGGCATTTTTTCACTTCCTGCATCATGTCCAAAATGAATTTTTAAATTGTAGTCTTTCTGAACAGTCGCTATTTTCTCATGGGTATTGCTTTCAAAACCCTCAAAAACAGTTTGAACAGCCAGGAAAAAAACATTTTCCTTTCCTTCCAGTGCCTCCACCATTTTCTTAAGATCTGGCAACCCTTTACTATGACAACCCGGACACCAACTTTGGAAACAAAAGAGTACTATAAATTTTCCTTTTAAAGCGGATAGTTTTAAAGGCTCAATAGAATTACCACTTGGGTCTATCCAGTAATTCACTTCAAATTCTTTTGCCTTTGCTCTGTTTTCTTTTTTTGCTTCAGAATTCATTTCTAATTCTTTATGGTTATTTAAATAGTAAAAAGTGACATAAAACAATAGCAGTCGTTCTAATCGGAATTGGAACAACTGCTATAGTCAGGATGTCTTGTATTCTTCTAAGAACCTACCGTGGTATTTTTCAATTTATCGGCATGCAGTTTCCGAAGTTTGGCCAATTTGGGCGTAATTACGGCGCTACAGTAACCCTGTGTTCTGTTATTCGTATAATAGTCCTGATGATAGTCCTCCGCGCCATAAAATGTTTCCAGAGCACTTATTTCGGTCACAATTGGATCTTCGTAATAACTACCTATTTCTTTTACGACAGCTTCAGCTATTTCTTTTTGAGACGTATCGTGATAATAGATTACTGAGCGGTATTGGGTACCCAGATCCCCGCCCTGCCGATTTAGGGTGGTAGGGTCATGACTCGTCATAAAAATCACCAACAGCTCTGCGTAAGAAATATGGTTTGTATCGAATGTGATTTGAACTACCTCGGCATGACCAGTTAAACCCGAACATACTTCCTTGTATGTTGGTTTGCCAGGTGCGGTTCCCCCGCTGTAGCCCGAAACTACCTTTTCAATACCTTTTATTTCGCGAAAAACGGCTTCAATGCACCAAAAACAACCACCGCCTATAGTCGTAAGTTCTAATTTTTTACTATTCATTTATAATCCTTTCTTTTGTAATATTCATCGATTCTGAATTAATACAATAACGCAGTCCACTGGGCTCCGGACCATCCGGAAAAACATGTCCCAAATGGGCGTCACAAGTATTGCACATAACTTCTACCCGTACCATTCCAAAGGCAGTGTCTTTTTCATATTTAATGGCATTATCTTTTATCGGCTGAGTAAAACTGGGCCATCCTGTGCCTGATTCAAATTTAATTCCTGAATCAAAAAGTGGAGTGTCACAGCAGACACAGGCGTATTTTCCGGCTTCATAAATACTGCATAATGCTCCCGAATGTGGAGCTTCAGTTCCTTTTTTTCTGGTTATCCTGAACTGTTCACTTGTTAGTTGATTTTGCCATTGTTCTTCGGTCTTTTCAACCCTTCGCTCAGGTACCGGATTTCCATTTACCGAATAGTGAATTACATCTTTCCAGGTAAGCATAATGTTTCCTTTCTATTTATTTTGTTAAAAAAATCCCTTGCAGGCTTATTAAATAAGAAGCAAGGGTTGTGAATTAATATAGTCGAAATTCATCGCCGTTACTTACATCCTAACAGGTCTTAATTACGCTTAAATTAGGTTAAATTTGGGAGATGAAAAAACGGTCCAAAGGAATAAACAACAGAACCATTTATACCTTTTTATTATTGCTTTGCATTATTGGGTTTTGGATTTTTGAAAACTATTACACCCCTGCCACCTATACAGAACCGTATCCGGATGCTGAACAAACAATAATTCCTGACTATTTTGTTCCGGGATCCGCCAAAGGTGAGCTAGTTAAACATCAACATTATTGGTTGTCTTATAACGAGAAGTACGAACAGGCAGAATGGGTCGGATACAAACTGAAAAAGTCACATCTTACCCATGACGATAGGAAACGACCATTTTTTATTGAAGACCCAAAAGTTAAAAGTAAATCTGCAGATGTAAAGAATTACAGAAATTCTGGCTATGACAGGGGGCACTTATGTCCGGCTGGTGATAGAAGGTTTGCGGAATTCGCCTATAAAGAAACTTTTTACACCAGTAATATTGCACCTCAAAAAAGGGATTTTAATGCAGGCATCTGGAACAGATTAGAAAAGAAAGTACGCTTCTGGAGCAAGCGTTATGAGACGCTGTACATTTTTAGCGGGGGTATTTTGGAAAAAGGACTACCCAGAATAGGGCAGGAAGATGTGGCTGTTCCAAGACGTTTTTATAAAATTATTGTCAGAGGAAGTGAGGATAACCCCAAATTGCTGGCCTTTTTAATTCCGCACCAGGAGACGTCTCAGCCCCTGGAGAACTATCTTACAACTATTGATTCCATTGAACATCTTAGCGGAATTAATTTTTTCCAACATTTACCTGATAAACAAGAAGATGAAATAGAAAGAAATGTAAACAGAGGGGGTTGGAAATTTTAACTACAACCATTCATTTAGCCTGTTCGCATCCAATTTTAGAAATATAAACAATAGTGCAGTAAAACCCAGAAGCCCCGATCCTCCATAACTGAAAAATGGCAATGGAATACCAATAGTTGGCAATACCCCAATCACCATTCCTATATTGATGAAGTAATGAATAAAAAGGATAGAGATTACTCCATACCCATACATTCTGCTAAAATCATTACGCTGCCTTTCGGCTAAATATACCAGTCGTAATAAGAGCAGTGTAAAAAGAATAACCACAGTTGTTGTTCCCAGAAATCCCCATTCTTCGCCAACTGTGCTAAAAATATAATCTGTATGCTGTTCCGGAACAAAATCTCCTTTTGTTCTCGTGCCTTCAAGGAAGCCTTTTCCAAAAAATCCGCCAGATTCTATTGCTTTTTCTGATTGATATGTATTATAACCAATTGTTTTTCGGATTTCTTCGAGTTTATCAGGATCCTTTTCCAACCTGAGCCAGAGACTGAATCTATCCCTGTGTCGCTGTTCAAAAACATTATTGAAAACAAAATTTACAGAAAGGGAGAATGCAATGGCAATTATAAAAAATGAGGCCAGTGGGACTACCGGAACTTTAAACGTTGGTTTTTTAACCGTGAGAAATATAGTGATTATAAGAGCCATTCCAACCCCAACCCAGGTTGTTCCAAACATCAACGTGGTAATAAATACCAAAACTATCAGAAGTCCGACCCCGAGGTAATACAAGGGTAGTCCTTCCCTGAAAATAACAAAAACGAGCGCAAAAAAGACCATAGCACTTCCCGGGTCTGGTTGTGGTACGATTAACAAGGCCGGGATAAATATGATCAGGAAAGCATAGAGTTGATCCTTTCTCCTTTTGATATCGGTTTGAATATCACTGAGATATTTTGCGAGGGCAAGTGCAGTTGCCACCTTGGCCAGTTCTGACGGTTGAAGATTAAAGAATCCCAGATCATACCATGAGGTGGCTCCGGCAATTGTTTTTCCAAAAAGAAATAGCCCTAAAAGGAGCACCAATGAAATGATATACAATACACTGGAGAAACGTTCATAAAAACTGGCTTCAATGGCTAGGATTAATAGAACTGCTGCCAGGCTGATCCCTATAAAGAATAATTGTTTTCCATAGAGCGATCCAAAGTCTAAAACAGATTGGTCGTTCCCGGTAAAAGTACTCGAATAGATATTTACCCAACCAATTGCAACGAGCAAAAGAAAAAATAAAACGGTAAGCCAATCTATCCTTTTAAGGACATTTCTACCAGACATACTCGTTTATCTTGAATTCTTCCCCGCTGTATGGTTTGGCATATTCGTGTTCCAAAGTTTTTTCTAACATTCTTTTCTCCAGATCTTTCCTGGTAATTTCTCTCTTAAGGTATTTTTCTATCATTAGAGATGCGATATGACCTGCATATCTGGAACCGTAATATCCATTTTCTATATAAACTGCAATCGCAATTTTTGGCTTTTCTACCGGAGCAAAAGCAACAAAAACCGAGTTGTCTGTCAATTGTGTTTTAACACTGTCAATTAACGTAAAATTCTCGACCGTTCCGGTTTTACCCGCTATCCTGATTCCTGGAATTTTGACCCACTTTGCAGTTCCCTTTTCATAGACATCCGCCATTCCCTTAATCACTTCTTCAAAATGTCTTTTGTCAATAGTCGTATGCCTAGGTTCTACAAACTGTGGATTGGTTATATCCTTGCCTTCTACTTTTTTTAAGACATGCGGAGTAAAGTAAAAACCGCGGTTGGCTATTGCCGACACCATATTTGCCAGTTGCAGGGGTGTAGCTGCAACTTCTCCCTGGCCAATAGCATTCGAAATTATATAAGAGGCCGTCCAGCGATTGTCGCCATACCACTTATCATAGAAGGCTTTATTTGGGATTCTTCCCGGGCGTCCGGTATAAAGATCTGAACCAAGGTACTGACCCAGCCCAAAACTTCTCATATGTTTTTCCCAAACGTCCATTCCTTCATCAGTCGTTGGAAATTTATCAAATATTCTTCTGAAAGTATCTGCGAAGTAGGCGTTGCACGATTTGTAGATGCCACTGTTGAGATTGCGTAAACCGCCGCCGCAATGACAACCCTTTTTGTTCCGGCCAACGTAAAATCCATTGTAACATCGTACGGTTGATGAAGTACTAATAACGCCTTCCTGTAGTGCTGCGAGAGCATTTAGGGTTTTAAAGGGCGAGCCCGGTTCTTTTTCAAATGAAATGGATCTGTCAAACAGCGGTTTGGAAATTGTATCGTAATGAAGCTTACTATAATTCTTAGACCTTTCCCTTCCAACAAGTAAGGCAGGATCATATGTAGGACCGGAAATCATTGACAGGATCTCCCCGGATGAGGGCTCAATTGCAACTATTCCTCCCCGTTTGCCATGCATGAGTTGTTCCCCGTATTCCTGTAATACTTTGTCAATACTGATGTGAATCTCTTTGCCCTGTTCTGGCAATGTATCCAAAATGCCGCCTTTATATCGGCCAATATCTCTGTTAAATCTATCTTTCTGTATATACTGAACGCCTTTACGACCTCTCAATACCTCATCATACTGTTTTTCAACACCGGTTCTGCCGGTTAATTCTCCCTGAGCATAGTACGGATTCTTTTCCAGATCCCTTTCATTTACTTCGCTGATATATCCCAATACGTTAGCTGCAGAAGGGGTGTCATAATACCTGAGCGATCTTTTCTGAATATAAAACCCTTCATACTTTCGCATTTTTTCCTGTAGCATGGCATAATCCTCCTTTGAGAGCTGAGGTACCAGTACAGAAGGCAACCTTGGAGAATATATTCTGGCCTTCCTTAGTTTCTCTACAAACCTTTGCTTTTCAATTCCCAGGAGATTACAGAATTCCAGTGTGTCTAAGGGTAGTACCTCTCTGGGGATAACCATGACATCGTAGGCCGGGTCATTTCCTACAAGTAGCTCTCCGTTTCTATCGTATATATATCCGCGTTCTGGATAATCATAAATTGGTTTAATTGCAGGATCTTCCAAAACCTGATCCGGTGAGAAACTAAATATTTGCAGATAGGATAACCTGCCAATAAACATGACTCCAATGATTATGATTATAGATGATAACAATATTTTTTTCATTACTCCTTCCTTGCACTAAAAAGTGAACCAAATAACAAACATAAAATTAATGTAGCAAATCCTGTAAAAACTACTTTCTTCAAAATTAGCAGCAAATTTGCTAAACTGAAAAATTCCAGGGTAAAGAAAATTACATGATGTGCTATAACTAATAACGCCAAAAAAGTAATTTGTTGTGCCCTGGTAGTATTGGATAATTTAAAACTTTGAAATTCATAATTAACACCAAATACAAATCTCATAATAGTTGGTCTTAAATATGCAATGGTAACCGTTGAGGCCGCATGCAGTGCCATGGTATCCGAGAAAAAATCAATTGCTAAACCTAGTAAAAAACCAACCCCTAAAAACAGTGCCCTGTTCTCCTTGATAGGATACCAATATAAGAAAAGAATATAAACCATTGGATTGATGAATCCAAAGAAATTCAGCCTGTTGAATACCAAAACCTGCACCAATACAAGCAGTGTAAACCTTATGACATTTATGAAGTAAAAGCTATTGGTCATTGGCAATTTCAGATTCTAATTGAAGCACCTCGGGTCTGTTTATATTATAAATTACATATACATTCTTGATGTTGGTCATATCATTAAATAATTCAACATCTATTCTGTAAAAACTTTTGGATACGTTTAAGTCGAATTTTTTTATAGTGCCTATTGGGATGTTCTCTGGAAAAATACTGGACATTGCCCCGGTCACAATAGTATCACCTACCAGCAATGGCACTAACCTAGGAATGTCTTCCAACTGAACTACGTTATAGTGTTCGGTATCCCAGATCAGCGAACCGAAATAATTGGTGTTTTTAATTTTGGCGTTAATATTCGATTTGGTGTTTAAAATGCTTTGTACAGAGGCAAAGTTATTTGAAGTATGCTCAATGATACCCAATATTCCCCTGGCAGTTATAACCCCCATATCCTGTTTTAAACTATCCTGTTTTCCTTTGTTTATTAGAATATAGTTATTGGGGTTGGCATAACTGTTTTTAATTACCTGTGCTGAGGTGATGGTATAATTGACAGCAGTGGTGTCTATTTCTATACTATCGGTTAGTTGCCTATTGTAAAGTAAATTCCTGAGGAACATGTTTTCATCCAGTAATTTTTTATTTTCCTTGTCCAGGTCGAAATAGTCAGATATATTATTGGAGGTATTGTAGATAGTCCCGGTTATCCAGTTGGCAGAATTAAAAAATTTTGAGCGGTGGTAGGAATGCGATTGAACAGTGAAGGCAAGCGAAATAATTAATAAGAACATATACAGCAGCGAAGTTTTATACCTTATGATAAAATTGATTATCTGCTGCATGCAACTTTTCTATTGGATGGATGGCCGTAAATTCATATGAGCTGAAGCGACCATATTAAGTGCTATTATTAGACAAAAATTACTTAATCAGTATGCTCTTATAGCGTTCCAAATTTTTCAGGGCAATTCCTGTACCTCTAACAACAGCCCTGAGAGGATCTTCTGCAATATAAACCGGGAGATCCGTTTTTTGTGATAACCTTCTGTCCAAACCTCTTAGCATAGATCCGCCACCTGCCAGATATATACCCGTATTGTAGATATCGGCAGCGAGTTCCGGCGGCGTCTGTGAAAGGGTTTCCATAACAGCATCTTCAACTCTTAGTATAGATTTATCCAGGGCTTTGGCTATTTCTCTAAATGATATTTGTACTTGTTTTGGCTTACCCGTCAGTAGATCCCTTCCCTGTACAGACATTTCATCCGGAGGGGACTGCAGGTCTTCAGTGGCCGAACCAATCTGAATCTTGATATTTTCTGCCGTGCTTTCGCCCACATATAAATTGTGCTGGGTACGCATATAATAAATGATGTCATTGGTGAAGACATCCCCTGCTATTTTTACAGACTTATCACATACAATTCCCCCAAGGGCTATTACTGCGATTTCGGTTGTCCCTCCGCCAATATCTACGATCATATTGCCTTTGGGTTGCATAATATCCAGTCCAATACCAATGGCGGCAGCCATAGGCTCATGAATCAAATAGACTTCTTTTCCGTTTACCCGTTCGGCAGACTCTTTTACCGCCCTCATTTCTACTTCAGTAATCCCGGAAGGAATACATATAACCATTCTTAAGGCTGGTGGAAACCACTTTTTCTTCAATGCAGGGATGTTCTTAATGAACATATTAATCATCTTTTCAGATGCGTCAAAATCTGCAATTACCCCATCTTTTAAAGGGCGTATGGTTTTTATGTTTTCATGGGTTTTTCCCTGCATCATGTTGGCTTCTTTGCCAACTGCAATTATTTTGCCCGTAATTCTATCTCTGGCTACAATAGAAGGGCTGTCCACAACAACTTTGTCTGCATGGATAATGAGGGTATTCGCAGTTCCTAAATCGATTGCGATTTCCTCGGTCAAAAAATCAAAAAATCCCATTATACTTGTTTGGTTTCGGATTAAAGGGTGTATTTCATCGACAAAAGTAGTAAAATTAATGCTTAAAATGACGCGTGCCTGTCATCACCATGGCAATTCCATTTTCGTTACAATAATCTATGCTCAGTTGGTCTTTAATTGACCCGCCTGGCTGTATAACGCTGCTAATACCGCTTTTATGCGAAATTTCAACACAATCTGGAAAAGGAAAAAAAGCATCACTGGCCATGACAGCTCCCTCCAGGTCAAAATTGAAGAATTTGGCCTTGTGAATTGCCTGATTCAGGGCATCTACTCTGGAAGTTTGTCCGGTGCCACTAGCACATAACTGTTTGTTTTTTGCGAGTACTATGGTATTAGATTTGGTATGCTTACAGAGTTTTGAAGCAAAAATTAGATCTTCGAGTTCTCGCTTAGATGGTTTTTTTGTAGTAGCATAATTAAGATCGGATATAGTATCGGTTTTGTGATCTTTATCCTGAACCAACACTCCGTTTAAACAGGTTCTTACTATAGTATCCGGAAGGATAGTTTCCTTTATTACCAGGAGAATTCTGTTTTTCTTCCCTTTTAGAATTTCCAGGGCTTCGGTCTCATAGCTGGGAGCAATTACTACTTCACAGAATAAATTGTGAATCTCATTGGCGGTGGCAGCATCTATCTCCACATTGCTGATTAAAATACCACCAAAGGCAGATACCGGGTCACCGGCCAGGGCATCCACATAGGCCTTATGTATGGTATCTCTTTGAGACAGACCACAGGCATTGTTATGCTTTAATATTGCGAAGGTAGGAGGATCATTTTTAAATTCGGCCATTAAATTTACGGCTGCATCTACATCTAAAAGGTTGTTATAAGACAATTCTTTGCCATGTAGTTTAGTAAACATGGCTTCAAAGTCTCCGAAGAAAAAACCTTTTTGATGAGGATTCTCACCATATCTCAGTACCCTGCCCTGAGTTTCACTGATCTTTAGTGATGCTTCTTCGTGATTCTGATTAAAAAAATTAAATATGGCCGAATCATAATGAGAAGAAACATTGAATGCCTTGGTGGCAAATAGCTTTCGCTCATCTAAAGTAGTTGTGCCGTTTCCGCTGTCTAACAATCCTAGAAATTGCGGATAGTCTTCCATGGAGGAAACACAGCATACATCTTTGTAATTTTTGGCTGCAGCGCGAATAAGTGAAATCCCTCCTATATCTATTTTTTCAATAATTTCCTGTTCTGAAGCTCCACTCGAAACGGTTTTCTCAAAGGGGTACAGATCTACAATCACGATGTCTATTTGGGGAATATCAAATTCTGCCAGTTGAGCAACATCACTTTCATTGTCCTGTCTGTTCAAAATTCCTCCAAATACTTTCGGATGTAAAGTTTTAACCCTTCCTCCCAATATTGATGGATAGCTGGTTACATCCTCCACAGCTACTACCTCAATACCTAATTCACGAATAAATTTCTCGGTCCCGCCTGTAGAATAAATGGCTATTCCCAGTTGGTCTAATTTCCTGACAATAGGTTCTAGCCCGTCTTTGTGAAATACCGATATTAATGCTGAGGTAGCTTTTTTTGAGGTGCTCATTTTCGTGTGCTTATAATTACAGTTTGTAAGCAAACAAAAATAATTTTTTTAAGGGTACTAAACCTATAGTGTTATCAACAAAACAGTTAAAGTTTTAAAGAATTTTAGCGACTTCGGCATTTACATATTCCAGAAATCGCTCATCTTCCTCCGAAAAAGGGTCCGGAGTTTTCGAATCTATATCTATTTGTCCAATATTTTCGCCATTGACAAAAAGAGGTACTACAATTTCGGCCCTAACAGAAATACTGCAGGCGATATAATTGTCCTGGGCTGCTACATCTGGCACTACAAAATTGGTATTACTCATTGCTACCTGCCCGCAAATACCTTTGCCAAAAGGTATGATAATATGTTCCGTTTCCTCTCCGGAATACGGACCTAATTTTAATTCTTGCTTATCCCCATTTTTAAAATAAAAGCCCACCCAATCGTAATAGGGGACAACTTTCCGAAGGAGTTCACAAATATCCTGCAGCCTTTCTGCAGCGCTTTCATCGGTCCTTTCAATTATTTTTGATACCTGCGGTCGGAGAGATTTAAACATATCGAAAATTTTAGCAAAAATAGTCCTTTTTTAGAGCTAATGAGTACTCGGCCTACACAGTAATTTCAACTTAAAGTTTAGTTAAGTAAGCAATAGAATTGAATGACTATTCGTTTAATTCTTACTTTTGTTGTTCATGTGCAGTCTAGCTCATAAAATAATATCGCTTTCCATGGCACTTTTGCTATTGGCCTCCACAACCTCCTGGACAGTGGACAAGCATTTTTGTATGGGTGATCTTGTAGATGTAGCTTTCTTTACCAGTGCTGATAGTTGCGGGATGAACATGGATGATATTCCCGGCGAATGGCAATTAGATTGCTGTTCTGATGAAATTATTGTGATTACTGGTCAGGACAATTTAAAAATTTCCTTTGACGAGTTAAGCCTCGCTCATAAACTTTTAGTCACCTCCTTTGCGCAGTCTTACTTAGCTCTTTTTCAAGAGACTGAGGAGCAGATTATTCCTCACAATGACTATCCACCTCCTTTGTTGGTCCAGGACCTTCAACTTCTGGATGAGGTATTCTTAATTTAATATTTTAAAATTTACGACTTCATCGTCTTAACCATGATGCTATCTGTTTTGGGCATTTTGATGGTGATTTTAGGAAAATATGGAAGAACCCATATTCCTGAAATTAAAAAAGGAAGTAATAATTAAAATATACAATAATGAAACTCAGATATAAAATTGATATAAAAATTTGCCAAGGTCATAGCATAATCAATTGTTATCCTCATAAAATGAAATCAGATGAAAAAATGTCTTAAAATTGCGTTTGCCGCTGTTTTTCCGCTGTTTTCCTTTTCTCAGGAGAAGATAGAAGGGATGGTTATGGAGGCCAATAAAGAGAACAAACATATTGCTCTTCCGGGTGCGAATGTTTATTGGATGGATTCCCAGATTGGGACAATTACCAAAGAGGACGGGACCTTTAGTATTCCCTTCACCGGAGCGTATTCAAGATTGATAATCAGTTATGTCGGATTTCAAACCGATACCTTAACCATTGATGCTCCGGGAATGTTGCACCATTGGTTAATACCATCCAATGAACTGGATGAAGTAGAACTGATAAAGAAAAAAGACGCTGTGAGAAAAGCGCAATTCAGTTCACAAAACATAGTGACAGTAAATAGTGCCGAATTACTCAAAGCGGCTTGCTGTAACCTGTCTGAAAGTTTTGAGACCAATCCTGCTATTGACGTCAACTTTTCGGATGCGCTTACAGGAACCAAGCAGATTAAAATGTTAGGTCTTACCAGCCCTTATCTGCTCATTACCCAGGAAAATATCCCAATGGTACGCGGTGCTTCTCAAGCCTATGGATTAACATTTACCCCCGGAACCTGGGTAGAAAGTATCCAGATCACCAAGGGGGCAGGGAGTGTTGTTAATGGCTATGAAAGTATTTCGGGACAAATTAATACTGAGCTTGTAAAACCCTTGACAGATAAGACCATTTTTATCAATGGCTATGCCAACAGAAATGGGAGATTGGAGCTAAACACTCATTTGAATCGGAAGATTACCGATAAATTGAGTGCCGGGATTTACATTCACGGTAACCGCCGGGATCAGATAGAAGACAGGAATGGAGATGGTTTTCTGGACACCCCGCTGGCAAACCAGATTAATGTTCAAAACCGCTGGCAATTCCAGGACGCTGAAAAAGGATGGGTTAGCTTTTTTAACGTGCGCTTCCTTAATGATGATAAACAGGTTGGTCAGACCAGATTTAATCCCTTAACAGATAAATTTACAACCAATGCCTGGGGAAGTGAAATAGCTACCAATCGTTTTGATACCTCTGTCAAACTCGGATATGTATTCCCGCAGCTCCCATTTCAAAGTTTTGGATTTCAATTGTCCTATAGCCGGCATAAGCAAGATGCTTACTATGGTTTTAAGCAGTATAACATTAAACACGAAAGCATTTATTCTAACCTTATTCTTAATTCTATAATTGGTGATACCAGGAACAAATTCACAACGGGACTTACCTTTGCCCATGATGGATACGATGAATTGGTAAATTCAGATGATTATGGGCGACAGGATAATTCTATAGGAGCATTTTTTGAATACAGTTATGACGATTTGGAAAAAGTGAGTTTAACGGCCGGTCTGAGGGTAGATACCCATAACAATCTCGGCACCTTTATAACTCCCAGGTTCCATATCAGGTATTCCCCCTGGGAGCAGTCAAGTCTCAGGGCTTCGTTTGGCCGCGGCAGGAGAGCTGCCAGTATTTTTGCTGAAAATCAACAGCTTTTTGGGTCTGCCAGGGAAATACTTATTTTAAATACAAATGGGAGTATTTACGGATTGGATCCTGAAGATGCCTGGAATTATGGATTGAGCTTTTTACAGGGTTTTACTCTTTTTGAACGACCAGGGAATATTTCTTTGGATTACTACAGGACAGATTTTGTGAACCAGGTGGTAGTTGATTGGGAAAACCCGGGAGAAATTTCTTTCTATAATCTGGATGGCAAAAGTGTTGCCAATAGTTTTCAGATAGAGGTGAACCATGAAATACTTAAAAATCTGGAATTGCGAACGGCATTTAAACTTTATGATGTAAAAACAGATTATAACAGTGGACTATTACAAAAACCGCTACAGGCCAGACAGCGATTTTTTGCAAATTTAGGATACGAAACGACTGTTAATGAGAAGGGCGCTCAATGGCGATTTGATTACACCTTACACAGTTTAGGGGAACAAAGACTGCCCAATACCGGGCCTAACCCCGTAGAATACCAACTCCCGGAATATTCAGAACCTTATAGCCTCATGAACGCACAGATAACCAAAATATTCACTAATAAATTTGAAATATATATTGGTGGTGAAAATTTGACTAATTTTACGCAGGACAGCCCTGTTTTGGGAGCTGATAACCCATTTGGCCCCAATTTTGATACCAGTATTGTATATGCACCAATTATGGGAAGGATGTACTACGCGGGATTCAGATATAATTTGTAAGACAACAAAAAAAAAGAAATGAAAAATATAGTTATAGCCTTGATTTGTATTCTGAGTGCGGGTGTTGCCAGCAGTCAGGAGAAAAATAAAAAAATGTCCTTTGAAGTGGACGGAAAATGTGAGATGTGTAAAATGCGCATCGAGAAAGCGGCATTAGGAGTAGAAGGAGTTAAATATGCTATTTGGGATATTCCTTCCCACAAATTATCATTAATTATGGACGAACGGAAAACTGACGCCATGCAGATTAAGACTGCCCTCGTAGCAGTAGGACATGATACCAAAGAACTCAAAGCATCCCAGGAGGCTTATGATAGTGTACATCCTTGTTGTAAATATAGAGAGGATGGTACCGATGATAGTGATAAACACCGTTAATAGAATTTAATTCTAAGGCGTTTTAAGAATTCCTTTTTGCCAGGAAAGAGTGCTCCTTTGTTTATTGGTGAGCAATTATTGTTAAAGTCATTGGCGTTCAACACTACACTATCGTTAATGTTGTAAGGATTGTTGCTATTCTTCCACTAATTCCTAGCAACAAGCCTAAAATGAACAAGCGAATTACCATTATTACGCTGTTTATATTCTTTGGACAACAGTCTTTTTCCCAGACATGCTGTTCCGGAGGTGTGCCGCTTTCCAATAATTTAGGTCTCCCGAATGAGGGCAGGGGAGTGCTGAGTTTGGCACTGAATTATGACTACAATAACCTCAATACTTTAAATGCCGGTTCAGATAAGCTGGACGATGATTCAAGAAAACGAATCACCAATTCAATATTATTGGGTGCCGGATTTGCATTTACCGACCGCTTTTCTGTTGAGACACTTTTCAGTTGGGTAAATCAGACCAGGACCATAACCCAATTTGGGAATGAAAATTTTACAGAAACCACGGGGATTGGAGATGCCGTCTTGCTGGTTAAATATTCAATCCCTGATATTCTCGGTGAAAAAACAATTCTGAACATAGGTGTTGGGACCAAAGCTCCTCTGGGGAAATCTGATATTACAACTGGACAGGGTATTTTACTCACTGCAGATCTGCAACCTGGTAGCGGAGCATGGGATGGTTTAGGTTGGGTATCAGTTTCAAAAACTTTAGGTTTTAGACCTACCGCTTCTCTTTCTGCAAGTTTTACATACAGGTTAACCGGGAAGAATAAGGACTACCTGAATAATACCTCAACTTATGAGTTTGGGAACGTGTTACAGTCTAATCTTGGATATACAGATCAATTCTTATTATTCAATACAGTTGTCAATCCTGGTCTGATTGTTAAATACCGAAAGGCGCTGTCCGACATAATCAACACAGCGGATCTGCCAAACACAGGCGGAGAATGGGTATTTTTAAGGCCCGAAATAATTGCCAAAATCACGCCAGATCTCGGTCTTGCACTGCGTTTGGAAATCCCTGTATACAGTTATGTTGAAGGTACACAGCTTACTCCGACCCTGCGGTTTAGCGGGGGTTTATTTTTTAATCTCAGTACCGGGAAAAACAATACGATTAATATAGCAGAACGCCAATGAATGGATTGAAACGAGTAATCTGAAAAATAAAAAAATTAAAAAAAAGAACGATGAAAAAGATGCTATTAACATTTGTGAGTACTGGGGCCTTACTGGTTTCGTGCAGCACTTCAGGAACACAAGACACAATTATAGACCCAACGGATGATCAGCCTGCCGTATTCAGTGAGTGGAGCATACCTGTTGCGGATGTTTTTGACGGAGGTCCGGGAAGAGACGGAATCCCTGCTTTAGAAAATCCTGGATTAACCACGGCTGGTAATTCGAGTATTTTACGGGATATAGATCTGGTACTTGGATATAAATACGGAGACGATATAAGAGCCTATCAGCATATAATTCTGGACTGGCACGAAATTGTGAATGATAATATAGGAGATGTATCCCTGGCAGTTACTTATTGCCCTTTAACAGGTACCGGAATTGGCTGGAATCGTGTGGTAAATGGAAAGGAAACTACTTTCGGGGTATCCGGATTGCTTTACAATACTAATTTAATACCCTTTGACAGGGAGACTACCAGCAACTGGTCCCAGATCCTTAACGAAGCGGTCAATGGGGAACTCCTGGGGGAAAAGGCCGACCTGATTCAGCTTGTGGAAACAGATTGGGAGACCTGGAGAACCATGTATCCAGACACGAAGATATTAAGCCTAAATACAGGCTTCTCAAGAACTTATGGAGTGTATCCCTATGTTGATTACAGAACTAATAACAGCTTTTTTATTTTCCCTGTACCTCAGGACAACAGGCTTCCGTCCAAAGAAAGGGTTCTGGGTATTGTAGATGGGGATAAAGCCAAAGTATACAGATTTGAGGATTTAATCGCAGAAAATGTAGTCAGAGATACGTTTAACGGAGGAAGTTACGTGGTTGCAGGAAATGCGAACTTCATGATGTCCTATGGATTAAAAGGTGATCAGGAGTCGCTTCAATTCAGTTATATTTATGATGGGACAGCCGTTATTCTTGAAGATAATGAGGGCAACAAATGGGATATATTCGGGGAAGCCATTTCGGGGCCCAGAGCGGGGGAAACATTGAAAACCGGAAAAGCTTTTATGGGATATTGGTTTTCATTTCCTGCTTTTTATACCACAGAGATATATAATAACTAGTCTGAGTAAATAAAATAAAAAAGGCTGTCTTTTAAGACAGCCTTTTTAAGTTATTTGAACGAACTTACATCATCCCTGGCATTCCGCCACCGCCACCCATTGGTGGTCCGGCAGGGGCCTCTTCCTTAATATCGGTTAAAGCACATTCAGTTGTCAGAATCATTCCCGCAACAGAAGCCGCATTCTCCAAAGCAATTCTGGTCACTTTGGCAGGATCAATAATACCTGCTTTAAGCATGTCCACATACTTTTCGGATTTGGCATCGTAACCGTAATCTCCTTTTGATTCATGAACTTTGGCTGCAACAACAGAGCCTTCCCCTCCGGCATTTTCAACAATGATCCTCAAGGGAGATTCAATAGCCCGGGCTACAATTTGTAAACCGGTTTCTTCATCTGCATTTTCGGCAGATACCTTAGAAAGAACAGATTTGGCTCTAATAAGGGCAACACCCCCACCGGCAACTATACCTTCTTCCACCGCTGCTCTGGTGGCATGTAAGGCATCGTCTACCCTATCCTTTTTTTCCTTCATTTCTACCTCAGAAGCTGCGCCTACATATAGAACAGCAACACCGCCGGCTAATTTGGCAAGACGTTCCTGTAATTTCTCCTTGTCGTAATCTGAAGTAGTAGTTTCAATCTGTGATTTAATTTGATTGACTCTTGATTTAATGTTTTTGGCAGCACCAGAACCATTTACAATAGTTGTATTGTCTTTGTCAATGGTCACTTTTTCACAACTACCTAACATATCAATAGTGGTGTTCTCCAGAGAGAATCCCCTTTCTTCAGCGATTACGGTACCATTGGTGAGGATGGCAATATCTTCTAACATTGCTTTTCTTCTGTCGCCAAATCCGGGAGCTTTTACAGCTGCTATTTTCAAGGAGCCGCGAAGTTTGTTAACCACCAATGTTGCCAACGCCTCTCCGTCCACATCCTCTGCAATTATAAGAAGAGGCTTTCCAGATTGTGCAACCGGTTCCAATACAGGAAGAAGGTCTTTCATGGTCGAAATCTTCTTATCAAATAACAGGATGTAAGGACTTTCTAAGTCGGTCGTCATTTTATCAGAATCAGTTACAAAATAAGGAGATAGGTATCCTCTGTCAAACTGCATTCCTTCAACAACATCTACATAGGTGTCTGTTCCCTTGGCTTCTTCCACAGTGATTACTCCTTCTTTTCCAACTTTTCCAAAAGCCTGGGCAATAAGTTCCCCAATCGTTTCGTCATTATTTGAAGAAATAGAAGCTACTTGTTTTATTTTTTCAGAAGAATCACCAACTTTTTTTGCCTGCTTGGCAAGGTTTTCAACAATGGCTTCCACAGCTTTATCAATACCTCTTTTTAAATCCATCGGATTGGCTCCCGCAGCCACATTCTTAAGACCTTCCTTTACGATCGACTGGGCCAGAACTGTAGCTGTTGTAGTTCCGTCACCTGCCAGATCATTGGTTTTAGAAGCTACTTCTTTAACCATTTGCGCACCCATATCTTCAAGGGCATCTGCCAATTCTATTTCTTTTGCCACTGTAACCCCATCTTTGGTTACCACCGGGGCGCCAAATGATTTACTAACAATTACGTTTCTACCCTTAGGTCCTAAGGTTACTTTTACTGCGTTGGCCAGGGCATCTACACCTCTTCTTAAGCCGTCACGAGCGTCAATATCAAACTTTATATCTTTTGCCATAATTTAATTTTTAAGTTTTAAAAATTAAATTCCAAATCACAAATTTCAAATTCCATTATTAATTTTTTCGTGCCTGGAATTTGGTGCTTGGAATTTAAAATTGGTTATATAATTGCAAGGATGTCGCTTTCCCTCATCATAAGGTAGTCTGTGCTGTCAAATTTTAGTTCCGTACCAGCATACTTACCGTATAGTACAGTATCTCCAACTTTTACAGTAACTTTTTCGTCTTTGGTACCAGGACCAACAGCTACAACTTTCCCTTTTTGAGGCTTTTCTTTTGCTGTATCCGGAATGTAGATGCCAGATGCCGTTTTGGTTTCAGCAGCCATAGGCTCAATAAGTACCCTATCTGCCAATGGTTTAATGTTCACTTTAGCCATATTGTTTAGTTTTTAGATTTAAAATTTCAAGATTTTATTAGACAGAAATTATGCCAATACCGAAAAACTGACATATTGTTAAAATAAAAATGCCAGCTTGTCATTTATGCTGGCATTTTTATTATATGCTTTCTTCAATTTACTGAGTACTGTCAATAGCTGTTCCACCTTCTGCCGGAGGTAAAACTTCCTCTGGAACCTGATCGGGAAGCGTTTCAGGAACGGTAGTTTCTATATCGTCACCTTGTAACAATTTAGAATCTGCCTCACCAAAATTTCCCTTTAAAGCAACATTGGACAGTAATATTAATACGATCAATATAGTTGCCAGAGTCCAGGTGCTTTTATCCAAAAAATCCCCGGTTTTTTTAACCCCACCAACAACCTGATTTCCACCACCGCCAAAGGAAGAAGACAATCCGCCACCTTTTGGATTTTGAACCATCACTACCAATACCAGCAAGAGACAAACCACGATGATTAAGATTAGAAATATTGTAAAGGTGCTCATCTTATTGTTAATTTTCTTGTTGTAATTTCTTCACCGCTTTAATTCGGTCTGCAAAGAAACCACTTTTTTCCGGATATTTCAAACTTAAAATAGTGTAAGCCTGAATGGCTTTTTTATACTTTTTTTGCTCCAGATACACCTTGGCAAGTGTCTCTGTCATTAACTCATTTTTATCCAATTTCAATGATTCCCTAATATCTATTTTTCCGCCAACAGTTTCTCCCGGTATTATTTTTGGTTTGGCGGCAATGAATTTATCGATAAGTTCAAATTTCTTCTTTTTTAGCGGATCCTCCTCTAGCGTAAAATCAATTTTGGTTTCATTGTAATCTTCATCATCTTCCTCTACTTTCTCCTGCTCCCTGTTAATGGATTTTAAAGAAGTTAATTGTAGCCATTCTCCGAAAGAATATTTTTCTTTTTTTGTGAATGTCAAGGGTGCTCCTAAATCCAGTTCCTCTTCCAATTGTTTTTTCTCTACGGCAATACGCTTATCTACTTCCGGATCTTTGGATTTGAAGAGGGCGGGATCCAAAATATCATCAGCGTCTTTTACCGATCGCGGAAGGGGTTCGTCTTCCGAATCTTCTATCATTGTAATTTCCTTCGTTTGAACAGGAGTAACCTCCTCAGAAATTATTTCCTGATCGCTTAAAGGAGCCTTTCCGGAAATATTATCAGCTATAGAATTTTGCAAAAATTCGCTTGATGTGATAAAATCAAAGAGAATATCACGGTCCGCGGTATAAGCTGCTGTAACTTTCAGTGCATTGTTGTATTTGAAACTGTTCAGGTTTTTAAGTCCTTTTAAATGCAATGCCCTGGCTGCCTGAAAATAGGGGTATTCCTCAAGGATGTCTTCTAATTGATTCGTCTGTACAGGGTCTACCACCTTTTCCGGATGCTGTAAAAGATATGTGAAGTCATGTACATTCATAGGTAATTACCAGTCTGCGAGTGATCTTTGAAATATATCCTGATTAATCCGCTCAAAGATCACCTGATGGGCTTCGTCCCTTACAGATGATAACTGGGAATTAGCGTCGTAATCAAAAAAGAACGAGAAGCGCTGTTCAAAGTCGACATCCTCTTTTGTGCGATTATAAAATCGTACGTTCACACCTATTGTCAGTCGGTTTTGGGCTGCCCTTTGTTCGGCAGTTGCAGTCATTGGAGATACCCTGTATTCTACAATTTCTCCTTCGTATAGTATGTCTCCATTGTCCGTAACCAGGTCTAAACTGGTTTGGTTTAGAATAAGGTCTTGTAAAGACAAGGTGTACTCCCTGTCAAGGCCGGGATCAAACGTGGAGCCCGGACTTTGAGAGGCGTAATTCTGAAAATATTTTACCTGATAGGTTTGGGCGGTTCCAACATCTCCTCCTGTGAAATTATAAATACCACAACTATTTAGGACAAGGCCCAATGCCAATCCTAAAGATATTTTCTTTAAACTACTCATTGATTCTCAATAATGACAACGTTTAAATCCCAAATTCCAAATATCTCATAACTACAGATCGTATTGTTTAATCTTTCGATATAATGTTCGCTCAGAAATACCAAGTTCTGCAGCCGCTGCTTTTCGTTTGCCTCTGTTGCGTTCTAAAGACTTTTTGATAAGTTCAATTTCCTTTTCCTGTAAAGATAGGGTTTCTTCTTCTTCAATTTCTTCCGCGAAATGATACTTGTCTTCAGAGGTATCAGGTACAGATTCTGAACGGTGTTCCGGCAATGGAAGTACTTCTAATGACCTATGATCTTCCTCCACTTCCTGTTCCCCATTGTTGCCGTAAATCTTGCGAATAAGGTGCTCGTTTTCTTCCTGTACCTTGTCTGTATCATTTGATTTTAGGAGTTCAAGGGTGAGCTTTTTAAGATCAGTCAGATCTCCCTTCATATCAAACAGTACTTTGTATAAGATCTCCCGTTCATTGCTGAAGTCGTTCTCCTTGCGCTCTCTGTCTATTACAGCGGGCAGATTAGAATCTCCGGCGTTAGGTAAATAGCTGTTTAAAGTGATGAGCGATGTTTCCCTTCCTTTTTCCAAAACGGAAATTTGCTCTGCTACGTTTCGCAATTGACGAATGTTTCCCGGCCACCTGTATTTAATCAGTAACTGAACCGCATCCTCCTGCAGGCGAATAGTAGGCATTTTATATTTCTGTCCAAAATCTGATGCAAACTTTCTAAAGAGTAAATGAATATCATCCCTACGCTCCCTCAGGGGAGGAATATTGATTTCTACAGTGCTAAGGCGATAATATAAATCTTCCCTGAATTTCCCCTTCTTGATAGCTTCCACCATATTCATATTGGTGGCTGCTACAATGCGCACATCTGTTTTCTGTACCTGAGAAGACCCCACCTTTAGAAATTCTCCGTTTTCCAGGACCCTTAAGAGCCTGACTTGCGTTGTCAAAGGTAATTCCCCAACCTCATCCAGAAAAATAGTTCCGCCATCGGCTACTTCAAAATATCCACTTCTGGTTTGGGTGGCACCTGTAAATGCGCCTTTTTCGTGCCCGAATAACTCACTGTCTATTGTGCCTTCAGGAATTGCACCACAGTTAACAGCAATATATTTAGCGTGTTTTCTATGCGACAGCGAATGAATGATCTTTGGCACAGCCTCTTTCCCAACACCACTTTCCCCGGTAACCAAAACAGAAATATCCGTGGGCGCCACCTGAACGGCTTTTTCCAGAGCGCGATTGAGTTTTACATCATTTCCAATGATCTCAAATCGCTGTTTTATGGATTGAATGTTCTCCATTTCTAGTGCTGCTTAGAATACCCAACGGCCGTACCTAAAAGTGTGGCCGAGGTACAATCTTTAATTTTTACATTTACAAACTCTCCAACTTTATAGTGCTCTTTGGGAAATACCACTACAGTGTTCTGAGAATTACGACCCATCCAGTGGACATCGGATTTCTTGGACTCCCCCTCAATCAGGACTTCCTCTATTTGGCCAAGATGCTCTTGTGTTCTATATAGGGCATGTTGCTGCTGGAGTGCAATAATTTCTTGTAATCGCCTTTTTTTGGTTGCCAGCGGAATATCATCTTCTAACTTTCTGGCTGCTGAGGTTCCCGGCCGCTCGGAATATGCAAACATAAATCCAAAATCGTATTTCACATATTCCATCAAAGAAAGCGTATCCCTGTGATCCTCTTCCGTTTCGGAGGGGAAACCACTAATCATATCCTGACTAATAGCGCAATCAGGTATGATTCTCTTAATGTTGTCTATGAGTTCAAAATATTCCTCCCTGCTATGCAATCTGTTCATGGCTTTAAGGATGCGATTGCTACCACTTTGAACAGGAAGATGAATATAATTGCAAATATTCTCGTATTGTGACATGGTCTCAATAACATCTAAAGTCATGTCCTGCGGATTGGAAGTAGAAAAACGTATGCGCATATAGGGCTGTGCTTCCGCCACCATTTGTAAGAGCCTTGCAAAATTTACCGCACTTGCTTTTTGCATTTCGGAGGCCTTCATAAAGTCCTTTTTTAGCCCTCCTCCGTACCACAAGTAACTATCCACATTCTGACCTAGTAGGGTAACCTCCCTATATCCATTGTCCCATAACTCCTTAACTTCAGATAAGATAGAGTGAGGGTCTCTGCTTCTCTCTCTTCCCCTTGTAAAAGGGACAACACAGAAGGTACACATATTATCGCAACCCCGTGTGATACTCACAAATGCTGTAACTCCGTTAGAATTTAACCTGACCGGTGCTATATCCCCATAGGTCTCTTCTTTGGACAGTAAAACATTTACCGCACTGCGACCTTCATCTATTTCCTGAATAAGATTTGGGAGATCCTTGTAAGCATCCGGACCAACCACCATATCGACAATTTGTTCCTCTTCCAGAAACTGACTTTTTAGTCTTTCGGCCATACAGCCCAGTACGCCCACTTTCATATGTGGCCTGGTCTTTTTTACTGCGTTGAATTTTTCTAGTCGTTTTCGAACCGTAGTCTCTGCTTTTTCGCGTATGGAACAAGTATTGACCAAAACAAGGTCTGCCTCATCAAGCACCTGAGTAGTGTCAAAACCTTCCGATGATAAAATAGATGCGACGATCTCGCTGTCAGAAAAATTCATCTGACAGCCATAACTCTCTATATACAGCTTACGTGTATTCGCCTTAGTGGACTCTAAGGCTAAAACACTTCCCTGTACCAATTCATCTATTTCTTTCTTCATCACTTCTTCCCGGGAGTTTTGGGGTTAAAACGGTTTGCAAAGATACTACTTAATACAATTTTATGACAATATGACAGTTAATTCTTTATCAAAATTTACGCAACGTTGCAGCTTCGACTGTATCTTTCAACTAAGCAACAAATCTAATTAATAACAACAGACTATGAAGAAGCACCTATTATTGATCTTTGTATCAGTAGCCATTGGATTAACCTCTTGTGAGAAGACTGACGACAGTAAATATGCTGACTACCTGGTGGCAAGACCACTTAAAATGACCATTGAGGAATTTAAAAACAGTGTGGATGTAATTTCACCTGTCCCCATAGATGAATCCGGTAAGATATATGCTTATCAGGATTACATTTTTGTGAACGACAAATATAGAGGAGTGCATGTAATAGACAACACCAACCCTTCATCCCCAAAAAAAGTTTCTTTTATAAAAATTGCCGGGAATGTTGATATTTCTGTTAAGGATAATTATCTCTATGCGGATAGTTTAACAGATTTGATCGTCATGGATATTTCAGATGTTAATAATATAGAAATCGTTAACAGGCTGGAGAATGTATTATATGACAATGTGGTTTGGCCTGCAGAGGCAGATATTTTTGAATATGACGGAATTAACTATGAAAATGAAATTTTAGTTGGCTGGGAATTGGTTACTGAACGCAGGTTGATCGAAGAGGTCAACACTCGTTTTGATGACGTGCTATTTGCCGAAGTAGCTAATGATGCTGCAGCAAATGTTGGACAAGGGGGTTCCCTGGCACGTTTTAAGATTGTGAATGATTATTTATACGCGGTTGACAGTCATAATATCAACATATTTGAAATCAGTGATATGGAAAACCCAAAAGATCTGGAAGATGTATTTGCCGGCTTTGACATTGAAACAATTTTTAACAGAGGAGAACATCTATTTTTAGGAAGTATGCGCGGAATGTATATTTACGATATTTCCTCTCCTGCCAATCCGACATTTGTTTCAGAATTTCAGCACGGAACTGCCTGTGACCCTGTTGTGGTAGACGGGGACTATGCTTATGTTACCTTACGAGGTGGTAACAATTGTGGCGCTACAGAGAGTGGGCTGTTCATTGTCGATATTTCAGATATCAGCAATCCGAGCCTTGCAGTATCTTATCCTTTGGATGGTCCTTACGGCCTGGGGATAAAAGATGAAAAACTCTTTGTTTGTGACGGAACATCCGGTCTTAAAGTATTTGACAAAACAGACATACAAAATTTGGAGACCCTCAATCACTTTGAAGATATCGTAACCTTTGATGTTATTCCGAGGGAAGATATGTTACTGATGGTAGGTGACGATATTCTTTATCAATATGAATATCTGGAAAACGATATTAGCCTGATGAGCAGCTTAGAATTGAATTGATGCATTAATTATGATTAGAATTAACGGCCTTCGTTAATCTGATTATACACGATTTCATGCTATGATCCTAATGGTAGTATTGGCGCCAAAATAGGTCGCTTTATTTCCTTTAATACAACATAAACATCCCGCAATTGCGGGATGTTTTTTAGTACCCATATATAATGATAGAACTTCAAATAAAAAATTTAGGCTACTTTTGTTGCTTCAAAATCCAATGAATGGCAAAGAACTTAGTGATAGTAGAGTCACCTGCAAAGGCAAAAACTATAGAAAAATTTCTGGGGTCTGATTATAAGGTTGCGTCCAGTTTTGGGCACATAGCGGATCTTCCATCAAAGGAGTTGGGAGTTGATGTTGACAATAATTTTGAGCCGAAATATATAGTTGATAAGGATAAAAAGGCCATAGTAAAAAGCCTGAAGGACCTGGCGAATAAAGCAGAAGTTATTTGGTTAGCCAGTGATGAGGACAGGGAAGGAGAAGCTATTTCATGGCACTTATCAGAAACTCTTGGCCTGGATCAGAATAAAACAAAGAGAATTGTATTTAATTCGATTACCAAATCGGCTATTCAAAAAGCAATTGAGAATCCAAGAGCAATTAATTACAATCTGGTCAATGCCCAACAAGCACGTAGGGTCCTAGACAGGTTAGTAGGTTATGAACTTTCGCCGGTTCTTTGGAAGAAAATAAAACCAGGGCTCTCAGCCGGAAGGGTACAATCTGTAGCTGTTAGGTTGATTGTGGAACGGGAAAGGGATATTACCGCATTTGACCCCGTGGCTTCCTACAAAGTCACGGCCGAATTTGCTACAAAAGAGGGCAATGTTTTCAGTGCCAAATTAAATACTACTTTCTCAACAAAACAGGAAGCAAAGGCCTTTCTGGATAAAAATATAGGGGCAGATTTTAAGGTAAAAAGCCTGGATAAAAAACCGGCGAAGAAGTCACCATCTGCACCTTTTACCACCTCGACATTACAACAGGAGGCATCCAGAAAACTGTATTTTTCGGTTGCAAGAACCATGCAGGTTGCTCAACGATTGTACGAAGCTGGTTTAATCACTTATATGAGAACAGACAGTGTTAACCTCTCAGTAGAGGCCATAAATGCGGCAAAGGCTGCTATAGTGGATAACTATGGAGAAGCTTATAGCACAGTTCGTAATTTTAAAGGAAAGTCCAAGGGAGCACAAGAGGCGCATGAGGCCATTAGACCCACAGATATGACCCGCCAGTCTCCAAGCCTGGAAAATGACCAGTCAAAATTATATGAATTGATCTGGAAACGGACCTTAGCTTCTCAAATGAGCGATGCAAAACTAGAGAGAACCAACGTAAAAATAGCGGCCAATAGTTATGATGAAACTTTCACAGCCAATGGTGAGGTTATAAAGTTTGATGGTTTTCTCAAAGTATACCTGGAAGGCAAGGATGAAGAAGATCTTGGCGAAGAACAAGAAGGGATGCTGCCGGCCATGAAGGAGAATGAGGTCCTGAGCAACAAAAATATAATAGCCACAGAGCGCTTTACAAGACCTCCTTACAGATATACGGAAGCAACGCTGGTAAAGAAATTGGAAGAATTGGGTATTGGCAGACCCTCAACTTATGCTCCGACAATTTCAACTATTCAAAACAGGGGTTATGTTGAAAAAGGAACTGTAGAAGGAACAGAGCGAAAGTACATTCAGCTGCTTTTAAATGCTTCTGATGTTCAGGAAAAATCACTTGTTGAAACTATAGGGTCTGACAAAGGCAAGCTGGTTCCCACAGATATAGGGATGATAGTGAACGACTTTCTGGTAAGCCATTTTGCAAATATTCTGGATTATAACTTTACGGCTAAGGTCGAGAAAGATTTTGATGAAATAGCAGAGGGGGAGGAAGATTGGCAAAAAGTAATGAAGGAATTCTACAAAGATTTTCACCCAAACGTAATTGATGTTGAAGAAAATGCAGACAGGGCCAGCGGAGAAAGGGTGTTAGGTACAGATCCTAAGACAGGCAGGCAGGTTGCAGTTCGTTTAGGGAGATTTGGCCCCATGGTGCAAATAGGTACTGTGGAAGAAGAAGAAAAACCACTTTTTGCAAGTCTCTTACCAGAGCAATCATTAAACACCATAAGTTATGATGAGGCTATGGAGTTGTTTCAGCTTCCAAGAAAACTTGGGGAGTTTGAAGGAGAAGAAATCGAGGCCAATGTGGGAAGATTTGGACCTTATGTACGATTTGGTAAAAAGTTTGTTTCCCTGGACAAAGGCGAAAGTGCTTTTGATGTGGACCTGGAGCGGGCAATTGAACTAATAAAGGCCAAGCAGAAAGCGGATGCGCCAATAGCATCTTATGAAGGTCTTGAGGTAACCAAGGGAAAAGGTAGATTCGGACCTTTTATCAAGTGGAATAACATGTTTATCAATGTTAATAAAAAATACGATTATGACAATCTCTCACAACAAGATATAGAGGAGTTGATAGAGGTTAAAAAACAAAAAGAAATTGATAAATTAATTCAGGAATGGCCAGAAGAAGGTATCAGGATTGAGAAGGCGAGATGGGGCAGGCACAACATTATCCAGGGAAAAATAAAAGTCGAAATTTCAAAAGATGTAGATGCTGCCAAGGTCTCACTTGAAGATGCCAAGGCTTTGATAGAACAAAAGAAACCTAAGAAAAAGCCCAGAGCTAAAAAGAAGTAATATCGGTACTGCTTTCAACAAAGTGAAACGCTTTAATTAATGCGTTTTGCGATCGGATGAATTAACCAAGTAAGCCAGGAATTTATCATTACCTAGCTTCATTTTTGCGATGGAACTCCAGATGATCAATATCACATTATAAAATACTTTTAGGGCAAAAAGGAAGGTCTTCAGATGTTTTAAAGTTAATAGGATTGCTTTCATCGATGATTTTGAAAGGTATGTCGTTTTTATTATACTTTTGAATAAGGTTGTAAGTGGTTTTAAGGTGCTGTCAAAATGAAGACAATTTTTCAGTAGGAGACAGTATGCCAATTGGCAATTTCTATACCAAAAAATGGCGAAATATAGGTTTACGGTTTTTACTCCGGTGTTTAATAGAAAACACACAATACATAGAGTATGGAATAGTCTTAACCGGCAAACATTCCGTGATTTTGAATGGTTAATTGTCGATGATGGTTCCGAGGATGGAATAAAACCCGTTTTGGAAAGATATAGAATTGAGGCAAATTTTCCGGTACACATTTTCTATCAGGAAAACGGCGGTAAACATATTGCTTTCAATAAAGCCATTGATGAATCGCGCGGAGAGTTGATGATTCCGGCAGATTCTGATGATAGCTTTGTACCTGCCACTCTTGAGTTGTTAGATAAATATTGGAAAGAATACAAGAAGGACGAAGTCTCTGGAATATCTGTACTTTGCATGGATGAGGATGATAAAATCACCGGGGATAAATATCCTTTTGAAGGCCTCTCCAATTATAATGAGATGGTTTATAAATACAAAGTCGCAGGAGAAAAGTGGGGATTTGTCAGAACTGATATTTTGAGGAAATACAAATTCCCAAATATCCCCGGGGGTTATTTACCCGAGAGTTACATTTGGGAACAAATTGGGCTGAAATATCAAACTGCTTTTTTAAACATACCCCTTAGAAAGTACTACCAGGATGCGGGAAATCAGATCATTCACGATAGAATTTTACCGGAAAGTGCTTTGAAAGTTAAATGCTTTTACTACGTGTGGTGGGTAAATGTTATTTATCCCAAAATCAGCAATCTTTTATCTTTAAAAGAATCAATCAAAAGTTTTATGCTGATTTGGAAATTTAACATATTGGCCAAAAAAAATCCGCTAGGTGTTGTTGGTGAAATGCGGAGATTGAGTCATAAACTTATCCTTACTTTTCTATTTATACCGTCATTTATTATGTTCGGGATATTAAAGTGGAAATAGTGGGATTAAATTCATCAAAACAAATAAAATACGGATATCATTTTGGAAGATGCATGGAATACTCAAGCTCCTGTTGCGATTAATGCTGCATTAATTTGGAAGTTTAGTTTACATCTTTGTAAAATTGCATAGCATAAGTTAGCAATTCCAATACCTGATGCTAAATCTAAATAATTCTTAACATTCAATTCCATATAGATGGCATTCGATTTTTTAATTCCTGTGAGCGATAGAGCCTTAGCTCATTGTGAATTGCTAGCTCCCCAATCGCTCGGTAAAAATATACACAAACATACATCCAGAAAGGGCCTTCCTGTTTTGGCCAATGCCACTTTCGCACTTCTGGGGGTAAATGAATCCAGAAATGCTTTTGAGAAAAAACCCGAGCAGTTAGATATTACAGCAATCAGAATACAGCTGTATAAGTTAATGATGGGGAACTGGAACAGTACTTTTGTGGATCTTGGTGATGTTGAGGAAGGAGATACTGTTGAAGACACCTATTTTGTTGTAAAAGAAATTGTTGCGGGACTTTTGGAAGAAAATGTGATCCCGATTATTATTGGGGCCACCCAGGATATTACTTACCCGACATATCGGGCTTTCGATGGAATAGTAGATATGGTCAACCTTGTTGCTATAGACAGCAGATTTGATTTTGGAGCCGATGAGGATCTGATATCCTCGCATTCTTACATGAGTAAAATAATTACTGATAAGCCTAATAATCTTTTTAATTTTTCCAATATTGGTTACCAGAGCTATTTCAATGCTCAGGAAGAAATTGATCTTATGGAGCGGCTTTTTTTTGATGCCTATCGACTGGGCGATATAGCGGCAGACATCACTCTGGCAGAACCTGTTCTGCGCAACGCTCATCTGGTGAGCGTAGATGCCAGGGCTATTCGTTCAAGTGAGATGGGATTATCTTCAAATTTTTCACCAAATGGATTAACCGGAAGAGAGATTTGCGCCATTTCCAGGTATGCAGGGATAAGTGATAATGTAAGTGTCTTTGGAATTTACGAAGGCGAAAATACATCCCAATCCTTTCAGTTAATTGCACAAATTATTTGGTATTTCATGGAGGGGTTCAACTATAGGAGAAAAGAATCTCCAAATACCAAAAACAGTGACTTTATTAAGTTTAATGTACCCACTGAAACAGAGCAGTTAGTCTTCTTTAAAAGCCATATTACCGAAAGATGGTGGGTAGAGATACCTTCAATTTTAACTTCACATACTAAATCAAAATCACCAGCGTTATTACCATGCACTGAACAGGACTATCTGGACGCATGCGATCAAAATATTCCTGAAAGGTGGTTTAAGGCCTATAAGAAAGGCTTTAACTAACTAAAAATAATTTGCAAGGATAGGCAGTTTCATACAATAAATTATTCAAAAAGTAGTTTTAGAGAATAATAAATGTCAATACTGTTTATAGTCTTAATCGAAATTTAACCTAAAGTATGAAGAAGCTATTGTTATCATCTATAGCGTTTGTTTTTTTGCTCAGTAGTTGTGGCTCAAAAACAAAAGGAGAACTAGTTGGAGTCCAGGGAAAAAAATGGTACCCCGAAAAACCTTATGGAATGGAACTGATCCCTCGCGGATCTTACATCATGGGTAAGAGTGAAGAAGACCAGGCCCAAGTTCTCAATGCCCCCACCAAAACTGTTACTGTTCGTTCCTTTTATATGGATGATACGGAAATCACGAATAGTGAATATCGTCAGTTTGTAGAATGGGTCCAAGATTCAATTGTAAGAACCAAACTGGCCGTCCTGGCAGATGAGCTGGGCATGGGACCGGATGATGGAGGAATTGGAGAGTATGCGTTCAAAACTGCAGACACAACAAAAATGTCTACCTACGACAAGTATATGATTGATAATTATGCTGGTTTAGGTGAAACAGGTTATGAAGGTTATGCACTGAATAAGGACGAGGACCTTGTTTGGGATACATCTGATTATCCTGATGAGTACTATACAGAAGTAATGGATTCTATCTATATCCCGGAAGAGGAGTCATATAATGGACAACGGACCATAGATGTCACTCAGCTTAAATATAAATATAGCTGGATGGATATTGAGTCTGCCGCCCGGTCAAGAGATGGTAGAAGAAAAGATTTTATAAAACAGGAAGAATTGGAAATCTATCCGGATACAACAGTATGGATCCGGGATTTTGAATACTCCTATAACGAACCTATGCACAATGATTATTTTTGGCACGATGCATACAGTGATTATCCTGTTGTTGGTATTTCCTGGAAGCAAGCCAAGGCTTTCTGTAACTGGAGAACCAAATTTAAAAACGATGATCAAAAAGACAGAGGCAAGCAATTTGTAAACCAATTCAGGTTACCTACAGAAGCTGAATGGGAATATGCCGCAAGAGGAGGTATCGAAGGAGGTACTTATCCCTGGGGTGGACCTTATGTAATAAGTGACACCGGTTGCTTTATGGCCAACTTTAAACCACAGAGAGGTGATTATGCAGCAGATGCAGCATTGTACACCGTGGAAGCAAAGTCTTATGAGCCAAACGATTTTAACCTGTACAATATGGCAGGTAATGTATCAGAATGGACCAATTCTAGTTATGATCCAAGTTCTTATGATTACGTTTCAACTATGAACCCAAATGGTGGCGATGGCGGTAATGCCAGAAAAGTTATCCGTGGTGGTTCATGGAAGGATGTTGCTTATTTCCTACAAGTAAGTACGCGTGATTATGAGTACAAGGATTCTGCAAGAAGCTATATTGGATTCAGAACTGTTCAAGATTATATGGGTGAGGAAGACTCAACTCAGTAATTTATACGTATATAATCAAATCAAACTTAAAACCAAATCCTTTTATTAACAGTAAACTTAAATTAAATTTAAAATTATGGCACAGTCAAAATCAACAAAAAAATTATTTAACATGGCCTATGGCCTTGGAGCTTCGGTAGTAATTATCGGTGCTTTATTCAAAATCCTACACTGGGAATTTGGTCCCCTGACCGGTGGACTTCTACTTGCCGTAGGTCTTATTACAGAAGCACTTATTTTTGCTATTAGTGCATTTGAACCTGTAGATGATGAATACGATTGGTCTTTAGTATATCCGGAATTAGCGGGTGGAATGTCTAACGGTAAGAATGAGGCTCAGTTGGCCCAGGAATCTGAAGGCATATTGTCTAGAAAATTAGACGAACTTTTAAAAGAAGCCAATATAGATGCTAGTCTTATGGAAAGTTTAGGAGATAGCATCAGAAACTTTGAAGGTGCTGCCAAAGGCATTACTCCTACAGTGGATGCCATGGAATCTACCAAGAAATATTCTGAAGAGATGACTCACGCAGCTTCTCAAATGGAATCATTGAATAGCTTATACAAAGTTCAATTGGAAAGTGCGAGCAAACAAGCTTCTGTTAATGAAGAAGTTGTACAGAATGCAAGTGCTCTTAAAGATCAAATGGAATCTTTGGCCAGTAACCTATCTTCTCTGAATGGAGTATATGGAGGTATGCTGACTGCAATGAATGGCAACTAATTAGATTTAGTAGAATCACCCAAATCAAATATTAATTAAAATCTAATTAGAAAACATGGCAGGAGGAAAGCTATCAGCAAGGCAAAAGATGATCAACCTAATGTACTTGATCTTCATCGCAATGCTGGCATTAAATATGAGTAAAGAAGTTCTGGCGGCGTTCGGTCTTATGAACGAAAAGTTAGAAGCTTCTAATATAAAAACCTCGGAGAACAACGTAGCGTTCTTATCAGGTTTGGAAACAAAAGCATCTGAAAATGCGGAGAAGTTTGGTCCGCTATTACAGGATGCTAAAAAGATAAAGGAATTATCACAGGAATATTTTGATTATCTGGAAGACCTTAAAACGGCAATGACAGCTGAGATTAAGGACCCTAAAGATTATCAGGTTATGGATAAATCCGATTATTTGGATCAGAAATTCTGGCAAGGTGATAAACTTACCAAGGATGGTCAGGAATTCTTGAAAAGAATCAATGACTACCGTAACCAGGTGACTGCAATTTTGCCCGAAAGTATGGAAGGTGTAAAAGCTGCAGCAAAAAACAGGTTTGAAACGGGAGATGCCAATGGTAAAGTTGAACGCAGGGATGGCGTGAAAGTTGATTGGATCAACTATCAGTATGAAGGATTCCCCGTAGTTGCTTCCCTGACTAAGATCACTCAATTGCAGGCCGATGTTAAGGCCACTGAGCAGGATGCCCTTAAAGCTATGCTCGAAGGTCAGTTAACGAGTGAAGTATCAATGACTAATTATACCACTTTATTGGAACAGGAGAAATCTGCATTCTATGCAGGTGAGCCCTTCTCCGGAAGTGTTGTATTGGGTCGTAAAGATGCGACTACAAGGCCAAATGAAGTTAATCTTACCCTGGATGGAAGAAAGCTTAGTGAAGGCAGGGATTATGAGATCAAAGATGGTCAGGTAAAACTTAAAGTTAGTGCCGGTGCACCGGGAGATCATAAAATTGAAGGTAATCTGGTATTTATTCAGGACGGTGAACGTACTGAAGTGCCTGTTGCTTCTACTTTTGCAACAATCTCCAAACCAAATGCTGCTTTGATTGCTGCCGACAAGATGAATGTGGTTTACCGTGGTGTTGCCAATCCTATGTCTATTTCAATTCCTGGAATTCCAAATAACAAAGTAAGTGCATCTGCACCCGGACTTAAGAAGGTTAATGGAAGCAAGTATATCATGAACCCGCGTACGGGAAGAACCGTTAAGATCGTTGCTTCTGGTATTTTACCAGATGGTCAGCGTATATCTACTCCTGCAGAATTCAGGATCAAGGATATTCCACGACCTTCCGGATCTATTAGAGGAGAAGCAGGCAGTGTTAAGATGCCAAGGAGAAACCTTGAAGTTTCAACAGTTGGTGCCTTATTGGAAGACTTTGATTTTGATTTAAATCTTGCGATAAGCGGATTTAAATTTAAAGTACCAGGTCAGCCTACAGTAAGTGTTAACGGAAATAAATTAGACAACAGAGCCAAGTCTGCTTTAAAAAGGGCCAAGCGAGGTGATGCTGTTCAGATTTTCGATATTACCGCTTATATTACCAATAACAAGAGTTATAAATTGAAGAAGGTATCTCCTGTAATTGTGGAGGTAACAAATTAATAAGAAGAAATTCCGGGTGACACCTATGTTGCCCGGTACTTTTAAAAGTGTATAAAATGAATTGGAAGAATGTAATTATAATAGGAGCTGTAGCTCTGTTACCAATATCCATGTTAGCGCAGGCAAATATTTTGAATGCCAAAAAACCACAGGATATCGGAGTAAAGACCGAAGCTCAAAAGGCTATGGATCATGACGCTCCATTAGAATATGGCTACGTGGATGATAGGGATATCCTATGGTCCAAAACCGTATGGGAGGTAGTAGACCTCGATGAACGCGTCAATTTCCCTTTGTATTATCCTTTGGATACCATTGATATCGGAAAAGACAGAAGATCTTTATACGATGTTTTTATTAAGAACATCAAAAACGGTAAGCTGACCGATGTGTATGTTGATTCCTATTTTACTGAAAAAAGGATTTTCAGCGATTTGGAAGCAACATTGCGAAAAGTGGATACCACAGATCTGGGTTACGAGCAAATCAATGCTGGTGAGCAATTATCAGATGAATACATTAACCGAAGAGATCTTGCAGCTGCCGATATTGAAGAGTACCGTATTAAAGGAATATGGTATTTTGACAAGAGGCAGGGCGAATTAAAGTACCGAATGTTAGGTATAGCGCCGGTTGCACCGGATGTTAACTTTATAGATGACGAATCTATGGATCCTGCGGATGCCAAAGTAGAATTATTCTGGGTTTGGCTTCCAAGTGCCAGGCAGATTCTGCATGATGCGAAAGTATTTAACCAACGTAATTCAGCACAACCTATATCTTTTGATATGTTGTTGAATGCGAGGAGGTTCAATGCTACCATTTATAAAGAAGACAATGTTCATGGTGATCGTGTAATACAGGAATACATCGCAGATAACGCATTATTTCAGTTACTGGAATCCAAACGTATCAAGGAAACTATCCGAGATAGAGAACAGGATATGTGGGCCTATTAGCCCCAAGTGCTTAATTCCAATTCAAGGCATTTAGAAAAACGCCGCATCATACGATGCGGCGTTTTTTTTTCGGGTTAAGGAACTGTCAATTAGTAGTGATGATAAGCTCATTCCCTACCTTTGTCTAATGCTGGATTACTTAATTGTGGGTTTGGGGCTGGCCGGAGTTTCTTTCTGTGAATGCCTGGAATCTAAAGGGAAGACCTTTAGGGTCATCAATGATAATTCCCAAACCTCTTCTATAGTTGCAGCCGGACTCTACAATCCTGTTATTTTAAAAAGATTTACACTGGCCTGGAATGCTGAGAAGCAGATAAACTTAGTTCATCCATTTTATGCTGCTCTGGAAAAAAAGTTAGGAGTAACTCTGGATCACAAACTTCCACTTCTTAGAAGGTTTTCATCCGCGGAGGAACAAAACAATTGGTTTCGGGCAGCAGATACTGCTCGACTGCAAAATTTCTTATCTGATGAAGTAACGGCTAATAACTATGCCAAATTGGATGCCCCATTTGGATTTGGAGAAGTAATTGGGACGGGCCGAATAGCTACGGGAGAATTGATAAAACACTATTCGGAATATTTAAATGCCAATGGAAGAATATTGCAGGAGACATTTATTGGAACCCGCCTTAAAATTGAAAAGAACTGTGTAATATATAATTCCTTAAAAGCAAAACGGATAATTTTTGCAGAAGGCTTTGGGTTAAGCAAAAATTCGCTTTTTGACTACCTGCCGCTCACGGGAACTAAAGGAGAATTGTTAAAAATAAAAGCCCCGAATCTTAAGGTGGACAAAATAATTAAATCCGCCATATTCCTCATCCCACTTGGTCGGGATTTCTACAGGGTAGGTGCAACTTATAAGTGGAAAGACAAGACGAATATCCCTACAGCTGAAGCAAAGTCAGAACTTTTAGAGAAGTTAAGGGCCTTTGTCAAAGCTGACTTTACGGTAGAGGAGCATGTGGCAGGGATCAGGCCAACTGTTACCGACAGGCGGCCTCTGGTAGGTCGGCACCCCATTTATAGCAACTTATATGTGCTTAACGGAATGGGATCCCGTGGAGTGATGATAGCCCCTTATGCTTCGAGGCAATTATTTAATTTAATAGAGTATGATAAACCCCTGGATCCCGAATTGAATATAGCCAGGTTCTCAGCAAAGTATAACCCAAAGTAAATTAACAGACTTACCGTACTTACGCATTTTTGTCGTAATGGATAAAAAAATTAATCCAGATATTTCTGGAAAGGCGGATAATAACAGGCATGAAGACTACTAAGGTAGCGACAATAACGATAAAAGTATTGATCAATGAAGTGCCGATAAACAGAAAAGCAATCACAAAAGCCGCTGCCGCAAATGCAATCCCTACCGCATAACTTACGTACATAGCCCCATAAAAGAAGGAAGGTTCTATCTTGTATTTGGTGTTGCATTGTGAGCAACGATTATGCATCTCAAAAAGACTGCCAAGGTGATAAGGGTTCGTGTCTTTATACATACTGGCCGTATGGCACTTTGGACATCTTCCTTTTAAAATACTATATGCTTTCATTCCTTTTTTTAACATTGCACTCATAATTATTTTTTGGTTTGAACCCGAGAAAAAAGGCTTTTGTAACCTATTTAAGGTATTTTTGCGCGGCACAACCAAAGTTTTTTGCAAAAATAAGGTTTAAGGTGATTTCGTAATCTAATACTGACTATAAAAAATGCTTAATATTCATAATCTTTCTGTATCCTTCGGAGGAGAATATTTATTTAAGGAAATTGCCTTTAGGTTAAATTCTGGTGACCGTGTTGGACTAATTGGTAAGAATGGCGCCGGAAAGTCTACATTGTTAAAACTTCTTTCAAAAGATATGGCCCCGGATTCAGGAACCATTGCGGCAGAAAAAGATTTAAAAATAGGATTTCTTAGGCAGGATATAGATTTTGAAAAGGGGAGAACTATTTTAGAAGAAGCCTATCAGGCTTTTGTTGAGATTAAACTACTGGAGTCACAATTGGCGACCATAAACACTCAATTGGCCGAAAAAACAGATTATGAGAGTGACAGCTATAACCAGCTGATCATAGACCTAAATGATTGTACTCACAGATATGAAATTTTAGGCGGTTATAATTACCAGGGCGACACAGAAAAGATCTTATTAGGCCTTGGTTTTAAACGCCAGGATTTCGAAAAGAAAACCGACACATTTTCCGGAGGTTGGAGAATGCGTATTGAATTGGCGAAGTTATTATTGCAAAATAATGACGTATTACTTTTAGATGAGCCTACGAATCACCTCGATATTGAATCAATTATTTGGCTGGAGCAGTTTCTTAAAAATTTCCCGGGAGCAGTGGTTATAGTTTCGCATGATAAAATGTTTCTTGATAATGTCACTAACAGAACAATTGAAATATCACTCGGGCGCATTTATGACTACAACAAACCTTATACAAAATACCTGAAGTTGCGTGAAGAAATGAAAGAGCAGCAACGAAATGCACAAAAAAACCAGGATAGGGAGATACAGCAGGCAGAAAGATTAATCGAGAAATTCAGGGCCAAATCTTCCAAGGCCTCCATGGCACAGTCCTTAATCAAAAAACTGGATAAATTGGAGCGGATCGAAGTGGATGATGAAGACAAGTCTGTAATGAAATTACGCTTTCCGCTTTCAGTTGTACCAGGCAAGGTAATATTTGAAATAGAACACCTATCAAAGAGTTATGGCAAAAAAGAAGTGCTGAAAGACATAAGTTTATTGCTCGAACGAGATAGCAAGACCGCATTTGTTGGGCAAAATGGCCAGGGGAAAACCACGCTCGCAAAGATTATGGTAGATGAATTGGATTACGAAGGGCACTTAAAACACGGCCATAATGTCCAGATCGGTTATTTTGCGCAAAATCAGGCGGAGTATCTCGAGGGTAATAAAACAGTGCTGGATACTATGATAGATTCGGCAAACGAGAGCAATAGAAGCAAGGTGAGGGATATTTTGGGTTCATTTCTTTTCGGCGGAGATGATGTTGATAAATATGTTCGGGTACTTTCCGGTGGTGAACGGAATAGACTGGCATTAGCAAAAATGCTGTTACAACCCTTTAATGTATTAGTGATGGATGAGCCCACCAATCATTTGGATATTCAATCTAAGAATGTACTAAAACAGGCACTTAAAAGCTTTGAGGGCACTTTAATATTGGTTTCACACGACAGGGATTTCCTTCAGGGGCTCACCAATAAAGTATACGAATTCAGGGATAGAAGAATTAAGGAATACCTGGGTGATATAAATTATTATTTAGATCAGCGAGCCGTAGAGAATTTTAGAGAAATAGAAAAAAAGCAAAAGGACATCGCAACTAAACCAAAAGTTGTAAAAAAAGATCAGGATTATCAGACACAAAAAAAAATGAAGTCCTTAAAAAATACCATGGGTGCTGTTGAAAGGGAGATAGCAGATTTGGAAAAGGAAATTGCAACTATAGATCATGATTTGTTGATGAACTATGATGAAACTATTACAAGGCCAGATTTTTTTGACGGCTATCAGAAAAAGAAAAATAAGCTCGAGAAGTTAATGGAGAAATGGGAAAAAGTTACCATTGATCTTGAAAACCTGAGCTAAAGTGTTATCATTATTATTGTCATATATTACTTCACATCACTAAAAGGCAATTTCACAACATATATTGACCATTCAACGACAAAATGTGCGGTTTATCAGCAATTTACTTTATTTTTGTAGGGTAATTCCTTATAAAGTTATAGGACAAAATAAAAGTAGTTATTTGCATTTATCCAAATCTACAATTTTATGAAAAGACTGCTTCTGATTTTAGTACTAATCGCTTTTTCGGTTCATCAGTTACAAGCTGAAGTTTCTGAGCAGGAGAAAGTGGCCTTGCTAGATCTCTATGAAAGCACCCAGGGAACCAAATGGGTGAATAAATGGAATTTAGAAGAGCCTGTATCAAAATGGTATGGGGTTAAAGTTATTAATGATGAGGTTGTAGAAATAAATCTTTTCAGAAATAATTTGGTTGGTACATTGCCAAATAGCATTGGAAATCTTACACAGCTAAAAGTCCTGAACCTTGCATTTAATACCATTAGTGGCGAAATACCTCTCTCTATGGTAAATCTTAGCCATTTGGTCATACTCAAGATTGAGATGAACAGATTAAAAGGTTCTCTTCCTTCCAATATCGGTAAGCTGACCATGCTGGAAGAGTTAACGGCATTTAATAATTTTATATCCGGTAGAATCCCCAATAGCATAGGCAAAATCACAAAATTGAAAGTGCTTAATCTTTCGAGTAACAGTATAGTAGGTAGAATTCCTGAGGCTTTAGGAAATCTTGTTAGTTTAGAAAGCCTGGGGCTGTTTGAAAACACTCTTTATGGCGAGATACCGGTTGAACTTGGTAATTTGGTCGAGTTAAAAGAATTGGTTTTGGCCAACAATCAATTAGGAGGTGCTATACCAAAGGAATTTGGACAAATGGCAAGTCTGGAAATTCTGCAAATCCAAAATAATAATTTTAAATCCTTTGAGAATTTTGAAGAAATGGAATCCAGGAGCTTCCTGGTTTTTGACTACGATAAGGATAAGATAAAACTTGATTTAAAAAATGTTGATTTCTCTAGAACGAGAATGGCCGATACAAAATTTGAGGATGATATAGACTAGTAATAGTTGAATTATAGTTTAATTAGTTTGGTTAAAGGGGTGCATAACGCATCCCTTTTTTTTATCCACAGGGGACTTAATTCATAAAATTTAAGATACAATTAACTATAGTTGCAGGTGCAACTATTATTTTTTTATATAGTTTCGCCAGATGAATGCAAATGAAGAAATAGTTGATTTTGACAGAACTATCGGGCCCTGGCTCGGGAAGACTTTAAAAATGGTGGATTATCATTTGCAGGAGGCCCTGAGCGACGCCGGACTTGATATAACCAAGGAACAAATGATTGTGCTTAAAAGGCTGCACAAGGAAGATGGTCTGCCTCAAAACGAATTGGCCATGCTTACATTCAGAGATAAATCTTCTCTGGCCAGATTGCTTTCAAAAATGGAAAAAAAGCAATACATAGTACGGGTACAAAGTCAAAATGACAAGCGTATTAATAAGGTGTATTTAACAGAAATAGGTCGTGCTATATTCAAAAATACCAGGCCAGTGATTAAGCAGACTTTGGATATAATGGAACACGGGATATCCGCCGAGGAAAAATCAGCAGTCATTAAAGTTTTAAAGAAAATTCAGATAAATTTTGAGGCGGAACAGCTTCATTATATTTAACAATATGAGAAAAATTATTCTATCAGTTCTTGGAGTATTATTGATCGTAGCATCATATTTTTTGGCACAGGGTATAATTGCCAATAAAAAAAGTTTCAGGCCTAAGGCAGAAAAGGTAGTTAAGACGGTCTTCACAAAAGTTGTGGAAAATGGCACAATCCCAATTGTGGTTCCCGCAAATGGTAACCTTAGGGCAAAACGAAGGGTAGAGCTGTATTCTGAAGTTCAGGGCGTTTTTACTACGGGGCGCAAACTTTTCAGACCCGGGCAGGAATACGGACGCGGAGAGGCAATAATAAGAATAGACGCCGCAGAGTACGCGGCGGGAGTTCAGTCTTCCAAAAGTAATTTGTACAATCAATTAACTTCCGTAATGCCCGATTTAAGGTTGGATTATCCGGAAATTTATCCAAAATGGCAGGCGTATTTAAATGGGTTCGAAATGTCTGAAACTACCCCTTCTTTACCGGAAATGACCTCAGAAAAGGAAAAATTCTTTATCACAGGCAGGGGAATTTTAACTACGTACTACAATGTTAAAAACCAGGAACAACGACTCTCCAAATATAGAATTTCAGCACCTTTTTCAGGGGTGGTTACTGAAGCACTTGTTACTGAAGGCACCTTGGTACGTGCCGGGCAAAAGCTGGGGGAATTTATAAATACAGGAGTTTATGAACTGGAAGTGTCTATTGGTAAAACCTATACCGACTTGTTAAAAGTAGGAGAGGATGTTGAATTGTCTAATCTGGATAAAACAAAGAATTATATTGGGAAAGTGTCCAGAATAAACGGAAGTGTGGATCAGGCTTCACAGACAATAAAAGCTTTTATTGAAGTAAGTGATTCGGATCTAAAAGAGGGGATGTATCTGGAGGCGAATGTGAATGCCAAGCAAGAAGTAAACGCCATTGAAGTGGATAGGAACCTGCTTTTGGAGAACAACCAGATTTTTGTTGTCAGGGACACAATTTTAGACTTAATAGACGTTAATCCTGTTTATTTTTCAGATAAAAGAGTAGTACTAAAGGAAGTGCCGGATGGTACAACAATTATGGCCAAGCCTTTGATAGGTGCTTACACCGGGATGGCCGTAAAGATTTTTGAGGAAGATACTAACATCAATTAATCATGAGAAATCTAATTGCCTATTTTATTAAGTATCATGTTGCCGTAAATGTGATTGTGATAGCATTTGCAATTTTCGGTGTTGTTGGAGCACTAGGGCTAAAATCATCCTACTTTCCGCTGACAGATTCCAAGAATATCTTAATAAGTATTACTTATCCGGGAGCGTCACCTTTGGAAGTGGAGGAAGGAATTGTGCTAAAGATAGAAGATAACCTAAAGGGATTGGAAGGCGTGGACCGTGTTACTTCAACTTCAAGGGAGAACAGTGGCGCTATTAATGTTGAAATTGAAAAAGGCAGGGATATAGATTTTATGCTGCTCGAAGTTAAGAATGCCGTGGACAGGGTTCCCACCTTTCCCACGGGTATGGAACCTTTGATAGTATCCAAACTGGTGCCGGTAAGGCCCACTATTACATTTGCAGTAAGCGGCGAAAAAATTCCACTTTCAACACTCAAGCAAATTGGACGACAAATAGAAAACGATATCAGGGCAATTGAAGGTATATCTCAAATTGCGATGTCCGGGTTTCCATTAGAGGAAATCGAAATAGCCGTAAACGAAAATAACCTTTTGGCCTATAATATGTCGTTTAACGAAGTTTCGCAGGCTGTTGCCAATGCGAACATCCTGGTGACCGGCGGAAATATTAAAACCAACGCAGAAGAATATTTAATCAGGGCAAATAACCGTTCATATTACGGAGATGAGCTTTCAAATATTATCATAAGGGCCGATGCTTCGGGCCAAACAGTGCGGCTAAAGGATGTAGCGATTATCCGTGACAGATTTTCTGAATCTCCCAATGCCAGTTATTTTGATGGTAACCTATCTGTGAGTGTTACGATAACGAGTACCAATACGGAAGATCTGATTGGATCAGCGGAAAAGGTTAAGGACTATATCGCAGATTTTAATGAGAAATACGATAATGTAAAACTCGATGTTGTGAGGGATCTTTCCATTACCCTTACACAAAGAACGCAATTGCTTACGGAAAATGCCATTATGGGAATGATACTCGTACTCATTTTCCTTTCACTATTTCTCAATACCCGTCTGGCATTCTGGGTAGCCTTTGGCTTGCCGATAGCTTTTCTGGGGATGTTTATTTTTGCGGGCTTCTTTGACGTTACCATCAATGTACTTTCCTTATTTGGGATGATCATTGTAATTGGTATACTTGTAGACGACGGTATAGTTATAGCGGAAAACATTTATCAGCATTATGAGAAAGGAAAAACGCCTATACAGGCGGCTATAGATGGTACCACGGAGGTGATTCCTCCTATATTATCCGCAATAATTACCACGATCCTGGCATTTTCAATATTCCTGTTTCTAGATGGCAGAATTGGTGATTTCTTTGGAGAAGTCTCCGTAGTAGTTATCCTGACTCTCGTAGTTTCATTAGTGGAGGCGCTTATAATTTTACCTGCGCATTTGGCACATTCCAAGGCGCTAAAACCTCACAGAGAAAGACCCAAGAGTGCGATGGGCAATGCCTTTGCAAAATTAAGGGTGATTAACCAGTCCGGAGATAGATTCATGAAATGGATGCGAGATAAGGCCTATAGTCCGGCGTTGCGCTTTGCAATCCAGAATAAATTACTCACATTCGCCATCTTCGCAGCCGCACTTATACTTACTTTAGGCTCAATGGGCGGCGGGATAATAAGAACTGCATTTTTCCCAAGGATAGCGAGTGATCAGGTACGTGTGGAGCTGATAATGCCTAATGGAACCAATGAGCGGGTAACAGATTCTATTATCAGCCTTATTGAAGAAAAGGCCGAAATTGTCAATCAGGAACTTACCGAAAAATACCTGAAAGGCACAAATAAAAAGCTTTTTGAAAATGTTATCAGAGAATTAGGGCCTGGTTCGTCTGCAGCGACCTTATCGATTAATTTACTGCCAGGAGAAGAACGACCCGATGCCGTACAGTCCAATTTGGTCACCAATAGACTGGAGGAACTCATGGGTCCGGTAATAGGTGTCGAAAGTCTCATCTATGGCTCCGGCGGCAACTTTGGGGGTAGTCCCGTAAGCGTATCACTGCTGGGCAATGATATTCAGGAGTTGAAAGCGGCCAAGAGCGAACTTAAAGCTGAAATGCAGAATAACTCCGCTTTAAAGGATATAGCTGATAACGATCCTGCAGGTATAAAGGAAATTCGACTTCAACTAAAAGAAAATGCCTATTTGCTAGGACTGGATTTACGAACAGTAATGAATCAGGTTCGCTCAGGTTTCTTTGGTACTCAGGCACAAAGATTTCAAAGAGGACAAGACGAGATTAGGGTATGGGTGCGCTACGACAGAACAAACAGGTCTTCTATTACAGATTTGGATGAGATGCGGGTAGTAACTCCGGGCGGTAGCCGGGTACCCCTGAAAGAAATAGCCAGTTATTCCATAGAACGTGGAGACGTTGCGATCAACAGGTTGGAAGGCAGACGCGAGATTCAGATTTCGGCAGACATTAAAGACGAAAAAGCAACGAGTTCGGTGGACATTATGAACGAAATCAAAACCAGCATAATGCCCGACATTCAATCCAGGTATCCTACGGTATCTGCTTTATATGAAGGGCAGAGCAGAGAGCGAAATAAAATGACTGATTCCCTTAATTACGTCGGTCTTACTGTTTTGGTATTGATTTATATTACAATAGCATTTACTTTCAGAAGCTTTAGCCAGCCCCTTATGTTATTGCTTCTTGTTCCCTTTAGCCTTACCGGTGTCGGATGGGGCCATTTTCTTCATGATTTCCCTATTAACATGTTATCCTTACTTGGGATTATTGCTCTAATCGGGATTATGGTGAATGACGGTCTTGTACTGATTGGAAAGTTTAACAACAATCTACGGGATGGAATGGAATTTGATCATGCGCTTTACGAGGCAGGAAGATCCAGGTTCAGAGCAATTTTCTTAACTTCTATTACTACGATTGCCGGATTGGCACCTTTAATGTTAGAGACCAGCAGACAAGCCCAATTCCTTATTCCCATGGCTATATCGATAGCCTATGGCATTGGATTTGCCACAGTTCTAACCTTAATAATGCTGCCATTATTCCTTTCTTTTAGCAATAAGATGAAAGTAGGAAGTAAATGGTTAGCCACAGGGGATAACATTTCTAAAGAAGAAGTTGAGCGGGCAATTAAGGAGCAAAAAGAAGAAGTAGAATTAGAGGGTCAGTTGGCTCAGGAGCACAACGGAATTCAACAACACGGATCTGATAAAAAAGAAGAAGCATCCGAAAATCCCTTAGAATTAGAAGTAAAAGAATAATGAAGAACAACTTTTTTCTCCTCAGTTTAATTCTGTTGGTTTATAGTAGTGTACAGGCTCAGGAAATAACACTTTCCAAAGAAGAAGCCGTATCCCTGGTTTTGGAAAATAACTTCGGCATAGAGGTGGCCAAGAATCAGGTCGAGATTGCTGAAAATAACAAAGGTCTTCTAAACTCAGGCTTTTTACCAACATTAACCGGTACTGCCGGAGCCGTTTATAATAGGGACGATTCAGTCATTGAATTCCCAGGTCAGCTCAATCAGGATGGGAGTCCGCGAGCAGATGTAATTATTGATCAGGCCGAAGCGCAACGATATAACTCTGGCCTAACCGTCAACTACACTCTCTTTGACGGCCTGGGCAGACTATATAATTATAAAAGTCTTAAGGAGCAATATCAATTGAGTGAGCTGCAGGCAAGGGAGACCATAGAAAATACCATTTTGCAGCTATTCAGTGTCTATTTTGAGATTGCCAGGCTTTCGGAAAATGAGAATGTGTTGCAACAGGCCCTAGAAGTATCCAAAGACAGGATTACCAGATCTGAATACGCCTTTGAATATGGGCAAAATACCAAATTGGATATTTTGAATGCACAGGTAGATGTAACCAATGACAGTATAAACCTATTAAATGCCAAACAACAGCTTACCAATGCCAAACGCGATCTGAATGTGGTGTTGAACAGGAGTCTGAATGATTCATTTAAAGTTGATACGCTGGTGCAGTTTGTTCCCAGGCTAAAATTAAACGAATTGATTTCAGGGGCAAAAGAGAATAATGTGGCGATACAGCAGACAGAAAGGAACTTAGCCATCAATGAATACGATATTAAAATTAGCCGTTCGGGTTATTTGCCCACTATTGGATTAAATGGAAGTTACGGTTGGAACTTAAATCAGAGTGCAGCATCCGCTTTCTTTCCGGGGACCAATACTGATAACTGGAATTTAAATTTGGGTGCCAGCCTAAGCTGGAATTTATTTGACGGCGGGGGTACCACTGTACGCGTAAAAAATGCTAAAATTGCCTATGAAAATCAGCAATTACTTAAAGATCAGATCGCTCTTGAAGTAGACCGGGATATCCTGAATGCATTATCTATCTACGAAAACCTTCTTAACATCTTTCATATTCAGGAGCAAAACGTGGTTACTAACCAGAATAATTTTGAAAGGTCGCGAGAGCAGTTTCAGTTAGGAAGAATAACCTCGATCGAATTCCGTCAGGCACAAATAAACCTTCTGAATGCACAGACCAATAAAAATTTAGCCAAATACGACGCAAAACTGTCAGAGTTGCAATTGCTACAGCTTACCGGACAGCTGTTAAATGTAAGTCTATAAATCCAGCAATTTTATGACAGAACATTTCTTTCAATGTCCTTATTGTTGGGAGGAAATTTCAATGCTTTTGGATAGTTCTGTACCAAAACAAAGCTATGTGGAAGATTGCGAAGTCTGTTGTAATCCTATAGAATTATCAGCTGAGTTCAGGAATAATGAGTTGGTGGCATTCAAAGTGCAGGATATCGGCCAATAAATTTTCAAGTCACATTATTGATAGTTTTTATTCTTCTGTCGTAAGTGAATCCCTGCCCGTAAAATATGTTTTCAGTTCTTCATCAATACCACTGAATAGTTCCAAGCCTGGCTTCACTTTTATTAGTTGCGTCAGCGCAGCCTCTGAAACTGAAGTTTCCCATAAATAAAGTAGTTCCAAATTCTCAAAATTCTCAAAAATATCCAGACTATTATCGCCAATATTGGTCTCGTAAACTTTGAGGAGTCTAATTTTTGACAGTACTTTCAAAGTGTCCAGATCCTCATCATTCACGGGGGTACCATTAATTTCTAGCCATTCTAAATTTTTACAGCCAGCGATCAGCCCCATTTCCTTTTTACCTATGGGCAAACTGCTCAGATCAAATTCAATAATATTTTCTGCAATAGGCTTCAGTTTTGTCAAGGTTTCGGAGTCATATTTTGGGGGTTTGTACATTGCAATTCTTAGGGCATTGGAGCCGGCTGCCATTCTTGTGATGGTCAAATAATCTGTAGCGAGGCGAGTTATCGTACTGTCTGCGATTTTGGGAAGCTGTTCCCATTTTTTAAGAGGGTCCGGCTCCATCATTTCTTTGATTAAAATTGCAAGTGGGTCATTGTTTTCCAAATGATTCAGTCTCAAGGTGTCAGGAGTACCCAGACTAATCCATCTTTTCAAGATCTGAATTTCACTGGCAGTTAGGGGCTTTTCACCCTCAGGAGGCATATGATCCTCATCTTCAGGGGGCAATTGCACTCTTATTATGAGCTCACTATCTTCTGGCATACCAGGGATTATGGTATTGCCACTTTCTCCTCCCTGTAACAGATCTTCCAGGCTGGTTATTAATAATTCCCCTTTGATTTTATTGGGATTGTGACATTTTACGCATTTTTTATCTAAAATACGATCTACAATATGTTGATAGATCAGCGGATTTTCCGGTATGATTTCTGTTATATTGTCCCCGGGTAAGGACAGAAAATTTTCACCATGGGTGATCATTCCACCATAGTGCCCGGTAAATCCTATCAAGATAAGTAAAAGGACACCAAGACTTTTGGTTGCTATATTGTTGCCATGTTCATTGGTGGCCAGCCAATACCATAATGACATTCCCATGGCGACAGCAGCACCCAACAATTGATGCCAAAACAACAGATCGCCCTTTTTATCAGATTCAAGACCCAGGAAGAATCCACTGATGGCCGCTATAAGTGCGGCCAAACAACCAAATGCAAGTAAGGCATAGGACACTTTTTTGCCACTCAGCAGCAACAGCACTGCTATAATCACCAAGACAATAGGAAAATGCAGAATAACAGGATGCCATCGGCCAAGCCAGGCAATGAACGCAGGCGGTGAAATATGAGATTCAAATAGCAGGCAAAAGCACAGTAATACAAAAAGGCCAAGGATAAGATAGTCTACCCATCTTTTTATTGAGGTTGTCGTCATCTGCTAAACCAATAAATCTTTAACTACATTTCCGGCAACATCTGTCAGTCTAAATCGGCGGCCCTGATATTTGTAAGTGAGTTGTTCGTGATTCAGACCCATTGAATGCATAAGGGTCGCATGAAAATCGTTTATATGAACGGGATTCTTGATAATATTATAGCCAAATTCATCGGTTTCTCCGTAGGTAATACCGGGTTTGATACCCCCTCCGGCCATCCAGATACTAAAAGCTCTGGGATGATGGTCCCTGCCATAATTTTTTGGATCAAATTTGCCCTGGCAATAGTTAGATCGGCCAAATTCTCCTCCCCAGATGACCAGGGTATCCTCTAGCATCCCCCGTTGTTTCAAATCGAGTACCAGAGCTGCGGAGGCTTTATCAACATCCTTGGCTTGTCCGGCCATTTCATTAGGGAGATTTCCGTGCTGATCCCAGCCCTGATGGTAAAGCTGTATAAACCTTACCCCATTTTCGGCCAGTCTGCGGGCTTGCAGGCAATTTGCAGCATAAGTACCAGGTAGCTGACAATCTTCACCATAGAGTTGTATGATATCTTTTGATTCTTTAGAAATATCCATAACATCCGGTACAGACATTTGCATCCTATAGGCCATCTCATACTGTGCAATCCTTGATTCAATTTCGTCATCCCCGGTTTCCACGTGATGTAACTTGTTCAGGGAAGACACCTGGTCTAATAGACGGCGTTTGTCCGATCTGGAAACCCCATCAGGATCATTGAGATATAGTACGGGATTTTTACCTGCCCGCAGAAGCACGCCCTGATGTTTGGAATCCAAAAATCCACTGGACCACAGCTTTGAGTACAATCCCTGGCTGTTTCCCTTGCCTCTTGAGGTCAATACCACAAACGAAGGAAGGTTTTTATTCTCGCTACCCAAACCGTAACTCATCCAGGAACCCATACTGGGCCTGCCGGATTGCTGGCTTCCTGTTTGAAAAAATGTAATTGCCGGATCATGGTTGATAGCTTCTGTGTGCATACTTCTTACAATGCATATATCGTCGGCTATCTTGGCAATATGTGGAAAGAAATCACTGACCCATGCTCCACTGTTACCGTGTTGTCTGAACTTAGCGGCAGAGGGCATCAATGGAAAACTCTCCTGACCGGAAGTCATTCCTGTAAGTCGTTGCCCGTTGCGAATAGAATCAGGAAGATCTTCTCCCATTCGTTTTTCCAGGGTAGGTTTGTAATCAAAAGTCTCCAGTTGCGATGGGGCACCTGCCTGAAATAGATAAATAATGCGTTTGGCCTTAGGTGCAAAATGTGGAATACCCAATGGCCTGCTGGCCAAATCCGGTGTATCTTGTTTAAACAGATCAGGGATAAGTAAGGAACCAAGTGCCAGGGATCCAATACCAACACTAAGCTGAGAGAAAAAATGCCTCCTGTTTACTTTTAAAGGGTTTAGCTGCTTTAATTTATCATCATCCATATTCCTATTCTTTAGTAATGGTTTCATCCAGATTATAGATTACCTGAGCTGTTAACATAAGGGCAGCAGTTTTTGCCGGGTCCGTATCTAATCCTTCAGATTCGCCTACGGCCAGTAGTTTTACAGCTTCTTCGGGTTTATCTGCATAGCTAACCAGGGCGTCCTTGAAGTAGTTCCGGATAACTTCTATTTCCTCTTCATGTGGAGGTCTTGCTAATATTTTTTGGAAAATATATTCTACAATTGTCGCTTCATTGGTATGGGATGCCACTGTTTGCTGAGCAAGATATCGTGCAGCTTCTAACATTTGTATGTCATTTTGTAATGCCAGAGCCTGTAAAGGCGTATTGGTTTTCTGTCGTCTTACCTCACAGAAATCGCGGTTTGGAGCATCAAAAATTGACATACTGGGCGGAGGTAAGGTCCTTTTCCAAAAGGTATAAAGGGAGCGCCTGTACAGGTCTTCACCCTTATCTTCTACATAGGTGGTTAATACGCCTCTGTCACCACCTGCATTGGTTTCTTCCCATAAGCCTGCTGGTTGGTATGGTTTTACACTTGGGCCACCAATTTGCTGATTTAAGAGACCACTAGTAGCTAAAATATAATCCCGAATCATTTCACCACTCATCCTAAATCGCTGTGCTCTTGCCAGTAGTCTGTTGTTTGGGTCAATTAGTTTTAATTCAGGTTTTGATTTGGAACTTTGCTGATAAGTAGCCGATAACATTATTTTTTTGATCAGGTATTTGATGTCCCAATTATGTTCCATAAAATCCCTGGAAAGCCAATCTAGCAATCCGGGATGGGATGGCAAACTTCCCTGAACACCAAAATCTTCCGATGTTTCTACCAGGCCAATTCCAAAAAGCATTGCCCAGATCCTGTTAACAAATACCCTGGCAGTTAAGGGATTATTTTTATCTGTGACCCAATTGGCCAATCCCAATCTGTTTTTTGGTAATTCTGGTGAAAAAGGAAATATACTGGAAGGGGTACCTGTTTCAACACTATCTGTAGGATCATCATAATTACCCCGGTTTAGTACATAAGTCTGCCGCGGAGCAGAATCATTCATGATCATTACTTTTACCTTTTCCCCCTTTTTGTTGTTAATGAAGGACAAAACACTTTCAATTTCCCTATCTGTGATTGTTATAAACGGATGGTCAGCAAAATACTTTTCACGTGCAGCCTGGACAGCATCCATTTGTAGCCCCTTTTCGTTGACATTATTAAAAAATGAGTAAACTCCATAATACTCTTTCTGGCTAATAGGATCGTACTTATGGTCGTGGCATTTGGCACATTCCAGTGTTATCCCCAGAATACCCTTGCCCAGGGTATTGGTACGATCCACAACATAGTAGGACAAATACTCTTCATGAATTACGCCCCCCTCTTGTGTTATAGGATGATTTCGATTGAATCCGGTCGCCAGGATTTGCTCCATCGTTGCATCAGCAATCAGATCACCGGCTAATTGCCAGGTTAAAAACTGATCGTATGGCATATTCATATTGAAAGCATGGATCACCCAATCTCGCCATGGCCACATGGTCCTGTAACTGTCGTCCTGATATCCGTGAGAATCTGCATAACGCGCAACATCAAGCCACATTTGTGTCATACGTTCGCCATATGATGGCAATTCAAGAAATTCGTCTATAATTCCCTGAACAGCGGTCTCAGAACTGTCCGATAAAAATCGTTCTGTTTGCTCAGGCTTGGGAGGAAGGCCGGTCAGGTCTAAAGCTATTCGTCTTATCAGGATTTCTTTTTCGGCTTTTTCAGAAGGAATCAAATTCTGTCCTTCCAATTTGTTTAAAACATAGGCATCTATTTCGTTTAGACACCAATGTTCTAAGTTAGTACCGGGCAAAGTTGTTTTTTGTGGAGGAATAAAGGCCCAGTGTTTTTCATATTTCCCGCCTTGTTCTATCCATCTTTTTATAAGTCTCTTTTCGTACCTGGTTAACGCCAGATTGGCATCTTCCGGAGGCATTTGCTCTTTGGGATCATCAGAATTAATACGATGATATAAAATACTTTGTCCTGGTTTGCCTGCTACCAGGGCGTGTTTTCCTGGATTCTCCTTTAATTCGGCAAATGCAATCTCCTCAATATCCAGGCGTAAACCTGCCTTTCTTTTATTGGCATCAGGCCCATGACAGGTATAACAATTATCAGATAGTATGGGTTTAATATCAAAATTGTAATCTACAATCTCCGGAAGCGGTAAATCTGAATAATCCCCGGGTTGAATATTAAAAACACCGGATACCAGACCGTAAACCATTCCAGTTAGACCTAATAATACCATTATCAGGATAGACTTATGTTTTGTTGCGGTTGTCATTTTGTGCTAAACCCCTAAAGTTAATTAAAATAATTATTCCTGCTCAATTGTATGTCGGACTAAAAAGAGCTGATCAATGATAATTAATAAAATTTAGATGCTGCAACGATATTGCGTTACGGAAATTTACTTTGGCTGCTAATAGCGACTTAAAGCTTAGTCACTCATTAATCCAATTGGTTGTCGGACATGTCGAAACAGCGACAGAAACCTTGAAAGTAGACATTCACTTTAATCAATAAATAATTATGAAGAAAATAATTTTATTTCTGATGTTAACAACATTCGGGACGCAATCGAATTTTGCTATATCTGATATTGCGGGGCAGGCAAACAATAATTCCAGCATTGAATTTGCTCAAACCAGGGGCAGTACAGAACAAACTTTTCTCTTTGAATACGGTAGTTTTAAAGACTTACAAACTTTTGATACGGGTCTTTTAGAGCAGCTTTTTAATGCAGATAAACCGGACTGTATGGTTACTGCCACAGTCACTGTTAGCGTTTCAGCTTCTATGGAGGGCAACGTAGTTATAGCCAAAACAGGTCAAAATGCAACAATTTCTGTAAGTGCATCTGTCACGGCCAGCTGTTCCGAAATTGGAAATGCAGTGAAGCGGTTACTAGCGGAATTGAAAGCAACTCTTGGAATATAAAAGGCTAAATATTTGATTGCCATTCAGGTTTATCTGAATGGCAATTCTTACATTTATAATATGAAAATTACTGCAATACTTACATTATTCTGTTTGATCGGTGCATATGCACAGGATACTTTTATTTCTAATGTAAAGGTAACTTATAATGTGATCAGGACCACTAACAACACAACTCAGGAATTAAATGCATCGCTTCTTTTTAACTCTTCAAATTCCGTTTTCAGTTACAAAACGGTTTCAGTTAATAAGCCTGTCAGTCAGTCTCAGGAAGATCAACTGAATGATTACAAGTTAAACGTGAATGTGGTACACCGGGATACTCTGGAGAATCATATCTATAATGAGAAAGGTCAAAATACCGTTATAAAAACCGCCTTAGATTTTAATTCCAATCAAAGAGTGTATATCAGAGATACGATCGAAAGATTGGAATGGAAGATTAGTTCGGAATCCAAATATATACAGTCCTTTGAATGTATCAAGGCTACCTTAAAATATCAGGGAAGTAGTTATACTGCCTGGTTTACGACAGAAATTCCTACCTCTTTCGGACCCTACGATTTTGGTCAATTGTTGGGACTGATCCTGGAATTGTATTCCGAAGACCACCGTTTATATATTGCAGCGACCCAAATTACTTATCCCTTTGAAGAGACCGTAGACTTACCTAAAGAGGATCTGGAGTACATTTCATTCTCTGAATACGAAGATCTCAATCAAAAATATCTCGACAGTTTTGCCAAATCTATTAAGGAAAAGGCCGTGAGGGTACTCACCAAAAGCGAGCGAGGAGTGAAAATTTCAAACATCAAGATCGAAACAAAAAAAAACAATAAGAACAGGAAGGATTGAAAAAGAAGTGTATATACCTGCTATTATTATTCGTTTCGATTTATCAATTACACGGACAATATTTTGTTCAGGGGCAAATAAGGTCGAATGAAGGAAAAGTATTAATTGATGCAACTATAATCTGTAGATCAGAGGAGAATAAAATTCGATCTTATACCATAACAGATCCTTATGGGAAATACAATCTGCCAATCCCTTCAGCAGGTAACTATATCCTGGAAATATCGTCTTTAGGGTTCGACAAAAAGACCATTCCGGTACAAATCGATTCTTCCACCGGCCAGATCATCAATCTGGATCTTATTCTGAACAGGAACTATATAGTCCTTGATGAAGTTATCCTGGCAGAGGACAGACCTATTCTAATAAAGAAAGACACAATAGTAATAGACCCCAAATATTTTGAACGGGGAAACGAACAGGATGTTGAGGATTTACTGAAAAATATTCCGAATATCAATGTGGATGCTGACGGAACAATAAGTGTGGGAGACAGAGAAATTGAAAAAGTAATGATTGAAGGGGACGATTTTTTTAAGAAGGGTTATCAGATGATAACACGGAACATGCCGTCAGATCCTATAGATATGATTGAAATAATTAATAACTATTCAGAGAATCCTTTATTAAAAGGGATTTATGAAAGCAAAAAAATTGCGCTCAACTTAAAGTTGGATGAGGCGGCAAAACGCATTTGGTTTGGTAACATTGAAGCGGGAATAGGATTGAGTGATGAAAGCAGATATGACATATCTTCAATTTTATTAAACTTCGGTAAAACGAACAAATACTATTTTCTTGGAGATCTGAATAATGTAGGCCGTGATTCAAAAGGAAATATAAACAACCTGATCGCACCCCTGGATCTTGAAACACCGTCATATATCGGGGATGGTGAACATGCCTTTAAACTGATCAATTTGGAAACCTCGCCGCTAAATTTTAAAAGGCAGCGGACTAATTTCAATAATGCTGAGCTAGTCTCGTTAAATGCAGTATTCAGTCCGGATAAGGCTCTCAAGATCACGGCCAATGGATTCATGAATTGGGACAATAATCAGTTTTTTAGGAATAGCAGTAGTTTTGTTGATGTCTTTGGGTCCAGTTTTACCAATACCGAAGATTACAAATTAAACAAAATCAACAGCAGGCATTTTGCCAAATTGAATTTTACATTTGATATTGGAAAAAATGAGTTGTTTGATGCCTCCTTGAGCTACTTAAGTAAGAATGAAATGGATAGTTCGGATCTGTTGTTCAATTCCGTTTCAACCAATGAAAATTTGAATTCGTCGGGCATTTCAATTAATTCAAGGGTAAATTATTCTAATCGGGTCAAAGAAGACAAGGTCTTTCTCATGACCGCAAGGTATATTTCTGAAGAGGCCCCACAGCAGTACAAAATAAATCAGTTTTATTACTCAGAATTATTTCCGCAGGTGGTCGACGCAGATAACGTGGCGCAACAGAGCAATAATGATATGAAATTTGCCGCAATAGCTGGGCAATTGTTGAATAAGACGAAAGAAGGTCATTTATGGGAATTTCAAATTGGAAATGCTTATCGCTTTGACCATTTACTGTCTGCTTTTTCTTTAAAAGAAGAAGATGTCACTCTTGAAAAACCGATAGATTTTCAAAACAATTTAGGATTTAAAACAAATGAGATTCACTTAAAATCCAAATACAGTCATGAATTAGAACGACTCAGAATTACGGGGGAGCTCAGCGTTCACAAGGCCTTTAATACCATTAAGACCAATTTTAATAAGGAACATCAAAAACCGTTTTTTATTAACCCTACAATTGGGCTGGAATGGTCTCCTGACGATACGAATAAATTTAGGACTGCATATTCATATAATACCACAAAAGCATCAATTATAGATGCTTACAGCAATTACGCTCTCACCGGGTTTCGATCTTTTAATCGGGGGGCGGGGAGTTTTAATCAGATAGATGCTTCGAGATTTTTATTTACCTATCAGCTTGGTAATTGGAGTGATAAATTTTTTGCGGACGCCAATATTCTATACCTTAAAAATCACGATTTCTTTTCCAGTAATTCAATTGTAAATCAAAATTACAATCTATCAGAACGAATAATTATAGACAATAGGGAATTATTTAATATATCGTGTAAAACTGATTACTTCATCAATGCAATTTCTTCAAATATTAAATTAGATCTGGGCCTTACCAAAATTAACTTTAAGAACATAGTAAACAGTTCAGAAATAAGGGAAATAACTTCAATCAATCGCACTTATGGGGTTCAATTGCGTTCGGGTTTTAACGGAAAGCTAAATTTTCATATTGGGACCAAATGGATAGAAAATAGCATTACCACTTCCCTTAAAAGTACATTTACGGATAATATTTCTTTCGCTGATTTATCTTTTGTGCTTAATAATCAATTGAATTTCGAAATACAGGCGGAAAGATACTTTTTTGGAAGTCTTGATAACGCGGATAACACCTATTATTTCCTGGATTTTCATATGCGCTATGCAGTTAATAAAAAAATCAATATCACAGTGACAGGTAATAATCTGTTCGATACAAGCAACTATAGAATGTACTCCATATCAGATCTGGGAAACGCTATTACGGAATATAGATTGCTTCCCAGATACCTACTTTTAAAACTTAAATATAGATTTGGGTTAAAATAGGTTGGCCATAAAATGGAATAAGTTACATATATAGTAAATTGATTCTTACCCTGAGCTTGCCGCCAATTTTTTTCAAGTTAATCCGGGGATGACTTCACAAAATTTCTTAAACCTTTTAAATAATCTTAGGGAAATCTTAAAGAAAGCTGCAGTTCATCGAACAAATGGATAATATATGTTAAATCTCTCGAGGAAGTGATCCAAAAATCAGTTGTACCGCGTATTACTTCCAATTCAAATCTATGAATGTGCACAAACTATTTTATAGTAGTTTAATAATCTTGCCGATTATTGGCCTTTTAAAAATTTAACATTAAGCCAAATTTATCCCATTCGGCAACATTTAGAACATTAATATATGAGCTGCACACATCCATGAAATTTGATATTTGATTAACCCCAATTCATTATCATTTTTAGTAAGACTTAATTTATTTATGAGAAAATCCCCCACCAATGTCATTAAGTTGACCGTATTTCTTTTTGCCTTATTTTTAAATTTTTCCTGTGGACCGGATACCGATTTGTTTACCGATGCGGTTTTAGAGGATGCTGTTTCACTTGAAGAATTTGAAGGAAACAGTACAGGATTTGTATCCAGGACCGTAACTTTATCCCCGACCAATGATGCATTTATTCAGGATTCTGAGGGCTACGACCAATCCGTTATGCGGTTACAAGAAAACTTCCGTACAGTGTATGTGATGTTTGACCTAACGTCAATTAATGGCGATATCACGGATGTAACTTTTCAGTTTACCATAGATGGTGATGCAGGCGATGGTGAAATTAATATATACAAAGGCCTGTCCAATGATTGGTCTGAGAAAAATTTGAATCAAAGCAACGCGCCTGGAATAGATATACAGGTTGGCGAGATAAATAAATCATTTCATTTAGGAGCAACCGAAGATGTAACTTTGAATTCAACAGACATTCTACCAGAAAAAACTACGCTTATTTTATCACAGATAAGCGGTGATGATTTCGCAATTGCCTCAAAAGAAAATCCATCCAATATAGGACCCAAATTAATTATAACTTATAAGGCACCAATAGGCGCAGAAGAAACTATTCCAGAAGTTATTCCCGATGATCAATCATCAGGGGAATTAAAAGCCTTTCCAGCGGCATTTGGAGGAGGTTCAATTGCAACTGGCGGCAGAGGTGGAACTTTGGTAATTGTTAATACCTTAGATTTTGATGCTCATTTGGTGTACGATGAAATACGCGATGTATATGAGGGTGGCATCAGATCTGCCTTAATAGCTGATATCGGGCCAAGGTATATCGTTTTTTCAGTCAGTGGTGTGATAGATGGTGGCAATACCGAAATATACAAAGAATACGCAAAGGATATAACGGTATTTGGGCAATCGGCTCCTCAGGGTGGAGTTACGCTCTACAGAGGGTGGATAGACCTTAATTTTAGCAGTAATATAATAATGAGGTACCTGAGTATACGATCAGGGGTTGCCTCCGGTAGTCCTATTGCGGATGATAGTTCTTCATCACCTTTTCAAATCGGTCATAAAAACGTTATTATCGACCATTGTTCAGCTAGTTGGGGAGGAGATAAAGGTATTTTGGTGAGCGAATGGAAAGCTGGTTTTCCATTGCAAAACCTTACTGTCCAAAATTGTCTGATTGCCGATTCCCATACATTGGGGTTTACTGTAGATGGAGTTAATGGTGGTGCGGGCGACTGGGATGTCGCGGGTAATATTAGCTGGCACTACAACTTTATGGCCGGTGGCAACCGTACACCAAACCTTGGAGGTTTTGATGGTCTGGGCGTAATTCAAAACAATATAGTGCAGTCGAACGGATCTAAGCTTAGCACAATTGTTTATGGAGACCCAAAGGTAAATCACGTAGGAAATTACTATTATATTCACCATGAAGGTATTGTCAAGAACAGATTTCAGGACCTGGGATGGAATAGTTTAACCTTATATTCCAAAGGAAATTATTATGAAAACTTAGCTGTTGTTCTGTTAAATGGCACAATGGACGAAGACAATGAGAAGATCTGGATCAACACAAGTGATGGTCAACAACTTGACAGCTCATTTTTTACAGAATCTATAAACCCCAGTTCAATTCCCAATGAACCACCCACATTAACAGCGCTGCAAACCAGAACCCAGGTGCTGGAAAATGCCGGTGCCAATAAATATATGGATAATGAAGGGCGACCTCAATCCTTTCACAGTAATTACGATCAAACGGCTAAATCTAATTTTGAAAGCGGGATATTGAGTTTTAGACAATTTGCATCGGACTGGAGTATGCCGGATGTTCCTCAAAATACAAGGCCTGCGGACTTTGACACAGATAAGGATGGCATGGCCGATGCATGGGAAAGAAGGGTAATAGGTGATTTGAGCCAAAGTTATAACCAGGACCATGATGGTGACGGATATCCCAATATTGAAGAATATTTAAATCAGGTCGATTTTTGAGACAGCTCATAATGAGTTTATTTTAAATTGACGATTGGAGGAATATCATAGAAATCTTATATGTTGAAAGATATACCCACATTTACATTTGAAGCGCGATCATTTGGCAACTCAGATGAAAAACTCGTATAGAAATAGTCATATTGAGCGGAAAGACTGATATATTTCGTTAAAGGTATTTCGGCCTTGATTTGACATAATATTCTATTGTTTCCAATGTCCCTGTACAACGGTTGAAAGTATACTGTTCCTGTCAGGTCCAGATTCACCTTTTCAAATGAATGATTCAGCGATAAATAACTACTATGCCTATGATTGTAAAACAATTGATCAGAGTTGTTGAGCTTCTCTATTTCGTACATATAAGAATTTCCAAAATACGCTCTGGTCTTTTCCTTGCTGATTACTTTAAATCTTAACCCGGTGCCAATTAAGTTTCTTCTCGTTATGGTTAATTGGGTATTGTTCTGATTTTGCAGAAAAGCCTCAAATCGAAAAAACTCTGACAGTTGGTGATTATACCTGCCGTGGAAGAACCAGTAATTCTGGAAATCCTTTTCTTCGGTGCGGACTAAACTATAATTTACTACCAGAAAATATATCTTGTCCAAATCTTTGGATTTGAATTGAGTCGAAATATTGGAGGTTAACTGGAGTACATAATCCCCATTATTATCAGTATAGTTGAGGAGTAAATCGCTTTTGAGGGCAAATCGTACGGTATCTGTCTGCATTCGCTGGGATTCCATGTTTACAAGTTGAGCGTTTGATGAATAGAAAATGAAGGACAACACTAATAATGGGAATAGGTGGTTTGGTTTCATTGGTTTGATTGTTATATATCAAAGATATTTAAATTAATTGCTCTTAAAATTGCTAAGTGAATGCTCGCAATTACAAAATTTAATAAAATATAAGTTCATCAAAGGGATTGACACATACAGACTATGAACATTCAATATAATTACCGATATTAGTTGTTCATCATATACAGTGATCATAACCCTTAAAAATGACTGTCGATCAATTCATAGAATTTATAAAAATCCTTGTATGGCCGGTTATTGCCTTGATAGTTTACCTTACGAACATTCGCAGGTTTAAATCAATTTTCAAATCGCTTGAGTTAAGAATTAAGTCTGGTTCTGCTGTAGAGTATAAGGGGTTCAAACTTGGAGCTGCTCTTTCACTTCCAGAGGCTTTATCAAATGAAGAAATTACCGAAGAACATTTGGCATTAGTCCATTCAAGTTGGAGATACAAAAGAAAGGATAAGGAATTTGAAAGAAGAATGTACGCATTCCAGGTAATTGTTCAGGGTCAAAAATCAGTTTTGGATAGGATTGAATTTGTTAAATATAACCTTCATCCGACTTATCCGAATCCTGAACAAATTAAGCATAACCGATCAAGAAATTTTGAATTGAAGGAACTGGCCTGGGGAGAATCAACCGTTAGAGCAGAAGTCAAAATTAAAGGACAAGATGGTGTTATTAAGCTTTCAAGGTTTATTAACCTTTCAGAAACCGGAGAGAATTTGTTAGACCAAAAAGACTAATCCAGAGCCAGAATAATTCGAATTTTATCATTCAATTTATTTTGGGTCACTGGACCTATTAGGTTTTTGAAATGATAAAAAGGCGGAAATTTCCAATCCGCTTTCCGCTTAGAAACAGGTACTGTGTTTGCGATCTTATGTATATAATTACGTATATTATAACCTGCTGTTCAGCGACATCATTCCCTATGAAAAATGGAATTCTATTTTTGATTTTTTTTATCTCACTGTCACTAATTGCACTAAATGCGCAAAGTGATACCCCTAGGACTATAAAAATTAAAGGAATCGTGAAGACCGCAGAAGGTTTACCAATTCATAACGGTTATGTGTTTGTAGATTCTCTAAAAACCGGATACCGCACGAATAAAAAGGGTGAATACAAACTTCGAATTCCTATTAAAACTAACATCCTCAGTATTTATGCTGAACAATATGGTCTACAGAGCGAGGTTTATAATGGTGAAAAGGAAGTCAATTTTGTATTTCCCAAAAATATAATAGTCCTCGAACGGGCTGAACTCACCAAGCTGGGATATATTTTTGATGTGGAAGTCTTTCGAAATATCGGCAAAAAGAATTATGCCGAATACACAGATATTTTTCAAATAATCAGGGAGAAATTTACGGGAGTCACAGTGAATGGTACATCAATAATTGTGAGAGGTTATATAGGTGGCGATCAAACACCATTATTCATTGTTGACGGCAGCTATGTTAGCAGTATTGATTACATCAATCCTATTGAATTGAAGTCCATCGAGTTATTAAAAGGAGAAGATACTACATTGTATGGGGTAAGAGGAGCAGCTGGGGTATTTATAATTAGCTTAAAATAATTTTTTAATTTTCGAATATCTGAAACTCGCGAACTATGTGGCAATTAGGATGCCCGGTTTGATTTTGTGATAACTAACAAGTGCAGGCTATATATTGATATTTCTTTTATTGCAACCTATTATTATATTTAGAAATCAATCACCAGAATGAACCGCCCAACAACAATTCAGGAAGTTCTTGATCAATTAGACCTCATTATTGCAGATTCTGTCGATAGTAACGACCGACTTGGTTTGTTTGCCTATGTTTACAGAAGAACGACGGCCGAAATATTAAAAGAAATTCAATTAGAAAATTTTGAGGATAATAGACGAATGGAGAAGATGGACGTAATATTCGCCAATCTCTACCTCGATGCATACAATGGGAATAAGAATAATAAGAAGATATCTAAATCCTGGGAATTTGCTTTTGTAAATAAAAATAAACGCCTGACTATTTTACAGCATATTATGATGGGTATTAATGCCCATATAAATCTGGATCTGGCCATTGCAACAAGTTCAGTAATGTTTGGGAAAGAGTTGTCCGATATTGAAAAGGACTTTAATAAAGTAAATGATATTCTTTTTAATATCACTAACGAAATCCAGGACAAACTAAGCAGAGTTTCACGATTACTTTTCCTATTGGATATTATTGGCAAAAAATCAGATGAGAAGGTTATAGACTTTAGTATGCGCAAAGCTCGGGAACAGGCGTGGAACAGTGCTAATTTACTATGGGCTTTGGAACCTGACCATCAGAGCGATGCAATAATTGAAATTGACTCCGTTGTATTGCAACTCAGTAATATTTTAGCATCCCCTAAATCCCGTTTTATTAGGTTTGTTCTTCAAGCCATTCAGAAGTTTGAAGAAAAGGATGTTGGCATAATTATATCAAAATTAACGGAAGAGAAGATCACCCACAATAACAAATAATTCATGATTTAATCGGTCTGAAAATCTTTTTAGGAATTTTTCAGCTAGTAAGTGGGCATCATCACCTGATGATAGAAGTTAGAGTTCCGCCCAAACAACAAACCTTCTCAATTAGTATGCAAATCATACAGAAATAGCGGCCAGGTGCACATCATTTTAAAATAATTCCTTTAATAAAGTTATCTTGAAAAGACAGGACAATAGCCTGTCATGCCTACGATGTCAAATCTTTAAAAACAACACCATGAAAAAAAAGAAAGCAAAATTAAAATCATATTGTAAAGAAGGTGATTGCAAATGCGATTGCAAGACCAAATGTTGGGTATCCCATATGGTGGATTTTCACTTTGGGCATGAATCTATTTATGATAAATTTACGGTACCAATGGATGCAACTATATTAAGTGGCTTCAGATTTATTTTGCCGGTAACTCCTTCTAGCCCTGGAGGAATGGTCGGCTGGTTAAAGTTGGTATATGATTCTGATGTTCAAAATAGCAATTTTGAATCATCCGTAAATGAACATGGACTTCACAGTCATGAAATTATACATAAAGATCTTGATTTGGCAGGAGTTACAGAACCCCATTTGATCAATGAGTTATTTTCTTTAGATCTTAAGTTTAAACATATAAATGTACAGACCCTAAATGTTGTTTATTTGGTAGAGGGCAAAGAACAAGGTGATGTGAATGTCCACCCGCTGGTTAGTTTTAAGTTCAATTGCTCAAAATTGTGTAAAGGAGCCAAGAAGGTATTCAATTTCCATTTTTAGCAGAAGAAATAAAGATATTTTATGGCGGACATTGCTTTTGCCTAAATCACCTGTCATTACGAGCGTAGCGAAGTAATCTCGTCATTGAGTAGCAATTGTCCTGCATGGACTGGATTAGCTCCCTCGCTTTACTCGGTCGCTGGGCCATAGGGGGTAGCTTTAAAAGGAAAGCCACGGCCTTGTTCACAATGCCTGTAGTTGTGAGCGCAGTGAAGCAAACTCATTATAGCACTTCAGTTTTCCTGATATGGCCTGGATTCTTTCCTCCCCGCCTTCGCTAAAACTCCGGTGGATTCGGAAAGGGCCATAGTGTAGCATTACGAGGTAAGCCATTGCCTTGTTCGCAATAAGGCCTGGATTCTTTCCTCCCCACCTTCGTTAAAACTTTGGTGGATTCGGAAAGGGCCATAGGGTAGCTTTACAAGGAAAGCCATTACCTTGTTCGCAATAATGCCTGGATTCTTTCCTCCCCACCTTCGTTAAAACTTTGGTGGATTCGGAAAGGGCCATAGGGTGGCTTTACAAGGAAAGCCATTACCTTATTCAGAATGCCTGTACTTGTGAGCGCGGTGAATCAAAATCATTATAGCACTTCAGTTTTCCCTGTATGGCCTGGATTCTTTCCTCTCCACCTTCGTTAAAACTTAGGTGTATTCGGAAAGGGCCATAGGGGGGTAGCTTTAAAAGGAAAGCCATTACCTTGTTCGCAATAATGCCTGGATTCTTTCCTCCCCACCTTCGCTAAAACTCCGGTGGATTCGGAAAGGGCCATAGGGGGTAGCATTACAAGGAAAGCCACCGCCTTGCAGTCGCAAGGCATTGTCTTTTCCTTTGCTTCAAATCCCAAACAAGTTTGGTTTTTTCGCAAAGAAAAAGCCACCTACTTTCGTAGATGGCTTTCCTTGTAGCGGGGACTGGACTCGAACCAGCGACCTTCGGGTTATGAGCCCGACGAGCTACCTACTGCTCTACCCCGCGATGTGGATGGCAAAGATACGACTGTTTTTTAGTTTAATCAAAAGTTCAAGGGAGATTATTTTATGCAACTTTCAGAGGAAAACACTTAAATTCCATAACTTCGAAGCTTTATTTTAATTATGGATGCCATCAATGATTTCCTCTCTTCCCTTATCCCTTACGCGGAATGGGCAATGCTGTTTTTAGTGATTGGCGGGGGGCTGTATCTCGCCTTTTATTCCAGGTTTTTACCTTATAGATATTTTAGACATGCCATCGGGATTACAGCTGGCAAATATGACCATCCGGATGATCCTGGTGAGGTAAGTCATCTACAGGCATTATCCGCTGCAGTAGCAGCGACTGTGGGGCTGGGCAATATTTCGGGGGTGGCCATTGCCATTTACAGGGGAGGTCCTGGTGTTATATTCTGGATATGGATTACCGCTATCCTGGGGATGTGCATTAAGTTTTACTCCTGTAGTCTTGCCATAATGTACAGAACTAAGGATATTGAAGGAAACTTACAGGGTGGCCCAATGTATTATATCACTAAAGGCCTTGGGAAAAAAGCCAGACCGCTGGCGGTCTTTTTTTGTGTCGCAGGTTTGGTTGGCTTCCTAGGGGTGTTTACTGTGAACCAATTTACACAAACCTTTATGGAGGTTGTTGACCCCGATACAACACTAATTCATTTGGGAGGAACAGAAAGCAATCCACAGTTGTATTGGAAACTGCTAATTGGCATACTGTTGTCAGTGATTACTTCGCTGGTAATATTTGGCGGGCTTCAGAAAATCGCCAAAGTGGCAACTGCCATAGTGCCCTTTATGGTTGTTCTTTATTTTCTGGCAGTCATCATTGTTATGGGTATGAACGCAGATCAGATCTTTCCTTCCCTGATGTTGATTATCACCGAAGCCTTTAACTTTAATACTGCCATAGAAGGAGGTTTTTGGGGGATAGTAATTCTGGGTGTCCGCAGGGCGGTATTTTCAAACGAAGCCGGTCTGGGAAGTGCTCCAATGTATCACGGACAATCCAAAACCAAAGAACCTATACAGGAAGGGTTGGTTGCCATGTTGGGCCCTTTTATTGATACAATCATAGTTTGTACACTCACGGCAATCGTGATTATTTTAAGCGGGGCATACCTGGAGGCCGAAAGCGATGGTATTTTAATGACCCTAATCGCTTTTGAAAAATCGCTCTTTGGTTATGGAGATGTACTCCTGATGCTAATTGTTGCCGCCTTTGCCCTCTCTACCCTCTTTACCTATTCCTATTACGGAGTAAAGTGTTTGTCTTTTTTAACCAACGCCAGAGTAGGGAAATGGTTTAATATATATTTTATCGCTACTATAACTTTTGCAGCTGTAGCCTCTGTTAGTCTCGTTATTAATCTGATAGATCTGGCTTATGCATTGATGGTGATACCCAATATGATTGCGGTGTTATATTTGGCGCCTCAGGTGAATGCAAAAATGAAAACATATTTTGTAAATTATAGAAATGGAAGGACATAAAGCTGGCTTTGTAAATATCATCGGCAACCCAAATGTAGGGAAGTCGACGCTTATGAATGCATTTGTAGGCGAGAAGCTGTCCATTATTACTTCCAAAGCACAAACTACCAGACATAGAATATTGGGAATTGTTAACGGAGATAACTTCCAGATAATCTTATCTGATACCCCTGGAATTATTAAACCGGCTTATGAGCTTCAAAGCTCAATGATGGATTCGGTAAAATCGGCCTTTGAAGATGCGGACATACTGATTTATATGGTAGAGATCGGGGAAAGGGCACTTAAGGATGAAATATTTTTTGACAGAATTAAAAAAAGTTCAATTCCTGTGCTTTTACTACTTAATAAAATAGACAATTCAGAACAGCATATACTCGAAGAACAAGTACAGTACTGGCAGAACCAAGTGCCGAACGCAGAGATACATCCTATTTCAGCCCTGGAAAACTTCAACGTCAGGGAAGTTTTTGAAAGGATAGTAGCCTTATTACCGATAGCCCCGCCTTACTATCCTAAAGATCAATTAACCGACAGGCCGGAACGTTTTTTCGTTAATGAAACTATTCGTGAAAAGATTCTTAAGCACTATAAAAAGGAGATTCCATATTCGGTAGAAATTGATACTGAAGAATTTTTTGAAGATGAAAAGATCATTCGTATGCGCTCCGTTATTATGGTGGAAAGAGAAACACAAAAAGGAATAATCATCGGCCATAAAGGGAGTGCTCTAAAAAGAGTAGGGGTAGAAGCCAGAAAAGACCTCGAAAAATTCTTTGATAAACAGGTTCATCTGGAACTATATGTGAAGGTCAATAAAAATTGGAGGTCCGATCCCAGGCAACTTAGAAGATTTGGCTATAATCAGAAATAGGTTATTTTAATGCTTTTTGCATAAAAGAATGAAGCTCATGCATTTGAGGTCTCCCTTTTCTTTTTCCCAATCTACCAAAAATATATAATACAATCCAAAGGACGACCATCATTATCATTAATCCGAGCTGAAGACCATAAGCGCGTTCAAGAGAAATATTGGTATACGCCCAAATACCTAATACGATAAACAGCGTGGCCACTCCGAAATGTAAAAACATAAAAAAAGTCCATACCGGCGGACTTGGACCAAACAACCCGTGTACTTCACAAGAGCTAGCATCTTCCTCTATGAATTCCAGATGCAATTGGGGCGACCATAAATGTGCTTGCTGATTATTGAATTTAATAATGATATGGTCGTCAATACGTTTTAAAATGTAAGGTTTTTTTTCTGCTTGAATAAAATTGTCAAGGGCTAATTCCTTCGACTTCTGCAAACTTTGACGAAAGCGAGGGCGTAATAAAATTTCATTTGGTATAGGTTCCACAATAAGCCAATGTTTAATTATGGAAAATATAGGACACCGCTGAAAGAGAATATGATAATTGTCATATAACCTAAATCCAGTTGTTTGGAATCAATGAGTTTAGTTAATGAATATCATTGCTAAAAGTTAAAGCTTTTAAGGTCAACAGTTTGCAGTTGGACAGGGTTCATTTCATCGAATAATGTAGGAGACGGACTAAATACTAGCATACTTTTCCTATATTTGTTTTATCGATGAAATGCAATATTTTATCGATGAAATGCACATATCCCCCGAAACTATGAACAATGTTGTCATTATTGGCGCCTCTGGCCATGGTAGTGTTGTCCTTGATTGCATTGAACAAGAAAACAAATACAACCTAATTGGTTTTATTGATTCGTTCAAGAAAAAAGGATATAAACACAATGGTTACGAAGTGCTTGGCACTGAAGATGACCTGCCTCAGCTAATTGAAAAGTTTAACCTCTATGGAGGAATTGTTGCTATTGGCGATAACTGGACCAGAGGTAAAGTTGTAGAAAAAATCAGCAAAATGGTTCCTTCCTTTAACTTCATCACTGCTATTCACCCCAATACAATAATTGGTAAGAATGTTACCATTGGCACTGGCACAGTTATTATCCCCGGTGCGATAGTTAATGCCAACGCTGTCATTGGGAAACACAGTATTATAAATACCAAGTCTACACTTGGACATGACGGGTATATGAGTGAGTTTAGTAGTTTGGCACCAGGAGTATGCACAGGAGGTAATTTTGCTCTTGGGGCGTATTCAGCAATTTCCCTTGGGACCAATATTATTGAAAATATCACAATTGGTGCCCATACCGTGGTCGGTGCAGGTTCATTGGTAATTAGAGATTTTAAGAATAATGTTATGGTTCACGGGAATCCGGCTCAGGTTATCAGAACACGAAATAAGGGAGAAAAATACCTGGCCGGTACAAGCAAACCCGCGCGCAACCGGTTAAGAGAATCAACTTTTTTTTAATGCCATACCTATTAGCATTACCTTTGTGGCCATAATTTTTTATTATGGGCGCTATTGTTGCTATTGTTGGAAGGCCCAATGTTGGGAAATCTACTTTTTTTAATCGCTTAATTCAAAGAAGGGAAGCTATTGTCGATGCCATAAGTGGCGTTACTCGTGATCGCCACTATGGGAAAAGTGATTGGAATGGCAAAGAATTTTCGTTGATCGATACCGGAGGTTATGTTCTTGGTAGTGATGATGTCTTTGAGCAGGAAATAGACAAACAGGTTGAACTGGCGATAGATGAAGCAGATGCAATTATTTTTATGGTTGATGTTGAGACAGGGATTACCGGTATGGATGAAGATGTGGCCAAATTGCTCAGAAGGGTGAATAAACCTGTATTTCTGGTTGTGAACAAAGTTGACAATGCCAAGCGGGGCGAAGATGCAGTAGAATTTTACGCACTGGGTTTGGGGGAGTATTACACGCTTTCCAGCATTAATGGTAGTGGCACAGGTGAATTGCTTGATGCAATGGTAGAAGTGCTGCCCGAAAGCGAGGAGGAGAAAGATGAATTACCCAGATTTGCAGTTGTGGGGAGACCCAACGCAGGTAAATCTTCTTTTATCAATGCCCTCATCGGTGAAGAGCGCTATATTGTGACAGACATAGCAGGGACTACCAGAGATAGTATAGATACCAAATACAATCGTTTTGGTTTTGAATTTAATCTGGTGGATACTGCCGGAATAAGGAGAAAGGCAAAAGTTAAGGAAGATTTAGAGTTCTATTCGGTAATGCGATCGATCAGGGCAATTGAACATGCTGATGTTTGTCTATTGCTCCTGGATGCAACGCGGGGCTTCGATGGGCAGGTTGAAAATATTTTTTGGCTGGCTCACAGAAATAATAAAGGGATAGTGATCCTTGTCAATAAATGGGACCTGGTAGAGGACAAGGAAAGTAATACGATGAAACAATATACTCAAAAAATAAAAAAAGCCATCGAACCCTTTACTGATGTACCAGTGTTGTTTATTTCAGTATTAAGCAAGCAACGAATTTTTAAGGCTATTGAAACGGCAGTCACCGTTTATGAGAATCGTTCTAAAAAAATAAAGACAAGGAAGCTCAATGACGTTTTATTACCGATTATAGAGCATACACCTCCACCGGCCTATAAAGGCAAATATGTAAAGATTAAGTACATAACACAACTGCCAACTCCCTATCCACAATTTGCATTTTTCTGCAATCTGCCCCAATACGTAAGAGAGCCTTACCGGCGGTTTCTGGAGAATAAATTAAGAGAGAATTTTGATTTTACCGGGGTTCCGGTGACTATTTATATGCGAAAGAAATAATTTTGCTTTATTTAAAACAATGGACGCAACAGGATTCTAAGCTTGTGGCAGTACTAATCATTTATTGCATTCATTTTGCAGACCAGAAATTGTTGAGGGCCTATTGCTAATTGCTGAATGATTAATGTTAATTGAAAACTACCACCCGCCAGAAGCACCCCCGCCTCCAAAACTACCACCTCCAAAACCTCCGCTAAATCCTCCTCCGCCAAAACTTCCGCTGCCACCGAAACCACCCGAAGATGATCTGCCACTTCTACCCATATTACTGAGAATTATAATATCCCAAAGGTCCATTCCCTGAGATCGGTTACCTCCTTTGCCGCCGCCTTTTTTTCTATTACGGGTTGATAAAATGATCAGAATTATTAAGAAGATAATAATGGGAAGAATGGCTTCCAATGGAAAAGGATTTTTTCCATTCTCCGATGTTTTTTCTGCTAAGAATTCACCATTTAATGCTGCGAATATGGCGTCAGATCCCTTGTCCAGGCCGCTGTAATAGTCCCCTTTTTTGAATTCGGGAATAATTACTCTGTCTATGATCCTTTTAGAAAAGGCGTCCGTTAGTGCCCCTTCAACTCCGTAACCGGTATTTATTGCTATTCGCCTGTCCCCTTGTGCCAATAATACCAAGATGCCATTGTCTTTATTATCCTGGCCTATTCCCCATTTCTCGCCCCATTGTGCACCTAAGTAATTAATATTCTCGCCCTGGGTCGACGTTATAATCACAATTACTATCTGCGTGGATGTGCTATCCGAATAACGGATTAACTTTTGTTCCAAGCTGTTTTTTTCCGAGCTCTTTAAAAGTTTTGTATAATCGTAAACACTTGTTTGCTTCTCTGGTTTTTCAGGGATATCAAATTGTGCCTGCAAGCTGCAGCAGCAAAGAAAAATAAGAAGAAAACTACCCCCTGGATATTTCATCATTCAGTTCATTGGAATCGTTAATGTGCCATGGGAAGTGCGATTGTAACTCTGCCCCGGCTTTAAGGACCCCCTGTATAATACCTTCCTTATACTCGCCCATTTTAAAATAGTATTGAATTACCTCCTTTGTAGCGTCCCAAAAACCATCCGGGACTGCCGCATCAATACCTTTGTCTCCATAGATAACAAACTTGTGATCTTCAACAGCTATATAAATTAATACGGCATTGCCGTGTTTGGTGTTATCCATTTTGAGAACATGAAAGACTTCTTGTGCTCTTTTATAATGATCCTTGGATGTAGAAGTTTCGATGTGAACTCTGATTTCACCTGAAGTATACTTTTCAGATTTGAGTATCGCATTCACAATCTCCTGCTCTTCACTGGCCGATAAAAAAGCTTCTACCTTGGAAGTTGGCATAATATATCAATCAAATTCAAAGTTTACATCCGGAGCCTGCTCTGAACCGGCATCTGCCCGATATCTGGGCATTTCATTAAAACCGAACCATCCTGCCAATAGCTTATTGGGGAATTTGGTAGTATGAATGTCGTAGATATTTACCTTTTCATTGAATTTGTTCCTTTCAACATTGATCCTGTTTTCGGTACCTTCAAGCTGCGATTGGAGTTCCAAAAAATTTTGGTTTGCCTTTAACTCTGGGTATCTTTCTACAACTACCATCAATTTACTTAATGCTCCGGTGAGCCCGGATTGTGCTTGCTGAAATGCAGCCATTTTTTCCGGACTAAGATCCCCGGCATCGATTGAAGTTTTTGTGGCATCTGCCCTGGCCTGTATTACCCCTTCTAAAGTTTCTTTTTCAAAATCTGCCGCGCCCTGCACTGTTTTAACCAAATTTCCGATTAGATCATTTCTGCGTTGATAAGCACTTTCAACATTAGACCAGGCGGTTTTGGCATCCGCTTCGTAGGTGACAGCTGTATTATTAAATCCTACACCCCACTGATATAAGGCAAAGGCAATTACTGCCAGAATAATTACTGGGATTAACCATTTTTTCATTTTAGGTAGTGTTTAGAGTTAATTTATAGTTGTTTCTTAATTTTTATAAGTTCCAACTTGATCCGTTCCAACTTTTGAATGATCTCAAAATTGGATAAGGTTTTTTGTCGTTCTTCCCTTAAATGGATTTTGGCTCCCTCTAGTGTAAAGCCTCTTTCCTTAACAAGATGGTAAATTAGCTGAAGATTTTGAATGTCTTTTGGTGTGAACTTGCGATTTCCCTTCGCATTCTTTTTGGGTTGTATAACATCAAATTCTTTTTCCCAAAATCGGATAAGGGAGGTGTTAACATCAAATGCCCTTGCAACTTCCCCAATTCCGTAATATCTTTTTTCCGGTAATTCTACTTGCATTAATCCAGTGATTGGTTTTCCTGATTTGCATATTTCAACATATTCTCGAATTCCTCGGCAGACAAACTTCCATAATAAAAATTAATAGGATTAATTCTGTCTCCGTCTTTCCACACCTCATAGTGTAAGTGAGGTGCTTCCGATCTCCCGGTACTACCAACAAAACCAATAAGGTCGCCTCTTTTTACTTTCTGACGTCTTTTAACATTGTATTTGCTTAGATGACCGTATAGTGTTACATAGCCGTAGCCGTGATCTATTCTTATATGCTTCCCATAACCCGAGGAATTGTTATCTGCCCGCTTTACTTCACCATCGCCAGTCGCGTAAATGGGTGTTCCTTTTGGTGCAGTAAAGTCCATCCCTCTATGCAATTTCCGCGCCTTGGTAAATGGGTCCGAACGCCATCCAAAACCAGAAGCCATTCTTGTTAAATCATCATTATTTATAGGTTGAATCGCCGGAATCCCAGCCAGTAACTTTTCCTTTTCCTCTGCTAATTTGGTAATTTCATCAAGAGATCGGGATTGAATCACCATTTGTTTCTGAATGATATCGAGTCTCTTGGTAGTAGCGATAATCATATCGGAATTATTAAAACCTTCCAGGGCTTTGTATCTGTTAACTCCACCGAAACCCGCTCGTCGTTGTTCTTCAGGAATTGGATTAGCCTCAAAATATAGGCGGTATATATTGTTATCTCTATCCTCGATGTTGGCGAGCACATATTCTATCTGCTCCATTTTTCGATTCAATAGTTCAAATTGTAATTCGTAGTTCTTTACTGCCCTATTGAGAGACAGTTCCCTTGGTGTGTTAAGAATGTTAGTATTAAGGAGGAAAATTAACCCTAATAGGCCAAACAGGGCAGATCCCAGTACGAAAAGAAAAATATTCCTGTATCGCCTGGATTTTTTGGGCTCTATCTTTCGATACGAAAGGGTGTCCGGATCGTAATAATACTTTACTTTAGACATGAATGGATTTTATCCTATTTTTGTGCTTTCGTTTTATCAGAACAAACAAATATAAAAATTGTTTTGTATAAATTGTTAAAATTAGTAAAACCTTCGCATTTTATATGAATTCCAAGGATATCCGAACCAAGTTTTTGAACTTTTTTGAAGGAAAAAACCACAAAATTGTTCCTTCAGCTCCTATGGTCATCAAGGACGATCCCACGCTTATGTTCACCAATGCCGGTATGAATCAGTTTAAGGAATTCTTCCTTGGCAATTCTGTCGCAAAGTACACCAAGGTAGCCGATACTCAAAAATGCCTACGTGTAAGTGGTAAACATAACGATCTGGAAGAAGTTGGAAAAGACACCTATCATCATACGATGTTTGAAATGCTGGGCAATTGGAGTTTTGGGGATTATTTCAAAAATGAAGCGATCAATTGGGCCTGGGAATTTTTAACTGAAATTTGCAATATTGATAGAACCCGTCTTTATGTTTCCGTATTTGAGGGAAGTAATGACGCTGATAATCTGGAGTTGGATAAAGAAGCTTTTGATCTTTGGAAAGCTATAGTACCGGAAGAGAAAATAATCATGGGGGACAAAAAAGATAACTTCTGGGAAATGGGAGACCAGGGCCCTTGTGGTCCCTGTTCTGAAATACATGTGGATCTCAGATCAAAAGAGGAAAGAGAAAAGATGCCGGGAGCTGCTCTGGTAAATCAGGACCACCCACTGGTTGTGGAAATATGGAACCTGGTCTTTATCCAATACAATAGAAAAGCCAATGGTAAATTGGAGGCATTACCAGCCAAACATATAGATACAGGTATGGGATTTGAACGCCTCTGTATGGTATTGCAGGGAGTGCAGTCTAATTATGATACCGATGTGTTTACACCTATCATCCGGGAGATCGAAACAACGACCAACAGCGAATATGGTAAAAATGAGGAAAAGGATATAGCGATAAGGGTAATAGCAGACCATATCAGGGCTGTCTCATTTTCAATTGCCGACGGACAATTGCCAAGCAATACAGGTGCAGGTTATGTCATTAGAAGAATTTTAAGAAGAGCTATTCGCTATGGCTTTACATTTTTGGATACCAAAGAGCCCTTTATGTACCTTCTGGTAAAGGTGTTGGCACACAACTTGGGAACTGCCTTTCCTGAACTTAAAAGTCAGCGGCAGCTTATCGAAAACGTAATCCGGGAAGAAGAACACTCTTTCTTAAAAACTCTTGAACAAGGTCTGGTGTTGTTGGATAAAGTGATAGCAGAAACGAAAGGCAGGTTAGTTGATGGTCATAGGGCTTTTGAATTGTACGATACATTTGGATTCCCAATAGACCTAACCGCTCTAATCCTAAGTGAAAAGGGCTTTAATTTAGATGAAAAAGGATTTGAAGAGGCCATGCAGGCACAAAAGAACAGATCCAAATCAGCGTCAGAGATTTCTAAGGAAGACTGGACAGTATTGATTAATAAGTCAGAGCAGGAATTTGTTGGTTATGATGAGCTGAATATCCAGGTGAAATTGACTAAATACCGCAAGGTAAACTCAAAAAAGGATGGGGATCATTATCAGTTGGTGCTTAATAAAACCCCATTTTATCCTGAAGGGGGAGGCCAGGTAGGGGATAAAGGTTATTTGGAAGTGCCTAACGGGGATGTGGTATACATACTCGATACTAAAAAAGAAAATAATGAGATAATTCATATTACCAGCAATTTGCCCAAACACCTGGAAGAAACCCTTACTGCTGTCGTTGACAAAAAACAAAGGCAACGAACTGCGCGCAATCATACTGCTACCCATCTATTAAATCAGGCATTGCGCGAAATCCTGGGCAAGCATGTAGAACAAAAGGGCTCTGCTGTACATAGCAAACAGCTACGATTCGACTTTTCGCATTTTGCAAAACTGACTCATGAGGAGCTTAGGGATGTGGAGAATTTTGTAAATGCCAGGATTGATGAACAGCTACCCTTACAAGAGAACAGGAAAGTTCCTGTGAAACAAGCCCTGAAAGAAGGGGCCATGGCACTATTTGGAGAGAAATACGGAGATGCCGTGAGAACAATCAGATTTGGTAAGTCGGTTGAACTATGTGGTGGAACTCATGTTTCCAATACCTCCGAAATATGGCACTTTAAGATCACTTCAGAAAGTGCAATCGCGGCGGGTATCCGCAGAATTGAGGCAATTACTTCCGATGCGGTTAAGGATTTTTACCAGGATAACAACAGAAAACTGTTCCGGATAAGAGAGCTGTTTAAAGGCACAAAAGATGTGGTAAAGTCAGTGACTTCGCTTCAGGAAGAAAATATAATGCTTAAAAAAGAGATCGAGGGCCTTTTGAAAGATAAGGCCAGGAATCTTAAGGGCGAACTTGAGGAAGCATTGGAAGTCATTGATGGTATTCAATTTCTGGCACAGAAAGTTGATTTGGATGCAAACGGAATAAAGGACCTCGCGTTTAAACTCGGTCAGAACAAAGACAATCTATTCCTGCTATTGGCATCAGAACAAAATGGCAAAGCAATACTTGGTTGCTATATTTCAAAAGAACTGGTAGCCCAAAGAAATTTGAATGCCGGCGTGGTAGTACGAGAATTGGGTAAATACATTCAGGGTGGTGGAGGAGGACAGGCCTTCTTTGCTACTGCAGGGGGTAAGAACCCCGCCGGTTTAAATGAAGCCCTTGCAAAGGCCAAAGATTATCTAAAATAGTCCTTGCCAAATTCCTGATTACTTCTGCAAAAAAATTGTAATAGTAGTTTCCTAGTCCCAAACAGTGGTTTCTAACCATTCCAGGGCGTCTTCTACATAAGGAGTATAGGAGCAGAAAGTGTTGTGATCTAGCCCAATGGCTTTCACAAGTATTATATCAGAACCGGCTGCTCTGTGTTGTTCTACCCTGCTTTCGATATTGCTATAAGGAAAAAGCGTCTCCAGTTCTCCCTGTATAGCATATATTGGAATATCAATTTTTCGTAAAGTTCCGTCTTCATTTGTCATTAAAGGATATGAGCTCGCCAGAGGAATCGCCGCTGAGAACAGCTCCGGATGTGTATCGGCAAAAAACCAACTCCCGTTACCGCCATCACTATAGCCTGTTACTACTACTTTATTAGGATCTATATTAAAATTTTCTATTGCAAATTTTACTAGGTTTACTACCTGTGTTTCATTGAATTCATCGTACCAAAGAAGGCCTTGTGAATTGGGACTTAATATATAAGCCCTTGTATCTCCCCATGCCCCCCTGAGCGAACAATTTATCCATTGATGTATGGTATTTCTTGGAGTGCGTGCACCCCCGTGCAGATCAAGAAACAGCGGTAGTAACTCGTCGTTTGTTGTTTCTGGAATGATAAATCTGAATATCCATTTTTGGTTATACAAAACCGGCAACTCAAAATCGTTTTCGCCGGTTTCAAATGGGAGCAAAGCAAATGCCCTTCTGGCTTCCTCAACATCGAGCTGTGGATTGTTTTCAATAACAGTTTCCTGATCTGTGGATTCCAGGAAACTCTCACTACAGCCTGTAAAACAGATACACAGGACGAAAAGGACCAGAGCGACTTTTAGTTTGTATTTCATAGCACTCAAATATTGAAAATCAATCACTTAATATACTAAAATTATTTATCCTTTATGTCTAATCTACTAAGTTAGGAACACTTGATGTATTGTTTAAAATGAAAATTAAGTTTGTATTTTGTGCTAATTCTTTTTGATAATGAAGCTACAAACCCAAATACCCCTTAAAAAATCTGATCGTCTAATTGGCTACGATAGTCAGCTGTTACTGCTGGGATCATGTTTTTCTGATAATATTGGTTCTAAGTTCCAATATTTCAAGTTTCGGGCCCAACAGAATCCTTTCGGAATATTGTTTCATCCTGTTGCCATTGAAAACCTGATAGTTAAGGCAAAAGAAGGATTTAGATTTACTACTGCAGATCTTATCTGTCTGGATCAGCGCTGGCATTGCTTTGACACGCATTCGGATCTAACCGACACCTCTGAAAATGCTTTGCTGGAAAGATTAAATTCTGAACTGGAGCAGACAAAAGTACAGTTGCGTAGTGCATCACATATCATTATAACCCTTGGAACGGCCTGGGTTTACAGGCAACTTCTTAGCAATAAAATTGTAGCTAATTGCCATAAAGTACCGCAAAAGGACTTTTCCAAAGAGCTGCTTACAGGCAAAGAGATAGTTGAAAGCCTCGAAAATATCCTTAACGCCATTCGCTCCTTAAACAAAAAGGCGGCGGTCATCTTCACAGTTTCCCCTGTGCGTCATTTAAAAGATGGATTTATTGAAAATCAGCGAAGTAAGTCGCATCTTATCAGCGCGGTGCACCACAGTTTAAAAACAGATAACGTATTCTATTTTCCCGCCTATGAAATTATGATGGACGAACTAAGGGACTATCGCTTCTATAAAGAAGATATGGTACATCCAAATGAAGTAGCTATTAACTATATCTGGGAGTATTTCCAAGAATGTTGGATAAATGTTGCTGCGATTAAGTTCATGGAAAAGGTAGGTGATGTTCAAAAAGGCTTGCAGCATATCCCTTTTAATCCGGACTCGGACAAGCACCAGGAGTTTGTCAAAAAGCTAGAACAGAAAATTGCGTATCTTCAAAATGCCTATCCTCATATTAGATTTTAAATCAGATAGCCCGGGAGTTTTTTAATTAAGTGAGATAAATGAGAAAAATACTTTTTGGTGTCGTAATTACCCTGGCAATTGTACTTATTTTCAGATCGTGTTCTGAAGATAATCGGCAGCAAACAATCCTTGAGGAAAACACCATGCTGATACAAAAGCAAATCAGCAACGTTTCTAAACTTATCGTCACCGAAGGACATTTTGCGGAAGTATACAATTATAAAGATTCACAACAATTATTCGGACAACTTATTACAGCAGATAAAAAGGCATTGGTTGTAGTAAATGCGGAAGTAATTGTGGCCTATGATTTGGGAGAAATCGATTTCCGTATTGATGAAAAAAACAAAACGCTGCTTATTCAAAGTATTCCTGAGCCCGAGATAAAGATTAATCCGGATTTTGAGTATTATGATATTACCGCGGATTACTTCAACCAGTTTAATGCGGAGGATTACAATAAAATTAAAAACAACGTGAAAGCTTCATTACTTAAAAAAGTTGAAGCCTCATCGCTAAAAAACAACGCCAGAAATCGTCTGTTCAGCGAGCTTTCCAAATTTTACATTCTTACGAGTTCCATGGGGTGGAGCCTAAAGTACCAGGAAAACATAGTTGATTCACCATTTTCTGAAGAGATATTTAAAAACTAAAATTCAGTTCACATATATTAATTAATTAGAGTATAAAAATTTACAAAATGAATAAAACCAACAAAAACAGTACACGGCGAAATTTTATTAAGGCTTCAGGACTGCTGGGTGCCGGTTTATTAATTCCCGGGATGGTGATGGCAGATGAACACGATTTACCAATAAGTAATAATATTCATGAATTTGGTAAAAGGGAGGGATATACCGAACAAATGAGCATATTGATTTCAATGATGGACTGGATGCGTGCAACAGTTCTTCGAAGCGTAAATGATCTTTCTGTAAAAGAATTAGATTTCCTTATAGATAAAGATGCCAATAGTATAGGTGCTATGTTGTTGCATTTGGCGGCGACAGAAAGATATTATCAAATTCACACTTTTGACGGAAGAGACTGGGGCAATTTTGACAAGGAGGATACAGACTTATGGGATGTTGGGATGAATCTTGGTGATAACGCCAGGAAGGAGATCAAGGGAAATCCGTTGAGCTATTATACGGACAAATTATCCGAAGTCAGGGAGCATTCAAAGCAGCAGTTAAAAGGGAGAAATGATAACTGGTTGATGGAAAAAACCAATTTTTTTGGAAATCAACCTACCAATAATTATTGCAAATGGTTTCACGTAGTGGAACATGAATCTAATCATAACGGGCAGATAAAATTTATTAAAAGCAGGATTGCCTAGGCTGCCGCGCAGGTTAAAATTTTATACAAGATTTGTAACAATCGTAATTTTTAGCAGTCTTTTAAATTGTTTTATATAGTTAAGATGTACAGGTTTTATAATAAAATCCCCGGAATACTACTGGTTTTACTTATTCTGGGTGTCTTTTATCAATGCGGAGAAGATAATCAGGAGCGTTTAGTGTACACGGTAAGCTGGTATGATAATAATGGCAAGCCTCAACTGAATATTAATTTGAAATTCAGGGCGAACCCCACAGGCATTACCAGATTGCGGTATGATAATGAAGCCTGGGGGGAGGAAAGTTTGTTCAATTGTATTACGAATATCAAGGTCGCAGATACGAGTATCGTTCCTGAAGTTAACAGGGATAGCGGATGGATCGAAATTCGGCACCCCAGAGCTCTTGATCTGATCAATTTTCAGTATTCCCTTGTCCAGGATTTTGACGGCGAAGGTGGTAGTAAGGAAAGCTACAGGCCTTTGATACAAACACAGTATTTTCATGTATTTTCTCATAATATGTTTGTAATTCCGGGGCATTTAATGGCAACTGCTGAAGATTTTCCGGACATCACTATAAACTGGGCAGATTTTCCGGAAAATTTTAAGATTCACAATAGTTTTGGAACCGGGCAGGCGAAACAACATTTATCCCGTATTTCTATTGATGAATTTCATTCGGCGATATTTGTTGGGGGCGATTTTAGAATTTACAAGGAAGAGATAGAGGGCAATGCTGTTTATCTGGCTAGCAGAGGAAATTGGTTGCCCTTTGATGACAGGGAGGTTATGGACGTGCTTGCAAAAACCATACGGTTACAACGTGATTTTTGGAAAGATCATAGCCAGGATTACTTTACCGTAACACTACGACCAATTTCACAGGAAGAGGGGAGCAGTTTCCGGGGTACAGGTTTAACGAATTCTTTCGCCGCTACAATCTCGAATAATAAACACTCGGATATTGAGCTATTGGTGTATTTATTTAATCACGAATTGCAGCATAATTGGATAGGCCATACCATAGAGAATAGTAATGAAGAAGAAGAATACTGGTTTAGTGAAGGGTTTACAGAATATTACGCAATTAAAAATATTTCCAAAAATCAGATTCAGGATTTAAACGGCACGTATTTTATTACACAATTGAATGGGATCATAAGCAATCTTTACAGTTCGCCGGTTAAAGAGGCACCGAACAGCGAAATAAATTATGATAATTTCTGGTCGGACAGGAATTACAATAAATTACCCTATTACCGAGGAGCACTCTTCGCTTTTTACCTGGATCATCTGATTGTCAGGGAAAGCTTGGGGAAGTTTAGTTTAGACGATGTAATGCACGATTTGTATCAGGGGGCCGTACAAAGCGATAAAAAAATTACCTTGGAATATTTTGTCTCGGTAGTCAATAAATATTCCGATAGTGATATCACATCATTAGCAGAGAAGCACATAGTGCAGGGTAAGATACTGCCTCTTGCAAATTTGTTCAAAACCATAGGATTAGAATATAAATCGACTTCAGAAATTTTTGATTTGGGTTTTGAACTATCGGATGACGAGAAGAAAGTAGTTGCTGTTGATAAACACTCGGCAGCGTATTCTTCTGGCTTAAGAGCAGGAGATCTTTTAGTTGCAAGAAGCATAAATTTTGGCAATACCTCTCAACAGGTAAATCTCACAGTAGGTAGGGGCAGTTCCACAAAAGCCATTCAATATTTTCCAGTAAAAGAAGCTAAAGTACCTCAACTGGTGTCGTCCGATTCAAATATTGAATTACTCAGGTTCTGACAACACTGCCATTTACCAATGAAATGCCGTCGTCTATCAGATGTCCGACCTTGGGGTTATTTTGTTTGACTTTTTCAAGATGACTTAAAATGGCATTGTAAAAATCCTTGTCTCCGTTATTTTTAGCCAGTTCATATAGCTCGACAGAAAGTAACCAATCGTCCGGGAAATCCTCCCTTATTACATTAAAAACCTTATTTCTTGAAATGGTGGTATTTGTTCCTTCCCTGAAATCCCTGATTTGCCTGTAATATTGTTCCAGTTTTTTGAATTCCGGTGATCTTTCAGGTCTTATAGTTGTGGATGATAATTCATGGGTAACGAGATCAAAACTATTGAGATCGGCCGGACCATTAAAGGCAGAGACAATTTTTTCACCAACCGCCATATTATATAGTCCAGAATCTGGTCTGAACAAAATTTTCTTGCCATGACTTACGGTACAGTTCTTTAAAGTTATCAAAATAATTTCGCCTCTTAAATTCCTGGTACCGGTTATAATCTGGCCAGTTACTTTAATATTACCCTCAAACTCCAGCGTTATATTTTCGCCTTCAAAAATATTGTAAGCTTTTAGGTCCCGGGGGCTCATATCCTCTATTGCCAGATTTATCCCTTTTAAATTGCCGATTGGCGATCCAAAGCCATCCGGGTGATGTTTTATACTGTGGCCTACCAGTTCCTTTTCTCTGTATGCCAAGGCCGTCTTGCCTGTGGTTTGGAAGTAAACCGGTCTGTTTTCAAATTCTGTTACATTTTCAAAATTACCTGAGATTTGTAAACCGGTACTCAATTCTATGGTACCGAGCTCTTTTGAGCTAATCAGCTTTTTAATACCACTTAGGCCTCCTTTTCTCAACGCCATGGTATTGGCAAATTCTTCCAGAACCTGACTTAAGAGTGCAAAATCCGGAGTTACAAAAAGCTGGGGTTGTGGCTTTGTAATGTCGAATGAAGTGCGTGCGGCCTCAATAGAATATGGAATTTTCTTTACTTTTTCTGTCATGCACCATGCACTTTCTCCTATAGAAGATAGTAAGCCCGCTCCATAAATCTTTGGGTGGTCCACTTCACCAATTAGCCCGTACTCCACCGTCCACCAATGCAGGTTTCTTATTAATGCAATTTCACTGGGTTCGCCCATATTAAGTTGCAATTCCTCAATTTGTTTTTCTGCCTTTAGTATCTCTGCCTCTGGCGTTCCTGGAGCCTCCTTGATTATGGAGAGATGCCTAACGGCTTCATAGAGTTCAAAATCCCTGTCATTAGAAATTGCCTTGCATCCAATTTCTCCAAACCTTCTTAAGTACTCTGCATATTCCGGATTAGCAATAATTGGTGCATGGCCGGCGCCCTCATGGATAATGTCTGGGGCAGGAGTATATTCTATATGCTCCAATTGCCTTATGTCTGAAGCAATTACCAATACGTTGTACGCCTGAAACTCCATAAATGCCGATGGTGGGATAAATCCGTCTACAGCAACCGCTGCCCATCCAATTTCTTTAAGAATCCGGTTCATTCCATACATATTCGGGATATGATCAATGGAAATACCTGTTTTATCTAGACCTTCTACATAAGACCTGTGGGCAACCTTGCTTAAATAATCCACATTCTTTCGCATTACATACCTCCAGACGGCCTGATCAATTGCGCTATAGTCCTCGTAGTTTTGAGGTTTTATGTATTGTTTAAGATGCTTTGGGAGTTTGTCAAGGATGTGATTGCTTTTGTAAGACATAACACTTTTTTGATACCAGTAAAGATACAAAAAAACCGCCCTGAAGAGGAATTTCAGGGCGGCTTAATGCTAGTTAGACGCTACCGCATCCGGAGGGTATTTCTGGAGAATTTGTGACACAAACTCTTTTATTCTCTCTTCTTTTTTATCTACTTTCTGAGTGTTGTTGAGCGTACCAACACCTCTTCCCTGCCAAACCAGTTCTTTGTTTTTGGCATCGATCAGGTCTATGTAAAGCGAACCTACTGTATCGGTACTTACAGAAGCTCCACCGGCATATCCGGGACCTCCCCAAAGCCAGGGGTTCCAATAACCGTATCCCCAGCCCCAGCCCCAACCATAGCCCCAGCCGTAGTTGTTGCTATAGACATTGACTTTTTCTTTTTCGAGCGTAAAAATGCTTATTAAAATATCGGGTTGTTTGGATTTTACGAAACCTCTGGAGCTCATTTCAGAATCAATAGCTGTGAGTATCCTTTTTTTGTCCAGATCTGAAATCTGGGCCTTATCTATCCCGGTTTTGTAAAAAGCATAACTTTTGTAAGAATTAAAGTCGGCCTCTTTATCATAATCCGCCAAAACCTTAACAGAGACACAGGAACTAAGGAACAGAAGCCCTAGCAATGGTAGTGCCAGAAATTTCAATTTTTTCATAACAATTTTATTTTTGGATTAACAACAGTTTTTCTTAATGAAGATCCACAAATATCATGCCGAATACATAGAAAATTAATACGAATTCGTTTTCTTGTCATACCCATAAGGGCAGTGTCTGCAGCCACTTTCACAGCAATATCCTCGCTTTATATGATACTGCCTTGTAAAAACCCTATAACCTTCTTCGGAGAGGTAAAAATCGCCATCCTCCAATGGTATTTGCTCCTTCATTATAATTGTTTCGCCATTACGAGTTCAGGATTATAAAATTAAGCCATTCTTCTTTAATAACACCAAAAAATTAAGCGTAAGCCCTATTCATAGGCATTTTATTCATCTTGGCAAGTTTTTAGCAATTGTTGGTAACAACAACTATTTTAAAACTTTAGTCTTAAGATTAACAATTATATTTGTTATGGGCCGTTAAACCATTGCTGATGATCCTGGTAATAAAACATCTTTTTCATAAGAATTATGTGGGTTTATCCTTATGGCCGTTTATAATTCTAAAAAACAATCGCTTAAAAGAAGATACCGTTCTTATTAATCATGAGCGGATTCATCTAAAACAGCAAATAGAACTCCTTATTCTCCCATTTTACGTATTTTATGTATTTGAATGGCTGATACGCAGTCTGATTTATTTTGACAGTTATAAAGCTTATCAGAACATTAGTTTTGAGCGCGAGGCGTATTTGAACGAAAAAAACATGAATTACCTTAAGAAAAGGAGGCCTTTTAGCTTTATCAAATATCTCTAGAGTTGTTTCAATCAGGATACGTGAAAACTCCAAACCAAAGAATTCAATTACCATTGCTTGACGAATTAAAGGTTTCTCTTTATATAAAAAGGGAAGACTTGATTCATCCGACCATAACCGGCAATAAGTTTCGAAAATTAAAATATAACATTTTAAAGGCTGAGGAAGACGGACTAAAGTGCCTGCTTACTTTTGGAGGTGCATATTCTAATCATATACTGGCGACAGCCCTTGCCGGTGAGGAATACGGCATTAGAACTATAGGAATTATAAGAGGCGAAGAACTTGTTAATAATTGGAGACTCAACCCTACCTTAGCAGCTGCTCATAAGGCAGGGATGGAATTCCAATTCATAACACGTGAAAAGTACAGAGCAAAATCTACCAGCGCATTTGTTTCAGAACTCCTGGAAGAGTATGGCGAAATTTATATGCTGCCCGAAGGCGGAACAAATGAACTGGCTGTCAGGGGATGTGAAGAAATTTTGAAACCCGAAGATGCGTCTTTTGATTATATCTGTTGCAGTGTTGGAACAGGGGGAACTTTGTCTGGCTTGATAAATGCTTCTTTGGCAGACCAAAAAATTTTGGGATTCCCTGCGTTGAAAGGAAATTTTTTGAAAAAAGATATTTGTAAATTTGTCAACAAACAAAATTGGGAATTGCGTAACGATTACCATTTTGGGGGGTACGCAAAGGTGACTACAGAGTTGATCAGATTTATTAACGGTTTTAAACAAAAAACGCAGATTCAATTGGATCCGGTTTATACAGGCAAAATGCTGTATGGTATTATTGACATGCTTAAAAACGATTATTTTAAGCCTCAGACCAGTATCCTGGCCATTCACACCGGGGGGATACAGGGAATTGCAGCTATGAATACGAAATTAAGGTCTAAGAAATTACCACTGATTAACTTATGAAACAACTAATTTCCGTATTTCTATTAGGTACGCTATTGATGAGCTGTGGAGCAAAGAAAAGAACAGTTGCTGCACAAAAGGAAGCGCAGTCAATTTCGGAAAAAAAGAAGACAACTACTGCAAATGAGGGTTTGTATCCCTTACCGGCGGATACCGGAGAGTTCGTAAAATTCCCTGTGGCGTCTATTGAGGATTATATTGCCACCTTTGCCGAAATAGCACAATTTGAAATGAAGGCCTACGGAATACCAGCGAGTATTACCCTTGCACAGGGTATTCTGGAAAGTGGATTTGGCAGGGGTGCACTAACACTAAAGACAAATAATCATTTCGGGATTAAATGCCATAACGGTTGGGATGGCCAGTTTGAGCATCACGATGATGACGCCAGGGACGAGTGTTTCCGAAAATACAATCATCCGATGTATTCTTTCAGAGATCACAGTATATTCTTATCATCCCGTTCCAGATATTCCGCATTATTCCGATTAAGACGAGATGACTATAAGGGCTGGGCCAGAGGTCTTAAAGCTGCAGGTTATGCAACTGACAAGCGTTATCCGCAAAAATTGATCTCTTTTATTGAACGGTACCAACTTTATAAATACGACGACAAGGTTTTAGCCCAGGGCTATCCTCCACAAAAAGCAGGTGTATCCTATAGTGATCATGTTCATGTAGTAACCCGTGGAGATACCTTATACTCTCTTTCCAGAAAGTACTTCATAACTGTAGATGAAATCATGGAACTTAACAGTATGGAAAACAGCAATCTTTCCGTAGGCCAGGAACTGAGGATCAAAACTGAAAAAGTTAAGAAATAATATGAAATATCAACGAAGTAGCGCCCTTTTTACCGAGGCTAAAAATTATATTCCGGGGGGAGTAAATTCACCGGTGAGGGCATTTAAAGCAGTTGGTGGGGATCCTATTTTCGTAAAGGAAGCCAAAGGTGCTTATTTATTCGATGTAGACGGTAATAAGTATATAGACTACATAGCCTCCTGGGGACCTTTAATTTTGGGACATGCCCACGAACCTGTTATAAGCGCTGTTGTTGAAAAGGCAAGAAAAGGAACTTCTTTTGGTATGCCTACTGAGATTGAAACAGACCTGGCGAAGCTGGCAGTTACTATGGTTCCTAATATAGATAAGATTCGCTTTGTAAATAGTGGAACGGAAGCATGCATGAGTGCTGTGAGACTTGCCAGGGGCTACACTGCGAGGGATAAGATCATAAAATTTAAGGGTTGTTATCACGGACATGCTGATTCCTTTTTGATCGAAGCCGGAAGCGGGGCAATTACTTTTGGTAGCCCCAATAGTCCTGGAGTAACTCAGGGGACAGCTAAAGATACACTGCTTGCAGAATATAATGACCTGGAGGGTGTTAAATCGCTTGTGAACGCTAATAAAAATGAGATTGCTGCTGTGATTATAGAGCCGGTTGCTGGTAATATGGGGTGCATCATTCCTAAGGATGAATTTATCCACGGCCTGCGAAATCTATGTACTCAAGAAGGAATACTATTAATATTCGATGAGGTAATGACCGGATTTCGATTAGGGCGAGGAGGAGCCCAGGAAGTATTAGGCGTAGATGCAGATATCGTGGCTTTTGGAAAAGTTATCGGAGGAGGATTGCCTGTTGGCGCTTTTGCTTCCAGGAATGATATCATGGCAGAGCTTGCGCCGGAAGGGCCTGTTTATCAGGCAGGAACTTTGAGCGGAAACCCATTAGCAATGTGTGCCGGTCTTGCAATGTTGACCGAACTCAATGATCGGCCAGAGATTTTTGAAAGCCTAGATGATAAAACCGAACATTTGAAAGAAGGATTTGATAATGTCCTGAGGAACTCTGGTGTTGATTATCAGTTAAATAAGTTCGGTAGCATGATTTCACTTCACTTTAGCGCAGCCCCTGTGATAGATTTTACCTCTTCGGCTAAGGGAAATAATACAACTTTTAAAAAGTATTTCCATGGAATGCTGGAACAGGGTATTTATTTACCCCCCAGTGCATTCGAGAGTTATTTCCTAAATGATGCCTTGTCCTATGCAGATTTAGATGAGACCATTGCGGCCCTGGAACATATTGTTCCTTTGTTAAAACAATAGTTTTTTTAAGAAGTGAAGTAACCAATGATTATTAAAAATTAAAGGTAACCTCACTTCTTTCATAGATTTATCCTCGGTGCTTGCCCGGTTTAGCCCGATTACCCTTGCTCCTCGACTTTCTGTGATGGCCCTTTCTCTTTTGAATTTGCTCCCATTCTTCAAATTGGTCTTCTGAGAGGATGTCTTTCATTTTAGCCTTGTGTGCAATAGCCTTGTCCAGACGTTCGAGCTGATGTTTAAATTTTTCATCCGAGTTTGGTTCTTTGCGTTCACTGGTTTCCCTGGCTGCTTTTCTGGCCTCCAATTTTTCCTTTTTAAGCTGAGCATTTTCCTCATTTAGTTTTTGAACGCTTCGCTGTTGTGTTTCGTTCAAATCTAATGCAAGGGTTAATTTTTTGGTTTGCAATGTTGCAATCTGTTCAACAGAAAGCTGGTGCATTTTACTGTGTTCGCCTCTTTGCGCATGTAATACTACACTGCCAAATATCAGGGCAGCAACAATTAAATTTTTCATGTGTATAAATTTTAATGATTTTGAGTATTTGATTCCAGATAGTAGCAAGGGTTTAAGCCGAATATGTGTTTTGGCGAAAATTTAACAGAACCGCGGGAATAAAAACAGCCGGAGCCTGATAATCTTCAGGCTCCGGCTGTTATAAATATATTGTTCGGAATTGCTATTTCTGATTTTCCAATTCAGCGATATTATTCACGTCTGCTTCAGCCAATGCAATTTTATCTTTAGATGAATTTAAGTTATTATCTATACTATAGTATATTGTAATAGTTGCTATTAAACAAGAAAAGTAAAGGAAGCTTTTGACTTTATATGACATGATTTCGGGTTTTAGATTCTTATACTAAGATAAGATGCTAAAATCTGCCTTCTCCTATCATTGTTGTGAAACCATCTATTTTTATTGTGAATATTAAATTATATGTTGTTAATGGTCTTACCTCCCTAAATATGGTAAATTTCTGAGGTCCGACATAACCGCTTTTTGTTCCATTCAACGAGCGTATTACAATTATTTGGGTTCCAGAATCATATCAATTCGCTCAATTATATCTTGTAAATGATACCGGCTCATCGGATCAGCAGTTCGGCCAACAGCACTTCTGGCATTCCGTTGCAAAGTATTTAGTTCTGCTCTGGCAATAGATCTGATATCAGATTGGCTGGTGTTAACCACGGTCGATTTCTGATAGCCCCCGAAATTCGGTTGCTTTTTTTGGTTTCCTGCAGTCATCAGATATGCCAAACGATCTATATGGGCTTTTTGCAGATTTCTTCTATACGTATCTATTTTACGTCCGCTGTTGAGTTCTGACCAAATGCCATTTCTTAAATCCCTGGTCATGTTCCTCAATGTATAGGCTTTGTTACCATTTAAGGTTTCGTTTTCTATAATTCGGCCCATTTTACCCAAACTAAGTATATTATTTAGCCAGCGAACCTGCAAGGCTCTAACACGTTCAACAGACCCGGAATATTCAATTTTAGCGAACAGCTCTTTGTCTAAAAGCCATTCAGGAGTCTTAAATAGCTCATTCTGAATAAACTGCATGCAGTTTTGTTGATGCTCTTTAGCGACATACGTATAGACTACTCCTTCCTGATCATAAGTCTTATGATGTTCATAGACCCCACCTATATTATTGGAGACATGGCCCATATAGCGATTAAATTGGTTAATGACCTGACCGTAAAGTTCTCCGAGATCATCGTAGTTTTTGCCTTCCTCCGCTGTCCATTCGTAGAGGTTGGGAACAATCCTTTTCAGATTCATTATCCCATAATTACTGGCTTTTATAGCGTCATCACCCAGGTCTTCTGTTTGGGAACTTGGATCAACAATGTCACCTATCTGATGATGCCCAAATCTGTAAAGTGGATCTCCTGCATGTTCCATAATCCATTGGTCCAGGAGCGGGGCCTCCTCTTCTGCAGTCTTATCCAAAATAGGGCGATAACCCCATTTAATAGCATACTTATCATATATACCAATATTGGGCATTAGCGCAACATCTTTATCTTCTGGTTGTGCGATATAATTAAATCGGGCATAATCCATAATGGATGGCGCTGTGCTGTATTTTTTTGTAAAAGAAGCAGATCTCAGAGAGTCCACGGGATACCCCGGACTACTACCCATATTATGTGGTAAACCGAGCGTATGTCCTACTTCATGAGCAGATACAAACCGTATTAAACGACCCATAACCTCATCCTTAAACTCCACCCCCCTGGCAGCTTCATTAATTGCTGCAGTTTGTACAAAGTACCAGTTCCTTAGTAAATTCATTACATTATGGTACCATCTTATATCAGATTCGAGGATCTCACCACTTCTGGGGTCACTTACTCGCGGGCCCTGAGCATTTTGAACTGGAGAAGCAAGGTATCGTATCACTGAATAACGTACATCATCAGGAGACCATTCAGGATCTTCATCCTTTGTTGGCGGATCTTTTGCCAGGATGGCATTTTTAAAACCCGCTTCTTCAAAAGCTGACTGCCAGTCCTCAATCCCTTGTTTTAAAAAAGGCACCCATTTTTTTGGAGTTGCCCTGTCAATATAATATACGATGGGTTTTTTGGGTTCTACCAATTCCCCATTTTTAAATTTTTCGAGGTCTTCGTCTTTTACTTCCAACCTCCAGCGTTCAAGAAAATTAACCGTTTTACTTTTTTGGGCTTCCATTCCATAATCTGTTTGCCCCCTGAGGAACCAGCCAACCCTCCGGTCAAAATACCTCCTTTTCATGGGGGTATCTGGCAGAAGCACCATAGAATTGTTAATCTCTATTGAAATAGAACCAAGGCTCCCGTTAGAGGGGGGCTGACTAGCCGCATATGTCTTCACATGACGCGCTTCTATATTTAAGGGATAACTTTTTATAGATTCTATATAGCTCCGGCTTTCATCTAGCCTGGTTACCTTGTATCTCTTTCTGTAAAATTCTGGCATGCCCAGGGCCTTGGCATCTTTCATAAATAAATCATCCACCTCAATAACCGTAGTTATATTCAGAGAGTCCTTTTTATTTAAAGCCTTTATGTCAAAAGCATAAAGTACTGGTTCAAAATTTGAATTTAATACAGCCTCATGAACTGGTAGAGAATCTGCAGCAACAATACCATGACTCACTACACGGAGTAAAACCCTAGTTGGTCGCTTCTCCCACCGTAATACCTGAGTGTTAATCTTACGCCCTCCAAAATCAATGCCACTTGCCGTTTTGGAAATTCTGCTGACCATAAGCATTTCTTTGTTGAAGAGAGAATCAGGAATTTCATAGAAATGTTTATCGTCAACTACATGCACCGCAAATAATCCCGAGTCTGTTTGGGCATTTTTGGTAATCACCTTTTCGTAAGGCTGAATTTTATCCTTCTTTGATTTTGGTTTATCATCGGCCTGTTCGGTTTTTTTATTTTTCTTTTTGAAGATTTGTCCGTTTGCAGCACTAACACCGCCTAACAAGAAACAAGCAAGAACTACGCCCGGGAGTATTTCTCTTATCATAAAAAGTTGGATTTTGGTTTTGAATTTTTCAAAGAACCGAAAAATAAAATAAATTTTCTGTTAAGAAAATCATAAGCACACTCGCTTGAATTTGTTTATTTTATCAAGTAAAATACTGATAATCAGAATAATATAAACTAACAATGTTTTAATTCAATTTGTGATTAGCTGTTACTGCATTGTTAAAGTAGCCAGAAGGGTGTAACAATTTAATTGAATTCCAGTCTATTATATAAACGATCATCAATCATTTCTGTTTAAAGCAGATTTGTCAATCAATCAAAAAATGAACAAATTATTAGCAATATGTGGTTTAGTATTTATAGGAAATGCAACCACAGCAAACGTAGATCAATCGGGCATTCAATTCCATTCTCCCACTGAAGAAGTAAAATGTTCTTCCCAGGCCAAACCGGTCAAGCTGCTTAATTATGTAGTAGATGCTCCGGAAAGCAATATTAAATTCCTAAATGAAATAGTAGGCAAAAGTGAAGTGGCTTCTGCTCAGCTGGACCTTAGCAAAATTGTTTATCTCGAGGCAGAAGAAGAGCTGGAACTTGGATTTGAAACTGCCGATTATCTTCCGAAGGATTTTGACCCTAATGAAGTATATGTAGACCTTAATCAGGTTACTTATATAGAGTTGGATGAGGATAGTTTATCAGATTACGATATTGCCTCCTATTTGCCAAAAGATTTTAATCCCTACGCAAATCCGTCAGATATAAGAGCTGTTTCATATATAGAAGAAGAAGCTGTTATGAATTTTGATACGGCCCCTTACCTTCCAGAAGGTTTTGATCCTTATGAGTATTATTTCGACATAGATAGTATTGAATATATTGAAGAAGAAGATGAAGTGGAGTTAAATTTCGATACTCAAGAATATTTACCCGGGGATTTCGATCCCCACTCTCGATAAATAAGTGGATAGAATATTCTCATTTTCTATCGATTATTTGATTAGTTAGCTAAGAGCGCCGCTGTTTACAGCGGCGCTCTATTTTGTGTTAATAATTTATCCGATGCAGTTTGGTGCAAAAAGAAGGGATAAAGTGTTTCATTCTTATTGATTAACATAAAATTAACGCATAAAAGTGGAGTTCATACTTGATAAAAATACCCGCTTCTGAATGGTAGAATTGTAATATTAATACGGTTAAAGTAGGAAGATGGTAAAATAAGGATGTACTGTCTGCGAATTTGACTTTTGGGGGATTTTCTGCACACTGTTAACAATATCAAAAGCACAATAATAAGGGCAATTATAGGTTTTATCTTTGCTTAAAATTTAACCTAAAAGTTATGAACAGAAATAAAATAATCTCAAGTATTGCAATAGGACTGTTGTTTACAGCAGGGGTCTATGCAAATGAGCCGTGTAAGACAAAAGAATTTTGTCTTTTAGACAGCATTGTATATTTGGAAGAGGAAGAGGATATTGATCTTGGTTTTGATACAGCAGACTACCTGCCCGAGGATTTTAATCCATATACGTTCTATTTCGATCTGAATTCGGTCGTCTTTCTCGAAAATGAAATCGAATTTATATCCTCTGAATACTTACCTGAAGATTTTAACCCTTATGCGCCTCCGGTAGATTTTATGGATATCAGTTATATTGATCCGGATGATCTTGTTGAACCTCAAATTGAACCAAGGATGGTACCGGCCATAGAAATTAATGAAGCGATTAGTAAGTAAAACTTAAAAAGAGTGTACTGCCGTTAATGCAGTAATAGTATAAACCCTGGTACTGGTTCATAATCAGCTGTCAGGGTTTTTTGGTCTAGAACATTAAAGGAATAATAAACTGGAACATTATTATTAAAAGGGCAACTGCAATAAAATTTAAAATAACGCCTACTCTGGCCATCTCATGCACTTTTATATACCCACTTGCAAATACGATGGCATTTGGAGGTGTGGCCATTGGCAACATAAAAGCGCAGCTGCTGGCTATGGTTACAGGGATCAATAAATAAAGAATTGGAATTTCCAATCCAATTGCTATCCCAGCGACTACCGGTGCCAAAACCGCGACCAGAGCTACATTACTCATAAGTTCTGTCATAAATAACATTAAAGTAATTAGCAGGGCTGCGGTGATTAAAATACTAATCTCACTTGTTGCAATCGCATTGGATACCATATCAACCAATCCGCTCACAGACATTCCGTTTGCTAAAGCAAGTCCTCCGCCAAATAAAATTAGAATTCCCCATGCAAGCTTATCGGTATCTTTCCATCCAATGATGAAATCTCCCTTTTTAAAGTTAAAAGGAATAGCGAAAAGTGCGATTGCGGCCATCATGCTGATAATAGTGTCAGATAAACCAAGATTAGGAAATATACTATTGATCAGAGTTCTGAAGATCCAAAGAAATACGGTTACCCCAAAAATTGCCAGGACCATTTTTTCTTTCCCTGAGGTAGGTCCTAATTTTTTCAATTCGGACTGTATCACATCATTGGAAGCAGTAAACTTTAAATGTTTGTTTGGGAACATCCATTTTACCAGAACAAGATAACAAATGGTCAGTAGAATCATGGAGAATGGGAGCCCAATGGTCATCCATTTCAAAAAAGAGATTTGTATGTTATATTCATTTTCCAGCAATCCTATCATAACGGAGTTAGGAGGGGTTCCTATTACCGTGGCGATTCCGCCTGCATTAGCTGAAAATGCTATCCCAAGCATAACACTTAATGCAAAATTCTGATCATTTTTCGTAAATCCGTCTTCATCATCAATCAGGAGTTTTATCACTGACATTGCTATCGGTAGCATAACCACGGTACTTGCCGTATTGCTGATCCACATGCTAAGTGCGGCGGTGGCTATCATAAAGCCAAGAACAACTCTGTTTGGTGTTGTTCCGGTAAGTTTAATAATATTTAAAGCAATGCGTTTGTGCAGATTTACTTTTTCAAGGGCCAGAGCCAAAACAAACCCTCCAAAGAACAGAAATATGATAGGACTTCCGTAATTGGCTCCAACGTCTGCTATTGGCATTACCTTAAGGATTGGAAACAATAGTAAGGGTAATAGAGCAGTGACAGATATGGAAACGGCTTCTGTAATCCACCAGAAGATCATCCATACCGCAACAGCGATAACCGCGTTGGCACTTTCCTTCCCTGAAATCAGCTCTGGGAGATTAAGAATGATCAGGAATAAGACAGGTCCTAGTATTAGGCCAATTTTCTTGCTCAGGGCCATGAATTTTTATTTGAGGCCTAAACTATGGTATTTCCGTTAGTTTAAAAAATTAAAGGAGAACAGCCTGTTCTCCTTTAAACATTATTCTCAATTTTTTTATGACTAATTAAGGTCTATAAGATTGAGGTCATTATCCGCGGCGCCTAAGAACAATTTTATTTCACCATCCAGATCATAACCTGCTGCAAAGAACAGAGTGTTGCTTATCTCAAGAATTTCTGGCAGGTAGTTACCGTTGTACTTTAATTCTTTTATTTGGCTTCCGGTTGAGTCAAATTTTCTAAGATAGTTTTCACTGGATAGTACAAATGATGTTCCAAGGGAAATTAAAGCCTGATTATTTCTGGTACCTTCAAAATAAGTACTGCTCAGCATATTACCAGAGGCGTCAGCCACAATAAGTTCTCCATTGCCATACATCACAATATTTCCATTAGAGAGTTGTTCCAGGTGATAGGAGCCGTTGAGATCGTTGGCCGAGCTTATTTTACTATCTAAGACCGATGTTTCAAAAACAACATTTGAAGTTATCGCAAGGCTGCTGTCATAAAAAATTAGCACAGGTTTGTAATCTGTGATTTGAGGAGTTGTCGCATTTTTGGTGAAAACTGCACCAAACGCTATATACCCGTCTCCTGCCGCGATCATATCACCTATCATAGCGTCGTTACTGCCAAGGTCTCCTAAAAATACCTCAAAAGCATCTCCACTAGCGTTTCTTCGCTCAACTGCCACTTTATACAAACCACCATCATCTTCGGTCCCAAAGTATAAAGAGTTAATGCCATCGGGCAAATAACCATAACTGTGTTTGGTAGCTGAATTTATTCCGGTTAAGAACCCCCAACCACTATTAAAAGTGATTTCCTGTGTTCCATAAAGACCAGCAAGAGTTCTGGAAAATACAAAATTCATGTTCCCGCTAGCATAGAAATTTATAAAAGCACTATTAGATTCAAAAGGTTTGTCTGCTATATAGTTCGAGGTAAAATTGAAACTGGCATCCAGCTCCTTATAATAATATTTTGCACCACCAGATCCTATATTGTCCTCTAAGAGTTCTATTGAATAAATATTTCCATTAGAAGGGTTTATCCCGGCCTCTAACGGCAATGCGCTAAAACCATTTGGAATATCCGGGTATATATACTTAGATGCTGCTGTCGTTACATGTACCTGCCTGCTGAATGTTTTGGTTTCCATTTCTTCACTGGTAACCGTCAGGTCAATGTTAAAATCACCACCATCCTGGTAGACCACGTCGGGATCAACCTCAGCGCTTGTTTCACCATTGCCAAAATTGTAAGCATAAGTACTTGCGCCTTTAGAACAGTCTGTAATTTGAAGGGTCTCGCCAACGTTCAGCGTATCTTTACTTATTTCAAAACAAGCCTTGAGTTCTGCCGTTTGTGGGTCTCCATCGTCCTTGGAGTCCTTTGAACAGGAATAAATAAGTAGAATGCAGAATAATAGGGGGTATAAATGCTTCATAACAATAGATTTGGGGTTCTACTCTTATAAAACGTTTTGAAGCGGGTTTTATTTTAGATTATTCGATTTTAACAATCGTATATATAACTGATAATCAGTATATTATAGAATCTGATTCGATGATTGGTAGTTCATAATTCCCAAATTCTATTTCAAGTGCGGTTTTGGAGGCATTTTCCCGATTATCTGCAAGGTTTAGGCCTGTATAGGCCAGAAAAACAGATTCTAGTGTTTTAAAACCATATAGTTGCTCCAGATAGGATTTTTGGAATTCTGTGCTGGTCATATTCAGAACCCGCAGGTACTCCAGGGTATGAAGTTGTGCCAACTGGCTTCCGGTAATGGCGGTATTATCCAATTTTAACACCGTTAAGTATGGCAACTCTGCAATTTGCTCAAAAATGTTGTCAGTAATTTGGGTGCCACCGAGGTCTAAAACAGCAATTTGATTTTTAATTGGGGAAAGTTGTACAAAATCTTTATCAGTAAAATTTGGCTTGTTTATACAGGATATCAGAAGAAAGTTTGTTGAAGTACTTATCTGCTGCACATGAATTCCCTCGCTTTTTATCATATTAATGGAATCTATTGAAGCCGCAATTATCTCAACTTCAGGATAATCAGGAGGAGTATTATCAGGAAAAAAAGAATTAAATAATGTTTGCTGTAAATCTAATTCGCCGATCGATTTATCGAATGGTGCGCCTGCCGCAATCCAGGATTTAAGCACCGCAATTTCTTCTTTGTTTGGCTGTTTTTTTCCTTTAGGAGGCATATGATCATCATGGTTTTCAGGTAATAAAAGTCTGATATACAAATCGCTCTCCTCCGGATTTGTAAAGTTTAATACCTCTCCGTTTTCACCTCCTTTGAGAATACCTTCTGCGGTGTTCAAGAGTAGAGCTCCTTTAGCCTTTTTTTTATTATGGCAGCTAACGCAATTGTTATTAAGGATTGGAGCTACAACTTCATTGTATAATTGTGCCTGCTCCCAATTCTCTTCATTTATATTGATAGGGATTTCCTTATAAACTTCAAATCCCAGGGCCGACTTCCATGAATTTGGCAAAGGCTCAACAAGATAGTCATCTCCATGCGTAATGCTTCCACCCAGGTGGCCCGTATAACTGATAATAATTAGGAGAATAACGCCAATTAAGCTCTTGGAAGTTTTTGTCCAGAATTTAAATTTGGTTTTTTCTTTTAATCGAAGATGCATTATAAGAGAAACCAGGGCAGTGAGAATTCCAAACCAGAGGTGCACTTTCACAGTCTCAAAGGCATAACCTTCACCCAAATATTGCAGATACCCCGTCAGACATGCCAGAACGGCTGCCAGAGTACCCCAAAGATAAAGCTGAGCAACTACGCTGTTTAAATCCTTTTTTCTGCGATTGAGCCATTGAAAAAGAAGTCCGGCCAGGATAAACCCGATTGGAAGGTGAACTACAATAGGATGGAGACGCCCAAGAAGCTGCTTTAGTACCTCCATTCCAAATTGCTAAAATTTCCCATACACTATTTTGTTTGCTTCTTAGTTGCTAAAATATTGGATTTCAGAAATTATTCATATCGAAAGGAGCAGAGCGCAGTACACCAAACCTATTTCTTTATGGTTATTATTACGCCAAAATTTCATGAATTACCTCACCTTCAACGTCTGTTAATCTAAAGGGTCTCCCCTGAAACTGAAATGTAAATTGTTCGTGGTCAAAGCCCAAAAGATGAAGTATTGTGGCATGTATGTCGTGGACAGAGACCTTTCCTTCTATCCCCGTAAATCCAATTTCGTCAGTTTTTCCATGCGATTCACCCTTTTTGATACCGCCACCGGCCATCCACATGGTAAAAGCGTCTACATGATGGTCTCTTCCTTTGAACCCATGCAATTTACCTTCCCTGTTTTCCTGCATAGGTGTTCTGCCAAATTCACCTCCCCAAACTACCAGCGTGTCATCTAATAACCCTCTTTGTTTTAAATCCAGGATCAACGCTGACATTGGCCGGTCTATATCTTTGCATTTGTTTCTTAACCCCAGGTCAACTGCTGTTTGATGTTCCGTTCCATGGCTATCCCAGCCCCAGTCAAACAGTTGAACAAATCTAACCCCTTGCTCTACCAGCTTTCTGGCCAAAAGGCAATTGTTGGCAAAAGACTCTTTTCCCGGCTCAACCCCGTACATTTCCAGAATATTCTCAGGTTCATTATTTATGTTCATTACTTCCGGTACAGCGATCTGCATTCTAAAGGCCATTTCATATTGATTAATTCTGGCAAGAATCTCAGGATCACCGTATTTAGTGTATTCTTCTTTATTTATTTTATTTATTGCCTCAATTGTACTCCGCTTCAGGTTTCTGGACATACCGTCGGGATCGTCTATATAAAGTACCGGATCGCCTTCAGACCTGCATTGTACTCCCTGATAAACCGAGGGTAAAAATCCACTTCCCCAAACACTTTTACCTGCACTGGGTGTATTTCCACCAGAGGTCATAACCACAAAGCCAGGCAAATTTTGATTTTCTGAACCCAGGCCATAAGTAACCCAGGAGCCCAGACTTGGGCGGCCCAATCTTGGACTTCCTGAATGCATAAATAATTGGGCAGGACTGTGGTTAAACTGATCTGTATGTACTGCTTTTAGAAAGGCTACCTCGTCTATAACCATTTTAAAATGTGGCAGGTTGTCAGACACCCAATTACCAGATTCACCTGCCTGAATAAATTTGGCTTGCGGTCCCAGAAGATTCGGAACACCGCGGATGAATGCGAACTTTTTACCCTCCAATAAAGATTCCGGACAGGGTTTGTTATTTAATTTATGTAGCGTGGGTTTGTAATCGAACATTTCCAATTGTGAAGGCGCTCCGGCCATATGTAAATATATGACAGATTTTACCTTTGGATTAAAGGGAGGCGATAGGGTGGCAAGGGGGTTAAGGTCGCGCTCAGTGAATGCAATCTCTGCATTCCTGTGCGATTTTCCGAGGGGATCACAACCCATCAGCATTGAACTCATCGCAAGCCCTCCAAGGCCCGATGCACATTCCTTAATAAAATGCCTTCTGGTTTTTGCTTTTGCATCCAGGGCCAATTTTTCCAGTATAAGTTGTTCCAGCCTATCTTTCATCACGATTTGCTTAAGAATTCATCAAGATTTAATATGGCGTTAGCCACAACGGTATGTGCTCCTTTTTTAGGTGTTGGATTACTGTCAAAATAAAGAAATGCTTTCAGCCCATCATTATCCTTTTCAAATTCGTTAAATGAAGAGAAATACAACTGTTTTAATGTATTTAACTTCGATGGAGTAATGGCCATATAAGTTGCTTTTTTATAATTACTGGCTATAGCCATATCTACATCTTCAATATTGTCTGTGTTTTTTGCCAATTGATAGGCTGCTTCCAGATATACGGGATCGTTGAGCGTTACCAATGCCTGTAATGGGGTGTTGGTTACTGTTCTTCTGATAGTACAGACTTCCCTGCTGCCGGCATCAAAAGTGAGGAATGAGGGGTAAGGGCTGGTCCTTTTTAAATAGGTGTACAGAGCCCGGCGATAGCGGTCTTCACCTTTACTTTCCACCCATTTTTTAGAGTTGTAAATAGTTTGCCAAATTCCTTCAGGTTGGGGAGGCATTACCGCCGGACCATACATTTTATTGCTCAATAAACCAGATACAGTCAGAGCCTGATCCCTAATTTGCTCGGCACTTAAGCGTCCGCGTGGTCCTCTTGCATATAGCAGGTTCTCAGGATCAAGTTGATAAAGCTCTGAGGAACTTTCAGATTTTTGTCTGTAGGTACCCGAGAGAACAATATCTTTTACAAGGGCTTTGATACTCCAGTTGTGCTCATTCATAAATCTTAGTGACAACCAGTCCAGTAATTCGGGATGCGACGGAGGATCGGATTGTGATCCCATGTCTTCCAGAGAAGTTACTATGCCTTTCCCGAATATTTGATGCCAGACTCTATTGACCAGGGTGCGTGCGGTAAGCGGATTTTTTTTATTGACGATCCATTTTGAAAGTCCTAATCTGTTGTCGGGCCATTGATTTTCCCAGGGGTTAAGGCTTAAGGGCGTTGCCGGTAAAACTGTGTCAGCTTTGAGCAACCAATTGCCCCGTTCAAAAAGCTGGGATGTCCGCTTCAAATATTCCGGATTCTCTACCATAATCGGTAAACCTGGGATATCCTCATTCAATAGTTTTAAGAAATCTGAAGAAATCTCATGATAACCCGGCTGGCCAGGTCCTGGAAGGTCTTCCAAAAAAGCAAACCAGACAATAAAACTTGTTGAAGTTTGGGGAGCTAGCTGGTCGTTTTGTGCTTCAATGTAGAGATCTGTTCTCCCGGTTATTTTTTTAAAGGGAACGCCTCTGATCACAGATCCCTTTGTTTTGTCTATTTTAAACTGCGATAGAATTTCCCCCTGAGCATTGTCTTTTCTTATGGTGATTTTAGATCCGTTATTGGCAGACCAATATTTAAAATACATGGTACCACCTCCTTTGGTCCGTACATTTTTAAGAGATGCAGAGCCATTGTCCCACAGGGCCAGCCATTTGGTGTCTGCTAATTCTCCATTTTGGAAGTCTTCGCAAAGATGAGCCTGATATTTAGGCTCCATAAAATTTAAAAAATCTTTATAAGAACTGACAGTTTGTTCATTCCCAAATTTGACTGTCCATTGGTTTATTCTGTCTACCCTTGCCTGCTGTTCAGGATTATAAAACCTTACATTCGGTTCTTCATCCGGTGTGTCTTCATCCCTGGTATTGTCAAAAAATGCCATGAGATTATAGTAATCTTTATGTTTAAAGGGATCATAAGGATGGCTATGACATTGAACACATTCTATGGTGGTACTTTGCCAAACCGCAAAGGTTGTATTAACGCGATCAATGACCGCCGCTACCCGAAATTCCTCATCCTCTGTACCTCCTTCGTCGTTGTTCATGGTATTTCTGTGAAATGCAGTAGCTATTAGCTGATCTACCGAAGGTCCGGGTAATATATCTCCTGCCAATTGTTCAATAGTAAATTGATCATAGGGCATATCATTATTAAATGCCCTGATGACCCAATCCCTATACTGCCACATAGTTCTGCCCTGGTCCTTTTCATAACCCTTGGTATCGGCATATCTTGCCAGATCTAACCACCAACTCGCCCATTTCTCACCGTAGGATTCATCGGACAAAAGGGAGTCTATCAAGGTATTATAATCTATTGCTCCATTCATCCATTGATCAAAAACCTTCTGCTCAGGTGGGAGGCCGGTAAGGTCAAATGCCAGTCTGCGGGCAATTATTTCCTTGTCTGCTGCCCGGCTTGGCACTATTTCTTCAGAGTTTAACCTGGCAAGGATAAAGTGATCTATAGCGTTCTGAATGAAATCAGAAGAATTGGCATTCAACATGCCAGCTTCTTCTTTTAGTGGTGGGACTTCCACCTTATCCGGAAGCGTATAAGCCCAATGCCTGCCCCATTTTGCTCCCTGGTCTACCCAGCTTGTGAGCAGATCTATTTCTTCATCAGATAGTTTTGCTTTCTCATATGGCATTCTCAGCTCCGGGTCGTGTTCTTTGATTCTTTTAATTATTTCACTTCCGTTGGCATCTCCCGGGATAATAGCCGGAATACCAGATTTTGTATTGCCCAGAGCCTCTTCCCTAAAAAGCAGACTAAAGCCGCTATTCTTTTTAACGCCTCCATGACACGTAATACAATGCGTATTGATTATGGGCTTAATCTCTGTGCTAAAATCTACCTCATTTTGCGGCTTTAAATAGTCGAACAATAGAACAACCAGCAGAAGACAGGCAATTGCTATTATTCCATATTGAGAGGTTTTGTTCATTTGAAAAAGCACAAATAACTGGAAAGTATTTTTCTAAAGTTACGACTTTTTCAAATTTGACCCGGAAGATGATAATAAATGTACCAATCGAATTCTATCTAATATCGTTTGGTCTGATCGCCTGGAAAAAAAACCAGTTAATCGCTCTTTTCTATCCACAAATTAAATTGTACGATTAACATAAAGCCGCAACAGGAGTAGTTTCGCTAGGATTTAAGTTCTACCGTCTTTTTATCCTCCTCTACCACGACTTTGACTATACCGTGTTTACCCAGCGCTTTCATAGATTTATCCCATTTCTTACCGCTAAGTCCGGCCTGTGATTTAAGTACTTCCAGAGACATATTCCCATTGGGCTTCAGGAGATTAAGGATGGTTTTCTCTTCTTCGGTCAGTTCCAGCTGTTTTTTCTCTGGTCGCATTTGCGGAAAGAATAGTACCTCCTGTATAGATGAGTTATTGGTCAGTAGCATAACTAATCGGTCTATACCAATCCCAATTCCGGATGTAGGTGGCATACCATATTCAAGCGCTCTTAGAAAATCCTGATCAATAAACATTGCCTCATCATCTCCTTTCTCTGATAGTTTTAACTGCTCTTCAAAGCGCTCGCGCTGATCTATCGGATCGTTGAGCTCTGAATAGGCATTGGCAATTTCTTTGCCATTGATAATCAGTTCAAAACGTTCGGTTAACGCCGGATTGTTTCTATGCTCCTTGGTCAGCGGACTCATCTCTTTAGGATAATCTATGATAAATGTGGGCTGCACATAATGATGTTCACACTTTTCTCCAAAAATCTCGTCAATAAGCTTTCCGACACCCATGGTATCGTCTACCTCTATACCCAATTCTTTTGCTGTTGATCTCAGCTCTTCTTCTTTCATTCCGGCAACATTGTAACCGGTATGAATATTAATTGCTTCCAGAATCGGAACCCTTGGATAGGGGGCCTTAAATTCGATTTTATTTTCCCCTACTACAACTACTGACGTACCATTGGCATCTATGGCTACCTTCTCTAAAAGTTGCTCAGTAATGTCCATCATCCAATTATAATCCTTATAGGCCACATACAGTTCCATTACAGTGAATTCCGGATTGTGGGTACGGTCCATCCCCTCGTTTCTAAAATCTTTTGAGAATTCATAAACCCCATCAAACCCGCCTACTATAAGACGTTTTAAGTATAACTCATTGGCAATTCTCAAATAAAGTGGAATGTTGAGCGCATTGTGGTGGGTAAGGAATGGCCGTGCGGCCGCCCCACCGGGGATAGGTTGAAGAATTGGCGTTTCAACCTCCAGATACCCTTTTGCATTGTAAAATTCGCGAATACTGTTGGTGATTTTGGTGCGCTTAATAAAGGTGTCTTTTACCGCCGGATTTACTGCCAGATCCACATAACGTTGTCGATAGCGCTGTTCCGGGTCATTGAATTCATCATAAATATTTCCATCCGCATCTTTTTTAGGCAGGGGAAGTGGCCTAAGCGCTTTACTCAGTAGGCTAAAAACCTTAACGAGCACCGTTTTTTCACCCACCTGGGTAGTGAAAAGCTCACCTTGGACCCCTACAATATCGCCTATATCTAATAGTTTTTTATAAACTTCATTATAAAGCATCTTGTCTTCACCCGGGCAAATTTCATCCCTGTTGAAATACACCTGAATTCTTCCTTCACCATCCTGGATTTCTGCGAATGACGCTTTTCCCTGAATTCTGCGAGACATCAGTCTGCCGGCAATAACCACCTGCTTACCATCTTCAAACCCTTCTTTAATTTGTCTGGAAGTATGATCAACCGGATAGAGCGCCGCAGGATATGGGTTTATTCCCAGGTTACGTAATTTGTCTAATTTTTCTCTTCGTACTATTTCTTGCTCTGAGAGTTGCATAAAGGGTCATTAAGGCTACAAATATAGCTACAATGAAGAAATGTATCAAAGTTGGTTTGCACTAATGTCGATGAGGAAAAAACGGATGACTAAAAAGGTGCATTTTTGCTCATAAGATCATCCGTTTTGAGAACAGTATTATAACAGGGACATTATCCTGGTTTTGGCAATCCTTAGTTAATCAGCGTCAGCAGAATCCTTGAAAATGGCATATCTGATTTCATCGTAAAATGCCTCATTCTTAAAAACAGCTTTTTTTAGAACGGCTTCTTTTTTAAATCCCGTTTTCAGAAGTACTTTTTGGGAGGCTAAATTAAAACTAAAACAGCCTGCATAGAGTTTAACCAATCCCAAAGATTCAAAGCCGTAGTTAATAATTAGTTGCAAAGCAGTAGTGGCAATTCCCATGCCCCAGTAAGGTTCTCCAATCCAGTATCCGATTTCTGCAGAATACCTGTATACATCTTCCTGGGGATGTATGCCAATGCAACCTGCCAGTTCATTATTTTTGGTGATCGCAAAAATTTCCATCGGGTCTTTGGAAGTGGCAACCTTGACAAAATTCTTTGCGTCTCGGATTTTGTAGGGATGAGGAAGGGCGTCCCTAACGTTACGCCAAATATTTATGTTATTACATAACCTGACAAGATCCTCGACATCTTCTTCCGAAAATGGCCTGAGTATTAAATCTGCATTGACAAATTCCATCCTTAAATATAGGATATTTGGTAAAGGATATAGCCAAAAGTCTTGAGTAAAAGTGTAACAATAGGGATAGAATCACGTCCTATAAGTGCATCAATCAAAAAATCCTGAATCAATGAGTTTTATACGTGTTTTACTGGCAATTATTTTTCCACCTTTAGCCGTACTGGGCAAGGGTTGCGGATCTTTCTTAATAGTGTTGCTTTTAACCTTTTGCGGATGGGTTCCCGGGGTTATTGCCGCCCTTGTGATCTTAAACAATCCCAATTGATGTGTATCTTTGCAGTTCTAAGCAAGATACATTATGAGAAAAATTGCAATACTTCTATTGGTCATTATCTGCTGCCATAGCTGTCAGATACAAGAGGAAATTACATTTAATACAAACGGAGGCGGTACTTATCAAATGGCATTTGATATGTCTGAGATGATGAAAATGGGCGATATGAGAGACACCTTAGCTCCTGAACCACCTGTGGATTCCCTTATTACTTTTGCAGCTTTTCTGGACGAGAAGAAAGATAGTATTGCTCTGCTGCCCAAAAAGGAAAGAGAGGAACTGGAGGCGCTGAGGCCACTAAAATTTGCCATGAAGATGAACGATGCTGAGAAGGAGATGAAGATTAATCTGATCTATGATTTTGAGAAATTTGAAGATATTGCAAAGTTTGCCCAGGCAATAGAAAAAGCAAATATAAAGGAGCTTAAAGAACTGAGTAACCCTATGGCAGGATTAAATCCTGAAAGTGAAACAGATTCCACTCAGCAGGATAATGGATTCTCCGATGTGTTTTCGATGGCAAAGAAATTTAATACTGCCTTCTCCAAAAGGAAGTTTTCCAGAACCATTACCAAAGAAGCCAAAGAGGAGGCCATAGTAAAAAAGGACACTACCATAAAGCAGGATGATCCATTTGTGGATATGATCCGCTTTAAGCAGGTATATCGGTTTCCCTATAAAGTTAAAAGTGTGAGTAACAAGAATGCCCGAATTCTCTCTGATTTTATGGGAGTGGAAATTGAAGCGAATATGTACGATTTGAACAATGATCCTGAATTTTTTAATATAGAAGTAGAATTTGAAAAATGAACAGGAAGGTCTATATACAGGATCTGGGTTTAAAGGATTATAAAGCTTGCTGGGATTATCAGGAACAGTTGTTTAGCCAGACGGTTGATCTTAAAATAAAAAACAGGCGGGAAGGTCTTAATGTACCAACCCCCAATCACTTACTGTTTGTTGAACATCCCCATGTGTATACTTTAGGAAAGAGTGGGGATATGGATAATCTGCTTGTAGATGAAGCCCAGCTAAAAGCAAAAGGGGCACAATTCTACAAGATCAACCGCGGCGGAGATATTACCTATCACGGCCCCGGCCAGATTGTCGGCTACCCAATTCTGGACCTGGATAATTTCTTTACGGATATCCATAAATACCTGCGGTATCTGGAGGAGATGGTAATACTTACCCTTGAGGAGTATGGGCTTAAAGGAGAACGCTCTCCTGGTGAGACAGGGGTCTGGTTAGATGTGGGAACGCCTTTTGCACGTAAGATATGTGCAATGGGGGTACGCGCCAGCCGCTGGGTAACCATGCACGGTTTTGCACTGAATATAAATGCGGACCTGGGTTATTTTGACCTTATGATCCCTTGCGGTATCAAAGGCAAAGCCGTTACCTCCCTGAATGTGGAATTGGGAGAAAAAGAAATTCCAACGGGAGAGGTGAAACAGAAGCTGCTTAAACATTTTGCAGCACTTTTTGGGGCGCAGATAGCGAAAGAAAAAGCATAAAAATCACATTAAAAACCTTCATCTCTCATACATTCTGCCATAGTATTGGCCATCCCTTTATCTACCATCAACGTACAAATTACCTCTGATTTTTCTTTGCGTAAATCTTCCAGGTCGGCATTTTTTTGATCCCAACAGCGGTCATTGCTACAGCGCCTTCTTTCGATTGTCTGCCGCCGTATTTCTATACTCCGCATACGGGCTTCATAATCGTCTGTTGCATTAGCAATAGCTGTTCCCGCATCGCCACTTACAGGAGCTGGGTCGTAGGTAGTGGCATCGAAAGTTATCCCGGCAGGTTTTATAGAATTTAATATTACTTCAAGGAATTCACCATTTTCCAGTGCTCCAATATTCACTTTTGTATAGATCATCAATCTATTGCATTTGGTATTTTGAACATCCTTTAATACTCCCACCATAAAACCCATCATAATACAGGTAGTTTTGATTGGGGTAGGGGCGGTGTCAAAATAGATGTTATAGGTGTTGTTAAGTCCGGTATAAGACTCTACCATTTCTGCCCTGTAGCCTTTTGCACTTCCCGGCCAGTTGACATAATCTGGCAGCGGATCCGGAAGTTCTGCCATCTCTTTGGAAATGCGGAAAAACTGCATCATATGTAAATAGTCAGCACCAAATCTGCCATTTGCGGTCTGCGCAGATTCTCTCGTTATGGCTTTTTTTACACCACTACGTGTGTCTTCAACATAGCTTACCATTTGTCCGTTAGCAAGCCAAATGGCGCCGTCCACTTTTCCGTCACCTGGCATATTAACGATATTTGTTTTAAAGAATCCCGTGTCCCCGCCCGGAAATAGGATAGACCCATCGGCTGAATTTACATAGTACGTCATCTTTAATGTATTGCCAAATCTGCTATTATCGATGACCTCTCCTCCCATCCCAAGATTAACGGTGGATTCTATTTTGTAGTCAAATTTGAAAATACCGTTAATTTCGTCCTCCGGATTGGGATCAAACGCGCTCTCCGCATCTAAAGGGGCCAGGCACTCACCTGATGCCGGATTTGGATCTTTTGTAGCGTTTTCTTCACGTCCTACAATAACAAACTGACCATCCCCGTCGTCCTCATCCTGTACGTCATCTACTATATTCCCGTCACGGTCTGTATCCACTCCATTATTGGCGACACTATCATAATCCAAAAGATCGTTTGATATAATTTCAGCCAAATTCATTAAGTCGATAGCCCGTTTAACCTTTGCAATAATTGTTAAGACAACCCTATTACCATTGCCTAATCTGTCAATATTCCAGATGCCCCTAGACTGATCATAAATCCCTGCTGTGGTCCTCGCGCTGACAAATTCATATCCTGCGGGCAAACGATCCGATACCTGTACGCCGGTTGTACTTTCAGGACCATCATTTGAAACTTCAATGGTGAAGGTTACAATTTCTTCAAGTTCAACCAGTAGTTTGTCAACACTCATCTCCAGGCTTAAGTCAGCAGATTGAGGAGTCATCGGGATTACCCATATTAAACAGAATAACAAGGTGTGAAGAAGTTTTTTCATGAGATTTATTTTAAGTGGAATTATCTAATTATGGCGGCCGCATCCCCATCGTCCTCATCAGCCTTGTCATTTACAATCTTTCCATTTCCATTGGTATCCACCCCATTTCCTGGTGTGCTGTCGGGATCCGGAAGACTGCTGCTAATTACTTCGGCCATTAACATCGCATCTTCCTTATCTGAGTATGTAGCTATAATGGCAATAGATTTGGTCTGTTTTTTATACAGTTTTCCAACATTCCATATTCCTGTTTTTGGATCATAGGCAATATTGGAAGGGGCAAAACTGCTGAAAATTAAACCAGATTTAATGGTAATTTTCGCTGCTACACCCTCAACGTTCTCATCTCCTCTGTTAAGGATTTTAATATTAAAAGCTGCAGGGTCTCCCAGTTGTGCTGGTGGTAAGAGGTGCACATCGAGTTCCAGGTCCTGGGCACCACATATACCCGTTGTTAATATTAGAAAGCATAATGTTCTGAATGTTCTCATTCTCGCTTAATTACGGATTAATTTCTAACCTCGTACTTCGTGTTTCAACTGATAATTGTTTATTGCCAACTGCCAACTGCCAACTGCCAACTGCCAACTGCCAACTGCCAACTGTTCACTGCTTCACAAACTCCACCCTCCTGTTCTGTGCCTTGCCGTCGGTGGTACTATTGTCTCCAACGGGCTCAGTTTCTCCCCGGCCGGCTGTTGTAAGCCTGGAAGCGTCTATAGTGTAAATGTCCACAAGTGCATTTTTTACGGCATCTGCCCGCTTTTTAGAAAGTTCCATATTGGCTGCATCATTGCCATCAGCATCTGTATGCCCGATGATATTGAGTTTCATACTGCTTTCCTGTTGTAAAACCTGTGATATCTGCCTTATGATTCCCATGGATTGTGGTTGAATATTAGCGCTGCCAGACTCAAAAAGAATACCATTTGTAGATACTCTACCGTCTGCCAGTAATGTCCGGCGCAGATCGAGTCCGCCTTCGGCCACTTTCAGGTTTTTAATAAAAAGCCTTTCTTTCCCATCCTTGAAGTACAGAAGTTCAAACTTTAGTGCGGATAACGACTCATCATCGGGAAGCAGCCTCGGCACATCTATATATTTCTTCTCATTCATCCATAATCTGAACCGCTGTTTGTTTACGGCAATAGAAATATGTGGCTGACTGAGAACAGCCTCACGTACATCAGCACTTATCTCGTTATTAATGTCGCCGCTGCTGTTTCTGATCCGCATTCCAATAGGAGCGTACTGGCAAAAGGAAAATTGTGCCATCGCATAGTTGCCCAATTTAAATGAATTATTATCTGAAAGGATGATTTTTAAAACGGTAGTTGAGGCAGTTTTATCATCCAGTCCGTTGGCGATAACATCAAATTCAATAGTGTATTCTTCGGGCAGGGGTGGATGGTCGGGAATAAAATAATTGGAATGCCCGCTTTTTAGTTCGAACCATTTATCTGCTGCATCATTTATACTTACTATCTCGCCTGAACCATTGGTGTTCCACCTGGAAGGAAAATCACCTATGTATTCTTGCCCAAAATCATCAAAGAATAATAATTTATCGCCGGGAACAAAATCGAACTTGCTATATACCTTCATCATCCCTGGATCATTCTGTAAGGAGTTAGCTTCGGTGTCATCTTGTCCCTGATCTCCGACCGGGGTGTTTTCATTATCAGGGATCGGATTATCCGCGGGGCCTTTAGCCTTTTTGTTTTTCTTTCCCGGTTCAAGAATACTATCGAGGACTTGATCGGTCTTTTTTGAGGTTTCCCTGTCTACCCGTCGTTCTACAGTCCGTTCAGCTGCTCTTTCTGCCCGTTTCTTTAGTTTTTTAAATACCTGGGCCTCCCCAATTTGTGCGCCACCCACCAGAAGTAGTAGCAGTACAATTAGCAATCTTTTCATTTTCATATTTGTTTATTAAACTACTCTGCTTTATTCCTTTATAAAAAAGGTGCTTTTCAACACTCTGTCCTTATGAACTATCTTCAGTATATATCTTCCTTTGTCCAAATGCATTATATTCAGAATTATCTCTTGTGTCGGCTTATTGGAAATGCGGCCTTCAAAGGTTTTGCTCTTCATAGCATTTATGAAGATTTTGATTTTCAGTTCAATTAATTATGATGATGTATTGAATTGTAATAAAACTAACAGAAGAAGTTGCCATGGGCTGTGATATATGTATCAATCTCTATGATATATGTAACCCCCTTGTAAATAGCAATAAAAATGGGCGCTGTGATAGGATGCTATGAAGTAAATTCTCTTGGAGAACAACCATATGCCTCTTTAAAGCATTTGGTGAAGTATGAAGGATCATTAAACCCAACCTGATATCCAATCTCAGAAATATTCGCCTCACTATTTTGCAGGAGCAAAGTGGCTAACTTAAGACGTTGCGATCGGATAAATTCCGAGGTTGTAAGCCCGGTCAATGCTTTTAATTTTCTGTGCAGCTGCATTCGGCTCATTCCCAAATTCTTGCTGAATTCCTGAGTACTGAAGTTAGATTCTGTGAGCTTGTCATCAAGTACTGTCTGTATTTTGGAAAGGAACTGCTCATCCAGATTGGTTATTGCAATATCTTTTGGTTTTAAGATTATTTCCTGACTATAACGCAACTGTAGCTGTTTTCTTAGGGCAATAAGTTTGGCCACCTTTGATTTGAGAATTCTAGTACTAAAAGGTTTGGTGATATAATCATCTGCACCGGTATTAATTCCGGTTAATTCATTTTCTTCTCCAGCTTTTGCAGTAAGTAAGATAATAGGAATATGACTGGTGCGTTCATCCTGTTTTAGGGCGTTGGCCAGCTCTATGCCATTTTTTTTAGGCATCATAACATCAGAAACGACAAGGTCTGGCACCTGTTCTAAGGCAATTCTATGTCCCTCTTCACCATTAATTGCTGTTAGAATTGTATAGTCTTTTCGAAAGGTTTTTTTTAAAAGGTTCCTCAAGTCCCTGTTGTCGTCTATGAGTAAAAGAATTGGCCTGTGGTCTTCCGCTATTTCAGCTTCTTCATGCTCTTCTTGAATATCGGGAGTGAGAAGATTGTGAAGGTCGTTTTCATTAGCAGAAGCCAGTATATCATTTTCCTGAAACGATTTTTTGTCTACCGGGAGTACAATATGAAATGTGGTGTAGACATTTGATTTGCTCTCAGCACTAATGGTGCCTTTGTGTAATGCAACTAATTCATTTACGAGGGCCAATCCAATTCCGGCGCCTTCACCATATTCATCTGCCTGGTAAAATCTTTCGAATATTTTCTTCAACTGTACTTTTGAAATGCCAGCACCGGTATTCTGGACGGCTATTTTGAGCTTGTGATCATCTAAAACTGCAGAACAGCTAACGGTCCCTGATTCCGGCGTATATTTAATGGCATTGGATAGCAGGTTGACTACAATTTTCTCCAACGCATCTTTATCAAACCAGACTAATTCATCCGTGGTACCAAGATCCAGGAGATATCCGATATTTTTATCCTTTGCAGCATAGGTGAAAGAATCAGCTATAGCCCTTATAAAGCTTAGGGCATTGCCCTTTTCTAAGCGAAGCTTAATAGCGCCTACCTCAATTTTGGAGAGATCGAGTAATTGATCAACCAGAGATAATAGTCTCTTACTGCTACGGGCAATCATTTTAAGGTCATCACGGTCATTATCTTTCAAATCATTTCGTGAAAGTTGCTGTTCCAAGGGTGCCGATATGAGGGTAAGAGGTGTGCGGAATTCATGGGAGATATTAGCAAAAAAATCGGATTTCATCTTGTCAATATCCCTCAACTTTTTGTTTGTTTTTTGGCGATTACGGTAAAGTATAAAGAGTAATATTCCCATGGCTGAAGTAAGCCCAATCCCTCCTAAAAGAACATTTCTCTGATTTTTTTTCTGCTCTAAGGCAAGTTGATTCTGAGATTCTAACAAGCTGATTTTTTTTTCTTTCTGTTTGGCTTGAATTTCGGCAAATAAGGCAAGTGCCTTTTCATTCTTTTTAAGACTGATTACCGTGTCCTGGAAATTTATAATTTGTGAAAATTCAATTGCGGCTTTCTCAGCAAGCGAACTTTTAATATAGGAATTTCCAAGTCCTTGGGTTGCACTATATATTAACAACAGGTCATTACTTTCCAGTGAAAAATTCTTGGCTCTTTGATAATGGATTATAGCTTCGTCATATTCTTTTTCTTGATAATAAGCCGATCCTAATAATATCTGTGCCTGGGTCATTTCATCCTTCTGATTAAGTAGTGAACTCAATCTGAAATGTTCCATAAAATGCTGTTTTGCCAAACCCGTCTTACCTTGCTTTAAGTAAACTTCTCCCAGCGTCTTATAAACCAGCAATTGCTTTGGGATCATTCCCAATTTTGAATAATACTCTAAACAATAGGTTAAATAGGGCAATGATTGGTCCAAATTATCGCAATTGTATTCTAACATGCCCAAAGACAAAGTAATTTCGGTAACTCCTGCCGGATTTTTTTGTACGATGAATTTTTCCCTGACTGCTTTCAGATAATCATGAGCAGATTGGTATAAGTCCGAATTAAATTTCATTTTACCTAATCTACCCAATGCTGACAGATAAGAAACACTATTTAGGTTGTGTTGTTCGCAAACAGAGTCGGCCTTTGAGTAATACTCCACGGCCTTGTCAAAATCATATTTTTTATAATACGTATTTGCATAATCGCTGTAAGCATATACTAAATCTTGTATCTGCTGAACCTTTTTTGCCTCCTGAATGGTTTTACCCGTCCAATAAAGTGCAGAATCATATTTTTGTGATTGTAAATGATTTTTTCCAAGCCAACTGTAGATCTTTAGAGGACTTAGTTTTGATGAATGAGTTTGGTGAAGTGTATTATGCAGTACTCCTATTGCCTTTGAATTTTTACCAAGAATCCAATATAAATATGCTAAATTCAGACCACTATTTTTAATTCCTTCCGGGTAATCAATTTGCTTAGCTAATCTATTGGCAGAATCACCAAACACCAAGGCAGAATCCAAATTATAAAATGTATAATACTGACTCGCTTTTATATAGTGTTCTACTCTTTCAGTATTGTTAGAGGCATTCGTAATAAGTAATTTGATCTGGTCTATCGGAACGTCCTGTCCTTGTATAAAACCAAAATTGAGAAAACATAAAATTAGTATAATGATTCTCATTGATTGGGTTTTAGTCTTAAACTTAAATCCTAAGGTATACTTAGGTAAGTTAATTCCGTAAGCTGTTCTGAGTTTTGGTGAAAAATAAAACCTATATCACAATTTATTCAAATAATTGAATATTTAATTAGGACGGCCAACTTTTGTATGGATGGTTCGCTAACGTAATATGAATCTTAGCAACTTTTGGAGTAAAAACCGGAAATTATTTTAAATCTAGCTACTAAACGCTGTAAGAACACTGCTCCCAATTAGCTTTCCTTTTTTGTTATAGCTCTCAGATTTTACCATACCCACATCCTCTGCAAACCACTGTTTTGCTTTGCCACTTATCTTCATTCCCATTTTGGTTTCATGATCGTAGGTGATGACCACACAATCAAATGTACCGGCGGGCGTGGTAATTGTTTCATTAGCCTCAACTTTTCGATTTAGCATTTTTACGGTCATCTTCATATTGATGGGTGCCATACTGACATTCATCAATACTTCTGCATCCGGTAATTGCTGCCCCGGGCTTAAATCATTAGGTAAGATCATATCAGTTCCGGAAATATCTACTTCCATATCCTTGTACTGATCAAAAAGTGCAGGTGACATGAGCGATTTAAAATCAATAGAAATGCCATCTTCATTACAAGTGATCCCGTATTCGGAACTCATAATCAGTTCTCCTTTATCGTCGTGCATCTCATAAGCCAGAAGCGCAATGTCTCCGGAGGATTCGATTATTTCATAATCTATTACCCCTGCTGGCTTGTCTTTTTTATCATAATTAGTGATCTGAAAAGTGGTACCCTCTTCAAATGGATAATATTTACTGCAATCCTGTGCACTTAGTGGTATGGCAATAACAAGAAGGAGGCCCAGTGCTAATAACTTTTTCATATTTTATTGTTAATGGTTAATAATTTATTATTTTACTGTTTACTGCCTACTGTTTCACAAACTCTACCCGTCTGTTTTGTGCCTTTCCATCCGTTGTACCATTATCCCCTACAGGTTCGGATTCTCCTTTACCTTCGGTAGTAAGTCTGGTGTCATCTACATTGTAAACATTAACCAGGGCACTTTTTACTGCATCGGCTCTTTCTTTGGATAACTCCATATTTGAAGCATCATCTCCATCTGCATCTGTATGCCCAATGATATTTAGATTCATACTGCCTTCTTGCTGTAAAACCTGAGAAATCTGACGAATTATACCCATGGACTGGGGTTGAATATTTGCCGAACCCGAATCAAACAATATGCCATTTGTAGAGACCCTTCCTTCTGAAATTAATTTCCTGCGTAAGTCGAGCCCCCCCTCAGCAACTTTTATGTTGGAAATAAGCAGGCTTTCCTTACCGTCCTTGAAAGCGTTAAGGTGAAATCTAAGGGCAGAAAGCAGTTTGTCTGCAGGGATCATCCGGGGAATATCAATATATTTCTTTTCGTTGACCCAAAGCCGAAACCTTTGTTTGTTCACTGCGATGGAAATATGCGGTTGATCCAGTACCGCATCCCTGATGTCTGCATTGACTACGTTGTTGATCTCAGATCCTACACCACTTTGAAAATTCCTAACCCGGAACCCAACCGCGCCATATTGACAAAATGGAATCAGTACACGGACATGAGCTTTTCCCTGAGTAAATCCGTTATTATCGCTTAATTCTACCTGGAGGGTTGCGGTAGAAGAAGTCCTACGATCCAGGCCAATGGCGAACAAATCAAATTCAATGGTGTATTCCTCAGGAAGGTTTGGCACATCAGGGATATAATAAGTCGCATGCCCGGGTAAGAATTTAAGCCACTTTTGAGGTGAATCATTTACTGTGACCACTTCCCCGCTACCGTTAGTATTCCATTTGGAAGGGAAGTCGCCCACAAAATCATTGGCGAAATCGTCGAAGAATAGCAATTTATCGCCTGGTACATAGTCGAACTTACTGTATAACTGGATGGTTTTAGGCCCACTCTCTCCTTCAGTTGTAGTATTTTCATCGCCCTGTCCATCATCATTTGGATCCTGTCCCTGAGGTATTGGATTCCCGTCCTTATCAGTAGGAACCGGCCCTTGCTTACCAGGTTCAAGTATGCTGTCCAGGACTTGGTCTGTTTTTTTCGAGGCCTCTTTGTCAACACGTCTTTCCACGGTACGCTCGGCTGCTCTTTCTGCTCTTTTCTTGAGTTTCTTAAAAACCTGGGCGTTGGCGTCCGGTATACATACAACAAATAAAAATAAAGTGAGGAATAATCGTACTAGTCTGGAAAGGGGTTTCATAATAGCGTGACTTTAAGTTACTTAAATATAGGTAATTGAAAGTAATTTGATACGTTTTTATGTATAGCTTGTTTAAAAGTTAACATAAGTGGTCAATAAATATGTATCAATTTATTTTATATACCACAAGAGCGTGGTTATCCTCTCTGGTAACTAGTTCCACTTTTCTGTCGTTGTCCATGTCGGACATATCTGGCAAAGTTCCGCCAATAACGGGAAAGTTTGAAATGCTCTTTGCATTACTGTCAAATAGATAAAGCTGCTGGCTTTGAAGATCAGTAACGCCGACATAGATCTTATCATAAAGATAAAAAATCTTTGGTTTGGTATAAACTCCCAGGTCCAGAGTTACTTTTTTTCCTTTTATAGTAAGTACATTATCGTTCATGGTTGCCAGGGTATTAGTTGTGGCGTCCGTACCGTGATCTTCGTTCAGATTGAGTTTAGTTTGGGAGACACCTCCTTTTTGATCTACAACAAATAGCGTTCCGCTCTTATCACTTAAAGTAAATTTGTTTTTGTAAAGCAACACCCCATTATCAGAAAAGTCGATTCGTTCTGTTACAGGAATACGAATTTTCCCTTCCCGGCTCAGAATATTAAGCATTCCATTCTCCAACATAAATACCAGATAATCTTTTTGGCCAATACGGAAATGTTTGGGAGCAAAGAGGACATTTGCTTCTGCTTTGATATACTTAAAGCCTTTCACAATATTTCCTTTGCTGTTATACATAAAAACATTTGTTCCCTGAGTAACCACAAAGCGGTAGTTTTTGTTTCGATCATAGTCGAATACGGCTAGAGGGTTAAGGTTACCCCCGTCGAACTTTATGTTGAATGGCATCACCTCTTTTCCGTTTCGGTCTAGAATTATAAACCGGTCAGAGGTTGTAAAAGCCAGTTGCAAGCGCCCATTTTTGTAGATATCTGCCTGCGAAATTTTACCCTGAATTCTGGCGTCCAGTTTTTTCTTCCAAAGAACCTTTCCTGCTGTGGAGATCAGATACAAATTATTCTCAACATCCTGGACCACGATTTCCTTTTTACCAGTTCTGTGATTAATGACAAACTGCGGGTCGGTATCTAATTCTGCATCCAATTGCAACGAAAAAACTGGTGAAATTGAGTTATCCGCAACATTTCCGCCAATTTCCTTTATCACCATATTAGTGTGAAAGAATTGATTGTCTGTAACCATCTGGGATGCGAAGGCAAACTCGGAAATTTTCGCTTTCTTAAAATCCGATACAAATCCTGCAGAGAAATCATCTTGCAGGAATCTGCCTAAAGCTGAAGAATTGGAAATAAACAAAATGCTCGATTCGTCTGCAAGAGAAGATTCCAATGTTTTAAATAGCGCATTTGTTGTAAAGGTATCATTGCGCTTATGGTGTGAAATAATTTTTTGAAGTGTTCTTTGGTCTTCACTAAATACAAATGCGTTTTCGAGAACGGTATAATAGCGCGCCTTAAAATTGGCGATCAGTGGATCAAAGAAATTATTTAAAAAATCTATTCTGCTTAATCCGTTTATTTCCGTGCCCTGAAAGTCGAAGGTTTCAGTTTTATTGTTTTCAAGAAATTCAGAAATATTTTCGGAAGCATAGGTGTGCAATACAATGGCGGTTTGGTCGCCTAAATAGATATGACCCACTTCTTCTACACCGTTAAACAAACTATCGAGCACAAAGGAATTATTCAGATATTCTTTTTGATTTATTGCAAAACGATCGTAATCGATTAGAGAAAATGCCAGGATTGCATCTGCAATGGAGGGTGCAACAGATGTTGTTGCACTTACCATCGGCGGAATTTTGTTAAAAAGATTGACGATTTGTTTGCTGCTATCCCTGGCAAGGGCAATACCATTTAATTTTAATTCGTCCGGGTGGCTGTCCAAATCCAGGGAGAGCCAATCGGAATAACCCGGGAGCTGTTGTATTGTGGATTGCTTCAACACCGCTCTTTCCACATTCTGGCTATTCCGGGTATTAATATATGCTGTTGCTGATTTTTGTGAATTAGAAATCGCAAACAATGAATTCAGCGCAGCATCTGAATCCCCTTTCTCACTGGTATTGATTACCTCTTCCAATAGTGCTTTGGAAGTTGAAATCAGGAGATGGTCTTTATGGAAGGTATTGAAAATAATCTGTTCTTCCAGAACATATTTACTGATGGCCAAGCCTTTAAAGTTCATGGATTCCCTGGAGGCATTGGCAAGGCTGTCATTAAGTTGAAAAGTAGCTGTTTCCGGTATAACCACTAAGACCTCAGTGGTGTCTGGCGCGGAGGGTACAAATGCTAAGAGTGCAGAAGTGTCCGATCGTATGTAATTTAACAAACCTACCTTATCCGATAAATCCCTGTAAGCCTTTGATGCATTCAATGATAAGATAAACGTGTTGTTTTTTAGTTCGCTTTTAAGTTGCGATATGTCATTTATCTTCAAAATTACACCGGCATTTTCGGGAACGTAGTTCAGTAAAGAACCGCCATGTTCAATTTCATTTTTGCATCCATAGATACATATCAATACAAGCACAAGCAATAATTTCAACTTCATCAAAGTATTCTTTGATACAAATTTAGGTTATTATATCGTTCTTTCCAGGCGCTGAAATGCAGACGCGGAAGTAGAACTAAACATTCCTTTAGTAGTTGTCTGGTGGTGGATCCTTAACAGTTTTATAAATTCAGGCTCAATTGATCGGGGAGTAATCTGAAGCTTTTTCTATGGTATTTAGTGATACCGTATTTTGCTATGGCCGCGCGATGCTCTTTTGTTGGATACCCTTTATTCCTTTTCCAATTGTACATGGGAAATTCACTATGCAGTTCTGCCATATACGCATCTCTGAATGTCTTGGCCAAAACAGATGCTGCGGCAATACTCATATATTTACTGTCTCCTTTTATTATACAGCAATGGGGGATGTTTTTATAATTTTTAAATCGGTTGCCATCCACAATAATTAACTCCGGAGTCTGGCTGAGATCGTCCAATGCCAAATGCATTGCACTAATTGATGCATTTAAGATATTTATTTCGTCTATCATTTCAGGTCCCAGGTGTACCACACCGTAGGCCAGGGCTTCTTTTTCAATAAGGGGTTTAAGTGCCGTTCTGTGTTTTTCGGATAGTTTCTTAGAATCGTTTAACAGTGAATTGCTGAAATCTGTTGGTAAAATTACAGCCGCTGCGGTGACAGGCCCTGCCAGGCAACCCCTTCCAGCTTCATCCGTTCCGGCTTCCTTTGGCCCTTGAAAGCATCTTTTTAGCATAAAACCAGGTACATATAAGGGATTTTTAAAGGATTATTGATAAAACTTAACAGAAGAATATGTTAAAAAGCTGGTTTTCTTTCAATTAAAGAAAGAAAAAGCTAAGTATTCAATAAATTCTACACATTTTTTAACAAGAATGACCCCGGAGGACATGTCTTACTTGCATAATTAACGAATTATTAAGACTTTTGCCACTGACTAATTCAAAAATCTAATTAAATGAGATCAAAGTTAACTTGGATGTTAACACCTTTGCTGGTGTTATGCATGAACCTGTCGTTCGGACAGGAAAAGACAATTTCCGGTAACGTAACAGATCAGTTAGACTTACCCCTTCCAGGGGTTAATGTGCTTGTGGTTGGTACAACTACCGGTACACAGACTGATTTTGATGGTAACTATGTTATCAATGCCTCGGAAGGGCAGGTAATAAGGTTTAGTTATCTGGGACAGAAAACGGTAGACATAACTGTTGGGTCTTCGAGCACAATAGATGTGCAGATGCAAGAAGATGCCGAAACACTGCAAGAAGTTGTAGTACAGGGTTATCGAACGGCGACTAAAGAAAAGTCGAGTATTGCCGCTGTAACGGTAAGTGCCGAGACTATCACTTCGAGACCTAATGCAAACTTTGCACAAACGCTTTCTGGGCAGGTTGCAGGTTTAAACATTACTACCAGTTCTGGACAGCCAGGGGGTGACACACAAATAAACCTTCGGGGTGTTGGTTCTATTAATGGTAATACAGAGCCACTCTTTATCATTGACGGGGCACCTGTGGATGAAGATAACTTCAGGAGTTTAAACCCTAATGATATTGCGTCTATATCTGTTTTAAAAGATGCAGGGGCAACAGCCATTTATGGAAACAGGGGTGCAAACGGTGTTGTAATTATCAAAACCCGTACAGGATCATTTAATTCTGCCACCAAGATCAATTATGTTGGTCAGCTTAGTTTTGCCTCCTTGCAGGATAATGATTACGACCTTATGAACGGTCAGGAGCAGTTAATGTTGGAGCGCGATTATGGAAATGGTAGAGGTGTAGGTCTGACGGATGCTGAGATTGGAGCTCAACCAAATTTTGACTGGTCCAATTTCTTCTTTGATACCGGTCTTACTCAAAGCCATACATTGAATATCACCAGTGGCGGGGAGAATATCAACTCCTTTACCTCCCTGGCATATACCAATGTGGATGGTATCTTACAAGCGAGTGATTTGAAAAGGTTTAACATCAGGAACAATATTAACGGGAAGTCAGAGAACGATAGATTCAATTACAGTTCTAACTTTTCTATTAATTATTCAGAATCTAATGAGCCTAACAGTATTGGATCCGGAGCAATAAACAGGAACTATATACTTGGGGCATATCAGTCTGTTCCTTATATCTCTCCAGACGATTATACTGATGGAGCTGCGCTGCTTTCTCCTTTGTCATTTACCAATACACCATTATTCTTATTAGACAGGTTACTGACATACACAAGAAAAGAGGCGGAGGTTAAGATAATAGGTACCTTCAGCGCCAGTTATAAGTTATGTGATGATCTGACTGCCAAGTTGGTAATGTCCGGAGATTATACAGATGAACACCTGACGAGGGCAGAAGGACCAGAATCTTTCAACGCTTTACTTTTTGGTGGAGGAGCAAATCCTACTTCCGGTTTTCAGGATCAGTTCGTAACAAGAACATTTACATTTAACAATGTATTTTCACTGAATTATCTAAAATCCTTTGGCAAACACACTGTAGATCTCGGGGCCTATACAGAATATTTTAAGGCACACTACAGAAGGTTTGGATTCAGGGAGAATGGTTTAAATCCAAAGACATTCTATCCTGGTGATGGAGATGGATTTGTGTCTGACAATGGAAACAATGATTTCTTTGTTGATGCGCCACAGGCAGATATCTTGAATGCTGGTCTTTTCTCCTATTTTGGACAATTAGATTATGACTACGATTCCAGATACGGTGTTACCGGAACAATAAGAAGGGATGCTTCTTCACGTTTTGCAGGTAGTAATCGATGGGCAACTTTCTGGTCTGTTGCAGGACGATGGAATATTAGCAATGAGGCCTTTATGGACGGATCTATTTTTGATGTTCTTAAACTTAGAGGATCTTATGGAACCACAGGGAACCAGAATATTGTTGCAGTTGACGGCCAATTTGCACCATTCTCTGCGGCCGACTTATATTTGGATTTATTTGCTACAGGAGCTGGATACGGCGGGGCAAACTCTATTGTGCCGGCACAGTTAGGTAATACTGTTTTACAATGGGAAACCATAAAACAATCCAATATTGGTCTTGATTTCGAATTGTTCGACAGAAGACTTAGAGGTTCTGTAGATGGATATATCAAAACCACGGAAGACCTGTTCCAGAGCAGACCATTATCAGCGGTGAATGCTCAGACAGTTTTACAAGCCAATGTTGGTTCGCTCGAAAATAAGGGTGTCGATCTTCAATTAAACTATGATCTTCTTCGTGGTGGTTCAGATGGAGTTAACATATCTGTTGGAGTCAATGGTAACTATAACGAACAGAAGAACTTAGATATCCCAACTGAGGATGGTACTGTTGTAGGTGCCGGATCGCTTACAGGTCGCCAGAATGGCGGGATCTTAAACGAGTACTTTGTATATCGTTATGCAGGCGTTAACCCGGCCAATGGTAATCTTTTATTCTTAACTGCCGATGGTGAGGTTACAGAAAATCCCAATGTTGATACGGACAGGGTTTGGCTTAACAAGAATATTTATCCTGATTACCAGGGTGGTATAAGTTTTGACCTGGATTACAGAGGCTTCTTTGTAAGCACACAGTTTAACTATGCTGTAGGGGTAGACCGATACGATTTTGACCTGCAGGGTTTCCAGGATCCTACGGCTATTGGACAGTTCAGACATTCAAGAGACTTGCACAATGCATGGACAACGGACAACAGGGAAACCGATATCCCTTCACTTAATGCAGCTAATCTGGGGATTGGAATAAATTCTGACCAGTATTTAAGGGAAGCAGACTACTTAAGGCTTCGTTTTGCCCAGGTTGGTTATACCTTCCCAGAAAAGTTTTTGAAGGGCACTGGTTTTAATGTCTTAAGAATTTTTCTTAATGCAGAAAACCTGGTCACCTTCACCAAATGGAGAGGATTTGATGTTGAAAGTGCTTTAAGTACGGGCAACAGACAATACCCTTCTCCCAGGATTTTTTCTGTAGGGTTTGAATTCGGATTTTAATAAAAAATTGAGAAAAATGAAAAATATAAAAAAACTAGTCTTAATTGCGTTAATGATTACAGCCGCGGCTTGTAACGACGCTATAGATATTGCACAGCCAGGTAGATTACCTGCTGATGTGGCTTTCCAGAGTGTATCTGACTTGCAGGACGGATTAATCGGTCTTTATGCCTTATTTGATACTACTTCGGAAATCCAGTTCAACTCTGTTTTTACAGACGAGATTTCCATAGGATTTGATAATGGGGGTCAGGGTATTGGAAATGGTGAGTATGGTTTTGTACTCAACCCAAACGGTGCGGCAGCGAATGCCATCTGGGTGAGAAACTACGGAGCAATGAATATTGCTACCAGGATCATAGAAGCTGCGGGTCTTGTTACGGTGGAAGACGGAGAACAGGCGCAACTCAATGATATATTGGGCCAGGTATACGCGCTCCGTGCTTTTGCACATTTTCAGGTACAATCGTACTTTACGACAGATTATTCAAATGATGGTGCGTTAGGCGCAATAATTCTGAATTTTATTCCGACAATTGATCAAAGCCTTCCAAGAAATACCAACGGGGAAGTATTTGGTCAAATTGAGGCTGATCTTTCGCAGGCCGCAGGTCTGTTAACTACTCAGTCTAGTGCTACTTTTGTCAGTCAGGACTTTGTTACTGCCTTAAGAGCCAGAATGGCGGCGTACAGGGGGCAATACAGTCAGGCAAATACATTTGCTACTCAGTTATTAAATAGTTATCCATTGGCTAACCGGGCGCAGTACCAGGCAATGTTTCTGGATGCTGATGATACTGAGGTGATCTTTAAATTTGACAGGACTACTTCTGATGGTTATAATGGTCAGGGTGCTACAGGTAGTGGTGCTGCTGGCGGTTGGGCCGGAGCAAATTATGCTTTCGTAAACTCAACTTTAGCAGGTAGCCCTTATTTTGAAATGGGACGTGCACCTTTTAATCTGTTGGATCCATTGGATATCCGATTCGATGTAAATATTGATCCTTCTTCTGTGATAAGCCCTGATTATCAAAATGCCGCTGATTATAGAAACGAAGATATTTTGGTAATTCAAAAATATCCGGGATCTGAAGGGGTTCCACTTATGAATGATCTGAAGATTTTCAGAGCTTCTGAGATGCTATTGATCAAAGCGGAAGCTTTGGCCGATGCAGGAAGTATTAATGGAGCTTCAAATTCTGCAGCTGCCTTAATTAAGCAATTAAGAGATGCCAGGTTTGGTACAGACCAACCACTACCAACTTACGGAGATGCGTCAGAAGCATTTGGAGCTATTTTGGATGAGAGAAGAATAGAATTGGTTTTTGAAGGCCACAGATGGAAAGATCTTAAACGTTTAGGAGCCAGAGGCAATAGGGGCATTTCCAGAGATCCTTTGGATTGTGCTGTTAATGGTGCCTGTACTTTGGAAGTTTCGGATTACAGATTCACTATGCCTATTCCAATTATAGAGCTGAATCCCAACAATGTAATCAGAGAACAGCAGAATCCAGGCTATTAAACTAAAAACTTTAAAAAATGAAAAAGTATCTTATAATATTATCGGCCTTTTTAATTCTGATTTCCTGTGGGGAAGAAGAAGTTGTTATTTACGATGTAAATAATGGCCAGACTTTGGCCCAGTTAACGGTTACTTCGGCTTCACTTGGTACTCCTGCAGAAGGAGCATCTTTAGTGTTGGAAGTTCAGGTTACCACCAAAACAGGTAGCGACAGAGCGGTTTCGTTAGTGGCAGATGCGTCGTCTACAGCGACACCCGATCAGTATTCCATAGACGGTTTGGTAATCCCTGCCGGTGAATATACTGCAACGGTTACTATTAGCAGTAATTTTGAGGCGTTACCGGACGAAGGAAGTACTACTTTGGTACTTAATTTGACCGATGTTGCCGGTTCTAATAATATCGTATTTTCCAATGCCACATTGAACTTAAGTTTGTTCAGAGAATGTCCGCCAGCACCAACACCTGGGGATTGGATCGTGAATATGCAGGATTCTTATGGTGACGGGTGGCAAACAACCACTGCAAACGGAGGGCCTGGAATTACAGTTACATTGAATACCGGAGAGGTTTTTGAAGTAGGATTATGTACGCCATATGAGGCGAACACCTATGTTTGTACGCCCGAATTGTCTAGTGGTTCTGCAACGATCACTATGCCTAGTGGAGTTGAGACCGCAGATTGGTTCTTCCCGGGAGATAACTGGGGAGAAATATCTTTTCAGATTATAGCTCCAAGTGGAAATACTGTAGCCAGTTATGGCGCAGGATCTCCTGCCGGTCCGATCGTGATAGATTTCTGCGCGCAGTAAATATGTTTATAAGCGAGTATAAATCTTTATAGAATTGATTAGCCGCCTGAAAAGGCGGCTTTTCTTTTGGCCATAATCGAAATATTAAAATATATATGAGTCACTGACAATGCTTAGCCCGCTTTGACCATAAAAGCGGCGTTCATTGGAATATTATAGATCATTGTAGGTAAGCCTGTTATTTGTCAGCGCAGGATCGCATTATAATTAGCCATGATCAATATCTGAGGAGTATGCGGTTGCGGTTTATTCTTAAAACAAAAAAACGGATTTGGTAAATCGATTACCAAATCCGTTTTAAATTATATTAGGCTTCTTAAATCTTCTGATTGGCGAAATTTAATAGCTTAACTACTTCTGCCTCGTTCTTTAATTTTAGTCCATTGCTGTTTACAAAGTTGACCAGACCCTTTTTGTTTCCCAGAAGTTTAAGTATATCTTTCTTCTTCAATTTGGTAGGTACGGCCGCCATATCGGCATTTTTTAAATAATAAGAAGAATTTTCCACAAATTTTGGAGGAATCTTGTTCCCATAGGATGTCGAAGCCTCTTTGGCATCAACAAACTCTTTTTCTTGTCTTAACAACAATTGAATATCACCTTCATTAAAAACAACGAAATACCCTTGTTTTTCCGAATTTTTGATTTTGTATTTTTTTATAGCGTATTTCTGACCACCAATCGTTGCTGAAATATAGTCTCTTTTAAGGAGTACTATGGTCTTGTCCATGTCTTTCAATTCAATTTGGTCATTATATCCGTTATATCTTAACATGGCAGAATAAGGATCGCCATTTTCGGTATACACCATTCCGGCAATAAACCCTTCGCTAAAGTATGGGGAGCCCTCTATATTTTCGGGAAGAATGGTATTACCTAAATTTGTATTTCGAACATATTCGGATGGCAAATCTACCCTGGTTGTGGCCTGGCCAAGTACCGTTCCACTTATGAAAAGTGAGAGAGCTATTAGCGGGAATACTGTATTTTTCATAATCCTGATTTTTTTATAATTAGTATCAAAAACTGCGCCAGAATTGACAACTTTTAACCTTATAAAGGTACTAAGGAATTGAAGGATGAAAAAATTATTCTACACGAAATTCGAATACCTCAGATTGTGAAGTATTACCCTGGCTATCTCTTGAAATTATACGCCAGTAATAGGTCTCGCCAGATGCAACGTTAACTTCAGAGGTGCTTTGAGCTGTTGTTTCAACAACTGTGGTAGGGTCACTATCAGTTCCAAAATATACGTCAAATTCTACAAGGTCGTTATCTACATCACTTCCACTCCATTCCAGATTTATTAGGCCGGTTGTATTGATAGTTGCTCCCCTGGTCGGAGATACAGCTTCTGCAGGGAAGGGGGCATAATTCTCTATACCGGGACCTTGATTATAAAATTTCCAGGTTGTACTACTTGCAGTTTGGGTTGTGCCGGTGGCTTTAGAAACTACAAACCATTCATAGGGCACTCCGCGTTCTATTGTAATCTCTGCTGAATTGGTGCTCGAATTACTCTTCGATGTATTATTTGTATTGAGATTCTTAATATTAATCTCATAGCTGTCAGTATTTTGTGATGCATTCCACTGAAAGGTTACCCTGCTCTGTGTATCACTAACAATATCTCCTTCATTGCACTCGGTGTTATTATCCGGAAATACTAAAGTTGCGGCCGTAGGAGCTGCCACGGGATCTGGCTGTGGATCGGGATCATTGCCAGGATCGCCACCACCACAGGATAGAATGATCAGGCTCACTGCAAGTACGTTTATATATCTCAATTTCATTTTCGAACAATTTTAAAATTCAATAGTGAACTTTTGGTTTTAATGTTGAGTAGGTAAACACCTTTTGCGAGGGTATCAACATTTAATGATACTTCATTATCGTTTAATTTATACCGCTTGGCCATCACTTTGACACCATTAATCGTAAACAGACTTAATGTAACTTCCTCCGATCCAAGTTCACCAAGATAAACATTGATATTTCCTTCGCTGACAGGGTTGGGATAGATGATCAATTCAGTGCTTAGAAGAATACGCTCGTCATAAACCCCCTGACAATCCAAATCCGTTTTTACAGAAAGTTGATTTTCTACCTTAGACAACGGAAGTGTAATCTCACTTTCCCTGGTTTCATATATTTTTCCATTCAAATTGATGCTATAGGATTTACCTCCGGACAAGTTTAGTGTTACTTCATTATTAAGGGAACTGATCTTTGAACTGACAGATAAGGCTTCGGGCTCGCTTATAACACTATTAAAGCAAATCTCATAGCCGCTTTGCCCATCAACGGTAATACAGAGTTGATAAGTGCCTGCAGCCAGGTTATCAAAAGAAAGGGTTTCGGTAAAACTACTGCTGACATCCACGTTAGGTCCAACCAATTCTGCGGTATAATTGAGCATTTGGGTAGCGCTAACTTCAATACTCCCGTTATTGGAAGAGATGCAGGATTCCGATATAGTAAGCACGCTAAAATTGGATGCCGGTAAAGTAAAAACCTCACAGCCAGTAATGTCGACAACAGCGCCTTCCGGGGTGCCTGCACACTGATCAATAGGGTTGGGGACGCCGTCATTGTCTGCATCTGTGTCACAGGCGTCTCCAATACCATCAGCATCTGCGTCTGCCTGATCGGCATTGGCAGTTAATGGACAATTATCTTCTGTATCGATAATTCCGTCATTATCGTCATCATTATCACAAGCATCACCATCACCATCGCCATCTGAGTCTAGTTGATTTGCATTGCCGATAAGCGGGCAGTTGTCATTGACGTCTAATATGCCATCATTGTCATCATCATCGTCATCCTGAAAGCCTTCCACAACAAAATCGTCTATGACTACGCCTTCCTGAGTGACAGCAGGGTCTGAATGAAAGACTATTCGGAATATCACATTTGCTTCATTGGTCAGATTGGTTTCCCCCAATGCCGCATTGGCAACAAAATCATAGGCGTATTCAGTAAGGGTGGTATTCGTCCCTGTCCACTGAGCCCCCGGACAGTTTTGACAATCATCGTCCATACCCGAATTAGCGTTGGTCCTGTCACTATTATACCAGTTGGGCTGACTGTTTATATTGCCGAGAACATTCCACGTTGCACCACTATCAGTTGAGTATTGTACATAGACAATATCAAAATTTATCTCCAGGTCGTAGGCCATTGTAAATTTTAGAACGGGGGCGAGGATACTGGATAATTCATAACAATTACTAAGTAAAATTCCTTTGGTTCCGTCCGGATGATTACCTGTCAGATTTGTTGCGTATACCTGGGTACCGGAAGCTGCCTGGTTGAGTAAGCTGCCCGACGGAACTCCCCTTTCCCAAACACTGCCAGTGCCATTCTCATTGTAACTTATAAGGCTTTCATTTGCCGTCTCAAAAGTGTTAATATCATCTCCAAAACCAAATGCATTGACAAAGAAATTATTGGAAAGGGAATTATTGTCTACAAATGAATCATTGGCAACCGTAACCGTTACATTCAAACTTGATTGTCCCAGGGTGACAATATTGAGAGACGGTAAATTTAGGGTAGTGCTTTCGCCACTATTTAAGTTTACAGCTGCATTTAGATTCTGATCCGCACCACCATCCACATTGTAAGTAATATCAACCGAAGTAATCGCATTGAGTCCATTGTTTTCAATTTCTAACTCCGGAATAATTTCACCACAAAGTACCGCATTTGCTTCCGGGCTGATGGCAACCAACCGCACATCGTTATCCGGAACCTGTATGGGGATTGGAGATTGCCATACCCCCCTGCCGTAAGTTGAAGCCGTAATTAACTCATCATCTAAGCTAATTTCCAGATCACTCACCACCACATTTGGGAGGCTGGTAAAATAATCCTCCCACTCTGTAAGGCTGTCATCCAGGCGGTATACCCCCAAACTGGTGCCTACATAAATAGGATTATCTGTATGTCTTCCCTGATGGGCAATTGCAAAAAACGCCTGATCTGACGGCAAATTGAGCGTTATATCTTCTTCTGGTCCGGCATCACCGTTAGCATTTACCGCAATCCTGAAAACCCCTCTTTCACTTTGTTGTGATCCTTGCGGAATACCAACCCGATTAGAAGTGGTCACGTAGATGTAAGAACCGTCGGTAGAATTGACCGCCATATCAGAAACCTCTGAATCAAAAATGTTGAAAGCGGTAAAATTTACACCCCCATCGTCACTTCTGAAAACGATATTTCCTTCAGCTGCGTATAGGACCATGGGATTTGTGGGATCAATTTCCAAATCTTCCATTTGAGGATTGTCTTCATTGGGTTTAGTAGTTCCGATCTCATCAGATTGTTTTACCCAAGAACTTCCTACTAATTTGTAAACTGCATCAAAACCTGCATAGACATCTCCCTCACTGCTTACAGCCAATGGAGTGATCCAATTTCCCTGTATGCCTGAGGGGGCATTTACAGTTCCTATTGACTGACCAGAATCTGATGAAATAAACAAGGGGTCCCCAAATTGAACAAATCCGTAGGAGATATTACTATTGGATGGATCTATTTCATAATCCATTCCATCGCCACCGGTATAAACACTCCAGGAATTATTATTTCTTATAAAACCTGAGTTATCCTGTAATCCGCCAACCATTTTAGCACCATCATCTTTGGCCACAGAAAGCCTGTAAAACTGGCCAATGCTTATCCCATTCACAGTATAGTCCTGAAAAGAAACTCCTCCGTTTTCTGATACATATATTCCCCCGTCACTACCACAAAACAATTTATCGTTAAAAAACTTCAATGTATGTATGTCTGCATGTGTATAGGACGGACTATTGGTGAACCATTGATTTAGGCGGGAAAAGGAGGTTCCTCCGTTAGAGCTCTTCCAAATGTTTAAACAGCCAACGTAAAGCTCATTGGCGTTTGTTGGTGATACTTCCAGGGCCAGGTCAAACCAAGCCTGGTTAGACTCCATAATATCAGTGGAATTAAGACTTTCTACAAAAGTCTCGCCACTATCTGTAGATTTATACAGTCCCTGATAGGCATAATCATTAGCCCCGGTATCAGCACTTAAGATATACACTACTTCAGGATCATCAGCCGAAACACCCAATACCAAACGGCCCGAAGAGGCTGGTAAAATATCTGTGATTTGAGTAAAATCATCGCCATTTACTGATTTGTAATAGGCAGAATTTGAAACGGCATATATAGTATTACTATTTCCCGGTTTTAACTTAAAGTCCCTAATATTTGCGGCTTGTTTCAGATCCCAGCTGTCTCCACCGTCGGTAGACTTGTACAGGCCACTATTTGTGCCCACCCAAAGAATATCGGGGTTCACAGGGTCTACTACAATTTCATTCATTAAAGTATTGACATGGGTGTTGGCAGGATTCAGACCCGTCTCCAGCCAGCTGCTCCCCCCGTCAAGAGATTTAAAAACACCGACACTGTAAGAGTCTGCGGCATCATCATCCCCGGTAGTTATATAAAGGGTATTGGAATCCAAATTTGGATTTGGATCAGGCACAATAGCAATTCCCGACACTCCAATCTGTGGGAAATCATCGAAGAGGTTTACCCAGGAGTTGCCCCCATCTGTTGACTTCCAGATGCCTCCTGCTGGCGCACCAACATACCAAATATTTTCATTGTTAGGGTCAACAGCTACTGCATTTATCCTGCCCTGTCCTGGTAATCTGCCTCCCAGGATTCCATGGGAAGCCGGGCCAATAGAGGTCCAGTTACTTGTTGGGTTAACCACTTTCGCAGTTGTCGTGCTTTTATTTTTCCAGGCATTCCACAATGACTGAGGGCTGGGTAAGTACCCGTTTTTGTCTACCTGATACTTCCAGTAATTTTCCCAGCGCTTAAAGGGCTTATATCCACTCCCTTTTATTTTCGGATCTTTATTTAGCCAGTATCGCTCAAAAGCATCGGAGATCTCATATAAGGTATAAGGCTGTTTGCTAATTTTAGAAGTGGTGATACGCGTCTTTTCGAGCTCTTCCATCCAGGGAGCACTTTCTATGTACTGCGCCGATGCAAATACACTAAAAAATAAGAACACCAAAGCCAATTTTCTGCTCATCCCAAGTTTTTTAGTAAATATGCTGAAAAATATAGGAATATTCAATTTTTTTTGTCTTATAACGCAACTTTTCGTCCAGTCGATGAATTAATAGTAAAAGCACTGTTTATTATTAGTTCACCAAAACTTCTATAAACTTTCACATTTCGTTAGGAACAAAAAAATTAACTTTGTTCATGAATCATTATTTTGATATTCTGTATAAGGCAGAGCGTTCAAAATTTGAAACTTAATTCGTGTTAATGAAGTATCTGCCTTTGCTGATCCTGATTTTTTGTGGAACGCTTGTTTATTCGCAAAAAGATCCTGTTAACGTTCCTAAGGAAAAAGACTCTACGCTTTTCAGAAAAGGGAAAACCCAAGGAGGGGGTCAACGCCCTGCTACTGGAGAAGCAATCACCATTAAAGATTACAAGATAATCTCCCACGCCAGGGACACCACCTTTCTTGATACCACGCTGAATATTAACAAAGAATATAGTTATAATTTTCTCAGAAGGGATGATTTTGAATTGATGCCATTTTCAAACGTCGGGCAGCCTTATAACTTGTTGGGGAGAGATTTTAACCGCAGAACTGTTTACCCCAGGATAGGTGCAAGGGCAAAACATTTTAATTATCTGGAAACTGAGGATATTAAATATTACAATGTGGCAACCCCGATGACCGATCTTTTTTTTAAGACTACGTTTGAACAAGGTCAATTATTGGATGCTACGCTAACCTTAAATACTTCGAGAAGATTAAATTTTTCTATAGCTTATAAAGGTTTCAGATCTCTCGGAAAATATCAACACAGTCAGTCAGAGTCAGGTAATTTCAGAACGACTGCAAATTATATCACAGCAGATGGCAGATATAGCTTAAGAGCCCATATAGCTGCCCAGGATATAATCAGTGAAGAAAGTGGTGGAATCGCCGATACAGCCTTGCAGTTCGAATCTGAAGATCCGGAATTTCAGGACAGGTCCCGTATTGATGTCATTTTTCAGGATGCTGAAAATAAAATTCTGGGGAAGCGATATTTCTTTGATCATCAATACGCTCTTATAGAAAAGGCCAGGGATTCCGGTTTGGCAAAATCAAAAGCTTTATCACTGGGGCATGTTTTCAGTTATGAAACCAAGTATTATCAATTTAGACAAACCAGTCAGCAAGACTATTTTGGCAACGTGTTCTTAAGTCCGGTGGACGATAAATCCAGTCTGAAAACAATGTTCAATGAATTTAATGTTGAATTGTCAAACAAGTTACTCGGTACTTTAAAGGGCTTTGCCAGGTTATATAATTACGACTACTTCTTCAACAGCATATTATTAACGAATGAAGGCGAGATTCAAAATCAGTTGAACGGAGAAGAAATTAGTTTGGGTGCCAGGTATGCAAAGCAAATTGGAAGTTTTGAACTTGATGGCGAAGGAATGTATACCATATCAGGAGATCTCACATCCAACATACTCGATATATCTGCCCATTATGAAATTGATGATAAAAATAAGGTTATTGCCTCTTTGCATTCCTCGTCGGCTATGCCAAATTTAAATATGTTGCTCTATCAGTCGGAATATGAGAATTATAATTGGCAGAATACGTCCACCTTTAAAAATGAAAGAGTGAATAGTCTCAAGTTGGATTTGGCCTCACAGGTTTGGGGAAATATATCTGCCAGCTATACAACAATTGACAACTATGCCTTTTTTGTTTCTGAGGCAAGCCAGGAAGATATTAATGCAGGGCAGGAAAATGCATTTGTAAAACCCAGGCAGGAAGATAAAAGCGTTAATTATATCAAAATAAAGTACGTCAAAGAATTTAAATTGGGTAATTGGGCGCTCAACAACACGGTTTTATATCAAAATGTTTCTCAGTCCAACGATGTTCTAAACCTTCCGCAACTCCTTACCAGGAATACCATCTATTATGCAAATGATGTTTTTAAAAAGGCGATGTATTTGCAAACCGGGATCACATTTAAGTATTTTACCAAATATAATATGGATGCGTACAATCCATTGCTGGGGGAATTTTATATTCAAAATAATGAGGAGTTTGGAGGCTTTCCAATGCTCGACTTTTTTATTAACGCTAAAGTTAAACAGACCAGGATATATTTAAAAGCGGAACACTTTAACTCCTCTTTTACCGGGAATACATTTTATGCGGCACCCAATTACCCTTACAGAGACTTTGTAATCCGCTTTGGGTTGGTGTGGAATTTTTTCTCCTGAAAAAAGACGTGTTTTCTATTCATTTTTGCTTTATCGGTTACTCCTGTTTAAAGAATTGTCCTGATTTACCTGCTGTGTATTTATAAAGTGGTTTTAAATTTCGCTTGTAATACAGTCAGCTTACCTTCACAATCCTGGAATTTTAATGCGCTGTATAGTTCGTTTACAGGGGGTTACATTTTTTTTATTTAATTCGAAATATTTTTTTTGATTTAGGGTTGTGCAAGCAAAAAAAGTGCTCTATATTTGCAGCCGCTTAAAGGGGGATGTCTTTTTTAGGTAAAAAATGGAATAGTTCATTGACATATTGGCAGACAGCGTTTTTCTGTAATTTTCTAGCGATAGGGGATTATGGAGGAATTAGAATCATTTAGATTTAAATAATACTGAGAATAGAATCATTAAAGGGGCGAGGAAAGATCTTTGGAATTGTTTTTTTAAAAAGAGGCGTAAAGTTATTTACGAGTAAACAATGAAGAGTTTGATCCTGGCTCAGGATGAACGCTAGCGGCAGGCCTAACACATGCAAGTCGAGGGGTAACAGAGAGAAGCTTGCTTCTTTGCTGACGACCGGCGCACGGGTGCGCAACGCGTATAGAACCTACCCTGTACAGGGGGATAGCCCGGAGAAATCCGGATTAATACCCCGTGGTAATATAGAATGGCATCGTTTTATATTTAAAGCTTTCGGGCGGTACGGGATGGCTATGCGTCCTATTAGTTAGATGGTGAGGTAACGGCTCACCATGGCATCGATAGGTAGGGGCCCTGAGAGGGGGATCCCCCACACTGGTACTGAGACACGGACCAGACTCCTACGGGAGGCAGCAGTGAGGAATATTGGACAATGGGCGGAAGCCTGATCCAGCCATGCCGCGTGCAGGAAGACGGCCCTACGGGTTGTAAACTGCTTTTATACGGGAAGAATAATCACGACGTGTCGTGGGATGACGGTACCGTAAGAATAAGGACCGGCTAACTCCGTGCCAGCAGCCGCGGTAATACGGAGGGTCCGAGCGTTATCCGGAATTATTGGGTTTAAAGGGTCCGCAGGCGGGCTTATAAGTCAGGGGTGAAATGGTGCGGCTCAACCGTAGCACTGCCCTTGATACTGTTAGTCTTGAGTTATGGTGGAGTGGCCGGAATATGTAGTGTAGCGGTGAAATGCATAGATATTACATAGAACACCGATCGCGAAGGCAGGTCACTAACCATTAACTGACGCTGATGGACGAAAGCGTGGGGAGCGAACAGGATTAGATACCCTGGTAGTCCACGCCGTAAACGATGGATACTAGCTGTCGGGACTTCGGTCTCGGCGGCCAAGCGAAAGTGATAAGTATCCCACCTGGGGAGTACGTTCGCAAGAATGAAACTCAAAGGAATTGACGGGGGCCCGCACAAGCGGTGGAGCATGTGGTTTAATTCGATGATACGCGAGGAACCTTACCAGGGCTTAAATGCAGAATGACAGGTTTAGAGATAGACTTTTCTTCGGACATTTTGCAAGGTGCTGCATGGTTGTCGTCAGCTCGTGCCGTGAGGTGTCAGGTTAAGTCCTATAACGAGCGCAACCCCTACCGTTAGTTGCCAGCATGTAAAGATGGGGACTCTAACGGGACTGCCGGTGCAAACCGTGAGGAAGGTGGGGATGACGTCAAATCATCACGGCCCTTACGTCCTGGGCTACACACGTGCTACAATGGCCGGTACAGAGAGCAGCCACTCCGCAAGGGGGCGCGAATCTACAAAACCGGTCACAGTTCGGATCGGGGTCTGCAACTCGACCCCGTGAAGCTGGAATCGCTAGTAATCGGATATCAGCCATGATCCGGTGAATACGTTCCCGGGCCTTGTACACACCGCCCGTCAAGCCATGGAAGCCGGGAGTGCCTGAAGTCCGTCACCGTAAGGAGCGGCCTAGGGCAAAATCGGTAACTAGGGCTAAGTCGTAACAAGGTAGCCGTACCGGAAGGTGCGGCTGGAACACCTCCTTTCTAGAGAAAGCGTTTTTTTTATTAAAAGCGAAGAGGAAGATTGTTACTTGTCCCGATTCTTCTCAAGGTATTATTAGGGTATAAAAGCTACTAATAGTTGTCTGCCATTATTTTATATAGTAAACAGTAGATAGTAAACACTAAACAGTAAGGTAGCTCATATGATCTGCCGACTGTTTACTGGATACTGAGTACTGAAAATGCAGTCTCATAGCTCAGCTGGTTAGAGCGCTACACTGATAATGTAGAGGTCGGCAGTTCGAGTCTGCCTGAGACTACAAAGTAGACGAAGGCAGAATGCCTGTTAATGACCACCAGGATCCACGAGCAAGTAAACTTGCGAGATGGATATTGGAGTGGGAATTTATCCCGCCAAAGGCGGGGAGACTACTTTAAGGTACGGTTTACGAAGTAAGAAGTACGAAGTTCATTGAGAAGTACAAATTAGAGATTATAGAAGTTGAGCAACTTAGAAGTTGCAGATTTAGTTACTGCTAACTGCATACTAAAATACTGCCAACGAGGAACTCTTTCGCTGCTTGTGTGCAGCTATGGGGTACGAAGGGGGAATTAGCTCAGCTGGCTAGAGCGCCTGCCTTGCACGCAGGAGGTCACCGGTTCGACTCCGGTATTCTCCACGATTAAGCGCAATTAGAAATTGCATTTACAGTACTGGATACATTGCGGAGCAGCGAGAGCTACTCTGCAGATCCAAAAGGTTCATTGACATATTGGGAGAAGAGTAGGATTAGCTGTAATTTATTTATGGTTAGTTGTACTTTGAAAACACGAATTTTTTAAGTAAGAGTAGAGGTAAAAATAAGAGTACGTTATAATAAGGCGAGGCGACAAGCTAAGCAAGGGCGTATGGGGAATGCCTAGGCTCTCAGAGGCGATGAAGGACGCGATAAGCTGCGAAAATCCGCGGGGATTGGCACATACGAAATGATCCGCGGGTGTCCGAATGGGGCAACCCACTATGTTGAAGACATAGTATCCTTTTTAAGGAGGCAAACCCGGTGAACTGAAACATCTAAGTAGCCGGAGGAGGAGAAAACAATAGTGATTCTGTGAGTAGCGGCGAGCGAAAGTGGAAGAGTCCAAACCTGTGTTGTTTCGGCAATACAGGGGTTGTAGGACCACGATATCTAATGCGTTATTGAACCGGAACCATCTGGAAAGTTGGGCCGTAGCGGGTGAAAGCCCCGTATGGGTAAGATGCGTTATTGGTAGTGGTATCCTGAGTAGTGCGGGGCACGTGAAACCCTGTATGAATCCGGCGGGACCATCCGCCAAGACTAAATACTCCTGAGAGACCGATAGTGAACCAGTACCGTGAGGGAAAGGTGAAAAGAACCGTGAATAACGGAGTGAAATAGAACCTGAAACCATACGCCTACAAGCGGTCGGAGTCACGCCTTGGCGTGATGACGGCGTGCCTTTTGCATAATGAGCCTACGAGTTGCCGTTACTG